>Ga0255338_1000013_pt1 | contig 829212 bp, 800 predicted proteins | sample MeOH1_35cm_T4_19_FD_203715 | JGI IMG/M metagenome (GOLD analysis project Ga0255338, IMG submission 203715) | Sandy soil microbial communities from University of British Columbia, Vancouver, Canada - MeOH1_35cm_T4_195 | ecosystem: Engineered > Artificial ecosystem > Sand microcosm >...
TCTTGAACTTTATTGAGATCAAATGTTTTGATTTCTGAATCCACTTTTTTCACCAGTCCTTCCTTGAACTAGAATTGAGTCTAGTTCAAGATTTAAAAACTGGTTACACAAAATTTAGGACACTCCCGTTAAAGATGGTCTTCCAAAAGAGCGGATTACCAACCTAAACGACGTTACGAAAGTATTTGGAATTTTCAATAATGAATACAGTTCTGCCTACGTCCGCCTGTCACGAAACCACTGGGATATGACAATTGGGAATTTGGATTTAAACCAATCACGACTGTTGCTAGCGACCTACATTCATCTTCATCTCTTCATCTCGTTTATCGAAATGGAACCTAAGTGAAACCGCATCAGCTTCTCAAGAAATACCTCGAGCGAAAACAAAAAGTGAACCCTAAATATTCACTTCGCGCCTTCGCGCGTGATTTAAAGGTCAACGCGGGCTTCGTTTCACGAATGCTCAATGGAAATCAAGAGGTGCCTCTCAAACGCTTAGGTCAGATTGCTCGAATTCTAGATCTCGATACCGTGGCTTTAAACGATCTCAAGAAGGCCATTGCATGTGAGTTCATGTCGGAGATCGGCCTTAGCACTAAATATCTTTCTGGCAGTACTGAGCAGTCACTTGCAACATTCGAAGACAAGGCGATGACAGCCAAAGATTTGAGCGCGTTAAGCCCTTGGTATAACATTGCAATCTTGGAGCTTTGCACATGCGAGGACTTTCAAGCGGATTCAAAATGGATTGCAGATCGTTTGAATATTACCCAAGCTCAGGTAGAGAAAAGCGTCACTTATCTGCAAAACAACGGCTACCTTGAAGAGCAAGATGGTCTGCTGGTCAAAACTCACAAACACATCCGTTTTCCTACCAAGCAATCAACCGAGATTGTTCGCTACTATCATAAGAGCATGATGGAACTCGCCGTTAAAGAAATGTTTCAAAAAACGGATACAAAGAGGTTCCATCAGCGTCTTATCACAAGTACTTCAATTGCGGTGAATCCAGAAAATATTGCTGCTGCAAAAGAGCGGATGGCGGAATTCCAATTAAAATTGGCTGAAATGTTGAGAGAAGGCCCCTGCACCGAAGTCTTCGATCTGACCATGGCCCTCTTCCCACTGACCAGGTCGCGCGACGGCTAAAAAGGCCAAAGGAATTTACGCAATCAAATTGATGCGACCGATTTCATCTCTATCAGAGAACTAATACCACATTTTTTGAAATTTTCCCAGAGAGAGCGAGCGCAAGGTTCAGCTGCCGGTTAATACCCAAAAAAATCCAGATTCAGGCAACGGACCACTTCCGACTCCGAAGGACCGACGATCTTGTGAATCTCCTCGATGACCGAAGGGAGATAGGCGCGGATGCGCTTGGCGTCCTCCGCTGACAAGGACATGGGAAAAGTGAAAAACAAATCCTCGTCCCTTTGCAGGGGCATTTTTTGAAAGCTCTCCAGGCGCCAGTTCTGGTGGTGCTTCATGACCAGCGGTGAATGAGCCCCCACATGGGTGCGTTTGGGGCCCACGTTGAGTTTGCCGTTGTCCAGAATACAAAGCCCGTTTTCCAAAAGAAACTCCACCAGCTTTTGCACATGCAAGCGGGGCAGCTTCAGATATTCCGCCAGCGCCTCCACCGTCTGGTATTGCGGAATCGCTGTCAGATTGCGGATCCCCGCATAGAGCCAGTGAGAATAAAAAATGGCTTTGGTGTAGTCGGGCAACTCCTCCACCTTCAAGCGTTGGCTGACATTCTGGGCCCTCTTTTGCTCAACCTCGATTTTCCGGCGCAAGCGGGAGCGCAGATGATGGGAGCCCGCCCGCGCATATTCCACCAGCAAAAGAAAGTAATCGGCTTCACTCTCGCTGAGTCCCAGAAGATCACAGAACTCGCTGGCAAGTTCCGCACTCAACTCCTTCTCGCCATTAAAGACCTGACTGAGCAAAGTTGAACTCACCCCCAGCTTCTCAGACCAGGCCTTGAGGAGTCCCCGCCCCGCTTTGGGCTGATTTTTAAGCCAGGATCGGACAAAAATCTTGTAATTTGTGAACTCAAATACACTCATAAAATTAGTACCTTATACTTAATTATTCACCATTTTGTTATTTTTTACATTACAAAATTACCAAGTTTATCTGGAACTACCAACCGCCATGCGTCATTATCCCGTTCACCAACAACCCGGGGCTAAGCCCCCAACGAAAGGAACGATATATGAAAAACATATTTTTAGTCGCCGTGATGATGCTAGGACTTTTGGCCTGCGGAAAATCCCCTGAGAAGGGACCGGATTTTAAGGCCTGGTCGGGACCGAAGCCGGGAGCCTCTGACACCGCCGATGTCCGACTCCTCTTTGCCTGCCGAAAGACATCGGCCAATGACACTCTCCACCACTATTATTACGTGACCGTGGATACTCGAAGCAAAGAGATCGTTTCCGAAGATACAGTTCGCTATACAAAGGCCTCCCTTGAAACCTATGAGGTCACCCTTGAGTCCCATGGTTCCAACACCAAGACAGGCAACAAGATCTCGGGCCCATTGACAGTTAAAAAATCCGTCGTCTCTACGGGAGCCGAAGCGGCGGACATTCCGGTGAAATTGTACCAAATGAAACAAGACGACGTTGAGGTCTGGTCTGTCGCTCATCTTTTTGGCGGATTCTACAGTCAGATGCAAAACGAGTCTCAAGACTTGAGCGAGGGTGATCCCCTCGAATGCCAAACTCACCCGTAACGGATCAAAAATTGCTTTAAGGAACTCCTATGAGTCTGTTTAAGAAATTATTCGCGCTGACCGCGCTCACAATGACAATCTTCGCCGCCTGTGCAGAAAATCGACAGGCGGCCCATAATAACGGGCAAGAAAAGCTCGGCACCGGCGATAGCGGCGGGGGCAACCTTTATAAAGGCCGCCCCATTGAAAGCTACCGGGTCGATATCACCCAGCACCCGGCCTATAAAAATAAAATCGCGCCCATCGTCCAAACCCTGACCGACATCAATCGCGGCGCCCATGGGAAACAGATGAGCCATCCCGACCTCGGGAGAATGTTTTTGAGTATCCTGCAAAAGCGCACCTGGTACTTGATTCCCGGGACCCTCGATACGCTTCCCCGGGAGCGCACCGGGATTGCGATCCCCACGGACCAAGGGGCTCTTCAGGGCCCTCAGGAAATCTGGATCAATTCTCTTCTTTTTAATTCCATGGAGGAGAATGAGCAAGCCACTTTGATCCTGCATGAGATCCTGATGGGAATTCGCATTTTGAAGTTTGCTTCAACCCAGGCGCAGTGTCTGGGTTTTGCCCCCACTCCGGATTATTGCGATAATCTGGGAACCGAACCCCATGGGACCCTCTCGCAACTCACCTCGAAGGATTATGCGGATGTCCGCGCCGCCGGGATCCAGATCCTGTCTTCTTACCCGAATTTCAGTTTTGACGATTGGGAGGATCTGATGGCAGCAAAGAACTTCTCCATGAGCTTCCGTGACTTTAAATTAAAGACCGATCAGGGAAAAAGGACCGCGGAAAGCTTCATCACCAGTGTGAAAAAGTCATTCATCACCAAGAGCGCGCCCACCTTCGGCGTGAAGTGGGGAAATCCCATCGTGAAAGAAACCTGTCGCGTGGATTTTGAAGAGCTTGCACAGAAAAACACTTTCAACTTGATTTTAAGCACCCCGACGGAAAACCGACGCCTCAAAGTCGACCTTTCAACGGATCAGGCCTTGAAGTATAATAAATATGTCTCTTTCAACCAAAGAAAACTAAGTCAAATTCTAGTCATGACGGCCCCGCCCGCCACGGGGGTTCAAGTGGGGGATCGATACTTAGAGGCGACCTTTCTCTTTGACCTCGATCGGTTTGTCGGAGTTGAAATCAACGAACTGGTTTACACCGAAGTCACGGGTCAAAGCAGCAGCAGCGAGACCCCCGCAGACGCTCTCCGCTATCTTTGCGTCAACGAACCCGTTTCTCTAGAGTAGTGTAAATATACTTTTCCGATAAACTCAAACTTCGTCAAAGCTTCGCAACATCGCTCCCCGTGTTCAGCACAAAACGCGGGGCGCTTTCATTTTATTTTATTTCAATTTTGACAAGCGCTCCCCAACCCGCCTATTTTTTTGAGGATGATTCGGCTCAAGATTCTAATGATGTTTGCAATCTTGTTTTTAGGGACTCTGCTGAGCCCAGTGTCCCGGTCCGTCTCATGCCACACGGAGCCCTTCCTACAGGCGCCTCTCATGCAAGACGCCTCCACCCTCGCTGTCTTCCTCGTTAAAAAGGACCTCTCCGGAGTTCCCAATCTGGAAGAGGCCGAAACAGCCCCTCAGCCCCTTGAAGAAGAATCGGCCCCCAACAAGGCCAATAGCACTGATGATGAAGTGGAATGGCATTTTGTGTTTCCCGCATACGCCGCCATTTTAAAATCCTTCCCTCTCTCCTCTGTCTCTATTCCCTCCTTCCATCCGGACGTTCCCTGGCAGCCTCCTAATTTTCTCCTCTCTTAAGCCAGCCAAAAGAACTTGTCTTAAAATTTAAGGAGAATACATGTTGAATTTAAAATACCTGGATTTGGGTGCCCGTTCGCTGTGGCCCCAATGGAGAGCTTTATTTACCAAACACGGCTTGCGGGAGGATATCGGCGCGGGCCTCACCGTCGCCTGTATCGCCATCCCCCTTTCTCTGGCCATCGCCCTGGCCTCGGGGGTGGATCCCGCTGTCGGGCTGATCACCGCCATCGTTGGCAGCATTGTCTGCGCCTTATTCGGAGGCACTCCTCTGGCGGTGACCGGTCCTGCCGCCGCGATGAGCGTGCTGATTTTTTCCATCGTTAAAAACCATGGCCTTGGCGGACTTCTGGTTGTGGCCTTGGGCTGTGGCATTCTGCAAATGGTCTTTGGCGTTTTAGGTTGGGGCAAAATCGTGCGTTTTGTCCCAACCCCAGTGGTCGCGGGATTCACTGCCGGCATCGGGGCGGTGATTCTGATGGGGCAATTGCCTCGCGCCCTGGGGGTGCCGGTTCCCCCGGACTCCGTCAATCTCTTTCAGCATCTTGGAGAGCATTTCGCCCACATCAGCCCTGGCGCCGTCTTTTTGACGGCCTTGACCATGGCGATGATCTTTGGGTTGCCGAAGCTTCTGCCAAAGGCCCCGGCGAGTCTTATCGCCGTGGCCCTTGCAACGACGGTAGCGGCGGTCTCCGGAATGAATGTGGAAACCATCGGGCAAATCCCCGACAGCCTGCCGATGCCGAAGGTCCCTGAACTGCCCACTGCGGGCTGGGGTCCGCTGCTGATCTCGACTTTTTCGGTTTTCGCCTTGGCCTCTTTGGAAACGCTGTTGTCCTCCACCGCTGTGGATAAGATCGCTCGGGGCCAGAGACATGATCCCAATCAAGAGTTGATCGGGCAAGGCATGGGAAATGTCGCGTCCTCCTTATTTGGCGGCATCCCGGTGACGGGCGTGATCGCCCGCTCCGCCTTGAATGTGCAGTCCGGCGCAAAGACCCGCCGGGCGGCGATTTTTCATGCCCTTGCTCTGATTCTGGCGGTGTCCTTCGCCGCGCCTTTAATGGCCCGCATTCCCATTGCCTCTTTGGCTGGCGTCCTTTTCATGGTGTCTCTTCGCATGATCAGCGTGAAAGAATTCAGGGAGATCCTGAAGGTTTCAAAACCAGAAGCCCTGGTTTATGTTTTCACCTTCGTCACCATCGTGGCCGTGGATTTGCTCGTGGGAATCCAGATGGGGATCATCGCCGCCATCCTGATTGCCGCCATCCGCGCGGGCCAAACCCATGTGGATGTGCACGAGGTCGAAGCCGGCAAGTCCATGCGCATTTACCTCAACGGCTCTTTGAGTTTCTTGGCAAGCTCGGGCCTGGAGTCCATCCGCAGCAGCATCGAGAAAGGAAAAAACAGCGGCTATAAAAGCTTTGTCCTGGATCTTTCGGATGTGTGGCGGATTGATGTGACCGGGGCGGAGGAGCTGATCAACATCGTCCGGGAAACCGTTTCCGATAACGGCGCCGTCGTCTTGCAAGGGGTCCGCCCGGCCTGCAAAATGACTTTGGCGAAAGCCGATCATGGAGGGATTCTCAAAGGCCGCATCGCCGTCACGGAGTCACAAGTGCAAACCGCTCTGTATGGTTTTGAACAATCCCAGGCCATTGACAGACTGGTGTACGGCATCAAGCAGTTCCGCAAAAAGAAGCTCAACCGTTATCATGAGCTTCTGGAGCAGCTCGCCGACGGCCAGGCCCCGCACACTCTTTTTCTGACCTGCTCTGACAGCCGCATCAATCCAAATCTGCTCACCTCAACGGATTTGGGGGAGTTGTTTGTGATGAGAAATGTCGGCAATGCCGTGCCGCCGTTCACCTCCGAGGACACTGCCTCCGAGAAAGCCGCCCTGGAGTTCGCGATTCAGGTCCTGGGAGTGCGCCAGATTGTCATCTGCGGACACACCGGTTGTGGCGCGATGAAGGCCATTTGCAATCATTCCGATCCAAAGCGGCACTCGGATCTGGACCGCTTTTTAAGAAGTCCCGCCTTTGACGGGCTCCGCGAAGCCGCCGATCATGATGCCGACCGGGCCGCGCAACTGAACGTTCTCAATCAAGGCGCGAACCTGTTGAGCTTCCCTTTCATTCACGAACTGGTGGAGGCCGGCGATCTGCGCATTGATTTGTGGCTGTATGATCTGAAAAGAGCGGACATCGATGTGTGGAATATGCACACGGGACGCTTTGAACCCATCGACGAGAATTCCCCGCCCTTGAGGTCTGAGATCCGGCGGCCCCCGGCACGCCCTGCGGAGGCGCAGTTATAAGCAAAAAGGAATACAAAGATTCTCCGTTTTGTGATTTGCTGCTTTTGCGGAAAAATCACAGAACGGAGGAGCGATGAAGACTTTTTTACGCGCCCGAATCGGCCTTGGCTTCCCTTTGAGGGCCAGCGTTCTGGCCTCCGTTTTCTCTCTGTCCCTGGCCGCCGCAGCCGCGGAAAAGGCCTATGATCTTAAAATGGAGCTTTCCAAAAACGGCCATTTGATTTCAAAACCCCATCTCCTCGTCAAGGAGGGCGAACCCGGGAACCTGACCCACGAAAACCGCACCGCCAAGAACTTTGTGGAGGTGGTGGCCATGGAGAACAGCACCCAGGACCCTCAAGGCATTCTCATGAACTTTGTCGTGGGATATATTGACCAAAACGGCCAGCGCGTGGTTGTGTCCAAGCCGCAAATCTTTGCCAAAGAAAACGAACCCGCCCGCCTGCGCGTCGGGGACGACCAGGGCAAAGAAAACTTCACCTTGTCCGTGGTGGCCCGGCGGAAATCTCTTTAAACCCTAAAAATGAGGGTCTCATTTGCTGCTATCACTAGCAAAGAATCTCAAAACCTCGCTCTATATTTATAAAAATATAAGTAAAATCATATACATACAATAATCGGCAAGATGTTGCCGATTATTGTTGAAAAACGGCAACATCTTGCCGATTATGAAAACATGTACGAGCGCTACCTGAACCTGAAAACTCCCATGAAAAAAAAGAGCCACTTCCTCTTTGGCCCTCGGGCCACAGGAAAGTCCTGGCTGATCAAACATGACCTCCCAAAGGCCCAGGTGTTTGACTTGCTCAACACCACCACCCATGACCGGTTTTTAAGACGTCCGGCGGCTCTCGCCGAAGAAGTCACCTCCGACGTCGTCGTCATTGATGAAATTCAAAAGCTCCCCCGCCTGCTGGACGAAGTCCACCGTCTTATCGAGGAGCGGGGGCTTCGCTTTCTTTTAACCGGCAGCAGTGCCCGCAAACTCAAACACGGGGGTGCGAATCTCCTGGCGGGCAGAGCCCGCAGCTTGCAACTGTTTCCCTTGACGAGCCAGGAATTGACCGACTTCGATCTGCTGAAATACTGCCGATATGGGGGGCTGCCGCTGATCTATCAATCCGATGCTCCCTGGCAGGACCTCAAGGAATATGTTCATCTCTACATTAAAGAAGAAGTCACCGCCGAAGCGATCGTGAGGAGGGTGGACCACTTCGCCCGTTTCCTGGACGTTATCGGCCAAACCTCCGGCGAAGAACTCAACTATCAGCAAATCGCCAGCGATGCGGGCGTACCGCCTAGAACCGTTGCCGGCTTCGTGGAAGTCCTAAAAGACACTCTTTTGGCCTTTGAACTTGAGCCTTATAAAAAAACAAAAAAAAGAAAGGCCACATCAAAAAGCAAGATTTTTATGTTTGACGTCGGCGTCGCCAATTATCTGTCCGGTCGGAAAGAGATTCTATTCAGATCAGAGTCTTTCGGAAAAGCCTTCGAACATTTTATCATCCAGGAAATTCGCGCCTACATTGGCTACAACCAAATTGACGAAGCGCTCATGTACTGGCGGACGGTGGGAGGCCAGTATGAGGTTGATTGCCTGGTCGGCCAGCAAGTTGCTCTTGAAATAAAGGGGGCCGATACCTTCAATGAAAAAATGCTGGTGGGACTGCGAGCCCTCAAAGACGAAAGCAAGTTCAAAAAATATATTCTTGTTTCCAGGGATCCCGTCCGCCGCACCATTGACGGCATAGAGGTGCTTCCCTTCCAGACCTTCTTAAAAGAACTCTGGCAAGGGGGGTTGATTACGGCCTGATCGACATTCGGGGAAACCCCTACCACTCACCCAGGCGCACCACTTCGGTTTGCAAATCGACGTTGCGGAGCTGTTTGATGGTTTTACGGACGTGCTCGATGACCTGCCACATATCATGGGCTTTGGCGGAGCCGAGATTCACGATGAAGTTTGCGTGCTTTAGAGACACCTGGGCCTCGCCTACGGTGTAGCCCTTCAAGCCGCAGCCATCGATTAACTGCGCGGCCTTGTGCCCCGGAGGATTGCGGAAGACCGAACCGCAGCTCGGCAGATCCAGAGGTTGTTTGGATAAGCGGATTTTATTGGCGTTGCGGACTTGCTCCAGAATTGTGGCGTCCGTCGCCAACGGCCAACTGAGGCCCACTCGCACGATCACCCCGGGCTGCCAGCCGCCGGAATGGCGGTACTCCCAGTGAAGCTCCTGCTTGGTAAAACGGTGCAAAGTGAACTGTCCGTTTTCAAGCCGAAGCACCTCCACCCAATCCACGATCTCGACAAATTCCCGAGGTTTGAACCCTTCGGCCACCCCGGCGTTCATCACCACTCCGCCGCCGATATCCCCCGGCAGGCCCGCCAGAAAAAGCGCAGGAGCCAGACGGTGTTTCAAGAAAATTTTTAAAAGCTCCGACTTGGCCGTCCCCGCCCAGGCGGTGATGTGCAAACGCCCACCGTCTTCTTTGCTTTCCAAGCCGGAAAAACGCCGCAAGCAGATCACCAAGCCTTTCACCCCCTTATCGGAGATCAGAATATTGGTGCCGCCGCCAAAAAGCGTGATGGGTTGGTTTTCGGCGTGGGCCCAGAGCAGGGCCTTTTTCACGTCCTCCAGGGTCTCGGGCAGACAAAAGAATTCCGCAGGTCCTCCGACCAGCCATGAGGTGTATTCGGCTAAAGGAACATTTTTTTTGATTTCCATCAGAGTTTATTCAGGACTTCAAGACCCAGCTTCCAGCCGTCCCCCGCCCCTAAGGTGATGAAGATATCCCCGGACTGCAGGCGTTTGCGGATTTTATCCGAAGACTGGGGATCACGGACAAAGTACTCCGCTTTTTGGTGTTTGATATCTCCCACCAGTTTTTCAGAGTGAATTCCCGGAATGGGGGCTTCCCCCGCCGGATAAATGTCCGTCACAAGAAGCTCATCCGCCTGGTTAAAGCAGGTGGTGAAGTCCTGCCAGCAGTGTTGGGTGCGGGAGTAACGATGCGGTTGAAAGAACACGACCAGGCGGTTGGCGGGATATTTTTCTCGGAACGCCTGAAGGACCGCCCGCACTTCGGTGGGATGGTGGCCGTAGTCATCGTATATGCGGATGCCGTTTTTTTCGCCTTTAAAATGGAAGCGCCGATCCACGCCCTCATAACGCTGTAAGCCCCGGGCGCAGGTGGCAAAGTCCACCCCCGCGTGAAGCCCCGCCATGATCGCGGCCGTGGCATTAAGAGCATTGTGGCGTCCGGGCACCTTCAGCGAGAACTCCCCCATCAGGGTCTTTGCACCCGTTTTATCGTCGCGGCGGTAAAGAGCGTAGTGCCCCTTTTCCCCTTGCAGGAGGATGTCATTTTTTTCATCAAACCCGTAGAAAACAAAACGCTTTGGGAAGCTCTCAAAAAGAGCGCGGACCTTGGGATCATCCCCGCAGATGATGCTCACTCCGTAAAAGGGCACCCGCAAGGCAAACTCATAAAAGGACTTTTGCAAGTTATCGAAGGTCTTAAAGTGATCCAGATGATCGGAATCAATATTGGTGATAATGGCGATCTCAGGACTCAGTTTATGGAAACTGCCATCGCTTTCATCCGCCTCCGCCACCAGCCACTCCCCATTGCCCAGAAGCGCGGTGGATTTGATGAGCTCAAAGCGCCCTCCGACAACGATGGTGGGCTTTAAGCCCGCTTCCAAGAAAATCGCCGATGTCATACTGGTCGTGGTGGTTTTCCCGTGGGTGCCGGCGATGGCGACTCCGCGTTTGATGCGCATGATTTCCGCCAGGGCCTCCGCCCGCGGGATCAGAGGGATCTGCCGCGCCCGGGACTCCGCGATCTCCGGATTGGAGTATTGGATGGCGCTGGAGTAAACCACCACATCCGCCTCCCCCACATTCGCGGCCGCATGACCTTTAAAGACCTTAATGCCCAGCTCTTTGAGCCGTTCCGTATTGGCGTTCTCCGCAAGATCGCTCCCGGTGACCGTCGCCCCCATATTGCGGAGAAGCTCCGCCAGTCCGCACATTCCGATCCCGCCGATTCCGACAAAGTGAAATTTTGAATCCTGTAAGCGCATGGGTCATCCTTAGCGTAAGAGCAATTCGGCCATTTTCTCAGCCGCATGAGGTTTGTAAAATTTGGCAAGATTTTTTCTCATGTCTTCCCGAGCTTGGGAATCCTTTTTCAGCTCTTCGATCTTCTGAATCAATAATTCCGGGCTCAGGTCTTTTTGTAAAATCATCACCGCAGCCTTTTGTTCATAAAGACTCTCAGCATTTTTACGCTGGTGATCATCGGCGGCCCATGGCAAAGGAATAAAAATAGCCGGCTTCCCGCTGGCCGCGACCTCCGCGACCGTACTGGCCCCTGCGCGGCAAATGATAAGATCCGCCCACTGATAATTCTTTTCAATTTGATAAAGGTACTCATGAGCTTCCACATTGCCGACCCCTCGATAAGCCTCGGAGACCGCGGGGAAATCCAGGGGGCCTGTCTGATGAATAATCCGGGTGTTCTGAAGCCAAGGACCGCCCCTAAGAACCGCTGCCTGCACCGCCTGATTGATACTACGCGCGCCTTGGCTTCCGCCGAAGACAAGAATGTGAAATTCCTGTGAGTTTTTCTCTCCCTCCGCGGTCACATTTTCACTTTTGGCAAGGGCTTCCACCTCTTTTCGGATGGGAATGCCGACTTGGGCAATGGAGGTGCTCTTTAGGAACTTCGCGGCTTCCTCAAAAACAACAAAACTCTTGCCCGCAACACGGGACAGCCAGCGATTGGTCAGCCCGGGAAAAGCATTGGGCTCCCAAATCGCCGTGCGAAACCCCAAAAGACTCGCCACCAGGACAAAGGGCCCTGAAGCATATCCGCCGACGCCAAGGACCGCCTGGGGTTTTAGCTCCATCAAAAGAGCCACGGATTGGATAAAGGCTTTGGGCATGCCCAAAAGGGTTTTGATCTTGCGCAAAACCCCTCCGGCTTGGTTGAGTTTTCCGACTTGGATCAGGTGCAAAGGAAAGCCTTCGCGGGGAACGATCTTGTTCTCAAGACCGGCGGCAGTGCCCACAAAATGAATTTCGTAATCGGGATGTTGCGCCTGAATGGCGCGGGCGATGGCAATGCCTGGATAAATATGACCGGCCGTACCACCCCCGGCGATCACCACGTTTTTTCGATTCATGATTTTTTTACCTTTGCCTGGTCCCAACGGGCTTTGCCAAACTTCTTTGAAATGTCCGCTGAGTCCAGGGAATTTTCAATATTTAAAATAAGACCAAAAGTAAAACACAAAACCAGAAGCGAGCTGCCCCCGTAACTGAGAAAGGGCAGCGTCAACCCCTTGGTGGGCAAAAGCCCCATGACCACACCCGCGTTGATAAAAACTGAAAGAGCAAATGACAAAGTCAGCCCTAAAACCAGGGCTTTCTTAAAAACATCTTCCACCTTCACGGCGATTTGAATCCCCCGCAGAACCACAAATCCATAGAGTCCCAAAATCGCCACAAATCCGACAAATCCCATTTCTTCGCCAAAAACAGCGAGGGTGAAATCGGTATGAGCCTCGGGAAGAAAAAATAATTTCCCCTGCCCCTGCCCGATGCCAGCGCCCGTCAGCCCCCCGGTGTGAAAGCTCAGCATGCTCTGGATCACTTGAAAGCCTTTTGAGGCCGGGTCCGACCAGGGATCCAGAAACGACATCACCCGGGCGCGGCGGTAGGGCACGGCCATCACCAGGAAGTACAAACACGGCAAAAGCACCGAGAAAGCGGCAATGATGTAACGCCAGCGCAGGCCAAAGGCGAACAAAAGGCCCACGCCGACCATTAAAATAATGGCAAAGCTGCCAAAGTCCGGTTGCCGCAAAAGCAGCATCAAGGGCCCCGCCACCACCAGCATGAGAATGGGCCACTTCATTCTTGAAAGAAGATTCTGCTGGCTGCACACCAGGCTTGCAAAGAGGAGGCTGAAAGACACTTTGAGCAACTCCCCCGGCTCAAACCGCAAACCGAAGGGCAGCTGAATCCAGCGGATGGCCCCCCCGACGCGGATGCCGACCCCGGGAACAAAGGTGGCCGCCACAAAGAGGGCGGAGAAAACCCACATCAGCCATCCGTATTTTTCCACATACTTGAAGGGCAAGTGGATGGTGCCGATCAAAATGGCGCAGGCCACCAGGGCAAAGACCAATTGTTTTTTAAAAAAGAAAAGACCATCTCCGTAGGATTCAATCGCAAAAATATAGCTGGAACTATAGACTTGAACCAAACCGATGCCGATCAGGGCGATGATGCTCAGAAACAAACTGCTGGAAAGATAGCGAAGCATGCGAAACTCCTTGCTTTATTTTAAACAGGGAGTTCCCCTTCCGTCTCGGGATCCTGAAAAAACTGGACCCCTTTATGCCCTCAGTGTCATGGCGTTTTTATTTATCTTCGACAATATCCGCTTCCTGTGGGGAGCCGGTTTTGGCCTCCGCCGAAGCCGGACCTGCCGCTGCCGTCGCAGGAGTTGCAGAGGATTTTTTCTTAGTCACCGGAGACGGGGCTGCGGAGGCTGCCGGGGCCTTCGGGTCAGAGCCCTGGGCCATGGCGCAACAGTACAGGATCCCATTGGCATCGGATGAATTCTTATAAGGAGTCAGGCTGAAGGGCTTCCCCGCATCACAGCGCTTGGCCATTTGCAGGTTCAACTCCACTTCGATGTCGGAAAACTTGTCCCCGTTGATCCACTCACAGTAGAGGCCGGAAGACCCTGCGAGCTTCTCCCGCTGCTCCAGACGGGCCTTGTGGTGGCTGGACGCGCACCCGGTTAAAAACAAAAGACCCATCCCTGCAAATACAAAGTATTTTTTCATCACAAGCTCCCTCCGTGGTGCCGTGTATTGGTGAAAACGAATTTAGTGGAACTTTTTGACGATTTCTTTGAAGTAATCGCCCCGTTCCTCATAGCTATCAAACATATCAAAGCTTGAGCAGCTTGGGGAGAGCAAGACGATATCGTTGATCCTGGACTTCTGGTAAGCAATCAAGACCGCTTCCTCAAAGGTTCCGATCAAAAAGGTCTCACTGTAATCCCCGAGATCACGGTTGATGCGCTCCTTGGCCTCCCCGACCAGGATCAAAGTCTTAACTTTGCGTTTGACGACCGTGCGCAGAGGCTCATAGTTGAGGTTCGTGTCTTTCCCCCCGGCGATCAGAATCACATTCTCATCAAAGGTGTCCAAAGCCCTGAGCACGGCGTGAACATTGGTGGCCTTGGAGTCGTTATAGAACAACACCCCTCCCACCTTGCGCACATACTCAATCCGGTGCGGAAGATTGGTGAAGCTATTGATCACAGCCTGAATCGCATCGTGTTTGGCCCCGTGTTCCCGGGCGGCCAGGATGGCGGCCATGATGTTTTCAATATTGTGCTTGCCCTTCATCTTCATGTTTTTGATGGTGTAATATTCGATGTCCGGACCGGTGCGCACGCGGATTTCATCGCCGATATTGACCGCACCGCCGATGTTCATGATCTGAGGCTCCAGAGCGGGTTTGCGTGAGAAGTAGAAGATGCGTCCGCGTTGCACCTGGGGATCCCGCGCCAGTTCCACCACTGCATTGTCATCGGCATTTAAAATACTGGTCGTTGCCTGATTGGTGTTTTTAAAGATGCGGCGTTTGGCATTAACATACTCTTCCATGGAACGATAGCGATCCAGGTGATTTTCCGCCAGATTGGTGAAGACCACGTTCATGGGATTGAAGTTCTCGCAATGCTCCAGCATAAAGCTGGAAACTTCGGCGACCACAACCTGGGCTTTTTCTTCCAGGCGCAGGTACTCCACGAGAGGTTTTTCGCTGGCGCCGCCGACCCAGGCTTTAATATCGGATTTCATTAAAAAGGCCTCAACAAGGCGGGCGACGGTGGTTTTTCCGTTGGTGCCGGTGATGCCGACGATGGGTTCTTTGATAAAGCCGGAGCTGAATTCAAACTCTCCGGTGATCTTGATGCCCTGGCCGCGGGCATACTCAAAAATCTTCAGATTCGAAGGCACCCCGGGGCTGAGAATAACCAGATCCTGCTGCAAGAAGGTTTTCGGGCTGTGGCCGCCCAAATCAAACTTAATAGGAAGCCCCTCACACTGCTCCAACTGGGCTGAAAGCTCCGGCTTTGACTTATGGTCCGTCACAGTCACTTGCGCCCCATGCTTGCACAAAAAATGCGCGAGGCTGACGCCGGTCTTTCCTAAACCGACGATCAAAATTCTTTTATCCTTCAATTCACTTACTTCTCTATACATGACTACCTTACCTTAATTTCAAAGTCGCAAGACTTAAGACAGCTAACAAAATGGAGATGATCCAAAAACGCACAATAATCTTGGTCTCCGTGAGACCTTTTAATTCATAATGGTGATGAATAGGGGCCATCTTAAACACCCGTTTCCCCGTCAACTTAAAGGAAATCACCTGGGTGATGACCGACAAAGCCTCGACCACAAAAACGCCCCCCAAAAGAACCATGAGCAATTCGTTGCGGGTAATGACCGCCATGATCCCAAGAAAGCCCCCGATGCTGAGGCTCCCCACGTCTCCCATAAAGACTTGGGCGGGGTAGGTGTTGAACCACAGAAAACCCAGTCCCGCCGCCACCAAGGCCGCGGCCACCGGAGTCAGTTCACCTGCTCCCACCACATGCGGGATTTGCAAATAAGAGGCAATGGAGTAGTGCCCGACCACATAGGAAAAAAGCCCGAGGGTGCTGGCGGAAATAATGACCGGGACAATCGCCAGGCCATCCAAACCATCCGTGAGGTTCACCGCATTGGCCGTGCCCACGATCACCAAGGTCGCAAAGACAATATAGAAATACCCCAGATCCAGGGAGATAGTTTTTGCAAAAGGCACGGCAACGACCGTGGAAAGCTCAAAGAAATGAACCAGAACAAAAACCGTCAGGCCCGCAATCAAAAACTCCCCAAGAAGCCGGATTTTTCCGGAAAGACCTTTGGAGTTTTTTTTGCTGACCTTCAGGTAGTCATCAATATACCCGATCAAACCGAACCCGAGCGTGACCGCCAGAACGGCCCACACCAAAGGACTCAGCAAGTCCACCCACAGCAGGCAAGGCACCAGGGCGCTGAGCAGGATCAGCCCGCCTCCCATGGTCGGGGTGCCGGCTTTTTTCTTGTGCGTTTGCGGGCCGTCTTCGCGGATGCTCTGGCCAAAGTGCTTTTCTTTGAGGCGGTTAATGAAGTAAGGCCCCCACAACCAGGCCATGAAAAAAGAAGTGAAAAAGGAGACAAAAGTACGAACAGTGATGTAGCGGAAGATGTTTAGAGGGGAGAACTGGTCGGCAAGAGAATAAAGCCACTGATAAAGCATTTGATTAAAAATCCTTTTTCCTAGATTACGCTGATATTCAAACGGGATTGTCGTTGTGTAACACAAAGGCCAAACAAAAAGCAAGAAAATGTTTGCAAGATATTGAAATCACTTATATTTAATTAAACCATGAAGACATCAATTTTGCCCCTTCCCCTGCGTTCCTGCCTGGTTTTGGCCTCTCTCATTTACTTTTTAGTTGTTATTTTTAATACTGGCTTTATCGCCACCGATGAGTATTGGGATGGCATCACCCGCTACCTGCCGGCGCAGAATGCGAGTCTGGGCACTCTGATTAAGCCCGATGACGTGAAGTCGCCCCTGCAGATCCTGCCCATGCACTTTGCCGCGCAAATGGCCTATAAACTGGGCGTGGAAAGCCCCTTTCACCAATATCATTTTGTGATCATTTTTTGGGGACTTCTGGGGTTTGCCCTGAGCGCCCTGGCCGCGCTTTTATTATTCCGGCATCAAAACGAGCTTCTAACCAAGATCGCGATCCTTCTTTTGGCCTTTCACTTTGCCGCTCCGGGACTCTTAACCCGGCCCATGTTTGAAGCCCTGGCGGCCCCCTGGATCGCCCTCGCCTGCGCCTTTGCCTTTCGTTACGATCAAAAAACGCGGTGGCAGGAGTTGCTGTGGGGCGTGTTTTGCGCCTCCATGGCCTTCACTCTGCGCCAGCAAACGGGTTTTTGCGCCCTGGTCTTTGTGATTCTGCCTTTGTTGCATAAAAAACCCCGGCATGTGCTGGCTGCGGGCCTGAGTGGTCTTGGCTTCTTTATTCTCAGCGGCATTCCTGATATCTTTTTGCGCGGAAGTTTTCACCACTCGCTGCGGGCTTTGGCGGAGTACAATTTTAAATATGGCTCCCACTACGGAAACCGCCCCTGGTATTTTTTCTTTCCGCTGATTTTCGTCTGCATGCTGGTGCCCTGGCTCATTGCCCGCTATCCATCGGGGTTTTTAAAGGACTACTTCCGGCGCTACCGCAGCCTTTATCTGATTCTCGCCCTGTTTTTGATTTTGCATTCAATGTTCGCCAATAAGTTTGAGCGTTTTTTGATTTCGATGATTCCGGTGATGCTCTTCCTGATGGTTCCGTTGCTGGCGTATTTTATCGAAAACGCCCCCCGCTTTAAACCCCGCCTGGTCTCGCTGCTGGCCGTGAACTTCCTCTTATGGGTGCCGGCCTCGTTCTTTCCGGCCCAAAAAAACATCACCGATCTGGTGCGCTTTATGGACCGGCATCCGGAGTACGTGACAGTAGTGAACCTAGACCAATCCCTGGAGTGGCTGCCGGACGCCTTTATGAGAAAGCCCCACTATAACCTGATCAATATGGATTCGGCGAAGTTTCAGGAGTCCGAGTTGGCGTCCTGTGAGACCCTTATCGTGGCCAATGCCAAGGCGTATGAGAAGAACAAGGACTTCCTGGAGGCGCACTACACTTTGCGGGAGCGCTTTAACGTGAACGTGATTGAGGCGGTCGCCTACCGCCTGAATCCCGAAAACAACGTGCGCCGCTCCCCGCTTTGGGTCTATAGCTGCTGGCAGCAGTAGGGGAAGAGTTTTAAAGAACTCCCCTAAAGCGGCCCCTTTTCATTCAGCGTATCTGCCACCTGCGCGGATTCGAAAATCACGCGTTGGCTGATGGCTATATCGGCTTCGAAATAGCCGAAAGCACGGAGGCCATGGGTATTTTTAAGACGGGGGCTCAGATTGCACAGATCATGCCGGGGGTTTTTGTAAGCGTGTTCTTGCCAAATCTCCGCCATTCGCAGGTCCGGCCGGTGGTTTTCAAGCCACACCCGCGCCGTTTGAGCCACATGGCAGCTAACGCAGTCCATATTCTCGGGATTAAAGATCTGCGGATTTTCGATGCGGTGAAGAGCGCGCAACTCAGACTCCAGAACTCCCTCTTGCCCGCTGCGGAGGGTCTCAGAATCAGCAATTACTTTTTGAAAGTGATCCTCCCCACCCGGAAGAGGCGAGATCAGGCCGCGCTCAAAATGATCCGCGGGAACAGCAAAATTCATAAAAGCCTGGGAGTAACGGGGAATGCGGGGCACCTTAAAAAGCTGAAGCTGCCGGTTTTGGACCTCAAAGCCCGCAAAGACCCACATATTCCCCTCTCCCCGGAGTGCCATGGCCGTGACCCGCGAAAGGTTGCCAAGACCCGCAAATTTTAAAATGGTCCTTTGAAACTCACGAAGGGCCGGGCTCATCACTCCCTCTTGCGCCCACGCCGGATGAATCTGCAGGGGTTGTCCCTCGGTTTGAACCTGATAGCGAGCCTTCCAAGAAAGAAGGTCCTTCAGAAGAGTGGTGAATTCTGCTTCTTCTAGCACATAAAAACTGTGCAGGGCCGCATCCATGGATTGCACCGAATGATTTGGACCGGGCTCCAGAGGCTGCCACACCAGACGGATCTGCCGCTGACAAGCCAGAGGGGTGGGCCGTGGAAAGCATGGATCAATCCGCACCGCCACAACACGAAGACTTTCCGCAACCTGATCCTCGGTCATAACAGGGGTCAGTGGCGGAATAGTTCCCAAGAAACTTTTTGGAAGCAAGGGGCCCCCCAGACCCTGGGCATGAATATTCAAGAGTCCTTCAGAGCCGAGCTTTTGCGGTAAAGGCAGAAGGAAAGAAACGTCATTTAAATTCCAACGGGCTTCGCTTGTAAGTCCGGATAATAATATGAAAAATGAAATTAAATAAGTCTTCATGGGTTTCCAAAAAACCTTATTCGCAGACAAGGCCGGGACGGCCGTTGGCGTTTGAAAAATTATAGTAAGCTTTGACGTTCAGATCGTTAATGAAAAGCTGGCCCGTATAATGCGAGAACTCGCCGTTTGATTTTTGTGGGTAAAGGCGTAAATACACCCCTTCCGCATCGCCACGCAATTTGTCATCGTGATAGGTTGTTTCGGGAGTGACTCTCAGAGAATTTTCATAAATGCGGGTGGAGCGTTCTTGGGAAATGCGCAGGGTTGCACCAAAGTCATAAACCCCGATAAACGGGTGCAGGGGATCAATGCCTTTATAAAAAGAAATCTGCACTTTGACGCCGGAATCTTTGCTCGGTACGCAGGTGATGTTTTGGACGGTAGTGGTCGCGGCGACGGTGGCGGATGCGATAAGAGACACTCCCAAGCTCAATAAGACTTTCATATGTTTTCCTCTCCAAGCCCCGATTTTTATGCGTAATCCAGTCATGAAAGCAAATGGTTTTCTAAAGGAAAACTTATTGAGAACGGGAGCGCGACTCCCCACCTGCAAACCGCATTGAGACATTTCGTCACGCTCCCTTTATTTTTTCCGGAAAAACTTAATTTCCTCCGGGCTTCTGTTATAGTTCCTCAAAAAGGGAGATTTATGACAACACGGACAAAAAACATCATGTCGACCAAGCTGGTCACCATTCCTATCGGCACCCCCCTCACCCAGGCCTTTGAGCTGATGAAGCGGGAAAACTTCCGGCATCTTCCGGTGGTGGATATAATGAACGGCATCGTCGGGGTTTTGTCCCACCGGGATTTGAATTATTTTAAAAACCCGGATCATGTTCCCGTGGAATACGTGATGTCCTCTCCCGTCATTTATATCAGTCAGGACACCCCTCTTCGCGTGGCCGTGCAAAAGATGCTGGAGCTTAAAATTTCCTGCCTTCTTGTTGCCGATGACAATGAGGACGCCGTGGGCATACTCACCACCGATGATTTGCTCGCGTATCTCTCTTCGCTCTTGGCAGCGGAGCCTGAGGAAAAAGCAGGGCTTCTGAACGTGATGAACCTGCGCACCGTGGGCGAAATCGCCAACCAGTTGTCCAACGCCGGCATTTAGAACTTCCTCTCCCGCCCTCGTGTCCCTTGTTGAGACAAGAGCGGGAGATTTCTGCCTCATTCTGGGAAAATCAGGGGAATTGAAAAACAGTTCACTGAATGACTCAACAAAATCGACTTCCGTACCGATACCTACCAAAGTATGGATGAAACCAAGACATTAAAAATATTTTTATCGGAAGCGCGATTATCAACTCTGCTTTTTGGGGTCCAGTGTCTGCTTCTGGCGGCCTGCTCGCCTCAAAAAGGTTTCCAAGTCGAGGGGGCTTCCTCGACGTCCTTGGGATCCCACGTCGATCCGCTGGGAACCCCTTCGGGAAGCACGCCCACGCCGACGCCGACGTCCACATCCACACCGCCTCCTGGGGGCTCCACGCCGACGCCGACTCCGCCGGGGGAATCTAAAACCCCGACTCCCACGCCCACGGTCGCTCCGACCGCCACTCCACCCCCGGGTTCCTCCGGAAGTGTGAGCATGGCTCCCAGTCGCTTTGCCAATATCGCCGCAGGCACCATCACCCTGAATGCCGCCAATTGGAATGAGGCCAAGACGATGGCTAAATCCGCCGCGGCCAACACCCGCATCGTCCTGCCGGCGGGCACGACCAGTGGCTTGTCCATCACGCTGGAAGGCCCCCAAGGCATGCCGAACAAACCGATTATTATCGAAGGCCAATCCAACGGCAGCACCGTTGTCGCTGGCAAGGTCAATATTGTCCTGAAAGGACAGTATGTCTTACTGAAAAATATTAAATTCCTGGAAGTGGATTCCGCTTCCTACGGAGGAGGAGCCGCGAACTTGCGGTTCACCACCTGCGCTTATTGTGGGGTGACCAATTCCACTTTTGATAAAACGGTCCCGCCCTCCATGAGTGCCGGAAACGATGCCAAGAGGTTTGTTTCTGTTCAGGTCGACGCCGACTCACAAAGTGTGGAAATCTTCAGAAACAGCTTCTTAAACAAAAAGAACGCGGGTTCTTCGGTCCTGATCCTTCGCCCGACCTCGCGCGCGCAATGGCATGAGGGCCATCGCATCTGCGCCAACTTGTTTAAAGACCGGGAACTGCAAGGCGGGGATGCCAATGACTTCGATAACATCCGCGTTGGAGACAGCGCCTCGTCCCAGTCTCCTTCTCCCGCGGATGCGGAGGCCTTGTTGAATCAAAACCTCATGGTGGGGAATACGATTGAGTTCAACATTTTTGAAAACACCCACTTGGCTCCTGCCGTGGCCTCGTCTTGCGGCTCTGGTGGCAGTTCCTGCGGCGCTGAGCCCGAGATCATTTCCGTAAAGGCGCCCCAGACCGTGGTGCGTTTTAATATCTTCCGCGGCAACAACGGCGGCTTAACCCTCCGCCATGGTTACCAATCCATCGTTGAAGGCAACTATTTCAGCGGAAAAGTCACTCCCGCCGGCGCCACTGCTCCGGAGTCCTACGGCATCCGCGTGATCGGGGAGAATCACCTGATCCTGAACAACCACTTCGAAAATCTTTCTTTCAGTTCGAAGCTCAAAGGGGGCATTTCCATTCTGCCCGGGCAGCCCAATGCCGCCCTCAACGGGTATTGGCCCGTTTATGACAGCATCGTTGCGATGAACTTTGTGAAAAACACCACCATCTCCCCGATCAGCCTGGCTTCCGATTACGGTGGACGCTCGAAAACCATTTCTCCTGTGCGCATTGTCTTTTCTTACAATGTGATTTCTGGAGGCCCCGCCAAAGCCATCATCAACCAAGACACCTCCGGGGAAAGCGCCTTGGCCACCTATGCGTTTGAGGGCAACAAGTACGATAACTCCACCTTGGGCATCAATACCGGCTCTGAAGGCTTCACGAAAGTCGGTGCGGTGGCGGTGGCTGCGAACTCCTTGGGGTTCCAGGTCCCCTCAGATGCCAGCCTTGTAGGAAGCCTCGCCACGAGCGCCACAAGGAAGACAGACCTCTTGGCGGACTTAAAGCGAATCTCGGGCAACGCCGCCTATGGGCGCATGCAGAAGCTGATGGGATTTACGAAAATCTCTTCCGGCAGCATCTATGAGGCCGCTCCGCCCTTATCCTCCTCTACCGTCGGCAGCACCCTCCCCTAAAGGGTGCCAGGCCCTGTTTCTTGCTACAGGATGTCATCTTCGGCAATGAGGAGCTTATTCGCTTTGTTCTTTTTCGATTTAAAGAACTGGTGTTTTAAGCCAAACCGCACTCCCTCCAGCTTTTCGGGGTCGGGAGCGGTGTTGAGCCACTCGAGGGTTCTGCGGGGCTCCGAAAGAAGGTGGCTGTCCTCAACGACGGGGGCCAGCGCCTTCGCCAAGGACAACTTCCAGCGCAAAGAGCTGTAGGGATACTCCTCCACCCGATCGCAAAGACCGGCGCTGACGGGATTCCGGTAATTGTATTTATAAGCATTCAGGTAATAGTTCGGATGTTGCAGAATGCATTTATAGTGCCTGCCGGCGAACGTCTCGTTGATCCGGTTGCCCTCTCTGGTGAGGCGACGGCTGGTCCGGCCCATAAACTGGTGCATGCACTGGCTGATGTTCGCCTCAGGAGTGGAGGCGATGAGATGGAAGTGGTTGCTCATCAAAACAAAGCTATGAATCTGGAGATGGTGGTCCTTCGTTGTGCGGCTCAGTTCCTGGCAAAAAATCTCCCAAACCACAGGCATGGGAATATTGAACCACTCCCGATTTATACAACGCGCAGTGATGCCATAAGGAAACGCCGATTGAAGGACAACTCTTGCTCTCGCCATAAGCCGGCAAGTTGCAATCGAAAGACCGAGCCGAGCGGGTCTTTAAAAAGCCTTGAAGGGACGGCGCATCTAGAAACACGGCCTGGCACCGGAACTCCGGACCTAGGGCATTTCGTAGGTAAAGGTGTAAAAGTGCTTTCCCTCGATGATGTCGATGGTCATTTCGCCGGCGAGACCCAAGAGTTCCTCGGTGCCGCTATCCGGCACCACAGTGATGGCTTGCGATGGCCGCCCGCGGTTCATGCTGGAGCTGTGTTGCAGGCAGAAGCTACCCCTTCGTCCCTCTAAAGTGCCTGTCACCTTTTCAAGAGCGACATAGGCCCCGGAGCCCAGGCCTTGATTCATGATTCCCATCATCGACACTAAACTCGTCGCCTCCAGCGGCCCCGAGAACTGTTTCTCAAATTTCATCCGCATGGCGCCCAGAGACTTCGTCGCTTCGTCCAGGGGAAGGGGGCTGCTCTGAATTTCAAAAGGTCCCTTAACCATTTTCTTCATTTTAATTCCTTCCGTTTTTTCTTCATCTCCGAAATCAGCTTTGGAGCCTCACCCTTTGATTTTTTATCAAGCCGGCGCCGCTCCCGCCCTAGGCCGGAGCCCGCCAGTGCCCTCCTGGATTTGCCTTTCCTTTTTTCTTGCGGCCAGACTCCGATGCGAGGGTCCGCCCCCCGGACCAAGCGCGTGAGCGCCACTGCCACGTCCTCCCACCCCTCTCGCGCAAAAGGCAAATAGAGCCACTTCGGGAGCACAGGATGCAGCACAAGGGAGGGAATTTGCTTTACGAGAGAGTCATGAAATGAGCGCTCCGTACAAACCAAGAGACCATTCCAAATATCGTAATCATAACTCCGGCCGCGATAAGTGGTTTCTCCGGGATTTTCCATTAAAACCAGCTTCAACTGGCCTTGGTAGTACAAGGCCAAGCCCCCAAACATGCCCTTGAGAAGGGCGTCGGGGTTCTCCTCAAAGAACTCATAGATCCAACGGTTTTCGAACGTCTTCATGCAGGCCACCTCGGGAGATCAAATTCAGTGCGGCGCATTCAGAAACAGGGCCTGGCACCTTTTAGAAGTTTTTGGGTTCGCAGGGGTGGACGAAGCGCTCGAGCTTCATGCCGCGAGAGCCTTTGACTAAGGCCATATCTCCGGAGTGCAGATCTTTTGCGAACTCGTGGGCCAGGTCTTCCTTGAACTCCACCGCGATCTTGGCCGGCTTGCTGTAGCCGGATTTTTTAAGGCCCTTTTCAAAGGCCGCCGCATGGGCACCGACGAAGTACACTTTATCAAAGCCGGTTCTTCCCACCACCTCACCCAACTCTTCGTGCAAAGGAGCCGCAAGGGCGCCCATCTCCAACATCTCGCCAAAGACGCCGATTTTACGGCCCGGGACCCTTAGAAGGCGGGCGTTTTCTAACAAGGCTTTCATGGAATCAGGATTGGCGTTGTAGGCGTCAAAGATCATCTGCGCTCCGGATTTTAATTCCAGAAGCTGGTTTCGGCCCCAAATCGTTTTGCAATGCCCAAGCCCCTGCCACACCTGTTCTGGCTCTAAGCCCGTGGCAATCCCAATGGCCGCGGCGGCCATCAGATTGGTTAAATTCTGCGCGCCAAAAACCGGGACCGTGACCTCGCCCTCTTCGTCCAGAAGATGCCCCTGCACGTGCAGGCTCTGCAGTCCCATGCTTTGCAGTTTTAAGTAAATATCGGCCCGGGCATCCTGCGAGGAAAAAGTCACAAGCTTCGCCTGAGGAAAACGCTTTTGCGCTTTTTCATACATTTTGCGGGTAAGGGGGTTGTCGAGATTATAAACGCGGGAGGCGTTGGCGCGAGCGGCTTCGTAAATCTCCTCCTTGGCCTCGGCGATTTTCTCGATGCTGCCGAAGTACTCAATATGGGCCCGGCCCACCATGGTACAGCACACGACATCAGGGTCGGCAATCCGCACCAGCTCCGTAATTTCCCCGGCGTGATTCATGCCCATTTCCACGACGGCGGTTTCTTTCTGCGGATCCAACTGCAGCAAAGTAAAAGGCACGCCCCAATGATTGTTAAAACTTCCCTTGCTGTAATGAACACTCTTAAAAGGTTCCAAGACCGCGGCGGTGAATTCTTTGGTCGTTGTCTTGCCGTTGGAACCCGTAATGCCAATCACCGTGGCCCGGGAGTGCTTGCGCGCCCATGTCCCCAGACTCTGCAAAGCCCGCAAAGTGTCTGAAACCAGAATCACCGTGGCTTTGTCTTTCAGGGCCTCCACCAAAGGAGACATCTCATGCACCAGAAGGCCCGCCGCTCCTTGCGCCACCGCCTTGTCCAGGAACTGATGCGCATCAAAGCTCTCGCCTTTAAGAGCGACAAAGAGCTGACCCTGAAGAGGCTGACGCGTGTCTGTGCCAATCCCTTGAAAACTTGGATGGGGCTGGCTGACAAGCATCCCCCGGGTGGCCTCCAGAACGTCCTCAAGCCTCATGCTTCTCATTTCAAAAACTCCTCCGCCACTTGATAATCACTAAAGGGCAACTTCTCCTGGCCAATAATCTGATAATCTTCATGTCCCTTGCCCGCAATCAAGATCACATCCCCGGGTTTCGCCTGCGTGATGGCTTTTTGGATGGCTTCCCGCCTCTGCACTTCCACCTGGATTTTATACTGCTCCCCGGCCGGCAGATCCTCGGTCATATCGCGGATAATCTGCAAGGGATCTTCCGTGCGGGGATTGTCCGAGGTGATAACGACATGATGAGAATACTTGAGCGCCATGCGGGTCATCAAGGGGCGTTTTCCCTTATCGCGGTCCCCGCCGCAACCAAACACCGTCCAGATATGAGCCTTTGAGCCCAAAGACTCCCGCACCCGGTTCAGGGCCGTGAGGACATTTTCCAAAGCATCAGGACTGTGGGCATAATCAACAAACACAGAAAGGTCTTTGTTATTTGGCACAGATTGCAAGCGACCCGGCACGCCTTTAAATCCCCTGAGCGCCGCCACGCAGTCGGACAATGGAATTCCCGCCGAAATTCCCACCGCCATGGCGGCCAGGGCATTCATCACATTGTGAGTGCCCGACATGGGCAAGACCACGTCCGCCTCTCCCGCCGGGGTCTGCACCTTAAACTCGCTGGAAGCAAAATCCATTTTTGTCAGTTCAAACTGGAAATCCCCCTCGCGGTGACCATAAGTCCACAAGATGGCCGGATCGGCCACACGCAACTGACGTCCCCACTTATCATCCGTGTTAATGACGGCAAAGCAGGGACTCTTGCTGGTTTTCCATAAAAGATCCGTGAAAAGCCTTTGCTTGGCTTTAAAGTAGTTCTCCATGTTTTGATGGTAGTCCAAATGATCCCGCGTCAGATTGGTGAACACCACCGAATTAAAAGGCACGCTATCGACACGCTTTTGTTCAAGCGCGTGGCTGGACACTTCCATCACCACGGCCGAGGCCCCTTCCGTGCGGAACTCAGAAAGACGCCGCTGGAGATTCACGGGGTCCGGGGTGGTCATCTCCGTGGGCCAGATTTTTTCCCCCAAGCGGTGATTGACGGTGCCGATCACGCCGGTGGGCATGCGCGCATATTCCAGAATGCACTCCACCATGTAGGAAATCGAGGTCTTGCCATTGGTTCCCGTCACCCCGACGCAAAACAAATCCCGGCCCGGATCCCAAAAAAACCGGCTGGCCAGAATGTCGAGTACCTGGCGTGAGTTAGGGACTTTGAGCACAAAGCCGGTAAAATCCGAGGGGACCTTCGAGCGGTCCTCAACGACCAGGGCGGCCGCCCCACGGGCCATGGCTTCACCAATAAAGTCATGCCCATTGGCTTTGGTTCCGGGAATGGCCACGAACACCGCGCCCGGCGTGACTTTACGGGCATCAGCGCAAATGTCACCCACTTCAACGTGAGAGAATGCGTTCTCCGGAAGCTCCGGAAAAATTGAAAATAAATGTTGCAGCTTCATGTTGACCTTTAATATTCAGACTCACATTATCCTATAATGAGAAAACTCGCAAAAGTATATTGCCTCGACGAATATCAAGAGGACACCGCGCCTTGGATCATTTTGTTTCACGGCTTCGGAGCGGATGCCGCGGATCTGGCCCCCTTGAAAGATTACATTCCTCTGACACAAAAAGCGAACTGGCTTTTCCCCCAAGGGCTTCTCGATGTGCCGATCGGTCCGGGGTGGACCGGGAAGGCCTGGTGGCCCCTGAGTTTGGCCTCTCTCCAAATTGATGATTTCAGTAACGAAAAACCTCCTGGTCTGGAAAAAGCCCGGCAAGAGTTGATGGCTATGATTGACGCTCTGAAAGTGCCATGGAGCAAAATTATTCTGGGTGGTTTTTCACAAGGGGCGATGATGGCCCTGGAGGTCTACCTGCACGCTCCCGAAACTCCGGCAGGACTTGTGCTTTTGTCGGGGTCTTTGATCGATAAAGAAGAACTCAAACCTCTCATGGTCCGGCGCCAGGGCGAAAGATTTTTCCAATCCCATGGGGACAACGACCCTGTGCTCTCGATCAAAGGAGCGCGTCGTCTGGAAACTTTTTTAACTCAAGGGGGCATGAAGGGAAGCTGCCTGGCCTTTCCCGGCGGACACGAAATCCCTCCTCAAACTCTCCAGAAACTGGCCACATATCTGGACCAGCAGATCAGCGTAAAATCACCGTGATTTCTTTGCTGTCAGGAAGGGGGGCTCCCGCCGGGGGCTCCACCCCGCTGACGACGCCCTGACCGCGGAAGCGCACGCTGATGTCTTTACCGGAAAACTTCCTTAAAACTTCACGCAAAGTCATGTTGGTGAGATCCGGAACAACTCCGAGTTCCAGGCTGGCAGCGACAATATCCCCTTCCACCAAAACCGGCGCCCCATGGGATTTCTCCCCCCGCAACTGGATGGCTTTTCTTTTCTCCGGCAAAAGATTTTTGTCACTCAATAAAACGGGAGCCAGCCCCTCTTTGCGAACGGCGTAAGAGGCCACCCGTGAGAAAATCGGAGCCGCAACCTGAGCGCCGTAAAAGGCCTTTCGCGGATGATCGACCGCAATGTAAATGACAAACTTCGGTTCACTGGCGGGAATAAATCCGGCGAAACTTGAAATATAGCCGCCTTTCAGATACCCCCGCCCGCTCGGGTTCACTTTTTGCGCGGTTCCGGTTTTTCCGGCCACGATAAAGCCCTCCACCCGCGCGTTTTTCCCGGTCCCGCCCTCGGCGGTCGCCCCGCTCAACATCATCTTCATTTGCGAGGCCTGCTCCGGAGTCAAAACGCGGCGAAGCGGTTTTCTTTCCGTCGTTGTCACCTGTCCGGTTTCACTGTCCCGGATGGATTGCACGATATAAGGCGCGTTGAGCACGCCGCCGTTGGCGATTGCCGCGTAGGCATTGGCCATCTGCAAGGGAGTGACGGCAATGCCGTGACCAAAAGAAATATTACTAAGAAGGTGCGGGCGCCAGGGCAGAGGCAGCACCGTGCCCTTGGCTTCGCCGGCAAGGTCGGTGCCGAGTTTATTGCCAAAACCAAAATCCAAAAGACCCTGGCGCAGCCCTTCATCCCCCAGCTTGAAAGCGATCTTGGTGGTGCCGATATTGGAGGACACCGCCAGAATCTCACTCACCGTGAGCGAGCCAAAGCTTTCGCTGGACTCCGCCTCGCGGATGATTTTATCGCCGATTTTCATGGACCCGTGCTCACAAAAAAAGCGGGTGTTCGGAGCCAGAATCCCCTGCCGCAGGGCCGAGGCAATGACCAGGGTTTTCATGGTGCTTCCAGGTTCAAAGGCATCATTCGCGACCTTGTCGCGGCGAAGGGCCGGGGGTGTCTTCACGGCATTATTCACATCAAAGGTGGGCACGCTGGCCATGGCGAGGATCGCCGAAGTTTTAGCGTCCAGCACCACCCCCACGGCGGAGTCGGCTTCAAAGCGCGCCACGGCCTGGGAGAGTTCGTTCTCCAGATTGTACTGGATATCGGAATCCACCGTGAGTTTGACCTCGTTGCCATCGGGGTTTTCCGTAAAGATCAAGCCATCGGCGATCAGAGGACGCCCCCGGGCATCCCGGCGCACGGACACCTTTTTGCTATTGCCCTTCAGTGCGGGATCAAAGGCCTTCTCCAGGCCTTCCAGGCCCTGGCCTTCACTTCCCAAAAAGCCCAGAGTGTGGGCTAAAAGCGATTCATTCGGGTAAACCCTCTTCCACTCCTCCACAAAAGAAAGACCGCGGATGTTCCAAGCCTTGATCCGCTGGGCCTTCTCCTCATCCATCATTCTTTGAATCCACACAAAGCGTTTGTTGCTGTCCTTGATTTTCGCGTAAATGCCGTCAAACCCGACCCCGAGTTCTTTGGCGAGGTTGCGGGCGAGGGCCCGGCGTTTTTCAAGGATCTTGGGATCGGCATACAAGGAATACGCGCTGGCGGACATCGCCAGATCCCGCCCGTTCCGGTCCACAATCGCCCCGCGCCGGGCCTGCAAAGTGACCACCGTCTGGAACTGGCGGCTTTGCAGGGATTGCAGTTTTTCATTCGGAAGAAATTGCAGATAAGCCGCGCGCAGAATCAAAGCCCCCCACAGAAGGCTGATGCCGGAAAAAATCAGGATGATACGGGATTTCAATCACAGCTCCTTTTTACGCACAAGGGGGGTGTCCGCGGCCATGGAGGTGCTGCCGCTTAAATGGATGATTTGATCCGCCTGGATTTTCTTGAGAGTGAACTTGGACTGAGCCAGGCTCTCCAGAAGTTGCGGCCGGGTGATTTTCACCAGTTTGATTTCCCGGGCGAATTTTTCTTCCTGCACTTTTTTGTAGGCCCGGCTCAGCTTCAAAACACTGTAGCCCAGGCGCCGCTCTTCCATTTGCAGGAAGACCAGGGAGAAAAACGTGAAAATGAGAATTAAAACACTGCAAAAGGGTTTTAACTGCCTAAAATTTTCTGAGCTCATCCTGAACTCTCCTCTCAAAAACCCGCATCTTCGCGCTGCGCGAGCGCGGGTTCCGGTCACACTCTTCCTGAGTGGGTAATAGGACTCGTTTGTGGGTCTGTTCGCCCAATTCTTTATGACTGCGGAAAACATTCTTAACGATGCGGTCTTCCAGCGAGTGGAAGCTGATCACGCACAGGCGCCCGCCGGGGGTGAGGGCCTTCATCAAAGATGGCAGCGTGTGCTCAAGGACCTCCAACTCGGAGTTCACCCTGAGACGCAAGGCCATGAAGTACTGGGTGGCGGGATGAAACCCCTTATGTCTCCAGCCATCCACTCTCTCGATCAGAGCGGCCAGTTCCTTGGTGCTCTGCCAAGCCTTGGTTTTGCGATCGTGAACGATCGCGCGCACGACGCGATAGGGTTTGTAAATTTCCCCGTACTCTTTAAACATCTCGTTGAGCTCCTGCTCCGAGGCCGTATTCAAAATATGTTCCGCCGTGACCCCTCGGGTCTGATTCATCCTCATATCGAGAGGACCGTCTTTATTGAAGCTAAAGCCCCGGTCCGCAGTGTCGAGTTGAGGGGAACTGACGCCAAGATCTAATAACATCATATCAAAAGAACCCAGATTGTGCTCAGCAAACTCGGCGAAATTTCCATGCAGGATGCGCACCTGCCCGGACTCGACCTCGGTCCGGAAATTTTCCAGACCGAATCTCACCGCCACTTCATCCTGGTCCATCACCACGGCCTGGACCTGGGGAAAGTTAGCCAGCACCGCCCGCAGGTGACCTCCCCGGCCGAAAGTGCCGTCAAAGTAACGAAGGTCTTTTTTCTCTCTGAAAATCTCGAAGGTTTTAAGAACGTCGGTGACCATCACCGGGTAGTGTTCCGGAGAGAACTCTACCTTCGTTAGATCGGGAAATGGACGATGGGCGGGGGAGTTGGGGTCTGACAAAAGGCTCTCACTTTACAGTTGCAGTGCTGTCTTAAATTGAAATTTTTCTCTGCGGTTTTCAAGGTATGAACAAATTGTTTGTGGGTCAAGCGCCTATGATTTAAGCTATTAATAATGCTAGTCAAATGTCCACGTTGCGGCTTTTCGCAACCTCAAGATAAATATTGTGCCCAGTGCGGCGTTGACATGGAGTCCTTCACACCTCCAAAAAAGTCCGCAATTATCCGCTATCTGAAAGATCCTTTATTGTATTTGACAGTGGTTTTGATTTTGTCGGGCGTGGCTCTTTTCACTCTTTACAAAAATGACAAATCTTCTTTGGCGCAAAAAGTGAAAATCCTCAAAGGCAGTTTGCAAATTGCCAGCACCAAGGGGTCTGAGTCAAAAAACGAGGAGCCTTCCAGCGCTGCCCCGGATGAATCCCAGGAACCCTCCCTGGCCGCTGCGCCTTCGGCGCCTCCCGCTCCGGCGGCAGCGTCGGCTGTGGCAGACAGCAGAGCCCCCGCCTCCACCACCCCGGCCTTGTCAGGCCCTGTGGCCACGCTGTACTACACCGAAGTGCCCATGGCGGCCCTGGAGCGGCTGTATCAGGAAAGCCAAGCCACCGGCCAATTTAACACTTTTGGCGACTACACCGCGGGCATTTTGCCGGACGCAAAGAATCGCATTCTTTCCCCGGCACTGAAAATTCGCGTTTTAGAGAAAATCGAGAAGACAGTTGGCAAAACCCAGCAATGGTTTTCCGGAATCCATGATCCTGAATTGGAAGAAGACCTGGGACTGAGCACTTTTGTGGAGCTTTCGGAGATTGAAAACCAGGTCTTTCGCGGAAATTTGGAAATCGTGCGCAACCTGCGTGAGTTGGAAGGGGATAAGGGGACGGCTCCCCAAAAGAATTCCTACCCCGCCATTTTTGAACTGGGCCCCGGCTATGGCTTTTTTGTGGCCGGAGTCCTTCCACGCAAAACGCCCCTGGCCCATGCCGAGGAACTTGCCGCAAAGGCTCCCGCCTTTGCCGTTCTGAAATCCCAGGCCTTCCACAATAAGCAATCGGAATTCGTCATCTTTATCGAATTTGAGAAAAAACCCTAGAGTCCCCCGCAGCCCCAGGATGCCTTGAGGCTTGACCGAAGCCTTTCCCATAGGGCAGCTTTAGAGGAACATTCCTGCGTGCGCTTAAACAAAAGGACTCAAACCATGACACATCTACAGATCAAGCCTTATATCACCGAAGAACGCCTGCAAAAAAAGGTCGCCGAGATCGGCGCGGATCTCACCAAGAAATTCAAAGGTCAGCAAGTGGTCGCGGTCTGTGTTTTGAAGGGATCCTTTATTTTTTATTCGGATCTGATTCGTGAGATCAACACCGACATCAAGTGTGAGTTCTTTGGCGTCTCCAGCTATCACGGCACCACCTCCTCCGGGGAAGTGAAGGTCACTTTGGATTTGGCAAGCCCCGTTGAAGGCAAACACGTGCTTCTCGTGGAGGACATTGTGGACACCGGGATCACCATGAACTACCTGAAGAACTCCCTTCTCTCACGCAAACCGGCCAGTCTGACCACCGTCGCTCTTCTGGAAAAACCCGAAGCTTTGAAAGTCCCTTGCAAGTTGGATTACGTCGGCTTCCAGGTCGCCAATGAATTCGTGGTTGGCTACGGTCTGGACTATCAGGGCTACTACCGCAACCTTCCCTTTATCGGCCAGGTTCAGAACTTCCAGTAAGAGGGGCTACTTGTGAGACCCTCCTTTGTTCATTAAATTGAAAGCTAATACGTCAAAATGAACTAAAAACTCATAAGTTATTGAAAATAAAAGTTTATTTTAATTTAATGCGGCCTATAATTTTGATGTTCACTAAATGGTAAATTTGCCTTAAAATATGAACATGGGCTTTGATTCGAACCTTGAAAAACCAGCTATCGAGAGCTTGAAAAATATTCTTCAAAAAAATATCCAAGTCACCGACCTTCAGGACTTGGGTAAAATCCCCCTTTCTGGTCACTATACACCCGATGCCTATCTCTCCCTGAAAATCGGTGACGAAGAAATTTTCCTTATTGTTGAAGTAAAGGCACATGTAGATAACTACCATCAAATTAAACGGTTTTTTGAAGTCTCTGAATCTTTTGACGGACTCTCTTTTCTCATTGCCACCTCCATCTCAAATTCTATTAAAGAAAAACTTTCCGAACATGGAATAGGTTTTTTGGAGTTGGACAAAGAATTGTACTTCCCCCTGCGTCTGACACAGGGGTTGAACTCAAGCACGAATCTCAACAACAGCCTTCGCAAAACGGGTTTTAGAACCGAGACAGCTTTAAAGCTGCTTTTTTATTTAGAAACCTCCTTAGAGGCACGAAGGTTTTCGCAAAGAAAACTGGCTGAAGATTTGGGTATGTCCTTGGGAGCTGTCAACACCAATTTAAGTCTTCTTGAAACCCTGGGGTTTATTCAACGGAGTTCCAAAAAAGAAATTCAAATGACTAACTCCAAAGATGCCTTCGAATTCTGGACTCATTCCTACCGCAACGGCCCCAGGAACAAACTCCTTATCGGTCGCTTCTCTCCGATAGATGCTAAATTTTTCTCGGACTGGAATCACCTCAAACTGGGCCACTCATATTGGGGGGGCGAGCCGGCTGTCGCTAAACTAAGAACCTACCTAACCCCTGGTTTTTTTTCTCTTTATACCTATGAGTCTCGCCTGCCCATCCTTTTAAGGGATTTACGCCTTAAAAAAGATCCTCATGGAAAAATTGAAATTCTTCAGGCCTTTTGGCCTGAATTTTTGAATCAATCCGATCTTTCAACTGTTCCCGTATTCTTGATTCTCTGTGATCTCGTAGGCTCAGGCATTGACCGAAACAAAGAGGCCGCAGTGGAATTGGTGACATCGAACCAAAGTCTGCGGAGCTACTTGTGAGCAGATATCAAGTGATGGTCGAAGTCAGCCTTCTTTTGCAATCAAAGAAAATTGACTCATTTATTATCGGGGCAACTGCACGAGACCTTTTGGCAAAGCACTATGGAATCACGCCATCAGAGCGAAAAACGGAGGACGTCGATTTTGCAGTCTTATTGCAAAATTGGAACGTTTTGGAAGAGTTGAGGGCGTTTTTACTTCTGAACAAGAGCATTTCTCCTTCTTCTGATCCGAACAACAAAATCAGATACTACTTTAAGGGAACTCCATTCGATTTGGTTCCTTTTGGGGGTGTCGCAAATCAACATGTGGTTTCCTGGCCTCCTCATCATGACACTGCAATGCTAGTTCTCGGCTACAACGAAGCCATGGAAAACGCACTGGAGATTATGATTGGTGGCCACAAAGTAAAAACCTTGTCTTTGGAATTCTTTGTCGGCCTAAAGTTATTAGCTTGGGGATACAACGGAGCACGTGATCGCGATATTAAAGACGTGGGATACATACTTAAAAACTATGAAAATTTTAATCCCGGCGCTTATGAATATTTACTGGATCAGCATCTCGATCTGTTGGATCCAATTGATTCAGATCCCGCCTTGGCCGCAATTGTAACATTGGGAATATTTCTTGGATCCAAGATCCCCACCGAAGGTAAAAATAGAATTCTCCAGACCCTCGAAAAACAAAAAAGCAAAATCATTTCCGAACTCACATATGATATTTTTATTGACGAAGACTCCCGCAAAAACACAATTGACGTCATAGATGGCCAAATCAACGCTCTTGCCTTAGGGCTAAGGTCAGCGCCTTAAAGAGCCGACAAAGGCCTTCACCCGCATCTCCACCCGGTAGTGCGGGGAGGACTCCCCAAAAGGCGCAATTTCCCAGAGCCACTCGCGGTCCGGTTTGAGAGCGCGCAGGTTCACCTCAAAACTCTCGCTTTTAAGACACTGGCCTTTGCGGTCCATATAGCGGGTTTCAAAATCGGCAAACAAAAGAACCTGCGGGGCCTGCGCAAAAAGGCGCTCAATGTGTTGATCGCGGACCGCACGGGCGAATCTCTCGTAAGTCTCCGAGGACATGGTCACGGTTTCAGAAATCAATAAAGGAATCTGCGAGAGCAGATTCGCGGAAATCACCAGATCCACCGGGGGCAAATCCCACGGGGGCAATTGCTTCCATGGGATGTTTTTAATCTGAAAAGGCCCCATGTCTTTTCGCAAAACTCCCAAAAGGCCCGAGATGTCTTTTTCGATTAAAATGATCTGCGGGGTCCGGGCCGCCAGCTTCCGGATCTCCGGCGCGTGGACCAGGTCCACCAGATAAATTTTCTCGGCCACCTTCAGCAAATCCTCCAGGGGCACTTCCAACAGCAAGCCGCTGCCGATCACCATCACTGACGTGGGCTGGATTCTCTGCACCTGTTCCCGCACCCAGGCGCGGGAGTGCTCCAGATGCCCGCGCCAGGCCTTGGCGCAACGGCGGGCCCGGAATTTTAAAGAGACATTTTGATAAACGTAGCCCCAGTCTCTGGCGGCTTTGCTGCTGCGGGTGCGGAGGGATTGCAACCATTCCAAAATCATCTCAGTGCGAACCTTTTTGATGGCGGGCCTGACGCTCCGGCAAATGCGGCCCCCGGATGGAGCCCTGAGTGCGCTGGTGCACCTGGAAGGCGGTCTCGGTCAACCCCTGCCGCAAAAAGGCGGGAATATTGCGGGGCTTGTCCTTCATATAGTCACTTAAAAGCAGATCGCGGAGGGTCTCTTGCGGGCCCCCCTTCACTGCTGTGAAGTACTCCCAAAGAGCCTCTAGAAGATTCTGAAGAGCAATGCTGTGGGACTCCGGGAATCTCTCACTGAGGAATTCGCTCAGCTCAAAAAACTCCCAGAAAAAAGAAGCATCCGTGCGCTGCTGCGCTGAGGCCCGGATCCACGCGGTGGTCCGGGGGAAGTTCCCGCTATTGGCGATCAGGTCCCAGAACTTGGCAAAGCGGTTCATCTTTTGCATCTCTCCATAAGAGATGTCCTTGTTTTTGAGAATTTGAAAGGGCGGATGCTCCTGGTACACCATCTGAAACTCACGGTCGTGGCGCACAATGGGAGTGCCCTTCAGGCGTTTTAAAATCCCCACCTGAATCTCATCAGGTCCGCAGGCCGCCAGAGCATCAAAACCTTGGGCGAAACTCTCCACGCTCTCTCCCGGAAGACCCACGATCAGATCCGCATGAGTATGGACGCCGCTGTCCTGGGCCAGGAAGCGGAAGTTTTCGCGGACCTTGGCGTAATCATTGCGGCGGCTCACGTTTTTAGCCACCTCCGGATTCCAGGTCTGAATCCCGACTTCAAATTGCAGGGAGCCCGGCGGGAATTTCTGAATCAGTTCTTTGAGTTCCCCGGGCAGGCGGTCAGGCACCATTTCAAAATGCAGGAACAGATTCAAATCCATCCGGTCCAGGAAAAACTGCAGGATCCGCGTGCTGGTTTGGATGCTTAAGTTAAAAGTACGGTCGACAAACTTGAACTGGCGCGTCCCTCTTTGAATCAACTGATCCATCTCCGCCAGGAATAAATCCAAATCAAAGCTTCGCACGAGTTTGTCCAAAGAAGACAGGCAGTATTCACACTTGTAGGGGCATCCCCGGGAGACCTCGACATAGATGATCCGGTTTTTGATATCCTCATCGGTGTAAAAAGAATAAGGGGATTGGATCTTGGTGATATCCGGAAGAGCCCCGGAAAGGAACTTCGCCCCGGGGCGCGTGTTCTGCAGAAGAATCTCCTGGCAGAAATCCCGGAACAGAAAATCCGCCTCGCCCTTGATGACATAATCCGCGCTCTGGCAAAGGGGTTGATTCTCGCTCTCGTGGGACACTTCCGGGCCTCCCAGCACCACCACGACTTCCGGAGCCACTCTTTTCAGGATCGACACCACGTGAAAGATCTCAGTGGTGTTCCAGATATAAACCCCGAAACCGACGATCTTGGGTTGGTAGCTCAGAATCTTCTCCACCACATTGCGGGGGCTGGCATGGAGGGTCCACTCCAGAATGCGGGCGCGGGGCTGCAGCTCCCCGAGATTGGCAAAAAGATAACGAAGCCCGAAAGCACAATGCTGATAGGTGGAATTCAGGGTCACTAAAAGGATGTCTTTTTGCGAAGGCGCCGGCATAGGCCTTGAGTTAAATCAAATGCCGGGATTTTTGGCAATCCCCTACTTCAGATCAAAGAGAATAAATTCCGCCCCCTCCGGGCCCCCTTCGATACGGATCAAAGGTTCATTGTCGATGGCCACCCCATCCCCGGCCAGAATCGCTTGTTTATTCACCAGCAAAGACCCCCGGGCCACCTGCACCCAGATGCCCCGGCCCACTTTGGGTTCGTAGCGATATTGAAAATTTTTATCAAAAACCCCCGCATACAAGCGCGCGTCCTGGTGGATCTCCATGGACTCCTGGGCCCCGTCCGGAGAGGCGATCAACAAAAGACGATTGTGCCGGTCCTCTCGCGAGAACATTTTTTGGTGATACCCCGGAGCCAAGCCCCTTTGCGAGGGCACCACCCAGATCTGCAGGATCTCGGCGGGGGTTTTGGGATCCGGATTGTATTCGCTGTGCATGACTCCGGTCCCGGCCGTCATCACTTGAATCTCGCCCGGTTTGATCTGGGCCTTGTTCCCAAGACTGTCTTTGTGTTCCAGGGTCCCGCGCAGCACGTAGGTGATGATTTCCATGTCCCGGTGCCCGTGCATGGGAAAGCCCCCGCCCCCGGCGATGACATCCTGGTTGATCACCCGCAAATCGTGGTAATTCATATGTTTGGGATCGTAGTATTCCCCGAAGGAGAAGCTATGGTAAGAGTCCAACCACTCATTTTTAAAATGGCCGCGAGCTGCGGATTTTCTCATTGTCAGCATAGATCCTCCTCTGCAAATTAAACCGGTTCCACGTTATCTAGCTGTGACTATTCCCTTACTTTAGCAGGACTTGGGGGACTAAAAAAGACAAATTGACCACTTGCATTGGAGCTGCCAATTTAGGCCCTTTCCCGGGAAAAGTGAGCTAACAGGCCGCACTAACTAGAGACAAAAAAATCCCCTCTCATAGAATAGGGTCCCTGCCGGAGGTTCAATGCGCCAATATCACGAGCTTTTAAAACATGTCCTGAACCAGGGCGTCCGTAAAGAAGACCGCACGGGGACCGGGACCTTGAGCGTGTTTGGTTACCAGATGCGCTTTAATCTGGAAGAGGGCTTCCCCCTTCTGACCACCAAAAAACTCTACACCCGCGCCATCTTTCATGAGCTTTTGTGGTTCCTGAAAGGGGACACCAATATCAAGTACCTCCATGACAATAAGGTCACCATCTGGGATGAGTGGGCCGACCAAGAGGGGAACCTTGGCCCTGTCTACGGTAAACAGTGGCGCTCCTGGGAAGCCCCGGATGGACGCAAGATTGATCAGATCACCAATGTGGTGGAACAAGTCAAAAAAAATCCGGACTCCCGCCGCCTTCTGGTCATTGCTTTTAATCCCGCAGACGTTGATAAGATGGCCCTGCCCCCTTGCCATGCCTTTTTTCAATTCTACGTTGCCAAGGGCAAGCTCTCCTGCCAGCTCTACCAGCGCAGTGCGGACATCTTTCTGGGAGTGCCCTTTAACATCGCCAGCTACGCGCTTTTAGTGCATATGATCGCCCAGGTCTGTGACTTAAAACCCGGAGAGTTCATCCACACCCTGGGGGATGCGCATATTTATTTGAACCACCTGGAACAGGTAAAAACCCAGCTCCAAAGGGACTTCCGTCCCTTGCCGCAATTAAAACTGAATCCTGATGTGAAGAACCTCTTCGATTTTAAATATGAAGACATCCAAGTGACGGGTTATGACCCTCACCCCGCGCTCAAAGGAGAAGTCGCCGTATGATTTTAACCCACGTCACAGCCATGTCCCAAAACCATGTCATCGGCACCCAGAACAAACTCCCCTGGAATATTCCCGAGGATCTGAAATTCTTCCGTGACACCACCAAGGGTCACATTATGATTATGGGGCGGAAAACCTTTGATTCCATCGGTGCCAAGCCCCTGCCGCAGCGATTTCACATCGTGATCACCCGTCAGGATCTGCAGTCCTCCCATCCCCTCGTCCGCTATGTGAAGACTTTGGAGGAGGCCCTGGAGGTCGCCCGCCCCCTCACCGCCCAGTGGGGCGAAGAGGTCTTTATCGTCGGCGGCGGGGAGATCTACAAACAATCCCTGCCCTTCACCGACAAGATTTACCTCACCGTGATCCACCAGGATTTTGCAGGGGATACTTACTACCCCGAGATTCCCATGGATCAGTTTAAAATCACTTCCCGCCGGGACCGCACGGAGCCCATTCCATTTTCCTTCCTGACCTATGAAAAAAAATAATCTCCTGACGACACAGGCGGAGTTAGAAGTTTGACACTTCCAAAAACATCCCCTCCCGCACCGGATCTCAATTTGGGAATAAGATTTTGCGGTCCGGATTTACCTTAGCATTTCACCCGCCTTGCCCGATAATAAAAGTGTGGGCACAAGCAAGAGGGATGAGATCAAATGATAGGATCCAATAGTACCGAAAGACATCAGACCCGAGAGCGAGCTTACCTTGAAATTTTCGGACGAATGGGCACCTTGATTGCCGAACTAAGAAACCTGTCCGCCACAGGGGCCTTTCTTGAAATCCTCCAAGGGGATTACATCCCCCAAAAAGGGGATCTCCTGCGCGTGACCGTGCCCTTGGAAACCGTGGGCCGCACCCACAGCGTGAATGCGGAAGTGATTTGGGGCCGAAGCCTCGGCGTCGGCATCAGCTTCCTGAGCCGCCATGAAACCATGACCAAAATGCTCCTACGAAACCAGGCCCAAGATCCCTAAACCTGGACCTTTGTCGCGTGGTTCCCCTAGGAGGGGCGTGCTAGCGTTGAGGCACGTCACTCAAGGAGGACACCACCATGAAGGCAAGAATTGCCCTGGCATCAATGACATTCTTATTTTTAGCATCCCTGGCCCGCGCGCAGGACCCTGAGCTGTACTGGATGAAGATCCATGCAACAGACAAGTTCCAGCGCAGTGCGATCGCCAACACCGGAGTTTCCATCGAGACCACCCGCGAAGATTTCGTGGTGGCCACCGGCACGCTCGAGGAGAAAAAAGCCATTGAGAAATTGGGCTGGCTTGAGACCAGCTTCGTTCTCACCGAGGAAATGGATTTTCCCTCCGAGGATGAGACTTACCACAACTACACCGAACTCACGGAAAAGATCCAAGAGCTGCAAAAAACCTATCCGCGCCTGCTCAAGGTGGGCTCCGCGGGAAAGACCGTGGAAGGCCGGGAGATTTGGACTCTCCGCATTTCCGGGGACCTCGACCATGCGGACAATCTGCCTGCCGCCATTTACATGGGCGGTCACCATGCGCGGGAGCATCTGTCTGTGGAATTGCCTCTTTACTATGCGGAGTATTTCTTAAGCGAGTACACCAAGGGCAACCCCCGTATTGTGGCTTTGATGAACGGCCGGGACATCCATATCATTCCCGCGGTCAACCCCGACGGTTTGGAGTTTGACGTGGCCAGCGGCCGCTACAAACTTTGGCGTAAGAACCGCGCCCGCAACGGCAATGGCACCTACGGCGTGGACCTGAACCGCAACTATGGATACCAATGGGGAACCGGCGGCTCCAGCAACTCTCCGAACAGCGAGACCTATATGGGGCCTCGCCCCTTCAGCGAGCCGGAAACCCAGGCGATTAAAAATTACATCGATACCCACCAAAACATCACCACTCTGTTAAGCTTTCATACCTTTTCGGAATTGATCCTCTACCCCTGGGGTTATTCCTATGACGGCATCAGCGTGGCCCGCGACCAACAGGTGCATAAAGTGATGGCGGAAAAAATGGCCGAGTGGAATCACTACACCGCCCAGCAGGCCTCGGCCCTTTACCAGGCCAGCGGGGATACGGTGGATTGGGCCTATGGCACGCACAAAATCATTGCCTTTACATTTGAGCTTGATCCCAGAAACAACGGCTGGGGCGGCGCTGATGGCTTTTATCCCGGAGCGGGCGTCATCCCCGAGGTGGAGAGAAAGAATCTGGAGCCTGTTCTCTATATGTTAGAGTATGCTGACAATCCTTACCGCGTGCTAGATTTTAACTTCAGCCCCGTCCCATAATAAGACAATAAAAGTCCCGGGCGGAGCCCCCCGCTCAGGGGGGCCACTCCCGGGAGCTCTCACGCTCCCGGCTTTCTTCCTTTCCCAGGTCAGACAATAGGATGGCGACGACAGCTCTTAGGAGCTGTATGGTAGGGACAGAACGAGTTAAGTAATTCTTGTGACGGAGGCATGGACGCAGGACATTTTGTTAATTCCGCATGTTAAACAATGCCTGTGATGGGATCATGGACGCAGAACATTTCATGAATTCTTCAAGGTAGATAATTCTTTAATCCAATAACTCTTTAAATAATTCTGCGTGACAGAATCACTAAAACAAAACATTTTAAACAATTCTTGTTGACAAGGTTTCGGTGTTTATAAAAGGCGATTTGCGAGGCCTTGGAAACTTCCCCCAGAAGCTTGGTGCAAGAGCTTTTTATAGGCTTCAGAGGCGTCCTAAGAAGTTATAAACCGAAGGGACGTGACTCTTTAAAACTCCCTCTAGAAATTGCAAAACCCTTAAAAATCGGCTTTTAAATTCCATGCTATGGTCTCCTCTCTCAAACAAGGAGACAAAGATATGCACGCCCAAAACCTTCACTTTCAACTCTCAGACCTCGTGAAATCCGAGCGCAAAATCACTCACGAGATTTTACTTTGCATCCAGCAAATGGATCAAACCAAAGGCTATGCCGAGCTTGGCTACCCAAGCCTTTTTGATTATCTGGTGAAAGAGCAAAAGTACTCCGAAGGCGCGGCCCAACGACGCATCTCTGCGGCTCGATTAATTAAAGAACTCCCAGAGATTGAAAAGAAAGTGCAAGAGGGAAACTTAAACCTCACCCAGCTCTCTAAGCTTGCCAGTGCCACAAACCAAGATCAAAAGGCCACCGGAAAGAAAGTCTCCACCGAGCAAAAGCGAGAGCTTTTAGCACAAATGGAAAACAAAACGGGCTTTGAAACTGAGCAGCTTCTCAATCAAAAATTTGATTGCAACCTTAAACCCAAAAAAGAAATCACTCCCCGAAAGCAAGCGTATGAGCTTCATTTAAAGCTGACACCAGAGCAATACGAAAAGCTTAAGAAAGCCCAGTCCTTGTTAAGTCATGTGGTTCATGACGGGGGCTTTGCCGAGGTTATTGAAATTCTTTGCGACAAATTCATTCAAAAGAAAGAAGGCAAAGCCTCACGAAAACCCACCGCTGCTCCGGCGGTCAAATCAGGAGAAAACAGTCAAGAAACTCGTAAGGGAGACAAACCCACGACTAAAATGGAAATAGGATCAGGGAATAAACCCACCTCCGGAGTGGCGGTCAAATTAACAGAAAATAATCAAGGAACTCGCAACGAGCTCGGGGGTACCGCCGCTCCGGCGGTGAAAACCTCGGGGAGAAGGACCGCCATTCCCATTTCTCTGCAAAGGCTTATTTACCAGCGGGCGCAGGCTTGTTGTGAATATGTGAGTGCCACTGGGCATCGCTGTCGCTCGCGATATCAGGCGCAGGTCGATCATATTGTGCCGCTGGCTAAGGGGGGTGGGAATGAGCCCGCAAACTTGCGCGTCCTGTGTCGCGCGCACAACTTAAGTGAAGCGCGGCGGTGGGGGGTGGAATGGGCTTGAGGTTTCGGGGCCGCGGGTGCTTGAGGGCTGAGTGTGGACACTGTCCCGCCCGGAGGCCCTACTTGGTTGAATCGGCGGATTTCAGTTCGGGGCCTGTTCCTGTTTCAGGAGCCCTTAACGTCGGCCCCATGTTGGCGGAGTATTTGAACTCACCGCGGGCCAGGCTGATCAGGGCCTGATCATAGCGGTTCTTGGGAATGGAAATCAGAGTGGCCGCCGGAATCACCGTGCGCCCGTTCCGGACCGTGCGCGACAGGTGCGGGTTAAACACCTCGGCCTTCTCCGTATCGCCGTCAAACCAGGTTAACAGGTCTTTGTACTTCACACTCACCGGCAGCTTGACCTCATCCGCATCCAGGCGCTCAGACCAAACCGCTTTCGGAAAGTACTTCAGAGCGTTCTTTTCGACCTCCAGAACCGCCATAAAACACGCATAAAAGTTGCGCGAGGCAAAACCAAAGGTGCGCCGGGATCTCACGTTCTGAATCAGATCCACAAGATTCCGGGTTTTGTATTTCTCCGTGAGTTTACGCACGCCCGTGGGACCGTGATTGTAACCGGTGAGCGCCAGCGGCCAGTCCCTCAACATACTGTAATTGTCCTTCATCAGGCGCGCGGCCAATCGCGTGGCGGCCATGGGATGATTGCGCTGGTCCACGGCGGAGTTGATCATACGGTAAGGGCGGGCGGTGTAGCGCATGATCTGCCAAAGCCCGCTGGCGCCGACTTTAGAGCGGGCCAGGACATTAAATGAACTTTCGACAAAAACCAGGCGTGTCAGTTCAATCGGCAGATTGTTCTCGCGGAAAACAGTTTCCATATCCTCCAGATAACGCCCGGAAAAGAAGATCGCCGATTGCATGCGGTCCTTCTGGCCCAGCTGAAAGCGGATGCGGGACTTGTGGGCGGCTTCGCGGAACTTGTGCGGCTCGGAAACATTCTGAAACAGATCCCAGATCTTTTTCTCCCTCTCACTCAGGTTCTCAGGGGACTCGGTCTTGTCCAGTTTCAGCAGGATCTCGACAATCTGCTTTTTGCGCTCGTCGACAAGCTTCTGCTTGCGCCGTTCTTTTTGCCGAAGACTCAAGGAGGCATCACTCATGATCTCCTTAAAATCCATTTCCTCATAAAGAAGGGCCACGTTCTCCGTATCGTGGATCACTCCCTGATCCGTGGTGTACTTGGAATAAATATCAACCCAAAAACGGACTTGAGGCTCTAGCCCCTTGGGCACGGCAAAGACGTCCGCACCATATCCCAGAGCCTTATCCTGTCCTGAGTAGTCCGGTGCGCGAAAAGGCCGCCCCGCAGTCAGGGTTTTGCCGCCGCCCACTTCACTCTTCACCAAAGGCGTGTCCTCATCCAAAGTACTGACTTTCTCTTCGACGGGAACGTCGGATTCGGCGGCAGGTTCCTCTTTGACGGAGGGCTCGTCTGAGGAGAAAAACCCGAAAATATCAAAGGCGGGACTCGGTGAAGAATAACTCAAGCTGAGAACAACGGCGAACATCCAAGGTTTCAAGTAAGACCCCCAAGGCCTCTTTACTTCAAAAGGGCAATCAGCATCTGATCAAAAAAGTTTCTCACACTGCCTTCATCTTTTGTACCATTGAAGATAAAAGTGAAGGTGAAAACACGACCATCGCTGCGTCCAGCATAACCGGTCAAAGACACCACGTTCGTCAGAAAACCGGTCTTGGCGCGCACCCACCTCTCCCCCGGAGAGTTTTTCATGCGCTTTTTAAGTGTTCCATCAATCCCCGCAATCGGCAGGGAACTCAAAAATTCCGGTTGGACTTTGAAATCATTTTTCAGATGCAGGACCACTTTCCACATGCCAAAGGGACTGATGCGGTTGTCGCGGGTGAGGCCCGAGGGGTTCAGCATATGATATTGGTCCTCAGGCAGTCCCAACTTTTTTAAATGCGCATTGATCATTTCCATGCCGGCCTCCAGGGTGCCCGGCACGCCCTTTAAGGCCCCCATGTTTTTGGTGAGCATCTCCGCCACGTAATTGTTGGAAAACTTATTCATATCAGCCACCGCCTGCTCAATGGCTTTGCTTTCCGCTTCCGCCAAAACAACGGCCTTCTCCGGAGCCCTTCCGGCGCGAACCTTGCCGGTCACAAGGATGCCTCTTTGCGCCAGAAAGGATTTCAGGTTGTATCCCGCCCACAGGTCCGGCTGGGTGATGTTTTTAAAGATCACCACCTCCTTGGCGCTTTTGCCGATTTTCCCGGCAACATGGATCACATCCCCGCCAAAGTTTTTATCCTCCACCCGCGAGGCCACCACCGAGCTTTCCGTGCCGGAAGTTGTGACGGTTTTATTCACCAGACGAACATAGTCGTTCTCAGGATCCAGGAAGACTTTTCCCGGTTGGCCGGCTTTGGCTCCGGGACGCACAAAAATATTCACCGAATTCCAGTTAAAAGACATCGCTCCCACCGGGGCATCGTAGGCGCGGTCCACCCGTTCCGGCTGGCGGCTGGAATCATACCTTTTCTGATCGAAAAACGTATCATCCACCAAGATATCGCCTTCGACTTTTTCGATCTCGTTGCGTTTGAAGTTATTCACCAGAAACCACATGTTCTCAGAGACAAAACCCGGGTCCCCATGCCCTCTTAAAACAAGATCCCCTTTGAGGGTTTTTTCATGAATCTCCCCATCAGAGAGCAAATCCGTTTTGAATTTGTAACCCGGCGGGAAATATTCCAGAGCGGCGGAGGCCGTCGCCACCTTGGAAATGGAGGCCGGGATCATTTTCTTCTTGGAATTCACATCCAGGACAACGACCTGGCCTTCGCCCTCACCGGTGGTGATATAAAGGCCCAGATCCGATTCCGGAATGCCGGAGTGCTTGATGATCTTTTGCAACTCCGCCTTGAAACTCTCTTGCGCCAGAACTGGACCGGCAGAAACAAACACCACCACAAGCCAACCGATAAATTTCATGAACTCCCCCCTGGACTAAAAAATGGTATCTAGGAGGCTTGTTGCTCTCAAGGAAAATCACTTGGTACATTGAAGTCTATGAGAAAACGTGACTGGTTCCTGGTAACCTTCCCTTTGATTTTGACCTGGCTGGTGGACCGCTTCAGCAAAATGGCCGCCTCCGGTCTCACCGGCATTTCCTCCCATGGTCCAGTGAGTTTCATTCTCCACCACAATCATGGGGCCATGCTGGGGCTTTTCTCGGATCTTCCTGCGGTCTTAAGGGTGGTGTCCTTGTCCACAGGCGGGGCCTTTTTGATCTGCACCTATGCCATCGTCCAGTATCTTTTACCGATCCGCAGCCTTTTGCTGCGGTCCGGTCTTTCCATCCTGCTGGGAGGGATTCTCGGGAACGTCTTTGACCGGATCATCTATGGTTACGTGATTGATTTTGTCGTCTTAGGCACCCCGACCATCTCAAGCCCAGCCTTTAATCTAGCCGATGCCCTGCAATGGGTGGGTTACGGCATGATTGTTTATGCGATCATGCGCGAGGGGGATTTGCTGTGGCCGGAAAACAACGCCCGTAAACAATATTGGATCAACAAAAAGTTCCAATTAAAATACTGCCTGGTGCTGATGGCCGTGGGGCTGGGACTGACGGTGATCAGTCTGGTTTTTTCTTACACCTATCTGCGCGTGACGATTTCAGAGCTGGTGGGGAACAACCAGTTCCTGCTCAATAAGTTCCTCATCCCCTTTGTCATCACCTTCGGCATCATTTGCACCGCCTTTTGCGGCATTCTCTTTGCCGTGGGGCGGTTGATTTCCCATCGGATCGCAGGTCCCGTCTACGCCTTCGAAAAATTTCTTCTGGAGATCATGGAAGGCAAGGACCGCCCCTTAAGACTTCGTTCCGGGGATGAGTTCAGACATCTGGAGGGGCTCGCTGAAAAGGTGCGCGCCGAGTGCCGCCGGCGCCAGCAGGGGGATCCCACCGAAGACCCTAATAAATCAGAGCCGCGTCCTTGATTTTACTCAAGTAGAAGCGCTTACTCGCATGGTCCCGCAGACAGAAAGCCTGAAGGTAGTCCCCATCCGGATTGCGTACAATCCCCAAAGGGGTCAAATGACGCGGTTCTGCCTTCGCTGAAGCCGATTTCTCATACACAATCTCCACGTCTTTTTTCTGATAAACAGCTTCCATCAAAACATTCACCAGGGGATTGTTCCAGCGGATCAGGGAGTAATCCGACCATTGCAGATTCTTCCCTTGGCTCTTCAGAACCTGGTCGAGGGTGAAGTTCTCGCCCATGCGCCGGAAGCATTCCATCCCCACTTGCAAACACGCCCGGGCGTCATCCAGGGCGCGATGTGCGGCTCCCCCCTCAAGGTTCAGAAATTTCACCAGCGTCTGCAACTTGTGGTTTTCACTGCCATGGATCCATTTGCGGGAAAGAAGACTGGTGCATAAAACCGGCTCCGTGGGAAGGGGAAGTTTATGAGTTTCAAATTCCAGTGCCATGAAGCCCAGATCAAAGGGCGCATGATGGGCCATGCACACGGCCCCGGTAAGAAAATCACGGATCTCACGGATCTTTTCCGCCATTTTCGGGGCCTCTGCCACCATCTCATTGGAAATCCCGTGGATACTCATGTTGAAATCGCTCAAAAGCTCCCGTGGCTTCAACAAAGTTTGGTAGGTTCCGACTTCCTGACCTCCCCGCCACTTCACAGCACCAAACTCAATAACATCAGCACCCACCGGATAGGCTCCGCTGGTTTCTGTATCAAATGCCACGTAGGTGTATTCGGTCCAAGGTCTATGAGTTTCCATGCAGTCGTTTCTGTTTGTCATTGAATTCGATTTGAGTCAAATTAATAGGGATACTAAAAAATATGAAAACACGCCCCAACGTCCCTTCTATTTTAATCTTCACCCTGCTGGTGAGCTTCAGCCTCCGGCCCTTCTCCGCCCGGGCTCAGGAAAACTCCCGCAGTGATATCCCCAATTTCAAGATGAATGGGAACGTGGCCCTTCTCACCAACTTTGTTGAACATGGCCTGACCCAGACGGACGGGGATCCTTCCCTGCAGGGGGCTTTTGGGTTTAACTTCGGCCCGCAATTTAAAATGGGAGTCTGGGGTTCCAACGTGAACTACAACTCCACGGAGCATTTTCTTTTAAAGGCCAATGCGGAGCTGAGGGTGATTCTCTCCTCCTGGACGGACTTCAGGCTGGGTTACAACAGCAATCATTACTTTAAAACCACCACCCGTAACGGCAATACCACTTACTTTGTTATCACTTCCCACGGTTTCCGTATCCGGTACGAAAAAGAGACCAACTGGAACGGTTCGGACTCTTCCTCCACTTATTATTCCTTTGGCAAATCCTTTGACCTCAGCCAGAGTTGGAAATGGGACCTTGAAGCCGGCTACACGATGCTCAAGGATGTCCCCAATATGGAAAACTACTTCGATGCCCGCATGTCCTTCTTTTATAAGAGTGACAGCAATAACATCACCTACCAGCTCTCGGCGACGGGGACTTCCATCCCTTCTCAGTTCAGCAATGGTCAGGGGAACACCTTTGTTTATGCCGGAGCCTCGACCAGTTTCTGAGGCTCGCGACAGGACTTTCGGGAGGGCGCCTCAGTCCGCCTTGGCGGCCAGGGCTTTTTCCACTTCGGGGATATTGGGGTCCAGGCTCGGGGTCTTCATAAGAATCTTGCCCTTTTCGTCAATGACGACGATAAATTCAGAGTGCATTTGATGCAGGCTTGGGTCGGAGCGTTTCTCACCGATCCCCAATCCCAATAAGGCGGCAAGCTGCTCGGTTTGTTCGGTCTTACCGGCCAAAAGATGCCATAGCGGTTTGTCGATTTTCTGTTTTTTTGCGAATTCAGCCATTTGTTTGGAGTTCTGATCGCCGGCATCGATGGACACCATCAGAACCTGGACTTCCAGTTTCTTTTTAGCCAGAGCGGACTCCACCCGCTTTAAACTGCTCGCGGTCATGGGACAGATTGTGCTGCAGGAAGAATAGAAAAGGGCCAGAATGGTTTTCTTGCCCTTGTACTTTGAAAGCTGGACCTCTTCGTTGCGGGCGGTTTTCCAGGACCCGGCGAAGGAAAAAACGTCTTTTTCCTTCGCGGGCGGCTGGGCCGCTCCCGATTCCGTGGCGGCCGCTGGGTTCAGGCCGGAGAGAGTCATCAGTGGGAACATCAATACCAGGAAGAATCGGGATGCAGACATTTTAGCTAACTCCTTTTTTATGGCTCCGTGACCAGAAGGAAGGACAGGCACATTTCATCCTGGGTTCCTTCGGCGAATTTCACCGTTTGAGTTCGTCCTGTCGTATTGAATCCGCAAGTGATCTTTACACTGCTCCCAATATCGAAGTTCAAAGGCTTAGTAAAAAAGTAACCTTTCTGCCAGTTAAAATCAAACAGTGGAATGTCGGCCAGACACTGATTCTGATCTGGTGTTAAGCCGGTCATCTCGATCTTCATCGTGCGTCCGAGTTGGTGCATATGAGGACCGACGGCGTAAACCTTCATCTGACGGGCCAAAGGACTGGAAAAAGTTGCCATTATAAAGTTCAAGTCAAATGTCACGCCCTGGCCGGCGATCACGCTATCCACCGCGCCGGACTCATACAAGTGGTCAACAGTGAGAAGAGCCTGGTTGGTCTGGGTCATGCTGGCCTCGACGTTGCTTTGTCCGGGAGGCAGGTTCAGCTGGAAGTTCGCTAAAACCGACCACTTCACTTTCTTCGCGTTGGAGCTGGTTTTCAAAGCGATGGCTGTCTGGTCCGCATACACCCCGTTGGTGGTGTTATAGTGGATTTGCACAACCAGTTTTCGGCCCGCTTCCAGTTTCAAACCAAGAAGGCTGCCAGTTTCAGGGTCTTTCATCTCAACACCGACAGAACCCGGAGCCCAGAGGCCCACAACAGTGGAGGGCACACCGGCGGCGCCGAAGCAAGGATAACCCGGGCGTCCATCGACCTTCCCGTCCTTGCTGATGGCATCGGCTTGTGCCTCAACAGAGGTCGGCTTGAACACGATCACGTGATGCACGATCTTAGCCTTATCCGGCAGAACTTCGATACCAGTGATCATCGTATCGGCACTCACGCCGGGATCGACGACGAAGCAGCGGTAGTCATCCAGCTTCCCTGCGGGAGGAACGGGAGTGTAAGGCTGGGCGATCTTGATAACCTGCTTGGGGGCCGGCAAGGCCGCCACGGGAGCTTCCGCAGGAGGAATGAAACCGGGATTCCCTTGAGGCGCGCCGGCATCAAGCCAAGACAGAATCTTTTGCAACTCCGCCTCAGGCACCCATTTGGCGTCACTGAAATTTTGGCAACTGCCCGAGTTGTTCACTCCGGGAGGAGGCATCGTGCGCGCAGCCATGGATCGGCGGATGGCATCCTTATGAGTAAAGACGTCGTTGTAGTTCACCAAAGGGAAGGGAGCGATGGCGTCCGTCGAGCGATGGCAAGACGTGCAATGCTTGTTAATCAGAGGGGCGATGGCGCCGGAGAACGTAAGGTCGTTTCCGGTGGCTCCGGAGCCCGCTCCCGTGCCGGTGCCGGTTCCAGTGCCCGTCCCAGTTCCGGTCCCAGTTCCGGTCCCTGTGCCAGTCCCGGTTCCTGTGCCACCGTTATTATTATTATTGTTGTTGTTGTTTGAACCGCCTTGGGAATTCTGGTTCGAAGAACCATTTGAATTCTGCCCAACGGAACCCTGAGGGGCCCCTTTACACCCGGCGATAAACAGCAGCACCGCCACCAAGTACCAAGTTTTTCTTACCATAAATCCCCCTCAACAAAATTCTTAAACTTAAAATCTATCAATCTTTAAATTCTTAAATCCAAACTTCCCCTAGATATTCTCGCGTAAGGCATCGACAATCGAGATCCGTGATGCGCGCACGGAAGGAATGTAGGATGCCAGGATCGCAGCAAGAACACTCACAATCGCCGCTTCAAAGAAGGCCTCCGGAATCATCTGCACTTCGATCGGTACAGGAACGGACGCTCCGGGAACATCCATGGTGAAGCCGGCGGTATTGATCAGGATCACCAACATCGGGCCCAGGATAAAACCGACAGCCACGCCCAAGAACCCCAAAACGCTTCCTTCCAGAAGGAACTGGTGGATCAGGGAGTTTTCACTGTCACCGAGAGCGCGGATGGTTCCGATCTCGCCCGTTCTTTCATAAATCGACATACCGACGCTGTTGAGGATCCCCAACAGGATCAGGGACACCAGGATGATCGTGATCACCCGGTCCTGCAGCTTGTAAAAGGCCTCTGTACGTCGGTAGAAATCCGCCTGCTCGTACCAGGTCTTGGCCTTATAAGTCTCGTTGAGTCCGCTGATCGCAGGCTGGATCTGAGCGCGGACATCTTCCGCTTTATCAACATTCGCAATACGCAAAGTGAGTTTATCGATATCATGGGTGTCCAGCAGGGTTTGCGCCGCGCTCAAGGGGAGGAAAAAGACGTTTTCGTCGATTTCGCTCAGACCCGTTCTGAAAATCCCCTTCACTTTTAAGTCAACCGCGTTCATCACCCCGTCCAGGGTATTGGCCAAAGCCGTGACATCGTCATTCACTTTCACATTCATCTGCCGGGCCAGACCAGCCCCCAAGAGAACTTCAAACTTGGATCCGGCGTTGAGTTGCTGGTCTTCAGGCAACCACATCACGGATTGCAAAGCGGCGGCGTTTTCAGGTTCCACACCCACCATTTTCGCGCTCACAGTCAGTTCCCCGGAGCTGATCAGGGCGTAACCACTCAAGCCTCCGGAAGTGCTGATAATGCTGGAGTTCTTTTTCAACTCCTCACGCAGTTTCGGCAGATCATGAATATAATGCCCTTTGCGGTTTCCGGGAGTCGACTCCCACTGGGGAATCGTGGCAATTTGAATATGCCCGTACTGACTCTCGGTGGAAACCTTCTGAAGCTTATGCAGCAGCTCCGCGGAGAAGCCGCGGAAGATAATAATACTTGCGACGGCGCCGGCGATCATCAGAACGCTGACACTGGTACGGCCGCGGTTACGGAAAATATTTCGAACTGCAATTTTAAGCCGCATGGAGGTGTCTCCCGTTTTTTATTGTGACTCCGTTAGAAAGCTCCAACACTTGTCGTGCCCGGCGAAGAACATTGGGATCGTGGCTGGAAAACACAAAGGTGATTTTGTGGCTTTCATTGAGTTCCGTCATGATGTCGAGGATCTCGTTGGCGGTTCTGGAATCCAAATTGGCGGTCGGCTCGTCGGCCAACACCACGCGGGGCGCCTTTACCAAAGCCCGTGCAATGGCCACACGTTGTCTTTGCCCGCCACTCAATTGGTCCGGGCGGTGGTGCATGTGTTTGACAAGACCTGTTTGCTCCAAAGCGTACTGGGCACGCTCAATGCGTTCTTTCTTGGGAATATTTAAAAGCAAAAGAGGATACTCCACGTTTTCAAGTGCGGAGAGAACCGGCAGCAGGTTGAAAGTCTGGAAGATAAAGCCGATTTTCTGGGCGCGCAATTGGGAGAGGCTTTTGGAGTCCAGGGTGCGCACATCTTGCCCGTCAAAAAGGATCTGACCTTGGTTGGGGGTATCAATGCAGGCGATCATATTTAATAAAGTGGTCTTACCGCTGCCGGAACTACCGGATATGGCAAGAAAGTTCCCCTCATAGATATCCAGACTGACATTGTCGAGTGCCTTCACGTCTTGTGAGCCCATCTTATACATCCGTGTCACATTTCTTACAAAAATCATGAAGTCCCCCGGTCGTTAGTTTGTTCTACAAAGTGGAGTTATTCCGTTTAACCCAGGATCCAGTTGTGGTTTCACGGTGGCTGGCTGAATTTTTCCCCTCAGACCAAAGTCCGTCATGAAAACCGCTCTCCTTTGATAGATTTAGGTTAAAACAAATTGCCTGGGGGGTACGCTGACAAATTTGTCGTAGATACGTCTTCATTTGAAACAAATGGGCATTCAGGTTAGCCTATTTTGGGATCTGCGAAGACCTCCCTGAGACAGAGAGCCTGATTTTCTCCTTCTGAGCCCCGTCACAGGGACTGAAGTGAAAGCCCTAGCTCTTCGTCGTTAGGGAGAAATCCGCAGAAAGCTTTTTCCTTTTTCCCTTGCACCAAAAGTGCAAACAATCAAAAATGTGGAAATGGTGAGACTATGAAATCAATTTTAATGCTTCTGACTTTTATGACCGTTTCGGCGGCCCATGCAATCAGCCCCGAAGAAATTCTGAAAAAAGCGGACCGCATCCGCTCGCTGCAATACGCCCATAGCCTCAAGTGCGTGGTGGAAGCGACGGGCGAAGCCGACGCCCCCAAGAGTATTTTTAAGGTTTCAGTTAAAAATGCGGATATCTCCTTGGTGGAACAACTTTCGCCAGAGCGTCTGAAAGGGCGTAAGGTTCTCCTGAACGGGGAGAATTTGTGGATGACCACGCCCAATATCAAACGCCCCACCCGCGTCAGCCTTGAACAGCGCCTGACCGGTCAAGTGGCCAACGGGGATCTGGTGCGTGCGCAATTCGCCAATGACTACAGCAGCACCCTTGAAGGGGAAGAGAAAGTGCGCGGGAAAAACGTGTATAAACTCAAACTCGTTGCAAAAACCAAAAACGTGACCTACGCACAGATTGAATACTTTGTCGAAAAAAACACCTACTACCCGATTGAAGCCCACTTCTTCGCCATCTCCGGAAAACTTTTAAAAACCGCCGTCTACTCCGATTTTAAAAAGATCCTGGGGAACCCTCTGGTCACCAAGATCTTTATTCAGGACGCGATTCAGAAACAAAATCAGTCTTTAGTCATTTTTTCTAATTTCAAAAAAGAGAACTTCGGTGACAGCTACTTCGACAAAGAGGCTCTTAATCAGTAAGAGCCTCTCCTGGATCGTGGCTTTGGCCGCGTCCCAGGCATGCACGGCCTCCGCAGAGTATCTTTTTTCCGGATCCTTCGAGGGGCGGGCCGCGTGGCATAGCAACGCGCCCGGCAGCCCCGCGTCCGATCACTTCACCTTGACCGCCACGCAAAGCGCCGATTTATCTTCCAATTGGTCCATGCTCCTGGGTTTTCGCGCCTGGGGCGAAACCATTTACGGCTCTCACCCCGACATTTACCCCTCGGATGTCGCCGCCGCCGACTCCTCGGAGATCAAAATACGTGATGCCTATTTGCAATATAAGGGAGGCCACTTATTCCTCCGCATCGGCAACCAGCAAGTGGTCTGGGGAGAGGCCTTCGGCTTCCTGTTTTCCGACATCATCAACCCCAAGGATTTGCGGGAAGGCGGGTTTGGCGATGCTTCGGAAGTCCGCATGCAAAGCCCCATCCTCAATGCAAAGCTGGTTTTTTCCAGAGCCTCTTTGCAGCTAATCTACGTGGCCCGGCCCTTTTTTAACCTCCTGCCGCTCCCCGGATCTGACTTCGCCTACCCCTTCACCTCGGGAACCAATTTCACCACCGTACGCATTCGCCGCGAGCAGACCCTGCCCACGCTCACCACGGGCATTGCCGAGTACGGAGGCAAGCTCAATGTGCTTTTAGGTCAGTTGGATCTCTCCGGTTATTATTTTTATTATTTTGACCGCAACCCCTTTTATCGCGTGAATCCCCTAACGGACACGCAAACCCTGGTTCTGGAAGAGGATCACTCCCGCGTCGACACCACGGGGCTGACGGCGACGTATGAGATGGCCGGAGCCATTATCCGGATGGAGGGTTTAAGAACATTCGGACGCTATCTGCCCCTGATCACGCAGGCGGGGGCTTCCCGGGTCACGAGTGATGAGACCATCGGGGTTCTGGGTTTTGATTTCCCGACTTTCAAGAATATCAATTTCGGTTTGCAGTGGTCGCGCAGTGATCTTTCGCGGGTGGCGCCGGGTCTGCTGCGGGCGAAGACCCAAAGCCTCGCCAGCGCTCATTTGCACTTTTCCCACTCTAAGGGAAATGCCCTGGATCTGGTGTACAGCAAAGACACCCTGGACCAAGGGCAGCAGTACCGCCTGGATTACCTCGTTCCTTTGTCGCCACAAATTGAGATGCATTTGGGGGCTGAGATTCTTTCGGGCCCCGAACTCAGCGAGTTCGGGAAATTGCGCCGGGCCAGCCGCTTCTTTATCACCTTGAAGTCCTTCTTCCGAGGCTAAAAGGGGCCCGGAAGATCACTCCGCCGGGATCCCAGGATTCACTGGAAGGTCTTCTTTCTTGCGCTCGTTCATCTCTTCATTGAGGGGATTACTCAGTGTTTCCACCTTGCCGAATTGCTTTTGCGGCTTTTTCTTCGTCACACTGTCGTAGACGGAGATGGTGCCGTTGGGATCGCCGAAGACGGTTTCCAGTTTTCGCGGTTTACGCCCGGAGCTTGTCACGTCTTTTTGACGGATGCTGATGCGGATAAAGCCGATCAGTTTTTCCGGATCAACCTCTCCCCGCTTTTCCTTCACGCTGGTGAGACCCTTGATCGTCACCGTATTGTATTCAAGTCCGGCGCGGATCTTGTTACTCACCAGGTCCAGGCGCTCGGCGGAGACCCGGTTGGCCAGGCTCGCGGAGGATCCTGGAACCGACTGTACGAACAGACCCGAGGTCACTTTGATTTCGGCATCCTGAAGCCCGGAGGTCACCCCTTTGATGCGGTCCATGACCTCCACAAAGCTCTTAAGCGGGTTGGAAGTGCCCCGTTCAAAGAGAACGGTGTCGGGGATATCAAAATCAAATCCGTCAGGGCTGATCTGGACATTCTTGGCGTAATCATTTAACTGATCGGCCAAAAAGGCGGTCACCACTTTCGCGGATCCCATATCCAGAAGATTCGGGGACTTCGCCGCCGGCTCGATAAATTGCTGGAAGGCCTTCAGGGGTTCATTGACGAGATCCAGGAAGAGCTTTTCCAGAGTGATTTCCGCACCGAAGTTCTGGAAGTTGTATTCAATCACCGACGGAGTGGAAAAATAATCCGAAACCGCTTTTTTCGTCTCATCACTTTGCCCTAAAAGCCACATCACCAGAAAGAACGACATCAGGGCCGTCATGAAGTCAGCCAAGGCCACCTTCCATGAGCCCCCGTGGCCGCCGCCGGCCACCACGGTGATTTTCTTAATGACGATGGTTTGCTTTTTTTCAGCCATCCGTTACGCAGCCTTCTTGATTTCTTTTGTCGCCTTGTCGATCTCATCAAACGAAGGTCGTTCCTCCGGCATGATGGTGCGACGGCCGAATTCCACACACACAATCGGGGGCGCCCCTCTTTGACAGGCCACCATCGCCGCCTTGATGACTTCCAGGTAGCGGCCTTCGGCCTCGATATCCGCGGCCATTTTTGTGGACGTGGGTTCGATAAATCCGTAGGCACAGAACACCCCGAGCATCGTTCCCACCAGGGCGTGGGCCACACTGGCGCCGATGACTTCCGTTCCTTCCGAGAGTTTCCCCATCGTTTTCACGATCCCCAAAACCGCCGCAACGATCCCCAGTCCCGGGAAGCCCCCGGCGACGGCGGTCACGGCGTGCTGGGCCAGGTGTTCCTCGGCATGAATGCCCTTGATATCGGCGCTCAATAGATCATCCACGTCGTATTGGGAGAGTTCCGCGGAGAGAGTGATTTTCATCGTGTCACACAAAAAATGCACGGCATGATGGTTGTGCATGAAGCTGGGATAGGCTTTAAAGATCTCGCTCTGCTCGGGGTTCTCGATGTGTTTCTCAATCCCCTGGGGGCCTTCCTTGCGCAGAACCTGGAAGACCTGAAACAGCATCTGGCAGAGTTCCACGTAGTCTTTCTTTTGCGGACCTTTCGCGGTCATGGCTTTGATGGAAAGTTTAATCCCCAGCTTGACGATTTTCATCGGATTCGCAATCACATAGCCGCCAAAAGCCGCGCCCCCGATGATCACCATCTCAAGGACCGCCGCATGGATGATCACACCCATCTGACCGCCCCCAGCGATGTATCCACCGAACACAGTTGCGAAAACTATCAATATGCCGACAAATCCCATGATTTACCTCTTAGGAGCGTTATCGGCCGGAAAGGCCCTGCGATTGAGAGACCTTAAGATAAACTTGACCATGGTCGGGGCGAGGAAAAGCTTGAAACCCCGCCCGTCTCGTCCGATAAATGAAGGACCCCTAGAACATAATGAGAAGGACCAGCGCCCTATGACCCGATACTTATTGCCCCTTTTCCTGTGTGCCGCCTGTTTGTTGCTTCCTTTGTCCCCGTCCTTGGTCCTGGCCCAGACGTCCCCCTTCTCGGCCACGGCGGAGTCCCCGGCAGGACAAAACGAAAACCCGGACCCGCTTTTGACAGAAATTTCTTTGAGCCTTTATGAGTGGAACCCCGGGCAGAGCGGGGACCTTGAGATCAAACTGAAGCTCCCCGCGGGCTACCATGCCTATGAAGATATGTTCCGTTTAAACGTTTTGGAGCCGGACGGCTTTAAGATGGGAAGCTTCACCCTCAAACCGGTCCACGAGTTTTATGACAAGTTCAGCAAAAAGAAGCGCCGGGGCATTGAGGACAGTGCCGTGCTCAAGGCCCGCATCGAAGCCCCCCTTCAGTTTGCCGCCAACTCTGAGAAGTTGGTTTTTGAACTGAGCTACCAGGCCTGCTCGGATACTTTTTGTTTGTTCCCGGTGACAAAGAAGCTCGAAACGCCCCTGAAGCTCATCGGCGCTCCCCGCACCTCTTCGTTGACGAATCCCGGAGAGGTCCCCGCCAATCTTCCTAAAAGTGTTTTTTCCGCGGATTATTTTTCTGAAATGCTGCAAAAAGGCGGTTTGATTGTTTTTATTTTGGCTTTTTTTGCCGGAATCCTGACAAGCTTCACTCCTTGCATCTTCCCGATGATCCCCATCACCTTGGCGGTTCTTGGCAATGATTCCGAAAAACGCACCCGCTGGCAGAACTTCCTCCGCAGCTGCATCTACGTTTTGGGCATCGCCAGCACCTACTCCATCCTCGGCTTGGTGGCGGCCTCCAGCGGCACCCTTTTCGGGGCGAGCCTCGGAAACCCCTATATTCTATCGCTGGTGTGTTTTGTTTTTCTCGCCATGTCCCTGTCCATGTACGGGCTCTATGATATCCAGGTTCCCACCTGGATCAGGAACAAGTTCGGAGGGCGGATCACCACCCGCAACGAGCTTCTGACCACCTACCTGACGGGGCTTTTTGCCGGGATTGTGGCAAGTCCCTGCGTGGGCCCCATCTTGGTCAGCATTCTGGCTTATGTGGCCACCCACCAGAGCAAAGTCCTGGGATTTTTCTTGCTCTTTTCCTATGCCTTGGGACTTGGTTTGATCTTTCTAGCCCTGGGCTTGAGCAATGAACTTCTGCGCCTTCTGCCCCGCTCGGGCGTGTGGATGAACGGGGTGAAATTCCTTTTAGGCTCCCTCATGCTGAGCGCGTTTTACTATTACCTCAACCTGTTGATCCCCGAAAGAGCCTTTGACGCCGCCTTGGGGGTCGGGCTTGTCGCCGTCGCCAGTGTCTTTGGCGCCTTTATGGCGGTCAAAAAGCCCAGTCAGGGTTTGCGCAAAGGCCTGATGCTGGCCACTTTGCTTGTCGGGATTGGATACGTGGTTTTTGGGGTTTTTAATTTGCGCCCCTTGGTGGAACAAAGGCTGATCAGTGAAGCCGGCGTGGAAGCCCGCTTAAAGCTGAACTGGCAAAACTTCAGCGAAGAGGCCCTGCAAAAGGCCGTGCAGGACCAAAAGCCAGTTCTCATCGATTTCTGGGCGGATTGGTGCGCGGCCTGCCACGAATTGGAGCAATTCACTTTCACCGATCCCCAGGTTCGCGCTTTGAGCTCTGAGTTTGTCCTTCTGAAGTTTGATGCCACTCACAATTCCGAGGAATTGCGGCGCTTAAAGGCCAAATACAAGATCCAGGGTCTTCCCACGGTGATCTTCTACAACCCTCAGGGAGAGTGGATCGAGGGCCTGACTCTGACCCATTTTGAAAAGCCGACGGCCTTCCTCAAGCGAATGAATAGCGCCAAAGAATAAGCCCCCACTCATTGCAACGAGTCGAGGGGCCCTGGCCCGCTTTAGAAGCGCTTCAGCCGCGCGATTTCCATCTTCGCTTCATTTAAAGCGGCATAGGCCGCCGCCGTTTGGGCCTCTTTTTCCGCCAGCAGCTTCTGCATATGATTTAAGCGGACTTCGAAGCTTTTAATGACATTGTTGTGACGGTCGACCATTTCCTGAATCTTGGTATCCAGGGCCTTCCGTTCAGAGAGTTTATTATTTATTTGCTGGATTTTTTGTCCTGCCTCCAGAGCCAGACCATTGTGATTGGTCTCTAGACGGCTCAGATTCTGCTGAAAACGCTCCATGCGGGAATGGGAGTTTTTATTGGCCTCATTGAGGGTCTGGGTCAGTTTGCTTAACTGGTCGTTCACACTCAGCAATTGGCTTTTCAGTTCAAAAATCTGACGGTCGGTATTCAGATAAGTGGGGTCCGTACTGGGAGCCGGCGGCATCATCGCCTCTCGACGAGTGGGCGTGGGACTCTTCTTTTCCCCGAAAAGCTCGGGATTCAATTCCTTTTGCATGACTCCTCCTCCGGAATTTGCTACGAATTCCATGCTATTTCTTCTGGACTCTAAAATCAATTCTTCATAAAAAGGTCTCATGCTTAAAGTTGGGCAACTCATCAGATTTGTGGCTGGTCTTAACCCGCAGAATACTCCTGCGAAACTGTCTTTTTACAACTTTCTGCGTGGGTTTCCCCAGCCGGAAGACCCTTTGACCCCGGAACTGATTGAATTGTTTTTCATTTATTGCATGGATTATCCCCACTGGGCGGCGAACAAAAACCAGCTCAGCAAAGAAGTTCAGTATCTTTTGGAGAACTTTAATAGCTTTTATCAGCAGAACTTCGACCTGGACCGCATCCGCTTTTCCCACACCATGCAACTGATTGAGTTGGAACAGCCCTCGGATATTGAAGAAGTCCTGATGAGCTACCTGAAGCGCCAATACTCTGAAGCGGATAAGATCCGCCTTGTGAACGATCAGAACAAGCGCATGGTGGCCTTAATCCTGCACGAAGACCGCAATCTCACCGTGCGGGTCTTTGATAAAAAATTCACCATTCGCGACGGGCACCTGGAGCCCCTGCGCCGGGACCTGGCCCTTTATTATAATTCCAACCTGGAGCTCATCCCCGATCATAAACAGAAAATTGAAGTCGCCCCCTATATCGTTGCAGAGTTCCGGGTGAAGAACGAACGGGTCTATGGATCCCTTTTGCGGGGCTATGTTTATCAAAAACTCCTTGAATTCAAAGGGGAATCCCTAAAGGATCAAACGCGCCTTCTCTACCCTGTCAAACGCCTTGAGCAGTTCTTTGTCGATCGTCGCACGGATCCTTATTACCAGGATTTGATCAGCCAGTTGGAACGCACCCTGGCCCTGATCCAACAAGGGGACCGGGAGGCCTTAAACTGGAGTGCCACGATCATCACCCAGGCTGAAACGGCCTTGGAGAATGTTTTCACGGGTGACAAACTTCTCAGTCTTCTGGTAAGAGATCTGCGTCATACAAGCGATGCCACACGCAACAAACTTCCATCCCGAGCGATGGACAATTCACTCAATGAAGCGGATGAAGAAGAATGTCTGAAAATAACTCCGAAAAAAAATTACGACTTAACAAATTAATCGCCGACAGTGGTCTGGCCAGCCGCCGCCATGCCGATCGCATGATTGAAGAGGGTCAAGTGACCGTCAACGGCAAGCGGGTTTATGAGTTGGGGATCAAAGTGGACCCCGCCCAGGACCGCATCATGGTCAATGGCAAGCCTCTTAGAAAGCCCCTGGAAAACATCTATGTGCTTTTCAATAAACCCCGAGGGGTCCTGACCACCATGGAAGATCCCTTGGACCGCCCGACCATCGCGGATTACATGGATAAAATCCCTGGCCGCGTTTTCCCGGTGGGACGTCTGGATTGGGACTCCGAGGGTCTTTTGCTCCTGACCAACGATGGGGATTTCGCCAACCGGGTCACCCATCCCAAATCCGAGATCACCAAGACCTATCTGGTAAAGGTCGATGGCCAGCCCACCAAGGAAGACTTGCAGAAACTTCTGCGAGGGGTGTCCATCATCGGCGGGAAAGTGGCGGCCAAGCATGTCGAAAAGGTGAAGCGTCCGGATGGCTCAGACCAATATGATTGGTATAAGATCGTGATCACGGAAGGAAAAAACCGCCAGATCCGCCAGATGTTCGCAAAGATCGGCTTTGACGTTTTAAAACTTCAGCGGGTCGCCATGGGCCGTCTCCGTATCGGCAATGTGGAGCGCGGGCAAATGGTGTTTTTAAATGACGCCGCCGTGGAAAGGGTCTTCCTCCCGGACTCTCCCGACGAAGTGAAGGTCAAAAAGACCTACAAAGGCCGGGCCCAGGCGCAAAGAAGCGCAGCCGAAAAGAAATCCAAGTCGGCAAAACCGGCTTCCCCTAAAAAATCCGTTGGCGCCAGATCAAAAAAACCCTTTAATAAAAAGGCGTGAACCGAACCTCTTTTCTAGGAAGCATTGAAATCGCCCTGGGAAGCCTTGGCTTTGGCTTTCTGGGAATTTTTGGCAAGTGGGCTTTCGCAGCCGGACTGGGTGTGGGGGACCTGCTGACGTACCGTTTTCTGACGGCGGCTTTGTTTTTGTGGCTGGGCCTTTTTATCTTTCAACGCCGGAAAATCCGCCTGTCCCGGGAGCAGTTGCTGATTTCAGCGGGCCTGGGAATCCTGGGCTATGCCGTCTTTGCCACGCTCTATTTCACGGCCGTTAAGGGCATGAGCGTGGGCCTGGCCGCGCTTCTTCTGTACACCTATCCGTTTTGGGTGAGTGCCCTGGGGCATTTCTTCTTAAACGAACCCATGCGCCGGGACCAGTGGGTCTTGCTCTTCGGGGCCTTTCTCGGCGTTGGCTGTCTTTTATGGGGTCAGTTCCGTGTGGATCATCTGGCGGCGGTTCTGGCCGGACTGGGGTCCGCTCTGACTTACGCCGTCTACATCCTGTTCTCGGCGCGTTTTCAAAAAAATGTCAGTCCCCTCTCCTCAAGTCTTTATGTGATCACCTTCGCCGGCCTGGCGCTGGCCCTTTATTACCAGCCCCCGCTCCGGGTTTGGACCTTGCTGAACCAATCCCAGTGGCTTGCGATTCTGGGCATTGCCACCGTCTCAACCATTTTCCCCATCACTTTGATCTTATCGGGCCTGCAAAAAATGAAAAGCTCCCAAGCCGCGCTCCTCTCCATGCTGGAACCTGTGACGGCCACTGTCGCAGCCGGAGTTCTGCTCCACGAACGCCTGACGGGATTGCAGATCTTCGGGGCCGTATTGGTTGTGACTTCTCTGATTCTGAGTATCCTGCGGAAATCCCCCCGCCCCGCATGAAGGGCTAAGCGGCGGAAGAGGAGCGGTCTTGGTCTTTTGTCAGCCGCGCAAAGGCGAGTTCCTGCAGATATTTTGCAAGAAACAGATTTTGTGCCAGAAGTTTATAGAATTCATTCTGGCTGATTTCAATCAACAGGGTTTCTCTCTGGGCCACCACAGAGGCGGAGCGGATGCCCTCGTTGGCTAAAAGGGCGATTTCCCCCAGGAAGGCCCCTTGGTTCAGGACATTGATATTCTGCTGGTTTTTACTGACCACCAGGGAGCCTTGCACCACCACGTAGGCGCTCTTTCCCTCGTCCCCTTCATGAAAAAGAACCTGCCCGCTGGCGCAACGAATGAATTTCCCGCTCTGGCTGAGGGCATCGAAACAATCCGAAGGAACTTCCTTAAATAAAGGAGAATTTAAAAGCGCATGCTGAACCCAGAAGCGGTACTGAAGGCTCTGGGCTTTTTCTTTTTTCAAATAGCGGTCAAAAATTTCCGGCAGGCAGGGGATGCGCAAAAGACGGCATTCGCTCAGGGAGATCACGTCCGCACTGCGCGGTTGTCCCAGCAAGAAAGCCCCTTCGCCGAAAACTGCGTGATCCGCCAGGGTCGCAACCAGGTACTTTCCGCCCTGCGAGTGCGGCCGATAAACTCCGGCATTTCCTTTCAGGAGAACAAACAAGTCCCGGCTTGTTTCCCCATGGCGGCAGATCAGGGACTTCGGCGTCACGTGATGAATGGTGGCCTTGGACAAAAGAAAGTCCGCCAACTGCGGCTCCAGGGAGCGGAAAAACAGCAGCTCCTTATACGTGCGCATGGAGCCAATGGTGCTTTCCGGAAGATCCAAATTGATGATCTTATTCCACAGGGATCTCTCGGGCACCGGTTTCATTCGATCGAAATAAGAATAGAACCCGGCATTGCGGATGGCCTTGACGTCCATGAGTTTTTCCAAAAGGGCGGAGAACTCGATAAAATTCACCAGCCATCCCTGCTGCAAGAAGTGCTGGACGACCCCCTCAATGGATTTCCCCCCTTGCAGAACCTGCAAGTAAAGCTTCTGCAGATCCGTCAGATCGCTGAGGCCGGAGAAGCTGGGTTCAAAATAAACGACTTCTTTCTCGATTTTCATTCCTAGGCGGCCTTTCCCAGCAACTCTTCGAGTTTCTTCAAATGAGGGTTGGTGTTGTAATAAAGAAGATCGTTTTGTTTGTAATGTTCCAGGAGTTTCAAGATCACATAGCGGCCGCTGGCCTGATGGACCTTATCTGAAGAGCGCAACAGGCTGTGCACGCGGCCCACCAGTTCCTTGTCCACGACCTGTTTGCCGGTGACCACCAGGGCGTCCGCGGAGAGCCGGTGATGGTCTGAGTGAATGAATTTTTTCAGGAAGTGGACATTGGACGGCACTTCGCCCAAGACCGACACGGCGTTGGCCTGAACCCGGGGGTCAGCGAATTGCAGATAGAGCTTCAGGATCTCCGTCAGTTTCTCCGAGCCCTTTCCGGCTGGAATAAAATTCTGAGTTAAGGAAACCGCAGCGGACAAAAGCTTGGGGTCCACGGGTTTATCATGGGACTTGCGGTAGGCGGATTCCAGAAACCGGCTGAAGGCCTTTTCCAGATCTGCGCTGATGTTTTGAGTCTTAACGTTCTTCAGATCCCCGAAAATCCGGAAAAAGAGTTCGTCTTCCTGCCCATCCACGAGCTTTTCCATATAATTTAAAAGCGCCATCAAATCCACATCGCTGCGGAAATACGTGCAGTACTCCACTTTCTGGCTCTTGAAAAAAGCCTCCTGAGAAACGAAGTCCTGGACTCCCCGATACCCTTCCGAGAAAGGTTTCGGCTGGCATAGGCGCGAGAGCAACTCATTGCCGGCCGCCTCTGGATCCATCACCAGGATATTTCCGGTCTGATCCGGAGGGACTTGCCCCAAAGCGCGGGCCGCCTCTGCAAAGGGGACCCCGCTCAGGGTAAAGCCCTCCTCGGTCTTCAGGAAATGCCCCCAGCCACTGGCAAGGGCGGCTTTCAATTGAAAGACCCGGCCGGCGGAGGACGGAAGTGTTGCCTCAATCTCTTGCGCGGTTTCAAAGAGCGAGCGCACGCAAGCGGCCGCCATGGGAAGCACGGCCCTGGAGGGGCCCTTAAAGTGGAAAACCAATTCACTCCCCACGCTTTGATATAAAAGACCGCCGTAGCGGGAGATCCACTCGTGGGCGGCGGTGAAATAGCGGTTCAACACCAGGCTGAGGTGTTCGCTTCCGGCGAGGGCGGCTTGGGTGCGTGAACTCAATTCCACCCGCACCACCGTGCTTTCAAAAGACGAGGGGGCAAAAGTATTCTGGCGGCGTTCAAAGAGAATGGCCGGGGAAAGATATTTTTCCAAGGGTTCTTTGGAAGGTTTCCCCGGGGCCTCTTTGGCTACGTCCAAGGACTTCAGGGGCAAGGGCGGCGGCCCGGACTTATCAAGTCCCCGCAACCGGCTGAAACTCAAGGCATCCCGGTAAATAGTAAAAAAGAGTCCCGCGGCAAGAACGCTGATCACCGCCAGATTGTGTAGGATCAGATACTTCTGCTCTCCCAGAGCCACCCGCATCAAGGACTTCTTGGCCGTATTTACACCGACGGTCAGGTAGTAGTCATAGATGCTGAGGGACTTGTAAGTGAGCCCTTCGCTTTCCACAAACTGGTTAAGGGATTGGGGGTCACGGTTAAAGTCATCGGGGTTGTTTTGTTTGTTATAGAAGGTGATGAGTTTGTTGTCTTTTTGCAGCAGGTAGAAGTCCACCATGCGGAACTCCCGCGCTTGCTTGAGGCGTTCGGTCAGGGAGTTGATATTGTCTTTGATGATCATATTGGCGGAGAATTCAAGGACGAAGTCCACATCTTTTTTACGATCCTGGATCACCCGATCGACCCGCGAAGTGATATTGAAATAATACTCTGCGGAGACAACGCCCGTATATGCCGCCCACACAAAGGCGATGGCGAAAAGCAGAATATTTTTTCTTCTCTTCTGTCGCAGCGACAAAGTTCAATTCCTCCACACGAAAGATGGTGATCACAAACTGGTTTACCCAGCTCACAATGAGCCATATCGGAATAAAGATAAAAAACTATACTGGACTGGGCTTAAGAGTTTTTGTCTGGACCAAGGATGGGCGGCGGACGGCGGGCGGCGGTAAGGAGTGGTGGTGGTGGTGGCGTCGAGTGCGGTGGCTGGGTGGGTTCCCGCTACTACTGCCGGAGCGGCGGTGAGTGCGATGCCCGGGCTGGGGTTCCGCCAGGGTGAGGAGGGGAAGTTCTGTTGGTTCGGCGGGTTCCTCGATTTGCTTGGTGCTTTCTGTTTTTCTGGCTCTTTCGACTTTTTCTTTTGACGAGGGCTTTGAGCCCATGTGCACAAGGTGCACTTTATGTGCCTGGGATGCACATGACTCGGTGGCAGGGCTTGGGAGCTCAGGATCAGGATCAGGATCAGGATCAGGATCAGGATCAGGATCAGGATCAGGATCTAAGAATCAGGAACTCAGGCTCAGGATCTAAGAAAAAGGAGCCAGAGGCTAAGGACAAAGAACCTCAGAACTCTAAAGCTTAAGAACTAGGATCCCTGATTGAGGAATTATAAAGTTACAAATTTATAACTTTATAACTTATGAAATGAATCTGGGGCTGGGATCCGGGGCTGTGATCTGTGATCTGTGATCCACAACCTCTGCTCCCTAAGCTATGATCCATCATCTCCGCTATTCCGAATCCGGGAACTCCGACAAGGTTCAAGACTCCTTACGACTTAAAACTGCGAGGTCTCTTCTAAGGAAACGAATCTCTGCTCAAAAATGTTTTTCAAAGAGTCCTTTTCTCGGTCGAGCGGAATTGGGTCCGCGACTCGGACCTTGCTGAAATCCTATTGACAAGGTTTCCGTGTTTTTAAACGCCTCTTTGAGACGACTTTGAATGGAGATCACGAAGCTTGGTGCAGGAGATTTTCGCGGGCCTTGCTGAGGCGTTGAGGAGCTATAAACAAGCTTTGTGAGGACTTGTTAAAGTTCAATAGCAGCTACAAAAAGGCTCAAAAATTGAGTTTAAAAAACCATGATAGGGTCTCCCCTGCCGATAAAGGAGAGAGAACCATGACCACCGAGAGCCTTCATATTAAATTGTCTGAACTGGTTAAGTCCGAGAGAAAAATCACTCACGAAATTTTGCTGTGTATCCAGCAAATGGATCAAACCAAAGCTTATGCTGAGCTTGGCTACCCGAGCCTATTTGAATATCTGGTGAAAGAGCAAAAATACTCTGAAGGAGCCGCGCAACGAAGAATTTCTTCAGCTCGCTTACTGAGGGAACTTCCTGAGATTGAAAAGAAAGTGCAAGAGGGAAATTTGAACCTTACCCAGCTTTCTAAGCTTGCCAGTGCCACAAACCAAGATCAAAAAGCCACCGGAAAGAAAGTCTCCACCGAGCAAAAGCGGGAGCTTTTGGAACAAATGGAAAACAAAACGGGTTTTGAAACTGAGCAGCTTCTTAATCAGAATTTTGAATGCAACCTTAAACCAAAAAAAGAAATCACTCCACGAAAGCAAGCGTATGAGCTTCATTTAAAGTTGACCCCTGAACAATATGAAAAGCTTAAGAAAGCCCAGTCTTTGTTAAGTCATGTGGTTCACGACGGGGGCTTTGCTGAAATCATTGAAGTTCTTTGTGACAAACTCATTCAAAAGAAAGAAGGCAAAGCCTTGATTAAGTCCTCTCCCAGAATGAAAAAGGAGTCAGAGAATAAACCCACCGCCGGAGTGGCGGTAGAGCCAGTGGACAATGATCAAGAATCTCTTGCAGAAGACAAGTCTACCGCCGCTCCGGCGGTGCAAAACCCAAAGCGAAGGACCACCATTCCTGTTTCACTGCAAAGGCTTATTTATCAGCGGGCGCAGGCTTGTTGTGAATACATGAGCTCAACTGGGCATCGCTGCCGTTCTCGTTATCAAACGCAGCTGGATCATATTCTGCCTGTGGCGAAAGGGGGCGGGAATGAGCCTGGGAACTTGCGCGTGCTTTGTCGTACGCACAACTTAAGTGAAGCGCGGCGGTGGGGGGTGAATCAGTGATGATCTTGCGCACGACGGGGAAGGACTCGGAGAGGGTCCCACGCCTGCGCTCGCGATCCTCCTCCCCCCTTGTCTTCGGTTCTGGCAGAGGATTGCCTGCGGCCTCTTCTTGACTGGCGGTTAAATCTCTACTTGCTTACAAAGCCAGGATTCCAGCTCGGTGAGACCCACCCCCAGGTCTGGGAATTGGGTTTTGCTCGCCCCCAAAACCTCGCGGATTGAGGTGCCGGAATAAATTCTTCCGCGCAGAGCGCTCGTCAGAAATTCAACCAATTGAGGGTAAAGGCAATCCGTGAAAATCTGCAAATCCGCAATGTGGCCCTCTTCAATTTTAAAATGAAAATCAAAAAAGCCCAAACTCAAGTACTCATCCATCCGGTGCGTGAATTCCAAGGTATTGCCGTAAAGCCAGGCCCACGAACTCAAACTCTCATATTGCGCCTGAAGCTCCGGAATCTTGGGCAGGCTCTGCAGATCCAAAGAAACAATCTCGGCTTTCGCCTCATAAAATTTCTCAAACGACCAGATCATGGCCTCCACCACTTTGGAGTGCTCCAACTGCGGGGCCACCTCCGTCAAATTCGCCACCCGGGCGCGCACAGACTCCTTGCCCTTGGCCTGAAGTTTTTTGGGATTTGGCGTAAGGTACTGCCCCAAGCGCCCCAGATCCGCATGCAAAAGCAAGGTCCCGTGATGAAAAGCGCGGTCCTTTTTTTCCCGGTAGGCGCTGCCGCTGAACTTGCGCGGTCCCTCCGGAAACGGAATCAGAAGATCGTTGCGCCCCGAGGCCTCCCCGTGAATATGAAACTGCTTCAACGCCTGGAAGATCACCTCCACATTGTGCTCGCGTTTGTAAGCCTCCCGCGGAGATAAGAAGGTAAAGTTGGTGTTTCCAAGGTCATGGAAAACAGCCCCGCCCCCGGTCGTTCTTCGCGCCAGATGCACGCCATCGGCCTTCATCTTCGCCAGATTGCACTCCGACCAGGGGTTCTGGTTGCGGCCGATCACCACCGTGTCTTCATTGCGCCACAAAAACAGCACCTGCTGCGAAGGGTCCAGAGTGTGGAAAATCCACTCTTCCGTGGCGAGGTTCAAGTGGGGGTTCAAGCTGTCTGAGAGAAAAACCTTCAGCTTTTTCATGCCAGGACTCTACTCCCGCTTTCTGAGAAAAATCAAGCTGCCTTCATCCTTGTAAACGAGCTGCCAACGCGGGTGGCGGACTAGAATCTCCAATAATTCCTCATTGCCGCGAAAGCGGTCCAGCAAAAACGCCCCGATCCCGTATTTATCAACTTGGAGATCAAAACGCTCCCGATTCATGCTAAAACCCCGGTATTCCCTTAAAAAGAAATCCGTATCCGTAAGAAAGCCATGGTAAATGATCTTGGGTTTTCCCTCCCACGCCCACGCAAGATAGCCGCCAAAGAGATGAGAATTATAAATATTCCCCGGCAAGCCCGAATCCTTCAGCAAGGACGCCGCCTTCTCCGGCACCAGCCGCGGATCCATGCCCAACCCGAACTCCCGCGGACCGGCCAGAGTTTCATAGCCCCAAAAGACGTTCTTCACCGCCAAGGCCAGGGCCACAACGCCCAAAGCCCCAAGTGCCCGCCGCCGCAAAAAAGGAAAGGCCGCCAAGTCGGCCTTCAGGGCCAAGGCCGCATTGAGACTCACCAAGGCAAAACACAGAGAGGGGACAAAACGAATGGCATAAAGCCCATAAAAAATAAAAAAGACAGAAGCCCCGAGCTCAAAGAAAGGCCGGGTTTTACGGGCCCGGTAAAGTAAAAACACATTCACCGCAATCAGGGCAAAAATAAAATAAATCGGAGGCTGGGTCCGGTACAGAGGGTGCAGCGTCGGCATCCACTCAAAATAATACTCCCGGAAAACCTTTCCCTCATGCGAGGCAAATTGAAAGGGGTAAAGAAATCCCTCAACCCCCTTGGGATTTAAAAAACAAACCAGGACGCTGGCCAGAACAAGAGCCGCCCATTTCCGATACTCCGCCCTGGCTTCGCTTTTCAAGTTCACTAAAAGAAACCCCCCGTACAAAAGCCAACCCACCGGAAACCCGGGGTGCAGATTCACCCACAGGGCAAAGATTCCCGGCAGCGCATACTTCCAAGGGGTGGATAGGTTTTCCTGCCCCCGCAGTAAAATCGTTAAGACCGCGACGGCCAAGAAGTCAGAAAAAAGAGATGTCCTCTCCATCATCCGAAAACTCATGGCAAAAACCGCCAGCAGAACCGATAGACCCCAAAAAAACACGGCTTCCCGGGACGCTTTGATCTTTAAAACCGGCACACAAAAGGTCGCCGTGATCAAAAAGGTCTTGGCGAGGATGATCAGGGGAAAGCCTCCCAGGACATACAAGCCGTAATACGCCAGATACCCCAGCCATTGATGAAAAATAGTCCAGGAATAATGGGGGATCGAATAAAGGAAAGGATCCTGGGCCGGAAAGACATGGTCCTTGAAAAACTCCCGGGCGATCGCAAGATACATAAAAAGATCTTCGGATTGGATGGGGAAGCAACTCATGCTGACCACAAAAAGCGCCACGCACACGCAGATCCAACCCAGCGGGAGATTTTTAAAAGCCAACCTCATCCCTCAAAGTCTAGAAGAGGAAGCCCCCCGGGGCAATGTCCCCAGGACCTGCTCAATCTGGGGCTTTCTTTGCTCCAGTCCGAAACAGACGGCCCCTTTGCCGCCCCGAGGAGGTGTTTTTTTGTTAAACTTTCTCGCATGGACACCAAAAAGGCTTCTGAAAATCTGGACGTAGGTGGTGAGGAATTCCAAGAAATCCTGCAATTTCTGCAGGAGGGGACCGAGGCCCCTCTTCCCCCAAGCACGAGCGAAAACGCGGAATGGGAAACCCTTAAAAAGCTTCTCACGATTCCCCCCCGCAACCGGCGCGCCCTGCGCGAGTACCTGGCCCAGAGCTCGCATCCCCATACGGGCGATAAAATAAAAAAAGCGGCCTGAGGCCCTACTCTTGGAAAAAGCCCTGGGGTATCATCAAAAATGTGAGCCAGGATCAAGGGGATATTTTTTCAAAAGTCAGTACGGAGGAGCGCCAGAGTCTCTTTAAGGACCTGGCGACAGCCCATGGGGAGATTGTCTGTAAGGGCGAGGGCGATGAAATTTACCGTCTCGTCGCCGCCCGCATCACGGACCTGCGCGAACTGTTCTGCTCCTTTGCTCCGGGCTCCCCCAAACCGCTGCAAGAAAAAGAACTCTTTGGCAATTTCTTCCTCGGAGGGGAGAGATACTTTTTTAAAACCCCCGTTCACGTCGGGGAGAAGGTCGCCGTTCTGCGCACGGATGTGGAGCTCTTTCATCTGCAACGGCGCCAGAATTACCGGCTTAAAATCCCCGAATCGTACCAATCCAAATTCACCGCCCTCACCCGGAATCAAGCGCCTTTGAAGTTCAGCGGACGTGTCACAAACCTGAGCCTCCATGGTTGCGCCGTCGTCCTGAAGCAAGAAGTGCCGGACCTGAAAACCGGCGACCTGCTCTCGGTACAGCTCCAGATCGGCTTTCGCGAGCCCCTGGCGCTGGAGGGCACCGTCAAACATGTGAAAGTGGAATATTTACGGGAAGAAACCCGCCAGTCTTTCGGTATTGAATTTCAATCCGTGACATCTCAAATTGAAGCCCGGCTTTTCTCGCTCACCATGGATCTTTACCGGGAACTTTTCTCAAGAATAAACACCAGAAATTAAACATTTTTTGATCATAATTTGACACTGGACCTCTCGTCCCCTGCCGATAAGTCTTATAAGGAGGCCATGATATGAAGTACGTACTTGGTGTCGTCATGTTCCTATTCGTCTTTGGTATGGGCGTTTGGCTTGAAATGCTGGTGGGTTAGCTAAGGAGCGGGAGTGCCGCGTTTTTCCTTTTGCAGTTCCTGCTGGCGCTTCGTATAGGCGCTGAGTTCCTGATTGAACTCCGCGGTCTTTCCCCGGACGTAGTCATCGAAATTCTTCCGTTTGTCGCGGATGTCGGCTTCGAATTCGTCGCGTTTTTCACGCTCACCGGCGGAGAAGTCTTTTCTCTTGGCGTCCAAATCATTGTAAAACTGGGTGGTCTCATCCCGAGGATGTTTCAATTTTTTGAAATCATTGCGGGCCGATTCCTGATCTTTTTGAAAAGCTTCGCGGCGACGGCGCTCGTCCCGCACATAGTCCTCGCGGGCTTTGGTCATGTCCTTCTGGAAAAGCTCCCGTTTCTTGCGTAGAAGCTGGTTGAACTTCTCGCGAATTTCAGAGGACGGCTTGGCGGGGTCCTCAAACAAACGGTTCAAAAAGGCCAGTTCATCGTTTTGCTTTTTCTTTTCTTCGGGGATGCTCTTGCGAAGCTCTTCGAGTTCCTTGCGGTCCGCTGTCAGACTGTATTTTTCGTCCACCAGAGGCGGCTTCTCATTTTGAGAAACGGGATTTTCGGCTCTTTTTGTGGAAATTTCGCATCCCAAAGTGAAAACCAGGGCCACAGCGTAAGCCGTTGATAGGCATTTGTTTTTCCCCGACCAAAGTCCCATGCGAGCCCCCTCTTTAGTACTGCTTTGTCTCAGTTTGAGAATAATTGGACTTTATTTAAAACTCAATCTGTCGATAAGTATTAATATGCTATACGGAAAACGAATTTACGAACCTCAGTCCCGTTTGTCTCATGGCCGTACTCAGAAGATGATTCTGAATAAGGCGTTTCAATATAAGTACACGGTCTATCTTATGACCGCGGTGATCGGGGGAAGTCTTTTGTTCTTTGTCCCCGCTTATTATTTTATTAACCAGAATTACACGCTTTTTGTGAAACTGGCCTACGAAGTCCAGCCCGCCCTGGTCACCCATATGGAACGGGAAGTGGTTTGGTTGGGGGTTTTCATGGCCGTGAGCCTGGCCGTGATCACCGGCATGAGCCTGTTCATCGGGTTGCGGTTGACGAAGAACCTTCTGGCCCCCTTGGTCCAGATGGAAAAGCACATGAAGGAATTGATGTACGGTCACTGGCACATTCCGGACTATAAAATCACCGAAGAGGACGACTTCCGTGATTTGTCGATGACCTATGATTACTTCTACCGCTCTCTGAAGGCCAACACGGAAGCCGAGCTCAAGCTGATTGAAAAGCTCTCCATTGACCCGCAAAACCGTGAAGCCTATGCCGCATGGAAAAACCTGATCATGATCAAGCGCTCCCGCCTGGGAATGCAAGAGTTGCCTTTTGAAGAATTCCACGTCCAGCCCATTTCCCGCACCGGGGTGGAGTTTAACGCGAACGACGTAGTGTCGATCGCAGCTGGGCGTCGGCGTCGCGCTTCTTGATGGCTTCGCGCTTGTCGTGAGTCTTTCGCCCTTTGACCAGAGCGATCTCCAGTTTGGCCCGGCCCTTCTTAAAATAAATTTTTAAAGGAACGCAGCTATAGCCCTTCTCGCGAAGGGCATCATAAATACGGTCCAGCTCCACGCGGTTCAAAAGGAGTTTTCTGAGGCGCTCGGGCGCATGGTTGTTGTAACTGCTGGCCTTGTATTCGCTGATGTGGGCATTTTGCAGGAAAGCCTCCTGCCCGCGAAACACCACGTAAGAATCTTTGAGCTGAACATTCCGGTCCCGCAGGGACTTCACTTCACTGCCCGTCAAGACCAAACCGGCCTCAAACGTGTCGACGACATCGTAGTCAAAGCGCGCCTTTTTATTTTCCTGGATGATCAAAATGCTCATGCCGAGCAAATTACCAAAATCCGCACCTGATGCCATTCTTTTAATGTATGCAGGGCGTTAGATCAGGCGATGGGACCTGGGGCTTAGCCTTCAAAACCGAATTTTTTGTAAAGACTCACAAACTGTTCAGAGCTGAGCTCCTCGGCCCGGGCCGTTTCCGGGAACCCCATCTCGCTGAGCCACGCGCGCAGGGCCTCTTCACTCACGTTTTTTTGTTGGTAAAAACAGGACAGGTTTTTCTTTAGAAGTTTTCGTCTTTGCGCGAAGGCCGCTTTGACAAAACCCAAAAAGGCGCGGGGGTTTTGCACGGAGCTGGGTTTACGGGCAAAAGCCAAAACCCGCGAGGCCACCTTCGGCGGAGGATTAAAGTCCCGGGGTCCCGCTTCAGTCACGGTCTCCGTTTGCCAAAAAGTCTGGGCGATCACGGAAAGAAGCCCGTAATTTTCCGTGCGAGGTTTGGCGGCGATTCTTTGCGCCACTTCCTTTTGAAACATCAGCACCATGTGATCCAGGCCTTCACGATCGAGCGAGCGGTCAATCACAATGCTGGAGGAGATCTGATAAGGCAGGTTGCTGACCAGAACCTTGTTTCCCGAAGGCCGCAAGAACTCCTCCCAATCCAGCTGCAAGGCATCCGCCTCCGTCACATCCAGCCCCTGCTCCCGCCAGTACCGGGCCAGAACATGATCCAGCTCAATGACCCGTAAAGGGCAATTCATCTGCCGTAAAAAATAAGTCAAAGCGCCGGGACCAGGGCCGATTTCAATAAGCATCTCCGGTTTCAGAGAGCGGGCCTTTTGGATGATTCTTTCAATCACGACATCACTGACTAAAAAGTTTTGCCCCAGGGATTTTTTTGCCGCAATCCCCAGAGCCTCTTGCACTTCCTGCAGGCGTTCGCGGGCGGAACTCATTGGCGGGAGTTGAAATCTTGGGGAAGACTCTGCGGAGAGGGTCCAAGATCCAAAGAAGACGTTTCGCCGCGGTTTAAGCGTAAAACCCCGACATAACCAATCATCGCGGCGTTGTCCGTGCAATAGCGCAGCGGTGGAATCACAAGGCGGAAGCCCTTACGGCGGGCCCACTCTTCCGCCCGCGCGCGAAGCCGGGAGTTTGCACTCACGCCCCCGGTTAAAATCACTCTCTTGGCTTTGTATTTTTTCGCGGCTTTCTCAAGCTTTACAAGCAAGACATCGACGATGGCCTCCTGGAAAGAGGCGCAGAGATCCGGCAGATGTTTTTGCACCTCTTCCGGGCCCATCTGCTCCAGAAGCCGCTGACCGGAGGACTTTAAACCCGAGAAGCTCATATCAAAGGTGTCCTCATGAATCATGCTGCGGGGGAATTCATAGGCCTGAGGGTTCCCTTTTTGCGCTTCCCGGTCGACGCGCACGCCGCCCGGAAATCCCAAGCCCGCCATCTTTGCAAACTTATCAAACGCCTCTCCGGCGGCATCATCCTTGGTTTTCCCAAGAACTTCATAATCGCCGAGCCCGCGGATATGGTAGAGGCTCGTGTGTCCCCCGCTGATGGCCAGGCCCACATAAGGGTAATCAAAATCCTCCGGCGGCGAGTACTGGGCGTCTTTTAAAAACGGCGCCAAGAGGTGCCCCTCCAAATGGTTCACGCCCACAAAAGGGATCTGAAGGGCTTGGGCCAGACTCTTTGCCGTCACCAGGCCCACAATCAAAGCCCCGATGAGCCCCGGACGGTTGGTCACCGCCAGAGCGGGAATATCCTGCCAGGTCATGTTGGCTTTTTTCAAGGCTTCTTCGATCAAAGGGATCAACGCGATGGAATGATTGCGGCAGGCAATCTCCGGAACAATGCCGCCGTAGGGGGCGTGTTCTAAGTCCTGGCTTGCGGAAACCACCGAGTGCACCCATCCGGTGCGTTCCACGATCGCAACGGAGGTGTCATCACAACTGGTTTCAATGGCTAGGACTCGGTCCATTTTTTTCTCTGGGAAAAAGGTTTATTTTTTGAGGGACTTTAAACGGATCTTGGCCTTTCGGGCCTCATTCGCGTTGGGGTATTTTGCCACCAACTCATCGTAGAAAGTCTTGGCTTCATCCTTCATGCCCAGTTCCTGGAAGGAAACCCCCATCTTGTAGATGGCATCAGGCACTTTTTTTCCGTTCGGGTTGTCATCACGGTATTTCTGGAAATTCAAAATCGCCTTCTTCCAGTCTTTCTGGTCAAAGGACTCCTGCCCGAGGTCGTAGGAACTTTTTTTGGCTTCACTCTTAGCCTCGGCCGCGGCGGCGTGGGCCGCCTGGGCGGCTTTTTCCGCCTTCAGGGCGTTGAGGTCCGCGGTGAGCTGAAGAACGTTTTTCTCCAGATTCTCCAGTCCTTCCTGCAGAAGGGCGAGCTTTTTGTTGGTGTCGGCATTTTGGTCCGCTGCGAATTTTTTCACCGCTTCGGCCTCTTTCGCCCCTTGGCCGCCTTTGTGCTCAAGCACTTCCAAACGGCCGCGCAGATCCCTGAGATCCTCTTCCATTTCCGAGAAACGGCTGGAGACATCCGCATTGGTTCTTTGCAGCTTGGTGACTTCCTGTTGGATCACTTGCTTTTGTTCAATCTCCCGCACATCAGAACGGGTTTTCAAACATCCCGTCAAGACCAATGACATGGCAGCGAACCAAAACATCCCCTTCATAAAATATCTCCCGTTTTTTGGCGAATCAGACGAGCCGAATTTTCAGCTCTTTCCGCGGCGGTTTTTGCTTTAATAAAGGCTTCACGGGCTTTGGCAAACTCTCGGTCTTTGTAGAACAAACGACCCTGGCGATACGCTTCATCAGCTTGGTGCCAGTAACCTGGCGAGTGGCGGGGGGCTTGGACGGCCCGGGCCGCATCCAGCGCGGCTCGAGCCAAACTGTACTCTTCAAGAGGCTTGGGAACCGACTGACAGCCCGAGAGGACCAAAGCCAGCGTGAGCACAAAAACAAAAAATCCCCTCACCCTTAAATCCTTTTATATTATTGTTGGACAGGCAGGAAATTGGCGCGGCGGTTTTTCACGTAAGCCGCTTCAGTTTCAGCCGTATCCAAGGGTTTTTCTTTACCGTAGCTGATCACAGACAAGCGCGCCGCAGGAATACCCAAGCTGACCAAGTAAGCCTTGACCGCGTTGGCGCGTCGCTCACCCAAAGCCAGGTTGTACTCGATGGTTCCGCGATTGTCGCAGTGACCTTCGATTTGAACTTTGTAACCGGCGTTCTTTTTGATCCATTCCGCGTTGCCTTGGAGGACTTTTTTATTCTCAGCCGTGATGCTGGATTTATCATACTCAAAATGAACAGTCTGAAGACCGGCGATTTTACCGCTGTCGCTTCCTGCTGTATCAAAGCTCATGGGTGTGGACTCAACCGCTGTGTCTGCTGCGGGAGTTGTAATAGGTGTGGATTCTACATCTGATTTTGTTTGCTTCCCTTTGCAACCAACCACCAAAGCACATGCGATCGCAGCGAAGGCCAATTTCTTTAACATCGTTTATCCTCCTTAAAGTTTCAGACCTTTAAAACTTTAAGGCATGACGGAATATTGTCAAACCCTATGAAAGATTTGATTCGATATTGATGTTGCGTTGCCATACGGTGATACTAAGGTGATGAACAAAAGTTTTCCGATGTCCGTCGCCGCGTTTTTCACTGCATTCTTGGTTTTCGCCGCCCAAAGCTTCGCTCTGGAAGTGCCTCCGGAATGGAAATACAAAATCATTTCCACGCCCCACTTTGATATTATTTATAACTCTTCGCAGCAAGAACTCGGAGAGCTCTACGCGCGCCAGATAGAAAGAGCATTCACTCTGCTGGCCCCGGTCTTCACCATTCAACCGGAAAAAACCCTGATCATCATTAACGATAAAACGGACGCGACCAATGGCTATGCCACGCGGGTTCCTTATCCTCATATTATGACTTATCCAGTGCTGCCCGGACCTCAGGAGAGCCTGAGCGAGACCGGGGATTGGTCGCTGGAACTTCTCGCCCATGAATACACGCATATTTTGAATTTTGAACCCGCCACCGGAGCCTTCCGCGTCCTGCGGGGTTTTTTGGGCAGCATCGCCTCGCCCAACATCCTGCTGCCAAGCTGGTGGAAAGAAGGTCTGGCTGTGCAAACAGAGAGCATGCTGGCGCCCACGGGAGGGCGCCTGACCTCTTTGTACCAGGACGCCGTTTTACGGGCGATGGTCGAGGACGGTTCTCTTCTGAGCTACGACGTCGCCCAGGTCAATGAGTCCTTCCCCCGTTGGCCAGAGGGCATGCGCCCTTATGTGTTTGGGTCCCTTTTCTGGAGCCAGGCAGTGCACGAATACGGAGCCTCCGTTATGGACCGGCTCAACCAGCGCCACTCCAGCCGCCTGCCCTATCTCATTGAAGAACCCGCCTTGGAACTCTTAAAGAGCGACTACGAGGGGTATTATAAAAAAGCCCTGCAAGAAACCCAAACCCGCGCCCAGGGACAATTGCAAAAACTGCGCGCTCTGCCGCCCACAACAATTCATCCCCTGCCTTTGGAGGCCAAATACTCCTCGGCGCCGGCCATCAGCGACGACGGTAAATACCTGGCCTTGATCACCGTGGACTACAAAGCCGACCGCGTGATTGATATTCTCGTCCGTGATCCCGTGACGAAACTCATTACCAAAAAACTTAAAGTCGAAATCAAAAAAGAAGACGAGCCCCTGGTTCCGAAAAACAACGAAGACGGCCCACCCTCAGGAAGCATTCAAAAGATCGCCTGGTTTCATAAATCCCCGAAGCTCATCTACGACCAGCTTCGCTACGTGAACCGCACGGAACGCTACTCGGATCTTTTCACTTACGACCTGCAAACCGGAAAAAGCCAGAAGCTCACCACCGCCTTGCGCGGCCGCGAGCCCTCCATGAGTCCCACGGATGACAAAGTCACCTTTGTGAAGCTCGAAGGGGGACGCACGGCTTTGGGCCTCTATGATCTCGCCCGCAACCAGGTGGAGATCCTGTTCCGCCCGCCCATCCAGGAGCGCATCTCCGCCCCCTTGTTCCTCAACGAAGACACCCTGCTCTTTGCCCTTCGCAACGCCAAAGGCGAGGAGGGGCTTTGGACTTACTCCCTGAAAGAAAAAACCGTGAACCGCATTCTTGCGAATTTCTCTCAGGCGCGTTTTCCCGTAATGACCAAACTGGGCGTGATGTTCACCGCCTCCAATAACGGCGTTCATAATCTATATTTGGCCAGCGCCGACCTTCAAAGCGCCAAGCCCCTCACCCACGTCACCACCATGGTGAGCTCCTCCGCCCTGGATCCGGAGACCGAGAATCTCTACGTCACCTATATGAGTTCCGCCGGCCCCCGGGTCGGGCGCATCGCCAAAGAGAGCTGGGAGAAAACCCCCCAGGACCTTCCCCGCATTGAGGGGCTCTTTGCGGACCGCTATCAAAAGCCTTTAGAAAATCCCCCTCAGGCGGCAGCGTCGGAACTGCCACCCTTGGAAAGCAAGGATTACCAACCTTGGGGTTATTTATGGCCGCAGTACTGGATCCCCTTTATCTGGACCTCGCCCGAAGGAGGCGTGGTGTTTCAGGCCCAAACCTCGGGTTTTGATCCGCTGAAGAAACACAACTATGACTTGGCGCTGAGTTGGAATACGTACCTTAAAAGTTTTGACTGGTCCGCCGATTACCTGAATAACACCACAAACCTCCCGCTGCAGCTGAGCGCCGCCCAGACCCATAGCTATTTAGTGACCCGGGAAAATCTGGTGAAAGACTCCTTGGCGGCGGTGGCGGTCGCGCCTGATTTGTGGAGTTGGAGTGACAAGCTCTCCTCCACGGCGGGTTGGCGGTATATTGAGAGGACTTACTTTTCAAGCCCCACCAAGCGCACCGGACCCTTTGTGAATTTCGTTTATAAAGACTTCTCCCAAGGTGGCGAGCAATTCACGCCCCAAAGCGGATACGGAGCCTATTTCAGCGCCGTCAATTACATCCCCGGCCGGGACCTCATGACCCACTCCCAGTTTCAAATCGGAGGGGTTTATTACTTCTCGAAATTTCTCCCGAAACTCCACGCGCTGATGATCCGGGCCACGGCCCTCTACACGCCGGAAAAGATCAGTTCTTTGTTTGGCGCCCAGTCGGCCTCCATGGATTTTCTCTCCGCGGATTTGAGCGCCCAGTTTCTTGCCCGGGGCTATCTGACCGGGCAGTTTATCGGACGCAATATGTACAATGCGAGCCTTGAGTACCGTTTTGATGTCGGCGACCTTTATAAGGGCCCCGGCACCTACGCGGTTTTCTTCCGCCGGATCTATGCCGCTGTCACGGCTGATGCCCTGTCCACCGATGGCAGAGCCTACGATCCGGAAGCTCAAGTTTATGATCCCGTGACTGCTTCGCAAGTGTTCTCAAGCTTTGGCCTTGAGGGGCACCTGGAAACGACCGTCGGTTACGAGTTTCCTTTAAACTTTGTCCTCGGTCTCTACCAAGGCGCCCAACGCAAGTATGCGCGAGGGCCCACCGTGGGAATGGCGATCCAGTTCAGCGGTTTTTAGCGCGCCACGTTTAAACGGAGCCCTTGACAAAAATCCAGGTCGTCGAAAACACTGAATGTGTCATACCCAGGAGGGGCCATGGAAAAAATCAGCTGGATTAAAGAACTTGTGAAAGCTGAACAACAAATGGAAGAGTCCGGTCTTGTGGACATGAGTTTTGGATTTGATCCGGAACGAGTCCTTGTGACCGAGAGCGTGCAGTTTCTTCTGGCTCTCAAAACGGAATTCGTCGATGCTTCCAGTGCCTTTAATGACCTAAAGCCTTCGGCTTTGGGCCGGATCAAAATTTATGGAATCGCCAAAACCCATGCCGATTTCATGCTCTTTCGTAACGGCTTTAAAATGATTTTCTCTTTAAAAGCGCCTGGCCAGATCAGCGTGCGCTTTAATTTCATCGGCACCAATTACATTCCGACTCCGGGCATGGCGGAAAGCACGCCTGTTCCCAATGCCAATGTGATGGATGAAAATGTCGTTGAGGCCAAGTGGGCCGCCTTTGAAGAACTGGTTTGGACCTATAAAGGGCAGCCGGTAAAAATAGAATACATGGTTCGCCACTACCTGACCCAGTTTATCCGCGAAAGCGCCAAGTAACCGAAGACCAGCCAATAAAACCGGTCCGCCATCCCCCCCAGGGACAAATGCCAGTGGTAAATAATCAGAATCGGGATCTGCACCAGCGCGTAGATCCCGAAAACCTGCATCACGGGATCCTGCGAGATCATCGCGCGAAAAGATGTCAACAAAAGCAGGGCTAGAAATAAAATCGTCCATACAATAAAAGGCCAGCCGCCGACCACACCGGCGGAAACAAAAATATTGTGCGGGTCTTTAAAGGAATCATAGCTATTGACCTCAAGACTGTCGGTCCCATCGAACTTGGCAAGAAGCCCCTGCCCCAGCCAGGGGCTTTTCTGGAAATACTCCCAGCCCCTTTCCACCTCCGCCATGCGGCTGGCGACCCCGTCCTGAGCCTCCCGCTCCACCAGGGACTTCTTGCCTGTAGCCACGTCCCGGGCGTACTCCGCCATAGCATTTCCAAAAAGCAGAACACTCACCATGATCACCAAAGACAAAGCGTACTTGAGGTAACGGTCACGCGCTTTCAGGGCCGGCACCCGCAAGACCCATAACACACAAGCCATCACCGCCGCTGCCAGCGCCGACCGGGTTCCGGTTAAAAGCAGCGCCACAAAGCTCAGAGCGATGCCCAGACTGTAGAGGAGGCGCGCCAGAGGATGCTTCACCTCCTGAAAGCGCCCCAGGGTGAGGATCACGCCCAAGGATGCGCATGTCACCATGTAGGGAATGTGCTTGAAGATTCCGATAAAGCGGCCCCCTTTAAAAGTCAGATCCGGCCTGGCAAGCCATAATCCCAGGGACAAGACCACAAAAACCAAAGAGCAATGGCTTAAAAACCGCAGCGCCACCCGTGGTTCCAAGACCGTGGGAAGGATCAGACCGAAGAGAAAAATTAACCAGCTTGTCGAGAGCAAGGCCGCCCAGGAGTATGGCCCTCGCATATGCTCCAGCAAGGCGAACTGCAAGAGCGTTTCCAAGAATAAAAGCATAAAAAGCAGAAAAACCTGAGTGCGATACACTCGTCCAAGACTCTGAAATTTCCTGTGATGTTCAAGGACCCCCAGCACCACAGGAAGGCCTAAAAGGAAATTAAAAAAAAGATTCAAATAAGGATGAAGCCCATGCTGGAAAACAAAAAACGAAGCCTGCCACGGCAGCCCCAGAAAAGCCAGGGACAGCTTTGAGATAAAAACCAAAAGTAAGAGCGCCAGTGCCCAGAAGTTCATTCTTTTTCGTGGCTGTAGCGGTTGATCAGCAGTCCCGTCAGGGCAATGCTCATCACGACGGAGACCAAAGTGATGGTTTTGCTGGTTTCAGGACTGACCAGGGCCTCCCGCGGCGGAACATAGATCAAGTCATCGTGGTTCATCCTTAACTTCCCCCCGCCCCCTTGCTTAATCAGTTCCCGCACGTCCACCTCATAAGTCCCCCGGTGCTCATCCAGGGCTTTGGACTTGATCTGCGCCCATTCGCGGGGCTCGGTTTTTCTGACCATCACCTCGGAGATATCCCCGCCATTGGTACTGCCGCCGGCCAAAGTCAGGACCTTCAGAAGGTCTGTGTCGTTTGGCACATAATACACCCCGGGTTTTTGCACAGCCCCCAGGAGCTGGACGGAAATCAAAGACTCCTTGGGCGAGGAACGAAAAATATACTCCGACGCCGGGGCTGGGTTTCTGATGTCCCCCAAAGTCCCCAGTTCACTCAAGGTGTTGGAACCATTTGAACCATTGGGGACAGCCGGGGCGACGGAACTCCAAATGCTTAAGAAAACCATCAAGAGTTTCACGAGCGGCTGAGTCGTCTGCTTTCTCATTTCTCTTTTCCTCCCACTATGACTTCCTGGACCTTTAAGAAATTCCCAATATACCTCCCCCGGACCTTCATCGAGAAGTGAAGATTCTCGTGACGGATTCTGGGCCTCCGATTAGCCTTATACCTATGACGAGTCCAGTACCAGAACACGAAAAATTATTCGATGAGATCACTAACAAACTAAGTGAGCTCGGTCAGCGCTACCAGGAGGGCTCTACGCCCGAGGAAGCGCCGACTCAGCAACAAAAATTGGAACGCATGCAAGGTCAGTTGCGAAAATTCCAAACTGATATGCAGGGCGCCAATGAAGAGATCATTGAGAAGATCAAAAGTCTTGAAAATGTGAATTTTTCGCAAAATGAAATCACCGGCCAGCTCCGGCAGATCACTGAGCAGCTCAATCATGAACGCATGATGAACTCAAAACTCAGCGCGGATCTCGCCAAGTCCCTGGAGCTGTGCCTGCAACTGCAACTGGAAATCCAGGGGCTCAAGGCCCGCTCTTTGGCGATGCAAAACGAAGAGAAAAAATACAGCGGCTCATTGGCGGAAAAAAACCGCGCCTTGCAAAGAGACCTGGAACTCGCCCAGGTTCTGAAAGATGAAATTGCCATGGAAATGGCCAAGGCCAAAAACGCCATGCAAAGAGAACAAAATGCCTGGGCCACCAAAGAGCGGGACCTTCTGGCCGCCATCGAAGCCGTGAACAAGGAAAAGGCCGAGATGCTGGGGACCATCGAAGAACTGAACGCCCTGATGGATGAAAAAGACCAGCAGATCCAGGCCCTGAGCCTGGAGATGGAAAAAATCTCCACCGCCTTCAGCGAAGTCGAAGGCTCCGCCCATCAGCAAAGTGACGTGCTCAAAAACCTGATGAGTGTGGCCGAGTCCAAGATCGTCGAGATGAAGCTCGCTCTTGATAAGAAACACAGCGAGGCCGCCGATTACTACAGTCACCTGCAAAAAGCCCTGGCCCAGGTGAGTGTTTTGAACCAGGAAAACATCACGCTCAAAGAATACGTGAACAAGCTCAACTACTACCACCAGCAGACCCAGGCCCTGCAAGCGGCCGGCCTGCAACAGCAAGCACAACCCGCTCCCCAGACCGCCGCTCCGGCAGCCCCTGCCGCCGTCGCTGCGCCAGCCCCCCACGCCTAACTCCACGGCCGAGGCGCGGCCCCAAACCGGGGTCGCGCCTTGGAAAATACGCCAGCCTTCGAGAAAGACCCCATGGGAACACGCCGATCCAATATTTTCGCTCAGGCCGGAGGCGGATTTTCAGTGCCTCTCACCCGCACTTTGGATATTGCAACGGACCTGGTTTACTCCCGCTCCCTTCTTCCGATAAACGAGAAAAATAAGGATAACAACGGGGGCTCCACCGACGTTTTCAGCAACTCGCTCACCGTGACATTGGCCCCGGGATTCCGGATTTAAAGGCCGGGCTCGACAAAGTGGGTGAACATTTTCAGGTAAAAGCCCTCGGGGAATTGCAGAAGCGTCGGATGGTCCGCCGCGTGCCCGCCGCGGGTCAGGTTTCTCGCTTGCCACCCGTTTCTTTGAATGGACTTGCGGATGGCTTCTTTGAAGCTTTCTTCATCTAAAAGCCCCGAACAAGAGCAGGACACCACAAAACGATGCGGCTTGATCAGCCGGAACGCCTGGGTGTTCAGCTTCAAGTAAGCGTGCTGACCTTTAGGAATATCCTTCTTGGCTTTAATAAAGGCGGGCGGATCCGCGATGATGATGTCAAAACTGCGGCTCTCAAACCGATCCAAGCCTTCCAGCACATCCACTTTATGAACGCTCACGCGGGCGCCTTCGCGCTCGGCATTGAGTTTGGCGAAGTTCAAGGCGGATTCCGAGACGTCCCCTAAGTGAACTTCCACTTCAAAGCCTTCGGATTTCAGAGCCCGTGTGATCTGCGTGGCCCAATGTCCGACGTAGCAACAAAGATCCAGAACCTTCACCGGTTGTGCTTTCAGTTCCGGGTGGGCCTGAGCCCAGTGTTTAAAAATGTTCACAGCTTGAAAGATGTTCTGGGTTTGATCGAGGAAAAACCCGGTTTTTTGGCCCTCAGCCAAATCACACTGCATGCGCACAATGCCGGCATCACTGGCGCTGTTTAAAAGAATATCCACTTTGGAAAGGTCCAAGCCGGGAATGTTTTTGAGGGTTCGAGGGTCTTGCACCTCAAGCCCCTCAAGCTTACGGACGTTCACGTCATTGCGAAGGACCAGGGCCGTTTGCTCCCAGCCAAGCTCCGTCAGCCCCGCTTTTTGCGCCTCTTCCACGAGATACTTAAAAAATTCCTCCGTGTCCTGGAGCGCCTTATCCAGACCTGCGGTCACAAGTTGCGCCGCAAAGACCTGGGCCTGTTGCCCGTTTTGTTCCACCCGGTAATAATCCAAAACCAGGCCGGGCAAAAAATCCGCCTCGCCAAAACACAGACGGAAGCTGCCGCGAAAGCCCGCGTTTTTTCTCACCTGCCAGGCCTGGATCAGGCGCTGGCACAAGAAGGGAAAACCCAAGGGGTCCCGCACCTCGGGATTAAAGCTTAAGGCCCGAAACGAAATCAAAGAGTGGGGGTTGCCGTAACCACGGGCCAGAAAAGCCCCGCGATTGTCCTGAAGCTCAATAAAGGTTCCAAGGCCAACGCCCTTAGGACTGCTTTGTAGCTCATTTGAGAAGACCCACGGGTGCCCCCCGCGGATTCGTCGGTCCGCCCCTTGGCGAAGTTTCCAGATCACCATTTACTCAACCTCTTTCACCGCAAAAACAAGGAGCGTGGTTTTCTCTTTGGGGGAAAAATTATTATCGCTGATCACCAAGAGGGTTTTGCGCCCGTCGGGAAGCGGCGGCCCCCAGGCGAGTCCCTCAAAGTTGGCTCCACTTTTCGCTCCACTTTGATTTTTTAAAATCTCTTCAAAATCAACCAGAAGGTCTTTCTTCAAAGCCGGGGCTTTCCCTGCCGGCAAGGAAGCCACGCCGGAAACATCCGAAGCCCCCGTCGTGTCCACGAGGTAAAGTCCCCCGCTATTTTGAATCCCCGCTTTTCCTAAGCGCACTCCGCGCTCAAGGACGAGCAATTTGTTCTCTTGCGCGTAGAGAAGTTCCGATACCCCTCGGAACACTTCGGTGCCGGCGTCGTTTTTCGCCGCCCGGGAAAACTTGTAAGGATACTCCCCTTTGACTTTAAAAGAATCCGGGGTTTTACCGAAACTGAACTCCACCAGACGAAGCCAGGCTTCGCCTTCCTCCTTGCCCTGGTCTGAGACCAGAGGGGTTTCATTGATGGCAAAAAACCTCTGGCCTGCGCTATCCACCGTCAGTCCCTCAAAAGCCCGGTTGTTCTCCACACCCTTTTTTTGCAGTCCGATGGGCTCCGGCAGGAATTTGTCCGGCAAGGCCACGTCATATTTGAATTCCCCTGAGGGCGAAGTCACAAAAACATGGGGCCAGGCCCGGGGCTTTTTATTGTTATCCCCCTCCGTTGCCGTCAAGAGATCCCCTTGCGGGAGAAGGGCGAGGCCTTCCAAGTCCAGAATCCAGCTGGAAGGGATCTTGCTGAAGTGATGAACCCCCGTGACTTCGAGTTTAGCCTTGGAAGGCTTGTCCTTGGTCCATTTTAAATTCAATTCGTAAAACCGCGCGGGTCCGAATTTCCCGCGGTCATCGCTGACTGCCAGAAGCTTCGTTCCATCCCAAAAAAGACCTGAGAGTCCCCCGACGACTTCCTCGTTCAAGGTGGTCCCCGGCTCCAGGAAGGTCTCGGTGTAGAACTCAAGTTGCAGACTTTTTGCCTCCGCCCAGGAAACACAGAGAAAAAGGAGGCAGAAAAATCCTAACTTCGCCATTTCAATTCCATCTCTTTGACCGGATTCTGGAAGGCGCGTTGGTCTTGGAGATGCCGATCCCACTCTGCTTTTAGGGCATAATACCATTTGGCCTGGGTGTCGGCGTCCTTAATCAGCATCAAGCTCGGGTCAAAGCGCAGACCCTCTTGTTGTTTGGAAACCGCGTCCATATCCTGATACAGGAAGACTTTGGTGAATTTATGGATCAAAGGCTTTATCAGACTCAACCACGGAAAATCCCAGTAAGCCATTTGGTGGATCACCGTTTCTTTTTCACTGACCGGGGTCAGCGCTGTATAGGAATAAAAATTCCGTTTCCCGACCTGGACGTGCTCCACACGCACGGATGGCAGACTGAAGGTGATCTCCGTGGTGGGCACGCCTCCCAGGATTTTATAGGCCTTGGAGTTGGAGGACGGCTGATGGCGCACCATTTGAAAACCGTGGGGAACGGGCGCGAACTTCTTTTTCTTTTCGTACATGGTTTTTTCACTGCGCCAAAACCAGCTCTTATGGACATAAGGCCCGTGAGCCGGGTCCATCAAGCCAATCACCGCGTGATCAATATGGCAGGGGAAAATGCACTTCTCCAAAATCCGCGGCTCTACCTCCGCCGGAAGATTCTTCATGTAAGGGATTTCCGGAGCCTGGGCGGGGTCAAAATTTTTATCCCCCATGAAAACCCAGATCAATCCCTGTTGCTCACGCACGGGGTAGGAGCGGACCTTGATTTTGGTACAATCCAACTCCTGATCCTGGCACAGAGAGGGAATCTCCGTGCAGGTGCCTTCGTGATTGAATTTCCACCCGTGGTAAGGGCACTCCACTTGGTCCCTCACCACTTGCCCGTAACTGAGGGGAATGCCGCGATGAGGGCAGATATCGCGAAGACCGGAGACTTTGTTTTGCGAGTCCCGGTAAAAAACAATCGGCTCGCCCAGGATCACCCGTGATTGCATTTTATTTGTTTTTAACTCGCGGCTCGGAAGAGCCACGTACCACACGTTCCGCAAGAAATTAAGTTGCATATGTGAAAACCCTTATCGCGCCAGGCCCGCCCGGAGTTCCGCCAAGAGCACCGTATTTTCCAAAAGAGACGTAATGGTCATGGGGCCCACGCCCCCCGGCACCGGCGTGATGGCGGAGACCACGTCCGTGAGTTCCTCAAAACGAACGTCCCCGCAGAGTTCCCCGTTGCCGGTTCCGTGCATGCCCACGTCAATGACGACGGAGCCGGGACGGAAATCCTCTTTGCCTAAAAAGCGCTTCTGACCCGCGGCCACGACCACCAGATCGGCGCGCAAGGTGTGCTCGCGCAAATTGCGGGTTTTGGAATGGCACAGAGTCACCGTGGCATTGGCTTCATTGAGAAGCAGTGCCATGGGTTTGCCGACGATCTGGCTGCGCCCGATGACCACGGCATCCATCCCTGCGGGATTGATTTTATAATAATCAAGAATGCTCATGATCCCGGCGGGCGTGCAGGGCTTCACGAAGGGCTTGCCCGCCATCAGGTAACCGGCGCTGGCATAAGTGAGGCCATCGGCATCCTTTTCCATCATGATGTTTTTAAGGACCGGCTCCACGCTCAGATGCTTTGGCAGCGGCAATTGCACCAGGATGCCATCCACGCGCGGATCCAGATTCAGTCTTTCAATCCATTGGTGAAGCTGGTCCTGAGTGGCCGTGGCCGGTAGATTGTGAATGGAAGACTCCATGCCGGTCTTCTGGCAGGCGCGGTGCTTATTGCGCACATACACCTGGCTTGCCGGGTCTTCCCCGACCAGGATGACGGCCAGGTGAGGAACTCTTCCAAAAGTTTTTTTGAAATTTTCGATACGAGGTTTTAACGCCTCTCTACGATTTGAGGCGACGATTTTTCCATCTAAGAGGATCATGAAATACCACCTTTACAGCCCCAATTTGGTTTATTTCACTAAGAAATTCAATGATTTATCTGAAAATTTTTTCGATTCCCCCTCTCTCGCCGGCCCGCCTTGACCCAAAGCTTCAGCTAGATTATTGTACAAATTTCTGCAACCCTCCGGGAGAAATCTAAATGGCCGATAAAGTGAAACTTTCTAAAGACGGAAGCTCGATTGATTTTGTTCAATCCGATAACATTCCCACCTCGCTCAAAAAGTTCCGCCAAAGCCCTGAAATTGAAGGCTTTTATCGTTTTGTTTTTGAAAACGATTTACAAAAAGAATCCTACGAAATCCTGGATCAAATCATTTTAGCCCGGAAGGCGAAAAAACAATCCGCCGCGAAAGAAGCCAAAGCCGCTGCCAAAGAGGCGGAGGCCGCCGCCAAGGCAAAAGTGAAATTAAAGAAAAAATAGAGTCTTTACCTCTGATGGAAATCCGAAAAAGGATCCGACAAACGGATCCTTTTTTTTTGCCCTGAGCCTGGAGGGCCCCTGACGCTGGAGTTTCTTTTGCAATGGCCTCTGACGTCTGGAGGAGCGCCGATGAAGATTTCCATAAGCAAACAAATAAAAAACGACCGGGGCCAAAGCTTGATCGAGTATTTAACCATCGTGGCCCTGGTGGCGGTAGGAACCATTTCCATTGTGCGGGTGGTAGGGAAAAATGTGTCCGTGCAATTTGCCAATGTCGCGAAAGCCCTGGGAAGCGGGGACGACCATCAACTCAAGGCTGAAAAAATCGACTCTCGCATGTACAGCAAAAAAGACTTCAGCAATTTCCTGGAGGGCGCCAGTTCCGCGGATGGCAAAAAATAATGTCCGTCGCCCCTTATTAGGACAGCGTCAAGGTCAAAGCCTGGTGGAAAGCCTGATTCTGGCCGGAGCCCTGGCGGCGCTGTTGGGGACTTTGGGCGGAGTCGTTTACTTTGGCTTTGTTCATATGGGGATGAACTACCTTTTGCATGAATACCTCATCTGCCAGGCCACCGTGGGCGAGAGCGAGTGCCGGAGGCAATTTGAAAAAGCCTCAGCGCCCCTGCTTTTTGCCGCTAAAATCCTCCGTTTTGAAAGCAGCGGGTTTGCGCGAACAAAAAAAGTAAGGATTCTTCTTCAAATGCCTTTGAAAAGAACCCTCACTCTCAGCAAAGAAATGAGGATCTAAAAATGAAAAGCCCGGAAGGTTTTGCCACACTTCTTTTGCTGTCTCTTCTTCCGGTGATTCTGGCGGGAGGGCTTTTGGTTTTTAGCGCCTTTTCCATTTTCAAAACGGATCTGGGAACTTTGAACCTTTGCCGGGCCCGGCAACTGGAGATTCAAAACAAAGTGGCGAAAAAATTGGAACGCCTTTTAAAATTAAATCCCCAGGCCCTGAAGCTTCGCCTGGCTGAAGCCCGGGCGCAAAAGGCCCTGGCCCTGGCTTCAAAAAGTGCCAATGCCGCTGCCATTGCGGCAGCGGAGGCGTTTCTTTTAAAAGTCCAACTGCAAAGACGCGCCCTCGGCCTTAAGCAAGAGGCTCTGATCAGCTCCGCCAACGAAGACTTGGCCAGCGAAGGCAAGGAGCTTCCCCGGCGGCTGCGCCAGGAGTGGGACTTCCACTCCCGCGCCGTGAAACCCTGGTTTGAGGGCACTTTGCATTTGGGACCCCGGCGGATTCCCTCCCTTGCGGTAGCGGCGGATCTCAAGGACGCGGCCCCCGTGTACCAACCGGTCCCGGGCTTTGAAGAAGCCCAGGCTTGGAGCCAGACCTGGGAGTGGGACGTGCGGACCGCGTCCTGGGCACGGACTTTTTTAAAATTCCAAGGGAGGTTTGAAAGATCATGCAGCACTTCGATATATTCCGAAAGCACCGCGTGGAGCGCGAAACTGAAAAAGGCCAAGTCCTTGTCGAAGGGCTTTTCCTGATGCTTTTTATCCTCTCTGTTTTTTTGGTCCTGGTGAATTTTATGAAATCCCAAAACAAGGTTTTAAAAAAATATGAACTTCCTGCAAAAATTAAAAACCGATAGGTCCTTGCTTCTCGCTTTTCTGGCTTTGGGTTTGGTGGCCCTCTTGCTCACGCTGCTGGCGCCCACGGACACTGCCAAACCCAGGGTCGCCAGCGCCGACGAGGAAGCCTTCGATGTCGACACCTTTATTCCTGCCGGCCATCTCTTGATTCCCCTGCAACTCAGCAATGCGGAATCTTTGGCGTCCCTCTCAGGGCCCTTCTCCCTGGTGGACCTCTATGCCACCCGGGAAAATGGACGAAAGAGCTTCAAGGTCGCCTCGGCGGTGAAACTTTTGCGCGCGCCTTTGAACCCCCAGCAATTTGCCGTGCTCGTGCGAGAGGACGAAAGCGCCCCACTGGTCGCAATGGAGGGCCCCTTTTTTGCGGCCCTAAAAAATCCCAAAGATATTCCGCCCACCCGGGACACGACAAAGAAGAGCGCCACGAGACCTCTTCTGATCCACTATGGAGATGAACACGAATGAAGTCCTGCCATCCCTTTTTCCCCTCCATCTTCCGTTGGCTTTTGTCGCCCGCCCTCTCCCTTTGCAGCGCCAGTGTCTGGGGAGCGGTGTTTCTGGCCCCTGGCGCGGACCCGGAAGGATTCCAAAAATATCTGCAACAATCCCGGCAGGTCTCTTACACCCAGGAGTATTTGGAGACCTTACGGAAAGCCATCCCCGAGGCTCACCCCGAGGTTCTGGATTTTTCGCAAAAAGCCCTCAAAGAAGGAAAATCGGAGTCTCTCCTCGGGGACTGGCAGACTTTGCGGAAACAAGTGGAGCTGAACTCCGCGGACCGGGAAGTTCTGGCTCTTCTTGCGGAAAAATTGCAGATCACCAAAGAACTCTGCCGTTATCTTCTTCTTGATGAAGACCTTTTAGGACTTTTGGAAGCTCCGGCCGCAAAACTTCAAGAGTGCAGCAAAGAAGCGCTCCCCCTGCCCCAGGCCCTTCGTGAACAGGCGGCCCGGCGGGGGGAGCTTTGGCTGATAGATGGGAAGGCGTTTTTGCCCGAACGTCTCCCGAAGGCCTTGATCCCCGGCTCTTACCACTGGCGTCTCCTCTCCAACCAGAACCAGGATGAAGTTTTCTGGGGCTCCGCCTATGAGTTTTCAAAACCCAGGTCAGGGCAAACGCCCTGGGTCCAGGGCTCTTGTCAGAGCTATCAGTGGACCCATCCGGATTTCACTGTCAGCGCCCAAGCCATGGTTTACTTTAATTCTTCGTGTGTGGTCCCGGCCCTGCCTCCGGAAAGGGGTGTGGCGGACTGGGTTCGCGAGCACCCCAGTCTGGTTTGGGGCTTGGGAGTGCTCACTGCGGGAGTCCTCGCCTTTCAGCTGAAAGACAAAACCCTGGTGATTACCAAGTCCTACTAAGGAGGGGAGTTGCTTAGATGAAAAGAGGAGATCTGCTCCATCTTCATCTGCACATACTGAAGTTGCTCTTCCGTCATGTCAAAATGCTCCTTCAGATCTTCAAGGACCGAGGCGAGCTCACGCAACCGGAAGGTAATCACGCTCTTTGTGGTGCCAGGCAAAGGCGCATAACCCCGGTTTTTGCTCCAACCATAGCCCCAACGCCAGGGGAAAGGGCTGGACACTCCGGCATAGCGGGGCACGCCCCCTCTTTTGGTTCCCCACTTATAAAGGCCCGGCAGGAGATACAGGGGCGAGCCTTTGGTGTGAAGGGTTTCGCGCATACAGGCTTTCAATTCAGAGTCCGCGTGTTTTTTTGTTTGCTCGGTGCCCCCGAGCCAGTACCAGATATCATGGGAGATGCAGCAGTGGGTCCAGTCATGACCCGCCAGTCCCTCAGGGGACATGCTGCAGGCATCCGTTGTAAAAGCCTCCAAAGAGGCTTCAGGACCCGACTCGGCGAAACTCACCGCCGGCACAGTACCGACCAAAGACACGACAAAAGTGGAAAGCATTAAGGACCGCAGATATTTCATCATAAATAACCGCCTTAAAACGGGTGCGGAGGTAAATAAACTTTCGCACCTTAGTCCACCTATCGGCCGGTCCAGATAAAACATAAAAGTGTGGTAAAACGTCCAGGTCTTGGTCAAAAGGTCCAGGACTTCAGAGGATCCCCTCGCCAGAAAAGAGGGGTGGAACGAGCATTTCTAAATTTAAATTAATACTTTTCCATCAAAGATGACTTCTTTGAGGACCCGGTCTTCAAACACGGTGTAGGTTTCTGCAAGCCCCCGGCTGGGGAAACTATGGTAATCGGTGATGTCCCCTTTTAAGGGCGGGATCTTTTCTTTCACACTCTCAACGAGGGCTTTTTGGTTGTCCCAGAAAGAGCAAGGGGCCACGGGGGAATCGCTGCCGAAGTGAAGGGGGAGACCCCTGCGTGAAATCGCACCCCAGGGAAAGGCGTATTTGTACAAATCCCCCAGCTTCTCCTTCAGCCAGGTCCGGTCACTCAACCAATGGCACGGTTGCATATGACAGCGCACATGCAAAGCCTTCATCATCGTCAGTGTTTCAGGGCGCAGGACTTCCACGTGTTCCAGGTTCAGCCAGCCGGTGTATTGATTGGTCGCCATGACCTTGCGCGCGGCCAGCACCACCTGATGGGCGGCCTCGTCCCCTAAAGTGTGAACCGCAACCTCGAAGCCCTTCTCCCACGCTTTCTGCAAAAGGGTCTCCACCGCCTCCGCCGTCCAAGAGAACGATCGGGGCGCGCAGGCACACTTTGAAAGCCAAGCGGTGTCAGACCCTAAGGTGCCATCAAAAAATATTTTAATCCCCTGGACTTTCAGATGAGCGGATTCATAGAGCCGGGCCTCCTGCATGACCGCCAGAACCCGGTCCACGTCCTCAGGTTTTTCGCAGAGAAAGTTTTCCTGAACATACAAAGTGAGGTCCCCTGACTTCTCTAAGGCCTTTGCGGCCCGCCACTGGGCTTCATCACAGGTCATATCGCGGATATGGGTGAAACCGGCCTGGTTAAAAGTCTGCACTCCTTTTTGCAAGGCTTCCCGGGTCTGGGCTTGCGAGAGCGGAGGGAGCGAGTAAAAAGCCTTAAAGTGCTCTTCTTCCTGCAAAATTCCTGAATGGTTGCAAGCATACCCCAATTTTTCAAGCGCCAGGGAGTTTAGCCAAGAACAATGCCCGTCCACTCTTTGCAGCATCACCGGAAATCGCGGGAAGACCTGATCCAGAATTTCTTTGGTCGGAAGGCTCGCTGAGGGCCACTTGGTTTGATCCCAACCGAACCCCACAAGCCAAGGCCCGCGAAAGTAAGAAGGCTGCAAAGCAAGAGAGGCCACCTCTTCCGCGCTCTTTAGACCGAAGAGTTGAAGCCCCAAGGCGATTTGCCCCGTGCCCAACCAGTGAACGTGAGAGTCATAAAGGCGAGGAATCTTTAAAAGCATAAGACCCTCTGTTTTAGCAGAGGGTCTTGGATTCTTTAAGAATTAATTTTAAATTAACGTTGTCCCGCCGGAATGACCACACCACCAGGGGTGGTGTTCGCAGGCAAAGGCGAACCGGTCGATGGAATCGTACTGATGCCGCCACCAATACCAATGCCGCCACCGATGCTCACCCCACCGCCGATACTGCCGCCAATGTACCCTGTTCCGACGGGGCCACCCATTTGCACTTGCTGGATCCGGTACATCAGGTTTTGCAACTCCACTTGCAAGCCGGACAGAGCTTGCTGGCGGGCCATGGCATTTTGCATCTGCTGCTGTTGTTGTTGCATCACAAGTTGGTATTGTTGCATCTGCATTTGCATCATAGCCTGTTGCATCTGCATGGAGCCTAAGCCTCCATCCATCGTGCCCATTCCGGGGTAACCACCCATACCTGGGTAGCCACCCATTCCGGGATAACCGCCTATGCCTGGGTAGCCACCCATGCCAGGATAACCGCCCATACCTGGGTAGCCCATTCCACCAGACATGGCAAAACCGCCGCCCATTGGGTAGCCCATGCCCGGGATCCCCATTCCACCAGACATGGCATAGCCGCCGCCCATCGGATAACCCATGCCCGGGATGCCCATTCCACCAGACATGGCAAAACCGCCGCCCATTGGGTAGCCCATTCCCGGGATGCCCATTCCACCAGACATGGCAAAACCGCCGCCCATTGGGTAGCCCATGCCCGGAATCCCCATTCCACCAGACATGGCAAAACCGCCACCCATCGGATAGCCCATTCCCGGGATGCCCATTCCACCAGACATGGCAAAACCGCCGCCCATGGGATAACCCATGCCCGGGATCCCCATTCCGGGAATGCCCATGCCAAAGCCGCCGCCGATATTCGGACCCCAAGGTCCCATACCGCCGCCGTACATCCCGCCACCATAAGGAGAACCCATCATGCCGTAGGGATAGCCGAAAGGCCCTGCCATCCCCATGTTCCCGTACAGACCCCCGCCCATTCCGAAGGGCCCCATTCCGCCCATGGGACCAGAAGGAAACCCAGCCCCGCCGACGCCGCCGGCGCAACCAAAGCCTCCCACACCCAAGCCTCCGCCCAAGGCGCCGTAGAGTCCGTTCGCCAAGAAGGGAAGACCATATCCCCAAGCCGGATAAGCCTGAGTGGGCCAGCCCAAGTCGGAGTTGTATTGAGCCACCATTTTATTGGTCTTATATCCCATGTAAGTTGCCAGCAAGCCCACACCCACGTTGGCGGCCACGCCCGCCCAATCCGGAGAGGTTCTTTGGGTGATATACCCACTGCCGTTGGCCATACAATCAACGCAGATATCCCCTTCCGTGCCGGCTTGACGGTCCTCACGATAGCGGTCTTTGGCGTCCCGCAGAGCCTCGGGCAATTCATCTTTATACCGATCCACACGCGCCTCTGACTGCGCGATATCGTCCTGGAGCCGTTGCGTCTCCAGGGCGCCCTTGCGATAAGTTTCTAAAGAGCGTTTACACTCATTCGGAGTATAACGTCCCCGCTCGGAACTCGCGAAAGGAAGGTTACAGACGATCCCGTTGATGCCGCCTTTTTTGCCGGGAACACAAACCCGGCTCCACTGCGCGGGACTGAATCCCGAGATCGGGGTCATGCGGGATTGGGCCGTTTCCGCTGGAGGTAATTCCTCGCCATCCTCCTCATACCGCCCTTGGGATTTGGTCGGGGGAGCATTGTCATAATTGTATTCTGAGCAGTCGCGGGCATTGTCCATATGCGAGATCACGCTGTCAGAGTAGCGGCCGTCGACCACGCTGGTAATGGCATCACGGGCGCGATCCAGGTCTTTTTCCAACCGACGAAGTTTTCGTTTCATCTCAGAGAGCTTGCGCTCTTCTTCGGATTTCGCTTTTTTAATTTCGTTGTATTCATCAAGATAGCTGGAGGCTCCGTCGCCGGCCTGAGCGCCATAGGGGCAAGCTTGTTGTCCCATGATCATCCCTGTACCGCCGAAGTTGGCGCCCACGCCACCACCGATCATGTACTGGGCTTTTGCAGACACCGTCGCCATCACGAGGAATGACGCCAAGACCGCAGCCATGCATTTTTCGAACTTCATATTCGCTCTCCTGATCGAGATAAACACTTCTACAATTGGACTGATCGTCAGGAGTGGACCAAGACTTGACTCATTTCCGGTCAAATCCCCCCGAGAAGGCCTGAATCTGGACCAAAGCAAAGCGCGGTCCCATCGAGGCTCCCTTGAGTGTCGTCATCCGTGACAACAAGTCGGGACACAATTGATTTGCGTCCCTCACCCCACAATCTTACACTAATCACCATATGGCGAAGCACACAATTCTTTGCGTAGACGATGAACTGGACAATGTGGAAGCCCTCGAGAGGCTTTTCCGCAAGAACTACACTGTCCTGAAAGCCACCTCCGGCGCCCAGGGCCTGAAAATCCTGGACGAAAATCCGGGCGTGGCCCTGATCATCTCTGACCAGAGAATGCCAGCCATGACCGGGGTGGAGTTTCTGGAAAAGACCCAAAAGTCCCACCCCGAGGCGTTGCGCATCCTGCTCACCGGTTACACCGACATTGAGTCCGTGATCCTCGCCGTGAACCAGGCGCAGATTTACCGTTATCTGACCAAGCCCTGGGACTCCTTTGATCTTCTTCACACCGTTGAGCAAGCGATTCAAAAGTACGAGATCACCCGGGAACTCAAAAAGAAAAACATCGAACTCGCCAAGGCCCTCAATGAGCTAAAAAGCCTGGATAAGGCAAAAAGCAATTTCATGATTCTCATCAATCATGAGTTAAAAACGCCCCTGACCTCTATTCTGAGTTTTGTCGGGCTTTTAAATGAGTCCCAGCTTGATGATGAACAAAAGCTCTTCGTCAACCGCATCTCCCGCGGCGCCGAAAAACTGCGCTCCATCATTGAAGACGTTCTTCTGATTGTCCGTGCCGAGACCAAGCAGCTCAAAGTGAATCTGGCTCCGGCGGTGTTTAAGAATATCGAGAGCCTTCTCAGCCCCGAGGTGCTGAACGTCACCCGTTACAAGCATCAAACCCTCCTGGAAGGCCATCTGGATCAGAGCGTTCTTGCTGATCAGGAGCTGATCCGTCAGGTTTTAAACCGCCTGGTTCACAATGCCGCGAAATTCGGCCAGGACAATAGTGAGATCTTCGTGGATGCGGAAAAAGACGGAGACCAAGTCTGTTTCTCCGTCATGAACAAGGGTCCGCAATTAGAGACCCCGGTCATCGAAAAAATCCTGCGACCGTTTTACATTGATGAAGACGTCATGAACCACTCCACCGGCATGGGCTTGGGCTTGAATATTTGCCAGTCCATTTTGACCCTCCACCAATCCCAACTGAAAATTGAAAACACCGAGGACGGCGTGCGCGTGTCCTTTCACCTTGCAGCGGTGCTCTGACACGGATCTTCGGATGTCCTTTCCGGACTCCGGCTGCCATAAAAAACCCAGCCCCCCACGGTTTTAGCCCGCCTTTTGCTAGCCTAGGCTTTGGAGGTGTTTATGCCGAGGGGCCTGCGGTGGATCCAAGTCTATTTTATATTCTTTTCTCTAGGCCTCTGCGGGGGCGTCGCACGGGCAGAGTCCCTGCTTTTAAGAATCGGTGAAGAGGCCCGGCTTCCTCTTCCCGCCCCTCGCCGGCTCTGGGTGCAAAACCGCCATGTCCTGCAACTCACTCCCGCCAACGGAACCCTGGTCCTCACAGGGCAAAAAGAGGGTACAACCGCCCTGCAGATCGGAACAAAAATCTATCAGGTGCAGGTGGTGCAGCCCTTAAAAAAGAATCTGTTGGCGCGGTTTGAAAAAGAGCTGCAAAAAATTTTGGGCCTGCGTTTGCGGGTCACCGGCCACCAGATCACGGTCTACGGAAAACTCTATCGCTGGGAAGATTGGGAGACGTTGGCTCACCTCAGCGAGGAGGCCGGGGTTTCTTACGCCATGACCGCCGAGATCCCTCCCTCTTTGCGCGAGCGGGCCACGCAGCTCTGGCGCCAGAGATTCGCCGCCGAAGGGCTGCCTCTGGTGCCTGTGCATTTTTCTACTCCCCTGCAGGCGCGCTTGGCCGTGCCGCCGCCGGTGTTTGAAAAATATGAGCGCCTTCTTTCTCCCTACGGCGTGCAACTGGAAAAAGACGCCCAGGCCCTGGACATGGCCCCCGTCATCAAGGTGCAGATCACCGTCGCTGAGATCCGCCGGGATTTTTCCCTGAAGTACGGGATCCAGTGGCCCGCCAGCTACGCCGCCCGGATTTTATCCAGCGGGGAAAAAGAGTTTGAAGATCTCATCCTCAATGCCCAGGCCCTGGAACAGCAGGGGCAGGCCAAGATCTTAGCCAGCCCCAACCTTCTTTGCCGCAGCGGCAAAGAGGCCGAGTTTTTTGCCGGAGGGGAATTTCCCATCAAGGTCAGCAACTATAAGATGCAAAATGTGCTCTGGAAAAAATACGGCATTGTCCTCAAGGTGAAGCCCAAGGCCGATGCCTCCGGACGCATGAGCATCGCCCTGGAGACGGAAATCTCCACCTTGGACGCCAGCCGTACGGTGGAAGGGGTCCCGGGGCTTTTAACCAACCGCATTTCCAGCCACTTTGACCTCACCCGCACGCAAACCATTGCGCTGTCGGGATTGATTAAAAACGAGGAAGGGAAATCCGTGGAAGGACTCCCCGCCCTGAGCCGGCTTCCGGTGTTGGGGGCGCTTTTTTCCAGCCGCGAGTTTCATGAAAACCGCACCGAGCTTGTGATCTTTGTGCGGCCCTCGCTTCTTAATGAAGACGCCCCCCCGGACAAACTCCTGGCACCTCCCGGCCATGTGGGAGACACCCCCCCATGACAAAGACCTACCAGGATCTCTTTTCACAAACCCAGGAACGCCTGCGGGAGATCTCCGACCGGGGTTATGGACAGGAGAATTTCTGGCACACCCAAAACGCGGAAAAGTTCGCTCAAGCCCTGCAAGAAATTCTTGCCCCGGAGCCGGAGGCCTCACGGCAGCGCATCCGTGCGGAGTATTTCGGCCATGGCCCCCTGGAGGACCTTCTGAAAAACGAAGAGATCACGGAAATTCTTGTCAACGGCCCGGAATCAATTTGGTTTGAGCACCGCGGGCGCCTCTGGCGCCACGAGGACACCTTTCTCTCGGAGACAACGTATACCAACTTCCTCCACCGCCTTTGTGAAAAAGCCCAATGCCAAAGCACTCTGGAATATCCTGCGGCCTCCGGGCAATTTCAGGAGTTCCGCCTCACCTTGATCCGCCAGGAACTCACGCGCAAGCATCACCACTTGTCTTTGCGCCGGCACCCGAAAAATCCCTGGAACCTGGAACGGCTGCGCGACAGCGGCTGGGCCACAAACGCGGAGATTCAACTTTTGCAGGGGATGATGGGGGCCCGGAAAAATTTCCTGATTGTCGGCGGCACCGGCAGCGGCAAGACGTCCCTGGTGAACGCCCTGCTGGGCACTTTGGAGAAAAACGAAAGGGCGGTGGTGATCGAAGACACGCCGGAAATCGAGCTTCCCAATGCCGCCAGCATGAAACTGGTCACCAGGGAAGACCCTCAGGGCCTTCTCAAGAGCGTGACCCAGAGTGATTTACTAAAGCACGCCCTGCGCCTTCGTCCCGATCGCCTGGTCTTGGGTGAAATCCGTGGCCCCGAAGCCAAAGACCTGCTCATGGCCCTGGCGACAGGTCATGGAGGAAGCTTCGGCACCTTGCACTCCAGCGATCCGCGCCAGGCTCTTCTCCGTCTTGAGATGCTCATCCAAATGGGAGCACCGCAGTGGAGCCTGCAGGCGGTCCGGCGCCTCATTCACCTCAGCCTTGAGTTCATCACGGTGGTGGAAAAATCCCCCGAGGGAAAAAGAAAATTCCAGGGGCTCTACAAGATAGCGTCCCTGGAAGAAACTGGTTTTCTTGTTGAAAAGCTCTCTTAAAGAAGAGGCTCGGTCTTTTCCGGAGCGACATTGGTGAAGGCTTTGTTCTCTTCCATCCTTCTTAAGGTCTCCTCGGACTGGACGCCTTCGCCTTCTTTGGCGACGGATTTGGGATTAAAGAATTTCTCCGCCAGGTCCTCAATGGCCCGGGCACGGGCGCCTTCTTTGGGGTTTTTATAAGTGGCCGGCGGGGCTTCGGGAAGCTTCGGGGCCGCCAGGGAACTCAGACTGAGGCGGTCTTGCACCTCCAGGGACTTGGGGGCGGGTCTGCCAAAATCCGGCGCTCCCGGGCGGACAGGTTGCGAGTTGTCCACGTCCATGGCGACCACTCGACGGCTCGGCGGAAGAATCCGACTGATTTTTTCCATCTCTCACCTCCATGTGAGTTCATGGCTCTTTATCGGATCAGGGTGTTTAAACTTGAGACAAACCGGCAAAAACTAGACTTTGGCCCGTTGGTACTGAACCGGCCACTCCACATGGGCCCCGAGGGCTTTGGCGGCGTGAAGCGGAAAATAAGGATCGCGCAAAGACTCCCGCCCGATGAAAACCACATCGGCATGGCCTTCTTGCAGGATCTCATCCGCCTGCAGAGGTTCGGTGATAAGCCCCACCGCTCCTGTGGCGATTTGCACATTCCCCCGGATCGCCGAAGAAAACGGAACCTGATAGCCGGGGCTGGAGGGGATGCTGGCGTGAGGGACAATGCCGCCGGAGGAGCAGTCAATGAGATCAATGCCCAGCACTTTCAATTTGCGCGAAAACTCGATGCTCTCGTAAAGATCCCAGCCGCCCTCCGCCCAGTCCGTGATCGACAAACGCACAAAGACGGGCCACTTCTTCGGCCAGGCCGCCCGCACCGCCATCGCCACTTTCAAAGGAAAGCGCATGCGGTTTTCCAAAGAGCCTCCATAGTCATCCGTGCGGTGGTTTGAAAGCGGCGACAAAAATTCATGCAGCAGATAACCATGAGCCATATGGATTTCGACCACTTCAAAGCCGGCCTCAAAACTGCGCTTGGCCGCTTCGACAAAATCCCCCACCAGAGCATCGATTTGTTGCTCCGTCAGTTCATGGGGCACGGGATGTTGATCGGAAAAAGCAAGGGCACTGGGAGCTTCCGGCAGCCATCCGCCGTCTTTGCCATCCACCGGATGTCCGCCTTTCCAAGGCGCCGCCGTGGAGGCTTTGCGCCCGGCATGGGCCAATTGGATTCCCGGCACTGCCCCGTGTTCTTTGATAAATTGCGTGATGCCTTTAAAGGCGCGCACTTGTCCCTGGTTCCAGATGCCGGTATCACCGGCAGAGATCCGGCCAATGGGCTTCACCGCCGTGGCTTCCACCATCACAAGGCCCGCTCCCCCCACTGCCCGGCTCCCCAAGTGCACCAGGTGCCAGTTGTTGGGAACCCCGTCTATGGCGGAGTACTGACACATCGGCGAGACAAAGATGCGGTTTCTGATATCGAGTTCACGAAGCCGGATCGGGGTAAAAAGCTTCGCATTATTTTGAACCTCAGGTCCCTGGGGTTCATAAGGAGTTTGCGACATGGAGCAAGCCTTTGAGAGAAGATATTGGTTCTTTTCAAGCTAACAAAATCAAGCTCCCCTGTAAAGGGACGAGCCGGCTGTGCTGATTGTCACACCCGACCTTTCCCGAGTCCTAGGTCTCTTGCATTTTTCGTGATTCTTCCAAAGCCTTTTCTGCCAGCGGCGTCAGTTTCACGCCCACTTCCGTGAGCTGGTCCCGGTTCACTTCGCTGGGGCATTCCGACATCAGGCAGCTGGCCTTCGCGGTTTTTGGAAAAGCAATCACTTCGCGAATGGCCTCGGTCCCGCACAAGAGCATCACCAAGCGGTCCATCCCCCAGGCAATTCCGCCGTGCGGAGGAGCCCCGTACTTCAGCGCATCCAAGAGAAAGCCGAACTTCGCTTGCTGCTCCTCTTTGCCCATGCCCAGAAGACGGAACATGGCTTGTTGCAATTCCGTGCGGTAAATACGGATGCTTCCGCCGCCCATCTCATAACCATTGCACACAAGATCGTAGGCCTTGGCCAGCATCTGGCCATAAGAGGCCTCATTGCCGTCAATAAGATCCTGGGCGAATTCATCCTTGGGAGAGGTGAACGGATGGTGACGGGACACCCAGCGCTTTTCCTCCGGAGAGTATTCAAAGGCCGGAAAATCCACGACCCACAAGAAGCGGTCCCGGGAGGTGTCGATCAATCCCAATTCTTTTCCCAGGTGCAGGCGCAAGGTCGACAGAGCGGCACAGGCCGGGTCAAAATCATCGGCGATCACTAAAGCGCAATCCCCCTCTTGAGCCCCAAGGGTTTTGAACATCTCCCCGAGTTTCTCTTGAGAGAAGAACTTTGCAACCGGGGAAGCATAGGTTCCCCCCGCCTCGGCTTTGATCCACACCAGGCCTTTGGCGCCCGCGCGTTTCGCCATCTCTGTGAGTTTATCGAATTGCCCCCGGGAAAAGGCGCCGCCACCGGGCACGGCAATTCCGCGCACAATCCCGCGGCGGGCCAACACATCGTCAAAAACTTTAAAGCCGGAGCCGCTCACCACGCTTTTTAAATCCTTGATCTCCATGCCAAAACGCGTGTCGGGCTTGTCGATCCCATAGCGGTCCATGGCCTCTTGATACGTCATCCGGGGGATGGGCCCCACTTCCACACCCTTGATTTCTTTCCAAATGGTGCGCAGAAGGCGTTCGTTCAACTCCATGATGTCTTCCTGATCGATGAAAGACATTTCCATATCGATCTGGGAGAATTCCGGTTGCCGGTCGGCCCGCAAATCCTCATCGCGGAAACAACGGGCAATTTGGAAATAACGATCGTACCCGGACACCATTAAAAGCTGCTTTAAAATTTGCGGCGACTGAGGGAGGGCATAAAAAGTTCCCGGGTTGACCCGTGAGGGCACCAAATAATCCCGCGCCCCTTCCGGGGTGGACTTAAAGAGAATCGGCGTTTCCACTTCCAGAAAGCCATTCTCCGAGAGAAACCGCCGCACCAACTGCGCCACCTTATGGCGGGTGACCAAATGATGCGTCAGGCGCGGAGAGCGCAGATCCAAATAACGGTATTTCAGGCGCAAAGTTTCATTGACGTTTTTATCATCCACCTGGAACGGGGGAACCGCCGCCTCATTCAGGATTTCACAACGGAGAGCCTCCACTTCCACTTCCCCGGTTTTAATCTTGGCGTTTTTCATGCCCTCAGGGCGGAGTTTCACCACTCCTTCCACGGCCAAGACGTACTCCCCACGCAGGTGTTTAGACGAGGCGGTTTCCGGTTTGTTGGGATCCAACACCACCTGCACCACCCCCTCACGGTCGCGAAGATCGATAAAGACCAAGCTCCCATGGTCGCGCCGGGAATCCACCCAGCCCATCAAGACCACTTTCTGGCCAACAAGTTTTGAATTAAGGTTTCCGCAATAGTCAGTTCTTTTAAGGTCTTTAACGAATTTCATAGGGTCCTATCGTGACACGTTGTCTTATTGCAGTCAAAAACCAACTGCTGTAAAATTGCGGGCACAGAAGCTCAGCACTCAGGCGCGGGCTGGGAGAAGAAAAATGCCAAAATTCACAATTGAACACAGCAGCTCGCACAGCGCGAAAGAAGCCTTTGAAAAAATTAAAAGCTTTTTAAGTGGGGATGAAGACCTTCGACGCTTTGATTCCAAAATGCAATGCCAGTTTAATGAGGACGCTTTGAAGGGCTCCATCAAGGGAAGCCAGTTTAAGGCCGACGTGGCGGTTCTGGCGGCCGGAACGGGAAGCAAAATTGAGATCAACGTCGATCTGCCGATGCTTTTAACCCCGTTTAAGGGTAAGGTGCAGGAAACTTTGCAAAGAAAGCTGACGAAGTATCTGGCATAAGGGTTTATGAAAAAAAAAACCACAACGAAGACCAAGTCCCCGGCCCCCAAGCCGGTGAAAAAGTCGCCTAAAAAAACCAAACCCCCCGCCCCCAAAGCCGCTAAAAAACCTGTCAAAAGCGTTGTGGCCGAAATCGTGGACGAGGACTCTGTGGCCACCAGTGTGGCCCATGATCTGCGCCCGCCCCTGGAGCCGGAGAAGATCCAGCCCGTTCCCAGTGACGAAGACATCGAGGAGCAACTGGGGTTGAAGGAAGGGGGCTCAAAAAGTCTGGTGCCCAAAGACTCCGGGCGGGCCATTGCCACCAACGACCCTTTGGCCATTTATCTGAGCGACATCCGCAAGTACCCGGTCTTAAGCAAAGAACAGGAACTGGAAATCGCCAAAAAATATTATGACACCAAGGACCCGGAAGCGGCCCAGATGCTGGTGAAATCCAATCTCCGTTTCGTGGTTAAAATCGCCGCGGAGTACTCCAAATTCGGCGCAAAAATGATCGACCTTGTGCAGGAAGGGAATGTGGGTTTGATGCACGCCGTGCGCGAGTTCAATCCCTACAAAGGGGCCCGCCTCATCACCTATGCGGTGTGGTGGATTCGCGGTTATATTCAGGAATACCTGATGCGCCAGTACTCCATGGTTCGCATCGGCACCACGCAAAACCAGCGCAAACTCTTCTATAAATTGCAAAAAGAAAAAGACGCCCTGGATGCTCTCGGAAAAGAGCCCAATACTGCCCTGCTCAGTTCCCGTCTGGGAATCCCCGAGGATGAAGTTCAGCAAATGGCGCAACGGATGTCCGGGCGCGATGTGAGCTTGGACCGGCCCGTGGATGAAGATTCCGGCACAAGCCTTTTGGACCTGCAAAAATCCACCGCGGATATGAGTCTTGAAGAACGCCTGGCCCATGAGGAGCAACTGGAAATTCTGAAAGAAAAACTGGCCTCCATGCGCGATGAACTTTCTGAGCGTGAGAAAATCATTCTCGATGAACGCCTTTTGAACGACGAACCTCTGACACTGCAAGAGATCGGGGAAAAATATGGCATCACTCGTGAAGCAGTCCGGCAAATGGAAGCCCGCGTTTTGAAGAAAATCAGGGCCAAAATGGAAGCCGAAAGTTAAGAGCCTCTTGTGTCGAACACTTTCTTTTAGGGGACCTCCTTGACAGGGGGGAGGGGTCCAAGCATGCTTTGACCCCATGATCAACACGTCTCGCTTCTTTGTCGTTCTCACCGTTTTGTGGCAACTCGGCTCAACCCCGGCCCTCGCAAGCCAAAGCCTTTATGGCGATTTGGCAAAAGAGACCATGATCTCTTTTGGTCCGTCGGCGCCCGAAAAGCCTCTACCCTTAAACACCCTGCGCCTTTTCATTTGGAACATCCATAAAGGAACAGATCCGCGTCTCGTGCAGGATTTTGAAGAGCTCTCTAACGGCGCGCATCTGGTGCTCTTTCAAGAGGCGGTCAGCGCCCCGGCCTTCACCTTAAAACTTCTCAATGCCAATCCTTCTTTGGAATGGACGATGGCAAAAGCGTTCCGGCAATGGGATGATTCTTATACCGGCGTGGCCACGGGATCCACCGTCAAACCCCTGGGCCAGGATGTGATTATCTCCGAGGCCAAAGAACCTGTTATTAAGACGCCAAAGACCATCCTTTTAAGCTACTTTTCCCTGGAAAACTCCAAGGAAGAGCTTTTGGTCGCCAATATCCACGGCATTAACTTTGTGTCCCTGAAGGATTACAAAACCCAGATTCACCAACTGCTGGAGAAAATCCAGGGCCATCAGGGGCCTCTTATTGTCGCCGGAGACTTTAATACCTGGGATCCTGCCCGTTGGATTTTTTTGCAAAAAGCCCTGAAGCCCTTGGGACTCCAGGTGGTCACCACCCCTGAGAGCTTTATGAATCTCGATCATATTTTTGTGCGGAACTTGCGGGCGAAGCTTGTTTTTGACCTCAGCGATATCGATTCTTCCGACCATGCCCCCTTGTTGGTGGATTTGACGTATGATCGGAACGCCACCTCAAACAGTGGCGTTCATCGTGAAATTCACTGAATTGTTGCCGGCATAGCTGGTGACCTTAAAAGCATGGCTATGGCCTTGAGCCCGGGCCTCCACCATCAAGTAATTTCTCTTTCCTGTGCTGGCCATGCGCCGGCCGTTGGGCACCAGGGTCGGAACTCCCGGCAAGGTCGTGCTGTGGATCGAACTGGAGGTCAATTCCAGGGTTTCATATCCCAAAATCTCCCGCTCCAGGCGGGAGATTTCGCTGTAGTGGACGTCGCCGGAAACAAAGACCACTCTTGAGGCGCACTCCCGCAATTCTTTCCTTAAACCCGCCAATTGCGCCGGATGATCCTGGGAGAGAGACTCCTTAAAGGGCATGGAGGGGAAAAACTGAGACCCGTTGATCAGCCAGGTCGGTCCGTCATGGCGACGGACCCGCTCCAACATCCACCTTTCCTGTTCCGCGCCCCAGTGAGCGTGGCGATCTTTCGAGCCTGAGGCCAGGCGGAAGCTGCGGTCGTCAAACAGGATGAAGAGCTGATTGCGCAAGCGCAGGGCGCTGCTCACCCCGGGCCCCTGTTCGAGGATCCGGCAGTGGCTGGGGTCTTGGGCAAAGAAGTTTAAAAAGTTGGTTTGCGACTCTTTCACGTAGCGGTAGTTCTCGGAGTTGGCGTCATTTCTCCCGAAATCATGGTCATCCCAGGTGGCAAAAATGGGAACCAGCCTCTTACTGTAGTAAATCTCCAAAGTCGTGCGGGCTTCGCAAAAACGCTTCCACAGATGCGAAGGCGTGGCGCCCCCTTCCCCCGCTCCGATATCGGCATACACGCTGTCGCCGATAAAAAACAAAACATCGGGGCGGTTGCGGACCATATTGTTCCAAATCTCCGGAGCGTGGTGCATATCGTTCATGCAGGAGCAGAAAGCAAAGCGCAGAGAAGGCTTGTTCAGGTCTAAAGTCTGGAATTCCCGCACATCGAGCCGGGCCCGGGACTGGCGGTCCATCAGGTGCAAATAATAGGTGTCCTGAGGGTTGAGGTTCGAGAAAAAAACCTTGCTGATGACTTTCGGGTGCGGCGGAGAAGCGATCTGACGGACCTCATCCGGGCGCCATTGGTTGCCCGCGGAGTCCGTGACAAGAAACTCGATGTCCAAAGCCCCCTCATGGACAATGGAAAACTGGGTGTGGGTGTCGTCCGTCGCTCCTTGCAGGATGGAGGGAGCGGTGCGCGGGGCAGAGGCCCAGGAGGTTTGCGAGCGGCCCTGAGAGGCGGCCCCCAAGGCGACGGCTTGAAGAAGACCGAGCTTCAGAAAATGGCGGCGTTGAATTTTCATATTATCAAATTCCTTTTTGATGATTTAAGTTCATCAGGAATTTAGACAAAAATTAAGTTAGGATATGGTTAGGAAATGCTCCGGCTTAAGCCACTTCCAGCTCACCGGCGCCGATACTTTGCTGCAGTTTCACCCGCAGGCGGGCCACCGCTTGGGCATGCAGCTGCGACACCCGGCTCTCCGTGACTCTGAGGACCTGGCCGATCTCCTTCAGGTTTAAATCCTCGTAGTAATAAAGGGACAGCACCAGACGCTGGCGCTCCGGAAGTTCTTCAATGGCGTGGGCCACCACTTCCTTGATGGATTTAATATTGAGTTGGTTAAAAGGGTTGTTGAGCTTGGAGCCTTCCAGAAGGTTTAAAATCGACTTATGGTCGTCGTTACTGAAAGACTGGCTGTTATCAATGGAGAGAAGGCTGACGGGCCGGACCTGGTTGACCAGGTCGTGGAACTCATCCACGGTGATGTTGAGGGCTTTGGAGACCTCCTCTTCGGACGGGGCCCGGCCCAGTTCGTTTTCCAGGTTGGCCATGGTTCTGTCCAGAAGTTTGGCCTTGTCACGGATGGAGCGCGGGACCCAGTCCTGGGCGCGCAATTCATCAAGGATGGCCCCCCGGATCCGGAACTCCGCATAGGTTTTGAATTTATTGTCGCGGGTGGGATCGTATTTGTCGATGGCATCCATTAAACCGATGACCCCGGCGGAGATCAAATCGTCCAATTCTATATTGGAAGGAAGGCGCACAGCGATTTTTTGCGCGACAAATTTAATCAAGGGCGCATACTCCTTGATGAGGTCATCCTTCTGGTTCTGCGTCAGTCGTTTGGGCTCTTCTTTATATTTTCGCAACAATGCCACGTTCTTTGCCATGCGCTCCCTCATAGTGAAATCTTACCAGGTTCAACCCATCCAAAAAAAGTCCAATTCCCTTAAGCTACACCGACGACCTGTTCCCAGAACATCTGAAGCCCGCCTTTAGTGACGATTTTTTTGCCGGAATCTTCGATCCGCTCCGCCAAGTGTCTGATCGCCTTGGCGGACTCGGCGGTGGCATCGTGCCTCAAGATGAGCCGGTTCATCTGCGTGGCTTTTCTCAAAACAGGATCCATGGGGACCGAACCCCAATAATCAAGACCGATGCACAGAAACTTGTTTGCCACGTCGTTAAACCTTTGATAGAGGCCCACGCCCTCATTCTCGTCCCGGACGTTGTTGCAAATGATGGAGAATTTGTTCTCTTTGTATTTCTGATGCAGCACTTTGATGAGAGCATAGGAATCCGCCAGGCTCGCGGGGTCCGGAGTGATCACCACGGCAATGGTCTGGGCGGCGGCGTTCAGGTAAAGAACATTGTCGGCAATCCCGGGTGCCGTATCGATCAGCATATAATCAAAATCCGCAGGAAGCTCCCCAACCGCTTCAATCATCGCCCGCCTTTGAAACCCGTTGAGATTATTAAATTCCAAAACCCCGCTGCCGCCGGGGATCAGATACACGTCCTTGGCGACTTCCACGAGAATCTCGTGAATGCTTTTTTCCCCTTGGATCACCTCAAGGATGTTCCCCTCGGACTTCACACCGTAAAGGATGTCAACATTGGCCATGCCCAGGTCGCCGTCAAAGATTAATACCTTGTTCCCCGTCTGCGACAGGCGCAGGGCGAGATTCGCGGTCAGAGTGGTTTTCCCCACTCCGCCTTTCCCGGAGGTGATGCTGATGGTTCTTGTGCCGCTGGGTTTGAACAATCCATTGTATCTCATAAAATCTGTTGTTCCTGTTTGGTCGCTTGAGTGATTTTAAACAAAAGATCAAGCACCCGCTCTTTGGTGGCAAACTCAAAGTCCTCGGGGACCCGGGTGCCGATGCCGAACGAGTGAAGGGGCACGTCAAAACGCCGCATGAAATTATAAATGGTCCCATGCTGGACGGACTCATCCAGACCCGTGAACATCACGTCCTGGTAATCCAGCACCGAGTAGCGGCGTCCCAGTTCCGTGGTGTCCTGATCCTTGGCCAGAGCGGACAGCACCAGATGCACCCGCGCCTTCATCGCCGGCGGAGGCAAAAGTTTTTTCAAAGTCATACCCTCTTCCGCGTTGCGCAGGCTCAAGCCCGGGTAATCCACCAGGATATAATCCACACTGTTCATGTAATTCATGATCTGATACCAGTCCGTGGGCCTGCGGATCACCATAAAGGGCACATTCAGGATCTGCGAATAAATGCGCATCTGGTCCGCGGCGCCGACCTTAAACGTGTCCGCCGATAAGATGGCGACTTTTTTATTCTCGCGCACCACAAGGTGGCTGGCCATCTTCACAAGAGCGGTGGTTTTTCCGGAACCCGCCGCTCCGATAAAAGCATGGACCTTATGGTCGCGCGTCTCGTTGGCCGTGGCGATCCGGGTGGTTTCAAGAATCCGCCGGGCCACCCATCCCTCCACCAAAGAGCGGTTCTTGAGCTTGAGCGAGGGAAGGTCTTTTTGCGCTTTTTCACATATGTCCGCGGCAATCTCCGAAGCCACGCCAGCGCGGGTGAGCTTCTCAAAAATAAAGCTTAAATCATAAGGAAGTCCAAAGTCCGCACCGGGATGCCCTTGCACAAAATTCTGCGGCATCGTTTGAAACTGCGCCAGCACCTGCTTGAGGTTGGCCAGTTCGTTCTTCAGGGCCTGCACCTCGCTCGCTTCAAGACCGGAGGATTTCTGGGCCGGACTTGGTCCGGGGGCCGGGGTCACCGGCGGGCGAGAGGGGACCTTCGGCGCTGCCGGTTGCAGAGTTTGTTCCTGCATAGCGGTCATGGCGCGCTTGGCGGCGCTGCGCACCCGCTCCTGGGCGGCAAAAGAGGTGTAGCGGGAATCCACCGGGGCGTCCGCTGCTTGCTCCTCGTCAATATCAATATAACGTTGCGACGTGATCGCCCGGGGGGCTTTGTTCTTCTCCAGATGTTTGTTCACCATTTTTTCAATCAGATCTTTTTGCTGGCGCGCTGGAGCCCGGGCGAATTTTTCTTTCTCCTGGTCCCGCAGACGGGCTTCCGCAAATTTCTTTTTCTGCAGGGTTTCCTCGGAAACCGCGGCGGTGATCTCCACGCTTCCATCCCCCACCAGGCCATAGCTGCGATTGTTGTCGCGGGCGGAGAGGATAATGGCATCAGGCCCCAGCTCGGCTTTGACCATCTCCAGGGCTTCTTTCATGGTGCGGGCTTCGAATTTCTTAACTTGCATGGCTTAACTCCACCAAAGCGACTGATTGAACGTTTGCGTCCGATGTTAATTCATTGTGTGACAAGACAACCAATTGCGGGATGAACCGATGGGTCAGTTTGAATAAGTGCCGGCGAGACGTCGGGCTCGTCAGCAAGATCGGCTGCCCGGCGATTTCCGGATGAGTCTCCACGGTCTTGGCAATCTCCCCGATCAGGCGGTGGGCGGTGTTGGGATCCATCACCAGTTGCACGCCTTGCTCCGTCTGCAGCAGGGAGTTGGCGATCAATTCCTCAATCACCGGATGCAAGGTCATGACGGGAATATGACCCAGCTCCGTGGTGTACTTCGCGGTGATGGAGCGGGCCAGGGCTTTACGCACATTCTCCGTCAACACCTCAATGTCTTTGGTGCGCGGGGATTCATCCGCCAGCGTTTCAAAAATGGTCAGAAGATCCCGGATAGAGACCTGCTCCTTCAGCAAGCCCTGCAGGACCCGGACCACGGCACCCAAGGACATCTGCTCGGGAATAAGTTCTTCGACCACTTTCGGATGGGTCTTTTTGAAGTTCTCCACCAGAGCCGAAGCCTCTTGGCGGCCAACAAGCTCATGCGCGTGGGTGCGGATGATCTCCGTCAGATGGGTGGCCATCACTGTCGGCAGATCCACGACGGTGTATCCCGCCATTTCCGCCTCTTCCTTGCGGTTTGGCGAAACCCAAAGCGCATCCAATCCAAACGCGGGCTCCTTGGTGGGAATGCCTTCGATGCGTTTGATCACGTTCCCCGGATCCATGGCCAGCAGAAACTCCGGCCGCAAAGTGCCCCCGCCCACGCGGTTGCCCTTGATCAGCACCCGGTACTCTCCAGGACCCAACTGAAGGTTGTCCCGGATATGAATGCTGGGAACGACAATTCCCAGATCCAGGGCGAACTGTTTGCGGATGCTCACGATCCGTTCCAGCAAGTCCCCGCTTTTATCGGATTCAACCACGTTGATAAGACCATACCCCACTTCCAGCTCCACCAGATCCAAGGGCAGCATCGTCTCGATATTTTCTTTTTTCGGAGCCGTGGCCACGGCCTCGGCTTTTTTCTTGTCCTCTTCCTCTTTTTCCTGCTGGTATTTACGGACCATCCAGGAGAGTCCCCCCAAAAAGACCGCGATCGTTAAAAAGGGAAGGGTCGGGAGCCCCGGCACCAAGGCCAGAAGACCGATCACACCGCCCGCGATGGCGATCGCCCGGGGATTGGCAAAAAGCTGTCCTGTGACCTCAGCCCCCATATTGCTATCCGTGCCCGAGCTGCGGGTCACGATCATACCGGCGGCGGTCGAGATAATCAAAGCGGGGATCTGGGACAACAGACCGTCCCCGATGGTCAACATGGTGTAATACTTGGCAGCGACACTGACGTCGAGGCCCTTTTGGATCACCCCGATCAGTAAGCCCCCGACGATATTGATCAAAGTGATGATGATGCCGGCAATGGCATCTCCGCGCACAAACTTACTGGCACCATCCATGGCCCCGTAAAAATCGGCTTCCTGCTCGATTTCTTTGCGCCGGCGGCGGGCATCGGCTTCGGTGATCAGGCCGGCGTTTAAATCCGCATCAATAGCCATCTGCTTTCCGGGCATGGCATCCAAGGTGAAGCGGGCGGCCACCTCGGCCACGCGCCCCGAACCTTTGGTGATCACAATAAAGTTGATCACGATCAGGATCATGAACACGATCAGACCGATAATATAATTGTTTCCGACCACGAAGTTTCCGAACGCCTCGATCACTTCCCCGGCCGCATGCGTCCCGTTATGGCCATTGGTCAGGATCAAACGCGTGGTGGCCACATTCAGCGACAGACGAAAGAGGGTCGTCATCAAAAGCAGGGAGGGAAAGGCCGTAAAATCCAAGGCCCGTTGCACATAGATGGCCACCAAAAGCACCAGCAGGCTCAGGGACAGGGAAAAGCTCAGGGCGATGTCCAAAAGAAGGGGCGGCAGCGGGATGATCATCACCGCCAGAATCGTCAGAAGACCCACGGCAATCAGCAGATCCGTGTTCTTGGTGTATTTTTCAAATTTCTTTAGAAATTGAAATATCTCTTCCACTATCTTCTCACCTTCTTACGCAATTTATAAACATAGGAAAGAACCTCAGCGACAGCGACAAAGAGTTCGCGGGGGATGACTTGGCCGATTTTAAGGGTCTTGTAAATAGTGCGGGCCAGGGGCTTATTTTCAATCACGGGAATATTGTGCTCCCGCGCGATGGCCTTGATCTTTTCCGCCACCAAGTCCGCCCCTTTGGCCACAATCTGCGGCGCCGGCAAATTTGCATCATACTTGAGCACCACCGCGATATGGGTCGGGTTGGTGATCACCACGTCCGCTTTGGGAATGGCCTCCATCATGCGGCGGCTGGCGCGCTCCCTTTGCAAGCGGCGGATGCGGCCCTTGATGAGCGGGTCCCCCTCCCGGGATTTCGACTCTTCTTTGACTTCCTGCTTGGTCATCATCATTTTCTTCTCAAGATCCCAGCGCTGGAAAAAATAATCCGCCCCGGACAGGATCAGCATCATCATGCCGATGCCGCCAAAAAGACGCGCGACCACGCCACCGATATACTGGAAAATTTCTTCCAAAGAGTAGCCAATCAGATAGGGAACCTTGGAGACCTCCGAGCGCAGCAGAAAATAAAGAATCACTCCCACAAAAAGCAGTTTCAAGAACGATTTCAACCCCTCCACCACCGCGCGCAGGCTGAAGACGCGTTTAAAGCCCTCCACCGGATTGAGCTTATTGAGGTCGGGGCTCATGGCATCTTCCACCTGCAAGAAACCGATTTGCACAATGGAAGAAATCGCACTGATCAGACCCGCCACCGCCATAACCGGAGCCGCCAGAACCAGCATCTTAAGGCCGCCAAACTGCAGGGCTTCGGTGAATTTTCCGGCGCGCAGGGTTTCCACCAGTTGCGGCCCCATCGAGTAGTTGAATATCTCGTAGATGTTTTTAAAAAAGAAACGGCTCAAAACGTAGACCCCGCCGGCGGAAGCCAGCAAAAGCAGGCAGGACGCCAGTTCCCGCGTCTGCACCACCTGACCGCGGCGGCGGAAGTCCTCTCTGCGGGCATCCGTCGCCTGTTCTGTCTTTTCGTCCTGATCCTCTGCCACCTAAGTTGTCCCTTCCTAGAACGCCAAGGCTTTCATCACCAGCAATAATTTATTTTGGGTTAAATCCACGATCCCATTCATTTCCATCACCAGAAGCGGGATGCAGATAAACATCAAAGCAAAGCCCAACATCAAAGTGACCGGCGCCGTGGTCACAAGAACATTGATCTGGGGCACCGCCCGCCCGAGAATACCCATCGCGATATTGGTCACCAGCACCGCCCCCAGGATGGGAGCGCACATTTTAATGGCCATCACCATCATATCCTGGGCAAAGGTGGCCATCTCCGCAAAAGGTCCCAGGTTGAATTTCAACTGCGCCAGAGGGATCAGCTCAAAACTCTGCGCAATCCCGTGCAGGAGCATATGATGGCCGTTGACGGCAAAAAAGATCAAAGTCGCCAGGGTATTGTAAAATTGCTCCACGGTATTGCTGTTGTTTCCCAACATCGGGTTAAAGATCTGCGCCTGCCCCAGCCCAATGGAGACCGACACCAACTCCCCGGTCATTCCCACCGTAAAAAAGAAAAGCCGGGTCAAAAAGCCCAGACTGAGGCCGATGGCGGTTTCCCGGGCCGCCAGAAGAATCAAATCCTCCGCGAGCTGCGCGGAAGTAAGGTCCAGCATCTTGGCGCTGGGAAACACCACCATGGAAAACACCACCGCCAGAAGGATTTTGACCGGGACACTGACATTGCCCGACCCAAAAATCACGGACGACACCACAAAGGCGATCATTCTCAAAAAAATGAGGCCGAAGATAATAACCTGAGTGTCATTCCACTGGTAAAACAACCCGTTCCCCTTTATTCCCGCACAATGGTCGCGATATTTTCAAACAAGCTCACCGTGTAACTGCTCATCACATCCATCATCCACGGCCCGGCCAGCACAAAAACCGCGGCAACAATGATCATTTTCGGGATGAAGGTCAGCGTCGACTCGTTGATCTGGGTCAACGCCTGGAAAATACTCACGGCCAAGCCCACCACGAGGGTGCTTAGTAACATGGGCGCGGCCAGAAGAGCCGTCGTGCGCAGGGCTTCCTGCCCCAATTTGATGATTACATCTTCAGTCATCCTTGACCTCCCCGGGTTTTAGCGGTCTTTGGGTTCTTAACCAAAACTCTTCACCATGGACCCGATCAAGAGCCCCCATCCATCCACTAAAACAAAAAGCATGATTTTAAACGGCAGTGAAATCACCACCGGCGGAAGCATCATCATCCCCATGGCCATCAGAACACTGGAGGCCACAATATCAATCACCAAAAAGGGCAGGAAGATAATGAACCCGATCTGAAACGCCGTTTTTAACTCGGACACCACAAAGGCCGGCACCAGAACGATGGTCGGCACGTCGGCCCGGGTTTTGGGTTTTTCAATCTTCGCGAGATTCACAAAAAGCCCCAGATCCGCATCCCGGGTCTGGTTGAACATGAATTTTCTTAAAGGCGCCAGGGTGTTTTCCAAAGCCACGTCCTGGGAAATCTTCCCGGCCAGATACGGCTGCACGCCCGTTTCATTGATGTCCTTAAATGCCGGGCCCATCACAAAGAAGGTCAGAAACAAAGAAAGACCCACCAGGAGCTGATTGGGCGGCATCTGCTGGACCCCCATCGCCTGCCGCAAAAAGCTCAGCACGATCAGGATGCGGGTGAACCCGGTCATCATGATCAAGATCGCCGGAGCCAGGGTGAGCACCGTCATAATCAGCACCAGCTTCACCGCATTGACGACCTCGTTGGGGTTGTCCGTGGTTTTAAAGCCGAGGTTCACTGTCGGCAAAGTCACTTGTTGCGCCAGCGCCCAGGAGCCAAAACACACAATGCCTGCCATCACCAAGAGCTTTTTCATTGAAGCGACCTCATGCCTTTCAGCTTTTTGGCGACAACGTCCTTCACACCGCGGATGGAAAACTCCTCTTCCTCGTCCAGAGCGGCGGCCGCCGGCGCCGGGCTTGGGTCCGCGCGAACCCCCGCAAACACGTCGGAGAAACGCTGGCTATGGATTTCCTCGGGCACTTCATCGTCAAGAAGGGCCAGGGATTTAATCATATTGATATTCTGGTCCGTCACGCCGATCAGAATGCTCTCCCCCGCCACGCGGATGATGGCCAGGGATTTTTTCGGGCCCAGATAGTGCTGGGTGAGAACCTTGATTTCGTTGTTCTTCCCGGCGGTAAAGTTCGCTTTTGCGTGTTTGCGGATAAAAATATAAGCGCCCGTACCGACCACGCCCATCATGGAAAAGGCCAAAATCATCTTAAAAAGGGGATGACTCTCCTCAGCGGTTTTCTTCGGAGCCTCGAGATTCAGGGGGATCTCGGACTCCTTTTTAGTTTGCAGGGGGGCCTCGGCGGTGGCATTAGCCACAGCCCCGGTCACGGAACACAAAAACAGCCAGAGGGCCAGGATGCTCAGCGCGCGCATATTCACCTCTATCTCAATTGCTCGATACGCTCGGTCGGACTGATGATATCCGTCAGACGCACGCCGAATTTTTCGTTGACCACGACGGCCTCGCCGCGGGCGATCAATTTTTCATTCACGTACACTTCCATGGGTTCCCCGGCGAGTTTACTGAGTTCAATCACGCTTCCTTGGGTCAGATTCAAAAGATCACTGACCGGCATCTTGGTGCGTCCCAGTTCCACCGTGACTTTCAGGGGAATATCCAAAATCAATTGCAGGTTTTTATCCTTGGGTCCGCCCCCGGCTCCGCTGCCAGCGCCGCCCGCACCCGTGGAACCGCCTCCGGCGCCCCCGCCGTTGGCGGCCAGGGCATTGTTCATCGCGGCCGCTTCTTCCGCAAGCTGGTCCGCTAGATTCTCCAAATTATCGTCCATGATGAGTCCCCCTATTTTTCAATCTGACGAGTGACCTGCACGGCCACGGTTCCATGATGTATTCCGTAATAACCTTTAAATTTTTTAACATTTTCAATTTGCACGTCGATCTCACCCGTGGCGTCCTGGTCCAGAGGAATCACGTCCCCGACCTTCATTCCCATCAGGTCCTGCAGCAGAATTTCCGTCTGGCCCAGGTTCACTTTGACTTCGACATTGGTTTCCAGAAGCTGTTCCTTGATGATCGCGGTCCACAGTTTTTTGTCCGTTTGGTCGGATTCCACCTGAAAGCCCGATTGCAGCTTTTGTTTGATCGGCTCAATGGTCGCATAGGGCACGACGACGGAAATGGTTCCGGTGGCGTTTTCAAGCTCCACATCGAAAGTGGAGGCAATCACCACATCCGTGGGGGGCACGATCCCCACGAACTGCGGATTGACCTCGGTGCGCACGAAGCTGCAGTCAATTTTTTCCACCGAGGCCCAGGCGTTTTCCAGATCGTTGATGGCCAATTCCACCACTTTCTTGACGATCGAGAGTTCGATTTGCGTGAACTCCTTTCCGTCGATTTTCGTGTAGGGCCGGTCGGCGCCGCCAAAGAAGCTGTCCACCAGGGCGTAAGCCAGTTTGCTTTCAATCACCATCAGGGCCGATCCACGCAGCGTCCCGAAACGCAGCACGCTCATGCAGGTGGGCATGGGCAAAGTATTGATAAACTCACCAAATTTCAAAAACTCGGTGCTGGTGAGGGTGATGGACGCGATCTTGCGCAAAGTCGAAGACAGGGACACGCGAAAGGCCCGCATGAATTTCTCGTAGATCACTTCCAACTGCGGCAGGCGGCCGCGGATGATCCGGTCCTGGCTTGTCAGGTCGTAGTTGACGACGTTGCGGCCTTCGGTGGTTTTTACGGAGCCGTTATTCTCGGGCTTGGCCGTTTCCGCGGTCGTCACCTCGCCGTCAGAGACGGCGGCGAGGAGCGCATCCACTTCACTTTGCGAAAGGACCTGATTCATGCTCGACCTCTAGTTATAGATAAATTCGGTGAAGAACACGTTGGAGATCTTCCCTTTGACCAGGAAGGAGTTGATCGTGTCCTTGATTTCGTTCCGCAAATTGTCCTTTCCCTCGCGGGTGGAGACTTCCTCGTAGGTTTTGCTGGAAAGGATAATGATGACAATGTCGCGCACCTGGGCCTTGCGTTTGTCGATCTCCTCCTGCACGGCGGGTCCCCGGACCTCCAGCTCGATGCTCACGCTGGCGAGTTTACGTCCCTTGGAGCCGGCCAGATTGATAATGAATTTTTCAAGCGGGATGATCTGGCCCACGAATTTCTTTTCATCAAGATTTTCAGCGTCATGGGCTTGGGCCTCTTTTTCCCCTTTAATGACGTGTTCAATTTTGGGCTCAGCGGCCTCTTTCTTTTTCCCCTGATAAAGCATGATGCCGACGCCGGCGACCACCAACATATTAATGACCGCCAGAGCGACCAGAATCACATTGTTCTTCCCGCCGCCCGATGGGGGGGCTGGCTCCGCCGCCGCTGCCGCTGCTGCTTTTTCTTCGGCCACTTCATCCTCCTTGATGAGTCGACACACCTGTCTCAGGAAGAATTGAAGCAACAGTGGTGCCAACGCGCCCTCGGTCGGGTCGGGTCACGGAATTGGCATATCAAGTGAAATAAGCACGAATTGGATGAAAGAATTTGCGCCGCCAGGACCATTCACCAACCAAAAACCCGATAGGCGAGTCATCCTTTTGACGGCCTTTTGCGCCAGCAATCTGGCCGCGCTAGAAAGTCCCGGCGCTGTCTTTTAAGCGTTGATAGGTCATGAGGTCGCTGAGTTTGTCCGCGTTCAGATATTTTTTCACCGACGGGGGAACCGGATAGGGACCGGTTTTCAAAACATCCAAGACCGACACCGCCACAGGATCCATGCACGCTGCGGTTCCCGCCAAAGAGGGATCCGAGAGGCAATAGGTTGGCTTGGCTCCCAGACAAATCAAACTGTCGGCCATGCTGCGGTCGGACTGGCAATACGCCGGCTGAGCCCGGGCGCAAGCCAGGGAGTTGGAATATTTTTTATCCGCCTGGCAGTAAGATGGACGGCTGCCAATACAGGCAAGGGAATTGGCGTGATCCGGTTTTGTCTGGCAATAAGATGGTTGCGTCCCCAGGCAAGCCCCCGCATCTGCAAACCGCTCATCTGATAAACAGTAGCCCGGCTTCGTTCCCAGACACGCGAGCAAATCCCCGGTGGTGTTGTCGTAAAGGCAGTATCCCGGCCGGGTGCCGATGCAGGAGGGGTTGTTTCCCGCGCTCCGGTCGTAGGCGCAGAAGGATGGCGGGAGGGCCCCCTGGACTCGTCGCGGAATTAACAAGACGAGAACTAAAAACAGAAAGCTTAAGGCCACGTAAAACATCAAGGAATGTCGTTCCGATTGATAAATCTCTCTCATGGTTCGCCCCTCTCCTCAAACAGGGGGCTAGTCACTCGCGACACTGAGATGAGGAGAAAGGGTTTTGACCAACTCCGCAACAACACGCGCGTTGCCCGCAATGATTGAGTTCTTGTAAGGAGTATACTGCTTTCCACGGTAAGTGACTACTTTTCCTCCCGCTTCTTCAACCAGTAACATGCCAGCGGCGCTGTCCCAGGGCTGAAGGTTCCGTTCCCAAAACCCGTCAAAGACGCCCCGGGCGACCAAGGCCAGGTCCAATGCCGCGGCCCCGGCCCGGCGGAGGCCCCGGCATTTATGGACCACATCAGAAAAAATACGAATTTGTTCCTGAATGACGTCCTGTTTTTCCGCAACAAACCCCGTAGCTAAAAGCGCGTCTTTCAGCTGAGAGGTGGAACTGATGCGCAGACGCTGGCCGTTTAAAAAGGCTCCCTTTCCACGAATGGCGGTGTAGGTCTCCCCCATCTTGGGACAATCAATCACCGCCACTTGCATCTGGCCGTTGATCTCAAGCCCCAGACTGATGCAGAAAAAAGGGAATTGATGGATATAGTTGGTGGTGCCGTCTAAAGGATCCAGAATCCAGCGCCCCTGCGGCCCTGCCGGCGTCCACGCGGATTCCCCCTGGACTTTGGCCCCTTCGTAACTCGACTCCTCGCCCAAAAACTCCACGGCGGGAAAATTTTTCTTAAGATGATCGGAGATGATTTTTTCGGATTCTTTATCAGCTTCACTCACCAGGCCCGCTTCAAATTTCTCTGAAATGTGCTGTAGATTGCCAATATATTTGAGTAGAACCTCACGCCCGAGCGAACAAGCCTTAAGTCCCACCTGCAGCGCGTGCTCTAAATCTATTGATTTATTTGCGTTTTCCCCTGATGTTTCCACAGCGTAAACCTTTCCTAGACTGGTCCTTTATTGACCGACTTTTCGCCTGAAGCTAACATAAAAGAAGAGTCAATGGAATGGCTCGCAGTCAACTTTTAAGTCACTTGCATGAGGTCAAAGAATGGGCGCAAAAACGGACGTCGTCGTAAAACTGGTTCTTGTGTTTTTCATTTCGCTGTTATCATTTTCCATCGGCACTTTCGTCGGTAAGAAATACAGCGACAATCAACACAAACTCGCGGCCCTGGAGCCCGGGAAAGACTCGCACGACTCTTCAGAGACCGCCTCTGAGCACGGCGCCACCGCAGACACTCATTCCGAAACCGCGAACACTCACGGGGATGCAAAAACCGGCGGCATGACGGATGAGGAAATCGCGAAATTGGCTGAAGAGTTCGTCGCCGATGACAGCAGCGCCACGACAGCGGCGTCCTCTGCGGCAACCACCGGGCACGAAGAAGTCCTCACCACCAAGACCCGCTCTCTGGACAAGGCCGAGCCTCTGAGCGCCGCGAAAAACATTGTTCAAGGAAAAGCTCCCTCTGCTCCCATTGCGCAAGAAGAGAAGAAAGCGGAAAAAGAAACCCGCGTCCCCTCCAGCGTTCCTAAAGATGTGGGCCAGTACTCCGCCGGAAAATTCACCGTGCAAGTCGGAGCCTATGCGAAAGAAGAAGAAGCCCAGAAAATCGCGGGTGACTTAAAAGCCAAAGGATTCAGCGCCTTTTATATTCCCGCCACCGTCAAAGGGCAAACCTGGTATCGCGTGAGCGTGGGACTTTTCGCGACTCCCCGCGAAGCCCAGGATTACAGAACTGAATTGATGAGCAAAGCCAAACTCAACTCCGCCCTCGTGCAAAAAATCATTCAATAATTTTTCGATCAGATCCCTAGAACTCAATCCCAAGGCGTCCGAGAAGACTGCCTTGGGGATTGGGGTCGAAATTCTCCCCGGCCAGGACACGAACCTCGACGCTGAGAACCAGAAACTTCGCCAGAGTGCCCTGCAATCCCACACCGCTTCCGCCCATGATCTGCCAAGCTCCCCGATCCGTCACCGGCGGTGTTCCCGCTAAGGTCGTCTGTAGCTTTTCTTGATAAGCTCCCAGCCCCACTCCCAGAAAGAAATCCATGGATTCCCAACTGAGAACGCTCTCCTTCCACCACAGGGTGGACTCTTGATGCCGTCGCTCAATGGACAAGGTGTTATTGCCGGAGTCTTCCTGAAAGGCCGCATACTCCAGAAGCACGAGGGAGCTTCCCCGCCGAAGCCCCAAGGCCAAGTTGAGGGGCCGGCGGTCCACATATTGCTGGGAGGCCGCGCGTTCATAGCGCATTTCCGAATTTAAAAGAAAGAGATCCACAGCCCAGGTGCGGGCCGAAGCTCCAGAGGCCTGGGCCCGCGCCATTCCCGCGCACAGGAGGGTCACCGCCAGAAGCAGAAAAGATCTCATCGGCTGGCTCCCTTGCTGGCGTGGACGATCAGGACCTTGTTATCGGACTTCTTCACCAACTCCTGGAGGAATTGTTTTTCCTCCTCTTTGAGGTCCGGCATCGCCTGCTGCAAGAGAGTGAAGAAGTGAACCGGCGCGAAGTACTCATCGGTTTTGGTTTTCAGCTTCAGCAGTTCCTCCCGGAATAAAGGCAAGGACTTGATCACCCCTGCCCCCACGATTTTGCGCGCCTCAAGAGCGGAGACCCCGCGGGATTTTTCGATTAAACCGGAATAATATTTTAAAAGGCGGGCGTACTTGGTTCCCAGCCGGTAAGGGAGTCGCGTGTTGGCACAGTTACGGAAGGTTCGCGAACAGTTCTCCACCTCCATCTGCCAGACCTCCGAGGTGGGAAAAATAAACTCACGGGCATCTCTTTCGGAAATATTAAGGTTCCGCGCCAGCTTTTCACTGGGAAGGGAGTTCTGCAAAAACTCCGGGTCCCCGGTGTAAACCCAGGCCCAGAAATCCGCCAGACCTTCATTGAGCCCGCGCGAAAGCACTTGATGGTAGTCATCGGGTGTCACCACGTTGTTCCCCGGCAGGGGCTTAATGGCCTCCTGACTTTCCACGTTGGCAAAACGGGTCAGCGACTCCAGCAGATTTTTATTTTGGCTTTGGACGGCTTCGCTGAAGACAGGTTTTTCCACCAGCTTGAAGTAGAGGGAGTGGAAGTATTCATGGGCCAGAATGCCGGCGTTCACCGGGATGGGCAGATAATCCTGGGTGTAGGGAACGATCAGCATGGAATCCGTGCGACCTTCGTAGAAGGCGTTGTTCTCATCAAAACTCTTGCCCTTGCGATAGCGCACTTCAACACCCACTTCGCGGGGCCAGGTGTTGATCCCTTGCGCCCCGACCTCGGCATCAAGGGCCGCAAAATTCTGATAATGGGCATAGATCACGGCCAGTTGTTGCGAAAGAGTGTCTTCAGGAACATAAACATCCCCGCTTTTTAAAAAACGGGTTTTCGGTTGATAACCGCGGAGTTTGCCACTGGACACTGTGGGATAAATATAAAAAGTGACATAATCACCAGAGAGTTTATAAAGGGACTTGATCCCATGGAGGGAGACTTCCTCAAGATGGTAATCGCCCCCTTCCGAAGGGCGGGGAATACGGACTTTGACGTCTCCAGACACTTTGTGGGTGTCCGGCTCCCGATCACACCCCAGGCTCAGAGTGAAGAGAAAACCAAGAGAGAGACTGAAAAGGGATCGTAGGTTCCGCATTCCAAAATGCTTCACAAAAAGGTCTCCGGCGACTATAAGTTTCTGGTATCTAAAAAGCAGCTCCAAGAAGTGTCACCCTTGAACCTAAATCAGAAGCATGAAAGACACTTGACTTGATGCGTTAAGAACATTGTTTATACTTGAAAAGGCCTGTTTTCACAAAAATCATGGATGTTTTTGAAATTATTACCAAGAATTTAAATCCCCCGCAAAAAGAAGCTGTTGAGACTCTCAAGGGCCCTATATTGATTCTGGCCGGCGCCGGCTCGGGCAAAACCCGGGTCTTAACCCAAAGAATGGCCCATCTTATCGTCAAAGGCGAAGCTTCTCCTGATGAAATCCTCTGCGTCACCTTTACCAATAAGGCGGCCAAAGAGATGGAATCCCGGATCTACAAGATTTTGACCGATATCGGTGCTCCGGTTCGCAGCCCCCTGTGGATTAGCACCTTTCATAGTTTCTGTGTCCGGATTCTTCGCCAGCACCTGACTCTTTTAGACTACAAACCCTTTTTTGGAATCTATGATTCTTCCGATCAACTGAGCCAGATTAAAAAGGTTTTAAAGGCCCTCAACATCAACGAAAAGATGTATCCGGCCAAAACCTTCCAAAGCCGCATCAGCGATGCAAAGATGTTGGCACTGACACCGGAGGACCTGCGCAAAAACAACCGGCCCCTGGTGGACCCAAAAACCCTTGAGGTCTACTCCCTCTATGAAGCAGAAATGAAAAAGGCCAACAGTCTGGATTTTGACGACCTGCTGTTGAAAACCTACGAGCTCTTCCGCATGTACCCGGACATCCTGGAGCAATACCAGGACAAATTCAAATACATCATGGTGGATGAGTACCAGGACACCAATCATATTCAGTATCTTCTGGTCCAGATGCTCGCCAAGAAACACCGCAATCTGTGTGTGGTGGGGGATGAGGATCAATCCATTTATAGCTGGCGCGGGGCGGATATTTCCAACATCCTGGATTTTGAAAAAGACTTCCCGGAAGCCAAAGTGGTGAAGCTGGAAGAGAACTACCGCTCCACCTCAAATATCGTGACCGCAGCCACTCACATGATCAAACACAATACCCAGCGGAAGGACAAAACTCTTTTCACTTCCAACCCCGAAGGGGATCTGATCCAGGTCCGGGAAGAAAAAAACGAATACGATGAGGCCCGTTTTGTCGCTAAAACCATTCAAGGCCTGATGTCCTCTGGCGAGGGCACTTACAATGACTACGCTGTTTTCTACCGCACCAATGCCCAATCCCGCGTCCTTGAGGAACAACTTCGCACTCTGGGAATCCCCTACCGTTTGGTGGGGGGCGTGCGCTTTTATGAGCGCATGGAAATCAAAGACATGCTCGCCTACATGAAGCTCTCGGTGAATCCGGCCGATGATGTGGCTTTTAAAAGAGTGATCAATGTGCCGGCCCGGGGCATTGGCAAGACCACGGTGGACAAACTGGAGGAATATGCCATAGAGCATAAGCTCAGTCTTACGGACGCCGCTAAAAAAGCCATCGAAAATAGGACCTTTAATGCCGGCACCAGTGGAAAGATCCGGCGCTTTCTGGAGTTGATGGAACAACTGCAAATTTCCGCGGCCCAGTTCAGCCTTCCGGAGTTCTACCATATTATTCTGGATCGCACGGAATACGTGAATGCTTTAAAAAACGAAGACACCCCCGAAGCCCAGGCCCGTATTGAGAACTTGGATGAACTCGACAATGCCATCACTCAGTTCGCAAAAGAACGGGGGGAGGAAGGCGGCCTCCAGTCCTTCCTTGAGGAAATGGCCTTGGTGAATGACGTGGACTCCCTGGACCAGGAACAAAACGCCGTCACCTTAATGACCCTGCATATTTCCAAGGGACTTGAGTTCCCCTACGTTTTTGTGGTGGGTCTGGAGGAGAATCTCTTCCCAAGCAGCCGCGGCGTGGATGAGTCCGGCAATGAAGATGTCGAAGAGGAGCGGCGCCTGGCCTATGTGGGCATGACCCGCGCCCGTAAAAAGCTTTGGCTCACCTACACGCGCATGCGCCGGGTTTGGGGGCAGGAGCAGTTCAATCCCCCCTCGCGCTTTATCAAGGAAATTCCCAATCACCTGCTGGAGTTTAAATCCACGGTGGAAACTCCCCGCTTCTTGTCCCGTTATGGGGGAGCCTCGGCCGAGGCTTTTGATGAAGACGACGGCTACAAATCCTCCCCTAAATACCGCCAAGGCAAAAATGAGTATGACACCCAAAGCTTCCCCGACTACCACGAGACCGAGGCGGGAGGGACGTCTTTCCACAAAGGAATGCGTGTGCGCCATCCGACCTTTGGGGTGGGATCCGTCTTTGCCACCGAGGGCTCCGGAGACAGCCTAAAGGTCAGCGTGATGTTCGCGGATAACACCATCAAAAAATTTATTGTCAAATACGCGCGACTGGAAAAAGTTTAGTTGACTGTGCTCCTAGCTGTGCCAAAGTTTTTCTTATCACTTTTGTTACAACTAAGGAGTATAGCTTTGAGAAAGTTCATTCAAAATGTCCTGGCAGCGACGATTGTTCTTGGTTCCGCATCCACTGTTTTTGCCCAGCACAGCTCCCGCGGCGGGTACTATTCCGGTTCCTCTTACGGGTCCTCGGTCTCTTTCGGTAATGAGAATGAAATCATCACAAACTTCACCCATGGCAGCCTGGTCACCGGAAAGGTCACCAAAGACTCCCCTAACTACACCACCATCACGATTTCTGGAGCTTATCTAAGAACCGTGAATGCCAATGTGCAGGCCGGAGCCCAAGCCCAGATTCAATCCATCAGCGGCGGCAATAGCGAAACTCTTCTGACTCTGGTGGGTTTGGGTGTTTATAACTTTGATACCAATTTCAAGCAGTCCTTTTTCGTGCAAGGGGGCCTTGGTATTTATCCTCTCTTAAAAGAAGACGGCAGCGGACATGAAAGCAAATTCGGCTTCCTGATCGGCGGTGGTAAGCGCTTCCCGATCTGGGGCAATGTCAATTACATCCCCACGGCTTCTTTGGTGAAAAAAGGGGATCTCGATATCGGCTTTGATATCCAGTTCCTGAACTTCTCCATTATGTTCTAAACCAGGGATTGAGATTTAAAGTTGGAAAGGGACAAGGCCCGGCTATACTCAAATCTATGAAAAAGTGGGTTTTGTTCCTGTCCTTTTTAGGGCTCTGCTCCTGTGCCAGCATTCTGGGTTCGGTCGTGGAAAAGCCCAAGGTCGATCTGGATCAAGTTAAGATCCGCCGTGCGGATCTTAACGGAGCCACCCTGGTTTTTCTCGTGAATGTCGAAAACCCAAACAGCATCGATATCAAAGTGGATGAGATCAATTACACGATCTTTGTAAACAACAAAGAACTCTCCCGCGCCAGGACCGAAAAAGCCGTCAATGTCCCTGCAAACTCCAAGGCCCAGGTGGAAATCCCCTTGCCGGTCACCTATTCCAAGATCTTTTCTAATCTCAAAGACCTGATGTTCGCCGACACAGCCACTTACAAAATTGAGGGCGATGCCAAGTTCCCGCTCTTTAGCGTGCCTTTCTCGAAAGAGGGCGTGGTGGAGTTACGGTGAGAACAGCTAGAGGCTCCTGTTTTTAGCGCCTTTGAGGGTCTCCCACTCTTCCAGGTAAAGTTCCGCGTCCAGGGGTTTTCTCAGGCGCTCGGCGGAGGGATTGATATACTCAGCGTCCACCCCGTCCCAGCCCCGATAACTTCGTTTTTCCGCAGAAACCACCGTCTCGTAATTGGGGACGTAATAGGTCTTTCCTCCCCCATCCGGGATATCCAAAGACAGGGTCGGCATCGCCAAGCCGGAGAGATTCCCCCAAAGCTCTTTTTGAATCTCCAGAGAGTCCTCAATGCTTGTGCGCAAATGATCGGTGCCACGGGAGGGGTCACATTGAAACATATAATAAGGTTTTGCCCGCAAATAGAGCAGCCGCCGCGAGAGCGCCTGCACGAGGGCCGGATGGTTGTTCACGCCGTTGAGTAAAACCATCTGGTTCATGACCGGAATCCCGTGGTCGACAAAAAGTTCCACCGCCTGCGCGGCTTCTTCCGAGAGCTCCCGGGGATGGTTGAAGTGGGACATTAAAAACACGGGTTTATGCTTGCGTAAGATTTTAACCAGATCTTCGGTGATCCGCATCGGGCAGACCACGGGCATGCGCGTGCCCAGGCGGATGATTTCGATATGCTCTATCTGGCGCAGGTCAAACAAGGTCAGGTCCAACTGTGCATCACTGATCGTCAGCGGATCCCCACCGGAGAGAATCACTTCGCGCACCCCCGGGTGGGTCTTTATATAGTGGAGGGCCTCTTGATACTCGTCCTTCTTAATAAAGGCCTGCTCCTGCCCAGTGAAATGTTTGCGGGTGCAGTAGCGGCAATAAACGCTGCAGACATCCGTCACTAAAAAAAGCACCCGGTCCGGATAACGGTGGATGATTCGGGGGGTGGGGTTGTTTTTTCTTTCCCCCAAAGGGTCCAATAAAGCCTGGGCCGGGGCCGCCATCTCCAATACGTTGGGCATCAATATCCGGCGGATCGGATCTTCCGGCCGGGCGCCGGCAAGAGAGGCATAATAAGGAGTGGCGCGGATATTAAAGACCTCCGAACCCTGTTCAAAGGCGGCCGTTTCCTCCGGGCTCAGTTGAAAGGTCTTTTCAAAGTCCAAGCGCGACTTCAGGCTCTGGCGGAGTTGCCAGGTCCAATTCTTCCAATCGCTGTCGGACACGGAGTCCGGTTTGGGAGCTCGAATAAACTGCAGTTTCATGCGCGCTTTCAGTCCTTTGTCAGAGGGCCCTTATAGCACCTCTAAAAGCCTTAAACCACAGGGATTTTCATGCAATCTCAGAGTGAAACACCAGAAGTTCGACATTCCCCCGGGTGCCAGGGGTTTTTATTTAGTCCAAAAATAACTAAAAAATTCGGGCACTTAGATCTGCCAAGGAAATCCCTCCCGGCTTGGCCCTTCTCTCGCTTTAGACCTTTGTAGAAACACGAGCCCGGCTGGCTCACCTATTGGAGGATGATATGAAAAAACCGAATCACACACAGAAGCAGTGGGCATTGACCGCGGGTTTGGTGACGGTATTGAGTTTTAACCTGGTAATGGGTCTGAGCGGATCCTCGGCAGAGAGCACCGCAAGCCTGGCTTCAAAAATTGCCGATTCCGATAACACCGACGACGCGGAGATCGACACATCCAAGTTTGCCTCCCTCATTACCGAGGATGGGAAGCTCAAAGTAAAATATGTCCAGCGCGAAGACGGTAAAACCGTCGCCATCGTCCCCAAAAAAGTGGAAGGCGAATACTGCTGGGAAGAGTGCGGCAAGAAATATTTGCTCCCGAAAAATTTCGACAGCAGCAAAGATGATTTGGAAATGGCCCTTCGCAGAGCCATAAAGAATGCCAGCGTTAAAGCAGCGGAGCAGGACACCTCCGACAGCGAAGATCTGGACGAAGTGGTCGCTGAAAGATCCAAAAGACTGCGCAGCCAATTGCGCGAAGACCGAGAAGATATGATTCAGGAAGAGGAGGACAAGGACCTCTTAGCCCTGGAGAAAAAGTGCGACCCTAAAGAGGAGGACTCCCGTATGGAGTGCTTCGCCAACGGCTTGACCCGTCTTTTAAAAGACAGAAGAAAAGAGCACGCCAAAGAAGACGTTTTGGCTCTTTATAAAAAGGAAATCGAGCCCGGTCTCATTGAGAATTTGACGGACATACGGGATAGCGACCGCCGTGACACCGGTCAAAGCATTCTCGAAGACATGCTGGCCTCGGTGGCAAAGAAATACAATTATCTGCGCGAGCGCCTGGTGAAACTCTCCGCCTTGGTGGTCATTAAGTCGCAACAAGATGCCCAGAAAAAATTCCAACAAGCGGAACAGGTCAAAATGACCAATCCCGGCCAAGCCCTGCGCCTGCAAACCGAAGGTTTCAACCGACGAAGCTTCGCCGAAAACATGGCAGTGAATATGGACTCCACTTTGCAAAGTGGCTTAGAGAGCGCCCAGTTCAGCCGCCTCATCAACGAAAACCAGGTGGTGGACCTCTACACCAACCAGTACTTGGATGTCGTGAATCCCATTATCCAAGGAATGCGCCAAAACCCACTGACCTATGTCATTCAAACCTCGCCTTTGACAGATGGAAGCGGTTTAATGACTAACGGTCTTACGGTCTCCCCGATCAGCTCCGAAATCGGCGCCATCAATCAGTTGCGCTCGTCCGGCCGGGGGATTGTCGTGATCGGAAATGGCATCACCTCCGCCAACGTGGTTCCCGCCAATGCGCCCCGGATCAGCTCCCTCCCGAATGGCGTGAGCACTCCGGGAACGGCCACCATTCAGGTGATTCCGGCCAACCAGATCCCGGTCAATCAGTTCCAATCGAACCCGGGCTCCGCTGTGATCCCTGCCAACGGTCAAATGGGACTCCGCAGAGGATACTAAGCAAGGTCACGTTAAAAAACTCAGCTATCATCCCGCCGGGCTCAGGACGAACCCGGCGTTTCCTTTTTTAAAAAAAATCGCCCGGGAGTTTTATCTCCCGGGCCATCGCTATCAGCTTTGAGTCTACGATGCATACAAGGCTGAAAAACAAGTTGCGTGCAAAAAGTCTTTAGAAGCTGATAGCGGCTTTCGATGCAAAACCATAAGTCGTTGCGTTCGTCAAATTCCCATCCGCACCGGTTCCGTTTTTAAAGGCGGCGCCGGGGAAGAGAATTCCCACCTGATTCAGCCACTGGATCCTCTCCGTGGGCTTGTAAGCCAACTCAATGTCCCACTCCAGGCCCAGATCCTTTTTAAATCCGGTATTCCCGGACACAGGATTGGTCATCAGTTGGGCATAGGTCAGAGTATTATTCAAATCCAAACGATCACTCCAGGCATAAGACAAACGCGGAGAGATATAAAGGGCATTGCTGATCGCTTCATCATCCAAAGAAGTGGAAACAGAATGACCGGTAACATCTTTAATCAAACCCGTGCGCAGAAAATCTTTCTGTCCGAGGCGGTGATTAAAGAGCAGCATCGCCACATCATAGTTGCGATCAAACTGATACCCCTCATAAGCCGTCGTCCCGGGATCATCTCCCGTGGCCATCCCAAGGCGGACATTCAGACCGTACTTGGACTCCTTGCGGGGCATGTAAATTTCTGTCGCGATTCCGTAACCATTGGATTTCACTTCTTCGCCAGCCACCTGCACGCCCACATTGCCGCTATTAAAACCAGCCTCGAACTTAAAGCCGAAGTTTTCCCACTCACGCCCCAGGATAAAGCTCACCGTTTGGACGTTGAATTCCCCGGTCTTGGTTCCCGAAGCCGCCTGAGGCGCATCGTTGGCGCCAAGGCTTGCTTTGCGGGTTTGTTGCATCACTCCGATCAAGGAGCCGGTCTCTTTGCTTTCATACTGCAAATGCAGGATCACGTCCTGCACGGTATTGCCTTGGGCGACGTTTTGATCATAAACCCGCCCGAGGATCGGCATGAAAAAGAAGTTATCCACGATGAACTTATAGCCCACCATATCCATGGTGTCGGTCCAGTGATCAAAGGCGCCGGTGCCTGCGTTATGGGTGATGCCCATCCCGAACTCAATGGGAGCGCGGCCTAAAACCAATGCGCCGTATTCTTGGTTCACGTTCAGGTAAAGCTGGGACACGCGTAAACTTGTGGACATCTGGTTTTGCGCATAGACATTGCTTTGATCAGCGGAACCTGGATTCGGCCACCCCTGTCCCCAGAGCTGCCCAAACTGGGCATTGGCGTAAGTGGCATCCTGGTTGGCCAGAACGTCAAATCTGGACACCACCGTCACCCCATCCGTGGCAATCAGGCGGGGGCTTAAGGACAGATAGTTCAGCCCATAGGCCTTACCCCCATAAGGGGTGGCCAAACTCGGGCGGTCCACTTGCGTCCACTCAAAGCGGTAGGTGCCTTTCCAATCAATGCTGATGGCGTGGGCCGTGGAGGCCGCCACGACAGCGGAAAGAAAAAGGCTGGAAAGAAAAGTTTTTGACTTAAAGATCATTATCCCACCACTCCCAACACATCACCTTCACGGACAATGATGAGGTCTTGATTTTGAATGTTGATTTTGGATCCGGTGTACTCCGCAAAAAGCACTTTATCGCCGACTTTCAAATCCATCGGGCGGACCTGGCCTTTTTTATTGCGATGGCCACGCCCCACGGACACCACGGTCCCTTGCAGGTTCCCAGGCACTTCGCTCACGGTGTCAGGAATGTACAAACCCCCGGCGGTCATTTTTTCCACTCCGACGGGCTGGATGATCACACGGTCATCCAAAGGGGTGACGAAATTGCTCAAATCCACCGGTTTTTCGTTCTTCTTCACTTGCGCTTTTGCCGGAGTGGTTTTGATCGCGGTGGCTTTTTTAGCAACCTTCGGGGTCTTGGCTTTGCTTTTTGCCTTTGTCGCTTTTGTTGCTTTTGCGACCTTGGCCGCTTTTGCCGGAGCCTTTTTAGCCGGAGTCTTTTTCGCCGGACCTTTTTTCGCTGCTGCTTTCTTTACAACCGCTTTCTTCGCGGTGGTTTTTTTAGTTTTACCTTTGGCCACGTTTTGCCCTTTCCTCGTCATAATACTTTCTATACATTACATCCCACTCGGGCGTTCCTTCCATCACGTTCCGTTTCAGAGAGGCCACCTTCGCGCGGGCGTTTTTATCCAATTCCTCGTCGTCTTTGACAAACTCACTGATGGCGAGTTTGGCGGCTTTGAGAGCCTGGTCATCGTCCACGAAGTCCACGATGTCATCGCCCCAAACACCATCCGTCACCAGATGGGCCAGATGATTTTGCCGGTCCGGAGAAATGATCATAGAATCACCTTTCTCTCCTTCGCGAGCTTTTGCTTTAAAATCGGAAACATCTTAAAACGCTGAAACTCACCGGGGTTGCTGATTTCCAACTGATCCAGCATGGCGTTAACATCCGCTTCCAGAGCCGCTTCGCGAGCATAATCTTGTTTAATGATTTCAACCATCCGGGCAAGCACTTTTTTCTCATCGTCCTTAAAGACAATGAGGTTTTGCTTTTTCCATTGGTTCAGAATTTTTTCAGCTAAGACTTGAATTTGTGGGGCTGATAATTTCATAATGATGCATGCCTCGATCGAGATTAAAAAACATTTTCCTCGTATTTACAATCTTTCTGACGCTTACGATCATCACCACCGCTGGCGCAATTTCTTACGCTTTCTTCACACTCGAAGACGAGATGAATCAAAAGCTGGAAGCCAAACGCATCCTTCTGCCGACGGAGTACTTTGCCGCTCCATACCGATTTCATACTCCCTCACTCCAATCCCTGGAGAAATCAGAAAAGATCCTGCAAACCCAGAATTACCGCCCACGAAATTGGCAACAGCGCCTCTTGCCGGGGGACTTTCTGAGCGCCAAGGCCCCGGAGTGCCGCGCCCTCTTCCGGATCCCCGAAGACCTGAGTTTTGCAAGCTGCTTGGCCTTCGTAAAAAAAGAGGTCCCCTCAGAGCAATCCCAGAATGACATTCACATTTTGCTCTTCACCGCGGAAGGCCGGCTGCAGCAGATTTTTAAAGCCTTTCCCCTGGTTTCCCTTCCCGAAGTCTCCTTGGAACCCTCCTTGGTGGCGCAATACGTGGGGACGGATCCGATCATGCAAGAGGACCAACCCCTCGGAAAGGTGCCCCCCTTTTGTTCCAACGGAGTCATGGCCATTGAGGATCCGAGATTTTTGGAACATCAAGGAGTGAATTATAAAGGCATCTTCCGCGCGCTGATAAAAAACATCTCCTCCGGCCGGGCGGCCCAGGGTGGCAGCACCATCACGCAACAATTGGTTAAAAACTACTTTCTCTCCAGTGAAAAGACCCTCAAACGAAAAACCCAAGAATTCGTCATGGCGTATTTGTTGGAATCCCGCTTTACCAAGGATCAGATCCTTGAGACCTACTTAAATATCATTTACATGGGACAAAACGGGCCCTTCCAGGTTCGGGGCTTCGGCGCGGCCGCACGTTATTACTTTAACAAAGACCTCTCTTCCCTGAACTTGAGTGAATGCTCCTTGCTGGCGGCCATTGTCAACAGCCCCGGCCTCTACAACCCTTTCAAACAACCCACCAAAGCTTTTAACCGCCGCAACCTTGTTCTGGATAAGATGGTGGAGCACAATTACATCTCCACCAGCGAGGCCGAGGAGGCTAAGAAGCTTCCGTTGCCGGACACCCAGCCGCGCTTGGCCACAGAGACCGCGCCCTACTACCTGGATGCCGTCCGCAAACAACTGCAAGATCTGAATGTGGAAATTGCCGGGGCCAAAATCTACACCGCCATGGATTTAGAATCGCAGCAGTTTGCCCAGGAAGCCCTGGAGAGCCACTTGCAAAAGCTGGAGCAGCAAAACAAACTGATCAAATCCCATAAAGAAAAAGGCCAAACCCTGGAAGGAGCCATTCTGTCCGCGGATTCCCATAGCGGATTCATCCAAGTGGCCGTGGGCGGCCGCAATTACCGCCGCACCCAGTTTAACCGCGCCATCGACGGCCATCGCCAGGTGGGCTCCACCATGAAGCCCTTCGTGTATCTGGCGGCCCTGCAGTCAAAAAACTCCGAGGGCAAGGATTTGACTCCCATTTCTCCGGTCAAGGACGAAAAATTCACTGTGAAATACGAGGGCAAAGCCTGGTCCCCCAGTAACTACGGCAATAAATATTTTGGCACCGTCCCGATGTTCTTTGCTTTAAAAAATTCCTTAAACGCGGCCACCGCTTCGCTGGGAATGGAAGTCGGCCTGGACAAAATCATTGAAGTCACCCGTTCCTTAGGAGTGAGCTCCAGCCTGAAGCCCTTCCCCGCCGTGACCTTAGGGGCGTTTGAACTCTACCCCAAAGAGGTTCTCCAGGCCTATGTCTCTCTTTCGCGTCTGGGACAAAAAACCGATCTGAGTTTCGTGCAAAAAGTGGTCAACGCCAAAGGGGACGAGGTTTACGCTTTCACCCCCCGCTCAGAGCAAGCCCAGGATCCTGCGGCCGTGGCCTCTTTGGTGGGGATGATGAAACAAACCGTGATCTCCGGCACCGCCAAATTCGTCACCGCCAGCGGCTTCACCCGCCCGGCCGCCGGCAAAACCGGCACCACGTCCGAGAGCCGCGACGTTTGGTTCTCCGGCTTTACTCCCTACCGAACCACCATTGTCTGGATTGGCTACGACACCAGCACCAAAAACAAACTCACCGGAGCCAGCGGCGCCGTCCCGATCTGGACAGACTTTATGAAACGAGTCACCCTGGACGATCCCGAAGAGGACTTCCCTTGGCCTGAGGACACCGTCAAAGTTCATTTTGATGAGAGCAAGCTGCAAGAAATGAATGTGCCCCCTCAGGACCTGACCAGCGTGGACCTTGTTTTTAAAAAGGGCACAGAGCCCGGGTTTTTTAATTTTTAGGTTGCGGCGCGGACACCGGCACCAGGCGCGCGAGCTTCCCGTCATCCGTTGAGAGGTAAAGATCCCCCTCCGGCCCGGGGCGCACCATGCGGATGCGCATATTGAGATCCTTTAAAAGCTCCTCTTGTTTTGTAACTTTATGCCCTTCCAAAACCAAGCGGCGCAAATGCGTGGAGCTGAGATTCCCCAAAAAGACATTTCCCTTCCACTTCGGGAAAGCATCGCCGTTGTAAATCGTCATTCCTGATGGCGAAATGGAAGGCACCCAGTAAACCACGGGCTGTTCCATCCCCTCTTTGGCCGTGCCCTCGCCGATTTTAGGGCCATAGTACTCCCGGCCGTAGGTGATCACGGGCCAGCCATAATTGGCGCCTTTTTTTAAAAGATTCACTTCATCCCCGCCCCGGGGGCCCATCTCGGCCTCCCATAACTCCCCGGTCACGGGATGACGGACCAAGCCTTGCGGACTGCGGTGGCCGAGAGTCCAAATTTCGGGCTTAGCCCCTTTCTGATTCACAAACGGATTGTCCTTAGGGGCCGAGCCGTCCTCATTCAGGCGCAGCACTTTGCCGAGATTCGAGGACAGATTTTGCACCTTGGGCCGGTCATTGCGATCCCCAACAGTGATGAAAATATGATGATCCTCATCAAATTCGATGCGGGAACCAAAGTGAATTTCATTGGTATTGGCGTCTCCCGCAGAAAAAATTTTTTTAAACCCTTGAAGTTCTCCGTTTGCCAGCGTGGCGCTCGCCAGGGCCGTCGTGGCGCCCTTTCCCACCGGCTCCGAGTAGGTCAGAAAAATCTTGTCCTTTGTTTTAGGCTGAACCCGCACATCCAATAAGCCGCCCTGGCCGTGGGCCCACACCGGGGGCGCTCCCCGAATAGCACTCACCGATTTGGTTTTCGGATCATAGATTTTCAGCGCCCCTTCCCGCTCGGTGAACAGAATGCGCCCATCGGGCAGAAAATCAAATCCCCAGATCACGTCTTTTTGTTGAGTGAGAACTTCCATGCGGAATTTCTGTCCCTCGGATTCGTAGACTTTCTGCTGGCCCCAGCCGGGAGCCCCCCACAACCCACTCAGCAATAAGGCGGAGATAAAAAACTTCAAACGCATGGGAGCCCTCCTTTTAGAAATTCCAGAGCCTGGTTATTATAGTGGAAGGGTGTCCCCCAGAGAAAAGGAGAATAATTACGCAGGAGTGCTTCTTGTCAGGCGGCAGGAGAATCACCGCCGCTCCGGCGGTGGATTGGAGATTTCAGCTTAAATTTTCGGTCTTTTTAAATCTTAACCGTCAATCCCTCATACGCAAAATCCCACTGAACCGAGGGCATTTCTTCGAGGTTTTCCTTAGCGGCATTCAAACGCCAGTCATAGTACTCAAGAGTCTGGCGCTTGAGTTCCTGCACCTGCTGGATGGTCGCCCCGGGATCATGGTGGGCAAAGAGAACCTGCTTGATCCCTTCACGGAAGGCGATGTCCAAGCCGACTTGCGCGGCGCTATGTCCCCAATTGGCTTTCTCCGCCAATTCCGGAAAAGTGTACTGGGCATCGTAGTACATCAGATCCACCCCTTGATAGAGAGGAAGATCCGGCCCCAGTTCCTCCCGGGTCACCCGCGTGCCTTCCGTGTCCACGCAATGGGAGTACACCTTACCGCCGTTTTCAATGCGATACCCCCAACACGGATCCGGATGATCCAGGCGGTAGGGAGTGATTTTCAGGTCCTCCACTTCCAGGGACTTTCGCGGTTCCAGAATATGAAACTGGATTTTCGAAGCCAGGGATTCAAAGGGCACGGGAAAATAGGGTTTTTCAAAAACCCGGCGGATATTGACTGCCAGTTCCGGCTGAACCGCATAGTAATGAATCTGCACGCCGGGCACAAAGTGAGGCGTAAAAAAAGGAAGCCCGATCACATGATCCCAATGAAAATGAGTCATAAAGATGTGAAAGGGGCCCTTGCTCGCCCCGGCCTTCCCACTCATGATCTGCTCACTGAGGGAGCGGATTCCGCTGCCACCATCAATGATGATACGGCCCCGGGGGCTTTTGACTTCCACACAGGTCGTCGCAGCTCCATACCCTCCCAAATGGGACGTCCCTAAGGAGTCAATGTACTTTGATACCTGGGAGGCTTCACGCAATCCCGCATTGAAAAACCCCCGCAGGAGTCCTTCAATATGGTTGTTCCAATCCGTCGGTGAGGGAGAGGATGGCAAGGAGCCACGCACGCCCCAATATTTCATGGTTAATGACATACCCTCTCAGGATGACCGGGGAGGAGGGGGACAGGCAAACAAAATTCGATAAGGGTCTCGGAGAAATTTTTTATCTTGAGTCGAAGCTGATATTCCCTTGAAAAAATTAAGACCTAAGTCATGGCGCCCGCCCCGACTCCCTTCGGGCTCCCTGAAAACCGGCTTGGAGAAGCTCTAGAAAGAAAAGGCGGTTCCCACCATCATGGTAAATACTTGTTGTGTGACAATAACTTCCTCCAAGACCTGATTGATCTGCTGGATCGACTTGCCCCGTCCGCCCGTGTAGTAACCCCCAAAAGTGTAATTGATTTTATCCCCGGAGTTAAACACCAGATTAGCGCTGAATCCCACCTGGTCAATCTTGTCAGGTTGGTTGCTGTTAAGGCGAATATCAGGGGCAGGATGGGAGGAGAAATTGGTGAACCCCCCGGCGCGGATCCTGAGCCAAGAGAGAATTTTTTTCTCCGCTCCCAGGGCCAGGTTCCAGATGCTCCGGTGCTTCCAGTGCGTGGCAATGGCTGGATCATTAAAATCATTGTATTCCATGGCCTGATAAAAACTCGCATCCGCGGAAACAATCCAATCATCACTTTCCCGGTAGGCCATTCCCACCGAGAGTTTTGCCGGGATGTTGACGTTGCTCTTTTCATCCGGCCGGTTCACCTGGGTCACGGCATAGGGGGTGGTGTTCACCCGCGAAGAAAAATAAGACCCCTGGCCTTTGACGGGCAAACTCGGCGTGCGCAGGCTCGCGCCAAAAGACCACGTCTCGGAGAGCTGGGATTGATACCCCAGGATCGCGACCACGGCATTCTCCACCAGCGTCTTTTCGGAGTTAAATAAAATGGCTTCCGTGGCGTTCGGAAAGCTGCGGTCATTGAGAGAGCGGGTGTAACTGCGGGCCGTATAATAAAGGGTCAATCCCACAGATTCGCTGTCGGAGATTTTTTTTGCCGCCGCCGCCCCCACCCACAAGGACTCATCGATGTAGGATAAAGTGGTGGTGTTCTCGGCGTTGGCCCGGAGGTCCCCTTTGTAATTATCGAAGTCCGGCACCACGATGGAAAAAGCCATCGTCAGGTCGTCTTTCTTAAACACGTTTCCTGTGGAGGAGGGAATGGCGCGAAAGAACCCCTGGTTGATCCGAAGCGGCGCTTTGGTGAAGTCCTCTTCCGCTCCGAAGGTGGTGTCGAATTTTTTATAAATCCCAACCGCCGCGGAAAAAGAATGCCCCTGCAGAAAGGCCAGGCCCGCGGGATTATAATACGCCAGAGCCGAAGCATCGCTATTGAGCGCCGTGTAGGCTCCGCCCATCCCGGCCGCCTGATCTCCGATCAGAATGGAGTTGTAATTGGAAAAAGCACCTTGTGCCTGCGGCGCCAGAAGACCCAACACAGCAGCGATGATGACGTAATTTGGTGACATTCCCTTGCGTCCCCCCTCGATGATACTGCAAAATTAAATGATGACGGCCGTTAAAAGTCTAGAAGGTTTCCCATGACAACGCAAAATAACACGCCCTCCGCGATCCGCCTTGTACTCAGGGAAATGGTTTTCCCTTTTTGGACGAAGTCTGAGAAACGGGGGCGTGCCTGGTTCTACTTGTTTCTGACCTTTGCCTTTATCGGCACCAATGTTTATTGCCTTGTCCTGCTCAACCGCTGGAACCAGGCTTTTTATGATGCCCTCCAAAACCTGGACCGCGTGGAGTTTTTCAAGCAGTTAGGGATCTTTTTCGGCGTTGCTTTCTTGTATGTCATTGCCACGGTTTACAAATTTTTTGTTTTGCAGCTTCTGATGCTGGATTGGCGGAACTGGTTGACGGAAAAAAATCTGGACGCCTGGCTCTCGCATAAAAGTTATTACTTCTGGCAGCTGTCGCAGAATACGGCGGACAACCCGGATCAGCGTCTCTCAGAAGATCTCAGGGAGCTGACCGAACTTGTTCTGAACACCGGAGAAAAACTCTTCCGCGAACTCATCACCTTTATCTCCTTTATTGGCATCCTGTGGGCCTTGTCGGGGTCTTTCACCTTGCCCCATGTTGGCGGCTACCGTCTGGAGTTCCCTCACTACTTGGTGTGGAGTTGTCTTCTTTATGCCGTGATCGGCACCTGGATCACGCACAAAATCGGTCGCCCTTTAGCGAACTTAAACTTCCTGCAACAGCGGCTTGAAGCTGATTTCCGCTACTCGCTGGTGCGCCTGCGCGAAAACAGCGAAAGTGTCGCCGCCACCCGGGGCGAAGGCATCGAGAATAAAAACCTGAAGGGGCGCCTGAGCCGCCTTATTCACAACTACCGCGACATTATCAGCAAGCAGAAACAGATTCTCCTCACAAGCAACACTTATGGTCAGATCGCCTACATCTTTCCCTTTCTGGTGGCAGCCCCAAGACTTTTTGCGAAGGAAATCTCTTTAGGGCAGCTCTTCCAGATCAGCAGCGCCTTTGGCCAGGTTCAGGGCTCGGTTTCCGTCTTTGTCACTCTCTACCCGGAGCTGGCGCGTTTAAAATCCGTGGCGGATCGTTTAGGGGGCCTTCTGCAATTTCTCGAAGAGGCGCGGCACACCGAGGCCCTGGCGCGGAAAAACATCCTCTTTGAAAAGCGCGGCGATATTTGCCTGAAAGAAATTTCCTTTGCGACTCCGGAGCAAAAAATCCTGGTGCAACACCTGAACCTTGCTTTGCCCTTAGGAAGCCGCTTGCTCATCCGGGCCCCTTCCGGCTCCGGCAAGAGCACGCTTCTACGGACCCTGCAAGCCATGTGGCCTTACCATGGCGGACAGATTCTTCTTCCGGAAAATCTTCGCACGCTCTTTCTTCCCCAACTGCCTTACCTGCTCACGGGGACTTTGAAGTCCAGCCTCACTTACCCCTTGCCTGCGGAGGCCTTCCCCGATGAACTTGTGCAAAAGTACCTGGAGGTCTGTCAGCTTCCGGCTTTAAAACTCTCCTTGCACATTGAGGACAATTGGGAACAAAAACTCTCCCCCGGGGAACAACAGAGAATCGCCTTTATTCGTGTGCTTTTGCAGAAACCCGATTTGGTTTTCCTGGATGAGGCCTTCTCGGCCCTGGATGATGCGACTCAGACCGCCCTCTACCGCTTCCTTATCGACACCAACCCGCAGATGACCCTCATCAGTGTGGACCACCGCGAGAGCTTGCGCCCCTTGCACTCGGTCTACCTGGATCTGTCCCCCTTTTTGACAAAAGGGTAATAGTTACATTTCGTCCCCAACCGAGTCTTGGTGGAGTCCTTTTCGACTCCACTTAAGAGCCTGAAATGCCTTTTATTTTGCAGTTTTTACTGCCGAAGGGATGGCCCCTTATTTGCATCTTTCTCCCTCTGGGGAAAGGATGGTGGCAATACGCCACCAATGTCTTCAGCATGGAATTACGTCGCTACAAAGACATTTTAGCATTGAAATCAGGGGAAGGCCCCCTGCTGGCTTTCCATGCCCGCAATTTGGAAGTGGCGCAGATTTCGGAATCCGCCTGGGACCAGATGTCCCCCACCACCCTTTTGCAAGCCACCCCCCACGCCCTGATCCGGGACGAGGAGGGCGAGGCCAGTCTTGAGTTAAAAGCCTGGAACCTGGAAGAAAACCCTGAGATCACCACGCCCCAAATCCAACCCCGCATTCGCTATCTCACTGTGAATGTCACCCAGATCTGCAACTTGCACTGCGCTTATTGTGCGGCTGGCGGGGATGGCACCTTTGGCGACGCCGTTGCGAAAATTTCCATTGAAAAAACTCTTCCGCAATTGCAGTTTTTTCTGGACCGCCTGGCACCGGAAGAAAGCTTTCACCTCACGTTTTTAGGAGGAGAACCCCTGCTTTATCCTGAAGGCTTGGAGTTGATTTCCCAGTACATCATCCAACACGCCCCGGACCGCAAGGTCCACTACACCGTGATCAGCAACGGCACTTTGATGAGTGACAAAAACCTGGATCTTTTGGCCCGCATGAACGCCTCTTTGACCATCAGCCTTGATGGCCCTGCGGACATCAATGACCGGATGCGACCGGCTAAAAACGGCGCCTCTTCCACGGCTCTGATCGTGGAGGGGCTTAAAAAAATCCTGGCCCGGCGCCAGGATTTTGGCCGCATTATGATCCACGGCGTGTTTGATGGCCAGAACCAAAACGCGGTCCAGGCCTACGAGTTTTACTCCCACTTCGACGTGGACTCCTATGACTTCTCCTTTTCGGTCTCGGAACAAAACCCCCAGGCCTCGGCGGAGTTCATGCGGCAAATGCAAGAAGTGGCGGCCCGCGCCTTCGCCAAAGGCGGAGAGGCCTCGCTGCGAAAAATCCGGGTTTTCGATGACTTCTTTGACGCATTGGACTCCCAACGTCGCACAGAAAATTACTGCGGTGCTGGAAAGTCTTTTTTAATGATTGATGCCCGTAATCAGATTTATACCTGCCCTTGGGATGTGAATGAGAAAACAGAACAGGTTGGCCAAGGAACCCATCTAGACGAGCAGGCCCTGGCTGCTTTTCAAAAGCCACTTCTTGAGCAGAATCAGTGCGGAAACTGCTGGGCTCGCTTTCTGTGCGGGGGCGGCTGCATGTTCGCCCATAAGCAAAGCTCGGGGCATAAAAATATTAAAAGCACTCAATTTTGTGAAAGAACACGATTTATTCTGGCTCTGACGTTGGTTTATTATGGACGATGCCGGAGCGCCGCTTAACTTTAAAGGAGTTCAAATGGAAAAAGTGGAAAACAAACACATCAAAAAAATGAAACCACAAAATCTGCGCCCCAGTTCCGCGAACCTGGGAGCCAATGGGGCTCATCCCTGCCCTCCGGTGGGCGGCTAAGGGGCGGGTGAGAAAATCCCTATGGCTTCTCCCCCCTCCTTAAGCGATAAAAACGGCGAGCTTAAAAAAAGCGGCAAGCTTTATGTCTTGCTCCGTCTTGCTTTGGCTTGCGCCATGGGGATTTTTATCAGCCAGCTGAAGCTGGACTCCTGGGAGTCCGGCCTTTACGACTTAAGAGTCCGTCTTCTTCCCGAGCCTCGCCCGTCGGACCTTCTGGAACTGGTGGCCGTCACTTCAGAGACCGTACGAAACCTCAAAGGCCTTCCCAATGCCAAAGAGCACATGCGGTTTTTGCAAAACCTGGAGGGGGAAGAGCCTTTAGCCATCCTCTACACCCAGAGCCTGCAAGACCTGCCCGGCACCTTCGAAGAAAAAAAGGCCCTCGCCGAGGAAGCAGGGAAATTTAAGAACCTTTATGTTATCAGCCAAGACCTGGAGATGAAGGGGGAAGAGGGAAAATTAAAACTCCCCCCGCCTTTGGATTCCATTCCCCTCTTCCCCGGTCCGCGCACCGCCGACACCTACGTTCTCGCCCAGGATGAGGTGTCCCGCCGGATGATGATCACCTATCAAGACCAGAAGATGCTGCACCCGGTGATTGCGGGCCTGGTGAATCCCGCGGTGAACGCCAAAGAAAACATCCGCGGGCTTTTCAATTATTTTGATTCTGAGCAGGTTTATATCCAGTTTCGTAAGGCCGGATCTTACCCAAGAACCGCCTTTGAACAAGTTCTCAGTAAAAGCTTCCCGCAGGGACGCTTTAAGGGCAAAATCCTTGTGCTCGGCAATGACCATGGCGGGTCCATTTACGATTACGTGAAGACCCCTTTTTCTAAAGACGCCAAAGCCATGACCCTGATGGAGTTGCACGCGAACATGCTGGACACCCTCATCCAGAACCGCGGCGTGGTTCCCGCTCCCGCTTGGCTCAAGCTCCTGATCACTCTTCTGACCTCCGTTTTGACGATGCATGTTTTATTCACCATGAAGCCGGTGAAAAGCCTTTTCATTCTGGCCGCCACCGGGGCGGGTCTGGCTCTGGTGGGGGCTTTGGGCTTCTGGCCTCTGGGCTATTGGGTGACCATGGCTCACCCCTTTTTGGCCATTTTCCTTTGTTATTACTTCTTTATCCCCTACCGTCTGATCATCGAAAACCGGCGCAGCTGGGAGTACTACGAAAAAAACAAGCTGCTCTCCCAGGTGGAGGAACTCAAGGGCAATTTCATCTCCATGATGTCCCATGACTTAAAGACCCCTTTGGCCCGCATCCAGGGCATGACCGATGTCATCTTGAAGGACAGCCAGCCCCTCAGCGCTCAGCAGCGCGAGGCCGTGGACACCATTCGCCACTCCGGGGAAGATCTGTTAAAATTCATCAACGCCATTCTCAACTACAGCCGCATTGAAAGCCAGGGGGTGGAGCTTCACATGCAAAGCCGGGACGTCAACGCCCTTCTCAAGGATGTCATCCGCAAGCACGAGTTCTTGGCCAAAGTGAAGCGCATTCCCATTGAATTCCAATCCGAACCCCTGTTTCCGATTCAAGTGGACCCTGAGTTGATCAAACAGGTCTTCTCCAATCTCATCGAAAACGCCATCAAGTACAGCCCCGAAGAATCCCGGGTGAAGGTTTTCAGTACAGAAAAGGACGGAAAAATCATTATCACCGTGGAGGACTGCGGGCCGGGCATTCCGGAGGATGAACTCAATAATATTTTTATGAAGTTCTTCCGCAGCAAAAACGCCAAGAGTTCGCCGATCAAAGGCTCAGGGCTGGGGCTTTATCTCGCTAAATATTTTACAGAACTGCACCAAGGTAAACTCTTTGTTGAAAGTACTTATGGCAAAGGCTGCACTTTTACGGTAGAACTGCCGCTGGAACAGGGGAGGTCCCATGCTTAGGGTTTTGGTGGTCGATGACGATCCGGGGTTAAGACTTTCAGTCAAATCAGCGCTCGTTTCTTCAAATCGTTTTGAGGTGGAAGAGGCTTTCGACGGATTAAACGCCGTCGAGAAAGTGCGAGCGCCTGAAAATGCCGGCGCACGAAAATTTGATGTGGTGATTCTTGACGTCGATATGCCACGGCTCAACGGCCTTGAAGCCTTGCGCTTGATCAAAGAACATGATCCCGGGATCATTGTCTTGATGCTCACAGCCCATGCCACTTTGGACCACGCGGTTCAAGCGGTCAAAGACGGCGCCTACAATTATCTTTCCAAACCTGTTTCCGGGGATGAGCTTCTGGCTCTGGTGGACAAGGCGGTTTCCGCCCACACCATGATCTCCAATATCGCCGCCTCAGCCCCGGTGCTGGTGGAGGCCGGCCGCAAGATCATCGGCAACACCCAGCAAATGCAAAAGGTGTTTAACATCATTCACCGTCTGGCCAAGGTGGACACGCCGGTTCTGATCCGCGGGGCCTCTGGCTCAGGGAAAGAATTGGTGGCTAAGGCCATCCATTACAATTCCGCCCGCAAAGATGAAAAATTCGTTGCCATCAATTGCTCGGCGATTCCGGAAAACCTTTTTGAGTCTGAACTCTTCGGGCATGAAAAGGGCTCTTTCACCGGCGCGGACCAGCGGAAAATCGGAAAGTTCCAGTTTGCCGAAGGCGGCACCCTGTTCCTGGATGAAGTGGGCGATATGCCTCTTCTGATGCAAGTAAAAATCCTGCGCGTGCTTCAGGAAAAAGTCTTTACCCCTGTGGGTTCCAACCGGGAAATCCCCACCAATGTCAGAATCGTGGCGGCCACCAACCGCCCTTTGGAAGAGATGATCAAGGCCGGCACTTTCCGTGAAGACCTTTTCTACCGCCTCAATGTCGTGCCCATCCTGCTTCCCCCTCTGGCGGACCGTAAAGAAGATATTGAAAACCTCATCAATATCTTCATCAAAAAATTCAACCAGGCCCATCAAAAACGCATCTCCGGAGTTTCCCCGGAGGCCTTGGCGGTTTTAAAGAAATACCAGTGGCCGGGCAATATCCGTGAACTTGAAAATGTGATTGAGCACGCCTTTGTTCTGGAGACCTCCAATCTTGTCACTCTGGCCTCCTTGCCGGAAGCGGTTTTGGCCGCTGCGGGAGTGAATTTGATCGATTTAACTCCGGAGACAATGGTGGCTGCGCCCGCAACTCCCTTCTCAGCTGGTTTTGATGAAGATGAGGACCTAGGGGTTGTTGATGCGGACGATCTGGATCTTGGCGGGGAAGAGCCCGTCGCCATGGGCGCTGCCGGCGGCCCCTTGGACTTTAATGCGCAAAAGGAAGCCTTTGAAAAAGAGTTCATCATTAAGGCTCTGAAAACCTTCAAAGGCCGCATTAACCAGACGGCTCTGCACGCAAATATTCCTAAAAAGACTTTGCTCCGTAAGATTGAAAAATACGGCATCGTCGCCAAAGACTACGCCAACCCCTAAAAGGCGAGGTTCGGGCCCCGGGCTTGTACGAGGCCGTGTTGACAAACAAGGCCAGTTTCCCTCAAGGAACTGGCCTTTTTTTAGGCCTTAAAGATCAAGTAAAATTCCGAGCGTTTTCGCAGTGTATATAGAAATATATCTGCTAAAAACCGGGTCTAATGCGAATCCTTAGAATTGACTGCTTAAGACAAGGACAATATCTTTTTGACCCTTATGACCATGAATCCCTTGCCACCACAGGCCTACACCAAAGAAACCCTCACCAAAGCTTATATGTGGCTGGCGCATCAAAATTCCTCCATTAAGGAACTAGCGACCACTCCGGACATCCTGGTCAGTCTCTTTTTAAAGGCGCAGCGAAACGGGGAAGAGGCCCTGGACCGGCCCAGTATTCAAAACTTCAAAAACGAGCTTAAAAGTTTAGCAGGCCTCATGGGAGAGCTTGAGAGCAAGAATGCCCTGCAACCCTCCCTGCCCCTGCAACCCCCCATTCCCCAGGTGAATCAACACCCCAAACAAGTGAGTTTCCAGCCCCCTCCCGCCGATCCCACGGCGCAATTGGACGCCAAAAGCAAGGCCTTGATTGCGGAAGTTCGTGAAAACCTGAATTTGAGTTCGGACCAGGAAGTTCTCCGCCTTTTAATCTCCTTGGGCTACCAACGGGCTAAAAACCTTTACTCATAAGCCTTTGACCGTCTGCTTCTTCTGCATAAATGGCTTAAATATTTAGCAAATTTTGAATATACTAGTCCCTTCAATTTTTGGAGGAGGCCCTGGTGTCTAACACACTTCCTGATTACAAATCCACAGTCCGATTGCCGCAAACCGATTTTCCTATGAAGGGAAATCTCCCCGTCAAAGAACCCGAAATTCTGAAACACTGGGAAGAGAAAAAAATCTACGAAAAGATGGTGGCAAAAAACGCGGGAAAAAAACCCTTTGTTTTTCCGGATGGCCCCCCCTACGCCAATGGCTCCATTCACTTGGGACACGCGCTCAACAAAAACTTAAAAGACATCATTGTGAAATATAAAAACATGAAGGGCTCCCCGACGGTTTTCATTCCCGGGTGGGACTGCCATGGTTTGCCGATTGAGCATAAGGTGCTCAAAGACCTGGCCGCAAAAAAGCTCGTGAAGACGGACGCGGAGATCCTGGCTTTGTGCCGGGCGGAAGCCCAAACCTGGGTGAACCACCAACGAATCCAATTCCGCCGTCTGGGAATCCTCGCGGATTGGGAAAACCCTTACCTGACCATGTCCGCCGACTATGAGGCGGAAGAGGTGCGCGAATTCGCCCGCGCCTTTAAAAACGGGAACATCTACCGCGGGGAAAAACCGGTTTACTGGAACTGGACTTTGAAAACCGCTCTGGCCGAAGCGGAGGTGGAATACCACAACCACAAAAGCCCTTCGATTTATGTGAAGTTCCCCATCGTTGACAAAGCGACTTTGGGCAAACTGGGAAATCCCACCAAACCCACCAGCCTTGTGATCTGGACCACCACCCCTTGGACTTTGCCGGCCAACCTGGGCATCTCCCTGCATCCCGAGTTTGAATACGCAGTCTATGATGCCGGGGACAGCGGCAATGTGGTGATTGCAAAATCACTTAAAGAGTTCTTCGAAAAAGACACCGGCCTCGTCCTCACCGAGGGCAAAGTTGTCCGCGGCACGGATTTGGAATATGGCAAAGCCCGCCATCCTTTCCTAGACCGGGATTCCTTGATTATTAACGGCGAGCATGTGACGGCGGATGCCGGCACCGGAGCCGTGCACACGGCTCCAGGCCATGGGGTGGACGATTACAAGGTCGGCCAAAGATACAACTTGGGCATCCTCAGCCCCGTGGATGAATCCGGCCAGTACACCGAAGAAGTTCCTGAGTACAAAGGGGTGAATATTTTTAAAGCCAATCCCCTGATCGTGGAGCGCCTGAAAAATTCCGGCCACCTTATCATGATGAAAGAGATTGAGCACAGCTATCCGCACTGCTGGAGAACAAAGACGCCTTTGATCTACCGAACGACACCCCAGTGGTTTTTGGGGATCGACCTGGAACACTCTCAGATCCGCAAAAAAACCCTGAAGGAGATCGAGAAGGTGCAGTTTGTTCCTGAATGGGGACGCGCGCGCTTTCAGGCGATGATGGAAAACCGCCCGGACTGGTGTATCAGCCGGCAGCGCATTTGGGGTGTTCCAATCCCAATTCTTCTGTGCCAGGCGACGGGGGAGCCTTTTGCCGACTTCAACGTCATGATGAAAATCGCCGACGTCATTGAAACCCAAGGCGGCATCGATGCCTATTACCGGACTTCCGCCAACGAGCTTGTCGGAGAGGCTTGGAAAAATTCCGAAGCCGCCAAAAAAGACCCCCGCTTCGGCTCCCAAGGCTTCCGTCACGGGCGCGACATTCTGGATGTGTGGTTTGATTCGGGCATCTGCCACGCGGCCGTGCAAAAGCGCCGCAAAGGCATGGGTTTTCCTGCGGACATTTATCTTGAAGGCAGTGACCAGCACCGCGGCTGGTTCAATACCTCCATGCTCTCGTCCATGGCCACTAATGGGGAGGCTCCTTTTAAAGCCCTGGTCACCCACGGTTTTGTGGTGGACTCGCAAGGGCGTAAACAAAGCAAGTCCCTCGGCAACGTGGTGGACCCCAATGAGGTCACCGCCAAGTCTGGAGCCGAAATCATCCGCCTTTGGACCGCCTATGAGGACTACGGCAAGGACGTCAGTTGCGGCAAAGAGGAATTGGACCGCGTCACTGAAACTTACCGTCGCATCCGCAATACAATGCGCTTTTTGTTGGGTGCCACCAGTGACTTTGATCCGCGCAAAGATCAAGTCCCCTATGAGAAACTCACGGAAATCGACCAGTGGGCCTTGCATGAGCTGCAAGAGCTGAACGAAAAAGTCACCCAGGCCTATGAATCTTACGAGTTTTACAAGGTCTACCACATGCTCAATAACTTCTTCACCGTGGACTTGTCGGCGACTTATTTGGACGTTCTGAAAGACCGCCTTTACACCTGGAAAGCCGATGGCCTGCCTCGACGGGGTTCACAAACAGTGATTTATCTTATCACGGATTATTTAGTCCGGATGATGGCGCCGATCTTGTCCTTCCTGGCCGAAGAGGTTTATTCCCACATGAAGGGCCCTAAAGAGGAAAGTGTTTTCCTCTTGGATTTCCCCGTGGCCCCCGCCCAGTGGAAAAACCCGGCCCTCAACGGGAAATTCACGAATCTCTTAAAGGTCCGCAGTGACGTGCAGAAGGTGCTGGAAAACCTCCGGGCCCAGAAAGTCATCGGGGCCAGCTTAGAGGCTCTGGTTCGCATTCAAGCGGAAGGAGCTCTTCTAAACGACCTGAAAAATTTTAAGGATTTGCGCGAATTCCTAATTGTCTCTAAAGTGGAGGTGGTTTCGGGCTCCTACGAAGTTCAGGCCGAAAAAGCCCCCGGTGAGAAATGTGTGCGCTGCTGGGTGTATTCGACCGAAATCAGCCAGAAACCCGAAACTTTGGGAATTTGCCCTAAATGTGTTGAGGCTTTATCATGAAAAAGAAGTATTTATATTTATCCGCCATCACGGGTCTGGTCATTGCCGCCGACCAATTGGTGAAGATGTACATCCACACCCAGTTTCATCTGGGGGAATCCCTGGTGGTGATCCCCAACTTCTTCAACCTGACCTATGTCAGGAATTTCGGCGCCGCTTTTGGGTTTTTGGCGGAATCCCATCCGACCTTCCGGGAGATCTTCTTTCTGGCGATGCCCCCGGTTGCCCTGGTCATTATTTTGATGATTATGCGCGGGGTGAAAGACCACGACACCAAACAAATCGTTGCTCTGTCGGCAATCTTTGGCGGCGCCATTGGAAATTACATTGATCGCCTGCGTTTTCGCTACGTGATTGATTTCTTGGACTTTCACATCAACAACACCTACAGCTGGCCCGCTTTTAACATTGCAGACAGCGCCATTGTCGGCGGCGTCAGCCTCTTGCTGCTAATGATGGTATTGGAATCCCGGCAAAAACACCCCGAACGGGCTTAAACAAAGAAGTAATGAAACGACGGCTTGTGGTCTTTGGGCCCAGCCTCCACCCTAAATAAACTGATCACCTCGGTCTTGACGCCTCTTTTGACGTTGAAGACCGTCAGGTCCGAGTTTTCAATAATCTGATGAAGACCGCGCCCGGCTCCCCCTTTATTGATATTCAGGGATCCGGCCCGTCCCTCGTAACAGCTCTCCAGATATTGGATAATAATCTCTTTGGTCAAAGCACCAAAAGGATCCTCCACGGACATGGCAATCATGCTGCCGTCAAAAGCGTACTTGAGGGTCGATTCCTGACTTTTCTCAAGATGAACTTCGGTTTTCCGGGAGAGATGATTGTAAAGCGCCTGGCCGTTGGCATCGGTGGGGGCATCGTAAATCGCGTTCATCAGCATTTCTTCCGCAACCAGGTAAACACGGTCGAGGATGGACGTGCGGATGCCGCTCTTTTTCAGATGGGTCACCATGTCCTCTTTAAGGACATCGCGGTCTTTACTGGCTTTGACGTACTTCAACTGCACGTCCGCCCCCCAAGAGAGATACTTCTCAAGGCCGAAAATATTTTTATTTAACACCTTGGTCATCGTGGTCAGCAGGCTGCGAACCGTGAAACTGCGATCCTCAGGATCGCGGGACATGACATTGTCGACAAAAGGCAGCCCCTTGACGGTCTGAAGATTGCCGGTCACATTCGGGGCCGTGAGCAGCACCAAGTGGGGACTGATTTTGTTTCGGTGAGCCTGCACCAGAATGTCTAAAAAAGCCTCTTCACACAAAATAGCATCGTACTTCTTCTGCTGGATGAAGCTCTCCGCCTCGGCCTTGTTATTGGCAATGTCCAGCCGCACGCCGGTCCCGCCGACGGCCATGCGGGCGATCACCTGCTGCTTTTTATCGGATTCCACAAGAAGGACGTTTTTTTCCCCGACTTCCTGGAGATCCATCTGGACCCTTTGCAACTCCCGATTGGCGATCTCAAATAAACGCGCTTTTTCATTGGTCTTAATCAGACGCTCCACCAGGATGGAAGAGTACAAACGGTAGAGAAGGGCGTCGACCTGATCTTTGTCCTTGGGATGAACGTGGGAGAAATCCTCGGCCCTCACCACAAAACACTCCACATCCTCCAACACCCGCACGGAGGACGTGGCGGGGTTTTCACTGATGACGCTCATTTCACCGATGACTTCCCCCACCTGGTCAAGGACTGCGACCACTTCTCCCGAGAGAATGATTTCCACTTTTCCCTGGCGTAAAAAATAAAGGGACTGATTGGCTTGCCCTTGGCGCAGGATAAACTCACCCTTTTTGAAGGATGTGTTCATCATCATTGTTGAAACCTGCAAGAGCAGATCCTCACTGAAAGATTTAAAGAAGGCGAACTGCTTTATTTCACGCGCCACTTCTGCGGGATGTAATCTCATAGAAAATATTATGAATTTTCGTTTCTTGCTTGACCAGTTTGCACTTGAATAATTTGTAAATTCCTTGAAAATTAAGTCCAAGGTCTATCAAGGAGCCATTTTGTATCCCTTTGTGCGTCTGTCAGAAGGTCTTGAAATCCCCAGCTACTTTTTAGTCATCAGCCTGGTGTTGTGTTTGGGTCTTTTCTGGATTGTTCGCCGTGGAGACCGCTCTCAGCTTCCGCAGGGCCAAGTTCTCGATCTAAGCCTTTGGTTGATGGTTTCCGGGGTCGTCGGCGCACGGGCCATGCACGTCCTGTACGAGAACTTTGCTTACTACAAGGGTCATCCCTGGCGGGTGTTTTATTTTTGGGAAGGCGGCTTCGTTTATTACGGCGGCATGATCGCGGCCTTTTTGGCGGCCGTCGTCTATCTTCGCCTCCGGGTTCCAGCCTCTCTCCGGGGCCGCTACTTTGATGCCTTCGCCCCTGTGCTCTCGTTCGTGTCTGGTTTTGGCCGGATTGGTTGTTTTCTGGCGGGATGTTGTTATGGGGAGTCTTGTGAGTATCCTTGGGCGGTCCATCAGCGTCACCCCACCCAGCTCTACGCTTTGTTCTGGGAGACCGCAGTCATTTTTTTTCTTCTGGGCGTGGAGAGAACCCCGCCCTCACAACGGCCCGCCCTGTTACGCCGTCCAGGGGATTTATTTCTTCTCTGGCTCGCTCTCCACGCCTTGGGACGCATGATCATGGAAAGCTTTCGGGGAGATTTTCGCGGAAACTTGATTTGGGGGTTTTCTGTCTCCACCGTGCTGAGCTCCTTGCTTCTGCTGAGTTCCGTGATTTTTCTGGGAATTCGGGGCCGACGCCTTTAAAGCACTGACTTTTGCCAAAAACTTCCTTCTGTTGAGAATTAAAAAATTCTTGCTTAATGCCTTCCCCGAGAGGATGTTCCTAAATCTATGAAAACATCCTCGGAGAAACCAAAACCCAAAGCCCCCCAATACCCCCAAACCTTCACCCATCACGGCGATGAACGGGTGGATCCCTACTTTTGGCTCAAAGATGTGCGCCACCCCGAAACCATCCCTTATCTGGAAGCCGAAAATCTTCACACCAAAGCCTTCTTTGCGGACTACCGGGAATTTGAGGAAGAACTTTTTGAAGAGTTAAAAGCCCGCATCCCCAAAGACGATGCCACAGCGCCGGCGAAGAGCGATGAATACTATTACTATACCCGCATGGAAGGTGATAAGGAGCAGGCCCTTTACTGCCGCCGCAAGGGCTCCCCCACCGAGGGCCTCGAAGAGGTGATCCTGGACTGCAACCTCCTTGCCCAAGGACACAAAAGCTTTTCCTTGGGGGTTTTTGACGTCAGCCCCGATCACAAGAGGCTCGCTTATGCCACGGATACGGATGGATCTGAGATCTACACTCTTTACTTCACGGATCTGACGACTGGACGTCTTTTCCCTGAAAACATCTCCCGGGTTTACTACGGCAGTGCCTGGTGCCTGGACGGCGAAACTTTTTATTACATCACCCAGGATGAAAACCAGCGGCCGCATAAGCTCTGGCGTCACCGGTTGGGCTCTGCGCCCTCCAGTGATGAACTGATTTTTGAAGAGAAGGACAGCCAGTATTTTATTTCCTGTGAGCTCAGCGAGAGCGAGGATTATATTTTCTTGAACCGCCACAGCCACGCCTCCAGTGAATATTACCTTCTGGATGCCAAAGATCCCCGCGCCCCGCTTCGGCTTTTTTCCAAAGTTGAGAACCAGGTGGAATACCAGGTATCCCACCGGGGGGATTTCTTCTACATTCTGACAAATAAAGGAGCGCCGACCTTTAAGCTCTGCCGGACCCCTCTGGATAAAACCTCCCATGAGCACTGGCAGACGGTGATTGAAGCGCGGCCGGATCTCACCCTCAAAGGCCTTCATGCCTTCCAGGACTTCATGATGGTGTTGGCCACCGAGCAGGGCCTGCAGACACTCTATAAGTTTGACTACGACTCGGCAAAAATGACTCAGATCCCGTTTCCGGATCCGATCTACCAGGCCAATCTCGGAGCCAACCATGAATTCAAAACAGACTGGGTCCGCATCAACTACAATTCTCTTGTGCAGCCCAACCAAACCTATGATTTGAATGTGCACACCCAGGAGAAAATCGTCCGAAAGGTCCAACAGATTCCCTCCGGCTATAACCCTGAGGAGTACACATCCGAAAGAATCTTGGCGACCTCCCATGACGGCGCCAAGATCCCCGTGTCCTTGGTTTATAAAAAAGACCTCCGGCAAGCCGGGCCCCAGCCGACCTTGCTTTATGCCTACGGCTCTTATGGCATGGCCATGCCGCCGGCCTTCAGCGCCCACCGCTTAAGCCTACTCAATCGCGGATACATCTTTGCCATCGCCCATATCCGCGGCGGCAGCGATCTGGGACGGCAGTGGTATGAAGAGGGCAAATTCCTGAAAAAGAAAAACACCTTTTATGACTTCATCGCCTGCGCCGAATACCTGATCGAGCTGCATTACGCGGATCCCACCACCCTCTCGATCATGGGCGGCAGCGCCGGCGGGATGCTGATGGGGGCGGTGATGAACATGCGACCGGATCTTTTTAATTCCGTCCTGGCCATCGTGCCCTTTGTAGATGTCTTAAACACCATGTTGGATTCCACCTTGCCGCTGACTCAGATGGAATATCAAGAATGGGGAAACCCGGAAATTTCAAAAGAGTACTACGATTACATTAAAAGTTATTCTCCCTACGACAATGTCCGACGGACTGCTTATCCGAACATCTACATCAAAGCGGGCCTTAACGATCCTCGGGTCACCTATTGGGAACCGGCCAAGTGGTGCGCCCGGCTGCGGGAGATGAAAACCGACCACAACGTCTTGTTATTGGAAACAGATATGGAATCCGGCCACGCCGGGGCCTCGGGACGCTTTGAATATCTAAAGGAAATCGCCCGGCAGTACACTTTTGTCTTGGCCACCAACACGCCGGAGCTTTGCACGACGCCTTCGCTTGAAGGCACAAAACCCCCGCTTTAAAAGTATCCAGGCGGCATTGTAGACTGGGATAAGATTGGAGACTCATCTCCGTGGCGGATTCCGGGGCGGTGTTTTCCAAGGCCACGGGCGTGTCTGCAAGCCCTGAATACTTCTGAAGGACCCGCATGGCGGACAGGGCGGTTTCTAAAATTTTTTTCTGAAGAGTGTCCACCGACAGGGCCCCCTTCGCCTGGGCCTGAAAGTACCGTGGGAGACATCGGGAGGCCGCAAAAAAATCCGCTTGGCCCTCAACGGAACTCCATTCCGAACCGGGAGCCGTTTGATAAGGCTCTCCGCCGAGCGCGTGGCCCAGTTCATGGCACACCACCAAGGCCAGAAGCGAGTCCGTCATTTCCGGCACCCGCACCAGGCCTCCTCTGACAAAGACCCGGATCCATCCGGGTTCTTTTAAAGCCGAAGCTCCGAAATAAGGATCCTCCCAATGGTTTTCAAGAATCAGGGGCAGGGAGTTTTTTTTATAAACTTCGGCAGAGTAAAGGAGAAACAAGTCACCAGCAATCTGATCGGCTTTCTGCTTTGTCACAGGCCCCACGTCCTGAGCCTCGGGAGGAAGATAAAAATATTGGGCAAAAGAAATTCTTGTTGAGAGAAGCAGCGTGACCGGCAGAAGAAACCGCAGAAGAAAAGAGAGAAGAAAAATCTTTTTCACGCCGGTAGTATAGCCCTGTATCGGAAAATCTCCACGCCCTGATTCTGTGTTTTGGAATATATTACCTGGATGTCGGAACCGTTGACACTATCTTCCCAGATTCGGAGACCGCTCTTCCAAAATCCTCAATAAAATCGGAAGAGCGGTTCTGTGTCTTGAGGAGGATCCCATGAAATTGTTGAAAGCGCTTCTTCTCTCTAGCTTCATGTGTGGCGTCATGCCCCTGAGGGCCGGGTTTGCGGAAGCCGCCAGCCGTAAGAAAACAGAATCCTCCGAGGAGACCAGCCGGGACGCGTATATTTGGGGGTACCCCGCCGTTTTGTTATCTCAGGCAAAAACCGCGATGCTGGCAAAGACAGGAAAGCCGCAAAATTCCCTCAACCATTTCTTTCACGCCTCCAAAGTGCCGGACCCCTTTCTTGACAATTTTTTATCTGTGAATCCTGAAAACATCTACAGCTGGGCCTGGGTGGACTTGAGCAAAGAACCCTTGATCATGACTCACCCGCTGATTCCCGACCGCTTTTACGCGGTTCAATTTGTGGATGCCTATTCAAACGTGTTTCATACTCTCAGCAACCAGGATCGAGGGGCCGGGAAAGGGCTTTTCATTCTCACCCCTCCGGGCTGGAGAGGCACACTTCCCGAAGGGGCCATTCAGATCCGCTCCTCCACTCCGGAGGTCTTTATTTTTGCGCAAGCTTTTGTTCATGATGCCAAGGATCTGCTTGCCGTCAAAAAACTGATGAGACAACGGCAACTGGTTCCTTTATCCCGTTGGAACAAGGGGGTGCAGAAGGAAGACTTTACGGCGCCCTACCCCCAAGGCCGGGTGAAATTCAACAGAAATCTCGCCACCAACGGGCGTAAGTTTCTCGAGGATTTGCGAAAGATCGTCGAAAAGAATTCTCCCCCCACCCACGCGGAAGAGAACGAATGGGAACGCTTTCAGGATTTGTCGGTTCCCGGAAAACCAGGAGAGGAGCGTGAAAAATCCATTGAACGAGGGCTTTTTGAGGGGGAACGAAATATTCAAGAACGCCTGGCCTCCGGCTTTGGCACCAAAATCAACGGCTGGAGCTATGAAATGAAGTCCCCTCCCTTTTCAAGTGATTTCCTCCTGCGGGCGGCCGCTGCGCAAAAATGCCTTTTCTCCGCACCGCCCGATGAAACCCTGCAAATGACTCTCGACGCTGACAGTGAATCGCGGCAACTGTTTAGCAATTACCGCTATCTCCTGCATTTTGAAAAAGAGGATTTGCCGCCGGCCCGGACGATGTGGTCCCTCAAAGTCGAGGACGTCAGAACCCGGTCCACACAAAACGCCCCCGTGGTTGCCAGCCTGAACAACCAGAAAGCAAAATTGAGATACAATCTGGATGGGTCCGTCGATATTCTTTTGCAACGGACGAAACCCCCAGGCCCGATGCGTTCCAACTGGATGCCGCTGTCGAGGAATGCCAATTTCTCTTTGGTCCTGACGCTCTTTCACCCCGGCGTCTCTGTGCTGAACCGCAAGTATATCGCCCCTTCCCTCACCCGGGTGGATGAAGACGAGCGGGTCCCCCGCCAACGCGTCACCCAAACCATGATTGCCGAGGGGGGTGTCTCAGAATGAGACAGGCTTAAAAACGTCACCCCGGTGACGCTTTTGACAGGAAAATTTCCTCTGTGGGTCCTCATTTGTCTCTTTTTGTGGCACACGTCCTGCAAATCCTTCGGATGTGGAGGACCCACAGAGGATTTTATGAAGAAGTACACGATCATTTTCAGCAGCTTCATTGTTTCGGCCCTACTCCTCCTTGCCTGCGGCTCCGAAAAAGGCGGGGACGGCGGCACGGTGATTAATTGCCCGGCCGGAACGGTTTTTCAAAATGGTTATTGCGTTCAGCAAACCAACGGAGCCATCGTTAATACCGGATCTGTTGGGTTTTATTCTGAAAACTGGCATGATCGCACTTTCACCCCGGTGGGCAGCGGCCTTCGGGAATTTTTGAAAAACGCCATGGGTGTGTGCGACCGCGCCCATATCAATGGCGCCCTTGCCGACTGCAGTGCCTGGACAGCAGGGGCCTTCGATATTGTTTTGCAATCCCCCAGCACGCAAACAAACACGGTTCAAGTCACTTTCCGCGCCAAACCCGCCTTGAACCCTCACGTCAATTACGCCTATGCACTTCCCTCGCCAGGACAGATGGTCGGGGCCTTTTTCGGGTTTCCGGTGGTTGGCAACCCCAGTGCCGTCAGAAATCCTCTGCAAGTTAACATGACCGTCTCTGTAATAAACAATTCCCAGGGTTTTGAAGCGCGTGGTTATGGTGACTTCTACACCAATGCCAACCGCAGCCCAATCCAAATCCGGGTTGCTCAGGGAAAATTAGATGACCCCGCTTTTGACTACTATCTTTCTTTCCGAGGTCAAGATATCGCGACAGGAAGATTTCTTCGTTGCAACAACGCGGATTGCGGACTATCACGACCTTTTGGATACTAGAGATCAACTCGAGTCATTTCTTAAAAGTTGTGAGTTCATATGGATTCCCAAGAGAAAAAATCTAAATTTCGTAAAGTCAAATGCCCACATTGTGGGCGTTTGACTTTTTACTCTCCTGAAAATCCTTTCCGCCCCTTCTGTTCCGAAAGGTGCCGTGTGATTGATCTTGGCCAGTGGGCTGATGAATCCTATCGCATTCCCCTGGAACAAACTCCGTCCATGAATCCGTTGGAAATTCCTGAAGAAGACAGCGATAATTATCAGTAGCGTTTATTTTTTGATGTTGACGAAATCCTGTTTTTGTTTTTTCATTGCACTCATCATCAACAAATTTAACAACGTTGACACAATGAGGAGTCAAAATGAACAAAGCTCAATTGATCGAAAAGATCGCTACCGAAACAAAAGTTTCTAAAGCTCAAGCAGAGGCTATCCTTGACTGCGCTATCGAGAACATCAAGAAAACCGTTAAAAAAGGTGATGATGTAAAACTCGTTGGCTTCGGTACTTTCACTAAAGCAAAGCGCAAGGCTCGCACTGGTCGCAATCCTCAAACCGGCAAAGCGATTAAAATCCCTGCTTCTTGGGCTCCGAAATTCCGCGCTGGCGCTGAATTCAAAGCCATGGTTAAGTAATTTACATTCTGAATTTGCTTAATTAAAAAGGATCACGTAAGTGATCCTTTTTTTTTGGCCGCAACCTGTGCTAAGGTTTATTTATGAATACAATCGCCGTGTACACCTCTGGTGGAGATGCTCCTGGAATGAATGCCGCAATTCGAGCGGTCGTTCGCATGGCCATCTCAAAAAATATCGAAGTCTATGGAATTCGTCATGGTTACAACGGAATGATTGAGGGACAGATCTCTCAACTTTTCCCCCGGGACGTCGCCAACATTATTCAAAGAGGCGGGACGGTTCTTAAGACCGGTCGTTCCTTGGAGTTTTTAAAGCCCGAATTCCGGCAAAAAGCCGCCGACAACCTTCGCGCCCTGGGAATTGAAGGACTGGTGTGCATCGGCGGAGACGGCTCCTTCCGCGGAGCCCACGCTCTTTGGGAAGAACACAGAATTCCCATCATCGGCGTTCCCGGCACCATTGATAATGATATTTATGGCACTGATAACACCATTGGATTTGACACGGCCGTAAACACCGCTTTGGATGCCATTGACAAAATCCGGGATACAGCAGCCAGTCACGACCGCCTTTTTATTGTGGAAGTGATGGGACGGAATTCCGGCCATATCGCTTCCCACGTGGGGCTGGCCGGAGGAGCGGAAGAAATCTTTACTCCAGATGCCAACACAACAGTCGAAAGAGCCGTGGAGCGCATCAAGGAGTCCTCGCAAAAAGGCAAAACCAGTTCCATTATTATCGCGGCGGAGGGTCAAAAGCCCGGAAGAGCCTATGATCTGGCGGAGGCCATCCGTAAAAAATCAGGTCTCGATGCCAAGGTTTGCATTTTGGGCCATCTCCAGCGAGGAGGCAGCCCCTCGGCGAGCGATCGCATCCTCGCCTCTCGCATGGGAGCTGCCGCCGTTGAGGGATTGCTCTCGGGGAAAACGGACCTCATGATCGGCATCCATGGTTCCCAACTTGTGACGATCCCTTTCGAGCAAGTCGTCAAGTCGGAGAAAAAAACCTCCTTGGATCTGATCCATCTGGCCACCGCCCTCTCTATCTAAATCCGCGGGTGTGGTTAATTTGCATTGACCGGACTTCATCTCATTGCAATTATTTGCATATTCAACTTCTTTGCATATTAAAGAGGAGTCCCCAAATGAAGAAAACATTAGTTACCTTAGCCGCGGTCTTTTCTCTATTAATAGGTGCTTGCACAAAAAAATCCAATGAGATCCTGATCGGTGAATTCGGCTCCCTGACCGGGGGCGAAGCCACCTTCGGGCTTTCGACAAATAAAGGCTTGCGCATGGCCTTTGATGAAATCAACGCCGCTGGCGGAATTAACGGGAAAAAGGTCAAATTGATCACCGTCGATGATCAGGGCAAAAACGAAGAGGCCGCCAGCGCCGTCACCCGTCTGATCACCCAGGACAATGTCGTGGCCATTATCGGGGAGGTCGCCAGCAGCCGCTCCAAGGTGGCCGCCGCCATCGCGCAAAAGTACCAGGTGCCTATGCTCACCCACGCTTCGACAAATCCGGATGTCACCAAGGTGGGGGATTATATTTTCCGTATCTGCTTCATTGACCCCTTTCAGGGACTTGTCATGGCTAAGTTCGCCAATCAGAACCTGAAGGCGAAAAAAGCGGCGATTCTCAGAGACGTAAAATCAGACTACTCCGTGGGCCTGGCGGATGTTTTCTCTTCGGAATTCAAAAAAATGGGCGGGGATCTGGTCGCGGATCTCAGCTTTCAAAGCGGTGATATTGATTTCAAAGCCCAGCTCACGCAGATCCGTTCCAAAAATCCGGATGTGATCTTCATCCCCGGATACTACACCGAGGTGGGTTTGATCGCCCAACAAGCCCGCCAACTGGGGATCAAGAGTCCTCTTCTGGGCGGAGACGGATGGGACTCCTCCAAGCTGAACGAGATTGGCAAAGATGCCGTCAACGGCAATTATTACTCCAATCACTATACGACGGAATCCACGGATACCGCCGTGGTGGATTTTATTAAAAAATTCAAAGCCAAGTACAACGAAACGCCCGATGCGATGGCGGCTCTGAGCTATGACGCCGCAAAGATCCTGGCCGCCGCCATTGGCCGCGCAAAAGAAGTGACTCCGAAGGGGATCCGCGATGAGCTTGCAAAAACCACGGACTTCCCCGCGGTCACCGGTAAAATCACGATCAATGCGGAACGCAACGCCGTTAAAAGTGCCGTGGTTGTTCAGGTTCAGGGGAACAACCGTAAGTTCATCACCACGATTGCCCCCTAAAGGAGTTTCATGCAAGATTTTGTCCAGCACCTGATTAACGGCGTGAGCCTTGGCAGTATCTATGCCTTGATCGCCCTGGGCTACACCATGGTCTATGGGATCATGAAAATGATTAACTTCGCCCACGCTGACGTCTACATGATCGGGGCCTTCACCGCCTATTATGCGGCGAAGTGGCTGGGCCTGGAAAACTCCCCCGGTATCGGCACCTTTGCCATTCTTCTTCTCATTGCCATGATCGCCTGCAGTCTCCTGGGTTTGGCCATTGAACGCTTTGCCTACCGCCCCTTGCGAAACTCCCCCAAGCTCAACGTGCTGATCACGGCCATTGGCGTGAGTTTATTCCTGGAATTCACAGGGCAAGTCGTTTTTGGCGCCGACCCTAAAGTCTTCCCTGAAGTTTTATCTGATTTTGTCATCACCAGCTTTGGCGGCATTGATTTAAAGTCCTCTGACGTCACGGTGCTGGGGGTGAGTCTGGTGACCATGGTGGTTTTAAATTTCATTATTCAAAAAACCCAAACCGGCCGCGCCATGAGAGCGGTCAGCACCAACGCCCCCGTGGCCGCGATGTTAGGGGTGAATACCAACCGTATTATCGCCTTCACCTTTATTCTGGGCTCGTGCCTGGCTGCCGTGGGCAGCCTTCTGGTGGGAATGAAATATCCCAAGATTGACCCTTTGATGGGGATGATGATTGGGCTTAAAGCCTTCGTCGCCGCGGTTCTCGGCGGGATCGGCAACGTGCAAGGGGCCGTGTTGGGGGCTCTTTTAATGGGTCTGTCAGAGGAAATGGTGGTGGCCTATCTCTCCAGCACCTACCGCGACGCTCTTGCTTTTGGTATTTTAATCGTGATTCTGATCTTCAAGCCCGCGGGACTTCTTGGTAAATACAGCGTGGAAAAAGTATAATGAAAGCCCTGAAAACACCTTTGATTTCACTTCTGGCTCTGCTTGTTCTTGGATCCGTTTTCCAGTTCGGCTTTAACCCCTATATTCAACTGACCGTGCAGTTTATCATCGTGAACGCCATTCTGGCCATGAGTTTAAATCTCGTCAGCGGCTTTACCGGCCAGTTCTCTCTCGGGCACGCAGGCTTTATGGCCATTGGCGCTTATACCAGCGCCTTCCTCAGTACGGAGTTTCAGACTCTTTTTACCGGGCCCCTGGCCTTTGTCGCTATCAGCCTTGCAACGATTCTTGGCGGTCTGCTTGCGGCCGCCGCGGGGTTTTTGGTGGGCCTTCCCTCCTTGCGCCTGAAAGGGGACTATCTCGCCATTGTGACCCTCGGTTTCGGTGAGATCATCCGTGTGGCCCTGCTCAATATGGAATCCCTGGGGGGACCTCGCGGAATCTCCGGCATTCCCTCCCTGCCTAACTTCTTCACCAGCTACGTCTACAGCGCGCTGTGGGCTCTGATCTGCTTCTTTGTAATTTGGCGCTTGATTCAAAGCAGCCATGGCCGCGGTTTTCTGAGCGTCCGCGAAGATGAGATCGCTGCGGAAGCCATGGGGATCAACACCACTCAAATGAAGGTGCGCGCCTTCGTGCTTTCAAGCTTCTTTGCGGGTGTGGCCGGATCCTTGTTCGCCCACGTCACCAACTACATCAGTCCAGCCTCTTTTACTTATTTAATGAGCGTCAATGCCGTCATCATGGTCGTCCTGGGGGGCATGGGCAGCATGACCGGCTCCATCATCGCCGCCATTTTTATTACGGTCCTGCCGGAGGCGCTGCGCTCCTTGCAGACCTGGACCGGAGTGGACCTGCGCATGGTCATCTACTCTTTATTGCTGATTCTGGTGATGATCTTGCGTCCCCAGGGTCTTTTTGGCGAAATGGAAGTGACTGACCTTTGGAGAAAATATGTCCGCAAATCTGCTTGAAGTGAAAAGCATCACGATGCAGTTTGGTGGTTTAAAGGCCGTGGACTCCCTGTCCTTTTCCATCCCCCAAGGCCAACTCGCCGGGCTGATTGGCCCTAACGGAGCGGGGAAAACCACCGTTTTTAATATGCTCACTGGAGTTTACCGTCCCACCCGGGGCGAAGTCCTTTTAAAGGGCGAGAATCTGGTCGGCAAAAAGCCCTTTCATATTTCCCATCTCGGCATGACCCGGACCTTTCAGAACATCCGTCTTTTTAAAAATCTCACGGTTTTGGAAAATGTCCTGATCGCCACCCATCAACATATTTCCTATGGCCTCAGAGATGCGGTGTTACTGAATAAAAAATTTCAGTCCCAGGAAAAATCCATGAAAGAGAAGGCCTTTGAGCTTCTTAAGATTTTTCACTTGGAAAACAAGGCCGCCGAGAAAGCCTCCTCCCTTCCCTATGGCGAGCAACGCAAACTTGAAATCGTGCGGGCCCTGGCCACGGATCCAAAACTGATTCTATTGGATGAACCCGCCGCGGGGATGAATCACTCAGAGACCCATCATCTGATGGAGACCATCGCCAAAATCCGTCAGGATTTCAACCTCACCATTCTCCTTATTGAGCACGACATGAAGCTCGTGATGGGGATCTGCGAAAACATCGTCGTGATTGATCATGGCGTGAAGATCGAAGAAGGCCCCGCCCAGAAAATTCAGAACTCTGAAAAAGTCATCCAAGCCTACCTGGGGGTTGAAGCATGAGCGGCAAAGCTCTGTTGAGCGTGAAAAATCTGGAAGTGTTTTACGGCGCCATTCATGCCCTCAAGGGCATCAGCTTTGATGTGTTCCGGGGTGAAGTTGTCTCCTTGATCGGTAGTAACGGGGCCGGAAAAACCACGACTTTAAGAGCTTTGTGCGGACTGGCCGAGGGGCGCGGTGAAGTCCTCCTGAATGGACATGACTTACTGAGGGTGCCCACCTACGAAAGGGTCCGCCTGGGAATCGCCCAGTCTCCCGAAGGGCGAGGGGTGTTTCTGAATCTCACGGTTTTAGAAAACCTGCAATTGGGCGCTTACTCCCGAAAGGATAAAAAAGAAATCCAAAATGACCTGGAACGTTGTTTGGATTTGTTTCCCCGTCTGCGCGAGCGCCTGCAACAGGTCTCTGGCACCCTTTCCGGAGGGGAGCAACAGATGCTGGCCATTTCCCGCGCTCTGATGTGCAAACCCCAATTGCTTCTGCTGGATGAGCCTTCCCTGGGGCTGGCCCCCAAAATCGTGTCGCAGATTTTTGAGATCATCAAAAAACTCAATGCCGAGGGAATGACCATTCTTTTGGTGGAACAAAACGCCAACCAGGCCCTGAAAGTCTCCCATCGCGCCTACGTTCTTGAAACCGGCAAGATCATCCTCGGCGGGACGGGTTCAGAGCTACTCAACAACGACATCATCCGCCAGGCTTACCTGGGCGTCACACTGTAAAATCAATCTGGAACTGAAGGACATCGCGGATATTGTAGCAAGAAGCCTTAAACAAGACGTCTTTGCCTAGGACTTCCGAATCCATCAGAATATAATTTTTCTGTCCGGTCCCGGCAATTCTTCTTTCATTGGGAACGATTTCCGGCACGCCAGGAAAGTTATTGCTGTGAACCGCGCTGGAGGTCAGCTCGTAGGTTTCATAGCCCAGCATCTCTTCTTCAATCCGGGAGATTTCCGTGTAGTGCACGTCCCCCGAAACGAAAATCACCTTCGTGGGGATCTTTCTGAGCTCTTCGATCAAGCCCGCAAACTGCACCGGATGTTTTCCGGCCACCGACTCCTTCGCCGGAAAGACGGGAAAGAACTGGCTTCCATTCATCAACCACACAGGACTGGTGTTGGCCCGAATCTGATCCATCATCCAGGTCTCTTGCTCCTGCCCCCACTGGGCATACCGGTCCTGGGACCCTTGAGGTTGACGGTAAGTCCGGTCATCAAGAAGGACAAAAAGGTGGTCCCGCAATTTGTAAGAAAAAGCAATCCCGGGTCCGCGATTGAGAAGGCGGCAGTGCTTTTCATCCTGGGCGAAAAAGTTCAGGAAGTTGGCTTGGGATTCCTTAATATAGGCATAGCTGGAGGTGCCGTTATCCTGGCCGAAATCATGGTCATCCCACACAGCGAGAATGGGAATGAGCTTTTTACTGTAGTAAATTTCCAAGGTGTTGCGGGCTTCGGCAAAACGCTTCCACAGAAGTTGGGGGGTCGCCCCTTGAGCTCCCGTTCCGCCATCCGCATACACCGCATCCCCGACGATAAAGATCACTTCCGGCTCATGGCGGACCATGTTCTTCCAGATAAGAGGATCATGGAGTTTTGCTTTCAAACAAGAGCAGACCACGAATTTCACAGTGGTCTTGTTCAAGTCCAGGGTTTGAAACTCCCTGACATCAAGTTCTTTTTTGGTGGCCGGGTGGACCACATGCAACTGGAAGGTCTCCCCTGGGTGCAGGTTAGAGAAAAATACTTTCAGGATCTTTTTAGGTTGTTGCGGGAATGAAATCTTCTGTTCGGCCTCCGGTTGCCATTTTTGTCCTGCGGAATTGGTGACAAACACCTCTAGGTCATTGGTGGTGTAAAGAATAGAAAACTGGGTGGTGCTATCGTCCGTCGCCCCTTGGAGGATGGAGGGGCCGGCTTTTAAAAGAATTCCGGGTAAAGGCAGGGTTTGCGGGGCTGTGCCGATGGCAAAAGCATGAAGAAGTCCTAATTTTAAAAACTCACGGCGCTGGAACTTCATAAGCAAAATCCTATTTGCTTTTTCGGCGCGGGCAAGAACTTTAAAAAACAAGGATAAGATTGTGTCAGGATACTGGAATGCCTCTGCTGGATGACAGCGCGAACGGGAAAGGACCGCCTCCTACCGCCGGAGCGGCGGTGGGGTCTTTGGTGGCTTCGGTTAGAAGAGGGAGAGGCGGGATTTCCTTGCTCTAGGTTCAAGGGGTCAGGGAGTCTTCTTTACTTTGGGATTCTAGCAAAAAGAATAGGGACTCTGACTTTCGGGGAGGAAGTTTTGCGCACAAACGATCGCAAAGATCTTTTTCAAAAATCAGGATCGAAAAAGTAAATCCGAACGCGAGCAGAATGAGGTCCGGGTATCGGACCTTGCTGGAATCATGTTGACAGGGGTTTTGTGTTTTTAAACGCCTCCTTGAGAGGACTTTGATTGAAGATCACGAAGCTTGGTGCGGGAGATTTTCGCGGGCCTTGCTGGGGCAATGAGGGGCTATAAACAGGCTTTGTGAGGACTTGTCAAAGTTCAATAGCAGCTACAAAAAGGCTCAAAAATTGAGTTTAAAAAACCATGATAGGGTCTCTCCAACCAAAGGAAAACCCCATGACCACTGAGAGCCTTCACATGAAATTGTCTGAACTGGTTAAGTCCGAGCGAAAAATCACTCACGAGATTTTACTTTGCATCCAGCAAATCGACCTAACCAAGGCTTATGCCGAGCTGGGCTACCCAAGCCTATTTGAATATCTGGTCAAAGCCCAAAAATATTCTGAAGGCGCGGCCCAGCGCCGGATCTCTTCTGCCCGTCTTCTTAAAGAACTTCCTGAGATTGAAAAGAAAGTGCAAGAGGGACACTTGAACCTCACCCAGCTCTCTAAGCTTGCCACGGCCACCAAACAAGATCAAAAGGCGACAGGACGAAAAGTCTCCACCGAACAAAAGCGGGAGCTTTTGGAACAGATGGAAAACAAAACGGGCTTTGAAACCGAACAGCTTCTCAATCAAAACTTTGAATGCAACCTGAAGCCCAAAAAAGAAATCACTCCACGAAAGCAAGCGTATGACCTCCATTTGAAGCTAACGCCAGAGCAATACGAAAAGCTTAAGAAAGCCCAGTCTTTGTTAAGCCATGTGGTTCACGACGGAGGCTTTGCCGAAATCATTGAGGTTCTTTGCGAGAAATTCATTCAAAAGAAAGAAGGCAAAGCCTCACGAAAATTCATCGCCGCTACGGCGGTCAAGTCAGAGGAAAATAATCAAGGACCTCTTGCAGAAGCCAAGGCCACCGCCGCTACGGCGGTCAAATTAACAGAAAATAATCAAGGAACTCGCGACGAGCTCGGGGCTACTGCCGCTCCGGCGGTGCAAAGCTCTGGGCGAAGGACTGACATCCCCGTTTCTCTGCAAAGGCTTATTTATCAGCGGGCGCAGGCTTGTTGTGAATACGTGAGCTCAACTGGGCATCGCTGCCGCTCGCGCTATCAGACGCAGGTGGATCATATTGTGCCGGTGGCGAAAGGGGGTGGGAATGAGCCCGCGAACTTACGCGTGCTTTGTCGCACGCACAACTTAAGCGAAGCGCGGCGGTGGGGAATTGGACGACGGTGCTGACCTTCGGGGGCGTCGTTTAGATTAATTCTGATTGAAGTTTTGCGCTCGGCGGCCCACGGCTTCAGCTTCTGGGCCCTGGATTCTGGGCCACAAACTCCGGGCCTCAGACCCTGTCCGGAGGTTTTATTCTTTGTTGATTAGGGTAATAATTTTCTTTGCTCGGCTTGGTAGCGGTTTTGGATTTTTTTCCAGATGTCAGAGTGAGGGCCGGTGATACCGTCAGGGCCGGAAAGACCGGCCAGGCCGCGGGTTTTAGGATCAAATTTTCCGCCGGGGAGGAATTGCCGCAGGTCCGGGCCTCCCCTAGTTGAAGCGGCCCCCGGCAAAGGCATACCATCTCCGTTCCAACCGCCGCCACCAGAGCCGCCGCTGGACCAAGACCCGCCACCGCCACCACCGCCGCGGAAACCGGCGTTCACCGCCGCAGCGGCGGCTGGGTTGTTCGCGCCCCCGGCCCCGCTGCCACCGCCATTTTCGGCGGACAGAGCGCCTCCGCTTCCGGAGTCATTCAAGGGCCGACCGCCCTTGGCGCCGCCAACATCCTCCGCGCGGCTTGTATCCGCTTTCAAGTTCGGATCACCCTTCCAACTTACATCATCCAAGAGGCCCGCGGCGTCCAATCCGGATCCCGCGCCCGCCCCCCCGGCCCCGCCCGACAAGCTCGACGCCGAGTATTCCCCATCCCCGAACCCACCGCCGGCCGCCTTCAGAGAAGCCCCTCCGCAAGAGGCCGCATTGGGATTGTTTTTACAGATACAAATAGGATTACTTGCGGCCACGGAAGGATTGGAACAATCCGACGCCATCGATTCACAACCAATGGCCGTTGGATTGGACCCACAATAACTATAAAGATCCGTATTGGTCTGATTCGCGCAGGTCTTTGCGCCGCCAAAGGTGTTCACAATATTCACCATGGCTTGGTTGGCCTGCTGGATTTTCACATCCAAGCCCCGGCAGGCCCGAAGGTATCCATCGACCTGTTCCTGGTAAGCCGCCTGCATCCCGGCACTGTCCACCGCCGAGGCGGCATTCCCGCAACTGGAATTACAACGTCCTCGGGAGTTGATGCACATCTGGGTGAAAGCCACCACCGCCGCATTGGCGCCCGCCAAAGCCTTCCCGATGCCCGTGCATGCCGCCTGGATCCCCATTTGCGAGGTCATTCCCACGGCAAAGTTGGACAAGGTCGTCTGGGCCCCTTGTATCTGTTCATCTTGATCCTGGTCACAATCGCTTTGGGCTTTTAAAGAATCCGTCTGGCACTGGGCCACCGCTTGTTGCACGGCGGAGCCGGGAGAATTTCCGGCCGAGCGGGAGGACTCCGGAGAAGACCCGCTGGCTTTGGGCCCGCATACGCAATTGGCTTCATCCCAGGTCCCATAGTCGCCGCAGATCGTGCGGACGTTCGTAGGGCGCTGGCACGACTTGCCAATCCCCCAGCCCCCACCTTTATTACCCCGCACCGCCTCGGCGTGAGGCCCCACGACCAAGACCATCATCAATAAGAGGAAAAAAATGTGTTTCATGCCCATTCCCTGGACTTAGTATCGTCTTAAAGAAGCGACTTCTAAAGGACAATCCAGCAGGGCGTCTCATAATGAGAAAAATCAATTCGCGAGAGGCCAACTCACCTTCAATACCGGCCGCTGCTCCCCATGGGATATGAATTTCAGGGAGAGATTCTGGTTCATCCATCGCTGAACCATGGCCTGTTCGGACTCACTCATCTCGGCGTTAAAAAAATGAAAATCAAACTGCGCCAGAGGAAGATTGAGTTTGAGACTTTCTGTTTGCCCCTTCTTGTTTTCAAATTCCACGGCAACCCGGGCAAAATTGTCCTTGGGCTTGGGTTTTTGCACCCGATAATTCAGAACCAAGGGATCTTTATAAAATTCCCGCGAGCTTTCATCCCCCAACTCCAGCTCCAAGGATTGTTCACGCAGCTTGAAGTTCGGAGAATGGGACAAAACATAGGATTGCAGCAGGGTGCTGACTGCCTTCCAGTCATAAGACACCGGCAAAGTGCAATGGATGCCGTCCTCAAAATCCACCACGCTCAAATTGTTGCTGTCGACTTTCATGCTTTTATTTTGTAACAGCTCCGAGTTCAGGTCATAGCGCACCAGAAGATCGGCGTGGTTGGCCAGGATCAACACGGGTTTCTTGACGTCCTTATAAGACTTCCAAAAATCATTGAGCTCCCAGAAGCTGGCCCCATCGGCAACCCCCGGCGGGAGTTTCACCGAAGCCACGTACGACAATCCACCGTGATAGGTTCTCACCACCTCGGACACAGTTTTCTTTAAAAACGCGAAATTCTCATGATCCTGCAAGGCGGGGATTTTTTTCTCCAGACGGGAGAGGCGCTTTTGGCTCCACAAATCCACGGCCAAGGCGAAGGGTTTATTGGACGTCACCCCATCCATCGTCTCTTCCAGGTTCACCACCGGGCAGAACCCCATAAAACTTTGATAAAGGCTTTGCCCCTTGGGGGAATTTAGGTCATTGAGCAAAGAGGCGTACAGGACCCCATGCCCGCCCAGGCTGACACCGAACAGGTGCAGACTCTCAATCAACCGGCTTAAAGGTTCATTGGAGTCGCGGAGGATCTGAGCCACCAGAATGTTCTGAATGCCCTCATCATACCCGCCAAAGGAGAAGCGGGAGTTGTTCTCCACAAAGTCCGTTCCGGACATATTCTCCAGAAGCAGCACGTTAAAAGGTGCCTGTTCGAATAACATCATCAACCACGCCCGCTCGGGCATAAATTCTTCGACATTGGCGAAAATTCCCAGCCGCAGGATGACAAGAGGCCTTTTTTTGAAATCCCCTTTCAAGCCCAACAGCCCCTTTAACTTGATATTACCCGGCAGATGAAAGACCACCCGATGAAGGAAGGGATGCTCCTGGGGATGATACTCCATCGTCATCATTTTCGTCATGCTGGCCAGGGGGCTGCGGTAACCGGTCTCTAGCTCAGACCCGCAATCCTTGAAGTACTTCTGGATCAAAGCGCCCTGCAACTGAACAGACGAGCGCAGGCGAGGGTCGCGAAGACGGGCCCCCCAGAGTTCCGTGGAGCACTTGGCGGAAAGAAGCTTCCCTTCGCCCGTTGGAGACCAGGATAAGACATTCTGAAAAAGAAATTTGAGCAAGACGGGATACTGCCCCTGGGATCTCCCGGCATAGGGGGAGCTTTCATCCGCAAATTGAATGCGTGAGGACTGAAATTGACGCATGAAAGCCTGTTGCTGGTTGAGAGCGGCAGAGGCGTGAGAGAAGATCGTCATCAAAATCAGAAAAGAAAAAGAGCCTATCATCCGAGTCATAAGACAACAGTCTGCTAGATCCCATTTCCCGAGTCACGAAAAACCCTTAACAGAACACAAACCAAAAAGGTATTTGACTTCAATGTCATCCCCCCACAGTCTTTTAGACAGACACTTATGATAAAGACACCTAGCGCCCTCACCAAGTTTATTCTGGGAGCCCTCGTTGCCCTGGCAACTGCTCTGCCCTTCAACTTCTCCTATGCCGAATCTTATGCCGAAAGCCAAGAGTCGGAGTTCCTGGAACCGATAGGACTCCTTGAACCCGTCGGGTTTTTCGACCGGATCCGCAATGAGATCTCAAAGATCAGCATCCGCGCCCAGGTCGACATCGTCAATGCCGCGCTCTACGACGGGCTCGCCACGGCCCTGTCTTACCGCTTCGAATCCGAACCTTCGTACATCGACGGCTACTACACCCGCGTGGATAAGTACCAACTCCGGGTCAACCTGAGGCCGGGGGATTTTCTGGACGACGACACCGAACCCTTTGGTTTTGATATCCGGAAGAACGTGGATGTGTTTTTTGCCCGTCAGTTTAAGACGCAAAAAGAAACCTTCACCGCTCTCCCTTATACTTTCCGAAACTTCCCCCTGACCGCCGATCGTGCCATCCGCAGGATGAATGTGGGGGACTTTGTCGCCTTTCAAGCCAATCTGAGCCTGATTCTTTCTGTCGGGGCCTTTCCGGAGATTGGCGGAACCATCGGCGTGGGCGCTTCCACCCACGTTTTTGTTTCCGGGGAGTTCATGATTCACTTCTACCGGATGCCCAACAACCACATCCGCCTGAAGATCATCGCCCTGCGGGGACAAGGGGGCGGGGCAGACGCCGGCCTTCGCCTCAAGCACGGATTGAGTCTCATTGGTTTATCCATCGTGGATAAAGGCATTAAGAAGATCGTGGGCTTGAAACCTTTGGATCTGAGCCTCAAAAAGACCCACAACGAGCTTTTCATGATCGACTATGTCTTTGATTTAAATGACCCGACCGCCGCCCAAGCCTTTAATGACGTGATCAAAAAGAAATTGCGCTTTAAAGACATTCCCATCGCCAATCCCGTGGCAGACGCCCAGCAATTGCGGGAGGCCGTGATCACGGACATCGGCAGTACCGAGAAAATCGCCCACGAAGACTACGCTCTTAAATCCACTCTACGCCGGATCCACCGCATCTTCAAAGGCTCCAATGAGCTTCAATCCTTCTCCGGCCGGTTCCAGGTCGGCTTTCGAGTGGCAAAATTTGCCAAAGGCTTTGATTACGTTCAAAACAAGGTTCTTGATACGGATATGAATGAGATCCGGCATCCTTACTTATTGGACACCTATTCCATTTTTTCCCGGGCCCGGTTTTTATACGGAATGTACGGATGGCAGAAATCCGCGGACACCAGTTTGTTATTTAGCGCGGATGAAAAGTTCAACCCCTCGGAGTTTATGTCCTTGATCCAGCACCGGGAGGTCAAGATGAAAACCTTCCGTGAAGACCACTTCCAGGAGTTCCGCGAGCATGTCCGTGAAACCCTGCCTCCTGCGATCTACACTAAAATCGATTGGAAAAACTGGAACTTTCACCACGGCTCTTTACCGAACGGTTACTTTGAAGAGGAAATCTTCTTTGAGCCTGAGGCCATTTCCCACATCCCCTACCGGGATCGCGCCACCATCGAAAAGACCTACACAGAGTTTATCGTGGCAGCCGGCCGCCCGAAGTCCGCTCCTCACCATGGCATTTTCCTGGATCCTCGCCGCTTCGGGGACAACTGGATTGAAGCCTACCGCGCCGACCTCGAAGAGATCGCAACCCAGTTGGTGGTGATCTTCAGCCCCACCACCAGCACGGAGCAACGCTACGAAAGTTATAAAAAACTAAAACGGATCCCGCTCTATCGCGAAACCATTGCGGGCTATCTTCTGAGCCTTTTGCCCCCAAATGACTTGGATCGCCTGCTGACCTATAAGCTCACGATGTCGGCCAAAGGGGCCCCGCCGGTGTCCTTTGAATTTGGAACATTTGAAAATAGAAATCTTTATGAATCCCTGATGTACGTTCAGAATCTCGTCACCAACCGCAACTACGACCTCCGGATCCTGATTGAGGAAGGAGAGGATATCCGGGAAAACTCAATGTACTGAGCTTTTCCTAACAGAGGGTCGGCCGCGGCCCCTCTTCAGGGACTTAAAAGAGCTTCTCCAAGACGAGAAAATGAAGGTCCGGCACCTTGGGAACCCCAAAACGTTCATCCCCATAAGGAAAAGGTTTTGTCTCCCCTGTTTTGCGGTAGCCCCGCGCCTCGTACCAGCGGATGAGTTCCGCGCGGTGGGCGATCACCGTCATCACCATCCGCTGGCAATCCCAGAACTCGGCAAAGGCCTCGGCTTCTGCGAGAAGCAAGGCCCCTAAACCTTTTCCCTGCAGCGACGGCTTGACGGTGAGCATTCCCAGATAACAAGCCTCCCCCTGCCGCTCAAGATGAACACAACCTTCGATTTTTCCGTTGGTTTCGTTTTCAGCAATCAAGATCACGGAGTCCTCCTTGGCCAAAAGCTCCCCGACTCCTTGCGCATCGATTCTCTGCCCTCCAAGAAGATCCGCCTCGGTGGTCCAGCCTTTCTTGGAGCTCTCACCACGGTAGGCCGAGTTGACCAACTCCTGAATCTCCGTAGCCTGATCGCTGTTTGCCTGCGTAAACTCCCAGCTCATAACGAATTCTCCTTTTTCGGAAAGAGGCTTTTATAAAATAAAAACCCACGTCCTTCAACGTGGGTTTTGGGGGTCTTATTTTCAGCTTTTTTACTGAGCGAGAACTAGTGCTTGGCTCTCTTTTCGGATTTATCCGCCTTCTCTTTGCGAGATGCCTTAGGAGCCTCTTCCGCCAGGGCTTCCGCTTCAGATCCTTCCTCACCCGCTTCCGGAGTCGACATTAAAAGTTTGCCGATTCCGTGAGAGGCCAGGATTTTATTGCGAAGCTCAGTCATGGTCTCAGGATGCTCTTTCAGGAATTGTTTCGCCTGATCGCGGCCCTGTCCCATGCGTTCCCCATTATAAGAGTACCATGCCCCGGACTTCTCAACGAGATTCGCGGTCACCGCCAAATCCAGCAAGTCGCCGCTTTCGGAGATCCCCTCGCCGTACATCAAATCGAACTCAACTTTAGTGAAAGGAGGCGCCATTTTGTTTTTCACAACCTTCACCGCCGTCCGGTTGCCAACGACATCTTCGCCGTTTTTAATCGCGCCGATACGACGCACATCCAAACGAACGGACGCATAGAATTTCAACGCATTCCCACCGGTGGTGGTTTCGGGGTTCCCGAACATCACGCCGATCTTCATACGGATCTGGTTGATGAAAATAACCAGGGTGTTTGAACGAGCGATCACACCGGTCAACTTTCTGAGGGCCTGAGACATCAAACGGGCTTGCAGACCCATGTGGCTGTCACCCATTTCACCTTCAATCTCCGCACGGGGAACCAGAGCCGCCACCGAGTCCACGACCAATACGTCGATGGCGCCGGAGCGAACGAGAGTTTCCGTGATCTCCAGAGCCTGCTCTCCGGTGTCCGGTTGGGAGATCAAAAGATCTTCGGTATTCACTCCCAATTTGCGGGCATAGTTCACATCCAAAGCGTGCTCGGCATCGACGAAAGCCACAACGCCGCCCTTTTTCTGGGCTTGAGCGATGGTGGACAAAGCGATGGTGGTTTTACCGGAGGATTCCGGACCGTAGACTTCCACAATACGACCTTTGGGAAGACCGCCGATCCCCAGAGCGATGTCCAAGCTCAAAGCCCCTGTGCTGATGGCTTCGACATCTTTAACCAGGCTTTCATTCTGACCCAGGCGCATGATGGACCCTTTACCGAATTGCTTTTCAATCGTTGAAACCGCCAATTCAAGAGCTTTCACTTTCTCGCCGTGACCTTTATTATCTTCTTTTTCTTTTGTAGGAGCTGCCATGTTTTTTACCTCATTTTTCTCACCGCCATCCCCGGCGGTGAACCGTTGTTAAACTTTTAAATTCGAAATCAAGTATTCCAATGCAAAGCGGACGGAGGCTTGCTGAATTTGCTTGCGTCCCCCGGAGAAGTGCTTTCGAACCGCGCCCTCAACGCTGCCCCCAGCAAGGCGGGGGCCAATCATTGCAAAGCATACAGTTCCCACCGGCTTGTCCGGGGTGCCCCCCGTCGGACCGGCAATTCCGGTGATCGCTACGACCACATCCACTTTCAATTGCTTGCGCGCTCCTTGCGCCATTTGAAGAGCGACGGACTCGCTCACAGCACCTTCGTTCTGAAGTGTGCTGGCCTGGACTCCTAACAAATCCATCTTGGCCTCGTAGGAGTAACTCACCACAGATCCCATAAAAACATCCGAGACCCCCGCTAAAGAAGTGAGAGTCGCGGAGAGCAATCCGCCGGTGCAGCTCTCCGCAAATCCAATCTTCAGTTTGCGGGAGCGAAGAAGAGTTAACAATTCGCTGAGTAACTTCTGGAGGGATTCATCGGCCTGAAAATCATTCATGAAGTGAACACCATGACCTGCTGACCTAACCACGAGGTGTGTTGATAGATGTATTGTAAAATAAGACTGGCAATAATGCCAGCAACTACATCATCAATCACCACCCCGAGTCCCCCCGGAACCTTCTTGTCCAAGTATCCTATGGGAAAAGGTTTAAGAATGTCCAGCACTCGAAACAATAAAAAGCCCGTCAGAAGGGATTTCCAGGTCATGGGAAGCCATGTCATAGCGATTAAAAATCCGATCACTTCATCAATCACAATCTCTTGGCGGTCATGTCCGCCCATTTCTTCCTGGTAAATTTGGGCAGAAAGTATGGCAATTGGCAGAAAGAGAATCACAAAAGACATGTAAACGAGGGGGCCTGCCCAAGAAAGGAGCAAAACCAAGGGGAGAGTGGCGAGAGTCCCCGCCGTGCCAGGGCTCTTAGGGAAAAACCCAACGCCAAAAAATGTCGCCAGATGTTTAAGGAATTTCCGCAACCAGAGTGCATTTTCAAACATAATCGTCCCGCAACTGACTCAAAATGAGATTTTATTGTAAATCCAGGGAGTCACAGAGTCCCTATGTTATACTTTGATCATGAGACTCATACCAAGATTATTTACTCTTCTGGGGATCTTGATGCTGGCCATCAGCTATCAAAATTTTTCCTCTATTGAGCCCTCAGAACAAGACTCTTTAAATACACTCAAAATCATTGATGAAATGAACCACTTCCAAAAAGGAACCACTGAAAACCCCGCGCTGGCCGTTCCTGCCGGTGGGCATGATTTAAAATCCGTAAGCAATGACTGGGCGCAACGCCAAACCAGCCTCTGGCTCAATGGCTATGATAAAAAACTCGAATCCGCCCTGACCGCCAAATTGAACTCCTGGACAGAGAGTCTTTTAAATTCCAAGGAGGACGCAGCGGAGTCCCCGACCGCGCAAGAAACTGCGGAAGCCCCCGGAGAGTTGCAAAAACCCGCCCTCGGCGACTCCCATAAGGTGCGCCCCAGCCTGCGCTTTGCCCGGTTGAATTCCCTGAAATATGACCTTGGCGGGAGTTCGAGCTTGGACCTCACCGCCGACCCTGGCAATACGCGTTTCAACTACACCCAGGCCCTGAGCCAAAGAACCCGCTTCGGGCTCGAACACAAGACCGCCGGCCGACAGACACAAATGTTCCTGAAATACGATTGGTAAGATACCTGTACCGAGCCCCCTAAAAAAGTGTTACAACCCCCTCCATGTCGGAGTCCGAAAAGCCCAAAACGGCTTATAGCCATCAGCTTTACGCAAAAAAGAAAGTCATGGATCTGGTGGCTCTCAGGGATCACTCTGAGAAGGAGCTGCGCACGAAATTGCGGGAGTATTTCCGGCGCAACCTCCAGTACCGCAAACGACTGGCGCAAAAGCAGCATCGGGAATTTACGGAAGACACCGAGGAAAATCAGCGGGAGATCCAAGCCGCCATTGAGGGGGCCATTGATTTCGCCAAAGAGCAGGGGTGGTTGGGGGATCCGGAAAACCTCTCCCGAAAAATGGCGCAAACCCTCCACCGGAAGAACAAGGGCCTTGGTTATATCAATAACTACCTGAAGGAAAAGGGCCTGCCCCCGGTCGGGGACGACCGCGATTTGGAGCTTGAAAAGGCTCTCGCTCTTGTGAAAAATAAATACTCTGATTTATCCGGACTTAGTTTTGAAGAAAAAAGGAAAGAACAGGCTCGCGTCGCCCGCTTTCTGGCGGCCCGGGGGTTTGATTCTGAAATCGTGCGAAAGGTGATTTATGAAAAGCTCTGAGATTAGAAACGCGTTTATCAACTACTTTAAAAAGAACGGCCACACGCCGGTCGCGTCTTCGTCTTTGATCCCGGAAAATGACCCTACTTTGCTTTTTGCCAATGCGGGGATGAACCAGTTTAAGAACACCTTCCTGGGCCTTGAAAAACGGGACTACACCCGCGCCGTCAGCGTGCAAAAGTGCGTGCGCGCCGGCGGCAAACACAATGACTTGGAAAATGTGGGCTTCACCGCCCGCCATCACACCTTTTTTGAAATGCTCGGGAACTTCTCCTTCGGCGATTACTTCAAAAAAGAAGCCATTCACTTTGCCTGGGAGTTTTTAACCAAGGATTTAAAGATCCCCAAAGAGAAGCTCTATGTGACCGTCCACCTCTCCGATGACGAGGCCGCGGAGATCTGGCACACGCAAGAAGGGGTTCCCCGCGAACGCATTTTCCGTTTCGATAAAGACAATTTCTGGAAAATGGGCGACACCGGCCCTTGCGGCCCCTGCACGGAAATCTTCTACGATCACGGTCCCAAAGCAGGCAGGGAGTCGGATCCCTACAAAGGCATCGCCTCCGGTGAGGACCGCTTCGTGGAAATCTGGAATCTGGTTTTCATGCAATACTTCGAAAATCCTCCCGGCACCCTGACACCGCTGCCGAAACCCTCCGTGGACACCGGCGCGGGCCTTGAGCGCGTGGTGGCGGCGATGCAGGGAAAGTTCAATAACTATGACACGGATCTCTTCGCTCCCATGATCGAAAAGGCCTGCCAGATCGGCGGCCTTGACTATGTAACGGACGTGGATGTTCTGGCGAAAAACCCCGAGATCCGCGAAAGAACCGCCGCCATCCGCGTTCTTGCCGATCACTGCCGCTCCGCCGGCTTTTTGATTGCAGACGGGGCCTTGCCCTCCAATGAAGGGCGAGGCTACGTGCTCCGCCGAATCATGCGGCGGGCGATCCGCTACGGGCATAAGCTCAATGCCAAGCACTCCTTCCTGCCGGCCATGGTCGAGGCGATGATTGATCATATGGGGGATTTCTATCCTGAACTCGTCGCCCGCAGAACTCACATTTTGAGCACGGTCAAAGACGAAGAAACGCGCTTCCTCGACACCCTTGAGCAAGGCTCGCATATTCTGAACGAGGAACTTGCCAAGGCCAAAGCCCGCGGGCAGAAGAGCCTCTCGGGGGAAGTGATTTTCAAACTTTACGATACCTTTGGCTTCCCCGTGGATTTGACCGGGTTGATCGCCGCGGAACAAGGCATTGCCGTCGACGAAGCCGAATTTGAAAAAGAGATGGATGCCGCCCGGGCCAAAGCCAAAGCCTCCTGGAAGGGCAAGGGACTTCAGGCCGACGAGGCTCACCTTTTGAAGTTTGCCCAGGAGACAAAAACAAAAGCCGGCCCCACCCAATTTGTGGGCTATGAATCCACCACCGGGCAATGCGCCGTGGTCGCGCTCTCTGACGGAACCCAGCAGGTCCAAAGCCTGAAAACCGGACAAAGCGGTCTTCTGGTTTTAAATAAGACCCCCTTCTACGCTGAAGGCGGCGGCCAGGTGGGCGACCAGGGCGTCTTGAAAAACGCCGAAGTCACCCTGAACGTGCACAACACGACCAAGTCCTCCGAGGTTCACCTGCATCATATCGAAGTGCACTCGGGAGAAATCCGCGTGGGCGACAGCATTCTTGCCCAGGTCGCGGAAAGCGAACGGCGCAACACCATGTCCAATCACTCGGCCACTCACCTGATGCACGAAGCGCTTCGCCGCGTGCTCGGGCCCCATGTGACCCAAGCCGGGTCCTTGGTGGATGCGACCCGCACCCGCTTTGACTTCACTCACAACAAGGCCCTGACCCCAGAGGAAATCGCTGAAGTGGAAAACATGGTCAACACGGAAATCGGCAAATGCCTTGAGGTCACCGCTGAGGTCATGAAACACAAAGACGCCCTGGAAAAAGGGGCCATGGCTTTGTTTGGTGAAAAGTACGGGGAGGAAGTCCGCGTCCTTACCATGGGGGATTTCTCCTGCGAACTTTGCGGCGGAATCCATGTGAAAAACACCTCCCAGATCCGCCTGTTCAAAGTGGTTTCCGAGGGCGGCGTCAGCGCCGGGGTTCGCCGGATCGAAGCCGTGACCGGGGATCTGGCGGTGCAGTACTCCCTCTATAGCATTCAACAAAACCAGCAGGCCCGCAGTGCCGCCGGACTTGAGCCAGCCTGGTCTCATTTCCAATCCCAGGCCGAGACGGCAGAGGCTGCCGGTGTCGCGGCCTGGATTGAAAACAAAAAAAATGAGATCAAACTGCTTGAGAAAGAAATCAAAAAACTTCAAGGCAGCCAGATCGATATTGAGGATTTGGCAAGAAAAGCCCAGAACTTTAATACCAAAACCGGGGCCGCGAAATTAGTTTTAGCGGATGTGGCTCTGGAGGATCGCGAAGTCCTTGCGCAAGTCACCGACCATCTGAAAAACAAGATCCAAAAAGGCATCGTGGTGGTGGTGGGCCAGGGGGATGCCACCCATCCGGTGATTGTGTCCGTCAGCAAGGATATCGCCGGGGAATATTCCGCAGGAAATCTGCTCAAAGAAGTCGCTGCCGTCATGGGTGGAAAAGGCGGCGGGCGACCGGACTTCGCCCAGGGCGCGGCTCCCGATCGCAGCCGGCTTAGCGACGCCTTTAAAAAGGTTCAGCAGATTCTTGGGGTGTAAAAGCTTATTTCTGCACGACCTGGAATTCACATTTCTTCGCGGAGAGATTGCTTTGGACATGGGCTAAGAAGCCCTGAAGGAGGTCCTTGTGCTCTCCGCAAAGATCCGGTCCCTTGTGGCAGCCACTCATGGCTTCACCCAAAGAGATCTCTGTCGCGGGGAAATGAAGTTTCGCGTAAGGGAAGCGGTACTCCATAGTGCAAACCCGTTGTTCGTCCACCACGGCCTTGTCTTCACAGATTTTAGCGGAATCCAGGATGGTGTGAAGTTCACCCACCTCGCTGATGGTGAGACAGTATTGGACCCCGTTGACAATCTCGTTGTTCTGATCCAGCACATGAATCACTCCGGTTTTAACATCAATTTCCAGGTGATGACTGGCAAAAGTCGATTCTGGTTTGGATTGTTGGAGGGCCGGCTGTAACTGGGACTCGAGATAGGCACTCTCAGGAATTTCCAGGGTTTCCGTCTGGGAAACATCGATTTTTTCAGAAGGCTGCACTTCCGCGGGATTGTTCAAAGAATCAGAAGAGTTGATATCAGAAAGTTTCTGCGAGCTGCAGTTTTGATAGCCCACCACCAGGCAAAATGCGAATCCGGCAAAGACGTACCTTTTCATGAATCCCCCATAGACACAGGTTCCCTGGCCTTAAGTACTGCAAACCCGGGACCGACCCTGGTCTTAGTATATTCGGCTAGGTCGTGTAAGAACTTGACGGTGTCTGAAGCCTGATGAGCAATTCTCATAATGAAACAACAACCTCCGCGCCCCGGGTTTCCCCGAAGCTCTCTTCTACAAAAGAGAGCCCTGGCAGTACTGGGCTTTCCCGAAAACATTGGTTTGAATGCCGCAGGCGTTGAGAGCCGTGATCAGAAGATCATTCTGATTGCGGCCTTGGGCATCGACGATCCGCCCGGTTTGAATGCGGCCTCCGCCCTGCCCGGCCAGCACAAAGGGCATATTCACCCGGGAGTGCTGGGAGCCCCAGGTGTCCATTCCCATGATCATGGTGGTGTTATACAGGGCCGATTTCCCGTCCGGGTCCGTGATTTCTTTGAGAGACGACAGCAGATTGGCCACTTTCTGAAAATGAAACTTATCATGCGAGAAAAGGGCACTGACGCTATTGGCATGGGCATAGCTGTGATGGGAGTTGGGCGCCCCGCCCCCGCTGTAGGTCTGTTCATTGGAGCCTGTGGCGGTCACATAACTCACCACCCGGGTGAGATCCCACTCAAAGGCGATCTTGATCAACTGATTGAATTGGTCAAACCGGGAGTTCAGAACATCCAGGCTCAGGGACTCAAGGTCCGAAGAGGACAAGGTCCCAGGCCGTGTCATGCTCGGACAGGGTTTGGAAGACGAGCCTCCACCCCCGCCCCCGGACTGGGTCGCGGCGATATCGGCATTGATTTGTTTTTCCGTGTCCGCCAAAGCCGCCAGCATGCCGTCGAGTTTGTGCGAGTGTTCTGAATCCATCCCGAATTTATTTTTTGCCGACTTGACGCTGGAGAGTTGAAAATCCACGATGCTTTTTCGCCGGTTGAGGATCTGCAATTTTTCAGTGTTGGTTGTGACCGGCTGATTGGACCCGCTCCCGCAAATGGTCAACAGGCGGTCAAAAATCTTGGTGTAAAGAGCGGCCGGGTCCCCGATGGGAGTAATGGCATTGGCCAGGCCTTGCTGTCCTGCCGCCCCCTGCTTAAAGGAAACATAAATCTGCGGCCCGGCCTGACGGCTTAAACCCAAGCCGATGACCAGGCTGTCAAAGGGCGTGGCCATGCCCGGGACGGTCTTGTAATACTCCGCGATTTTCTGGTCCGCGGAAATATCCCAGGACTCCCAACCGTAAGAATCCTGCCCGTCAAAGCCCTGCTTTTTCCAGCAGTGGATGCGACCCCCGGTAAAACAAACCGCAGTGCCGCCGCCATGTTCATCCCCCCGGCCTCCGTCTTCATCGCGGTAGCCGTTGGACATGGTGAGGTTTTTAAAAAGCACGAGATCCTGACTGAGAGACTGCAAAGGCTCCACCACCAGGCCCGACAAATTGCTCATTGAGGCCGGAAGATAATTGGTGGGAAGACATCCTCCCCCTTTGAAAATTTGCAAGTAGCGGGGGGATTTATTGAAATCAACCGCAGCCATAGCCCCCATCGAGCGAAGAAGGGGGGACAAAAGAAAGGCGGTGATTCCAAACTGTTTGATAAGCTCACGGCGGCTGATCAGGTTTTTAGTTCGACTCATAGGGGCTTTTCTCCTTACTGCCTCTGAGCGAAACGGTTTGAAGTCGCAAGATAGTCCAACAAAAGTTTAATATCTTTCCCCTCGGCCAGGGCGTAGAACATCTGGCGCAGGGTGGGATCGTCGGAGGGCACCTCATCGCGTCCCATATAGAAGCGGAAGAGCTGCCGGATAAAACATTGTTTGAATTGCAGGGACTCGGTGAAAAACTGCACGGACTCCACCGGTGTGCGAAGGGTGGTGGGTTTATTATCGATAAAATTCACAGTCACGACCGGGTCAATGGTGGCGCCATGGTCCAGGGTCCGCCACTGGCCGATGGCGCTGTAATTTTCAAGGGAGAAGCCAAAGGGGTTTAGGTAATTGTGGCAGCCGGCGCAGGAGGCGGAGCCTGTCACAGACTCAATTTTCTGCCGTTGGGTGGTGCCGGTGGCATTATCCAGAACCGCCGAGACTCCATTCGGAGGAGGAGCCGTGGCGATGCACAGAGCTTTATTTAAAATCATTTTCCCGCGTTTAATCACCGCGGTTTCATTGGATTGAGCCAAAGAGGCCAGAAAGCTTGCCTGGGTGAAGAGCCCCCGGCGCTGGGTGGGGTCCACCTTGACAGGAATACTTCCGTCATTCGCGGCGGCCCAGACTCCATACAAAGGGGCCGTTTGTGCTGAGACAAAATACTCGTTGGAACTGAGCATCTCAGCCAGATTTGGAGCCGCTTTGGAGAGATGGAAATTCAAAAAACGGTAGGTCTCATCAATCACGGCCTGAGCGACAGAGCGGTCAAAACCGGGAAAGACCGCCGGGTCCTTCTGCATGGCCTCCGGATCCTTGATTTCAAGCCAGGCATTAAAGAAGCGGATCAGTTTGTCTTTGGCCTCATCCTTTGCAAGGAGATTTTTTGCCAACTGCACCCGGGCCTCGGTGGTTTGCGCGGAAGTCGACTCCAGCCCGAAGCGGATGGGAGGAGCGTCCGTTAAAACATAAGACATGGCCTGCAGAAGTTCGGGCTGTGAGAGAGTGTTCACGGAAGCTCCCGGCAATTCGGCCCGGAATAAGAATGTGGGGGAGGTGATCACGACCTCGGCCAGGGCGCTGGCGGCCAGATTGAGATTTTTCTCTTGATTATAAAATGTCGTAAAGAAGTTCACGTAAGTGTCCACCTCAGAAGCACTGGCCGTGGAACGAAACGCCTTCGTGACGAAAGCCCGCGCCTGCTGTTGCAAACAGCTCAGCGAGTTGTTCTGGGAACTGCAATTGATCAAGGCGGAAGAGTTGGCCGCAATCCGGTCGAGAAGGGGTTTGATCGCCTCTTGATAGGCTGCCAGATTCACGCTGTTGATATTTAAAAGATTGGCGTCCGTTTCATAAAGTTCCCGCGTCGTGGGGTCTTTCGGAAGGGCGTTGGCAATGGGCTCCCTCACATAGGAGGGAAGAAGGGTCTGCAGCGTCAACTCGAGTTGTTGCCGTCCCAGGCGCACCAAGCGAGCCTTGGCAAAGCTGGTTTCATCCGCGGGCATGAACTTCTTCGCGCTGGCGAAAATATCCGGAGCGGTCGTCTGGGCGACTTGATCGGCGGCGGTGGGATGGCCAGGAGAACCCGGTCCATTCGGAGAAGACGAGAAAAAGGAGAGGGACGTATCCGACAACTGAAAGCCTCCGCCGCTGCAGTTGAGATAAAACATCGGCAGCACCATCACTGCCACGATGAACCAAAACCCTCGCATTCTTTTCCCCCTCTGACTTTGCCTATAAGTTTAACATTGATGGTCAAAAAGAATGACGTATTTGGTTGAGTTGTTTCAATTGGAGACAAAAGTGATGAAAAAAAAGACATTGGTTCCGTTTCTGCTGTCGAGTTTTTTATCACCTCCCCTATGAAACTCACATTTTTGACGTGACTCAGTCAGGATGGAAACTTCACCCCTTAGGGATTGCTCCCCACGTGAAGTTGCTCTAGTGTGCTCAAAAACAAAAAAGGAAACATCTATGAATAAAATGATCTTAGGTTTTTTATTACTGGCCGGTGTCTCTACCCAGGCCGCGCAAGTTCCCGTCTTCAACTGCACCGTTCCCGGAAAGCCTTCCACTGTCACTTTGGAAGTGGCGGTCTCGGACAATGAGTCCGTCGACTACGTCACTGTCACTTTGAATGACAAAGGCGCCATCAACCTTTTCACTCAAATGGAAAAAGGCGGAGCCCAAAAGCAAGTTGCAGCGGGAAACCTCGGCACTCTGGTCTTTGGCGAACAAATCAGTCAGGGTGATGATGGTGTGCTTCGAGACTCCGGGATTCTGTCTCTGAGCCAAGATGCCGGAAAGTGGAATGGACTTCTTTCTGCTAAAGGAAGCGTCTATCCTCTTGAGTGTACTAAGTTGTAATTTGCTACGAGCAGTTTTTATTTTCTAATTCGCTCATCCCTACTGCCACCGCCTCCTCGGCGGTGGTGGTTCCCTCCCCCAAGCCCCCCTTCACTTCATCTTCTTCGATCTAAACGCCCGCAAAAGGTGTCAAAGCAAAGTCCCTAGATAAGCTCTCCTCCGACGCTTCCAAACCTCTTTAGAAAACCCAAAAACCATGGGCAAAAAAAAAGGACTTGCCGTTTCCGACAAGTCCTTTTTGATTTTTGTATTCCAAATACGGATTAACGTTTGGAGAACTGGTAGCTTCTGCGAGCGCCAGCTTTTCCGTATTTCTTTCTCTCGACCATACGAGGATCGCGAGTCACGAAACCAGCTTTTTTCAAGACGGCCTTGAATTCAGGGTTGAAAGCCACCAAAGCACGAGTGATTCCGTGGCGAACGGCACCGGCTTGGCCATTTTCACCGCCACCGGAAACTGTGATGCGAACATCAAATTTATCAGTTTCACCAACAGCTTCGAAAGGCTGGAGGATCACCATGCGAGATTGCATTCTTTTAAGATACTCGTTGGCCTTTTTGCCGTTGATAGTGACGTTGCCTTTTCCAGGCTTCAAGAAAACACGTGCTGAGCTCGTTTTTCTTCTTCCAGTAGCGTAGTAAAATTTGTCTGCTGCCATTGACTATGCCCTTCTTATTTCTTGCCGGTAGGAATGTTGTAAACGGCTGGCTTTTGAGCTGCGTGAGGATGCTCACCGCCAGTGTAGAGTTTCAATTTGGAGATCACATGACGGGAAAGCTTATTGGTGGGAAGCATTCCGCGAACCGCTTCGTGAATGATGAAAGTGGAGTCATCTGCTTGCATTTGAGCAGCTGTTTTTTCTTTCAAAGATCCAAAGAAACGAGAGTGTCTGAAGTATTTTTTATCGTTGGCTTTGTTTCCAGAGAGTTCTGCTTTATCAGTATTGATAACAACAACGAAATCTCCAGTATCAACGTTGGGTGAATAGATAGGCTTATTTTTTCCGCGAAGAATGCTCGCGACGTGGGTGGCCAGACGACCTACTTTAATGCCCGTTGCATCAATAACGTGCCATTTTCTTTCAACTTCATCGGCTTTTGCGTTCCAAGTCTTCATGATGACTCCAATTAAATTCTCTATACAAGGGCACACTAGATACATTCTTTGCCCCAAAACTGCAAGAAGGGATGTTTTAAATTTCGCGGCACCTATTGTCAAGATCTTGAGGATAATAAACCCTCATTAAAAAAAGACCCTCGGGAGCCGCCGTGGGCCCGGCCTGCGTGCGATCCCGGACCTGGAGGATGTCACGGAGGGTGGCCGGGGGAAGATCCCGCTTTTCCAACATGAGCTGAGTCCCCACGATATTGCGGACCATTTGTTTTAAAAACCCGCTCCCCGTCACCGTGAACTGCAAAAGGTCCTTGCGCCGCCACTCCCACCGGGCCTGATAAATCTCCCGGACCGTGCTGGCCACGGGGGTTCCCACGGACTGGAAGCTCTTAAAGTCCTGTTTTCCTATAAGAAACTGCGAACTCTCCTGCAGGTGCTCAATACGGACAGGTTTACGGACCCACTCCGCATACCGGGTCAGAAAGGGGCTTTCCCGGGGACTGTGATGGATTAAATAACGATAGGTTTTCCGGGTCGCCGACAAAGTGGCATGGAAGTCCGGTGGCGCCAACCAGGCCTTTTTGACAGAAACGCTGGCCGGAAGGTGGCGCTTCAGGGCCCAGGCAAAGTCCCAGTTCATAAGGCGCTCCACTGGGCGCGAGGTGTCAAAATGACAGACTTGCCCCAAAGCGTGGACTCCGGCATCGGTGCGGCCACTGGCAAAGAGGGTAATTTTTTCCTGGAAGACTTGTTCCAGGGCTTCGTGGATCACCTGTTGCACACTTTTCAGGGAACCATGGTTCTGCCTTTGCCACCCGCAAAAGTCCGTGCCGTCATAAGAAACAAGAAAGCGAATTCTTTGCATGAAGGGGGTATAACAAACATCCCCCTAGAAGTCAGCGCTGATTCCAAGACTCATGATTCCCCCGGTGAAATCCAGGTCTTGGGAAAACGCCTTTTGAAAGCGATACTCCGCCACCAGCCAAAGGTTGCCGACGCCGTATTCAGAGTCCAGATTAAAAGCCAGGCTCTTATCCAGCGCGGTGATATTGAACATGATCCCCCCGGCCCCGTAGGCGGCGGGAGTTCCCGTAAAGTTGCTCTTGCCGTCATCGCGCAACTCCGCCACGGCAATATAAGTGCCTCCACCGGCGATATAAGGAGCCACCCACTGCCGCTTGAAGTACTCCAGGCGGTAGATCACGCCTAAGTTCACCGGCAAAATAATAAAATTGTAGGTCTCTTTGGCTTCCACGCTCCCACCGGTGTCCGGGGTCAGGAAGCGGCCGTTCCCCGAGGCCGTGGCAACCCCCCCGCCCATTTGAACCCCGAGCTTTCCGTATTTTGAAAACGGCTGCCATTCATAATCCGCCATTAAAGTGACGAGGTCTTGGCTGCCATACATTTGTTTGAAATTCGTCTTGCCATCGGCGGACTGAATACTGGGAGGATTCATAAATCCAAAACGGACCACACCCGTGTGCTCCTTGGGGCGGGTTTTAACCTTATAGACATAGGTTCCGTCCGCTTCAATGCGCATCAACCCTTTTTTTGAATCCGGATGGCGAATGAGTTTCACGCCTCTTTCTAGGGGCTCCCCTTTTTGCGCGCGTGGAGGAGAATAGCGAGGGGTCCGCGGCGATGCCTTTGCTGCCGCCGGGGGCGGGGATTTTTCCTCAGAGGACGGCTCTTCAAAAGACATCTCCGGCGCCGGCGGAGCTTCGATTTCAGGAGACAAAGGAACTGGGTTCATGGTGGCCGTGGGGTCTTCTCCCAGGACTGGATCAAACTCGCTGTCCTTAGTGGTGTAAGGGGGTTCCATGGGCGGGGCTTCGGGAGTCTGGGCCCGGCTCCCCGGCAGGCCGCACAGGTTCAGGAAGGCCGCCAAGGCCAGGATCTTTAAATGAGGCCTCAAACGTCCTCCCTTAAGCGGGCCTGAGCCCTCACCACAGACACGGAGGCCCTCAATGCCAGAAGGCCGAGCAAAGCAATCAAAGAAGCCGGCACCAAACCCCAAGCCAGGGCCAGTTTGGCAAACATCAACAAAGGCCACAGCATCCACAAACTCAGGGTCCTGAGAAATTCACTGTGGGAGATCCACTCGGCCGCTTCCGGCCCCAGTTGGTAGTAAGCCTTCACGAAAGCCTTCCCAAATGAATTTGTGAGAAGGAATTTGTTTCGGAAGGCGCGGAAGGTGTTCACCTCTGGAGCCATCATGCTGCCGTAAGTGGCGGTGGCGATAAAACAATGTTTGTCATCTAAAAGCCCCACCACGACATCCGGAGTTGCGCAAAATTTGCTGTGCTTTGATGCGTCCGTGAGTTCGGAGGCCACTGGGAAGTAGGTGATATTGCCCGCCTGATCCATGTTCCCAAGGGCGAAACAATAATCCGTCCCGTTTTGCAAGCCGGTGATCCTTGGGTCAGAAAGACTGGGCTCATTGGGTGAGTTATTAATAAGGTTCAAGGTGATTGAGGGCGAAGAGGTGGTGATGGTGCTCGGATCCGCCTGGCCCAAGGAGTTCTCAGAGTAAAAGAGGGCGATGCGGTTATACTTCACCGGGGAACTGGCGGTTTCCAGGTCGTTGCTAGTGGCCGCGTAGTCTGTGATGTAAACTTTTTCGTCCCCGCGAAAAACAGTGTAGTCACAAATCCCTTCTGTCGCCACAATGGCCGGGTTGGTCACGCCCACCGGACAGGAGGCCGTGAGATTCCCGGCCCCGGTCACGTAACGAAAGGCAAAGCTAAAATCCAACTTCTCCTCAAGAACGCCATCCTTATTATTGTCAATTCCGACGGTTAAAGTCTTGGTGGTCGCGATATTCGTGGTGCAGGTGGCATCGCCGCCGGCGGCGGCGCAAAGATCCCCCCACTTGATTTCGGCCGTGATGGTCTGCCCTGCCTCCAGAGAGGGGGTGTTCTCCACATTATGGACCACCCCAGGGGTTTCCTCTATAAATCTCCAAATAAGTTTTGGCGTTCCCTGAAAGAGCGAAGGCGTCGAGGAACTCATCCTCACACTCAAAATCAGGTTGGGATGAACGGACGTTGGGTTGCAACTGGTCAGGGTCGTTCCGCCTTTGCAGGAATCGCAAGTGCTGGTGGCGACAGGGCTTGCACACTCTCCCCCCGAGCCGGCGTTGCCGCCAAAAATGGTGGGCGAGGTGGCGGCCGTGGTCCCTGACGCCGGAGTTCCGGGATCATAGGCGGACAGCCCAGAAGGGGTCCCGACCTGAGTCATTCCACTGGTGGTGCTGGTTTCCGCAAAAGCCTGGGGGAGAGCGGAAAGCACCCCCAGCATTAAGAAAATTTTTGAAAGATTCGTCCCTGATATCTTCACATATCTATGAGATCACGCCGGGGGCTTGATGTCAAAAATATGCTCTGCGATTTGGAGGCCGTTTAAGGCCGCGCCTTTACGGATATTGTCCGAAACCACCCACATCAACCACAGATAGGGGTTCTCAGCATCACGATGAACGCGCCCGACGAAAACCGGGTCCTGACCGGACACCGCGCGGGGGGTGGGATAGACGGATTTCTGCGTCTCATCTTGAACCACCAGGCCCTTGAAGTTTTTCAGGGACTCCAGGACTTTAGGACGGTCCACCTTTTCTTTTAACGTCACCCACACCGATTCACTATGGGCGTTGAGGGCCGGGATGCGAACCGTGAAGGCCGAGACTTTCAACTCCGGAAGACCTAAAATCTTGCGGGTCTCCTTCATGATCTTCACTTCTTCGCTGCAAAAGCCGCTGTCATTAAAAGACCCGATCTGAGGAATGGCGTTAAAGAGGATCGGATGCGGGAACGCCGCCCCTTTCGGATGGGGATTTTTATAATCCGCCGTTTGCGCCAGTAGTTCATCATATCCAGCCAGGCCCGCGCCACTGACGGCCTGGTAAGAACTCACCCGGACCTCTTCCAGGCCAAATTGATCGGCCAGAGGTTTCAAAGCCACCACCAATTGAATGGTGGAGCAATTGGGATTGGCAATGATCTGCGGCTTTGATTTGGAATTCACCAGGTGCCCATTCACCTCCGGCACCACCAGAGGAATCTCCGGATCCATGCGGAAGGCGGCGGAATTATCCACGGCAAAGGCCCCCGCCTTGGCGGCCTGGGGAGCCCACTCTTTGCTGATGTCATCCCCAGAGGAAAAGAACACCAGATCCAGCCCCTCAAAACACCCGGGCTTTAAGGCCTGAACGGTCCAGTCCTGTCCTTGCACTTCGATTTTCTTGCCGGCAGAGGCTTCGCTGGCAAAAGGGCGCAGTTCCGCCATGGGGAATTTGCGTTCTTCGAGAATATTCATGAATGTCTGGCCCACCATTCCGGTGGCGCCGACGACGCCGACTTTAAGGTTTTTTATCATGTTTCGGGTTTCCTGTTTCTTCGTCTTCTTCGACAAGATCATCTTCGTTGACGGCAGCCGGAGCATAAACGCTCGGGCGGATCTTGCGCGCATTTTTTCCTAATTTAAATACACCAAATACGGCTCCCAGAACAGCGTATCCGATGAAAAGGACAAAAAGCATCACTTCCGGTCGCAAGGCAACGACGACCAACACTCCCACCCCTAAAAGCAGGTAACGGAAGGGCAGGCGCTCTTTTAAATCCAGGTCTTTGAAACTGCGATAACGGAAATTGCTCACCATCACCAAGGCCAGAAGAACGGTCATCCCCAGAAGGCCGACATTGCCGCTGGCTTGCAGGTCCAAATCCATAAAGGCCAAAACCGAAGAGGCCACGATCCCTGCCGCCATCGGGATGGGAAGACCCTGGAAGTAGTTTTTTTCAACAATGTTGGCCTGCACGTTAAAGCGAGCCAAACGAAGGGCGCCACAGGTCACAAACAAGAAACAAGCCACCCAACCCAAGCGCCCAAAAGGATTCAAAGCCCACTGAAAGAGCAAAATCCCCGGGGCCACGCCAAAACTCACCAGGTCACAAAGGGAGTCATACTCCGCCCCGAATTTGCTGGTGGAGCGGGTCAACCTTGCCAAGCGCCCATCCAGAAGATCAAAAACCGCGGCCGCCACAATCGCATAGGCCGCATAGAGGAAGTTGGACTTCAGAGCCTGGATGACAGCGAAGAATCCGCAGAAAAGATTTCCTGTGGTCATAAGGTTCGGTAAAACGTAAATGTAGATCGCCAGCTTCTTGCCATTCCCCTCGGGGATCTCAGAAGTGATATTATAGTCTGCCATAGATTTTATCCTTTTTATCGAAGTCCGCCTCAGGCGGCAAAAAGACCAAACAGGGAAAAGAGAATATAAAGACCAAGGCCGCTTAAAACCGGCAACGTGAAATTATCGTCCATTTTCCCGATGGGGATCAGTTCCGCGAGCGCACCGATGAGTCCAGCAAGGAGGCTGATCACGATCACCCGATCCAACATAATATTATAATAAGCCAAGTAAACCCCCGTGGCGAGGGCGCAGACCACAAAAGCCGCAATCGACCCTTGAATGGATTTGTGGCCGAAGATTTTGTCTTTTCCGTATTTAATTCCCACATACGAAGCGATGGGATCGGCAAAGGCCAAAAATAAGAGCGTCAAGGCCACCACGGGGCGCGGAAAGAGCGCGACCACCACGGACACGCCACTGAGCAAGTAGGTCGTTCCCGCGATTTTGTGGATTTCATGGGTGCGCAGGATGGGTTTAAAGGCATGCACCACCCATTCGTTCAATGCGGGATATTTCTGTCTTAAAAAATCCACCGGAAGAAACAGGGAGATAGAAAGCGCCAAGATGGAATAAGCGATGACTTCCGGCAGAAGAACATACGCCAAGAACATGCCGAAAACCCCGGCCATGTGCCAAACCTTACGAGCCAAATGAATGTCCGAGCGTTTCTTCAGTTCCAAGTTATTTAAATTATCCAAAGCATCAATTACATAGTCCGCCATCACCGCAGCAACATAAAGGAAGCCCCGGCGCGTGAGCAAACCAATTTCTACTATTTTGTATATTGCGCGTTAACGATGACTTTGGGTAGGAAATAATTTGAAATAACGCCAAGATTATATGGTGTTGGCCTTCACGTGCAGAACTTGTTCCTCGATCCGGCCGGAGGGGAACTGAGACTGAATTAAAATCTGGTTTTCGCCCTCGATCAATTGAATTAAGTCCGTTTGGTATTCCTTGGCGTTGAGTTGGAACACCGAGGCGGTAAAACCATTCGATTGGTTGGTGATAGAAAGTTTGGGCATTTGCGAGGTCCGACCGCAGTCTTTCCCTTTCAACTGCAAATAAGCCCCTTCCACTTTATAAGTGGTGACCTTGTCTCCGGCGCAACGCAGATCGTAACTAATCATATTGCTGCTTAGCAGGTTGCTCAGAACTTTTTTGCTGTCTTCAATCACGATTTCTTTTTTAGGGCCCTTTAGGTGGGGCAAACTGGCGGGCTCGCGGGTTTTTTGCTCGGGGGAACGAACCATTATGGCGGGGCGCTCCTCCATTTCCGGAGACAATAAAGAAGCCAACGTGGGAACGGCGATGGTTGCCACCAAGAAGGCCGTTGTCGCTAGAAATTTCCACTCAAGATTTGAAGAACTCATGCGAAGTTCTTCGGCGGTTTTTTGACGGGACTTTAGGCGTGTCATTCTGAGACAGCGCCTTAAGAGCGGGTTGCCCCCGGAGCTATCGCAAGGAGTTTACTTTTTATCAATAGAGATTGCGAATTTTTTGACGCCGGCGCCTTTCACCACGTCCAGCAGGCCCACCACTTTTCCGTGGGGCACATCTTTGTCGGCGGAGATAATGGCCTGGACCTCAGGATTTTTGGCCACTTCATCCAGGGCTTTTTGCCGGACGGAGGCCTCATCCACGAAGGTGCCGTTGAGGTTGACCCGGCCATCTGCTGTGAGGGCGATATTGAGTTTGCTGGGGGCGGTCTGGTCCCCGCTGGCCGCCTTGGGAAGGTTCACGTTGATGGTCGGCTTGATAAACATGGGAGCGGTCACCATAAAAATAATCAGCACCACAAGAATAATGTCCACCAGCGGAACCACATTGATATCAGCGATGGCTTCATTATCGAGGTCACTTTTCATCGCCATGACTAAACACCTTTTTTCTTAGCGTAGGCCAAGCAGAGTTCCTTGACGCTTTCAAGGCCCTGCATCACGCCCCGCACTTTCTTACTATAATAGTTATAGGAAATCACGGCCGGGATGGCGACAAAAAGTCCCGCGGCCGTGGCGACCAAGGCCAGAGAAATCCCCGCCATCACCGTTTGTTGACCCGCTTCCGGGGACTGGGCCAGATCATTGAAGGCTTTCATGATCCCCAGAACCGTTCCCAACAAGCCGATGTAGGGAGCGTTGGAACCCACCGTGGCCAAAAACCCGAGGAATCTTTCAAGATCAGGCTTCTCCGTCAGCGTGAACGTGTTGAAGACCTCCTCCAGACCTTTGCTGCCGTTGTCTTTCATATGTCTTAAGGCGTAGCTGGCGGCCCGCCCCTCAAGGCTTTCGATGTCTTTGGCGATCGCTTCCACATCATCCACGCTATTGCTTTGTAAAGCCATACGGATCCGGGTGCGGACCTGGCCGGATTGGGCGGTCACTTTGCGAAGCGCGAAGAATCTCTCCAGAATCATGCCGATGCTGAGAACGCTTAAAATCACCAGGATCCACAAAACCACTTGGTCCGCCAAGTGCGCGATGGCAAAAATTTTCTCACTCAGTACCGGCATGGATGATGTCCTTTCTTTGACTCTCCCGAAATATTAAATCATTATCACTAGATCCCATGAGAGCGGTCAAGGCATCCTCCATCATTGCGTTTCTATTCTTCCTAGCGACAAGTCTAGTCCAGCTTTCTTGCCAGTCTACCAAAAAACCCTCTGTTCTGGTGATCGCGGTGGATAACTTAAGCGTGGCGGACATCCTCTGCAATGACGAGCGGGCTGAAAGCACGACAAGATCCGGTTTTGAAATCCTCTGCAAAGAATCCGTGCGCTTCACCCATGCGTTTAACCCGTCGCTACTCAGCGTCCCCACGCTGGCAAGCATACTGACTGGTGTTTACCCTTTTCAGCATCGCGTCCGTAACAATGGCGGACCGGGGCTGGAGCCTCAGTTCATCACCGCCGCGGAAGTCGCGCTGGGGCAGAATTACCACACGGCCTTTTTTTCCGGGGGCCCCCCTGTGTGGAGAAAGTCCGGGCTGAACCAGGGGTTCGAACTTTTCGATGATGCCGTGGTGCCCACGCGCCAGTCCTTTCACCGCCCTTTCGCCAGCAATTCCAAAGCACTCTTGCAGTGGATCCGCCAGGATGTGGGGAGTGGGTCCCCCTTCTTTGCCATGCTTTTTGTTCCGGATTTGAACTTCACCAATGTGGTCACCCGGGATGAGTTCGGCGAAGCCCGCAATCTGTCCCACGAAAGTCTCCTGGATGAACTGGACAGCAATTTATACCAACTCTTTTCCACCCTGAAAGCCCTCGGCCGCTGGAATGAGACCGCCGTCGTCCTGGTCGGACTCAACGGTTATTCCAATGATGACCGCCCCGGGGAACTCATCCCCTCCAACCTCCATAGTGAAAACACCCAGGTCGCCCTCTTTATCAAACCCCCGCGCAAAGCCCGCGACGAAGCCCTGCAATGGAAGGTGGACCGCAACGTCACCTTGGTGGACTTGGGGGAAAGTCTTTTTGAACTTCTTGGACAAACCAAAAATCCCAACAAACCCGCTGACATCTTTCCGGTATTTTCCCTCTCACGCGTTGTTGAAAAAAACCAAATGGAGTGGCCCGAAGACCGTTTGATCCTGATGGAATCGGACTGGCCCCAGTGGCAGGGCTTCAGCAACCGCCGTTCCGCCGTTCTGAGCAACCATCTGCTTTTCATTTACGACTCCAATCCCAAGTTTTTTAACACCCTTACGGACCGCTTGGAAACCAACCCCTTGCGCGGCTCTGAAATGGCGGCCGACGAACGGCAGAAACTGCTCGATGTTCTTGATGCCGTGGAGGCGGAGCCCTGGATGGGCTATGATAAGGAGATTCTGCAAAAATACACCCCTGGGTTCTATCGCTGGACGCGGGAGGATTTAAAATCCTCTTTGCTGCAGGACCTGCGCGCGAAAATCAACGGCAAAGATCCCGACACCGAAGTGCTGCGCTGGAGCGCACTTCTGGCTTTTGATCTCAAGGAGTGGAACACGCTCAAAGCTCTCGGGCAAAAAGCGGAACAACCGTTCTGGCAGTTTGTCGCGGATAAAAACGGCGCCAGCGGGCCGCCGGTGGCTTTCAACTATGAGGAAGACCCCTGCCTGCACTTGTTGGAAACTCCCAAACTGGAGTCCGCGGAATTAAAAAAATGCGATGACTCCTTGTTTTTGGATTTTATCGACTGGTATCGGGCGGATCTTCGTCATCTTTCCAGAGAGGTGCAGAAGCGGCGCTTTGAAAGGGCTTACTTGTACAGCTTGATCGACCGGAACATCCGGCAGTCTTATCTGGCGACAAACATGATTTGGGATCTCTCAAAGAAAGAGGACCTCGGCCCCAGGCTCGTGGATTTGGTTCTAAGCCTTCCGGAATACCAAAAGCAAAAAAGCACTCTCCTGAAGGCCTTGCAAAACAGCGGCAACTGGCAGGAGGAGGATTAACCTCACTCCCCCTCCAGGTCCACCAAGCCCAACCAGAAGGGGGCTTCAGGGTCTTTCTGCACTAGCTTCTGGGTCCACTGCTGTAGGTTGGAGGCCAGGCTCGCAGTCCAAAAAGATTCAGGCCAGTGCGCCCCTGCATATAAGACCAAACGATCCCCCTCATCCACTTTAAAATCCCCACAGCGGACATTCAGGCTGAGGTCCGCGCCCAGCAACGACTGGGGTAAGGGGGCTAACAGCGTCCCTCCGGGCCCGCCCATTTCCAGACATGTTTCAAATCCCACGGAAACCGGAATCAAAGACCGGGCATTTTTTTGCAACAGTAAATGCGGAGCCCCCACTTGAGCGTAGGCGACTTGAAGGCCTTTTTTTAAAAGGAGCAGGGTCTCCACGCCCGCGGCGTAGTCCCCTTTGTTCTCGCCGCGATAGAGCTGCTCATTGGCAATTAACGCCGCGATCCTTAAGTAATTGGCTTCACGCGAGAGGACGGTGAGAACCTCAAAGGGAGAAGTCACTTCCACGTCAGCCATGGAGGCCTGCACGTACTTTGCGATATCGTTGTTCACCTTCTGCGCGTGCTCCGGATCGCCCCAGGACGTGGACACCAGCAGAAACGACCCATCCGGCTCGAGATAGACGGAGGGCCGGGGGCGGTGGAGTTTTGAGGAATAGGAGCGCTCTTCGATTTTCATTACATGGCCCCGTATTTTTTCAGCTTGATCTTGGCCTTGCCGTAATACTCCCCTTCGGGAATATCCAGATCCATGATTTTTTTCCACTTGTCCTTGGCGCCGGGCTTGCTTTCACTGCCTTCGACGTTGCCAAAGCTCTCCTCCAGGATGCCCTCCTGGTAGAGGGTCATCATCTGCTTCTTCAACTCCAGAGTGTACTTGGTGATCTTATCTTTGGCGTCCTCGTTGCTCGGATCGACCTCCACGCATTTTCTCAAGGCGAGGATGGCTTCCTTCAGTTTCTGGTCCTTGTAAGCCTGGCCAGCTTCGTTGATGAACTGGTCCGTTTTCTGTTTGAGCGTCTGCTGAATCGCCGTGATCTGGCGCCGGGCCTGGGTTTTTAAGTTCTCCGGATCAGGAAGGTTAGAGCCCACCACCGCCTTATATTCTTTTAAGGCGTCCAGGTACTGGCCTTCTTTCTGACGGGACTCGGCCCGGCTGTAGAGCGCTTTTAAGCGGCGAGCCCGTGCCTGATGTTCCGCCTTCTGTGTTTCACGCATTTGTTTTTGCATGACATTTTCTTCCACTTGCCGGCGCAGCTCCGCAAAAGCCGGGTGCGTAGGATTAAACTGCATCACCGGGCTGATGCACTCTTCCAGTTGTTCCAGGGTCGTGTCCGGGGTGATTTTCCCCCGGCAAGCGGCCACTTGGGTTTGGATTTTTTCTTCGTTAAGGGCGTCATTCCTCTGCCGTTCTTCTTCCCGGCGCTTTTGGTCTTGAATAATCAAGGCTTCGTTGGCCAGGCGTTCAATATCTTTTGTGTCCTCATAGTCCGGGACCAGCTCATAAATTTTCGCCACTTCCGCCTTGGCCAGCTCGTACTTGCCCTGCATGTAGAGGTTTTTCGCCAAGAGGTAGGTTTGTTTGAGCAAAATCTGCTGCTCCGGAGTGAGCTTATTGAAGGCTTCATTGGGCTTTGCGGACACCGGCGCCGAAGCCGGCGGCCTGGAGTCGGTTCCCTGCCCGCTGAAGAGATAAGCGACCGCCAGAAAAACCGCCGCACCGGCAATGAGCTTCAGCCGGTGCTTCTCATAATCGAATTTCTTTTCCGGCGGAGGAGGAGGATAACCCATGCGATGAGGCGTGGGAGGATAGCCGTAATTCCCCGCCGCCGCCGCGGCGACGGCCGGCGGGTAAACCGCGGAGGCCGGCACGAGGTCCTGGCTGATGGCGACCAGGGGGCTTGGCATGTTGGCATTGACCAGTTCCATGCGGGCCTTAAAGGCGGGATCATGCAACTCAAAATAAAGATGATTGCTGAGAACACCGATCGCGTCCCCGCTTTTGATCGCCACAAAGTCGGTCGAGGACACCGGATTGCCGTTTAAAAGCGTGCCGTTCACACTTCCCAGGTCCATGATTAAAAACTGGCCGCCCCGCCGACGCACCTCAAACTGGCGACGGCTCACCCTTTGATCGCGGATCACAATATCACAGGACGCATCCCTTCCCGCAATCCAGCTGTCGCCCCCCTCCAGCTTGAAAAGCTCCTTCATATCCCCGCTCTCGCTCACCACTTTGATATAGGGCACATTCTCGGAGCTGGCGATAAAGGTCCGGTCCACCACGCTGCCTTCCGCCACCACTGGTGGGAAGGCGGGGGCCTCGATGGACGGAGCCGGAGCTTCCGCGGCGTCCGCCGAAACTCCCTCGCTGGAGGGCATCTCCTCGGAGAACTCAAACTCATAGGGGCCCAAGAAGAACAATTGATGGTTTTTCAGGGGACTTTGCTGGATCGCCTCGCCTTCAATCAAAACATCACAGTACTTTGACAGCACTTCGATCTGCCACTGACCCTCGGAATAGAAAACCTTAAAGTGCTCCCGCGAAATGCTTTTTTCATTCACAAGAACGATATCACAATCCTCCTTGCGCCCGGCAAGGTAGGAACGGTTCGGATCCAGTGCGAGGTCCTGGGTGACTTTGCCACGCAAACGGGCGCGAAGACGTGCCATCAGTAACGGCCCTCCTGCGCCAATGAACATTGATCGTAAAACTGTTTGGCCTCTTTAAAGACCGGATCCTGGTTGTTATTCACCATGGTCATCACATTAAAATAGCTGGCTTTGCACATGCGCCAGTTTTTCTTCTCCCGGTAGCGGTTCCCCTGCAACATATGGAACTTCACTCGTTCATCAAATTTAAGTCGAGCCAATTGATAATACCGCTTCGCAAGTTCGTTGTCAGGGTCCAGATTTAACACCACCTGAAAGGATTCCTTCGCGCGGCCGTAGTTTCCTTGTTTGTAATCACGGAAGCCCCGGATGTAGTTCTCCTGCGCACGCCGGTACTGGAGACTGTCCAGGCGCTCCTTGCGGGCTTCAAACTCTTTCAACTCTTCCTGAGAGGCTTCAAGATCTCTTTTGATCTGCTCCGTGGACCTGAAGCTGAGTTCTTTCTTCTTGACTCCATTGGAATTCATCAACCAGGCAAAGAAAAGGCCCAGAATCAGAATCACCCCGTAGAAACGGGCGCGTCCCCCGGAGTCCGCGTCGCGCCGCGGGCGGGGCGGAGGACGGTGGGTGCGCGGACGGGGTCCTGGGGCTGGGGCCGGAGACGGAACAGCGCCATAATAAGGCGGCCGGGCCGGGGGCGCTTGCGGTTGCAAGAGCGGTTGAGGGTGCGGAACGCGAGGCATCTGCACCACCACGGGCCCCCCGGGGTCCTTGACCAATTTGGTTTTCGGCTCAGAGGCGGAGGTGTCATTTTCAAATTCAATCCAAAACTCGGTCTCACCGATGGTCACCACCGAGCCCGGGGCCAGCTTGGCGGACTCCACATGCTGCCCGTTCACGGCGATGTAGTTTTTGGAACTCTTATTAAAGATCTGCAGGTCCTGCCCGTTCCAGCGGATTTCCGCGTGATGGCGGCTCGCGCGCAGATCATTGATCAGGATCAAGTCATTTTCAGTCCCGCGCCCGATTTCCACCACGGGTTTTTGAAAAGTCATGCTTTGGCCGGCCAGTCCTCCGCGCTTAAAAACAACTTTGAATTTCAAGGCATTCGAGAGGCGCGGCGCTGCGGACATTATTCGCCTCCCTCGACCGGGGTGATACAAATGATAAAGTAGGCAATGGTGTTGTTCTCAACCCCCATGGCCTGGCAGTGGATCAGGCAATTGTGCCCGCTGAATTCCAGTTGGTCATTATGAGTGGCCCCTGGAACCTCACGGCTTTTCTGCATCAGATGCTGGATATTTTGTTGCAAAGCTATATCAGGGATCGCACTCAGGGTCTGGTGCACCAGTTGGTTTGCGTTGGCGTGGGCGATCTGCTCGAAGTTGGCATTCACCGCAAGGAGGCGCCCCTCCCCTGACACCGCCAAAGTGGGATAACCCATCAGTTGCACCAGGTTCTCCGCCTCGGCATCATGACTGACCATGTTCACGGGGCCTGCGCCCTCGGGGCTTCCGTTGAGGTACCGGCTCAAAAGGCTATTGATATTCCCCACAAGCTCTTGCAGGGCCGGGAACTGAAAGGGAATCTCGGTGGAGTCTTTCTTGTCACGAAGGGCGACGTCCAACTGCCGGTTCAGGGTGACAATCGGATACTCGACCAGTTTGTACATGAAATAAAAAATCAGAAGCCCCACCAGGCAGGCTAAAATCAGGGTCTGGAAAAACAGGCTCAGGACATGACCATCATCAAAAGCCAGGCTCCCCACATCATACAAGATGATCGCATGGGCCTTCACCGAAGGCTCTCCGGTATTGGGATCGTACTGACCGATGGGGAAGCTCGCCCCGATGGTGTTGGCATCCACCTGCGCCACCTGGGTTTTCATCTCCCGTCGGGCGATGTGAACAAAGGGAATGTCCGGGGTCACGCCGGCCCGGCTGGCAGGAGCCAGGATCATGCCATCAGACTGCTGCACGATCATCACTTCTTTCACCCCGTCCTCGGTCTCCGCGGAGTTGGTGCTGAGAGAGGAGAGATTGCCCTGAAGCAGGATCTGCTGGTTTGCCATGGCCACATTGCGCGCGATGGACAGCGCCCGGCGCTTGCTCTCGGCCAGAATGCTGGAACGGGTGATCTGCACCATCGGGATCATGGACAACAAAGTCACCGTAAAAATAAAGACGGCGACAAAACCGCCTAAAACGTATTTAAATTCCGTCCACTCCGGAAGTTTGTAAACCCCCGGGAGAGCGACTCGCTCCAGATACTCCTGAAAGCGGAAAAAGAACCCCTGTCCCTCACTCGCCGCCGCCTCAAAAGATCCTCGCGGAGCCTCCGCCTGCGGCACGGAGCCCATCATCTGCGGCGCCGCCGCTGAGGAGAAATCCGGAGTGTAGGGCGGGACATAAGCCTGAGGGGCCGCCGCGGGGGCCGTCACCAAGGATCGTTCCTGCATTGGAATGATGTCAAAAATCACGTCATGAAGGCTGATCTTGTCCCCCAAACGGATCAAGCCGTTTTGCACTTTCACCCCGTTCACAAAGGTGCCGTTGCTGGATCTAAGATCAGTGACCACGATTTTTTCTTTGTAGACATGGATCTCGGCGTGCTCTTTAGAAACACCCTGACTGAGAATTTTCACATCACAATGCGGAGCCCGGCCGACAAGATTCCGGCCCATTTTAAGATCAAATATTTGGCCCGTCGCCGGGCCGGTCAAGACCCTAAGCGCCCACATGGAGTTCATCCCCTATCTCGATTTTCAGTTCCTCGGCCCGTCCCGCCGGTAACTCAATCACGGAGCGAGCCCCCCACACGGGCCCCACCAACCGATACGGCCCAATTCCCGGACGGACGGCCTTCACCCTGTGATTTTTGTCCAAAAAAACACAATCAATGGGATAGTTCATGAAAAAGGTATGGATGCAATTGCAGCGGGGAATCCACAGAGCCTCCTCAGGCCCCAGGGTTTTGGTCCCTAAAAGGCCCTTGCCGCGGGCCCATTCGCTCCGGGCCACGCGCAACCCCGTAATCAGCTGTTGCTTCTTGGTTTTATTTTCCAATACTGCCATCCTCTATTTCCCGCCTCCGTAAATGAAGCTCACGGCCACCGGGCCAAACACCATGATAAAGACCGCAGGAAGAATAAAAAGCATCAGAGGGACCAAGATGGCCTGGGACGCTCTGGCTCCCGCCTTCTCGGCCCGCACGAAGCGCTCCAGCCGCATTTGCACCGATTGATCTTTCAAGACTTTGGAAATGCTGGCGCCGCTGGCTTCCGCATCGATCAAGACCGCGACAAAGCTTGTGATCTCGGGAATATCCAGGCGCTCCGCCATATCCTTTAAGGCTTGGGTCTTGGAGGCGCCGATTTTCACATCCTTTAAAACCGTGCCAAACTCATCCGCCAGGACGCTGTCGGTGCCTTGGGCTTTATCAACGATTTTTTGAATCGCCGCAAAGAAATCCAAGCCCGCCTCCACAGACAAGGCCAGAAGATCAATAAAAAAAGGCAGATCACTGCGGACTGAAGTTTCCCGGCGCTTCTTCTCCGCCGAGGCGTGCATTTGCGGAAACACCACCCCGCCAAAACCCAGCATAATCAAAAGCGGCAGCGGCAATTGCAGATCCAGCGCGAAATTCATCAGGGCCAGAAAAATGGGGAACATGACCCCCCAGAGGATTTGTAAGCCGATGAATTCGTCTTCGTTCAATTCCGAGGACAGGCCTGAAGTGAGGATGTGCTTCCGAACCCGCTTCCTGTAACTGGGGTTTCGGATTCGCACCGCATGTTGCAAGGTGAACTGATGCACCAAAGGACGTGAGGCATTGATGATGGGGGATTTCGACCTGGAAGGCTCACTGTTATTGGCCCAGGAAAGCTGTTGTGTTTCGTTGTTGCTTGAAAACAATGCAGAAACAAAGAGGTAAATACTGAGTCCCCCCAGAACGAAGCCCGCAATAAGCATTAAATCTGCGCTTCCCATTTTTCTCTCTTTGTGTTCAAGTTATGTTATGTACCAATTAATTTTGGCATCCGAGTCTCCACGTCGCCGACAACTCCTTGAAACCTCTGGTTTTGTTTTTGACGTCCACTCTGTCAAAGTATCGGAAATACCTGACAAAAACCTGAATATTGATGAGCAGATTTTAGAGATCGCTGGACGTAAGGCCAAGGCGGCCTTTTCAGAGTTAAAACAGAAAGTCTCCAGCGACTTTCTTCTGCTCACGGCCGACACAATGGTAGTTTATCACAACCAGACCCTCGGGAAACCTCGCAATGCCGAGGAAGCGCATGAATTTTTAAAACTCCTCTCGGGCCAAACCCACGAGGTTAAAACCGGCCTTTGCGTGATGGAGAGCACTCAGTCCCGGCAGGTGTCTCATATTGAGACCTCACAAGTGACTTTCCGTCCTTTAAGTGAGGACGACATCAGGACTTATATCCAGTCAGGGGAGCCGATGGATAAGGCCGGGGCCTATGCCATCCAGGGCCTGGGCGGGAACTTTGTCACGAAACTGGCTGGAGATTATGACAATGTCGTCGGACTTCCCGTCAAAGCCTTCGAAAATCTCCTGGCGAAAATGAACTGGACTGTGAAGAGAGTGAAAAAATGAGTCTGGAGACGGTTCGCGAAGAGTGCCAGGAACGCCTGAAGAAGCTGGGACGCACCCGGGAGAGTTTAAAAATCCTGGCCGTCTCCAAGCTGCAGCCCGTGGAAAAAATCCGCCGGCTCCATCAGGAAGGGCACCACGCCTTTGGCGAAAACTACGTCCAGGAAGCCCTCCTCAAACAAGAAAGCCTGAAAGACCTGTCCCTGGAGTGGCATCTGATCGGCAGCCTGCAAAAAAATAAAGTGAAGCTCGTGGTGGGGAGATTCACCCTGATCCACTCGGTGGATTCCTATGAGCTGGCGCGGGCGATTTCAAACCAGGCCGAAAAACTAAACACGACCCAGAAGATCCTTCTTCAAGTCAATCTCGCCCGGGAGACCACCAAGGGCGGCTTTGCCAAGGACCTTCTTTTAGAACAATGGGAAGAGCTCAAAGCCCTTCCGGGAATTGAGATTTGCGGGCTCATGACGATGCCCCCTCTGACGGACGCTCCCGAACAAGTCCGGTCTTTTTTCCGGGAGTTGCGGGACCTCCAAACGGAGTTATTGAAAACCGGCGCGGGCAGGCATCCCCTGCACGAGCTATCCATGGGAACCAGCCACGATTATCTCGTGGCCATAGAGGAAGGAGCTACCATTGTTCGACTGGGAACGATACTCTTCGGAGACAGGCCGAAAAAACACTAAAGGACCAATCATGAACCAACTTTTAAAACGCCAAAAAATCGGCTTCCTCGGCGCTGGCAATATGGCCCAAGCCATTATCAAGGGGCTTATCGAAGGCGGAGTGACCAGCGGAGGGCAGATCCTGATCTCCAACCGCACGCCGGGAAAATTGCAAAAGCTCCAGGATCTTTACCAAACCCAGAGCATGAATAATAACGAGTCCCTGGTGGAGAATTCCGATATCGTCGTGCTCGCGGTAAAGCCCCAGGATCTTCTGACCGCGATCGAGCCGATTGCCAGCTCTTTTCATGACGATCAAATCGTAATCAGCCTGGCTGCCGGTATCAAAATGCAAACCCTGCAAAAATACCTTCCCCAAGTGCGGCTCGTGCGGTTGATCCCCAACACGCCCTCACTCATCGGGCGCGGGGTCATCGGCTATCTGACCGGGGGAAAGGACGAAGCCCTTTCCTCTTTGATCGAAGATCTCTGCTCCCCTTTGGGTTACACCTTGAAAATGGAGGATGAGGACCAACTGGAAACCCTCATGATCTCCTGTTCTTCCGGAACCGGCTTTGTCCTGGAAATGATGATGTATTGGCAGGATTGGATCATCGAGCATGGCTTTGATGAAGACACCGCCAAACGTCTGACCCTGGAGACCTTCATGGGGGCCTCCATGCTGGCCGCTCAGTCCAAAGAGGTCCCGTTTGAAGAGTTGCAATCACGGGTGACATCCAAGAAGGGGGTCACGGCGGCTGGACTTCAGTCCATGCGGGAACTGGAAATAGAAAGAGCTTTACGCATCAGTTTTGAAAAAGCGGCCATGCGAAGCAAAGAATTATCTCGCGAAATCAAGTAAGTCGCATATACTCATAGGTATATTAAGGTTCACGGAGGAACAAAAATGAAAATTACTCCTATTGATATCGTTCATAAATCCTTTAGTAAAAAAATGTTGGGGGTTGACGCTGACGAAGTTCATGAGTTCATGGCCCGGGTGGCGTCCCAGATGGAAGCCCTGATCCAGGAACGGAATATGCTCAAGGAAGCTCTCCGGGAAAAGGACCTGAGCCTTCTGGAGTACAAAGAGCGCGACCAAGTCCTGAAAAACACCATCGCCACCGCTTCACAAATGACGGACCGCCTCCGCCAGGATGCGGACCGCGAGGCGAAGTTGATTATCGCCGATGCCAATCAGAAGGCCGAGATCATCATGCGCGATTCCCGGGATTCCCTGAAAAAAATGTATCAGGAAATCACCGAACTCAAACGCGCGCGCCTGCAGTTTGAAGCCAACTTAAAAGCCCTGGTCCAGGCCCACCTCACTCTTTTGGAACAAGGTGAAAAGTACATGCCGCAAATGCAATTGCCCAATCATACGATCGCCCCGGCCCCCCACAGCGGAAAGTCCACCGAAGTCTCCCCTTTGTCCGCGGGTTAATGTGATCCGTAAGACGGCCCGAGGCTGCAAGCTCACCCTCTTCATCCAACCAAAAGCGTCCAAGAACGAAATTATCGGGCCCCACAACGGGGCCCTGAAAATCAAAATCACCGCGCCCCCCGTGGACGGCAAAGCCAACGCCGCGCTGATTGAATTTCTCTCCGATGTCTTGGATGTTCCTAAAAGGAACATTGAGATTCTCAAAGGGGAAACCGGCCGCAATAAATCCGTGGAGATTCTGGAAATCTCCGAAGAGGACCTGCGACGGAAACTCGGGGTCTAGGGTTGGCCGGGGCTGCCGGATTTGTGTGTCGGTGCCGGCGGGAGCTTTTTCTGGAAAAGATTCTGGTTGACGCCGTCTTCCACTTCCTCTTTGAACTTTCGCACTTTCTTTTCTGAACTCAGTCCTGTTTCCTGATCCGAGGAATTCATATAGTAACTGGGTTCCCTATCCCAGGTGTAGGCCAGGCTCACGCCACCATGATAGCCAGCCGCCGTGTTGGCCCCGGTGATGGTGGTTCCGCCGCCGACGGCCAGGGTCCAGGTGTTTTTAAATCGGAATTTCGCGAAAACCTCTGAGTCCACCACGGAAGGGTTCACGGAGTAATATGCCAAGCTGCCGGCGTTCACGCGGTCCACCACAATCAGGCGCTGGGTTTTGTGGCTGGTGCCGGGATCCTCCGTCAGGCTTTGGTAACCAAAAATTTTCCCGCCCCAACCCCAGCCAGGGTAAGACAGCTCCATTCCCACCCCCCATGGGACCAAGGAAGAACGGCTTTGGCGAAAACTTCCCCCCAAATACCCGAAAAGCCCCAAGGAGGAGATCTCTTTTTGCAAGCGCAACAAAGCCGTCGCCACGATCACGCCTTCATTGTTCAGGGCGCTGTCGGTGTTTTCATTGATCTTATAAAATGGAATGACCACGTTAAAATCCAGGACCGTATCAAAGGCCTCGTTGTAGGGCCGATAAGCATAGCCCACCTGTGCATCCGGGATGGAGGAATTGTTGCGATCCGCATCCAAACCATGACTTGTGGCATTGGCGATATTCAAGTTCCCATAAAGGGCGCTTCGGCGGCTCAGCCCATAACGCGTCTTTAAATACGCATTATAAATCTCGTAAGACTTTCCCATGGAAAGTCTTTGAAAAGAATCCCCGGAGCCGTTGTAGTTGGCCTCGGTGTTAAAGTAACGGGTTTCAAACTCGAAGTCGTAGGCGCCCTTGTGGAAACGCTGGTAATCGTCAAAGGCAGCGTGGGCAGGTTCGGCTGTGAGCGCTAGAAGATAGAATGTCATTAACAGAGCCGACAGAGTGTTTGCAATTTTCATAACTCTCCCATATTAACAGGATTAGAAATGAGGTAAAGAACTTGTCCACCCCATCCAATAAATCCCTACTTGGTATCATATTTTTCACCGTTTTTCTTTATCTCGTTGGTTTTGGAATTTTAATTCCAATCATCCCCATCCTTAGTCGGGATTTCGGCGCGACGGCGCTGCAAACGGGACTTCTGATGTCCGTCTACTCACTCATGCAATTCATTTTCTCCCCCTTTTGGGGACGCTGGAGTGACCGCGTGGGCCGCCGGCCCATCTTGCTGTTTTGTCTGGTGGGCGAGGCGTTTTCCTATTTGTTATTTGCCTGGGCCCGCAGTTTGGAGTGGCTCTTCCTCGCACGCATCCTGGCAGGTTTTTTCGGCGCCAGCATTTCCACCGCCTCCGCTTATATCTCTGACATCACCCCGCCCGAGGAACGCTCCAAGGGCATGGCCCTGATCGGCGCTGCCTTCGGTCTGGGATTTGTGGTGGGTCCGGCGCTCGGGGGGGCTTTGGCTCTTTGGGGCCAACACATTTCCTCAGCCCCTCACTTTGAGAGCAGCTTTTGCGCGCTGTGGGTGGGAGCTTTATGTCTTTTAAACTTCTTGTTTGGCTTGAAATTCCTGAAAGAGTCCCTGAAAGAGAAAAACAAAAGCCCGCATTCCAAAAAGCGCTTTCAACTTCTGAAGCACTACCTTGGACAAAAAGTGGTTGGCGCCTTGATGAGTGTTTATTTTCTTTCGTCCCTGGCCATGTCCGGAATGGAAGCCACTTTGATTCTCTATATGGGAGAAAAATTCGGCTGGCAGTTAAAGGAAGTCAGCTTTGGCTTTGCCTATATCGGGATTATCACCGTCTTGTCCCAAGGCGTATTGGTGCGCAGACTCATTCCGATTTGGGGGGAAAGAAAAACCCTGCGGATCGGCCTGGCCTGTTTTGCCATCGGCCTGACGGGAATCGCTCTCGCCCCCAGTGTCGCCTGGATGGGCGTGACCATGACTTTCCTGGCATTCGGCACAAGCTTTTCAAATCCCGCCACTCTTGGTAGCATCAGCCTGCTGGCCCGAGCCGAAGAGCAGGGGGTCACGATGGGCGTGGCCCAAAGCCTGGCCTCCCTCGGGCGGATCCTGGGTCCCGCTCTCGGGGGGATGCTTTACCAAAGTATCTCCATCCGCTCCCCCTTCCTTGCCTCGGGTTTGCTGGCTTTAGGAGGACTGGTCACGGTTGTCATCTTGTCCAAAGAACTTCCTGACTCCGGAAAGAAGGTCACGTAATGGCACAATCCATCGGATATTTTCAGTTTGATAATTTAGTAAAAGGTCGTGTGGGTTTTGTATTTTTGAATTTTGGCGTTGAGACTCACACCGTCTATCCGCATATTTTCAAAATGCACCTGGAGAGCCGCAAGCTGGAACTTCCCCAAGGGGACTTAAAAACCGCGACGATGGAAGACATCCTTTTAGCCATGAGCCATTATCCCAAGGACACAGCCGTGATCGTGCTTTGTCAGGACGGAAAAAAATCCGCCGAGGTCGCTGAGGGTTTGGAAAAAGCGGGTTACCATAACACCTACTTTATAAAAGGGGGATGGGACCAAATCTTGATGGAACGCGCCTGAGTTTTGGAATTTTAAGAAATATCAAAGCTTCGCTGTTCGGAGAAAAATTGAGAACCCTCCTCTCAAGCTGATTTAAAAAAACGCGAGCGCGTGCGTAATTCTCCTTTAAAGTCGCGCTCTTTTGCGCCTCTTAACCCCTTGTCCCCTCTATATTTTTTTCAGACTCTGTGGCAAATGCGCTTCGTTTCCTCATTTTTTACCATAATTGCACAACTCTTCATCCTCTAAAGCTTGCACAGAGAGTGCCCATTTTATACACCGACCTTGCATGATGAGATTGAAGCACTTGGTATTTGCCAGCGTTCTGGGCTGTGCGATGTTAGCGACAAATGGGTGTGACGCCATTTACTGGAACGAGAGCGAAAGCCTGGATGTGGTGAATAACAAATCCGAAATAAGGGTTCTGATTTTGAAGAATCCGCTGATTTACTCCTCGGATAAAACGGGACATAGGTTCGGTATTGACCATGATCTGTTTGAAAACTTCGCCACTCACTATAATTTGAAAATAAAATTCATTCCCGTAGCCAATGAAGTGGAAATGAAAAAGGCTTTGGCCGAGGGCATGGGGGATGTGGGGGCAGGCCGGCTCCCGACGCCGAATGACACCCGCGGTTTCCTGGTGGGGCCCAGTTATGAAGAAACTTATCTCAGCCTCTACTGTCACACAAAAGCCCGGGTGGGCAACATTGGGGATCTCCAGGACAAGTCCATCTCTGTTCTGTCCAAAGACAATATCTACGGCCTCAGTGACCGCCTGACGCAATTAGCCCCCCAGGCGAAAATTCAAATCGTCACCTCTGCTTCGGCAAAGACCCTGTTTATAAAACTGCACCGTCGAGAGATTGACTGCGTGATCGCGGAAAACCTCGAGGGACAGTTTTTCTCCCGCTATTATAACAGCGTCGAAAGAATCACGGCCCTGACAGAGAACTATTCCCTCAGCTGGTTGATCCGCCCTGGGCTTCCGGATTTAAACCGCTTGCTGCAGGCCTGGTTTTTAAAGGCCAGCCGTTATGATGAAATCATGCGGATTCACGACCGCTACAAAGTCTACTTATCGGAACTGGACCGCAGTGATGTGCGACACTTTATGAATCGCACCCGCCACACTCTTCCTGAATTTGAGCGAGAGTTCAAGAAAGCCGCCCTGGAGCACCGTCTGCCTTGGCAGCTGGTGGCCGCCGTTTCTTATCAAGAATCCCAGTGGAATAACGAGGCCGTCAGCTATACCGGCGTGCGGGGGCTCATGCAATTGACCAAAGAGACGGCGACCCATTTGGGTCTGGAAGACCGCACGGATCCGGTGCAAAGTATTTGGGGCGGAGCCAAGTATCTGCGTTATCTGCTGAATAAAACACCGAACTATTTGAATGCGAAGGATCGTCTTTACCTCGCCCTGGCCGCGTACAATATCGGCTATGGCCATCTTCTGGACGCTCAGAATCTTCTGCGAAAGTATGGCCGGAATCCCTACTCCTGGCGCCAGTTGCGGGAGGTCCTGCCGATGTTGGAAGACCCTAAGTATGCAAAAGATCTCGAGTACGGTCCCGCACGTGGCTCTGAAGCCGTGGAATTCGTGGAGCGAGTCACCAGCTTCTATAACCTTATGGTGGCCACCCAGCCTTAATACCCGGGAATGGCATAGACTTTGAAGCTCCGGCCTTCAGTAAATTGAAGGCCCCCCCAGAAAGAACTCAAAGCCTTCCGGGGAGCACACCAGGGCCCATAATGGGCTAATGACAGACAAAATTGGCCCCCTCTGCCTTGTGAAGGAGATGTCTATGACAAATACCAAAGTCACCCCCCTCTTGCTGATTCCTGTTCTTGCCCTCGCCCTGAATGCCTGCGCCAAGCGCGACAGCGCCTTCAAAAAACGAGCGGCCCAACAAGCCCAGCAGACCAAAACCACTCCTCCGCAGGACTGTCCCAGCAAATGCACCATTGAAACCCTCCCTCCGGGCAAAGGCAAAATAGAGCTGCAAAAGCCTGGACGCGGACATACTGGGACCGAAGAACAGCCTGACACAAAAAAGCCCGGGACTGAATCCCCCACTGAGCCAGTTCCCGAGGGCGCGGACGGCGCCTTGGTCCACGCTGATAATTGCGTCAATCCGATTTCCATGGACCCCACGGGAGAGGAGCAGGCCCTCACTCTGGCTGATTTAATCAACCCTTCCAACCAAGGCACCTACTCTTTGATCCGCACCCACTATTTCGCCGAGGCCGAGGGAAAAGAAGGGCAAAAGAAAGAGCAAATCTATGCCTTGGGATCCGAGTTTAAAACGCCGGCGGAGTTCACCTCTTCTTTGAGCGACACCCAGAAAGTGACCGTGGTCTGCCACACGACCCAAAGGACCGAGGGGCCGGATTCCAGCATCCGCGGCAGTATGGATCTGGCCAATTCCTTTAGCGCAAAGGACGGCAAAGGCACCGTGATTCGCCAAGACAACATCTCTGCGATCAACGGCGCTCTTTTCACGTCCTCGACTCTGTATGCGGGAAACACGGACTTAACCCAGGTGGTGGGTGACGGGAAACCCCAGGATCTGAAGGTCTCCCTCGTGAAACATGATGAAAACCAAGTCACCATTAAAATGAAATTCACCCGTCAGGATCCAAAAACCGGAAAGCGAATGAACGTGACCATGGCGGCGACCTACTCTCTTTCCAAGTAGGCCCCTTCCTTACTCCACTGTCACAGACTTCGCGAGGTTGCGCGGCTGATCGACATCATACCCTAGGCTGCTGGCCAGATGATAAGCCATCAGCTGCAAGGGGATCGCTTCCAAAAGAGGATTGATGGTCCAGTGCGCTTTGGGCAGGGACAAATAATATTTGCTGATGGATTTCAACTTCTCATTTTCCCCGGTGCCGATGGCAATCACTTGTCCGCCGCGCGCCCGGGCTTCTTCCAGATTGCTGATGGACTTTTCATAAAGTTCATCATTGGGAGCCAGCATCACAATCGCCATACGCTCATCAATCAAAGCCAAGGGACCGTGTTTCATCTCCCCCGCCGCGTAGCCCTCGGCATGCATGTAAGCCAATTCCTTGAGCTTCAAGGCCCCTTCCATGGCGATCGGAAAGCTCACTCCGCGCCCCAAATACAAAAACCCGCGGAATTGTTTGAGCGTGTGGGCGGCTTCCTCAAAATACTTGTCAAAGGCTAAAACCACTTCCATCTGGCTGGGCGCCCCCAGCAAGGCCTGCACGTACTCCTTTTCTTGCTTGGGAGAGATCACATGACGAATGCGGGCCAAGGCCAGGGCCAAGCAGTTTAGAACCGCCAGAGTGCTGGTGAAGGCCTTGGTGCTGGCCACGCCGATTTCCGGCCCGGAATTCATATACAAGTGGCCATGGGCTTCGCGATCAATCGTCGAACTCCGCACATTGCAGATACTCAGTGTGAGAGCCCCTTTGTCCTTTGCCAGGCGGATGGCGGCCAGGGTGTCGGCGGTCTCACCGCTCTGGGAAATAGTAATCACCAGCGTTTTAGAAGGAAGAACCGGATTGCGGTAGCGGAATTCGCTGGCAATATCCACTTCCACGGGAATCTGGGCGATGGTTTCAATCAGGTACTTCCCCACCATGCCCGCATAGCTGCTGGTGCCGCAGGCGACAATAAAAATCCGTTCCATCCCTTTCAGGATTTCCTGCGTCTTGCCCCAGTCCTCGGCACTGGAAAGCTCCGCCAACTTGTTCACCGGCGCGCCGAAACCGACATTCTTTAGCTGGACGGTGAAGGTTTCGGGGTTTAGGTGCGGCTCCAAGGCGGCGGCCACCGCGCGGGGCTGCTCATAGATTTCCTTCAGCATATAGTGAGCATACCCTTGCTTTTCCACCGTCTGAGGGTCCCAATTCAGTTCCACGGTTTTCTTTTGCAGAGGAAAACCATTGGCGGAGAAAATCTTCACGTCCTCCCCTTGCACCAGGACAATCTCACGGTCATCCAGGTAAATAAATTTGGAGGTGTACTGCAAGAGCGCTTGAACATCACTGGCGACAAAAGTCTCCCCTTGGCCTAGGCCCACCACCAAAGGAGGGCCGTCTTTGAAGGCCACCAAGTGATCGGGCTTTTGTTCCCACATCGCCACGATGGAGAAAGCCCCGCGGAGGCGGCCTAAAATCTTTTCCACCGCCTTGTAGAGATCCTGGGTGTTTTCCACTTCATTTGCGATCAGGTGGGCGACCAGCTCTGAGTCCGTATCGGAGTTGATCGTGGCTCCTTCGGCCAAAAGCTCCTCGCGGATCTCCATATAGTTTTCAATAATCCCGTTATGCACCAGACTGATTCCACGCACCTGATGAGGATGGGCGTTGCGTTCCGTCGGAGCCCCGTGGGTTGCCCAGCGGGTGTGCCCGATGCCAATGCGGCCTTCCAGTTTCTCCCGGGTGAGTTTCTCTTCCAGCGCCTTGAGTTTGCCAGAGGCCCGCACGCACTTGGTTTTCCCTTGGCTGATGACGGCAATCCCGGCGGAATCATATCCGCGGTACTCCAATTTTTTAAGGCCGGAAATAATGATGTCTTTCGGATTCTGCGGACCTAGGTAACCGACAATTCCACACATATCTTAATCCTCTCTTTGGGGCTCGCCCGGAGATTTCGGAGTGTAATTCTCTTTGACAAACTGCCGACCGCGAGCCACCGCCAAAGATTTGGCCGGAACGCTCTTGGTAATCGTGGAGCCGGAACCGATGACGGCGTCATCACCCACTTCCAAGGGAGCGACAAACTGCGTGTCACTGCCCACAAAGACGCGGTTTCCGATCTTCGTTTGATACTTCTTTTTATCCGCAGCATAGTTACAGGTGATGGTTCCACAGCCGATATTCACTTCTTCCCCGATATCGGCATCCCCAAGATATGTCAGATGCCCGGCCTTGGATTTTTTGCCGAAATTCACTTTCTTCATTTCCACAAAGTTGCCCACATGGGCTTCTTCCCCAATGGTTGTCTGGGGACGAAGCCGCGCATAAGGCCCCACACTGGCGCGATGGTGGACGGTGGCCTGCTCAAGATAACTGCCGGCGCGGATCTGCACACTGTCGCCGACGTGGGAGTCCGAGATAAAAACATGGGGTTCAATCACGGAGTAAGAGCCGATCTTGGTGGACCCCCGCAGAAAGGTATTGGGATAAATCACAGAGCCCGGGCCCACAGACACCGTCTCTTCAATATAGGTGGTCGCGGGATCGATCATCAAAACCCCGTCTTCCATCAAACGGCGGGCTTTCCGCTGAAAAAGAAGCTTTGTCGCCCGCGCCAACTCCCGCTGGGTGTTCACGCCGACGGCCACCTTCGGGGAAGCCTTGATGGCCGCAACCTTGCACTGGTCCTCAATGCACAAAGAAACCAAATCCGTGATATAGAACTCCTGTTTGGCATTGTGGTTTTTGATTTGCGGCAGGTATTCCGCAAGAATCTCCGCTTTCACGACATAAATCCCGGTGTTGATCTCACGGATTTTCAAGGTCTCGGCAGAGGCGTCTTTGGCTTCGACGATCGCCTTCAAGTCTCCCTTGTGACGCACGATACGGCCCATCTCACCGGGTTTCTTCACCTCCGCCGTCACCACGGCCAGATCACATTTTTCGTCCCGGAAGAAGTTCAGGAATCTGCTGATGTCCTCAGCCTCAATCAAAGGGTGGTCCCCGTTCATGATCACCACGTCGCCCTGAAGGCTCTCCACCTGCGCGGCTTTCACGGCGTCGGCCGTCCCCAGTTGCTGTTCCTGGACAAAGCAGCTCACTCCCAGGGGCTCCACCAAGGAGCGCACCAGAGCCTGACCATGGCCGACAATCACCCGCAAGTCCGTCGCACCCGCTTTTTTCGCGGCCAGGAGGACCTTTTCAATCATCGGGCGCCCCGCCACCGGATGCAACACCTTGGGGAGAGGGGACTTCATCCGCGTGCCCTTGCCCGCCGCCAAGATAATCATCGCCAGTTTATTCACTTCCGGAGCCGCCGTTTCTCCGTCCTTCTTTGCCACATTCTTTGCCATGGAATTTCTGTCCTTTTCAAGCCACTAAAAATCAGGCTTAATTATCATATGCAAGAAAAAATTTTTCATCAAACTTCTTGGGCCAGAAGCCCTCGCGGCACTCCGCTGGAGTTGTATAAAAAAACACACAACCGTGATGGAAAAGCCACAGCCCCCATCTTGTTTGTTGGCGGAGTTCATGGTGATGAACCCGAAGGGGTGCGATTGGCCCTGGAGTTCCTGCGTTGGTTGCAAAAAACCGAAGAATCCTTCTCGAAAAAAATTTTGCACTCCTGGCTTCTGGTTCCTTGCTTGAATGTCGATGGATACCTTCGCCATCGCCGCACCAATGAAAATGGCGTGGACCTGAATCGCAATTTCCCCTCGAAAGACTGGAGTCCAGAGGCCAAATCCCCGCGCTATCACCCCGGCCCTGCTCCCGCCAGCGAGCCTGAGACCCAGGCCATGGTCGAGCTTCTGCATCTCGAAAAACCAAAACTCATTGTGCATTTTCATTCCTGGGAGCCCTGCGTTGTCTACACGGGGGCCAGGGGCAAAGAAGCCTCAACGATTTTGGCAGAGTCCACCGGCTACGATGTGCGTGAAGACATCGGTTATCCCACTCCGGGAAGCCTCGGCCAATATGGATGGCTGGAACATCAAACCCCTGTGGTGTGCATTGAAGAGCAGGAAAAGGTCTCTCTGGAAGAAGTCTGGCCCCGCTTTGAACCTGGACTTATAAAACTCATGACCACGGACTTTTCAGTTTAAGGAAGCAATGGGCTCGTTTAAATGCATCGCTTTTGATTTGGACGACACCCTTGTGGACACCACTCATCTTTTGGTGCCCCTCGCCGCCCGCCGCGCCTGTGAAGCGCTGAGAGCGAAAGGTCTCAACCTGGATATCGATGCCTGTCTGGCCTGGAGAGCCAGTAAAACCTCCGAGCTATCGCATGAAGAGATCTTCCGGCAACTGATTCAGAAACACGGCGCCCCCTTCCCTGAGCGCGCTCTGCAGGCTGCAGTGAAGGCCTTTTACAATCCCGAAGTCCCGCCAAGACTCCCGCTGATGGAAGGCGCGGAGGCGAACCTCAAAAACCTGCAGGAAAAATATTTTTTATTTCTCGTCACCTCCGGCGAGCCCGAAGCCCAGCAAAAAAAAATCGAGGCTCTGCAAATAAAGAGCTATTTCCGGAAAGTTTATTTGATTGATAACTTCAAAAAAGAAACCAAAAAAGAGGCTTTTGCTGATATCCTTTCCCGCGAGGGCATTCTCCCTGGGGAACTCTTAAGCGTGGGCAACCGCCTGTCGCAGGAAATTCGGATGGCGAAAGTTTGCGGCGCTAAAACTTGTTATTTCTGTCATGGCGAACATGTAGGGGAGAAACCGGACCAGCGGGAAGACTACCCGGATTTTACAATCTTTAAACACTCGGAGCTCATCACCGCATGCGACCTATGAAAACCAGCTTCTTACTGATCGGCCCTTGGGAAGAACGACTCACGGAACTCGGCGCCCAGATCGTGCCGGATCTCAATAAGGCCCTGCAATGGAGCAAGGACGCCGTGTGCGACGTGGTCGCTCTCTCTGTCCAGCATCTTTTGGAGAAAAGCTTTGCGTCTTTTTATCACCAGGTCCTGGACCACAATCCGGCGGCGCAGTGGATTGCCGTTGCGCCGGAGGCGTTTTCCCCGGAGACCCTGGCGGATCTGCACGAACTCTACCCGCTTTTTCGCGTCCTTACTTCTTACCAGGAAACCGATATCGAAGCCCACTTTTTCAGCGCCCTTGAAGAAGTCAACCGTCAGAAACAAGACAAGAATCTGGAGAATCTCATCCGCGAGCAGAAAGAAAAGCTCATCCGCCTGCAACGGGAACTGGAGCAAAGGGTGGAGAAAAGAACAAAATTTTTAACCGAAGCCCGCCGCAAACTCTATCAAACCAATGTGCGCATTGAGGGCCTTAAAAACGCCCTTATGGCGGTCCACAAAGCCGGCTCTTTGGTGGAAATTGAAAAACTCCTGAACGAATCCATGGCCACGACGGTGCAAACCTCGTGGATCCGGATCTTTTTCTCGCCCCAGGACAACCTCTTTGCCGAGCAGGTGGAGCTGAAACTGAATTTCACGCAACAGCGCGTGCCCTTGTTCCGAGAGCACGAGAAGATCGGCTCGATCTTTTTCATGCGCGCCCCGGACCGGCCCTTTCTGCGGGATGAAGTGGACTTTTTAAACCGGGTCGCGGAAGCCGTCTCCCTTGCTCTGGGACGCATCCAAAAGCTTGAGGAGTCCGAGGACCTGAAAAAACAATGGGAAGCCACGTTTAACGCGGTCTCAGACCCCGTCACCATCATTGACGTCAGCTATGACATTATTCAAGCCAACTCCGCCATCACCAGCCACTCCCCGGCCGGCACTGTCCTTGGCAAAAAATGCTATGAAGTCCTGTTTGGCCGCTCAGCCCCTTGTGACCAGTGCCAGCGCGGGAAGAACTTCCGTCTGGATCATGGGGAGGCAAAGAGCGTGAGATCCTTTGACGTCTACAGCCAAAACTTGTCCCTGGAGCCCCACAAACCCGCCGTGTATGTGAATTTTTATCATGATATCACCCGCAAGCTGCAGATGGAAAAGCAGCTTTTGGAAACCGCGAAGCTGGCGGAACTGGGCACCATCGGTAGCAGCATCGCCCACGAACTAAACAATCCTCTGGGAGGCATTCTTTCCTTCACTCAACTCATTAAAATGGATCTTCCTAAGGACCATCCTTTTTATCCAGACATTCTGGAAATGGAAGCCGGGGCCCTGCGCTGCAAGGAGATCATTCAAAATCTTCTCGGCTTCACACGAAATCCCAATGTCGACGAGATCACAGACCTGGATCTGCGGGATGTGATCAAAAGAGCCTACAAGATCATGGAATTGCAACTGAAGTCCCAAGCCATCGAAGTGACTTTAGATTTGCAGGACCCGGCCTGCCCCGTGCGAGGCCATCTGAATTTACTTTCCCAGGCGATCAAAAATATTTTGCAGAGTGCCTGCGACGCGATATTGGCCCGCAGTAAAATGGCTCCGAAGGACTTTCAAGGCCACCTCAGCGTGAAGCTGCAAGCAACTCATGATAAATACCTTATTCTCATTGAAAACAACGGTGTGCCTTATGAGAAAGAAAGCGCCGGTTTGGGAATTCCCGTCGCCCTGCAAATTGTTGAGGACCACGGCGGTCAACTGGAAATTTCATCCTCGACTCTCCCCGACAATAGTTCCCGGACCCAGGCAAAAATTTCCTTTCCTCGTCCAGTTTTGAGGTCCTGAAACACAACACCCACGCGGAAATTTTGACAGTCCTGTCAGAAATCTATTACCCTGGTAATGGGATCAAGAACCCACCATGGAAGGAAGGTTCATGCGCACTCACCGCGTGCTAATTTTGGATGATGAATCAAGTCTACGTACGGCGCTCTTCAGAGTGTTGGACCGTAAAGGTCTCAACGTAATCACCGCGAATCGCATCGAAGAGGCAAAACTTCTTTGTCAAGGCGACACCGCCATTGACCTGGCTATTGTTGACTTAAATCTCCCGGATGGCGACGGAATTGAATTCATGACCTATCTGAAGAGTCTTTATCCCGCCATCGAAGTGGTGATTCTGACCGGACACGCCACCATTGAATCCGCCATCCGCGCCACCCGGCAGGGGGCGTTTCACTTTGTCACCAAGCCCTTTAGCTTGGATGAACTCGTCAGCCTGGCGGACCGGGCCCTGGCCCACAAGCATTTGCAACAAGAAAACCAGCAACTCCGCACCGAACTCAACCGTAAATACAAATTTGATCAAATCATCGGCGCCAGTGAGGCCATCCAGGCGGTGTTACGTCTGGTGGAACGTGTGGCGGATGCGGAGTCCACGGTGCTCATCCACGGGGAAACCGGGACTGGAAAAGAACTCATCGCCCGCGCCGTCCACTACAACTCCTCACGCGCGACCGGTCCTTTTGTCCCCATTAACTGCGGGGCCATTCCCGGAGAACTTCTTGAAAGTGAACTCTTCGGCCATGTCAAGGGCGCTTTTACCGGCGCCATTGCCAATCGCGTGGGACGCTTTGAAATGGCCGATGGCGGCACCATTTTCCTCGACGAGATCGGCGATATGGATCCCACTCTTCAGGTGAAGCTGCTGCGGGCCTTGCAGGAGAAATGCTTTGAACCTGTGGGCAGCACCAAGACCGTGCAAACAAACGTCCGGGTCATCGCCGCGACCAATGTGAATCTGGAAGAGGCGGTCGAAAGAGGGCGTTTCCGGGAGGACCTTTTTTACCGTCTCAATGTCATTCCCATCAATATCCCGCCCTTACGGGAAAGAAAAAGCGATATCCCTTTGTTGTTGAAACACTTCATGGACACCTTCGGGAAAGTGCGCGGGCGCGGTCTGACCGGCATTTCCGAAGAGGCTCTGGAGTGCCTGGTGCATTATCCCTGGCCTGGAAACATCCGCGAACTTGAAAATCTCATGGAACGAATGACCATCCTGAAGGGCCAGGGGAACCTGGAAGTCGTCGACCTGCCATTGAAATACAAAGCGGGCAAAGCCATCCCCCAAGAGGTGGGTGTGGTGGATATTCCGGAGATGGGCCTGGATTTCAACTCCGCCGTGGACTCTTATGAAAATGCCTTGATCTTAAGGGCCTTGGAAAAAACCGGCTGGAACCGGAACCAGGCCGCCATGCTGCTGAAACTGAACCGCACCACCCTTGTCGAGAAGATCAAGAAAAAGGGCCTCCGTCCTCCGGATGGCACGGTGGAAGCTTAAAAGGTTTTAGTCACAATCCGCGGAAGTGGCGCCCAAAATCCCGTTCTCCGGGAAAATCAGCACGTTTGCGCCAAAGACGGTTTTGCCAATCTGAATGGTGTCCGTCCCTTGCGGGGCACTCAGGACATACTGGGTGGCTTCCACCAGTTTATCCGCGGCCAAGGGAGTGGCTGCTCTGAGGTTTCGCACCGGAGTTTCACTTAAAATCTGGTATTGCAAAGGATAGCCATCCACACTCAAAGTTGCATTGGGTCCGTCGATGCGGATATCGATATGGCTGACCTCGTCCTGGCGATCCACACTACAGACCGTCACGGACAGATTTTTTGCGAATGCATTTGCAGCTCCCAGGAGGAGCACGAGGGATAAGAACAAAGTTTTCATAACGCCTCCATTGATAAAATTAAACCACCACTACCTGGAGCAAAAGGCGGACCAAACAAGTCCGCCCTCGTTCCGGCTTATATTCCGGCTGAGGGGATCTTTGACACCGCTCCGGTGCCGCAAATGGGTTCCTGTCAAAAGCCTCAACAGGCACTTAAAAAATTTCAGGGGGATTGTGACGCTTCCAAGGGACATGGTAGGGTCTGGCATCAACACGTGCGAGGTGAAAAAATGAAAACAGTCGTAATGATGCTTGTCTTTGTTTCCGGTTCCGCCGCGATGGCATGGGATTATATTGAAGGCACTGCGGATCAGGTTCCAGCAACCTATCTCTCCTGGTGTGATCACAACAGTGTTATCGCCCAGGATTCCAACGGCAACTTGTTTGTCCGCGCCAACTGCAGCGAAAGTGGTCTGCAGTGCAAAACCAGCCAGATCTACCGTGCTCAAGGATCGGTTGTTTCCGCCAGTTGCGTCCGCAAATAAGACTCAAAAAGCCCGACCGGCCGCCGCCCTCGGGCTTTTTTTTATTTTTTACACTCGTAGTTCAGCTCAATGCGGGTGCCTTCCACAAGATGGCTGAAGAATTTCAAAATATTCCCATCCAATTTAAAGCTCAAAATCGCAACTCCGTTCACACTCACTTTCAAAGTTCCCGCCACGGGCTCACATTCAAGGGAGAGCTGGCTGAGGGAATTGATGATTTTATCCTTAAAGGTATTCAAACTCACCCCGTAGTCCTCATCACAAATGCTGCCGATGCCCCCCTCGGTGAGCCGGGACATTTCCGCATAAACACGCCCGGGATGGCTGGGAGAGGACGATTGGTCCTGCTGGGCCTCACAGGCTTTATCCCCCGGTTTGACAATGATGGAGTTAAACGTGAAGCGCACTTTATCTCCGAACCGGGCATGGGCCTGAGCGAGAATATTTGCGGGCAGATCTTCTTTTTCCAACGCTTTTAAAGCACTATCGGCATCATTGGGCTTGAGGACGCTGCTGTCCCCGCCGACCGAGCGCTCGTCCTCGTCTGAGATCAGAATCACGGACGCCGCGGCTCCCGGGCGGTAGCAGGGGCCTCCCTGGGCGAAACTTTGATAGACCGCATTTAATCCCCGCTCATCCGCCGAGTCCCCGCCCCCGATCGCCACGGAATTGATGGTGGTGATGAAAATGGCAGGAAGCCCTTGGGTGCCTTTCTTTAAAACCTCCACCGCTCCCCCGTCCTCCGGGGCATAGTTTTTCCAAGGCAGGGCTTTACCGGCGTAAGACGGCCGGGTGGTTGTCACACACATCTGCCAATCAATCTGGCTGGCTTCGAGGAACTTCACAAAGGCCGTCATCTTCAGAGACAACTTTTTCAATTCCGGAAGCATGGAGTTGGAATCATCAAGGACCAGCAGGAAGTCCACTTTTTTATTTCCGTGTTCCACCACTTCCGTTGAGGTCACCACTTTATTGGGGTTGTCGGGAGTGCTGGGGGAGGGCGTCGCCTGACCGTTTTCCACAGGCTCCACGGAAACAAAGTTGGTCTTAGCACAAGAAAGAACCAACGGGACCAAAGTGCATATCAGAAATTTTTTTGAATTAAATTTTTGTGTTTTCATACCTCTCTTTTCGTCAAGTCCAGGCGAAACTTGCGCTGAAAATGACGAAAGTAGAGGAAACGGCGGATTTTTCGACGAAGGTCCAGGGAAACTCCCCGTCCTCAGTCTAGGATTTGTTCCCCGCCATAATGCACAAGAACTCAAACATCGCATCAACCCCGATCAAAGACGTGATCCCTCCAAGGTCAAAAGGAGGGGAAATCTCAACCACATCCGCGCCCACGAGGTTGGGGATTTTCAGAGCCCGCAGAATCCGTTGGGCTTCGTAGCTGGTCATTCCTCCAGGCACGGGAGTGCCCGTCCCCGGAGCGTAAGCCGGATCCAAGCAATCGACATCAAAACTGATATAAGTTGGCGTCGCATCCAAGGCCGGAAGCTGGTTGAGAAATTCATTTAAGGTCGTTTCACGGATATCATCCATGGTGAACACACGAATGCCCTTTTGGTTCACAAAATTCAGATCATCCCCTCCAGCCAAAGGGCCTCGGATTCCAATCTGGATCATCTTTGCCGGATCCACCAACCCCTCTTCCACGGCATGACGGGCAAAAGCCCCGTGATGATACTCGCACCCCCAAGCCGCAGGATAGGTGTCCAAATGGGCATCAAAGTGCACAAACTGCAAAGGGGTGCCGTAGTGTTTTTTCAAGGCCCGAAGCACGGGCAACGTCGTGGAATGGTCCCCGCCACAGGCAATAAACTTTTTTTTCTTATCCAGGAGTTTTTTGGTGAACTCCTCAATGAGTGTGTAAGTCTGCTCCTGGTCAATGGGCACGGTGGAACAATCGCCGACATCGGCCACCTTGAGTTTTTCAATCCAGTTGAGTTCCCGCGACATGTGAAAGCCCCGGCCCAGGCTCGACATCTCCCGCACAGCGGATGGGGCGAACCGCGGTCCCGGGCGGTACGACACTCCGCCATCATAAGGAATTCCGAAAATCCCGACTTCATAGTCCGCGTCGACAGGAACGTGGGGTAATCGGAAAAAGGTTTTGATTCCGGAAAACCGGGGGAACTCGCGCCCGCTGAGAGGTTTATATTCCATGCTTTTAACTCCCCTGCTAGAGGCCCCAGTATCTGACAAAAAGCATTTGGAAACAATGCCTTTGTCGACTACAGTTCCCGCCATGACGGATCACAAAAAACTGCTGAAATGGTATCGGGAAAACAAACGGGATTTGCCTTGGCGCCGCCGCAAAGATCCTTACCCTATTTGGATCTCAGAGGTCATGCTGCAACAAACGACCGTGGCGGCGGTCATTCCGTATTTTGAAAAATTCCTGAAGCTCTTTCCCACAGCCAAAGACCTGGCGAAGGCGCCGGAGCCGGAGGTCCTCGCGGCCTGGGCGGGACTCGGGTATTACTCGCGGGCACGCAATCTTCATAAAGCCGCCAAAGAGATTGCGGCCCGGGGATTTCCTGAAACCGCTGCGGAACTTCTGGAACTGCCGGGATTTGGTCCCTACACTTCGCGCGCGGTCGCCAGCATCGCCTTTGATGAACCTGTCGGGGTTTTGGATGGCAACGTGATCCGTGTGCTGTCGCGCAAGTACGGAAAAAAGCTGGCGTGGTGGACCCAGGCCGGGCGCCAGGAACTGCAAGACCTCTCAGATGAGCTCGCCCAAGCCGGAGCTCCTGCCGACACCAATCAGGCCTTGATGGAGTTGGGGGCCACGATTTGCACCCCGCAAAAAGTCAGTTGTCTTCTGTGCCCCTGGAGTGCGGACTGTGTCGCCCGGGAAAAAAATCTCGTTGAGAAATTGCCTTTGAAGAAGCCCCGGAAAGAAAGTGAAGTTTGGATCTGGCAGCCGGAAGTCCATATTCGAAAAAATCAAGTGGCTTTGGTCCAAAATAATTACGCCCCTTTTCTGAAAGGCCAATGGATTTTCCCGGGACAGGTCCTGACCTCGAAGGAAAAACCAAAAAAATTTGATGTTAAACATTTTATCACTCATCATGATATTTACATTCAGATTCAAAAGGGTTCATCGCCTCCGAAATCCGCCAAACTGACTCAGTGGGTGGAGCTCAACAACTTGCAACAGGTGAACCCTTCAAGTTTATTGACGAAGGTTTTGCAGAAGGTGGAAAGGCCGTGAGATTTTTATGTGTGTTTGGATTGTGCGCGGTCCTTTGGGCCTGCCAATCCAAGACCAAAAAACCGGAACAACTGCCGGCGGAAGTGGATTATTTGAAATCCAAAGATGCCAGCGTCTTTCTCTCCCAGGGGTACAATCGCGCGGCCATCTTTTCTCCGGATGGCGAAAAAATCTACTATATCAGCAAAAACCGCGTGGGGCATAAGAACACGCAAATCCATGAATACGATCTCACCATGCAACGCGACCGCCGGGTGACCTTTCAAGACGGTGAGATTCTGGCGGTCTTTCCTTTGGAAAAGAACCAGCTTCTTTACTCCTCAACCACCGACGAGATCAAAGAACAACCCTTTATCAAAGACGTCAATCCCCGTTACCCGCGGGCGGAAATTTACCGCAGCGACCTTTACGGAAATGACATCGGACGCCTAACCACGATGCCGGGCTTTGATGGGGAAATGATCTATGTCCCGCTGAAAAAACAAATGCTTTTCACCTCCACCCGCAGCGGGATCCCGGGCTTGCACTGGCTGGACCTTGAGACAGGGGATGTGTTCGCCTTTCAAATCGAGGATGAAAAGCCGCAACGAAATCCCGCGCTCTCTCCTGACGGGAAAACCCTTTACTGGATTGAGGAAGACCCCAAGGCAAAAGTCCACAATATCCTCTCCAGCACCTTATGGGGGCGAAACCGCAAAGTGGTGAAAAGCCTGAAAGGGGCGATCAAGGATCTGATTTTGAACCGCAAAGGGGACCTTGTCTACAGCTGGACCCCCGAAGGGGTCGAGTTCAGCCAGATTGATCTTTTTAATGAAGAAAAATCCTGCACCCAGACGCTTTTAAAAAATAAAATGAATTTCTCAGAGCCTCAGTTTTCGGTGAAAAACCCGAACCTTATTCTCTTCCGGGTCTCAAGCCTGGATAAAAGCCAGGTTTACCGCTGGGAACTGCCGGTGGATCTTGGACCTTGCAATGAACAACCGCCCTCAGCTACACTGAAACAACCGTGAAGCATCAATTCTGGCAATGGATCATTTTGTTAAGCGCACAGGTTGCCTGGGGGTCCCCTCATCCGGCGACAAGCACGTCCGTTCTGACCAATCCCGAAGCAGGCCATTACTTTCAAAACCAGGGGTTCCGCCTGAAATCGCTCGGCACGGATTGGCTCCCCACCCCTCAGGATGAGGCCTCGGCTTCAGAATCCGTGCGTTTCACACCCAAGGGCCAAATCGATTCCACGGCTTCCTTGTCCGTGCGAAGCGACACTTTGACAAAACAAAGCTCCCTGGAGGCTTACGCAAAAAAATGGATGCGCGATTACCCGAGTTATGGCTTTGAGGTGCTCGGCGCCAAGTCCTTCGCGGTGGGTGGCAGCCCTGGTCTTGTCGTTGACATGATCCAAAGGAGCAAGAACAAACAGCTCCGCCAAGTGATTCTGCAAAAAGGGGCGCACATCGCCATCCTCACCTGTCTCGACAACCAAGCCAGTTTTCAAAAAACTTTGGTCAGCTGCAATCAACTTGTCAAAAATTTCGAGTGGAATAATAAGTAGGACCCTTGGTCAAGCGACCAATTCTATTTCGTTGCGTAAATTTTTGTTTACATCGAGAATCAGAGGATGCCTTACGTATTATCGCCTCTTCTGACTCCCAGAATGTCCGGCATGTGGTTTGAAGGTCTTCCTTTTGAAAAAAAGGAGATCTACTCCATCCAGCCTGGCAAAATGCCCCCGGTGAACTATGACAGCCATGTATTAAAGCCCCACAGCCTCCCCCATGCGGAAGGCGCTCTCCATGTCCTATCTGATGGTAAATCCATCGACCAGTACTTCGCAGACCCAAAGTACTTCTTTGGATCCTGCCTAGTGATTCGACTTTCCGGAAACTCATATAAAAAAATCGACGAAAAAAATAATCTCTATTATTGGGAAGTGGGCGAGGAGGAAATAAGGAAGAAGATCGAGGGTCTTCTTCAGAGATCCCCTGGCCCTTGCGAAAAAGTGCTTTTAACCACGGATTTTTATCCGGTCAACGCCGACGGCTTTCATGATCCCAATTACGTTCTCACTTTGAGTCCGGAGGCCGCCCAATATTTAGTTCAGCTCCCCGGATTTAATCTTTACGGAACTTCATGGAAGTCCTCAGACCACCGCCCCGGCTCTCCAGAACGACCCATTCATAAAATTCTACTTTCTAAAGCCATCATATTTGAACTGCTGGATTTAAGGCATGTTCCTGAAGGCCGGTATTTTTTCAGCGGATTCCCTTTAAGACTGGAAGGAGCCAGCGAATCCGCCGTTTGCCCGGTATTGTATGAGAAGCATGACATCAGATTTTCCTAGATCAGAACTCTCTCTGGCAACGGTTTTCCGCCTCTCCTAAATCGAGCCGCAAAGTTCGAGGTCTGCGATCTCGCTGGTGGTCACGTACAAAAGGGATTGGTTGTCTTTTTTGACAACAAAGGCCCGAGACGATCTGCTGTAAGTGGACTTCTGGCAGGAAGAGTCTTGAGCCACCAATTTATCTTGGACTGAGTATTTGCTGATCTCAATGACCTTTTGGGCGTGAAGGGCCTGTTGCACTTGTTCTTCCGTGTAAAAGGAAATAGCAAAGGCATTATAGGAAATAAGTGAAATCAGGGCGACTAAAAAAGTTTTCATGAGGCTCTCCTTAAAAAAGACCAAATAATAAGTGCCGTTTCAAATATTTGATTCCCCTCTCACTTGCAAGCCTTTTCACGTTCTTGCCTCCCAACACATCCCCCGCCTCCATCGTCCGGCAACCTATGCTAAAACCCCTGCAGGTCGGGTCGAACTCAAATGATTTTAGACAAATGTGAAAAACAAGAGTTATCGCAGGGCACTCGGTAGTAAATAATGTACCAAAAAAATATTTGAAAGGGAGACTTTCCATGCCAGAAAAAAGAACCGTCAAAAAAGCAAAAAAAGACGCAAGACAAGGCAAAGCCCCGTCCACTCAGGCCGGAGAGTTTGTCAAAGAAGAAATTGAGCATATCCGTCATGGCAAGCATGGAGCTCGCTCCCCCAAGCAAGCCATCGCCATCGGGCTGTCAAAAGCAAGAAAAGCGGGCGTCAAACTCCCACCGCCTCCAGGAACGAAAAAGAAACTGACGAAAGTGCGCCGCAAACCCAGCAGCGAAACCCCCACCCAACGGGCACGAGCCACCCTCAAGGCGCTTCGTCGCGAGCCCACCTCCACTGTGTCCCGTTCGGAGCTGGCCAAACAGGCCCATAAAAGTGCCACTCGGCGGGGACCCGCAAAGAGACACGCGGCCGCTATGAAGGCGGTGCATACCAAGGGAAGAGTGGGATTAAAAAGAGCGGCACAAAAAGGCGCCAACACCCGTCGCGCCCATCTCTGATTAAGAGGCGTTTGGCAGCAAAATCCCGCCATGGGTCTCCGAGACCACCTGGGCCCGTTGGCGGACGCGCTCCGGAGAGCGGTGGCAGAGCCTTGTCACTTCTTCAAACAACTCCCTGAAATAGGGTGAGGTCCGGAAAAAGGTCAAATCCCGGCGCGCGTGATGGGAAAAGAGTTTATCGACCACGAAGAGACCACTGAGAACCTCATTCTCATTCTCGGAGCGGAGAAATTTTCTCAAAAGCTTCTCCACTTCAGCATTCATTTCATGTTTTCCCAAAATTAAAACGGCGTTGGCTTGGGTCCGGGTGTCTTCGGCAGCCAGCATTTCCCGCGCCTCGTCGACGGCGTTCTTAAGCTCCCCGAGGGCTTCAAGGGCATTGGCCCGCAAACGGGGATGGGGGGACGCCATAAACCCCCGCAAAAGAGGAACCAGCTTTTCGTTCAAGTCAGTGGCGGGAATCAGTTTGGGAAGAAGAGTGAGCAAAGCCCCCACGGTCTCCTTCGCGCCCCCTTGGTTTTCCATCTTTTTCAATAACTCTAAAAGCTTTGGCCCGTGCTCGGGGCTTTTGATCAAAACTTTAACTTCTCTCAGGGTCCTGGCGAAGGCCACGAAAGCCTCCTCGGACCAGGTGTCTTGCAGTCGTTCCAGTTGCGCGGAAATCTCTTCATTGGAACGGAAATATTTGAATTGCCCCGCCGTGAGAGGGGCCAAAAGAAAGTCCGAAATAAAAACGATTTCGGTCTCGCCCAAACCCTGCAGATTTTGAGTCTCAGCGCGGGTGCGGGTGGCAAGAAACTCACTGCCGGCCCAATCCCTCCGCGGAAGCGCGACCACATATTCCTTCTCCTGGCGGGTCTTAAAGGCCCCGATGCATCGTTTGGAAATAATATGGGCATTTCCTTTGAGTTTGTACTTCCCGTCCTCTTTCACGAAGAGAAGGTCTTCATAGGAAAGACCTCCTTTGAACTTAAACTCAACCCCTTGGCTTTCCTTCAAAACGCCGGAGTGGGCCCGGCCCATGGCAAACATCCCGCGAAGAACCGACACCCCCAGGCGCACGGCCTCTTGCGGATCCTCGGACCGCAAATAAAAAACCCTCTCATCCCCCTCATCGGCCACCTCGAAAAACCCATAACGTTGGGCGACCTCCCGGAACCCCGAAAACACCGGGGACAGCCATCCATCCACCCGCGCCTGCCCGTGATCCCGGCAGAGCTGGGAGTAGTGATTAAGATCAATCCGGAGAATAGCGCCGCGGAACACACTGCGATCCTTCGTGCCGCGGGACAGTTCGACCTCAACCCCGTCCGGAACCTCAAGCTCCATGCGCTGGCGGCTGAGGTCCGTGGCGTGCAGAAAAAGATCCCGGAGCATGCGCCCTTCTTTGGTGAGAGGGCTCATTTTTTCGAAGTCCTCACGTCGTCCCAGTTGGATCAGTTTCACCTGGCGGAAATACTCGCGCAGGACAAAACCGGTGATGGCGAGAAATAGCAGGATCGTGTCTTGAATGTTGTGGGAGAAGATGCGCCGGATCTCCGCCATGGAAAGACGGGAGGTGTCCGCGGGGAAATATCCCAGAATCACATCGTAGGGTGGTAAAACCTTGCGGTAAAAATAAAACGTGTTTTCAGGCGTCTTGATCTCATAGTTATGGGCGGTCTCCGGAATCGCAGTTAAATCGATCGATCCCACATTGGAAGACTCACTCAAAGGGCGGCCGTTTTTTTGCAAAATGAAAAAATCAAAATAGTTGCTGGCGTAATTGGCGTCCAGCAGAATCAGGGCTGCGTCCTGCTGTTGCGTTTTTAGGAGCTTCTCGACGTGTTCCAGACTGGTGTCGATCATGCGCTGTTGGAACTCGATGTTCTCCAGGGACTTTCCGCGGACATCTTTGTAATAATTGAATAGATTCCACACACTCATCGTGATCATGAGTACGATAATCAATAATGACGCCAGTGAGATGGAGCTATTTTTCCAAAAGTTCAATGGATTCCCTCTGTTAAACAGTTTAATGCCGACCCGGGATAGAGCCAAAGAATTCCCCCCGCGACTGGCCCGACGAAGGGGAAAAGCGTCCCTCCCCCTTGACCAAGCCCGACTTTCAGGGCACATCAAGGCCTATGAAAAACCCGGTCTTGGTCCAAATTCTAGGTTTCTTTTGCTGTTTTCTGTGCGCACTTCCGGGCTCCGCGGCGGTTTTGCACTTCTATCACAATCCTTCGGTTCCCCAGGCCCTCTTCCACGTGGTTTTGGAGTACAAGGGTTATTTTTATGAGGCGGACCCTTACCAGGGCGGCCGCCGCCAACCCATCCAAAATATGAAAGAATCGGGGGACTGGCGTATCGAGATTAGCGACGCGCTGGTGGATGAAAGGGCTCTTCTGAGCCAGATGGGCCTTCCGTTTGATTTCGATTTTATTTGGGGAAACGGCAAAACCTATTGTTCAGAACTGGTGGGGCTTGCCTTGAAGATTGCCCCCAAGCCCATGTCCTTTGCGGGCACGCACTACCTGAGGTTCCACCCCGAGTGGATCCACCGCCACGACCCAGGCCTCTCCCCGGACGATATTTACCAATTCGGCCTGGAGCACGGGGTTCCTCTCACTCCTGTTCCAGGAACGGGCGGCAGCTTGCAGTGACCAAGGTCTGCAGCTCAATATCATTCTCTTCAAGGACGGGTCCGATCCAATAGGCCTCATCCGCCTTTGCTTTCAAGGATTTTTTAAGAAAAACATTGTCCGCTCTGATTTTTAAAATTCGCCCTTCGCAACGAAGTTGAATCCTTTTCCTGTCCAACTCCCTGTCCATCTGCCCTATCCGTTCCTCGACCATTTGTCGGTTGTGCTCGGTGAGTGCTTCTTCAGCATCGGCAATCATCCTTGTTAATACGTCCAATTGCCCGGGCACATCTTGAAAGAGCGGGCGGGTTTTTGGGTCCGCAACCAAGTTCGAAAACCTCAGAAACCTTCCCTCAAATTGAACAATCGCCTTAAGGGTGCTTACTTGCCGACGATAAAGACCCAAAGCCAAAGAGGCGGAGCCTTGGCACTCATCGATTCCACTCCCGGTGCCAGGTTCTACGCCTGCGCACTTTTGGGCAAAATAATCGTGTTGTAATTTTATTAAAGTGGCTATTGCTGACTGTCGGGAAAGTAAATATCTTAAAGCTTTGTTTTCAGCCTCAAACTGGTTTTTTAAGAGGCCTGACATTTGATTCTGAATATTCAAAATGTCAGCTTCCATCGAAGCGAATTTGATTTGATATTTTTTAAAAATATAAGCCGCCGAAAGGTCTTGAAAAAGAGCAGATACTTGCAACACGGCGCCGGCCAATGGATTCACAATTGCCGCCGCATGAGCAATAGCATGAGATGAGGCCTGATATCGTTGGCTGTCCGAGGCCGCATCATTATAAGAATGAATATTTTCATAAATCCCATACAACGAAATGGCGGCCCCCACCTTCCCCGTCAGATTTTTATCCAACGCTACGGAAGCCATCTGCTCCAATTTTTGTATGGCAAGGTCTTGAACTTCACTATTGACGTAGGCCTTTGCCATCTCATCAATAACATCCTCAGCCGGGGACTTTTGCGAATCCTGCTGAGACCAGCAGGGAATCACTAAAAATAGAATGATCCCACTTAAAAGAAAAACCTTCATATTTGTCTTATTGCTTAGCAACGGGAAACTCAGAAATCGAATTGATTTGCAATTTGCCATCCCCATAGACTCTATCAATATTCATAATTAAATGGGGGGCTTCAGCTTTGCCTCGAGAGTTCACATCCCGATAAATTGAAATACGGTTCGCCCCTTTGAGCTCGATTTCCAAACCACGGATGAAAACCAAGTCCTCTGAATCAAAAGCGGTCCTTGGGCCGAAAAGTTCAAAATTCAAATCCACGTTATTGTATATAATTTTTGTTGCAACAATATTTAAATTACGACCCTTGAAGTGAACGGGGCCGCAAAGCTCCAGTATTCCGGTCTTGATGTCTTCCTTAATCACTGGCTCTGATCCATCACATCCAAAGCGCAATGTGGAATCATCAGCAGCATCGAACTCTACCATTTCCGCCGGAAGAGTCGGCAACATTTGTATATGTTGTGAAGGATCCGCTTCAGGATAAAATTTGACCTCGAAAGATTCAGGAAGCTTCGGCTCTTTCCCTTTCTCCGTCCCAATAAGGAAGCTCACATAACCAGCCAATTTCTGCTCCACTTTCGGAGCTGTTTGTCGGGGAGCTTGGTCCTGGGGATCCATGGTGCCGCAACCAGTAAGGGTCAGTAACAGAGCAAAATTTACAAAATAGTTTTTCATATTTATTCTCTTTCTTTGGCGCCTGAAACTCGCCGCAGTTCTTTGGACTCTTAGCAGGATATTTCCTGACGGCCTTAAAATATTTTTCTTATTCATTTTTGACGGACATCTCGGAGATCGAATTGATTTGCAGTTTGCCATCCCCCTTGATTTTATCCATATACATAAATAACTCCGGGGCTTCAAAATCATCGCGAGAGTTCACATCCCGATAAACTGAAATACGGTTCGATCCGACGAGTTCAAAATTGAGACTATTAATAAAAACGTAGTCATCAGAATCTAACTGCGCCAAAGGGCCAAAGAATTCAATATTCAGATCGGCGTTTTTCAATACAATCGTTGTTGCGTTAATTTTCAATTTGCGGCCCTTAAATTGAATGGGACCACAAAGTTCCAGCACCCCCGTCTTAATATCCTCCTTAATCACGGGTTCAGCACCATCACATCCGATACTCATCTTTGAATCATAATCAGCAACAAGCCTGATCACTCCGGCCGGAGTTAATGGAGCTATGGATAGCTGAGTTGAATGATCCACTTCTGGAAAAAACTTAACTTCAAAAGACGCTGGAAGTTTTGCTTCTTCCCCGTCCCTGGTCCCGATATTGAGGCTTACACGTCCAGCCAATTTCTGCTCCACATTGGGAGTACTTTCTCGGGAACGTTCTTTCTGGTGGTCGTTGACTCCGCAGCCAGTAAGTGTCAGTAACAGAGCAAAATTTACAAAATAGTTTTTCATATTTATTCTCTTTCTTTAGATACTCGGGAGTGAACTGCAAGTCTCAGACCAGGCGAGCTTAGAGTCCAATTGGAATATACACATTCTATACCTTTTCCTGAGTTGGATATTTCTTAGTTTTCAGAATTAAATTCCTTTTATTAATACCTGAAACTCGATCCGACCCACTTCTCGTACTCGTTGAGGTAGTCCCGCGACTGAGGTCCCAAGTGAGGCAGAATCCATTTCGGATCCAATGCTTTATTTGCAATTACATTAGAAATTGACTCAAAAATTTCTTGGTAAATTAGTCTGATCTGTTCGTCATTTTGGCTTTTCGTCAAAATACGCTCCAATTCATTTAACATCGTTTTCCAATTGGTCACTTCGGGTCGATTAACAAAGTGTCCAAGCAAAAAACCTAATAGCACTCCATCCGGTAGATCATCGTTCTCTGCTCGAATTTTGTAGAGTTCAATTTCTGATATTTTCTGCTCCTTACATAGAGCTTCAATAATCTCTTCAGTATATTCATTTCGTTTATTCACTATAGACCTCCCAATGCATCTCTTAAATCTAATATTAAGTTCTCAACCATACGACGATCAGAAGGACTCGCAGCAGGATTTTCTTTAAGCCATCTCTCGAAAAATATCAGTCCAGTTTGTCCTTTTTCCGCATGCCAGCGTCCTTTAACCTTTTGCCCAGTCATTTTTTCAAACCGTATGGCGGCGGCAGTACTACCATTTCCAACGGTTGCGTCTGGCCGCCAATATCTGGTTAAAAAATCTTTTAACTTCGGCTCATCTACAACCGGTCTTTCCATTTCCCCACGGAGCTGCCGTAAGTATTTCTGGTAGTTGGCGGCGTTGTGGGCCCCGTTATCGACCTTGTGGACCTCCCTCATCATTGCAGCGGAAATCTTGGGCACGGCTTCTAAGGCTTGTTCCAAGACTTCCGTTTTTTTGAGAAGGTTAAAGACCTTTATCCCTTTGACAATGGCTGTCCCAAAACCGAAGGTCAATGCCCCCATGATGGCAAAAGACCTCTCAAGGTTGCCCAGTTCTTCGCCAGTGATGAAGTTTTTTCCCGCAAATGCTTCGTAGACATCTCGGAGGACCCCTGTTACTGGATCTAAACCAACAGCAATATCCAAGAAACACTCGGCATAACGGCGGTAGGCCAAGGCCTCGGCGTTGTCTCCTTCGGCCGAAGCGGAATCTGAGGCCACAATCATCTGTAAGCCGAAGTCTCTGGCTTCACGTGTTTTTAAGGTGGCTACCCGGGCTTTTCGCAGCAGGGTCTCAATCTCTGTAAGATCCTTCACCAAGGCCGCGTCAGGGCTTTTGTAAGTATACCCATGAGGCCTTCCATTAAAGGGGCTTGTCGCAATGCTCTCTTTGATGCCGAGTAAGACCGCGCGAAGTTGTTGCCGACTGGCATCAATCCCTTCGGAAATAACCCGATAATTTTGCTCGATGGCTTGTCGGTCCGCCTCGGTTCTAATTTGAATTTCTCTCAGTTCCGCGCGGTTTTTTTCATTATCAATCAAACCACGGTACAAAGACCGACCGACCCCCGTGCGTATCGCAGCCCCTAATCCTGCTGAGTGCGCCTGGCCGAAAGGAACCCCGACCGATGAACTTGAAGATCCTGTGCTTCCCTCAACGTCGCTGTCGAAATTTGTAGCTGGCTCGAGTTGCCCCCAGTCTGCCCGCCCTTTGCCATCTTTTCCGTTATAGATGGCTTGGAATCTGCCCTGGGTTGATTCAAAGTAATAAAGCTCTCCGCTGACAAGGTCCGCTCCGTCGGGCACATAGAACGTGAAAAGGTCCCTTCCATTTTCAGTTCCAGTGAATTCCAGATACATAAGGCTGCCAGCAGAGAGCGGTGTCGCTAAGGCATTCAACGACATCACCAATACAATGAAAATCTTAAGCAAGAATTTCATCGCAAACCCTCCATTCGAGTCTCAAGGGTTTTTATATCACGGCGAATGCTTGTAATTTCATTGTCCGCTTTATCCAGCAAAATGTCGAAAGCCCCTTTTTGCTCCAAGGCCTCGTATAATGTTGCTCTTATTTCATCTTGCGAAGCGCCGGTATCCTTTGTGGATGCCAAACGTTCAATAGTGGAGTTAACCCAGTTGGGATCTATGGCCTTCATGGTATCGGCGCGATCCGCCAACTCAGTCATAAAGGTCTGCAGTGATATTTTTGATGTGTATAAGGCTTCCACTAAATTCAAGATATCTAAAAAGGCCTGTCCTTCGAAAGCCAACAAGTTCAAGCTGGCTACCATCTGTTTTTCTAATTTCTTAAAGTTCTCAATTTCCTCGGTGAGTATTTTTACCAAGCTAGCTCTTTGGTCTTTTTCAAATTGAAGCTGAAGCTCTGCACTTTTCTTTTGATGTTCTAATTTAATTTTTCCTATCTCCGCTTCCATAGACGGCAAGAAGGTACCCATTGAGGCGGCATTAGCTCCAAAGAGAATTCCTTTTTCGATATCCCCCAGGGCGAATGCTTTAATGCCGCACAGGGCAATGAACACACCAACGAACTTTTTCATTTATCTGCCTCCCGAGGTCACTTCTGACTTTAAGGCTTGGATGTTGGCTTCATTTTCTGATTTTTCTAATAACAAGTTTGCACGTCTTTCCTGAAGACGCGAAAGACGATCCTGTATGGTCAGGAATAGAGAACTGAGGGTTTCATCCGCTAAGATCCGCGTCAGCTCAGCTTGAATACGCGCGAGAGATCGTCCTGTGGCTTGCGCTACACGCCGCATCTCGGAATCAAGATTTTCCGCGGCGGTATAAATATCCACCTTGGCCGCTTGCTCGAACACCAGGGCTGCCGGCTCAAGGTCTCTATTTGGGATTTGCTTCTGTAATCCCAGGGATTTTAACTTCTCCCGATATTCCAACTCGACTTTGATAATACTCTGATAAATCGAAAGCGCCCCTAATATGCCGTCAATATGACCAAATTGTTCGTCGAGAGAGTTTTGATAACGCTCCCATTCTGTCAGCAGATGTATATTTTTTTTCATCCTCTCAGAAGCTTCGTTTTCCTTGAGCTTTCTCTCATACTCGGCGATTTCAGCATCAAGGGCTTTTTTCTGCTCCCCTCGAACTCTTTCAAGCTCTTGCTCTCTGAGATACTCGCTGGCACATAAAGCGAACGCACAGGCCTTAAGATGACCGAGGTTTTGGAACGTCTCCGTATTTGAATCAATAACATCGGCAATTCCAGTGGCATTCGCTACACCGGCCACCACATCGCGCACGCCATTGGCGACTTCTTTTCCGGCTTTTTGGACACCATTTGCGACATCTACAATAATTCTGGGATCCTTGCCCTTGATTTCCCCACCACCGGGGAGGGGGATTCTAAGAGCGAAGGCGGCTTGGGTGTTAAGGATCAAAAGACTCATAGAGATATATTTTTTCATAGTTGTTCCTCTGTAAGCGCCGATCTCGCAATTGGGATGCCGATCCGGACGACTCCACTGACCCGACCGCTGAGATTCTTGAATTCCCTTATCTTTCAATATGGTAGAGTGGTTTTTTTGGATTTGGAGAACGCGATGGGAGTCGATTAAAAATTCCTAAAAGTTGGAAGCCATTCTTAACCTTGGGATTCGAGGTGTCCCATTTTTCCACCCACCGCCGTGACCCGGGCCTCTCCCCGGACGATATTTACCAATTCAGTCTGGAGCACGGGGTGCCCGTCACGGCTCCCTAAAAAGGGGACAAAAATACACCAAAGGGCCTGGCGTGCTCGTTGCAATGAACGGGACTGTGTAAAATTACTGCCATTTTGGCACTAATTCTTCGGGGAGGAATCATGAAGTCTTTATTAGTTATCTGTCTCTGTCTTTTAGGGGTATCGGCTCAAGCTCAACAACGCGACGGGAGTCCGGTGGATATGGCCCAACAAGTAAAATTCTTAGTGCAAAATCATTTGCAATCTCTTCCACCACAAAGCCGTCAATATGTAACCGAATCCTTGGGCAATGTGATCCAAGCCTTTGCCATGAATGGTATTGAGGTCAGACCAGGAAGAGGTCACCGCCCTCCGCCTCTTCCGCCACCGCTGTATCCAGGCCCCGCATATCCGCCTGCAAACCTTATCTGTGATTCTTCCGACAACACTCTTCACGATTTAAATGCCAGTGGGCGCTTAATCCATGACTTTGCGGCCAGAGACAATTGCCTTGAGGCGAAAGATTATGCTGCCAGTGGACAGCCTTTCTGTGATTACTCCGATAATACGCTTCATACAGCAGAGGGTCGTTTAGTTCATGACTTCAGAAACCGCGAAGACTGCCAGACAGCCCGCGAAGCCATCCTTCATGGTGGGAACTTCTGTGACTCTTCCGATAATACATTTCATGACAGCACGGGACGCTTGATCTATGACTTTTCGAACGCAGACGATTGCCAAGCAGCTCTCACGCAGTCGCCGTAGCGGAAGTCAGCGGGGTTAAAAGCGACCGTGTATTTGCGACGCGCAGGTTTTGAATGCGGATTTATTGAAACTCAATCAAGCCAGGTTCCAGGCCCTGGCTTGATTGTAGAATTTTAATCCCAATGGCATCCGGATTTTATCTTCGATGTAGAATTCAGATAACGACGCGTTCAGCTCATGTGATTTTGCAGAAATCAAAAAAGCGTTTTTCTCTGGATCCTTTTCCATCCTTCTATTGGACAGTTTGTGCTGGCAAATCGGGAACAAAAGTATAAAAATTGCCACCGGCCTCGTCACTGACTGTGATTTGAGCGTCGCGACACCCCAAAGTTTTCGCATCTACCCTAACAAGGTTCATCAAGTTTCTATTGCAAATCTGGGTCTCTGTGGTCTCTCGAACAACGATAGTGAGTTTCCCAGGATAAGACCGTGCGCATTCTCCTACGTTAACCTCAACTTCTCGGCAATTGTTATAGACCCATATATCAATTGTATCCTCCCCCCTATTGTATATGGCTGAAGCCACAGTTTTATCTTGGGCGTAGGTTACAGAAGTACTCACTACAACGAACAATGCTAGTATTATATTTTTCATAACTATCTCCTTTTGTCCGAGTAAGATAAAACAAGAGAACTCCTTCGCCTAGATTACTTCCGGTAAACCTTTTGCGATTCCATTTACCGGATGGATCAATAACATGAACTTCTTACATTCTGGCACTAGGGTTGCACTACTGGCCCACAATGCCTACCAAATACAATGTATTCTTACTAAGTGCTCTTTTCGTGTCGATAATTTTGACACTTGGGACGGCCTGTGTCCGAAGAGGCGCCGGAAGCGGATCTCCTTCTCCATCCTTCAGGACACCTCTTCCGGTGGCGACGCAAGGGCCTTCGGCACCTACGCCCGCCCCTTCTTCAGAGAATATACTAGAAGATGGCGGTTCCATCCAAGGCGGTGGTGGTGGAGATTTTTCGGCTTCCGCATTCTGGTATAAAGCCGGCGAGGTAAAACACGAATTGATTCCGGAGAATTGGCATAACACGAACGACTTGAACCAGGAACAGATTAAAAAGATCATCGCGTTGATAGATCCCAAAATGACTTTGGTGAAGGTCACAAGTGAAGCGCTTTATGTGAGGTCAAAAGATGGGAAAAGTCTGCGAGTGGACGCCGTCAATATTCCAGAGAAGAAGATCATTATTTTATTCAAGCCTACATGGGAAAGGTATTTCGCGACTGGAACTGAAGTTAGACATCTGGTATTACATGAGTTTTTGGGCCTGGCCGGCATTGATGATGAAGGCTATAAGATCAGTAACAAATTCTTCACTCCTTCCAAACAAGACATTTCCTTCGAATTGAAAAAAGTTAAGTGCAACGCCTTTGGCGAAGTCCATATAGTTGGAGAACACATCAAAACTTATTCAAATGGATCCTCTTCGCCGCCTTCAGAATTTACAGGCTCGGTGAGGGCTGGAGACTCATCTGAGAAGTGTCAATTAATGCTTTTAGAGACCGACCACGGAAGAGAGGTCCAAAAAAAGTGTGAGACTTTAGATGACACTTATGATTTGAAGGTTGCGCAATCTACTATCGCCTTGGATTTAAGCGAGCCAGTTAGGCAGGCTGGTCTTCGTGATATTACCCAAGAAATTCAGATTCTTGTAGATGTTGCCATGTCAGGAGGCCGTCGCGTCTTTGGCTATGGAGCTGCTGCTGGCAGAGTCTCGTTCGAATCCCCGCGGGTAACTTCAACTGCGCGCTTGATTCTTCTAGATAAAAAAACCGGAATGAAAAAAGTATTGGATGTTATGAAGGTTGAAGCCGTCCAGTCGGACAACGACAAAAAGGTATCGCTGAAGTTTGTTCTTAATAATTCAGAACTTTACTCGCAACTTGAAAAATATAACGTTGATTTAAACCTCTACATTAAAACCAGAGATCCAAATTTTTTATCAGTAAATAATTTTTGGTACTATATCCGCGCGTACGCACAGGAAAACGCCCCGCCGGGACAAGAGGAAATGTATCTTAAGAACACCATCTTCCAGGGCTTGGGAAACATCGTTCCTCAATACGTCGACGTCTCCTGCATATTGGATATCTAGAGCCTTCTAAATTTTAAAAAAATCTAAATTAATACAGGCGAGTTGCTCGGGCTTCGTTTCGCCGACAACTTTGTAAAGGTCACCGATCAACAGCGTCAGTCTTTTGCGGAATTCTTGAAAGTCTTTTTCTGAGATCGACATAGGGGCGGTGAAATAGAAGTCATCATGTCGCTTCTGAGTCATCTGTGAGAACGAAACATGGCGCCAGTTTTCGTGATGCTTCTGGATAAATGGGGAAGTTGGCGCAAGGTAGGTCGATTTTTTTCCAACGCTGAGCTTTCCATTTTTTTGAGTTAACAGACCATAGGACAATAGCAAATCCACAATCGATGATATAAATTGTTGTGAAAGTTTTAATTTTGCAGAAATAGTTTCAATATCGCGAAAACTTTCGATGGATACAATCGTATGAACGGCTGCGAAAACCCAGTTTGAATAGTAGTCGGCTTGTTGGTCTAAATTGAGTTCAGCGTCAGGAGAGACTCGGCCTCTCATATTTTTTGCTTCGTCTCGACACCGGGATATCTGAATATTTAAGACATCTTGGAGTTTCGGAGTGTTGGCTCGATCAACCTGAACTAGAAGTAAAAAGTAATAGCTCTCTCTTTGATTCAAGCCTATGAACTCGGTTGTTTTGATGGCTTGCTCTTCAGTCATCGTTTTTTTTCCAGAAAGGATTTGGCTTACGAGGGTGGTATTCACCCCCAGTGCTCGCGCAAGCTTGCTAGAGAGCCCGTGCCCCTGGTTTGGCCAGGACTTAAAATAGTCTTTAATCAGTTGGCGATAGTCTGTATAAGCAAAGACATCAAACATACTTACATATCGTCAGAAGAAGATACGTTATTTACTTGAGATTAAAACTTTGGATCTAGGGCTAGGATCTAAGCCTTTTAAACAAGGGATTTGTAGGCGCTACCTGGACGTAGACCGCTGGGAACAAAAGGTCTCCCTCAAACACTTTGCGGGTTTCTGTTCTTGCCGGCCGCCCGGGAGACGGCGGTGCCTTAAAAATGACTTCCGACGCAGACGCTGTAGCACTCCATGGATAGGAAAATAAAAAGCACCGATTTTTAGTCAGTGCTTTTGTGAAAAAACATTGTTTTATAAGCCAGGGATTTTGTTCAAAATTAAGATTTTACTCTTCCTCAGGCCCCATAATGAGGCCACGTTTTTCTAGATATTGCATAATCAATTTGCGAACAGCAATATCTTGATGTGCTAGGATAATTGACTTCATCACGCCCAAACCTAAATAGGTTCTTTCGTTTTCGAAGGCCTCAAGCGCCTTTTGGGTGTTGGTCCGTTGGGAACAAAGACCTTTGAAAGATCGAGAGCCTTGCGTCGAGTATGGACCCTCATTGACAGCATCGCCTTACGGGAATAGAAGTTCGGCATAGTATCTATGCCAAGGAGATTAAAATGAAATTATCCCTAAGTGTGTTGTCGCTCTTTTTCTATTCGTTCGTTCAAGCAGCCCCATCAAGCTGTGAAACCACCGCAATCACTCTAACTCTAAATGCAAACTCATCCCATGCCTGCTCATTGGCAAACATTGAAGGCTCTTATCAAATCAAATTATGCAGCAACGATCAGGGTTTGTTGGCCGACCAAGATAAATTCGTAAGATATCTCTTCAAAGATGGAGATGCTTGGATGGCCAGACAAGACCTGATTGACTACACACGCGGAATTACAAATACCGAAATTTTAAGTATAAAAAATCAGGTTTCTGAATTTAAAATCTCAAAAATTAAATCAAAATCAACTGGAAAAGTTTTAAGTAAATTGGATTGTGCTGGGACTATTCAAGCTATTGATAAACGCATAAATGTAAATGTATTTTAATTAAAAAATTCGCTGGACTATGATCTGTTCTTTACTTCGGATAAAGGTCTCTGGTAATTAAGCCCGCTATATTGATTTTGGTGGGCATTTGCCAAGATGGCACCCAGTACTAGTTCTTGCCTTAAATGCCTCCAGAACCTTGAAATGACCAGCCTGACCTAAATGTCTCGTGTAATTACCTTCGTTAAGAATTATTTTTCCTCAAAACTTTATCCCAAATCTCAGCTGATGCTGGCCGAAGACCCGAAATTAAGATGCGAAGAGGGCTAGGGCTAAGGCGAATAAAGAGGCATTTTAGGCTTGGCTTGAGTTATCCCCTCCCTATAAGATGCTATTACGTTACACTCCCCCAAACCTTGGGGCGGATCCCCTCCCCGCCGAGGGCTCGTCAGATTCTGGATGCGAACTCCTAGATTTAATTCTGATCGTCGGAATAAGGAGCTTTTGCCCTTTCTAGGTACTTAATCGAAAGCTCCACAGATTGATTGGGCTTGTGTTCATCAACCCGCATCACCATAACCGTTCGGTCGTAATAATTATCCAGAAGGACGGCGATCACATCGCCCTTGGTAAATTGCACGTCACGGTCAAATTTGCCTTTCAGAGCCTCAACATCAGCGATGGTCACACTGTCGAAGGCTACGTTATTCCCTAACTTGTAAAAGCCACGTTTATTTCCATAGGGACGACTGTCTGTTGAAAGATAATCTTGGCTTCCTGAATAGGCCGAAAAATCTATTTCCTCATAATAATGCGAACCTTGATCTCCACGCTTATTGATGAACGGATAAAATCTTGCCGTTAACCAATCATTCGTTTTTTCAAGAACGACCTTTTGGATTCCTTGCGGCACAGCCAAGCCCACCCATTTTTGAAAATAGTCTGCTGGACCAATCTTGATTCGTCTAAATTTCAGGCGCGCCCATTTGTTGGTGGGATCAATATCGACCACCTGAACCGCTCCGAAAATTGCTGAAGCCGTGTCATCACCGTAGGCGTAATGATAGACTGCATAGGTATGCCCTTTAACCACATCAATACCGCAATCTTGCTTGTAGGTGTTTGGATCAGGGAAATCCGTTAGCGCAACAGCGCCGATGTCTTTGGACCCAAGGTCAGTCGCTTGTCCGATGCCAGATCCTGTATGTGGGACACTGAAAGATAATTTCCCAGAGCACCCATTTGAAAGCGACAGATCCCAGCCGTTGTGGGTGATAAACATGTTGCCACTTGTGGAGTATTGGAAATTGAAAGACGCGTAGAAATAATTATTCCAAACAGATTGATTGTAAAGCAAGACTTCGCCATTTGAAATTGGCATTTCATTGTCGATCGTATTCTTATTTATCGAATCAATTTGCTTTTGAAGCTCATCTTTTTTGACATAAACAAGTTTTTGATATGTGATTTTTGCTGAGTCACCGCCGTTAACCTTTTCGACCCGCATCTTTGTAATCAAGTCCTCGTCTGGCCAACTGGTTGTTCTCACAAGGTAGACGTATCCCTCTTTCAATTCGATAGAGTCTTGATCTACCTGAAGATCTTTCGGCGTGAAAGCCGTGTAAATATCTGAAATCGGAATGTTCGATAGCGGAGCGACCAAATAATCGCCGTCAACGCGAATCGAATCAAACAGGATTTGTGATTCTGGTCCTAGTTCGACCACGCGTCCATGATCGTATCCAGCGGTCCCAATCAGAAAATTACGCTCATAAGCAACAGCCACGCCGCCACTAGGATTGCACGCCTGGTCCGAGTATGTGTAGCAGTCACCCCAAAGAGAATAAGCATGTCGATCGACGCTGGTGGAATTTGTTCTAGCCTCTAGCGTGACTGTTTTTACCTGCGCATTTTGATATGGAACGCCCTGATATTTAACTCGAACGGTAAGGATGATGTCGTCGCCCTCCGCTATACCATTATCATCCTTTTTTAGATTACTCTGGATATGAATGAAGTCTTTAAGCTCGGAAACTATATAGAGATCAGAACTTTTGGCCGACGGTGTATCGACAAGTTCCGCTCTGACGCCTTCAAAACCATTGAAGCTGACGATCTTGTAACTGCGGTCAGGGTATTTGGTCTTCAGATATTGTTGAAGACTCGCCGCGCTTGGTGAAGAAAGGTCCGTGATTTCGGATTTCTTAGCTTCAATTGATGATCCACTCTTATTTTTGACAGACAATACATTGCTGGCCGAAGTCGATGACCAATTGTTTGGATAGCTGATTGAAGCATTTGTCTGTGGAACAATTGCGGAGGTCATGTTGCCGACATCAACTCCTCCGTTTGCGCGGAGGGGATCTTGTCCTTTGTCGCCGTCTTTGGGCGAGCACGCGACTACACATAGCATTGCGATCAGAATCATCAACTTTTTCATTTTTCCTCCACAGCGGTCAGAGGGAAAAACTGAATATTCAACTGGAAAACCTCATCTGGATTTTCAAAGGAACTCGCCAGTTGATTGATCTCTTTTCTGAACGCACGAATTTTTTCTTTAATTTCTGGTAGTTTGCTTTTTGGAATGGTGATTGTGGCCCCGTTCATTTCTCTTACATTTTGAGGGCTAATGCGCAAAGCCTCCGAAGCCAACCGAATCATTGATTGATGATAGTTATAAACGGCCACTGACTTCGTGTCGTCTGGGACCGTGATGGCTCCTGACACTTGTTTGAAGCCGCCATTCAAATCGGTTTCGATCATTCCTAGGATCAGTAGATTCTCAAGAGCTACTTTGGCTTGTGTTGCGGTCAATTTTCCGCCAAGCCGTTTTGCAATCCATTGCGGATCGGGATCAAAATCCTTTAGATCAACAAGAACGTAGACCGCCACGACATACCATTTTGAAAGAAAATCGAATTTTTCCTTCTCCAGTTTGTGCAGCTTTTTTGTAGAGACTTTGATAGCCATGATTTCACCAAAATATTTCGCCTTGGTTTGAAGATCCTCGGTTTGATTGAAGAGGACCATCAATTCAAAGTACCTTTTTTCCTTTGCGGATAGCTTCATGCCTTCCGCGAACTTCTCGATAGTTTTTATAGATAAATTGCGTTCACCTTTGATAATCATCAATAAGTGCGACGGAGAACTGAGGCCTGCTTGTCGAGCAAAAACACGGTGACTATAGGTCGGAGCATTCGCCTTTTTTAGCGAATAAAAATCAGCGAGATATTTCCTGTAGTCGCTGTACTCAAAGATTTTGATCTGATCTTTAGTCGTTTCCATTTTTTCCTTCAATCATCCTCAGCCGCAAACGCACTATTTAATTTCACTTTGCTTTCGTGTAAACTTCATCCAATGTGCTTGGTGTTCTTGGACCACCTTGTTGGTAATCGCCGCCGCCCGAAGTATGAATGCGAAATGAATCGTCACTCAGTAATTCAGAATAATACGAATACTGAATATTTCCTCGCTGCGAGATCATGTTTTTCATTTCGGCCAGGAATGTTTGGCAATTTGGATTGGAAGTGGTCGATGACTCCAGCTCGTTTGTAAGTGCGATGTCATTGTATTGGACTTCAATCACATGGGTCGCAAAATCCATGTATTCTTGGCGGTCTGTCATATCGCGTTTTTCTACCAACGTGATTTTACCCGTTTTCACAAAACTGCACACCGTTGGGTAAGGAACTTGACTGTCACTTCCTCCGCCGACCTGACGATCTTCAATACGACTTACAGATCCGTCAGCAGCAATGGCCAAACTTTCGTGAAAGTCAGGCTCTACAAACTTTCCTAAGTATTTGCCTAAAAATACCTGCGTCTCATCAGTTCCTTTGATTGCTCGGACTCCAGATGCGTTTACCGATGATGGGGTTCTGGCATCTGAGTCTTTCGAGTTAGGGCTACAAGCAGTTAAAGCCACTAAACCTAAAAATGCAAAAATGGTGGTTTTCATCTTCTCTCCTTCGTATGAATCGGAATTCATAATTTTCGTTCGTTTGTTACAAAGGAAATTAGCCGTCCGAAGTTCGGAAGTCTATTCGATCGTACACATTTTGTATACAAAAGTGTACGATCGAAGATTATTAAAAATCATAAAATGGTGTATTTACAAATACTTACTAATACACAAAGGTACACAAAACACGAAAATAGTACATGGACTGATCCAGAGGCAGTCATGGGAAAAGTGGTTTTGACGACCACCTGGGAAGTATTCCGTTCCGTTCAAAGGCATTAAGTTGAGGTCGGAAAAAACGACAATCTTTGGGAACGGGTATTGAGGGCTAAGGCGAATAAAGAGGCATTTTAGGCTTGGCTTGAGTTATCCAGGCCCCGCATATCCACCTGCAAACCTTATCTGTGATTCTTCCGACAACACTCTTCACGATTTAAATGCCAGTGGGCGCTTAATCCATGACTTTGCGGCCAGAGACAATTGCCTTGAGGCGAAAGATTATGCTGCCAGTGGACAGCCTTTCTGTGATTACTCCGATAATACGCTTCATACAGCAGAGGGTCGTTTAGTTCATGACTTCAGAAACCGCGAAGACTGCCAGACAGCCCGCGAAGCCATCCTTCATGGTGGGAACTTCTGTGACTCTTCCGATAATACATTTCATGACAGCACGGGACGCTTGATCTATGACTTTTCAAACGCAGATGATTGCCAAGCAGCTCTCACGCAGTCGCCGTAGCGGAAGTCTGCGGGGTTAAAAGCGACCGTGTATTTGCGACGCGCAGGTTTTGAAGGACGATGGAAGATAAAAAGATTCTTTGCCTGGCTGGGAAGTTTCCGCAGACTTGTCACTCGTTGGGAAAGGATAGTCGGAAACTACAAGGGCTCCTGGTCAGGATAATGCATAAAAAAGCCAGAAGCGTTGAGGCCGCTGTCCAGTCAGTAAGTTCTTAAAGATCCTTCAACCAAGATCGAAGGGATTCTGCCATAAATTCTCCTTGTTTAAAGGTTTAAAAGTCCGGATAGCTTAGCAAACAGCATATCCGGATTTATGGCGAATTTGTGACATTCTCACGAGATCTCTACATCGCGAACACGCCTTCACAGCGCGGCTTTACGAAGTTTTTGATGGCTTTCTTTTGAGCCGAAATATTTGCAGATTCTTCATAAGTTTTAATTCCATCCACTAACATTTTCACCGTGAGCATCGAAGATATCGTATTTGTTTTGCTCATCTCCATCACGTCTTTAATGATTTGCTCAGGAGTAAATGCCGGGTGATCATAAATCTGATCACTGCTGATATTTTCTCTCTTCATTTTTTCAGCGAGATAACGAGCCAGCACGCCTGTCACAGTCGGTGTTGCCATCGATGTTCCTGACATATTCTCGCGTCCTACGGGATTTTGAATATGAATCAGAGTTCCTAAGCCCTCGCGAATAAGTAACGGCATTTTCGTGTCAATAGATTCGCGATCCCAATTGGCCATTTGCTCTTCAAATGGAAGGTCTTCTTTCACTTTCATATTTGCCATACCAATATTCACAAGCAATTTCATCACAGGTTGGAAAGTCTTTGAAACGGCGATATCTGCGGCGACCATGCTTTTCGCTGGGACCGAAGATTTGATTTCTTCGCCCGTTGAGAATATTTGCGGAATATTTGGATCCAACAAAATATTTGTAAATGGAGTCAAAGTCCCATTCGGATTAATACTAGCAACCGCGAGCACGTTTTTAGTGCTGTTATTAGGGCTTGGTTTCAAACCAAGTTCTTTGGTGATTTTCATCAAACGCATCGAAGTAATTCCAACTGGAAATGCCGATTTTGAAATGCCATCAATCCAGCCGCCGTCATTTCCAGTGGCAATCATAAAGAGGGTCCCTGGAGCTTTTTCAGCAATTGTTTGACCGATTTTGAAGCGCGCAAACTCACTAAAGATATCTTCCATCATAGATTCTTTTTTCTTACTGAGGCTGTGGTTTTTTTGAAACGTCGTGCCCAAAGAAACGTTTGCAAGCTTCACTTGTTCTTTCCCAGCGGCTTCGACAGCTTTGAGAACGTCTTGGATAAACAGAGTATTCAAAGGCGCTTGCATCATGGATTTTTTAAGTTCTCTCAAAATGGTCGCATCAGAAACATTCATATTGCCGTACTCTTTAGCGATCGCCGCTTTTAACGGCTGGTAGTAAGGAGATTCCATAAAAAGTTTTATTTCAGAAACTAAACTTTCAACGATTTCTTTAGTGTGATCTTTCCCTAAATAAATACCTTGCGTTGTCACGCGAATCGGTATGATCCGAATATTCGGATGTTGTTTCGCGATCACACCTGCTACGTGAGTCGCGTGCGAATTTTCATTGCTCTTCTCTGCAAGATACGGATGCTTCGTTCTGTAAACATAGCGGCGCAAATCCGAGCGCATTTTATTGTAAGCCGCAGGATTTTTTTCAAGTTGAATTAAGTTTTCGATCAAGTTCGCGAAGACATCCATTTGCGATTTGCTTTTCTCAAGCTTTTGGCGCTCTTTCTTGTCAAGTTTTGGACTTTGCAAAAGCTCATTTAAATTTGCTAAAGTCTCAGCGTGATATTTTCTAAACGCATCGGCAAAACTTAAATCTTTGAATCCACGTTGTGACTTAAACACACGTTCCAGATTAGAAACCGGATCGTACATATCATACCCAATGACAACGAACTCCATCGCTTTTCTAAGCGCCTCTGGATATTGCAATTTATCAAGCCTAGGCTCTTCTTTACCTTGGAGTTTATTTTTAAAGTCAGAATACTGTTGCACGTTTTTTGTGAAACCATATTCATAGTCAATCGTGGCATATGCCTGATTGATCAGCTTCAAAACTCGGTCACCATGTTCGATATATGAAAGATATTTTAAAGCTCCCGGCTTATGCTCTTGGGAAATCATAGAGGTCCACTCTTCCTGAACCACTCTCGTCATTTCGAGCGAGCGAAATGACGAGAGTGGTTCAGGAACCGTTTCGGCATTGATAAGTCCGCCCTTTTTTTTGAGCTCTTCATATCCTTTTAAAATTGATTCCGTATATTCTTTTTCATAGCGAAAGCCCAACATTGTAAAGCTCTCACGGCTGAGTTTATTAAAGAGACTCGCTTTCAGCTCAGGATCAGCTTGAATGCCTTCCATAATAATGTCACGGAAGCGGTTGTTCATTTGCTCAAGAACTTTCAGCGGCGACTCTGGAGGATTTACGATACGACCATCGCGAATCTCGCTGGCACCAAAGGCAAAAAGACTTGTATCCACAAGCACGTGCGAGGCAAACTTACCGTCACCCATAATATCGTAACCAGCACCGACGATGCGGTTGTCTTCGATACGATAAGCGATTTGATTGATAAGATCTTTGTGAGCGACATCAACACCGCTATCGATGACTGCGACTTTTAAGAGGTCTTTGCGGTTTTGATCGTTTTTAATGCGAGCCACGATTTTTGCTTGTTCTGCGGATGGAATTTCACGCATTTGACTGCGAATCCACTCCAGCTGCTTCGGAAACTTCTTCGCCCAAAACGAGTCTTTGGCATTCTGTGACAACAAAGGGTCACAACCAATTGAAAACACCATCATAGCAACTGCAGAGATTTGAAGGCCTAATAGCTTTTTACTCATGACTCACCCTTGAGGAATTTGGTTCATGCCTGAAGTTGCAAGGCCTATGCTTATCTAAAACCCCATTAAAATCGATTTGGCATGTGCAATTTGTTGACAGCGAACCGAAATTGGAGCCGGAGCTGCCGCCTCTCCGTTTAAAGAACTTAGGGACATCGGCGGATATTTTGGGGTATGTGCTTGGAATGATTCTGCTAATTCTTTGGGCATGGATTTGGCTGAAAGAAAAGGGAGACATCTTAGAGCATTCAAGGGTTTAATTTTACTACGAAATAAAAACTTAATCTTTGAAAGGACTCGAAGATGTCTCAGCTGAGAAACCAGCTCCGTAAACTATTGCCCAGATTTTCCAAAGAAGCCAACAAAATCACCAACTCTGAAGCCTTAAGAAAATTCAACGGTGTGCAATAACTACGACTAAAAGTGGTCCATTAAAAACACTTGTCTATAATCCAAAGACTGTGCAGAAATGCATAGGCTTCCTATCTTTATAAAACACTTCGATCTTAGCGGAGGCCGGGAAAAGAACTCCTCAGTTTCTTCATTTTAGATCCAACAACTGCGACCTAAACCGATGTGGTTTCTTGAACGCTCCGATTTAAAGGGACTTTTTTTGACCCGCGCCCTATTTAGATCGACGCTTTTTAATACCTTCTAAGTCCGTTTTTATCCGGAATGCTTCACGAGCGCATTCGGCCAAATAACGAAGATCATCTTCGCTTGCGCCCATCTCTTCTCTAATCGAGAACCAAACCTTGTCCGAAGGAGACACGGGATTCTTACGGCGAAATTCCTCTTTGAACCCGGCTAGGGTTTGCTCACTGAGGCCATAGACGTAGGCAAGGGCCTTGGCCCATACATCAAGACCGCCATTGCCTTTATAGAGCATTTTTTTAACTAAGCTCGTGGTTTTGCCAAGCGCCTTAGCCAATTGCTCAATCTCGGCTTTATCTTTAATATGAGCCTTGAGGAGATCTTGAAAGACCTCTCTCGTTTGCTCTGCGATATGTTCAAGCTCGCGCTCACTTTTTTTATTATCCGCCACAGTAATAAATTACACAGGCTTCCTTTGATAGTCTAACGGTACTTCACGAGCCCTTATCGAAACGCGCGGCACACATATTCTTTTTCAGGACAATTATCTTATAAACAACGGCATGAGGAGGACTGATGATCGAAAACAAAAAGATCCCTAAAAAGCCCCTGAATAAAACAGATCAAGAGCTTCTCCATGACAACTCCACGGAGGCCGCTCAGGACCTAGATGCTATTTTTTATTTCGTACACAAACGGTACTCGGAATCTGGAAAAGGCAGCGTGCCGGATCTGGGATCTTTCTTAATTACTTGCGCGGAAGTGGTCTTTTCAGATAAAGCTAAATATGTGGCTCTTCTTAAGAAACCAGACCGCAGAGTGTTGCAGATACTGCCTCCGCCCACGGAGCCCCACCAAGAAGAACTCCGCCGCATTTATTATAACCCAAACACGAGACTTCCTAAAACTCCGCCTACTATCGGTGAGGCAACGGTCTGGATCGCACAACTCGGCGGTTTTTTAGCCAGAAAAAGTGATGGTTACCCAGGGACTATTCGTATGTGGAAAGGAATGCTCCATCTAGCTGATATCCATGAAGCCTACATACGATTTGTCACAAAAAAATATGGGTAATAGTCAGCCGCTAAGGCGGTGGCTTTGCCGGTTTCTAAAGCTGCGGTCGGAGGACAAAGGATAACTTACTAATGAAATTGAATCTGCGAGTAATCATCTGAACTAATTATTTACTCGGATAGCACATCAAAGTTTGACCATCGTATTTGTAGCTGCTTGGACAATCACAGTTTCCAGGATGGCCCCAAGAATTGACATCCGTTGTACATAAAGGTCCTGGCGACACGGGGGCAGCCTCTCCGCACTGACCGCTCATCGGGTTATAGCTTTGTTGCGCAGGACACTGACAACTTGAGGAGTAGCCCCACTGATTGATATCGGGGTTGCAAGTATATAGAATAGACATTTCAACATTGCTGGCGGTGTTTTTAGAAGTTTGTGAACTTTGAGCACAACCTAGAAGAGTGAAAAGAAATAAAACAGAACAAAACCAAGATGATTTTTCTATAAGCCCCATTGTTAAAGTATCGGGGAGGTAAAATTCCAATGAAAGCCCGTGTCTCAAGATAGAACGATATTTTGCATGTTTCCGTTCGAAAACAACCTCCAGATATTTTGGAGAAACTAAACCTTCTTCAAAATCGGACTCAGCAATTTCGCGTGTCTCAACTCCCGTGAAATTTGCCCGGGGGTGGCCGCCCTTGGATTTTGTGACGGTGGCGATGACGTTTTTAGGGCGAATAGCGCTGTTAGCGACTGTTGAAAAGTTAGAAGAAAAATGAAGGCAATGTATCTCATGTGAAAAAAACCCTGGGCTCAAAAAAATCCCTTCCGATTCTTAAAGATCCCGACCCATTCCGCCTCTGTTCTAAATTCCCTGTTCCTGTTCACAAACCTCTCCCGAACGCCGTGCGAGGAACAAAATACGGCCCTAGTGCCCGGGGGTGACGTCTCATTTTTAGAAAAAAGCCATTAAAAACAATGTATTGGGCCTTGCCTTGGCCTGAATCTTGGACTAGAGAGGGGGCAAGAGGAGCCAACTTATGAAAACTTTGTTCTTTTCAAGCCTGATGGTATTCACCGCCCTTGCTGCCAACGCCGCAAATGACTGCGACGGCTCCTCTAAAAATAACCTTCGGACCTTGGCCCTGGCGGCCGATGAAATCGAAGCCCAAGCTACCAGTAAGGCCAAAGACGAACGCGTCGAAATTGACCGGACTTCTAAAGAATATCAGCAAATGAACGCCATCGGCGTGGTGTATCCTGAGGGAAAACAGTATTTAGGAACGGGATTCTTAGTGGATGATTGTCACGTTCTGACTAATGCCCATGTCGCTTTTAAAGAAAGCGTGGCTGGTTCCAATGGGGTGCGCGTGCACTTCTCAGTGGGTCACTCAAAGGTCAAAGGAAAACAATTTGAGTATACGGATATTGGCGGGAAGGTAATTGAACATGGAGAATTTAGCAGCGCAAGGGTAAAAGAAGAAAATAGCGATTGGGCCATTATTCGACTGGATCAGTCCATTGGAAAAAAAGTAGGCTTTATAAGTATCTATCAAATGGATCCAGATAAAATGAAAAATCGTCCTGTAATCACGGTTGGATACCCTGGAGACCGAACGAACAATGCCAAAGATCTTTCCAAAATCTATGGAGACCTGAGCTGTAAACTCTTAGGAATGAGTGTTTATGGTTTTGAATATCACACCTGCCAGGCTACGAGCGGTCAGTCCGGAAGTCCCGTAATGGATAAAGGTAGCGACGGGAAGTACTACGCCTTAGCCATGATCTCAGGAGACAATGGATTTAGCCTAGATCGAAACACAAAAGCCAGCAAATCTAACATGGCTATAAGTCTCGATTCAGGTAAATCTGACGGGGTGGTGTCTGAGGGTGATAAAATCATCGCCGCCCTTCAAGCAGATAAATGCGAATAGGACAAAGATCTAGATCCTTTGACCCAGACTAAAAAATCTGGCCAACAACTTATAAAATTAAGAGGTGAAATGGTTTCCTAGATTTATCACATCTCTTTTAATGGTTAGTGCGTCCAATGCATTTCCGAGTCCTCTCAATCATCTTGTTCTAAAAGACGATTTCAATTCCGACGGAGTTGCCGATAGGGTCATATTTGCTTCCAAAGGGATTTCCGGTTTTTTCCAATCCACCAATGCAAATAAAAAAATCGATACCTTTTATTTAAAACAGGGAAATCGAAGCATCTTATTTGATTCCGCCAAGGAGCTTGGAGGAGCCTACCTTAAACTTTCAGAAGACACTGGGTTCTTCACAATCACAACCTTAATGAAATTTGAAAACGGTAAGTTTAAACAACTTGAAAGCTACATCCTGCCAGCAAAAATCTACTTTTCTGCCGATCCCTTTGCGGACACTCCAAGTAGCCGAGAGAATTGCGATTCCCATGATGCTTTTTCGCTTAAACCCATCAAAGAAGCTCTATCGTGGACTGACCAAGTTAAAAAGTATTCCAATGAGAACTTTATAAAAACATCCATTCAACCTGAATGTAAAAAAGTTTTTGGAGAAGATTATAACAGATTGGAAAAACAAATAATAGAGGCTTGCACTATAGAAGATGATAAAAATAAACAAAATAGCTTAGTTTCCTGTCTAGATCACGACAACAAGACAAAAAGGCTGTCTGGACGTTACAAAACTATGCTCGCTGAAAATGTCTTCGAAGATAGTTTCAAAATCACCTGTGCCGAATCAAATAAAGAAATTCCTCTCTCCAGTTTTAGCTCGTCGACAAAAAATGTCTCCATTTTTAAAACAAATCCGTCTTCTGAAAATAGAAATTTTAAGGCGGATTTTTTTCATGAAATGCTCCACGCAAGTGGAATGGGTGATGAAGATGGAATTGATAGCCTTGTAAAACAATGCGTAGATGGAGATTGGAAAGATCAGAAAAGGCACGTTTTCCTAGGAGACGGCAATCAACTCAACCAAGAACGAAAAGACGGTATCCCCGTCAACGTCCCTCCCCAAGTCAAGGAGGTGCCTGCGGCGCCGGTGACTGCGGCGATGAATGAAGGGGCGAGGGCGCTGGATAATAACTTTGCTATGGATAACCAGACTCAGTACCGGGCCTTGGCGGCGGCCTCGCAGAGGACCTTTAAATCTTTTGAGCCTTTGATGGCAGCGGCTTACTCGGCGGCCGTTCCTGTGGCTTTTGCCCAAAATACTGTGGCCAGTGGCGGCGGTGGCGCTACCGCCGCTCCGGCGGTGGCGATGCCGGTTTCTAAAGCGGCGGTCGGAGGACGCGGAGTTGCTTCGGCACCCTCCTCTATGGTGGATTCGGACTCGCCGGTGGCTGGGGCTGTGTATGAGCCCTCAGGCCTCCCGGAGGCTGTGCCTGCCTCGGAGCATGGGGAGCTTGGCAATGGCATGACCGTTAAAGCCATGCCCGTCAGCTTCAGTGATTATGCCCCCCGGGCCCCGGCCTCCTCAGGGCGTGGCGGAACCGAAGGGGCCGCCTCCAGCCGGGCCTTCTCTGGCACCGACTCCGGCCGGGGACTGGCCTCCCTGAAAAGCACCGATCGGCCCGACCTCCGCGACAATGTCCCGCAGCTCAAAGCCGACGAAGAGTTCGTGAAAACCCTGACCACGGGGAAATATGCCGAGGTGAGGGCCAAACTCACCGATCCGAAAAATCAAAAAATTTTAGAGGAAAAAAGAATCCAGTACGTCTCGCGGGAAAAAACCCTGGGCTCCAAACAGCCCTACATCATCCTTAAAGACCTGGGGAACAAGTTCTCGATCCTTAGGGTCACCATTGAATAAACCCAAGCCGAGAGCCGGGGATGCAACCGCAGCCTTGGGCCCTCTATCCGCTGATTAAATTCGCAATCATCAAAACCATCAAAAGAACCAAAATCACCGTATTCATCATTGGGAACCTCCGGTTACTATTGATACTTCCAAGAATAGGGCCAGCCCGGCTCCCCTTCAATTCGTTTTAATCACCGATCCGGTGACCAAGCGCGAACACCCGGTGCCCCGAAGTGTCACTTTGGGGGTCCCCGGAGGGACGGAAAATGCTCCTAAAGCCCCTAGCTTTGATTTCGGCACATGGCACCCTCGTTGCTTTAAGGGAGACCTTGAAGAACGTTATGGAGGAATACAATGGAATTCTTTTTATCTTTAGGACGCGCTTTTACATCATCTGACGCCATGTGGATGTGGGCCATCCTGGCCGCTCAAATCGTCTCCGTCGCCATCATCATCGAAAGAGCCGTCGCTCTTTTTGTGCGCCGGAAAACCAACCAGAAAAACCTCTCTAAGATGATCGCGGACGACATCCGTTCCGGCAATCTGGAGAAGGCCCTTCGCCGCTCGCAACAAATCGGTCAATCCGAGCCCTTGGGCGTGGTTGCCGCCGCCGGGATCCAAGCCGCCATCGATATGGGTGGCAAAGAAGAGATCCAGCTGAAAATGGATGAAGTCCTTCTCGAGGAAAACTCCCGCGTGGAAAAACGCATCGGTTTTCTGGCGATGTTTGCCAACGTGGCCACCTTGTTGGGTCTTTTGGGAACCATCACCGGTCTGATTCACTCTTTTGCCGGGATCTCCAATGCCAATGCCGCTGAAAAAGCCAATATCTTGTCCCGAGGGATCTCTCTGGCGATGAACGTAACGGCTTACGGTCTGTGCGTGGCAGTCCCTGCACTGGTGATGTACGCCGTTTTGCAAAACCGGGCGACTCGTTTGACAGATGACCTGAATAAAGGCGCTTTGAATCTCTTTATTCAATTGGGTTATCACTACTCTCCAGTCACCGATAAAAAATCCAAGAGCAACTAAGAGTCCCCCGACTCAGGCGCGGAGCTTTGTATGAAAAAGGAACTTAACTTCGAACTCAACATCATGCCGGTTCTGGATATCCTCTCGGTGCTGATCTGCTTCCTGCTACTGACTGCGGTGTGGATGCAACTGGGCACCCTCGATACCAAGCAGGCCATCGGGGACAACTCCACCGCCGGCGCAAAAAACCCGCCCTCTTTGTGGGTCACCCTGCAAAAAGACGGGACGGTTCAGCTGTCCCTGCGGGATGTTCCCCAGGCCAAAAACCTGGAACACAACGTGGCTAAAACCTCGGGCGGCGTGAACTGGGCTTCGCTGGAAGAAAAAATCCAAGCCCTGCGCGCCCAGTGGCCCGATCTGAAAACCAGCATCGTGCGTCCCGAGGCCCGCACGTCCTACGGGGACGTCATCCGCATCATGGACCAGCTTAAAAAGAACCAATTCGACGGAGTGGGCTTGTCCCCACTCGGGTAGGATCTTATGAAAAAGTCAGCCCTTGTTACAGCCCGCCGTTCCCCTCTGCTTCAAGCCCTCGCCCTCAAAGGCGGGAGCGAAGCAAAGGCCGCCCATGGCCCCAAAGAACTGGCCTTGGCCTTGCCCCTGACCTCCTTGATCGATGCGTTTTGTATCATCGTGATTTACCTCTTGATCGGGACTCAGACGACGGGAATTGAAAGCCCGGTCCATGGCAATGTGAATCTGCCCAAAGCAGAATCCGCGCAAAGCGTGGAAAAAGCCATTGCCACCTTGCGGATCGAAAAGGGCAGTTACTTCCTGGACGAGAAAAAAGTGGCCCTTCAGTCTTTGGGTGAAAAACTCTCGGAGCTGAAGAAAAATTCAACCGAGCCCGTTGAGTTGATGGTGCAAGCCGATACTCAGATGGACTACGCCGATCTGGACCCCCTGCTGAAAGCCGGGGCCGAGGCCGGTATTGAAAAACTCCGCTTCGCGGTATTACCCACAAAATGAAAACTCTAAGCCATCTTCTTATTTTTGGTGCCTTCTTTACCGGAACCGTTCTTGCCTTTCTGCCGGCCGCTTACGCGGAAAAAATGAGCGCTCAAACTCAGGACATGGTGATTGAAAGACTGGACCGCGTGATCTCCGCGATGGATAAGTCGGACCGCTCCTGGCTCCCCAGCCAGCAACGCCTGGCTGATTTGCTCTCGGAGCGCGCGCGCCTGCGTTTCATGCAGGAGGTGGAAGCCAACTGCGAAGCTTGCAAAGGCTCCAAAGGCGACCGCCTGAAAGCGGTTCAAATTTATGAAACGCTTTTGCAGAATTTAAAAATCAATGAGCATGGCCCGATTCTTTTCCAGCTGGCCCACCTGCACACCATGGCGGGACAACCCGAGCAGGCCATCGCCCTCTTTGAACGCATCATCAAAGAAGCGAAATCCAAAAAAATCTCTGAAGAGATCGTCGCCCGCGCCCACTCCGGCATGGGTGATCTTCTTTTTCAAAAGGGTGAATTTAAGAAAGCCCTTGAACATTACACCGTGGCCCTTAAATATAAAAACCTCCAGGGCCGCGGCCTGGTCATTTACAATATGGCCTGGTCCGAGTTCAACTTGGATCGCCTCAATGCCGGCATCACCCGCATGGAGGGTCTGTTAAAGACCCCGGAACTGATCGCACGGGAAACCCCGGAAGGAACCGCGTATGATCCGGTTTTCCATGCGGATATCGTGAGGGATTTGGCGACCTTCTACTCCCGCCGCCCCATCACCGAAAAAGAATTGGCCAACTATGAGTCCTTCTCTCCGAAGGACAAACGCAAAGAACTGCTTTTGCACTTTGCCTCCGAGGCGGACCGCCTGGGGCAAAAGAAAGCGGCGGCCACCATTTACAACCGCTACCTGGAAGACCCGAGCTTGACTGATGAAGAGCGCCTGGCGGCGTTCGTTAAGCTGGCGCAGGTCAACTATGACGGCGGGAACACGACCAAGTCCACCGAGGACTTCGCCAAGGCCGCCCAGGAATACCAAAGAAACTGCAAAGATCCCGAGAAGTGCAAGGATCTTGAAAAAACGATGAAACGTTATGTAACGGAACTGCATCGCTCAAAGAAATTAAAACCCGACACCGCTTTATTGAGTTCTTACCTTATCTACAACCGGACCTTCCCCAAAGATGCGGAAATGGCGCAACGGGGAGCCCAAGTCGCGGATGAACTGGGTAAACACGCCCTGGCCATGCAGTTCCTGCGCTCAGTGAGCGCCAATGACTCGGCCTCGGCCAAGGACCGCGACGACGCTTTGAACACGGAACTCTCCACCGCCGAGAAATCCAAGAACATCGTCCTGCAAAGATCGGCCTATGAGCACTATTTGGCGACAAACCCCAAAGGAGAAAAGTCCTTTGAAGTCCGTTACCAAATGGCCTATCTGACTTATCAGGAAAAGAAATATTCCGAGGCCGCCAAGGACTTCCACACCCTGGCCCTGGATCCCACCGGAAAACCGGATCTGCGCAAGAAGTCCGCGGACCTGTCCCTGGATAGCCTTGTGCAACTCAAAGAAGAAGAGCGCCTGGAGGAATGGGCCTGGGATTACGCCGGCACCTTCCCGCAAGCCCGTGCCGAGTTTGAAAATATCGCGCGCAAGGCCCTGCTGAACCGTTCCGCCCGCATTGCCAATGATAAAAACTCCAGCCCCTCAGAGCTGAAAAAAACCCTCGCTCAGTTGCAAAAAGCCAATATGAAGGGTGCCAAAGAAAGCGATAAAGCGATCTTTTACACCAACATGAGCGTCCTGGCCCAAAGAGCGACCGAGGACGAAGCTTACCTGCGCTCTTTACAGGCCCTGATCGCCACCCCCGGTCTCACACCGGCCCGCCGCGAGGAAAGCCTGGGCAAGATCGTGAGCTTTTATGAAAAGCGCCTTGATTTTAAAAACGCCTACATGACGGCGTTAAAAATGAAATTCCCCGGCCTCTCCGTCAAAGAACGGGAGCTCCGCCTGGGAAGTCTGGCGGATCTTGCCAACTTGAACCCCTCCCGCCATTACCGCGCGGCCCTTCAAGCCGGGCTTAAGGGAGACAGCGCCCGCTCCGTCCGCTCGCGTCTGGTGGTTTTATCCGCAAACCCGGTGCGGGAGTTAAAAGCCCAAGCCCCTGAACTCGGCCGGGACCCGGGCCTTTTAAACGAAATCACCCTCATGGTGTACGCCCGCACCGGAGATAAAAACGGTCTTAAACCCGTGTTGGCCCGCCCAGAGCTGCGCCACCAGAGTGCTCCCAACTTTGTGGCCAAGCAGGACTTCTATGCCGAGATGGAATCCTTCCGTGCCCGCATCGCCCGTCACCAGTTGCAGGCCCGCAATGACTTCCAACTGCAAAGAACCATCAAAGAACGCATCAAACTCCTGAAGGAGGCGGACCAGAAACAGGGCGCCAGCTTGAAGTTCAAGGATGTGACGGCGCAATTGATGGCTCTGAATGTGGTCACCACGGAGAATGCCCGCATGGTGCAGGATCTGGTGGCCTTGCCGGTGCCTGGAAAGCTCACGGCCCAGGAACAGAAACAGTATCTGGATCTTCTCAAGCAGCAGTCAAAACCCTACTTGCTGAAGTCCAAATTCGCGCAACAAAAAGAGGATGAGATCTGGGATCACTCCCCCGCTCTGTCCCAGTTGCTGAAGGATTACCGCCAGGTGCGTCCTGAGCTGAAAAAGTGGCTGCGCCGGGAGCTGCAGATTCTGGCTGCGCTTCCGAACAAAAGCCGCATGCACTCCAAAGTGGAAGACGCTTTGGAGGAAGGATCCTTGAGCCTGGCGGACCTTGCGTCCGCGCGAAAGAACGTGGCGGAGAATCCAGACAACGTCCGTGATCTTGAAAAATTGAAAGACCTGGAGACGAAAATAGGCCATCCGCTGATGGCAACCTATCTGGAAGCGCGCTTAGGTCGAATACAAAGAGGTAGAAGCTTATGAGAAATGCAATCACTCTGGCCCTCGTTTTGCTAAACCTTTTGACGATGGATATGAGCCTTGCCGGAACAAAGAAAAAACCGGTTCCGAACAAGAATGTGAAACTAGAGACGTCCTTCAAGTTTGATAGCTCAGTCCTGCGCGGGAAGTATCAGAGTTCGCTGAACACCACCGCGACCGTTGAGAATGACAAATACTTAGAAGACCTTTTGGGCGGACGGACTCAGTTTGAGGACCGCGCTCAAAAGGAACTGGAAAGAAACTAGGATCTGATTATGAACACGGCGAAACTACTTATTCTTGAAAACAGACTCGGTCAGAAGGTTCGCACCTTTGCGGTGGATTCCCGCGCCCTGAACCTTGTGTTCTTAAAGGATCAACGGCGCGTGGACGCCATTGCGGATTTGAAAATCCTGGACGAGAACGAGATTGAATACACGGTCTTAAAAAAATTAGACCCCCAGACCCTTGAGAAGAAACCCCTGAAGATCGAGGGCCTTGGCCAGCTTCGCCTGATGGATGCCGACGCCGTTAACAGCCCCGAATACCAACTGACTAAGGAAGAAGACGAAAAACAACTTCGCACCATTCTGGAAAAAACCATGGCAGGGCATATTGCTCTTGTCTTGGTGTTGATGTTGGGCGCGTGGATCTCGACCAAGTATTTTTCGGAAAAACCCGAGGAACCCGCCTTGGTCACCATCGTGGTTCCCAAAGAAGAGCCCCAGCCTCCCAAAGCGGAGCGGGCTCCCCACGTAAAGGTGTCGGAGAAAAAGATCAAGCCGACGAATAAAACCTACCGCCCTGTGGTGGCCAAAAAGAAACTTTTAACCAAGCCCTATAAAGTCAAAACAGCCAAAGCCACCGATATCCAAAGAGTCGGAGCTCTGGCCGCTTTGGGCGGTGTCGCTAAAGGACACCGTGGCGCTGAGGGCTTGGATATGAACTCTCTGAAAAACATCCGTTCCGCCGGCCAAGGCCAAGGCGGAGGCGGCGTGGGTGGTTCTGGCCGCGGTGGCGTGAAGGGCCTGATGCCCGGTTCCGGTTTGATTGCCGGCAGTGCCGGTGAGGGCGGTCGCGCCGAGAGCGCCGGTGGCTATGGCACCCGCGGCACCGGTGGTGGACGGGCCGGGTACGGAAAAATCTCTCTTGTCGGTGGAACTTCCGCCGTGAGCCTTCCCCTGGATGACGAAACCACCGTTGAAGGCGGCCTGGATCGCGACCAGATCATTGCCGTGATCAACCGCCATATGGGTCAAATTATTTACTGTTATGAAAAAGGCCTTCAAGCGCAACCCGCTATCGGTGGCCGCGTGGCAGTGGATTTCACCATCGGGCCCTCAGGAAAAATCACGACGGCGAAAATCGCGCAGTCGTCCCTGGGATCCCCCTATGTTGAATCCTGCATGATCGCTAAAATGAAAACTTGGCGTTTCCCGAAACCGGTTGGCAGCGTCAATGTTGATGTCCTTAAACTCTTTGAACTGACCCGCGTGAGCAGCCGATAGAGGAGCTTGTATGAAAAAACTGACTTCATGGACCCTGATTTTACCCGCCCTGATCGTAACCGCTTGTGCTAATGACGGTTCAAAAGATCCCGTTCCGGACATTCAACACATCCGCGAACAGGCGAAACTTCAGGGAAACCAAGCCCCCCAATCGCCGCAAAAGGAGATCGTTTACGTTCCGAAAGAAGTCCCTGTGACTCAGGAAAAGATCGTTTACGTCCCTAAAGAAGTTCCGGTCGTTCAGGAAAAAAAGGTTTACGTTCCTAAAGAAGTTCCTGTGGTTCAGCAACAAACCACGTTGAACGACAGCTACGTTAAAATCGTCATGACCGACAAAGTGATGAGCTTTTATGAAGGGGAAGCCGGCGCCTATAAAATCAACCTGCGTGTGCTGGACCCTGAAATCAAAATGAAGCTCACGGCGAAAAACCTCCCGGCGGGAGCGGAACTGAAGGACGTCTCCACAGCCAATACCCCCAACGCCTATGAATTGCGCTGGACTCCGGCTCTTTACACCATTGGTTTTGATGAGCAGCCCCCCAAAGTGTTTGCCATGACCTTGGTGCCCACCTTGGTGAGTGCAAAAACCCCCCAGAAGGCCGAAGTGATCAAAGGTCTCTCTTTGGAAAAGACCCTCACCTTCTCGGTTTTTAGAACCCAGCAAAAACCCTCGGAGCTTGTGATCGACAGCTTGCCTGCGGAAGTTCAGGAAGGCGAGTCCGTTCCCTTCACCGTGACGGCGAAATTCCCCGGCATGGACAACAATAGCCCGGTTAAACCCAACATTGCGGTCTTTAAAGACAATACCAGCAAAGTCGCCGGCACTGACGCCCTCGAAATGGACGGCGCCCGTTATGTCTCCGTGGAGAACATGGAGTATGCCGGGGACTTCAAATGGAAGTTCAACCTGGTCTTCGATACTAAAAACAACGCCGTGGAAGCGCAAAAAACCAAAACGGGCGCCATTGCTCCGGGGACCTTCACTCAGGTTCGTTTTGGCGTACGTGTTTATGGGGCTTTCAATGCCTCTCCGGTTTCAATTGCGCGGGTTAAAATCAATCGCGCCTCTGCGCCGGTTGCGGCCTCCACCGCCGCTCCTGCGACGGAGACGGTAAAGGCAGGGAAATAATCATGAAAACATTGAAACTTCTCACCCTCAGCACTGTGATTCTGGCCTCGGTGACCGCCCTTGCGGCCAAGCCGGCCTCTTCCGGCAAAGCGAACGCGAAGGCGGAGGCCCCAAAAGCGGCCCCTGTGAAAACCATTGATTTTGCCAAGGATGTCGATGGACTCGGCGGAAATGACGAATTGATGGATATGGCCGAAAAGCTTCACCCGGAGACCAAGTCCCGCATCGTGCAAGAGCGGATCGTGGACCGCCACAACCGTCTTGAAGTCGGCGTCACTTACGGCGGCGTCCTGGGCGGCACGACTTATTTGCAGACGCAAAACCTGGGCGCTTCTTTGGAATTCCACTTTACTCCCCGCTTTTCCATCGGCGCCCGTTATTACGATTATAGCAACAGCCTTTCTCCGGAAGGCAGCCGGGCTTTTGCCAATTACCGCGAAGCCTCCGCCATCCCGGGTGTTTATGCCTCCGCTCCGGATATTGATTCCCCCCGAAACAGCAAATTGGCGGTGATCAGTTGGTATCCTATCTATGGCAAGATCAACTTCTTCGACGCGGCCATCGCGCAATTTGATATTTATCTGATTGGCGGCGGCGGACAGATTGAGCTTGAAAGCGGCAATGCCACTTTGTTGACAGCAGGAACCGGCTTTGGCCTGTGGATGACCAAACATCTCACCGCCCGTGCTGAAATCCGTTATCAAAACTACACCGACCAGATTCACACCGGCCCCCGCAACATTAGCGCCATGGCCGCCACTCTGGGATTGGGATGGATGTTATGAAAAAGCGTATGATCTTGACCCCTCTTGCTTTTGTCCTGGCTGTCAGCACAGCCCTGGCGGACGCTCGTGCTGAGGATCAGATCTCTGCCCAAAAATGGGCCCAGGACCTGACTGCGGCCGTCAAAGCAAAGGACTCCAAAAAAGTCCAGCAGTTGACGGACCTTGAGGCCCTGAGTAAAAAAATGTCCGCGTGTGACGATTGTGACACGAAAGAAACCCTTGCCCGCGCCCGTCAGCTCTACGCTCAGGGCAAATACGAAGACGCGCGGGAACTCTACGGGCACATTCCTAAAAGCAACCCCTCCTGGCTCCAGGCCGTGGAGGAAAAAGGTTGGGCCTATTTCCGTCAAGACCAACTGGAAGAGTCCCTGGCTCAAGCCAAAACTCTGTTAAGCCCGCAGTTTTCAGGTTACGTGGGATCGGAAGCCTATTTTTTGCAATCCCTGGCTCAGTTGAAGTCTTGCAATTACAAAGGCGTTTTTGAAACCACCCGTCTTTTCAAAGAAAAGCAAAAGCCCCGCCTCGTGGAGATCCAGAATTTGATGTCCACAGGAACAAATGAGGCTTTGAAAAACGTCCTGGAGACCGCCGACCGCTTCCCGATGAGTTTTGCGGAGGTGGGCACCAACGCCAATCATCTGCCCCAGCTCTTTTATAAAGACATTGGTTTCCAATCCCAGGTGTTGAAACACCGTCTCGCCACCGAGGCCCTGCGCACGCTCCCGACTGAGGGAAGTTATGCAAGCCTGCGCGCGTCCCTGGAAAAAACCAGAAACGCGAGCCTGGCAAAACTCCAGGACCGCATGCGTGAACTCGCCCGCCGGGAGACGGAAGACAATTCCAAAATCGTCCAGAAGCTGAACCTGGTGGAAGTCGAAGCCATCCAACGCCTTCACAATGATGTGGATCTGGATAATAAGCTTTTTAAAAAAGGAAACTTCAAAGAAACGAACTCCGACCAGTTGGTTTTTGTTGATGATGGCCGTCCGTGGATCGATGAACTGGATAAGTACGAGGTTCGCGTGAAATCCTGCCCTCAGAACCTTAGGAGGAAGATGTGAAAACAGCTCTTCAACTGACCGCCTTAGGCTTCACCTTCGTGATGCTGGCAGGGTGCAGCCCTGAAAGCGCCACCCTGTCCACCGTGCGCCCCGTGACCCAGCCTGCGCCTCCGAAGTTTGCTTCTCCGGAACCACTGCCGCAAGCGCAGCGCCCGGAGTTCGCCAAACCGGCCCCTTTGGAGCAAAGCACTCCCCCAGTTTTTGAATCCGTGCAGGAACAAAAATCCGCTTGGATCACAGAAGACGGCGGCCAAAGCCAATTGGACTTTAATCCGCAAGTGGATATTTTGTTTGTCATTGATAACTCTGACAGTATGAAGTCCGCCCAGAGCAATCTGGTCAGCAACATCGGCCGTTTCACCGAGAAGATCGTGCAAAATAAAATGATCGACTTTCATATTGGCGTGATCTCCACTTGGGACAGTTCTGAGCGCTTTGCCACTACCAAGAAAGATCCTTTTGGGATTGGTGAGCTGCGTTTTGTGAAAAGCGCAACCGGGCAAACGTCTGATTCCCGTTTTATCACCCGTCAGAACCAGAGCCTGATGGCCTCCACCCTGGCCATCGGTGTGGCCTCTTACGCCGACGGGGGACCGGAAAACGAAGAGTTCTTCTCTCCCCTGGTGGCGGCTCTTGAAAAATCCGGCCGCGGGGCCCCGAATGAAGGTTTCTTCCGTCCCGAGGCTCAGCTCGTGGTGGTCCTTATGACGGACGCGGATGATTCCAACAGCACTCTGAGCCACGAACAAGTGGTCAGCAAACTGGTGGAATTTAAAGGTGGCCGCAAAGAGAAAGTCTCTGTCTATGGCGTCTTGGTGAAAGCGGCGGATCCGGATCAATACAAAGACTGGGCTTTGCGCGTGCATCCCAAGTACAATCCCCAGTGTTTTGACATCACCGCCAAAGCCAATGGCACCTGTGCAAAAGGTCTTGGTCCGGAACGTTTGGAGCAGTTTATCATCGCTGCCAATATGGACTCTGGCACCCCGGCGGATGTGCGGGCGAAGTACATCATCAGCATTATCAGTAAAAACTTTGGATCGGATCTGGCAAAGATCGGCAATGATGTTAAAAAGAAAACCCTGATGAAAGAAATTTTCTTAAGTCAGGTTCCCGTTGTGGAAGAAGGAAAAGTGCAAATCCGCGTGCGCTACGGCACTGCTGCGGAGATCGCCGCAGGCCGAGGCCAACTTTTGCCCCAAGGAGCCAAGGGTGGTTGGTTGTTTTCTCCTGAAAACAACTCCGTACGACTGTCAGGCGACATTGCTTACCAATATAAAGAAGGCGCGCGATTCGCAGTTGATTTAAAGCCCGTCATCTTGAAATAATCCCTGGCATGTCGCCACGGATTTGGATCGTTCCCTTATTTTTAGTTTTGATGGCCTCTGAGGCCATCGCCAAGCTCCCCTCCCCGGACATTGCCCTTGAGGCCGCCGGGACGGGGAATCTCTCCGCCCTAAAGCAATATCAAAGCAAAAACGGCAATCTCAATGCACAAAACAAGCAGGGCATTACTCCCCTGATGCAAGCGGTGGCGAGGGGCCAGAAAAAGGCCGTGGATTTTCTACTGCAACATAAAGCTGATCTTGAACTGCAGAATAAAAATGGCGACACGGCCCTGGTGATGGCGCTTGCAAATGATCAGGATGCGATTGCCGTGCAACTGATCAAGGCGGGGGCCCAAACCACCGTCCTTGGCGGAGAAAATAAAAACAACCTGGTTTTTATGGCGGCCTCAACCAATTGCGACCAAGCCCTGAAACTTCTGGTGCAAAAAAACCCTGAACTTGTGAACGCACAAAACCAGAAGGGTGACACTGCTCTCCATGAGGCGGCCCGCTTTGGCAGTGAGAAAACCCTGCACATCCTTCTGGCTGCCGGAGCCAGAAAAGATCTTAAAAACAACGAGGGGAAAACCCCCCTCGAGCTAGCCAAGGCCCAGCAAAATGAGGCCGCGATAAAGCTTTTAAATTCTAAAAAATAAGGCTGCGGCCCGAAACCGGGCCTGTGCTTGGTTTAGCTGAAGAGCTTTTTGAAGAAGCCGGAAACGCGTGCTCCCAAGGACTTCTGCTTTGCCACTTGAGAAGGAGAAGGATGCGGCTTGCGCGGTCCGCGGTTTTGCATATTTGCAGAAGCGGGTTTTCCACTCCCTTGGCCCCCGTGTCTTGCTCCCCCTTGGGCCTGCCCCTGCGGGTGCTGACGGCGGGACTCCTGAGGGCCTCCGCGTTTGTGCGGATGAGGACGGTTGTCGCGGCGTTGTTGTTGATCGCGACGTCCTCCGCCCTGTCCATCGGGACCCCGCTGTTCGCCCCCGCGGGCTTCCATGCGTTGCTCCGGTCCCCCTCGGCGAGGGCCTCGTTCTGGACGACGGTCGCCCCGTCCACCTTGGCGACGGCCACCGCCGCCTCCACGAGCTCCTCCACCGCCACGTTCGCCTGAGCGGCCACCGCCGCCCTCACGGGCTTCATAGGAGCGAGGATAGGAAGAGTCAGACCAAATGAAAGGCTTAAAGTCCTTAATTAAGTCTTTATCCTCGATAAATCCTACTTCCACTTTATGTTTCAAATAATCTTCAATACGACCCAAAGAATCCACATCGCGGTCACTGACCAAACTAAAGGCGATGCCGGTGGTCCCTGCCCGACCTGTCCGGCCGATGCGGTGGACATAAGACTCACTGTCCATGGGAAGCTCAAAGTTCACCACCATGTCCACGCCCTGCACGTCCAGGCCCCGGGCCGCCACGTCGGTGGCCACCAGGATGTTGAGGTCATTTTCAGCTTTAAACTGCTGCATGACCTTGGTGCGCTGAGCTTGCGTGAGCAAACTTGAGATCGCCATGGCGGGCACGCCGTTGTCATTTAAGAAACGAGTGATCTTTTCCACGTTGACTTTAAAGTTCGTGAAAATGATCGCCTGGCGCGGGTTGTGCAATTTCAACAAAGACAGCAGATGCTGGGGTTTTTCGTTCTGGCCTACGTGGAAGATCTCGTCTTTCACGTTCTCGGCCTTGGCGTGATCCCGGCTGATGTTCACTTCCACCGGGTCTGCGCCAAACTGATAAGCCGTGTTCAAAACATCGAAATTCAAGGTGGCGCTGAAAACCAGAAACTGGCGCTCTTTAGGGACTCTTTGCAGGATGTACTTCATGTCATCCTTAAAGCCCATATCAAACATCCGATCGGCTTCGTCAAAGATGATGGCTCGAACCTGCTTTAAATCCACCAAATGCTCTTTATAAAGATCAATCAGGCGACCTGGAGTCGCGACAATGAACTCCACGCCATTTTTAAGAGCATCTTTTTGTTTGTCGTATCCGGTGCCCCCATAGATCGCAAAACCACGAAGTCCGGAAAATTCTGAGAGCTTCTCAATATTTTCCTGAACCTGCTCGGCCAACTCCCGGGTCGGTACCAAAATCAGAACAAAGTTCTGAGGCTTCCAATCTGGAAAGGCGCGCTTAGCCACAAGCTCCTTCACTTCGTCCGACGCATCGGGAGGAAGGGGGCGGGCTCGCAGAATTCGTTCCATCAGCGGGAGTAAAAAGGCGGCGGTTTTTCCCGTGCCGGTCTGGGCTAAGCCTGCGACATCTCGACCTTCTAAGGCCACAGGAATCGACATTTCTTGGATTGGGGTGCAGGTCGAGTAATGGAGTTTTTCAATGGCGGAAGAGAGGCTGGGATCTAAATTAAACTCGGAAAAATTCAAGGTTACACTCCAAAAGACAATGAATGGGTCTATAAAAATGCCAAAATAATGACTACTTCTGGGAAAGTCAAAGAAACAGGCAGGGTCTCAACGGCGCTGAGATCCCAGAAGGCTTCGTATTAAATGGCTTTTAGTACGGCCGCTGCACAAAGTCCAAGCTAAAAACCACCAACAAAATTCTTTATCGCTTCGGTAAAGAGCTGGGGCTGCTCCGAATGCACCCAATGCCCCGCATTAGGAATCTCGACCCCACGGATAAGCTGATTGCTGTGAAGGATCCTTTCAAAAGTTTCCCGGGAAAGCTCCCGGGACTCCTGGCCGCGAATCCAAAGGGTCGGAATTTGAAGGGACTCTACCTCCTGCCAGCGATCCCGCAAACGGCCTTCGAGAACGGATCTTAAAATCCCCGCTTTGGAAAAGCGCCAATCGGCAGTGCCATCCGGCTTGTCTTCGATGTTTGCATAGAAAAACTGCGCCAGAACCTGAACCTTATCGCGTGTTTTCGCGATTTCCAGAAAATCCTTTTGAAAAAACTCCCGAGCGGCCGCGCGATTAGGAAAGGGCGTGGGGACAAGGCCCAGGAGATTTTCATAATATTCCACAATGCCCGGGGCGGATTGGGGCCCGATGTCCTCTATAATCAACTTGATCAGTTTTTCGGGATGCCGAAAAGCAAAGTTCAGGGCATTTCGGCCCCCCATCGAATGCCCCACTAAGATAAACTGATCCCACCCCAGTTCTTCGGTGATGCGGTTAATGTCTTCGGAGTAATCCTCTGGAGTATAGCCCGTCGCAGGTTTGAAGGAACGCCCGTGGCCTCTTTGATCAAACACCAAAACCCGTTCTGTGCCCTCTAAGGCCGAAACAATCTTGCGCCAATTTCCGCCAAAACCCATCAGACCATGCACAAAGACCCAGCGCCGCCCCTGCTCGGGGCCCGTGATTTGATAATAAAATGAATCTAAATAAGCCATTCTGATAACTTCCTGAATTATGAAGGGATAAATATCCCCCCAAAAATTGACACAGTCTAGCACTTCCATTACAACAGAGCTTCAGGCTATATAATAACGGTGAGTGAATTTTGGTGAGTAAATTTTTGGTGACTAAATTTGAAGAGTAGACCGCATCTGCACGAAGACTGGATTGATCCCTACGCCCGCGAAATCGTGCGCATCCTCCAAGACGAAGGCTTTGAAGCTTATTTAGTTGGGGGCTGCGTGCGCGATTTGCTGGCTGGCATTCACCCCAAGGATTTTGATATCGCAACCAGCGCCCATCCAAACCAGATCCGGCGCAAAATTCCCCATGCCTATGTCATTGGAAAGCGTTTTCGCCTGGTTTTGGTGCGCCGGGGAGACCAGCAGTTTGAGGTCGCCACGTTCCGCCGCAATGTGCGCGCCGATGAACTCGAAGAGGGCGAGGGGGAAGTGGTCGGTGACAACTACTTTGGGTCCTGTGAAGAAGATGCCCGCCGGCGGGACTTCACCATCAATGCCTTGTTCTATGACCCCATTGAGCAAAAAATCATTGATTATTGTGAAGGCCAGAAGGACATCAATAACTGCACCTTGCGCATGATCGGCAACTCCGTGGAACGCTTTGTTGAGGATCCCATCCGGATTCTGCGGGCCGTTCGTTTGGCTCATAAACTCAATTTCTTTATTGACCCTGAAATGCGCGCGGCCATCGTCCAATGCGCCCCCGAATTGAAACGTGCGGTTCTTCCGCGACGACGGGAAGAGTATTTAAAGATCCTGCGCTTGCCCGATCCCAATCTCACTTTTGTGGAGCTTTATGATCTGGGAGTCTTAGAGAACATTCTGACCGGAGTCCATGGCATCTATAAGGACCCGGTGAAAACAGAGATCTTTGAACGCCATCTCATGCGCATGAAAAGCTGCGGGATCAAGTTTGATGATCCCACGGAACTTCTCTCCGGCTTTATGTTCGCCTTCTTAAAAGCCCATTATGGCGAGGGCTCTTGGAACCTTCTGGAGATCCAGGAGGATGAGCGCCTGCAGTTCTTCCTAAGGGAAGAGCTCGGCATGTTTAAACAAGAACAGGCGACCTTCTTCCGCGCCCTGCAGATCATGCACAGTTTGCAAAAGGTGGATCAATACCTGCGCAAAGGCGAGCGCCGGCAACTGGGATTTTTACGTCACGAGGGTTTGCCGCTGGCTGTGAAGTTGGCGCAAATGGATTACTCCGTGGCGGGTTCCTTGCTGGCGTTTTGGGAAGGGCAGTTTAAGCGTTTTGAGAATAAACCCGCCCCGGCGGATTCGTTTGAATCCGCTTCCCACTAAATCCCCGGGCCCTTATCCTCAATTTTTCATATCCCTGCCGATCAAAAGAAAAAACTCCTGACTTTACTGAAGCTCTGTGTGGTCTCTTAATCAGGAGTTGAAAAATGCAGCCTCTTCAGGATTACGCTAAAAAGCGCGATTTTAAAAAAACCCGGGAGCCCCTTCCGGCCGTGCCACAAAAGGGCCGAAGCCGGGCCCCCATCTTCGTGGTGCAGGAGCATCACGCCTCGCATTTGCACTACGACTTCCGCTTGGAACTCGACGGGGTTCTCAAGAGCTGGGCGGTGCCCAAAGGGCCCCCTTCAGTGCCAGGGGAAAAACGCCTCGCCGTGGAAGTCGAGGACCACCCCCTCAGTTATGCGAAGTTCGCCGGAACCATTCCTGAAGGTCAGTACGGAGCCGGAGAAGTGTCTATCTGGGACAAAGGGGTTTGGAATCCCCCAGACCATCCCGCCGAAGCGCTCAGAAAGGGCCATCTGGAATTCACTTTGAAAGGTAAAAAATTAGCCGGTGCCTGGCTTTTAATTCGCACCAAAGGGTTTTCCGGGAAAAAGAATCAGTGGCTTTTGATCAAACGCTCGGACTCTCCCCGCACCGAGGAGAAAACCTCTCGCCCAGTGGCTCTCACTAGCCCCGATAAAATCATTTATGAAAACGAAGGCATCACAAAGCTTCAGATCGCCGAGTATTATCAAAAGGTGGCCCCCTTGCTGCTTCCCCATATCAAAGGCCGGCCTCTGTCGATCCTGCGGTGCCCTGCGGGGAGTGAGGGGACCTGTTTTTTTCAAAAGCACTACAAGCAAGGCGCCCCTGAGGTCCTTCGCTGCATTCGCCTGCAGGAAAAAACCAAAGAGGCCTGTTATCTGGCGGCGGATTCAGGAAAGGCCCTGGAAGCTCTGGTGCAAATAGGGGCTTTGGAAATCCACCCCTGGAATAGCCAGGAAAAAGATTTGGAAAGGCCGGATCAATTGGTCTTGGATTTTGACCCAGGCCCCGGAGTTCCCTGGGAAAAAGTGGTGAGCGCCAGCCAAATCCTGCGCGACCTCTTAAAGAACCAGGGACTTCAGTCGTTTGTGAAAGTCACGGGCGGCAAGGGAATTCACGTGCATGTTCCGATTGCGCCTTTGTACTCCTGGGATCAGGTGAGGACCTACAGCAAATCCCTGGCGGGACAGGTGGCGGCCTTGGAGCCCAGCTTGTATGTCACGGAGATGTCAAAAAAGCTGCGTAAAAACAAAATCTTTATCGACTACTTAAGAAACTCCCGGGGCTCGACGGCGGTCGCCCCCTACTCTCTGCGAGCAAAGCCCACCAGCGCCGTTGCGTTGCCGCTGTCCTGGCAAGAGCTCAGCAAAGTCACCAGCTCCGATGCCTTCACCCTGACAAAAACACTTAAAAAAATAGCCCAAAGGACGAAAGACCCTTGGGCTGATTATTTTAAACTGCGCCAGAGGATTCCAGCGCTCGAGTAAGCTTGCCGCGACCTAGTCGAGAAGCTCGACAACCTGATCGGTGATGGCCTCCGCATCCAGGCCGTGCTTCTTATAGAGATCCAAAGCCGTGTAAGCGCTCTGGCCGAATTCCCCGCGCACGCCCAGCGTATGGCAGCGGAAACTCATGCCTTCATCCGCGAGCGCATGGCACACCATCTGCCCCAGTCCGCCGATGATCTGATGATCCTCGACAGTAACAAAGGTATTGCTGGTTTTGGCCAGACACTCTTCGAGAAGAGCCAGATCCAGATGATTCAAGCAGGACGGATTTAAAACGACAGCCCCGATCTTATGAGGAACCAGATCCTGGGCCGCTTTTAAAGCCTGCGGCACCATGGAGCCCGCAGCGATCAAAGTGACGCTCTTTTTCGGGAAGCGGTCGGTGTTATCAAAAAGCACTTGGCCTCGTCCCAACTCGTACTTCAAACCCGCGGTGTAGGATTTAGGGAAATTCTCCCGCCCGAGGAAAAAGACATAGGATGGAGGCACTTTCCCCTGACGGCGAAGTTCTGCGGTCCTGCGCACGGCTTGGTAAACAAGAGCGTCGGCCTCTTCACTGCAGGTCAAAGCGTAGGTTTCCACATGAGGAATGGAGGCCAGCATCGCCATATAGCTGAGAGCCTGGTGTGACGCCCCATCGGCCGCATCTTGAAACCCGGTGTGAGAGAAAATCGCAATCACCGGCGCTTCAGATAAGGAACTCATAATAAAAGGCAAAGCCCCTTTGGTCACCCCAAACTGGGCGAAGGTATCCACCACCGGGATGTAGCCCACTTTGGAGAGGCCCGCGGCCGTGGACACCATATTGCTTTCGGCAACTCCCACGTCGATGGAATCCGCAGGGAATTCTTTGCGGAAGCCCGCAACCCCTGTGGAGCCCGGAAGATCCGAGGTCACAGAAATGATTGGCAGGTTTTCGCGGCGGGCGCGGATCAAGGCGCTGGAAACCCCGTTTTGGATTTTTTCCCCGGCCTCTTTCACGGCCGTCGCTTTCAGGTGGGCTTCGAGTTTTAACAACTCCTCAATCCAGGCGTTGAATTCCGCAGGGTAAGCCTCCCCGTTGTAAATCTCAGTCAAAAAGGCCGGAAGCTCCGAGGGGCTTTTTAAAGGAAACCCGTGGCCGCCGGAAGCGGACTCCGCAGTTTTCTTGGTGCCGATCCCTTTGATCGTTTTTGCGTGAATCGCCACCGGCTGCTGCGGATTCTTGCGCGCGCTTTCGATCGCCTGAGTGAGGGTGTTGTAGCAGGCCTGCAGATCGTGAGCCTTTTCCAGCACAAGGACGTTCCAACCCAGAGTTTTTAAAGACTCAAAGGTGGGAGTCATGGAGAAGCTTTCATTATCAATACGACCGGTGAGCTTGGTATTATTATCACTGATGATCATCACATAGGGAGCCATCTTGCCGGCCTTTGCCAGGCCCGGAATCGCGGCGAAGGCTTCTTTGGCCTCCCCTTCCATGCTGGCGCCATCCGAGACCACCGTCACTGTCACCCGCGCGCGTCCCGCCAGCGCATCCCCGAGACTCAGGCCCTGAGTCTGCGGCAAGGCGGACCCTAATGGACCGTTGCTGATAAAGACCCCTTGGGGGAAGCAATGAACTTCTCCGTGTCCAGTCAGCGGGCTTTCAATGGAGCGGAATTTTTTGAGAGAGTTTAAGTTTAATCCCGCCATCCCGTAATTGGCTTTTAAAGCGTAGAGGCCGTTTTCACAGTGCCCGGCATCGTTGACGAGATTATAAAGCTCGTACCACTGCTTGCCTGTTTGTTTGGCCTCGAAAAAGACATGCGCATGCAAAGCCGACATCAGTTCCGCCAAGGCGGCCGGACCGCCGTAGTGGGAGGCCGCTCCCCCCAGGACTGCATTCATATCCATGAGAGAGATCAGCGCCCGCGTCGCACGGGGATCCGCTGCGGGGATTCGCGTTCCGTCATTGACGGAAATGGACGTTTTAAATTGAGGTTCGTGGGGCGGGTTCCCGGCAAGCTTATTGGCGATTTTCATTGGTTCTGTCATGGGGGTATCCTCTTCTAGAATGCATGTTTGCGTCAACAAAAAGAGGTGCGTCGGACAGGGCAAGAGTGATAGCTCTTGAAGAATGGAATCAACAAAACTTTATTCCCATGAACTCCGGGCTCTCCCCAAAGTGGACCTTCACCGTCATCTTGACTGCTCAATGCGTTGGAGCACGATGGTGGAATTGGCTTCCCATGTGGGACTGGAAGTGCCTCAGGGCTTTGCAGCGCAAAGAGAATTTTTTCTCGTCACTGGACAAATGAAGGACTTGGGCGCGGTCTTGGGAAAGTTTCTTCGTGCGCAAACCCTTCTTCACTCCGAGGAGGTTCTTACCCGTTTGGCCTACGAGGCTTGCGAAGACGCCTTCAACGATGGAGTCCGCCTTTTGGAACTGCGCTATGCTCCGAGCTTTATCGCTGAGGGCCATGATTCCCTGACCTATGAAAAAATCCATCGCGCCTTCCTGAAAGGCTTGGACCTGGCCCGGAAAAATTTCCCGATGGCGGTGGGGCTCATCTGTATTTTGCAAAGAATCAAACCTCTGGCGGAAGCCCAGCGGGTGTGCGATTTCGCCATTGATCATAAAGACAGTTTTCTTGCAGTGGATCTCGCGGACAATGAAGAAGGCTTTGACCCCAAACCCTTTGCTCCGCTTTTTGAACGCGCCCGCAAAGCGGGCCTGCATGTCACCATTCACTCCGGCGAAGCCAACACCCCCCAGGCCGCGCAGTGGGTGAAAGACTCTATTGACATACTCGGTGCTGAGCGCATCGGCCACGGAATTCAAATTATTAAAAACAAACATGTTATGGACTATGTCCGTGACCGAGGCCTCCCTCTGGAGGTCTGTCCCATCAGCAATTGGCTGACTCAGGCTTTCAAAACTTATGAAGATCACCCGATCCGAAGCTTGATCAATGCCGGCATAAAGGTGACAATTAACTCCGACGATCCGGGAATTTTTGCGACTCAACTGTCGGATGATTACGAGGTTCTTCACCGCGCTCATGGGTTTGGCCTGAAGGATTTTGCAAAGGCCAACGATATCGCTGCGGATGTCAGTTTTCTTGATCCCCAGGAAAAGCGAAAGTATTGGCCAAGGAGTGTTTAAACTGTGGATTTGTTTCGTGCCTTAGTCCTAATTTTGTTTGCCGGTTTGTTTTTTTACGTTAGCCACCAACTCACCCGTTTTGCCGATCTGGGTCCTCTTGCCAACATCAGTGTCATTGCTTTCATCGCCGTGCTCTTCGGGCTGATCCTGACACTGCCTTTTTATTTCTGGTCCCTGAATCACCGGGACCACCGCTCTTGGCATAACGTTTATTACTCCCTCACGCATCTGGCGATCGGCTACGTCAATTTTCTGGTGGCGTTTATTATCATCCGCGATGTTTTGGCTTTCGTTTACCACTACGCCACCCCGGATTTCAATTCTGAGATCTGGTACAATGGCACTGGCACCCTCGTTGCTCTGATTCTGCCCTTGATTTTTGTCACCCTCGGCTATCTGATCGTGCGCTCCGGGCCGCGGCTGAAAAAAGTCCACCTGAAGTTCCCGAATCTGCCTCAAGACCTTGAAGGGCTTCGCATTCTTCACATCACGGACCTTCATATCGGCCGCAATCTTCCCACGGACTTTGTTAAGAAGCTGGTTCGGGTGGCTCAGAAGCATCCTGCGGATATCGTGGCCATGACCGGAGATATGATTGACGATGTGCCGGTCCACTACCAAGAGGATCTGCAACTTCTTAAAAAAATCCCGCATAAGTATGGCGTCTACTATGTTCCCGGAAACCACGAATATTATTGGCACGCCGAAAGAACCATCCCGGAATTCCATAAACTGGGCTTTGAGGTTCTCATTAATGAGTGCCGCACTTTGCAGGTTGGCTCGGCGAAATTACAGATGTGCGGGATTCCGGACCCCGCGGCCCGGCTTTTTAAACTGGATTCCCCGGATTTTGAGAAGCTTGCCAAAACCCTCACCCCCCCGGCTTTTAAAGTGCTTCTCTCACATCAACCTTCTCTTGCGGATAAGGCGGCCCCCTTGGGCATTGAGCTTCAATTGTCAGGCCACACCCATGGCGGTCAGTTTTTCCCTTGGAATGTCTTGATCGGATTTTTTCAGAAGTACGGCAAGGGTCTTTACCGGATCCTGAACCTTCAGCTATATGTAAATCAGGGAACCGGGTACTGGGGGCCCAATTTAAGACTTGGCACCTATTGCGAGGTCGCCGAAATCACTCTCTTGGCAAAATAACAAAAAGGATCTCACCATGGCATTGCGCGAATTTTATCCTCCCCTGGAGCCCTACCAAACAGGGCGTTTAAAAGTCTCTGAAATCCACGAGCTTTATTATGAACAAGCCGGAAATCCCCAAGGACGGCCCGTGGTGTTTCTCCACGGCGGCCCGGGCGGCGGCCTTCACGCCGACTACCGCCGTTTTTTTGACCCGCACCACTACCGTGTGATCTTGTTTGATCAGCGAGGCGCAGGACAAAGCACTCCTTTGGCGGAACTGCGCGAGAACTCCACCTGGGATCTTGTCAGAGACATTGAAACCTTGCGCACGCACTTAGGAATAGAAAAATGGGTGGTCTTTGGCGGAAGCTGGGGCTCCACCTTGGCTCTCACCTATGCCATCACCCATCCGGAACGGGCCTTGGCGCTGATCCTGCGCGGGATTTTTTTATGCCGGCCCTCGGAAATCCATTGGTTCTATCAGGAAGGGGCCTCGCAGATTTTCCCCGACATTTGGGAAGAGTATCTAAATCCCATTCCCCCTTCTGAGCGCCAGGATCTGGTGCGCGCCTATTACCAGCGACTCACCCACAGGGATGAAAACATCCGCCTGGAAGCCGCTAAGGCTTGGAGCAAATGGGAAGCCGCGACCTCGAGACTCATCGTCAGCAAGTCCGCGATTGAAGAGTTTGATGACCCGGACCACGCCATTTCTTTTGCCCGCATCGAGTGCCATTATTTTATTAACAACGCCTTTTTTAACACCGACAACTGGATTCTCGAAAACGTGCATAAGATCCGCCACATCCCCGGCTTTATCGTTCAGGGCCGCTATGATCTGGTCTGCCCCGCCCGCAGCGCCTGGGATCTGCACAAGGCCTGGCCGGAGGCCGACTTCCGGTGGATCCCCGATGCGGGCCACGCCGCCGCCGAGCCGGGCACCCGAAGCGCGCTGATTGAGGCCACAGAGGCTTGTAAAAAGTACTAGGGTGAAAACTAAATTTTCAACTCTCCCCTGAGGGTGTGAAATTCCCTTGTCCGCAGCATGAGGAGCCAGTAAGCATCCCTCAACGCGATGCAGGGGGTGGCCATGAGGGAGTTCAGCAACAGCTTAAAAATGACCAAAATGCTTTGTATTTTGGGTCTTTTAAATGCGTGCTCCCCGGGCTCTCAAAACAAGAACCTTCTTCTGCTCCCCTCGTCCCCTTCCTCACAAATTATCAATGGTATTGACCTCGAAGACGGAGCGGTTCCCGCTCAAAGCTCCGTGTTGTTGGTGAACCCTGTTTCCGAAATGGTTTGCACCGCCATCCTTCTGAATGAGTCCTTTGCCCTGACAGCAGCCCATTGCCTTGATTTGGAGAACCCGGAAAATCATTATATCTTCTTCGGCACAAGACCCACCAACACCGCCCCTCGCCGGCAAGTGGTCGCAGCCCGCGCCCCCCGATATTGGGGAGCTCAGGACCCCGACGGCAAAAACAGCGGGGATATCGCCATCATCAAATTTGAAAGCGGCCCTTTGCCCGAGGGGTTTCGCGCAGCCAAATTCTTAAAAGATGCAAGCTTGCTGAAGGCGGGTCAGACAACCCTCGTTCTCGGGTATGGCGTGACCAATCCAAATTCCTTTGCGGGCGTGGGCCAGCTCCGGGCCGCCACCATGCCCATTTTGGATGTGCAGTACAGCGCCACGGAAATTTTATTGGATCAAACAAAAGGCTCACGGGTCTGCTATGGGGATTCCGGGGGACCGGCTTTTGTGCGAATTCAAAACACCTACTATTTGTGGGGGCTTGCCACCCGTGGCGTGGGAAATGAAGACGAGGCTTGCAGCTCCGCAGTCGCTTTCACCAATGTGTTGATCTACTCGACTTGGATCCAACGGGTGCTCAATAAGCTCTAAGCCATCCCCGTGTGTTCTTGAATAAAAGAAATCATCCTTTGCGCCAGCTCTCCGGGCTGATCAAAGAGCACGCGGTGGGAGGCCTTCGCCAAAATCTCGCTTTGCAGAGCCGGAGCCCGCTTTTTTAATTCCATGGCCAGGCTTGCAAACTTAAGATCCTTATCCCCGCTCACCCAGAGGATCTTCCCGCTGTGTCCCGTGATCAGGTCCCGGAGATCTTCCTGGGCGGACAAAGACCACGAGGTGAGCGCCTGCGCGAGCAACGCCCGCTCATAAAAAGCTTCGAGCCGTTGCGGCTCACTCGGGCTCTCCTTAAAGACGCCTTGGGAATTCCACTCTTTCATTAACTCCGGCCAGGGGGTGGATAAAAACTTTTGCGCCCAGACTTCGTCACTGAGCTTTCGTTCCTGCCTGTCTTTCTCCCGCTGAAGGCCGGGATGGGTGGAGATAAAAACGGCGGCCTCGTACAGTCCCGGATCGGCTTTCAGAGCCTGCAACCCCAAGCGCCCCCCGAGGGAGTAACCCACCAGCACCCGGGGACCTTGAGGGGCCTCCCGGCGCACGTAGGAATTAAAGTGGCGAGCCCAGGGCTCAAAAGGATTTTGCGGAGCCAGGGCTGAGAGTTTCATATAGTCCACGGAGCGCCACTCAAATTGCCGCGCCAAAGAAGACACCATAAAATAGCTCTTTATCAGATCCCAATCCGCGGGAAGCCCTAAAAACCCGTGCAGGCAGAAAATATTTATTTTTTCCAAACCTCTTCCCACTCCTTCCAAAACTCCTCGGTTTGATGAGCATCCGGAAGCAACTCAATGATTTGATGGTCCCCCAGTTCGAAAGACTCCGGCACGCTTTCCCAGGCCTGGTACTGCCAATGGAACATTTTTGCCCAGTGACTGAACTCCAGGTCATGGCGGTTCAGGTAGATGTCTTTTTTAAACATGCGTTGGAAAATTTGCCCGCCTTTATTGTTGATCACCACAATCCGCATCTTCTTATTATGAAGTTGTGGGGTGATCCAAAGAGAGGAAAGGTCATACATCGCCGTCAGATCCCCGACGAGGCACCAGTTCTCCGTGGCAATGTCCGACCACCCCAAGAAGGTGCTGATCTGCCCATCAATCCCGTTCGCCCCGCGGTTTCCCACGACCCGGCCGGGATAGGAGTCAAAGTCCGCCACCAGATCCCACTCACGGATGGGAAGACTGTTGCCGAGGTAAACTGATTGTGCCTTGGCTTTTTTTGACAAAGCCCAGATCAAGGAGGGTTCCGAGCGGGGGTATTTCGCCAAAAGCTCGTCTTTTTGGTGGGCGATTTGGAAGTCTTCCTTCAGAAGGGGTCCTAAGTCCTTAAAGTGCTCCGCACTTTCCAGCGCCGCCAGGGACGCCAGATGCGTGAAGTGAATGACCTCGCGGCTCAGCCCCGTGTAATGATTGTACCCGACGGACAGCACTGGAAGTTCGCGGCGACGGTCTTCCAGATCCCGCCAAAGGCGCACGGTCGGCACGCCGCCAATGCGCAAAACCCCGTTGCAGACCTTGCGGTCCAAGAGGCGATTCAGGTAATTTTCGCCCGAGCGGATGAGCAGATGTTGCAGCTCCGGGTGCCCCCGCAGGCCCGAGATCCCTTCGGCATAAACAGGGCACTGGATTTTTTTAAGAAAGCCCAGGATCGGCAACTGCGCCTTGGGGGGAAGCGTTCCCACGATCACCACTGGGTTGTGCAGCTTTAAAAATTGTTTGGTGTCATGTCCCGCCGTGGGCTCGCACTGCTCAGGGAATTTCACCCAGTCACTTTCCGCCGCCATGTCCAGCTTTTCCACAGGACCGTCAATCAGTGGCTCGGCAAAACACACATTGATGTGCATGGGCTTTTTCCAGGTCAGCCCCTTCATGGAGAAGTGGCTGTTTTCCGTGTCAATGTCCAGGGAAGCTTCGATGTAGTAGGAAAAAATCCCGACCTGGTTGATGCTTTGGGGAGCCCCGCTGCCCCGATAGGTCTTCGGCCGGTCGGCCGTGATCATCACCAAGGGCAGAGAAGAGTAGGTGGCCTCAATGGCCGCCGGTAACAACTCCGCCACCGCCGTTCCCGACGTGGTGATCACGGCCATGGGTCTTTGAGTTTGCGCCATTCTTCCAAGAGCAAAAAAAGCCGCGGAGCGCTCCTCAAAAAAAGAATAGACCCGGACTTCTTTATTCTCGTCGAGGATGTTTACAAAAGGGCTGTTGCGGGCTCCCGCACAGAGACAGACTTCGCGAATTCCCGAGGACACCAAACCTTGCAGCACCTTGGCCGCCAACTTCATATTTGTCATGACTCTAATCCCAATATTTTTTTTACGGATTGCCTTTTTTGAAAAAGCTCTCTCCACTCCTGTTGTAAATCACTCTGAGCGACAAGGCCACAACCGGATCCGATTCTGGCTCCGCTTTCATTCCACTGTATATTTCGGATCGCGACAAGGCATAAAGCCTCTTGCTCCGCCCACTGCATCCCCCAGGGGGCCCCGAAGCCGCCACGGTCCTTCTGTTCCGGAAGCCCCTGGAGCCACTGATAACCGAAGCGCCGCGGGGACAGGCCCAAAGCGGGTGTCGGGTGCAGGCCCTGACAGGCCTCAAAAAAAGAAAAGGATCCCGCCTCCGCCAGTTGACACGCGATCTCGGTTTTTAAATGAAACAAAGTTGGAAGCTCTAAAATTTCTGGTCCCTGGGTCGTGAGAGTTCCAAAGCGCCCCAGACTTTGAAGGATGTCTTGCACGACAAGGTCGTGTTCCAGACGTTCTTTGGGGTCTGCAAGAAGGGAGCGCCGTTGGGTCGCCTCCGTTTTTGGGCAGGTGCCGGCCAAGGCCATGGTGCTCACTTGGGTTCCGCACTGACGAAGCAGCACCTCCGGGGTGGCCCCCAGAATTCCTTGGTCTCCGTCCCAGGAGCCAAAAACATACAGATTGCCGGGCGCCTTCAGGAGAGAGCGAAGCATCGAAAGCCGCTCTTTGGGGCCGGGAATCTCTGAAGATTTTTCGAAAACCACAGGCACCGCCTTTTGCAAATGCCCCTGGTGAATCTGCTCTAAAATCGCACTGAAAGACTCCTTAAAACTCTGAAATTCTCCCTCCTGCCAATGCATGGAAGCCAGGGGTGAATCTGACGCCGGACCCACGAGGCTTTCCATCTGCCGGGTGGTGAGACGATAGAATGCTTTCGGAATCCAATAACTTAGCTCCGAATCCGAGAAAAAGTCGGGATGGAATAAGGCGATGTCTCCAGGAGTGCGATAAGGTCTTTTTTCGAAAGGACCTTCTAACAAGAACCAGTTGTCAGGTTCTGACCTTAAGAGAGCCCCGTTTTCTAAAAAGTTTGTAAAATTCAAAGGCTTCATGTTAATCTGCGCTTCCACAAAAACCCCGATTTTTTCGACCCCTTGGGTCAAGCGGCGTGGTAAAAAATTTGGTAAACGGAGGCCCTTTCTGGCGCCCAACAGAGTTACCCGCGAGGGCTGCTCCAACAGCAGAAGAAGTTCGTATTATGGAAATTGAAAGTATGCAAACAACTCCCTCAACCCAAATCGTCAAGATTAAGACGGCCTATGGTCCGCTTGAAGTGGGAGGACCTCAGTTTACGGTGATGGCGGGGCCTTGTTCAATTGAAAGTTACGACCAGTTCTTGGAAACCGCCCAGTCCGTGAAAGCCCATGGAGCCGCTCTTCTTCGCGGTGGGATCTGGAAAATGCGAACCTCCGCTAAAACCTTCCAGGGTTTGGGGGAAAACTCCTTTGACCTTATCAAGGCGGTCTGTCGGCAAACGCAAATGGGATTGGTTTCTGAAATCACCGACGCCCGCCAAATCGAAGAAGTGTATGATGTTGTGGATATGTTCCAGGTGGGTTCACGCAATATGCATAACTACTCCCTGCTCAAAGAGCTGGGACGGCAAAACAAACCTATTTTACTCAAACGCGGGTTTGCTTCTTTAATCGACGAATGGATTAAAGCAGCGGAGTACATCACCTCCGGGGGCAATTCCAATGTCATCTTGTGTGAACGCGGGATTCGCACCTTTGAAACCGCCACCCGCAACACTCTTGATTTAAATGCGGTGGTGTATGTTAAGAAAAACACTTCCTTTCCGGTCATTGTCGACCCCTCCCACGCCGTGGGGATTCGCGCTCTGGTTCCCGATTTGGCGATCGCTGCGGCGGCCTCGGGTGCGGATGGGGTCATTGTGGAAGTTCACCCCCGCCCGAAAGAGGCCCTCTCTGATGGTCCCCAGTCTCTGACCTTTGATGATTTTAAATCCATGATGGCGAAAATTGAAAAAGTTCTGAATGCTCTTGATCGCCCTCTGCAAAAGACCCCTGCCCTTTTATGAAGGAATTCCCGTGCAACTAAAACACTCCCCTAACCCCGAAGTGATCCGCAAGATGTTCAGCCAAGTGGCCGCCCACTATGACCGGGGCAATGATGTCCTTTCCATGGGGGTTCATCATTTGTGGCGTAAGAAGCTGGTGAAATTAAGCGGCGCCCGCCCGGGGCAGGCGGTTTTGGATTGCGCGACCGGCACCGGTGACCTGGCCATTGAATTTAAAAAAGCGGTCGGAGATGAGGGATCCGTTCTGGGTACGGATTTTTGCGCTGAAATGCTCATTCCCGCTCCCGCCAAGGCCGCGGCCAAAGGGCTTTCCATCCGTTTTGAGCAAGCCGATGTGACTCAGTTGCAATACCCGGATCAGAGCTTTGATATCAGCAGCATTTCCTTTGGGATCCGTAACGTCGGAGACCCCGTGAAGGGACTTAGTGAGATGGCCCGGGTCACGAAAAGCGGCGGCCGCGTGATGGTGCTTGAATTTGGCCAGGTGAAAATTCCTGTTTTCGGTCCCCTTTACAATTTCTATTCAGAAAAAATCCTGCCGAAACTGGGGGGCTTGGTGACAGGCCAGGGTGAGGCCTACGAGTACCTGCAAAAATCCTCGGCTGCCTTTCCTTGCCGTGAAGAGTTCCTGGATCTGATGAGAGCGACAGGAAAATTCGCGACTGTTTCTTATACAAGTCTTACGGGCGGCATCGCCTATATTTATACGGGAATTATCAAGTAATTCTCAAGGGCTGTATTTCATCTTGGGATGAGTTCCTCCGGCGAAGGAACTCTGCGCTCACTTCTTAAAATAAAACTTAAAATAATTTAGCGACCGCTTCACTTTGAGGCGTTTTACAATCAACAAGTTGGGCCTCTTTACCGATCTTTATCGGTGAATTCAAACAGAGGTCCCCACGTGATAGATTTGCACGTAAAAAATTATTTATCGGTGCCCCTGCTTTTTCTGAGTCTCGTCTGGGGCCCGGGGGCTTTCGCCTTTTGGGGGGTCACTTATTCCGGAAAAATCCTGAACTCCAATAATGAGCCCGTCACCTCGAGCAACGTGAAATTTTCAATGACCCTGTATGATTCCTCAGGAAAGTGCTGGCTTTACACCGAACAGCGGCAACTGGATCTGTCCAATGCACAGGGAGTCTTTGCCCTGGATATCGGTTCCAACGATGGCACTCTTGTTCCCGCTTCGTCCGTATTTAACGGTGGACCTTCCGGACCACAAAACTTTTCTGACCTCTTTAATAATACCAAAACTTTCAGCGGCCTTGGCACAGCCAATGGCTGTAGCGGCACGGTTACGCCCAACCCGAGTGATCTCACTGCGGGCCGCTACCTCTCTATTTACTTCAGTGTGGATGGGGGCCCTGTCCAGGCGCTTCCGCTTCTTAAGATCAATCCCGTTCCCTCCGCCCTCACCGTCGCAGGCTACGGCACTGGAGAACTGTTGAAAATGGACAGCTCCGTCAACCCCACTCTGAATGGCCACCCCAACAATGGCCTGGATCAAACCCAGTACGACGAGTTCTGGCGCTTGGTGAAAAACCCTCTTTCGGCTTACTTGCCCACCTCGGGTGATGTGACTCTTGTTTCCGGCAATAATAAAGTCACAAGCTTCTTGGGGCAGGCTCTGCCAACAGGTCCGGCCACCAATGGCCAGGTTCTGGTTTCGAATGGCACAGCTTGGACCTTGCAATCCATGAGCTCAGGCTCAGTCAGCAGTGTTTCGGCGAATGCGCCCTTGTCGGTGGGGGGCACGGCTTCAGCACCAGTGATTAGTCTTCCTGCGGCCACTACGTCCGTGGATGGGTATTTAAAATCTGCGGATTGGAATACTTTTAATGGCAAACAATCCTCGTCTTTGCCGAATAGTAGTGTGTGGATCGGCAATAGCTCTGGCGTAGCGGAAGCACATAGTGTTTCCGGCGATGCGACTTTGGCGGCGAACGGAGCTTTGACTCTCGCTGCGACCACCAGTGCCGCGACCATGGGAACCGCGCAGAAGGTGCCGCGAGTCACTTATGATGGTAAGGGAAGAATCACCTCCGTAACGGAAGTGAGCATCGATGATACTACGAAATTGCCTTTAGCAGGCGGCACGATGACAGGCCCCATTGCCATGGGCGCTCAGGATCTCACCAATACTGGCAATATCACCATGGCTGCGAACAAGTACCTAGGCCTTTCTGCCAATAGCACGGATGGGACCGTGGCCGGGCAAATGTGGTATGACGCCGGCATTATCAAATACTTTGATGGAACGTCGGTAAAATCTCTGGGAGTGGCGGGCGCTGGGATCACTAACTTTAACGGCGCCACTGTGGCCTCGCAAAGCCTCGCAGCTCCTGGTACGAGCGGCACAGCTCCGAATTGGTCCACCAATACCGGCACCGGCGTTCATACCCTGAATATTCCGATGGCCTCCACAGCGGCAGTCACCGCTGGTCTTCTTTCGAAAACCGATTACGATCGCATTGGAAAATCGGAAAGCTTGAATGGCAAAGCCTTTGATACGACGGCCGCTTCCACCATGGGACAGATTTTGTACTTTGATTCCGCGGCCGACAAATGGAAAGTCTCCACGGCCGCTGCTCCGACCGATGGCCAAGTCATGAAGTGGAACAACACTTCAAAAGCGTGGGAGCCTGGCACGGACTCTGCGGGTTGGACGGCGGTGGATGCCTCTTATGCCGCTAAAGGCATTGTGCAATTCCAAACCGATGCCGCTACCTCCGGCATCAATGTGGCCTCAGGGGTTGCCACCGTGGTTCGCACAACCACAGCTCAAAGCAGCACCATTCTGTCTTTGGATGGCTCAGGTATTGCCAATATGTACGCGGCTGGCATTAAAGGGGCCACTTCTGGCACGGTGACTTTGCAATCAAATGCAAACACCGCCAATTACTCTCTGACTCTCCCTGCGGCTCAAGGCGGTGCCAATCAGGTCCTCACCAATGACGGTCTCGGTGCTTTATCCTGGGCGAGTGTTTTGACCGGTGTAAGCAACTCCGCCAGCCTCACTTCAAATAAAATTTGGGTGGGCAATGCTTCCAATCTCGCGGTTGAAACCGATCCCAGCACTCTTTTCCTGATGCGGGATGGCTCTGTCGCCATGACGGGTCAGTTTAGCGCCATCAATGGAACGGCGGCGGTCCCTGCAATAAGCTTTTTAAACGACTCCAACACAGGTTTATATACCACCGGCGCTGATGATATTAACTTTACCGCAGGCGGCACTCTTAAAATGACAATGACGACCTCCGCCCTGGCCTCCGCCACCTCTGCAGGTCCAAATCTTCGCCTGAGTACCCCGGCAGTGAGTTCTCCTGCTTATGCCTTCGTCAACGACTCCAATACGGGAATGTGGAGCCCGGCTGCGGAAAATATCGGCTTTGCTACCAATGGCGTTGAACGAATGCGCATTGACGGCAGCGGCAACGTCGGCATCGGCGCCCCCTCGCCGGCGACGAACCTTGATGTCTCAGGCGTCACCCGCAGCACCGGAGTGGACTTGAACAGCACCTATGGCGGAAGTCAGGTCTCGGTGCGTGCGCCAGCGGCTTTTACCAGCTACACTTTGACCCTTCCCACCACTGCCGGCAGCGCCAACCAGGTTCTGGCCACCGATGGCAGCGGCACTCTGTCTTGGGCGAGCGTTTTGACAGGAGTGAATAACACCGCCACCCTCACCTCTGGCAATATCTGGGTCGGGAATGCGTCCAATAAATCTTCGGAAGTCTCTGTTTCAGGGGATGCCACCTTGGCTGCGGATGGCACGCTGACATTGGCGACCACGACCACCGCCGCTACGAAAGGAACGGCGCAGAACGTTCCGCAAATCACTTACGATGCCAAGGGACGCATCACTTCTGTGACGGAAGTGGCGATTGATGATAACACTAAGCTTGCGAAAAGTGGCGGCACGATGACAGGCCCTATTGCCATGGGGGCTCAGGATCTCACCAATACTGGCAACATCACCATGGCTGCAAATAAATACCTGGGCCTTTCTGCCAATAGCACCGGTGGGACCGTGGCCGGGCAAATGTGGTATGATTCTGGCATTATCAAATACTTTGATGGAACCTCCGTGCAGTCACTGGGAGTGGCGGGTGCTGGGATTACAAATTTTAACGGCGCCACAGTGGCCTCGCAAAGTCTGGCCGTTCCTGGAACTTCGGGAAATGCCCCGAACTGGTCCACCAACACCGGTACCGGCGTTCATACTCTGAATATCCCCATGGCCTCTAGCGGGGCTTCCGTCACCGCGGGTCTTTTGAGCAATGCGGAATATGCCTCTCTCTCTGCCAAACAAAGCAATGGCCTGCCGGTCGGGAACCTTTGGGTGGGGAATTTATCTAACGGAGCCCAAGCCCGCGCGCTCAGTGGCGATGTCGTCAGTGTAAATTCAACCGGCGTGGTCACTCTAGATAAAACCACGACCGGGCAAAGCAGTAAGATTCTGGCCTTGGATAGCTCCGGGGTCGCCAATATGTATGGCGCAGGCATTAAGGGCGCCACTTCAGGCACCGTGACTTTGCAATCCACCGCCACCACCGCCAATTACTCTTTGACCTTCCCGGCCGCTCAAGGCAGTGCCAATCAGGTCCTTGCGAATAATGGCTCCGGTGCCCTCTCATGGACCACGCCAATTATAAAAGGCGGCCAAAGCGGAGCCACGTCCTTAGGCACCAGCGACGCAACCGATTTGACTTTTCTCACCACCAACAGCTCGCGCTTAAAAATCCTCAGCGGCGGCAATGTGGGGATTGCCGACGATACGCCGGGGGAGAAACTTTCTGTCGGCGGAAATATCAAATCCACCGGACAGATCTATTCCGGCTCCTACGCCGACACCGATGGGACCATTGATTTTGATCTTGGAAATGCGCAAACAACGACCTATGACTGCGCCGGAGTGATTCGCCTGGACAATATGAAATCAGGTGGAACCTACACTCTCGTGGTTACTGGCTCCGGAACTACTAAGTGCCAGTTCAACGATGCCGGGGGCGCCACCTTTTCCGACACCTCATTTGTGCCAACAAATACCACCCGCACAGCCTCCAGCCACACCGTATACACATTTATGAAAGTGGGAACCCGGGTGTACATTTCTTGGATCACCGGTTTTGGCACAAGCCAGTAATTAAAGACGGTCCCCTCGTTGCCATAAAAGATGATCCGCAAGAACCAGCCACGTCATGGCTTCCAGCACCGGAATCGCCCGGGTGACAATGAAAGGGTCATGGCGGCCCTTCTTAGCGACATCCAAAATGGACGAGGTCGGTTTAAAATAAACCTTCAGCAGAATCTCTTCCCCCGTGGAAATCCCGCCACGGATGCCCCCGTAATTTTCAGATCGGGGGTGCTGGTGGAATTCGGTGCCCATGGCCTCCGAAGACTCGGAACCTGCGCCCAACTCCACCCCGGCCGTGGCTCCCACGCTCATGTAGGCCTGGGCCAGATCCGCTTTCAATTTATGAAACACCGGTTGCCCAAGCCCCTCGGGCACCCCTTTGATCCGGATCTCTGCAACGCCCCCGTAACTTTCGCCTTGGGCCTGGGCCAAGGTTAATAACTCCCGCACCTTCTCATGCTGAGGGGAGGGAAAGCGCGCCGTAAATTGATCCACATCCTCTTGCCAGACATTCTCCCTTTCAATTTCAGAGAGGGAGTAGGACCCCACCCGACTGGAATAAGCCTTCATTTGTATCTCCGGCGCCAGGTGGCGGCAGCACATCTGCGCCACGGCTCCCGCCAGGACCCGCGATACGGTCTCGCGCCCCGAGGAACGGCCCCCGCCCCGGTGATCCCGGTGCCCGAATTTCAAACCCCAGACGTCATCGGCATGCCCGGCCCTCGGGGAATTTCGCAGGGCTTCGTAATCTTGGGACTTCGGATCTTTGTTCCGCACGATCATCGCAATCGGAGTCCCCAGGGTTTTTCCCTCAAAGACGCCGCTGAGAATTTCCGGCAGATCTTCTTCTTTTCTTTGCGAGACCAGTTTACCGCCCGGGCGACGGCGCTCCAATTCTTTCCGTAACAAGTCTTCATCAAATTGAAGGTTGGCCGGGCAGCCGTCAATCACCACGCCAAGGGCGCCCCCGTGGGACTCCCCGAAGGTGGTGATCACGAATCTGGACCCAAATGAATTGGCGCTCATGTTTCTGTCTCCCAAAAATCCCTCTGGTGCTGGGCCTGTGCTTGGAACATTTTAAGCCCGGATCGATAGGGCGCATGCACTCTGAGGGCGTACTCCCGCCCCGGGGAATCATCCGTGTAGTTCAGGTCAATCACCAGGGAGGGCTTCCAATCCGAAGCAGGCCACTTCATATCGTCTTTTCGGGGCGCGGCCCATATTAAAATATCCGGTTTAAAATCTTTTTCCCACCGGCTCTCATCTTCTTCCCGCACCTCCCCGCGTCTTGCAGAGAAGCCAAAGGACTTCGGTAAAACCTTTTTCATCATACTCAAGGTCCCCCCACCGCCCCAAAGCACGATGCATTTTTTTTCGTCGATATCGGAGGTCAGCTCCTTAAAGCCTGCAAGATCCGTATTATGACCCTTCCACCTTTTTTGATTTGGGTCATAAACCAGGGTGTTCACGGAGTGCAGAAGCTCGGCCACCGGAGTTTTTTCGTGAGCGCTGTGATAAGCTTCTTCCTTTAAGGGCGCGGTCACCGCCGCATGCCGGAGTCCCAGGGCTGTTAAGACAGGCAGGGCGCGGTCCCACTCTCGTTGATCGATTTCGATTCTAAACACCGGTTCATTGCGTTCTTCAAAGAACGCCCTCTGTTCCAGAGGCGTCCAACTCTGGCTCACGGGTTTTCCTAAAACCGCGGCAAAGTGAGTTTTGATAAAATGAACACTCAGCCAATCATAGAGAACCGGCTGGTCCTTGGCGCTTCCCTCCGCCTCGCGCCAGAAATTCAGAAGCTGCCGCCCTTTCATCCATAACCGAAACCAAGCCCAGCGGCCGTTTTTTGAGCGGGGCAAGAAACTGCGGTTTTGCGGATCTTCCTGTTGCCACAGATAACCCGCTTTCAAATCCTCAAAGCTCTCAATGAAGGGCGCCAGCTTCAAATGCACGCACTTCCCGGCCTCCGCATTGAGACGCTGGAGAGCCCCCTCCAGGTCCTCCCCCTCTTGCAGGTCATGCAAAGAAAGGATCAGGCGTTGTTTCAAAAAACGAATCGGCTCCGGCGGAGCCCCCGCCTCCAAAGGCCAATCGTAGTAATGAATCTGGCTGCTGCGGGGATAAGAATCCACTTGGCCCCTCCGGAAGGAATAAATAAATTTTTCCGCAAATAAGGAACCAAGGCAGGTCTTGATCTGATCCGGATTTAAAAGATCATCACGCACTTCAAAGAATTCCACTCCATGACTGGAGAAGCTTTCAATAAAGCGGTGCCACCGCGACGCTTTGACGAAGAGGTCTGGCAAAAGAGTCACGGCCCCGGCCACGACTTTTTTGTGCGTCAGCAAGAGATCTTCTTCCAAAGGGTCCACTTCGAGAAGGCCCTCGGGCATAATATAAATCTGATCATAGGCGTTTCTAAAATGAAACTCCCGGGTCTTGGATCTCCTTTCATACTCCTGCAAAGGCGGCAGGTCCTTTTCCAAACGCGGACGGTCCAGAAAAATCCGCCCGGCCTGGTCGGTGGCCCTTTGCACCCACAAGATCCGGGCCGCCGCCGGGATCAGACCCACGGGAAATCCTCCCCCCACGGCTAAAAAACACTTGGGGTGGGAATGAATGATCTTATGAAAGATATTTTTTTCTATGTCACGGAAGGCCTCTTCCCCCTCGGATTCAAAAATGGAGCGGATGCTGCGGGAGGTGGCTTTTTCGATCTCTTGATCCAAGTCAAGGCAGGGAATCTGGTCGCCTTCGGTGTAACGATGGATTCGCTTTAACAACTGGGTCTTCCCCACCCCTCTTTGTCCCACAATGACCGTGATCATGCTCTCACTCCTACGTAACTCCAAAATTCGGGAAAACTTTTACGAACGACTTTTGGGTGTTTGATTCTGATATTCTGACCGAAATACTTTAAAAGCCCTGCGGCCATGGCCAGACGGTGATCCTGGTCGGGATCATAGACGAAGGCGGGACCGCCGCAGCCAAGGCCGCGCCCCTGAATCTCCAGGCCATCTTTGCGCGTCCGGCACTGCACACCGCACTTTCGTAAAAGCTCCGCGGTTTTCTCGATGCGGTTGGATTCTTTTAAAACCAATTGCGGGGCCCCATAAAGAACGGAACGCCCTTCTGCAAAAGTGCAGACAGCGGCCAAAACCGGAAACAGATCGGGGGAATTCCGCAAACTGACTTGCACCGCCTTCAGCTTTTGCGGCGAGGAAATACCCAGGCTGCCTCGCCGTCGCGAGCAAGCGATTCCCATCTTTTTAAAAATGGAGACAAAGGCCGCATCCGGTTGCAAACTGTTTCCGGGAAAGTCCAAAAACTGGGCCTTCCCGGACACAGCCGCAAAGGAAGCAACACTGAACAGGGAACTCAGGTCCGACTCCACCTGGTATTTCTTTGTCACCTTTACTTTCTGCCCTGCCGGAACAGTCAGAAAGGAGCCTTGGCGGCGGTAGCGAAGCCCCAGCTCTTTTAAAAGTTTCAACGTCATCGAAAAATAGGATTCGGAGGTGATTTTCCCTTGAACCTTGATCTTAAGGTCAAAATCCAGGTTCCAAGAATTTAAAACCAGGGCCGAGAGAAACTGGCTGGACTCCCTGGCATTGGTCACCACCGGCCGAGCCGGGTTTTTCCATCCCCGGGAGAGAATGCGAAGACCGCTTTTTTCAAAACGAACCTCCACTCCCAACTGTCCCAGGATATTCTGAACCTCGTCCTGGGGGCGTTTCAACAACCTTGCGCTGCCTTTTAAAAGGTAAGTTCCTGGCTTACGCGAGACTCGAAAGGCCAAGAAGCGCAGGGTGGTTCCCCCTTCCCCGCAGTCAAAAACGCGGGCCGAAGACTCCAACCGCGCCAGACTTTTACGCAAATGAACCACATCATCGCAGCTGGAATCACCCGAAAGCTTCAGGCGCGGGTCATAGCTCTGAACAATCAAGGCCCGGTTCATTAAAGATTTAGAGGCAGGAATCGTGCCACGAAAATAAAACTCCCTCACGCTACCCCCAGAACGACTGCTGCCGGGAGATTTCAGCTGCAATCTCTTGAAGTCCCACTTCCTGGATTACGGGGACTCCCGGGTTTTGTAAAAAGATGAAACGCAGTTTCTGCGCCCCGGTTTTTTTCTTATCCTGCAACAAATAACGGGAGAAGATCTGCGGCTTTTCGCTGAGCAGGCCCAACATGTTGAGTTTTTTCCAGGGGCTTTTCAGTTTGGCGGCCACGGCCTTTTTCCAGAATGGAGCCCGCATTAATTTCAGGTAGTCTTCTTGCGAAAGAACTCCCCGCTGATAACTCCACTCCAAGGCAAACTGCAACCCGGCTAAAACCGCCACCCCGTGGGGAAGCCCGTAATGAGCTTCAAAGACATGTCCCAGGGTGTGACCAAAATTGAGCAAATGGCGCAGACCTGATTTCTCCAAGGGGTCTTTTTGCACGATCTTGTACTTTTCGCGGATCACCAGCGGCAGCAGTTTCCACAGGCTTTCTGCCTGCAAAGACGATGCGGCATTCATTTGCCGGTACAGAGGGCCGCCGGATAAGAGCGCCATTTTAATCAGTTCCCCTAAGGCCTCAAAAGCGCGGTCCGGGGGTTGGGCCAGAAGCAAGGGTTTGATCAGATAAATATCTTTTGCCGGAAAAAAGGTTCCCACCTGGTTTTTCGCCCCCACGGCATTGAGGGCCGTTTTCCCTCCGTGGGCGGAATCCATGGCGGCAAGCCAGGTGCTGGGAATATGGATCAATTCCACCCCCCGCTTATAAACACTGGCGACAAAACCGCCGAAATCCCCCACACTTCCGCCGCCAAGAACCAGAATCTTAAGGTGCCGCGAAGACAAGTGACGAGTTTTTTGCAGGATCCTATTCATATGGTCGGGGAAAGAGGACAGGCTTTTCAGATCCTCTCCTGATTTCACCGGATAGCGGACAGTAAATCCTTGGATCCATGAAGCCACTTTCGGATGGCGATCAAAAATACGGTCATAAATCAACAAAACGTCGCCGCCGAATTTTTCCGGCTCCGGCCACTGACTGACAAAATGAAGGCGAGAGGCAAAAGTGGACACAGTGATTACTCGGATTTTTTTTCAGTAAATTCGTCTTTGGCTTTTTGATAGGATTTGGAAAGGCTCTCCAAGGCCGCATTCATCCCGGACTTCATATCCTCCCAAGCTTTGCCGGAGCTGTCCTTCCAGCGCGCAAGATCTTTCTTCAGGGATTTTTGCTTTTTTTCCAAGTTCTGGAGTTCGCGGTCCAGAGCCTCTTTGGCCTTGCCGTGAGCGGTTTTTGCTTGCATCTGGAGTTCGGCGATCTCGGCCGAGAGGGCGTTGAGTTTCTCTTCGGTGCTTTTTTGGATTTCTTCTTTTTGTTCTTGGGTGTAGTCCCCGGCCGCTTGGAGGGTTTCGGAGGCTTTTTGTTTTACCACCCCCGCTTTATCCGAGGCATAAACAACAGACCCAGCCAGCCCTAAAATCACTAAAACACGAACGATCCTCATCCTGAACTCCTTGGTGAATTTTCGTCCTTATTTTCCGTGACTTTCAGCGTGAAATCTATGTTTTTCTGTGTCTCCGCAGGAGAGCGCCATAAAGGCGGTAGGCCTGAAACGGAATCAGAGGAAAGGTCATCAGGGCCATCAGGGGTAAGTTTCCTTTTTCGATCAGGAAAATATGGGCAAGAATAAAGAAACTGGCCACATGAATCATGCGATGCAAAAGCTTCCAGCGCGGAAAGCCCATTTTTCTCACGCTCCAGTCATTGGAGGTCAAAGCGAGAGCCAAAATCAGGATCATAGCAAAAAACCCCATGCTCAGATAAAAAGCTTCAAAGATCTGAAGCCAGGCTTTTTTCTCAAAGGCCTCACGGGTGAGATAACAAAGAAAGTGCAGGACCACATAAAGCCCGGCGATAACCCCTAAAAACCGGCGCTCAGCAAAGAGCCAACGGAACCACTTCGGTCCCAACCACTTTCTGCGAAGAAACACCCCCAGCCATAAATTCCCGAGGATGAGAGTCAATAAAACGTATCCGGTTTGCCGGTTCAACGTGACAATGGGCTGAGCCCCCAACTCCCCCTCTAGACCACGCTCAAACCAATAAAATATGGGGAGCAACAAACAGGCCCTGAAGGTCCAGCGTATAAATTTTGTTTGTGAGCTCCCGGCTTTCATTCCTATAATTTAAAGATCATGTTTATCAGAGTCAAAAAGTCCTGGGAAATTCCAGAAAGTCTAGTGACTTCCGAAGAGGTTTACCTGAACCGCCGCCGCCTTTTGCAGGTCTCCGGCCTCGGTGTGGCGGGCCTTGTCAGTGGCGGCCTGATCCCTGAGGCCTGGGCCAAAGAGGAGCTTAAAAAACTGGAAGCCCGGAAGAATCCCGCTTTTAAGATTGAAGATCCTCAAAGGCCTTTAACAAAAGAAAGCTTGGCGACCAGTTACAATAACTTCTACGAGTTCAGCCTCGATAAGGATGAGGTCCAGGACAAGGTCAAAAGCTGGACCCTGGGACCTTGGAAAGTGGAGATTTCCGGTCTCGCGGGAGCGAATAAAACACTGGATGTGGACGGCTTGACGTCCCTGGCTGGCGGCCTTGAGGAGCGTATTTATCGTTTCCGCTGCGTGGAGGCTTGGTCCATGGTGGTACCGTGGACAGGGTTCCCTTTGGCGGAATTGATTAAGAAGCTCAAACCCTCCTCCAAAGCAAAGTTCGTGAAGTTTCAGAGTTTTGATGACCGAAAGATTGGCACCAATATGAACAAGCTTCCTTACTATCCTTGGCCCTACACCGAAGGCCTCACTCTGGAGGAAGCTCTTCATCCTTTGGCGTTTATTGCCACGGGCATGTACGGCAAAGCCCTGCCAAAACAAAACGGCGCGCCGATCCGTCTGATTGTTCCTTGGAAATACGGTTTTAAAAGCATCAAATCCATCGTGAAAATGGAATTTACCGAAACCCGCCCCGTGGGCCTTTGGGAAAAACTCGCCCCCAAGGAGTACGGGTTCTACGCCAACGTCAATCCGCAAAAGGCCCACCCCCGCTGGAGTCAATCCAGCGAGAGGGTCCTGGACGGAAAGTTATTCCCCACGAAGATTCCCACTTTGCTTTTTAACGGCTACGAAAAAGAAGTCGCCGGCCTTTATAAAAACCTCGACCTGAACCTCAATTACTAAGAAGGCAACGACCAGTCGATCTCTTTAATACCATGTTCACGAAGGTATTTATTGGCCCTTGAAAAGGGCTTTGAGCCGAAAAATCCCCGATGAGCCGACAAGGGCGAGGGATGCGGAGATTCAATCACCAGATTTTTACGATGATCCACAAAGGCGGCCTTTTTCTGCGCGTAGCTTCCCCATAGGATGTAGACGATGTGCTCCCGGTTTTTATTCAGAGTCGCAATCACCTCATCGGTGAAATGCTCCCAGCCTTTCCCCTGGTGGGCGTTGGCCTTTCCGGCCTCCACCGTCAGCACGGCATTCAGAAGCAGAACCCCCTGTTTTGCCCAAGGGGTTAAGTCGCCGGTTTTTGGGAGCGGAATCCCGAGGTCATCTTTAAGTTCTTTAAAAATATTCATTAACGAGGGCGGAAAGCGCACCCCCTGTCGCACCGAGAAACTCAAGCCATGGGCCTGCCCGGGGCCGTGATAAGGGTCCTGCCCGAGGATCACCACTTTGACTTTATCCAACGGAGTCAGATTAAGGGCGGCAAAATATTCGTCGCCTTTAGGATAAATGGTTTTTTTGTTTTCTTTTTGCGAAACCAGAAATTTGCGCAAATTCTGCATGTAGTCTTTTTCGAACTCAGGGTGAAGACGTTTCAGCCATGAAGACTCTAATTTCGGGGTCGTTATGGATTCCTTCAAACTTGCTCCCAGTGCCGCTTTCAGGTCGATTTTAACCTTGTCTCAAATTAAGACAAAGTGCTTATAAACAAGTCCAAGGCCGGGATTCTAAATCAAATATATGCTATTTCATAGATATTTTTTATTTCTCAATAGCTTGACCTGACTTCACAGGCACTCATTGTTACAATATAAGAAACAAGCATGTACTGGCAAAGGAGGATCTAGTGGCGAACCTTCTGAACCCCGAAATAGCAGGTCTTCAACGGGCAATTGAAGACAGTCCTGAAGTAAAATCATACGTTTATCAGCAGATCGCGGAATTTGAGCCCTTTGTCACTCCACAAACCGTGGTGTCCGTGGTGCTTAAAAATCCCAAGGGTCTTGCGCTTCAATTTGAAGCAGAAGGTAAACGCATTGACCCTGAAGATCTGAAAACTTATTTCCGAATTTCGATCACTTTGAGAGAGGCCGATGCGAAGATCAACGCTGAAGGCGTCGATAAGGATATTTTTACGGCCATTCGTCTGGCAAAAGAGAGTTTGATTAAAAAACTCATGGCGATCCAAGACAGCGTCGTCAGCCAGCAGGAACGGAACATGGCAATTCATCATGCCATGCAAAACACGATGATCCATTAAGAGAGGGCTATCTAATTGGAGCCGGAGGGTGAGTTCAAAACAAAATTTGAATTCACCACCTGCTTTGCGCCGGGCCCTTCGGCATTCCGGGGTTTGATTTCAATTTTCACCAAAGTGCCGATGATATCCTGAAGTTTCTCCAGCGGAGCCAGCGTGGAGGGGAGATCCTCCCGCAGTTCCGTGGTGAGAACCGGGGTTTGTCTTTCAAACCACATATAGCGTCCCAGACTGCCAGGGAAATGCCCCAAAGATCTCCAAGGCAAGTAGTCGTACTTGGGAAAAGTCACCTTGGGCCCGTCAAAATCCAGTACTTTTAAGGGCGTGTGCACGGAGACGATGAAATCGGGTTTAAATTCCTCAATATGTTTCAGAGCGCACTTCGTCTCAATTTCACTGCCGGCGGAATCGCCGGGGTTTCGGCGGGGATTGGACTTGGTCTTGGTGGCCCAGTATGTTTTCGCCAACTGGTCCCAATCCTTGGTGGGAAAGTTGCGGTTTAAATCCACGTTATTGGCATTGGTTCTGGTTTTTGCCTTCACCCCGTCGGGATTCAGGATGGGAACCACCCGCCAGGAATTGCGCGGGTCAAAACTTTCCAGTCGCTCCATCCAATAGCGGCCCACAGTTCCGGCGTGAGTTTCGTCCCCATGAATAAGACTAAAGACCAGAACCTTCTTGGCGTTTAAATTATTGGCAAATCTCTCGTAGTGAAAGATGGGGCGCCCTTCAACACTGAGACAGCCATCATCGGTTTTTACTTTTTCACAGGCTTTCTGCAGAAGAGCCGTGTCGACTTTTCCCGGGAACACCTTCAGAGCTTCCATGCACTTTTTGGAAAGATCATTGGCAGGAACGGCGGGGGTCTCCTCGGCCGAGGCATTGTAACACAGGACTAAGCTCAAAATAAAGGTGGCAGCAATTTTCATAGATTCCTTTTATGTCTCTTTTCTTATTATTGCTATTACTTTGCTTGCGCTCAAGGCGAGATTTTTCCCCGTCAAAAACATTTCTCCGTCTCATTATGAGAACTTTTTATTTCCGACTAAGGTCCGGAGCAAATTCTCCCGTAGAATAAGAATATAACATTATCGAGGAGGGCTTCATGCTCGAACGCGGCGGGTTTAGTTTTGTGGCTTTATTAGTTATCAATCCAATTGCAATTCTTCTTTACCAGAATTGCACGTTCTTACCCGTGGCCCACAGCGAACTCGCTACCCGAGACAGCTTGACTCAGAGTCGTTCCATCAGTTCCGTCGGCGCTCCGCAAAAGGTCGATGCCAATAAACTGAAAGTGGCGAGCCCTTCGTTGACCGACTGTCAGGACTCCCATAAAAACTGCCCGGTTTCAAACATCGAATAGTGGGGCCGCCAAAGCCGCGCCCTCTTTTTTGCCTTTTCTCCCATTTTTTCTTTTGACTTACACATCATTTACATATGTAATTCATATGTAAATGATGACTACGCATTCGCCCCTCCCCCCTAGAGCGAACTTAACTTTGAAGGAGAAAGCCGTTTTGGAATTCATCGACGGCTACTTGAAAGGCTCCGGATTTTCTCCCTCCTATCAGGAGATCCGAGATCATTTTGGATTCGCGTCTTTTAACTCGGTCCAGAATTATCTCAAGCAACTGATCAGAAAGGGTTATCTAAAAAATTCCGCGGGCCAGAAAAGATCTCTTCAAATCGTGCAGCCATCATCTTATATGATGGGATCTCCTCCGAACTCGCTCCTCCATGGCAAGGAGGAGATCCTATCTCTTCCTCTCCTGGGAACGGTTGCCGCCGGCTTTCCGATTGAATCTCTCAAACATGATGAATTTATCACGGTGTCCTCGACGATGGTCCGCCATCCTGACAAGACTTTCGCCCTGCGGGTTCAGGGAAATTCCATGATTGAGGAAGGAATTTGGGAGGGGGACACGATCCTCGTGCAGCAACAATCCAGCGCCGCCAACGGGGACATTGTCGTAGCCACCGTGAACAATGAAGCCACCGTCAAACGCTTCTTCCTGCGCACGCCCCCCAAGGGGAACCATGATGAATTCATGGTGGAATTGCGCCCGGCCAATAAGGACCTTCAATCCTTGTGGTTTTCTCCCTATGAGATCCATATTGAAGGCGTCCTTGTGGGACTTTTACGGAAATTCTAGAAACTCCGGCCTTTATCGTTTCTTAAGAACATTCATGATGGAGTAGTGCCAAGGCCTGAAAGCAAAGAGGACCCCATACTCTTTTTCATTGCTTTCAATTTGCATTTCATAATGGGCTTCTTCTTCCAGCTCCAGGAAGATTTTTTCGATCTTGAGTTTGAGTTTTCCCAAAGCGGCGCCGCTCAAACGGCGCATCCCGAAACGTAAAAATTCATCCGCAGCTTTGAAATCCGAGTACAAATAGCCTTCTTTTAATTGCTGAAAAACCATCTTTCCCACCGGCCCTTCCCGGCGGAAGCGGAAAAGACCGTTTTTAATCAGCTTCACTTTGTCTTTGGGATGCAATTCAATGAGGTTGCATTTGTCCAGGGTGAACAAAAACTTTTTGCTCTCCGCCGGAGAAATTTGGAATTCTTTTTCAATTTGCTGGGGCTTGTACCCGTCTGTCAGGAGAGTGAAATAGTGCAAAAGCCGCGGGGACTCGGAAAGAGTTTTTTCCTGCTCAAAGGTCAGAGTTAAAAAGGGGTCTTCATCCTGCCACTCCGCAAGCTTGCACACCTCAGAGAAGCTGATGCCCGTGGCCTCACAGATTTTTTCGATGCGATCCAAGCCGATCTTTTTACTGCCTAAAAGACGCTTAACGCTGGATTCGCTGACCCCCAGGGCTTCGGCCACCTGCTTGTAGTTCCACTGCTTGTTCTTCAGAGCCCGCTTTAAGGCGGTCAAGAATTGGTCTATCTGCGACACGGGATTTCCTCCAAGACCCTTTTGTCCTCAGACGTTCCTGCACCCAACGCCGGATCAAAGGCATCTCCTCATCCGTTAACACATGATCTTTATCAAGCTCAATCCAATCCACCGCAAAGCCCGCGGCGCGCAATTTTTTAACCCCATGCCAGGTTTCATCAATCTTGAGCAGATCATCCTTGCGGCCATGGGTGAAAACCCAAGGGGTCTTCAGGGAATTCTTTGAAAGCTGCTGGCGCCAGCGCGGGTAGAAGTGAAAATATCCGCTCACGCCGACAATTCCCCCCAAGCGTTTCGGGTAGTTCAAGCCAAGGTCCGCACTGATGAGGCAGCCTTGGGAGAAGCCAAATAAAAAGATCTTCTCACTCTTCCAGCCCCGGTTTTCCAACTCCTCAAGAAGCTTTATCAATTTTTCGCGGATTTTCAGAACCCCCGTCCTCTCATAGGGCGGGTCTCCGTACCAGGAGTAGCCGTCCAGGAATCTCTTGGGCGCGTTTAACAATAAGTAATTCATCGCCGGCAACTTCATTTCCTCATCGAAATGGCGAAAGGGGCGAATGCTGTCGCCTTTGCCGTGAAATACGATCATAAGCTTATCTGAGGGTTTTCTCGCCGGAATAAATTTGTATTTAAATAAATCCGTATGAATCATCTACGTCCTCGTTCCGCCACCAACCGGCAATGCAGAATTCGGTGGGCTTCCTTGATTTCGGGGTCCTCGGGGGGCAAAGTGTCGCTCTCGTAGCTCAGGCAAGCCCCCAATTCCACCGGAAGGCTTCTGTGTGACACCGCCAACCACCCGTTTCCAGCCAAAGGCAATGCCGAGGGCTTTAAAGGCGGCGCTTTGAGGGGATTCAAAAATTGATCCTCTTCCCGAAGTGCGAAACGGTCCAGAAACGAAACCTTCACATCAGGTTCAATCCCCGTCCTTTGCGGGCTTTGCCCTGAGGGGAGGTAGTAGAACCCTTTGGTTTCAAAAATTGCAATCTTGCCGTTCTTCGCCCAGATCTCCCCTTCCTGAAAAGAGCCCTTGCCAAAGGTGCGCTCGCCCACCAGGACCGCTCTTTGGTAATCCCTTAAAACTCCCGCCACAATCTCCGCCGCACTGGCGGAACCGGCGTTCACCAAAACAGCCATAGGCCCCTGGTAGACCTGCGCCTCGCTGCTGAAGGAGCTTTCCTCGTCCGCTCCCGGGTGCAGGCCGCGGATATCATAAATTTTCTTATCCGGGCCGACAAAGAGACCGGCGACACACGTGGCCTCGTCCATTTGCCCGCCTGGATTGTCCCGCAGATCCAAAAGCAGGCCCCTCATGCCTTGGGTTTTTAAATTCTCCAGTTCGTGCTTTACCTGCTGGCAGGCTCCGATCGCAAACTTATTCACCGTCAGAACTCCCAAGGATGAGCTTCCCTCCAGGAGCTTGGCGCTGACGGTGGGAAGGGCTTGTTCCCGTCTGTGAATGGTGATTTTTTTAAACTCCTGATGATGAAGCACCTCCATCTCAAGAACACTCCCGGCTTCCCCGCGCAGCAGATCCCCCAACTCCTGAGCGGACAAATTGGCGGCCTCTTTCCCAGCAAGGGTGAGCAGCAAATCCCCCTTTTTTAATCCCGCCTGGTCTGAGGGGGAGTTTTCGATGACTTTCTTGATAAAATAGTGGGTGTCGTTTCGGCCCATGACCACGCCAATAGAGACGCTTTGGGGATTCGCCTTGGCCACCACTTCCGCATACATATCCGCTGGCAAAAGATAAGTGTGCGGGTCACGGAAAACGGATAAAAATCCATTCATCCCCAAACCCACGGCATAACTGATCTGAGAGGTCTTCAGGTGATGGGCAACAAAATCCCGCCAAAGGTTTAAAAACGGAAGCTCAGGAATTTCTTTTTTTGCGGACAAAAGAGCTTTCCACGGGGCCAACGTGGTCTTTTCTGAAGCAGGGGATTTTTCGGATTTCATCGAGGCTTGCCAATGCCCGTCCTGGCTGAGATGAAGACCGAATCTCGCCGCAGAAGACTCAAGAGCGTTCACACAGGCTAGGAAATACCGCTCGGAACTCTGGCAGGAATCCTCCCCTAAGAGCTCTTCCAGGGCGTGGGAGCTCAACTCAGTCTCCGCCCAGTACTCCTCAGCGCTTTTCACCTTGGCCTTCTCCGGAGCCAAACCCGACCGGGTTCCCAGGTAAAGTCCCGCGGCACTCATCAGCAGCGCAAAGATCACATATTTCAGCATACGTCCCACGAAAAGGCCTCCGGCAAAGGAAGGGCTCGACCCGCAAGCTTGGGGCCTCGCTTCTGGCCTTCTCTGGAGCAACCCCCGTGCCGCCCTTTGGGGCTCTCAAAGGCGCGTAATTTGTTTCCAGCGGCGGGTTTTTGGAGAAAATTCAAGGCTGACAAGGAGCTTTGCACCTTGAGTTTAGGGAGGGGATTATCTACATTGGAGCCTATGATTATTGTAACAGGCGCGAATGGTTTTATTGGCAGTGTGATGGTATGGGAGCTCAATCAAAAGGGCTTTACCGATATCGTCTGTGTGGATTCTGTGGGGCTTGAAACCCGCAATGTTCTGAAGCACCGGACTTACAGTCAGTTTCTTCTGAAGGATGAATTGTGGCCCTTTCTCGCCTCCCCTGAAGTGCAAGAACAAGTCACCTGGGTCATTCACATGGGGGCATGTTCCTCCACAACCGAGACCAACAAAGACTTTCTGTGGGAAAACAATACTTACTACACCCAGCGGATTTTTGAGTGGTGCACTCAGTACCGCAAAAACTTGATCTATGCCAGTTCCGCCGCCACCTACGGTGCCGGAGAGCAGGGCTTTGATGACACCACCTCTCCTGAAGTTCTCAAACCCCTTAACTTGTATGGGGAGTCCAAAGTCCTCTTTGACCGTTGGGCCGTGAAACAAACGGAAACCCCACCCTCCTGGTATGGCCTGAAGTTCTTCAATGTTTTTGGTCCTAATGAGTACCATAAAGAGTTCATGACCAGTGTCGCTTACAAAGCGTTCAACCAGGTGCAGGACAAAGGGTCTTTGACACTGTTTAAATCCGCCAATCCGAAGTACCGTGACGGGGAATTCATGCGGGACTTCGTCTACGTCAAGGATGTCACCGGTTGGATGGCGGAGCTGATGGAAAAAACCCCTCAGAGCGGGATTTACAATATGGGTTTTGGCAAACCCCGCACCTGGCTGGACTTGGCGAATGCCGTGTTTACGGCCGTGGGGAAACCCTTGAAAATTGACTGGATTGAAATGCCGGAGAGCGTGCGCGGCCAGTATCAGTACTATACTGAGGCCAAAACCGATAAATGGCTGGGAGCGGGGATGAGCGCGGCCAAGTGGCCGCTGGAAAAGGCCATCACTGATTATGTGAAGAACTACCTCACCCGTCAGGATCCTTGGCTCTAAACGCCGAAGGAAAAAAATGGAAACTCTGCCGAAGCATCTGCAAAAATACGTCGTTGAACAAAACTATGCGAAATACACTCCCGTGGACCAGGCGACGTGGCGGTATATCTTACGCCAGTTGAAGGCCTTTCTCTCAGTTCACGCTCATGAATGTTATCTGGAGGGCTTAGAAAAAACCGGCATCGAAATCGAGCGGATTCCGCGCATTGAGGATATCAGCCGCAAGCTGGAAAAATTCGGCTGGCGAGCCATCCCCGTGAGCGGTTTTATCCCACCGGCGGCCTTTATGGAATTGCAGTCCCTGAGTGTGTTGCCGATCGCCTCGGAGATCCGCACCTTGGACCATTTGCTGTACACACCCGCTCCCGATATCGTGCATGAGGCCGCCGGGCATGCCCCCATTCTCGTTCATCCGGAGTTTGCGGATTACCTGCGCCAATATGCGCAGGTCGCGCGAAAAGCCATCCTCAGCAAAGAGGATCTGGATTTATATGAGGCCATCCGGGAACTTTCGGACATAAAAGAAAACCCCACCTCAACACCGGAACAAATCAAAGCCTCAGAAGAGAAGCTGGAAAAAGTCTCAAAAAGCCTCAGCCATGTCTCGGAGGCGGCGGAGCTTGGACGCATGAACTGGTGGACGGCGGAGTATGGGCTGATCGGGGACTTGCAAAATCCTAAAATCTTCGGAGCAGGCTTATTGTCGAGCGTGGGAGAGGCCAAGTGGTGCCTCAGTGACAAAGTAAAAAAAATCCCCCTCAGCGTGGATTGCATCCATCAGGGATATGATATCACGGAACCCCAGCCCCAGCTTTTTGTGACTCCCGACTTTAAAACCCTGGTCCGCGTCTTAAAAGAATTGCAAGAACAAATGGCCTTCCGCAAGGGCGGCAGCGAAAGCGTGCAAAAGGCCCTGCGGGCCCAATCGGTGAACACGCTGGAACTAAATTCCGGCTTGCAAATGTCCGGTGTGGTGACGGAGGCCCTGATGGCTCCGGCCTCCTTGCAAGAGATGGCTTATTTACGCTTTCAGGGCCCTTGCCAATTGTCCTTCAAGGACCGGCAGCTTCCCGGCCATGGCCCTTCTTACCATGCCCAGGGCTTTGGAACCCCGGTGGGACGGCTTAAAAAATTCCCAGGCCTTTGCCCCTCGGAACTCTCCGATGGCCAGTGGGGCACTTTGGGGGCTGTGCCCGGAAGCCGGATGGATCTGGAATTTACCAGCGGCGTCCAGGTGACAGGCTGTCTTAGCCTTCGCCATAAAGAAAACGGGAAAACTCTGCTTTTGTCCCTCACGGACGCCAAAGTCACTTACCAGGGGCGCATCTTGTTTGAGCCCGCCTGGGGGACATTTGACATGGCCGTGGGCTCCACCGTCACGGCCGTCTATGGCGGTCCTGCCGACCGTGAGGCTTTCGGCAGCACCGAGGATTTTGTCGCCGCCCGCGTGCCGCAAAAACACTACTCCGAGGAAGAAAAGCTGTTTCATTCCCAGTACGCCAAGGTCCGTGAACTCAGGGAAAGCAAAACCCAGGGTCCTGATCTTGAGAGGGAATTGCAAAAGGTCTTGGCCATCCACGACCAGGGTTTTAAAAAAGACTGGCTTTTGCGCCTGGAGGCCTATGAGCTTGTCAACAGCCGGGCCCGGAATTCAACACTCAGTGAAAAACTGCTGGAAGATTTAAAGCGGATTTCGCAAATGAATCCAAATCTGACCTCCGTGATTCAGGAAGGCCTTGCGCATGCGCAGCTTTGAAGTCCGTATTGTTCTGGTGCGCACACTGTATGAACGCAACATCGGGGCCACGTCCCGGGCCATGAGCAATATGGGAGTTGATAAGCTCATCTTGATTGATCCCCAGTGTGAGATCACTTACGAGGCTCAGCAGACCGCTGCCACTGGACAAAAGGGGCTGCAAAACAGGGTCACTTATAAAACCTGGCAGGAGTTTTTGCAGCACGAGCCGGACAGCGTGAAAATCTGCTTTACCGCCCGGGATGGAAAAGGGCGGCAGGTCCGCGATATTGATGAAATCCTTCAGGACATCAAGGACAAAGCCCCGCAGTTTCAAGAGGATGCTGAGCTTTCTCCGACTCTGCACATGGTTTTCGGCCCCGAAGATTGGGGCCTCAGTGCGGAGGATCTGGAAGTGGCTAATTTCTGCGCCTGCATTCCGACTTATGGTGAAAACTGGAGTCTGAATCTTGCCCAAGCCGTGCTGCTGGCGATGTTTTCCTTGCGCAAAGCCTGGGGCGGACAAAGGACTCTTCTAGATGGCGGCGGCGAGAGGCGGGTGCCTCAGGGCGTGGAGGGGGTCAGTCCCGATCAAACCCTAAAGACCTGGCTGCTGGAAATGGGCTTTGATCTTTCAAAAAAGAAAATGAATGCCTACACGGTTTTGCGGCGGATGCTGCTGCAAAACACACCGACCAAAAAAGAGTGGATGATGCTGGAAACCGTCCTGCAGCAGAGTATCCGCAAGCTTCGTGAATATAATGAACTCAGAAAAAGAAAATAATCCCTATGAGCACGGCAGGGAAATCACGATCCGGGTGATCACACTAAAATGGCAGATCGCCGCGATCACAACCAGAAGATGAAAAATCTCATGATAGCCGAAGTAAACGGGAAAGGGGTTCGGTTTTTTAATCGCATAGATCAAAGCCCCCAGAGTATAGATCACTCCCCCTGTCAAAAGGAGGACCACACTGGTCAAGCCCAGGGCCTCATTGATCTCTGAGATGTAAGGGAACACCATCCACCCCATGGCGACATAAAAAAGCGCCGCCAACCACTTTGGGGCCTTTCCCCAAAACCAACACTGAAGGATCCCGACCACGGCCGTGGTCCAAACAATGGCCAGAAGCTTCATGCCTCCCGCGCCTGGAATCGCCAGCATGCAAATCGGCGTAAAAGTTCCGGCAATGGACACAAAAATCATGGAGTGATCCAGGCGCCGCATACGCATCCGGCCCACCGTGCCCCAATTAGGTCGGTGATAAAGAGCGCTGACACCAAAGAGTCCGACCTGACTTAGGGAGTAGATCAGGGTGGCCACCAAAGTGGGGGCGTGCTGGCTGAGAATGATGAGCATGGCACAGGCCCCAAGGGCGAAGAAGAAGGCCGCTTGATGCAAATGCCCTCTTAATAGGGGTTTCACCAGGGGGGAAATCTCTGGATTCTTCATCATAAGTTCCTCTCGCAGAGCCATATCATAATAAGGCCCCCTTGAGGAAACAAGGTCTGTTTAAGAATTTTGATTAATAACTACTTTTTCAGAATTTCAGTTTCGAAGAACTTTCGTTCGAAACGCCGGTAGGATTCCAAGCGCACTTCGGATCCGAGCACGGCTTTCATCCTCTCAAGACTTTCTTTCTCCAGGCCCCGCATTTTGCCAATGCCCTCTTTCACAAAATCCGGATGGATGGCCTGGCGTTTCTCATTGAGTTCTTTAATCAGCGCACTCGACATGGAAAGAACCTGAATGGATTTGTCCTCGTCCACCCTCCAGGTTTTCAACAAATAGGCGGAGGCCGCTTTATAGAGCTTTTGCTGGTAATCGGGATTCTGGTAAGCGGCGACAAACCCCGAAGTGTAAATGACAGAATCCACATAGGTGTCCTTGACCGCTGGAGATTGGACCGGATTGAAACGCCGCCGCTCCAGATCTTCGCGGCGTTTGCGGGTCTCTTCCGCGGCAATGGTTCTCATTGGGTTTTTATCTTTCTGAACCTGATTATAACCCTGAATCGCCAGAACGGAGGCAAGCACGCCGGAGGCCACACCGCTGGCCATCCAGCGGAAGTTTTCTTTCTTTTTCTTTCTCTGCAGGGACGTGGACTGTTTGGGCGCGGAGGAGTTTTCCGAAAAAGTCACCGCCTTGCCTTCAATGGTCTCAGAAATCCCCTGCAGGACCTGGCTCGAAACCAGATCCCACTTGGCTGGCTCCAGAACCTTCGCAATCCGGGTCTCCACCACCACCAGGATGTCTTTGACCAAAGCCTCCTTGCGGCTCATAATCTCATCCAACATATCCCGTTCGAGCTTCTGCAGGCGTTTGGTCATTTCCAGTTGGGCTTCGTAGAGGCGGCCTTCCGCCTCCTTCATGATCACTTGATGTTCTTTTTCCAGTCGGTCCTTGAGCTGCTGCTTCTGCAGATTGGCTTCACTTTCCATCAGGCGTTTCTTTTCTTCCGCCGCCTGAATATCAATTCCGATGTGCCCCAGCTGTTCCTGCATTTCCTTATTCCGGCGCTCCAGCGTTTTACTGTCACTGTAGAGCTGTCCGATCTGATGTTCCAGATCCTGGCTGGCTTTGGTTTGTTCCTGGATCTTAAACTGAAGGTCCTCTTGCTCTTCGCCGGCCGCAGTCAAAGAGCGGCGGGCCTCCTCCAATTCCTGTTTTATCTTCGCCAGTTCCGTCTTGAGTTCCGCGATCTTGCCTTCTGTTTCCTCTTTTTCACCGAGGGCGCGGATATTAAATTCCTCTTCCTCTTTTTTCAGACCTTGGAGATGCTTCTTTTTATCCTCAATCTGGCTGATTAAATCTTTGAGTTCGTTTTCCATTTCCCCGCGGGCCTTGGAGAGCATCTCCTCCGCGGTCTGCTTGGCAAAATTCAGGATATCCTGCGACTCCGCCTTGGCGCTCACCACCAGGTCTTCGGCGTCGATTTCCGCCTGACTGCGGGCTTTCTCAAAAGCCTCTTTTTTAAGAGACTCCGCATCCCCTTGAGCTGTGGCCAGGATCTCTTCGGCTTCTTTTTTGGCTTTTTCTTTCTCGGTCTGGCAAAAGACCTCGACTTCGTCGCGAATTTCCTGAGCGAAATGGCGGGCCTGCTCGATCAACTCCTGCCCCTGACTTTGAAAACTCGTTAAAACCCGGTCGACCTCTTTATGGGCGTCCTGGACCCGCCGTTGATAGTATTGGTCGGCCTGGGCGATGCGCTCACGGGCCTCGACATAAATGGATTGAACCCTTTTTTCGGCTTTGAGTTCGGCCTCGTAGATGATCTGGGCGCCCTTTTTACGGGCCTCATGCAGGATCTTCTCGCTCTCAAAATGCACCGGCTCCACATCCAGGACCGGGGCTGCTTCCAAGTCCGGGTCTTCCTTCTCTTTTTCTTTTTCTTTTTCTTTCGCAGCCTTCGGCAAAAAGTCCTTGGGGAAGGGGTCTTTCAATGAGGGCTTCACCGCAACAGCGGGGGACGGGGTCGGAAGGGGCGTCGGCACTGGGGCCTCTGCCTGAACTTGAACCTTTTTCTCCGACAAGGCGGCAGCGGTTTGTGTGGCTCCCAGGGGATCCACCACGTCCGTTTGATCGGCGCCCCCGGTGCTGAGAGAACTTTCCTCACGCTCTTCGACCGTCAAGCTGATGCTGACGACATAATCTGACTTCCCGATGCGGATAAGGTCCGTCGGAACAATATTGACCAGGGTGTTTTGCGCGATACGGACATTGTTTACAAAAGTGCCGTTGGAAGAGCCCTTATCCTCGATCCAAATTTGATCCTGACGGCGGTGAACCATCAAGTGCACGCGACTGATACTCTCTTCAGTGAGCGGAAGTGTACAGTCCATAGAACGACCAATCGTGAACGAATCCTCATTCACGATTTTGGTCATCGTCTGGTCCCGCCGGGTGACGGTCACTGTATATTTGCACAAAGTCTTCCGCATGTTCTCTCTTCCCGACTTCGGTTAAAGCAAGGCTCCTCTAGGAGGCTTTAGGTTTACGCACTTCCAACATCTCCCTGGTCCGAACGCCTTTATTCACTTCTTTATTCAGAGCGTCCTCCGCCAGGGCTTCCACGGCGTCCTTATGCTCATCAAAGGGGCGGTCCTCAGGAGGAAATTCGTTATTATCACTGCGATACCACAATAAATCCAAGGCGCTTTCAAACCGGTCCACCATAGAAACATAAGCTCTTTCGGGGGACATGATCGTATTCAGGATATGGCTCAGCAAAGAAAACACGATCCCCACAATTGAAGATTTCATGGCAAAAGCGATCTCATGAAGGAATTTATCCATGATGGCCTTGGTGCTTTCCAGGTCTTGCAGATTCATGCCCCCTAAGTCCCCCAAGCCTCCCGAGATCCCGATGAAGGTCCCCAGGATCCCCGTCACGACAAATAGGCCCGGCATAATGCTAATGAGATCATTAAGGCCAGACATGGGGAAGACACCAAAAATCCGGTTAAAACAAGGGTTGTGGTGAATCGTGGCCTTTGTGATATTCAGAAGTTTGGGGGTTTCTTCCGTCCACTTGAGAAATTTAAGCTGTTTCAATACATCCTTGACCAACCAAGCGCAGCCCTGACGGACCAGGAAAATCCGGTCACTTAATGCCATGATGGAATCGGGTTTTCGCCGTCTCATGCGATCGCGGATTTCAAAAACCTCATAATAGGTCTTTTCCATCATCTTTTTCGCCAAAGCGTAGAAAGAGACATCCTTCACTTTTCCTGGCACTTCGGTCTCCATAAAACGATTGACCCGTTTTTCAAACTCGCGGGCGAACCACTCATGGCGGCGAACCGTGTAATAGATAATGGCGCGAAAAAATACGCCCCCAACGAAGCCCACGGCCATGGCATAAGGCAGGTATATTATAAAATATTCTGCGACTGTTTTTACATTCACCGTACACCTCTGTTATTTCTTTTGATCCACATTGAATCGGATGATCACTCTTTGCGCCTTTTTACAATCGTTGACTTTGCAGAAATCGACGGCGCTGGCCACATTCCGGTTATTTACATTCATCACTTCAAGAAAGCTTCGTCCCGATACTTTCATCAACGACACAAGCTCCTTCTGGTGCTGGAACCTCATATTATTGTCATCCAGGACATAAGAAAAAATGGCGTTGGCGCGGCGGTAACTCAAATCCATATTGTATTTGATTGCCTGCTTGTCCTCAGCCTTCGTGCTTTTGGGATCGACAAAGCGGCCTTTGTAAGTGGGAGAAGCAAAACCGATGATTTCCACCGCCGTGATTTTGTCGGAAATTTTGGGGTTCCCGAAGAGGGACTTGGAATAAATGGGAATCGCTTTTTCGAGCACGTTTTTCATCTCACTTTTCAGGTGGTCCGAGTCGCTGTCAAAATAAGCCTGGCCAAAATCCAGCACGACATCGCCGGTCTCCATATCAATATCGGCCTTCACTCCGGCCTTCGCGAAGCCTTTTTTAACCTCATCCGCCACGGCTCGGCGGGCTTCAAGCTCCGCCCGGGCTTTGGCCAACTGGCCTTCGGTGTCGCGCAGTTTTCCGCCCAAGGCGGCCAGTTTACCGCCAAGTTCCTTTTCTTTGGCGGCCATGGCCCCACGGAATTCATTTTCACGGCGGGCCCGTTCAGCGGCCCCCATGGCTTTATTACGTCCCAGCTCCGCCTCAAAGGCGGCTTTCTGGCGGGCTTTTTCCGCCGCAAACTGGTTCTTTAACTCAGCCATCTTGTTTTGCGCCTCCGAAGCCTGTTGCTGTAATTGCTCGGAAAGCCCCTGGGCCTCGCCCGCTTTGGCGGCCAATTCCCCTTGAGTCTGCTCCAACTGGGCACTCGTTTGATTCAATTGGGCGCTGACTTGGTTCAACTGATTGGACTTTTCTGTCAGTTGTTCGGAGTATTTTTCGTTGGCCAGGGCCAACTGACTGACCTTCCGGTCATTCTCCTCGCGAATCTGGGCCAGGCGGGCTTTGTATTTTTGCTTCGTGATTTTGTTGGTGCGAAGAGCCCGCTCAAGCTCCGTAGTTTTCAGTTTCAGATAGTTATTGGCTTCGTCTATCTTTCTTTCTCCCTCGGCGATCAACTTTTTCTTCTGATGAATGTCCTTTTGAAGCTCGGTAATTTCATTTTGCTTGGTTTCAATCTCCACGTCCTGATCCTTGATGAGATCATCCCGGTTGATCAGCTTGGATTTCGCCATTTTGTTGGCATTAAGAACATTGCGGACCATCTGCTGGTACTTATTAAGGGCCTTTTCCTTTTTCTCGTTCTCGCGGGCCTGGTCGATAAGCTTGTCGCGCTCCGATTTTGCATCTTCCTGCAGCAGCGTCAACTTATCCATGAGCTCCTGGTACTCCTGGACTTCATCCTTGGGCGCATTATTCATGTATTCGTTTTTCACGTTCTCATACATCTTCAACTGGCCTTTGAGTTCGTCGACTTCCATGGAAAGCTTTTGATTGTCAATTTGGGAGCGGATCGCGTCAGTTCCGGTCCGCAAACTGGAAACGACATACAATAAAAGAAAGATGGTGCTCAAACCCAGGAACAAGTCCGAATAGGAGGTCCAGAAGTTGTCCTGCGACTCTCCGGATTTATTTTTATGATAATTGAATGACATAATTATCCACCATCACCAGATTCTCGGCGGAACTAAGAACCGCCATCTTCAATAACGGTAAATGAGGACAATAACTGGAGTCCGGTCTCTTAAGATTTTCGGGCCCAGTTTTCCCTGTTTATAGGGCTTAGAAATAAAAAACTGGAGCAAGGTCTAGCCTTGCCCCAGTTTATTTCCCAGTCTAGTTTTGGACGCAGAGGGGATTTATGCTTCGGAAAGGAACTCTTCCTGGCGGACCCGGGTCCACTTAATCTTTTCGTCCAGCTTGCTTAATTGATCGCTGAGGATCTGCCCTATGTCACTGAGTTCATTGATTCTTTTAAGTGTTTCTTCTTCATCCCCACCGGTGTGGCGGATGCTTTCGAGCTTCGCACTATTCAACTCAATCTCTTTATTTAAAGACTCCAGCTTCTGATTGAGTCTTTTGCGGTCCTGGCTGAGAGCTTTGGTGATTTCTTGAAGGTGTTCAAGGTTCAGAATTTCGATCTTTCCGGTTTCAAAGGCGTCCTTTTCATTCTCTCCTTCTTCATCCTCACCTGCGATACTGTCCCAGAAAAGCGCCCATTCAGATTTCAAATTTTTTGCAAACGGTCTACTGCCATCTTCCATAAATACTTTTAAAACTCCTTAAATGAGGTTGCCTCATTTAGCAGCCATTTTAGCATAAGATTTCCCCGGCTTTCTAGGACAGCCCTTACCAAGTTTCACCGCGTTGTTTCTTGAATTCTGATTTCTCGACGCCCTCAATGATTTCAGCAGCTTAGCTATCTCCTCCACAAACAAAGAATCGAACAAGCTTGTGCATCATGTAAAGTTTTCAGGATAAACGTCCAGAAATCAGGAAGTCTTGATCAAAAGTTAAGATCTTGGGGCGACTCACAAGGATCTTATCTTTAAGATCCAAAATCTCCACAGACTCCGTCCACGAACGTCCCGCCTTGGCGCCGAGGATGAGGGGAGCTTGAAAAAGAAAGAGGCGATTGACCACACCGGCATTTAAAAACCGCGACGCCGTCTGGGCTCCTCCCTCCACAAGAACGGAGCGGATCCCTTCCTCCCAAAGATGTGCCAAAAGATCCGGAAGAAGCAAGTGGCCCCCGGGAGCTTCCTTAATTTTAAGAATCTTTGCAAAGGACACTTGAGGTCCCTGATACGCCTTCTCCGAAACACACCAAAAGACCTGATCGGCCTGATGAACCTGCGCCAGAGCCAAAGAAACGGGTTCCTTCAGAAGACGTCCTTTGGGGTCCAAGACCACCACTTTATTCTCTTTATGAATCGTGCGATGCCGGATGTTCAAAGAAGGGTTGTCTGACTCCACCGTGCCCCGGCCCACCAAGGTGGCATCGTGAGTGGCGCGCAAGTAGTGGGCGTGCTCGCGGGATTTCTCGTTCGTGATCCATTTGCTTTCACCACTTTTGAGGCCGATTTGGCCATCCAGACTTTGAGCGACTTTCAGAGAGACAAAAACTTTTTTCTGCCGGAAATTCCACAAAAAAGCCTCGCAGACCTCTTCTAGGTCTTCTTTCATTTCCGGATGGGTTTCAGAAAACACTTCAGTCTCAATCCCCGCTTGTTTCAGAATTTCCGCCCCCTGCCCTGCCACCAAGGGATTGGGATCCACCAGGCCGTAAACCACTTTTTTCAAAGGCAGTTTTGCCAGCATCTTGGCACACGAGGGGGTCTTTCCTTCATGCGCGCAAGGCTCCAAGGTCACATACATGGTGGCGCCGCGAAGATTCTCTGGAGCAAGTCCCTTGAGGGCGTTCACTTCGGCGTGGGGACCACCGAAAAATTCGTGAAACCCTTTTGCGAGGAGCGTGCCCTCCGGACCGAGAACCACTGCTCCCACCAAGGGGTTGGGACTGACTCGGGCCGCGCCTTTGTAAGCTTCCTCTATGGCGATTTTCATGGCTTGGCGGGGGGTGAGTTTCATTTCCGCGAAACTACTCGCAATTGACATTAAAGACAAGGATCAAAAAAAATCCGAAACAGGTTTAGCTGTTTCAATTCACAGACGAAAATTTCCGATTCATCCCCTGTTCGGCATTTCTCATTCAGACCATCAAGAAATTTTCCATTGGCCCTTGAATACTTGAAGGAAACAAGTTCATTGGAGGTTTCAAATGAAAAAAGCATTGTCCCTGATTATTGCGTCTGCCTTCCTTGCCGCAGAACCACTCCTTGCCGCCGAAGCCCAGAATAATATTCCCAAAGAACTCAGTGATATGGGAATCACCGCTGAAGACCTCAAGGATGTGGGTAAAGCTGTTGTGGATGAGCCGACCAAAGCAGAAATGGATATAATGCAGTATTACCGTCATCGATACTGTCCCCGGGGGTTCCGTCTGATCGTCTACCGGGTCCGTGTCGGAAGGTATATTGTCACCCGCTATCGTTGCGTCAGAAGGTACCACTACCATGACAGATACCGTGACAGATACGATCGCTGGTACGACAGCGCACCGTTGGACCAACAAGGAGACCAACCTGAAACAAACACACCGGAGAAATAGCCTCTTGAAGCCAGCCTAAGAACGATTGATGAGTTCAAGATTTTGGATTCATCAATCGTTCTGTTTGGGAATGTTTGCGGATTTCCCTACTTGAATCTCGCGGGTCCACGGAGGTAGGGTCGCCAATTGATGACTCATTTCCGTTTTAAACTGCGCCATCAGTTTGGCGGGAACAGGATCTGCGGAAGGGAATTTGCGTCCCATCGGATCCACGTAACGTCCGCCTTGGAAAAATTCAAAATGCAGATGCGGCCCTGTGGAAAGCCCGCTATTTCCGACATAACCGATGATTTGCCCCTGACGGACCCGGGCGCCCGAACGCACGCCTCGTGCAAACCCTTTTAAGTGCTTGTAGGCGGTGGCATAGACTGAATTATGGCGAAGTTTGATCATATTGCCCGCGCCCCCGCGATACCCGGCGGTCTCCACCGTCCCATCCCCGACCGCGCGAATGGGGGTGCCAATGGGAGCGGCATAGTCCACTCCCAAGTGAGGCCGGTTGTATTTCAGGACCGGATGGAACCGGCGCATGGTAAAGCGCGATGAAATGCGCCCGTAACGGATGGGGCTTTTCAAAAACAAGCGGCGCAAACTGGTGCCGTCCGGAGCGTAATAGCCCCCTTCCGCTTCATTCGCGGGCCGGAATAAGATGCCGGCGTATTTTTGTCCCGCATTTTCATACTCTGCCGCCAGAATGGAACCCCAGCCGATGGGTTCGCCTTTCACCAATTTTTGTTCCACGGAAATACGCCAGCGGTCCTGAGGGCGCACCTCACGGGAAAAATCCACCTGCCAGGCAAACACCTCAGCCAGATCCGAAATCAGAACGGGGTCCATTTTCGCTTCCGCGGCGGACTCCCACAATGAACTTGTCACGACGCCTGAAAAGGTCATAATCCGGGTTTCCACATTTTCAGTGATTTTTTCCGGCACCCACTGGTCATTCACTTTTTTTACTTCCAACATCTCCACCGGCGAGAAGCGAAAGCGGATCCCCACAACTTCTGTTTCCGAACCCGGGGAAAAGGTGAGCTGAAAACGCACTCCAGGCTTCAGGCGCCCTAAATTGCTGACAGGCTTTGCCGCCTCCACGATTTGATGAATGATCTGGGGACTGACCTCCAACTCCCGCAAAACTGAATTGAGAGTGGAATTTGGAGGAATCTCATAGGGGTAAAGCTCTTCCACCGTGGGAACCACCGGCACCACTTCCGGAAGCACGGCCACGGGGGTTTCTGGAGGGATCTCCTGAGAGGCGACAAAATAGGCGCTGCCCGCGCCTAACACCAAACCCCCGACCACAAGAACTGCATTTTTTAAATTAATTAACTTTTTTTTCACCGTCCCAGTATAGGCTGAGAAAACGCCCAAGGTGAAGCTTTTAATAAAAGGTGGCGATGACTGTAATGAAATTGTCAGACCCGCTGCTCGTCACAGTGGGCGCATAGGATTGGGTTCCTGTCAGGCCAGACCCGGATAAATAAGAAAAGCCTCCGGAAGTTCCCCCACTGCCGCCCCCCTGCCAGCCGTAGTTCAACGTGTAACCGCCCGTGGGCGTGAAAGTGGCCGTATCCAAACCAAAGGAGGCCACGCCGATCAGAAGTTCATTAGGACACTGCACGTTGCCTGCGGTGGTGACGCCGGGAGTGGTGCTGCTGACGCTGGAGTTAACAAGGTCCAAGGTGGAAACATTCGTGGCCATTAACACGGCCATCCCTAGACCTGCGTTGGTCATGGCATGGGAGAGAATCACCTGATCACCGGCCGCCAGCGCCACTGTGGTCTTTGTGTAGTAGACCGCCGCGGCCTGGGTGGAGGAGGTCTTTTTCAAAGCCAAAGTCCAGGTATTGCCCTTGGAATCACTGACATTCCGATCATTGATACTTCGGTAGGCCACTTGTGCAATTAAAAAACTTCCCACCGGAACCGCCTGGGTGAGCGTGATGGTCAAGGGGGATGTGGAGCCTGAGTTTTCTCCTAATTCCGTCACCACGGGAGGCGAGCTCGGGCAATTGCCGTTGGTGCCGGCGTTTTTCCAAAAACCAATCACCGCCCGCTGAGCCAAGGCTCCTGAGGAGAAAACAAAGAGCAATGCAAAAAGAAGGTGCCGGAAATTTCCCATATTGATGATTTATCGGAGGAAAGGGCGTTCGACTGGAGACGCAACAAGGGGGTCTCATCGCGGGACGTTTAAGATTGATTCAAGAGCGGCTCTACAATTTCAAATAAAAATCCAGAACCTTCGGATCCACGATGATCGAACGCGGATTCCATCCCACCAGTTTCAATCCTTCGGCCGTGCGCAGGCGGCTCAGAGCGACATAGGCCTGACCGGGTTCCCACAGGGAGCGCAAATCACACCACAGCTCATCGAGCGTCGCCCCCTGGCTTTTATGAATCGTCGTTGCGTAGGCCAGGGCCAGGGGGAATTGAATGGCGGTGGCGGTGATGTTTCCTTCCGCATCCTGCAAGCTAAAGGAGGATTTCTCAACACTCACCTCACGGCCCATTTCTTTTTTGACCGTGATTTTATCCACTTCGATTTTTGCAACCGTGCCCCGCGTGCCGTTGATCCAGCGCTTTTGCGGGTCGTTTTGCAGGAAGATCACCTTGCAACCGATTTTAAGGGTCAGCTTCGGCGGCACCGGCGCCATTTTCATCAAGGTTTCAACATGCTTTTCAGAGCCAATGTAAATCGCCTCCGTCGTCACCTCTTCTTCACGGATCTCCGCGAGCTTTTTTTGATTAAACTGCTCCGAGGCCTCCCGGCGCCCGAAAAGGCGCGTGCCGGAGGCGTCTTCGTCGTGGGGACGCACTCGTTCTGAGAGAAAATCAAAAACCTTGCGGGTCACTCTGCCGTAGCGCACATCCGCCAGAACATCGAGAAATTCATTGTCCTGGACTCTCTGGTTGTGGGATAGCTGACAGATCTGAAACCCGCTGCGCTCCCAGACTTCGCTGCCAAAAGCCCAGTCCCGGGTGGAGGTGCGGGTGACCGGCGGCAATTGCGCGAAGTCCCCCACGCAGAGCACTCTCATTCCGCCCCAAGGAAGTTTCGAGTCCCGGGCCTTTTGCGCCAAAGCCTCCGCCACGCTCAAGGCCGCTCCCGGAATCATGGAGATTTCATCAATGATCACGCCCTCCACTTTTTTCAGGCGGTTGAGCAAGCGGTGATCTTTAATCCCTCTTTCGTAAGTGGCGTCAATGCCGCCTTCCATGATGCCCAGCCCGAAGAAGCTATGAAAGGTGCGCCCGCCCAACAGAACCGCGGCGGCCCCTGTGGAAGCAAGAATGGGCATGAGTTTCGGGTCCAGTTCCCGCATAAAATGGCGAATCAGATAGCTTTTGCCGCTGCCCGCGCCTCCCGTTAGGAAGATGTTCTCTCCGGAGCGGAGCAGTTCCAAAGCCTGTTCTTGTTCGGGGGAAAGAGAGTTCATGAATCGTTGTTCCTTGCTGTCTTGTGTATCCTACGTTAAGATGATTCTTTTGACTATAACGCAAGAGCTAGAGGCCCTATGAATTCCGCCAAGCACTTAACGCACTTTGAGTCGAAAGCCCAAAATCCCTTCTATGAGGGGGTCTATGATATTGAGCCCACAGAACTTCAAGAAAAAATAAATAACGTGAAGCTGATTGACGTCCGTCAGCAGGACGAATTTACCGGCGAATTGGGGCATATTCCAGGATCCGTTCTCTGGACCCTGGACACTTTGCCGGAGAAGGTGGCGCAGTTGCCCCGGGAACAAACCGTGGTCTTTGTTTGCCGCAGCGGCAACCGTTCCGCCCGGGCCGCGGCCTTTTCCCTGATGAACGGTTTTCAGAATGTTTTAAATCTCCGTGGTGGAATGCTGCTGTGGAACGAATTGAATTTACCCGTACAAAAGTCATCACCCTCAAAATAGAAAAAGGATTTTCCCTCTTATGACTGGAAAAGTTTACGTCAACAGAACTTTGAATTTAAAACGAATCCGCTACATCGGTTTTGATATGGACCACACCCTGGTCCGCTACAACAGTGAAAACTTCGAGAGGCTTTCCCATACCACGATGGTGGAAAAACTCATCCGTGGAAAAGGCTACCCGGAAACCCTTCGCAAGCTTCTTTTCGACTATAAGTTCGCCATCCGGGGCCTTGTCATCGACCGGCAAAAAGGGAACCTCCTGAAGCTCAACCGCTACACCGCCATTCGCGCCAGCTACCATGGGATGAAACCTCTGGATTTTAAAATCCACCAGAAGCTCTATAAAAGCACTTACATTGATTTAAGCAATCCCAATTTCATGGCCATTGACACCTCCTTCTCTATTTCCCTGGCGGTGTTGTTCGCGCAACTGGTGGACCTGAAGGACAATGATAAAACCAACATCTACCCTGAATACGCTCAGATCGCGGATGACGTGCTGGATGCCTTGGATGAGGCTCACCGCGACGGAAGCTTAAAGGATGAAGTGAAGAAAAATCTTTCCCACTACATTATCAAAGATGAACATGTGGTGCGGGGGCTTGAGAAATACCTCAAGCACGGGAAGAAAATCTTTGTGCTTACCAACTCGGATTTTCATTACTCAAAATTATTGCTCGATTACGCCATCAACCCGTTCTTAAAAGACGGACGGACCTGGCATGACCTTTTTGAGGTCGTCATCACGTTAGCCTCAAAGCCCAAATTCTTCTACGAAGACCAGAAGTTTCTCGTGGTCAACCCTCTGGATGGGACGATGACGAACCTGAATAACAAGTTCGGCCCGGGCATCTATCAAGGCGGGAACGCCAAGAAATTCACCGAGGACCTGGGCCTTGCCGGGGATGACATCCTTTATATCGGGGATCACATCTACGGCGACATCCTGCGCTTGAAAAAGGACTGCAACTGGAGAACGGCCATGGTGATCGAGGAACTGGCGGAAGAAATCGCCAACAACATCGAAGCCGAACCCACCAACCAGGAAATCGAGCTTCTCATGCGCAAAAAAGAGCCGCTGGAAGATGACCTGACAGAGATGATGACAAAGAAAATCGAGAAGCATGCGGACGTAAACGAGTCCTCTATCGAGCTTCTGCAGAAAAATATTTCTGAGATTGACGCCCAAATCAGCCAGCATATCAAAAAACAACAGGCTCTTTATAACACCCATTGGGGCCAGTTGATGCGTGCGGGGAACGAAGAAAGTTATTTCGCTTATCAACTGGACCGCTATGCTTGCGTTTATATGACCAAGATCTCGGATCTTTTGGAACTCTCGCCGCGGACTTATTTCCGTGCGCCCCGCCGCCCCCTGTCCCACGAACTTTATTAAGGGACAAAAAGGCGCGCGCCCGGGCTTATTTTTTCTTCCCACCACCACGTCGTTTCGGCAGGGTGGGAACGGTCAAGTCGGGATACTCCTTGATCTCGGGATTGAAAGCCGGTTTCCGTTTTAGCTCCGCCAGGGCCTCTTCAATCGCCCGCACCAGTTGCGGGTCGCGGCCCGTTTGGTAATCCTCGGGCGTGTAATCGACATCGATGTCGGGATCCGTCCCGTAGTTTTCTAACTTCCATCCCACATCGTGGAACCAATGACTGAACTCCGGTTGCGTCACCGACGTTCGGTCCCGGAGGCTGTACTGGCTGTTAATGCCGATCACGCCCCCCCAGGTTCTTTTGCCCACGAGTTTCCCCAGCTTCAGCAGTTTAAAACTGTGGGAAAAGATATCCCCGTCAGACCCCGCAAACTCATTGGTGATGGCCACCAGCGGACCGCGGACCGCATAAGCGGGATAGAAGCTTCGGACAAAGTGCCGGGTCTCCAAAACCCCCATCGGCTTTTGCGCCAGAATTTTCAAGATATGCTGGGAGACATGCCCTCCTCCGTTAAACCTCACATCCACAATCAGCCCGTCGCGGGCATACTCCTTCAGGAAGTAACGGTAAAACTCCGAATACCCCCAAGGGCCCATATTCGGGATATGAACATATCCCAGCTTGCCGTTGGACTTGCGGTGCACGGTCTCCCGGTTTTTTTCCACCCAGTCGCGGTAGAGCAGATCCCGCTGCTGGGACAAAGTTTTGATGATGAGTTTTTCAAAATCCTTTTTCCCTTTCCTCTTCACGGTGAGCAGGATCTCGATGCCGTTTTGACTCAGCAAACGCACCTCCAGGTCCCGGGCAAACTGAAATCCGTGACCGTTTAATTTGTAAATCTCATCCCCCACCTGAAGCTGCACGCCCGGGGCGGATAAGGGCGAGTCATACCCCGGCCGCCAGGAATCCCCGTTATAAATCCGGGTGATGCGATAGGATTTGGATTTTTCATGAAACTCCAGCTCCGCCCCCAAAAGACCCAGAACATTGTAATAGGGTCGGCGGTAGTACTGTCCGCCCATTTCGTAGGCGTGGCTGGTCCCGAGATCCCCTTGCATTTCCCAGATTAAATCCGAAAACTCAGCCCGGGTTTTCACCCGCGACAAGAGAGGCAGATATTTATTGTAGGTTTTTGCCCAGTCCACCTTGGACATATCCCTGCGCCAGAAATGCTCTTTCTGTAAGTACCAGGCCTCGCGGTACATCTGCTTCCACTCCTCGCGGGGATTGATGAGCAAACGGATACGGTCCAGGTCAATCCACCCGTCCTTTTTGCCGATGTTGTAATCCTTGCTCGGCTTGGAGGTGGACGAGATCAGTCTCAGTTCTTTGTCGTAGTTGCGATAAATCAAATGCTGGGAGTTATGGACCATCTCAAAGCTATGCACACCCTCTACCATGCGCTCCTCTTTGTTTTCTTCAAACTTAAAGGAGTACAAGTTGTAGTCCCGCTCCCAGGACCATTTTGAGAAATCCAGGTCCGCCTTCACCTCCGCCGCCCGGTACACCACTCCTCCGGGAATGGCCCGGAGATCCTCATAGGCTTTCAGCTCCAGGGGAAAAGGCAAAACACGGTGGTCAATGCCGTCAAAATCAATTTCCACGTCCTCGGCTTCCGGCGCTTCTACCGACGAGGGTTTGTTCTTGCCTCCATTTTTAGCCGGAGCTTTCGTCTCGTTTTTCTCACTGATGGCAATATTGCTGACACTGGCCCTAAAAGGGCTCGGAGCCGTCTTGGTCAGAGCCACCACATAGGGTTTTTGCGCGAACGGAAAACCAAGATCAAAGTGAGTGGCGTTATAAATCGGGTAGAACTCCCGCACACTGATAAAATAAAGATAACGTCCGTCCAAACTGAAACTCGGCGAAGAATCCCCCACCACCGGGGTGAGCAAAAGCCGGGTCTTCTTGGTCTTTGTATCATGAATGTGGATCTGAAAATTCTGACGGCTTTCGATGGCCGTGGTGTAAACCAGGTAACGCCCGTGCGGCGACCAGGTCAGATCAAAGGAGCGAAAGGCCGAGGTCTTCTCCACCAGAGTCAACTTTTCCGTCTTTGTATCCATCAGATAAAGCTCACAGCGGTTATTGGCAATCGCCAAAATATCCTTTGTCGGGCTATGGCTGATGGAGCGAATCACGCCCCAGTCCTGGTCCTTGGCGAGCATTTTCATCTTCCGGCTGGCCAAATCACATTGCACCACACGGTCTGATTGCTGGGAGTTGTTCCCGACCAAGTACAGATATTTGCTGTCGTGGGAGAATTCAGGAAGGGAATAGCGGACGTCCCGTAAAAGGTCCCAGTCCATCACCGGCCCCTCAAAAACCGGCATGCTAAACCCCTGCCCCCGCGAGGCGACAAACAGCTCCTGCAGGTTCGGGGACACGGCATAGGACTCCAGATAGTTTTGCGGGTCTTCAAAGCGCGGCTGGGCTTGCACCCCTGGAGTGGGACACTCGATCTGAACCTTCGTTTCTTTTCCGCTGGCCAGATCGTAGAAGAAAATATCGGCCCCCTTCTGGTAGATCAGGCGGGATTTGTCCGTTTCAAGGTTCCGGACGTAATAATCTTCATGGTCTGTTAAGCGTCGCAAATGGGTCCCGTCAAAGTTGCATTGGTAAACATTCGCGGAGCCCTCGTGGTCAGAGATGAAGTAAATCTGATCCCCTATCACCTGCGGTGAAGAGATATTGGTTTTGATCTCCTTGAGAATTCTTTTGAATTTGTCGCGGGTGTTTTTGCGAACCCACAGAACCCCGGCGGTTCCGCCTTTGTAACGTTTCCAGCGGGCCGAATCATTGTTTTTACGCCCCAACACCACCGCCCCGTTTTTACCAAAATAACAGTACATGGCCTCGCCGAAATCCAGTTTGCGGTAGTGCTTCTGGCGCAGGCTGTACTCATAAACTTCTGTGATGCCGAAGGATTGGAAGGCACTGGAAAGCAAAATGGTCTCGTCATCCTTCCAGCCGATGAGGTTGGCGACGTTGAAAAAGACCAACTGTTGGGGGGAGCCCCCCACCGAGGAGATCATATAGACGCCCATTTGCCCGCGGTCATTTCCGATATAGGCGATCCGTTCTCCATCCGGGGAAATTTTAGGTTGCCGGGCAATGCCGATGTTGGCCGTCAGGCGCTTGGCCGTCCCCCCCGCACAAGGAACACACCAAAGATCATCATCTGAAACAAAACAAATGTTATCGTGACAGATGGAAGGCTGGGAATAATAACCAATATTATCAGACATGAATATCCCTCCAAGCTTCTCCAGAGAAGATTTCATCTAAACATAGGAAAACAAAAGCTGTCTTGTCTTATTTTATTGGGAATTCAGAAGAATCAAATAATCCCGCTCACGCACCAAATCGACAATCCCCTCCAGAAAACCCGGCCTTGATTTTGTTTGGTAAAATAAACGGGCTTTTGTCAAAGCAAGACACCCCAGAGCGCCGGTCCCTTGCCGGTCATTGGCCCCCATCACGCAGGGAATCTCCATTTGAAGTTCCTCCTGGGGGGAGCGGGGAAAGGCGACCAGGGACAGACCTAAGGGTTTTAAATCCGAAGTTTTAACCAGGAGGTCCGCCGGATTGTCCTGAAGACTTTGCGAGGAGTAGATGGAGGGGACGATCACCGCCATGCGAAGGTTTCGCGCCCGGGCGTTTTTGGCGCCCTCGATAAAACGCGCTAACTCCGTTTTTAAATCCATCCGCACCGCCGTGGGGAAGAAATCCAAAACCCCGGGCAAGGCCGGCTCCACCACAATGGCTTGAAAAGGCAGGCCCGCTGCGGAGCTTTTATCCAGAAACTGCTTCCAGATTTCCAGGTCGATTTTTCGCCCCGGCATCACGCCAAGCATCACAAGATGGGATTGCTGCAGTTCCGGTTGCACCTGCTTGAGCAGAGCTTCGGCCACTTCGCGAGAATCCTGGAAATAACTGAAATCAATTTTAGAAATGATTTCCGGCTCTTTGCTCATATAAACCGAAAAACCAAGACCGAGGGTGACAACAAGGGCCAGGATGCTCCAATACAGATATTTCATAAAATGGGGTTAACATTGCCGATGCTACATAGCAAGTTTCCCCTTCAAGAAAGGCTTGTTTTTATTAGAAAACATGACTAAGTTGTGCGACTCTAAAGCTAAGGACTTGATCTTCTAAAGGCAGGTACCGAGGAATTATGGCGAAGTTTTTAATTGTTGGTGCAGGCAAACTTGCCAAGCACTTGAATCACTACCTCTCTTCTTCTCTGGGGCTTTCCGTCCTTACGTGGGACCGCTCCCAAGATCCCCACTTATTAAAAACAAAAGTCGATGAAGCCACTCATATTCTGCTGGCTATTTCAGACTCCGCTCTGCACGGTTTTCATGCCCGGCATTTGGCGGGCCTTGGGAAAACCCTGGTCCATTTTTCCGGCGCTCTCCATATCGACGGTGTTCTGGCGGCCCATCCTTTAATGAGTTTCGGCCCCGAACTCTACCCTGAGGACATCTACCGCCGCGTCCATTTTGTCCTGACCGGAGCGCGGGATTTGCAAGAAGCCCTGCCGGGCGTGCCGAACCGGTTTTCTCTTTTAGCGGCCGACAAAAAACCCCTCTACCATACCCTTTGCGTCCTGGGCGGGAACTTTCCCGTGATTCTCTGGCAGAAGATGTTCCGCGACTTCGCCCGACTCGGCATTCCCCCGGAGGCCGGCTCGGTCTATCTGCAAACGGTGCTGGCCAACACCCTGAAAAGCCCCGGCACCGCACTGACGGGCCCCCTGGCCCGCAAGGACAAAAACACTGTGATTAAAAATATCGAAGCCCTGGAAGGGGACGACTTCCAAAAGATTTATTTCGCCTTTGTGGAAGCCCTCGCTCCGGATCTTCTTGATGAGAAAGAGAGACCCTTATGAATATCCTCGATTTCCAAAACCGAAAGCTCAAAGGCCAGAAGATTTCCATGGTCACTTGCTACGACTATACCTTCGCTAAGATCCTGAACGAAAGCGAAGTGGATTGTTTATTGGTGGGCGACAGCCTTGCGATGGTCATGCATGGCTACCAGACGACCTTAAACGCCACCGTGGAGATGATGGCTCTTCACTCCGCGGCCGTCGTGCGAGGCGCTCCGAAAAAGCTCGTCGTCGCCGACTTGCCCTTTATGTCCTATCGCAAGTCTCTCGCAGAAAACATGAGCGCCATTGAACAGATCATGCGAAGCGGGGCCCACGCCGTGAAACTCGAAGGCGCCAGCGGCAATCTCGAGGTCGTCCGTCACTGCGTGGATTCGGGAGTGCCCGTCATGGGGCACATTGGTCTGACCCCCCAGTCTGTGCACCAATTGGGCGGCTTTCGCGTTCAGGGGCGGGATGAAAAAGCCCAGAAGCTCATTAAACAACAAGCCCTGCAATTGCAGGAAGCCGGCTGCTTCAGCCTTGTTCTTGAGTGCGTGCCGGCGGCCTTAGCCCAGGACATCACCAAATCCCTGGACATCCCCACCATCGGTATTGGCGCAGGGGCAGGATGTGACGGGCAAGTCTTGGTTTTGCAAGACATGCTGGGAATGAACCAGGGCTTCTCTCCCAAGTTTTTGCGCAAGTATTTTAACGGCTTTGAAGAAATCAAAAAAGCCTTTAACAAATATCACTCCGACGTTATCCACGGAGAGTTCCCCAATGAGGAGGAAAGCTACTCATGACACGTGTCATTCGCAGCCCACAAGAATTCAAGCAGTGGCGGCGCGAGCAAGCCGGCCTGACCGTGGGCTTTGTTCCCACCATGGGCGCCCTGCATGCGGGCCATGAAAGCCTTCTGCAAAAAAGCCGCGAGGAAAACGAGCTGTCGATCCTGAGTATCTTCGTCAACCCTACGCAGTTCAATGATCCCAAAGATTTTGAAAAATACCCCGTAACCTGGGAAAAGGACCTGGCCCTGGCGGAAGCCCGTGGCGTGGATGTGGTCTTTTATCCCCGCCCCGAGGAAATGTATCCGGACGCTTACCATTATAAAGTGACCGAGGACGACATCAGTAAAGCCCTGTGCGGGGCCTCCCGCCCGGGACACTTTGACGGGGTCTTAACGGTCGTGATGAAACTTTTAAATATCGTCTCTCCCACCAAAGCTTATTTTGGTGAAAAGGATTTTCAACAATTGACCCTGGTCCAGGGCATGGTGCGGGCTTTTTTCATGGATGTGATCCTGGTGCCGGTGCCGACGCTGCGGGAAGAAGACGGGCTTGCCATGAGCTCCCGCAACCTGCGTCTGACAGCGGAGCAAAGGGCTCTGGCCCCGGCGCTTTACAAAACCATGATAACGGCCAAAACCGCCGAGGAGGCCGCGGCCGCTTTAACCCAACAAGGCTTTACCGTCGATTATGTGACGGACTTAAAGGGCCGCCGTTTTGTCGCGGCCTTTTTAGGGGAAGTGAGGTTGATCGACAATGTCCAAATCAACAGATAAACCCAAACACATTCTTTTTTTGATGACAGGGTCCATTGCCTGTTACAAAGCCTGTCAGGTGGTGTCCCGTCTGGTGCAAGCCGGCCACGAAGTGCAGGTGGTGGCCTCCCCCGCCGCTTTGCAATTTGTGGGAAATGCGACCTTTGAGGGCCTCACCGGGAAAAGTGTTGTGACGGACCTTTATGCCAAAGGGAACGTCATGGATCACATTCACCTGATGCGATGGGCGGATCTGGTGGTCGTCGCCCCGGCCACGGCCAACTACATCAATAAAATCGCGCAAGGCGTGGGAGAAGATCTCCTGACCACTTTGTTTTTGGCCCACGATTTTAAAAAGCCCTTCTTGGTGGCGCCGGCCATGAATACCAGCATGTACCTTCACCCGATCACTCAGGCCTCCCTCCGGCGCCTGCGCGAGATCGGCATTGAAATCCTGGAGACCGCCTCCGGAGTTCTAGCCTGCGGCGAAAGCGGAGTGGGAAAACTTTTGGATCCGGATCTGATCCTGCAAGAAATCCAATCTCACCTCCCCGAGCCGGGTTCCGTGACGACTCCTTCCTCCCCGGCCTCCTCCGCGAACGCCGGCAAAGAGCCTCTGAAACCGTTCCGCGTTCTGATCACTTCCGGCGGGACGGTGGAGCCTATTGATAATGTGCGCCTTCTTACCAACGTCAGCTCCGGTGAAACGGGAGCAAGACTCGCTGAGCTTTTGACAGATTTTGGCGCCGAGGTTCACCTCCTCCGGGCGGAGTCCGCAGCCCGGGCCGATTCCCGGGTGCAGGAAAGCACTTTCAGCACGTTTTACTCTTTGGAAAAGAATCTGAAGTTCCTTCTTAAAAACCAAGACTTCGAAATGGTGATCCATGCCGCCGCAGTCAGTGATTTTGCCGTAAAGTCCCTTGAGATTAACGGAGAAGAATTTGAACCGGGGGATTTTCCCAAAATCCACTCCACAGACGAGCTCAGCATTCACTTTAAACATAATCCCAAGATCCTGGATGGGATCAAGGCCCTGGCCCGTAAAAAGGATCTCCTGCTGGTCGCGTTTAAACTCACCAGCAAAGCCTCGGAGGCCGAAAAGGAAGAGGCCGTGGCCAAGCTCCGGGCCCGGTCCGGGGCCGATTATGTCGTCCACAACGACACCAGTGAAATTGATAAAACCAAGCAACAGCACTGCTTCACTTTGTTCACTCCCACGGAAAGACTTCCCGTGGAAAACATCCAGACGTTGGCGGCTCAGCTTGCGCAGCTTTTTATGAAAGGGGAACACTCATGATCTTGGCCCTTGATGTTGGAAACAGTCAGATTTACGGCGGCGTCTTTGAAAAAGACAAAATGCTTTTATCCTTCCGCCGAACCTCGAAAACGGGATCCTCCTCGGATGAGTTTGGCGTTTTTCTCAGGTCCGTTCTGCGGGAAAACGGCATGGATCCCGCCCAGGTTAAACAAATCACTTTGTGTTCCGTTGTGCCTGATGTGATTTATTCCCTGAAGGGGGCTTGTAAGAAGTACTTCAATCTGAACCCGTTTATTCTGCAAGCCGGGGTCAAAACCGGTCTTAAAATCAAGTACCGAAATCCTTTAGAGGTGGGCGCAGACCGCATTGCCAACTCCATTGCGGCGACTCATCTTTATCCTGGGAAGAACCTTTTGATCGTGGATTTGGGCACGGCGACGACCTTTTGCGCGGTTTCCCGCGAGAAGGACTACCTGGGCGGCTCCATTGTGGCTGGCTTACGGCTTTCAATGGAGGCCTTGGAAGCAAAAACATCCAAGCTCCCCACGGTGGAGATCGTGGAATTAAACGAAGCCCTGGGACGCTCCACAATTGAAAGCATCCAATCAGGACTTTATTTTGGCCATATCGGGACCATCAAAGAGATCAGCGAAAGAATTTCCCGGGAGGCTTTCGGTGGGGATAAGCCTTTTGTCATTGGCACAGGGGGGTTTGCCCATCTCTTTGAAAAGGAAGGCATCTTCGATGTGGTCCTGCCGGACCTGGTTCTTAAAGGTTTACTGTACTCTCTCAAAATGAACGCTTAATCCAGCAGAGGATGGAGACTGAATTATGAATGTTACAATGTTGAAATGCAAAATTCACAGAGCCACTGTCACAGGTGCGGATCTGGATTATGAGGGGTCTATTTCAATTGACCCGAAGCTGATCAAAGCGGCTGGCTTGTTCCTGAACGAGCGTGTGGATATTTACAACTGCAACAACGGGGCCCGGTTCTCAACTTATGTGATCGAGGGCAATGGCGGGGAGATTTGCTTAAATGGCGCCGCCGCCCGCCACGTGCAGCGCGGGGATCTTGTGATCATCGCCGCTTACTGTAGCATGCCGGCGGAGGATGCCCCTAAACACAAACCCACCGTGGTCTTTGTGGACGCAAAAAACCGTAAAAAAGAAATCCGCGCTGAGCGTAAACACTCCTGATGGCGCTCACCCTCCTTCAACTTCAAAACGGCGCCAAGGGATTTGGCGCCAGAAAACTCTTTGAATCCGCAAGCTTTGCCATCAATGAGGGGGAGCACGTGGGTGTCATCGGCCCGAATGGTGCCGGCAAGACGACTCTCTTTAAAATCCTGGCCCAACAGGAAACTTTGGATGAGGGCCAGGTCACTCGCTCCCAGCAATTGCGCTTGGGGTATTTGGAACAAGAGGCGGAGTGGAATCTGGATGAGATCGTGGAAACCTATCTGGCGAGTCAGTGCCTCAAGCCCCTGTGGGATCTCAAACAATTGGGCCTGCGTCTCGGCCTGACGGAAACGCACTTTCGCTCGCGCCTCTCGGAACTCAGTGGCGGCTACCGCATGCGGGTCAAGCTTCTGTATTTGATTGGCCAAGAGCCGAATCTTCTTCTTTTGGATGAGCCGACCAACTTTCTGGATTTGGAAACCCTTTTGGTTTTCGAGAACTTCCTGCAAGATTTTTCCGGGGCCTTTTTGATGATCTCCCATGACCGGGAGTTTCTCCGCCGCACGACAGATCATATCGTCGAAGTGGAAGGAGGCGACATCACGAAATTCCCCGGAAACTTGGATGATTATTTTGAACAAAAAGCCCAACTGCGGGAAATCCTGGAAAAACAACTTCTAAACCAGGAAGCCAAAAAGAAGTCCGTCATGGACTTCGTCACCCGCTTTGGCGCCAAAGCCACCAAGGCCCGTCAGGCCCAGAGCCGTCTGCGAGCCCTGGAAAAAATGGAGAAAATCGAAATCAAGGACCTCCCCCTCAGAGCCGCCATCCAGATCCCGGAGCCCGTGAAGACCGGCAAAGAAATCTTAAGCCTGATCCACGGCGAGTGCGGCTATCCCGGAAAGTCCATTCTGAAAAACGTGGAGCTTCGTCTGGAGCGGGGCAAACATCTGGGCATCGTGGGCTTAAACGGGGCCGGAAAATCCACCCTGCTGAAGTCCCTGGGCGCGCAGATCCCCCTCTTGGCAGGTGATCTGAAATTCGGATTGAACGTGTCTTTGGCCTACTTTTCCCAGCACAGCGCCGAGCAGCTGGATCCTGCTTCCACGGTTTTGGAAGCTCTGACCCTGGGGGCCCACCCGTCAGTGGTGCAACAAGAGGTGCTGAATATCGCGGGCTCCCTTTTGTTTGCCGGGGAGGCCGTACAAAAAAAAGTGAAGGTCCTCTCCGGAGGCGAAAAATCCCGCGTGGCTCTGGGACAAATCCTTTTAAAGAAGGCGCCCTTGCTTCTTTTAGATGAACCCACCAACCATTTGGACTTCGACACCGTCGAAGCGCTGACGGAGGCCCTGGCCCGCTACGAAGGCAGTATCATCACCGTGAGCCACGATCGCGCCTTTATCGGGCGCGTGGCCAACCAGATTCTGGAAGTCCGCCACGGACAGCTGCTTTTGTACCCCGGCACCTATGATGAGTATGTGTGGAGCTTGCAAAAAGGCTCTCTCTCGGAAGTGGAAAACGTCTCTGAGACCGGGAAAAACCCGGCCCGGGCGGGAACCCCCGCCGCGGAGCCCGTCAAATTTAACTACAAAGAAGAACGGAAAAAGCTGGAGAGCCTTTTTAAAAAACAGCAAAAAGAACTCCAGGAAATTGAAAAACAGCTGAGTGAGCTTGCGCAAAAACAGGTCCAGATGACGGAAAAGCTGGTCACCCTGACCGGACCCCAAGCCCAGGCCCTTTCCAAAGATCTGCATGAAGTCTCCTCTTTGATTCTCTCCTTGGAAGAGCGCATGCTCAGCGTGATGGAAGAACAGGAAGAAACGCAGAAAAAGCTCAATGAGCTGACAGGAAATTAAGAGGTTCTCAGGCCTTCGCCCTTGGGCGCCTCATGCCGGCGGGGTGGACGGAAGCGGGAGCTCACCAAAGAATGGGCCTTTAAAGCCACGTGATTGCGGTCCGCTTCAGGCCCCTCTAAAAGCGGCTCTAAAAACTCCAGCTCCACTTTGATGGAGGAAGCGGTGAAGGTATTCCACATCGCCGCCACAAAAGACATGTCCCCATACCAGCACACGCTGTCGCGGGATCGCAGGTTGAAGTCTTCTCCGTTGATTTCATGAAAATTAATACAGCCCGGTTGAATGGGGCGACGCGCCCGGGGGCCTGCCATCATCAGGGTCTTTTTAAAAGGCAGGACCGCCTCCCCGTTTGTAGAGGTGGCCTCAGGATACAAGACGACGTTAAACCCCTGCTCCAGGGCTTCTTTTAAATTGTCCAACTCGTTTATAATCCGGGTCCGGCTTCGGCGTTCCACAAACAAACATCCCGCCATTTCACACAAGGTCCCCAGAAGGGGGGTCTCCCGCATCTCGTGGGAGGTGATAAACAAAGCGGGAAAAATGGAGGACACCGCCAAAATATCCACAAAACCCATGTGGTTGCCCACATACAAAAAATTGCTTTCCGCCACAGGCCGGCCTTTGACGGTGGTATGGATCTGGAGGTTTTTCGCCATCCGGCGGCAGTAGCGATGGGAATTTTCAATAAAAGCCCTTCGTCGCGCCAAAGGGTCGCGACGAAGTTTGAATTTAATCACCAAGGCCGAAACCAGGTATCCGGCAATAAGACAGGTGCAGATAAGGAGCTTTAAGGCTGCTCGGAATCCATTTTGTATCGCTTCCACAGCGTTCTATTTAAATCTTCACGATGCAAGATCGTCAAGAAATCAATGCACTTAAACTCGGCATCCCAAGCGGGTTCCCCTCCGATATAGGCACCAATTTTAAGGTAAGCCCGGCACAGGGGCGGAAGCAGCTCTTCCACCTCTTTAGTTTCCGCCTCCGTCAGGGGAGTTTGCAGATATTGGATCCAAAGATCCAAGTTGGGCATGGTGTAGGGCTTCGTCGGGAAAACCAGATAATCCTTCACAATACGGCCATTCGCCATAAAATACTTATAAAGAAGCGCGGCTTGACGGGGATTTTCGGTTTTGATGCTGGCGCAACCAAAAAGCAGTTGAGCTTGGCTAACGGACATGTATTCCGCAATCCCCCGCCACAACAGGGAAATCACCACGCCCCGGCGGTAATCTTTATGAATGCAAGCGCGCCCGAGTTCCAGCTTCGTTCCCGGCTGGCTCAGGATGCGATCCAGTTTGAACTCCCGGGAGGAGTAAAACTCCTTGGAAAACTCAGAACAGTTCAAACGGTAGGTGCCTACGATTTTTTGCGTTTTCTTTTCCACAATCACCAAGTGGTCACAAAGAAAATCAAACTCATCCACATCGACGCCGGTTTCTTTCCCCTTACCGATCATCTCGCGATGAAAGATCTGATAGCGGAGTTGCAGAGCCTGCTTTAACTCCTCCACCGTGGAGACAGTCTTGACCAGAAAAGGTCCCACCTCTGAATAAACTTCTATTTTTGGTTTGAACTTACCGATGCGGTTGAGGCGCAACTGATACATGGAATGCAATGTTGTGGAAACACGCCCTAAACTCCCAAAGACCAAAGTATTTAACATCTCCCCCCCTTTATCCCTAATGAGTGCCCTTAGAATAACGGAGTTCGTGTCAGGATAGTGTCAAGCCTCAGTCAATGTTTGATGATCAAGCTGGCCGCTTTTTCGATACGGTCGTAAAGACTCTCCCAGCGTTCGCCGGAATGAAAGCTTTGTTTATAGAGAACAATGCAATCCGGCCCATCGTCTGCCAATGTGCGCAACTGCGCATAGAAATCGCGCGCAGCAAGAACCGGATCTTCGGACAGGTGCAGGTAGGCGATCTTTTGGATTTCACCTTGGGGCTTGATGATCCGCACCGACTCAACCACATCCGGAAGCCCCGCCATTTTTGCCTGAATGAGCTTCTTAAGGTCCGACTCGGGCTTTTGCGGATCCAGACATAAAATAAAAGGCACCGGGGGCATATAATGATGTTTCATATGTCCCGGGGATTCTTTTTTATCCACCTTCTCCAGGAATTCAAAAGAAAGTCCCCGCTGTGAGAGGAGCTTTTCAATATCTGATTTTAAAACATGCCCTTTGCGCAAAATCGACAGACAAGTCCGGCCGTTGTCTTCTTTCACCCATAAGACCGTGGACTCAATCCCGATCTGGCTCTCGCCGCCTTCCAGAACAAGAACGTTTTCCTTGTGAAACTCCTGGCGAACGTGAGCGGCCGAGGTCGGGCTGGTTTTCCCGAACTTGTTTGCGCTGGGGGCCGCCAAAGGGACCCCCACGGCGCGGATCAACGCAAGGGCCACGGGATGCGCCGGCATACGAACACCGACGGTGTCGAGACCGGAGGTGATCATGGGGTTGAGGTTTTTATTTTTGGGCAAAACCAGGGTGAGAGGCCCGGGCCAGAATTCTTCTGCCAGGACCTTTGCCACTTCGGGCACAGAAGCCACCACTTGCGGAAGCTGGGACAGGTCTGAGATATGCACAATCAGGGGGTCAAAGAAGGGCCGCTCTTTGGTCTTAAAGATATTTTCAATCCCGGAGGGCAGGTCCACCCGGGCCGCCAGACCGTAAACCGTCTCTGTGGGCATCCCCACGACCTTCCCCTGCGCCAGGGCCTCGACCGCTTTTTGAATCTCTGTCATCTGCATAACTCTACCTAGTAAGGGCTCCTAACTAACGCTCTTCCTGCAAAATCACAAGCGGACTTTCATGCACCACCCGGCGGCTGGCCCCATAAGCCACCAGGGCGCTTAAAAGCGCCACCCCGAGGGCTGTGCCCAGGGGCCAAACCCAATTCAGGACAAAACTTCCTTCAAAAACATAGTAAGAAATAAAGTAGCTCACAATCCCGCTGACCCCGGCGCCGATCAGACCCGCCGCTAACGAGAGCACCAGAAACTCAATCACCAGATACCGGGAAACGGCGGAGAAGCCTGCCCCCATGACCTTGAGCATATTGAGTTCCCACCGGCGAAGCCGCATCTGGCTGCTGACGATGGAATACAAGACCACGTACCCCGTAAAGAGGGCCAAGGCCGCCATCAACTCCAGGGACCAGCTCATCTGATCTGCGATCTTCAGAACCTCATTCACGGTCCGCTGGACATCAACAATGGACACATTGGGGAACTTTTTTGCCAGCTTTGATTGCAGGGTCTCCTTGCGCGCCTCCGTCAACCGGGGAAGAGCCGTGATGAAGGTTTTAGGGGCTTCATTCAAAACACCGTTTTGAAAAAGCACAAAAAAGTTCGGCTGAAAGCTGGTCCACTTCACCTTGCGCAGGTTGATCACCTGCCCCTCCATCTCCACCCCCTGCACATCAAAGGTGAGAACGTCGCCGATCTTCAACCCCAAGCGCTCGGCGTAGCGGTATTCAAGGGACAACTGCGGGTATTTTTGTTTTTCCGGGTTATAATTCGCGGCAAAGGGTTTTCCCTCCGTGAGCATTTCTGAATCCGACATTTTTTCACGGTAAGAAAGATTCACGCCGCGGTTGCGGAAGCGGGCCTCCATTTCCTCTTCCCGGGTCCGGAAGTTCCCTTCTTCCAGTTTTCTTTCAAACTCCTGACCGTTCACCTTCAGGATCCGGGCCCGCACCATAGGGGAAAAGCCCAGGGAGGTCATCTGCTCCTGGGCTAAAACCTCCCGAAGCCGCGGGAGCTGCTCTTCCTGGATATCAAAAAGAAAAAGGCTCGGCACCTTTGAGGCGGACTCGGTTTTAAACTCGTTTTGCAAACTGACTTTCAACTGCGGGAGAATATTAATCAGCAAGGACCCCAAACCCAAGGCAAGAAAAATGGCAAGGCTGCTGGTTTTGCGGCGGGAGAGCCCCAGAAGCGAGTACTTGTAGATCCAGTTTTTCGTTCTTTGAAAGGACTTTATAAAGGTTAAAAGCAAAAGCCCCGCCAGAAACAACACCAGCAGGACCGCAAAGAAGGCCCCCACAAAGACGGTCCCCATTTTCAGGGAATTGGATTGGATCACCGCCAAGAGCCAAAAAAGCAGAAGACCGGGGAGGAAAACCCAGGGACGGCGGACCTCGACTTCGGAGGAGAATTTCTCTTCCGCAAAGAGTTTAAGAGGTTTGAGTTCACGGATTTTCAACAAAAAGGGCCAACAGATCACGAAGCTTCCCACCACTCCAAGGCCCAGGGCCATGCCCACGGCTTTCAGCGATAACGCCGGGTTGAGGCTGTAAGGAGTCATCGAGGCCAGAAGGCGGCTCAAGAGAGGGAGGACCACGGAGGCCAAGACCAGCGTGGGGATCAGGGCCAAAGCCCCTAAGATCATCACTTGCACGGCATAAAGGCTCACCGCGCGGGTGGCCTGCATGCCGAGACTTCTTAAGATCGCCACTTCCCGCATCCGTTGGGTCATGAAAAGGCGGAAGAGATAAGCCGCCCCCAAGGCCGACATAAAAAGGGCGATGATGGAGACAAGCCCCAGATAATCCGAAAGGTAACCCAGTTGCCGCCCGGAACTCTCCCCGGCGCCTTGCGAGGTTTCCACTTGGATTGCGGGATCTTTAAGCCCCTTCAAAAGCTCCGCGGCTTTCACCGGGGCGTCGCTGTCGTTTTTCAGCTTATAGAGGTGGTTCACTGAAAAAGTGCTGCCAAACTGGATAAGGCCGGATTGGGGCAAAAGACGGCGGTCCACAAAGATCCGGGGAGCCAGCGCGGTGGCGCGAAAGGTTTGCGTTCCGTCTTTTTCAACCGTGTCAGCCACCCGCAGTTTGAGGTTCCCCAACTGCGCTTCGTCGCCCTTTTTAAGCCCCATTTGGGCCAAAATCTCCGGATAGACCCAAGCCGCCGGGGCCTCTAAGATCTCTTTGACGGACGATGAGCCCTCGATCTTTTTCCCGGAACCAAGAAGGATCTCACCATAAAGGGGATACGCGGAGTCAATGGCCCGCACCAAAACCAAGCGTGAGCCCTGGGGGGCGCTTAACATGGCATAAAACTCGTAGGTCTCACTGGTCTCCGCTTCCCGCATCACCTCCTGCAGAAGCTTTTTTTCCGGCTCGGTAAGTTCTCGTCGCGCCGACACGGCTATGTCCGCTGATAAGATCGCCTTGGCATTCTGGCGGAGGTTCTCCTGCAAAGAGACTTTAAAGGCCTCCAGGGAGACATACCCGGTGAGCCCCAGGCTCAGGTTAAAGATAAAAAAAAGACCGAACTTCCAGCTGCGGAGAAGTTCCCGACCCACCCACTTAAAAAACATCTAAGCCTCCTGAAGTCGGCCTTCGGAAAGGCGCAGAACCCTCTGACAGCGTTGGGCCAGAAGGTCACTGTGGGTCACTAAAATGGTGGTGATTTGGTATTTTTGGGCGGCATTAAAAAACACCTCCATGACTTTCTCACCCGTATGAATATCAAGGTTGCCACTGGGCTCGTCAGCCAGAAGAATCTTGGGCCGCACGGCCAGGGCCCGGGCGATGGCCACGCGCTGGCACTCTCCGCCGCTCATTTTGCTGGGATATTGGGATAGGCGATGTTCCAGACCCATTTCTTTAAGAAGAGCCTCCGCCTGTGCTTGCGCCTCAGGTTTCCCGAGAATCTCCATCGGAAGCATGACGTTTTCCACCGCCGTCAAGTGCGAAACCAGATGGTATTGCTGAAACACGATGCCGATGTTTTTTCCACGAAAGTCCGTGATCTGTTTTTCATTCATGGCACTCAGATCAGCGCCATCCACCACGATATTTCCCCTGTCGGCGCGATCCAGTCCCGCTAACAGGGATAAAAGTGTGGACTTCCCGCTTCCGGACTGCCCGACGATGGCGACAATCTCCCCGTTTTTGATATCGGCGTTTAAACTGGAGAGAACGGTGAGATTCTCATCACCCTGGCGAAAGCTCTTTTGCAAATTTTGAATAAGAAGACTCATAACAGCCCTTTGAGTTCCTGATAGACAGTCTCTGCGATAATTTTGTGTCCCTCTTCATTGGGATGAATTCCATCGGCCAGATTCAGCTTCGGATTCCCGGCGACTTTCTCCAGGACAAAAGGAATCAGAGGGACCTTGTATTTTTTCGCAAGGTGGACGTACATTTTTTTAAACTTTTCCGTATACTCCTTGCCATAATTCGGGGGCATAAAAAGGCCGGCCAGGACCACGGGGATTTTTTGCTTCTGCAGGAATTCAATGGCTTCCGCAAGGTTCTTTTCGCTCTCCTCCACCTTGAGGCCGCGAAGGCCGTCATTCGCCCCCAAAGCAATAAGGATCAGGTCCGGCTTTGACTTTAGGAGCCACTTCAGGCGTCCCAGGGCCGAGGCCGTCGTCGATCCGCTCACGCCGGCATTGACCACGGTCCACTTTTTCCCGCTGGCAGTGATTTTTTTTTCAAGGATCGCGGGGAAGGCCTGCTCTTTGGCGACGCCATAACCTTCTGTGAGGGAATCCCCAAGAACGACCAGTTTTTTATTTTGGGCAAAAGAGAGAACGGAAGAAAAAATAAGAGCTAAAAATAAAAAGAGTCTCATGGATACCATGAGACTCTATGAAAGACTGAAATGACAAGTTTAATAATTAGTAGCGACCGCCGCCACCACCACGTCCGCCGCCGCCGAAGCCGCCGCGACCACCGCCGCCGCCACGTCCGCCACCGCCGAAGCCACCACGGCCACCTTCACGGGGAGCCTGAGGACGAGCTTCAGAAACATTGATTGCACGGCCGTCCATATCAGCACCGTTCAATTTTTCGATAGCCGCATCTGCCTCAGAATCAGAATCCATTTCAACAAATCCGAAGCCTTTGCTGCGGCCCGTTTCACGGTCTGTGATAACTTTTGCAGAAGAAACAGCGCCAAACTCAGAGAATTTGTCGTGCAAACTATCGTCTGTCACTGAATAAGGAAGATTGCCTACATATAACTTTTTACCCATGGGTACCTCCAGGGATCGTTAGACCGCGGAAGCCACGAGCAAAAAAAGACTCTAGGAACATCGAACGCGGAACATTAATAACTGTCTTTAATTTATCACAGCCTAAGAAACGCGCAAGTGAAATTCCTATCTCATATTGTTGAATTGTAGGGGAACTGAGAACCCCCCGGAGCGGACTTTGGCAATAGTTTCCTGCAATTCGTCGATACTTTTGGCAGTCACCCGCACCTTATCGTCCATAATCTGCGGCTGGACTTTCAGCTTGGAATCTTTAATCAATTTAACGATGTCTTTGGCGACTTCTTTGTCAATTCCTTGGACGATCGTGATTTTCTGGCGGAGCATTTTGCCACCAGCGGGCTCGGCCTTCTCAAATTTAAACGCTTTGATATCCACGCCGCGCCGATGAATTTTCGTTTGTAAAATGCCGCCCATAGCTTCGAGTTTATAGTCATCTTCCGCTAACAATATGATTTCTTTCTTGTCCCACTGAATTTCAGCGTGGCTGCCCTTAAAATCGTAGCGGCCCTCAACCTCTTTCCGAGCCTGATTGACCGCATTGTCCACTTCCTGAACATTCACTTCCGAAACTATATCAAACGAAGCCATAACCGTTCCCTCTAAAGTCTATTTTCTATTTTCCATCAGTGGTGGTGGCCGTGCCCATGGGCGCCATGAGCGTGTCCATGCTGCAGTTCTTCAGGTGTGGCCTCCCGCACCGTTGCCATCTCAATATCAAAGACCAGGTCCACGCCCGCCAAAGGGTGGTTGCCGTCTAAAACAACCTTTTTATCGTCAATGGAGGCCACCCGAACGACCTTTGTTTGTTCGCCCAGGTTGAGTTGCAAATATGAGCCGACCTCAATTTTTAGATGAGCCAGTTCTTCTTTGGGAACTTCCATGGTCATTTTAGGGTCCGGCAAACCATAAGAATCCTTGGCAGCCAGGCTGACGGTTTTTTTCTCGCCCTCTTTCATATTGATAATGGCTTCTTCCAGTTTGGGAAGAATCTGACCTGTGCCTTCCAAAAAGGCCAAGGGTTCGCCCGCATCCGAAGCGTCAAGCGTCTGCCCATCAGCTCCTTTTAAGACATAATTGAATGCAAAAACTCGACGTTTCATAATAAGACTCCTTTGAATTAGGACGGAGCTATCGCAAAACTGTCCTAAATTCAAGGGATTATGGTCCAGGCCCTTGAAAATCACCAACAAAAACGCCTATAATTATAGCAGAGCTCCATGGGAGGGGTAATGCATCATTTATCCTCACTCAGGTCGCTGCTTCTCAATTCGAGTTATGAGCCGATGCGGATTGTTAGTTGGCAGAAGGCCTTGATTCTGTGGTTCCAGGACAAAGTGGAAATCTTGGAGTACCACACGATATTTGCCCGCTCGGCGAGGGCCACTTACCAAATGCCGAGCGTGATGAGGCTGAAGGCGTATGTTCGGCCCAGGTCCTCCGGGGCCGTCCGCTTCTGCCGGGAAAACGTTTATATCCGCGACAACTACACCTGCCAGTACTGTGGCAGCAAACTCCCTCCCAAACATCTCACTCTTGATCATGTCATCCCTGCCTCGAAGAACGGTAAAAAAAGTTGGACGAATGTTGTTTCCGCCTGCCGCAGTTGCAATCAACGAAAAGCCAATCGCACGCCGCAAACCGCAAATATGCCTTTATTAACTGAGCCAAAAATGCCATCATGGCTCCCAAGCCGGGAGATTGAAATCCAGATGGAAGCGGAGGCAGCTCCGGCCAGTTGGTTAGAATATTTACGGTTTAAGGCAGGATGAAGTTACACCACCACATTTCCAGAATACCTGCGGGCTACACACTCCGGCTTCGGCAAAAAGTATTGAAACCCTTTTTACATGTCGATGACTGCGTAAATCCCGGCGATGAGGATCCGACCACCTTTCATCTGGGGCTTTTCCATGAACGCAAACTGGTCACTGTGTGCACCTTTCTTAATGAGCCCCACCAAGACTTCCACGCCGGCAACCCTTACCGCTTGCGGGGCATGGCCACCGATCCAAACTATGTGCGCCAGGGCTTTGGGCGCATTCTTCTGCAGTACGGGACGGTTTTGTTGCGCCAACAATATTGTGATTTCCTCTGGTGCAATGCCCGCGAGCGGGCCTTTCCTTTCTATGAAAAATTGGGCTTTCAATTTCATGGACCTTCGTTTGAGTTGGACCGTATAGGTCCTCACAAAGTCATGTACAAGTATTTGATTCCTCGATAAATTTAAATTCTGAGGAATTATGTCGACGAAACAAATAAGTACCAAGCTGGACCCCCAAACAAAAAAAGCGCTCGTAAAATGGCTCACCCTGATTGTGAGCGAAACCAACGGGATTTCACTGAAAGACACTCTGAATCTGTTGGTGTCCTCAGAGCTGAACGCGGAAAATAGCGCGGCTCTGGAGCTGGCCCGGGAATTCAATGATCTTCTGGATCAATTCGTGATCAACAAAATCACCATCAACACTCTTTTAAAGCACCCTTTGTCAGAGTGCCTTTTTGAACTCTTCAGAAACTTTCCGATCAAATACCATGAGGAACATATTCACTTGACTGGGTCTCTCACGGCCGAGTTTATTTATCCGCGCCTAAAGAAACTTCTCGAAGGGCCGCATAAAACAATTTACGAAAACAAGATCAAGGCCGTGTACGGAGACCAGGCCTTGCCCATCCGCTCCGTTGCCGACGTGGACCGTTTGATCCGTCTGGATGAAACCGAAGGGTTTTTGACTTATTTAAAAATTCTAGATCTTCCTAAGCTGATCCTCATCAGCCGTGAAGTGCATGCCGAGGCCACCTACCACATGGCCAATGAACTCTACAATAAGTTCAATGTCGGCTCTCTCCGCCTGAAATTCACCTTTGACCGCGCCACCTCCAGCTCGGCGGACCATATTCCGGGCCTGGGAGAGGTGACCCCGGAAGACGCGGTCCTGGGGCTTTATGATGGTTTTAAAAAATTCCAGGATGAGCATCCGGATTTTGATTTTGTGCTCTCGCCTTCTTTCCGTAAAGAGGCCAGCTTCTTTGATGCGAACAAGTATAAATCCCGCAAAGAGCACTTCATGGATTCCACCAATGAGATCATCCGCATGCTCGACAAATACCCCTTCCTGCAAAAACATATGACGGATGTGGACACGGTGGGGGATGAGCGCGAACTTTACCGTAAAGAGCATTTCTACGAAATGCAGACAGGCTTCCGCAAATTGCAATACCGCGGCTTTCAGATCCGCTCCCACCACGGCGAAACCTGGCACACGCTGAAAAAGGGCATTCAGGCCGTGGATAATGCCATGAACATCTGGCATATCGACACCCTGGAGCACGGAATCAGCCTCGGCATCAACCCCAATGTGTACTTCCACCGCATCTATCAGGAAGTCTCCCGCAAAAACAAACTGGGGCAAGCCATCACGTCCAAAGATCCCCACTACCGGGAGCTTGTGGAGCTGGATTGGGGCAACTACCGGCCGGTCCTGGATAAACTTCTTAACGGGGAACTCCTGTCGGAAAAAGACAACACCGAGTTTTTAAAGGCCAAGTTTCACACCGCCCGCGAAGTGGAACATTACCAACATGATGTCCTCAACCGCATGATCCAAAAACAGATCTCCCTGATCTCCCTGCCATCGTCCAACAACAAACTCACCGGGAAGTTCGACGATTACAAGGACCACCCTTTTTCCTGGTGGGAAAAAAAGAACGTGCAGCTCGGGGTTGGAACAGACAATTACGTGACCCTGAACACGAATTTCATCCAAGAGATGCTGATTTTGCTTTACACGGACCCCAGTGACTTAAAAATCACCAAACTTTTGATGGTGACAACAAAAGAAAACCGCCGCCCCTACATCAGTCACCTTCTGTGGAAAATGCGTAAAAAAATCATGAACTCTTTGTAAGCCTCCATGGAAGGATCTTTGCATGGCCGCAAAAAAAACTCCGCTTCTTAAGGAAGTTTTCAGCAAAAAAATGCTGGTCACTTTTCTTTTAGGTTTCTCCAGCGGGCTTCCGCTTCTGCTGACCGGAGGGACCCTGAAAACCTGGCTTGCGCGGGAGCAGGTGGATATCAGCACGATCGGTTATTTTGGCTGGGTGGGGCTCGCCTATTCCCTGAAATTTGTCTGGGCCCCCCTGATGGATCGATTCACCCTCTTCAAACTGGGACGTCGGCGCAGTTGGATGCTCACAACCCAGCTCCTGCTGGCGGGCTCCATTGCGGGGATCGGCCTTTTTGATCCCAAATTCTCTCTGATGACCCTGGCGACTTTAGCGGTGCTAACGGCCTTCTTGAGCGCCACCCAGGATGTGGCGATCGATGCCTACCGCCGGGAACTTCTCCATGATGAGGAACTGGGGTTTGGCTCTTCGATGAATATGTACGGGTATCGCATCGCCATGCTGCTCTCAGGAGGGCTCGGCATCGGGCTTGTGGGTTCAGAGTCCTGGAACCTCAGTTGGAAGGGCCTCTATTACCTGATGGCGGGTCTTATGAGCGTGGGGATTCTTGCGACACTTTGGGCTCCTGAGCCCAAAGTCAAAGAGGCTCCGCCCAAAACCCTGGCCGCTGCCGTGGTGGATCCCTTCCGCGAATTTCTGCAAAGAGACGGCGCCCTGATCATGCTGCTTTTTGTGTTTCTGTTTAAATTGGGGGATGCCCTCTCTGGAGCCATGCTCAATCCCTATTATGTGCAAATGGGTTATAGCAACGCAGATATAGGATTGATCGCAAAAACCTTTGGTTTGATTTCATCTTTAGTGGGACTTTTTTTGGGGAGCACGCTGATGTATTACATCGGCATTTACCGCTCTCTTTGGATCTTCGGCATCCTGCAGGCGCTTTCCACCGGGGCCTTCGCGCTTTTAACTTTTACCGGACCCCAGAACTGGGCCCTCGCTTTTACGGTGTGTTTTGAAGACATCACCTCGGGAATGGGGACCGCGGCGTTTATCGCCTTTATTTCGGCGATCACTAACAAACGTTACACCGCCACTCAGTATGCAATTTTGTCCAGTATCGCCACGCTCGGGCGGAATTTCTTTTCGGGCTTCTCAGGAGAGATGGTGAAATCCCTGGGCTGGGCGAATTTTTACTACACCTGCGCCCTCATCGCCATCCCGGGAATTTTAATGCTCTTTCTGATGAACAGGTATCAATCCGTGGCGGAGCGCTGAAGCGTTTGGGATTTTTCTTCCAGCTGAGACAGGGCTTCCGACCAGGCCATTTTTAAATTCTCAATCCTGGCTCGGGTGGAGCTTGTCGCTGTGATGAGTTTTAAGTCGCCATTTTTCAAGTGGAGACGGTAGGGAGTATGGTATTTTTCTAAAAAAGCCTCCAACCTTTCCAGTTCCTTGAAGATGGCCTCCTGATAGATTTGCCCTTGATCTCGGGATTCAATTTTTTCCGGTAGAATCACTTCATACGTCACGTCGTCTTGGAGTATGTCGTGAAAAGAGGCCCTCAGTTTCAAGCCGGCTTTGTCCGCGAAGGAAGAACCCAAAACTTCTGCAAGGTCCTTATAATATGCGTCCCCAGAGTAAGTGGGTGCGTTCGCCGCGGGATTCTCAGCTTTGCGGGGAACACAAGCGCCGGTCAAAAAACTGAAAACAAGGACGGAAAGAAGCCTCATAACACTCCGAAAAGAAAGGGGGCATCTTAGACTTAAGGTCCATCCAATTCACCTGTTATCATTTTGACAGGTAAGAATTCCCTATTTAGTCTTGGGAGATGAAACTTCAACCGCACACCTGGCGCTTCCTCTGTTTGAGCCTTGGACTTCTCTGTGGATGTGCCTCGATCACGGAGCGAAGACGCCACCAATACGTCTATATCCAATCAGAGCCCCCTGGAGCGGCCATCTACGATGAAGGCAAAGTGATCGGGACCACCCCCGAGTTGGTCCGTCTTCGCCGACACCGGACCTATACCCTGGAATTGCAGCGAGGGCGAGAACGAAGGCCCCTGACCCTCCAATCGAACTACGCCCTTAAAGAGAGTTTAGGGGGGAATTTATGGTTATTAAGTCTCGCCCCCGTGGGATGGCTCACGGACCTCCTCACCGGCGCGGCCTGGAATTACCAGGATCCTCCGCCGGAGATCTTTGCGAAATCCAACGATCGACCCACAAAACCCCTTCGCATCGCCTTAGCACCGCCCTTCGCCGGCAGCTTCTCCCTTTCTGACGAGGCCGCCCGGTATTGGGAGGGCCGGTTTAAAGAACTTTATCCGAAGGCCACCCTGATCCCCTATCAGAATAGCATTGAGACGTTTCAAGAAGCTGGCTTTGATTTTGACTTACCCACAGAGGATCTTCAGAGATTGCGTCAGGCGCTCTATGAGCTGCGCGCGAATCAGGTTTTTTTATCCGAAGTTCAACTGAGCCGGCAAGGAGCCCAGTTTAAAGGGGAACTCAAGGATGCAACCGGAGCCGTGATCGACCAAAGAACGGACTCCGCCCCCGTCACCAACTCCAGTTCTTGGGCCGACAGTACGTTCAAGCTGATTCCCCAATGGTTTCAATTTATTCCCAACACGGTCGGCATTGAATTGGCCAATACGCGAATGACTTTGTCCGAATACGGCGCGCCCGGGTACAGTATCATTCACTATGGGCAGGAAACCGGCAACAATTCGGCTTTGGATCAAGGTTTGTCCTATTTGCAAGCCTTTACTCTGTCTCATCTGACCCTGCCCCGGATCGAACGTTCGGGGCAATGGAAATTTCAGTTTGTGCCGGCCGCACGCCTTTCAAAAAAGACAGTGTTTTTTCCAGACTTTGATAAACTGGCTAACGTCAACTTCACGTACTTGGAATTTGGCGCCGGCCTTGGCCCCGAAATGGGCTACCAATCCGGAAAGCACTATAGCTATTTCAAAGGCATTATGCTGTGGACCTATTCGCAGATTCAATGGCAACAACCCGAGGGCGGGTCCGAGACCATGGCTTTGGGTGCTTTAATTCCGCAATTCGAGTTTGGGTATATTTATTTCTTCACTGAAAGAATGAATTTTCGCACTTTTAGCAGGGGCACAGCGAGCCCGAAAAACCTCTGGACCTCTGTTACGCAGAGAGTGAACCCGACCACGGCCGAACTGCAGGGAAGCCAGGAAAACTACGCCGGGATGGCTTTCGGCTACACTTTTGATTTCCATAACAACGTGCTCTTCAAAAACAAAAAATAAAAGCCAGACAGGGGGCACCTGCCTGGCTTTGAGAGCGTTGAAATCTTAGTTGCGGCCCTCATCAAGTGCGATTTCCATGCGGTTCAGGCCCACGTTGATTCCCAATCCTCTGGCGAATTGCAGGGAGACCTTCAAAGCCATGGTCGGCAGATCCACCCGGGTGGCGGTGATGATGCCCACTCCGCCCAAAACCGCGCCCTGAGCTTGGGCGACATAGTAAGTGCCTAAAATGGATTCGGGGTTGGTGTCAAACAGGGCGATTTCAGCCGCCTGGCCGATCAACTCCATGCGACCAAGAGCGACCTGCGGAGAAAACGCTTTTGCCTTCATGGTCACAGTCACGGGATAGTGAGCTGTGTGACCAAGAGCGCTCACGCAGTTCAAGTCCCCTTTGCCATTATATTGGTAGTGCCCAAGAAGGATCTTAATCCCCTGCGCCTGCCCACGGAAGGACAGACTGCAAGCCCAAGCCGGAGCTTCCAAGGCGTGAGCGGAAGCCGTGCCCAAAACCATCGCGATCATTAACATAAACTTTTTCATCTTCGTACTCCTTTGAGAGTGGTGTTTTTAATTGCCGCATTTGTGCGGATGGAACCTTAAGTATTTCAGGAAACGCCGCCTGTCTAGAGGGTGGTCGGGACATAGTGTCCCGACTTGATTTCTCGGGACAAGATGTTCCGGATGTTTGCCTTTGCGGAAAAGGTCCTCTATATAGAGGCTATGGAACTGACGATCAAAAACCTGCTTCTGTCGGAGCTGACCAAAAGAAAAACCCGCAACACCGCCTATTCCCTGCGGGCCTTTGCCCGGGACTTGGGGATCGGGGTGACGACCCTCTCGGATGTCCTCGCCCATAAGCGCGCGCTCTCAAAAAGCAATCTTGAGAAGGTCATGGAGCGCTTGGCGGTCTCCCCCGCGGAAAAAGAAAAACTTTGGAGCGACTACCGGGAAGGAGCCTCCCGCAAGGACGTGGACGACCGCCTGCTGCTTGAAGAGGACACCTTCCGATTGATCGCGGACTGGCAATATCTGGCGATCCTGAATCTGGCCAAGATCAAGGACAACCAAGCCAGCCCCCGATGGGTGGCCGCCCGGCTGGGGATCTCCGTTGAGGAGGCAAAGGAGGCCCTGGAGCGCCTGTTCCGTCTGGGCTTGGTCAAAAAGAGCCACCGGCGCCTGGTGCGGACGGTAAAGCCCCTGACCACCTCCGTGGACATCCCCTCGGCCGCCATCCGCAAGCACCACAGCCAGAACCTGCGCCTGGCGGAGGACTCCCTGCATCGGGATCCGGTTTTCTTACGGGAATTTGGCTCCATTACCATGAGCGTGAACCTGGAAAGATTGCCACAGGCAAAAGAGTTATTATTAAAAACTCGAAAAAAAATAGCAGACCTGCTAGAAGAGGGCGCGGTTTCGGAGGTCTACACCCTCTCCTTTCAGCTTTTTCCGCTCTCGAAACTGAAGGCCGCACCGGAGGATGAGAAATGAAACGGATCTGTCATCTTTTTGCAGTTGTATTTGTGGGACTTGCCGCCGGAAGAACGGCCTTTGCCCGGGGCGGGGATCTGGTCAATAATGGCGGCGGCATTGCGGAAAAGAATATTGTTTACGCCTATGAAAAGCTGGATAAGTACCTTCAGCTGTGCCTGAAGGCCGAATCCTGCAAGCTCAATGAAAACCAAAAAACACTTCTGAACCTGATTCTTCTGAACCTTCCCCGGGAAAAGCAGTCCGCCCAACTCCTCTTCTCCTCGGAAAGAAAGGCCCCCGGAACGTTTATCATTGATCGTCTGGTGCGGGTTGCGAAGACGGGCCTCAGTGTCGGCAGCCCCATCTATATCAACTCCGATCTTCTCTACAGTAAGAACGAATCCGGAGGCTACGACCCCATCACCCTTCCTGAGGCCGTGGCTATTTTAGTCCATGAGTTGGGCCATCATGCCGGGAACCACAGCCATGAGGATCTGGATCTTCTGGGCGTCCGGGTTTCAATGCTCCTCCAACAGAAGTTCATTTTAACCCCCTTGATTCCGTGGAATTCCGAGGTCTCCGCCAGCGTGTTGAACTTCGGAGGCCCCTCTTCTTACCCGGAAATCCTCTTAAATGTGGGGGACGATATTTTCGATGTCAGCAAGCTCTACGAGCAAAGCGTCCGCTGTTACGCCCTGACCATTCCCATCCCCGTCTTGCCCATCCGCGATGTGCAGTTAAACGACAAAAAGCCGGCCGGATCGCTTTTGCACAATGTCCACTGGGACCGGCTTTCAGAAAAAAACGGCGTCCTTCGCGCGCGGATCATCGGGAACGTCTCCAACAACTGTGTTTTTAAGTCTGACATCTGGCTTCGCAATAACGACTACAAACTAAAAATCGACTTCAAGGCCGCCAAAGTGAATGGAAAATACCGGATTGATAAAGAGTCCATCGAAATGGAACAGTACCGGGAACCTTGGTACAAGATCATCCGCCTGCCGTTGAATCCCTTGGATTAGCTTAGTCCTTGGATTCGGGTTTGCAGGAGTATCCGGGAGCAAGGAAGCTGTTCCCATCCGTATCCAGGGAGACGCTCCGGCTGAGGGGGTTACGGTAAATCCCCAGCAAGTCCTGCAAGCACTTATTAAGATCCTTTAGGTCATTGTAGACATACTCCCCGTTGCGCTGCCGGTAAGACATAAAGAGGTAGGTGGGCTCCTGATAGTGGTTCAGTTTTCGCGCAAACTTCCCGACCGTGTCCACCTGAAGGCCGTAGGCAAGAGTGCTTTCCGGATGCAGGCCAAAGAATTGAATGGTGCGGGCCTGTTCACTGTGGGTGGAGATTTCTTTGAGCCAGTAATTGATGAATTCATACTCGACATCCTTCAGACGAAGGTCCTGGGCCATTTTTTCAAGCCATTGTCCGAGAAAGTACTCCCCTTGAAAGGTTCTCTCAAAGGCCACTTCGGGATTGATTTTCAGGATGGTCTGACGCTCGGCCAGGAAGATCAGAAAATCCGTGTTAAAATGAAAGCGCGCCACGGAGGACTTCACGGGCGCCTGGCGAAGAGCTTGGGAGATCTCCTCCGGCGAGGGCCAGTCAATCAGGATGGTGGCGAGGTCTTTCCCGAGATACTCACTGACACTCTCCCCGCAGGGCATGGGGGTGGCGGGGCCGATTTTCTCCCGGATCTCGCGCTTAGCGTAGGTGAGGTTCAGGTAGCTTAATCCATCAATGTCTTTGGTCAGCTCCACCCGGGCGCGATCCCCGCGTTTAAAGTCCACGATATGGAATTTTTCATAGTATTGGGGGTTTTTATCAAGGAGGGCGAGGAGGCTTAAAAACTCTTCCGACCACGTCGGTGCCTCGGCTTTACGACAATTTTCGATATGGCGGGAGGGGACATCCCGAAACACGGAATCATTGACCTGAAAAAGCACCCCATTAAGGGCGGCGGACTTGAGGGAGGTAACGATTTGGGAATTGTATTTCGGTTTAAAGGAGGCTGGCAGGCGAATGCTGCTAGAGACGCAGCTGATAATGATCGCGACCGACAAAACGCCCAAAAATTGCACAAAAATCCGCATGGAGCCCCCGAGCCTCAGTATAGCGAAGGGGGGGTGGGGTTTTCATCTTTGACGAAATTTTCCGGAGCTAGGTCCATGGAAAGGGGCCTCAGAGGCCCATAAAATGCACTTGAGGGCCAAATTAGTGGTTTACCCGGCCTGGACCTCATGCTAATTATACCCCTTCAAACAGTTTCCTGTACGCGGAGGGTTGGCCGAGTGGCTGAAGGCGCTCGCTTGGAAAGCGAGTTTACGCCAAAAGCGTAACGCGAGTTCGAATCTCGCATCCTCCGCCAAATTTTGCGCAGCAAAATTTCGTCTATTCTTCATTTTCCATTCTCTCCGCGATGCCGAAGGCGAGCCAGCAATCCTCGTGCGCAAAATTAGAAAATAGATCTGGAAAATGGACAATAGATTCGACTAGCGGATATCCATTTTTATCATCTGCAATCTATTTTCTTATACAGGTGGTTGCTGAATTGCAGTTACTCGTTTTATGGCATTTCCCTCCGGAGACTTAGAAGTATACAACCGATCCATCACATCAATTTCTGCACCCAAGTAGAATCGCTCCTCGCAAGAGAAGGACTCACTAGAGCAACGGCCGATCAACTTTCAAAAGCCGCCCTCTCCATGCTAAGTCTTTTAATCACAAATCCACGCGCAGTTTTTTCAATCAAAAAAACTCCATGTCAAAAAGTTCGACGAACTTTCACGGCACCTGTAAAGTACTTAGGCACTCATTTTATCTTCAGATCAAAATAAACAATTTTTTAGCACTGGCACAAATGTAGCAATACGGAACACTCGAAAGATCGTTGCGGCGGAACAAAGGGAAACAGATCCCACCAGCCTTGCAACGGCATCGAACAATTTATAGTTTTCGAAATTAGCTAGAAGAAGGGTTTTTTATGAAAAAGCATTTAGCTTTGTTAATCGGTCTTTTTGTGAATTTGAGTCTGGCACACGCAGATCAATGTGATAAAGCCGTCGTTCGGGCGCTCATGAATGAAGCTCCGAAAGTCAGCAGTGACGCCTCGGGATTCAAAAATGGATATGACGTTCGTAAACTGAGCTTTGATGAATTTAAAGCTCGCATCGATAAAGCAAGTTCTTACGCATTTAACGCATCAACTGCACAATGGAGCCCTCCATTGCAAGAAACGAGTAAAAAGCTAAGCATTTTAGCGAACAATCCGCAACCAAGCTATGTCGCTTATGAGCTCACTTGGCAGGGTTGGGTTTACATCCCGACAAATATACAGGTGGATATCCATCACGGCATCCTCGTCGACACTCGCACATGTGATGCTCTGACTCCAGTTTCCACTTACTTCCATTTTTTCCTCGGTGAAAAGCGTAGTTTTAATCCTACCCATACCCCCAGCGATTGGTAATTAAAATCATAAAAGAGCTTATTGGCAAAAGAGCCAGTCCTCCAGGACTGGCTCTTTTTTTATTCCGAGAGTTACTGGCTTTGCGGGATACCCGTCAGCAAGAAAACGACCTGAGCCCCGACTTTAGTACCACTTGAAAAGTGAGTCATGCTGCGCAAAACTCGACAAAGGGAGAGCGCATGAAGAGGTCACGGTTCACGGAAGAACAAATCATCAAGATCTTAAAACAGGCAGAGAGCGGAGTTCCAACGAAGGAACTTTGCCGACAACATTCCATCACAGCACAGACATTTTACCGATGGAAGGCGAAGTTTAGCGGCATGGAACTTTCTGCCGCCAAGAAACTTCGCTCGCTTGAAGACGAGAATAGACGACTTAAAAAACTGGTCGCAGATCTTTCACTCGATATTCAGATTTTAAAAGACGTAAATTCAAAAAAGTGGTGAAGCCTCAGGCCAGGAAGGCCGTGGTCAGTTACACGCAAGAAATTATCCCGTGAGCGAACGGCGTGCCTGCAGGCTTTTTCGACTATCCAGATCTGTGCGTCGATATAAAACGCAAAGACAAGACGATCCAAAGCTTATTGCTCGGATTAAGGAACTTGCCGAGACAAGGCGACGCTTCGGGTATCGAAGGCTATTTATGTTGATAAAACGAGAAGGTTTTAAATTGAGTCAGAAGAAGTTTCGGAGAATTTACCGCGAACAAAAACTTTCTCTGCGAATCAGAAAAGGCCGAAAGATACGCACACAGCCTAGGGCTCCCATTGAGCCACCAAAGACCTTTGGTGGACGCTGGTCCATGGATTTCGTATCGGATCAGCTGGGCCCGTCAGGACGGAGAATACGCATCCTTACCGTCGTTGATGATTTCACGAGAGAATGTGTTTTGTTATTCGCGGATTTTTCGATCCCTGGAAAGTCCGTGACAAAAGCATTGGATTCAATTGGAAGTCTTCCAAAGGTTTTCAATATCGACAACGGGTCTGAATTCGCTGGAAAAGTCATGGATACTTGGGCATTTGAAAAAGGAATTAAACTGTAAGCGCCCCATGACGCCTTTTTGTTAAGCTGAAGGTTCCGGTGTTAAGATGGCGTCGGCGAGACGCTCATAATCTTTCACCGTTTTGACCAGTGGTATCTCAGTTAGGATTTTGGAGAGGGCGTTGTAAGCATTGACGCCATTGAGCTTCGCGGTGACAACGAGACTGTAAAGAAGACTACTGGCCTCCGCACCATCAGGCGTGTCGCTAAAAAGCCAATTGTTTCTACCGATCGCAAACTTGCGGATGGCGCGCTCGGCGAACCCGTTTTATTCCATACCTTTTTTAATAACGGTGACGATTAGAATAAGTTGTTTTTCATCATCTATCCTGTAGACCAATCTAAGGTCTCTTCCAATCTTAAAAATCAAGGCGTCTCCATCTGCCACGGAATCACCTCTTAAAAGAGCACGAATTTTTGGAAAACGCTGAGACGCAAATTCATCAATAGCCCGTAAAACAATTACTTGATCTTCTCTTGGTAAGCGCTCAATTCTTTCGGTTGCGTGATTGGATACTAATACAGATTTCATAACTTTTTGGCCTTTTCGATAATCTCAGTCACTTCAGAAGGAGTTTTTGCGTCTTTGATCTGCTCACTGAATTTCTCTCTTGTAACTTCTTTCAAATCGTTCACCACACTCTCACCAAATGACTCAGATCTGATTGGTATAAAAATAGTAAGGATAAGCAACAATACTATACATAAAATTGCAGGGCCTAAACTGCCGGCCTTAATCAAATCAATTAACTCACTTTTGGTGGATGGGAACAAAGTAGGAGCTTCATTGCTTAATTTATTTATGTAAAAACTATTAACCACCGTTACCAGAAAATAGTGAAGTGAAATATAAACTCTTGATTTAGGCAAACGCTGCCGAAACGAGTTGATTTTTGCAGGCCAATTTTTCATATATTTCAATTCAATCACTTGATTTAAAAACACGCAATTATTTATACCTATTCTCTACTCAAGTCCAAGCCCTAGAAATGCCCAGCTCTAGATATTCCGTGTTAGCAGTTGTAGAAACCCGCAATGGACATTTCCGAATATTCCTTAGCTCTTTGAACTCAATTGAAGGGTTTTTATGTAAAGTCGAAATTGATAGTTAGAAAGTATCTCTTCTTGCCGTGCCTTAAAATGAATATGGTCGACTACGCGACAAACTCAAGACAAGCAGTTCGAAACTCATCTCCTCTTCTCCGCCAAATTTTCTTACTTATCTCAAAATAAGTTTTTTATTTAGCCAAATTTTAAACATCGGATCATCGAAAGTAAATCCTCCAGACGGCTCCTTTTCGATAATCTGCTTTTCAACTAAAGCTTTAGCTGCCGCCTGTAAATTTGAACCAGTCTTTATTTCGTATTTTTGCAATACTTCCCGAGAGTAGTCCACTCTCCCCTCGCCAATGAACAGGCGAAGAAATTTAATTTGAGTAGGCGTCAGAGTATTTAAGAGAGCCTCGTATGAATAAGACCCCTGCGAAGATATGATATCGAGAATTTCATCTATCGCTGCCACTGTTACATCCTTAACCCCATGAGATACTAAGTGAAAACATGCTTCTTGAACGTAGTTCGGAGTGTCAGCTACTTGCTGCCTCAGGTAATCAATAGCTTGAACATTTGCCGTCACCGACGCTTTTTGAAATCGCTCGATAATCCAATTAGAAAACTCGTGCCCAAAATTAGGAAAATTTATTTGCTTACAGGATTTATAAAAAGGTCTTTTGGAGTTGTTGAACATATCTTCCAGAATACTTCTTCGAGAACCTGTAAAAATAAATGCGATGGATGGAAACTCTTGCATCGTTGATCGAAGCGTCGCTTCTAACCAGCCCTTATCTTCGAGCTCACCGATTCTTTGAAATTCATCTATAGATATCACAAGATCATTTTCAATTTGAAGCTCCTTAAGTCCCGATAAGGTGCTCAAAATAGCTTGTTTAGTATCTCCATCTTCAAGCTTATTAAAATTAATGGAATATTCCGTTTCACCAGAATGGGGATTCACCTCCAACTTAAATATTGGTGAAAGACTTTTTACTCCACGCAACCAATCAAAAAATTTCTGCGCTCCGGTTTTTTCTTTTTTTATCGCATTAACAAACTGATTCAGAAAATCCTTATGCGAAAGAACGTTAAAGGCATCGATATCTAAGACTAATTTATTTTTCCTGCGCTGTTCTTTGAGAAGCGACTTAAGAAAAGATGTTTTGCCTGACCTGCGTGGTCCCATAACAAGGACATTTATTTTTGAGTCTATAAAGTTCTGCATTTCATTTTTCAAAAATGGCAGGTCAAAAAAGTATTCTCCCGCCACTGGCTTTCCATACATAAAAGGATTTTCCATCTCAACTCCCGCATCAGTACATATTTTATGTATTATAAATACATATTTTATGTATTTTCAATACATATTTTATGTATTTCCTAAGTATTTAATTTAATTAAGTATATTAGGTCCATCGCTGAAACCCGCAAAGGACACTCCCGAATATTCTTTAGTTACCTAAACTCTATAGAAGGAATATCCTACAAAACTGAACTAGGCGGTTAGAAAGTATATCACCTTGCCATTATCCAAAGGGGATATATTCGACTACGCGACAAATTCCAAGCAAGCAGTTCGAAACTCATCGACTCTTCTCCGCCAAATTTTGCGCGCAAAATTATTGTGAACGCGGAGTTTCAGTAAAATGGCCGACAGTCATATAAATAGACTCTTGCTCGTCCCTCTAATAACTCGACCCATTGGATTCGTTTGATATTCCATAATTGTTCTTATCAAGAGTATTACCCGGGTCTTTTGTGCCTTCCTTACCAGTATAGGGATTAATATTCCCCTTCGTGGAGTAGTTATTTTACACATTATTATCTGATGAAGTTCTGTAATGGGGTTGAACATAAGTGCCATCGCTCCTAGTCAGGTCCCTATTCCGAGCACAACACGCCAACGCGAAGAGCCCGAAAGCCAATAAAATAACTAAGGCGGATCCTGCGAATTTGCGGCTACTCTCCACTTGGGCTTTGCCCGTCTTTTTGCGATCGAACAAAGCCCAGACCAAGATTAGCAACTAAGGATTCATCTGACGATCAATGATCGTCTTGATCTCGCTATAGGGTCGTGAGCCAAGCACCGATTCAGACCCGATTCTAAAACTTGGCGTCCCTCTAAAGCCATAACCCTTTGCCAAAGCCGCATCTTCTGCCAGGATTTTTTGAACTTCGTCCCCCTGCATATCGGTTTTCATCCGATCAATATCCACTCCCAGACTCTTCGCCGCTTCGATCAGAAACTCTTCACCTTCATTCTGTAAGCGAGACTGATTGGTGAAAAGTGTTTCTTGGAAATTATAAGCGACGGACGGATTCTGCAGCCATACCGCTACAAAGGCTTTTGCCGCTGACGCTGCATGGGGATGCGCAGAAAGGGGCATGTTGCGCAAAACCAGCTTCACCTTACCCTGATAGTCTTGCAGCACCTTCTTCATTGCCTCTGCCCCCTTGGCGCAGTAGACGCATTCAAAGTCAGCATACTCCTCAATGGTTATGGGTGCATTGGCAGGCCCCGCAATCACACATCCTTCGCCCGCAAATGCGGAGTTAACGAAACCAAAACAAGTGCCTACTAGAACGGCAAATTGTAGCAAACTCTTCTTCATAATAATTCCTCCTGTAGTTTAAGGTCCTCTACTGGAACCTTTACAGAAAGCTTATCGCTGAAAAATTTTTGTTTTGTTCAGAGGATGCAAAAGAAACGTAAAATGTTTACACGAGAATTTTAAGACGATATCCCACCGACCGCACAGTCTCGATCAGGTCATCATGGGTCTTTTGCCTTAGCATCATGATATGGGTATCCACGGTCCGAGTTGTGGGAAAGGCATCATAACCCCAAACCTTATTGAGGATCTCATCTCGGGAGAAGACTTTCTCGGGACTTTCAGCCAGTAAATGCAGAAGCTCAAACTCCTTCTTCACTAAAGCCACATCATTGCCTCTGAATGAAACTTTATGCTTGGGCACATCAATCCTGAGCGGCCCAACCAGAATCGGTTCGGAGCCGTCGGTTTCGAAGTTCTTGGGACCGCGTAGTTGCACGCGAATTCGTGCTAAAAGCTCTCTCGGTTCGAAGGGCTTTGTCATATAGTCATTGGCGCCAAGCTCAAGGCCTAAAATCTTATCTACAAGGTCCACTTTGGCCGTGAGGAATATCACTGGCATCTTTTGTCCCTGCTTACGAAGTTTCGTTAAGAAATCATGCCCTTGGCCATCCGGCAGCATCCAATCGAGGATGACGAGATCAGGACCCGTCAAAGCCATCTCTGTGGCTCGTTTGATACTTTCGGCCCAATCGATAGCATAGCCCTCACATTCCAGACGTTCCTTCAGAGACAGGCCTAAATTTTTGTCATCTTCAACCAATAAAATCCTCGCCATACGGAACTCCTTTCAGCTTGGTCCTACCAAAAACGAGTGTGAAAGAGGTTGGGGCATTTGAGAACCGGATCTCGCCACCCCAATCTTCGACAATGTATTTTACGATATTGAGACCTAACCCCATTCCTTTGCTTCTTTGGCTTTTTACAAAGGCTTCAGTCATCCTATTCAAAGATTTGTATTCGCACCGCCCGTGGTCCTGAACTGTAATCTTCAAAACGTCCTTAACACTCTCCAAGCGAATGGATACGGGCTCTGCTCCATGCATAAATGCGTTTTGCACAAGACTTGAAAGAATGAACTTTAACCAGAATGGATCTGCTGTGAAACCACGATCCACTTGGAGAGGTTCGCATTGAATGTTTAAGTTCGACTCTGTAATGAAATCCGCGATCCAGGTGTTAATTGAAGAAATTGCCACCGGACGAAAATGAATTCGTCCGCCCTCGGCTTGAAGGTAGGTTTTACTGACCTCCACGATTCTCTGAAGACGGAAAATCTCTGCGGAGATCCTGATTAGCAATTCTTGATCCGAAAGATCCAAATTCCGGCCGTCTTTCGTCAACTGATCGATCATCAATAACATCGAACTCACCGGGGTCCGAAATTCATGGCTCAGCACCTGCAAAGACAATCGATGTTTTTGTTGTTCTTTGTTTTTGTCGTAAAGACGTTTCATGTAAAAAGCTAAAAAGACGAGAAAAACCAATCCCAACATCACAAGAATAGCGACGGAATAGCGATAAAGATAGGCCAAGGCGTACTTGGAACTATAGGTCCAACATGCGTTCCCGACCCTCTGCAAACAAAAAGTGTTTGCAGTAAGGGGTTCTAATTCATAATCACCATTCTTGAGGGCGCCTTCGAAAACCGCCAAATCATAGACCCAGTAACTTAGAGGCGAAAATCCGTAGCTGGATTGATCTCTCAGCATTAAGTACTTTGCGGTAAGAATCAGAGGTTCGCCCCGCACTGCCATTTCGATTTCTGAGTCCTTGAGTTCGGCGGTGAAGTTGTATGTAGGGTCAGAAATATTATATGTGGCAAGCAATTCCCGAAGCTCAGAAATTTTGAAGTAAGAAAGATGTCGTTCAACCCAGCTTTTTTCGTTATAGGGGCTTGCCGCCGTTTTCACCAACCAATAGGCATAACTATAACCTTCTTGGTCCACAAAAGGTGATGTTGACAAGAAGTTCTCGGGTAGGTCCGCTTTTCCAGAAAGAAATCTTCTTAGGGCGGCTGTCTTTCTTGTGCCGATCGCTGACTCGTCCTCTTCATTGATTTCAGCCGTCGTGGATTGACAAGAGGACTCTCGCCCTGAAACTTTAAATGTCTGCGCAGTATCTTTATTGCAAAGCACGTGAACTTTTTCAATTTTCAACTGGCGAACGTCCAAAATCGGATGCAGAACCTGCATTTGACCGGGACGACCATAAAGGGCGCTAAAGTTGATTTCCAACTGGGGGCTGGTGTTTTGCTGAAAGGCCCGCAAAACTTGGGTCAGATCGACCTTATCGCGATGAAAATAAAACAGGCCACTCTCATTGAATGAGAAAACGAAATACGAGAACAATCCCAGGACAGCTATAAGTCCAGTGAGAAAGGCGATGTGATATTTCATCCCGGAGCCCCACCAAAAGTGCATCTGTTTCAATCTATCGTAGGTTGGCGGGAGAATTGTCAAGCCAATGTCAAATCTCTGTAGGGTGGTGCCAGGCCCTGTTTCTGAGCACGATGCGTCGGGATCAGTTGAATGAGAGGTCACTAGGACATTTATCGAATTTATTAAACCAGTTTCTTGCTGGAGATTCAACTATCTGTAATTACTTTGAATTATTCCACCTTTCTGTCTAAAAGGTCTTTTACGGAGAGGCGTCTGAGTGATCGAAGGAGTTCGACTCGAAATCGAGTGTGCGCTAATACCGTACTGCGGATTCGAATCCCACCGTCTCCGCCATTTTTCTAAGATCATTTAAAAACAATAAAATTTAGGCCTAAGCTTTTCCCCGGTTTTTAAGAATATCTTCTGCTGACATCTTTAGTTCAGAACCTAGAGAGGGAAATTAAGGGATAAGCTGATTCTCTCTGACCATTAATTTCGTATTACTAAATTTATCAGTTAAATTTTAAATAATTTCAAATAGCGTAAAAACGCCTAACGGGCAATTCTCAGGAAGAACCCAATTTCGGGTTTTAACAAAGGGAGAACTCGTATGAAATTTTTAGGTCTTTTACTGCTCACGGTCTCTTTCGCCAACGCGGCTTCCGCAAAAACACTCGTCGCCATGAACTACGTCGAAAAGTCGGCCTATGCACTTCAGCGACTCGTAAATCAAAATCACGTCGATCCCAGTTTCTTGACCGACGTGAGCGGCGAGCGGATCGCTGTGACTACATCGGGTGCTCAGATTGAACTCCAATCACCAAGTGCTGATCCGAACGTGGTCAATACCATCACGCTCAACTTCGACGCCAAAGGAACGTTGACGTCGTTCACGACAAATTTCGTCTCGAAATTTCCTCAAGGACCGATTTTCTCGGCCATCAATGCATCGACCATCTTGGATCTTGGAGCTGAAGCCGTCGTCGATCACCTCAATGAATCCGCTGATCTTCCGGTCGTGGCTCGCGCAGCACAAGCCCTGTCCATCGCCAAAGAAGGTTCGGGACTTCATATCCGCATCCTTCTTGATGACGGTCGCACCTACAACATCTTGATGGATGACCAAGCCAACGTCGTTAGCAAGGGCTTTTAATCTAAAAACCCAAGAAGGGGGACGTTTATGAAAGGGATTATTCTGCTGACTTTGCTTTTCTCGATGAAATCAGCTTTTGCTCTGCCTACGATACTTAAAGTCGTTGGCGAGGGAAAAACTGAATTTATCGCAACCGGACGCCCCTCCATGCTTAAAATCCATGGCCAGTCTAAAGGACCTGAAGGCTCAGTCATCCTGGACGGAAATACCATCACTGGAACACTGAGCCTCAAGCTCTCGGATCTCTCCACCGGGATTGATCTGAGAGACAATCACATGAGGGAAAAATATCTTGAGATCAAAAGCTATCCCACGGCCATCCTGACGTTGAAGCCCTTGATACTTCCGAAGTTTGAGGGTGACGGGACGAAAGAGATGCCATTTTCGGGTGAGCTCAACCTTCACGGAAACACCAAGCTGGTTTCGGGAACGGCAGTGGTCTCGTCGAAAGATCGTAGCTATACGATTTCCGCCCAATATCCCATTCATCTGTCCGATTTCAAAATCGAGATTCCTTCTTACATGGGAATCAAGGTCGCTGATGATGTCAACGTGACCGTGCAACTCAAAATGCTGCGGTAATAGCAAGTGAGAGCACTTCTCCTTTTTCTCTCACTCTTGCTTCCGATCTCAGCTCTGGCTTTTCCAGAGCTGACCCGTTATGGCTACAATAGTTGTACCGCCTGCCATGTTTCTCCGAGTGGTGGCGGGCTTTTGACCTCTTACGGAAGAAGCCTCTCGTCTGAGATCTTAAGTACCTGGGGAACCGAAAAAGACGCTGGTCTTTTTTGGCGAGCCGTTGATCGAGAGACAATTGAAAAATATCTCTTAGTCGGCGGCGATATCCGTGGCGTTCAAGTTCACCATGAAAACATTAACGCCAAAGACGGTCGATTTATCTACATGCAATCGGACGTGGAACTGGGATTCAATCAAGAGCGTTGGGGTGGTGCCATTGCTATCGGCGAAGTCCAAAACAATGTTTGGAAACCTTTCGCGCGTTCCTACTATGCGTTCTGGCGTCCGCGAGATGAGCTGACCGTGAGAGCAGGACGATTTCTTCCAAGCTACGGCTTGCGTCTGCCAGATCATATTGCCTTCACAAGATCATTCCTTGGTTTCGGTCTTGACGGGATTCGAGACGGAGCGGAAGCGCAATGGACAGGTGAAACCTGGACATTGAATCTCACCGAGGCGAAGCAGTTTGGAGCTTCCTCTCCCGAAGCAGCGACAAGCGCCCAAGCACAGTTTTTCTTTAGCGACCGTTTTAAAGTCGGAGGCAACATCTGGTCAGGAAGATCCGATTCAATGAATCGGTTTCTTTCTGGAATCTGGGGAATCCTGGGCTTCACCAAAAACCTCTATCTCCTTTCGGAAATCGACCGGCAAATCAAGAGCGGCAATGGTACGAACGTTAGGAGCGTCGTTACCTTCAACCGGCTTGGATACACGATCCTGAAGGGTCTCGATGTTTTCTTTCAAAATGAGATCCTCCATGCGGATTTGAGCGTGGAAAGCTCAAACACGGATCGCAATGGCCTTGGTCTTCAGTTCTACCCACTACCGCATTTTGGGTTTTCTGGTATTTGGACGAAACAAAAATCAACAGCCCCTGGAAGTTTGGAGGAAGACTATGCGTGGCTTCTTATGCACTATTATTTTTAGTTGTCTTCTGTCTTGCACTTACCATGTCGACAAGAACGGTGGCGCAACCCAATCCCAAGGTGATTTCGCTTTAGGAACTCAGCCGATCACTTGGAATCTTATGCAAACAAGCGTGTTGAACACCTGCCTTCAGTGTCACTCGGGCTCGAAGCCGCCTCAGCTCTCTTCGTATTCCGACATGGTTCGACACATTGACAAGGTTTGGACGGAGGCAAGTTCGGGTGCTATGCCGCCCCCAAGCTCGGGCCTCTCACGCCTATCCGTTTGTCGAACCGCAATTCTTCGCAAATGGATCGACCTTGGCGCTCCTGAAAATTCAAATGTGATGGTCTCGAGCCTTCCTGAATGTCCCACGACTGGCGAGGGTGGGGATTTGCCGATCAGCCAGATGCCCTTGAACTATCAAACTCTCAAAGCAAAAATCCTGGAACCACGGTGCCTATATTGCCATAACGCGGGCGACACGACCGATGCCGGAGCAATCCTTTTTTCCCCCTACTCACAGTTGATGCAAGGAGCCCGAAGATGGTCGTCCCCCGCGAAAGAGAGCAAAGTGGTCCGTCTTTTGAGGACCACGAACTTAGAGGACCGAATGCCTCCGCCAGAGGATGGAGAAGGCCTTCATGAGGACGAAATCCAGTTTATAGAAAGATGGATCGACGCCGGAAAACCGGAATACTGAGCTCCCGTATTCAAAGTTCAAAGACATCAAAGCAGATGGCAGCCATCGTTTCGTCTTTGGATTCCTTCACGCGAGAGACGGCTTCTTCCAGGGTTTGGGCAAAACGCTCCCTGACCCACTCGTAGTCTTCGCGTGAAAGGCTTGCTACACCTGAGTAGAACAGATTGCCGGGATCGTTTTTCCGAAACGACTCCATGGCTCGAAGTCGCCACTGAGTATGATGTTGCGGTAAAAGAAGCGACCCTCTTCCCAGGTGAAGAGCAGGGCGTGAAACACGATAACCGTTCTTTGTCTGCTCAATCAATTTGTGCTCAGTCAAAAACTCCAAGGCTGCCATGATTTCCTGCGTGGAAAGTCCCAAGCGACTTCGCAAGGCATCGGCGTTTTGAAGGGCCGGGATGTGGCAGGCCATGTGAATAGCCGCGTAATACCAGTTGCTGTAATAGACCAATTGATCTTCAAGAGTCATTTCATCTGGAATGTTCAGGCGCTTTTTCAAAACCGTCTCAGCTTCCCGGCGCTTTGAAATCTGACGGGACGCCATCGCCTCAAGACCGCGAGTACCGGCCCTTTGGCGCATAACAAGGAGAACAAAAAACTCGCTCTCCGAATCATTGAACCCCAACCATCTGGCACAGGCTTCCGCTTGTTCTAGGCTCAGATGGTAATCGCCCGATAAAACGTGCGTAATGAACGGTGTTTGGCAGCCAATAGCTTCAGCCATGAGTTTTCGCTGACCACGACCTTTGTTCGGTGTGCGCTCAATCCATTGGCGCAAATAAACCTTGTAGTCCTTGAATTCGTAAATTGAGAGCTTTCCCATAATTTAGTAATTTATAATTCAAATGATATAATTTTGTAAATTGCAATGGCGAAAAAGACTAGACTGCGTTAAATATAAGCAGGACTAGGGGGCTTTATGATTAAGGAGATTGCCTTGTTTTGTGCTTCGGCCACGTTGATGTTTTCCAATTCTAGTCATGCTCTTCTTTCGCGGGGTGGAATCTCTGGGGGCGGTGGAAATGTTATCTACGCGACGGCCCCTTCAAAACCCCATGACGTCTGGTTCGTTGAAACACGAATTCAAGCTGCGAAACCCAGAGTATTGGAATATCTCTCCGAGAAAGAACAACAATATCGCAGCGGGGGCATGGACTCCGATCAAGCTGCCGTCTTCGCTCCTTTATTCTCGAAAAATCATCGGGTCTCCAAGAAGGCCGCCAGCATTGAATTGAAAGTGACAACCACCGAGCCATGCTACGACCAGAATGGCCATGAGTTTGATGGAAGTATTCTCGCAACTGATGCCGATGACGTCTGCATGAGTGCCAAGAGAATTGCTGAGAAAGTTGAATTGACTGAGCTCGATGCGCAATCAGCGGCTTTGATGATCCATGAATTCATCGAATTCTTTGGTCTCTCAGATGAGGAAGCGATCCAAATACAAATCCTGGCACTCAGTCATTTCCAAGCCTCAGGTTACCAAAAAGTGCCAGGCCCTGTTTCTGAGTACGATGCGTCGAGATAAAGGGACCGACGAGCCATTGGTCTTTTTTGTGGATTCAAATATCGGGAATTACATTGAATATTCCCGCTTTTCTGTCTAAATAAGTCTTTTACGGAGAGGTGTCTGAGTGGCCGAAGGAGCTCGACTCGAAATCGAGTGTGCGCTAATACCGTACCGTGGGTTCGAATCCCACCCTCTCCGCCATTTCCAAATCTAACTGACAAACAAAGATCCCGAAAAAATTCAATAAGTTAAGAAAGCCGCCTTCGGGCGACTCGGGCTTTGTTTTACCCTTCACACTGTGTTTTTGGCACGACCTTTTCAATATACCGATTTCGAAACGATTAATCGGAGGTCGATATGCCACGGCAAAAACGCGGGTCACACAAAACACCACTCGCGCAATTTCTAAGAAAAGTTCTGAGAGAGAATGAAGTATCCATTCTGCAAGCGTCACGCATCGCTGGCTGCGCGCCATCTGTGCTGCATGGGTGGATGCAAGGGTCTTATCCTGCGGAGACTATCGATAAGCTTAAGAAGCTTGCGAATCACTTTGGATATTCGCTTGCCGTCGCGATGAGCGGCGCTCCCGATGAGATCGGCAGCCACTTTCAGGTTAGTCAGCATTTTTCCCAGACGATTGTTTTTGATGGCCTTGCAAAAATTCAAATTACCAAACTTGAACCCTTACCAGAGGTGCGAAAATGAAAAAAGAAAAAATTTATGAATGTGAAGTAAAAAGACAACATCAAATAGATGGTCAAAGAATTTGGAAATGGATTAAGAAAAATGCTTCCGAAATAATTCGGGGCGAATCGATTCGTTGTCATATATGCAAAGGCGATGTTCGCCTGCATAAAAAACGAAGCATAGATGGGCCCAATGATCACGCCGAGCATATATATAGAAGTGATTCCGAAAAATGTCCTTTAGGATTTTATTATAAAGGAACTGAAAAACCATTTTAGGTGGTTCTTGTTAACGACCTAGGACCAGAGATTTATAAACAAATGCCAATATATATCCGGAGTAGTAGAATTTTTATTTACTATATTACTCCGGAGTCCTAGTCCATGGTCGATTCAGAATTCGTAGATGTAACTTTAGGTAGACTTAAACTTACTCTGATACCGTTTCAGATTCTAAAAGATGATGCAAATTTATCCGAGATCAGCATTCTTCAACCTCTTGGAACAGTAACAGGGAATGATGAGAGCGTTCTTACGACTGATAATGCATTACTAACATCAAAAATTTTCTCCTTTTTAAACTTAGAGACTACGAAAAAGTCAGATTTAATTTCTATACCGGAATATTGCGCCCCATGGGAAATTTTAGAAAAGATAAATATTAACGAAGTAGCTCCAGCCAAAGGGCAACTGTGGGTACTTGGATTTCAGGGGATAACACCGGCGAAGCTGGCCGATATCGAAAATAGGTGCACTAATATTGCTTTTGAATATCAACGAGATATTCAAAGCACTAAAAAATTCTTTGGTCCCATTCTTTATATTTTTAAGGCCCTGAAAGATAATGGCGAAGAAAAAACTGTGTGCATAGTGCAGTTCAAAACGCATCCTATGGCAGATGGACATCAGTTTGAAAAAGACAATCTTATCGTCGGAAATAAGCTCTATATATTAAAAAACGCAGAAGATGATATTCGGCTAGCAACATTGATTTGCGCAGACTCTTTAAATCCAGCAATTACTACTAACTTTCAAAATGTTTTTAAGGACTGGAAGGATAAAGCTTACTGGCTTCTTCATTTACAACTAAATACCGATCCACGAAATACCTCATTTAAAAAGTATCGCGACGATGAGCTAGGCGGTGTTCGCAACACAGACCGCAAAGCAATACTATGCCTTAATTGGGCCCAAAATACTAATATTGCGGGCTCTGAAGCGCGCCTAAATGAGTATGGAGTTTCAGCACTCTATCTTAAAGAAAAGGACTTGAAGGTAAATAACAAAGCAATTGATTCTAATCACAAACGTGGCACTTATTATTCGTTTACAGAAACAAGAGCTCACGTTTCCCATTTCAATTTTGCCGAAGCAGTATTTCATTTTAATCTAGCGAAAATTGCTCGAAATAATGTTTCGGGTCCCGCTGGTACTATCCATTTACCAACAATAAAGAGCTCTTATATTTGGAGTTCCACGACGTGGATCTCTCCATCCGAGTTCGACGATCTTTCAAAAGAGATATGTCCTTGGCGTAGCCCAAAACATCCGCTTCTTGAAGCATCCCTTCCTTTACCAACGCAACGAGAATTTCTTATGCTTAGGTCGACTGGGCATTTTAACGGAGCCATTGATTCCCCCAAAGATCTTGATTCTTTTAAGATGGATTCCGTTGAGTCAATTCAAAGACTGACCTTTTCTCAAGACACGGCAAGAAATGCCAAAAATTTTAGAGAAGCAGTTATCGGAAGATTTCGGAAGCTTCTAGATATAGTTCACCAAGCCGGTCCGTTTCCTGAAGTTTGGAGGAGCTTCCGCATAAAGGGGGCCTTGCGAGTTGTCGACGATCCACCATTTTTTAATCTAACTGTTACCAACAATGAAAATGAAGAATTTGATATTTTCGTTTCATATTTAGGCCCTCAGTCATTAAGAGAGAAAACTGAATCGATAGCGAGTCTTCAAGGCAAATACAAAAGTGATTTCCGTAAGCGTGTTTTTCTTTGGAATGAGACAGCAGGCAATATTACTTCATTTACCATTACGGAAGCAAAAATTAACAACCCAGAAAATACAGAATTTATTGATATAACCGGAGCGTAGCATGGATATTCAAACTCTTATCAAAGACATTGATGGCGTATCTAATATTAAAAAAATGTCAGACCATTTGCATAGGTTTTCAATAAATTATAAGACCAATGAGCAATCTCAATTTTTTATTGAAGACATCCTCAAGTTCCCTAATACATACCAGGACTTTTTAAGTCATCAGTCTCATAACCTAGAGGAACCATTCTTTTCAGCAAAGGAGAGTGTGCAGTGGAATATCTACTACTATCTTTTACTTGAAGATACAAAATACGACCTTCTTAAAAACACTGAACTATTCCAACAAATTGAAAATGATAAAAAATTTGCTAGAAAGAAAATTATCCCAAAATCAAAAATTGGAAAGGTCTATCCATTTTTACGTCTTTTAAAAAAGAGTTCAAAAAATGAAGAAGCGCCTGATCTTGTTGAGCTGTGGCGTACAAAACTGCCATCCGATTTTGATATACTTTTCTCCGATTCAAAAAAAATGGGCTATGAAGATATCTGTCTTACCTTTTGCGAGAAGATCGAAAACCTGGAAGAATTTTCCAATATTTCAGTACGACAGTTTAATATTGAAAAGCATGATCATGAAATCAAGCACTTGGGAAAGTTGTCCTTAAATCAATATAGAGAATATCCCACAGAAAAAAACTTCACTTTTGGAAAAGTTAATTTGATTGATGGAAGTAACGGAGTCGGAAAAACTTCACTTCTCGAAGCTATCGAGTTGGTTCTATGTGGAAGCAGCTATCGTTCAGGTGATAAAAGCGATAAATATAAAATTTCATTAGATGTGGCATCACCACAAAAAAATTTAAGTTATCCCCTGAGTCCGAAAAGTATTTATGGTGAGAGACAACTTTCATGGTATTCAGTTGCCACAAAACAAAATGTAAATCGGCTTAGCGAACAATTCTCCAGATACAACTTTTTTAATACAGATGCAGCATTTGATTTGGCGAAAAGTAAAGACAAGGTTGACCTAAATACAGCCATTAATTCAATTATTGTCGGGCCTGAAGCCAGTCAAATTGAATCCAGAATTCAAAGACTAGAAGAAGAGTTTAGATCCCATGACAACTATCTTAGCAAAGATTTAAAGACGGTACTGGCAGAAATAGAAATCTTAGATAAAAGTCTTCAAGAAAAGAAAAAGTCTTTAAAATCATTTTCATATGATCCCGATTTGATCCGCGCTGATGGAAGAATTATTGGAATTAATATTCCTAGTGAATTTGACGATACAAAGCTAACTCTATTAGAGAATCATGGAAGACAATTAGTTTCTAAAATTGAGGATATGCGTAAATATGCCTCCCACCTGACCGTTTTTTCCAGGGAAAATGTAAAAGAATATTTGCTGACGATCGAGAACTTAATTGCCGACCTAAGAACTCATGCTAAGGATCAGGAAACCATTGCGACTGAGATAAAGCAAAAAAATGATTCCCGAAAGGAAATACTGTTAACTTTGGATGGATTACGTCGTTACAAAGTCTACGCTTCCCACCCAATGGCAAAGAATCTAAGCACTATTACCGATCGAATGAAGTACCTTGAATCAAAAGTTAAGGCAGATGAAAAGGTATATATAAACTACAGATTAGATTCTCTGGTTAACGACATGACTTATCTTAATACTTATAGTGAGTCGACTGAGGAATTAAGAGATAAGCTTTTAACTGATAAAAATAAGTTTCAACAAGATTTAGATATAATAAATAAGGAAATTCAAAAAAGACAAAGTGAAAAACAAAGTCTTGAGTCAAAGGTAAGTCAACTTAAGCAACTGGCGCACAATGTAATCAATCTTCACAAGCTTCATAATTGTCCTGTATGTGATCAGACATATGATCACTTAGATTTGCTAAAAAGAACTTTAGAACAAACATCCGTTCCGGAAAACGATTTTACCAAAGAGCTAGAAAAGAAAAATGATCTTGAAAAGGAGCTTCGTCGTGCAACCGACTTTCTAAGTGATTGTGAAAAACTATTAGTCACAGGAAACTTGATAAATGGGGATAAGAATAAAAATCTTCCGCCCAAAGATATTCTCAGTTCTATAACAAAATTTAATGAAGACCTGCAAGCAAATCGCAAAGAGCTTTTGACAATCGAATTAAATATTAGATCTATTCAGGACAATGGCTTTTCACTCGAAGAACTCGTTGAGTTAAAATCAAAGACTTATATTAAAGATATTTCTAGCGATAGTGCCTTGGCTATTCAGGAAAGCATCGATTCTTACAATGATACCCTCAATCTTCTCTCTACTAAGATAACCGAATTAGAAGATAAAGCTCCCGCGTTAGCTAATCTCCTAAAGGAATCTCAACAGCGAATGAAGGATCTCTTCCCTGATTTAAGTTCCACTGCCGACGTGAAGCTTGTAACTAACAAGCTACAAGATGGACTACGTGAAATTGGCAACTTGATTATTAATCTTGATGATAGTGCAGACTTGATTCAAATTGAAAGTGCGGCCGGTCGAGTAGTTACATACCTAGAAAGTTCAATAAAATCGAATAAAGAAATTATGCTGAATTCAAGTTCTATTCAAGACGTGGAAAAACAGCTAGCCCAAAAGAAGAGTGATCTTGCGACAAAGGATCGTCAGCATAAACGTTGTGCCGAGGCCTTAACAATTTTCACCGACATCCGTAACAATCACAGTGTCCAATCTTTTGCTCAAGGATTTCTAAAAGAAAATATAGAACTTATTAAGGCCATTTTTTCTTCTGTTCACCATCCCAACGAATTTGATGATATTAATTTGAACGACGGAGTTAAATTAATTAAAGATGGGCAGGAAAGAACTTTAGACGAAATTAGTACTGGGCAGAGATCGGCATTTGCTTTGTCTGTTTTTGTTGGAATGCATCTTACATCCTCTAGAGCGCCTAAATTTTTAATGTTTGATGACCCAATATCATTCGTTGATGATCTAAATGTACTATCCTTCTTGGATTTATTAAGGGAACTCGTTATCTCAATGGATAGACAGATCTTTTTCGCCACTGCCAATGACAAACTAGCCGCTCTCTTTAAGAGAAAGTTTTCATTTTTAGGTGACGAGTTTAAGCCCTTATCTTTTCAAAGATAGAATAGGTCATTTTGAAAAAAACCCATCTGAACCTTGAGTGGCGAGTCCACTTAAGGTTCCAAGTTTTAGAACAAAACTATTTGTATAAAACAGCGTACTGGTCAAATCAACAGTGCCAATAGGCCATACAGTGTTGCTACCTGTATCTTGATAACATGGTGATACATCATAAACCTGATCTTGCACTGCCGTGTATTGAGTCGAATCTGCGCAAGCATCATTGAGCGCAGTCATTGCGCCTGAAGAATGTGGTTGCCACCACACCTGCATTAAAGTCGATCCCAGCTTATTTGCATCGAAAGCGACGGATGCGGTTCCTAATGAAGAAAACGTGTATCGCTGAGTTTGAACCATATCGAGAGTACTTTCGTCACAGTTTGTGCTTCCAACATAGATCCTTAAAACCATATAAGCAGTTTGAGCGCTTACAGCTAAAGACATTTTTCTCGAAGATCCATTACCAGCTACGCAGCCGCCTTTCCAAGCACCATCTAGTGAAATTGCCTGAGAATGGATGTCCGTAGACATTGAGCCCACATTATTTCCGGCCTGCATAAGGTATAAAGACCCGCCTTTGCCAGCGATATCGCATCCACCGCAATTTTCGAGCACAGGGGTTGAACTAGCATCAGTTGATGCTCCCGAATCAAAACCATTGCTGCATCCGACAAGGGCAATACAAAAAGATAAGGATAAAATATAAATTTTCATGCTGAATCCTCTGACAGTTAATTCGGAGTCCGCGAGGAATTCTTTTAGGCAAATTCATTTAAACGTTGTCGATTCTGCCTATCTTAAGCCTGATAGAAAGAAGTTACGTTTAAAAGGTCATTTGTTTTCAAAAGGCTTTCTAGGGATAAGCTTCATGATCTTGATGCGTGCATAGCCGTCAAACCACTCGTCTTCATGAAAACCCGGCCAACTCGTGGATTAAAACGCGCTGATTTTTGGTCAGCGCGTTCTTTTTAGTGACCCAAGTACTTGTTAAAGAACTCCATCGTGTGACCGATTTCGAAGATCTGATTCGATTTCTTTTCTGAGCCGTGGCCTTCATCTGCAAACAAGATCAAAGACGACGGGATATTTTTCTTTTCTAATAATTTTTGAATTTGCAGGGCCTCGCCGGCTGGGACGCGGGGATCGTTGGCGCCCTGGGTGATCATCAAAGGGGACTTTACCTGATTGATGTAAGTGATGGGAGAAAGTGCCATGAGGGCGTCGTGATCTTTGTCCAAATCACCATACTCTGGGGTGCGGAGGGCGCGGCTAGCCAGCTCCCGGCGGGGGAGGGGATCAGCCCCAAAGTATGGGGGAGTGTAACGTCATAGCGTCTTATAGGGCTTTGTGGGGAGGCGTATAACTTAAGCCAAGCCTAAAATGCCTCTTTATTCGCCTTAGCCCTTCTATCGCTTTAAAAATTGCAAAGAAACGCATGGAGTGGCCTGCATGTGCATCGTATTATCTACTTGACCTACTTCTTCATAGTGGATGGAGAAAGACCTGCGGAGCCAGTAAAGCCATCAACATTTAAAGGGCCCACCCTAATGAACTTGGTCGGTATTGGTTAGATCATGACGAAGAAAACCGTGGGGAGGCTGAGTGTTTGTGGTTTGAAATACCACGAGGGGATTTGCCGCCGAGGCATTAAAGGTTTTCATCGTGCCCAAGAGGAAATTCTGAAGGTCCTTCGGGGTCAGGCCATTGTAATCACCACAGTCAAAAATATTGGTAATCGACAGGGCGTAACGGCGAGCCCCCTCCGCTTTTTTAATGGCCTCATAGAATTTCATATCGGTGATGGAGGCTAAGCCGTACTGAACATGGTCGCTGACAAAAATCTCGCGCAGTTTGTTAAAATTATCTTGAGATGAAAAAACCGAGGCCTGGTCGAGGGTCACCGTGGGCACCCCATCACGGTTGTGTTCAGAAACCACATCGGGGCTATAGCGTTGGTCAAAAAATCCTAAGAGCCTGCCATAAGAGGCATAGCGAAGTTTTGAAAAGGGTCCCAGTTGATTCTCTCCGACATGAACTCCGGCGAGGGCGTAAAAATAGGACGTCAGAAATTTTAGTTCAAAATCACTCAGGGACGGGTTTTCGGCTAAATGAGTTAAAAACTTTTTAACTTCCGGGATTTTATCGGCCTTGAGGCTTGCGGCATAGCGAGTGGATTCCAAAAAAGTCTGATCCAAAGTGCCTTGAGAGTTTTCAGGGGTGGGGATTCTGCCCGAGAGCAAAACCACAAATTCTTTTGGCGTTCGGGCCATTTTTATCAGAGGACTTACCAAGTAAGCACTGGCTAGGAGCGGGTAGGGACTCCAGTCACCTAGATACAGAGACTTCACCTTTTTATCAACGGCGATTTCCCAGGCGGAGTTTGTGCCAAAGGCCACCAATACATCGGCGGGCTTATGATCAAAAGGGGTTGAGAGCCAGTCGAATTCATTTGAAGCTAAAAACTCAGTGCCAGGTTCGTATTTGTGATCGCCTTCGTAGACCAGCTTGCGGTCTTTTTTTAATTGCAGCAGCAATTCGGAAAGCTGAAAGCTCTTCGGCGCTTCAATAATTTTAAGACGCTTAGAAATATCGGGGCTGGACTTAGAGACAAAGACGGATTCGCAGCTTGGAGCCGCGCCCAGGGAATATGCCGGCCTTGCCAGGCCTGCGAGCAAAAGAAAGGGCAAAATAAAGTGTCTCATATTGAGACGTCGAAAAAACACCGGCATAGTAAAAACATATGCAAGTTTAAGGCCACTTCGGATGATTTTATTAAAAGAGAAGAATTGAAGAATCAATGCTTGGTGGCCCCGGGGAGACTCGAACTCCCACGCCCTTGCGGGCACTGGATTTTGATTTGACGGTAAAAACCTGTATAAATTTCAGGATGAATGGGTATTTAGGCATGGGGCATCGAGCTGCATTTTAAAACCCGCCTTGAGCGGGTTTTTTAGTTTTCCAGGCATTGCAAAAAAACCGTTTCTATTTTTAAGTGGGTCTTTACCTTGTTGATCTGGATCGTTATAATATCTCCAGCGAAGAGCTTCGTATTCTTTAAAGCGTTTTAAGTCTTCTTCACTAAGCCTGAATCTATTTTTCCAATAATTTTGATACACATCTTCGGTAAACCCCGGCCACCAATTAGAAACATGATCCATGATAGCAAAAATATTGGCCGACTCAGAATAACGCCCTTCCACCGTCGTTTTGCCTTGGGCAAAAACACTTATGATCAAAAGAAGTCCCAAAATCAAAATTCTCATTCTAACCTCGTAAATGACTGCTTATAGAAATGGTTATTTATAGTCATCAACCAAATGCCAAAGAGCCATCCATTGGCTCTTTAAGCACTGACTAATCAGATTTGGCGTCTTATCGGCCCTTCTTGGCCCCATCGAGCTTCTCCCATACAAATGCTTGAGAAGCCCCAATATACTTGGCCACCTTCACGGTAGACCCCAAAACGGCCATAAGCTGCTCCAGAACCCCGATAGGCAAAGATTTAGGCTCTGGATAAGCCTCCAGTTCAAATATAACAACCGCAGAGTGTTCGTCTACTCTGGAGCCCTTTCCGCCAAGTTTTATCTCCGAAATATAAATGGTAATAATCAACTACAGAGACTTCTTTCCCGGTAAATCCATCGCCAATTCAGATACTTAAGCATTTTCTTTACTATTATCCACCATTGGCATATACTTAAGCATATGCTTAACAATTCAGAATCATTAGATCGAATCTTTTATGCGCTTTCGGACCAATCACGACGCTCGATGATTGAACATCTCAGCAAAAAAGATGCTTCTGTCAGCGAGCTCGCGCAGCCGTTCAATATGAGTATGGCAGCCGTGGTTCAACATATTCAGGTGCTCGAAGAGTGCGGGCTGATTCGCACTCACAAGTCTGGGCGCGTGAGAACTTGTCGGTTCGAGCCGCGCACATTGGAAGTTATTGAAACTTGGCTGAGCCATCGCAGGAGATTTTGGGAAAGAAATCTGGATCAATTGGGAGAATTTTTGGAGCGAAATCAAAACAAAGGAAAGAAAAAATCATGAAGCATTCTAAAATAGCCAATGGGACCTTTACGATTGAACGAACGTACAAGGCTTCTGCGGAAGCCGTCTTTTCGGCATGGGCCGATCTCGACTCCAGGGCTCAGTGGTTTGTGGGGCCCGGTGATTGGAAAGTCGTCCGGCGGGAGCTGGATTTTCGCGTCGGTGGTCTCGAAGTATTACATAGCCGCTTTAAAAGCGGATATGAGCCTGTTTATGAGTCACGCTTCCATAGCATCGTGCCCAATCAGCAAATCGTCTTTGTCTACGACATGCATCTTAATGGTAAACATCACTCCGTATCTCTTGCGTCTGTTGAAATCGAAAGCTTGGAGCCGAAAAAGACGCGGCTGATTTTCACTGAGCAGGTGGCGTTTTTGGATGGAACAACCGGGCAAAAAGGCACAAAGGACCGAGAAGAAGGAACCATGGAGCTTCTTAAGAAGCTAGCTGGGCACTTGGAGCGAGAGAGTAACTAAGATGAGAAAAATAATTTTGGGGTTCGTCGCAGCCACTTTTATGTTGGGATGTGCGACACCTTCGACTCCACAAAAGGCTCAGGAAAACCAGACCGTCAAAAGTGGCTATGCTCCCATTAATGGCATCAAAATGTATTACGAGATTCATGGATCTGGCGGGGACACCCCCCTTATCCTGTTGAACGGCGGAGGCTCGACGATTGAAGTCACATATAGCAAAGTCTTACCGATCTTTGCTCGCAATCGAGCCGTGATCGCTCTGGAAGAACAGGGCCACGGGCGAACCACGGACCGTTCTCAACCTTTTCGCGCAGAGACTTCCGCGGAGGACGTCGTAACTCTTCTCGACTATCTCCACGTAAGACAGGCAGATGTCATGGGCTTCAGCAACGGCGCGGGCGTGGCGATGCAGGTGGCGATTCGCCACCCGGAGCGTATTCATAAGTTGGTTTTTGTATCCTACATGAGCAAAAGAACCGGCGCTTACCCCTGGTTATGGGAGTCTATGAAAAAAGCCAGCTTTTCGAATATGCCTCAACCCCTCAAGGAAGCCTTTTTGAAGGTCAACCCAGATCCGCAGAATCTGCGGACGATGTGCGAAAAGGACATCGAGCGCATACAGAACTTTAAAGACGTCCCCGATAAAGACGTTAGATCCATTCGCGCGCCCACTCTCGTCATGATTGGCGACAAGGATGTCACCAAGCCAGAGCATGCTGTTGAGCTAAGTCACTTGATTCCGAACGCCCAGTTAATGATTTTGCCAGGAGCCCATGGCGAGTTCCTGGGTGAGCTTTTATCTGGAAAGCCAACGAGCCGTGCTCCGGAATTTACGACCGGATTTATCGAGGAGTTTCTAAACCATTAGCCTTAGGCTGCAGAAGGCCACTGGGGTATTAATGTAACATCTGCTTTGAAAGTGGGTTGGTTAACTCTAGGAGCTCTGTATCTGTCGCATCACGCACTTCAAGAGTTTCGATTTCAAAAATTAAATCCTGCCCTGCCAACGGGTGATTTCCATCAAGACTCACAAGTTCACCGAAAATTTGCAAAGTCGTATACGACTGAACCTTACCGCTTTTTCCCACAAGTTGAATGCGTGACCCCACGCGGATATCACGTGGTAGTTTTTTTCGAGGATACAGAATAACTTTCTGCGGGTCATAGAATCCGTAGGCATCTTCAGCAGCTAAATAAATAGTTCTTTTTTCACCTTTTGTCAGACCCGCCAGATGTTTGGAAAGACCTTTCAGAAAAAGCGGAGTGTCTTCAGCTGCTGTAAGAACATCTCTATTTATACTATGACTTATGGTTTTTCCCGTCTTCGTACGAAGATGACAATTGAAGGAAATAACTTGTACGGACACTCAAACTCCCATTTTCAAAAAAGAAAAAGTCGGCCAAAATAGCCGACTTTCCACACGTTAGTGACTTTATATATGACTAATAAGCAGTGCGGGACCGGAAGCTTCCGCCACCACGAGAGGGGCGGTTTTCTTGGGGTTTTGCCTCGGAGACATTCATTGCGCGTCCATCAAGCGAAAAACCATTGTATTTATCAATGGCTTGCTGAGCTTCCGCTGCATCTGACATCTCAACAAACCCAAAGCCTTTACTGCGACCAGAGTCGCGATCCATAATTACATTTGCAGATTCAACTGAACCAGCTTGCGTGAAAAGATCGTTCAACTGATTTGAATCAACTGAATACGAAAGGTTACCAATATATAATTTTTTTCCCATTTTGCCTCCTTTAAAAAGCTTGGGGACCATTCAAAGAAGACAAAAGAAAATCTAATGAATTGTCAGAACGGACAGTGGTAATCAGAATACAGGATTTTGAATATAAAGATATGGCTATTTTGCCAGGGACAACGTAACCTACTTGGCGGCGAAAATAGTTTTAGCCTCCCATGGCAGTTAGAAATCATCGCGCCAATCAGATGCCAAAATGAAGCTCATCTTAGCAAAGACCGCCTTAGCAAGCCCGAAAGCCATCGTTCGCTAACAAGTGCGAGATAATTTTTCTGATATGTTAACGTCCATAGAATATCCCGAGCATCTGTCCAGCTGACGCCCGCTCGCAGATGATTCTTTGCTTTCAACCTTTGTAGAATAAACTCCTGACGCTCATAGGGTATGCGTTCGGCTTCTTCCTCCACTTTCTTTAGCGCGGAAAACAGTTTCGATGCTCCTCGAATGAATCCTATCTTCGAGGCTCTCGATTTAAAAAGAGCATAGACCATCGGTGGCGCAGCTTCCAATATTCGCTGTTTTGTAAGCGGCGCCTGCTCAAGGCGCGTTCCAGAATAGTATTTCCTTCTCCTTGACGTATGGAATATTGTAACATTTGTTTAAATTAGAAACGCAATGAAAACTTCATTTTGTTAGTTGGACTCATTGCTTTGTCGTCGGTTTTCGCAAATGCGGAAGCCCAAAGAAGGACGCCTGCCATGCAAAAAGTATTAATCGACACGTTTGTTGTTCCTGCTGAGCATAAGGCGGAGTTTTTAGAGAATTCCGAAAAAGTGCAGAGCTTTCTCAAAACGCTTCCGGGTTTCATCGAAGGGTATTCCTACGAGAAAATCTCTGGCGACGGTCGTTATAATGTGATCACAACCGCCGTCTGGGAAAATGATGACGCTTTTGATAATGCGAAAAAGGCAGTTGCTGAAGAATTCAAGAGACGAAATTTTAATCCCCAAGAGTTTTCGAAGAAACTCAATGTTCAAGGAGAACGATCGGTCTACAAGAGAACTTCCTACTGATCCGAAACCCCAGCTCTAAGATGGGGGTAGATGGGGTGCCTTTTTCACGTAATTAAATCTCAAATTAAAATAATAGAAACCGTCGTCCCGCGGCCTTCCTCAGAAGCTGTGTCCTGTGTCAGGTGGAAATTTGATTAATTAGACGAGAGAACTGTCCAAAATGAAAATTACGATACCACCCTCATTAATTGGAAGAAAACTCTGATATAAGTTAAACGAAAAAGACCTCAGAAGAGCAAGCAAGAACCAATGTCAGTTTACCTTGGCGGCTTGAGTCAAAGTAAAATTCGATCACCATGCTAAAGATACGTTAGCACCAAAGTGCTTTGAAAATAATTGAAATGTCCTCAGCGATAATCGCTGCCCACTTATGTTCTGTTCGCGCGAGTTTCATCGCAAATTTGCGGAGCTATGGCTGCAAACGCAACAAGTCTTTGGGCGAGTGCCTAGCAACCCTCGCCTTTTGCGGTCGGCGCGGGTGCTAGTTCTCGAAACTTTTGGCTAATGAGGACAGTTTGCCCGTTCAATGCGGCCTCTTCGCGCAGCTCTATCAAAAAGCCACTTACTGAGGATATTTCTTGCAGGCCATCAATGTGCATTCGCTTCGTTCGAAACTCTGGTAAGGCCTTTGCTCTAAGCCGGGCGTCTTCAAAAGAGTGTGCCGCGACAAGAAAATTCACATGGAATTCATAAATTCCACCGCAAACATCGGAGTCATAAAAACCACAGTGCACTAAGTAGAGCTTCATATCGCACCTACTTTCGAACGACCATAGAATTCAAGATGTCCAAACACTTGCCATTTTGATTTTCTTCGTCATAAATTTTTGAATGGAAAATAAGAATGGAGTCTTTAAACTTAAAGGAAAATGAACAGGCGAAACCAACGATTTCTTGGGGTTGACAATCAGAGTCCAGCTTCGCTTTATTTAAAAAATGAATGTCGACCGCTACAGGCAGTCCATAGTCCTTAAATTCGCCCCAACGAAGTTGATTCAGGTCTTCAATAGCCTGGCAACTTTTTAGGTCATTAGAAGTATTGAGTTCTTGATAATAGAGAGGGCCTTGGGCTACACCGGTAATGTAAGATTGGGTCTGATCCCAGTAAAGAGCTTTACACATGAACCGGCCTCTAAATAAGCCGTAGTCCGTAACATCGCCCTTTTTAACATAGCCCGTTTGGCCCGGTAGACAATCAGGGCCCGAGGCCCAAGCCGAAATACAAAAAAATAACGAAATGAAAAAACACCAGGTAGTTCTCATAAAAACCTCCTTTCCTTCTATCTACTTGAATTTTGCCCATATTTTAAATATATAGTTTTTATAATAATCATTCCTTTAAGGAATACTATGGAACTCAATCATCTCAAGTATTTTTACTTTGTTACCAAGTATGGCAGTTTTACAAAAGCGGCGGATGCTCTTCATATTCATCAACCTGGGGTGAGCAAAGCCGTGAGCCAGCTCGAAGATGCCCTGGGGGTTAAGCTCCTTGAACGTCACAAGAGGAAGGTTTTTCTTACAAAAGTCGGGCAAGAAATCTTTAGGAAGTGCGAGCATATATTCCAGGACTTTGAGGATATTAAGGCGCTTGCCGAAGACGAACGCTCGACTTGCAGGGGGCCTTTATCATTTTGTGCCTCGGAGCCCATTGCTTCCCACATTGTGCCAGACATCAACGCTGAAATGATAAAGTTGTTTCCAGATGTGGTGCCAACGACTTTTTGTGGTGTTTCTTCACACCTGTTTGAGAAAATTGGATCAGGAGAATTTGAATTTGGTCTCTTTTTTCATATCCCTGCATTATCACCGGAGTTAGAAATGAAAAAGCTAAGTATGATTCCCCATGATTTAGTGATTTCATCCGAAAAAGTTGACGATAAGAAAGTTCGAACCACATTTATTGGATCAAGAGAAGTGGACGATACCAAAACTCGACATTTTCCAACCATTGAACGCTTAAAAAAAGACAACCACGATATTCAGATTAAAATATCTTCAAATAGCCTTACCGCGCATAAAAATATGATCCTAAAAGGACTCGGAGTTTCTATTCTACCACGATTTTTAGTGGAGAAAGAGCTTCGTGCGGGTCAGTTAAAACGCCTTTATCCGAAAGAAAGCTTCGAATTTCCACTTAAGCTTGTATTGCGCAGAAATAAGAGTCTTTCTAGAAATGCCAAAGTTTGGCTGCAACATTTGGATTCGTGGCTTCAGTCTCAATGATTGAATCGGAATTCCATGCCGACGAATCCCGAACAAGCGTTCGGAACTCATCGACTCGGACATCTCCGTCATTTTTATTTTTTCTTGCGGGGGACCTTTCCATAGTGGTCAACCAATTTATCCATAAAATAATTCCACCCGCCTTCGTGGGCTTTGGCCCGGTCGTCCTTAGGAAGGTCAGAATGCACAAGCGTCATCAAAGTGCCTTTTCCCTGCTTCTTAAAAGTCAGGGTCACCAGGGACTCTTCTCCTAACGTATATCGCGACATCCAGGTTAACTGAATTCGGCTTGCTTTCTTTAACTCGGTAAATCGCCCGTAATGAACAACGCCATTTGTGAGCCAGTAGAAAAGACCATTCTTCTTGGCATTTAGGATCAAATCGTCATGCTCATGCCATGGGGTGCCTGGAGTTTTCGGATTAAGCCATCCGTCAAAGACTTGGCTCGGAGGAGCCGCAATTGTGCGTTCAAACTTAAGTTTCATCGTCTTTGCTTTTTTCATCTCTTTTTCTCCTTCGTCTTTTTCTTGGTCTTGTTCTTAAAATGCTGCTCAAATTGGTCGAGATTTTTATTCCAGAACCGCTCGTATTCATGCACCCATCCTACGACCTGGCGAAGAGGTTCCGCCCGCAAAGAAATAAGAACTTCACGTCCCACCTTCTCTCTCTCAATGAGCCCCGCCCTTTCAAGCAACTTGAGATGTTTGGTCACGGCGTTCAACGCAGTGTCGTAAGGTTCCGCTATGTCCAGAAACCGAGCCGGCCCCTTTGATAATTGATCAATAATCGCTCTCCGAGTGGGGTGAGAAATTGCTGTCAATACATCTGATAATTGATCCATATTAATATTACACCATAAGGTGTAATATTATGCAAGAGCTGTCTTTATCTGCGATTAAACAGTATCCGCACGGCCCGGGGGACCTTGATTTTACCCGAGAAGGCTTGTATTCGTAGTCCTGCATGCGCACCAAAGGAAATCTTTTAAAGCTCCTAGGGGTCGACCACCCCGTGATTCTGGCGCCCCTGGCGGGGGGCCCTTCCACTCCTGCACTTGCGGCGGCCGTCTCAAATGCGGGGGCACTAGGCTCCCTAGGAGGCGCTTATGAGAGACCCGAAGCTATCGACACACTCATTCAAAAAACCCGTCAGCAGACGACAAAGCCCTTTGCCGTAAATTTATTTGCTCCTCAAGCCGAACCCCTAGTGACTCCGGAGCAGATCAAGTCCGCGCTTGCCGCCACGGAGGACTATCGCAGGGAGTTGGGAATCCCCACCCCGCCTGATTTAACTCCCCCTTTTGCCCATGACTTTGAAAAGGAATTTGAAGCAGTCCTCTCGGGGGCTCCCGCCGTATTCAGTTTTACATTTGGCCTGGTGTCACGAGAGCATCTCGCCGCCTGCCGCAAGCGCGGCATCCTCACCATCGGCACCGCCACCACTTTAGAAGAAGCCCTGGCCCTCCAAGACAGTGGTGTGGACGCCGTTGTCGCCCAAGGTGTGGAAGCGGGAGGACATCGCGGAGTGTTTTCCGCAAGCTCCCCCGATCCGGCAATCAACACCCTCGATCTCACAAGAGATCTTGCAAGTAATCTGGAAATTCCTGTTATCGCCGCCGGCGCGATTATGGATGGCGCGGGAATCCGCGCGGCCCTTAATGCGGGCGCGCAAGCCGTCCAACTGGGAACCGCGTTTCTTTTATGCGATGAAGCCGGAACCTCCCAGGCTTATCGGAAGGCATTGACTTCGCCGGGGCCAAAAAATACACGACTCACCAAGGTCTTTTCAGGAAGAAACGCCCGCGGACTGGAAAATCGTTTTATGTTGGAAATGGAAGCAAAAGGCGCCAGCATTCTTCCGTTTCCTGCGCAGAATAACCTCACACGGGATATCAGAAAAAAAGCCACTCAGCTGGACCGCCCCGAGTATCTGTCGCTGTGGGCGGGCAAAGGAGTTCACCGCCTCCGGAAGATGCCGGCCGCAGATCTGGTTCAGACCCTCGTCAAGGAGTTGGCGGCAGCGAGCCACCAAAGTCTCGTTAAAGACTGATAAGCACACCGGTTTTGATACCGTACGTCTCCATCACAAGGTTCATATTGGTTGAACCATAGTAGCCGTCCGGCTGTGTATTGCTGGCGCTATTGATGCTGGTCTGATAGTCGGCCTCTAATAACAAAGCCAAGGTCTTTGTCATGCGCACTTGACCGCCGATCCCCGCCGCCCAGCGGAAATCCGCTGTGGCAAAAGCACTTTTGGTATCGTTGTTCTGAATCAAATTCGAATTATAAGACGTCACACCATAACTATAGGGATTGTAAATCCCTGAATAAATTCCCGAGGGAACCATGGCTGAGTTGTAGTTCTGCATATTGGACATTGTTCCCCGTGAGTCCTGCAAAAGAGCCGCGATGGCCCCACCTTTTGCGTACACCCGGATATCGCTGTTGTTGATAAAATTGTAACGAACCAATACCGGGAGTTCGATATACTTATTGGTGTAATTCAAATCCCACTGGCTGACGCCCATCTTATAGGACTCTTTCATACTGCGCTCGGCGTACATCAGGCCCGTTTCAAACTGAAAACGGCCACGGCCAACGAGGACACTGATACCTCCCTCATAGCCCGTTGCTGGAGAAAAATCATAGCCCGTGGTCGTGTTGCCTTTCAGCCGCGCAAAGGTCAGGCCTCCCACAGGAGCCAGATGAATCAACTCAGGACGACTTGGAGCCTTCAGTGCCGCGGCTCTCATGGCAGGGGCTGCATCCCCGCCGGAACTTGTTTGGGCACCACCCGCTTGTGCAGATGAAATCCCCAGCACCATCAATAAAAAGACGCGGATTAGTCCTGTTGTTTTCATAAAACTCTCCTCTGCCGCCAGAGAATGCAAAAATCACGGCGCGCCAGATCTCATAAAATGGATTAAAGCGTTCACGACCTCCCCACACCCCCGGCCGGACCGGAAAATTGTTTTACAGGTGTCGAATAGTTTTTCTATCCGCTAAAGCCCGAACGCCTTCGGACCGCAAAAGACGTCACCTGGCTCCTTTTTTTTCTCATTTAGTACCTATATTAGGTACTTTTTATCGTTTGATCTACAAAAGTACCAATTTTAATCTATCTCTACTGAAACGCAAACAAGAGGAGAAGATATGAACTACAAACTTTTATCCAAGGGATTAAGAAATATATTAAAAACCCGGAATATCACCTACAAAGATATTGCCCAGAAATTGAATATGTCCGAATCAGGGGTCAAGAAAATGCTGACAGCCAATGATATTGGCTACAACAAATTGAGTTCGATTCTCGAACTTTTGGAGATAAAACTTGAGGATGTTACACCTCTGGCCCCTAAACCGTATAAGAAACTCACTGAAGAACAGGAGAAATTCTTCGAAAAAAACCCCAAACATTTTAATTTTTTTTCTCAGCTTCATCATTTTAAGATGAAACTCGAGGACCTGAAAAAAGCAAATAACAAACTCTCAAAAGAGAAAATTACCAAGTTTTTAACCGATCTCAGCAGAATGAATATCCTCAAGGAAGTTGACGGCACAATTCATTCACTTCTAGAAGATGGGTTTAAAACTAGTGAAAAATTTAATGCACGTTTCAATAAAAAATATGAAGAGCTTATCAAAGCTCTGGCGAATATCAAGGATGGACAATGGAGTTCATGGATGTTTGAGGGGGTTGGAACTTTTAGTTTATCGCAAAAATCAGCCCTGGAACTTCGAAATGAAATGCAAGCTTTGCTTAATGAGTTCTCATCACGATCGGACAGGGAGAAGAAGCTCTATGATTCAAAGGATCTCGTTAATACGGGAACATTGCTTTTAAATGTCCCTATGAGAATTCAGGATGTATTTCCAATAGTTTAAAGAAAGGACCTCCGGTAAAAAAACCGGGGGCCCTCGTGCCCGGAAAACTTCCCTCTACCTTTTAAGCAGCCAGCTGATCAAGGCGATGATCGCGCTCAGAAGAAGGCTGGTTGTGATGGGGAAGTAGAATTTAAAATTTTCTTTTTCAATCACAATGTCCCCGGGCAACCGCCCGATTTTCAAGGATTGAATCCACCCAAATTGCCACGCAATCCCGATCAGAATCAAAAGAATGCCCAATCCCAGAAACAGTTTTGCGATAGGATCGATTTGCATCAAAGACCTCCTTCGTGACCTCCCCGAACTAATCCATCTCCCCTTTCAAGGCAAACTTCTTTTCCCCGGACTGTTTTAAAACTCTTAGGACGTTTTCCCGGCCGCGTGGTAAATATTTTGTCCGCAACTTCCGGCTTAGGGCTGGCAGAAGGTAGGGGAATAGAGACTCCCTACTGACTAATCAGAGTTTCCCCTGCATCCTGGAGCCAACTTCTTATGGAGGAGGTTCAAATGAATAAGTTCCTGTCTTTAATTGTTCTGGTTTTAGGAGTTCAAGCTCAAGCCGGTGTGCTTCTGGAGCCCTTTGTCGGCTACGATCAAACAACACAAAAAACAACCACTATCGGTGGAGCCACAGACGGCTCAACCATTTCCGGAATGGATTATGGCGCGCGCCTTGGTTATAAATTCGGTCGGGGTTTCTGGTTGGCGGCGGAATACACCGGAGGAAGCGGTAAAAGCAAAAGCGACACCGCTGGCACACCGGATGCGGATTATACCCGCACCGCTCTGGGCGCTGTGATTGGCTACGACTTTGGCCGGGTGAACCTATGGGCGGGTTACGGTGCTTCTGATAAAGTCACCGTAAAACAAACCGGTTCTGCGGATGCGGATGTCACCGGAACCAATATGAAAGTGGGCGTTGGATTTAAGGCCGTTAATCATGTCGCCATCAATCTGGAGTACGGCATTCCGAAATACACTAAGATCACTACCAGCGGAACCGAGTACACTATTAGTGACCTTTATTCGAAGTTTGATACTTCGGGCGCCATGCTCTCTGTTTCCTTCCCTTTTGAACTTTCAAAATAATTAAAACCAAGTCTTCAGGCGCCATCCCAGGCGGTGAATCCCAAAGGGAGTTCCTAACCAGAACTCCCATTTTTTATTTTTTAAATGGAATCCGGCAGGCCTTCCTCTGTCCCGGGGCCGCGCCCTTCTCATTCTGAGCCAGTTTTTTGGGGCTTTTCCTTATTTTCTTTTACATGTATATACATTGTGATATATATAAAGGCATGCAAATAAGTACTTTACAAGTTTTAGCGGACCCCATCCGATTCCAAATTGTGGAATCCCTGCGCGGGGGCGAACGCCCCGTGAACGATATTGTGAGCCGTGTGGGGATTCAACAATCCGGTGTCTCCCGCCACCTCAAGATTTTGCAAGAGGCCGGGTTTGTCCAAGTCCGTCCGCAAGGGCAACGGAGGCTCTATTCCCTTCGCGCGGAGCCTTTTCAGGAACTCTCGGAGTGGATCGAACAATATAGGATTTTTTGGGAAGCGCGCCTGGATCACTTCGGCGAAGCTCTCAAAGAAAAGCAGAAATCTCAAAGTCCCAAACGCAAGGAGAAAAACAGATGAGCAAAACCCCAGGAACTATGACCCTTGAAAGAACCTACAAAGCCCCCCTAAAGGATGTGTGGGAACTATGGACCACGCAAAAAGGTTTTGAATCCTGGTGGGGACCCGGTGGGTTTGCCGCTAAAGTCAAGAGTATGGATCTTCGTCCAGGCGGCGAGCTTGAGTACTCCATGATTGCCGTGCAGCCGGAACAAATCGCTTTTATGAAAAAAGCGGGTTTGCCTCTTTCCACGGACGCCAAACTCACGTTTACAAACATTGAGCCCATGAAAAAGCTTTCATATTCCCATTGGGTGGACTTCGTTCCGAACGTCAAGCCCTACAAGGTTGAAACCGTCGTTGAGATGCACGAAACAAAACAAGGGGTCCGCATGGTCGTGACCATGGAATCCATGCATGACAGCGAGTGGACACAAAGATCCGTGGCGGGGATGGAAAGCCAGTTGGAAAAGCTCACCCCTCGTTTTAGCTGACCAGGCGCCTTTATTAGCGGCTTGGCTTTCACTTTCTTCGAAACAGAATTTTGAGGGTTCCGGCATAAGGTTCCGCGAAGAAGGCCAGATAAGTCAGTAAGAGTCCCAGCACGATCGCCAAGGGAAGACCGCTCGGTGCGATGAAGGCGTGAACCAGGAAAATATTCAGAACCACGGGAGCGAGGATCACCAGCGCCAGGGGGACGTAAAGGCCTGTTAAAAGAAGGAGACCGCAAATGGTTTCCGTCGCTTTTAATAAGGTCATGAAATATCCCGTGGCGGCGATCCCCGCATTGAAGGTCACCAGACGCTCCGGCAGATCCGGTGGCACCGGCACTAAATTCAGCAGACCGGTCAGGCCTGCGGAAAAAAACACCAGGCCCAGTAAAATTCTTGCAATCAGGGGTAGTTTGGCTTTCATTTTGAATTCTCCTATTTTTGTTTTAATTAAAATCCCACGCCGATCATCACCAGAGCTGAAAGGGCATTGCCGTCATATCGAGTTCCGTTTTTCATGGTTTCGCGGGTAAAGACGTAGCTGTTATGTAGCTGAAGTCCCCAGTAATAGTTTCCCCGCCAAAGACCGGCCTTCTGACGGTTGAAAAAGGACTGATAGCCCGCCTGCAAATCCAAAGTGCTGGCGCTAAACCGGTCCTGAACCGTATGTCCCTCATCAGAAATCATCAGTGAGGCGCCGCCGATGCCCCCGCGAAGGAACCAAGCGGTGTCACGGCTGACGATGAAACGGTGGGCGTAGCCGAAATAAAATTCCGTCATCCGCGCCTGCCACTGAGCCGCGTAGGCCTCTTGGGTCGCGATGTCCTGTGAAAGCGTCTTGTCATTGTAACTTCTAAATCCGAAATAGAGGCCTCCGGTGGAAGATCCGTACAAGAGGAAATTAAAACTGGAGAGCGAACTCCCAGTCCCGAGAAGGTGCCGGAGATTCCCGGAGATGGAAGCGCCCCCCGCGGAGACATCCGCTTCAAGGATGGTGGAAGTCACGGTGGATTTCAGGGTGTCAGGCACTTTGGGATTTCTGACCAATTGAAGGGGGAGTTCACATTTCTTGCCTTCTCCATAAAGAGGAATTGTGACACCCAGGCTTTGCTGGTTTTTAAAATCTTCTTTCGCTGGAAACGGCAGGATCATATTGTAGAGCCGGCCCGGCTCAAAAAAGACTTCATTAAAGCGGAATAGATCCGGACGTCTTTCGATGCCATCGGAGAACTTGAATTCGACTTCAATAGGGTTAAAAGACTTGGTTGTGGGGTTGTTGTTTTTCAAAGACAACCAAAGGTAGTTGCTTGTAAGGTCCCCGATCACGCGGGCCTCATAGTAAAACCCACACGCATCACCAAGAACAGCCGTGGTGCGGCTTCGCTCGTCCCGCCATTCCTCCAGCTCCAAGGTCTCTAGCGCATTCACCCCAATGGCGGAGACACCCTTGGCGGCCACAAAGCTAACTAAAATGGCTCCCGCTCCGTCAGCTCCGCCTCCGGCCCACGCAGGGCAACAGGTGCCGACCATCATGACCCCACTTAAAAAAAGCTTCAACAAGGAGTTTTTCATTGGAGATCCTCGGCACGAATGATTTTACTGCTGGTAATAGCCTCCCCGCCGGAGAGGGGAAGGTGAAAGGTCACCCAAAGATCGTTTCGCTCCTGGGCCCTTTTTGGCAAGGACCATTGGCAATTCACCACAACCTTTTCGCCTGGAGCCACACTCACGGAGGCCTCCCCTTTCGGCTCTGAGGTGCAGGTCAAGGGATAGGATTTGTCCTTGATCTTCGCGACAGCACTTCCTAACGCCACTTGCACGGGCTTGTTCTCGATATTTTGCAGGACCCAGGATTCTTCCACGAGAATCTGCGTCGGGGTGGAAACAAACTCCTGGCGACTGAACTTCGGCGAGGTTGAGGCAACAAGGCCCCCCACCCTTTGGATTTTGTACTCCGACCGCTGGTAAAACATACTCGGGGGAGACTGGCATGCGGACAAAATCAGACATAAGAAGACGCAGACTCTTCGCATCGGGGGCCTTTCCTTAAGGTTGCTCCTCCAGCTTAAGAAAGAACCTTAAACCGAGACAAGTTTTTAAGGCAAAACCGCATGGGACCAAACACTTAGTCCAGATTTTGTCCGCAAGAAAATCCTCCCCTAGGACCAAGGTGGGGCTTTCGCAAAGCGCATAAACTCTTTGTAAATAGTTTTTGTTTGAAATTGGCGGACAAAAGAATCCATAATTTTTTTATGGAAGATAAAAAACCGCTCATATGTATTGTAGATGATGATTTCGACCACAGCGAAGCCATGAGTGATTTCTTGAAATACCAGAATTTCCAGGTGGTGCTGTTTCCTTCTCCCAAAGAATTCATCAACCGGAAAACGGAGCTGAACACCTATGACCTGGTGATTTCGGATATTAATATGCCTGGGATGTCGGGTTTTGACCTCTGCCGCTGGATCCGCGCCACGCCAACCCCGGTGCGTCTCCCCGTGATCCTGATCACAGGAAGCGACCCGACCCTGGATAAGGCCCTAGGCGTCGAAGCGGGAGCGGACGAATTTATCGGCAAACCCTTTTCCATCCGTCTTTTAATTGCCAAAATCCGGTCCTTATTGGAGATCCGGGAAAAAGAAATCCAAAGACTTCAGGAACTGGAGACTTCCAAGGGACTGAACGCGGAACTGGAACGTTTTGTCTCACCCAATATCGCCAGCCGCCTTAACAAAGACAGCCGCCAGGGCATTTTGCAGCCCCACCGCGCCGAAGTCACCGTGTTCTTTGTCGATCTCCGTCGTTTCACGGCGTTCTCGGAAAAAGCCGAGCCCGAGGAGGTTCTGGAAGTTCTTCACCGTTATTACACCGCCGTGGGGACGGCCGCGATCAAATACAAAGGCACCCTCAGCCACTTGGCTGGCGACGGGATCATGGTCTTTTTCAATGATCCGGAACCTCTTCCCGACCACCGGGACATGGCGGTTCGCATGGCTTTGGAAGCGCGCGAAGCCTTGCAGGCTCAAAAAAAGGTGTGGGATGAAAGACAGTATGACATTGATTTCGGCATGGGTCTCAGTGAAGGTTTTGCCACGATCGGAGGAATTGGCTTTGACAGTTTTTCCCAGTACACGGTGATTGGTCCCGTCAGTAACTTTGCCTCTAGACTCAGCGATCTTGCGGTGGAAGGGCAGATTCTTGTCTCCCACCGCTTCCTTTCCCGCATCAAGGCCGAGGCCTTTGATTCCGAGTTGATCGGGGAAATGACTTTGAAAGGCATTGAGAAATCCGTGTCCATTCATAACATCCTGTCACTGAAAACTGAGTCCGCCCTCCTGGTCCACACAAAGGGCCTTTAAGGCGCTAAAAGCGGTTTTATCCAATTCCTGGAAGTGGTGCAGCTGCATTTGCTGAAGGGCCTCTTTTGCGCCCGTTCCTTGAGACTGGGGGTTGGCCATCGCCAAGTAACAGAAGCGGTCGGCGACAGCCACGATCTTCGCTAAGGGATGAATTTTCTCAGAAGAGATCTGCCGCGGATAACCCCGACCCGTGCAGTCCTCGTGGTGCTCATAAACAGCTTGGAGAATGTCCTCGGAAAGACCTTTTAATTCCAAAAGAATATCCTTGCTGCGGCGGGAGTGGCTTTCGACTTGTTTTCTCTCATCCAAGCTCAAGGACGGACGCCCTTTCGTGAGAAGGCTTGCGGGAATTTCTTTCTCCCCGATATCGTGGAAAAGCCCAATGACTCCGAGCTTAAATAAAGTCGATTGGGCCGTCCACCCCATCCTTCGCCCGATCATGACGCTGTAAAGACTGACGCCCAAACTATGGGCATAAAGCCAGTCGGCATGAGTGTTCAGGATCTCCAGGACTTCAAGGTAACTGTGATTCTCCGTAACCACGGAGAGGATCAGATCCAGGCAGTCGGCGGCCTGTTTGAAGGCCTTCCCGTTGATTCCATTCACAAAAGCATTTTCAAGGATCAACTCCGTCGTGTAACGCAGAAACCGCAGTTTTTTCTCGGTAGCGATCTGGGAGCTGTTTTTCAGCAGGTGCGACAGATTCACGCTAAAGCCGACCAGACGGCAAAAGTCTTCTTTTTTCGCGTAAACATAGGAAAGCCCCTTTGATTTGTAGTTTTCCACTCTCTCAGAGGGGATCTGGTCCCCCTTATGGGCCACGCGAACATATTTTGAGTCGGAGAGTTTAATATAAACATTGATCTGAACACCGGTGCTGGAGACAAAATCCTCGATCGGAATACGGCAAAAGAGCGCTCCCGGGTCCTCCGGTTGCGCCGGCAAAGAGCCGGGCCGAAGCAGGCGGTCCACGGATTTAAGAATTCCCTGGTAGCTGAAGGGCTTGGTGAAAAAATCATCCGCCCCGAGCTCATAGGCCTTTTGGGTTTCTAAAATCTGCGTGAACCCAGTGACAAGAATGACCGGAAGCGATTTTCGCCGGGCCTTGAGCCAGACCAGCAGTTCAAGGCCATTGACCACCGGCATCTGAAGATCGGAAATCACCAAATCAAAAATTTGGGAGGACAGATGGTCCTGGGCCACCTTGCCATTTTCTGCCTCGGTGATATGGTGGCCTCCCTGGTTCAGGATGGCTTTGAGGGCCCCTCTGATCTCTGAGTCATCATCTACAATCAGAATTCGAAACACTTCCAACACCTCCACGTGTTCCAGAGGTTATGAACTCATTGCTTCTTTAATGATGATATAAATAAATGATATTTATCAACAAAATATCAATTACTGCGGCAGGCAAATTGCGCCCCAAGCCTTTGTAAATCCTGGACGTCTTACAATCCCCAGATTCCGATCAGGAGAAAAACGGTCAGGGACTTAATCAAAGTAATGACAAAAATATCTTTATAAGAATCCCGGTGAGTCAGGCCGCAAATTGCCAGCAAAGTAATCACCGCGCCGTTATGGGGAAGGGTGTCCATCCCCCCGGAGGCCATTGAGGCCACGCGGTGAAGAAGTTCCGGACTCACGTTCGCTCTTTGGGCCCATTCCAGATAGTTTTTCCCGAAGGCTTCAAGCGCAATACTCATCCCTCCGGAGGCAGAACCCGTGATCCCGGCAAGAACATTCACCGTCAAAGCTTCTGATAACAAAGGGCTTCCGCCTCCTTGAATGGACATCAGGGCATTGGCGATCGTCTGGAACCCGGGAAGAAGCTTAATCACATTCCCAAACCCCACTTCTGAAGCCGTGTTCATAATCGCCAGAAGCGAGCCTATAACCCCCGCGTTGAGAGCTTTGGACCACTTCCCTTTAAGACGGATTGGATTTAATGCCAACGCCAAGACGATCCCTAAGGTCAGGGCAATCATCAAGGCCCAGTTATTCATGGTGCCGGTAATGCCTTTGGGGTCCATTTTGTAGGGTGCCTCGCTCGCCCACGAGGCGATGTCCCAATGGGGGAAGACAAATTTCTGAAGCAAAAGAGTCACCACTAAAACACAGAGCAAGGGTAAAACCGCCAAAGGTAAGGAGGGCAGGTTTGTGAACCTCTGGGCCTCGGGCTCATTGACCGTGTGCACTCCGTAACCCTCTCCTGCCTGGGTCGCTTGATTGCGCCGCCACTGAAGGTAAAACACCCCCGAAATCCCGATGATGAGAGCTCCTACAATGCCAAAAACGGGAGCGGCGTAGAGGTCTGTATTAAAGAATTTCATCGGAATGGAGTTTTGAATCTGGGGAGTTCCCGGCAAGGAATCCATGGTGAAAGTAAAAGCGCCCAAGGCAATCACACCGGGTAAAAGACGTTTCGGAATCCCGGCCTCCTTAAAAAGAGAGGCCGCAAAAGGATAGACAGCAAAGGAAACCACAAAAAGGCTCACGCCCCCGTAGGTCAAAATGGCGCAGGACAAAACCACCGCCAAAATCGCCTGCCGGGCACCCAATCGTTGCACCACGGCTTTGGCGATGGCTTGGGCCGAGCCGGTTTCCTCCATGACTTTACCGAAAACAGCTCCGAGCAAAAAGAAGGGGAAGTAGATTTTCACATAATTGGCCAGGCTCGGGAGAAAAACCTCCGTGAAGGTCGGCATGACTGAAAAACCTGAGAGGCTTGCCGCCAGAAGAGCAAAGACCGGAGCGAAAAAAATAACGGAAAACCCGCGGTACGCCAAAAAAATAAGAAGACCCAAACTTAAGATGATTCCAAAAACTTCAAACATAGACATTTTTTAATAGAGACAACGGGGCTTTGTCCAATACAAACCCCGACCCATGAATGCCCTGTGTTGAGTCAAAAACTTTCATGTTCGGGCAAAATAAAAAAATCCGTTGAAGTTTTTGCCCGAACGTAGCCAAATAGCCCGGTTGTGAGGTGCATATGAAAAAAGCTGTTGTAACAGGCGCTGCCAGCGGTATCGGACGCGACATCGCCCTTCATTTACTGTCCCAAGGATTCCAAGTGGTCGGCTGGGATTTAAAAGTTCCCGGAACCCCCGATCAGTTTCCCATCGTCGCCTGCGATGTCAGCTCCGAGAGTAGCGTGCAACAGGCCTATCAAAAAACGGTGGGACATTTGGGAGGAGCTCCCAATGTTCTTGTGAACAATGCCGGGCTTCAATTTTTGTCTCCCATTGAGGAGTTCCCCACGGAGAAATGGAACCAACTCGTGGGTGTCATGCTGACAGGGTCTTTCCTTTGCATGAAAGCCTTCATCCCCGGTATGAAAAAGCAGCAATTCGGCCGCATCGTCAATATCTCTTCCATCCACGGCAAATTGGCCAGTCCATATAAATCCGCTTATGTCGCGGCAAAACATGGCGTGATCGGCTTGGCAAAAGTGGCCGCCATTGAAACCGCCCCTTTTGGCATCACCGTGAATTCCATCTGCCCGGGGTTTGTGGACACTCCTTTGATGCGTAAACAAGTCGCATCCCAGGCGCAGCTGAATAATATTTCTGAAGAAGAAGTGATTAATAAGATCATGCTCCTGCCTCAGGATATTAAGAAGTTCACCACCACGACCCAGATCGCGGACTTGGTGCTTTTCCTTTGCTCAGACTCGGCCTCCACCATCACCGGGGAGGCCTACAGCATGTCTGGCGGCTGGGGAATGGGGCAATAGCTCCCACCTCCGGGCTCGGAGTGACACTAAAATCATAAAAAAGTAACGGCATAAGGTTTGCTTCCTCCGAATCGCGAATAGGGGGAACAAACAAAATGCACCACTTAAAGAGACTTTTTAAAATTCTCATCATCGCGGCCAGCGTCACTACGCAGGCCGCCAACGCAAATCCCGTCGAAAAAACCACGGTCTCACTAAAAAGAACCGCGGAATCAGGCCTGCAACTCTCTGAATCCTTAAGTAAGAATATTTTCCGGCAAGACTCCGTTCAAGTACCGTATACGGTGCAAGAACCCTACTCGACCACCGAACAGTACACCGTCACCGTGCCCTACGAAGACACGGAAACCTACTACGAAGACGTACCCTACCAAGACCAAGAAACTTACACGGACTATGAATACTGCTGCGAGGAAAGAGTCCATCATGAACGCATCTGTCGTGACAAGTATGACTGCCATATTGTCCCTGGCAGAGGTCCCGATGGAGGCCCTCGTCGTGAATGCACCTCCTCTCCGGAGTGTGAAACCATCCCCAGACGGATCCAGGAATGTGGCAATGTCCCTGTGCTAAAAACCCGCTGGGTCACCCGCTACCGACAGGAACTCCGCACCCGCTCCGTGACCAGGTACCGGGAGGAAAGCCGCACCCGCACCGTCACCAAATACCGCGACAAACAAGTGTGCTGCAAAACGGAGATCCAGACGGTCTTTGACCACCAGTTCCGTCTTCCTGTGACTCTCCAATTCCCAGCGGAAACGGCCTTATTAAATACCGAACAGGAAAATTTCCTTCTGCAGCTGACCGGCAGCGAATCCGCTCCTGCCGTGGTTTTAAGTCCCACCACCAGTATTTTCGCATACTCCATCGCCCGCCAGGAAATGCATGGGGGCGCCCTCGTCGTGGAATTGCAACGAGAGCCCCTGTACAACAAGGAGCAATTGGGTTTAAGCACCCTCAAAGGTCTCCGTCTGCAACAAACAAAGACCGGCGCGGTTCTTCGTTTTACGGATGAAGGGCTGCGTCCCCGCGTGACGTCCGTTTATAGCTATCAAATCCATGAGGCGGGAAGCGCTGAGATCCTGGATCAAGGCTCGCTTTCATCAGCGCAGCAAGCGTTGGTTGAAATTCCGACCGCCGTGGTTCTGGAAGAAAATAAAACCTACCAGGTCGACCTCCGCCTGCAGCGCCAGGGCCTGCCCTTGGCGGCCGACATTGATGTGGTGCTTTCTGCCACTCAGAAAATCTCCTCTCTGCGGGACCCTGCCGTCTATACGGATAAAAATCTGATCAACACTTTCGAAATCCGTGGTGAAAAAGACCAAGCCCGCCTGTTCTTCCGGGATCAAACCCCCCTTGATGAAGGCGTGCAAACCCGTTACCGCCTTGAAGTTCTTCTCGGAGGGACCAAAGGGAAGGTCATTTCCGCCAAAGACTTTGCCCGCGAAGAAATGCCCACAACGACTAAAAGCTTCTACCGCTTGCGGCTCGGGGCTGACCTGGGGGTTCCGGCACAGACGTTAAAAGAGAAAGTCCGCGCCGGAAGCGAAGTCAGCATTCGCGTGACAGTGTCTCGTCAACACGCGGGTTTAAACGAAGGACAACCCGTCGCACTGGTCCTATCCGAGACCTTCACCATTCATCAGGAATAGTTTTTAAAGATGTCATTTTTCAGCGGAAGGGGGAAGCCGTGTCGCCAATGAGAATTTTTCTCGTCAGTTTAAGTCTAATAATCAGTTCTCAGGGATTCGCAGAGAGCGTCTCCCTTCCGCTGAAAACAGTTAAAAAACCAGCCTCGGATCTGATCTCCTCCGGGACCCTCTTGGATGCGGGCGAGGCCGCAAGTCTTGCGTCCCGGGGCCAGGACCTCAGCCTTCTGGATCCTCAGGAAAATAAAATGTGGCAGAACCGCAAGTACCCCGTCATCGATGCCACCCTTCCTCAGGAGAAGGCCGTGGTCTATCAGTCCACTGAGGCGCAGCTTCCGTTTACCTTCATGGCCCGGGTCCAATCCGCAGCCAACCCGCAACTGTTTTACCGCCTGAGCCTGAGCCGCATGACCCACACCACCTTAATGCGCGCGGCTCTCCTCAAAAAACTCGGCTACTTCGTGCCGACGCCCCAGTACTCAAAATCCCTGCGGGTGTTTTTTCAGAATGAAACTGAAAAAAGCGATTTCTTAAAAATAGCGCAAGAAACCATGATCTCCGACTTCGAAAGCCGGTCGTGGATCAGCGAAAACAATCCGCAAAATCACTCCCTGGTTTTTTCCGATGCCGTGCTGGAACCCGCCACCAGCGACTACTTTGATATTCAGTGGGGATATGCGCCGGATCCCAACGATCCGGCCCAGGTCTCGGTGGTCCAGAGATTTTCCCGTTACCGTGCCTACCGGGCCCTGATCGTGCCTTTTGCCCTCGTGGATCTTCCTGAAAGCGTGAACCGTTTTTCGCCCAAGTTCGGCTCGGTCCTCTCAAGCCACGTTGTTCTCACCCACCCCGCCGCCGAATCCTTCTCGGCCTGCACTTATGAAGACGCGCGATGGCTGTTACGCCGGTTAAATGAATTCTCGGAACAGGACTTCCGGGAGATCGTTCAAGCCGGCGCCTTCCCCGAAGAACTCCAACCCTTGATCTACGCCAAACTCCTTCATCGCGCGAATAACGCCATGGAGTTGTTCGCGCTGTCCAAGCCCTGGAAACTGCCTGATCTGAAAATCAACTCTCCTTCGGGCCTGGTTAAAAACGGCAAAGTCACCCGCGAATTGGTGCCGGGTTATCCCCAGCGTTTTGCCCACGGCGACCGCGAAAGCCCTTTCAAGGACGGGGACTTTGAACGCTACCTGGGGATTCGTGGCCGAACGGCCGCCATCGCCACGGCCCTGAGTTACCTGAACCAGAAGCTGGATTTCCTGAGCGTGGGAGATCTTGCCAACACCCGTCGCCTGGACATTCAAAAAAAGGTCATTGAGCATATCACAGACCACCCGGACCAGCCGCTTTACCAGAGCGTCGAGACCTGGGGTGGGCCGGTGGGAGGCTTTAACCTGGCCGCCACCCGCAATGTCAGCACGGGAACCTACTATGGCAGCTCCGCCGCCATCCAACTGGTGGACAACGTCTCGGTCGCCGCCCGTTTGGGGTACTTTATGGCTCTGGACGGGGTGCCGAAGATCACGCCCATCGGCGGCGCCAATATAATGATCCAAAGGGATTATACCCACGTGCGACCCCTTCTTTCCATCACCGAGGGCACGAAGGTCTCGTGGAAGGACCTCATTCTTCCGAAATTCATGAGAACCCTTGCCCAGGTTTTGAAACAGCAAAAGACCGCCGATGGGAAATACTCCGTCGATGCCTTCCTTTCGGACCTGCGCGAAGGAGAGGTCTTCACCATCACGGACTCCGTGACGTTGGCGGGATACGCCCAGATCAGCTCCTCCATCGATGTTCTTCTTGGCATCACGCCCTTGAATTTTATGAACACCGTCAGTGCCGGAGTGGATGGCTCCCGGGTGATCTTACGGCAAACGAGCTTTCTGAGGACCGCACAGGGACTTCAGGTTTTTGTGCGCGAGCAGAACAACAAGATTTTCGGTCTTACTCTGGATGTGAACTATTTTCTTAACATCCTCAATATCCGCGCGAGCACAAATCTCATGGACCTGCACACGGACACCTTCGTGATTGATTACAATCCCGCCCTCAGTGAAAATATGGAAGAAGGCGCCGGTGAAGCGGGTTTTGTCAAAGACTTTACTGAAACGCGGGAGAATCTGCGCCCCGCCCTGATGAGCCTCTTTCGCGGAAACGACACCGAAATTCTGTATTCCCGTTTTAAATACAAAAAATTTGAAATCACGCACAAGCTCAAGACCAAAGAACTCCGCAGCAAATTTCTGGCCTTGCGGGTGAACTCCTTCAAAGAGGACCACCTGCTTAAAATCCTCTACCCGCGCAACCCCGAGGCCCCGGAGTTGGATCCCAAGGACGAAGAAGTGGTTCTTTTTTCGAACAAACGGGGAAAGCTCGTGGGCCGGGATCTTTTAGGATTTGCCACGGACTGGATCCAAGCCATTCTCGACTATAAATTTCGCGGCAACCACGCGGATCTGGCCATCTCAGATGACCCGAACCCCGCCAATACCCCCTTCGGGAAGGCCTACTGGAGAATCGTCAACGCGGAAGCCGACCTGAGCCCTCATGGGGAACAGTATCCCAGCGTCGCCCTCCTTCAACACGTGTGGGGAGGCTGGCATCTGGAGTCGCAAAAATTTCTTAAACTGCTGCAGGAAATCCAGGCGGATTTTAAAAAGACTCCTCTGGCGAACTACCGTCTGATTGAACCCGAAGCCTTTGCCAATACCAAAGCCATCAATTTTTACCGCATCACGGCCCAGCTCTCGGTTTTGCCCGGAGGTTTGGATAAAATCCGAGATCTCTTAACCCAACCCCAGAGCCGGTCAAGGGATAAAGATCTTTTTGCGGATCTCCTGCGCATCCTTGGCGATGGCGACAAAAGCGACGGGCTTAAAGTCTACAATCAGGAGTGCAAACGCACGGCTCCCCGCCATGATTGGCGCCGCGAACCCGCCGCCACTCCCGAAACCCGGTGGAACGGGAATCGCTACGAGTGCCTCTCTGAGTGGACAAAAACGCTGATGCGGCTGGGGAACGACTATCCCTCCGACAAAGCCGGCCAGATCCAGTGGGTGACAAAGGTTCTGGAAATACTGGATGAGAAACTCCCCTTGCCGAAGCTGCTGAAATTCCTCGAAGAAGAAAATTATATTTTTGTCGTGCGCATCAATGGTTTTCGCGAAGGCGATGAAGACGGGGACCTTGAATATTTCTCCAACAGTCTTGGCAATCCCCGCTCCGACATCGAATACGCGAATGGCTTGATTTCCATGTACGCCAATAAAACCCGAATATCTCCGATTGAACTCGATCGATCCCAGGCAGGTTTCCGATGAATATCCGACCTTATTTACCCCTTCTCCTTTTGCTCAGCTCTTTCACCCACGCGGCAGGAGGGGATTTATTTGAGTCCAACCAATGGGGCCTTCACAATGAAGGCCTTGAGCAGAATATCGACTTGGATCCGATGCACACCTACCGGATCCCGGCGCGACGAGGGGAAGACATCCACCTGCCCGCGCCCGTGGCATCCTCCAAGAAAGTCCTGGTGGCGGTCCTTGATACCGGAGTCCAAAAGAACCATCCGGACCTCATAAGCGTTCTTCATCGCAATCCCTCGGAGTGCGCAGCCCTTAAAAAATTTGAGGCCTGTCTGAAGGACAAGGACCGCAAAGCTTGCGAGGAAAAATGGTTTGACCTGCGCAACCCCGAGGTGGATCAGGATCACAACGGATATCCTTTGGACTGCCAGGGCTGGAGTCTTCTCGGCGGAAAAAATGCCGCGAATATTTTGGGCCGTCCCGACTTCGACGATGACCAGGGGCATGGAACTCACGTTGCCGGGATCATTGCCGCCGCCGCCAATAACGGTGTGGGAATCCGCGGGGTCAGCAATCACGTTGAAATTCTGCCGGTCCAGGTTCTGGGGGAAAAACCCTCAGAACCCATGAAGCCATATTCCGTGGATCTTTCCCCCGGAGAGAATTTGCGCGGCCCGCCCCGCAGTCTTGGCGACAGTGTGGCTCGCGGGGTGCTGTACGCCATTCACTCAGGAGCGCAGGTCATTAGCTTTTCCATGGGATGGCCAGCGGGACAGGATTCCCAACTGATGCGGGATGTGATTGCGGAGGCCCAGCGCCGCGGGATTCTCATTGTGGCCGCCGCGGGCAACGACTCCACCCGCGCTTTGCTCCGCCCTTGCAGCTACCCAGGGGTGATTTGTGTTGGAGCCACGGGGCCTGATGGGGCCTTGGCTCACTTTTCGAATTTCGGCAGTGGGGTTGAAATCGCGGCCCCCGGCGTGAATATCCTCAGTACTTACCCTGAAAGCCTGAGGCCTGTGCGTTTTCGCTCCACTCTGGGTTATGAATATCTTTCGGGAACATCCCAAGCCACCCCTTTTGTCACCGGGGCCATCGCGGAGCTTTTGGCCCGCGGGGTGCCCTCCGCCGAAGTTCTCCCCCGCTTGATCCTCGGCGCCCGCCCTCTTTTAAGCAACCTCACTCTGGAAGAGAACCGGGTCCGTTCTTCGCCGCCTACTGCTGGCGACCCCGCGACGCCGAAGTATCTTCTAGCAGGGCAGCTGGATGTGGCAAACGCCCTGGGTGTGGCCCCGCAGCCTTTGATTGTTCCCGCGACAAAAGAAAAAATCGAAATCCAGTGGAACCGCCGGACCACGAATATCGACGTTGAAGTGCAATTGATCAACCGCTGGAGGCCTGTTGACAGCTCCCAGGTGAAAATCGAATTTTACTTTGCTAAACCTGACCGGGACGCCGTGCGGCCCGTGGTTCTTGCCGTGAATCCCAAACAAAGTTATGCCACCACCTGGGGCCCCAATGAAATCAGGACCTTCACTGTCCGTTTGCAAACAGATCCCCGCATGCCCGGAGAGCTGGATCTCATCGGGCAAGTGACTTTGCCTCAGGGCTCCCCGCGCCGTTTTATTCTGGATGTGGATATCACTGTTCCAGTGACACCTGAACTGAGAGACGCCGATGTGCAAGTGCTGCCTCTGCATGGGCTTCCTCAGGAGCGTTTGTCCTTCCTTCCCATCGATGAAAACCTGGATGGACGTCCCGAGGGTCGTGACTACATCGCTTACACTGAGGAGGGCGCCGTCCGCCGGCTCTGGTTGCTCCGGCAGGAAGGGGGCAAATACCAAGTGCAACAAGGCAGCGAGATTAAACTCGAGGGAGACTCAGAAAACCTGAGACAACAGGTGGCGGCGCGCCTTGATTGGGATTTGGATGGACGAAGCGAATATGTTTTGGGCTACCTGGAAGAGAACGAAGAGGAAGAGACCAAGACCAATATGCAGTTTTTCATCTTCGACCGCGATCTGCGCCTTATTAAAAAGTTCCGGTACGAGAGCGGTAAAGCTCTTATTCCTTATCAGATTTACTGGCATACAAGTCACGGGCGGAAGTTTCCGGCTTGGGTCGGCGGCGGCAAAGACCCCCAGAAAAAACCCGGGCTCAGGGACCGCTGGGAAAACCCGGAGCAGATTGAAGCCAATAGGACGCGTTTTTATTACCTCGAAAACGAGTCCGTTTTGCGCAGCCTGGAAGACTACAACGGGTTTAAGTTTGTCGATGTTCTCGAACCCCGTCCCGACCAACTCCAGCGCGGTGCCGTCCCGGTTTTACTGGCGAAAAATCTGGGGACTGAGACAAAATCATCCTATTTGTATAAATTCGCCGTGGCCGAAGTCTTCGAGGGAAAGGTCCTGAACTTTTCCGAACTCGGAGGGCTGAGCGAAAATGGACGCTATCGTAATATCTTTGAAACCCGGGTGGACCGGGTATTTTCCACCGACGTCGACAATCGCCTCTACAGCGGAAATTTCTGGTTTGGGGAAGGATTGATCCGGGAACAACGGCTCTCGCTTTTCGATAACCGGAGTCTTCAGGTGAGAGATCAAAGGCTTGCGGCCCAGAACACGCAGACAGATTCCGCTCTCTGGGTGCGCGCCGCCTTCAGCGGCGGGCGGCGCAACGGGGCCTTCGTTCTCACCAACAGTGAAATTCAGTATCATGATCTCGATCAGCAACACGTCGTCTCCCATAGCATGGAACGCTACACGTTTTATCCTGATCTGCTCATGACGAACCTATATTTCCCTGTAACCTTGGGTGACTCCCGCAATCCCTCGGCGCGCCTGCCGGCGCTCTTTGTCACGGAAAAATCGGGGCTCCAACGCGGGGTCAAAATGTTGGTCCCGGTTTTTGCAAAGGATTCAAAAGTCATTGAAGTGGTGTCACCCGCACGCTTGAGGTTCAACTCCGTTGGTTGCCGCCCCATGGAAACACCCGTTTTTGTCGGCGGTTCCATCGGACATGCCCTGGACTACAACTGCAAGGACACTATTTTAAGGATACCACTCAACTATTAAAGGGAGGAAACGAGTGAAAAAACAAATCTTATCATCCATGATGGCCTCAGTGCTGCTCGGTCTTAGTGCCTGCGGCGGCGGGGGCGGCCGCAGTTCCTATGTTCTCTACAGCCCGTATGAGACTGTCTACGGAGACCTGTGCGCAACCCAGGAGCCCACACCGGGCTGCACCTTCTATAGAAACAACGGGCAACGGATTGCAGTCACCGAAGACACCGACTACGGCAAGACGGGGCATGGCTCCGATGATATGTGGTATGTGAAATTCGACTCTTACGGAAATGCCGCGGTTTATGATCAGTATGGGCATTACCAGTACTCTGCCCGCTCCAAAGACTTTGCGGGTTATGTCGGTGGCACCACAATTGGCGTCGGCGTGACCGGACTCTATTGGGAGGATGTGGCCAATGGAACTTACTGGCTTGGCAAAAACGGCGTTCTTTATAGCGCCAACTACGGGGAGGGCAATTATGGGCAAGCCATCAATGATAAATCCTCTTCAAAAGCCTCTGACTCCAACTTTGCGGCGCTTAAGTCGGATGCAAATAAAAAGCTCGTCAATCTGGCCTCGCAAAAGCTGATGAAAGAATACGGATTCCAGAAAGACAAAGCCGTTGCCGTGGCTTCCGCTTTGAATTCGTGGGCCGTGGCGGCCGCGGAGCGGGGCCAGACCACTCCCAAGGATATGGATAAAACCTTTAAATCCGTCTTCGGCGTCAAATTCGCCGATGCCTTAGCGGCGGTCAAAGATCTGCAGGCCGGCAATAAAGCGGGCATGGCGGAAATGACCAACCGTTCAGCGGCGGCCCTGGGCTTAAAACCCCATGAAGCGCAAAAATTCATCAAAGGAATGTATCGAAAATCCCTGGCCAGCTGGGGTTACGACGTCGACAAAGTGAGTTGGTAACTTAAGCACCCCCGCTTTGGGCGAAGGCCGGGACCAAGACCGACCGGGCCCGGAGCGGGGACAAATCCGTGCTATTTCTCTTTGGTAAATAACCACAGACAAAATTATTTCTAACCCTTGTCTCATTCTGGGATCCAGGTAAATTTTTTTTAAATAAGATACGTGCTCTAACCGATAAATAAGGTATGAACGCGCAGAGCTGTTTGATCAAATGGAGACCCCTTACGGGCTTTTGTTCCAGCAGAGACAAGAATTTTTTTTCGATTCTTGTAATTTCCGTTTTATTGTCGATCTTTTGTCCTATGGTCAGCATGGCCGCCTCTGGCATCACCTACACCGGTCGTATTTACGATAGTAATAATTCTCCGATCACTTCTACGAACGTCCGGTTTATTATCACCATCTACGACTCCTTGGGAAAATGTTGGCTCTACACCGAGCAACGGCAACTGGATCTTTCCCAAAGTGGCGGGACCTTTTCTTTTGACATCGGCGCCAGTGATTCAAGCCTGGTCTCAGGGTCCGCGGTCTTCAACAATCATTTAAGCCCGAATGGTGTTAAAAACATGACGGATGTTTTTAACAATAATAAATCCTTTGATGGACTTGGCTACGATAACGGCTGTAACAATACCTTTACGCCCAATCCTTCGGATCTCACGGTTGGACGCTACTTGGCGATTTACTTTAATGTGGATGGAGGACTGAATCAGGCCCTTCCCCTTCTCAAAATCAACCCCGTTCCCTCGGCCCTCACCGTTGCAGGCTACGGCACCGGAGAGTTGCTGAAGATCGACAGCTCCGTCAATCCCTCTTTGAATGGCAATCCCAACAATGGCCTGGGTCAAACCCAGTACGACGAGTTCTGGCGCTTGGTGAAAAACCCTCTTTCAGCTTACTTGCCCACCTCGGGGGATGTGACTCTTGTTTCTGGCAATAATAAAATCACAACCATCTTGGGTCAGGCTCTGCCAGCAGGCCCGGCCACCAATGGCCAGGTTCTGGTTTCGAATGGCACAGCTTGGGTCTTGCAATCCATAAGCTCAGGCTCAGTCAGCAGTGTCTCTGCCAATGCGCCCTTAAGCGTGGGGGGCACGGCTTCAGCTCCAGTGATCAGTCTTCCTGCGGCCACTACGTCCGTGGATGGGTATTTAAAATCTGCGGACTGGAATACTTTTAATGGCAAGCAGTCGTCCTCTTTGGTGAGTGGCAAAGTATGGATCGGCAATGGCTCGGGCCTTGCGGAAGCGCAAAGCCTTTCGGGCGATGCGGCTTTAGCTGCGAATGGGGCTTTGACTCTCGCGACCACGACCACCGCCGCAACGAAAGGAACCGCGCAGAACGTTCCGCAAATCACTTACGATGCCAAGGGAAGAATCACTTCTGTGACGGAAGTGGCGATTGATGACAATACCAAGCTTGCGAAAAGTGGCGGCACGATGACAGGCCCCATTGCCATGGGCGCTCAGGATCTCACCAATACTGGCAATATCACCATGGCTGCGAACAAGTACCTAGGCCTTTCTGCCAATAGCACGGATGGGACCGTGGCTGGGCAAATGTGGTATGACTCTGGCATTATCAAATACTTTGATGGAACTACCGTGAAGTCTCTGGGAGTGGCAGGCGCTGGGATTACCAACTTTAACGGCTCAAGCGTCGCCTCGCAAACTCTGGCCGTTCCTGGCACGAGCGGCACAGCTCCGAATTGGTCCACCAATACGGGCACAGGCGTTCATACTCTGAATATCCCCATGGCCTCCACTGCCACAGTCACAGCCGGTCTTCTTTCTAAAACGGATTACGACCGTATCGGCAAGGCCGAAAGCCTCAACGGCAAGGCCTTTGATACGACTGCGGCCTCCACCATGGGGCAGATTTTGTACTTTGATTCCGCGGCCGACAAATGGAAAGTCTCCACGGCCGCTGCTCCGACGGATGGGCAAGTCATGAAGTGGAACAATACTTCAAAAGCTTGGGAACCCGGCAATGATTCCGCCGGATGGACCGCCGTGGATGCTTCTTATGCCGCTAAAGGCATTGTGCAATTCCAAACCGATGCTGCTACCTCGGGCATCAATGTGGCCTCAGGGGTCGCCACCGTGGTTCGCACAACGACTGGCCAAAATAGCACCATTCTCTCTTTAGATGGCTCAGGTATTGCCAATATGTACGCGGCCGGCATTAAAGGGGCCACTTCTGGCACGGTGACTCTGCAAGCTCCCACGACAACGGCCAACTACTCGCTCACGTTTCCGAATGTGGCGCCCGCGGCGGGACAATCCCTGCAATCCGATGCTTCGGGGAATTTATCCTGGGCCAGCGCTCTGACAAGCATTAATAATTCCGCCAGCCTCACCTCCAATAATATCTGGGTGGGGAATGCGTCCAATAAAGCCGTGGAAACAGCTGCGAGTTCTCTTTTGATTATGAAGGGCGGCCAAAGCGGAGCCACCTCTTTAGGCACCACCGACGCCAACGCCCTTTCCTTTTTAACCAATAACAGCACCCGCATGACTCTCACCTCCGCCGGCAACGTGGGTATTGGCACAAGCTCCCCGGATGCAGGCTTGGATCTGGCCACCGGAGGACAATTATGGATCCGGCAAGGCACTGGAGGAGCTCTGGCAGCCACTGCGGGCAATGGTTTAAAATTGGAGTCCACAACCTCTGGAGCCGTCATTCAGGCCTATGACTATGGCACTTCCTCCACCAAATCCCTCTCCATCCAAGGGGCCGGCGGGTACTTGGGCGTGGGCACCCTGAACCCCGGCGCGCAACTAGAGGTCAGTAAATCCCTCACCGCCGATGGAAGCGTGTCGAAAATCACACTGAGCGGCTCCTCGGCCAATGTCGTTGCCAAGGGTCTGGAGGTCAGTGCCACCTATAGCGGAACCTCGTCCTCTTTGTACGGGATGGACATTTTGGCCAACAAGTCCGATACCGGGGTGAACGCCGTTTACGGCATCAACGTCAAAGCCCAACACAACCGCACCAGCGGCGGTACAGCCGCCATCCACTACGGAGGTAAGTTTGTTTTAACAGGGCCTGCGGCGGCATCCACAGCCACCGGCCTCACCTACTACGGAATTTATGGCGAAGCCAATGGCGCCACCTCGGGTGAAACCTCCACGGTCTATGGGGTTTACGCCAAGGCGGTGGGGCCTTCGACCGTGATTGGATTTAAATCCGATGTCAGCGGTGGCAGCACCAATTATGCCGGGATCTTCACCGGAGGGAATGTGGGGGTCGCCACCCAAACCCCCGCCACCGCCTTGGATGTCTCAGGGGTCACCCGCAGCACCGGCGTGGATTTGAACAGCACCTATGGCGGAAGCCAGGTCTCCGTGCGCGCGCCAGCGGCTTTTACCAGCTACACTTTGACCCTTCCCACCAGCGCTGGCAGCGCCAATCAGGTTCTGGCCACCGATGGCAGCGGCACTCTGTCTTGGCTCAGCGCTTTGACGGCGGTCAGTAACTCCGCCAGTCTCACTTCCAACAGCATCTGGGTGGGAAATGCGTCGAATATCGCCACCGCCACGGCTCCTTCCACCCTCTTTGTGATGAAGGGGGGTCAAACGGGGGCTGTCAGCTTAGGCACCACCGACGCCACGGATCTGAGTCTTTTAACGAATAACAGTGCGAAGGTCACCGTCGCTTCCGGTGGCAATGTCGGTATTGGAACCACCGCTCCAGACACCACTCTTCATGTCTACAGCACCCAAAGCAGCGCCACCCTGGCTCCCAACCAAGCCGGCCTCATCATTGAAGGAGAGGGAACCAGTTTTGGGGGCCGTATTGCCACCCGGGTCTACTCCGACACCGAATCTCCCATCTTTTTGGGCTACCGCGCTCTGGGGACGAAGGCGGCCCCCACGGCCATTCTCAACGGCAAGGGGCTTTTGACGATTTCAGCCCGGGGTTACGACGGGTCTGCCTGGTCCTCAAAATCAAGCTCTCCCGGAATCACCTTTGAAGCCAGCGAAGGCTGGACCTCCTCCGCGCGAGGATCACGAATTAATTTCTCCACCACAACCAACGGGACCACCTCTTCGCTTGAGAGAATGGTCATTGAAAACAGTGGTGATGTGGCCATTGGCACCAGCACTCCCACCGCCCGCCTGACAGTGAGCACGACGGCCGCCAGCGGAAACATCGCCAGCTTTGTCTCCACCGGGGCCGGCGGCGCTGGTTGCAGTATCGCCTGGAACGGAACCTCTTGTTCTTCCGACGCCCGGCTCAAGGAAAACATTATCTCCGCGGATCCTTTTTTAATGCTTGATGAGTTAATGAAAGTCCGTCCCGTGCATTTTTCCTGGAAAAAAGACCCACAACACCAAAAGCAAACGGGTTTTATCGCCCAAGAACTGGAAAAGATCTTCCCTGAGTTCGTGACCACGGATAGCAACGGCTATAAACAGGTCAACTACGCTCACTTTGTTTCCGTGCTGACGGCCTCCATCCAAGAACTCTTTAAGGTCTCTCAGGCCCACGACCGGGATATCGCCTCCGTGAAAGCGGAAAATGCCCGGCTGAAGGAGCGAGCGGACCGGGCGGAGTCTGAGACCCGCGAGATGAGGGTTTATCTTTGCACCAAAGATCCCGCGGCTCCCTTTTGTAAGAAATAATCCCTAGGGCTCTTCAACGGGGCACTCCCCGACAAACCCCCGAACATTCGTGGTGTTAATGACCTTGGCTCCGTTATGGAGGCAAACCTTGCCTGTCGTGTTAACAAGCGACTGAATCACGGCCCCATAAACGTGAACCGTGCCCTTCACCGCGGAAAGTTCTTCAATCTCATTGGCAATAAAGGTTTTATTGCCGTTCATGGATTCAATCTTGCCGATGCTTTCCGCCCGGACACAGGCATTGCCATTGCTCTGAGTGTAAGAAGCCACCGTCTGCGCGTTTAACTGGAAACTTCCGTTGGTATCGGTGATGGCACCGACATGCGCGGCTTTATCGATCCGCATCGAGCCGCCCGTGCCATTGATAAAACCGATGTCTCCGGTTATTCGCAAATAACTGTTTCCCTGAGTCGATGAAATCGAGGTCACGGCCATTGCGGATTGCACCGTGAGCTTGCCGTTAACGTTGTCGATCAGGAGGTTTCGAACCGCGCCGATGGCATTATTGCCTTTTTTATTTTTTAACACCAGGTCCTGGCTCGCGGGCGTCAGAGTCCAATGGTCCCAGTCCTCGGCCTGTTCATAAATCGCGCACAGACCGATAAAAGGATTTTCCACTTTTAAGCAATAGGAAATAGAGGCCGTGCCACCTTCAGGGACGGGAGCGAGGGTGGTGACTTTGTTGAGGCCATCAAACCTAAAGGGGATGTCTTGGCCATTTGCACTGACTTTCAAGCTGAGAGGATCAATGGAAGTCTTGGATAAGATGAACTCACTCTGTCCGGGGGTTTGTCCTCCCAGGGCCGCCACGGGAGACATCCCGGCGAGAATGTCGTCCTGGGCCAGATCCACAGCAAAGCCCCGGTTCTGGGAGATCATCTCCAGGTAACCGTAACCGAGTTCCTTTCCGAGGGGAACTGGATCCTTCGCATAGAGGAGGCCGGACACCAGCACCGGCTGGCTTCCCTTCAGGAACGCCAAGCGGTTTAACAATCCAAGTGTCGTCACCCCTTCACAATCCCGAATCCGGGCACTTTGTTTCACAGGATCGGTTTCCTCGGGAACTCCTGCCGGGGTGTAGGCACAGATATCCCGGCGATCCGCGATGAAAACCACGCTCAAGGCCGCCGTGTCTCTAAAGAAGCCGGCCCCCTGACTTTCCGTCACGAGTTCCGGAGTGGTGACTCCCCGGTAGAGGGAGAAGACCCCTTCTTCCCCTCCGCCCGAAGTGGAGTCCGCGGGAGCCTGCAGGATTTTCGTTTCTAAGGAGGCCTGAATCTGCTCCCGTGTCAGTTGGGAGGTTTTCAACACCAGAGGTTCCCCCGAAGCTTGATACAACTTTCCCGCCAGTGGCGAGAGCCCCCCGTGGGAGAGCATGACCGCGAAGTTAAAATCGGAGTTGACCGGCAAAGAGGCCGTAAATGACTTAAGCCCTTCAAGGATCTTCGGGCGCACATCACTCATCGAAGAAGAGGTTTCAAGGACAAAAAGAACATCCACAGGTTTCGCCGCGGACGTCACGGGCACTTGAAATGTGTCCGTTGAACAACTGGATTGGGCCTGGGTCTGCACCACCGTCAATCCCAACCCCAGGAATGCAGCCACTGAGAGCATTCCAAAGCGATTTTTAAACACCCGTCCCATAACCACGCCTCCTTTGACGCAAATACCAACGCCTGTCTTATTCATCGAGCAAACAGGACGGGATCTTGAGTGTTTTTCCTAAAGTTTCTTTGAGAAATTCCGAGATCAACAACTTAGAAGATTCATTGATGAAGTCTCATTTATTTAATTTTTCATTTTCCGCAGAACGTTTATCCATTTAAAAAAGTTGATCGAAATAATTTTAAATCCCCTTAAATCGCGCTCCCCAAGGCCATTTCAAGGTCTCCGAGCGCTTCAACGGCATCAATCTGCGATTTCACAGCAGCCGCCTTGGCGCGGTTGAGATCAAGAACCGCATCCAACACTTCGGTATTCGTGATGGCCCCGGCACTCAAGGCGCCTTTGGCTAAACGCACGGCCTCTTCCGCCTTACGCACAGAGCTGATCTTCGCCTGGTAGTTGGTAATATCGTAAGAAAGCCGGCGTTTGGATTCTTCAATTTCAACAGGGGCATTTTGTTCCAGGCGCGCCAGTTTCTCGGCGTTGATTTTTTGAGTCAAAGCCGCCTGCTGCTGGCTGGAATAGCTCTCGCCCCCGTCAAACAAATCCCAGCGCAAGGCCACCCCCAGGGAGTAAGCGGATTTGAAGCGTTCATCGGACTCCCAGATGGAGTGATTGTAGTTGTTATACCAGTCCTGGGCGGCAAAAAGCGAAACCCGGGGATACCAGTGAGCATGACTGGCCTTGGCCAGATCTTCTGACTCCTGCAAGTTTGCCAGTTGCGCGGCCCGGTCTTCACGGGCCTCAATTTGAAACTTCACTTTTGCAAGGTCATAGCGGCTAAAATCCGTGGGCAAGGCCCCTTCCAGGGGTTTGCCGTCGTCAGGAATGCCGATGGCTTCAAAAAGTTTTGCCCTTTGAATCACCACATTGTTCTCGGCCGCCAGCTTATCACTTTTTGCTTCTTCCAACTGGACCTCGAAACGCAAGGTATCGAAACGGGTGGAAAGTCCGCCTCGCACCCGGGCCCGCACATCTCTCATATGACTTTCGAGAGTTTGAATATTTTGCTGAGCCACGTCCACCAAAACCTGGGACCCCAGCGCCCGAAAAAACAAAGTCCGGATGTGTGCGGCAGAGACCTGCTCAGCCCTTAAAAGCCGATGGTCCGCGGATGCCTGCGCACTGCGAGCCGCCGCCACCCGGTGCAGGGTTTGAAAGCCGCTGAAAATCTCCCAATTTGCCCGCACCCCCAGGGAGGTGTAGGGCTGAATCGCCGGAATAACAATATTGTTCCCGCCAAACTCAAGCTCTAATTCCTGGAAACGTTCTTTAAAAAGATGATTGCCCGTCAACTCCAGCCGCGGCCAATAACCCGACCGTGCTTTTGTTTCGTTCCATCGCTGAGCTTCGGCCTCGTAACGAAGCTGCTTCAGTTCATGGGACGAGGCCGAGTTTTCACGGATGGCTTCCTCTAGGGTCAGCGCTTTTCCCAAACAAGGGAACGTGAGAAAAAAGGAAAGGCTCAGGAAGAGATATTTGTTTTTCATAACCTACTCCAGATGAACGGGTTCCGCGCTCTTTTGATGGGCCGCGGGGTTTTTCGGCAACAAGAAAACTCCGATCAAGGTCAAAAATGTGATCATGGAGCCTACCAAAAAAGCGTCTTGGAAGCCCAAAACACTGGCCGATTTGCTCACATGACGGGCCACCGTGGCGGCCGCGATCTTAAGGCTTTCAGCGGACGTGTAACCGATTTCATGAGCCCGGGTAAAAACGTGGCTGAAGGTCTCGCGGTAGGCTGCAGAGGAATTGCTCACCACATCTCCCATGAGGCTCAAGTGATAGGTGCTTCTACGATGCAGGATCAGGCTGAGAACCGCGATGCCGATGGAGCCCCCCACCTGTTGAATGATGTTCAACATGGAGGAGGCCATCCCCGCCTTATGCTTTGGCACTGCGTTCATGGCCGTGGCCGTGAGGGGAGCAATCAGCATGGCGATCCCCACCCCGCGGATCAAGGTCGGCCACACAATGCCCCAGGTACTGGTACTCACATCCAGATGCCGATATTCAAAAAAGAAAACTCCCAGCAGAGTGAACCCCACAAAGCCCATCAGCCGGGGGCTTAACTTGTCTCCCAGGCGCCCGGCAAAAGGCATTAATAGGCCCATCAAAAGAGAGCCCGGCAAAAGAAGAAGCCCGCTCTCGACTTCATCCAGGCCTTTAAAATTCTGCAAGAAGACCGGAAGCAGGAACGTCCCGCCATAAAGAGCGACAGAACGGACAGCAGTGAGGATAAAACTGGCGGTAAAGGCGGGGAACTTCAACAAGTCCAGATCCATAATCCCATGGGGAACAATGGATTCCACCACCAGAAAACCGCTCATACCCAAAACCGCCAGAATCGCGCAGGAGATGACATAGGGGGAGGTCCATCCCTCGCTTTCCCCTTTGGACATCCCTAAGAGAAATGCCACCAGAAACAGAGCCAGAAAAACAAAACCTCCGGCGTCAAAGGGACGGGCGTGATGACGGACGGGCTGTTCTGCCTTCAATATCCGAAGAGCAAGGTAGATGCCCAAAACGCCGATAGGAAGATTCACAAGAAAAATGGAGGGCCAACCAAAAAATTTCGTCAGATAGCCGCCGACGGTGGGACCAAATGCGGGTCCCATGACGGCCCCCATCCCCCAAAAGCCCAAGGCCTTTCCGCGCTCATGAGGTTCAAAAGTCTCGGTGATCATGGCCATTCCCGTCGGGGTGATGGCCCCTCCGCCCACGGCCTGGATCACCCGCGCAAACACAAGCGTGGGAAGATTCCACGCAAGCCCGCACAAAACAGATCCCACCGTAAAAACGCCAAGGCTGGCAATGTAAAGAGACTTATGTCCCAGCTGGTCGCGCAGCCAAGCGGTTAAAGGCATCAGTGTGGCAAAGGCCAGCATATAGCTGGTGATGACCCACTCAATCTCATTAAGGCTGGAGCCAAAATCCGCCATAATCGCGGGGATCGAGACATTGACAATGCTTGAATCCAGCGCCGACATGAAGGTTCCAATCATGACGATGCCAAGCACTTCCCATTTATAACGATCCTCCTGGCTCCTTGTTTTCATACGACACCCTAACGAACCCGAATTTTGATTTCCACGGACTGCCCTGCCCGCAGGGCCTGCTGATGCCCGTCGTTGATTCCGATTTTAATCGGAACCCTTTGCACAACCTTGGTGAAATTGCCCGCCCCGGTATCACTGGGGATCAGGGCAAACTGGGAGGCAACGGAACTCCGGATCTCTGACACCTTCCCGGTCAATTCCCCGCCCTCATCAATGGTGATCCGTACAGCTTGCCCTACACGGACTTTGCCCACGGCGGTTTCCTCAATATTGGCATTGATCCAGGCATTGGATTCCTCCGCCACCACCACGGCCGTCTGGTTCTGTTCAAGGATGTTTCCCACTTCCGCCAGTTTTTGCACCACCACCCCGTCAAAGGGGCTCTTTAAATAAGTGTTTTCCAAGGCCACTTCCGCCAGCTTTAATTCCGCATTGGCCGCCGCCGCAGCGGCCCGGGCCTGATCCCTTGCCTGCACCGTCACGGAGCCCTCCTCAAGAAGCCTTTGCATCCGCTCAAAATCCCTTTGGCTGAGATCCGCCTTGGACTTTGCCTTATCAAAATTGGCTTGCGGGATGCGATGGTCAATTTCCACAAGAATATCCCCGGCCTTGACCCTGGATCCTTCTGTCACGTTGACTTTCTCTATCCGCCCGCCCACATTCGCAGGGCTCACCCGTACTAACGTCATCGCCACTCGCGCGTCATCGGTGGAAATATAGGGATGAAAAAAGAACCACCATACGATGAGTCCGACAACAGCGAATCCCAGAGCAATGAGCCCCGCCCGCCGGGCTCGTTTTGTTTTCCACCAGGTTTTCGTCCGTGGCGTCGACGCTTTGGCCTGGGTCAAGGGGGTTGAATGAGAATGCGTGACTTCAGTGGATGACATGGTTTTAGTCCTTTTTGGCTAATCTGATTTTTTGCATAGCGGCCGAAGTTTTATTCAGAAGGCGTGTCAGTTCTTTTTGCTCATGAGCGGACAGGGCGCTGTTAAATATCGCACCAAGGGACTTCCGAACCTCCTGCGCCTTGGCACCGTAGACACGGCCCCTCGCCGTCAGCTCGATAATGGACATGCGACGATCGCCGGCAAAAGCCTTCCTCTTGACCAAGCCCGCCTTCTCCAAGGACCTCACCATCCGGGTCATTGAAGCTTTATCAGAGAGAGTGAAGTCCGCCAGCTCTCCCATGGAGGCCTCGGTTTTCATCAGGCGTGTCAGCAGAAGCATTTGCTTATACCCTATATGATGAAATCCCATCTGGGTTGACCGAATGTAGTTAATCTCTCGACGGAGGAGCGAATAGGCTTCTAAAACTTCAATAGTTGACATATCAACTATATTACGCGCAATTAGTACGCATATCAACTATTTCCTGAATCCCCCAAAAAGCTCCCCCCCCGGGTTGTTAAAAAGCAACCAGAGCCGAGGTCCCGGGCCCCTGCGGGGGATTTTGCGGTTTGATATGAATGGGTCCAAGGCCGTCCCCCGTGTCCTCAAAATGGATCGGACTCAGGAGAATTCTTCTCCGGCAATCCCCCTGCGCGGAACAAGCCTTGTGGTCCAAACGGTGATAAATATAAAAATAATGATCCTGGCCGGTGGAGATCACGGACCCATGGCCATAGGAATAGCGCTCATCGGGAATTAAATAGCGCCCGGCAAGACGGCGGGGATTATTTAAAGACAATTCTTCCACACTCTTCGCGGCGATCCAAAAAACATGGTAGCTTGGAGAATCCCAAATCCCCCCGCTGGCCAGCAAATACACCCACTCTCCCCGCCGAAAGAAACTCGCCCCCTCGGCAACCCCCTGCAAAGCCCCGTGAATGATAAAAGGCTTCCCCTGACGTTCCGTCGTAAAGGACAAATTCTTTCCGCAACCGGGGCAGGAACCGGCGAGTTTGCGGTACAAATCCTTATCATGGGGATTCACCAGGTGAAGTTTTTTGGCATCCCCCGCGCAAGACAGGGACTTGAGCGTGCGCGAATCCAAAGACGCGATACTGATATGCTCCCCGTAATTGTCCTTTTCCCAGGCATTGGGGGTGGAATTGACGTACCAGGAATAACCCAGCCAGCTTCGACCTTGATCGGTAAACACGGTTTGATCCAAACGCAGGACCCCGTCACACTCCCCGCCCCGGCAGCTGTTAAAAGCGCTCAAGGGGGACGCTGGCAAGCGGTGGTTCTTTTCACAGTCTGGTGAGGCTTGAAAAGGTTGAGGATCTTGAAAAGGACCCTTCATACCCCGGGCGGAAGTGGCGATATACACTCCACTGTCCTGGTCATAAGCCGGGCAGCGCCCTTGTGGTGGCGGTGTGGGCCGGCGCACCGCTGTGAAAGTCAGAAAGGTTTCCCCGGTCGTGTTGGCGTGAAATTCCGGCGCCCAAATATGACAGTAGTAAAAGCCCCCGATTTTCAGGGCCTCTCCGGCCATTTCAAAGTCCTGAGGATCGAAGGCATAGTGGGAGAACTCCCAGTTTTCGAGGTCTTTTGAGGAAAAAATAGGAATGTTTCCGCTTCCCACCGTGTAGGTGAGATAATAAATGCCCTGAAACTGAAAAACACTGGGATCCGGAGAGTCCAACACGGGCTTTCCGGAAATAGATAATTCCAAAGGCTCTTGATGTGATTTCTTTGACGTGAAGCTGAGCAGGAAAAATACAAATACGACCAAAACAAATTCGGCTTTGATTCCCACACTCCCTCCCGAAAAAAGTCATCGGGAGGAGGAGGGGTTTTCTGAAGACCAAATTGAAAAACCGGGAATTTTTTAACTAAACAAAATTATTTTCTTCTTGTCCCAGACTCGCCAAAATGCGCTGGGCCTCCACCTCATCAAAAAGCACAAATTTCCCCTGGGTTTCGTCAAAGGCATAAACGTCTGCTTGACTGAGTTCAAACCACCAGCCGTGAAGCTTCAAGGTGCCGGCCTTCAATCTTTGCTCAATGATGGGATAGGTTTTTAAATGCTCTATCTGGCGTAAAACATTTATTTGCGAAAGGCGGTTGTGGGCGGAGAGCTTCTCGGCAAATCCAGGTTTGATCTGCAAATCCTTGAGGCCTTCTTCCCCATGCCGCAACCAAGAGCGAAGGTTCGGGTCTTTGAGCTTTTCCCGCCCCTCAACAAGGGCGTGCATGGCTCCGCACTCTGAATGCCCGCAGATCACGATGTGTTTCACGTTGAGTGTGCCTAGGGCAAATTCGATGGCGGCGGCTTCGGATTCATCCGCCGTGGATTGACCGTTCCGCCCGCAAGGAGGCACCAGATTCCCCACATTGCGAACGACAAAAAGGTCGCCAGGGTCGGTCGAAGCAAAAACATTGACGGCCACACGGCTATCGGAGCACCCGATATAAAGGACATCCGGGGATTGTCCCAAGGCCAAACGAGCAAAAGTTTCCCGGTAACTTGGTTTCAAGTTTTTTCTAAACTCTACAATACCTTGAATTAACTTTGTCATAATTGATCCCTCGATTCGACCAGACAAACTAGCTTGAGACCTCCAGTCTTTCAATTTATTGTCTGTTTAGAGGAAAAATTTAGCGTCCATGTCGAAAATCCGCCCTCAGAAAGAATTAAAGCGGCAAAGACCCCCGGGAGACTAAAGAATTTTACTTAAAAAAGATTTCGTGCGCTCGTTCTGAGGGCGGTCAAAAAGATCCTCAGGGCGGCCGCTCTCCATAATCTGTCCCTGATCCATAAAGAAAATCCGGTCACTGACTTGCCGGGCAAAGCCCATCTCATGGGTGACTACCACCATGGTGCGCCCCTGATGGGCCAAGGACTTCATAACATCCAGCACCTCGCCCACCATCTCCGGATCCAGGGCTGAGGTCGGTTCATCAAAAAGAATGATTCGCGGATCCATGGCAATGGTTCTGGCAATGGCCACTCTTTGTTGCTGGCCCCCGGAAAGTTCATGCGGAAATGACTCCGCCTTCTCCGCAAGCCCCACCCTTTTTAAAAGATCCCGGGCCAGTTGCTCACTCTCCGCAAGGGAGAGTTTTTTTAGTTTCCGAGGGGCCAGGGAGATATTCTCCAAAACCCGCATATGGGGAAACAAATTGAAACGCTGAAAGACCATGCCGACATGAGTTCTCAGCGCGTTGAGGTCGGTGCCTTGGGTGGTCAGGGTGAAGGAATCAATTTCTATAATCCCGCTTTCAACCCGCTCCAGGGCGTTTAAACAACGAAGAAACGTGCTCTTGCCCGATCCTGAGGGGCCGATAACACAGATCACTTCATTGTCTTTGATTTCACAAGAGACATTCTTTAAAACCTGTCTTGGACCGAAGGACTTATTGAGATTTTTTACGCGAATCATAAGACTGTATACCGTTTCTCCAAATATCCGACCCCCCAAGAAAGCATCATGGTAATCACCAGATAAATCGCGGAAATGAATAAATAAGGCTCCCAGTAGCGCGAATAAGCCCCCGCGGCCGTGCGGGCGGCATAAGCCATCTCCGCCAGGCCGATGGCCGACACTAAGGAAGAGTCTTTTAACAAAGTAATGGCTTCATTCCCCAGGGGCGGCAGCATGCGCCGCGCAGCCTGCGGGAGAATAATGCTTTTCATGGTCTGGAAGTAACCAAACCCCAAAGACCTGGCCGCCTCAAACTGCCCCCGGTCAATGGAGAGGATCCCTGCACGGAAAATCTCGCCAATATAAGCGGCGGAGTTTAAGCTCAGAGCCAATGCACCAGAAATAAAAGCCCCGTATTCCCGCTTCAGGTGCACGGCGGTCTCCCCTTGCACGAGCCACCCGTGATCCGGGTGGATCAAAAGCGGAACCACGGCAAAGTGGATCAACAGAATCTGTACAAAAAGAGGGGTGCCGCGAAAAAATGCGATATAAAGCCGCGAGGGCCAGCGCACCAGTACCGTCACAGGCCACTTCCAGGGCCCGTCCTCCACAAAAGAAATCTTTCCCAGCCCCAGAAGAAGCCCCCACAGGGTACCGCATCCCACCCCAATCAGGGTTAACTCCAGAGTTGTCATCAGCCCTTCGGCAAAAAGAGGAAAATACTCCGAGATAATCTCCGTTCGAAACCAAGTGAACATAGGCTACTTCGTCTCCGCAAAGTACTGATGATAAATACGCTCATAGGTTCCGTCGGCCCGGATGGCCTCCAAGGCCTTATTGATTTTGTCCACAAGCTCCTTATTCCCTTTTCTCACGGCAATGCCATAGTGTTCTTTGGAGAAAGTTTTATCCGCGACCAGCTTAAATTCGGCGGGGTTATTTTTCAGAAAATGATGGATCACGCCATTGTCTGCAACCACCGCCTCGACACCGCCGTTTTGCAGTTCTTTTAAGGCCAAGGGAGTGCCTTCAAATCGTTTAATTCCAGCGTTGTTTTTTCCTAAAAGTTTACTGACCACCTCATCTCCCGTGGTCCCGGACTGAACTCCCACCTTGAGGCCCTTTAAATCCTCAATTGACTTTACCTTTGACGTGGTCGGCACGGCAATCAACTGGACCGCCTCAAAATAAGGGGCGGAGAAATCCATTTGTTTTTTTCGGGTTTCATTAATTGTAATGGCAGAAACCAAAAGGTCGCGGTCCCCGTTTTCCAGTTGGGTGAAAAGCCCCTCCCAGGGGGTGTTGATGAATTTCATCTGCAGCCCCGCCTTCAGGGCGACGGCACTTAAAATATCAATGTCAAATCCTGTGATTTTTTTATCAGGGTTTTCAACTTCGAACGGAGCATAGGCCGCGTCGGTTCCAACCAGAAGCTCATGAGAGAGTGAAGAGGGGGTTTTTTTTGTGCATGCGCCAAGGCCCAGGGCCACCAGCACCGTGATCACTAACAAGGATCTTAATTTCATGAATTATTTCTCCAATCAGATTCTTAAGTTCTTCCCGCCATAAAAACAAAGGTAGTTTGCCCCACCCCTTCCGACAAGAGCTTTCCCTCTTGCAAAATAAATAATTTGATTCTTTTGCCCATCGGATTTCCTAGATTCAGGCAGAGACGCATTTTTATGCCCTTATTTTTGACATTTTTTTCTTGGTCCCGGTCTATCCCCCGTGCCTTTTCGCAGGGACGAGTTCTCAGATCCCCGCCCTTATCATGACCAAAAGGTCATTCGGAAACGAATTTAAAAACTGATAAAGTTATGAATCGAGGACTATTTATTTTGAACTTAAGCTTTGACGGAGGTCGGGTATGAAAACAGAATTCAATCACAACGTTATTGAACAGGGCACCACCGCCCGGCACTTGGTTTCATGGAGTTCCCTGATTGCCGGGATTCTTCTGGCGCTTCTGATTTTTTCCGGTGCTCTGGCCTTGGGCCTGGCGTTTGGGGGGATGGGCCTTTCCGGCGGCAGCACTGCCCAGAGAGCGGGGATTTTTACCGGCGTGTGGTTTATTCTTTCCGCCATCGTCTCTCTTTTTGTGGGGGGTTATGCTTGCGTCCGTTTAGGCAAGTTCAGAAATGATATTGTGGGTATTTCCCATGGTTTTGTGATTGCCTCTCTTTTTGTTCTCCTCGTCCTCAATCAATCGGCCACCGCCGTTGGGTGGATGACGGATGTCGCCGGGGAAGCGGCCTCAGGAACCGCCGCGGCCTTAGGCACCAGTGCGGGAGCCCTTGGCCAAAATTCCATGGTCCGTGATATCGTTGAAGATTCCGTTGGTGACCTCAACCTTAAGTCCGACCCAGAAGTGGTCATCAGCGGAGTCGTCAGTCGGATGGTGAGAGGGGACACCCAAGGGGCGAAAAACTATCTGGCCCGTCAAGCAGGAATTCCGCCGGCAGAGGTGGATGCCCGCATCGCCGCCGCCCGCGGACAGATCGACCAGGCCATGACCAAGGCCCGCGAATCCACCGCCACAGCCATGAAGGCGACAGGATGGAGTCTTTTCCTCTTTATCGTCTTGGGAGCCATTTCCGGGGCTCTTGGGGGATTGTTGGCCACCCAAGTCAACGGCCGCAAACCTCTGGCACGAACTCTGGATGAGCCGATCACGCCCTTTGGCAGCACTGCGAAAGTTTAACTTCTCTTGCATGAAAACTCCAAATCATTGTAGGAAGCCCTACGATGACTTGGAGTTTCTATTTCACCGTGTTGGGGGTGTTCTTTTTGGGCTCCTGCACGACCTTACATTCAAAGACGCCCCTGCTTTTGGAAAAGGGACTGGCCTCTTGGTATGGAAAAGAATTCCAAGGCCGCCCCACGGCCAGTGGGGAAATTTATGACATGGGCGCCTTCACAGCGGCCCACCGCACTTTGCCCTTTGGAACCCTGGTGACCGTGACCAGCCTCTCGACCGGCCGTTCAGTGATTGTCCGTATCAGTGACCGGGGGCCTTTTCATTCCGAGCGCATTATCGATGTCTCCTATGCCGCCGCCCTGAAGCTGGATCTGGTTCATCGAGGAGAAGATCAAGTCACCCTCAGCGTGGATTAGAGCCTCAGGGGCGGGCGTCCATCCACTCCTCCATGATTTTTTCAAGGACATCCATCGGCAAAGCCCCGTTTTTCAAAAGCTGATCATGAAATTCCCGCACATCAAACCGGGCTCCCAGGCGGGCCTTGGCTTTCTCGCGAAGTTCCCGGAATTTCAACTCACCCACTTTGTAGGCCAGAGCCTGCCCCGGCCAGGTGATATAACGATCGACTTCCACCTCGGCCTCCAGACGGGACTTGGGCATGGCATTCATAAAATAATCAATGGCCTTTTGCCGCGACCACGCCTTGCTGTGAATTCCCGTATCGACCACCAAACGGACCGCTCTCCACATTTCATACGTCAGCTGACCATATTTGGAGTAAGGATCCTGGTACATCCCGATCTCAGTCCCCAGATACTCCCCGTAAAGCCCCCAGCCTTCCGTGTAGGCCGTGTAGCCCCCGTGTCGGCGGAATTCCGGGAGATCAGGAATTTCCTGCGCCAAAGAGATTTGCAAGTGGTGACCGGGGACGGCTTCATGCAAAGTCAAAGCTTCCATCCCCCATTTGGGCCGGGCTTTTAAATCATAAGTGTTTGCGACGAAGTAACCGGCCCGGCCTCCCTCAAGACTTCCTCCTTCATAATAGGCGGTGGGGGAGTCTTTGGCCTTATAGTCAGGAATCTCCCGCACCCCATAAGGCAACCGCGGCAGCGTTTTAAACAACTTCGGCAACTCAGGATCAATGCGTTTTCCGATGGCGCGGTAGGCGTTCAGAAGCTCATCGCGGTCTTTATAAAAAAACCGTGCGTCGGTGAGCAGGAACTGATTAAAAGCGTGCAGGTCCCCTTTGAATTGAACCTGATCTTTCACCCTCTCCATTTCACGGGTGATACGGGCGACTTCTTTAAGTCCCAATTCATGCAGTTCTTCCGGCGTCAGGGACGTGGTGGTGTTGGTTTTCACTTTATAGGCGTACCAGGCTTTCCCCTCCGGCATCTCGCTGAAAGAAATGAATTCCCGGGCCCCGGGAATATATTCTTTCTCCAGAAAAGATTTTAACTTCTGAAGGGCCGGATAGGTTTTCTTTTCAATCACCTCCAAAGCCCGCTGTTGCAAGGCCGCCTTGTCTGTGGCTGGAAGATCTATGCGAATGTCATTAAAAGGCGCGTATAAGGGGCTGTCCTTGACCTTCGCGGTTAAGACCGCATCGAACTGGGCTGGAACCCGGGACAAGAACATCTTCACCGGCGTGATTTTCCGTTTTAATCCTTCCCGCAGCAGGACCTCCGTCTGTTCTTCCAAAACAGGGACTTTTTCAAGGCGGGCAAGCATGTTTTCATAGTCCTTCTTGTTTTGCTGGGGCATGCTTGAGATCATATCAACGACTTCCCCGTGAAGGCCTCCCATATGATCCAAAACCAGGTACTTTCCGCCAAACCGGCGGCCCTCAATGCTCTGCTCAAGGTCCCGCCGGGCCAGATCCAAAGTGATTTGATCTTTCTTATTTAACTTGGCCCTCGGGATTTTCTTCAGAGCCTCTAAGGTGCAGTCTGTTTCTTTTTCTGCCCTCTCAAGGCCCGCCAGCGAGCGGTCCGACCAACGGTCGTTCTGCCCAGGGTAGCCCACGTAAGTGGCAAACTCAGGCTCCTGCACCATTATGTTTTCCCACTGCAGCTTTAGGAGCTTCGTCAGTTTTTGACCGGCTCCCGTTTTTCCGCCCGCCACGACCGAAGTGACCGACTGACAATAAGAAAGCTTTGGGACCGGTCCCGCAAATGCAAAGTTCGCGGATAAGCTGAAAATTATGGAAAATAAGACTCGTCTCATGCGTTCATCCTCTCAAGAGATCTTAGTATAAACAGGGGTCGATCAAAGAGGCCAGGAAGGAGGCCCAGAATGAAGAGCGTCATTTGTGGCAAATTTACGGATCTTCTTGCATGGTGAGGGATATGAAAACAATTTCCCTCCTACTGGGCTTCTGCATTGTCGTGATTTCCGCCTGCATGATCTATCTCGTACGCTCTGGGATCAGTCTGCGGTCCGCCCCCCTCATCCGCCCGTCCGTCATGAGCGCGGATCGCCATAATGTCGCTAAAGGGCTTGTCACCCGCTTGTTTCCTGAACTGCAAAATGCCCACTATATTTTGTGGGGCGTTTTGCCGGAAAATGAGGAATCCCAAAAGGTTCTGAGTTTCTTTGCCGAAGAGTATGACCAGACCTTCAAAACTCCCGTTCATATTCTCCGCAATGCGGAAGCGGCCAGTGATGAAGAGCTGAAGTCCTGTGAAAAACCCTGTGTGTTAATGTTGGAGCGGACCCGGGCCAATGAGCTCACCGCCAATGAGTTTATAGAAAAACGCCTCCGTCCCCTCAACCGGGACCACATCAATATCACTTGGGTGCCTTTCACTGCCGCCACGGAAGCGCCCCCTCAATGTGAGCACGAAAAACGCCTGACTCTGGACTGTTTGGTGCCCCTCTCCGTCCAGGAAGTGCAAAAAAAACTTAAAGACCCGCAACAGCTTTATTTTTTCCTCAGAAAATACAACGAGCGGGATTACTTCCTTTTTATCCAGCAACCTCTCATGAAATGAATTCAGGACAAAGCATGTACTTCGAAAAACAACTTCCCGTGATTTTGCAGTTGGGTTTCCGCAAGGAAGGCATCGGACTTTTAAAGGGCTATGCGGACCTGCTCTGGGCCGCCAATGAAGACCTCAACCTGGTCAGCCGGAAAATGGCCTATGAAGAGTTTGTTGATAACCACCTGATTGACTGCCTTTTACCTCTGAGCCGCTTTCCGCAGAACCTGTCAGCGGTGGCGGACTTTGGTTCCGGTGGGGGGCTTCCCGGGGTCATTTACGCCCTTCAGTTCCCTCAGGTTCACTTTCATCTTTATGAAAAAAGCGTCCTTAAGCAGGAGTTTCTCAAACGCTGCCAGGCTCTGGCCCCCAATCTTGAAATCCATGGGGAAATCCCCCCAGTCCTTAAAGGAATCGATCTTATCACGGCCCGGGGATTTAAACCTTTGGATGTCATCTTGGACGTCAGCCGCGATTATTACAAAAAAGGGGGGAAGTACTTTCTCCTCAAAGCGCGCCGGGAAAAAATTGATGAAGAAATCCTCCTCGCGCAAAAGAAGTTCAAAAACCTTCAAGTTCTTGTGGAACCGCTGCACTCTCCAGTTCTAGAAGTGGAGCGCCACCTTGTCCTTATTTAGAAAAGGCGGGGGTCCCGCCCCCGGCCGAATTGAGCGTCTTGATCTTGGAAACATCCCCCACTATCCAAATCAGATCATCCCCTTTCAAGACCAGCGAAGAATCCGGGCTCAACAAACGCTCGCCGTTTCTTTCAATGCCCACGATAAGGCCGTCCACGGCCTCTCTGAGTCCGCAATTTCGAATGGTTTTATCGATAAACCGGCTGCCCGGGATCAAGGTCAGAGAGGTTAAACCGTAAGTTTCTGACAGCGGAACCCGTTCCTGGTTCACGGGCACCTCCACCACGGGGCGAATGGAGGCCAGCTGTTCATCTGTGCCGATAAGAAATATTCTATCCCCCGGCAAAAGAAGATCGTGCCTTTTAGGGGCTAAAATCCTCTGATTCCCGCGCTCAATCATAGCCACCGTCACCCCGTAGTCCTCTTTTATGCGGGCGTCCTGCAAGGATTTGACAATCAAGGGGGATTGCGAGGAGACCACAAACTCCGCCAAAGTCGCGTTCCACGGGGCCAACTCAGGAACCTTGGCCTTTTTTTCCAGCTCGGCCCGCTCATTCGCGGTGAGATTGGCAAGGAAGCGCTTTTCAATTTTGGCGTAAAAAGGCTCGGAATATTTGCCAAAAAGAACGGCCGAGAGGGCCGCCAAGGCCACAAGGCTCAAACCGGAGTATGCGAAAATGGAGGTGAAATTACTCACTAAAAATCCCGCCACAATACAGCCGATAAAGAAGCGGGTGATAGCCACTCCGATCTGCAAATTGCGAAGCTGACGGACAGTGCCCCCTTTGTAGGTCACTTTATGGGTGGGCCCTCCAAAAAAAATCGCCCACAAAAAAGGCCCGGCCAAAACCAGGGTGATAAGGCACGTAATCAGCTCTGCCGGGATGTTCTCTCCCAAGGCCCCGGCGATTTTCGGCAGCACCAGGCGGGCCATCGCCACGCTCAAGGCAATCACGACCACGGAATTCAGCACAATCTTCACCCCGTACTCCCGCCAGATGAGGGCCATCACGGTTTCCTCGGCATGAGTGCGCATAGCGACTTCATAACGGGACAAAGCCCCTTTAAAACTCTCAGGAAGTTTCTTTTCAATCCACTGGTAAAAAGAATCCGAAGCCCCGATCAAATAAGGCGTGGTGAAGGTCGTCACCGCGGACACCGCCACGGCGATGGGATAAAGAAAATCACTTGTCACCTTCAAGTTCATCCCCAGAGTGGCGATAATAAAAGAGAACTCCCCAATCTGGGCTAGACTCATGCCGGATTGAACGGAGCTTTTAAGGCTCTGCCCGGACACCAGAGCGCCAATGGAGGTGCTTAAAATCTTCCCCAGGATGGTCGCCGCGCTCATCAGAAGAATCACCCAGAAATACTCCACCACCACATTCAAATCGATAAGCATTCCCACGGAAACGAAAAAGATCGCCGAAAAAAGATCCTTCACCGGAACAATAAGGAGTTCAATGCGGTGGCCCTCCCGGGTTTCCGCCAAAATGGAGCCCATCACAAAGGCCCCCAACGCCGGGGAAAAGCCCACCGAGGTCGCCACAATCACCATCATCAGGCAAAGTCCCAGGGACACGATCAAGGTGGTTTCATCTGAGAGAAAGGTCTTAAGTTTTTTCAAAAGAACCGGCAAAAGATAAATCCCCAGCAAAAACCACAGGACCATAAAAAAGCCCAGGCGCAAGGAGGTAAAAACAAGTTCACTCCCTGCCAGTCTTTGCGTTGCCGCCACGGACGATAGCAGAACCAATAGCAGGATCGCGATCAGATCCTCCACCACCAAAACCCCGAAAACCAGGGATACAAAATTCCGTCCTTTAAGCCCCAGTTCCTCAAACGCGCGCACAATGATGGTCGTTGAGGAAATAGACAGGATCCCGCCAAGGAACAAGCTATCCATGCTCGACCATCCCAGAGCCTTGCCACACAGGTAACCGATCCCCAGCATCGACAGAATTTCGAAACTGGCCGTGATCGTGGAGCTTTTACCCACCTTGGCGAGCTTTTTAAAACTGAACTCCAACCCCAGACCGAAAAGCATGAAGATCACGCCGATCTCCGCCCAGATGGAGATATTGACCGTGTCTTTCACAGAAATAAACAATGGAAATTTCGGACTGAGCAGGAAACCCGCCAGCAGGTAGCCCAGCACCACAGGCTGCTTCATTTTTTTGAATAAAAGGGTCACCACGGCGGCGGTCATCAGGATTATGCCAAGATCCTGAATTAGATGCGGCAAATGTGTCATTCTTTCTGGTTAACATTCCCCCGGAGTTTTTACAATTGTTGATCCCTTGTGTCCCCGCGCAATTCCTCATTTTGAAATTCTCCCGGCCTCATCCAGGAATTGCAAAAATTCTTTTCAAAGTGGAAGCTAGGAAAAACAAATGGCGGCCAAAATGAGAATCATCGCTCCTGAAAAAGAAAAAGGAAAAAAAATTGTCATCATTGTGGGCGGTGGTTTTGGCGGGCTGAATGCCGCCAAACGCCTCGGCGGCAAAGAGGGTCTCCATATTTTGCTCTTTGACCACCGCAACCTTCACCTCTTTCAACCGCTTCTCTATCAAGTGGCCACGGCGGGCTTGAATCCCTCAGACATTGCCGTTCCCATCCGCGCCCAATTCACCGAGGTGCCGAATGTGGAGGTGCATCTGTTAAAACTCACGGGTGTGAATCTTACGGAGAAATATGTCATCGGCATGACCCCTCGAGGGAACGTAGAGATTGCCTTCGACTATCTTGTTTTGGCCTGCGGGGCCCGGCATAGCTACTTTGGCCATCCTGAATGGGAAGAGTTCGCGCCGGGCCTCAAAACCCTGGAGCAGGCCACGGAAATCCGCCGGCGCATTCTTCTGGCTTATGAACTGGCGGAAAACGAGCTTGATCCGGCGGTGCAAAATACGCTTCTGACTTTTATCATCGTCGGAGCCGGCCCCACCGGAGTGGAGCTGGCCGGCGCCATCTCCGACATCAGCCGCACCGTTCTGGTCAGGGACTTCAAACGCATTGACCCCTCCAGATCCCGCGTCCTGCTTTTGGAGGCCGGGCCGCGCATTCTGAGCTCTTTTCACGAGGACCTCTCCGCGCGCGCCGTCCAATACCTGAGGGAACTGGGCGTGGAGGTGCGCACGGCGGCCCGTGTGGAGAATATCACCGCTCACGGCGTTCAAATCGGTTCAGAGTTTATCGCCTCGGAAAATGTTTTCTGGGCGGCCGGCGTGCAAGCGGCGTCCATGGATTTCACCCCTCCGGTGGCCAGAGACCGGGCCGGCCGCATTTTCGTCGAAAAAGATTTTTCTCTTCCGCAGCATCCTGACGTTTTTGTCATCGGCGACATGGCCGCCTTTGAGAGCGCTCCCGGAAAACTGCTTCCGGGCCTGGCTCCGGCAGCCATCCAAGCCGGCCGCTTTGTTGGCGACACAATCTGTGCCGACCAGCGCGGAGAAAAACGCACGGAATTTAAATATAAGGATAAAGGACAGTTGGCGACCATTGGAAAAAGCCGCGGCATTCTTGAAGTGGGCCGGATTAGAATGGGCGGCCTGCTGGCGTGGCTTGCCTGGCTGTTTGTGCATATTTTTTATCTGATTGGCTTCAGAAACAGAATCAGCGTGATGTGGGAGTGGATGTGGAGCTATCTGTTTTCCAAGCGAAACGCCCGCCTCATCGGCGAGAAAGAATGGCGCTTCAAGGATCAGAAATGACCTCGGCGGCGGTGTCTCAAGACAGGATAAATTTGTCATATGCCAAATTGAGACGCCGGGGACTCTTTAATTTTTCGTTAAAGATTTGAACGATTTCATCTTTGAAATTTTATCTTTTTTGTCGATATACTAATCATAAGGGTATGTAATGGAGGAGAAGACCATGCTCAAGATTGGATTATCCTTTTTGTTTAGCTTACTGCTTCTGATATCCACCAATCCAATTCAGGGTCCCAGCGCCCTTCTTGACTCACAAGGAAATTTAAATCTTCAACAGTCCGAAGAAATTTCGGCCATGCCCTCGCATTGCAAGTCTTATCGTATTTCCAAGAACCCTCCCCTTTTCCCCCGCTTGAAGTGCCGCTTTTCGTGAGACGGCACTTCTAAAATAAACAGATAAATTCATTTCCTCTGTTCGCAGAATTTTCTTTTTCTGTTGAACCGACATCCTAATGTGCATATTCTCGTCTCATGAATTCAGATGAGATTCTTTCTTTTAAAGATGTAGTGAAAACTTATCATCTTGGTGAAACCAAGGTGGAGGCTCTGCGGGGCGTGAATCTGTCCTTACGAAAAGGCGAGTTCACGGTTCTCATCGGGAAATCCGGATCCGGCAAGAGCACGCTTTTAAACCTCGTGGGATGCATTGATTCCCCGGATTCGGGGAAAATTCTTTTTGAAGGGCGGGATATCGCTCACCTTGATGAAGTTTCCAAAAGCTCGCTGCGCAACCATAAGATCGGATTTATTTTCCAGTCTTTTAATTTGATTCCTGTTTTGAATGTTTTTGAAAACGTGGAGTTGCCCCTGGTCATTCAACCTGAAGTCAGCCCGGAAGAGCGGGCCTCACGTGTGAAAGCCGCTTTGAAGGATGTCGAGCTGGAGGAGTTCAGCCATTATCCTCCGGACAAACTCTCCGGCGGGCAGAGGCAGCGGGTCGCCATTGCCCGGGCTCTGGTGACGCATCCGACTCTGGTTCTGGCGGATGAACCAACGGCCAATCTTGATTCAAAGACCAGCCACAAAATCATCGATCTTCTGTTGGATTTAAACCAGAAAAAGTCCATTACCTTTTTGTTTTGCTCTCATGACGAAAAGCTCATTGACCGGGTCGGACGCATCATCCGTATCCAAGACGGGGTGATTCTCGAATGAATATTTTCAGCAAAATGGCGCTGCGCAACCTTTGGAAAAACAAACGTCGGAGTTTTTCTACCGGGGCCGCCATCTTGGCGGGCTTCGCCGGACTCTGTTTGTTGGGCGGCTACCTCTTTCGCGTGGAAAAATACGCGCGGGTGAACTCCATCTACAACAACCGGAGCGGGCACCTGGCCATCTATAAAAAAGACGGCGTGGATTCCTTTTATATCAATCCCCGGAAATACCATCTTAAGGGCGAAGAAATCCAGAAACTTCAAGAAATCCTCCTTCAGGACAAGGAGGTTGAATTCACGGCTCCGGTCTTGAAAGGAATGGGGCTTCTTAGCAACGGAAAAAAATCGGTCCCTTTTGTGGCCTTTGGGATTGATCCGGCCATGGAAAAGCGCATTGAAGATCATCCGCAGATCCATCAATGGGCCAAGGAACTCCTGCCATCGCCAACGGAAGTTTCCTTTCTGAATGCCACTGGGGATCTCTCCGAAAAAATATCCATCACCAAGGAACTGGGTTCTTTGATCGGCCTCCGGCCTCCTTTCAATAAACTCTCGCTGACGGAAAAAGAGGTGCAACTGGCTGCAAGGAGCTATGAGGGGGATCTGAACGCCGTCAACGCCAATATTGAGTTTAGGCATTCCACCGGTTATTCCATGCTGGAAGACACAAGCTTAGTGGCCCCTTATTCTCTGCTTCAAAATCTTTACGCCACTGACGGGGCGACATATCTGGCAGTCTTCCTGCGACCGGAAGCACGGGTCCATGCGGCTCTGCAAAGAGTCCAGGAGAAAATTCTCCATGCGGGACTTCCCGTGGATGTCTTTTCGTTTGATGATGACCGCATCGGTCTTTTCTACACCGGCACCATGGGCTTTCTTTATATTATGACCGGTTTTTTTATCTTTTTAATTTTCGGGGCCATCGCCTTGACGATTGTCAATTCCATGACCATCGGAATCCTGGAGCGCGTGCGCGAGATCGGAACCCTGCGGGCCCTGGGGTTTACGGACTCTCAAACGGCCGCGTTATTGACCTTGGAGAGCATCTATCTCACCATGATCAGCATCGGCTCGGGATTTATTGTGGCCTTAGGTATCGCAAGCGTGGTCAATGCGCTCAATCTGCGCTTTTACCCACCGGGGATTTCCGAGGATTTGCAATTCGTCGTCACCCCTATCCCTTGGGTGTCCGTCGCGGTCGCTCTTCCACTTTTTGTTATTTGTATGCTTTGCGCGTTTTTTGTTTCAAAAAGATTGGTAAAAAAGCCGATCATTCAACTACTACAACAAGCCACCTAAGCGAGACCTTTATGAAAAATATTTTATTCACATGGGCTTTATTAACAGGAATTTCAAACTTCGCTTCCGCCACCGGTTCGGTGGAACAATTGTTAAAAGAGAGTGACCGCGCCCGGGGCGGTGTCGGCGGGGGGATCACGTGGGAGGCCAAAATCACCACCCATGAAGACGGGGAAACCAGTGAGCGGACTTTTGCCATTAAGGCCAAAAGCAACAACGCCCATGTGGAGGCCTTAACCCCGGCCCGCAATAAAGGGGAAGTTTATTTGTTCAATGATCGGAATATGTGGTTCTTCAAGCCCAGCCTGAGAAAGCCTGTCTCCATCTCCGCACGCCAAAAACTCACGGGACAGGCGGCGAACGGGGATATTGCCTCCACAAACTATGCCCGCGACTACACCCCCACCCAGAGCGGGGAAGAGAAGATCGAGGGTCAGGACACGGTCGTGCTGATGCTCAAAGCAAAGTCCAAGGATGTCACTTACGATCAGATTAAGTACTGGATTTCCAAAAAAGACAACCTGGCTTTAAAAGCGGAATTTATGACCTTGCAAGGCGCCCCCTTTAAGGTGGCCACGTTTGAGTACAAAAACACCCTGACCTCCGAGGGCAAAACCTTCCCCTTTGTCAGCAAAATGTCCATTCAGGATGCAAAGTTCCCCGATAATAATAGCATCATTGAATACTCAAAACCCAAAACCGAAAAACTATCCGATTCCCTCTTTAACGTGAATAATTTGAGCCGATGAACCTGCTTCTTAAAATCGCCCTTCGCAATGTTTTTCTCCACTGGCGCCAAAGCCTGGCGGCCACCCTCACTCTGGCCGCGGGTCTTGTCGCCTTGGTGATGTTTGAGGGTTACATGAAAGATGTCGCGAAGATTTACCAGGAATCTTTCCGCTCCCGCATGATGTTCGGGGATGTCATTATTGAGCATGAAAAACTCACGCAAGCGGAGGGACGGGCCGAACCCTGGAAGTACGCCGTCACCCCGGAGGACCAGGAGTTTATCCAAACCTACTTCAAAAACCACAAGGATCAGGTCGATAGTCTCAGCCGCTTTCTTCTGATCTCAGGAACGGTCGCCAACGGCAAAACAACCACGATTTTCCGGGGCTACGGTTATGATATCGCCGCCGGAGAAAAAATGCGCGGCCCGGTCTGGGCTTGGAACGCGCTCTACGGCTCACCAATGAAAGCGGACCACCCCCATACAGCGGAGCTGGGCCAATCTCTCGGACGGATTCTCAGTTGCCTTCCTGTGAAAAAACAACGGCGGCCGGCCGCCGAAGAAGGATACAAAGCGGAAGTTCGTCCTTTTACCTGCGCCCAAAAAGACATTCAACTCAGCACCACAACTCCGGAGGGCCAGTTGAATGCCATTGATCTTGAGGTCGTGGGCCTGATCGATGCGATGTACAGGGATATGGATGATAAATATGTCCGCACCTCCCTCGAAGACGCCCAGACACTGATGAACACGCCAAATGTCAGCTACGTCACGGTCAAATTCCAAAAAGAAGGGGCCTACATCGAAAACATCATCAAGGACTTCAACGCCCAATCCATCCAACGCGGCTCAGGGCACAGGATGGTTCGCTGGCAGAACCATCTTATTGGGGATATGTACCGGCGAACGATGAGTCTTCTGTCGGTCTTCCGCAACTTCGTGGTCACCATTATTGTCGCCATTGCCAGTCTTTCCATTTTTAATACGCTGATGAAATTGGTTAAAGAACGCACCCGCGAAATCGGCACTCTTCGCAGCATTGGTTTTCTTCCCCGGCAAATCCTGTTTATTTTCATCAATGAAGCCGTCATCCTGGGTTTCTTCGGCGGTGTGATTGGAAGCTTTGTGGCCTTGGCCGCCACGGTGATTTTAAATAATACCGGGATCGTCTATAAAGCCGGCATTCTGGTGGAACCCATCAGTTTCCATATCGTCATCAGCCCCCCGCTTTACTTATTGAGCTTCCTCTTTTTATGTTTCCTGGCGGCCATCACCACTTGGCTGGTTTGTCGCTCCACCCTTAAACGAAGCACTGCTGAGAATCTCACCTATGTCTAAGCTTGTTGCCTACCTGACCCTGATTTATGGTTTTTCTCTCACGGCGCAAGCCCAGGAGTTCCGCAAGGACTTTGAATGGTACAACTCCGACCGGAAGGTGGAGCGCAATAAGGGGACCTTTATAGACCCCACGGGCGGGCGCCTGGGGGCAGCGGAGTCCCTGTTCCAATCCGATCTGCGCTTGAATTCAAAATACACTTTTGAGTCCGGGTCCCGGCTTATCTTTAGACCGCGGCTTTTACTTGATTATAAAACCTATCCTGAAAGCCACCCCGGCCCGGACAAGGTGACCCAAGGCAAGGTGTCCCTGCCTGAGGGTTACCTGGAATGGGATGCTGATGAGAAAACCACTTTGGCGGTGGGGTTGCAGAATTACCAATGGGGTCCTTCCGAACTCATAAGCCCTTCCAACCCGTTTTTCCACTTCCGTCCGGAACAACGATCCTACAACTACAAAGAAGACGGCCGCTTTTTTCTGCGACTCAATTGGAGCCCGGTTGCGAATTGGAATCTGATTGGTCTTGTCGAACCCATCAATAATGGAAACTCCTTTTGGATTTATGAGAAGAAATTCCAACCAAAGGCCCTGATCAAACTCGAACGGCACGGCGAAAACGCGCTAAATTATTTCGGCTTCGGCGCCGGCACCATGGACGACCACCTCCCTTTTATCGGTGAGTATTTTAACTATGAGATCCGCCAGGGACTCAGCGTTTACCTTGACGGGCGCCAGTCCCAGGGCCGCGCCCAATACACCCCAAAACTGGCACCGGACACTTTGTATGATATGGTTTACGTGCGCGAGAGCCAGGCGTGGGAAACTCTGATGGTCTCGGGTCTGCGCTGGGAAGAAGGGGATTTCGATGTGCGAATGGAGTTTATTTATAACTCCTATGGCCTCACCCTGGATGAAATGCAGGCGGCTGTTTCTTCCGTTCTTCCGGCGCATCCGCGGGGAGATCAGAATTTAAAACGATTGAATGCCTCCGGCATGGAGCTTCCGGGACAGAAATACGGCTACCTGTCCTTACGGATTCCCAATGTCTTCATTGATAACAATAATCTCTCGTTTCGTTATCTGCGCTCCCTCACGGATCAATCGGCCACTTTGCAAACCGCGTATGATGGGCCTTTAGGGAACGCCTGGACGCTCTTTGCCGAGCTGAATATCAGTCTTGGAAAAACCACCGAGGAACTCTCCGCCCTCGAAAAAGGCAGCGGCACCCTCGGGGTCAAATGGAATTTCTAAGAATCCTATTTAAAGTGCCTCTGAAAGCCTTGCCAGCAATCCTGGTAATCTTCCTGTAAGAAGTCTTTTTGTCGCGCGAAGTCCGTGACCTTATAGGGAGCGCGGCTTTCAAACATAAAAGCCAGGGTTTGCTCCAATTTCACGGGCTTGAGTTCTCCATGACTGGCCTTCTCAAAGGTCTCGCTGTCGGGCCCATGGGCAGAGTAAAAATTGTGAAGGCTGCCTCCCCCCGGGACAAATCCCCCACTGGTCTTGGCATCATAAACTCCGTAAATAAGCCCCATGTACTCGCTCATGCAATTGCGGTGAAAATAAGGGGGACGGAACGTGTGTTCGGCCACCATCCAGCGCGGCGGGAAAATCACAAAATCCACATTGGCTGTTCCCGGAGTGTCGCTCGGAGAAGTTAACACCGTAAAGATGGAGGGATCCGGATGATCAAAACTCACGGTGTTGATCGTATTAAACTTGCGCAGATCATACTTATAAGGAACATAGGTTCCATGCCAGGCCACAACGTCCAAGGGAGAGTGGCTCATTTCCGCCGCCCACAATTGTCCTGAGAATTTTCCAATGAGTTCGCTTGGGGTGTTTTTATCCTCAAAGGCCGCCACGGGAATAAGAAAATGCCGGGGATGAGCCAACCCATTGGCACCGATCGGGCCTAGCTCCGGCAAACGAAAAGGAGCCCCGAAGTTTTCCCCGACATAGCCGCGGCAGTGCGGGGACAGGGGATTGACTTGAAACTTCATTCCCCGGGGAACCAAAACAATCTCCCCGGGTTCAGCCTCAATGATTCCCAGCTCTGTTTTCACTTGCAAGGAACCCGTCTGTAACACAAACAGGAAATCCCCGTCCGCGTTCATAAAATAACGGGAGTTCATGGGGTGATTAAAGGCGTAAAGATGAATGTGCAAACCTCTTTGTTCCAAAGCGGACCCCGTCCCACACACCGTGCGAAGACCTGCGATAAAGTCCTGCTTTTCCGCAGAAAGAGGCAGAGGGTTCCAACGCATTTGGTTCGGATCAATGTGTTTCGGCTCAAAGAAAGTTTTTTCTGTCAGATCCTTTTGTAAAACAAAACGTTTGTGCATCACGGAGGGACGGATGCGGTAGAGCCAGGAATACAGATTGGTGGAGCGAGGGGCCGTAAAGGCCGAACCACTGAGTTGTTCAGGATACAAACCCAAGGGCGATTTTTGCGGGGAATTCTGCAGCAAGGGCAGCGCCTGGGGCCGGGCTTCCGAAGAAAAGTAATTTCCAAATCCTGATAAATACTGATTTTCCATGCTAAAAAGATAACCAGACGAACAAGCCTTAAGTCAAAGGGGATTTCAGAAGATTTCCATGGATTTTGGGGCTCTTTGGAGCCAAATTTATAGTAACCCCTAACAAAGGACCGCATTATGAAATCCTTCCTGGCAAGCTACTCAGATATTCTTAAAAAAGACCGTTTATATTCTCTCGCTATCCTTCTTGTTCGTCTCGTCGTGGGGCTGGCCTTTATGTTGCACGGCTGGGGGAAAATCCAACATCCCCTTTCGTGGATGGGGCCTGAGGCCCCCGTGCCCGGAATTTTTCAAGCCCTCGCCGCACTCTCGGAATTCGGCGGCGGGCTGGCCTGGATCTTGGGACTGCTCACTCCCCTGGCGTCTTTGGGAATTTTCTTTACCATGGGAGTGGCCGCTTTCACGCATATTTCCCGCGGGGATGCCTTTGTCGGTCCAGCCCCCACTTATGAACTCGCCCTGGTCTATCTGAGCGTTTCCATTCTCCTGCTCTTAGCGGGACCCGGAAAATACTCGGCCGACTTCAAAATATTTTCACGCTAAATTTTTGTTTTTATATTAGCATCAGGGGATGAGATCAAAAACCGCCAGCGTCCCCTTTATCTTCGCCACGATTTTTCTTGATGCCCTCGGAATTGGAATACTGATTCCGATTCTGCCGTCCCTGATCCGCCGTTTCAGTGCGGATCCTAATTTTGTCAGCCACTATTTCGGTTACTTTATTTCCGTCTACGCCCTGATGCAGCTTCTGGCCTCTCCGATTTTGGGGGCGCTTTCGGATCGCTTCGGGCGCCGCCCGGTTCTCCTGGTGTCTTTGGCCGGGGCCGTGTTTGATTATATCTTGATGGCCTATGCGCCCAATATCACCATTCTCTTTGTAGGGCGTGTGATTGCCGGGCTTACCGGAGCCAGCATGACTGTCGCCACCGCTTACATGGCGGATATCAGTGATGACAAGACCCGCTCCGCGAACTTTGGTTTGATCGGGGCGGCCTTCGGCATGGGATTCATTATCGGCCCCGCCATCGGCGGAGGGGCCGGAACCTTTGGCGCGGAATACCCCTTTCTTGCGGCGGCGGCTTTGAATCTTATTAATTTCATTTTTGGGTATTTTATTTTGCCGGAGTCCCTGCCGGCTCACCTTCGTCGTAAAATTGATATCACCAAGCTCAACCCCTTTACGTCCCTGGTTAAGATTCTGCGCCCCTCTCCGCGGGTGGCGATGGTTTGGGTGTATTTTCTGGTGGTTCTTTCCGGGCAAGTTCACCCGAGCAGCTGGGCCCTTTTGACGGAATATAAGTTTCAATGGACTCCGGCAGACATTGGGATCTCCCTGTCGGTGGTGGGGATTTCTGTAGCGCTGGTGCAAGGGGGATTGACCCGCATCTTGATTCCGCGGATCGGGGAGTGGAATGCTCTGTTCTTATCTATTTTTGTCGGCATCGTCGCCTTTGCCGGATATGCTTTCGCGGAAAGCAGTTGGGTGTTGTATGCCATTCTGATCCCGTCCTCTATTGGGGGGATCGGAGGCCCGGCCCTGCAATCTTTGATTTCCCGGGAAACCCCGCCGCAGGAACAAGGCGAGTTGCAGGGGTCCTTGGTGTCTCTTTCGAGTTTAACCGCCATTATCGGGCCCTTGCTTTATACGGAGCTCTTTGCTCGCATGACCCGGCCGGAATTGGCCAGTCCATTTCCGGGAGCCCCCTATCTGGCCGCTTCCGTTATCTGCGTGATTTGCGGCGTGATCACATGGCTGCATCACCGAAAGGGCCCTGACTTCAGATAAATCGTCTCTTGTTCTTTCACGGAAGTCGTAATACAGTTTTTTTATGAAAAACCTTTTTTATAAAACCATCATCACTGTCGCCCTTTGTGCCGCTTGCGCCCACAAAGATCATAATCAACCCGCTCCAGAGACCGCTCCCAAGGGGCCTGAAGCTATGACAAAGCCAGCGGAGGAAGCAGGCCCTACAGCGGCTCAAGCCACCCTGAAGCCTGGCAAAAAGCAAAAAATCAAAGGCATGGTTCACTTCACCCAGGCGGGGGACCTTGTTAAGGTCGAAGCCATGGTCGAAGGTTTAAAACCTGGCCCACATGGCTTTCATATTCACGAACGCGGAGACTGCAGCGCTCCTGATTTCTCCAGCGCCGGTGGGCACTTTAACCCCACGTCCAAGCATCATGGCGATGTGAAAAGTGCTGAAAGACACGTGGGCGATATGGGAAATATCGTTGCCGATGCCAAGCACAAAGCTCATCTGACCCTCGAGTTGAGCGGCACCACCCTGGGCGGAGCCAATGGTCTTCTCGGGAAAGCCGTCGTGATTCATGAAAAGGCGGATGACCTTAAAACTCAACCCACCGGGGACTCCGGCGGACGTATTGCTTGTGGTGTGATTGAAGCCTTGAAATAAAAAATCAAAAAGGGCGGTAAAACCGCCCTTTTTATTTTTTCTTCGGATTTTCCGCTTACTTCTTTACAGAGCGCACTTTCTGGAAAATGGTCCCAAAGATGTTCTCCCCTTGGGCGTTTCTCATCTTGATCTCCACTGTATCCCCGTCCTTCATGTAGGGCGTGGTGATTTTTCCCTCATTGAGTTGCTCAAGAGTTCTTTTTTCCACCAAGCAGCTGGACCCCATGGAGCTGTCCTCATTTGAAACCGTGCCGCTGCCGATCAGCGTCCCTGCTGCAAGATTACGGGTTCGTGCCGCATGGGCTATAAGCTGGCCAAAGTGAAAAAACATATCCCTCGCATTCGCCCGCCCGAAAAACTTTCCGTTGTAATTCACTTCCAGGGGCAAATGAATGCGTCCGTCGTCCCAAGCCTCTCCCAGTTCCTCTGCTGTGACCGCAAAGGGGGACATGGACGAAGCGGGCTTACTTTGAAAGAACCCAAAGCCCCCCGCCAACTCCTCAGGGATCAGCCCCCGCAAGGACACATCATTCAGAATAACAAAGAGCCGGATTTTATCTAAAGCATCGTCGGCGCTGATCCCCATGGGAACAAAGTCCGTGATGACTCCCACTTCCCCTTCAAAGTCCGTTCCGTGCGAAAAATCAATCTGGGGGATATTGTCCGTGGGCGCCAGAAAACTGCCACTCTCCCCCTGATACATCAGGGGCACCGTACTTAAAGTCGCCGGCATTTCTGCCTTGCGCGCCATCCGTACCAGTTTGATATGGTGGATAAAGGCCGAGCCATCGGCAAAAAGCCACGTCCGCGGCAAGGCGGAATGCAGCTCGGCTTCTTTCACCTCAAAGGCCTGAGAAATTTTCCCGGCATTCAAATCATCATAAGTCTTTTTTAAGTCCCCTTCGACTCGATCCCAATTCTCAACGGCCTCCCGCAAAGAAGGCGCAATCTGCGGAACCTTCACGGCTTTTTTATTGTCCCGACTGACGACGATCAGTTCCCCATCAAGGGATTTTGTGGATTTCAGAGAACCTAATTTCATTTCTGTCCCTTAATCAAAAGTAATTAAAAGATTCGCACCCACGGCGCTGCCCTGCTTAAAGGACTCGCCGATTTTATTCATAGCCTCGTAATAAACATCAACGCCCAGGCTTGGAGCGAACTTGAAACTTCCGCCAATCACCAAAGGCAAAGCGCCCTTCTTTTCCACCGAGGCGTTGCAGTTATCGCAATCCGCGGACGCGGCCAAAGCCACGTTCACTCCCCCATAAACGCCGCCGAAATCATTTAATTTCCAAAGCAAGGTCACCGGAATGTCAAAGTAGTTAAAGCTGTATTTTGTCGTTGTAGTGCCGGATTTGGTGGTCACCGGACGTTGGGTGTAGAGAAACCCGGAACGAAACGCCAGATTCTCGGATATGGGGAAGGCTCCCACCAACCCGAACTGGTAGGCCATCTCAGCACTGGTTGAAATCCCTGTCGTCTCCGCCGTCGCGGATTGTTGGCGCACTCCCAGTTCCACACCCATGAACTCGGCCCCGGCGTTCAAAGAAGCCAAAGTCATCAGGGTGATCATCATCAAGGCTGATTTTTGATAAGTCGATTTAAACACAAGACACCTCTTCCTCCCCACAGGGGGTTCTCTGGCGCTCATTCTTTCATAAGTTTTATGGTTTTTAAAACTTTTTATCGAAGGCCCAAACCGGGTTCAAAGCCAGTTGATTCAAGACAGGATTTTGACTCACCTGCGCATGCTCTTGGTTGATATGATGCGCGGTCCAGGTCCCCCGCGCCGCCGTTGCCACCACGAAAAAAGGCCCCAAGACTCCCGTCAAAATCAAAGTGCCTGTCGAGAAGGGGGGCTTGGTCGGCCCCACCACCGGCAGTTGGTGAAGGCGGGCCCGGTAAAGACCATAGAGACAGCGAACCACCCAGAGAACCAAAAACAGCGTAATAACACAGGTGGTATAAAAGGCCCCCCATTTTTGCGCCACGGAGGAGACAAATTGCAAGCCTTCCCTTTGCCAATCAAAATAGGTCCAACGGCGCCCGTTGGCCGCAAAGTACATCATATCCAGCACACCCAGAAGATGAATCACAAAGGTCGTTATGCCAAAATAAATCCACAAAACCCATCGGCGCAAAAACGAGAGGGGCTCGGCCTGGCTCTTTGCCACTTTATCGCTGCAAATGATCCAGGTGATAAAGAGAACAGGAATATTTAAAAACCCCAAAACGCAAAGATCAAAACGAAATCCCGCCAAGAAGCTGGAGGCAATGGCCCCTGCGTCCGCACCAAAAACCCAATGGCGGATAATCAGAAAAAACAAGATCGCCCGTTGTAAGCTCATCGAGAAAAGAATAGACATGTTCACAATAAGAAGCTTTCTGAAAACCTGGCTCGCTCTGTTTAGGGTCTCGTTCACCTTTGACTCTCCTCTTTGATAGGAGTGATATTACAGTATGGCAGAATTTATTTTATATAATTATTTCCGAAGTTCCACCTCCTATCGTGCCCGGATCTCCTTGAATTATAAAAAAATCCCCTTTGCATACAGGGCGGTTCATCTGCTCAAGGGAGAACAACACGATCCGGAGTACCGCAAGCTGAACCCGATCGGCGGTGTTCCCACTTTGATCCATAACGGAAAGGTGATTCCGGACTCGTTTGCCATAGTCGAGTACCTGGAAGAGATCGTTCCGGCGCCGGCCCTTCTCCCTGACGACCCTTATCTTCGGGCACGGGTGCGCCAGGTCTGTGAAATCATCAATTCTTCCATGCATCCCATGGGCAATATGAAATTGATGCAGTATCTGGAGAAAAACCACGGCTTTGACCAAAACCAGAAAGAACACTGGATTCAGCACTGGTGTTATCAGGGCCTTGAGGCCGTCGAGAAAAATCTCAAGGACTTCGCCGGCACGTACAGCTTTGGCGATCACGTCACTTTAGCCGATGTGTTTTTGATTCCTCAGCTTTTTTCCTGCCACAGGTTTCATGTGGACGTGAGCCGCTATTCCCTTCTCACAAAAATCGCGGAAAACTGCGCCAAGCTGGAAGCCTTTCAAAAAGCCCATCCTTTTTGCCAGATCGACACGCCGGAGGAACTTCGTCAGAAGTGATTAATTGGATTTGATAAAAAGAAAGTTCCACTTATCAATGACAGGAACAAAGATAAAGACCAGCATGCTGATATTGGTCCACATAAAAAAGGCCAACCAGCGCTGGGTTCCCCGGGAGCGATAAAAGCGGATGAATTCCTGCATGACTTTAAAGGCAAAAGGAAAAACGCCGAGGATATACATCCAACTGGCATTGACAAACCAGGGAGCCGCCAGGGCCGTTGCCACGTAGAGAATCGTGTAGAGCCCGATTTGGTAGAGAGTCTCGTCAATCCCCTTCGCGGCCGGAAGCACCGGGATATCCCCTTTGGCATAATCGTCCTTAAACTTGATCGCGAGGGTCCAAAAATGCGGCATCTGCCACAAAAACATGATCAGGAATAAATAGACAGATTCAGAGTTGAAAATATCAGGGGAATTGGCTGCATAACCAATCGTCACCGGCAAGGCCCCGGGAATCGCTCCTGGAACGGCGGCATAAACCCACTTGGGCTTTAAATACAGGGTGTAAACCCAATTATAAAAAACCACCGTGAACAAACCCACCCAGCCGGCGGCTTCAGAAATTTCAAAAAGAAGATTTAACCCGGCAAGGAGAAAAGACACGGCTAGAATCCCCGCCGCCGCCGGTGTGATCTTACCGGCCGCGATCGGACGCTTGGCCGTTCGGGGCATTTTCTGATCTAACTTCCATTCCTGCACTTGATTCAGGGCCAAGCTGCCGGAACTTAAGAAATAAAGCCCTAAAAGGACCCTCAGCATATGATGCCAGTCAAAGGTGTTCTCAATCTGAAAGCTGGCGATATAGCCTGCCGCTCCCGTTAAGAGAACAAAGACGACAATACCGAACTTAGTCAGATCCGCATAAATCTTTAGCACGTCACCCTACAAAGTGCTGACTTCAACGACTCGGGACCAAATATCCAGTCCGCAGAACCCCAGAAGAAGGGAGAGGAAGAAAAACGCCGCTCCAAAGATCACCCGGTTTGTCACTGTGTCATACTTTAAGTGCATGAACCACAACATCACCAAGACCGCTTTCACGGTCGCAATCAAAAAAGCCACCGGTGCAGCCAAAGCCCCCAGTTGCTGGTTGAAATGATGGGCAATGACTGTCAGGAAAGTCAGCGCAAACAAAGTTCCCGCGACCTTAATGTAGACATTGAACGGAGTGACGTGATGTCCTTGAGTGTCTTCATGATTAGTTGCCATTGCAATCCTCCCTTAACCGACCAAATAAAGTAGTGGGAACAAGAAAATCCAAATCAAGTCAACGATGTGCCAGAAGATCCCCACACCTTCAACCGCAGTGTAGTAATTGGAATTAAAATCACCGCGAAGTGTCCGGAACAAGACCCAAGAGATCAAGCTCATCCCGACCACCACGTGAATCCCGTGCAGACCGGTCATGCAGTAATAAAAGCCAAAATACATCCCAAGGTTGGCATGCTGGGCCCCGACCTTTGCCACATCCAGGTATCTTCCGGGGAAAATACCCAAGTGGAACTTGTGAGAGTATTCAAAGTACTTGATCACCAAGAAGATCGCCCCGCAAAGAAGGGTGATGGCCAAAGACATGGCCGCCTTTTTAGGCTGGTTCTTTTGCAGGTAATAGATCCCCAAAGCCATCGTCAAAGAAGAAAAAATCAGAACCAGGGTGTTTACGAAACCCATTTTCCAATCCAGGTATTTGGCCCCTTCCGCAAACATTTCAGGATAGATGCTGTGGAAGATCGCGTACCCGATAAAAAGAGCTCCGAACATCAGAATCTCAGTGGCCATGAACAACCAGATGCCTTCTTTGCTCGTGGTGTATTCATGCTCGGCACTGCGAAAGTGATGAGCGAAATGGTGTTGGTGTCCTGCAGCTGAGTGCGTGTTATCTGTACTCATATGGCCCCGCGGTAATAACTGGTTCTACTTCGAAGTTATAGTGAGGAGGAGGTGACGGCACTGTCCATTCCAGAGTCTTGGAACCCCAGGGATTTTGTGGCGCCTTTTCACCTTTCATTAAACCGTTGATGATCACATACAAGGAAATCAGGAAGCCCGTGGCAATCAACCACGATCCCACTGTGGAGATCGCATTCAGGGAGTGGTAAGCTGGAATGTAATCAAAGTAACGTCGCGGCATCCCCATGGCCCCCAGAATAAACTGCGGGAAGAAGGTCACGTTAAAACCGATAAAGATAAAGACAAAGGACAAACGAGCCAGGCTTTCATTGTACATTTTCCCGAACATTTTCGGGAACCAGTAGTAAAAGCCGCCCATGATTGCCATCAAAGTTCCCCCCACCATCACGTAGTGGAAGTGAGCCACCACGAAATAAGTATCATGGAAGTGAACGTCAATCGGAAGAGTCGCCAGCATAATCCCGGTCACGCCCCCGATGGCAAACAAGAACATGAAACCCAGAGCATACAACATCGGCGAGAGCATCTGGATGGAGCTCTTATAAAGAGTCGCCAACCAGTTGAACATTTTAATGGCGGTCGGAACCCCCACCAGCATGGTCAAGAAGGAGAAGATCACACCCGCCAAAGCCGATTGACCGGAGACAAACATATGGTGTCCCCAAACAAAGAAAGAAACGCCCGCGATCCCTAAAGAGGAGTAGGCAATAGCGGTGTAACCGAAAATCACTTTGCGGGAGAAGGTCGTGATGAGCTCACTGATGACCCCCATTGCGGGAAGAATCATGATGTAAACCGCAGGGTGGGAGTAGAACCAGAAGAAGTGCTGGAACAACACGGGGTCGCCACCCAAGGCCGGGTCAAAGATCCCCACCCCAAAAGCACGCTCTGTGGCCACCAACAAAAGAGTGATCGCCAGAACCGGGGTCGCCAGAATCTGCAAAATCGCGGTGGAATAAAGCGCCCAGACAAACAAGGGGATACGATACATGGTCATTCCGGGAGCGCGGAGCTTATGGACGGTCGCGATAAAATTCAACCCAGTCAGAATGGAAGACATCCCCATGATAAAGGCCGCCACCACCATGGTCGCCACGGAGGTTCCCGTTTTAATGGAATAAGGAGTGTAGAACGTCCAGCCGGTATCCACTTTATGAGTGAGCAAGGTGGAGAAAGCCAACAAAGCCCCCGCCATCAGGCAGTACCAGGACATAAGATTCAGTTTCGGGAAGGCCACATCTTTAGCCCCTATATGAAGAGGCAAGAAGAAGTTCCCCAAAATCGCCGGAATCCCCGGCACGATCACCATGAAGACCATGATAGTCCCGTGGTATGTCATCACTTGGTTGTAAGTGTCTGCGGACATGATGGTCTGACCGGGAGAAAAAAGCTCCAAACGGATCAGAAGAGCCATGATCCCCCCTAAGAGGAAGAAGAACATGACGCTGATAAAGTACAAAATCCCGATGCGCTTATGGTCCAAAGTGGTTAACCACGACCAAATTCCGCTGGATTCATTCAGATAATTTTTATCACTACTGTGGGCGTGTGCAGTTGCCATTATGCCCTCCTTATTTCAATGTCTTAATGTACTCAATGAGTGCATTAAGTTCCGTTTCGCTCAATTGACCCTGGAACGTCGGCATAACCCCTTTCGGGAAGCCTTTCGTAATTTTCGCATTGGGATTTAAGATGGATTCACGAAGATAGTTTTCATCCACCTGGGTGTCCGGGGCTCCATCAAAATGCTCGGTGGTACCAAACTTCTTCCAAAGCGAAGGACCGACCTTCACTGTTTCATTGGCAACGGAGTGGCAGGATGAGCAGGCTTTCACCGCAAAAATCTTTTCTCCCCGCTGGGCCAAAGGCAAAGTGCCGACCTGGGACTCCTCTTCCAACCAGGCATCGTACTCAGCCTGGGGAACCACCTTTAAAGTGGCTAACATGCCGGAGTGTTGAGTGCCGCAGAACTCGGCACAAAAAACGTGAAACTCACCCAATTTGTCAGCATTAAACCACAAAGCGGTGTAACGACCGGGGACCACGTCTTGTTTAATACGGAAGCTGGGGATGTAGAAGCTGTGAATCACATCTTTTGATGTCATGATGAGCTTTACGTCCTTGTTAACAGGAACCACAACCAGATTTCCGGTTTTAACCCCGGATTTGTATTCGAATTCCCAAGCCCACTGTTTACCGAAAACATGGATTTCCAAAGCGTCTTTGGGCATGGTTCTCATATCGTGGTAAATGTACCAACCCCACGCGAACACACCCAGGAAGATCACAAGAGGAATGAACGACCACAAGAACTCCAGGAAAGCATTGTGCGAGATGTATGCCGTCTTGTCAGAGTTCGTTCTGCGTCGGTACTTCCAAACGAAGAAGGACATCCCTCCAATCAGGATGATACAAGAAATAAGACTCGCCGCCAGCAAGAAGCCGTAAAGATTATCGACCTGGGTCGCAATCTTTGTTCCTTCTGTCGGCATAAAGGACTGTGCCTGAGCTAAATTAAACCACATCATTGACTCTCAACTCCTCGCTGCTTTTGCGCCCGCTCTCCGTGCGCGAGCCCAAATGGGCAGTAACCATAACGCCAGCACCAAGACCATAAATGCCCCGCCAAGCTTCATCACATTGGAAGCATAGAGGGTGTATTTGCTCTGGTGTGGATTGTACTGAAAACAATAAAGAACCAATTGATCAACAAAGGTTCCGATTTTGCCGGAAGAGGCCTCATTCAGGGCCAACTTCACATCCTTGGGTTCAAAGGAGATCCCCGGTAAATAACGAGAGATTTTCCCCTCCGGAGTCACAACAATGGCGGCCGAGGCATGGGCCCATTCTTTGGCTTCTTCGTTCCATTTAAATTTAAAACCCACAGAAGAGGTGAAGGCTTGAATCGTCTTCTCGTCCCCGGTCAGAAAGTGCCACCCCTTCTCGGTTCCCGGTCGGTTGTACACCTTAAGATAAGAGGCCCGCTTCTTTCCAGCCACCTCAGGGCCCTCTTTGGAGTCAAAGCTGATGGCGATGACCTTAAACTTCTCCCCCACATTCCAATCCACTTGCTTCAAGGCATCGGTCAGACCGTTCAGGTGAAAGTTGCAAAGTCCCGGGCAGGAATAATAGACAGGACTGATGATGACGGGAACCCCGCCTTTTTGAATATACTGGCCTAAAGTCACGCTCTGGCCGTTTTCATCTTTAAAGGCCAAACTAAGGTCGAGGGAAGCCCCGAGTTTTTCTTCGATACCCACGTTCTCGAGTTCTTTAACATGCTCATTGGCACTCAGATCCGCCGGTTTCGGCTCATAAGCCAGGGCCGGAGAACGCAAAGAAAGCAGCAATAGAGTCGCAGCAACGACTCCTTGAAGTTTCTGATGCAGGCTCCAGCGATCAAGCTTCATGAGTGAATCCTATTTAGCGGTTTTCGCAAATTCTGCGACTTTTTCCGGGCTGTCCGTGCTCTTATTCTGGGTGATGGACTCGATGAACTGCACCAAAGCCCAGCGGTCGGCCGGTTTGAAGTGAGCGTAGGAAGCCATAGAGCTTCCCTGGATCCCGTGAGTGACGACGTTAAAATGAGCAATCATCCCGTTGCCTTGGGTCCATTTTCCTTCCACCATGTTACGAGGTTTCGGATTCAGGCCGGCTCCCGCAGGTCCATCCCCTTTTCCTTCGTTCCCGTGGCACATGGCGCAGTTGGTGGCAAAAAGCTTTTTGCCGTAAGCAACGACTTGATCATTGGCAACCCAAGGTTCCTTGACTGTGGCGATATCAAAAACCGCCTCGGCTGGACCTTGGACCGTGGCCGTAGGATCCACGACTTTTTCCCCCAGATCGACACCAGGATGGACGACCACAAGGTAGATAAAAAAGCAGATCACAAACGCCATCGAAAAGATGAACGCAATCATTCCGCCGCGATTATATTCTTCTCTAGATTCAGACATAGGACAGCACTCCCCAGGGGGACGATTTACAGTCAATTGGTTTTCACGTTTTAGTATTGAGATTAGTAACGTAAAACGAAAGTGCTCGCAAGCACTTACATGATCCTTGTCACAGACTTATTGCGTTGTATAAAGCAGCCTCAACCTTCGGCCAGCGCCTCATTTTGAGACAAGCTTCCGCCACGACCCAGGTGTCCGTTTCTTTTTTCCCAAAAAACAGGGAAAATAATAGAAAGGCGTGAGGTGCAAAATGTCCCGCTCAAGTCTTGTTTTTGCCACCCTGGCTCTGGGCGCTCTACTTCTGGGGTGCCAAACCAATATGCTTAAGGAGTACCAAAGACTCACCCCCGGCATGGAAAAAGCCGAGGTCCTGGAAGTCATGGGCAGCCCTCAACGCACCCAACGCTTTCACGGCAAAGACCGCTGGACCTATGTTTTTTATGAAAACAAAACCCGCTATGAGAAAGAAGTTCAATTTTTCCAAGGAAATGCCGTCTATATCGGCGATGTCTGGCAACCGGATATGAGCGCCTCAGAGGTGGACGCAAAAAATGAGGCCTCCAACAAGACCTTAGAGGAAGCCGCTCTTAAATTATACCGTGAGAATCCAAAGTCTTACTCAAATTATGAAAACGAGGTCCGGGGTCTTGATAAGGTGCGCTACGTGCCGGACTTTAAGCCAGTCCAGTAACTCTTTTTTTCAAAGCTTATTTTTGCAAAATAATGGGCTCGGTCAGAGAGGGGGCTTCGGCCTCTTTTTTTTGCACGGATTTCTTTTTTTTCATCCCGCCCTCGCCCGGCTCCCCATACTGGGAGCGGACCGTCTCCAGGTTCCTCTTTAATTTGGCCTCAATACTCATCTGGGCCTCCATCTGGTCCAAAGGCTTGACCTCCATGCGCTCATAGGCCCGGCTTCCGCTGTAACCTTTCTCCGGATACCGGTAACGAAGAAGGCTGCGAATTTGTTCATATTCCACGACCATTTTGCTGAGGTCTTTATGCTCTGTAACCATTTCGGCGATGATCGCCTGCACGCGGCTTGGATCTTTGGTGTGGTTTTTTTCCTGAATTAACTTATTAATAGTCTCTTCTTTGGACCGGATTTTAGCCTGCAGGGCCTGGACTTTCGTCTGAAGCTCTTGGGCTTCGCTCAATTGCTTTTTCTGGGCGTCCTCCCGCTCCCCGGAGGCCGCGCCTCCGGCCCCTTCTTCTGCGGCAGGTGCGCTTTCGGTTTTTTTGCCTTCCGGCGCCCCCTCGTTGGCGAGAGCTGGGGGGTTCGGGACAAGAACTGCGGAAATGAAAACTAAACTCAACACCTTACTCAGGGCTTGAGAGAACATCCTGCCTCCAACTGACGTGAACCGGGAGATATTTCACTCTTTGTACGAGTATACTGGCTTTGACAGGATTCAATGATCTTATTGTTAAAACCCCGTCCTTCATCTGGGACATCAGTTGAGCCGCGTTCCAGCCAAACTTCGCATCCGAGAGAACCTCTTCGACCAGCTTTCGCAACGCCGCCGAGTCAATCCCCTTTAAAACCAAAGTGTAATTCAAGGCCGAGAGGCTTGCTTCAGCGTTTCCAAAATCGACAATATCAGAAAGATCCGCGGAATCCGCGGTGGAGGAGGACTCCAGAGCCTCCACGCTCTGGGAAGGATCCATGGATAAGGGGGGAAGCGCAAAATCCATCGGCGGCGGCGCTTCTTCTGCGGAAGGAGGGGGCTGGAAGCTTTCCGCTTCCGGCTGACCAGACCAATCCACAAAAAAAACCCCATTGCATCGAGGGCAGTTATAGAGGCTCCCATAGTGGGAAGGCGCAATTTCTATTTCTGACTGACAAATGGGGCAAATGGCCACAACAACAATTCCCTTTGTATTCGTGGATTACCTTTTTTTACTGACGCGTCTTCTCTCCGCCCGGTTCATCCGCGGTTCTTCCGCCGGCGCCCGGTTGAAAGTCATTCTCTGTCGTTCCGGGGCCATCTCCCGCTCCGGAATCGCTGAGACCGGGGTCGGCTGCAGATCCGCGACCCCACCGATATCGGAATCACTGGGGGACTGGTAATCCAGTTCACTTAAATCCTGGCCTTCTGGTCTAAGACCCTCCAGGATCTCCTCAGCACCCGGCTCCTGGGCCACCAACTGGACTTTGAAGATCTTCTCAATCACATCCCCTTTAATGACGTTGTTGAGATTTTCAAAGGCGTTAAAAGCCTCCTTTTTATACTCCACCAGAGGGTCTTTCGAAGCATAGCCCCGGAGATTAATCCCCTCTTTCAGTTTATCAATAATTTGCAGGTGTTCTTTCCAGTGGTGATCAATGGACTGCAGGAGAACCATTTTCTGAACCTGGGAAAAGAAGGGCCCCATGGCGGATTTCTGGCGCTCGTAGGCGTCTTTTACCGCGGCACTGACCGCATTGGTCAGGGCTTCCGAGCTATTTGGCAAAGAGCCCATTTCAATACGCACGCCAAATTGCTGGGATAAAGCGTTGTTTAAAGCCTCAAGGTTCCAATCTTCTTTTTTTCCAAGCTCAGGAACATGGGTGTCGAGTAAATTGGATGTGACGTCCCCCATGAAATCCAGAATGGTCCGCTCAACATTCTCCCCCTCAAGGACTTTGCGGCGCATCCCATAGATCACGGTTCTTTGCCGGTTCATCACATCATCGTAATCAATCAGGTGCTTACGAATATCAAACTGATGCCCTTCGACCTTGCGCTGGGCTCCTTCAATGGCATTGGTCACCATCTTCGCTGTGATCGGCTCATCCTCAGGAATATTGAGCATTCCCATGATTTTCTGGATCCGCTCGCCGTTAAAAATCCGCATCAAAGTGTCTTCAAGCGACAGGTAGAAACGCGACTCCCCGGGGTCCCCTTGACGGCCGGATCGCCCGCGCAGCTGATTGTCGATACGACGGGATTCGTGGCGCTCGGTCCCGATAATGTAAAGCCCCCCTGAGACCACGACGGCTTTACGTTCCTCCTCGGTTTGCTTTTTAAACTTTGCCAGGGCCTCTTGGTATTCGGGGGAGTTTTCGTCCTCCACCGCCTTTTTCGCCATCACCTCGGCGTTCCCGCCCAGAACGATGTCCGTTCCCCGACCCGCCATATTGGTGGCGATGGTCACCGCCCCCTGGCGTCCCGCCTGAGCCACAATTTCCGCTTCACGCTCATGGGCTTTGGCGTTTAAGACATCGTGACGGATGCCTTCGCGCTTGAGGGCATGGCTCAGGGCCTCTGACTTCTCAATGCTCACGGTCCCCACCAGAATCGGTTGTCCCTTGCTGGTGCGCTCTTTAATATCTGCCGCAATCGCCCGGAACTTCGCCGCTTCCGATTTATAAACCACATCTTCGTGATCCATCCGCAGGATGGGTTTGTTGGTCGGGATCACGGTGACGTCCAGATTGTAGATCTTTTTAAATTCAGTGGCTTCCGTGTCCGCGGTTCCCGTCATACCGGCGATTTTTTCATACATCCGGAAATAATTCTGGAAAGTAATGGTCGCCAAAGTCTGGTTTTCATTTTTAACTTCAACGCCCTCTTTGGCCTCAATGGCCTGGTGAAGCCCATCACTCCAGCGGCGTCCCGGCATCAAGCGTCCGGTGAACTCATCTACGATCACGATCTCGCCGTCCTTGATCATGTACTCCACGTCGAGGCGGTAAAGATAATGAGCCTTCAAAGCCTGGTAAACGTGGTGGAGGATGTCGATATTGCGGGGATCATAGAGGTTTTCCAGCCCCAGAAGCTCTTCGACTTTCGCATTTCCCTCATCGGTCAAGGAGGCGGTTTTGGATTTTTCCTCCATAGTGAAATGCACGTCCCGCTTTAAATGCGGGATAATCTTGTTGATGGTCACGTACTTGTCCGTGGAGGCTTCCGCCGGACCGGAAATGATCAGAGGAGTTCTTGCTTCGTCAATAAGGATGGAGTCACATTCATCGACAATGGCATAGTGAAGCTCCCGCTGCACATAATCCTCAAGTTCAAACTTCATATTGTCGCGAAGGTAGTCAAATCCCAGCTCATTGTTGGTGCAGTAGGTGATGTCACAACGATACATCTCCTTGCGCTGACGGTCGCTGAGGCCATGGACAATAATGCCGGTGGAAAGTCCGAGCCAGCCGTAGAGTCGTCCCATCCACTCCGCATCCCGGCGAGCCAGGTAGTCATTCACTGTCACAACGTGAACCCCTTTGCCAGTCAGGGCGTTGAGGTACACGGGCAAAGTGGCCACGAGAGTCTTCCCCTCCCCGGTTCTCATCTCCGAAATGGCTCCCCGATTCAGCACAATCCCGCCAATCAATTGCACATCATAGTGGCGCATTCCCAAAACCCGTTTAGAGGCCTCCCGGCAAACGGCAAAGGCTTCAGGAAGAATGTCATTCACGGTCTCCCCGTTTTTCAGGCGATTTTGGAATTCCGGGGTTTTAGATTTAAGTTGTTCATCCGTGAGAGCCTGCATTTGCGGCTCCAAAGAATTGATCCTCTCCACAGTGGGACGGATCCTCTTCATTTCACGATCATGTTTAGTACCGAAAGTTTTACGTAAAAGTTGGCTTATCATAGTCCTACGAGAATAGTCCCAAAGGCCATTAACCGCAAGAAAACAGGGCATTTTTAAGCCCTGGCGATGTGTGTTAGATGCGACTTTCAGCCAGACGGGCCCAAATTCATGTTTTTTAAGATTTTAAAAAGAGATTTTTAGGGGTTTAACGCATAGGATTTCTCCTTATGAGCACTCCAATTCAAGATGTGATTATCATCACCACCGGTGGCACGATTGAGAAAACCTACAACGAGTTTGACGGCTCCCTGGAAAACCGGGGAACCAGCATCAAAAACCGCATTCTTTCCAAGATGCGCCTTCCCTACACCAATATCGTGGTCTACCCCATCCTGAGCAAAGACTCCCTTTATATGACCGATGAAGACCGCTCCCTGATCATTGCCACCCTCCGCGAACAGGAAAAGAAAAGCTGCCCCATCGTGGTCCTGCATGGCACGGACACAATGAGCCTGACGGCGGAAACCTGCTTCAATGAAATGGGCCCGCCCCAAGTCCCCATCATCTTTACCGGTGCCATGATCCCCATGGGTTTTGACGATAGCGACGCCGCTCAAAACGTCACGGAGGCCCTTTTAGCGGCAAAGATTCTAAGCCCCGGATTTTATATTTCCTTCCACAACCAGATTTTTAAGGTCCCCAGGGCCAGAAAAAATAAAACCCGTGGGACCTTTGAGAACTACTGACAAATAACAGGCTTTTTTCTTTTTCTGTTGATATGAAGAAAAGGAAAGCGTTCCAGCCAAAGTTTATAACGACGACTTGATGGACTTTGTTCATCAATATGGATTTGCTGGGAGGACGCCATGGCAAGAATTTATATCGCCGAAGAAAACCCTCTTTTATCTCTGGGAACACAAATGAAGCACCTCAGCCAGCACTGGGGTTGGATTCTCTTTTTCGGGATCCTCTACCTCATCCTGGGGCTCATTGCCTTTTTGATGCCTGTGGCTTCCAGCATCGCCCTGGCGGCCACCATGGGAGCCCTTTTGGCAATCAGTGGCGTGATTCAGCTCTTCCACGCCGTGCAACTGCGGCACGAGTCCGGCAGTGGCGGACGCTTTTTTCAATCCATCCTGGCTCTGGTGGCAGGCGGTCTGATGCTGATTTACCCGGGGGTGGGGATCTTTTCCATTGCAATCACCCTGGCCTTTTATTTTTTCCTGAGCGCATTTTCAAAGTGGGTGATGGCCTATTCCGTCCGCCCCAACAAAGGCTGGGGTTGGATCTTGACGAGTTCGATCTGCTCCTTCATTCTGGGGGCCTATATCGTGGCAAGCCTTCCCGTGTCGGCTCTGTGGGTCCCGGGGACCCTTTTAGGGATCGACTTTGTGGTGGCAGGACTGAGTTTGATTCGTGTCTCAACGGAACTCCGTCACTTAAAGTCCGATGTTAGGGCAATATGAATGTCATTTTAAATCTTCTGTGGCTTCTCTTGGGCGGGTGGACAACAGCGCTGTCGTGGTTCACCTGCAGCGTCTTCATGGTTCTCTCCATCGTCGGCATTCCCTGGGCCCGGGCCGCTTTTAATATCGGGCTTTTGAACCTCTGGCCCTTTGGCTCCAAGGTGGTCAGCCGCGACCGTCTCAACGGACCCGATCTGGGCACCGGCCCCCTGGGATGGGTCGGCAATCTCCTCTGGTTTGTATTTTGCGGATGGTGGCTGGCCCTCATCCATTTGGCGTGGGCCCTAGCTCTCGGCCTCACTCTGATCGGCATCCCCTTTGCCCTTCAACACCTGAAGCTGGCCGGGATCTCTCTGGCCCCCATCGGAAAATCCATCGTTTTTTAAGACCCGGTCGGACTAACCCCGGGTCAGTTGCCGGATTCCCTCATAGGTCGCCACAGCCACACTGGTCGCCAGGTTCAGGCTCCGCGCCCCTTCCCCCACCATGGGGATCGTGACTGTTTGGGAAGGAAACTGCGCAAGGAAATCGGGGGCGAGCCCTTTGGTCTCTTTGCCAAACACCAACCAATCCCCTGTTTGGTAGCGAGGTTCAAAATAAGTGCGTTTGGTTTTGGTCGTAAATAACCAAAGGCGGTGAGGGTCTTCAACCAGGCGAAACCAATCTTCAAAAGTCTCATGACGGTGAAAGCTGAGGTAGGGCCAGTAATCCAGCCCGGCTCGCTTGAGATTCTTGTCATTGATTTCAAACCCCAACTTGCCCACCACATGAAGTTCACAGTTGGTGGCAACACAGGTCCTCCCGATGTTCCCCGTATTCTGGGGAATTTCAGGTTCAATCAAAACAATACGGAAGGTCGGTTTAGCTAAGGTATCTGTAGACTTCATAGCCCAGCTTTGATAGCGCGAGTCTTCGCCCCTTGTCTACAATCAGCTCCAGATTCATCAGTTCCCTGTAAAGTTGTAAGTCGATGGGAATAATGTCCCGCCCGGAAGAGCCTCCCAACTTGGAAATATAGGATTTCTGCTTTTCCGTCAGCCGGAGGGTCAGGGCTGGATGTTCCCGCATGGACTTTTGCCAGTCCCCCCCGGGGATCAAGGTGGCGGTGGACGGAAGCTTCTGAGGGTTTAGAAAATAAACCCAGGCCTTTTCCGCGCGCTCGCCCGCCAGGGTGATGTCCCGCTCCTCACGGAAGCAAAGACTCTTCTGGGGATTTTGCGGATTAAAGCCAAAAAATTCATCCAAAAGACTTAGCAGAATTTCCGATGATTTCAGTTCAACAAATTGCCCGGCAATCAAATCTGTTCCGGAGTCGATCAAGACAGGAAATCCGACCTTGAGACGATAAGCGGTGGCGCAAAGAGCGGCCGGCTGCGAAGAAACAATGAAGTTCTGAATTTTTGAGAAATGAACCATGCCTTCGCTCAAAGAGCCGTAGACAAAAAAACGCGTTGTGGTCATGAATCCCCCCCGAAATTGAGACAACAAATGTTTTTTTAGAAAGACGAGTGTGTACCAGAAACAACAAATACCGGCAAGAAACGAAACGCTTGCGGGACAAGAAAATTGCGTTTTTACTCAAATTATTTTGTTTTGCGTTAACGAACCCTTCTTTGACTAAAAAGCCAGATTTGTTATCTTGCTACCCAACTTGAGATTTCATGAAAAAAATTGAAGCCATCATAAAGCCTTTCAAACTTGACGACGTTGTTGATGCTCTCGCTGAAGTCGGAGTCGAAGGCATTAGTGTCACTGAAATTCGAGGATTCGGACGGCAAAAAGGACGCACAGAAGTTTACAAAGGTGCCGAATATGTCGTCGACTTTCTACCTAAAATAAAAATCGAAGTTGTGGTGCCTGGCGCACTTTGCGATGCCGCTGTGGAAGCGATCGCGAAAACGGCCCGTACAGGGAAGATCGGAGACGGAAAAATCTTCGTACTGGCTGTTGAAAGTGTGTTGCGCATTCGCACCGGCGAGAAAAACGAAGAAGCTTTGTAATCATAAGGAGACAAAATGAACGCACAACAAGCTTTGCAATTTGGTAAGGATAAGGGCGCCCGCATGGTCGACCTCAAGTTCTGTGACCTGGTCGGAACTTGGCAACACATCACAATCCCCTTTTCGGAACTCACTTCCGAAATATTTGAACACGGATTGGGCTTTGACGGAAGCTCCATCCGCGGATGGCGGGGAATCGAAGAATCCGATATGATCATCCTGCCGGATCCTGCCACTGCCAAGATGGACCCCTTTATGCAAGTGCCCACTCTGCATCTGATCTGTGACGTATGTCTGCCTGAAACTCTCCAACCCTACGACCGGGATCCGCGCCAAGTGATCAAAAAAGCCGTGGCTTTCATGCAGTCCACCGGAATCGCTGACACAGCTTACTTTGGCCCCGAAGCGGAATTCTTTATTTTCGACGATGTTCGTTTTGAACAAACCAACAACTCCGGCTTCTACATGATTGATAGCGATGAAGCGGCCTGGAACTCCGGCCGTGATGAAGGCGGAAAAAACCTCGGTTACAAGATCCGCCATAAAGAGGGCTACTTCCCCGCTCTCCCCACAGATACACAACAGGATATCCGCACCGAAATGTGCCTGGAGCTTGAAAGAGCCGGCATCACCGTTGAGCGCCACCACCATGAAGTGGCCACAGCAGGGCAAGCGGAGATCAATTTCCGTTACGATTCGGCCCTGCAAATGGCGGATAAAATGATGTGGTTCAAATACATCGTTAAAAACGTGGCTCGTCGTCACAATAAAACGGCGACTTTCATGCCAAAACCCCTTTTCAATGACAACGGCTCTGGCATGCACATCCACATGTCTTTGTGGAAGGATGGAAAAAACCTTTTTGCCGGCAATAAATATGCAGGTCTCTCAGAACTGGCTTTGTACTATATCGGCGGTGTCTTAAAGCACGCTCCCGCCTTGTGCGGAATCATCAACCCCACCACCAACTCTTATAAGCGTCTGGTGCCGGGCTTTGAGGCTCCTACCAAGCTGGCCTATAGTTTTAAAAACCGCTCTGCAGCAATGCGTATTCCGAACTCCGGCCCTAATCCCAAAGCAAAACGGATTGAATTCCGCACTCCGGATCCTGCGGCTAATATTTATTTGGCTCAATCCGCCGTCTTGATGGCGGGCCTTGATGGAATCATCAATAAGATTCACCCTGGCGATCCTCTGGATAAAGATATTTATGGTCTTTCCCCCCAAGAGGCGGCGGAAATCCCGTCCGTTCCCGGGACTCTGGAAGAAAGCCTTATGAATCTTCGAAAAGAAGGCGGATTCCTGAAAAAAGGTGATGTTTTCAGTGACGATTTACTGGAAACATGGATCAATTATAAAATTGACCGCGAAATTCGTCCTGTACAGCAAAGACCTGTACCTTACGAATTCCAGTTGTACTACGACATCTAGTCTAGGAGAGAAGGTTTATGTCAGCCAATGATGTGAGAAACTTTATGGGTTATATGTGGGTCCAGGATGAGGATGGAATCATCACCATCGGGATCAACGAAGAAGGCCTTGAAGACTTTGAAGAAATCACTTCTGTCGATCTGCCTGCGGAGCACGACAAGGTGGAGGCGGATGAAGTCTGCGGGACTGTCGAAACAGACGACGGGCCTTTGGATATTTACTCCCCGGTTTCTGGCACCGTCATTGAGGTGAACTCGGCCGTTATCGAAGATCCCAGCCTGATTCAAGAGGACCCTTTTGAGGAAGGCTGGCTCATCCGTGTGGAAACCTCTGAGTCCCTTGATGAGGACGAAGACGAGGATGAAGACGATGAGGATGATGAGGACGAAGACATGGACGAGGATGAAGAATAAAAAAAGGGTCACCCATACGGTGACCCTTTTTTTGTTGCGAATGATGAACTTGCGAATTATCGGGTCATACCACTTGTACTCGTCGTATTATTGGTTGTCCCATTCACAGTTTTCTTCGTTTGATTATAAAACTTTTTTTGTAGGTCCACTCGAACCTGTTCCAAGGTAGATTCCAAGATCACATCAAACATTTCATCAACATTCACGTTGTACATCTCAGCAAGCTTCTTTAAGGTGTGCATTGGTGGGCTTGAAAGTCCTCGCTCCCAATTAGAGATGAACTGGGCGGAGCTGTACCCCAACCTGTCAGCCACGTCTTTCTGGGAAAGTCCGACTTGGGTTCTCTTTTCTTTTAAAAAATCCGAGAGTGCTTTTACTTGTTTCATGTTTCACCATCCTTGCATTTAACGTTCATCATCAACAATCAACTCTAAGTTTACGCTCATTTCCTGCTGATTAAAATCCCACGCGAGTGAATTTTACCGTAATTTTAAAACTATATGAACAAATCTCGCCAGAACTATAAAAACCGATTTTTACTCATAAATTTGTATCAATTTATGCTAAGAATCAGCGCCGCTGTAAAAAACATTTTACAATTCTTGGAATGAGCTTCGTTGAGCGGGAAGAGAAGATGTTCATTCAGAGATATCTGTTAAGTTTGAACTGTTTGATTTTAACAATGAACTTCCTTTTTGACTCAAAATTCCTTTGTATTTATGTGCCTTTTCGGGAAGTCGAGAATTCCTCACATCCCGGGAGCCGCGCCAACAGAGGCCCTCGGAGAAGGACAGAACTTTTCTGTAAAGGGCATACTTAAATTGATCAGCCCCTCGTCCCCGAAGAAGCGCGCGACGTGCTTTAAAACTTGCGGATCCCCGTCCCTTTCCAGAGGAAAAATCTCAAACCCATCCCGATAGGTCGGAGTGTAAGCAACCCCGCTGATGCGGGCTCGGCCTTTAAGGGGTTTTGTCAGGCCCAAGTACAAAATGGCTCCCGTTTTTTTCTCAAGGCCCGCCTGAAACGCGAGAAAATTCCCGAGCGAATAGGCGATCAGGGTTTCTCTTCCGTCTTGAGTGATATACTTCTCTCCTCCTTGCAGGACATGGGGATGAGAGCCTATGACGGCCGTAGCACCGGCTTCCAGAAATTGGTGTGCTAGAGAGACCTGAGCCCCCTCCGGGGTGGATTGGTACTCACGCCCCCAGTGCGGCAGGACGACAACCGCGTCCGTGGTTCCGTCTTGGGAAAGACGGTGAATGAGTTTTAAGATTTCCCCGGCATCCCGGTAACACAAACGCACCTGTTGCGCGAGATCGGGCTTTCCGTTGGTGGCCTCTGTGCAAGCGATAAAGGCAAGGCGCATCCCTTTAATTTCCACAATTTTGTGATAATCCCCGGCCGAGTCGCCGGAGGCCCGAACCCCCACGGTCGCGAGGACATACTGCGCGGCCGCCCCCAGGGTGCGGTCAATGCCCACACCCCCGCGATCCAGAATATGATTGTTGGCCAGGGTTAAAAGATCCATCCCCGAGGCTGAGAGTTCCGCGAGAATCTGGGGATGATAGTTGAAAAGAAAATGCGTCCCCGAATACACCTCGCCATCGTAAACAAACCCGATATCCCCGTGATCTTTTCCCTTCCCATCAATGCCAAGCGCCGCGGGCCCCTCCAGATTTCCCACTGAAAAATCCGCCTTCTGCAGGTAAGGACGGGTTCTTTTCCATGTTTCGGAAAAGAGTTTTGAACCCTCAACGACAGAAACATAAATCGCCTTGTGAACTAAAATATCCCCGACAAAGGACACTGTTATGATATCCGGAGGCGGGTTCTCCTGGCAGGGGCCGCGGAAAACAAGGTTTCCCTGGGCCCGAGCGCTTTGAAACAAACCAAAACCGAGGAGTAAGTGAGTAATCCAGGCACGCATCAAAGACCTCCCCTCGGTCGCCGTAAAAAACTTTCAATACCGCATTAAAAGCTCGCAAAATGGTTGGGTTCCCCTCCCGCTCAAGGTAGCAGGTAAAACCCTATCCTCTCTGCTTTCGGCCAATTGGAGGTTCAATGTTTAAACGTGTGATTTCTAAATCTTTATTTGCAGCAATTGCCTTGATGCCCCTGTCCACTTTAGCCAAGCAAAAAGTCGTTTTTTTGATCAATACCAAGGAACACGACATCCGCGGTGCGGTCACAGCCCCTTACCTGGATGAATATGCGGATATCCGCAACTGGCAACAAATCGCCCCCCGGGCCGAAATTCTCCGCCTTCGCGCCAACACCGCCGAGGAAATCCGAAGGGGCCTTGAGATCTTTATGGGGCCAAACCCTGACGATAAAGAAGTGGTCGGTCTTTTCATCCGTTCCCATGGAGAGCGTCTCCGGCTGTATAACGAACAGGAAACTTTCACGTTAAAACTCCCCGATGATCTTCCGAGGGTGTTTGCGCCTCTTCAGGGGCACTTCAGCCCCCAAGTCCGCATTGTATTTAACGGCTGCGAGGTCCTTGAAGGAATGGACCGGCGCGAGGCTTTACAAGCGCTGCAGGGGATTCTTGGCGGGTTCGGCATTAAAACGGGAACTCTTTATGCCAACCGCACCCTGGGCTATGAGGGATTGGAAAACTTCACCCGCGTGAGTGTTTTTAATAAAGATATTCCCGTTCTGCAAAGAAGCCTGGCCGGTGTTTTTTATGTTGCGTGGCCCGTGACGCTGCCTTTAGCTTACGCCATGAAAAAGGCCTTCAACAGGGGCTACCTTCTCCATGTCTCTGATGAAGAGCAGATCCTCAGGGACACGGATTATTATTCGGCCCTCAAGCCTTGATCACCTTTTGGTGAGGACTCTCTGTTGATAGGATGTGGGGGGCGGCTCAGAAGAGCTTGCACGATTTGCTGAGTGGCAGAGACAATGACCGGCCCCAGAAAAAGCCCCGAAAGCCCAAAGACCAGAATACCACCGATAATGGCCAACAGCGCCCAAAAGGGATGAAGTTTATCTTTGACGAATTTTATCAGAAAGACGCGGATCACGTTGTCCGCCACCCCCGCTATGGCGGCCACCACCAGCAACCCCACGGCAGACCTGGCATTCCCTTTTGTCCAGGCGTAGATGGCCAGGACAAAGGCAATGGGTGCTGCCCCGATCACAGGGATAAAAGAACAAAAGAAGGTCACGATAAAGACCAGAAAATGATCCACGTCTAAAAAAATCATCGCCCCCGCCGTGACAATGGAGGCCTGCAAAAGGCCGGTGATAATAGAGGAAAATATGGCCGAATAACTGGTTTCTTTTAAAATCCGGATCACCATTCGGGTTTCCCTGACATTCATCAGGCGGGCGGAATAAAAAACCCTGCGGATGCGAGAGGAGTGACGCAGGAACAAGAACAGCGCCGCTAAAAACACCGCAAAAGAAAAAAGGATGGAAGGAATCTGCTTAATCACATAGGTCGAAGCTTGAAGAATCCCCGTAAAAATTTGATGGGTGACGTCATTGATCATTGCTTCCACGTTCACGGCTTTTCGCAGCCCGAATTGGGAAAGAGTCTTATTGAGACTCTCTAACAGCTGCTCGCGGTTTTTATTGAAATTTTCCAGTGCCGCGTTTTGTCCTTTTCCGCCCAAGTCCATGGCCAGAAATTTTTCATAGAATTTCGCGAGAATGGCAAAAAACGGAACCGCTATCACGAGAAAAAGGCTGAAGGTCAGGGCATAGATGGAGGCGTTCTTCCCGCACCAGCGGGACCTTCTGATTTTTCGCACCAAGGGAGTCAAAGCAAAGGCGACAACAGCAGATAAAAGAATGACAGGGATAAAAGGAGACAGAATATAAAGGCTCGCCAGTAGACCGGCTAGAATCAGGAGCACCTTAAATATATTTTCCCTGTCACGAATCATGAAAGATTTGTTTTATCCCTGCAAGTTTCCGCCGTCCCTCCATGAAACACTATATGGTGACGACGTTTTCGTAAAATCCCCGACACAAGCCCTCTCCACCCTCATTCTGAGATTTTCATTTTTACGGCATCTCAATTTGAGAAGGGAGGGCTCTTGCCATGGACCCTGCCCTAAAAATCAAATAGTCTCGTATTTGGGGGGGAATGCTCTTGCGCAAAATCGGCCTTAAATTCCTAATTCCATTCTTTTTTGTCATTTTCGGGTTTCAGAACTGCGGCCAGTTCAATGGCTTTGAATTGCAATCCGGAACTGTGTTTTTAGGCTCCCTCAGCCCCTCAGACTCGTTCCTGGTCAACGGGGGGGTTGAGTATACCAAATCCAAAACCTTGGTTTTGACGGTGCCTCCGGAGCTTGGCGCGGAGGTTCAGGTCTCCGTTGGGGAAACCTGTGGTGATACGATCCCGTGGATCAGCAACTCAGGGCAGGTCCCGCTGGATCTTGGGAGCGTTAGCGACGGCCCCCACCCGATCTCCCTGCGTGCCCGCAAGGCGGGGATCCTGAGCCCCTGCTATCTCAGTCACGTGATCTTAGACACCCTTCCCCCCAGCGTGACCCTGAAGCCCGGTCTTCCAGCGCAAATCTCCTCGGCCTCAGTCTCAGTGGATTTCACGGTGATGGATGCCAGTGATAAAATCACCTCTGTGCAGTGCCAGATGGATCAGAGCCCCTGGTCGGAGTGCCAATCCCCTTACCAGGTGGAGTCTATTGCCATGGGCTCCCACGCCATTCGGATCAAGGCGGTGGATGCCGCCGGCAATGTTTCGCAACCGGCGTCTTACGCCTTTTCTTATGGGACTCCAACCTCAACCCCAACCCCCACACCGACCCCGACTCCCACGCCTTCAAACCCGGCCCCGGGCACTTTCCCAGAGATTATTAAGATCATGCCTTTGGGAGACTCTCTCACGGTGGGTAACTCCACGGGGGGATACCGAAATTATCTCTATGGGCATTTAAAGGGCGCGGGCTATAAGTTTGACTTTGTCGGAGATTATCAGCGCGGCACCGATACCTTGCCGGACAAGGACCACCAGGGGGTTGGTGGATATAAAATCAACGATGTCGCCGCCAATATGGAAGTCTATATTGACAAGCACAAGCCTGATATTGTTCTTCTTGGTGCGGGGGGAAATGACATTTCCGCCAACTACCAATTGGACACGGCTCCGCTTCGCTTACTGACCTTGGCGCGAAACATCCAAAAACGCAGCCCTAAAACTTATGTCATCGTTCAGACGCGACCTCCTCGCTCGGATTCCAAAAACGCGCTGGTTATCAAGTTCAACGCGGAGGTCATGAAAATCGTGAATGCCGAGACCCTGGTGAATCCCAAGATTTTTCTGCAGGACAACTATCCGTTGATGACCCAGGCGGATGTCAGCAGCGACCAGGTCCACCCCAGCGATGCGGGCTATAAGAAAATTTCTTATGGCTGGTTCACCGCTTTAAAGAAAATTCTTCCGGCGAAATAACCTGAGGGAGCCATGAAACGAGTGCCTTTCAAATTGCCACGCTCCCTCTTCCGGAGGCTGTTTTTACCGGTCCTCCTGGGCTTCTTTTTTGTCGGCTGCGGGAACTCAGGCTTTCATTTGGACACCTCGACGCTGGAACACCTCCAGTCTTCGTCGATGTCCACTCCCCTCCCGACACCGCCTTTTGACTCCGGTACAAACCCCACGCCAACACCTCCTTCTCCGACACCAACTCCGACTCCGGGAAGCAGTCCCTCCGAGCCCCCGCCCGTTCTTGGCCCCAAACTTCAGTATTTTGGCCGTTTTGACTTTGCCACTCCTGAGCAACCTCGCTTCAACTGGTCAGGCTCCGCCATCGCGGCTAAATTCAAAGGAACTTCGCTTCAGGTCACATTAAACAGCAAGGATCATTACTTTGTGGCGGTGGTGGACAACCGGGAGCCCCAGCGCTTTGTCATCAGCGGCACTAAGACCGTCACCCTGGCGGACAACCTCAGCGCTGGGGAGCATAAAGTGCTTGTCATGCGCGACAGTGAGGCCGGCTACGGAGTCAGCCAATTCCTTGGTTTTAATTTTGGCACCGGGGGGGAATTGCTCACTCCCGACGAGAGCAACAGTCCGGTTCGCCTTGAAGTTATCGGAGACTCTATCACCTGTGGTTATGGAAACCTGGGTGCCAACGCCACCTGCCACTTCAGTCTGGACACGGAGAGCGCCTTTAGCGCTTATCCGCAAATCGCCGCGCGCCTTCTCGGCGCTCCCCCCGCCACCCAGCTTTGTATTTCAGGCCGGGGCATTGTGCGAACCAACGGCCGCTCGCTGAGCAATACCTCCATGACCCTTCCCAAAGCCTTCCCCTACACTTTGGGCCCGAATGGGCATGAAACCATCCAAGGGCCGCTGTGGACCTTCCCCACCGCACCAAGCCAGCAACCCACGGTGGTTGTCGTGAATTTGGGAACAAACGATTATTGGGACAATAAGGAGCCCTCCACTTATCGCACGGAATACATCAACTTCGTGAAACAAATCCGGGGCCGCTACCCGAATGCTTATATCTTTTTGAGCATAGGTTCGATGAATTACAATCCGGAAGCGGCCATCCAGGATGTCGTCAGCCAGCTTAAAAAGCAGGGAGAGCAAAAAATATCTTACTTAAGATTCCCGGGACAACAAAATGTCTCGGGCGGGATTGGCTGCGATTACCATCCAGGGAAGCTTACTCATAAGCTGATGGGCGAAGCCTTAGCCAACGCCATCCGCCAGGCTTTGAGCCTGCCTGCGGCCCCGGCCTCACCCTAGCTAGGGGCTGAGAACAAGACTCCCTCCATTACTGCTCAGAGAGAAAAAGATAAATCGCGTCGTTCTCAGGAACGTCCGTGTCTTTGTATTCAAAATGATAATTCAACTTAAACCGGGCCCCGCGCGGGATTAAGACTTCATCTTCTTTGGCGAACTGGCCGTAGGGAATGTAGCGTCCAGTGCGGGTGTAAATCGTCATAAAGACCCGGCGTTTTTCCCCGACATTGAGGGCTCGTTGCAAAAAGTCGAAGCCATCGACAATATCCAGGGTCGTGGAGGTCAGGGCTTTTTCCGTCATAAAGCCGGTTTGAATGATCTCTTGGATCTGGCTCATGGTTAATTGCGTCCCGCGATAGACCACTCCCTGCACGGGCGGAAGGGCTTCCAGGACCGCATCAATTTTTTTAATTTTCTCCGCCGTCCGGGGCTCTTTGAGTTGCAGGGCTTCGAGGCTGTCATAGGTCCGAAGGGCCGTATTGATAAGGCGGTAATTGGGGACACCGGTCCCTTTCAGGGTGCGAGGGTCGATCTCTTCCTCGGTGTAGAGTTTAATCTCCGCAAAGCGGCCCGTAAGAAACTCTTTCTCCAACTCGGTTGCGTCTTTAAGTTTTAAGGTGGCGACCAGGCGATGGATCATTTCAAGGCCGTTTTTACGGTGTCCGTAGGAATCCCCCACGGGCTCCGAGAAATGCTCCCGCCAGTGTTCATTGAGCTTGGCATAGATCTCATGGTCCCAGGCGGCTTTATCCTTAAAGGTCGCCTTGCCGGTGGCGATTTGCCCGGCAAATTTAAATTCCCCGGGGACCTCCACCGCTTTGGGAGCAGAAAGAGCCACCTCACATTGTGCTGGCCCTGTCGCCCCAAAAGCGGCACCTCCGTATAGGAGATATAAATACGCAAGGCCTTCTACTAGCTTTAAAGTGGTTTTAAGAGCGGATTTAGACATGCCATAGTTTAGAGCAATAAGCATGCCTGTAAAAAAGCTTACGCCGCCCTTGGACAGGATTCCTCAGTCTCGGAATGAACTCTTAAAACTAGGATATTTTTACGTCAGTTCGGTTTTAAAGGCTTTTTAAACGCTTTCTTTCGGTACCTGCCTTGCAATAGGGCCTCGCAAACAATTTCACACCAAAAAACAAGGAGTCTTTGTGAAAAATATTATGGTTATTATCATTCTTAACATTCTGTCTATTGGAGCTTCGGCGCGCGAGTGGGCGGGTAACAACGGCGGGCGCTGGGGAGGCTGTGTGGTTGAAGGAACCCTCGTGATGCTCAAAGATGGGACGGAAAAACCAATCGAAAAAATTCTAGAGAATGATCGAATTCTCACAAATACACATGAGAATTTCGCTCCGCTCTTACGTATTCGCGGGCCAGAAAATATTCCTCTGTATCGTATCCAAATGGCCAGCGGCAAAACTGCTACTGCCACTGAAGGCCATCCGTTTATTGCTGAAAATGGTCTGATTCTAACTTCCAAAGAACTTAAAGTGGGTTTCGTCCTGCAGACGATTGATGGCCCAGAAGCCGTCTCCTCTGTTAGTTTGGTGTCTGCCGGAAAAATGGTTTATAACATTATTGTGGCCTCCGATGAAGCCTTATCGAAAGTACGTTATGCTGAAAATGAAGCCCACCAGGTCGGCTTAAGTACAGTCGAATATCAGCGGCGATTGGATCCGTTTTTGGGCTTATCGTCTAGGCAACACACTTACTTCATCAATGGCATCGCAAGTGGCGACCTTGTTCTTCAGCAAAGCATCAAGAACTAATTAAGGAGTTCATTGTGGTAAAAGAAAGTGAATTTCACAAGCTTCGTGAGCGGCTAGTTTTACAAGATCCAACTTTAATGGACGACGCATTCATAAGTACATTACCACAATTGCTCGAAGTTCTTGGCCATCCCGACGGCGAAATCAGGGACACTTTAGGGTGGTCGACGCTCTCCGAATACTTCACAAGTTCGCTGTGTCCACCGCATGTTCGGATTCAAACAATCTCTCTTCTTCTTTCTAGAGATTTTTTATTTTTTGAAATTGAGAACGGAAAAACTGATGCCAGCGTGAAGCGAAGCTTTGCGAGTCTAACCCTTGCCGACATCATTGGCGGGGATATTAAGAATGAATGTCAGATAAGTTCTGATACGCTTTCTGATATCAGCCATGAGCTTTGCCGATATCTAACGCAAGAAAGAGACTGGAGAGGATATGAGCCCACTTTGGGCTGGATTCACGCTTTGGCACACGTTGCGGACGCGTTTTGGTCTCTGGCGAGCCATCCCAAAACTCGATCAGAAGATCTTTCAGATTGCTTGGACTGCCTCCTTTCTTACATAGAAAGAAACGGGCAGAGGGTTTTTATGTGGCAAGAGGACTACCGGCTGGGTCGCGCCCTGTCCGTAATTTTAAAAAGACTCCCTTTCGAAGACTGTCGCGATCTTCTTGAACGAAGATATCCGCGAAAAGATCTTTTTAATATGCCGTCGCTGCAAAACCTCCTGACCACCGTCCGTTGTATCTATCTAGAATTGATGTGGGAAGAAACGCCGCCGGGACCTTTGTTGGAAACTCTGAAGAAAGTCATCTATTAGGTTAGGTATCTGACCCCACTTGCCAGCTTATAGAACCCCCCGCCTTCTAGGAATTACGGTAGTCAGGCAAACGAAACCGTTCTTCAAAAATTTGCTGCCGATCTTCATGAAGAAATTTAACGAGTCTTACCATAGGGCCAAAGCGATCATCGAAAGTCATGTTATTTATAACATATCCGTCATTAATTTTTAAAATCAGCATGGGCTTATTGTTCGGCAAATGATCTGAAACAATACGTTCAAATCCGCGCATTTTCAAATAATCAACTATCGCGGCATGGACTATGGAGTACAAACCTCTACGTCGAAATTTAGGAACAAACCCACTGTTCCTTAAATAAAAAGTTTCGAAATCATGCTGCTCTCCCATAATCCACCCGATGGGCTGATTGCTGGACTTTTCAAAAAAAAGTATATCTAGACAAAAAACGTTTTCGTTAAACTTTTTTAAAACTTCTTTGCGCGCGATTTCTCTTTCTGACGACACTTCCCTTTTTTTCAAATCTGACATGTGAGGAAATACGTCATTCCAAATTTTATCCATAGATTTACGTAATTCTATTCTGTCGACTAAAGTCACATATACGTCATTTGGAAGATTTAAAATTTCAAATTTTTTTTCCATATGACTAACTACCTCTTATTACGTCATCAGAAACCAAAGCGAACTACTTTCGGAGCAATTGCACAGTCATTTAAAATGAATACCAGTGTAAAAATGGAGAAAGTGTTTTTAAATTGTCTCCATTAATGGTCGTTATGTAAACAAACTTATAAAATCAAAAATGAGTTTATGGAGACCTGATATTGAAGGCAAATCCACCTCGCGGTGGTTTCGACGAACTCGATTGTCTATTTTCCAGATCCATTCTCTTCCAATTTTTCGCTCGAAAATACCTTGCTGGCGTCACGGCGCCGCTTGGAAAATGGAGAATGGACAATAGACGAATTTTTCTGCGAAAAATTGGTAGGGGGCGAGGGACTCGAACCCCCGATCCGCCGGTTATGAGCCGGCTGCTTTAACCAACTAAGCTAGCCCCCCAATGAAGATGCGCGTTGAAATTTCATTAAAACTATCAAAAATCAAATATTTAGCAACTGCTTCCGTTGTGCAACACAGGACCTCTCGCCGCGGCGTAAATTCATGAGTTGAATTGAGCACCTAGAGCCTTTTTGGCTCCAATTTTCTTGGCACAAAATGTGGATAGAGGGTTCACTATAAAGCGCTTGGTAGCTTTTTATCACTTTACTAGGAGACCACGAAATGAAAAAAACAAGCATCCTCAGCACCCTCATCGCAGCCACCGTTCTTCAGAGCGCGGCCCCCGCTTATGCCGGCCGGGAAGAAGCCGGTAATATCATTGGCGGCATCATCGGCGGCGTGATCGGCAGCCAAATCGGTGGAGGCCGCGGCAAAACCGCCGCCACCATCATCGGCACCATCGCCGGCTCCATGATCGGAGGACAAGTCGGACGTGAACTCGAAGAAGGTGACCGCCGAGCCTTGGACGAAGCGCAAAGAAGCTGCCTCGAGCGAGACATCGGGACCTCCGTGGACTGGGAGGGCTCCCGCTATGGATCCCGCTCCGGAGCCCGCGGACGGTTTACTTCCGTGCGTGAGGGCTACAACGGACGAACTGGCGAATACTGCCGTGAATACGAAAATCAAATCAGCTTGAATGGACGCATGGAACGAACCGCCGGAGTTGCTTGCTCCCGTCCCGACGGGTCCTGGTATGAGGCCCGCAGCGAGGAAGTGCGCTACGACATGGGCCGAGATCACCATCGCCCGCCTCGTTACCCAGGCTACCCCGGACGCCCGGGACGCCCCGGTCGCCCTGACTTCCCTGGCCGTCCGGGTTATCCGCCACCCCCGCCTCCCAACTACGGCCAGTATCAAGGAACTGCGCAGATCAACGCCGTCCCCCGCCGCAGCGGCGGCACTTGGTATCGCTTGACCCTGCAACAACCTTTGTCGCTGACAAACATCGAGCTACGGGTTTTGCGGGCCAACGTCAGAATTCATGAGGCAGCCCTGCTCACCGAGTACGGCCAACGCATTCCGGTTTACGAGCTTAGCAACACTCCTGTGTTGGGCACGGGAACCATCCTGGGCTCTTATGTGAATCGCAACGACCGTGTTCTTGCCATCGATATCCGCGCGGAGTCCTTTGGCGCCTACGCGGACCTCCTCTTTACTGCCATCTCCCGCGAAGGATATCCCGTTTTGATGGTCTCGCAGTTCTAAGGGGACCTTTTCCAAAAAGAATTTCCAGACCAAGGTCGGCACCTCCCCCGTGCCGACCTTTGTTTTGACATCGCTCTTGGGGACGATCAAAAATAACTCATGCAAAGAAATTGGATACTTCTCCGAGGACTTGTTCGTGGTGTCGGTCACTGGGCCGATTTTCCCGAGCGAATGAAAAAGGCCTTCCCCCAAGATCACATTGAACTTTTGGAGATCCCGGGGAACGGGATTCTTAATGGGGAAAAAAGCCCCCTCACCATTGCAGAAACCGTTGAATCCTTCCGCCAGCAAAGTGGGTTTATCCGCGATCGAAAAAAAGTCCATATTCTGGCCATTTCCATGGGGGCCATGATGGCCGCGGAGTGGGCGCAACGTTATCCCCAGGAGGTCGAACGTCTGGTGCTGATTAACTCCAGCTCCGCTCAACACTCCAAATTTTATGAGCGTCTGCAGCCCAAAAATTATTTTAAAATCCTTGCCCTGGCCTCTTCCTTCAGAAATCTCCAAGCCGTGGAAGACGTCGAGCGGGAGATCCTTGCCATGACGGCAAACTCATCTGAGCGCCGGGCCTATGCCTTGCCGCTGTGGACGGCGGAGTCCGCGGCCCACCCCATCACCCTGCAAAACTTCGTGCGCCAACTCTGGGCTGCCAATGCCTATCGGTTTCCCGTGAAGGCCCCAGTCCCGACACTTATATTGAGTTGTGAAAATGATCATTTCGTGAGCGTGTCCTGCTCGAAGGCCTTAGCCAAAGCCTGGGAATGCCCGATTTACATTCATCCGTGGGCCGGTCATGATCTGCCTTTGGATGATCCCGATTGGGTCCTTGAAAAGCTCCGCAGCCTTCCCGCTTAAATGCCCCTAGGAGCCAAGTTCCGCCAAAAGTTCCCAGCCGAACTTTTCCAGTTTTGATTCGCCGATGCCATAGATGTGCTCCAGGTCCGCCATGCTCTGGGGGTTTTTCACTGCGAGTTGCTTCAGGGTTTGGTCACCAAAAACCACAAAGGCCGGCACATCCAGCTCCTGGGCTTTCTGCTTTCTCCAGCGGCGCAGGTTTTCAAAGCGCCGTTCTTGGATTTCATCCAGCTCATAATCGACAAATCCTGCGGAGGACTTGCTGCGCGATTTGCTCTTCACCAGCTTGGTCACCCCTTGCGGCTTGGATGGCTTTTGAATCCGGCGCTCCGAGGAGGGGTCACAGCTGTCACAGTGCCCACAGCTTTCAATCCGCTGCGAGTCCTTGTAATAGGTTAAAATCTCCGCATGACGGCATTCCCCGCCTTCGGAGTAATTCACCAGAGCATCCAGGTTTCTCCAGCGCACGTTTTTAATCACCTGCGGAGCATCGGAGTTATCAATAAAATAGGACTGAAGACCCTTATCTTTTTTTGCGTAAAGCATGAGACAGGTGGAGGGTTTGCCATCGCGTCCGGCCCGGCCCATCTCCTGGTAAAGAGAGTCGATATTGGCCGGCATCTGATAGTGCACCACCAGACGCACATCCGGCTGGTCGATGCCCATGCCAAAGGCGTTGGTGGCCACAAGAATCCGCAAATCCCCGCGGGCATAGGCCTCCTGGGTTTTTGTTCTGTCTTCGGTGGCAAGACCGGCGTGATAAAAACCCACTTTTTCAAAAGGGCGTGATAAGGCCACCGCCAGTTCCTCCGTCACACGACGGGTACCACAGTAGACAATCACTCTTCCTGTCGGGGTCTGGCGAATGGCCTGCATCAACATCAAAAGCTTGGCGTCCTCATCCCCGCATTGCTCCACCTGGTAATATAAATTATTGCGGTAAAAACCATGGACCATGCGTTCCGGCTTCACAAGGCCTAAGTTCTTTGAAACATCCGCCAGCACCGTGGGGGTGGCCGAAGCTGTGAGAGCCAGAACAGGCACCTCCGGACGCAAAGCTTTAAGAATCTTCAACTGCCCATACTCTTCACGAAAATCATGGCCCCATTGCGAAACGCAGTGAGCTTCGTCCACGGCGAAAAGGGCCAGGGGGCGGCCTTGAATCCATCTCTGAAACCCTTCTTTTTGCACCCGCTCCGGGGATAAGTACAAAAGAAAAGCCCCGCCTTTATTGATTTCCGCGAAAACCGCTCGTTTCTCCAGATCAGATTGGCCGGCGTATAAACATCCCGCGGCGATGCCTTGGCGCTGCAAATTGGCCACCTGGTCTTTCATCAGGGCGATCAACGGCGAAATCACCACCACCAGTTGCTGGGAGTAAACGGCCGGAAACTGGTAACAGAGGGATTTGCCCCCGCCCGTCGGCAGCACGGCCATCACGTCTTTTTTAGCTAGAATGGCTGAAATAATCTCGTGCTGCCCTCGTCGAAATGACGGCAACATAAAATATTTCTGTAAAAGCTGTTCAAAGGACCCCTGCCCGCTTGCCATGCCCCCTACTTTCGTTGAAAGGCTCTCTCAGAGCAACAATAATGCCTGGGTCATGACCGATTTCTTTTGTTTACCCGTCCGGACCGGACAGAGGGGCCCTTTTTTGGGACAAAAAAAGGAAGACCCGAAGGTCTTCCCTGAACATTTTCCTGTTTTACCGTTCTTGCAGATTAGAAATTCATGCGCACGCCAAGACTTGCAATGGTCTCGGTGTAAGCCTTCGCTTTTGTCGTGGCATCTTTGTCGTGCTCTGGGTGCAGGCCCATTCCCAAGCTTAAAAGACCTGTCACAGTCTCGGTGAAATCATAGGAGCCATTGGCCAGAAGCGTGGTGTAACTGGTCCCTTTGACGGTGGTGTCTGTACCGCCAGCCTTCAAGGTGGAATCGCTGACCATGTTGTAAGCCAGCTCAGCCCCCACAAAACCCATGCCCCAGTTATATTCAACAAAAGGCGCAATTTTTAAGATGTTGCCGCCCGTGATCTTGACATCGGCATTGTCGAATTGACGCTCAAGGGGGATCGCATAAGCCAAGCTCGCACCATAGTTGATTTCTCCGCTGGTCAGCAAAACCCCACCGTCGACTCTCACGGACATTCCACCACTGCTTCTGTTGTCCTGAAGGGTTGTGGCGGAATCGATCTTGATTTTATTTAAATTCACGCCTAGGTCCGCGCCATAATGCCAGATACCTGAGATGCCCTTATAAAAAGCATGCACATCCCCAAGTCCGGTCGCCGTATGGGAGTTGGTGCCAGAAAAGGTTTTATCATTACCCAACGAAATCTCAGCCCCCACAGCGTTGTTCTCATTTAAGCCGTAGGTGTAATTGAGATAAAGGTCATTGAGTTCCTCCTTCTCATCTGTGGTCACCCCGGCTGATTCTGACTTCGCCGGCCGGATGTCCATACGGTATTTTACTTCCACTGCCTGTGCGCCGCTTGCCGGCTGGAAGTAGTATTCGGTATTCGATTTTCCCGCCGCCAATGCAGACGCGGACGCTAATGTGATCACGGCCAATGAAATCCGTTTCATGACTTATCCTCCTAAATCTGATCTTAAATCCTGTTGATGCAGAAATTCTATGAAGGGTCTGAAACAACGACAAGGACTTCCCCCTGGGGACAAGTGCGAACTGGACTTAGTGACATTAACAAATAAAAAAAGGAAGGTGGATCCCACCTTCCTTTGAATTTTTAAATTTTTTCTGATCTCTATTAGCCGCCGCCGTCAATAAAGGCTTTCAGCTTATTGGAACGGCTCGGATGACGAAGCTTGCGCAGAGCCTTGGCTTCGATCTGACGGATCCGCTCACGGGTCACGTTGAAGTCCTGCCCCACCTCTTCCAAGGTATGGTCCGACTCTTCACCGATCCCAAAGCGCATGCGAAGGACCTTTTCTTCCCTCGGAGTCAAAGTGGAAAGAACCCGTCGGGTTTGTTCCGCCAGATTCAGATTCACGATGGCCTCAGCGGGATTGATCACCTTCTTATCCTCGATAAAGTCCCCCAAGTGAGAATCTTCTTCTTCACCCACAGGAGTCTCTAAGGAAATAGGTTCTTTGGCGATCTTCAGGACCTTACGGACCTTATCCACCGGCATGTCCATTTTTTCCGCAATCTCTTCTGGAATCGGCTCACGGCCTAATTCCTGAACCAGGTAACGGGAGGTCCGCACCAGCTTATTGATCGTTTCAATCATATGAACCGGAATACGGATCGTGCGGGCTTGATCCGCGATCGCGCGGGTGATCGCCTGGCGAATCCACCATGTGGCATAAGTTGAAAACTTATAACCACGGCGGTATTCGAACTTATCCACCGCTTTCATCAAACCGATATTGCCCTCTTGGATCAAATCCAGGAACTGCAAGCCCCGGTTGGTGTACTTCTTGGCGATCGATACCACCAGACGGAGGTTGGCTTCGACAAGTTCTGATTTCGCCAGGTCCGCTTCCCGCTCACCCTTCCAGATGGCCGTGTAGGTGTCCTGGATCCAACGGAAATTCATTTCGGTTTCCTGGTCCAGGCGCTGCAGACGGACTGAGGCTTCCTGGGCCTGGATCGCGTAGGAGCGGAACTTGTTGTAGTTCAACCCTGTTTCGCGGGTCATTTTGGTCAATTCTTTTTCATTGCCATCGATGAGTTTCAGACGCTCAACCAAGGCGTTGACGTCTTTGGAGAATGTTCTCTCGGTCCCGTCTTTAATACGACGGCGAAGAACAGACATGCGGTTCACCAGGTTTTTGAACTTGATAACAATCCGGTTAATGGTCTTACGGTTGAAGTTGATGGACTCAAAGCTGGCCATCAACTTGTCGTTAACCTTTAACAGTTCATCCATCGCCGCTTTGCGCGCCGGCGTATTGGTTTCTTCCTTACGGAGAACCTCGAAGTACTTCTTCACGGACTCATGGTAGTTGGTGACCGTCCCGATAAGCTCATGGATCTTATCGATGTACTCTTTTTCGTCATATTGAGTTTCTTCATCTTCCAAACCACGGAAGATGGCTTTTACCTTGATTCGGCCCTCGTCCAGGCGCTTTCCAAGCTGAATGATTTCGTAAGTTCCCAAAGGAGACAATAAAATCGCTTTGACGATTTCACGTTCCCCTTTTTCAATACGACGGGCGATTTCCACTTCCCCTTCACGGGTCAGCAAAGAAACACTTCCCATCTTGCGCAGGTACAGACGGACCGGATCGTTGCCTTTCACGTCCTCGCTTTCAGCGATTTCGTCTTCGTCGGCTTCCTCATCCTCTTTATCCGGATCGGCCAGGAAAGCTCCCTCGCCCTCTTCCTTGGAGGATTCGATCAGTTCCGTGATGACCACACCTGCCGCTTCAAGAGCATGCATGAAGGCATCTAAGACAGACGGCGCCAGAATTTCCTGAGGTAACAGCTCATTGATCTCTTCAATGGTGAGCGAGCCTTTTTCTTTCGCAAGTTTTATAAACTTTTGAATTTCCTCTTTGATGGTGGCTTCTTGCTCGGCCAAGGAGAGAATTTTAGTGGGCTCTTTAGAACTGGCGTTTGGAACGTTTGCTTTCATTTAAACCCCGATTTCCCAATTTTCAATTCTCGTTAAAAAAACTTTTAATCTTCTTTTTAAATCTAATGCGTTGGAATTTCTAATTCTTATTCAAGGATAAACGGTTCCTTTGAATCCTCATTATCTGTTCCAACTTCTCCGCGCTCGGCTCTGATTTCAGATCTCGAGCCAGCTTCTTGGCCTGCTCCCGCAAGCTGTTGTCGCGAACCCTTTTAAAAACATCCCGCAAAAGTTTTCGCTCACTCTCCTCATCAAAGGATTCGCCGGCTTTTTCACTCACGAAAAGCAGGTCAGGATGGTCCACAAATGATACGAGAAGACTGGTCAATTTATCAAATTTATTAGGATCTTGTCTATAGACATCGGCTGCTTTCTTCAGGATCTCAACAATGGCAGAGTGAGAGATGCTTTCAAAAATCTGTTCCTGCAAAAACGCCTCAAAGTTGGCACGACTTTTGAGGGCCAAGCTGAGAAGTAAAACTTCGGGCTTTGGCGAATTCTTGAGTACAAATCTGGGGGCGTTTGGCATGATTTTTGGCTCTAAAACTGAGGCGGAGTCTGGGGTTTGCGTTTTACCCCCTCCCTCACGTCGAAGGTTTTGCGCCTCCACGGCCAATTTCCCTGTGGGTTTAAACAAGGCGTCCTTTAGCCAAGCGGCCGGAACGCTCATACGACGGGCTGCTTCCTGAAGGTAAAGATCCTTTAATCGCGAATCAGGTATGACCTCCAGCACGGGTTTCAGCTGGTCACAAAGCTTTACCTTTTGCGAAGCTTCCCCTCGATAATCCGCCATCCACCTTTGTAAAATTAACACAAAAAGGTCCGGAGCCTTTGCCATAAGATCTTTTAGGGCCTCTGCCCCCTTGGCTTTGACAAAGTCATCCGGGTCCATGCCTTCCAGCAAGGTGAGCCCCTTCGGGTGGACATCCGCCGCTAATAAAACCGGAAGACTGCGCTCAGCCGCCTCTTGACCGGCAGAATCCCCGTCAAAGAGCACGATCACGTTTTTAGTCATGCGTTTTAGAAGTTTTCCGTGATCCGCCGTCAGGGCTGTTCCCATAGTGGCCGCGGCATTGCGAATGCCCGCCTGATACAAAGACACCAGGTCCATATATCCTTCGACGATGATCGCCTGATCTTCGGTTCGAATATAACGAGCGGTTTGAGCCAGGCCGTAAAGAATTTTTCCTTTAATGAACACCGCAGTCTCAGGACTATTCAGATATTTCGGTTCGCCCTGTTCAATGATGCGGCCGCCGAAGGCCAGGACTTCTCCCATAGGGTTGAGGATCGGAAACATCAAGCGGTCCCTGAAGAGATCAAAGTGCCCGTTTTTTCCCGCACCACGAGCCTTGGCCAGGCGTGCTTCTTCCACCAGGTCCATTGGCACTTTTTTAGACTCCAGGAATTTAACCAATCCATCCCAGTCCGGGGTCGAATACCCGATTTGAAAAGTCTCAACAACCTCCGGGGAAAGCCCCCGCCTGGAGATATACTTATGAACCGGGTGGTCCTTGGGAGCCCGCTTGAGCTGTTCCATAAAGTAGAAATTGGCAAGCTGGTTCACCCGCACCAGGAGTTTTTTGCGCTCCTTTTGCCGGTCAAATTGCTCTTGGGAGGAATCGGAGTTTTTCTCAGGCATCGCGATGTTTGCCCGGGTGGCAAGGTATTCGATGGCCTCAGGAAAACTCATTCCTTGGTAATTCTGCAAAAAAGTAAAGATGTTGCCCTTTTTATGGCAACCAAAGCAGTGATAAACTTGTTTGATTTCTGACACCGAAAAGCTCGGGGTCTTTTCTTGATGGTCCGGAAAAGGGCAGCGGCCCATAAGGCCGCTTCCTGTTGGCTTTAACTGTGTGTACTGGGAAATAATATCCACGAGATTGTTGGCATCGCGGACTTTCTCAATAAACTCTGGAGAAAATTTCATGCAGCTCCAAGTTTCAATGATTAAGTAAGTTTAGACTTAATTACTTCACTCACTGTCTTATTGTCGGCAGCACCGGCTGTGCGAGCAATGACTTCCTTCATAACAGGACCCATGTCTTTCACAGATTTTGCGCCCAAAGCTGCGATCACTTCCGTGACCACTTTCTCAATCTGATCTCTGCCCATTTGAGCCGGCAGATAGCCCTCAAGCACTTTCAATTCAGCCGCCTCTTGGTCCGCCAAATCCTGGCGGCCGCCGGCCGTGTATTGCTCAATGGATTCTTTTCTTTGCTTCACCAATTTTTTAATCACACCCATGACTTCATCAGAAGTGATCGGATTGGGACGAAGTTCAATCTCCCGGTTTTTCACCGCAGCTTGAAGGAATCGCAATGTGTTGAGTTTCAATTGATCTTTGCTTTTCATGGCGTCCTTTACGTCCGCCATGATTTGTTCTCTGATTTCCATTCGAAACCTCCTGAGGCTTAGTCGTTACTCCAGCCTTTTCTAGATTTCTTCACCGCGCGCTTACGAGCAGCCATAGACTTCTTTTTCAAACGAACGCTGGGCTTTTCGAAATGCTCACGCTTTTTAACTTCAGAAAGGATACCGGCTTTTTCACAAGACTTTTTAAATCTTCTGAAAGCGGACTCAAAACTTTCTCCGTCTTTGATCTTGGTCAATGACACCTAAAATCACCCGCCTCTCACATGTGTCGGAAAGGACAAGTCTATAGCAAACCGACGGGGGTCTGACAAACCTTTATACCCCAAAACGCTTAAATTAGAGGCGCTGGCACCTTGTGCCAGACCTCCTGTCTCGGCCCTCCTAGCTTCCCCTGCCGTTGACAGGCTCAGAGGGAACGACTAAGATTTGTCCTTTTGCATGGTATATATCTTATTGATATTACTTATTTTTTTATTGTCGCCGAACCTCCATAAAGGAATCTATGGACGCCCTACTTCAGCCCTCATTGTGGATTGCGTTTTTCACTCTGTTTGCCCTCGAATTGGTTTTGGGGATTGATAATATTATCTTTATTTCAATACTGGCCGGGAAACTCCCCCCGGAGCAGAGGCAAAAGGCCCGTCTCCTGGGCTTGTCCCTGGCTGTCATCACCCGCGTCCTGCTGCTTTTATCTCTGTCCTGGATTGTCTCGCTGACGACGCCCCTTTTTAGTGTCCTGGGCCAAGAAATCTCCGGCCGCGACCTCATCTTGCTTTTGGGAGGCTTGTTTTTAATCACCAAAGCGACTTTGGAAATCCATCAGAAGCTCGAGGGAGAAGAGGGCAGTCAGTCTCAAAAAGTGGCCCATTCGTTTCAAGCGGTGATCGCGCAGATTCTTCTTCTGGACGTTGTCTTCTCCCTGGATTCCGTCATCACTGCCGTGGGGATGGTCCAGGAACTCACCGTCATGATCGCTGCCGTCCTGGCCTCCACCCTGGTCATGCTTTTCTCCGCCAAGGCCATCAGTGAGTTCGTGGAACGCCACCCCTCGCTGAAAGTCCTGGCCCTGAGCTTTTTGTTGATGATCGGGTTCACCCTGGTGATCGAGGCCTTCGATCAACATGTCCCCAAAGGTTATATCTATTTTGCGATGGCTTTTTCGGTTTTCGTGGAGCTATTGAATATTCGCATGCGCAAAAAACACGAAGTCAAACCGGTCCGGTTGCGTGAGCGCGTGACAGAAGACGGATAGAGGGTGATGTGACTCAAAACGAGATCGACGAAAGGTGGATGCGGCAGGCCCTTCGTCTGGCAAAGAAGGCCGCCGCCCAAGGGGAAGTGCCCGTGGGGGCTCTCCTTTTGGACCCGCACGGGCGACCGCTCGCCCAGAGTTACAACCACCGTGAGCTCTGGCAAAGCCCCTTGGCTCATGCCGAGGCCATTGTTCTTCACACCGCCTCAAAAAAAATCCACAACTGGCGCCTTGAGGATTGCACTCTGTATGTCACCTTGGAACCCTGCCTGATGTGCGCAGGGGCCCTTCTTCAGGCCCGGGTCAAACGAGTGGTGTACGGCGCGGCTGATCCGCGCGGGGGGGCCGTAGCTTCTCTCTATCAGACGTTTCAGGACGAAAGGCTGAATCATCGGATTGAAGTGCGCTCCGGCGTGCTTGAAGGGGAATGCGGGGACTTATTGAGTCGTTTCTTTCACGACCGCCGGGAGCAACATCGGGCGCAAAAAGCTTTGATTCCCTACCGCCACCGCGCCAGCACCATCGTAGTGCACGAAAATAATATCTTGGGCTTTCACGCCATCGACCCTTACAATCAGCGGGAGTATGTTTTTGTGCCGGGAGGGCAAATAGAAAAAGGGGAGACCGCTGCGCAAACAGCGGTCCGGGAAACCTTCGAAGAGACAGGATACAAAATCCGTCTGTTACCTCATCTTCAGTTGAAACGACGCTACGATTTCGAATGGAACGGAAAAACCCACCCCTGTGAGACGACCTTCTTTGTCGGCGTACTGGACGAGGAGTGGCACGAAGCCCGCCCAGTCCAGGATGCTGATTACAATAAGGGCGCTCTTTGGATTCCCGGCCAGGAAGTGAACCGGGTTTTCAACTATCACCCGGATATCTTATGGGGCGTCCAGTGGGGGCTGAAACGAGCCCTGGCCTGGCAGCAAGGGAGAGGTCGTGGCGGGTCTTAAACAACGGCTCTTAGAATATTATGAGAAGAACGAAACCAAAGTGGATATTGGTTTCTTTTTGGGCGGGTTTGTTTTTGATATTTTTACCCTTTCCAGCATTGATGACCCTTTGAGCATTCTTCAGCAGGTGATTTACCTGGGAGTGCTGGGCACCATTCTCTATCTGGAAATCCTGGGAGCGCATCAGCCCGTAAAACGCTCCCCTCGTTTCGAAAAGCTCTGGCAGTACCGGCAGCTGATCTTTCACTTCCTTCTGGGAAGCCTTCTCAGCGTTTACTCCTTGTTTTATCTGAAAAGCGCCTCGTTTTTCTCGTCCATCATTTTTGTCGTGCTGATGATGGGTCTCATGGTCGCAAATGAACTTAAAAGCGTGCAAAAAAGCGGCATGAACATCAAGGTGGGCCTTTACGTGATTTGCGTTTTTTCCTTTTTTTCCATGCTGATTCCGGTTCTTCTGGGATTTGTTGGCCTGGTGCCCTTTGTTTTGGCTTTCCTCCTCACGGGGCTTTGCATCGCGGCGGTCCTCCATCAGCTCCGAAAACGAGTCCGGGATTCTCAAGCTCTGCTTCGTGGCCTGGGTGCGCCCGGAGCCGGAGTGCTGGCGCTTTTCCTGGTGTTTTACCTTTTAGGCTGGATTCCTCCGGTCCCCCTCTCGGTGCAAAACATGGGTTTTTACCACAGCATCGAAAAAACCCAGGGTCATTACCTCCTCAGCCACGAAAGACCCTGGTGGAAGTTCTGGCGGACCGGGGACCAGGAGTTCCGGGCTGAGCCCGGGGATAAAATTCATTTCTTCGCGCAGATTTACTCCCCCTCCCGCTTTAGTGATTCCGTGATCCTTCATTGGTTTTTTAAAGACCCGAAACAGGGCTGGCTCAGCACGGACCGGATCCCGATGAAAATTTCAGGAGGACGGGAACTCGGGTATCGCGGGTACTCGGTTAAACAGAATTATTCAGATGGGGAGTATCGGGTCAGTGTGGAAACGACGGATGGGCGGGAAATCGGCCGCATTTACCTGGCGGTGACAAAGAGTGAAGAGATCACTCCCAATCGCGCCTTCCAAAAAGACCTTTTTTAAAAAGGCCTTACTCTTGAACTTCGAGGCGATATCCGAGACTGGGAACCGCCAGGATTTTGCCCTGAAACTTGTTAATCTTGCGCTTCAGGTAATTGATCTGGGAGTCCACGTTTCGGGCGGTCACTTCCGTGTCCCCCCAGATTTCATCCAGGCACTTTTCCCGGGTGACCAGATTGTTCTTGTTGGAAACCAGCATTTTTAAAATATCAAATTGTTTGGGCGTGAGCTGCACCTCTTCGCCACCGACAAAGACCTGGCGGGACAGAAGATTCATGCGCAGATTGGAGGCGGAGAGTTCCGCTCCCAGATCCTGGTCTTTTTCCGAAAGGCGCGCTTTAATACGAAGAATGAGTTCTTTGACGTGGAAGGGCTTGGAAATAAAGTCATCCGCCCCCTGCTCGAAGGCGCGGATCTTTTCGTCAATTGTTGCCGCCCCGGAGACAAAAATAATGGGCGTGTTTTTAGTGGCTTCGTTTTCACGGATCATTTTGCAGATATCAATCCCCATTAAACCGGGCATTTTGTAGTCCAACAAAATCAAGTCGGGCTTTTTTTCAGCGACCAGGGGCAGAGCTTTCGTGCTATCCGAAGTGTAGTAACACTCATAAGTTGAACTCAGGATTTCCGAGAGTAACTTACAGCTTTCCTCATAATCATCCACAATCAGTATTCGTCTCGCTTGCGCCACGTGCTTCTCTCCCTCTTGTGCTTATGCTGCTCAGACCACGATAATTTGACAAGGCTAGTATTACTCACATCAAGAACAAAAGTTTTTTACAGGTTAAGTGTTCTACATCCCTTTGTATTTTATTCCTTTTTGATCAAAAATCTTTTTAATTTGCTCGCGTTTGTCCCCTTGGATTTCAATCAGGCCCTCACGGCCGGAAACGGAATAAGTCCCTCCCGTCCCGCACTTCATCTTTAATTCCTTTGTTAAGTCCTTTAAATAAAGCTCTATTTTAGGCAAAGCATCTATGACAGTCACTACCTTGCCGCCGCGCGCGTTCTTTTCCAGGCGGAAGACGGCGACAAAGTTTCTTGACTGAACAGTTTCCTGTTTTGGACATTTACACTCAGATAAGTATTCTTTGCATTTAGGGCAGAGTTGATCCTTGGGGTCTGTTGAGTAAACGAGGCGGGTGTTCTTTTGGCTCAATTTCCATTCTCAGTGTTTGAAGGGTTTTGAGTTAATTTATAGTTCTTAAACTCTTTTCCATCAAACCTAAAAAGCAATCCCTCACCGTCCATGGCGGTAGCCAGGTTCACCGGGCGGGTCCAAACCTTATAAAGGTTTTTTAAAGTCTGCTCCATATAATCGGGCTGCATATCAATCCCCTCGTGCAAATGAGTCAACAGCAGTTCGCCCCGATTTTCGAAATTCGCGTCCTCGATGCGGATAATGGGTTGCCCGAAGTTTGTCATATGAAACAACAGTTGCGCCTTGACCGCTCTGAAGTCCCGGGTGTCAATTTCAAACTTATTGGTCTTTTTATTGAACTTATAGACAAAAAGCTTGTTACGGACGCAAAAGTCCTCTGTTAAAAACTCGTCAATAAAAGTCACGTCATTATAGACTTTGCGGACTTCGAAGATTTTTTCCCGGCCCAGTCCCAGCTTTTTATTCCAATGCTTGCGCTCACGCACATCATCACACTGCTCCCACTCGCGGCCGAACTGCCCTTTATTCCAACGGTCTTCAATATCCCGGAAAAGTTCAATGCCCACCTTGTAGGGATTGTATCCGTTCGGGGCCATCGCCATGGTTCCGCTGTGGTGGTCTGCAAAATCAATGATTTCGGAATCATCAAGAATCTTTTCCGTCATCAGTTTGGAGTGCCAATAAGAGGCCCAACCCTCATTCATGGTCTTTGTCATCCCTTGCGGGGAGAAGTAATAGGCCTCATCACGGATGATGGACAAGATGTCCTGTTGCCAATCCGGCAAAGGTGCATATTGAATTAGGAACCACAAAATGTCTTTTTCCGGTTCCACCGGGAATTTTTGGGACTTTTGCGCCATTTCCTGCATCTTGCGCTTTTGTTCGGCCACAAATTCGGGTGGATTAATATAGTCCCGCATATAAGGCCGGTTCACTTTTAATAAAAGGTCGGAATCCTTGGCCGGAGCCGCGTCCTCGGTTTTGGCCACGGATTTATCCACATAGGGACTGAAACGATCAATGAGGTTTTCCAGGCTCAAACAAACATCAATAAAGCTCTCCACCGCTTCCACCCCGTAGCGGTCCACATAACGACGGATCCGGGTGGCGTGGTTTGCCATCTGGTCCATCATTTTGCGGTTTGTTTTTGAGAACCAGATGTTGTTTTTAAAAAAGTCGCAATGCCCGTACACGTGCGCCATGACCAGTTTCTGGTCCATCATGGCGTTTCCCTCCATTAAATAGGCGTAACAGGGGTCCGTGTTGATCACCATCTCGTAAATTTTGGAGAGTCCGTATTCATAGGATTTGGAGAGATGCTCATATTCCATCCCGAATTTCCAGTGGGGATACCTTACAGGAAAGCCGCCATAAGCGGCGAATTGATTGATCTGGTCGTAGGTGATCAATTCAAAAATCGTCTCGAAGCAGTCCAACCCCGCCTCTTTCGCGATCTTGCAGATTCTAAGCCTTTCACGCTCGAGCTCGGGAGTGAGGTTCGCCATGGCCTATTTGCCTTTCCCTAAGAAATCCTTAATGGAATCAAGAATCTTGTCTCGGTTTTCGATTTGGCTGCAAATGATTCGTTCGTCATTTCCGAATTCTTTTTGCAGGTCCTTCAGGAACTGGCCGCTGCCGTATTTGCTTTCGACCTGCCCATAGCAAAACACATTGGCGTTTGGCAAAAAGAACTCCCGCAAGATGCGGGTGCAAAGACGGGTGTCCTCGCCACTCCAGTTGTCCCCATCGCTAAAGTGAAAAGGGTAGATGTTCCACTCATTCACCGGGTAATCGGTTTCAATGATTTGCTGGCAAAGTTTATAGGCGGAACTAATCAAAGTACCGCCGGACTCACTGGTGCGGAAAAAGGTGTCTTCGTCCACTTCCTTGGCGGCGGCGTCATGAATAATAAAGCGGGTTTCGAGGCCCTTATAGTGCTTCTTCAGCCAGGTATTGATCCAGAAACTCTCCAGCCGGACGATTTCTTTTTGTTCATCCCCCATGGAACCCGACACGTCCATCATATAGATCACAACGGCCTTGGCCTGGGGTTTGGTGACCTTTTTAAAACTCCGGTACTGGAAGTCCCGGCGGATAGGAACAATGATGGGATCTTCAGGGGTGTAAATCCCCGAGCTGACATAGCGCTTGAGCGCCTTTTTGTAAGAGGCCTTGAAATTGCGCAACCCCTCCGGGCCCACCGGAGCCAAGCCTGAATACCGGGTCTTCTCCATTTCAATGCTCTTATTGCCCTTGGGTTGAATGCGGGGAAGCTCCAATTTCTCCCCGAGGATGTCCGCCAACTCATCCATGGAGAGTTCCACTTCAAGAAGATGTTCCCCCGGGTTCTCACCGGCCTGGCCTTGCCCGTCTCCCGGCTGCCCCACGCCATCACCGGGTTGCCCCTGGCCCTGGCCAACACCGCCCTGCTTTTTGTCTCCATACCGGAAGGTGGGGATCTCGATATGGGGGAGCGGGATTTTGACAAACTCGTTTTCCCGTTTGCCAATCATCTCGCCCTGGGTGACGTACTTTTTAAAGTCCTCTTTCACCTTCCCCTTAACGATATCCTTAAACCGGTTGTGGTCTTCTTTAATGGACATTATTTCACACTACTTGTTTTTGACATCCCCACGGGCAAAAATACTTGCCACATAGTGGAGCACGTCAGTTGCGGAAACATCATCGTAACCAAAGTCCTTGATCAAACGTGTCTTCACGATATCAATTTTTTCCTGGGTGTCTTTGTCCGTGACCGAGGACACCAAAGATGTGAGCTTGATACTGTCTTTCTGATCTTCAAATAACTTCAGTTCCAGGGCCTTATGCAGGCGCTCATTCATCTTATAGTTGAATTTCTTGCCTTCCACCGCCAAGGCGCCGATGTAATTCATGATCTCACGGCGGAAATCATCTTTTCGCGACTCTGGAATCTCAATCTTCTCCTCAATGGAACGCATCAGACGCTCATCGGGTTCTTCATCCTGGCCGGTGAACTGGTTGCGCACTTTTTCTTTCTGAGTATAAGCTTTGACGTTATCGATGTAATTTCCGCAAAGCCGGAACAAGGCACTTTCATCCGCGCTGATGGCTCTTTGCACTTCCGCTTTGATGATTTCCTCGTACTCTTGTTTCACAACACCCAGAAGCTCACGATAATCCGACTTCACCTCTTCATTGGAAATCAATGAGTGGCTTTTAAGACCTGATTCAAGCTCATTTAAGACCATGAAAGGATTTACGGAGCCTTTGTTGTTCTGCTGGGCCGCCACCAAGGCGTTGGAGAGTTTATCCTGGATGTAACGGGGGGAAATCCCCTCCAGGCCCTCACGCATGGTCTCCTTGCGCAGTTCTTTCACATTGTCTTCGGTGTAGTTGGGAAGTGTTTTCCCGTTATAAAGCTTGAGTTTTTGCAAGCGGGTCAGGTTGGCTTTTTTGGGCTTTTCCAAGCGGGTCAGAATCGCCCACATGGCCGCCATCTCAATGGTATGAGGCGCAATGCTGATACCACGGAGTTTTTGTGAATTGAAATCCTTCTTATAGATATTCACTTCATCTCTCCAGCGAGTGATGTAAGGGATATCGATTTTTACGGTACGGTCGCGGAGCGCTTCCATAAACTCGTTGTCCTGAAGACGACGATACTCCGGTTCATTGGTATGACCAATGATCACTTCATCAATGTGTGTTTGAGCAAATTTCTTAGGTTTTACCCGGTGCTCCTGGGAGGCCCCGAGAAGGTCATACAAGAAAGCGACATCCAGCTTCAGGACTTCGACAAACTCAATAATACCCCTATTGGCGACATTGAATTCCCCGTCGAAGTTAAACGCGCGGGGGTCCGAGTCCGAACCGTATTCGGCAATCTTACGGTAGTTAATATCCCCGGTTAATTCCGTGGAGTCCTGGTTTTTTTCATCTTTAGGCTGGAAGGTCCCGATCCCGATCCGATCCGCTTCTGAAAGGAACAGTCTTTTCACGCGTACATGAGAGAGCACCTTCATCAAGTCACCGCTATAGCGGTCCATCAAAGCCCGGAAAATAAAGCGGCTGGGTGGGCTTAATTCCCCTTCAATGCTAACCCGGAAAGACCCTTCCTGGCCGCGGTTCAGTTCTTCGCAGATTTTCGGGCGAAGCTCTTCGGGAATCAGTAACAAGGGTTCTTCGTGCATGGGGCTCACAAAGGATCTCACGCCTTTTCCTAAAAGCCCGTCAAGCTTGCCGTCCTCATCAATCCATTCAAAAGTGTACAGGGCGCCGGCTTCGGCTCGGGAGTAAGCCTCAAGGCCTTTTTTGATCATGCGGCAAATGGTCGATTTGGCGCTTCCCACAGGACCGTGCAAAAGGATCACGCGCTTTTCCGTGCCGTAACCAAGCGAAGCCGCCCGTAAGACATTCACAAGTTTCATCAGTGCGATGTCCAATCCGAAGACGGCGTCTTTTCCGTTGTTTGTCGCATCGTCGAAGAATTTGTAACGGATGACTTGTTTTTTAAAGTCGATGTAGTCTTCCGTTCCGGCTTCAATGATCATGTCATACAAACGCTGATAGGCGTTTCGCGTGACTTTGGGGTTGTGTTTGACCAATGCCAGATAGTCATCGAAAGATCCAGACCAATGCGCGTTGACGCGATCACCGGAATTCTGCCAATTTGATACAATTTGCTTCAGGTCTAAGGTTGAGGCCATAGTAAACTCCTTGTGAAGAGTTGCTCCACGGTCTAGTGGCTCTAGAAGGGTTCTTAATGAACCCCTTCTATATGATGATATCTCAAACTAAGATGGTTAGAAACTGATTAATCATTTTTCAGGCATTAACCTTTATTGTTTATTTGAGCTGTATTGTTTTGAACTCCGCAGGAGCGGCAAGGGTGAATGTATCATCCTTAAACTGGACTTCCGTCTGGGGCGGTTTGAACAACCATCTCATTTCAAAGGACGGTCCCGTGATCAGAACTTTCTTCTGACCCTCGGCAGTGCGGTCCTGCCATTGAACCTTGAGCCCCCGACTGCTCTGATCACACTCCACGAGGAGAGTATCTTTGCCCCGAGTGCAGACCCATCCCGGCCCGCTGACCGGAGTATCATAGGCGATATTCATAAAATTCCGCGGATGCAGGGGGATATTCATCAGGGGTAAAAACGATCCCTCCGACGCCCGCCCTTGGAAGTATTTTTTTTGAGGATAAATCGTGTATTGAATCTCCTCCTCATTCAAGGCCAGGCTGGCCACCTGCGTCCCCATCAACGCGGAAACCTCCATGCGCAGTTTACCAGGATAGTCCCCCAAAATATCAATATCAAGAGTATGGGATTTGTTGGCTTTCAAATCCCGGATGACCGCCTTGGTCTCCCATTGAGCTTTTTGCAAAGCCCCAACCGGAACCGGAGGCCTGACCGGGTGACTTCCACAGGCGGCCAAAAGCAAACTGAGTGTGAAGAAAAAAGTGAAACGTTTCATGGCCCAAGGATAATGAAACGCCTTTGATTTTGACAAGGATTAAAGAAAAACCCGGCCCCGAAAGAACTCAATGGCCATTGCTGGTCGATGCCGGCAAACGCATATCAACAGGAATTTGCTGTTTTTCAATAGCCGTGATTTTAGCACGGATATTTTCCGCTTTCTTGGAGTCTGTTTCCAGATCCGCCGCCCTCAGGTACATCTTCTTCGCTTTTTCAATCATTTGGTGCCGATAGTAGGCATCTCCCAGATGTTCGGCAATAATGCTGACAGAGGACTGACTTTTAAAGGCCGCTTCCAAAACCTTGACGGCTTCGTTAAACTTGCCTTGCTTGTAGAGGATCCAACCCAGGGTATCCATGATGTAACCATCCCGGGAGTCCAACGACAGCGCGGTTCGAGCCATTTTTTCGGCTTCAGGCAGATTGGTGTTGGATTCAGCCCAGGTAAAGGCCAGATAATTCATCGCCTGCACATGTTTGCCGTCCAATTCCAAAACCTTTTTCATCTCCGTAATCACGCGTTCTTTTTTGCCGGTCCGATCAAATAAGGTCCCGTAGTAAAACCGCAGTTGTGCGTTCTCAGGAAACTTCTCCACCGCCTCGGATAACATGGCAATGGCCTTGTTGTATTCCCCCAGTTCATCCATCAAAGAAGCATACATGGCATAGAGCTGGGATTGATCCTTGCGCACCTTCAAGGCCGCCTCAATCACCTCAATGGCTTCCTGCAGACGCCCTTTGTTTTTCATCATATAAGCCGTGTGCACCATCGCCTCGCCGTAAAACTGGCTGGCGCTGGGAATCTTTTTAAAATGAGCGATCGCTTTATCCGCTTCCTTCATCTCTTCAAAGACCGCCGCCAGGTAGAAGCGGATTTTATCTGACTCAGGGGCATCGCGAAGAATGTCCTCCAGCTTCGCCGCCGCCTGGGTGAAGTCTTTTCTTTCAATCAGAATCAGGGCCATTTTGAGCTTGATATTCAGAGTGTCTTCGCTGGTATTTTCCAGGATCTGGTACTGCTCATAGGCCAAATCATATTGTTCGTTCTCAACATACATTTGGGCCAGAATCTCGGCGACTTTCGGGCTCGGACCCTGTTCTTTCTGGAACTTTTTATAAAGAGCCATCGCTTTGGCATCCTGACCTTTTTGCGCGTAATAAGAGGCGATCGCGATGTAGCCATCCAAAAAATCCGGCTTCAGCTCAATTGCCTTTTCGTAAGCCTTCAGCGCCGCCTTTTGATAGGCGTCGCCTTTTTGCTCCGAACGCACGCGACCGATGTAGTAGTACGCCAGGTGGGGCGTATTATAGTCATCATTTCGAATGAGGCTTTCAAAAAACTTCACGGCCTTATCATACTGCTTCAATTCCGTGTAAGCCGCTCCGAGGTAAACCGGAGCTTCGACGTTGTTTGGTTGCATCTTCAGGACGGTTTCATACTGGATGACCGCCTTAGGAAATAACTTCAGGGATAAATAAAGCCCCCCCAGGAGCAGGCGCGCATCCACGTTTTTCGGATCCTTGCGGATGGCTTCTTCGGCTTGTGTCAGAGACTCTGTAAATTGCGCAGTCTTAAAATACTCCGTTGCCAGGCGGATATTCACAGTCGGAGAATCCTGGTCATACAAAAGGGTCATTTTAAAGGAATCAATGGCCTTAGGGTGATTTCCGTCAAGGCTATAGGCTTCACCCATGGCAAAGTAATAATCCGCTTGCGTTCTTAGGTAGAAAGGGTCCAGGACCGTCGTTGTCCCATCACCGGCACTGAGAAGTTGGGGGGCAAAGGCTGCGGGAGCGCGATTTCGATCATTGAAGGCGGAATCATAGTAAGGAGCCGTCCCGGAATCTTGTGTTGTGGCGCAAGCGGTGAGCATTAGCAAAGGCATCAAAATAAGGGCCGACCTAATGAGATGAAGCATGAAAACTCCTTAGTCACCCACTTTTCGGAGGCTTCCAGAAGTCCCTTGAACAAAATTGCTGAATTTTTAATCAGATTTGAGGAATTGCGACTTTCGTCAGAGGTTCAGTCAGTGGAAGGATGGGGCCCCATAGCCAGAACCACCCCCACGTCATCGCCGACATAACTGTCCGCCGCAGTCCCGGGCAAATCCTCTGTTTCAAAGGCCTGGTTTGGCCCCGCCGACCAGATTTGCACCTTCAAAGGTTCCCCGGCGTGACTTAGGATTTTGTAGCGATAAGGTTGCCCCCAAGGGTCATTTCCGATACTTCCGGCGTCGCGAAAGTTCAAAACGTCCCCCCCATTGGTCCGCATGGCGGCCGGAGAGCGGGAGTTAAGAGCGGCGGTAGCAACCGCCTGTGATGCTTCGCGATAAATTTCAAAGACTTGGTAACCTAGAACTTCGGCCTGGCGCTTGGCATTAATGAGGCGATCTTCTTCCCTTTGTCGATTCCAGCTCGGTACCGCTATAAAACTAAAAAGACCCGCCAAACTTGCCACAAAAACCAGATTTTTATAGCTAAAATGCCGTTTTTCTTCAGTTTTCATTAATTTACCGATTCGCAAAGGGTTGCTCTTACCTAGTTCTTCGGCCAGTCTTTAAGCAAACTTTAGGTGTTTACTATAAACTCAATTAAATTTTTTATTTGAACTGATTTTGCCCTCTTTTTCGTCATAGTTTGTGGCGCGTAGCGTTTTTTTATTTGAGATTACGACCCCTTGACAAGGGGTGGCGGCAGGGTTAGGTTGCCGCCAACTGCCGCTTAATGAGTCACCAGAACCTAAAGTAAAACAAGTTTTTGTGTGAATTGCAAAACGCGGCAGAGGGAATAAAGGGGTGGGATTTGCTTAATATGCGAGCATTTCCTAAGTAATGAGAAAAACTAAGCAGACTTTCCATTGGGAGGCACTTTGATCAACCAAAACGAAACACTGACTTCTAAGCAGAACTCAAAAGTCAAAATTATCAAGCGTTATCAGAACAGAAAGCTTTATGATACTCAGCAAAGTTGCTACGTGACTTTGGATGATATCGCTAAAATGATCCGTACAAACGAAGAAGTAATGGTCATCGACAATAAATCTAAAAACGACATTACTGCGGCAACTTTGACGCAAATTATTTTTGAAGCGGAAAAGAAAGCCTCTCAATACGCCCCTCTTTTCACCCTTCGTGAAATCATCCAAAACGGCAATGGCAGCATCTCTAACTACCTTGCGAAATTGGGTGCTTTCCCGCAAGACTATATGACTAAACAAGCGGCTAACATTGCCAGCGTAGAACGAGTTTCTGCTGATGATGTGAAACAAAACCTTGAAAACCGCGTTGCCAGCGCGGCGACTCGTTACAATCCAGATACAACTGCGAAAGCGGCTGCTGAAAAAGCAACTGTTCTTCCGGGTGCTCAGAGCGAAGAGGAAACTCCAAACCTTCCCTCCAGTAATCCCAGCTTGAACAACTAGAATCCAATCTTTGAAACAAGCTTTTCGTAGTTCAAAAAGGCTCTGAGAAATCAGAGCCTTTTTTATTTTCCTTTAAAAAACCCTAATCCAACGTGCGCCACCTTAAGAAGGTGATGCGTTGGGGTCTAATAACGACCTTCTGGAAGCTTTTCTGCGCTCCGCTGGGGTTGGCGCCTCGAGATAGGCCCAGCAGATTCACGTCATAGGTGCCTACTTTCAGAGGAAGGCGAATGGCTTGAACAGACTGAGGCAAGGTGGACCACTGGCGCAGGTCGGCCCGTTCAGAGAGCTGCATGGCCAGCCAGGCCACGGCCCCCAGGGCTTCGTTTTTTTGGCGAATCTGATCTGCGACAATTTCTTTCGTGGCAAAAGCCCCTAAACGCTTGGCGGACATCCAGGCGTAATCATGTTGGAGAGTTTCAATAGCCGCTTTTTCAACGTCATAGATCTCACGGCTTTGAAACTCGCCTACGCCCGACACTATCGCCTTCATCTGCACGGTTGTATTGAAGACGGGTTGTAAAACAGGGAGGTTGTAGCCGCCATAAACTCCCGGCCCGGCCAACTGCACCTTCCTGGGACCCCAGCCTTGCTCGTAGATAATCACAAGTTCGCCGTAGTTTTTATCGTACCACTCTTTTTGTTCCGTAACCTGAGGAAAAGCCTTTTTCCAACCTTGGTAAGAATCCATCCGCCGCGCCCGCTTGGCAGAGCGGATAAGGTCCTCGGGAAGGTAAGGAATGGATGGATCAAGCTTATAAGTTTCTTCATACGCAATATAGGCATCGTCCCAGTTCTGATTGGCTTCCCAAATCAGGGCCGAGAGATATTTTCCAAAGACGTTTTTTTCGAAAGCTTTGCGCTCTTCGTGGTTCAGTAAATTGTACTTCTCATTCATCCGCCGGGTCTCGACCAGGGCTTCGTCAAGTTCGTTCAGTTCCAGATAGTTCAGGGCGGCAAAGGCGTTAATATAAATTTTCTCAAAAGAATCGCCCTTGTACTGAACCATTTCCTGATTCAAAAGCAAGGAACCGGCCTCGCGGCTGAGGGAGGTGTAATTCTGGAACTCCGCCAAGCGGTCGGCTTTTTCCAAAGCCTTGCTGCTCTCCTTCACCTTGCCGGCCATTTGTAAGGCCACCGCATAATCGAGCAGGTAAACCAATTGGTCCCCGTCGTTCTTATTCGCCAGAGGTTCAAGATGGTCCAAAGCCAGCTGATACTGCCCGTGGGAAAGATACTGGCGGGATTCTGCCACCTTCCCTTGGTAGGTGGCGCAGGAGACCATGTTCAAAGTGAATAAAAAAAGACCCGCCACCCAGACGGATCTTTTCTGCAGAAAAACCGCCATAGTTTATTATAAACCGATGGTTTTCTTTTTATAAGCCTTGCGCAGTTGTTTATTGTCCGACCAGATGATCATACCAGTTTTCAGGTTCGTCATATTCAGAGTGACTTTGTAGTATACGGTTTTGTCTTTTCCAACTTCCTGTACGATGGAATCCAGGCGCCCGTTAATGATAAAGTCCGCTCCGATCTGGCCGCCGGGACCTTTTTGGGATTCTTTGGCGACCATCCCCGAGTTCTGGTAGTTGTATTCATCCGCGATCTCCTGGCGGGCCTCTTTGTCAATAAACCCGACACGACCGGTTTTCATCAAATCCACGCGCACCATATCCATCACACTTTGAGTGTCGATATGCTCGCTGGTTTTATTCTGCAATTGAGTGATCAGAACCACTGGCGGGGTCTTTGCATCCTTGATTGCGGGGTGGCTGGTGAGACTCCCCACAAGGTCCTTCACCACATTTTGCATGTCCGTTTCCGACCATTGATCATTGAGTAAATTGGCTTTTTCGGGATCTTCGTACTCCCCCTTCACAAAAGCTTTCGGTCCGCAACTTGAAAGCAAAAAAGCTGAAAGGACTGTCATAGCCATGGTGAGACTGATGTGCGTAAAGCGATTCATGGTACCTCCATCGAATACCTGGGATTCCTTTCCCTCTAGCATAGAAAGTTCTTTGTATTATTCAAGGTTTAAGACTGCGCTTCATCGCAGAGCTCGACCATCGCTTTGAAACAGCTCAAAGTTTTCGGCCGGTTTTCTAAGGGGGCGAACGGAAATGACTTTATAATCATCGTTTAACTTAATGATATACCCCGCTTTCCGGGCATTTTCGATAAACTGCCGGGCGTACTCGCGCTTATACTCTTCGGAGTACTCCTGAAGCTGCTGGGACTCAAAGAGTTCCGCCTGGATTTGTTCATCCGGATTGGCCGGTCCATGGGGCTGCGTCGCCTCCCGCCCCAAAGCTTTTAAAAGAGCTTCCGCGCGGGGGTCTGTCGACAGATCCAGGGGATGCACCGGGGTAGAGTCCGCCCCCCGGGGCTTGACGCCCTCTCTTTCCAAACGATCCGCTTCCAGTTTCATTTTTTCGCGACTTAACTCCATCGTTTGGGACGTATTGAAAAGATGGCGGTTCACCCGCTCTTCGAACTGCTTGGATTGGGGTCCGCCCGCGGCCCCGGCGGGGGAAGAGGGGGATTTTTCAGGCAGCAAATAGAGGATTACGAAGAAACCTGCCAGCAAAAGCAGCAGGAGGGCTATGACATAGGATTTATCTTCTTTCCCTTGATTCTTCATTACTTCCCCTCTCGGGCACTTATCGGAGAACTGCAGGGCGCCTTTAAGATATCTCAAAACGAGATGGGTCTAGGACTCGTTATTTTTTGTCAGCCGGTTTGCCGGTGGATAGACCGGAATCACAATCATGAACTCAGTGCCCACGCCGACCTCGGAGCGAACCTGGATCTCCCCGCCGTGACTTTGCAGGATCCCGTAAGAGATGCTCAAGCCCAAGCCCGTCCCCTGGCCCACGCCTTTGGTGGTAAAAAACGGATCAAAAATTTTCTCAAGAGTTTCCGGCGGCATCCCTTTGCCGCTATCCTGAATGGAAATTTGCACCTTGCCGTTCTTGTTTTCCGTATCGCGAAGAACTTGGGTCGAAATCCAGATATGCCCTGTGCCCTCAATGGCCTGCAAAGCGTTGGAGAGAATATTCATAAACACTTGGTTGATCTGACTGGCGTAACAGGCCACAGGGGGAATCGGCTCGTAATTTTTATGGATCTGGATACGGTTTTTTATTTCTCCCGCCAAAAGATTCAAGGTGGTGTCGAGGGAGTCATGAATATCAATCTCTTTTAACTTGGCCTCTTCAAGACGTGAGAAGTTGCGAAGGCCCAGGACAATGTCCTTGGTCCGGCGCGCCCCCTCCTCACAGGACGTGATCAATTTCGGCAGATCCTGGACAATATAATCATACTCCACCTCCTGTTTTTCCGCCGCCAGGGCCCGAGGGTCCTTCTCGGCGGTTTCCACCAGATGTATCAACTTTTCGGAGTAATCCCGAAGATGGGTCATATTGCTGGAAATGAAACCAATGGGATTGTTGAGTTCGTGCGCCACGCCGGCCACCAATTGACCGAGACTGATCATCTTCGCTGAGTGCACCAACTTGGCCTGGGTGTCTTTGAGTTCCTGGTTAGCGGCTTCGAGTTCGAAAATCTTTTTCTTCAACTCCGCCCGCGCCTGCGAAATCCGCCGGCTCATTTCATTAAAGCTGGCTGTCAAAAGACCAATCTCATTGTCGTTTTTTACGGGAAGCTCGACGGAGTTTTCCGAGGTTTCAAATCTCTGCAAGGCTTCCACAAGTTCGTAGAGGGGTTTTAAAACCCAGTTACTCGTCACCAGAATTGTGAGGAAAAGGACGGCAATAATCCCCCCGACCACGGACATGAAAGCGAAGTTGACGTTCCGAAGCACTTCCTTGGCTTCACTTTTAGAGGCGCCCAAAGCGACGTACAACTTCGCTGGATTCCATTCCAAGGGGTAAATCAGAAAACCGTAGGGCATGGAGCGGATATTCAAATCAAAAAACGGCTCTTTATTGGAAGTGAAATAGGGTTCAAAGAAGCCTTTCTTATACAGGTAAAAATCCGGATGACTGGCCAGCATCAGTTGGCCGTTTTCTTTGAAAAAAATGATTTCCAGTTTTAGCCGCGCCTTTAAGCGGTTTAAAAAACCCCGGTCCAAATCAATGATCTGCTCCAGGTAACCGATGATTTTTCCCGCTCCGTTGGTCACCCGGGAAATCAAAAGCAAAGAGGTTTTGCTTTTTTCCGTGAACTCCACCGAAGCCACTTCTTTTTTCAACCTTAAGACTTCGATGTATTTATTATTTAAGACAACCGCCTGGGCGGTGGGGGAAAAATTACGGATCTCCCCTTTTTCGTCCTTAAATACGCTGACAATCATCCGTCCGTCCCGCCCAAACAGGGTCAGGCTGGAGGTGAAGTCCTGCTTCAACCACTGGCTGGTGATATTGCGGATGGTGGTCGCATCTTTCACGGAAAGGTGATAAATCAAATTAGGATCGCGGATATATTTATCCCGCTTCTGCCCAAGCCCCATCCGGTACTCATCAAAAATCACGCTGATCTCACGAGCATTGCCGGCCAGGCGCTGGGAGAGTTCCCGATCCAACGCCCTTTCATATTTGATCATGGAATACACCGTCACAAACGCCAGGGGGATGACTGAGAATAACAGGAACCATGCAATCAAAATGGTTCTCAGAGATCGTTTAGGTTTTCTTGTAATCGGCTTCACTTCGTCGCTTCATCAACCGTGATAATTAAGCGAATAATCCCGTCTGGCATCACCCGCGGATGTTTCTCTTTACTTATCTTAACGGTTCCGTAGCCAGAGAGAAAGGCCTGTAATTCTTCGTATTTGGCCTCAGGGATGGTAAAGTGAAAATAGGCGGAATCGGGCGTCTTCTGCCAGCCCAGACTCACGGACCCCGCCTTACGTCCGCCAAGCTCGGCGATTTTCTCGGCAATTTTGGGTCCCACGGCGCTGACATTCGTGACCTTGATCTGGCCGCGATACAGATAACCAGCAATGGATTTACTGCCTTCCGTCGAGTCCTCCGCCTCTTCCTCATCCTTGTGAGCGGCAACAGCCACAGCGGTTTTTTCGGGGGCCTTTTTTGCCATGGAAGGACGAGCGGGGGGCGAGGCCTTCGGCGGCGGATTGGTCGCGGCCGCAACCGTCGTCGCGGCTGCCGGCGCTGGCGCCGGGGGCGGTTCTTTTTTGATTCCCTCATCCACAAACTGAGGGGTGTCTTGAGGGCCTTGGCCTGCGGCTACACTCGTGGGAGTTTCCTTTAACGGGGATGTTTTGTGAACTTCCGAGAGAACAACCTCATTTGAATTGGAGCTGGGAGCGAGTTTCAGCTTCATGACTTTTTCCCACGGGGCCACCGTCAGGAAGGTCACAATCACAAAAACCACAACCACGGCCTCAAGGCCCCACTTCAAACCCACGGGCCACTGCTCAAAACGGGATTTTTTGAATAAAAGGGACAGATAAGACGAGGGCGTGCCGAGACGTTTTTTCAAAGCCTCCGAAATAACAACTTGTCCCAGCTGGTCCGCGTACTGTTGCCCAGCCTGGATTTTTTGAACCTCCACTTGAGCCTCGCGTGAGGTCTCAAGAAAGGCCGCCACGGCGGAGTGCCGTTCCTTATCAAGGTCGCCATTTAAATAATCGTACAAAAGCCCCTGACCCATAAAGGGTGATATTTCCCGCTGACCTTTTTTTGAAAATGGAATCCGGTTGTTTTCTTCCGTCATAGATCTACTTTACCGCACTGAGCTTCTTAGTAGAAACCCCCTGGGCCATGGAGCCCAGTTTTCTTAAGGCCCGCCCAAGACGGTAGCGTACCGTCCCTTCAGAAATCTCCAGACCTTCGGCGATATCTTTGTCTGAAACCCCTAGAATTTTGGACCAGATCACCACCAGGAGTTCGTCCTGGGTTGCCTTCTTCTGAAACTCCCGCCAAGGTCCTAAGTCCAGACCCGAGGGCAGAACCCAACCCCCTTCAAGGGAAATATTGGCATTGCCTCTTTGTACTTTCGCGCGCAGGCGGGACCACACCGAAAAGGTCGCGGCCACCAGGAGAGAGTGGTTATTTAAGGCGGGATTTTTTTTCTTTTTTTCCGTGCATATGGAAATGGTTTGAGCGGAAGCGTCCACGGCCCTGCGGTCATCTAAAAAAGCAAAGAAGAAAAACAGGGCAATAGCTTGAACTTCGGACTCACCCATTTATTTCCTTAATCAATGGTCAGCTGTCGCAACAAATCCAACTGGTCAAGGACCTTCCCGGAACCCATCACCACACAGCTCAGTGGGTCTTCGGCGATGGACACCGGCAATCCGGTTCTCTCGCGAAGAAGGACGTCCAGATTGGCCAGCATGGCGCCGCCCCCGGTTAAAACAATCCCGTTGTCAACAATGTCTGAAGCCAACTCGGGAGGGGTTTTTTCCAACGCCGTGCGAACCGCATCCACCACCTCAGACAAAGGATCCATTAAGGCGTCGTTCACCTGGGAGCTGGTGATTTCGATGGTTTTCGGCGCTCCCGCAACAAGGTCACGACCTTTGATTTCCATCGTTTTTTCTTCTTCAAAGGGGTAGGCGTTGCCGATCTGAATTTTAATATTCTCGGCTGTTCTCTCCCCGATCAGGAGATTGAACTGACGGCGGACGTAGTTGACGATGGCTTCGTCAAATTTATCCCCGGCAACTTTAATGGACTTACAATAAACGATCCCGCCCAGGGAAATCACGGCAACCCCGGTGGTTCCTCCCCCCATATCGACCACCATATTGCCCGAGGGCTCGGTGATGGGCAGGCCCGCGCCGATGGCAGCGGCCATGGGTTCTTCAATCAAGTAGACTTCGCGCGCGCCCGCAGACTGGGCGGCCTCTTTCACCGCCCGCTTCTCCACCTGGGTAATTCCGTAGGGAACACAGATGATGATCCGGGGACGGATGAAGGATTTTTTCTCGCCCATGGATTTGGCGATGAAATACTTCAACATGGATTGGGTGACCTCGAAGTCAGCAATAACCCCGTCTTTGATCGGACGGATGGCAACAATACTTCCGGGAGTTCTTCCCAGCATATCTTTGGCTTCTTTACCGACGGCCAGAACCCGGTTTTGCATGCCACGGTAGTTTTTTTGTACAGCTACAACAGAGGGCTCATCCAAAATAATTCCACGTCCTTTGACGTAAACCAAAGTATTCGCCGTTCCCAAATCAATCGCAATGTCGTTCGAAAAGTAATCTGTAAATTTCTCAATAATGGACATTATTCTCTCGCAAAGAAATTAGTTTGCATAAAGTCTAGTTTCCACCAAAATCGGAGTCAATGCAGATATTTAGACTATGGAAAGAGATTACGTCACAATGTGTCTAGAAAGACTCTCTCCATTGCAGCTCATGGTGCATGTAGCGTTGCAAATCCTCTTTTTGTTTTTTTGTTTCCGCCTCTGACCAGGAGAGCTTCTCGGCAAAAACCTGGCAAATACTCTCCAGCTGAGACCGCCCGTGGTCCGGCGAAGCCAGAAACAGAGGCACCCGACGTGTATAAAAATCCACCAGATTTAAGCACAAGGTGTGATCAATGGCTTGGGCGGCTTCCAACTGCCAGTAAGTGTAGGAGCGCGGATAAACCCTTAAGATTTCTAGGGCTTCCATGGCGTAACGCTCAGCCAAAAGTTTCACTTCGGCCTCCGCTCGGGCGAAGTCCTTTGCCCACTGCGAAGCCTGCGTCAAGGCCTGCTGAAGGGCCGTTGCCGTGACAAAGGGGTTCAGTGCCTTGATTGTGTCATTTTTGGAGAAGCGCGCCCGTTCCTCGAGACTGAAATAGTTCAGGCAATGGGACACAACCTCCTCTGAAATCCGGCGATAGGTGGTGTATTTCCCTCCCGCCACCAGAGTCACTCCCCGATCATCGTCAATAATCGTGTGTTCGCGGCTGGTTTTCCCCTCCGTCGAGGAGCGGTCTTTGACCAAGGGCCGCACCCCCGCATAAGTGGCCACGATATCTTTTTCGCTGATCCGTGCCCCGGGGAAATATTGACGGGTGACTTCAAGCAGGTATTTCACATCCTCCGCTTCAGTCACCACCTGATCCGGACTTTCACGGTAGTCCGTGTCCGTGGTCCCGATGATCACCATCTCGTGGCGGGGAATGCCAAAAACAATGCGATCGCTTTTCTCCGCCGCCATCACCACCGCGCTTGAAAGCGGCAAACGGGATTTTTGCAAGGTCAGGTGGACCCCTTTGGTCGGACGCAGAATGCTTTTCCAGTCTTTTAAGAGTTTTGGACCTAAATCATCCGTCCAAGGTCCCACGCAACTCACCACGTGTTTGGCGCGGATATGGAATTTCTGTGAGCCAAGGACATCCTCACATTCCACGGCTTCAATTTTTCCGGCCCCGTTAAAGCGAGCCCCCGTGGCGCGAACAAAGTTGGCGCTGACGGCGCCCATCTCGTTGGCCGAGCGGAGGGTCTCGTGGACCAGGCGGTCATCGTCCATGTAGGCATCGGAATAAATATAGGACCCGCGAAGGGTGTCCGGGCGCAGCGCGGGCATCCGTTGCATGGTCTCTGTGCCATTGAGACGCTCATGTGTCTCAGGCACCTGAAAGAGCGCGAGGGCATCGTAAAGCCACATCCCCAAGCCCATTTTAAACATCCCCACCCGGCTGTTTTCATAAAGCGGGATCATGAAACGCAAAGGGTGCACCAGATGTGGGGCGATTTCAAAAAGATGAGTTCTTTCATTTAGGGCTTCAAAGACCAGGTGAAATTCCAGATTCTCCAGGTAACGGATTCCCCCGTGAATCAATTTGCTGGAGCGGGAAGAAGTTCCCGAAGCAAAGTCCTTGCCTTCAATCAGCGCCACGCGCAGGCCACGGCTGGAGGCGTCTCGCGCAACCCCGACGCCATTGATGCCGCCGCCAATGATGCACAAATCAAAAACTTCACTTTGCATTTGTTGAATATTGTGAATGCGCTCCGTCTTTGAAAACTTCTTCATGAAACTCAGGCCTTTGTGGTTTTAATGTGCATGACGGAAGGATTCCAGGCCTCGGCCTTGAACGCGGAAATGGAGTTATTGATTCCAGACACGTTCGGGAAAAAGACCTTTTGAAAATGCTTTTCACGGGAAAGTTTGTAGGCCAGCTCGCAAAGTTCATCCCGGGCCTGAAGGGAGGCGTATTGCAAGTGCTCCACCCACAGACTCTGGGTTTGCCCCTCAATAAAGAGCAGGGGCTGGGCCAGGAAGTAACCTACCAGAAGACCTTCACTGGAATAGGGGCTGGGCTTTTCCCGGTCACGGACCAGGAAGGACCAACCAAGTCCCAGATAGTGCTCCAGGGCTTCCTTACGCCACCGGACATTCCAGCTATGAAGGGTTCTTTCCATTTCATCGGGAATAAGCTCCTGCAGTTTCTTGTTTTCAAAATCGAGAATTTCCTGAAGGTCCTGAAGTTGAATGACCCGACAAAAAAGGCTCATTGCGCGAACTCTCCTTTAGAAGCTTATCTTGTCAACTTACGGTTCTTATTTCATACTAAGACGCTATGAAATACAAAGCTTATTCAAAAGAAATTTGGAGCCGAATCAATACTGCGCTGGACTATGCCCTGGCCAAGGATTCCGAGCCGATTGCCGCTTTTGATGCCGACGGAACCTTGTGGGACACGGATCTGGGAGAAGCGTTCTTTCAACACCAAATTGACCATAAACTTGTGGACCTGCCGGAAGACCCCTGGACCCATTATCATGAACTCAAGAAGAAAGACCCGACCGAGGCTTATCTGTGGCTTGCACAGATCAATCATGGGCAAAAACTGGAAACGGTTCAACAATGGGCGGAACATGCTGTGAAGGAACAATCCCCCATTCCGGTTTTTGACGATCAAAGAAAAGTGATTGATCTTTTTTTGCAAAAGGGCGTTCGGATTTATATCGTCACGGCCTCCATCACCTGGGCCGTGGAGCCTGGAGTAAAACTTCTAGGCCTTGACCCTAAAAATGTGATCGGAGTGGAAACCGAGGTCGTCAACAAAGTGGTTACCAAAGACCAAAAAGGCATCATTACCTATCAGATGGGCAAGGTCGAAGCCCTTTTGGAGCGCACAGGAGGGAAAAAACCTTTCTTTGCCTCCGGCAACACCATGAGTGACTTCCAGCTTCTGAATTCCGCGGGAGATCTGGCTCTGGCCGTGAGCGCGGCCAATCAGGATGATCGGCTTTTCAAAACGGAAAATGATTTGCAAAAAATCGCGATGCAAAAATCCTGGATTCATCATAGGTTTATTTAGATGGTCCGCGTTCTTGATCAGCTTTCCTCCTTGGATCTTAAAAGTTTTCATGTGGAGACTTTGCTCGTGGATAGCAAAGTCCTTAAGGGAAACCCTCTTAAAGACCCTTCTCTCCGCCGCAACCCGGTTCTGATCCCCAAGGAGAGCGCATCCCCTCTTCCGGTGGTTTTTTGCCTGGCGGGATTGATGAGCAAGGGGATGGATTCTTTCTCGCCCCGCTTTGCTGAATTCAATACAGTGCAAAACCTGGACAGGGCGGTCCGGGGAGGAAAGGCTCCCAAAGCGCTTTATGTTTTTGTCGATGCCCTGACTGCGTGGGGCGGGTCACAGTTTTTAAATAGCCACCAAGGCCGCTACGAGGACTTTTTAATGAAAGAACTCGTTCCCGCCATTCACCAATCTTATGATGTCAGCTCTTTGCCAGCCCATTGGTGCGTCACCGGCGGCTCCAGCGGCGGCTACGGCGCCTTGCACTTGGGCTCCAAGTTTCCTGACACTTTTGGGGTTATCGCGGCGTTGGCTCCGGATTGCTTCTTCGAGGCCAGCCTTCTGCCGGACATTTATAAATCCCTGTCGGATTGGAATGAACTTGGTGGCCCTCAAGGCCTTCTCCGGGAACTCAAGAGCGGACGCCTTAAAAAACACAAGAATTTTGCCCAGATCATCAACGCCGTTGGCATGAGTCTTTGTTACGCTGGCGGCGAGTTGCCCATAGATAGTGAAACCGGGGTGTTGAAGCCCGCCGTTTGGAAAAAATGGCGCGACAAGGACCCATTGGTTTTTCTGCCCAAGCGGACCCACAACCTCAAAAGGCTCAACGCCTTGTACATTGATGTCGGCAACAGGGATCAATTTGATCTGCACCTGGGCTGCCGCCAACTTCACCGGTGGTTGAAATCAAAAAAAATCAAACATCACTACAGCGAATTCAACGGCACCCATTTTGATCTGGGTCCCCGCCGTCTTGAGGTTTGGGCGTGGCTAAAAAAATTGTGGGCTTAAGTTCAAATCGTCACAGAATATAAAAACAAAATAGAAAACCCCTTGCTAGCGTTTTCTCAGGAGGTACCTATGCCAAGAGGAAGCAAGGAAAGTTATTCCCCAAAACAAAAACGCATGGCTCAGCATATCGAGGAGGGCTACGAGAAAAAAGGCGCTCCCGCCAAGAAGGCCAAGAGGATTGCCTGGTCTACCGTGAATAAGGGTACCGGTGGCGCCAAGGGTAAGAAAAAGACCACAGCCCGAAAACGCCGTTCCGTTCATTAGGACCGAAGGGATAAGAAAGACCTGAAAAGGTCTTTCTTCGTTTTTAGCCAATAGCTGTTTAATTCAAAGTCGACCTCAAAAAACTTCGACGCTTTAACTTGATACACAACCCACATTCTTCCGTGCCTCATCTAGAGATAAACGGATTTTTATGAGAAATTAGAGTCTCTGGCGGGTTCATGGACTTGACCCGCTCACAGGGGGGCTTTGATGAAACCAATCCTACTTCGGATTCTTGCTGTGGCGGGGGCTTTGTTACCGTCGACCGTCTACGCAAGTATCACGCTCATCCCGCAGGAGGCGCAGAAAATCTCCTCCCCTGCAAATCTCATTGAAAGCAAAAAATATCTGACATTCACGGAGAAAAACAAAGGAAGCGCAACCTATCAGGTGGTGGCGCCCAAAAGCGGTCTTTACAAGTTGACTGTCGATGTGATCGCTCGGAAGGACAGTGAAAACTCCGTCTACTTTTCTATAAATTCTGCCCCTAAAATGACCTGGCATTTCTCCATCTCAAAATCCCCTAAAACAAATGAGTACCGTGAGGCCGTCCAACTCAACCAAGGGACGAATACCTTAGTACTCTCCGGCCGGGAGCCTTACATTAAAATCGCAAAGATTGAGTTTATCGAGTCCTCTACGGAGACTCCAGCTCCGACTCCGACGCCTACGCCTAAGCCACCTGTGCCGACTCCTACACTCACGCCTAAGCCACCGGCTCCAACTCCTACACTCACGCCTAAGCCACCGGCTCCAACTCCTACACTCACGCCTAAGCCACCGGCTCCGACTCCTACGCTCACGCCTAAACCACCAGCTCCGACTCCTACACCTACTCCTAAGCCACCAACTCCGACTCCTACCCCGACCCCTACGCCAACTCTGCCGTCGACGGTGACGATTGAAGACGGTGTGCCCTTGCCTACGAACTGCCCTCTTCTGACGGAAGAGCTAAAAAAATATCCTACCGCCCGCGTGAAATCCTTTAAATCCTTTGGGGCTAAAGGAGACGGAGTCAGTGATGATTATGACGCCTTCAAAGCAGCCTCTGCAGCGATCAGCAATAAAGTCTTTACTGATCGCCAGATCATTTACTTTCCTACCGGACGCTACTATATCAACCGCTTCGTCCGGGTCGGAAACGTGAATCCAAATACCAATTCCGATATCCAATACGTCAACTCCAAAAACTTCAGCCTGATCGGCTGCCAGGCCGCCATTGACGTCAAAGGCGACTTCAACATGGTCAATGATTGGACTCGCCCGGCTGCTAATAATGCCACTGCTTACTTCTCAAACTCACGGCAACTGACGCCTTTTGTTTTTGATGGAGCCTCCAATTTTAAACTGGCCGGACTTGAAGTTAACGGCAACGTTAATAAGTTAAAAAGAGACCAGCCCGCCCAGGGTGTTTTGGCTGAGTCCCGCTCCCATGCCATCATCACCGGGGCCTGCAGCGATTATGAACTGAGCAACCTCCGGGTCCACCACTTTGCCGCTGATGGCCTCTACTTGGGGGGAAACAAGAAGGCCGACGTCAACGTCATAATTGACCGCTTGGAGTCTCATAACAACGCCCGCCAAGGACTCAGTATCATCCAGGCTGGAAATGTGAAGATCACGAACTCCATCTTCCGCGATACCGGGAAGACTGAAGGAACCTACCAGGGCCACTCGCCCCAGGCCGGAGTGGACATTGAGCCCAACTTCACTCCTGAGAGCGGCGCCTCCCTGCGCACGGGCAATATCCTGTTTGAAAACTGCACTTTCAAAAACAACCTCGGATCCCAGCTTGTGACCAATGGCTTCGGTCACACGGTGGTGAATGTCACAATCCGCAAGTCCGAAGTGACCGCTCAGATCGGCAACTCCCCTTATGTCATCATCTTCCCGATTGTGGGGGGCATTATCGAGGACTCAGTCATTGATACAGGGGCGGGATCCCTTTATCCCTCTTGGCTGGGCAATGGCTCCGCCAACGTCAATACGATTGTGCGCAGAAACACGATCAAGAGTTCCGGGCCCGGCATCCTGGTCTCAACCGCGGGATCCAAAGTGGTCATCGAGAACAACACCTTCGTCAGTCAGCATGATCCTGCGAAGGGCGTTTTCTTCCCCTATATCCAAAACGGCGTCGTGAGCTTTAGCGGCAACACGCTCCACTATGACACTAAAAATTTCGGCACTCGCCGCGTGGTAGGCTTGGTTCAGACTGTGGACGTGATTGACAACAACACGATCACCACGAATCGGCCGGACTCGGATTATTGGATTGGGTCTACTAATTCCAAGTCCATTACCAACACAAAAGTCACGGGACGGATTCTTTTCCATAACTAGGATTTTGCAGCCACATAAGGTGAAAAGGTTTAATGGATTAAATCGAACCGACTCGGAAAAGATCTAAATTAAAGCAAATAAGTTCTTCGGGCGCTGACGGCGATGCAATGGCCTGAAACTTCTTTATCCAATCCAGCATGTGCATGCGAAGAGTCTCATAATCTGCCTGACTGAGCGACTGAACGACGGAGTAGTGGGTGGCATCGACATGGCGAAGAGAAAGATTCTGGATCGCTTGGTTACGCCAGTTCATATGGTGAGGCAAAATAGCCAACGAATCTTTTGGCAGGTGAATGTCTCCGGATTGCCAAATCCACTTACTGTTTTTAGATTGAACTAGTCCCAGTTTTTCCAACTCTTGCAAATGCCTTACAAGGATGTCCGTTGGGAGTGCGAACCTCCTTGAAAGAGCGCTCAGATTTTGCAATTCTGGAATGCTGACCGCGATATGTAAGGCCGAGTAGAGCCAATAATTATAATAAAAACCGGAGGAACGTTCATCGGTTTCAATCTGATCTTTACCCAACTGCTTTTTTAAATTCAAATATTGATTCCTAAAGTTAAGAAGGCGTTTCTCTATGGCTTGCCGGTATCGCAGCTGGGAAGCTCGCTCTTTCTCGAGAAGAAGTTTGAGGTAGTCCGACTCTACCTCCGTAAGTTGCAAGTATTCACAAATTCCAAAGATGTGATCAGGTGTGAGGTGGATGTTGGAGTCTCGCTGCAATACCTTGGAGAGATAGGACCGTTGACATTCGGCAGCTTTGGCGAGCTTGCTTACATAGCCCCGCAATTCGGAATCTTCAATCAAGGCGCGGAGATAGGACTTATAAGATGAAAACTCAAATAAGTTCTTCATACAACTAAATGGTAACAAAATAATACCAAACTCGATATGTTTTAATAACCTATAACTATCGCACGGCGTTAAGTATGTGTAATATAGGCACAAATTAACGCAATAACAAAGGAGACATACATGAAAAAAACTATCTTAATCGTATCTGCGGTACTAATTGCAGTCAGCATCAAGAGCCATGCCGGCGAGTCAACGTGTGCGGGTCTAACGACTGGAGCCTATGAGATTCAAACCGAAAAGACCACAGTGGTTCAATCAGCTTCGGAGTCTTGGATAGTAGAAAATCAAATTGGAGTATTTCAGCGTCAGAACTATTCAAATGATGTCGTTTTAGAAGTTCGAAATCCTGATCGAAGTATATTAGGATCCGATCGTGGTGATTATGTGCTTGATGGTAAAACACATTACCTGTCCTGGGCGCCCGAAGCAGACAATTATTTTGTAAAATATAATGCGAAATGCCGTTCTGGGCGACTCGTGATTGATCAAAAGGGGTCTGATAATAACAATCAAATGAAACGTGTATCTACCTATCACGAAAAAATGATCGTTGCTCCTACTTCTAAGCAGCAGTTGTCGGTTGTTATTTTTCGGGTCGTGCGGTCAAACGAAGGTAAAACAATCTATAAGGCGCGGACTTGCTTGAGTTTAAAGAAAAAATAACCCTTTTGGCTTGTTTTTTGTATCTGGTGACTTCGTATGAAAAGACGGTACTATAAATTCGCTTTCGGAATCGCTATTTTGGCAGAAATTGTCTCCTGTCAATCCTTTGGACAGACAACGGGACCATCTTTGCAATCGTTCCAGCAAAGGCAGACTTCGGTGGATCGCAAGTGGACCACCGATCGCCTGGAGAAATTGCCCGTCCTGATATCATTTACGAATACCCCTCTGGAGCCCAAGCGGGCTCCAGATATTAAATTTGAAAAACGTGAGGGGCCCGGTTCTGGTGGCGGAGGCAATTCTTGTGCCTTGATGATCAAGGAAAATACACGAGGTCTCCTTAAGAAGTTAAGTGAGTATGCGCCACTGAGAAGTGAGGAAGTTTATTTTAAAAAATTGCTTAGCAGCATTCGACAAGCAAAGTTCTTATTAGGTGAGAATTTGTATATTGAAGGAAAAAAGGTTCAGGCAATTAACTATCCCGACTTGAATACGATTGTGGTGGAGCCGTCTTTCTGTGAGCAGATGGAGACTATTTCCTTGAAGTCAATGGGGATTCTATTGCACGAGTATTTGGGACTTGCTCGTATCGACGATACTGAGTTTCAGATATCTGGTGACCTCATACAGAAATTAAACACGGTTGGTAATAACACTACAAACGGTCAAAATCTGAAGCTGGATAGGAGCGCTTCGGTAGATCAGTGCCCTTCGATTGACGGAAATTTCGTCGTTACGAGCGAAATCAACCGAATAGGAAAAAAGGACAATTCCGCCTTCTCGTCCCTCTTCTCGATTATTCTCCATTTTTTCTATGACTCATATGATGTTGATAAAAGCTCATATTCGATATCATTGAATAAAAATAAATTGATAATGAATCAGCGACAATTCGCATTAACCAATAAAGAAGTATTTCTCGAAGTCAGTCCTAAAGATGACAACTACTTCGTGAAATATAGAGCGGGCTGTTCAAAAGGAAACCTTATAATTGAATTTGAAGGTGCCAATAATACCCAAGTAAGAGTAAACGCAAATGGCACCCCGGTTGTAAAACGGTATAATACTTATAAAGACCGCTCTATTATTTTTTATAAAAATGAAAGCACACTTTCAATTGTAATAGATAGCGAAGTCTACGGCTTGGATGGTTCATTGCTGGCAAAGGGTCAAAAGACCTTAGATCTTGAAAAACAGTAAACGTTATTTTGGAAATCTCTCAATTGAGTCGGAGCGGTTTTTTCGCGTTCATTATTATTTTTCTATCCGCCGACGTCCGCAAGTTCTTTACACGCCGTCCCCAGAAACAGGACCTGGCACCAATGAACTGGAGAATACCCTATGAAACTTCACTACATCCGCTTTTCCCGTTTATTGGCCCTGGCCGCGCTGGGAGTTTCTTTGGGACTGCCCCTGGCCCCTGTTGCCTTTGCCCAGGAGGGGGATGGCAAAAGCCCCGCCATGGCCCTTAAAGGCGCGGATATTCATCAGCTTGTCGCCCAGCTCTCCGAAGACCCGCAAAGTGCGCTCAGAAGGATCACCGAGCTTGCCAATACGTTCTACCGCAGTGATGAGGGCCTCGAGAAATACAATCTCGTTTTGAACTGGAGCCCGGCCCTCCCCGCAGGGCAGACCGCAAGCTTAAATCTTCTCCCGTCGACGATGGATCAAATGAGTTTGCAGTGGAGCGTTCATCCCCTGGCAAAAAAGAATCCTTATTTTCTTTTGGATGCCTTGATCCAGCTGAAAGAGGTCTACAATATTGAAAATATCGAGAGTCTTGAAACCACGGCGGCAAAAGGGCACCCCGATAATCCAGACTTAACCTATTACAAACAGTCCCTGACAAGCCTCGGGCCGGCCCTGGGCCTGCCGGAATTTCGTGATTTTCATCCTGTCCATGGGACCCAAACCCCTGCCGAATTTATTGAGATGCAAACCAACGCGGCGGCAGGAAGTGTCTTTGCCCAAAGGCGCTTGGCCGAGATGGAAAATGAAAAATTTAATCTCCTTAAGACGGCCCTGCGCAGCTTCCTTCCAATTAAAAATCTTCAGGAATCCACTCAGAAAAAAGATCTTATTGAATTTGCCGCGAGCAAAGGGGTGCACTTAACTCCTGCGACCCCTCTGGAAGAACTTCTTAAGAGATTTCAGGAGCAAATGGACCAAAAAAACCAGGAGCGCCTGGAGCGTCTCAATGCCTTGGCGAAGGCCACTTATAGCCAGCAGATCCAGCAGTATAGAGATGAGGCCCCGGCCCGAAACAAAATTGTGCAAACCGCCTCCCTGGCCGAAATGGTAAAAGCCAACGACCGGGAAGGAGTCGCACGGGTCATGGAGAAACTTCTTCCCTGGGCCTTCATGGAGCCCACGGAAACATATTTTTGGTCTGAATTTGTCGACTCCATCCGACACCCGAATTATAAAAACGCACCCATTTTATTCCGAGGAATGGATTCTGAGGAAAAGCTTCAAGGCCTCTATGAGGCCAATGGAACCCTCGTTGGTGGAGGGCTTTTTTCAAAAAGCTTGGCTGCAGACCCAGGATTTCAACTCTTTAAACTAAAGAACCTGCCCGAAACTTTCGAAACCTTTGGCACCCATGGCGTTTACAAAAGCAAAAGGACCCGCCCCTTGGCCCGGCCCCACACCCTGACGAAAATGATGGTGAATCATGCCATAAACCCCGAGGGCTCCCCTTTTATTTCTTTAACCTATGACTTGCGAACGGCTTATGTTTTTTCAAAAGGGAAGAATCTGACCGTGGACTCCGCCGATGAGCTTGAGAAAAAACGCCAGGCTTATCTGAAATCCAGCCAAGCTGGCGGTGTCGCGACGATTCGCGTGGACCCGCGCCGTCTTCTGGTTAATAGCCTTTCCCTGCACGATGCCGAATTGGAAGTCCTGGCCTCCATGCTGATATTCCCGGACGAAGTCTTGTATTTGGAAAACGGCACCCGTTACGCAGTGGAAGTTTTGGATCTTCCCCGAAGCGAGGGAAGCCGCTATCGCAAGTATGAGGTCCCGGTCGAGCACTACTACGCCCGGGCCCGGGCGGCGGTTTACCAAAAAACCGGCCTCGTCTTGCCGGAAAATCCAACCCAACTCCGTGTTCAAGGGCGGGTCCAGTTCATTCACGGACTCAAGAACCTCGAAACGCTTTTCAGCAAAGCAGCTTCTAAGGGCGTGCGGCGATGTGAGAGGGTTTTTCTAAACTGAGGGGAGATAAAAACCGACTTCGGTTGCTAATCAATTTCCAAATTAATTTTCGAGTTAAAATCTATGTCCTTCAAAGTAGCTTTGACTTCACTGTTTGCATTGAGAATTTTCACAGTATTTCCTTGTTTCTCTGCAATGACTGGAGCAATCTCGTCTCCGAAAGAAGAACCAAGCGACTCAACACCCGCAAAATCAAGAATGACAGGTAATTTCAATTCTTGCATCAAACTTACCATGACATCGGAGCCAAATTGCGGCCCCGTGACATTCGTCAATGGTGTATTAAAACTTATAAGGGGTTTTTCTCTTTCATGAAAGTCCATGAGTAAACCAATCGGACCACTGATCCACTAACAAATGACAGTGAATTAATTTTCTCAGCATCACTACATCACTAATTGTTCGCTTGTACGGCATGGAGACGCTTAGAACTAGCCTCAACTCACCGGCAATTTCCTATTTAAACTTATCGCTAACCTCCACAATATCACTCATTTTCGACTCCCTACTTGCTCAATACAACTATGGCTATCAACAGATTTTAAGGACTTTATTATAGCTAAACGAAACAAAACACAGATCACTTGACAAAAAGCCTACCGCATCATTATGCAACGTCCAGCCATGATATTTTTTCAATTATGCATAAGATTTTGAAATAACTTGGTTTTTTTGAACTCAGAATTGCTTGACAATCTGATAGCACTTTAGCTATTGAGGTTCTGTAAAAAGTATCCGATTATACAGGTATTGGCTCATCAACCGTGTGTTGAAGGAGTATCCGGGGGCGCTGTTACAAGGCGCCCTCAGTCTTTTTTGGGCGTATCACACCCCACTTTTTGGCTAGATTGCAAATATTGCTCATACTCTTGTCTCAAAGAATCCCGCTTTCTATCTTTCCTAATTGGATATGCGGAAAGCAAAAGATAATAAGACCTTCTGTCAGATAGTACCACTATATAGCTAAAATCTAATAAACTGATGACGATGTTGGTTGATTTCTTACCATTTTGTCTTCGCCTTTCATTTTTCCACCAAACTACGTGTTCTGAGCCTTTTGCCTCAATTAAATACTTAATCCATCTAATTCTTTTGCATCTTTCTATATCTATGGTCCTATTACTTTCCCCTGGGTTATTTTGATTATCCTCACTTACTAAATGCCAGAAAGTATTTTCTTTTTGATGCTCAACCGGAATTGATCTGATTTGAATTGGCTTATCACTCTTCGGAATATGTAGTACAAATTCTTCTTTAAATACTTGATATACCATTTCTTGATAAGCACTCCAGTCACCACTGCAATCAGAGAGTTCGAGCAAATCAGGTAATTGAAATTTTGAATCTTCAATAGTGCGATCCATACTTAAGATGGCTCCCACATAAAAATGTTAAACTTGGAGTCACCGACTAGGGTCTGCTTAGTAAGTGCCTTACCCGATCTCTTTCGTATATGCTCTACGACCTCCAGTTTACCAAAATTATCTATAAGACCACGATTTACATAGGACATACACCCAATCAAAAGATCAGTTATTTGAAGGCAAGGCGTATCATGTGATCTGACTGTTTCAATTCTTTTAATAATTTGATGGTCGAAATCATATTGATCATTACACAGATAATGATGCAAATTTTTCGTTTTTTTCTGCGACTTTGTATCCTTCACATCTAGAAAAATCTGATATGTATTTTTAGAGTCGATCATACGCCGTAATAGCAAGAAATACATTTTGAAATACCAAGTATCGTGATCATGGCCGAACTTTTGATGATCGAGTCGGTTCTTTGGAGTTACTACGCACCTAAATGTCAAAAACTCACTGTTAAAAAAATAATCGGCAATCGCTTTATAAAAAGCCGCGTTTCCATTCGAAACTTTGTTCCATTTTATTTCAGTAGAAGCACCGATTCCAAAATCCGTTTTAATTTTTTTTAAATCGAGGCTAACTTTTCTCGTTAGCTCCTTGGGACAAGTAACTGCCCCTAAAACCATTATGGCATGTGGATCTCTCAGCAAGTGGCAGCTTTCGTCGCAGTAAATATTTAAGTCCATTTTACCCTCCAATTTAGGGTGAATTTCTTTAAGCAAAAGGGAGCTATATACCACGCCCTTCATCCAGATAGAGGCATATCAAAAATGGCTTTACATTTCAAACGCACCAAACACAAATAAGATAAAAGTCTTAAAAGCTATACTTTGGTTTAAGACCTTAGAACAATATTATGAAATTGCACCTAGCAGCCCTCTTCAGCAAAATCTCAAGCCTCCTCCAACCTTTCATAAGTACGCTCAAAGGGGAATACCCATCTAAAGTTACTTTTTCTATTCTTTGAGTAGCTTTTCTATACCTTTAATTGAAACTGTATTCTCTGATGATTCCTATTAGATCAACTGTCCCCTTACACATGTCCTTTTTCTCGACTAAGTAGCTTATCTTCCAATCCGCCACTTAAATCTCTTTGACCGTTTGGCATAACCTTTGACCAAGAGTTGCCCCTCAAAAAGATCACCTAATCAAGATTTCAAATAGGTTTGCACACCGTATGGTATTAAGTCGCGAGACCCTTATCCCTAACTACTTTAGCTTGATATGGTTCGCAATTTTTATTCAACAGTTAAGTATTATCTAGAAAGCTCCGATGATGTAAATACATTATTATTTTGGAGATAAGATGTCATCTTTGATTAGTTGTAGTGTTTGCAATAAAGAAATCTCAAAAGAAGCGTTAGCATGCCCTAATTGTGGACACCCTAATAAGCCAGTTGTCGCTCAAGCTAATGAGAAGAAGAGGATAGGATGCTGTGGATCGCTTTTCGTTGTCATTTTAGTAATTTGGATTATAGGTTTAATTTCCACTGACAATACAAAAAGCCGACAGTCACAAGGAGCACCATCTAAGCCGAAGACTGAGGCAGAGATTCAACAAGAAAAAATTTTCCAGAAACATGAGGCAAAATTTGGTCCCAAACCAGTCCCAAGCGCTTGGGATGGGTCATATCACGAAGTGCAGCGTTACCTAGAAAAAATTGCAAACGATCCTGACTCAATTAAAATTCAAGGTTGTACACCGGTGTCTGTCGATGAGAAAGCTGGTTGGGTTGTTGGATGTGATTATAGAGGAAAAAACGCTCTTGGTGGGGTAGTTAGAAATTCAAATTGGTTCGTAATAAAGCATGGGGCCGTCATTAAAATACTATCAGCAGATTCATATAAATAACTTAACGAGATAACCTACGGAAAAAGACCAAAGAATGCCCGTAAAGAACCGGAGTGAATTACTGTGATAGCCCCGAAGAACATTCTGAAAAATCCAATCGCAAAGCATAACAACAGAGCTTAAGGTCACGCCAAATAACACAACATATCTGTTGATCAACGTGGGTCCCAAAAAACCCAAGGTCGTACCCAAATATAGACCTAAGCATCGCGAACATGGATAAATTGTCTTCCCACCAATCCTAAAACATCTTTTTGGGTCTAAATGACAAAGGCGTTTTAAAGTGCGTTCGAAATTTAGAATACTCATTCGATCTCCAAGTCTGGAAAAGTCGCAACTCCATAACCACAATGAATTTCCTTCGCTCCAATGCTTTCGTCTACAACGTCACTCTACTTTTACAGAAATCCATAGCGATTATATGCATTTATAGAAAAACTTGCTGTAATTAAATTACTCTAGCTAACTTGTTGAAAGTAAAGGCTTTATCTTAAAACTAAAAAACCCGCTGCTGAGCGGGTAATTTGGTAGGGAGCACCGGCCCCCTACTTCCCCACCACTTTTTCGATATCCGCGATTTCCTTGGGCACAGACGAGGTCATGTTTTCGCTGCCATGGGAGGTGACGCGAAGGTTGTCCTCGATGCGCACGCCGATACCGCGGTATTTTGCCGGAGCGCTGGTGTCATCCGCGGGAATATACAATCCCGGCTCAATGGTGAAGCACATATTGGCTTCGATTTCGCGGGGCACGGCCTTTTTAAAGTAAAGACCCGCATCGTGCACATCCATTCCCAACCAGTGACCGATCCCGTGCGGGTAGTATTTTTTGTGTTGCAGGGCTGAGATCACATCGTCTTTGCGGCCGGAAAGAAGGCCGAGCTCCAGCATCAAGTCCGTCAAAAGGGACGTCCCCATGTCGTGCAAGTCTTTAAAGACAATGCCGGGCTTGACGTACTCGATGATTTTCTTTTGCACGTCCAAGACCCCCTGGTAGACGCGGGCCTGCTCGTCGGTGAACTTTCCGTTCACCGGGAAGGTGCGCGTGATATCACCGGTAAAATAATTGTATTCCGCCCCGGCATCAATCAGGAGCAAATCCCCGTCGTGGCAGACTTGGTCGTTGAAATTGTAGTGCAAGGTGGTCGCGGCATTGCCGCTGGCGACGATATAACCGTAACCCTCGCGGGCGGCCCCCTTCATATAGAAGTTGTGGGCTAAGACCCCTTGGACCTGGCGCTCAGTCACCCCAGGTCGGGTGAAGCGCATGGCCGCCAGATGGGCCTGGGCAGAAATCTCGCAAGCTTCGCGCAAGTTGGTGAGTTCCATCTCGGATTTCACCACGCGGTATTCGCCTAAAAGAGTGTCCGCATCAAGGACGGGCAAAAGGCCGTAGCCGGTCCGCCCCTGCATGGATTTCACTTTCTCCAGACATTGCTGAACAAGAGCGTCCGCCTCGGAGTTTTTGTACATGCGGTAGTAAAGCTGCTCCACTTCCTTCAGAAGCTTCGGGGCATGGATGAGAAACTCATCCATCGGATAAGCCTTATCAACAAGGAATTCCTTCTCAACGCCCTCAGGACCATAACGAAATCCGTTCCAGGTTTCCATTTCCGGATCACGCCGGCGTACAAACATCACTGTCTCAGGCTTTAATCCCGGACGGAAAAGCAAAAGGCTCTCGGGCTCCTCAAAACCCGTCAGGTAATACAAGTTCGAGTCCTGACGATAGGGGAAGTGCACATCGTGATTGCGGACTTTTTCCGGATGGGCCGCCACGATCAATGCCGAGCCCTGAAGATCCTTGGCAATCCGCTGCCTTCGCTCCACAAAAATTCGGACATCTTCAATTGGTTTTCTCATAAGTCTTCCTTTGCTTTCATTGCCTTCTAAAATCCCAGTTTGCGCGCCCAGGTCTCTATCGGTTTCTTCGAAAGCTCCGCGCCTTTTTGCATGATCTCCCGGCGTTTATCAAACTCTGTCACCGGATAATCCAGTTCCACCGGAATCACTGCATCCACCCCGGGCAGGGGCTTGGCGTAGTAGCTGCCGATCTCAGACCACATCACCGCTTCCGCGGAGTCGGTGTCCTTCACCAACGCTCTTTTACCGCCGTCCTTGCCAAGAACATTCACAAGGACGATATAGTTCGCCCCCTGAGAACGCAGATAATCCGCCGCCATTTTCAGCTCCCGCACCGCACTCACGTTACGGTTGTAGGGTTTAAAGAGGGGCGGATACGGCAAACAGTAGGGCAGCAGTTGTTCCACTTGTCCGCGGCTCATCATATAAACCTGGTTCTTGGCGATGTTATAAGCGGGACACGCAAAGGGGTGACGAAACTCCTCCACTCGCTGGTGACCAAAGGCGGATTGGAAAAAGTCCCGCAACTGGGTGACGTCGTTGCCTTTGTTATTGGAGCCGATCAAAGATTTTTTTGCCAGCTCCTCATCCTTCAGCTTAAACATCTGCCATTCCACATCATAGACCTGACCTTTAGAGGATAAAAGCGCCGCCACAGGGGCGCCCCACTCAATACCGACGGTCGCATAAACCGGTACTTTTAGGCGAACCAGGTTTTGCAGAGCCCCGATATGACCATAGGCCCGGGCTCCGCCAGGCCCCAGAATCAAACCAATTTTCGGAATCGCCGGGATCGGAGAGGTTTGAGTCGGAGGAGGCTCCGTCACCGAGGGTTGTGGGGCTGGAACTTCATAGCGGGGTGGCTGTACGGCTCCCGAAGGGCCTTCGGTTTTAGTCCCTTCCCGGGCCCCGCCCTCTTCCTCCTGGGGGCGCATATGTTGGCACCCGGCCAGAACCAGGAAGTTCAAAACAAGCAGAATCGGCTTCTTATTTTTTTTGAGCAAAAATGAAAAATTCCCTATTCCCATCTTTTCCCTCGATTGGTGAGTTAAAATAATCTTTGACGTCCATACCGGCATTCTCACAAAGAGTCCTCACTTTAACTTCAACCTCAGAATAGAGTCCAGGATCTTTAACCAAGCCGCCCTTGCCCAGTCCCTCCGGCCCCACTTCAAACTGGGGCTTCACCAGACTTAAAAGAACTCCCCGGGGTTTTAAAAGACCCACCAGCTTGGGGACGATGTGGGTGATAGAAATAAATGAAACGTCCATGACGGCCAGGTCAAAACCACCCTGGGGCATGGCGGAGCGCACGCGGGGGTCCATGTCGATATCCCGGGCGTTGAGGCCTTCCAAGAGTTGCAGTCGCGGGTGATTCCTCAGAGAGGAAGACAACTGATCGTGACCAACATCGACGCCCAGGACCTTCCCGGCCCCTTTCTGCAAAAGGCAATCCGTAAACCCACCGGTGGAGATCCCGACGTCGAGAACCTGGAGGTTTTCCACGGAAAGCCCACACCGATCCAATGCTCCCTCAAGCTTAAGGCCTCCCCGGGAAACAAAGCGATTGGCGGGGCCGGCCTCGACCCCAACCTCGGTTTCATTTTCTTCGATCTGGTGATTGGCTTTTTTCAGAACCACTTTTTGATTGTTTTTAAAAAGAAACACCTGCCCGGCCCGGATCAACTCCTGGGCATGGGAGCGGGAGGAGGCGAGGTTTTTTTGCACTAAGAAAAGATCCAGTCTCATTTTTGCCGCTGACGATTGAACAAAATCATATGCTCGAGAATCGGCGAGCGAGCGGAAATCCCGCGAAGCTCCCCCAAAGCTTGATCGCTGACCTGCTGAAGATAAGTCTTCGCCCCTTCAACGCCGAGCAACCCGGTGAAACTGCGAGCCTCTTGGTCTTTCTCACCGTGATCCAAAATATCGTCAGCCACTTGAAAGGCCAGTCCCAGATATTGACCAAACTTCGCGAGCCGCTCTCTTTCGGCCGGAGATGTTTTGCAAATCAGGGCGGCCCCCTCTGTTGCGACCTGGATCATGCGCCCGGTTTTCAGGTTGTGCAAATGGGTCAGCTCTTCGAGGGAGAGATTATTTGCTTTCAGGTCCAGGGCCTGCCCCCCGACCATTCCGCGCACGCCGGCCGCCCGGGAGAGAAGCCCACACAATTGCGCCGCCAAGGGCCCGTCCTCTTGGTAACCATTGGCCACCGCTAAGAAGGCTTCCGTCAAAAGCGCATCCCCGGCCAGCAGAGCCGTGGTCTCGCCATACACTTTGTGGTTGGTGGGGAGCCCCCGGCGAAAGTCATCGTTGTCCATGCAAGGAAGATCATCGTGAATCAAAGAATAGGTATGGACAAACTCCACCGCCGCGGCAAAGGGCAAAAGACGCATGGAGGGGACAGAGAAAAGCTCTCCCACCAGAAGCGCCAGCACCGGCCTGAACCGCTTTCCCCCACTGCCGGCCGAATAGAACATGGCCTCTTTCAACTCCAAGATTGCGGCCCCGGGGGGAAGGTCCATTTGTTCAAAATACCGGCGGATGTATTCATCCACCTCATGAACCCGCTTTTTCAGTTCCGCTTCAAATTCAATGATCGGCTCCAAGAACTTTCCTTATGTTTCGTCGGACACGAAATTGGTCGTTGTCGCTTTGCCGTTTTGGTCCATGCTGACGAGCAGTTTGACCTTGGCCTCGGCATCATTCAGTTTCTGGTGACACTCGCGGGAAAGCTTCACACCCTCTTCAAAAAGGGTGAGGGACTCTTCCAGAGCCAGATCTCCCTTTTCCATCTTTGTCACAATCTCTTCAAGGCGACTGAGTTTTTTTTCAAAATCCATGGGCACACTCCCTTAATTTTTAACTTGTTCCACGCGGGCTTCCAGCTCCCCATGAGCCAACGTGATCTGCACGCGATCACCCGCTTTGACTTGGGAGCTGCTCTTGATAAGCTCGTGGTCTTTTTTCACGATGGAATAGCCTCGCTCCACGACTTTTAACGGGCTTAAGCTCTCCAAGACGGACATCCAACGCCCCAACTGGGCACGCTTGCGCTCCACTCCATGCTCAGCCCCCTTTTGCAAAGAGGCCGAAAGAAATTCGAGGCTTTGTTTTCTTTTATCAATGAGAACCTGGGGCGAAACCATGCGCTCATTGAGGATCTTTAACTTGTAACACTTCCCGGACAGCTTATGCTCCATGGCCAGTTGCAGACGGCTGACGAGGTCGTCATTGCGAAGAGCCAGGTCCTGAAGTTTTTTTTGCGGATCCACCAGGCCCTTATTCAGAATTTGCCATTTCTGCTCAAGTGCCTTGAGATACTTCTGCATGTTCAGATTCAGAAGACGCTGCAACTGCTGAAGTCGGGTGGTCAGCTCCTGCGAACTCTTAGCCACAAGCTCCGCCGCCGCTGAGGGTGTCGGGGCCCGGAGGTCCGCCACGAAATCCGCAATGGTAAAATCAATCTCATGCCCCACTGCGGAGATGACCGGCGTGGGTGAGGCCGCAATCAGGCGCGCGAGCTTCTCATCATTAAAACACCACATATCTTCAATGGAGCCGCCTCCCCGTCCGAGGATGATGACGTCCACCTCCGGCAACTTCTGGGCCTTTAACAAGGCCTCGCAAATCTGCGGGGCTGCCGACTCCCCTTGCACGACAGTCGGCACCACGGTCACCGGCAACCAGGGCGCGCGACGAGAGAGAATATTTAAGATGTCACGGATGGCGGCTCCTGTGGGAGAGGTAACGACGGCCACATGCCGGGGCATCGGAGGGATGGCTTTTTTGCGGGCCGGTTCGAAAAGACCCTCCGCCTTTAACTTGTTCTTGAGTTGCTCAAAAGCCTTTTGCAAAGCTCCCGCCCCCACCGGCTCCATCATCTCGCAAAGAATCTGATAATTGCCCCGGGGCTCGTATACCGAAATCCGCCCCCGCACAATGACTTCCATCCCGTCTGTGGGCTTAAAGCGAAGTCGGGAGTTGTGACCGCGGAACATCACGGCGTTGATCTGAGATTTCGCATCCTTCAAAGAAAAGTAATAATGGCCGGATGTATGAGCTTTAAAATTGGAAATTTCGCCGCGGACCCAGATCAGGCTCAGTTGCCCTTCAAGAATTTGTTTAATCGACAAATTCAACTCTTCAATGGTGAGAATCTGGGGCTCACTGCTTTCCATGACGGACGTGATCTGTGCGCCGGCATCGGACTTCAATAAAGGTTTTAACTCTGGCTGATCTGACATGCTAGAGGGAGAACTTAATGAGGCCCCTTTAGAGAGTCAAATAAACATTTTGGATTGACCAAAGGCCCCCAACAAAAAAGCAAATCCAAGCCAGTCCCTTATGGCGGCGAATCTGCTCGAAAGCCGCTCCCAGACGCTGCTCCCCGAGCCTGACCAGAACCGGGTTTTCCAGCACAAGTAAAAGGAGGAGTCCATAGAAAAAAACAAAAAATGGGAAGAAAAAATCTAATTTTTCGGCCGTCATGAGACGCTTATCGGACAAAATCGACTTGGCACGAGTCTGGCCTGATTGCTTTTTTCCAGAGTCTCTATACAATAGGAATCAGGGTTCGACAGGCGTAATCCTCGATCGAAAATAAACCTTATGAGCATGAATTGGGGGCTGTCCCTGACAATGGTGTGCAAGCTCAGCTCGTACTGAGAAGCCTGAAGTTGTTACCATGGCCACCCACCTTAGCGAACACAGGTTTATATTTCAGAGTTGCCTTCGAGCCTTTTTTTATTTCTAAAATTTGGATTTTCTCTCTCTCAGACGCTGACTATAGGATCGACAAAATTCCGCAAAATTGACCCTATATTTACTCCTAAATCCATGCCTTATTTTGAGACGGCCCGTTCAGATTGCCGCCGTTAAGTCCGATAATTAATTATGGACTTTAGAACTCGCAACCTGCCTCAGCTTGTGCTGTTTGGACTTTTCTTTTCCTTCTCCTTTGCGTTGTCAGGTTGCCAACCCGACTCTCCGCCATCAAACCCGTCCTATTCGCAAAAACCGGAAAGCAGTTACTGTGGGGGCCCGAACGCCACCAATTACACCGGCGCCACGGCCACGGTGTCCGGGACGGCGACCTTTCAGTACCGCGCGCTCGTCACCGTGGGCATCTGTACCGGCTTGTGCGGAGATCCCGTAAGCCTCGGCATCCCCTACGCCGAAGTTCACATTGTGGATGGTGACAATAAGATCATCCAATGTGGTGAAACCAACGCCACGGGCGCCTTCAGCCTGGTCATTCCCCAGACGGCAGGGACTTATAAAGTCCAGGTGCTTTCCCGTTCTTCCACAAACAAGGTCAAAGCCAGTGTGCTAAAAGATATTTACTCCGCCTCCCCCTACACCGTGGAATCGAGCTTTAGCCTGGCCGAGGGACAGAGTTCAGCTTCCGGAGTCAGTGTCGTTGCCTCCGCAAGACTCAGCGAAGATCCGGACCTCCCTGGGGCTGCCTTTAATATTCTGGCGGATGTCTTCTGGGCCAATGAATTTTTGCGCACCAGTCTTTCGGACACCGGTTTCGTCGCCAACAAAGTCACGGTCTTTTGGCAGGCGGGGTTTAACCCCTACTCGTATTTCAGCGCCCCTACCGTGCTGGCCTCCTTTTATGTGGCCTCCGAAAACCGCCTTTATATTCTGGGAGGCGCTAACGGCGATGTGAAGAGTTCCGATACGGATCACTTTGACGACTCTGTTATTTTACATGAATACGGACATTTTCTGGAGGCCCAATACGGGCGCGGGAACAGCCCCGGTGGCTCCCATAACGGGGATTTTATTATTGATCCTCGCCTGGCCTGGAGTGAGGGGTGGTCCAACTATTTCCAGGCCGCCGTGCAAAATAGCATCATTTATAATAGTTCTTACTCCGGCCCGCGGAAGGGCACCGGAGGCTTCACCCGCTATATCGACACCGTCGGATTTGCCAATGACTCTACCGAGGGCTCCGGCACGCCCCACGGAATTCAAATCAACCGCAGCTTGTCTGAAACCAATGCCACTGCAACCCTCGATCACGCCGGACCCAATGAGGGCATCTTCCGCGAGTTCTCGATTTCACGAACCCTGTTTAAATCCACTACCAACTCCGGAGGGCTTCCCTTTAAACCCCTTTGGGACACCTTTACGGAAGTGCGGAACACCGGCTCTCCGGCTTACAAATTTATGAACTTTGGCCTCTTTAACCTGGTCCTGCAAAATATTCTGAATACAAACTATGTCAGCCAAGACCAGACCACCTGGAATAACATCATCACTGAAGAAAACCAGAAAAAATCCCGGGTCCTTTACGGCAATTACCTGGGAACCCAAGCTCCCTCAGGCAACCCGCTTTGCCCGACCACCGCTTTAAGCCCCGTGGTGGATGCCAAGTACACTTATGATCGCTCCAACCAGTTGATGAGCAACGATTTCTATACCTATTACCATGATGGCTCGAGCAAGAAGATCGGGCTAAAATCCACCTCGACCGGGGATATTGTGGATATGAATTTGTATCTTTACTCCGAAGATTACTATTACTCCGAAGAGTATTCAGAAGCCCAGGCGGGGTTTAGTAATTCCACCATGGTCCGAAAAAGCAAAACCTATAATATCTCAAGCTCCTCTGAGACGGAGGTCATTGACCTGACGGGGCTGGCCGCAGGGTATTACATGATCAATGTGAAAGCCTCGACCTTCAATAAAAAATCCGCCGATCTGACCGGGACTTCCAACTATTATCTTTATATCGGCGATAGCACGACGGTGAGCACATGCTTAGTTCCAAATTAAAACCCTTCATTGCAAGAACAGGCCTGGTCCTTCTGGGTCTTTCCCTCGGTGCGGCCGCGGTGAACTTTTCTTACCTTCATGAAAAACCCCGGCGGTCTGTGGCAAGCCTTGCCCCCTACAAACCCCATGGTCTGATCCTCGGGAAACAAGGGGCGGCCATGAATGTGGAAATTGTCGGCCCGGCCTCGTATCCGGAGAATCCCTCAGACGAGGTGGAGCTGGTTGGGTTTCTCACGCAACACTTGGCTGCGGATTCGGGCCTTTCTTATACTTGGGCCTTGCCGGAGGGGGTTGAACTGGTGGAGGGTTCTTTAAGCAGCAACTTCCAGAACCTGCCCTTAGGGGTGCCTCACCAGGTGCGCATCCTGGTGCGCGGGTTTAGCAAGGAGAAGCAAAAATCCATCACCCTCAATTCGCAATTGATCATAAGAAACACACCCCTCACAGCTTCTGCAATCATTGTCAGCCGGCCCGAAGACACACTTGAGGCCCGGGTGATGGATCTGCAGGCCCAGGCCAAAGCCGCCGCTGAGGAGGCCAAGGCCAATCCAAATTCAGACTCCCGTTAAAGCGGGACGACCTCGATATCAGGATTAAATTCATCCCGGAGAATGCCTTCAATCGCCATCAGGGTGCCGGTGGTGGCGCTGGGGCAAGTGCCGCAGGCCCCCTGGTAGTAGACCGTGAGCTTGTTGTTTTCATAGCTGACGACGTCCAGGTCCCCTCCGTCCCCCTGAAGGCCCGGCCGCACGGTGCGGTCCAGGATTTCTTCGATTTTTTGGATCTCCGGGGACTGGTTTTGCCGGCGCAATTTCTTTTCATCCAACGGGGTTTGGTTCGGATTATGGACCGCCATGCGGGTTTGAATCACGGCGCAAACGGCCTGTTGCACCTCTTCGGGATCCGCATCAAAGCTATGGGTGACCGTGATCACATTCTGAAAGAAGTGCACCTGCTTTACGCCAGGGACCTGGAAAATCCCGCTCGCAAGAGGATTTTGAGCCGCCTCCTCCAGGTTGGAATAGGTGGCCTTTCCCTCTGTTAAAACCGGGCGGTCTAAAACAAATTTCCAGGCCGCCGGATTGGGGGTGGCTTGGACTCGAATGAGAACATCTTGTGCGTTCATTGGAACAGCTCCTGAGCCTTTTTTACGCCGTCTAAAAAGCTCTCAACATCTTGCATATTATTATAAATTGAAAAGGAGGCCCGCACGGTTCCGGTAATCCCGAAGCGCTTCATCAGCGGTTGCGTGCAATGATGGCCGGCCCGCACCGCCACCCCTTGCTGATCTAGAATCTGACCTACATCCGAGTGATGGGCCCCTTCTAATACAAAACTTAAAATTGGTCCTTTGCCCGGAGCGGTGCCAATCACCCTTACTTGGGGGAGCTGCAAAAGCCCCTCTGTCGCCGCAGTTAAGAGAGCCTTTTTGTGGGCCCGGATTTTTTCAAACCCGATGGTCTTAATGAACTCCAAGGCCGCATGAAGGCCGATGGCGCCTTCCACATTGGGAGTGCCGGCCTCAAAACGAAAGGGCACTTCATTAAAGGTCGTCTTATCAAAGCTCACGCTGGAGATCATGCTGCCGCCGCCTTGGTAGGGAGGCATCTGATCGAGAATTTCTTTTTTTCCGTACAGAATGCCGATCCCAAAGGGCGCAAAAAGTTTATGCCCCGAAAAGACAAAGAAATCACATCCAAGGGCCTGAACGTCCACGGCTTCCTGGGAAACAATCTGCGCCCCATCCACCAGAACCTTGGCCCCCACTTTGTGGGCTTCCGCCACGATCGCGGCGATATTGTTCACCGTACCCAGCACGTTGGAGCAGGCCGTAACCGCGACGATCTTTGTCTTTGCATTGAGCTTAAGGCGAAAGTCCGCCATATCGAGTTCGCCATTGTCCAAAACCCGCGCGGCCACAACGCGGGCCTTTTTCTCCTGCGCCGCCAACTGCCAGGGCACGATATTCCCGTGATGCTCCATTTCGGTGAGCAGAACCTCATCGCCTTCCTGCAAAAGCGTGCGTCCCAGGCTATGGGCCACCAGATTAATGGACTCGGTGGTGCCACGGGTGAAAACAATCTCCTCGTGGGTTTTGGCATTCAGAAAAGCCGCCACGGCATTGCGGGCGTTCTCAAAGTTCACCGTGGCTTTATCCGCCACGGCATGGGCTCCGCGATGCACATTGGAAATCTCGTAGCGGTTAAATTGATCCACGCGTTTAATCACCGACTCGGGCTTAAGAGCGGTCGCCGCGCTATCAAGATAAACCCACTCCCGTCCTCTCACTTTCTGGGAGAGAGCGGGGAACTGGGCCCGAACTGTTTCAAAAAAGATATCTTCTGCCATATTATTCCATCGCCACCTGAACCCCGCGAAAGGCTCCATGCAGCTCCTTATTCAACCAATTTTGCAGGTCTTCGTTTTCAATTTTATAAATCAGCTCCGAAGCATAACCAAAGCTCAGCATCGGAACCGCCACCTCCGGAGAAATGGCCCGGCTTTCCAGATAAAAAAGCTCCTCGCGATTGATCTGCCCGACCGTGGACCCATGGCCCGCTTTGACGTCGTCGGCATAGACTTCCAATTGCGGTTGGCTGTCGGCTTCGGCCTCCCGGCTCAGTAAAAGATTATTATTCAACTGCTCCGAATTCGCCTTCAAAGCTCCGTGGCGGATAATCACTTTTCCGTTAAAAACGCCCCGGGAGCGGTCGGCGAGGATCCCTTTGTAATGCTGGGAGGTTGTGCACCCCCCGACCTGATGATCAATCAAAGTCGTATTATCGACATGCTGCTGACCCTTGGCGAGGTAAACCCCATCCACAATGGCGGACGCCTCAGCCTTCGGCAAGGCAACCTCAAGATCATGCCGGCTCAACAAAGCGCCGGTGGAAAACACCAGGTTATGTAATTGAGCGGCTTTCCCCAGGGTGAAAGTGGTGCGCCCCACGTTCACAGCCCGGGCGCTCTCGTTCTGAAGCCGGACGGCCACAAGTTTGGCCGAGGCCCCGACGTCCACCTCGACGTGGGCATTCACAAAATACCGCGCCTCCGCTTGCCCGTAGTAGGACTCCAAAAGCTTCAGCGAAGAACGCGCTCCCGTCGTAAGAGTCAGACGCGGATGAATCATCAACGCCGGCCCTCCTTCCAGAGAGGAATAAAACACGATATTCACAACCTTATCCACAGAGGTGCCGGCCGCCACATTAAGAACATAGTTCCGGTGGAAGTAGGCCGCGTTCAGGGCATCAAAGGCATTTTTAAAATCCTGGGTACGAATCTCAGGCGCCTCTTTAAATTCCACCCCCGCGGGTAGTTCCTCCAAAGAGGAAAGGGTCTGGTTTAAAATCCCGTTATAGAAAACAATGTTGATAAAATCGGGATTCAATAGGGCTTTCACCGCCGTCAGAGTTTCATGAGAAGCTTGCTCATCCGTCGCCGGAAAGAAGGTCTCGTCATTCAGGACTTTGAGGCTTGTGTATTTCCACTCCTCGTCCTTCCGGGTGGGAAGGCCGTGGGACTTCAGAAATTCCAAAGCCTTCTCCCGCAGGGCCTTTGCCTTTGTGTCCTGCGCGGGATTTTGCGCTGCAAATTGATCAAAATGCGCCAGTAAATTCATTTACTCACCCACCAACCAGTCATAACCCCGGTCCTCCAGAGTCTCTGCCAGTTTTGAATCGCCGGTTTCGATGATTTTTCCATTGGCCAGAACGTGAACAAAATCGGGCTTAATATAATCTAAAAGACGCTGATAGTGGGTCACAAGGACGATGGCATTGTCCTTACGGCGAAGCTTGTTAACCCCTTCCGCCACAATCCGAAGGGCATCAATATCAAGCCCCGAGTCGGTTTCATCCAGCAACGCCAGTCGCGGCGACAGCACCGCCATTTGCAGGATTTCGTTGCGCTTTTTCTCGCCGCCGGAAAAGCCCACGTTCACGGGACGCTCCAAGAGCTCCGGCTTCATAGAGACCAGTTTCATTTTCTCTTCCACATACTTGCGGAACTCGGCCTCGTTCATGGGCTCGGATCCCTGGTGGGCCAAAACGGCGTTAAACGAAGTATGGAGGAAATTAAAGTTCGTAATACCCGGCACTTCAATAGGATACTGGAAGGCCAGAAAGATGCCCTCTTTGGCGCGCTCATCCGGAGCCAACTCCAGAAGATTGACCATCTTAAAGTTCACCTCATACTTCACTTCACCGGCGGTCACCTGATACGCGGGATGGCCGGCCAGGACTTTTGAAAGGGTCGATTTCCCGGAACCGTTGGGGCCCATGATGGCATGCACCTCACCGGCGTTGACCGTGAGGTTCAAGCCTTTAAGGATTTCTTTTTCTTCAACTCTTGCATGGAGATTTTTAATTTCTAACATTCTCTTATCCTACGCTGTTCTCTAGTTTCATTTCGATGAGTTTCACTGCTTCCACGGAGAACTCCAGGGGGAGCTCTTTAAAGACCTCTTTACAGAAGCCGTTCACCAGCATGGAGATGGTTTGTTCCATATTCAGGCCGCGGGATTGCAGATAAAAAATCTGGTCCTCACTGATGCGGGAGGTGGTCGCCTCATGCTCCAGGGTCGCGGTTTTGTTTTTCACTTCGATATACGGGAAGGTATGGGCGCTGCAGTCCCCGCCGACGAGCATGGAGTCACACTGGGAATAATTGCGGGCGTTTTCCGCCGAGGGCAGGATCTTCACAAGCCCCCGGTAAGCATTGGACGAGTGCCCCGTGGAGATCCCCTTGGAGACAATGGTGCTCTTGGTGTTTTTACCGATATGGATCATTTTTGTTCCCGTGTCGGCCTGCATGTAATCATGGGTCAGGGCCACAGAGTAAAAAGCGCCTTCCGAGGAATCCCCCTGTAGAATCACGGAGGGATACTTCCAGGTGATGGCCGATCCGGATTCCACCTGAGTCCAGGAAATTTTGGAATGTTTGCCGGCGGCCTTCCCGCGTTTGGTCACAAAGTTATAAATACCGCCCCGGCCTTGCTTATCCCCCGTGTACCAGTTTTGCACGGTGGAATATTTGATCTCGGCGTTTTCAAGGGCCACAAGCTCCACCACGGCGGCATGAAGCTGGTTTTCATCCCGTTGGGGAGCCGTACAACCCTCAAGGTAATTGACAAAGCCGCCGTCATCACACACCAGAAGGGTGCGCTCAAACTGCCCAGTATCCTTGGCGTTGATACGGAAGTAGGTGGAAAGATCAATCGGGCAACGCACTCCCTTCGGAATATAACAAAAGGAGCCATCCGTGAAGACCGCCGCATTCAAGGCGGCATAGAAGTTGTCCGTAAAAGGCACCACGGAGCCCAGGTATTTCCTTACCAAGTCCGGATGCTTTTGCACGGCCTCGGAGATGGAACAGAAAATGACGCCGGCTTTTTCCAGGGTTTCCGTGTGAGTGGTCCCCACGGAAACCGAATCAAACACCACATCCATGGCGATGCCGGAAATGCGTTTTTGCTCCGTCAATGGAATCCCGAGCTTCTCAAAGGTCTTGATCAATTCGGGATCCAGTTCATCCATGGACTTAGGGGCATCGGGTTTTTTCTTCGGTGCGGAATAGTAACAGATATCCTGAAAATCAATCTTCGGGTAACGAACATGGGCCCAGGCCGGCTCCGTCAGGGTTTGCCAATAACGGAAGGCCTTCAGGCGATACTCCAAAAGCCACTCAGGTTCGTTCTTTTTCTCGGAAATCAGGCGGATCACATCCTCATTGAGGCCCTTACCAAGGGTGTCGGTCTCAATCTCCGTGCTAAAACCCCATTTATAGTCCGTGGCCGGTAAGGCCTGCGCCGGTTTGGAAGGCTTATCCATGGGCCGCCTCCTCAGACAGGGGTTTTCGTTTTTGGTTTTTCATGGACGCAACCGTGGTGGTTGATTCCACAAGAAGTTCCTTGAGAGTGATATTCCCGTAAAATTCGTTCAGCTTTCCCTGAAGAACCTGGACCGGGGAGAGAATATTGCAGGTGCCATGGATTTCGCAGGCGTTTGCTTTGGAGAAACATTTCACCACGGCGGTGGGGCCTTCAATGATTTCAAGAAGGTGCAGCATCGTCACCTTGGAGAGGTCCTTGGTGATTTGATAGCCGCCAAAGGCCCCGTGCTCCGCCCGCAGCAGACCCTTTTGCGCCATCGCCTGCATGACGCGGGCTGTGGCATCAAAGGGGGCGTGGAGGTGTTCTGAAACCTCCTTTGCGGAGGTCAGCTCCCCTGGAATTTTTTGACTCATATGCTTTAATGCCATAAGAGCATATTCGAGTTTTCGGTTCAGTTTATTCATAGCGGTCTTTTCCTAAAAATTTCTTCCGTCGTGATGAAAACTAAATGAAAGAATTCTAAAATACAAGAAGTAAGTACGCCTTTTTTTAGCGTATATTACAGACTTTTTAATATTATTTAAATACCTAAAAATTACAAATACTTATGTTTGCCTTTCTGCCAAAATACAGACTTCAAATAAGAGCTCAAATCAGCCCTGGCAAGACTTAATTTATGAAGATGCTTCAAAACTTCCTTCATGATAGACCCTTATTTCTATGAGAGTTCTATTTATTAGTGCAGTTTCCGTCGCGGTTTTGTTTGTTGTTTTATTGGCCACCCGTTTGTGGGGCTTGGGCCAGGTGTTTCCCGAGTTCCAGCACCCTTTCTTTTTAGGCTCCCCCCTGGTCGTGCTCAAGGCGGACAGTCTTCAGGAAATGGAGGAAACTCTTAAGCAGAAACCTGAAATTGTTTTCTGGTTGGATGTGGTTACGAGCAAAGACCAAAAGCTGATCGTTTTTAATCGCGACCTCAATTCCAAACAAATGTCCATTGAAGCCTATCGGGGCCCTAAGTCGTTTGCTTATTCTTTTCAGGAACTGAAGAACATGCATCCTGACCTGCGGGAACTCAGCGAAGTCGTGGCCCAGTATCCCCAGCAAAGGTTTATCCTCAATATCATGGATAATGTTGAAAATGTGCATCTTTGGGTTACGGAGGCCCTCAAGGGGCTTACTCCGGAAAAGCGCATCTTGATTCAATCCCCTTACAACGTCGTCATGGAAAGCATCAAAGAACTTCAGCCCTTCTGGCTCTATGGTTGCAGTCAGGCGGATCTGATGCGTTTTCTCACCTTTGAATCCATGTGGATTCTTCCGGCAACGCCTTTTAAAGGGGACGTCTATATCTCTCCTTTTATTCTCGTGGGACGCCCGGCTTTTCATGAGAGCACTCTGGATGAAGTTCACCGCCGCAATAAGAGAATCATTCTTGGTCCCGCGTTGAATAAAAAAGAATTTGATGATGCCGTACGTCTGAAAGCCGATGCGGTGATAGTGGAGAATTTCAGCGATTTTTTAGAGTGGTCTAGACCATAGTCTCGTATTCCAAGTTGCGGTCCAGGCGTTTTGGTTTTAGCCTAAGAACCTATGAACATTGCCAATGCCGCAACCAATACCCAAGTCTCCCTGAATACCAACGCTCTTGATGCCCTGACCCAGGCAAGCCCCGTGGTGCAACTGACTTTGTTGATCCTGGTTGGTTTGTCCATTTTTTGCTGGGCCATTGCTTACACGAAATACCGACAGTTCAAGCAAGTCCGCCAGGCCAACGAAAACTTCACCAACAAGTTTTGGAAAGTCAGCTCCCTGGACACCCTCTATGCGGACATTGATGACTATCCCGCCAGCAACATGGCCCGGGTTTTTAAATCCGCTTACCTGGAAATGAAAAAGCTCGCCGAGTCCCCGTTGGTGGCGCAAAGTGGCGCCAGCAAACCGCAACTCTCCGGCATTGATAACCTGGAGCGAGTCATCCGCAAATCCACGGAAAATGAACTCGCCAAATTGGAAACCCGTTTAACGGTTTTGGCCACAACCGGAAGCACGGGGCCTTTCATCGGTCTTTTTGGTACGGTTTGGGGGATTATGGGCTCTTTCCATAAAATCGGTGCCACCGGAAATGCCAGCCTCGCAGTGGTGGCTCCCGGGATTTCCGAGGCCTTGATTGCCACCGCCATCGGCCTGGCCGCGGCAATCCCCGCTGTGATCCTTTATAACAACTTCGTGGCCCAGGTTCGCCGCGAAGAAATCGAATTAAATAACTTCGGCTCTGATTTCCTTAATATTGTAAAAAGAAATTTCTTTAAAAGTGAGTAAGCATGGGAATGAGTAGCGGCGGTTCTGCAAAATCTCGCGCCACTTTGAGTGAAATCAATGTCACTCCATTAGTGGATGTCATGTTGGTGCTTCTCATCATGTTTATGGTGACGACCCCACTGATGCAACAAGGGATTGAAGTCGATCTGCCAAAGACCTCCTCCTCAGGCGTTGAACTGAATGAGGAGCCCTTCGTTTTGATGATTGATTCCCACCAGAAAATGACCGCGGGAAAACAATCCATCGCCATGGCGGACTTGCGCGGGAAAATCAAAGCTATTTTTCAACATCGTAAAAATAAGCAGGTGTATATCCAGGCCGACCGGAAAGTGGACTACGGTTTTGTGGCCGAAGCCATGGCGGAGGTCCGGGCCGGGGGCGTCTTTAATATTGGCTTAATCACCCTGCCAAAAGACAAATGAGTTAAGTAAGTGAGTGCAGCAAGGAACCCCGTCAAAATAGATGACGATCTGAAAACGGGCCTCAAGGTCTCTTTGGGGTTGCACATCGCCTTGGTGGCGGCTTTTTCCGTGAAAACCCTTTTTTTCTCGCCCTCGGAGGCCATTGATTATTCCGCCGCCATTCGCGTGGACATCGTTGCCCTGCCGGATAAAATGCAGCAAGAAGCGCCCTTGCCTCCCAAACAAGAAGAGACCAAACCCGAGCCGGCCCCCCCCAAGCCTGCGGCGGCCAAAACAAAACCGCAAGAAGTGGTTTTAGAAAAACCCCTTAAGGCCCCTAAAAAAGACACAGAGGCCATTCGTCTTGATAAAGATAAGAAAAAGCAAAAGGACGCCATCGAAAAACTCAAAGCCATGACCGCCATTGAGGAAATGAAAAAAGAGGCCGAGAAAGAATCCAAAAAAGCCGCCGGCCTGGGCCAAACGCAAACTCCTCCCGGGAAGATTAAGGGCAATGTTCTTTCCCCCGGCACGGCTCTGACGGGCTTAAACCGCCTGCAACACGATAATTACCTGGCCACGCTGGACCATCAGATCAAACAAAATTGGTTTCTACCGGAGTGGCTTGCGAAAAAATCTTACCGCGCCCAGATCCGTTTAAAAATTGACGAAAAGGGACAGGTGTTGTCGCGCGAAATTATTTTATCCAGCGGCAATAGCAGTTATGATGAGCTGGCGCTGGAGACGATTGATAAATCCGCGCCCTTTGTTCCGCCGCCGGAGAAATTTGTTTCGATCGTGGCCGTGAGTGGCCTGGTCATCGGTTTCCCTGAATAAAAACCGGAAGGAGTCTAACCTATGCGTAAATTTCTATTGATCCTCGCCCTCATGATGAGCTCCCCTCAGGCGTTTTCGCAAGCCCCCGCTGCCCCCAGCGCTGATATCAAGCTGGGAGAAGCGCGCACCAAGAAAAGCCTTCTGGCGCTTCCTCCGTTGATTTACCAAGGAAGCCCCTCGGGCTCCTCTCATAGTGTTGGAACCGAGCTTTATAGCACCATCAACAATGACCTGACCGTATCCGCTTTTTTTGAACTCATTCCGCAAAAAGCCTACCTGGAGGACACGGCTAAAACGAGCCTCCGCCCGGCCCCCGGGGACCCTCAGGGGTTTAAGTTCCAAAGTTGGAGCAGCATCGGCGCGGAGTTCCTGATCCGGGCCGGTTATTTTGTCGCCGGCGGTGAAGTCAATATGGAGGCCTACCTCTACCATGTCGGAAAATCCCAGTTGGTGATGGGGAAGAAATACAAAGGCCCGGTCTCCGGTGTGCGTAAAATCGCCCACACTTTTTCCAATGACGTTTTAGAAGCGCTGACCGGAAAACCCGGAATGTTCCTCTCCCGCATCGTGGTTGCCAGTGACAAGGGATCCAAAGATTACCGGGAAATTTTCGTCATGGATTGGGATGGCGCCAACGCGGAGAAAATTTCCAACCACCGCTCCATCGCCTTGTCCCCGGCCTGGTCTCCGGATGGCAAAAAGATCGCTTACACCTCTTATGTGGTCCGGGCAAAGACGAAGATGCGAAACGCCGATATGTTCCTCTATGACCTGCCCACCGGAAAACGGCAGCTGATCTCGTACCGTATGGGTCTGAATTCCGGAGCCTGCTTTGCTCCGGATAACAAGTCCATCTACCTGACGATTTCCCAGCAGGGCACTCCGGACCTTTATAAGATGGCTTTCGATGGAACTCTTCTGGCCAAACTCACCAACGGCCCCAACAGCGCCATGAACGTCGAACCCGCCGCCTCGCCGGATGGGACCAAACTTGCTTTTTCATCGGATCGCAGCGGGCGTCCGATGATTTACACCATGGACGCCGATGGCTCCAACGTGAAGCGCATCACCTTTGCCGGTGTCTATAACTCCACCCCCTCCTGGTCGCCTGACGGGAAAAAGATCGCTTTTGCGGGTCAGAGTGAGGATCATTTTGATATCTTCGTGATGAACGCCGATGGCACCAACATGGTTCGCCTGACCTCGGCGAAAAGACCCAATGGCAAGTGGTCCACCAACGAGGACCCAAGCTTTTCTCCCGATGGCCGTTTTGTGATGTATACCAGCAACCGCACCGGGAAAAGCCAGGTCTTCATCTCCACCGTGGATGGCACAGAAGAGCGCCGGGTCACCCTGGATGAGAACAATTATTACAAACCCAAGTGGTCCAATAACTTTGACTGAGATTAAAGCCCTCTCTTCCTATTCGGCTTCGGAGCTGGCCGAAGCCGCCGCCTACTCTCCGGCTCTATCCCACTATCTCGGGTTTCATTTTCCGGCGGGAGAGGTGCTGCATAAAACCCGCACCGAGGCCTGGATGGCCGCCGCCGTGGGCACGGTCCTTAACAGCGAACCCCCTGAGCGTATTTGCGCCTTTTGGAGTGAAATCGCGCAGGCCTTGCTCCGGGACACCTTTACGGAGTGTTTTAAAGAAAGCCCGGTCGCCCTTTTTGCCCTCGGAAAACTGGGCTCTTCCGAATTAAACCTCAGCTCCGATGTCGATGTCCTCATCGTGACTCAGGAAGAAGCCCCGGAGCATTTAAAGGCTCTTCGCCGATTCCAAAAAATCCTGAGCGAGAAAACCCCTTTCGGATTTTTATTCCGCGTGGATTTCGATCTTCGCCCCGGGGGACGCCAGGGTCCTCTTCTTCCCACACTTGATCAATTTATTGATTATTATGGCAACTACGGGGAAACCTGGGAGCGCCTGGCTTTTGTGCGCCTTTTGCGTCTTGCCGGAAGCGCGGACGTGGTTTCCCAGGCTCTGGCCTTTGCAAAAAAATTCACTTACCGTCGGCATCTGGATTACACCTTGCTGGATGACCTGAAGACCCTGCGGGGAAAAATCCGCCAGCACCACGCCCCGGGAGACAAAGACCGCGTCTGGGACCTCAAGATGGGCCGAGGCGGCATCCGCGACGTGGAACTTTTCACCCATGCGCTGCAAGTGGTGCATGGAGGGAAGGACTCCCGCCTGCAAGTGAACTCCACAGGCAAAGCGCTCGACATTTTGGCCAGCACCCGGGTCTTGCCGGCAGAGGACGCGGATTTTTTAAAATCCCATTACTGGCGCCTTCGCCAATTGGAAAACTTTGTGCAAGCCCGCAACGATGAACAAACCCATTTGCTGGATAAGGCGCTGGCTCTTCCGCCCTGGGCCCTGGAAATCACCTCCCATCTGGAGGCAGCTTTTGAACACTGCGATGGCATCGTTAAGACCCTCCTTGGAAGCGCGCCGGAGAAGCTTCCTTCCGCCGTTCCCTTTCAAAGCCCCGGGTTAAAAGACGTTTGGAATGAGATTCTGCAGATTGAAGTGCTTTCCAGAAACAAAGAACGAGACGAACAGGCCCGCCTGCAATTTCTCCATGATTTTCATCACACCTTGCTGAAACAGCAAGGAGACGTGGCCAAAGCCCTCCAACATCTTAAAGAGTTCATAAAATCAACACGGGCCAAAGCGAGCTTTTTCACTCTTTTGGTTCGTAATAAGAATCTAATGGACGAGATCGCCTGGCTTTTCGGGCACTCCCCTTATTTATCGCAGATCCTCAGCTCCCGTCCGGAACTGATTGACAGCTACGTGTACCGGTCCCAGGAACTTTCCAAAGGGGACCTGGCCTTGCTTTTAGAGCAATTGGTGGAAAAGCGCCTTCTCGGAGAACTGATCAATGGCTCGCACTTTCTGGAGGACAGAAACATAGAGGTCCTGCAGAACAATCTCAGCACCACGGCCGATGAGATTGCCCTTACACTTTTGACGGAACTTAAAAAAGAGTTTCCCTCAAGCCTTGATATCCTGTGCTTGGGAAAGTGGGGAGGACGGGAGCTTGGCTTTCGCTCGGATTTGGATTTTATTTTTGTTTCCCCGCAAGAGCCCCAAGATAACGACAGCAAACTCGCGCGACGCTTTATCAACCGTCTGACGGAATCACGCCGGGGCGGCAGTATTTACGCCATTGATATGCGACTGCGACCCTCGGGCAAAGCAGGTCCCTTTGTTATTTCGGAATCACAGCTTCTCGATTACTTGGCGGCCGAAGCGGAGGTGTGGGAGCGGCAAGCCTATTTAAAAGCGCGCAAACTCTCTGGCGCCCCCTGGGACCTTCAGTCCTCTCTGTTTCAACGGGCGCTGAGCCCTGCGGACCTCCAGGAACTCGAACGCATCCGCCGCGAACTGATCCGGTTTTTTGGGGATGCCATTGATCTTAAATACGTTGAGGGCGGCATTCTCGATATTGAATTGTTTGCACAAGCGGAAATCCTGCATAAGACTTTGCAAAGCCCCGGGACTAGCACTTTGGATTTCCTCTCCGTTTTGCCGCAATCAGGAGCTTTACAGAAGAATTATCTACGCTTGCGTCAAATAGAACAAATGTCGCAATTGGTATCGACGGAGGGCGGCGCAAAAGTGCAAATAAATCATGAATCATTTCAGCATCTTGCTAAGGCGCTTCAGACCACATCCGAGGCCCTAAACACAGAGTTAAAGGCCCTTCTCACTGAGAATATACACATACTTAATCAGCTTGACCCTCGCAGAGGGTCAAAGATACTAAAATCGAACTAAAAAATGAGTACGAAGGAGATCATGTGATTAATCGCATTCATGTGAAGAAGATTTTGTGGATCTATGTTTTGGCTTTCATTCTGACAGCCTTTAGTTTCCATGCTAAGGCCGAGGAATCCAAAGAGGCCGCAAAGAAAGCCGCAAAATCAGAAGCCCCTAAAAAAAGCACCAATAAAAAAGACGAAAAAAAAGGAAAAGAGATGATCGGCACATTTGAAACAAATAAAGGAACTTTCAAAGTTAAGTTTTTCCCCGAATACGCTCCCAAAACTGTGGAGAACTTCGTGGGTCTGGCTGAAGGCACGAAAGAATGGACCGATCCCAAAACAGGCAACAAGGTGAAAAAGCCTTTCTACAATGGCCTGAAATTCCACCGCGTTATTCCAAACTTCATGATCCAAGGGGGAGATCCTTTGGGAACAGGAACAGGTGGACCTGGTTTCCGTTTCGAAGATGAATTCCCCGCAGGCGCGCCAAAACATGACAAACCCGGCATTCTTTCCATGGCTAACGCCGGTCCTAACACCAATGGCTCCCAGTTCTTTGTCACTGTCGCCGCCACACCGTGGTTGGATGGCAAGCACACCGTGTTTGGTGAGGTAATTGAGGGTATGGATGTGGTTTACGCGATCTCCAAAGCCCCGACAGGCTCCATGGATCGTCCTACAGAAGACATCGTGATCAAAAATCTGAAGATTGAGAAAAAGTAATTCCGCAAACAGAGTTTAAAAACAAAAAACCCAGGTCTAAAAAACCTGGGTTTTTTTATGGAACCGCGTTGTAATCCATTTGCGCCTGGGCGATTTTCATCTCCGCGTCTTTCCATTTGGCCCGCACCTCACGAAGCTCGCCCCGAACCGAGTCCAGTTGGGACCAAAGAACCGAGCGCCGAGCCCGGATATAGGGGGCCTCTTCACAGACCGTGCGGTTTTCATTTTTTTGGGTAGCGCTATTAAAAACTGTTTCGAAGCGGCACTGGGTCGCATTGGCAGGCAAGGTGGCGTATTCCATATGAACCCTGGTTTCCGTCAAGGCGTAGTTGCCCTCAAGTTTTTTAAATTCTTCAACCTGCCCACGCAGTAAATTCATATAAGAAATCAGATATTCTTTTCGCCCCTTATAATACCCGGGGAGAAAAGCCTTCTCCTGCTGCGGGTTGCACAAGTTCTGGTAGATTTTGCCATCCTTGCCGAAGCTATACCCTTTTTCTCCAGTACAATAAGACACCAGGCCTTGCTGATAAAGCTGCTTCATACGGTTCATATCAAGGCCGTCACAGAACTTAAAAAAAACCGGAGTGCCTTCTTTGGCGCGGTTGAAGATCTCATCGTACTGGCACATCTTTTCGCGTCCCAGTTTAAATCCCAAATCCACTTGCGTGGCACTGATGCTGTCAATGCCTTTGCAGGCTTTCACAAAGCCGTCTTCCTCAAGGTAATTCCCTTTAAAAGCCACGCCCTGGGAGTATTCAAACCAGTTGGTTTTCTCACATCGGTCCTGAAGCGCCCAATTAGCACAACCGGAAAGGAAAAGAATAAGAATGGGAGCCCCCAAAGAGACCTGTTGTTTTGCCATGGCTGTTCCTCCTCCTGTTCATGAAATCCGCCCTCCTGGGGGAGTGTCAAAATAATTTCAAACAGGAGGCGAAAAAGGGCTTTATCCCATTTTGAGACGCCTCAAATCGAATATAACCAGGCCCCGCGTTTGCTTAGGTCTTAGTACAAGCGCATTTGTGCGTTGAGGAGACTGATTATGACCTGGCTCAAAACTCTGACCGCTTACCTCGTGACGGCCCAATTTATCCTGGCGCCGCGGGTGGCGTTTGCCCAGAACCAGAATAATAACGAAGCCCTCGCCAAATACGCCCAGGGCCTTGGTTATGACAGCCACCTGGATAAGGCCAATAACCGTATGGTCCTTATCGATCGCAATACGAAAAAAGTCGCCATGGAGGTTCCCCTCCGCGATGAAAAAACCCTGAGCGCGTATTCCCCCAAAAACCTGAATCAAAAAATGGCCACGGAACTATCCAAAGTGAAAACCGCCAACCGCGCCGCTTGGTCTCACGCGGTGAGATCTTTTCCCACGGAAAGTGCCATGTTCTTTATCGCTTTGGGTGGGATGGTCGCCGTCCAACTCTTTACGGACTACGCGAACAATCCGACGGGGATGAAACAACATATTGAGCATCAACTGTCTCCGGTGGGTCAGATTGGTTTCTTCATGTTCATGTACTCTCAAGGCATTACAGCAAACACTCTTAATCTTCTGCTCAAAAGACCTCAACTAGCCATGCCTATCGGCATGCTAGGGATGACCGTGGGAATGACCGTGCAAACTTATTTCTCCCAGGTGGTCATGGATCCCCACATCCGGGCTTGCGCAGCCTCAATCTTTAAGGGTGAAAAGCCCGAAGGGAACGATCACCCTTGTGAAGGGGCTTATAAATATCTCGTTCTTGACAAGAAAATTCTTGAAGGGCCTGGAGTGGCCTCAATGCTCGGGTCTTTCTTGCTGACTGTCGGCGGGAAAATGGCTTTGAGTGCAATTCTTAAATTGGTCGGCTTTGAAATTGGAATGTGGATCACCCCAGGTGGATTGACCATGAAATTCGCCCGTTTGGCAATGAACGGCGCGAATATCGCCTTATTCACCGTCATCCAGATGAAGCTGGAACACGCCATCGCCTATGCCTGGAATAACTACTTTGATGGGAACGAGTTCGTGGACATCAATGACACGCTTGTCTCCGACATAGAAACGCAAAAACAGGCCCAGTGGACCTTGAAGGCGGAAAAGATGGACAAAGACCTCCGCCAATTCTCTAAAAAAATGGCTGAGTGGCGGGTCACCAACCTCTCGGACGCCTATATGGCAAATCAGGCCTGGACGGAATTCTTAGGTGAACTCACGTCCATGTACAACGCCTCCTATAATTTCTATAGCGCTTACATGAGTCAATTGACCACGCCCGATTCCATGATCGACCGCCCCTATCCTTTATTTGGTGTCAAGCCAAAGGGCCTCGCTCCCGGGCATGAGAGTCTCTATGTCCTTCGTCCGGAATTTATTGAACGGATGCAAGCGGAAACCACCGTGGATGTGGCTAACGAGATCAATGAGAAAATTGAGAGTGGATATTTTAAGAAACTGGGAGTGAACAAGGAACAGTCTGACGCCATCACTCGCCTTCAGAAAGGTCTCTCCGATGCCGATCTTCAGATCAAGGGAAAGACCCTGGCTGAGTTGAATGAGTTGATTCTCAAGTACCGTAAAACCATCGCCGGTTACCCGGGATTTCACCGGGATCTCTATGAGATTTACCAAAAACTCGGGGCTCCCCGCCCTCTGTTTGAAAAAGGCCGTGGTTTTGCCGAAAGCATGCTTCTTTCCCCAGAAACGATGGCTCCCTACAAAGACCTCCACCTGAAGGAATCCAATTTCCGCTTCTATACGCCCAATGCTGCCGATTACTTCCTGGTGCAAATGATGTGCGGCCCGGATAAAGGCAAGAAGGACGAAATCATCACCGTTAAAAAAGGTTTTCCCGCGAAATTCCATGCGCCCGCAGTTGTTTTAAACAACAACGACCGTGAAGACCTTTGCTCCGGCCTGGGCGCGGTGTTGTGGCCCCGCTCGGCGATTTATGATCTTCCTGCTTCCAATTACCGCACCATCCCTGAATTTCTCCGGGCCAATATGGATCCTGAGGCCGCCACAAATTTCGTGTCCTGGTGGGAAAAAGGCACGGAGGCGGAGCTTAAAAAAGCCTTTAAAGGTTTTGCCAAAGCCTATGAGGGCGTGAAAAAGAAACTCTACGCTGGCCTTAATAACAATAAAATGAGTCTTTGGAACAAAGGTTTTATCTCCAACGGTGCTCTCACTGCTTCATTCCAGGAATTAAGACTGTACTCCCTGATTTTGGGGGAGATCCTGAAAGACACTTATAAGTCCCAGAATCAGGCGGCCTTGCCTCAGGAGTACTTCGCCTCAACTCCGGATGCAAAAATCACTCTTTCCGCTTCGGATTACACGAAGAGCAAGAAGCCTCTTCTGGCCAACCTCGGCCGAGGGTCCAACTACGATTTCGCCGCTCTGACCAGCACTCAGCCCAAAGCGGACACTCGCAGCCTTAAGATTCAAAAAGAACTTGAGGGCGAGTTCTCCCGCCTGAACGCTTTGGTCCAAGCGGCTCAGAAGTCCTCTTTAAAGTCCCAAGATCTACAGGATCAGTTGCGCGTGATTGAAAGTAAACTGAGCGAGTTCAGCTCTTTATTGGGAATCAACCAGGACACTCCCGCTCCAGGCCTGGTGAATCTGAGCGCGGACCAAAGGACATTGGCCGTTACTTGTCTAGAACTTTTACAGGCCGTGAGTCAGGAGTTGGCGATGTACGCCAATATGGCCCTTACGGCCATGTACCCGGAAGCAAATGAGTAACTAAAGTTTGGTATATTTTTTGAAATAAATTGAAACGTAAAAAATTTAACTAATACAAGGAGAAGAGAAAATGAAAAAACAGTTTATTGTAGGCATGATGCTTGTAACAACAGCGATGTCTTTCAGCGCCCACGCGGCAGGAATGAAAGGCACTGAGACAACCGCTCGGGAGAGCATTAAACGGTATGTGGAAAACATGAAGAAGTTCGCTTCTGAGGTGAAAGCCCCCTCGGCCGAGCTGCGCTCACAGCAAGTCGCAAAAGCGCTGGACACAACCGTGGACCAACTCAATATTTCCGGTGGCGAAAAGGCCTCTATTAAAAGCCTGATCTCAAGCTCGAAAAATAACCAGGACGCATTGACCGGCAGTTTGGCCGCTATCATCGGGGCCAAGAGCGCTACGACAGGAAAGAGCGACGCCGAATCGACATCGATCAATAAGGCCGCGGACGCTTCTTTGAAACTCATGTCCAATGCCGTTTTGATCGGTGCCAAGGAAACCTCTTCCTTTTTAAACACAAAGGAACTTGCTGAAACACGGGATGCTCTTAAGAAGCTGGTTGCCATGCCGGATAAATTCATCACGTTTGAAACAAAAGAACGGGACTCTTATGCCAATATCATCATGAAGTCCGATGAAATGAGCGCGAAGTCTGAAACCTTCGAGGAAGCTTTTGTAAAGTCCATCATGGAAACTCAAAAAGTTTCTAAAGATAAAGCCTTGGAAATCGTACGTAAACTTAAAGAGTGCGTTTAGACCCTGGCAGAACAGCAGCATAGACTCCAGGAACAAAGCGGAATCCGCTTTGTTCCTGGACTTTCCAGTTCCGGGAATTTATTTTGGGTAAATGACATTTCTCTACGAGCTGGATAAAGAACTTCTTATTAAAATCAACCGGATCTGGACCCTCCCCTGGCTGGATCAGTTTTTTCCGGCCATCACGGACTTACACAAAAACCCCTGGTTTTTCTGGATCGCCATCCCCCTGCTCCTTGGGGCGCTTTGGTGGAAATACCGCAAACCCGCCTTTATGATCTTTTTACTTTTTCTTTTGGCCCTGGGAACCACCGACCTTGTCGGGAATCATGCTTTTAAAAAAACCGTTGCCCGCGCCCGCCCCGGGGATACTCTCAAAGAAATGGTCATTGTCCGTTCTCCGTATGGGGGCTATAGTTTTACGTCCAATCACGCGGCCAATATGTTTTGTTTTGCAAAGTATGTGTCTGAGTTCCTTCCCCAGGCCCGGCTGATCGTGTACCCCTTGGCTGTCTTGGTTGCCTATAGCCGGGTCTACAACGGAGTTCATTACCCATCGGACGTGGTGGGGGGAGCGGTTTTGGGATGGATGATCGGCCTGCTTTACAGTCTGCTGGCAAAAGAACTCTATGAACGGCTGCGAAGAAACGGAAGGGAGTTGCCATGAAGGTGCTTGTCACGGGAGCCAATGGATTTTTGGGAAGTTGGTTGACACGGGCCCTGTCACAGCAAAAGGGTCTGGAGGTCTACGCCTTGGTCCGGGCGGAAAGTGATTTATCAGAACTGGAGAGTGTCAAGTGCACCTATGTCTATGGGGACATCACGGATCTGGACAGTCTTTATAAAGCCTTCACCGACGTCGACACCGTCTTTCATACTGCGGGCCTTATCGCTTACCGCAAAAAAGACCGCGCGAAAATGGAGAAGGTCAACGTCTTTGGCACTGAAAACGTCATTGATGCCTGTCTTACGAAAAAAGTCCGGAAGCTGGTTTACATATCCTCCGTCGTCGCCGTCGGCGCGGGTTTCCATCCGCGGCAGGTTCTCAACGAAGAATCCCCTTACAATGTCAGACCTCTGAACCTCGGGTATTTTGAAACCAAGCACGCCGCGGAGTTATTGGTTTTGGAAGCCCACAAAAACAAAGGCCTGGATTGCGTGGTTTTAAACCCCAGCACCATCTACGGTGAGGGGGACGCCAAGAAAGGCAGTCGCAAAACCCAAGTCCGTGTCGCCCAAGGCCGCTTTAAATTTTACACCTCCGGCGGTGTCAGCATTGTCGGCGTTGAAGATGTTGTAAATGCGATTCTGGCCGCTTGGGAACGGGGACGAAATGGAGAGCGTTATATCCTGGCCGGGGAAAATATCACCATTCATGAGCTTTTCACTATTATCGCCGAGGAAGCCGGAGTGGAGCCACCGAAATACAAAATCCCCAACCTGGTCCTGTTTCTTTTAGGCCGCCTGGGGGATTGGATGGACCACTTTGGAGTGCGGGGGCCCTTGAGCACGGAAAACGCCTGGACCGCCATCCTGTATCACTGGTTCGACCATAGTAAGGCAGAAAAAGAATTGGGCTTTAAGCCCCGTTCCGCTCGCGAAGCCATCCGAAATAGTGTATCGTGGATGAAGAAAAACGGACTTCTGGATTAGGTATGAAATTTCTGTCGTTCTTGGGTGCTATTTTTTTATTGATCCTTGCGGGAATCGGCGGTTTTGCCGGATATGTCTTTCTTAAAATCCCCTCGGAAAAAGAAATCAAAGGCTGCATGGTCACCTCCATGTACGGCGTGGAACTCTGCCCGGGTTCAAAAAACTACGTGCCTTTAAACGCCATTTCCCCTTATCTGCAAAAAACCGTGGTGCTCACCGAAGACTCCGGTTTTTTCCAACATGACGGCTTTGACTGGAAGTCCATCGAAGAGAACGCCAAAAAGAATCTTGAGCAAGGAGCCTATTCCAAAGGGGGCTCCACAATCTCGCAACAGCTGGCAAAGAATATGTTCTTGTACAAGGACAAAACTCTTCTCAGAAAAGGGCTTGAATTTCTCATCACCCGGAAGATCGAAAAAACCCTGACAAAAAAAGAAATTCTGGAGCGCTATCTCAATGTGGTGGAGTTCGGAAAGGATATCTACGGCGTCAAACAAGCCGCCCAGTTCTATTTTAAAAAATCCCCCGCCCAACTGGATGTGGTCGAATCCGCCTTTTTGGCGATGGTCCTCCCCAATCCGGTCAAATATTCCCAGTCTTATTTTAAAAAGGAACTCACTCCTTTTGCCCATAAGCGGTTAAAACAGATCGTCAAAGATTTGTACCAATACAGCCGCATCACCGAGGGCGAATACAATGTTGCCATCAATAAAGTCGATGGCTTTTTCTCCCCGTCCGTTTTGCCTTCGGTCTTAAAAGAGCTTGATGCCATGGAAGACACTTCAGCGGAGGCCCCTGGGGAGGACAACGCCCCCACCACTCTGGAAGAACTTGAGAAGCTCGAGTTCGAGGACAGTTCCAACTATTAGACTTTTTTATTTTAATAACTTTGTGCGGATGCGGGCGATGGCGATATTCATACTGATGAGTCCCAGCACCAGGAGCACAAGGACATGAACACTCACGGCCGTGGTGAAACCCTCTTGCAAAAGCCCCCGCACTGCCTGAACCGCGTGGGTCAGAGGAAAGAGATACGCCAGGTATTTGAGGCCCCCGGGGAGCTGCTCAATGGGGAAATAGGTTCCGGCGAGCAGGGACATCGGAATGATGAAGCCTGAAGTGGCATAAATAAAGGAATCATAATTCCGGGCGTAGGACGTTGTGATCATGGCCAAAGAGGCAAAAAGCCAGCACATGATTAAAAGCACCCCCAGAGCCGGAAGAATCCGCCAAGTGTCAATGAGGCCAAAAAAAGAGGCCACCAGAGCCACGCCGCCCACGCTCAAAAAGCCTTTGGTGGCTGACCACAACAGTTCCCCCAAGGCAATCTCCTCAGGACCGATGCGGGTGAGCATAATTGTGGCATAGGTTTTTTGATGAGTGAGTTTCGTAAACCCGCCGTAGGTGCCTTCAAAAAAAGCCACCATCATCCCGGTGGAACATAAAAGCCCTGGAAAGAAAAAATCAATGTAGGGATGCCCGCCGATATTGCTGACAAAAGCCCCCAGACCAAAGCCAATGGCCCCCAGATACATCAAGGGCTCCAGCAGGATCCAGAACAAGGACACGGTCCACGTCTTACGGAAATAAAGGAAGTTACGGGCCCACACGGCCTTAAAGCCGTTATTCATCTTCGGCGTGCGCAGAATATCAACGGCCCTCATTATTCATCCCTCAATTGGTGACCTGCAAGTTTCAGGAAAACGTCATTTAAGGTGGGCTTTCGAATCAGGATCTTATCGCTGGCGATGAGTTCAATGGCCTTACGCCCCTCTTGGTGGGGAGCCACCATGATCATAACGGTGTCTTGAATCACTTGATAGTTGTACCCACCTTCGCGCAAACGCCCAATGTAGTAATTGAGGTCCGCAGGATTTGTATCAAACTCCACCACTTCAATTCCGATATGTTCCAGGATCAGATCCGCCGGTGAGCCAATAGCCAAAATCCGGCCGTGGTCCATAATGGCGACCCGGTCACAAAGGCGCTCGGCTTCTTCCATATAGTGTGTGGTTAAAACCACAGTCGCTTTTTCAGTTTTCAGCTGCTTGATAAAGTCCCAGATCCAAAGACGTGCCTGAGGATCCAAGCCCGTCGTGGGCTCATCCAGAAACAGCAACTCAGGACTGTTCATCAGGCCCCGGGCAATGGCCAACCGGCGCTTCATGCCCCCGCTCAGGGTATCCACGGATCGGTCCGCATACTCTTCCAGGCGCATAATCCTTAGCAAAGACTGGGCCTTGCCGCTGGCAATCCGGGCCGGGATCCCATGATAGCTGGCGTAGACCAGAAGGTTCTCTAAGACACTGAAATCAGGGTCCAGACCATCTTCTTGCGGGATCACACCGATTCGGGATTTAATCTCACGGTAATTTTTTTTGACGTTCAGGCCAAGGATGTAAAGCTCGCCACTGGTCACCAGGGCACTACAATACATCATTTTCATGGTCGTGGATTTGCCCGCCCCGTTGGGGCCGAGCAAGCCAAAGCACTCCCCTTTGGGGATTTCTAAATTGATGCCGTTGACGACAAAGGTCTCGTCATACTTTTTTTTGAGATCTTTGAGTTCAACGGCAATCTTTTGGCTCATTCCTCTTGCTATTCTTTCGCGGCTCTCGCTCGGGCATTCGGGCTCAGCTCACGGCAACGCAGACGAATGTTCTTCGGCGTCACTTCGATAAGTTCAGAGTCCTTGATCCATTCCATGGCTCGCTCCAGGGTCATAGGACGCACTGGAACCAGACGAATAGCTTCATCAGAACCCGAAGCACGAACGTTCGTCAATTTTTTCTCGCGGGTGATGTTCACTTCAAGGTCATTTTCCTTGGCATGCTCCCCGACGATCATGCCTTCGTAGACCTCTTGACCGTGGGTCACGTACATGATCCCCCGTTCTTGCAGGTTCCAAATGGCGTAAGCGGTGGCCAGCCCTTTACGGTCCGAAATCATCGCCCCGGTCATACGGTGCTCAATCTCTCCCTTATAGCCGTCCCACCCGTCAAATTGCGTGTTCAATAAACCCGTTCCGCGGGTGTCTGTCAGGAAGGCAGAACGATAGCCAATCAACCCACGGGAAGGGATGCGGAATTCCAAACGGGTCCGGCCGGAACCTTTTTGGACCATATTGGTCATAACGCCTTTGCGCTTTCCGAGCTTCTCGGTCACAGCTCCCACGAATTGGTCCTCGATGTCGATCACGGCGATTTCCATCGGCTCCATTCTCTGACCGTTTTCCTCTTTAAAGATCACCGTCGGCTTGGAAACCAGAAGTTCGAAGTTTTCACGGCGCATTTGCTCAATCAAAACGCCGAGCTGCAACTCACCCCGCCCGATCACCTTAAAGGAGTCCGTATTGTCGGTTTTTTCCACACGGATGGCGACGTTGTACAATAATTCTCTTTCCAGACGCTCCAGGATCTTACGGGAAGTGACGTTCTTTCCTTCCATCCCGGCAAAAGGACCGTTATTGACGGAGAAGATCATCCCCACAGTCGGCTCTTCCACGCGGATGCGAGGCAAAGGACGGGGATCCGTCGCAGATGTAATGGTGTCGCCGATGGTGAAATCCTCCATGCCCGCGATCACCACGATGTCCCCCGCGCCCACTTCCTGGGCGGGAACCTGCGAGTTCACGCGGTATTGGAAGAGAGCGGACACTTTCACCTTCTTCTGGGCATTGGCCTGCACACAGAGCACCTCGTCGCCCACGCGGATCGTTCCTGCTCGCATACGGCCGATGGCCAGACGGCCCACGTAATCGTTATAAGAAATATTGGAAACCATCACTTGCAAAGGATGGTTTTCTTCGATTTTAGGAGGAGGCACCAGGTTCACAATCGCATCGTAAAGCACTTCCAGGGAGCCGGTATGAACTTTGGGGTCCAAGGTCGCCATCCCCTCCCGGGCAATCGCGTACACCGTGTGGAAATCACACTGTTCTTCCGTGGCATCCAAGTCGATAAACAAATCAAAAAGTTCGTTGTGAACTTCCTGAATACGGGCATCGGCGCGGTCAATTTTATTGATACAAACGATGACCTTGAGGTTTTGTTCCAAGGCCTTTTTTAACACGAAACGAGTCTGGGGAAGAGGCCCCTCAGAGGCGTCGCAAAGAAGGATGCAACCATCCACCATGTTCAGGATCCGCTCTACCTCTCCACCAAAGTCACTATGCCCCGGGGTGTCCACAATATTTACTTTGATATCCTTGTAGGTGAAGGAGGCGTTTTTTGCGGCGATGGTGATCCCGCGCTCTTTTTCAAGATCCATGGAGTCCATCAAGCGTTCTTCCACGTGTTCGTTGTCACGGAAGGTTCCCGCTTGTTTAATCAAGTGGTCCACCAGTGTGGTTTTGCCATGGTCGACGTGGGCAATAATGGCGATATTTCTAATTTTCTTTGGATCCTGAATCATTCGATCTTTTCCTTATATGTCTTTATCCGTGTCCGCCCATGAGAAACTCCTCATGGCTTGTGTCTTCTTGTTCTATTGTTCCAATACTCTTAAAAAATTCCATAGCCAACCCCATGAGATCTTCATTGGATTTTGTTTGGAATAGATTTTTTCGAAATTGAGAGGCCCCAGGATACCCTGTTGAGAACCAAGCTGCAAACTTTCGCAGTTGAATTCCGGCGATATGCTCATCACAATGCGCCACAATGGCCTTCTGCAGGTCCAAAAACAGCCCGCAGTAATCCCGGGCGAATTCTTGTGAACGCGCCTCTCCCCGCCAAAGGCTTAAAGCATCCATAAAAATATGTGGATTTTTTAAGCAGCCCCGGCCAATCAAGACCCCATCACAGCCGGATTCTCTCATTCTCGTCACGGCTTGCTCCGGGGTCAGGATATCGCCGTTCCCCAAAACCGGCAGACGAGCTTTTGCTTTAACCTCGGCAATGTAGTTCCAATCTGACAAACCGGAATAGGATTGGGCGCGGGTCCGACCGTGAATGGCCACCCACGTGATCCCCTCATTGTAGGCGATATGGCAAACTTCGTGGGCGTTAAGGGAATTTGCATCCCAGCCCGTGCGGATCTTGATGGTGACCGGAATCTTGACCGCCTTCACGACGCTGCCAAGAACCCTTTCCATCAGCGGCAAATCCCGCAACATCCCCGAGCCCGCCCCTTTTTTAACCACTTTCGGGACCGGGCAGCCAAAGTTCAGATCCACGAAATCACAGCCCATTTCTTCCGCCACCTGGGCCGCCCGGGCGAGAATTTCCGGATCCTCCCCAAAGAGCTGAATGCCCACAGGCCTCTGCTCCGGATCAAAACTCATCAGCTTTAAAGTTCGCTCGCTTTTGTACTCAATCCCAGTGGCGCTCACAAGTTCAGTGACCACAACACTGGCGCCGCGTTTTTTCATAAACGTGCGAAAGGCATGGTCGGTGATTCCCGCCATGGGGGCTAAAACAAAGGGATTTTGTTTGAGGGCTTCTAAAGGATGCATAAGAAGGAACAGGGTATAACAAAAAGCCGCCCCAGATGATAGGGGAATTAGGTTAAGTTATTATTTTATCTGAAGTTTTTACTTCCGAGGAGTTTGTTTATAGAACTCCCCCCTCTCAAACCCTTTATATTCGAACCCAAGAAGGGGTGATTAGCTCTCAAGCCACATCACCCGTCCCTCCAGCTCGCGGGGAGCTTTGGGGGGCTGATGATCCGGGTATCCAAGAACGATCCCGCAAAGAAGCTCCAACTCCCCTCGTTGGTATTCAGGAAGCTTGGTCACGCCTAAAAACTCATCCACCTCGGCTTTGATCTCCAAAGGCGCGCCCATGGTGCAACAACCCAGGCCCTCTACGAAACACGCCAGGTTGATGTTTTCCACGGCCATGTACACACTGCCGATGCTGGTATGGTAGCGCTCCTCGGAGTCATTATGGGAGTAGGCGAAAATCAAAACCGGAGCATCCCCTAGAGTGAAAAAAAACCTTTCCGTGAAATCATAAAGCGAGGGCTTTAAACGTTTTTGCAAAACATCTTTGATCCCGAGCCAGGATTTTTGAGAGTACTTTAAATACTCATCCCGCTTTGCTCCCTGGACCACGAAAAACCGCCAGTTCTGGCGGTTTTTTCCTGACGGAGCTTCCATTCCCGCAGCAAGAATCCTTTCTAAAACTTCTCTTGGAACCGGATCTTTTTTGTATTTGCGGATGGACCGACGAGCCTTCAATAAATTGTAAAATTCTTCCCTATTCATCGTGTTCATTCTAGCAAACTTATGGCAGACTTCATCCATGGAGTCGAAAAAATCCTTTTTTTCTGCCGAAAGTCTGCTCATCGGAAGCCTCGCCCTTGTGGCTCTCGTCGTCACGACAATCGCTATCACCCCCCGCTTGCGCCAGGGGGTCCGTGATTTTTTCGTTCCCGATCAACGCCGTCTTCTTGCGAAAATTTCCGGAGATCTCACGGGGCAAGGGCTCCATGTCACGGTCCTTAAGATTCAACTGAAGGACCGCATTGTGGTGGAAATCTATGAGGAAGAGAATTCTGAAACCACTGATTTAATGGCGCGTCTGATGCTGCCGGAAAAACGCGATGCTTACTTTGAACTCAAAGGCAATGCCACCAATCTGGGACTGGCCGACGTGGACGGAGACGGGACCCTTGAGGTCATGGCCCCCACCTTTGATGAGCAAATGATGGCACGGCTGAACATCTTCAAATTCAATCCGCAAACACGGGGGTTTGATCGTATGAACGCCCCCGCCGGCGCGTCCTTCTAACGGCTTACTTGTCCTTTTTCGCCTTCATCCCTTTTAAGTCGCGCCAGGATTTCCCCTCGCGGGCCTTGGGATTGAGTTGGAAAGCTTGAACCGCTTTATTGTGCTTGCTGAGATCCCCGGAAAACACCGTCGTCCCGTCATTGCGACTGACAAAGTAAAGGTACTGGGACGGAGCCGGCTTCAGGGTGGCTAACAGGGACTCGCGGCCCGGGTTGGAAATAGGGCCCGGAGGGAGGGCGTTGATCACGTAAGTGTTATAACGAGTCGGTTTTAAAATGTCTTCCTTGCGGATATTGATCGGCATCGTTCCTGTCAGATCGGCAATCCCGTAAAGAATGGTCGGATCTGTTTGTAGTTTCATTTTCTTTGTCAGCCGGTTGTGAAACACCGATGACACCAAAGGCCGGTCTTCTTTCGCCCCGGTTTCTTTTTCCACGATACTGGCCAGAGTCACGATTTGTTGCCGGCTCCAGCCCGGCAGCACCGCGGCCGCGCCGAGCTCTTGATAGACAGCAAGAAAACGACGGACCATTGAAGTGATCAGCTCCTTGGTGGAATCAAACTTGGTAATCATATAGGTCTCCGGAAAAAGATACCCTTCCAAGCTGTCCGTCGGCTCCCCGAGAAGTTGCTGGGCCAGATTTTTATCCTTGGCCAGGGCAAGAAACTCGGCTTTGGAGCCGAAGCCCTGCTTTTCATAGAGGTCCGCGATTTCGTAAATATTCAAGCCTTCGGCAACCGTAAAGGGCCTGGCGATGCTCTTGCCGGAGGTGATGACCTTTAAAACTTCGGCCGGTTTCATGCTGGCCCGAAGCTCATACTCTCCCCGCTTGATATTGCCGCGCTCCTTTAGGAGGCGGGCATAAAAAGAAAAGGCCGTCGCGTTTCTGATGACTCCGCGGTTTTCCAGATCCTTTGCCACCACATTGAAGCTTTGCCCGGGGGTGACTTCGTAGATCACCGGCGTGTTGTCCTGACTTGGGGAAGAGTTTAAAAACGTGTAGGCAATAAAGCTTGCACTCGCCCCCAAGGCAATAACCAGACTGACAATCCCGACCAAGACAATCAATGTGCTTTTTTTCATAAACTGATTCCCGGCAACATTTTTGTTCTATCAAAGGGCGTCGGATCTTCGAGGCTTGCCACAGGAACCGTGCAATACTGGATGGCATAATCCGCCGAAGGACGATCGTTCCCTGATTTTCCCATCCCGCCAAAGGGCAGACGGGAACTGGAGCCGTTCGTGGTGCGGTTCCAGTTTAACAATCCCACACGGGCCTGCAGGAGAGCCTCCTCATAAAGCGCCCGGTTTTTTGAAAAGAGAGCCATGACAAGGCCATAACCTGTGGAGTTGACGATCTCCAAGGTTTCCGCAAAATCGGAGCTTCGGTAAATGGCCACATTCGGCCCGAAAATTTCACTCTTCTGGTAAACGGAGTTCGGATCAAACTTTGATACCAGGTGAATGCTTGGCGTGACATAGTAGCCCTTATGCTTCAAATCCAGGGCCTTTCCCCGCATCATGGATTCGCATCCTTCCCGATTGGCGATTTCCTGGAAGCGAATGTATTTTTCCACCGCACCGGCGTTGATCAAAGAACCCATAAAGGGATTCTCACTCCAGTGCCCGATGGTGAGTTTCTTGGCGGCCTGATAGAATTTATCAGTGAATTCGTCGGCAATTTTTGGGTGAAGGATGATACGACTGGTGCAGGAACATCTTTGACCGGTGCTCAAGTAAGCCCCGATCAGGGTTTCATAGACGGCTTTTTCCATGTCCGCGTCGTCCCACACCACAGTGGCGTTTTTGCCTCCCATTTCAAGGGCCAGGATCTTCCAATAATGCGTCAGCGTCTCTTGTTTGATTTTAAGGCCGACATCATAGGATCCGGTAAAAAGAACCCCGTCCACGTTTTCCTGGGCCGAAAGACGACGTCCGGACTCCCCATCCCCTTGAACCACGTTAAACACGCCCGGAGGAAGCTCGGCTTTTTCGATCAACTGAGCCATGTACTGACCCACCGCCGGAGTCTGCTCTGAAGGCTTAAAGACCACGGTGTTTCCTGAAATCAAAGCGGGAATAATGTGGCCATTTGGCAAGTGGGCGGGAAAATTAAAAGGCCCGAGCACCGCCATCACCCCGCGGGCCTTGTGGCGAACCACGCCTTCCACGCCCGGAAGGGCATTGGGGACGTGGGCTTCGTCGATGTGTTTTAAAGAGCTATTGAGGGTGATATCAATTTTATTGCCAAGGTTTTTGGCCTCCGTCATGGAATCCCACAGAGATTTTCCCGTATCCCGGGAAATAAGCTGCGCCATCTGCTCGGTGTGGGAATCAAAAACCTCTTTTAAACGCAGAAGATATTTTTTACGTTCTTCCAAAGTCAGCCGGGCCCACGCGGGAAAGGCCTGTTTGGCTGCCGCACACGCCTCATCGATGTGGTTGTATTTGAATTTCACCGTCATGATGTGATCATTCAAATCGCCGGGACTGATATCTTTAAACTCCCCGTCCCCCTTTTCCACCGGGACAAACCGACCTTTAATGAAATCACCTAAGTAGCGAATGGGATAAATCTGCGTCATGTCTGTTCCTTTCTTTGCGTGTAATTAAAGGGAGAGATAAAGACTTCATCGCCTGTTTCAATGCCGAGAGCTTCGCTGATTTTCCGAGGGATGGCTATTTCGTCCCCGCGCAGGCCATAGGGAACCAAGGCAGCACGGAAGGTCTCTCCACCCGTCCCTATCATACCCTGTTCTTTATAAGTGGCATCCCTGAATTCTTGCAACTTTGCCCGGCGTCCTAATTTAATTGGCAAGATCTCTTGTGTTCTTGCGCCATAATGGGGCCCGCCATCAAAAGGATCCACCTCTTCAAGGTACTCAAAACCGATGCTTTCCAGAAGATGTTGCGCGGGTTTCGTGGCCTCCCCCACCCGGCCCAGGACCAGGCGGGCTTTCCCATCCAACAAACAGAGGTAAATATCGTCTTTTGGAAACAAGCTCTCGATAAATTCCTTATGGCTTTGGCTCAACATATCCGCCTCCTGGTAGGGAAGCCCGGTAAAACGCCGCCCCAGAGCCTCCCAAAACTCGCTTCGTCCCTCGTCCGTTAAAGGAGGAGTGAGTTCACAAAGCACCCGCTTCTCAAATTTTTCCGGATGAAGGCCCATGTACAGAAAGCGAGCCAGACTGATTTGTTTTCCCAATTTTTCCGGACGGCGGCGATAAGCCTTATCCACCAAAAGCCCCCCGATTTCCGTGGGCCCGTCCGTATCCAGCTGAAAGCGCAGCACTTGGTGGATGAACCCCAGTCCCAAATCCTGGCTAAACATATCCCGTTTTAAAATCTTGAAAAAACAATGAGGCACGTCTTCAGAACCATGCTTGGCAATCACAAGGGAGCTGCCGACAATCGTTTTCTCTTCCAGGTCCTCAAGGACGAATAAATATTCCGCCTCGGTCTTGGGCAAGCGTCCCGCAAAGGATTGTTCGCTCCGGTCGATTTTGTGACTGAGAATTTTGCGATCCCCCGGCAGGTTTAAAAGTGAAAATTGTTTGGCCAGATCCACCAACTGGGGCAGGTCTTCGTGGTGAACCGCTCTGATAATAAAACTCATAAACAAAACCTCTCAATCGCACGTTGATAAAACCCGATGGCCTTATTTAAATCTTCGATAGCCACGTGTTCTAAAGGGGTGTGCACATTGCCCTCGCGTTTGCCCGGCCCGAAACACAGGCACTCGATCCCTGTCCGGGAAAAAATGCTGGCTTCATTGGTGGAAGGCTGGGTGGTCAGTTCTTCAGAAAGCCCCATCGCCCGTAGCTCCTCGCGGCAGCCTTTCACGAGAGGGGATGCATCCTCCGTGCGGTAGGGTTTTTTATAATCCGTCACCCGGAACTGCGCCCCATTGCTTTCGCAAACCATCCTTAGGCGCTCCATCCAGGACTCATAAATCTCATTGGTGATGATCGGAGGGATACGGCAGGATCCCGCCACAAGAACATGGTCCTCATAGGTGCGAATCAGCCCGATATTCAAGGTCGGCTCGGCCGGGAAAAAATCCTCATCTGTAAACTTTTTGAATTCGTTCTCCAGGGCTTTGACGGCTTCAAAGATCTTAATGACTTTGCCGACGATGGATTTATGGGGGTTGGCAACAATGTCAATTTCGAGGAGAGCGTGGCTTGGGACGGAATTGTGATTCACCCCTCCGTCAATCTCCATCAGGACCACGGAGTCCGGCAACTGCTGCAGGTACTCGAGCATCTTGGTGATCGCGCTCTCCCCTAAGTGCGGCGTCGAAGAGTGGGCCGCTTTACCGAGAAAAAGCTTGCTTTGGGTGGAGGTGCTTTCTTTTAAGTTGTGTTCCTGGCGGTATGCGATCTCCTCAACGGAAAAGGGAATGCGGATCTCAACGGAGGCAAAACCTTTGGCGGCGGTGATGAGCTTTAAATCGCTTGGTTCCCCAATCAGCGCCATCTTCGCGGAGATTTTATTTTTCCGGATCAGGCGCAACGCCCCTTGCATCCCGATTTCTTCCCCGTAAGTGCCGACCAGAACCGGAGGCAATTTCCAGTTTTGCTCTCCGGAAAAAGACGCCAGGGCCTCCAGCTTGCAGAGAAAATCAAGCTTCACATCAGCCGTCCCTAAACCATAAATCTTGCCATCCATGATGGTGGCATCAAAGGGGTTGCACTCCGTCTGCGTCCACAAGGCAAAGGGCCCCGGATCCACCGTATCCAGATGCGTTTGCAGTAAAAATTCCACCGGCGGACGGGAGGCCTGGGGACGGGCAATCACGTTGATGTGTTCAATATCACCGATGAAATCATTTTGAAGTTCGACATGAAGCCCCCGTTCCCGGCAAAGCTGTGCCGCATATTCGGCGATTTCTTTATTCCCGGGAGCTGGGGAACTGTCGATGGAGATAAATTTCCGGCAGGCCTCGATAAAGTCCAATTACACCCCTTCAAGGATTGTTTTTTCCACAATCTTGATCGCCAGATCGATTTCCTCATCCTGGATAATCGCCGGAACCAAGAAACGGATGCGCACAGGGTCTTTGCCGCACATATAACCGATCAAGCCGTTATTGAATAACTTCTTGGTCAGGGCATCCACCTGTTCTTTTTTTCCGTCCAAAGGAGTAAAGGCGATCATCAAACCCAAGCCGCCGGCGTCCTGGACCTTTCCTTTACAGGTGGTCTCGTTCAGTTCGTTTAACTTGCTGATGAAACGTTTGTGAATCTGCTGGATACGGCCCTGAGGTCCCAGATATCCTTCCTGAAGCATATCCAGAATTTCCATTCCCACTCGCAAGGAGGCTGAAGCCCCCGAGAAGGTCCCGGCAATCAGGCCGGGTTTGGGATTGTACTCTTCCGTGTAAAGAGTGGCTCCCACTTGGGCGGTTTTTGCAATGGTGCAAATATCAATGTATTGGCCGAGCTTCAGGGTTTCAAAAGCAAAAAGTTCTCCGGTGCGGGTGAAGGTTTGCACCTCATCGGCCCAAACAGCGATGCCTTTTTCCTTACAGAACTCCAGCATCGGAACGAAAAACTCATGGGGAGCCGCCTGATACCCGCCTTCCCCCAACATCGGTTCAAAAGCGAAGGCTGAGATGTTTTTCTCGTGTTTCGCCACATGCTCCTTGAGCACCGCCAGGGACTTCGCCGCGCTTTGCGGGTCCCGTTTATTGTAAAAAGGAACCCGGAGGACTTCGTGGTAAGAAGGAAGGCCGACTTTGTAAGCCGTGTTGTCTGTCACCTCCGCCATCATTGTAGAGCGTCCGGCAAAAGCATTTTCAAAGCTCATCACCATACGAGCGGGGCTGTTTTTCTGGCGCGAAATTTTTAAGGCGTTTTCATTGGCCATGGTGCCACAAGTGGAAAGCCAAGCGTATTTTAAACGGCTGTGTTTACCGGCGAGAGTCACCAGCTTTTCGGTAAATTGCTGGTACTCGCGATTGGGCTGAAGGTTCCCCTGGATCACCACATCCGCCAGGGCCCCGCGGACGGCGGCCTGCAAGACTCGCGGGTGGCCATGCCCCATCAAGTGGATGCCAATCCCGTTAATCAAATCCAGTTTGACGCTTCCATCCTCAAGTTCCACAAAAGGTCCCCGCCCCGCTCCGGTCCCGACATAGGGATATTGCAGGGGGCGACCACGGAATTGACCCGTCTTATCAACCCAGGACTTCCCGTTGGCGGCCAGTTCCGCCTGAGGGGCGCGGGGGGCGGTGATTTGAGAGTTGATTTTGGAAACCTCATGCACAAGTTCTTTAATTAAGGTTTGGACTTTAGGGGATTGGTCAATTTGATGACCGACTAGAGAATTCATTTTTTCTCACCTTCCATTGGTAATTGACTGATTTTCGCAGTTTAGTACAATTTCAAAACGATGTCTTCGTTATTAAAAGTCATATTTATATTCCTGATTCTCATACCATTTGTTCGCGCTGAGCAACCAGCGACGACGCAGTCGCCTGAAGCCGCTCAACGCGACCTTGGCCCAGAGGTGGCCGCTACGCCGGGGGAAAAACTCCGTTTCGAGGATTATTTTCGCCATGGAACAAAGAGCTATCAGGATAAAAAATTTGATGAAGCCATTGTTAATTTTGAAAAGGCGCTGGAGTTTCACCCCGAAAGCCCGACGGTTTTAACGGATTTGGGCCTGAGCTATTATCAAATTAAAAAGAAGGGCCTGTCCATTGCCATGTTTCGTCGCGCGTTGTTTATTGATCCCTCCCAAGCCGTGGCGGAGGCGGGTTTGAAGTTTGTTTTGTCACAACTGGAAGTCAAAGAAATCCCCCACCAAATTGAGCCCTATGAACGCTTTCGAAGTCTCGTTCTGAATTCCATTTCTTTGAATGGAATCCACGTGTTAAGCCTTCTTTTGCTTTTTTCCAGCGGTTTTATTTGGCTTCGCTATATCGGCCGACGACGCAAGGCTTTCGAGCAAGAAAGCGCCCCTCCGGGCCTCCCGGTGGTGGGTTTAATTCTTTCCCTGGGCTTTGTTGGTTCCTTCTTGATCACTGTTTTAAAAACTTACGATGTCACCGTGCCCCGGGCGACCATCGTGACGGAGAAGGTCAGCGCCCAAATTGCTCCTGGAGAAAACCAAAGCGGACTCTTTGAGCTTTATGAAGGATTTGAGGTCATCATTCGCAATGCCGCCAACGATTGGATTCAAGTCAGTTACCCGGGCGGCCTTACGGGATGGGTCAAAAAAGAGAGTCTGATTGCAACCTCGGGTAAAAATGCCTTTTGACTCGCCTCAGAGCCCTTATTAAACTCTAGGGCTTATGATGCAAACTCTCAAATTTATTCCCTTTTTATTGATTTTTTCCGGCCTCATTGCCTGCTCCTCTATGGATAAGAAAAGCGACACTCCTGAGGGCGCTTTTTCTATTGCGGAAGAGTTTGATAAAGACGAACGCTACGAAGAGGCTCTTCGCCGTTATACCGAAGTTAAAAACAAGTTTCCCTACAGCAACTACGCCACTAAGGCGGAACTGGCCATCGCCGACGTTTATTTTAAACAAGAATCCTACCCCGAGGCCCAAGTCAGCTATCAGAGTTTTCTTGAGCTTCATCCGAAGCACCCGCAAACCGACTATGTGATGTTTCGTATCGGCCTGAGCTATTTTAACCAACTGCCTTCCACCCTGGACCGGGATTTGACGGTCGCTCAGGATGTGATCCGCAGCTTTGACGATCTGATGAAACGCTTCCCGAACTCCCAGTATATCAACGAAGCTGCGGAGAAAAAGCTGGAGACCCTGAAGATGTTGGCGGGAAAAGAGGAGTATATTGCTTCTTTTTATTTTAAACGCGATATGTTCGACAGCGCCCTGGGCCGTTACGAGAATCTTCTGTCCAAGTATCCGAACTTGGGTTTTGACGAAAAAGGCCTTTATGGGGCGGCGGTGTCCGCCAGCAAAATTGGAGATGCCTTCAAAGCTAAAAAATATTTAACCGAGCTTGTGGCAAAGTACCCCCGATCCACCGAGGCCCATCGCGCGCAGAAGGAAGTGAAGCTATGAAGTCTTTGAATGAAGATATGCTCTCCGAAGCCCGCGACAACTTTATCGAGGGCAATTACAAGATGGCAGAGCCCATCTTACAGCAAATGCTTTTACAGAACACCCGAAACCCCGAAGTTTACCAGATGCTGGCGACCATCTATTATGACAAGGGCCAGTTCAGTAAAGCCATTAAAACTTTTAAGCGGGCCTTGGAGATCGACCCCACTTATACGGATGCCAGCGTGGGACTCTCCATTATCCTCAATGATCTGGGTAAATACGATGAGGGCAAGCAGGTTTTCCATGAAGCGCAGTCGCAGCTTGAGAAGAAAACCGGTAAAAATGACCCCTTTATTGACGAAAAGTTATCTTCCAAACATGAAGAACTGGCCGATCTTTACTTCCAGTACAAGAGATACAATGAGGCGCTTGAGCAGCTTTTTAAAGCTCAGAAGTTATCCACCCGAAAGGCCGAAATCACCATGCGCATTGCTGAAGTGCATGTGCAAATCGGCCAGGCCGAACGGGCGGTGAAAGATCTTCGCGCCCTCATCCGGGAATATCCTCATTTTATCCCGGCTCGGCTAAAGCTTGGAGTTATTTATTACAACTCAAACAATATTGCCGAGGCCACGGAGCAGTGGGAGAATATCCTTATGCGTGACCCCCAGCACCCCGAAGCTTTGCGCTATTTAAAGATGGCCCAGGCCGCAGGTATAACATCCATTGAATTGTAGAGGCACAATATGGGACAAATTAAAGACGAAATGGTTCCTTTCATCACCCGCGATGAAATTAATGAACTTATAGATCAATTGGCGAAACAAATCGAGGCGGACTACGAGGGAAAAGAGATTATCTTTATTTGCCCGCTCCGTGGCTCCATTCATTTTACCGCGGATCTCATGCGAAAAATCGATTTGCCGCAACAGGTGGACTTTGTCTACGTCACCGCCGTGGAAAGAGGCGGGGCCATCAAGATCGTGAAGGACATCTCTGTGAATATCGCCGGCAAACATGTGCTCATCGTCGAAGAGATCATCGATACGGGACGCACCCTGAGCTTCCTGCGCAACCGCCTGTTCGCCTCGGCCCCGGCCTCGTTAAAAATCGTGACTTTATTGGATAAGCCCGCCCGACGGGAGCTTCCGATCCGGCCGGATTATATCGGCAGAACCATCGATGACAGGTATGTGGTCGGCTACGGTATGGATTCCGAAGAGCTGGGACGGAATTACCCCGACATCTACCACTTGAAAAATTAAAATTAAAAAAGCCCCGATCAAAAGGGGCTTTTTAGATTTTTCGCAGAGCCCGCCCTGCTAGCTAACGGCGACATTGACGAGAAAAAGGGCCACGACACAGACAATGTAAAGAATAACGAGCTGCTTTGGCATTTTTGTACCACCCCAAATTTTGATGTATTTATGAGTTTAACGAGGCGATTTTTTCCCGTCAAATAGTCGGGTTCGTCAAGGACTTAGGTCTAAAAACCTTCTTCACGCCTCGTTTTGAGACAATTCCCTTCTTTTTTAGAAAAATCAAGCCCCTCTTTAGAAAATCCCGAAATTAGCCGATATTTATACTAAGGGGGAACACTATGAAGTCGTTCAAATCATTTTCCAAAAAGTTGATCACAAACCAGTCCGGCCAAGGTGCTACAGAGTACATTCTTCTGTTAGTGGTGGTGGTCGCCCTCGTTATCATGTTCAAGGGCCAGATCCAAAGCGCCGTCAGTGGTAAACTCAGCGAACTCCAACAGAGCATCCAGGGCTTCTCTGGCAACTAAGCCTTAAAGAGAGGGGCCCATGACTGTTGAATACATTCTTTTGATGTTCGCAGTATTTTTTATCGGTCTGAAATTTTTCGCCGAGGCGCCGAAAGACGCCTTCAAAAAGTCAGGACCGGTTCTCGCTTTACGTGTCGAGAAGCATCTGATCACCGGAGATGGGTTTGAACCGGTGCCGAACCAGAAAAACGCCTGGGATCCGGAACCCTAAAACGCGGAGGCCTGGAAATGAAAAAGCCCCATCCTAAAAGCCTCCTGAGAAATGACCGCGGGCAATTTGTCATTGAAGCGATTTTATTAATGATCCTTTCCATCGGATTGCTGACTCTGGGGCTTCGGACCCTGAGAGAGGGCAATATTCTCGGGAACCTGGTGTCAGGCCCTTGGGACCGGATGGCGGGAATGATCGAAAGCGGGTCCTGGGAGGTCGCCGAGACCGCCGCAAAAAAGCACCCCAACCAACTCGACCGAAGTCTGAGTCTCAGCCCAAAATAGGATGCGTATGAGTGCAGAGCGGAAAACTTCAGCGGTGATTCTTCGTAACAGGGGGGGCTTCCTCGCCGCGGATTTTCTTTTTGCCATTGTCATCGCTTCCGGACTTTGCGTGGTCTTTTTTTGCCTGTCCTTCACCCTTTCCATGGTGGAAGTCGGCCAGTATATCGCCTTTTCCGTGAGTCGCGCCCATATGGCGGGCCATAAAACCCAGGACGACCAGGAGCAAGCCGCCAAAACAAAGTTTGGCTCCTTACAAAAAAACAAGGTCCTGAGCCCCCTTTTCAACAACGGTTGGTTTGAAATCACCAACCTCGACATCCGTGGCGGCGGCGCCGGCGGAAAGGACTTCGGGGACCGCTACCCGAAAGAAAAGGACACCTCCCGCGGAGTCCCGCAAGTGGGGGTTCGTTTGAATTTCGAAGCTAAAATGCTGGATATCAAAATCCCGATGCTCGGCAGTACGGACCCTGACGGCAAGGGTTTCAAAGCATTCCTGACCGGGCTCTTGGTGCGGGAGCCCAGCTCGGAAGAATGCCGCAAACAGGTCAAGGAAGAAAGATATAAAGCCATTTTAAATCTCGATCCCCGCTTCGAAAAATCCGCGGGCCGGGCCTCTGAAACGGACTATGTTCCGATGGAGGATAACGGATGCTGAAAAAGCGGATGCAAAACCAAAAGGGCATGGCGGTCTTTGAGATCATTCCGATCCTCATCATTATTGTCCTTTTGGTGAACTTTTCCCTGGGATTTTTTGGCGCGATTCATACGGGAATTTTAAATTCCATGGCCGCGCGCAACTATGCCTTTGAAACTTTCCGCCACCGCTCTGACTTGACGTATCTGCGGACCGGTGTGGGTGCGAACGATAATGCCACCTACGACAAGACGGGCCTTCGGATCCACGCCACGGTCAGTGATAAAAACAAGGGCGAATCCCTCCGCTTTATCGCCACCGGCCGGCCGATTGATTTTCTGGCGCAGCAAGAGGCCACCGGCACCAGGGACATACATAACAAGCAGATCTACAGTGTCAAAGACGGCAAACGATTTACCGGAAACGGCGGTGTGAACCCCTTATGGGTGCGACCGCAATATGGGATTTGCCTGAATGCCAAGTGCGGGGCCGCCAACTGACGAGGGGTTGAAGAATGGGATCAAATGAGACAAGAAATTTATGGTTGTCGATCGCGGCCGGCGTCTTTGCCGCGTTCCTGCTTTACAGTTGGTCCCAGGAAAAGCGGGCGGAGTACAATAAAAAGTACGGCTCCCTGAAAACCGTCGTCATTGCCAAGGAAGACATCGCGGAAATGCGCACGATTTACGACACCATGCTGACCACCATTGAAAGGCCCAGTGAGTTTGTCGACCCCGATGCTGTCTCAAATCCAGACGAAATTGTCGGCAACGTGGCGGCCGTCCCGATTAAAAAAGGCCAGGTCTTGGTGAAAAACAGCCTTTTGACTCCGGGCCCGGACACCGGCATCTCCTTGCAAATCGCCCCCGGAAAGCGCGCCGTCACCCTCCCTGTCGATGAGGTGCGTGGGGTTGCAAAACTCATCCGCCCCGGGGACCGTGTTGATATTTTAGCCGCCGTCGACACAGGAAAAGGGATTAACCAAAAAAGAGAGGTTCAAACCCTCCTCCAGGATGTCGTAGTTTTAGCCGCTGGTGTAAATATAATGAACAACATCCCCCGCGTATTTGAACTGGATTCCAGTGGAAAATCTTTAAGTCAAATTGCTCTCACAGGAGACACAAAATATAGTACAATTACCATAGAGGCGACCCAGAAAGAGGCCCAGGACCTGGTTTATATTCTTTCAACGGCGCCGGGGAATTTATATTTTACACTGAGAAACCCGAACGATCGCACCATTCCGCCAAGACTTCCGACCTCCAGTGCGGAATCAGTTTTAGGAAAGCCGATCGTTTCCATGGAAGCCCCGGCAGTGCCCGTCCGACCAGTGGTCGTGCCGCCGCCAGCGCCGGCACCCAAAACTGCGCCCGTCGCTCCGAAAAGAAATGGATTTAAGACTCTGTAAATCCGTTTCTGAAAAAAGGGGGAATTATGAAGCTCAAATATCTGCCGGCACTACTCCTTATTCTTTCATTTCAGTTCGTCTTTGCCGAAGACGAGGAACAGGCTGAGGAAAAAAAATTCCGCGCCCGCACCTTTGTGAATCTCACCTTAGGCATTGAGCAGGATGAGAAGCTTCCTCCTCTGCCCGAGAATATTGAGTTTAAAGGGGACTTCCGCCGCATCGTCACCGCCTCTCACTCCAAAGAATTGAATGTCTTGCGCTTCACTCCCAAGCGGGAGGGCTTTGCGACCATGACGATTCACGATAAAGCCACCGGCAAAGTGGTTGCTGAATACCGCATTGACGTGAAGAAAAGCAAACTTGATAAGGTGGTCAAAGAAATCCGTGCCCTTTTGGGGGATATTGAGGGCATCACCATCAAAGTGGTGAATAATAAGGTTGTAGTGGATGGTCAGATTCTTTTGCCCCGGGATTTAAGCCGTATTTTTAACGTCGTCCAGCAGTTCGGGGACCAGGCCTCCTCACTGGTCACGTTAAGCCCTCTTGCGCAAAAGAAGATCGCCGAGTTCATCTCGCGCGATATCAACAATCCCGAAATTGAGGTTCGCGCCGTCAATGACAAGTTCATCCTGCAAGGTCTTGCCAATAGCGAGGAAGAACGCCAACGCGCGGAGATTATCGCCAAAACCTATGTTCCGGACATCGTCGTGGAAGCGGCTGAGGAAAAAGGCCTCATCAAACGCCGTAAGCCCGCCAATGACGGCGTCATCAACCTGATCACGGTGAAAGAGCAAGCTCCGGCACCGCCTTCAAAAATGATTCAATTGGTGGTCCACTATGTGGAACTGAACAAAGACTATTCCAAAGCCTTCAAGTTCCAGTTCACCCCGCAGTTGGATGACGGCTCCCAGCTGCAATTCCAGTCCAGCTCAAACTCCCCGGGCGGTGTGGTCAGCTCCATCACCGGGATTGTTTCGAATCTTCTTCCGCGCCTGAACTGGGCCAAGGAACACGGACATGCCCGTATTCTGGAGAGCACCAGCCTGATTGTGCAGGACGGGAAAAAGGGTGAAATCAAACAATTGACGAATATGCCCTACTCCGTGATCGGCAAAGACGGCCAACCCGGCACTGCGTTTGCGGAAGTGGGAATCAAATCCTCCGTCACACCGGTGATTTTGGGGGAAAAATCCGGAAGCATTCACATGGACATGGAATTTGCCCTGAGCAACCTTTTAGGCTCCGGCCAAAATGGAGCTCCCATCACCAGTTCCAATACCATTCTCTCCACGATTGTCGTGCGTGACCGGCAAAGTGCCGCGGTCGGGGGGCTTATCCGCAATGCCTCCTCCACCGGCTACAACCGCATGCCCAGTGATGTAAAAAACCCCTTAATCAGCTTGTACGCCTCTAAACAATTCCAGCGCAATCAAAGCCAATTCGTGGTCTTTGTCACCCCGGTCGTGAAAACCTCGGCCAGCGCGGGAGCAGAACAGATTAAGAAGAAATTCCGGCTTCGCGATTAAAGAGGCCTGACCGAAGGCCAGAAGAGAGCACCCCCCGGGGCTGCGATCTGGCCTCTTCCACAACATGACTTCTTCCGATAAGGATAATGGAGGATCCTGTTGGCATTAAATCCGAATTGTAACCTTATTGCAGTGGTGGGTGGTAAAGGCGGGGTTGGGAAAAGTATTTTCGCCGCCAACTTCTCCATTGCCCTGATGACTGAGCTGCGCACCCAGGTCCTGCTGGTCGATGGCGACAGCCGAAGCATCGGTGATCAAAACATCATTCTTGGATTAAAACCCAATAAGACACTCAAAGAACTTGCCACCATGACCAGCTCCGTGAATGCGCAGAATATGAATTCTCTTCTGACAATGCACTCCAGTGGCTTGGCCTATTTGGGCGCTGTGCGCGGGCCGGAAGAAAGCCTCACGATCAACCCGGATCTGGCCCTTAAACAATTGGAGTTTTTCAGCCGCCAGTTCAAGTTTATCGTCGTGGATCTTGGCAGTGATCTGGGGCCCTTGCAAATGGCGGTTCTTCAGGAAGCCACCGCGATTATGATTGTGACCACCCCCGAAATCCTGGTGGTGACGCAAACCCTGAAGCTGATCAATGAGCTTCTCTCAAACACCTTTCCGCGGGATATGTTCCAGCTCATTATCAACAAAGCCTCCGCCACGGGTCTGTCCCCCCAGGCGATTGCCGGTCAGTTGCAATTGCCTCCTTTGGGAATCCTCCCTCAGGATGAGATCACCACCATGGCCTCGATTCAGAAATTCCAACCTTTTGTCATCGGACAACCCAAGGCTCAGATCACCTCCGCTTACTACGATACAGTTCGCAGGATCAGCGGCGGGGTCTTGCAGAAACTCAAATCCCTTAACCGGCCCAAACCCCTTCCGCCCACAGGAAGCGAGGCCGGAAACGCCTCCTCCGCGGCGTCCCCCGGCGGATCCTCCGCCGCGATGGATTCCCGCACGCAATTAAAGTTGCGCGTCCACTCGGAACTCATTCGCACGGTGGATCTTAAAAAACTGCTCCTGGACACCAAAGGGGATGAAAACAAAGAGAAAGAAGTGCGGGAAAAAACCCGCCGGGAAATCACTTTGATCGCCGACCGGGAGGCTCCAGATCTTCCCCGCGATGAGCGCGCCCGAATCATAAAAGAAGTTCTCGAAGAGGCCTTGGGTCTAGGCCCTTTGGAAGACCTCCTGGCGGACCCCAACGTGACAGAGATCATGGTTAATGGCCACCGGAGAATATTCCTGGAAAAAGCCGGCAAGGTCCAACTGAGCCCTGTGACCTTCACCTCCAATGACCACCTTCGCAGGATCATAGAGAGAATCGTGACCCCCTTAGGGCGGCAAATCAATGAATCCAGCCCCTATGTCGACGCCCGCTTGAAGGACGGAAGCCGCGTTAATGCGGTCATCGAGCCCCTGGCGATTGACGGACCAGCCTTGACGATCCGTAAATTCAAAAAAGGCGGCATCTCCGCGGACAAATATGTTGAGTACGGAAGTATCACCAAGCCCATGATTGATTTTCTCAGAATCTGTGTTGAAAACGGCTTAAATGTGGTGATTAGCGGAGGAACCGGTTCTGGTAAAACCTCTCTTTTAAATATGCTCTCCTCTTTTATTCCCTCGAATGAAAGGGTGATCACGGTCGAGGACGCCGCCGAGCTACAACTGCAACAGGACCACGTCGTCAGACTGGAAACCCGCCCTGCCTCCATGGAAGGGACTCATGCCGTCACGATCCGGGACTTGATTAAAAATGCCCTTCGGATGCGCCCGGATCGCATCATCGTCGGTGAGTGCCGGGACGGGGCGGCTTTGGATATGCTTCAGGCCATGAATACCGGTCACGATGGCTCCATGACCACGACCCATGCCAACAGTCCTCGCGAATGTCTGGCCCGCCTTGAGACCTTGTCTTTGATGTCGGGCATGGATCTTCCCATTCGTGCCATCCGTGAGCAGATTGCCGGAGCGGTGAATCTTATTGTGCAGATTTCCCGCCTTTCTGACGGCAGCCGCAAAGTCGTCAGCATCACCGAAGTGTCCGGTCTGCAAGGGGACATCGTGACCTTGGCGGAGATTTTCCGCTTTAAAGAGACCGGTTATGATAAAAACCGACGCATCCAGGGGACTTTTCAGTCCACCGGGGTGGTTCCGAGCTTTATTCAAAAACTCAGTGACAAAGGGGTGGTGATCCCGCGGGAGATCTTCTCGAACGAGGCTCGCCCTGCCGCCCCCGCCCCGGAGCAAAAACCGCTTCAGCCGCCCAAGATGGGCCCTTTGAATCCCATCAAGAAAACAAGCTAGGAAGGGAGAGAATAGATGCCGTCTTTTCTAATGAATGAATGGTTTATCATCCCCGCCGTCTCCGTTTGTATTTTCCTGATCGCCTTTGCCTACTCTGACACGGTCATGGGCTTCCTTTACCGTCGCAGCCTCGGACAACGGGAAGAGGTCATGAAACTTCTCAAGCTTATGTCGGTCGAGGTGGATCAGGCCCAGATCACGCGAGCCATTCTGCTCATCAGTTTCGGCATGGGGGGCTTGTTTTTCATGCTCTTTTGGCCGAATCTCATTGCGGGCGCGATCTTTGGGGCCGCCGTCACCGTCGCCGGCTGGTCCGTCCCGCTTCTGGTGGTCCGCTTCCTCTATGAAAAGCGCTGCACCCAATTTGTGGATCAAATGGTCGATGGGCTGACGATCATGGCCAATGGGATTAAAAGCGGCTCCAACTCCATTCAATCCATGGAGCGTGTGATTGAAATTATGGGAAATCCCATCAGTCAGGAATTCCGCCAAGTCGTCACCCAACATCAATTCGGTCAGAGTTTTGAAAAAGCCCTGCTGGACCTCGGAGAAAGAATCCCCCGTCCTGACGTCCAGATGTTTGTGACGGCCATTAATATTCTAAAAGAGACCGGTGGAAACCTCGCCGAGACTTTTGAGACCATTGTTACAACGATCCGCGAACGCCAAAAGGTCGAGAAAAAAATCCAGGCTCTTACCGCCCAAGGTCTGATGCAGGGGTTGATTGTCACCATGATTCCCTTTGTCCTTGCCGTCGTGTTTTTAGTCGTGGATCCCGCCTACATTAAGCCCATGTTCACCACGACCCTAGGTCTAGTCCTTTTATTCGCCATGCTGGGTCTTCAAGTTATCGGTGGCATCCTCATCAAAAAGATTGTTACAATTAAAGTGTAATTCCATTGTTCTTCAAGGATGAGGTACCAATGATGAAAAGAGCACTTTCCATGTGCTTGCTATTTATAGCAACTCAAGCGCATGCTCTCGTGGACATGAAAAACGCCAATTACTCAAACACCTGGATTGATATGGATGTGCCGGGTTCGGGTTATGACCTGAAAATCGTGCGCGCCTACAACAGCCGCTCTCTTTTTAACGGAATGTTCGGCTTTGGGTGGTGCTCTGACTTTGAAACCGCTCTGGATATCACTGCCGAAGGGAATATTAAGATCCGGGAGTGCGGCGGCGGACAAGAGGTCGTGTTCTCCCCCCGTGAAGTTTCCAAAAAAGATGTCGAGACCACCATTAGCGGCATCATCACCAAAATGAAGTCGGACAAAAAAGTCGGTCAGACCGAAGCTTTCTACCAGAATCTGAAGACCCAGCTCCTGGAAGATGACAATATGCGATCGGATTACGCCCGCCAATACGGCGTCGCGGTTCCCATCAAGGAGGGAACCAAGTTCTCCGCTAACGGCCGGGAAGTGGAAAACGTGGTTTTCAATAAAACCTATTACACCCGCAATCTGGTCGATGGAAGCGCACAAAGGTTCAATCTCCAGGGGCGCCTGACTCATATTTATGATAAAAACGGGAACTTCCTGAAATTTGAATACGACAAAGATTCCATCCGCGATATCACCGACAATAATTCCCGCAGACTTACTTTCAAATACTATCCAAACAAAAAAGTGAAATCCATCTCGGGCCCGAATGGTTTAATGGCGGAATACCGCTTTGCCAACCTTGATGACTTGGCCTCCGTGCGAAACGCCTGGTTGAAAGTCTATACTTATCAGTATGACGATCTCCATAACCTCACTAAAGCCACCTGGCCCGACAACACTTTCGTCACACTTAAGTACGATAAGAAAAACGACTGGGTTTTGGGCTTTACCGACCGTGACAAGTGCACGGAGTCCTACACTTATGATGTCGCCCAGAACGATCCTAAAAACCACTACTGGTCCACAGTCAAAAAGGTGTGTGGCAAGGACGTCGTTGTCGAAAACAAATACGAATTCTGGCACAAACAAAGGGCCGACGGCCAGTTTTATCTGCAACGAGTCCTCTCCAATACCAACGGCAACACCACGGATATCAGCTACCATGAAGTCTTTGGAAAACCTGTTTCCATCCGCCGCAACAGCGAGAAGGTCTCTTACGAGTATTATCCCGACGGTCAGGTGAAGATCAAAGCCAGCCCCACAGTGCGAATGCTTTTTGAGTATGATTCGCAACTGAAAAAGGTCAGTCAGGTCACCAGCACCTACTATAATGAGAAGGGGAAGAAAACGATTTCAAAAAGCTCTCAATTCAAGTATGACAGCAAAGGCAACCTCATTTTCGCGCAAAACAGCGACGGGCAAAAAATCACGATGACTTATGACAATAAGGGCCGAATCGCGACCATCACCGATCAGGCTAAAAAGGTCGTTAAAATTGAATACGAGGACCGCTTTGGAAAACCCCATATTGTCACCCGCCCGGGCCTCGGTACCATCAAGGTTTCCTACAAACCGAGTGGTGAAATCAATAAAGTAGAAAGCAAAGAAGGACCGAGCGTTGCAATGCAGGTAGCTAGTACGTTCAACAATCTTTTAGATGTGGTTGCTCCGGCGACTTCGGAAGTATTCTAAGGAAGGGATGAATTCAATGAAAAATTTCATTCTTGCAGTGACTAGCTTTATCGCAACAGTTCTCCTGTTTTCGCAAGTGGCCTTAGGGCAGAGCGAGGAGTGGTCCAAAAACGCCGTCGCCGCCCAAGGGGACGAGCCCGCCGTCAACACAAACTCCGGGCGATCCCAGGGGGCCAAAACCGAAGGCTACTCTCCTGATTCCGGGGAGACCGACATCTGCACCACTTGCAAAATCCATCGGGCTCCCGTTCAGGCCTTGAACCGCAAATCCACTCTCCCGGTCAACTCCCCTGCGGGATCCAATAGCGAAAACGGGGCGAGCAGCGGGCAGAAAGGGACCAAATAAGTGTCTCATTCCGAGACACCAGCCCTTTTTTGCTCCTGACCTGACCATTGAGCAGACACCTGGGGCGCGCGGGCGCCCGTCTAATCCCTCTGAATAACAAAGCTTTTCCAAAACCCTTCGCGCAGAAACCCCTGGCACGCCCTTCGCTATAAACCTTCTATGAGAGCATTCTCTTATGAAGGAGGAGATTTATGAATATCTCTAAAATGGTGCTGAGTCTTGCCGTGTTGACCTGTTTGGCCTCAAGCGCGGGAGTTGCATTCGCTTCCAGTGCCTGCAATATGAGGGATGGTAAAAGTCGTTTTGCCTCCACCAATCCCCAAAAACGCATCGCCGGTCGGGCCAGCGTCCATCGTGCGGCTTCAGATAACTCTGTAAGAAAATCGACCAAAGGTAAAAAATAGGTGTGACTACCCCAGCATGTGTCTTCTAGCGGCCGGCCTGGACTTCCGCTCCCTGCCGATAACTCCGGGCCGTCCCTGTGATGCCGCTTTTCGCACTATAATATAAGTTCTTAAGCGCCAGGGCCCCCCCGGCCGCGACACTCTGGATATACACCGACACGGAGGATTTCTGCAGCCACCGCTGGGAAGAGGATTCCAGAGTCGCCGATCCGACTTTCATTTGTAGAAGAACCACAATTAACACCGTCAATACAAAACTTTTAATCACAAACGTCAGTTCGCTCATTTCATATTCTCCAGTTCGAGTTGAAAGTGTTTTTTAACGACATTGAGAAAGCCCTCTTTCGTGAAAGGCTTGGAGATATAATCATTGCAACCAACATCGGTGGCATTTTCCACGATGGCGGCGTCATCCAGAGTGGAGCAAGCGATAAGGACCGCCTCTTGGGAAATCTCGCGGATCTTTCGCGCTGTTTCGATGCCGTTTTCTCCAGGCATGACCATATCCAGGATCACAAGTTCAGGGCGGGTTTTCGCAAAAAGGTGAAGCCCCTCCACCCCGTTCCCGGCCTCACCGACAAAATGCGCAGAGGTGCCTTTAAGAATATTCTTAATCACTTCGGTGATAAAAGGGGCGTCATCAATGACGATATAGCGGAAGCTCATGCTTTCATTATCGAAACTTCCCGGGATAATGTCTAAGCGCTTTTCACCCGGACTGGACCAAGCGAGAGGGGAAAGGTATCAATTCCCCCAGCGGTAACCCAGAGACAAATTGTAGGACGTATCCGTCACACTGACGTTCTTGGGCGTAGTGCCCGTGGCGGGATCCGGCAGATTGGCATTTCCGGTAAACACATTTTTCTCGGAACTCACGGAGGTCTCAAAGAAAATCTGGGATTGGCGCGAAAGTTTCACTTCAGAGCCAAAGTGCATGCCGATGCGGACATTCTCGGCGTCGCTTCCTGATTTGATTTCCGCGCCCGTAGGGGTTTCCGTGTGTTGCAGACGGGGGAAAAAGCTCCCCCCCAAGTACCAGGCGACATCCCTGCTGGCGGGCAAACGGAGGGTCATCTTAAGACCCAAGCCCGAAGATTTCAGTTTGGGTCGGTAGAGATCATCGGAATTTACACTCATTTTATGGTCGCTATAAATTATATCAAACTGAACCGCCCGCGAAGTCTCGGTAAAACCGAAGAACTGGCGGAACTTCATCGCCACATCCAGAAGTTCGTAGCGAGACGGAGAGCGAACATTGGTCACTGCATCCCCACTGGTGTCCGCCCCGAGGGAAAACAAGAAGGTCCCTCCCATACCAATGGCGGGAGTCAACCATACACTGGCGCCAAGATTCATCGCCGTATAGACGCTGCGGAAATTCCGGTAAGAATAATTTGAGGACGACTCGTTGGTCACAAAACCCGGGGCAAAACTGATTTCCACTTTATTCTGACGAGGATCTTCTTCGGAAAATTGTTCCTGGTAAAACCCCAGAACCTTTTCCGGCGTCGACGAAAACAGGCTTTGCGCCTGCTGGGAAATCGTTGGCTCCTCCGCTTTCGGCGGAAGCGGGGTCACAGGCTCCAGCTTCACGGGAAGAGGACGGTCCTGAGGGATCTCGACGTTGGTCGCAGGGCCTTCGCTCACGATGTCGCGTTTGTTCTTTGAAGCGGACTTTGTGGTGGGAATGGCCGCCGGTGTTTTTGCCGTCGGCGCCGGGGTGCCAGCGGCGCCTCCCAGAAGCAATTCATAAGATGAATCCAGCTGCGCCAAGCCCGCAGCGGAGTGAAACAAAATCAGAGCGAAAATCGTTGGGGAGAATACGAACTTCATACCAGATTTTTCGGATTCCCGAGGGAATTACTTGATGTGAAATTGACGGCTTTTTCCTGCCCAGGCAGAATTGAATTATGAAAAAATCTCTTGGAGTCCAGGTTCTCTGTCCGCTTGCGCTTGTTCTGTTTTTTTCCATACAGACATGGGCCCAGGTCGCGCCTTCGAGTTTTGTCAGCGCCGCAGACCAGGATCTGACAATTAAGACCGTCACGGTGGCTCCCTTTACGGACAATATCAAAGGGATTTACGCAAAACCTTTATTTAAAAAATTCCAGGACCTCGTCAGCAACGACAAAATGTGGGGATATGAACCGCTTCCTGAAAACACTCCGGAGTTCTTGGATTTGGATGAAAATCCCGAAGCCGTAAAAAGCCTTCTCGGTGCGGCAAAAGCCCAGGGTCTTTTCTCTTTCCGCCTGACCCGGGGGCCCAAAGGGCTCAACGGCCGCTTGACCTTCTTTGCTGGCCAGACAGGACTTCCGCTTCTGCAGGAGGAGCTCACGGACTATGCGGGTTTTGAAATCGCGGATCTCGAAAAGCAGCTCCAACACTTGTACGAAAGAATCAAGGCTCGGCTCCCCTACCGGGGAATGATCCTGAGCCGCCGTGGTCAGGAAGTCACCTTGAATCTCGGGCTTAAATCCGGCATTCAAAACCAGGATGAAATTTCCGTCATTCAAATTCTCAAAGTGAATCGCCATCCGAAATTGAAATTCATGGTAAGTACGGAAAAAGAAGTTCTGGGCAAGGTCAAAGTCTTTAAAACGGACGAGTACCTGAGTTTTGCTCACGTCATTTTTGAGCGCGAGCCTGGCACCGTGCAAGCCAACGCAAAACTTCTGCCCCAGGATTTTGTCCAGTATCAGGAACCTGTCATGGCCAACGGGAAAATCATTCCCGGCCTTGAAAACCGCAAAGACCGCGAACTCAGCTACGGGGATCAGCCTTCGGAATGGCTGCCGATCCAGGCCCCGCAATACGGACGCATTGCGATTTTAGCAGGCCTGGGAAGTTATAGTACCTCCACCAACTTGACGGCTTCAGGCTCCATTGAGGCCTCCACGCCTCTGGCTCCTGAAATCGCCGTCAAAGGGGAGCTTTGGATCAGCAGCGAGTGGAATATCCTCTACAACCTCCGCCAATCAGTCTTTAGTGTTTCCAATCCCCTTTCCGGATCCGCTCCGGGCACCCTGAATATGTCCCTGTCCTCTTATGGCGTTATGGGGGCTTATAATTTTCTGATGAATGAGGACTTTTTTGGCCCCAAAATCCAGTTGAGCGCCGGCTACGCGACTTTCAGCTCCCACTCCGACCAAAGCACTCCGCTGGCTTTCACAAATATGAACTATGGTGGATTGGCCTTTGGCTTGCTGGGACAGTTTCCCTTGGGCAACGAGGTTCCCCTGGAGCTCGGCGCTCAGTTCACTTATTTCCTCTCTCCGAGCGTCAGCGAGTCTTTGGCTTCTGGAGACTCTTCTAAGAGCTCGATCAATCAGTTTGGTTTCTTTGGTCTTTATCACCTGAAAAAGCGCTTAAATATCCGCGGGGAAATTCTTTTTGATTATTACTCCACGGACTTCTCCGGGACTGGAAGCGGCAGCCATACTGCCACCAACACCACCCAGAAACTCACCAGCTATATGGCGGGGATCGAATATCTTTTCTAGACTCTTTCTCTCTGCCCAAAATAAAAAACCCCCGGTTCATCACCAGGGGTTTTGGTTGGGAAACGATTTTAACTTACGATGCAATTACATCATATCGCCCATGCCACCCATTCCGCCCATTCCTGGAGCGCCTGCTGGCATTGGAGTTTCCTTCTTAGGAGCTTCTGCGATCATTGTTTCAGTGGTCAACATTAAAGAAGCCACGGAAGCCGCGTTTACAAGCGCGCAACGAACGACTTTTACCGGATCAATAACACCGTCTTTGATCAAGTCAGTGTATTCATCACTGTAAGCATTGAAGCCCCAAGTGGTGGATTTGTTTTGCAGAATGCGATCCAAGACAATGGCTCCGTCGACACCTGCATTGGCAGAGATTTGACGGATGGGCTCTTCGCAAGCACGCTTGATGATCATCGCACCGAATTGCTCCTCTTCAGAGAATTTGGTCTTATCGATTTTCGCAGAAGCTCTCAGAAGAGCGGTACCACCACCGGCAACGATCCCTTCTTCTACTGCTGCACGAGTCGCGTTCAAGGCATCTTCCACACGATGTTTTTTCTCTTTCATTTCAACTTCAGAAGGAGCTCCCACGTGGATCACGGCAACGCCACCAGCCAATTTAGCCAGACGTTCTTTTAACTTCTCTTTGTCATAGTCAGAAGTTGTTTCTTCGATCTGAGCTTTCACTTGGTTTACGCGGGCTGTAATATCCGCTTTTTTGCCAGCGCCATCAATGATAGTGGTGTTGTCTTTGTCGACAACGATGCGTTTTGCCATACCCAAATCAGCTGCGGTTGCTTGTTCGAGTTTTGCACCCATATCTTCAGAGATCAATTTCGCGCCTGTAAGGATAGCGATGTCTTCCAACATAGCCTTACGACGATCCCCGAAACCAGGAGCTTTCACAGCGCACACTTGCAGAGTGCCGCGAAGCTTGTTCACAACCAGAGTTGCCAAAGCTTCCCCGTCAACGTCCTCAGCAATAATCAACAATTGACGGCCTTGCTTAGCAACACCTTCAAGGATGCCGATCATATCTTTCATGGAGGAGATTTTCTTGTCGTAAACAAGAACCAACGCGTTCTCAAGAACGGTTTCCATTCTCTCAGAGTTGGTCACGAAGTAAGGAGACAGGTAACCACGGTCAAACTGCATCCCTTCAACCACAGTCACTTCCGTCTTAGCGGTTTTGGACTCTTCGATGGTGATAACGCCTTCACGGCCGACTTTTTCCATCGCATCCGCCAGCATAGTGCCGATTTCTTTATCGTTATTTGCGGAGATCGAGCCGACTTGCGCAACTTCATTGGAGCCTTTTACAGGCTTTGCCATTGCTTTTAATTCTCCGACAACGATATCTACAGCTTTATCGATACCGCGCTTAATAGACATAGGATTGTGACCGGCAGAAACGATTTTCGCGCCTTCGCGGTAGATGGCTTGAGCCAAAACAGTCGCTGTGGTTGTTCCGTCCCCAGCTTCATCATTGGTCTTGGAAGCCACTTCTTTAACCATTTGGGCACCCATGTTTTCGAATTTGTTTTCCAATTCGATTTCCTTAGCCACAGTGACACCGTCTTTAGTGATAAGAGGAGCGCCGAAAGACTTTTCGATCACAACATTGCGGCCTTTAGGGCCCAGGGTCACTCTTACTGCGTTCGCGAGGGTATTGACACCTTTCAAGATGTGCGCGCGAGCGTCTTCAGAAAAACGTAGTTCTTTACTCATTTGAAATTCTCCTTAGTAGTAAAATGCTTTTGAAATAAAAATTTAGTGGAAGATGCCGAGGATGTCTTCTTCTCTCATCATCAAATACTCTTGACCATCCAGCTTCAGCTCGGTGCCGGCATATTTGCTGAAAAGAACTTTATCGCCCGCTTTTACTTCCAAGGGAAGAACTTTGCCGTCTTCAGTCACGCGGCCTTTACCGGTTGCAACGATTTCACCTTTTTGAGGTTTTTCTTTAGCTGTATCAGGAATGTAAAGACCACCAGCAGTTTTTTCTTCTTCTGCCATACGACGAACCAAAATACGATCATGAAGAGGGCGCACGCCAATCTCCTTTGCCATGTAAATTACCTCCAAAAATAGGTTAATTAGATGGTGGTAATATGAATTGCTCTACGATGATGTCAAGGTCTATAGGCGAATAATTGTGATATTGCTGTGCGGAATTTAAGTATTTTTGAGGACTTATCGAACTCTTTCCACAGAAAAATTCTGGGCGCTGGGCGCAAGCTCCGGGGTGTGAGAACCAAAGACGCTGTTGGCATATGCATTCATCAACTCAGCCACTTCCTCCGAGGTCAGCTTTCCTGCCACTTCGTTAAAGGCGCCCTTTTTGTCCTGAATTTTGGTGAGATAACCCACGAAATAATCCGTGACAGAAAGATCCTTGGCCATCTCCAAGACAGCCTGATCTTGCTGCAATTGGTTTTCCAGTTCATCGTTATTTAAGTTGACAGCGGCTTCAACGCTCGCTCTCCGGCGAAAGAGGTTAGGATCTCTGCTCTTTGCGACTTGGATTTTTGTCTTTGTGGAAGTCACCCGTGACAATGCATCTTGGACCTTTTCGCTTTTCCATTCCTTGAAGCTTTTCACTTTTGCCGCCTCAGCCCCGGCCGCTGGAGCAGCCACGAAAGCCGCCTGTCCTTGGACCGCGCCAAGGATGAAAATCCCAAAAGCCATCAGGAACAAAAGCTTCTTAAAATACATGGAAAGGCCTCCGCAAAAACGTCCAAGTGTGAGCACGCAGGGATGCTTTCAAAGGCCATGCCCCTCTCCTTTGTCGCCAACTTAAATTTAAAGGGATCCTGGGGGAACCAGGGAACAAAACAGGGCTTTGGAAGCTAAAAATTGTCCCTGCTTAGCGCGCATCAAAACACAAGGGCACCTTAAAGTCCCCGGTGATTCGGGTCTCCCCTGTTCGGGGGTTGAGAAAGGAGCCAGAAAAATACCCCCTGACCTCCCTGGACGTGATTTGCTCAAATTGGATTTCCCCCTGATCCGCGCGCAGGAAGTCCCAAGGCCGGGGTTTAAAGTTGGCGTCCACAAAAAAGATGGAAAGATTGGCGTTAAACGGGTCTTCGGGAGAAATACTCCAATGGTCCGTAGTGAAAGGAGCTACCAAGCGCGCCTGGAGGGCAGACCCTTTGGGCTCCAAGCACGGGTTTTCGGAGCTTTCATTCCAAAGTTGCACAACGAGTAGGCGGCCCTGCATCCGCCGCAGGGTCAAGGCTCGACCGCTTTTAAACGCCCATTTTTGGCCGTTAATAAAGCCCTGGGCTGGCTCCCCTTCACCGGGTTTGCGAAGAGGCGTGGGAGGAGGGGAGTCTTCCGGAAAGGACGTTTGCGGAGAGCACGCCGCGAGCACCAGACAGCTGACAAATAAAAGACGGGTTATGAGAAAAGACATCTTAAATTAAGCTAGAAGAAATTGCGTAATTACTCAAGGGGCCTTTTCTGGAAAATGCCCTGGGAAAGGTAAAAACCGCCCTAGGGGCTGGATTCCGGGCAGTAAGGGCCGAAAAGAATCCAGCACAACCTAGGGTTGGACGCAAGCTTAAGGCTTAGCGTCCGTGACCGCCGCCACCACCGGGGGCTCCACCGCCACCAGGAGACCCTCCCATGCCCGGAGATCCGCCGCCACCGGGCGAGCCCCCCATACCCGGAGATCCGCCGCCGCCTCTAGGGGACCCGCCCATCCCGGGGGACCCTCCCCCGCGGGGCGAACCACCGGGGGCACCACGACCGGGCCCTCGGCCCCCACGCCAATCTCCGTGGTGTTCTCCCCCACCACGACCCCAGCCTCCTCGGCCCCAGTTGCCGCCGCGGTGATCCCAGCCTCCTCGGCCCCAGTTGCCGCCGCGGTGATCCCAGCCACCGCGATGATCCCAGCCGCCTCGGCGGTAGTGGTGGTGGCCGCTACGCCAACCCCAGCCCCAGCCGCCGCGGCCCCAGCCCCAACCACCTCGACCCCAATCATCGTAGTAGGAGGTTCTGCGGCATCTGTAACCCATAAAGACCCAACGATGCCTTGAGCGACTCCATCGATAAGAAGGAACTCGCTCATAGCCCCATGGGCAACGGTAGTAACGATATCTTTGGAGAGCATCGACGGTTCCCTCTTTTTGGGCCTGTTGCAGGGCCTCCTCATCGAGAATTGCATCGACGTACTCATCCGTGCCGATCTGGTCTGGATTGTTTTGATCAGGCGTGGACTGATCAGGAGTGTTCTGTTCTGGGGTGTTTTGATCCGGCATCTCCCCCTCGTAAGCCGGTGCAACGGCCGCCAAAAGCGACGTTGCAATAAAAGCTCCCATTAACCTTTTCATAAAATCTCCCTTGTTGGTTGTTGCCGATGGAGAAAATTATGATTAAAGGAATTTAATCTGGGGTGACGTCCCCCCAAATTCGCTGGAAGCTTTTATCTTTATTCAACGACGGCCCCCATGGGCCGAACCTTAAATGACAAAAACAGCGTCTATTGTGTGTTCTGGGTCAATCGCGTTTGCGATCAAGAAGACCTTGTTTTTACAGAGAATATTTAAATTTACAGATTGATCTCTTAGAATGGTGGCTCGGGACGGAATTGAACCGCCGACACAAGGATTTTCAGTCCTCTGCTCTACCGACTGAGCTACCGAGCCATTTGCGAAATTCAAGAAGGTCCATTAGTTACCTTCCTGGATGGCTTAGTGTCAACCATTCACCTTATCAAAAGCGGATTTTAAGTCGTTTAAAAGATCCTCAATGTCTTCAATCCCAACAGAAAGACGAATAAGAGAGTCATCAATCCCCAACTGGCGGCGGGTTTCCGCCGGGACGCTAGCGTGCGTCATAATTGCGGGATGCTCAATGAGAGACTCCACTCCCCCTAAACTTTCGGCCAAAGCAAAGACCCGCACGTTTTCCAGAAAGCTCCGGGCGCTGGAAAGGCCTCCCTTAATATAAAAGGTGATCATTCCTCCCATGCCGTGCATCTGCTCTTTTGCCAACGAGTGCTGAGGGTGAGATTCAAGCCCGGGATAGAGGACTTTTTCCACCTTCGGGTGGGATTCTAAAAACTCCGCGACCGCCTGAGCATTCTGGGCGTGGGCCTTCATCCGTAACGGCAGGGTTTTTAAGCTTCGAAGACACATAAAGGAATCAAAAGGACCCTGAATCGCCCCCATGGAATTGCTTAAGAAGGCAAGTTTTTCCGCTAAGTCCGCCCGTCGGGTCACGGCCGCTCCACCCACCACGTCGCTATGACCTCCTATATACTTGGTGGCGGAGTGAACCACGATATCCGCCCCCAACTCCAGAGGTCTTTGAAAGTAAGGACTCATAAAGGTATTGTCTACGACCGTGAGAATTCCCTTTTCCGCCGCAGCCTTGGCGATTTTCTTAATATCCACAAGCTTCAGAGTCGGATTGGTCGGGGTTTCAAGCCAGACCAATTTTGTCGTCGGCTTGATGGCTTTTATAAAATTCTCCGTCCGGGTGAGATCCACATAGGAAAACTCCAAGCCGTTATTTTTCAGAACCCGGTTAAAAAGACGGAAGGTGCCGCCATACATATCATCACCCGCAATGACATGATCCCCCTGCGAAAGCAGGTGCATGATGGTTGTGGTCGCGGCACAGCCTGAGGCGAAAGCAAATCCGTAGTGTCCCGCTTCCAAGCTGGCCAGGCAATTTTCGTATGCCCGGCGGGTGGGGTTGTGGGTGCGGCTGTATTCCCAGCCTTTATGCACCCCCGGAGATTCCTGCACATAAGTGGAGGTCAGGTAAACAGGGGTCATAATGGCGCCCGTAGTGGGATCTGGCTGCTGGCCCGCGTGAATGGCTCGGGTTGAGAAACCTAATTGAGGCGTGTCCTTTTTCATCTTCCTTCTTCCTTATTTTTTCTTCAGTTCATCAAGGGCTTCTTGCGCCGTGATCACGCGATTAAATACATTTTTAATGTCCGCCGCATCCAGTAAGCCGTTGTCCACCATCCACTGATCATTAAAGGCTTTGCTCAGGTAAGCCCTTCCACTGTCCGGAAAAATCGCCACAATATTGGCGGGCCGATCCAGCTTCTCGGCGGCCTTCACGGCCCCGACCAGGGCGAGGCCGCTGGAGGGACCCACCAAAAGGCCCTCTTTCGCCACCAACTCCCGGGTCATATCAAAAGCCTCCTGGTCTGAGACTTTAATGAAACCGTTATACAACTTTAAGTGCACATTATCCGGCAACATGTCCTCTCCGACGCCTTCCACTTTGTAAGAAGCCGGAGGATCCACCACCTTATTATAGTAGAAAAGGTCGTAAAGAATGCTGCCAATGGGGTCCGCGCAAATCACTTGGACCTGAGGGTTTTTTTCTTTTAAAAACTGCGCGCAGCCGGTCAAGGTTCCACCCGTTCCAGCACCCCCCACCAGCATGTCCACCTTGCCCTGCATTTGTTCCCAGATCTCAGGCCCTGTGGTCTCATAGTGGCGTTTCGGGTTGTCAGGGTTATGGAACTGATTCACGAGGAAAGCTCCGGGAGTTTCCTCGGCGATTTTTTTTGCGACAGAATAGTGGCTCAAAGGATGATCGGGCGCAACATTGGACGGGGTGATCACCACTTGAGCCCCATAGGCACGAAGGATGGCCCTTTTTTCGTCGCTCATTTTCTCGGGCATGGTGAAAACACATTTATAACCCTTTACGGCCCCCACCAAGGCCAAGCCCACGCCGGTATTTCCGGAGGTGGCCTCCACGATAGTGCCTCCGGGCTTCAAATCGCCCCGCTTCTCGGCATCTTCAATCATCGCCACAGCCACGCGGTCCTTAATGCTGCCGCCGGGGTTGAGATATTCCACTTTTGCGAAATAATTATGTTTCGAGTGGGGGAACATTTTTTTAAGGGGGACCATGGGGGTGTGCCCGATGGCTTCTAGGATATTGTGATACTGCTTGGACATTCGAGGAACTAACTTTCTAAAATCTGGCAGACAAGAGGCCAAATTTGGCAATACTTAATAGGTTTCTAATTCTTTTCTTCGTTGGGGGCCCAGATAAACATGGTTCATGGACTGTAAAACCGTGCTCATATGAGTCAAAGGGTCCACGGAATAGTCCATACCAAGTTTTGTCGTGAGTTTTTTAACGGTTTGCTTGTTTGGCTGATCCTTCATCAGCTCATCCACCAACCTCTCAAGCGCCCGCTGGTTGTCTTCTCGCTTTGCGCCAACTCTCGCCATTTCCTGCCTCCAACGACCCCACTGTATCACCCCCCTCCCAAAGAGTGAAAAAAATTTTCAAGCAGAGGACCAAAAAGAAGCAGTAAAAACGCCGGAAACTGCATCAGGAGCAGGGGTCCGAGCAATAAAAAGGGCAACTTTGACAGTTTACGGCTGATCTCATCCTCGCAGGCTTCGATGATCTCCTGCTCAATCTGACACAAATAGGTGTAGATGCTTTCGCCCCGAAGTCCCCGCTCGGTCAGTTCGAGCACTCCTCGCCGGTATCGGGACTTCTGCCGCTGCAGAATCAGTTGGGTGTCTAGGCCTTGATCCAAAAGGGACATCCACGTGGCCACCTCTTTGGCGAAGGCTGTGCGCTCAGCTTGGACAAATGCCAGAATCCCGCTGCGCAGGGACTGTCCCACCTCAATACTTCTTTTAATGTGGGCCACAAACTGAAGGGGCGGAGCTACGTGGTCCAACGAAGCCTCCTGCCGATGACAAAAACTGTCACCATCCCGCCAAAAAACAAAATTCCTGACGCAAGAATGAGCCCTTGATGCGCATGAAAACCGAATTGGGTGGTTACAAAAAGCAACAACCCCGCGTAAAGAAGCGCCGAAATCACCGCTTGCATGCGAATTTGCAAAGCCACTTGTCCGGACTTACGTCGAAAGCTTTCCAAAGTCTTTAGGTTTTTACGTAAAGATCGCAATTGGTCAGCGCATTTGGCTTGGGATTTTTCGATCCGGCTCAGTTCATTGAAAAGATCTCGAAGGGCCTTTGACTTCAAGCTGGCGGGAGAGCTTTCAAACACCAGCGCGTGAGCCAGGTTTTCTAATGGAATCCGCAACAGGCTTGTTTCTTGGCGGATGAGGGCGGAGAGAGAAACCCGCAAAGTTTGCCCCGCCTGCACGCCAAGAATCAGCTGGTCCAACACGCGAAGAGTCTGCGTTTGAATCAGTTTTTCCTGATAATGAGAAAAAATTGTCGGCAAAAGCTTTAATAAAACAAAGATTGCGCCGAAGAACAGCCAAAGCCGGCCCGGACACGAGCGCCAGATCATGAAAAAGAAGATCATGAGCGCTGCTACGACCGGAAACACTCGCGCATGGAGACTCATCAGGCCTATTTTCTGCAGAGAGGATTGAAGTCTCCGATGTGCGAACGCGATTCCGACATTCGTGAGCAGGATTGATACAATCATGTGATGCACCTCTTTGCCCCAACTTCACGCAAAAAAGGTGCCCATGAATTTTTTTATTGACGGCGTAAGTCGAATTAGGAAGACTTAGGTTAAGAAGTTTATTAAAGCAGTTAACAACAACAACGATTGCATCCTAGGAGGAGCAAATGGCAAAGAAGAAAGCTACTAAAAAGGCAGCTAAGAAAGCTACTAAAAAAGCAGCTAAAAAAACTACTAAGAAAGCTACAAAGAAAGCAGCTAAGAAATAGTTTTTTTGGTACTGAAACAGTACTTTAAAACCCTCGGTGCAAACCGGGGGTTTTTTTATTTCTCTTGATTCTTTCTTGGGAAAGCGTCCGAAAAGCTGTCTTTTGCCGGATTTTTATCCCCGGCGCTGGACCCAGGTTCAGTTTTCGTCAGCCGGGGGAATGGATTTTCTAAAAATAATAACCGGCACCAACAGCGCCCGTGGGAACCAGGGTGGCGCTCTCTAAATCCCCTAAAAGGACGACTTCCGCAAATAAAGAGGCTCCGGCAAGGCTGCCGTTAAGGTGGGTGTACTGAAGGCCCACGGCCCCGGAAATAAAATCCGCCGTGAACTTGCCCGAGTTTTTCTCTTCCTGGTTTAATACCCGTTCCAAAACCCCCGAGTTTTTGTAATTCACCCGTCCATTGTCATTCCAATGGGCAAAGCCGAGGGTGGTATAAGGAGCAATGGTGTCGCCAGGGAACACGTGCTTCCAGGCGATATTTACAGCCCGGTACCCGTCACCCCCGCCCACGGAAACAAGAGCCCCGTTGATATCCTCAAAGTTAATTTCAATATTCAGCCCCAAGAGCCCCACCGCCCCACCTACCAGGCCGGCCAAACCGATTTTTCGCTCCCCCCGAAGGGCGAGGTTGTCCGCATAATTGTTGTTTTCGCTGACTTTAAAGATGCTGGCAGCGGTGCCCCCGTCGCCGGTGCCCCCGGACTCTTGATCCATGGCGTATGACAGAGGGCCAGCTAAAAAAAACGCCAAAACCAAGCCTATTTTAAAATTGCGCATAGGTCCCCTTTATAAAACGCGGGCGCGAACACCCTCTTCCTGGAAAAACTTTTTCAAAGTCGGCCCATCCAAAGGCTCCAATCTGAAGAGGAGCTTATGAACCAGATTAAAGGTGTCTTGCGATTTCTTGGTTCTGAGTTCCCCGGTCAGATATGCCAAGTCATCGCTTATCTTGATAGCATTATCAAGAAGTCTTGCCATATCTTTATTCTTTGAAGTTTTGTCGAGGAGCGACAAGGTCTTGTTCACGTTGTTCATGAGTCGATCCATCTGGGATATGACATTGCTCACGGAGCCTTCGTTCTTCTCCACCAACTCAATAATTTTACCGGCAAGCCCATAGCTTTGGGAGATCAACTGGTCCACCCGAGGGGGGTCTTCACCGCGAACAAAATCACCCCCCTGAAAAGTTTCGGCCTCTGTGCTGCCGGGCGAAATCTCAAGAAACTTTTCCCCGATAACACCGGCCAGATTGATAAAGAACTTGGAATCTTTGCGAATGGTTCCCCACGCCTTTTTGTCCACCGAAATCTCCAGGCGAAGTTTCACCTCTTCACCGGCGGGGCTTTTGTAGTCTGGCTCAAAGACAATCTTATTCACCTTGCCGACTTTAATTCCCATCACCCGGACAGGGGAGCCTTCTTCGATCCCCCCGGCGTAGTTGTACATCACATTGAGGTTACGGGTGTTCGAAAAGGGGGATACCAGTCCCATCATATAGGCGAAGGTGACAATCAGAATCACGGTCGCAACAGCCAGCAGACCCACCTTGGTCTCGATCTTCATAACGCCCCTCCCTGGTAAAAGCCCCCTCAGTATAAATAACTGAAGGCGTAAGATAAAATAAAATCTATCACGATGATGGCAATGGATCCCGCCACCACGCTGTTGGTAGTGGCCTTTCCCACTCCCTCAGCTCCCGCCTCACAACGGAATCCGAAATAGCAACTGATCAAAGGAATCACAGCACCGAAACACGCGGCTTTTATCATCGCAAAAACAAGGTCCTGAAATTGAACAAAACGTTTCATCCCAGAGATAAACATCCCCGGCGTGTAACCCAAATAGGTACTGCTGACGGCCATCGCGCTGAACAAACAAGCCAGATTGGCAACAATCGTGAGACTGACGGCGCCAAGGGTGCAGGCAACCAGGCGGGGCAAAACCAGATAATTCACAGGATAAATGCCCAGCATTTTTAAGGCATCGATTTGTTCGGTGACTTTCATCGTCCCGACCTCCGCCGCGATGCCCGCGCCCACCCGGGACGTCAATAAAAGCGCGGTCACTACCGCGGCAAGCTCCCGTAAAATGAGCATCGCCGCAAAGCCTGGCACCATTGAGTCATTTTGAATCACCAGTTTCATGTGAAAAGAAGACTCGACGATGGTCACCATGGCGGCAAAACAAACACAGAAAACAATAATAAGGAGGCTGCCGTTGCCAACAAAATAGAGCTGCTCCAAGGTTTCTTTCCAGCGGAAGCGCTTGGCCTTGACCGACATCAAAATCCCCTCACGGCTCGCAGGATGATGTCCCCAAGAAAGCTGGTGAGCCAATCGGTGACGACGATGGCGATCATCGTGGTCACCGCCGTGGCCACAACCGAGCGGCCGACGCCCTTAGCCCCACCCGTTGTGAAATAACCCTTTTGCGTGCAGACCGTGGCAAGCACCACGCCGAAGACAAAACACTTTATCAGGCCACTGATAATGGAAGGAACTGACATGATCGTCGGGATATGGCGGACATATTCTTCCGGGTTCACCCCCGCAAACATCGCGCCTAAAAACATGCCCCCTAAAGTCGCCATGAAGAGCCCCAGAAATAGCAGGAAAAAACTGGCAATCACAATGCCGATGAACCGCGGTACAATGATTTCCTGCAGGGGATTTGCGCCTAGGCAGCGGATCGCATCGATTTGCTCCGTCACCCTCATCGTGCCCAGCTCGGCGGAGGTGAAGGCCCCGATTTTTCCACTGAGCATAAAGGCGATCAGCAAAGGCCCCACTTCACGGAAGGTGGCGCTGGTGGCAAGCCCCCCCAGGAACCCCAAGGCTCCGAACTCTTTCATTTGCATGGTGAATTGCACGGTCATAATGGCGCCCACAAAAAACCCCGCCATGGCCGTCGTGGCGAAGCTTTCCACCGTCACATGCCAGATTTGCTCCAAAACCAAGCGCAGACGGCAGGGTCTGAAGATCATGGTGGACATGATTTCAAAGAAAAATAGAACGCTTTGGCCGATTTCCTCCGCCACTTTTGCCGGCCTCATGACAATGCCTCCGCCAGAAAGTCCTTCACCAGGGGCACGGGGCAGGTTTTCATCTCCTGCGGCGTCCCTTGCGCGACCATCTCCCCTTTATCCAAAACCACAATGCGGTCGGCGATGCTCAGAGCGCAGTGCATGTCGTGGCTCACGACCAAGGACGTGGTTTTGAGCGTGCGCGACAGGTCAAAAATCAACTGGTTCACCGCATTGGTCGTAATGGGATCAAGCCCCGTGGTGGGTTCGTCAAAGAGAAGAATCCTTGGCTCCAACGCCACCGTCCGTGCCAGACTCACTCGTTTTTGCATCCCATAGGAAATTTCCGCCGGTTTTTTATTCTCAATCCCGGCAAGATGAACCAGACTGAGGGCCTTTCGCACTTTCTGGCGGATGGTCTCTTCATCATAGCGATAGTGCCGGCGCAAACCGAAGGCCACGTTTTCAAAGACACTGAGGGAATCAAAAAGGGCCGGATGCTGAAACACCATTCCGCATTTTTTCCGCACCGGCAGATATTCTTCTTCGGTGAAATGGCTGACTTCTTCGCCATCAATCCAGATTTCACCCTCATCAGGCCTGAGAAGGCCCACCAGGTTTTTCAGCAGGACGGATTTCCCCGTCCCCGAAGTTCCCAATATAAAAAGAATCTCCCCCTCGTTGATTTGAAGGCTTAAACCCTTAAGGATGGTGCGGTCCCCGAACCGTTTCACTAGATTCTTGAATTGGATCATTGCTTTCCATTTTAGTGAAAGATTTTGCCTTATTGCAAGGTTTCCGTCAGAGGGCCGGCCAGGGCGCCGCGAATGAACTGCTGAACGCGGGGATCCGGATGAGCCCTCGTTTGTTCCGGGTTTCCGGTGATCACCAGTTCCTGATTCACCACCAAAGCCAACCGGTCGGCCAATTGAAAGGCCCGATGAATATCATTGGTGATCGCCACCACCGTGGAGTTGTTTTTTTTCTGAAGATTCAAAATCAACTCAATAATTTTTCGTGAGGTGATCGGGTCCAGGCCCGCCGTGGGGTCGTCGTAAAAAATAATCTCCGGGTTCAGAGCCAGAGCTCTAGCAATGCCCAGGCGTTTTTGCATCCCTCCGCTGATTTCATCCGGAAATAGGGGCTTGGCGTGGGAAATGCCGACGGCTTCGAGAAAAACATCGACTTTAGTTTGGATTTCTTCTTCGCTTAGATCCGTGGTTTCACGCAAAGGAAAAGCAATGTTTTCTCCACAGGTCAGGGAATCAAACAAGGCGTTTTTTTGAAAAAGCATCCCAAGTTTTTTCAATGTTTCAAAACGCTCTTTGTCACTCAGCGTTGACCAATCGTAGCCATTGATGAAAACTTTGCCATTCCGAGGAGTTATCAAGCCAGACATGGTCTTCAGAAGGGTGGTTTTTCCGTGGCCGCTGGGACCCATGAGAACTAGCTTTTCACCGCGAGGAACTTCGAGGGAAATGTCCCTCAGGACCCTTTGCTCGCCAAATGCCACTTCAATTCCTTGTAGTTTCAATGACATATTTGCGATGACTCACCTCACTCGGACTTGTCTGAATACCTGATTTAAGATTGAATGGGCCTCTTAAAGCAATCTAATTTTTAATCACATTCAATCTCTATATTGAGGAGACATCTATGGCTTACAAGAGAAATAAAATCGCCGTTATCGGCGCTGGCTTCGTTGGATCAACAACCGCACACTGGGCGGCCCAAAAGGAGTTAGGGGACGTGGTTGTCCTTGACGTGAACGAAGGTGCGGCCATCGGCAAAAGCTTGGACCTGGCGCAAGCCGCTCCCATTGAGCTTTTTGATTCCCGAGTGACCGGAACAAACAAATACGAAGACATTGCCGGCGCGGACGTTGTCATCATCACGGCCGGTATGCCTCGCAAGCCCGGCATGAGCCGCGATGAGCTTGTGGGCATCAACGCGAAAATCGTGAAAGACGTTTGTGAGGGCGTAAAGAAACACGCTCCGAATTCCTATGTCATCGTGGTCTGCAACCCCATGGATGTGATGGCGGTTTATGCAAAACAAATCCTGGGCTTCCCGCGCGAGCGCGTTCTCGGCATGGGCGGCTGCTTGGATTCCGCCCGTTTCCGCGCCTTCATCGCTGAGGCCCTGAACGTGTCCGTTAAAGATGTCACCGGCGTGGTTCTTGGCAATCACGGCGATGCGATGGTGCCCATGGTGCGCTTGGCTTCCGTCAGCGGTGTTCCTCTGATGGATCTTCTGCCTGCTGAAAAAATCGCCGCGATCGTGGCTCGCACAAAACAAGCCGGTGCTGAAATCGGCGGTCACTTAAAAACCGGTTCCGCTTACTACGCTCCCTCTCGCGGGGCTGTGGAAATGGCAGAGGCGATCTTGAAAGATCAAAAACGTGTTCTTCCTGTTGCCGTGGAACTCCATGGTGAGTTCGGCGTTAATGACAACCTGATGGTGGGTGTATTGGCTCGCATCGGCGGCAAAGGGATGGAAGGCATCGTTGATATTAAGATGAATGCGGATGAAAAAGCGGAGTTTGCAAAATCCGTCGAAGCGGTGCGCACTCTTGTTTCCGCTTTGAAAAACGTACAGTAATTAACTGAAAGGCACTCTTAATGAATATCCATGAGTATCAGGCCAAAGAAGTCTTGAGAAAATTCGGTGTGGCGACTTTGAAAGGGAAAGTGGCCCACTCTCCTGAAGAAGCGGTGGCGGCGGCAAAGGAAATCGGCGGAAGTCTGTGGGTGGTGAAAGCCCAAATTCACGCCGGCGGCCGAGGCAAAGGCGGTGGCGTTAAGATTGCCAAGTCTTTGGATGAAGTCAGCACCCTCACCAAGAATATGATCGGCATGACCCTGGTCACCCACCAAACCGGTCCTGAGGGCAAGGTGGTCCAAAAAGTTTACATCGAGCAAGGCTGTAATATCGCAAAAGAATACTACGTGGCCTGCTTGATTGACCGCGCAACCGGGCGGGTGGCGATGATGGCCTCCGCGGAAGGCGGTATGGAAATCGAGGAAGTCGCGGCCAGAAACCCCAATGCCATTATCAAAGTCGACATTGATCCGGCCGTGGGTTTGATGCCCTTCCAGGCCCGTGAGTTGGCGTTCAAAATCGGCATGGCTCCGGAAATTGTGAACAAGGCCGTGAAGTTCTTCTCGGGTCTTTACAATGCTTTTGTCGCCTCCGATTGCTCCATCGCTGAGATCAACCCTCTTGTCGTCACTAAAGAAGGCGAAGTTCTTTGCCTGGACGCCAAGATGAACTTTGATTCCAACGCCCTTTTCCGCCACCAGGACATCGTGGAAATGCGCGACCTCAACGAGGAAGAGCCCTCTGAAATCGAAGCTTCCAAGTATGATCTGGCTTTCATTAAGCTTGATGGCAACATCGGCTGTTTGGTGAACGGGGCCGGTCTGGCGATGGCCACTTTGGATATCATTAAGCTTCATGGCGGAAACCCCGCCAACTTCCTTGATGTGGGCGGCGGCGCCAACAAAGAGAAAGTCACGGAAGCCTTTAAAATCATCCTGAAAGACCCCAACGTGAAAGGGATCTTGGTTAATATCTTTGGCGGGATCATGAAGTGTGACATCATCGCTGCCGGCGTGATCGCAGCCTCTAAAGAATTAGGCCTGAAGGTTCCTTTGGTCGTCCGTCTTGAAGGGACGAACGTGGATCTTGGCAAAAAAATGTTAAGAGAGAGCGGATTGAACATCACTCCGGCGGACAATCTCACTGATGCAGCGAAAAAGATCGTCGCTGCGGCGAAAGGGTAGTAGAAATGTCGATTTTAGTTAATAAAAATACCAAAGTGATCTGCCAAGGGTTCACTGGCGCCCAAGGCACCTTCCACTCGGAACAAGCTGTCGCTTATGGCACAAAAATGGTCGGTGGTGTCACTCCCGGAAAAGGGGGCACCAAGCACATCGGCCTTCCCGTTTTTAACACTGTCAAAGAAGCAAAAGCAGAAACCGGATGCAACGCTTCGGTGATCTTTGTCCCTCCTCCCTTTGCCGCGGACTCCATCATGGAGGCCGTGGATGCGGATTTGGATCTTGTGATTTGTATCACGGAGGGGATCCCGGTTCTTGATATGGTGAAAGTGAAGAGATTCATGGAGGGCCGGCGCACCCGTTTGATCGGCCCGAACTGCCCTGGCGTGATCACGCCGGGGGAGTGCAAGATCGGCATTATGCCTGGGTCGATTCATAAACCCGGCCGTATCGGCGTTCTTTCCCGTTCGGGAACTCTGACTTACGAAGCCGTGGGACAGTTGACGGCCTTGGGCCTGGGCCAATCCACAGCAGTCGGCATCGGTGGTGACCCCGTCAATGGCACCAACTTTATCGACGTTCTGAAATTATTTAACGAAGATCCGGACACGGACGCCGTTATTATGATTGGAGAAATCGGCGGAACCGCTGAAGAGGAAGCGGCCGAGTATATCAAGTACAACTTCAAAAAGCCCGTGGCGGCTTTCATTGCGGGAGCAGCCGCTCCTGCGGGAAAACGCATGGGACATGCGGGCGCCATCATCAGTGGCGGCAAAGGCACGGCGGAAGCCAAGTTTGCAGCCCTGGAAGCGGCGGGGTGCAAAATCTCAAGAAGCCCGGCCGATATGGGAATCACTTTGAAATCCATGTTGAAATAAGGGTTTTTCACCAAGTGAAGCCATCAGACCCACGTCCCGAAAGGGCGTGGGTTTTTTATTTCCCTAAAAGAGCATTCCCAGATGAACACTGAGAATGGAGAAACGGGGTATGTAAGAAATAATCTTCAAGGTGTCCGCCACATAGGCTTTTGTGGTCTCATCCGTGGAGGCGCGGATGAAATCCGAACTCCGCCGGGTCAGCTTCAGGGGCTGCGCCCACGAAATCCAGTCAATCCCAAGCACCACGTTCTCGCGAAAAACCCAGCTGTGGCCCAGCCCCACATTCAGGCCAAGGGCCTGAACTTTCGCAGCATTCATAGAGGGATAAGCGCCCCCGCTCACCCCACTCACAAGAGCATCTCCAACATCCGCGGAGAAATCAAAAAAGCTCACGCCATAGATAAAATGAAAGTGCTCTCCCATAAAGCTTCGCCCGATCACGGAAAAGCGGCTATCCGACAGAGAACCTAATTTTCTGAACCCTCCTGGCGGCCCCCAACTTCCCTTCACATATTCGACTTCCCAGCTCTGGCCTGGCGAGGTCCTTTTCCCCAACCTGGCCCCGAACTTATTGGGAATCGGAAACTCCAAAGCGGTGTAGGTGAGGGCGCCAAAATAAGAGCCCTCCACAGAAGAGGTCTGGGTCTGGGCCCGGACCGGGCCCGCTCCAATTAAAGCGATGATGAGTGCAAAAAGAAAAGCCCCTAGTTTAACCCTCATTCAACCTCCTAAAAACCGTCTCGTAATGAAACAGCGTTCTTTATGAAAAATCAACTTCGCGCAATTGCGGGCGGGCCCACCCCTTGGTAAAATTAAAGAACCTCCAGGGGACAACCAAAGGGAACCATGAAAACACACTGGCCTCTCAGCACTTGCTTATTGCTGCTCTTCGCCCCTTGGGGGAGCTTTGCGACCCTCGGCGAGTCCCTGAATTTAAAGGCCCTCCAAACCTCCACGACGCAACTGTCGCAAAAATCCGGCGCCGGCGACAAATACACCGTCTACGAATACCAGCAAAACGGCAACACCGTAAAAGAATACTCGTCCCTTAAAGGCGTCGTTTTTGCTGTCAGTTGGCAAGGGATTTCAAAACCTGACTTAGCCGCCCTTTTTGGGTCCTATTTCACGGAATACAACAAGGCCTTTGCGAAGGTCCCCAAGCAATATGGCACCAAGGACCTTTCGTTGCAGAGTTCCCAATTGGTGATCCGTCGCTCCGGGCGCATGCGTGATCAGCGCGGCTTGGTCTATGTGCCCTCTTTAGTGCCCGAGGGCGTGTTCGTGGAGCAACTCCCATGAGGCTTTCAGGGCGGATCCTTCTAACCAGCGGCGCGCTTTTATTTCTCCTGGGATACAACAACTGTTCCAGAAAAGGGTTCGAAGTTCGCACCCCCGCCTCAGTCAGTGTCCTTCCGGCCAGCGACAGCACGCCGCTGCCGGTGGCCGGGGTTGAACCCAATGTCATGAAGGTCAATGTGGGTTGCGGCTACGTGAATCAGCCTTGTGTCAGCGTGCGCCTGTGCGAGCCTGGCACCGACAACTGCCAGACGATCAACAATATCCTTCTCGATACAGGGAGTTTCGGACTTCGCGTGTTTTCAAGCCTGGTGAGCGTGAGCCTGCCGCAAAGGATGATCAATGGCGGTAGCCTGGCCCAGTGTACCTCCTATGCGGATGGAACCTCTAACTGGGGACCTGTTAAAACCGCCGACGTGGTCTTGGGATCTCTGCGCGCCCCCGGTGTGGCCATTCAGCTGATCGATGCCGGCTTTCCGGGGCTCCCCACGGATTGCACCCGGCCCGATGTTAGCCCGGCCGCCGCCCACTACAATGGGATTCTCGGGGTGGGACTTTTTACCGAAGATTGCGGTTTTGGCTGTGTGACCAACGCCAACAACCGGATTTACTTTTCCTGCACCAGCACCACTTGCAACCCCACCGCAGTCCCTTTGGCCCAGCAGGTCTCAAATCCCGTCTCCTCGCTTCCCGTCCATAATAACGGCATCGTGATCCAAATGCCCTCCCTTCCCTCCACGGGCTCCACCTCCGCCTTTGGTTATCTGATCCTGGGCATCGGGACCGAGACCAACAATGCCCCTGAAAAGACGAATTTTTTTCAGGCGGACGGGAGCGGGCACTTTCAGACGGTCTTTAACGGAACCACCTATAATTCCGCTTTTATTGATAGCGGCTCCAACGGTTACTTTTTTCCAGCTCAAGCCAATCTCCCCCTTTGTGACGCCAAAAGTGCGGCCTCGGGATTTTATTGCCCTTCGCAGAGCCTCACCTTGAGCGCCGTTCAGGCGGGCATTTCGGGCTCTCCGCGGGTGCAGGTGGAGTTTGAAATCGCCAATGCCTTTGCCGCCATCACCGGAAACAATTTCATGTTCTCCAATCTTGGAGGCAACTTCCCTGGGACCTTTAACTGGGGGATGCCCTTTTATTTTGGGAAAACCGTTTTTCATGGCATTGAAGGTAAAGCTTCCCCTCTGGGGACAGGTCCCTATTGGGCCTGGTGATTTTCATGGACAGGCCCGGGTTAATTGGTTAAAACCCTTGGGAATTCTAGACATAATAACACAAGGAGTTAACTAATGGCTGTTGAGCAGACCTTCTCAATTATTAAACCCAATGCAATGAAAAAAAATGCCATCGGCGATATCGTTAGCATGTTTGAAGCTAATGGATTGAAAATCGCAGCTGCAAAAATCCAGGTTCTTTCCAAAGCTAAAGCTGAGGAGTTCTATGCAGAACACAAAGCCCGCCCCTTCTTTGGTGAGTTGGTCAGCTTTATGACATCCGGTCCTGTGATGCTGATGTGCTTGCAAGGGGAAAATGCGGTTCTGAAGAACCGTGAGATCATGGGCGCAACAGATCCTAAGAAAGCCAACCCTGGAACCGTTCGTGCAAAGTTCGGCGACAACGTCGGTGAAAACGCTGTTCACGGCTCTGACAGCGCAGAATCCGCCGCGCGTGAGCTGGCTTTGTTCTTTGAAAAACAAGAAATCTGTAACGTTTAATCCGCATCTGATGTCGTCACAGGTCTCTGTCACGATTGAAAAATTGGCCATCGGAGGAGCCGGCGTGGCTCGTCACGATGGCCTTGTTATTTTTGTGCCCGACGCCGCTCCCGGCGATGAACTCTTGGTGGAAATCACCCTGCAAAAGAAAAACTTCGCAGAGGCGCGGATTCTTAAAATTCTCAAACCAGGCCCGTCCCGCCGACCTCCCCCTTGCCCCATTGCTGATCGCTGCGGGGGTTGCAACTTACAACACCTCACTGAGGAGGAGCAACGCCATCAAAAGCAGCTCCTGGTCGAGGAGACCCTGGCTAAATTTCTTCCGGACATCCCACGGCCCTTTCTGCCCTTTCGGGCAAGCCCTTTGTCCTTAAGGTATCGCAACCGCATCCAACCGAAATACCAGCAGGGCCGATTCGGTTTCTTTGCCCGCCGGAGTCATGAAATCATCGAGGCCAAAGATTGCCCCATCACGGAAGAGGTCCTGACAAAAGAATTCGCCAGAATTAAGTCTGAGCTGGACGCCAGATTTCTCTCTCACAAGGAGACGCAACGTCTGGAGATTTACCTCGATCAAGACGAAAAGCCCCAGTGGCTCATCCTCGGGGAAGAAAAAGAGGGCGTGGGCTTCTCCCAGGTCAATCGCTTCCAAAATGAGGACCTGATCCAGACCGTGCTGCAATGGAGCCAGGGTTTTGAGTACGATCGGGTTTTTGACCTCTACGCCGGAAGTGGCAACTTCACCTTCCCTCTGGCGGAACAGTTTCGGACCCAACAAATAAACGCCGTTGAACTCGATGCCAAGCTCGTTAAAAAAGCCCGCGAAAAAATCCAAGGCACCGGAAGTCTCAACAAACGGGTGAATTACTACCTCTCTGATGTCGCCGCGTTTTTAAAACGGGTTCAGTTCCAGCCCAAGGACTTGGTTCTATTGGACCCGCCTCGCGCCGGTGCCGCAAAGTCAGTGATGACCGCCTTAGCACAGGGGTCGGTGAAGAAGATTATTTATATCAGCTGTCACCCAGTCTCTCTTGCCCGGGATCTGCAGTATTTTTTTGAGATGCAAAAGAGCCTGCCGGAGGCGCGTCAGCTCAAACTTACAAAAGTACAGTGTTTTGAAATGTTCCCCCAAACTGACCACGTCGAGACCATAGCAGAGCTAGCCGTTGACACTCTGTGAGGGAGTGAATAACTTGGATACATGCTCAGAATAATCCTGACTTTTTCGATGTTTATCATCACAGCCTGCGCGGCCTTCTCTTCCCGTGATTCTGAGAAGGCGGAACTCTTTCTGCGCATGGGGGCTTCTCAATTCGAAAACGGAAATTATCCTGCAGCCCTGTCGGATCTTTTACAGGCCGAAAAGCTGGATCCTTTAAATCCCGCCGTGCAAAACAACCTGGGACTTGTCTATTTTATGCGCCAGCGGCTGGACCTCGCGGAGAAACATTTGCGAAATGCGCTGGGCCTCAACAGCCACTTCAGTGATGCACGAAATAATCTTGCCCGGGTTTTGATTGAACAGGGCCGATTCAAAGAGGCAGAAAAAGAAACGCGCATCGTGATTGATGATTTAACCTATCCTTCAGTGGAGAAAGCTTATATAAATCTGGGTCTAGCGCAGTTTAATCAGAAAAATTACGGGGAATCAAAACAGAGCTTTCTCAATGCCATCAACGCAGTCCGGGATAATTGCATTGCCAACACCTATTATGGACGCTCATTTTTTGAGCTGCAGGACTATGCCAATGCCGCAACCGCCCTCGACACCGCCATTGGTTTTTGCCAGCGGGCTTTATTTGACGAACCCCACTACTATAGCGCATTAACTTACTATCGTCTTGGGAACAAAGAAAAATCGATAGCGCGGTTTTCTGAAATCGTGAAATTGTATCCGGAAGGAAAATACCGGGAAAAATCAAAGGCGATGCTGGAAATGTTAAGGAAGGCTGAATAATGAAACGCACCGGAGACATCTTAAAGAAAGCCCGTGAAAAAAGAGGCCTTTCTATTAATGAAATCGCACTTTCGTTAAAAATCAGCAGTAAAATTTTGAAAGCCATTGAAGATGGGGACACTTCCCAACTTCCGGCAAAAACCTTCCTTCGCGGCTTTGTGCAAAGTTATGCGGCTTACCTGCGCCTGGACGTGAATGAAGTTCTTAAGATCTTTCAAGAGGAAATGGGAACCACCAAGCCGAGTCCTTTGATCCAGATGCCTGTCCAGGATGAAACCCTGGAGTCTTTTGACAAGAAGTCCTCGGAGTCATCGGCCTCACGGGCCTCCTCTGCCCCCAGCGAAAAACCTTTTAACTCTCTGGCCACCAAGAACCACAACTCCCGCACCGTCATTTTCAGTTTGCTTGGAGTGATTCTGGTGGGATTGATCATTTTCACCAAAAAAATGATCGATAAATACCAAAAGGAAAGTCTTGTATCGGAAGTGGAAGTGACAGAGCCTTTAGCGACCACCTCCGCGGAGGCTCCGCCGGATGCGGCGAAGGCTCCTGTGCCGGGGTCTAGCCCTGATGGGGATGCTTTGGCCCTGGCCCCGTCCCCTTCTCCTTCCTCCTCTCTTGGTCCTTCGCTCGTTCCGTCCCTCGCGCCCTCGCCTTCAGCCACAGCCTCAGCGGGCCCAAAGGCCCTTATGGTTTCCCCGACACCGTCTTTGACACCAACCCCGACTCCTTTACGGACCCCGTCTCCCACGCCGGCCCCAAGCCATACACCGAAGCCCACTCACACTCCGAAGCCAAGTCCGACACCCTCGCTGACGCCAGCTCCTTCACCGTCTCCGAGTGTCGCGGCCAAGGCAAATCCCACACCAGCCTCAAGCCCGGGTGTTTCGCCCTCGCCCGCACGAAAACCTGTCGAAGTGATTGTGGAGGCTTTGGATAACGTCGAATTGGAATACAGCACACGGGATCTCAAGCCGGAAAAAATGGCGTTGGCTGCAGGACAAGTGCACACGTTCAAAAGCAAAACCGGACTGCGCCTGAATGTCAGCAATGGCGGGGCCGTGAATATCATCGTCAACGGCAAAGATCGGGGCATCCCGGGAAACCTCGGCAAACCGGTCAAACTGAACTTCTAGCGTGCGACGATTTCTGTGGGTCTGGACTCTCAGTTTATTTTTTAAAATCGGGCTTGCGGCCTTTTTGCCGCTCACGGCGGATGAGTCCTATTATTGGATGTGGTCTCACCACCTGCAGCTGAGTTACTTCGATCATCCGCCTTTTGTCGCCTGGCTGTTTTATCTTGGCCATTGGTTGGAGCCCTGGGGGCAACTCGTCCGATTGCCCACTGTTGTTTTGGGTCATCTCACTTTTTTGGTGTGGTATTACCTCCTTGCGCCAAAATTCCCTTGGGATAAATTTAAATACTGGTACGCGCTTGCCTTCCTCTCCCCCTTGGTGGGAATGGGGTCGATGGTTGGGACTCCCGATGTCCCGCTTTTGTTTTTCTGGTCTCTAGCTCTGTATTTTTTCATGAACTGCCTGCGCGCGCAAAAAAGCCGGGACTACTTCCTCTTCGGCGGCGCCCTCGGACTTGGTTTCTGCAGCAAATACCATATCGTGCTTTTCGTGCCCTTCATCCTTCTTTACCTGGGCGTGGAAAAACGCTGGCATGAAGTCTCTCTCAAAAAACTCTCCCTTACTGTTCTTGCCGGTGTGATTTTCTCCCTGCCCGTGCTTGTTTGGAATTTTCAGAACCAATTTGTGTCCTTCCGGTTCCAATTGGATCATGGCCTTGGCAAATCCAATTGGACCTGGGACTGGACCCTCGGATACCTGGTCGGAGAGAGTCTGCTGCTTTTTCCCCTGGTCCTTTATGCCGCCCTTCGCGCCCGCCCTTGCGGTGAGTGGAGGGTTCTTCCGTATCTTGCCTGGGGACCTCTGGGGTTTTTCTTCTTGTCGTCCTTTCGCGGAACAGTGGAACTGAATTGGCCCCATGTCGCCTTTCCCGCCGCCTTTGCCCTGGTTCTTTTTAGCGACCGGGCGCGAAAGACCGCCCTGTGGACCTCGGCATTTTGGTTGGCTCTTTATGGTTTTGCGTTTTATGCGGCCGCAGTCCTTCCAAAAAACAGTCCAATTGCAAAACCCTTTCGTGAACCGTTCCGTTTCCGGCCTCTTGCCAGCTTACAAAAAGAGTATCAGCCCCTTTATGCCGGGACTTATCAGATTGCTTCAACCATTTGGTATGAAACGAAAACTCCAATCTATAAACTTCGCGACATGAGCCGTTATGATTTCTATGATACCCTTCCCCAATCCTTGCCGCAGGAAGATAGTTTTTATTTAATTCAAGAAAACTGGAGTGAACTTCCTGACTGGGTTAAAAAAGCGGGTTACAACTCTCACGTGGTTAAAGAGATTGAGCCTCATTTTTGGGTCGTGAAGGTTTCAAAATGATGAAATTTGCCATCACCGTGACGTTTCTGATGATCTTCTACTTCGTCTATGGTTTCTATATTTCTCAGTATGAAATCAGCGTCATCCCCAAGCGGCTCAAGCCCGAAAGCGCCTCGGGCTATTACGATTACCGCGGCGTCATCAATGTTCATTCCAATATCAGCATCGGCTCCTCCCCTCCCTCCCAGATCGCCGCCGCGGCCAAGTCCGCGGGCTTGGACTTCATGGTCCTGACAGATTTAAATGCGTTTAATACCAGTATTCCCAACGACAGTTATTCCCAGAATGTTCTTTTCTTAAGTGGGGGCAAGTACAGTTACCTCGATTCGCGCCTGATTTTTTATTCCCCGAACAAATCTTTGATCGGGACCAATTTGGGAGAAGCACAAATTCGTCTGGCCGATATGCTCACGCAAAAAGAAGGGGGCAACCGGGATTCCTTGCTGGTCTTGGCTCATCCTTTTAAGCTGGGATTCAGCTGGACCGGGGATTTGCCCCACGGCCTGGATGGAATTGAAGTCTTAAATGTCAAAAGCCTTTCCGTCCAAGCCTGGCAGCACTCCAAAGCGTCTGTGATCTGGAGTTTTTTGGTTTATCCTTTTAATCCGGAGTTTTCCCTGGCTCGCCTTTTTATGGAACCCACGGATGAACTTGCTCTTTTTGACAAAACCACTTTGCAACAAAGAATTTACGCCTTTGCCGGAGCCGAAGCCTCCGCCCGTGCCATTCCATTGGCAAACTACCTGATCCGTTTCCCGAGTTATGAACGGAATTTCCAGATCGCCACCAATCATGTCCTTTTGGCTTCTGAGCTGACTGGGAACTTAAACAGTGACCGGCAGAAAATTTTCAGTGCTTTGAAAAAGGGCCAGTTCTACTTGGCCTTTGATGCCCTCGGTGACCCGGAGGGGTTTCTCACAGTCGTTGAAGAAAAAAGCGGACGGGCCCACATGATGGGATCCCAGGTGAAGTTTGCCAAGGGCATGACTTTGAATGTCCGCCTTCCCAGTGTTCCCCGAAGCTTTTTTGAAATCGTGGTTTATAAAAACGGCGAGCGTTTTAAGACGATCAATGAAGCGGAAGCCGCTTTGCCCATTCTGGAACCCGCGGTTTACAGGGTTCAAGTGAGGGTGGCCGTGTCGATGCCTTTGCCGGATGCCAACCGTTGGATCAGCTGGATTTACGCAAATCCTTTTTACATCACGCCTTAATCTGCAAGGTCGGCCTTGGGAATTTTCACCACCAGTTCAGGAACGGCCAGATTCTGGCATGCGAGCCTCTCATGGTCACCAAATCCGCGGTCGGTGGCGATCTCCAGCTCAACTTCATTTCGTGGAGGAAGCTGTTCCACGCCTTTTAAGATCCAGACCCGACAGGTTCCACAGGTCCCATTGCCTCCACAGCTATGTGAAATATCAAGATGTTCTCTCAGCGCCACTTCCAAAAGAGTTTCATCTTGACTCGCCTCGACAAGCACGTTTTCCGGCAGGAACTTTATTGAAATAGACATATCCATTATGTATCAATGATTTCATGAGATTCATAGCATTTGACTTAGAAACAACAGGTACAGTTCCCGGGGTGGATCAAATCGTCGAAATCGGCGCCGTGCGTTTTATAAATGGCGAACCCGAAGCGATCTTTGCAACTCTGATTGATCCCCAACGCCCTATTCCTCCGGGAGCTTCCAATGTGAATGGAATCTTTGATGAAATGGTGAAAGGAAAACCCATTATCGAAGCGGTTCTTCCTTCTTTTGCGGAATTTTGCGGGGATGATCTGATGGTGGCCCACAATGCCCCCTTTGATGCTCAATTCCTCATTGCAGATATCAAAAAGTATGAGACCTCCGCTCCCAAAGGGGTTGTGATTGATACGCTCCCCATTGCGCGAAAAGTATTTCCAGGCTTGCCCAATTATAAACTGGGCACTTTGGTCCAGTATCTGAAAATTGAAAGCAAGGATTTTCACCGTGCGGAGGCCGATGCTTCCTACTGCGGTCAACTCTTCCATCATATGGTGAAACGCATCTCTGTTGCTGGCCAGGCTCCGCAAGTGGCCAACCTTGTGGCTTTGACCGGCAAGGCCGAACTGCGTTTCCCTCAAATTATCCGCCAGCCTAAACAAATGGACCTTTTCGGCGGTTTGCTTTAGCTCACCACACAAAAACAACCGAAGTCAGTAAGGCTTACTCCCTCGCCTTGTGGGCCACGGGCCAACGGCGACCCCGGCCAAAAGAGTGCTCTGACACTTTGAGGATCGGAGGAGCCTGCCAGCGTTTAAACTCCGTCCGCATGATCACCGGCAACAACCAATGGTCCGTCGGGGTCTTGGCCGCCTGAGAGCGCTCCACCAGCTTCACGACGGAGGCATCTAGAAGATCATAAGGTGGAAGAGTGTCCTGGTCTTTCTGATTCGGCCGTAATTCCGCACTGGGAGCTCTTTCCAGAATCTGGAGGGGGATCAGCTCCCCTTGCTGGTTATAGAGATCCGCCAAAGCATAAACTTGTTTCTTGGTCAGATCCCCCAAGGGGGCCAGGCCCCCGCACATATCCCCATAGAGAGTGGCATAGCCCGCGGCATACTCACTCTTGTTGCTGGTCGATAGCAGCAATGAACCTTCTTTATTGGAATAAGCCATGAGCATCAATCCCCGCAGGCGGGCTTGGATGTTTTCCTGAGTCACCCCGAAGGAGCTTAAATCCAGGCTTGCCTGAAGACTTTTTAAAACCGTTTCATAGGCTTCACTGATGGGCAGGGTATAAAACTGGATCCCCAAGTTGTGTGCTAAAGAGCGGGCAAGAGCGAGACTCTCCGGCGCATTAAACGGGCCCGGCAAGGCGATCCCCGCCACACGCCCCGGCCCTAGAGCTTCGACAGCCAAACAGGCGACGACTGCGGAGTCGATCCCTCCGCTCAATCCCAAGTGAATCTTTTGCAGCCCTGTCTTCTTGCAGAAGTCCTGAATGCCAAGGACCAAGGCCCGTCTTAAAGCCTCAGGGCCCTGGATCACACCCGCTTGGGACCAGGCATGAAGAGTGTCCAAATTAAGGACATTGAGATCCTCTTCGAATTGCTGGCACCGCAGAAGGACTTTCCCCTTTGGATTCATCACAAAGCTGCCGCCGTCATAAATCACTTCGTCTTGGCCGCCAACGAGGTTGGCGTACAAGAGCGGGGCTTTAAATAAGCGGGCCGTTTTTTGGGTGACGTATTCTCGCTTTTTTAATTTGCCCGGGAAAAAGGGCGAAGCACTGATATTAATCACCAGATCCACTTTTTTACGGGAAACCTCGAGCAAGGGATTATGAAAATAAGGGCTATGCCCCTTTGCATCGGGCCAGGCCCAAATGTCCTCACAAATGGTCACAAAGAACCGTTTCCCCTTGAAGCTCAAATAGTTCCCGCGGACATCGCCTGGTTGGATAAAACGAGCCTCATCGAAAACATCCCCTGTCGGGAGAAGTTGTTTATGAAAGAAACGGATCTTTTTGCCTTTGCATAAAAAAGCGGCGGAATTAAAATAGGGACGGCCGCGAGGAGCGGGGTTTCGGGTAAACGCCCCCAGAAGAACGCCCATTCCTTGGGGAAGGCGTTGATGGATCTTTTGCAGCACTTTTTCCTGCTTTAGAACCACTTTGGTCCGCTCAAGAAGATCATAGGGATGATAACCAAAGAGCGCACATTCAGGAAATATCACCAACTCACATTCTTTTTCCCGGGCGCGTTTGACGAACTCCAGGATCTTTTCCGCGTTGGCTTCGAAATCGCCCAGAGTCGAATTAATTTGAGCAATTGCTATTCTCATAGTTTTCAGGCCTGCTTTTTTCTCTAATCATCATACGCCCTGTAAAACCATCTTTGTAGCCGTGCCAGTAACAAATTTCAGTTTCGGGGTATTTCCAACAAAAATAGCCGTCTCCGCTGTCAAAGTCAGCAAGCCAAAGGCCTTTTGGCTCACCGCCGAGCTTTTCTATTTTGATTTGCCAACGGGTGACAATTTCATTCAGCCGGGCTTCCAGCTCAAAAACCGCGCGGCTTTTATTATCTCGGTGGGCCTCTATGAATTTGATGATTTTTTTTACTTCGTCTTGGGCTTCTTCCGTCAGGCGATAAACCAAAGGAAGCAATCGCGATACTTCTTGCTGCGTAAACACCTTTTTGCGATTGATCTCAATCACATTCTCCACTCTGCTCCCCCCGGCACACCTTTTGGAAGACACTGGTATGAGACAATTAAAAAACTCATGCAAGGAATATAGAAAATTACAGCGAAGTTAAGATTGTGTTTGAAGAAATTTCCGAAGCACCGGAAAACAATTATCCCTGCACTGTGTTGATTATTTCTCCTGACTTTTTGCAATTTTAAGAGCCTGGCCACCCAGCACTGCCAGAAGGGCAATCACAATCGCCGCAATCAACAGAAATCTGAAGAAATTTCCAAACGTCATTGGGGAATCTTCCTCAACAACTTCGGGTTTTGGCTCTGGCTTTTTCACAGGAATTTTTTTTGGTGGGGGACCCAACTGCTCCCCGGAGGCCACGACGCGGTTGGAGTTTTCTTTGCGGGCTTGTTTCTTTTTTTCTTCCTCCGTCAAACCCGCGATGCCCACCGCAGTGATCTTAGCGGGACGGCCTCCGGTCTCGGAGGAATAAGAATCCTTGCGGTTATAAAAACTGCTGGCTTCCAGTTGCACGGGAATTTCAGTCACTTTCTCCTGCGGGGCTCCAGCCTCGGTGGCCGTTTTCCTATTAAAAGAACTGATCAGCAAATTGGATCCACGCCCCGAGGAGCCGGGCCCGACAACCGGACTTCCCCCACCCGCACCGCCCTCTGAGCCCGCGTCCGCGGCTTTTTTCTCCGCTGGATTTTGCGCCGCACTTTGAGAGTTAGCCCGCGCAGGTCGCCCCTTGGCTAAAGTGGCGCTTTCAAACTTGGCATTACATCCTTCGCTGGCCAACAACTCCTCGGTGGTTTCATTCCCAAGGCTTGGAAGTTCGCCAGTTTCCAAAAGACAGGCGATGTAGTCACCCATGTAACTTTTTAAAAAGTCCCTAAAAGGAGTAAAAATTTGCGTAGCCAGGGCAATCACCAGTGCAACACTGACGACGAGGACCAGCAAATATTCCACCAACGCCTGACCATCTTGGTTTGAGAAACTGGACCGTTCTTTTGATTTCTGCACTAGGTCTACTACGGGCATTCAGGTAATAATATATCATATGAAAACACCACTGGTTTATGGAAGCTTGTTAAGACTGGCCCTTATCGCGGCCACTGTCTCAATACAGAACACAGCATTTGCCTCCGACACCGTCCAAAGCCCAGGGCAAAAGCCCGTCCCCTCCTTGCTATCCGTTGCCGAGGCGGACTTTAAGCGCGGCGCTTATGACAAGGTCACGGAAGCGCTTTGGAAAAATATTGATACTCTTGACCGCAAGGCCCTGATCCTTTTAGCGCTGGCGCATGAGAAAAAAAATGATCCCACCAACATGCTCAAGGTGGCCAATATCCTGACCTCTAAGAACGAGAAGGACTTTGAGGCTTATTACCTAATCGGCGGCGCCCAGTTGATGAAAAAGAAAAGTCCCGAGGCCCTGGAGGCCTTAAAAACCTGCCTGGACATCAACCCTAAATATTTGCCGGCCTATACTAAACTCAGTGAAATGTACGAGGAAAAAAAGAATTACTACGAGCTCAGAATCCTTTATCAGGACATGCTGGAGAATATTGGCCGCAAAGCTGAATTCCTTTCAAAACTGTGTGAAATCAACGCCAATGATCACCAGGAGGATCAAGCTCTGAGCTCCTGTAAAGAAGCCATCCAAAAAGCGCCCCGGGTGGCCGAGAACTTCGTTTATCTTGGTTTGGTGCAGAAGCAGGCTGGCGATATCGATATCGCCAAAAAATCCCTGAAGTCCGCCGCCGACACTCATACAAAATCGGAGTTCGCCCAATACACCTACGCAAGCTTACTGGAGGAACAAAAAAATTATCTGGAATCCAGTCAGTACTATCTTCGCGCGACGAAGGCCGATTCGAAGTCGGCGCGCTCGTGGTTGGGGTACGCCAAATCCTCATTTGAAATCCGTAAATATGAAGCCGCCCTGGAGGCTTTTAAAAAGGCCTGTAAATTAGACCAAAAAAATGCCGTCGCGTTTCGAAGAGCCGCGACGGCCTTAAAAAATACAAAAGATACGGGATGGACCGACCGCTTTTCCAGCGCTGCGGACGCCTGCTCGGGCTACTAACCAGAGGGTTTTATTCCACCACAATTTCACCGATCAAGTCATACTCCATGCTATCGGTGACAAGGACCTTGACCATATCGCCCACGTTGGCCTGCCCGTCATTGATAAGAACAACGCCATCAATGTCAGGAGCTTGCTGTGACGTGCGCCCTTGCAAGAGAAGGTCCGTTTCTTCACTGAATCCTTCCACCAAAACCTCGACGGTTTTTCCGATAAAGGCGCGGTGCTTTTCCCGGGAGATATTTTGTTGGACTTCCATCACCGCCTCAAAACGGCGTTGTTTGGTTTCCTCGTCGATTTGGTCTTCCATTTTGCCGCCGGGGGTGTTTTCTTCAGGGGAATACTTAAAGCACCCAACGCGATCAAACTGCTGTTCCGCAATAAAGCTTAAAAGCTCTTCAAACTGCTCTTCCGTTTCGCCAGGGAAGCCCACGATAAATTGGGTGCGGATCACGGCCTCAGGAATCTCAGTGCGGATGATTTTAAGAGCGTCCTCGATTTCCTTGCGAGTCATCTTGCGGTTCATTTTTTTGAGCACTTCATCGTTGACGTGCTGTAAGGGCATATCGAAATATTTAACCAGCTTTTTGTTGTTCTTGATCAGTTGGATCATTTCCTCTGTGATGCCGTCCGGATAGAGGTAAAGTAAGCGGACCCACTCAATTCCCTCCACCTCCGTGAGAGCCTTTAAAAGCTCCACAGGGCTTTCTTTGGCTTCGGGGTTTTTACGGCGAAGATCCCAGCCATAATCCGTGAAGTCGTGGCTGATAATGATCAATTCCTTCACCCCGCCGGCGGCCAGGAGCTTGGCCTCATTCACGATATTGGGAATCGTGCGTGACTGCAAATTCCCGCGAATCAGGGGAATGGCACAGAAAGCACAGCGCTTCATGCAGCCTTCGGAAATTTTAAGATACGCGCGATGACCGGGTTGGGAGTTCACACGCGGGGTTGCCTCTTCCTGCAGGTAGGTGGGAAGGTTGAAGAAGGTTTTTTTACTGCTTCCTTCATCCGCGTTTTTCAGGATTTTTGCAATGTTTTGAAACTCGCCGGAGCCCACAAAGAGATCCGCTTCCGGCAACCCTTCGACCAGTTCGTCTTTATAGCGCTGAGTGAGGCACCCTGCGACGACGACTTTTCTGAGTTGACCGACGTTTTTTAACTCCGTCATCTCCAGAATTTTCTGGATGGATTCTTTTTTGGAGTCCTCGATAAAGCCGCAGGTGTTCACAATCACGGTGTCCGCGTCGCCATGATCGCCGACCACCTCGTAGCCTTCTTTTAGAAGGGTTCCGGCCATGATCTCACTGTCCACAAGGTTTTTTGGACAGCCAAGGCTGATAAAGTGAACTTTTTTAGTCGCGTTAGAGGGGTCTGTGCTTTTCATAGATTGGTCACCTGAGCATCTTTCGGAATTTTGACCTTAAAAAGGTCCTTACTTTCTTTGGCAATAAATTCGGTTTTTTTCATCGAGATGACTGTCATGTTCTCGACGTCATCTTTGTAGGAGATCTTGAGGATCTGCTTGGATTTTAGATCCACCTCCAAGGTCAAACCCTTGACACGAAGATCGGGGGACAGAGGCTGCAACTCGATGCTGAGGGTGTTTTCGCTCTTGGAGCTATTAAGAATTTTAAAGTTTTTATCGATGGGTTCTTTTCCAATGAGTGTGGAAATTAAAATTTGCGACTTGGTGTTTTTACCCAGCTTTGCTTTTCCCACCTGCGCCGGCCCGCCCAGGTCTTTGGGGGGATACTGGATACTCCAAATCGTTTCTCCATCAAAGAGCAAAAGACTTTGCTCAGGAGTTTCAGTTTCCCAACGGAATTTCCCTTGGGCTAAATAAATCCGGCCTTCATAAACTGTGGTCTTCCCCAGAAGCTCCGAGCTTACTTTTTTATCCGTTTCAATCTGCACAAGTTTGCTGTTGCGATATTTCTTGCTGACTTCTTTAAGAACACTCATCGCCGAGGGGGATTTTTTTTCTTTCCCTTTGGCCGGGGCTACGACAGGAAGAATCAACCCGAAAGTCACGAAAATCAAAAGTGAAATGGCGAATTTAGACATCTCAGTCTTATATCAAATCCATGGACGCTCCGCAAGGCAGTCCCCTGTGAGCCAAAGACCACACTGCAAAATCTCTAGGTTTGCCAAGGATTTTCCAGGCCGCCAAGGCCGTGGCACCGGTGGTCACTACGTCGTCGACAAAGATGACCTTCTTCGAGGCGCTTTGCCTCAGAAAGTCCGCTTTTGTAAAACCTTCACCCCATTCCAGCGTCAGTGCCAGCCTCTGGGCCCGGTTTTTCCGCTTTTGCGAGCTGATGGCCGACTTTTTCAAACAAGAATATATTTTAGCGCCGCTCAGGGCGGCAAGGCCCTGGGTAAAAAAGGCGGCGTGATCCCGTTCCGATGAGGCTGAGGGGCTCGGGATCAGCAGATGCGCGGGAACAGGGGCCTCGGCATAACTTTGCAAGTGTCGCCGCCAGAATTCCTCGGCGTAATTCTCCCACAGTTTGGACCCGCCCGGGCCTTTCAGGGCGTGGAGGAGGCGGGAGAGAACTTCTTGTTGCCCCGGCACCCAATAAAACAAGGAATACACTTCTAGGGACTTCTGAAGGCGATGTTTAAAAAGGTTCTGGGTCTCGCTCTGCCAGGACCAGAGATCTTCTGAGCAGACCCCGCACAAGCCGTCCGCCTGGCGCTCCAGGGATCCGCAGTACAAACAGGCCCGCAGGCCAAACCACCACCATTTTTCCGGAATAAGCATGCGCAAAAAGAAATGCAAAACAGACGCCTAGGCGTTGTGATAAGGGAGCTTTTTAATAATCGTGAAGGCCCGGTAGATCTGCTCCAAGGCCACGGTCTGGGCCAAAAGATGATTCATCACCAAGGGGGACAGGGACACCGTCAACTGGGCCCGGGCCCGGACTTCCTCCGTCACGCCGTAAGCGCCGCCGATAATAAAGACGGCCCGCTTTTTAGAGCTGGAGAGGATGCTTTCAATTTTTTTTGAAAACTCTATGGAGCTAAAGGATTTTCCCCGTTCGTCAAAAAGCACAACAAAGTCGTCGGTACTTAAGGAGGCAAGGATCAGTTCCGATTCTTCTTTCCGTTTCAGAAGCATTTCATCACGCGGTGATTTTTTTGGCTTCAACGTCTGAATCTCAAAAGAGGTGAAATGAGAGATCTTTTGGACGTACAACCTTGCCGCTTCTTCGGCCCAGGCCTCTTTCGCTGTGGCAAGGTTGTAGAGAACGAATTTCATCTTATTTTAGGTAGGGATCCTTCAGGTTCAACTCTTTGCTGTCTTTCCACAGCTTTTCCAAAGAGTATTCCTGTCGGACAAAATCATAAAAGACATGCACGATCAAAGAGCCATAATCGACCAGGACCCAGCGTCCTTCATCGGCCCCTTCCACGCTTTGTGGAAGAACATTGTACTCTTCTTTGACCGCCTGAACCACGTTCTCTGCCATGGAAACGGCATGGCGGGTGCTGGTTCCGGACGCGATCAAGGCAAATTCCGTCGGAGCTGCAATACCCCTTAGGTCAAAGCCCCGCACTTGGATCGCCTTTTTGGAGAACAAAACATTGGCACAAAATTCCGTGAACTTTGCAAAATCGCCGACCTTATCCCCCAGGGGGCGATAAAGTTTGTGCTCGCGAATATAAGATTCAACCGACAGGGGAAGCAGCTTTTCTACGGGTCGTCCGGTACGGAGAAGCTTTCTGACTTCACTTGAAGAGATCTCCATATCTTGGAGACGGATGAATTGGACGTTGCGACCTGTTTTTAATTCGATAAAATTAAAATCATATTCCGCCACGAGCGCTTTTAAATACTCAGGAAGTTCTTCCACGCTCTCGGGAATGTCCCAACCAGGGCGGGTGGTAACGATCAGGTTCGCCTCTGTTAAGAGCTTCTGATAGTCCTTCCATTCACTGAATTCTTCAAATTGGTCAGCACCAATAATCAGGAAAAGGTCCTCGGGGTCCGCCATTTGGCGCAGGTTCATGACCGTGTCGATGGTATAGCTCAAGCCTCCGCGGCGGATTTCCTGGTCGTCAACGAAAAACTGTTTTCCATAGGTGCCCAGAGCCAACTTGACCAGTTCCAGTCTTTGCTCCGCGCTCGGCCCCTCAAGCTCCATTTTGAGAGGATTCTGAGCGGCGGGAACCACATGAACCTTATCGAGACCGGCCTTTTTTTGAACCGTCAGAAGGCTGTTGATGTGGCCCATATGGGGCGGATTAAAACTTCCTCCGAATATTCCAATTCTCATACTTCATCCTCTTGGAAGACCTTACGAGTTAACTCGTTAATAAGCTCTTTGATATTTTTTCCCGTCACAGCGGAGATCACCAGGGGCTCCACCCCGGTTCTCTTTTTAAATGTGGATTTTAATTTTTCCAACTGATCTACGCTAAGAGTGTCGATTTTGTTTAAAACCACAATCTGTGGGCGCCCAGATAAAGAAAAGAACCCCTCTTTTTCCGCATTATCTTCATCGTACTTCTTAAGTTCGTAATTTATATCCTCATAGTCTTGAATCGGCTCTCGTCCTGACATCCCGGAGGCATCAATCAAGTGGATAAAAAACCGCGTGCGCTCAATATGTTTTAAGAACTGAATTCCGAGGCCGACGCCTTGATGCGCCCCTTTGACCAATCCAGGAATATCTGCCACGACAAAGGACTTAAAATCTGCGGCTTTAACCACCCCCAGATGGGGCGTTAACGTGGTAAATGGGTAGTCTGCGATTTTAGGTTTTGCCGCAGAAATGCGGGAAATCAATGTGGATTTCCCGGCATTGGGAAAGCCGATGATCCCGACATCGGCAATCAGCTTGAGTTCAAGCTTGATGTCCATCGTCTCACCAGGCTCTCCTGGCTGAGCATATTCTGGAGCTTGATTGATGCTGGTTTTAAAGAAGTGGTTGCCCTTTCCCCCACGACCGCCCTTAAGGAGAACATGCTCCTCAATGCCCGTCATATCGACGATCACTTCCCCGTCAAGATTGCGCACCAGCGTTCCCTCAGGAACGGTGATGATCATGTCCTCTCCGTTCATCCCGGAGCACTTGGCGGAAGCCCCCGGCTGTCCGTTTTGAGCCGGGTATTTTTTGTTGTGTCTAATATCGATGAGCGAGTTTAAGTGGCGAGAAGCGCGAAGAATCACATCGCCCCCCTTGCCGCCATCGCCCCCATCCGGGCCTCCGCGAGGAGTCATGGCCTCTCGGCGAAAGCTCACCGCGCCAGGACCACCATGGCCGGAAGAAACAGTAATTTTCACTTCATCAATAAACTTCATAGGATCTACCGCGCCCCATGTGAAGGGCTTTAAATGCAAAAAGGGACCGACTTGCGGCCCCTTTCTAAGTACTGAAAACAGCTTTGTTTGTACAAACCTAAGTAATGACTTGTATCAATTACGCAGTCTTAGGATATACACTCACTTTGAAACGCTCTTTAGAGAATCGTTCAAATTTAACAAGCCCCTCAATAACTGAATAAATCGTGTAGTCGCGTCCCATTTTCACGTTATTGCCGAGGTGGAATTTAGTTCCACGCTGACGAACAATAATAGTTCCAGGAGCTACCTGCTCACCGCCAAATCTTTTAACACCCAGTCGCTTACTCTGTGAATCGCGACCGTTCTTTGTACTACCGCCGGCCTTCTTACTTGCCATGACTCCAACTCCGTTTTAATCAAATTTAAAAAATTATGCCTTTTTGCTAGTCTTCTTAGCTACTTTTTTCTTCGCGCCAGCTTTTTTAGCTGTCTTCTTAGTAGCTTTCTTTGCAGTGGCTTTTTTAGCAACTTTTTTCTTCGTTACTTTTTTTGCTTCTGTTTTCAGGGTCTCGGCAGCGGCTTTACCACCACCAACAGCGGCTTCGGCACGAGCCTTACGGGCGGCTTGTTTATCCGCGATTTTTTGAACTCGAGCGGCAGCAACATCCACCACATTCGGAGTCGTTTCCGCTTGCACCACTTTTCCACCGGGAGCTGTGATCGCTTTCACGAAAATTTCAGTGAAATCTTGTTTGTGGGTGTTGAAACGACGGTAGCCGTGACGACGCTTCTTTTTAAAAACGATCACTTTGCGTGAGCGTGCTTGCTTTGTAACAACAACTGTTACGGACGCATCTTTAACAAGTGGCTGGCCAATGTGCGCAGCGTCCCCGCCAATCATAAGAACGTCATTGATGACAATTTCTTTACCAAGATCCTGTTCAAGCTTTTCTACTTGAAGAACATCACCCGCTTGAACTTTATATTGTTTTCCGCCGGTACGAATAATTGCGTACATGAATAACCTCCAGCTACCCGAAATAAGCCTTGCTTAAATGCCACCTTGCACTAGTCTTTGTCAACTGATTAGAACTTATTTTTTAGGCAGCTCTCGGAAGAGGAAGAGATTATCTTAGGAGCCCTGCGAAAGCAACTCAATTTCCCAAGCCCAGAGAGCTTTGGTGAGCCTGAATTAAATTAATAATATTAGCGACTTAGGCTTATTTTTTGAGCAGGCCTGCCAGTTTTAAGATTCTCTGGCTCCTGGCGATCTTCATCGCGGCTCCTGCAGGACCCGCTGCGGTCGTGGCCACATCAGCGATGGATTCGCACAGCATCGCCGCCATCTCACGGGTGTTATAGCACTCCAGCCTCACTCCCAGTTTCACAAGGTTTGCTTTGGCTTGAGCCAGATAGCTTGGGGCCTTTTCTCCGGACTCCTCGCTCTTCACCTTGTTGAGCCAGGTCACGTACTCCTGCTCCTCCACCGTGTAGGTCGACTTCGGATCGTCTAACCGGGTTCGCACTTGGTTCATCGCCTTCAAACGCTGGCGGCTTTGGGAAAGAAACATAAGCCGCTGTAACCTCTCACAGTCCAACCCCTGCAGCACTTCGTCTTTGGGGATATTAATCTGCAACATCTTTGGAACGCTGGCATTGTAATCTGAGTAGAAGGACTGCTTTATAGCCAGGTCCTTATCACAATTGGCCATTCTCTCTTGGGCCCGCGCCATCTCCATTCCGTAGACCAGGCCCTCCCCCATGGAGCGAAGTGTTTCCATGGCGTATCTCCATCCTCCCTGGGCGCAACCCAGCCTGAAATCAATTTGAAACTCTACGGCCCGGCGGATGAAATTTTTAGATGTACACTGAAGCCCTTTTTCCTCGGGGTCTTCGCCGTGGACTTTTAATTGCGCGTACAGATCCTGGCATTCCTTCGACGCTTTGGTGTCTTCGCAGGACCTTTGCACAAATTCTTTCAGGGGTTGAAAGGCAAATAAATCCGCACGCTGCGAGCACTCCTCAGCGGCTGACGCAGAAAGTGCCCCTAATAATAAGATCATGGTATAAACAAAGAGTTTCATGCCCTCTGTTTCGGCAAGAACCCAAATTAACTGAAGCACCCGGACTATGGGCTAAACAAAGAAAATCTCGTACTGCTCAACGTGGTAATTGGGCTCAATTTTGAAGGCAACGGAGCGGCCCAGTTTCTTTTCGATATGTTCCAGGCTCTCCCCTTCCATTTCGTAGATCCAATCCACGACTTCGGAGTGACAATGGACAACAATATTTGTTTTTTTGTTTTCCAGGAGACCCGCATCTCTTTCAAGCTCGCGAAAGATCTCATTGGCGATCGTTGATTTGCGCTTGATATAGCCTTTCCCCTCGCAATAGGAACAGGGCTCACACAAAGTTTTAATAAGGCTCGGGCGGATCCGTTTACGGGTCATTTCAACCAGTCCCAACTGGGACATGGAGACAATGTTTGTGCGGGCGCGGTCTTTTTGCAGCTCCTCCGCTAAAGTGTCCAGGACCTTTTCCCGGTGGGACTCCTTTTCCATGTCGATAAAGTCAATGATGATGATCCCGCCGCAATTGCGGATCCGCAGCTGATGGGCAATCTCCCGCAGGGCCTCCAGATTGGTTTTTAAAATCGTGTCCTCCAGGTCCTTCTTCCCGACAAACTTTCCGGTATTGACGTCGATAACCACCAGGGCCTCGGCCTCATCAATCACAATGTAGCCGCCGGACTTAAGCCAGATCTTTCGTTCCATGGAACGGGAGATTTCAATGTCGATATCATACAAGTCAAACAGCGGTTTTTTCTCTTCGTAAAAAACCACGTTTTGTTTGTACTTCGGCATCAATTGGCCGACAAATTTTACGACTTTCTTGTGAATTTCCTCATCATCCACCCAAACGCAGGAGACATTTTCACTCATCAAATCCCGAAGGGCTCTTAGCTCCACCTCCGGCTCCTGGTGAATCATCCCCGGGGTTTTCTTCTTCTCGTAGTTTTTAAAAACTTCCTTGCTCAGGCGGTCCAAATATTCGATGTCCGCGCGGAGGCTTTCTTCGCTGGCTCCCTCGCCGGCGGTTCTGACGATCACGCCCCCCTGAGGGTTGACCTTTTGGACGATATTGCGCAGGCGCTCCCTTTCGGCTTCGTTCTCAATTCGGCGTGAGACCCCGAGATGGCGCACAGTGGGCAAATAAACCACAAAGCGCCCCGGCAAGGAGATATGGGTCGTAAGCCGGGCCCCTTTGGTGCCCAAAGGATCCTTTGCAACCTGAACCAAAATAGATTGGCCCTCTTTGATCAGGTCTTGAATCGGGGTTTTGTTCTGGCTGGGGGAAGGAAGACTCTCTGAATCCCCGTCAGAGTTGGAGCCCAGGATGTCGTCCTGTTCCAAATCCGCAAAGGGATAGGCGCTGGAATCAGCGTCCTCGCGGATGTCCCCGACGTACAGGAAGGCGGCTTTATCCAGACCGATGTCCACAAAGGCGGCCTGCATTCCCGGCAGAACGCGGATCACATGGCCGCGGTGAATGGAACCCACCAAAGTCGGAGATGTTTTTCTTTCGATCTTCAAATCCGTTAGGATGCCGCTTTCAACGTAAGCAACGCGGGTTTCATGTGGTTTCACATTGATGAGAATTTCTGCCGACATATTTGAACCTCTGTCTCTGTCCTTAGTCCAGATCCCCGCAAAAATGCAATGAGTATTTAAATTTTAAGAATTTTTCGCCGAAAAGATAAGTGAAAACTGTGTGAAAGGGACTTCATGGCTACAATTGATGAACTATTCCGTTTGATGGTCGACCAAGGTGCGTCCGATCTTCATATCACAAGTGGAGCTCCGCCCTATTTGCGCCTACATGGGAATATGATTGCTTTGAATTACCGCGAGCTTTCAAGCCAGGATGTTCAGGGTCTTATTTTTGAAATTCTCAGTGAAAAACAAAAAAAATCCTTCGTGGAAAAATGGGAACTCGACTGTGCTTACACCCTTCAGGGGGTGGGACGCTTCCGCTGCAACATCTTCATGCAACGAAAGGGTCTGGGCGCGGTTTTCCGTATCATTCCGGAAAAAATCAAAACCCCGCAGGAACTCAACCTTCCTCCGGCGGTGATGGATGTCATTGATTGTGAAAAGGGCCTCATTCTGGTCACCGGCCCCACGGGTTCCGGTAAATCCACCACCCTGGCCTCCTTGATTCATCATATTAACACCACCCGCGAAGCGCATATTATCACTGTGGAAGACCCCATTGAGTTCGTACACCCGAATATCAAATCCTTGATCAACCAGCGGGAGGTCGGCAGTCACACAAAATCCTTCGCCAACGCCCTGAAGGCCGCCCTGCGTGAGGACCCCGATATTTTGCTTGTGGGTGAGTTGCGGGACCTTGAAACCATCGCCTTAGCCCTCACGGCGGCGGAAACCGGCCACATTGTTTTTGGCACCCTTCACACCAATAGCGCCGCCAAAACCGTGGACCGTATTATTGACGTGTTTCCCTCCACTCAACAGCAGCAGATCAGAACCATGCTGGCAGAGAGTTTACGGGGCGTCGTGGCTCAAACCCTGTTTACCCGCGCCGATGGGCAGGGCCGCATCGCCGCCTACGAAATCATGAGAAACACCAAGGCGATCGCGAACTTGATCCGTGAAAATAAAATTCACCAGATTCCCTCCGCCATGCAGACAGGCTCTTTGAACGGGATGATTTTATTTGAAAAATACATTGAAGACCTCGTTCGCAAAGGCAAAGTGTCCGCTCACGACGCGAAAACCTTTCTCGGGAAGGAAGCTGAAACCACCGTCGCAAGCCCCAATGGGGGCGGCACCAAGGTCGGTTAGATTTTTGACTTTCAATGAAAGCCTCGATAACCTCCCAATAAGCGCCTTGGGAGGTTTTTTTGTCCAGTCTCGCCAAATACATTGATCACACGCTTTTAAAGCCTGACGCCACTGAGACCCAGATCCGCAAGCTTTGCCAGGAGGCGGTGGAACATGGCTTTTTCAGTGTGTGCGTGAACTCAAGCTTTGTCCCCCTATGCCGGGAACTTTTACAAGGAAGCGGGGTTAAGGTCTGCGCGGTTGTGGGCTTTCCCTTAGGCGCCATGAGCACTCCCGCGAAAGTCTGCGAGACAAAATGGGCCGTGGACAACGGCGCTGATGAAATTGATATGGTTCTCCACATCGGGGCCCTTAAGGTAAACCAGCCCTCTTATGTCAAAGAAGACATTCAAAAAGTGGTGGAGGCCGCTCAGGGGCGCACGGTGAAAGTCATTCTTGAAACCGCCCTGCTCTCGCAAGAAGAAAAGATCCGGGCCTGCGAACTGGCACAAGCGGCCCGCGCCCACTTTGTTAAAACCTGCACCGGATTTGGAGGTGGGGGGGCCACCCTTGAGGATGTGCGCTTAATGAAAGCCGCCGTTGGGAGTCATTTGCAGGTGAAAGCCAGTGGGGGCGTGCGCGACACCGCCACCGCCAAAGCGATGATCGAAGCCGGAGCGACCCGCATCGGCACCAGTTCCGGAATCCAAATTTTGCAAAACCAGGCGGCCACTGAAGCCTACTAAGCACAAGGAACTCGACTCATGGCTTTTCTCCCAGCTGAAATTATCAAGTCCAAACGCGACGGCAAAACCCTCAGCTTTGAGGAAATCGAGGAGTTCATTCTCGGCTATGCCCAAGGACGCATTCCTGATTACCAGATGTCAGCCTTATTAATGGCGATTTTTTTCCGCGGGATGACCACGGAGGAGACTCTTTCTCTGACCACGGCGATGCTTCACTCCGGAGAGGTGGTGGACCTTTCCTCCATTCCTGATTTTAAGGTGGATAAACACTCCACCGGCGGTGTCGGGGATAAAACCAGTTTGATTTTAGGGCCCATTGTTGCCGCGGCCGGGGTTCCGGTTCCCATGATCTCGGGACGGGGCCTGGGGCACACCGGAGGTACACTGGATAAACTTGAAAGCATCCCGGGATTTAACACCCAGCTCGACCTGGCCACCTTTAAAGACCTTGTCGCTCATCACGGCATCTGTTTTATCGGGCAAACGAAAGAGATCTGCCCTGCCGACAAAAAAATCTACGCCCTTCGTGACGTGACGGCCACCGTGGAAAGCCTGCCTTTGATCTGCGCCAGCATCATGTCCAAAAAAATCGCTGAAGGCATTGACGGCCTTGTTTTGGATGTCAAATACGGCTCCGGCGCCTTTATGAAGACTGCGGAACGTGCCGAAGAACTTGCCTTGAACCTCATGAGCATCGGCAAGGGTTACGGCAAGAAGGTCGTCAGCCTCATCACCAACATGGACCAACCGCTTGGACGATTTGCAGGAAATTCTCTGGAGGTTAAAGAGTGCCTCGAGATCCTGCAGGGAAAAACTTTTAAATCCCTCTCCGGTATTGATCTCTATGCGGAGACGCGGGAACTGAGCCTGTGGTTGTCAGCCCACATGCTTCATCTGGCCGGCAAAGCCAAGACAGCGCAAGAAGGGTACGATAAGGCCAGAGCTATTTTAGATTCCGGCAAAGCCTTGAAAAAGTTTGAAGAGCTTTGCTCGATTCACGGCGGGAATCTTTCCACCCTTCCCTCCCCCCAACACCGCTTGCAAGTCACCGCGGAAAAATCCGGCTACATCAGCACCTTCAACACGGAATCCATCGGGGTCGCGGGCATTCTTATGAAGGCAGGACGGGCGATGGTGAGTGACCGCATTGCGCCCACGGCGGGCATCGAGTTTCATGCGAAGATCTCCGACCCCGTTCATGCCGGCGATCCGCTTTTTACCCTGCACGGAGACGACCCGGCTCTGCTTCAAGCCGCACTTCCGTTGCTGAAATCCTCAGTGACAATATCCTTGCAAAAACCTATAAGTCCGAGTTTGATACTAAAAGCTCTGGTTTAGAGGAGGTTTATGGTATTTCAAAAGTTGACTGAAACTGTAAAGTATATCCGTTCCATTACTCCCACAAAACCTCGCGTCGGCCTCACCCTGGGCTCCGGCTTAGGCGCCTTTGTTAAAGAGATTGAAGTGGAACAGAGCATTCCTTACAAACAAATCCCCTACTTCATGCCCCCCACGGTGGAAGGCCATCAGGGGAACCTCATCTTTGGCAAGGTGGGCTCCCAATCCATTGTGGTTTTGCAAGGCCGGAACCATTTTTATGAAGGTCACAGCATGGAGACCGTGGTGTTTCCGACTCGGACTCTCGCGCTTCTTGGCATTGAATCCCTGATTGTCACCAATTCCGCCGGAGGTTTCGGGGAAACCATGCAAGCCGGGGACTTCATGATTATTGAAGACCATATCAACTTGATGGGCACAAATCCACTCATGGGTCCGAACATCAAGGAGCTGGGTCCTCGGTTTCCGGATATGACCGAGGCCTATGATAAAAACCTGATTGAAAAGATGGAGCAGGTCTTTCAAAAACAAAAAACCCGCTATCACAAAGGGATCTATTGCGGCGTGAGCGGTCCCACCTATGAGACCCCCGCCGAAGTGCGCTACTTAAAGCTTATTGGCGGTAAAGCCGTCGGCATGAGCACGGTGCCAGAAGTGATTGCCGCCAATCACCTGGGTCTTCGCGTGGCCGCTTTGAGCTGCATCACCAACCTGGCCTCCGGCATCTCCCGCCAGAAGCTCTCCCATCAAGAGGTCACCGAGACAGCGAAAAAAGTGGAACAGCAGTTCACCAGTTTCCTAAAGGAGTTTATCCAGATGATCTAGGCCTGGACCATGGGCCGGATGTTTCATTCCAAGACTGTATAAAATTCAAAACCCGCCGATGAGCTAACCGAGGAATCCGGCCACCTTTGTCCCATTCAGGGGACGGGAGCCATTCCCCAGGAGACAACATGGAAGTTGGATTTCGCTCATTCGGAAGCATTCTGATTTTATTGGTTTCGTTGTCAGCGTGCAGCGAAAAAACCACCACCTCTGTTTTTAATGATTCCGCCATCCAAAGCGCCTCCTGCCGAGGACAAGCCAAGAGCAACCGCTTTGTCGTGCAGTGGGAGGATGGCCGCTTTAGTGTGGAACATGCCACCAATGCCGACGTCTTTAAAAAAGAATTCCTGGAACCCCATCTCCAGGAGATCCGCAAAGCCGAATACGACCGCGTCGTTCAGCTTGAGACGGATCAGGTGCAAGAGCAGGGTTTGTCCTCGTCGGATTATTGGGGTCAGGAAATGGTGGAAGCCGCCAGCCTGTGGAACGAAGGCATCTTTGGGCAAAACGTCATTGTTGGTGTTGTGGATTCGTTTGTTGACACCTCCCATGTCCAACTCACTGGAAGAATCGCCTACAACACAGGGGAGATCCCGGGAAACGGGATTGATGATGATCACAATGGGTATGTGGATGATTACGCCGGCTACGCCTTTCTCTCCGGCGGCAGCAGTGCCGAGAAAGTCAGCGACCATGGCACCCACGTCAGCGGGATCATCGCGGCGGAACACGGCAAGGGTCCCGCGAAAGGGATGGCTCCCGGAGCCCAAATCATTCCAGCGCCTTTTATTGATAGCGTGAACGGGGGATCGATTGGCGATGCCATTTTAGCAATGCAATACGCAAGCTCCCGCGGAGCAAAGATCATCAATGCCAGTTGGGGAGGAGCTCCCTGCATGGAATCATTAAAAAACGCCTTCCTTGAGCTGAATAAGAAAGGTGTTTTGGTGGTTGTCGCTGCAGGAAATGACGGACTTGATCTGGATTATAACCCTGACTACCCAGCCGCCTTTAATTTGCCCAACCAAATCACCGTTGCCGCCGCCGCCCCTTCGGATACCATGATCTACTGGTCTAACAGCGGTTTTGATTTAGTTCATTTGGCCGCTCCAGGAGTGGATATCCTCAGCACCATTACCAAAAATCGCACCGGGCTTATGAGTGGGACCTCCATGGCAGCGCCTTTTGTTACGGGAGCCGCCGCTCTTCTTTGGAGTGACCGTCCCCAAGCCCAAGCCGCTGATATTAAGGCCGCTTTGTTGCGCTCAGTCGACGTGGATCCCAACCGCCAGTACAAAGTTCAAACCTTGGGGCGACTCAATGTCCGTAAAGCCCTTCTTGAACTTCGAAAATTAGTTCCATAGCGCGTCGCCAAAAGTCATTGCTGCGCGTCCGAATTTTACAGTGAGATTCCCCTCCTCCTCATGGTAAAAACCTTTCTTTGGTTCTTTTGGAAAGGGTTTTTTAACATGAGATACTATATCTCCGATCTTAAAGATCATGTGGGTCAAAAAGTGGAGCTCAAGGGGTGGGCTTATAACACCCGCTCTTCCGGCAAAGTCAAATTTCTGGAGCTTCGTGACGGGACAGGCATAGTCCCCTGCATCTTTTTTAAAGCCGACTGCGGAGACGAGGCCTATAATCTTTTCGATCAAATGACCCAGGAAAGCTCTGTGCGGATCGTGGGGACTGTGCGTGAGCATCCCAAGCGCAAAGGAGAGTACGAAATCGGCGTGAGCGAGGCAGAAATCCTCGGCAAATCCGAAAACTACCCTATCACTCCCAAAGAACACGGTACGGATTTTTTAATGGAAAACCGCCACCTTTGGATCCGTTCCAAACGACAGCACGCCATTTTGCGCGTGCGCCATGAACTTATCATGGCCATCCGCGATTTTTTTGATGGGCGCGGCTTCACCCTCACGGATGCGCCGATTTTTACCCCCTCGGCGTGTGAAGGAACTTCCAATCTTTTTGAAACCAAGTACTTTGACGAGAAGGCTTATCTGTCCCAATCCGGGCAGCTCTACATGGAGGCCACCGCCCGCGCTTTTGGCAAAGTCTACTGTTTTGGCCCCACCTTCCGTGCGGAAAAATCCAAAACCCGACGTCATTTGATTGAGTTTTGGATGGTTGAGCCGGAAGTCGCCTTCAATGACATGTACGACAATATGGAGCTGGCTGAGCAGTTTGTCGAATACATCGTCCAGCGCGTTTTGAAAAACCGCGCGGAAGAATTGAAAGTGCTTGAGCGCGACACAAGCAAGCTGTCTCCTATCATTGCGCCGTTCCCCAAGCTGCACTACAAAGAAGCTGTGGAAATTATTCTGAAAGAAAACCCCAGCTTTGTCGTCGGCGACGACTTCGGCGCCCCCGATGAAACCATCATTTCATCAAAATTTGACAAGCCGGTCTTTGTGCATCACTATCCTCAAGCGGTGAAAGCTTTCTACATGAAAGAAGACCCCCAAGACCCGGGTTACGCCATGGGGTCGGACCTTTTGGCGACAGAGGGCTACGGGGAAATGATCGGTGGGGGTCAGCGTGAAGAAAGCGTTGAAACCCTTTTAAGAAAAATCAAAGAACACGGTCTCAATGAAGCTGATTTCCAATGGTACCTTGATATTCGCCGCTACGGTTCCGTGCCCAGCAGCGGTTTCGGCTTGGGCCTTGAAAGAACAGTGGCCTGGATTTGTGGTTTGCCTCACATCCGTGAGACCATCCCATTCCCTCGCCTCTACGGTCGCTCTTATCCTTAATAAATTTATCTTGGAGAATAAATGGAAGAACTAAATTCTTTTCAACAACGCCTTTCCGAGCTTGAAAAAAGAAACGAACAAGCGATGCAGGGGGGTGGCCCTGCCCGTATCGCGAAACAAAAACAGGGCGGACGCCTTTCCGCCCGCGAGCGGCTGGACATCCTTCTGGATCCGGGAAGCTTTGTTGAAATGGATCGTTTTGTCACTCATCACTGCACCAACTTCGGGATGGAAAAAAACGTCGTTCCCGGTGATGGCGTCGTGACGGGTTATGGCCGTGTCAATGGCAAGCTGGTCTATGTATCGAGCCAAGACTTCACAGTGATCGGTGGCTCCATGTCCCGCACCCAGGCCAATAAGATCTGCAAGGTCATGGATTTAGCGGCAAAAAATGGTGCTCCCTTTATCGCCTTGAATGACTCCGGCGGCGCCCGCATCCAAGAGGGAATCGAGTCTCTGGGCGGTTACGCGGATATTTTCAGCCGCAATGTCATGAGCTCGGGGCTGATTCCGCAGATCACCGCGATTATGGGCCCCTGCGCTGGAGGAGCGGTTTATTCGCCTTCCATCACGGACTTTATTTTCATGGTGAAAAACACGAGCTACATGTTTGTCACCGGACCGGATGTGATTAAAACCGTGACCCACGAAGAGGTCACCAAAGAGGACCTGGGAGGGGCGACCACCCATTCTTCCAAGTCGGGCGTGGCTCATTTCGCCACCAACGACGACAAACACTGCTTATTGATGATCCGCGAGCTCTTAAGCTTCGTCCCTTCCAACAACTTGGATGATGCTCCGACTTTGCCGACCAAAGACCGTCCCGACCGCCTGGTGGATGCCTTAAACACCATGATCCCTGAAAATCCCAAAAAGCCTTATGACATGCTCAACGTCATCACCGAGTGCGTGGATGAGGGTTATTTCCTGGAAGTTCACAAGCACTACGCGCAAAACGTGATCGTGGGCTTTGCGCGCTTTAACGGCCGCAGTGTCGGTATTGTCGCCAACCAACCCAATGTTCTGGCCGGGTGCTTGAATATCGAAGCCTCCCGCAAGGCCGCCCGTTTTATCCGTTTCTGTGATTCTTTCAATATCCCGATCGTCAGCTTTGTCGACGTTCCGGGCTTTTTGCCGGGGAAAGACCAGGAGTGGAACGGAATCATCAGCCACGGAGCGAAGCTGCTCTATGCCTACGCTGAAGCGACCGTCCCCAAAATCACTGTGATCACCCGTAAGGCTTACGGGGGTGCTTACATCGTTATGGGGTCCAAGCTCCTGCGCTCGGATGTGAATCTGGCTTATCCTTCGGCGGAGATTGCCGTGATGGGAGCCGATGGGGCCGTCAGCATTATTTTCCGCGAAGAGATCGCCAAAGCAAAAGATCCGGCGGCGGAGCGCGCCCGTTTGACGGCGGAGTATGAAGCGAAATTCAGCAATCCTTACGTCTCCGCAGAACTGGGATACACCGATGAGGTGATTGAGCCGGCTCTGACCCGTAAAAGAATCATTGATTCGCTGGAAATGCTTAAAAATAAACGAGATGTGATGCCGGCGAAAAAACACGGCAATATCCCTCTCTAGGAGTCTCATATGCAGAAACCGTTCAATAAGATTCTGATCGCCAACAGGGGAGAAATCGCAATTCGCATCATTCGCGCCTGCCGTGAGTTGAATATCACCTCTGTGTCCGTTTTTAGCGACGCCGATCGCGACAGCCTGCATGTCTTTCTCGCGGATGAGGCCTATCATATCGGCCCCTCCCCCTCGAAAGAAAGCTATTTGAATTACCGTAAAATCCTGGAAGTGGCCAAAACCGCGAAGGTCGATGCCATTCACCCGGGCTATGGGTTCTTGTCTGAAAACACCACCTTTGCACGAGCCTGTTATGAGGCTGGCATCAACTTTATCGGTCCCACGCCGGAAAACATTGAAGCCATGGGGGATAAGATTTCCTCAAAAGCCCTGATGAAATCCGCTGGGGTGCCCACGGTCCCAGGGAGTGACGGGGGCGTGGAGAGCGTGGAAGAGGCCATGTCCATTGCCGAAAGAATCGGCCTGCCCATTATCATCAAAGCCACGGCCGGTGGGGGCGGAAAAGGCATGCGGGTTGTGCGGAAAATGGAAGAGCTGGAAAGCGCTTTCCGGGCCTGCCGCTCCGAGGGACAAAACTATTTCGCCAATCCGACCGTTTACATTGAGAAATTTATTAACGACCCCAAGCATATCGAAATCCAGGTTTTTGGCGACAAACACAATAACCATGTGCATTTGTTTGAGCGGGAGTGCTCCGTTCAGCGTCGTAACCAGAAGATCATCGAAGAGTGCCCTTCTCCCTCCGTTCCCCACGAAGTCCGTCTGAAGATGGGAGCGGCGGCGGTCCGGGCGGCAAAACAGATCAACTATGTGGGCGCCGGAACCATTGAATTTATTTTCGATAATAAATCCAAAGAATTTTACTTCATGGAGATGAACACCCGCCTTCAGGTGGAACACCCGATCACGGAAATCGTGACCGGCTTTGACCTGGTGAAAGAGCAAATATTCGTGGCCGCCGGCCGTCCTTTGAGCTTTAAGCAGGAAGACATTAAACAAAAAGGGCACGCGATTGAGGCCCGGATCTGTGCAGAGGACCCGGTGACTTATAAGCCAAGCCCCGGAGTGATCCGCGCGTGCCGCCATCCCCAAGGCCCTTTCTTGCGCGTGGACTCTTATGCTTATCCTGGTTATGAAGTTCCCATTTACTATGATCCCATGATCGCCAAAGTGATCACGTTTGGCGAAACACGCAATGAGGCCATTGACCGAATGCAGAGGGCTTTAACGGAGTTTGTTTTAACGGGGATTAAGACCAATATCGTTTTGCATAAAACGATATTGGATCACCCTAAGTTCCGCGATGGCTCCTACACCACGCAATTCATTGAAAAGAACTTTGAGGTCATTGAACCCTTGCTCTTTAAAGAGATCGAAGATCCGATGTTTCTGATTGCGGCGGCCATTACCGCCTACAATGACCGTAAAACCAAAGACGTGCGCCAGCTCAATATTTCGTCAAACTGGAAGCGCACGGGCCGTAAATTACAATTAAGGACGTAATTATGTACTTCGAGGCAGAGTTAAAAGACCGAAAATACAAAGTCGATGTCACTGAACACCGGGGCAGCTGGAAAGTGTCCTTGCAGGAACAGGGAAAAGACTGGGTCCACTACGAGATTTCAAAAAACGATTATAAATTCGCGGAAGAGTATGTGAGCTTTCTCTTTGAAGGGAAATCTTACCTGATTGATGTGATCGGCAAAGACACTGAGTACACGGTCTTTGCCCGTAATTCTTTTCGGGCCATCAAGATTTTTAACGACGAGATGCTGCTCCACGAATCCCTGAAAAAAGGCGGCGGTTTTGGCGGCGAGGAAGAGTTAAAGGCCGGCATGCCCGGGAAGATTATCGAAATCTTCGTTAAACCCGGTGATGTCGTTAAAGCCAACAAGCCTCTTCTCATCATGGAAGCCATGAAAATGGAAAATGAGATGCGTTCCTCCCGCGACGTGAAAATCAAGGAGATCCTGTGCAAACAAGGAAACAGCGTCGAGGCCGGAGCCGTGCTTATTAAGTTTGAAGAGCCCAAAGCTTAACGCGCAAAAAGGCGTGCCAACCTAATCAAAGACCCCGTCCATGGTAATATAACGTTGATTCAGTGAGTTCATGCGAATGGACTTACTGAAACCGTGCTGGCACTGGCCCCTTAATACGGCGTCAGCGGCGCCAATCAAAGCGGTGTAAACCCCCTCCACCTTTACAACATCTTTGGATAAAATCACCCCCATACGAGGGGCCACTTCACGGATGCGGGATAAAAAATGATCCTTCGAATCACACGACATCAAGCCCAGGAGGCTGGGTTGGTGGGCACCCGAAGAAAGGCCTGTTAACATCCGCTTCAATCCCTGGCGCTGAACCCGGTAATAGCCATTGTAATTCACTTTATTGGTGCCTTTGATAAAAACAGGGGGAGCAAAATCTGGGCCCCCTCCGTTGCGGGAGTGGCCAAAATAAAATACGGCGTCGCCCGTTTTAAGGGCGTTTATAAAGGTGGCTTCGGCGGCCTGGCTCCGTTCCCTTTGTTCGTTCGCGTACTTCCCTGTATTGCTGGTGAAGTATTCCGAGACTGAGCCAAAGACCATCTCCACACTGGCCTTTATTTTTCTATTCTGGATGACAACGTCCTTACTGAAACGATAGGGGGAGGTTTGAGAAAAGCCGCAAAACTGCGCCCGTCCAGGACAACGGGAGGTCAGAAGTCTTTGCAAAGCCGCATAGGCTCCCGGGTCCACCGATGGGCTATAGCCATAGTCCTGACGTTGGTATTTCACGGTAAATCCCGTCGTCCAATCAAAGTAGCCAATCACAATATGTATTTTAAGCACCCCATCATCGATCATTCCCTCGTACCGGCTTTGGCAGCGGGCTTTGTCATTGCCAGTGACCTCTTCGAGGCCCTCTGTGGGGATCGCGGCCAATCGCCGTAAGTAGGCCTCGCCTGTTTCCCAAAAATTGCTTTCATAGAGGTAAGCCTGAGCGGAGGCCCCTCCCAAGATGAGTCCGAAAAACGCGAGGAAAAACCTCATAGACCTCCCCTGTTGAACTCTTCATTTTAAGAGAGGCCTTGTTTGGGATTATTAACACTTGTGCCGAAATAATTATATTTGCGTGAAGGATTGGAAAGCGCTTTATTCCCGTTCGTTCACAAGAGCTGCCGTGTTTTTCTTTTCAAAAAACCCAACAAAGAACACCGCTATTTCAAATAACAAAACCATAGGCAGGAGCATCAGCACCATGCTGAGGAGATCCGGAGGAGTGATGATAGCGGAAAGAATGGCAATGGTCATAATAGCAAAGCGTCGTTTGGCTCGTAAAAACTCCTGGGAAACAACGCCCAACATACCAAGAATAATGATCACCAAAGGCATTTCAAAAGCAGCGCCGAAAACCAGGCAGATCTGCGTGAAAAACCCCATGTAGTGATCAATCGTGATCATGGGTTTGTCAATATCGCCACCGTAGTTCATTAAGAAATGAAAGGCCATGGGGAGAACCACGAAATAAGAAAAAGCCACCCCTAATAAAAATAAAACCGTCCCGGTCACGATGAAACCGACGCTGTATTTTCTCTCGCGGGCATATAGCCCCGGGGCGACAAAGAGCCATACTTGATAGAGCCAGAAAGGACACGAGACAATGACCCCACAGGCGAAGGAGAGTTTTAAATGGGCCACAAACTTATCCATGGGGCCCGTAAAAACCAAACCCCCTCCCTGCAGATAAGGAGCAATGGGGGCTCTGATAAAATTAAAGATCTTGTCACTGACGCTGTAACAAAGAGCCGTTGCAATGATCAGAGCGTAAGCGCAAAAGATGATACGGGAACGAAGCTCCCCGAGGTGCTCCACAAGGGTCTGATGCTTCTCGTCCATTTGTTCTTTGGATTCAATCATGATTTCTTCACACCGCTTGAGTCAGAATTTTCAGTGCTTGGGGAGAGGTCTGGAGAGGGTGAGGTCCCAGTGGTTTGATCTTTTCCCGCTGCTGGATCCGTCGGGTGTTCCTCAAGACGGATGGGGTCGATCTTCACCTGCTGCTTTAGCTCCTCGGTTAAAGAGAACGAAGCCCGGCGCAATTCGTTTAAGATACGCCCCAAGGTTCGTGCGACCTCCGGCAATTGTTTGGGTCCAATCACCACAAGCGCCAGGATCGCGAGAAATATAATTTCCGGTAAACTCAAGCCCAACATGGGGCCAGTATAAGGAATTGCCCCGGGGCAGTCACGTCTTTAATACTGGCGGCTGCGCTTCGCCTGGTCCTGACCGAGGGACAAAACCCCCATTTCGTGCAGTTTTTCGCGCGCCAGCTCCGAACCCGTGGTCAAATATCGGTCATACAGGCGAAGAACGCTCTCGTTACTTTTAATAAACGAGCTGTGGCTGATATAGGTCAGCACATCGACAAATTCGATGAATCGCTTTGAAATGGTCTCATAAATTCGGGCGGACGTGTCCTCCCGGACACAGCTGGCCAAGGTCGCATAGGCCACGCCCCCCATATTGACGTAGTAGTCAACATCCACCAGCTTCCGTTGGAGGGAATCCCCAAAAAATCCGCTCATATAAAGGGAGCGATCCCCCAGCTTCTTCAGAAGTTCCACTTTGATGTGCTGATCCTCGGCATTGTTGGCGGTTAAATACATTTCAGCCAGCGTCTTGGGAATGCGGCGCCCGGCTTCATCAAACTCCGGGTCAAAAAGGTTTCGCGCATCCAAGTAATGTTGTAACAGCTGAACCACATAGGATTCCACGTGGGGAAAGGTGTCGAGCTTTCTCCGCTCAAAGCCCTTCCTGACAAGGTCCCGGAAAAAATCCCCCGGGGAAACGAACAGGTCCGTAGTTTTTGTCTTTGACTCATTTTGAGACAAGCAATCACCCTCTCCTACCCATTATACCAGATTCTTTCAGCACCAAAGCCAAAAACTCACGGTACGTCGGACTTAGGGCCGTATTTTACGGCCCTAGAAGGGATTCTGCGGACCTACAACGCTGATGATATGATGCTGCTGAAAAAGTTTTTCCGCCAAAACCTGAATATTGACAGGCTTGATGGCAAAATATTTTTCAGCCACTTCCAGGCTTTCTTTCGGATCCAAGCCGTAAATACGGTCAAAAAAGATACTGTTGCAAATGGCACTCTTTCGTTGCAAGTCAATATCGTGGCGGCCAACAATGTATCTTTGAGCCCTTAAGAGTTCCTGCTCGGGGACCTTTTCCTCTGCGAGCTTTTGGAACTCCCGCTTGAGCATGGCCATCGCTTTTTTGACCTTTTCAGGGGAGCACCCGATGTAGGCGCCGAAGTAACCCGTATCCAGGCCTTCCATTCTCATGGGAGCCACTGAGTAGGCCAACGAGTGCTTGTCCCTTAACTCGATAAAGAGTCTTCCCCCCTGCCCCGAGAGAATCGACTGGATCACCTCCAGTGTGTAGCGTTCCTCATCGGTAATCGTGAGCCCGCGCACCCCAACAATGACGTGGCTTTGTTCCTTCTTGGATTCCTGGAAAAGATAATGTTCTTGCTGAAGGGGATCCAAATGAAACGTCCGTTCAAACTTTTCCCCTTTGGGAAGATGTTGCGCGATCCCTTTGATTTTCTCCAGCCAGAACTCGCGGTTGAAATCCCCGACCACCGAGATCAACATATTGCGTGAGCCTACAATCTTTTCATAATAATCCCGCAAAGACTGGGTCTGGATTTTATCCACGCTTTCCTGAGTTCCCATCATGTCCCGGGCGTAAGGATGTCCTTCAAACAAAGTGTTCATGAACTGCAAAATGGCAATCTGAGACGGGGAGTCGTTCCGGGATTTGATCTGATTCTTGATGATTTGTTTTTCCCGCTCTAGAACTTCGCTTGGGAAAACCGGCGCGGTGAGGGCGTCTTCAAAGACTTCATACATTTTCTTTTCATACACGGATAAATAATCCATGCTGATACCAACGGAGTTTCTTCCGGCAAAAGCCCCGAGCCCTGCGGCCATTTCATCAATTTTGCGGTTGAGTTCACTTTCATTGAATTTTTTGCCACCAGCCACCCACACCCGCGAGAACATCTCCGTCAGTCCAGGCAAAGTTTCAGGCTCGGCCCGAAGGCCGCCCAAGAACCCCACCCGCACCGAAACCGTCGGGGTCTCTCTTTGGCTCTTAAACAGAAGCGTTAGCCCCGGGGCGATATTGATTTCTTCAATTTCTGTCGCAGTGGCACCATTGGTTTTCACGATAAGCTTCTGCGGCTTGTATTTGACGGGCGTGGTTTTTTTCCTTGGCTCCGCCTTGAGGGATTTCTCGAGATCTTTTACAAACCTCTGAGCGGTTTTTTGAACTCCTTTTGCGTCCCCTTTGCTGAGGACACAGAGGGTTAACTTGTCCGGCTTGAAATATTTTTTTGCCACTTTCGAGATATCCGCCGGAGTCAGGGCGTAGATTTGTTTTAAATACGTCTTATAGTGCTCATGGTCGCCCAGGTAAAACTCAAGCATTCCCGCCTTTCGCGCGATCCCGTCCACTGTCTCCAGGGAGTAAACCTGCTCGCTTGCCAGGTTTGTAACCGCTTTTTGCATCTCATCCGCAGTGGGCGGGGTGCGGATAATGCCCACAATATGCTCCTGGATCTTGCGCAAAGCCTCCTCGAGGTTTTCTACATTCAGGCCCATGGAAATAGCCAGAACTCCGCTGTCCTGGGGGGTGAAGGCATAGGAGCCCACGGAGTTGGTCAGGGGCTTTTCAAGACGAAGGGAGTGCATCAGGCGGGAACTGTCGCCCTGACCTAAGATGAGGCTGAGGACCTCCAAAGCGGGCACGTCCTTATGTTTGACTCCGGGTGCGGGCCACGCAAGGTAGGCCACCGTTTGCTCGAAAGAGGACTTAGCAACCTTGACCTGGGTCTTTTTAATGGCGCGGACTTTAGGACGGCGGGTGGGGCGAAGCTTGTAGTCCTTAAAGTCCCCAAAGTACTTTTGCACGTTTTGTTTCATCTCAGCCGTATCAAAGTCTCCCGAGACCACCAGGAACATATTGCGGGGGACGTAACGGGAGTGGAAAAACTCGGTGATTTTTTTCGGGGAAAATTTCCGTACATTTTTTTCATAGCCGATCACCGGAATGGCGTAGGGGTGCCCTTTAAAAACATTAGAAAACATCAACTGGCTCCCGGCCCGGCTCAAGCTGTCCTGCCCGCGCTTGATCTCCTCAATCACCACCTCCCGCTCATTGTCGATTTCCTGGGCATCGAAGGTGGGGAAGCCCATCATTTCACTGATCACGTCCAGACCGACCTCGGAAAATTGCTTGGAGATGGTCACATAAAAAACAGTTTGATCAAAGGAGGTGTACGCGTTCAACTCCCCGCCAGAGGCCTCCACCACGGAGGCAATCTCGCCGACTTTGTATTTACGTGTCCCTTTAAAGACCAAATGCTCAATAAAATGACTGATCCCCTCTTCAGTCTTTTTTTCATCGGCGCTGCCAGTTTTTACCCACATTTGCACGGAAATAACCGGAGACTTATGGGATTCAAGTAAAAGAACCTTAAGACCGTTTTTTAGTTGAAATTTTTTAGACATAAATTAAGTAGTGCTCCTATGAGTTTTGGAATCTATGTTCACATTCCCTACTGTATCCAACGTTGCACATATTGCGATTTTGCGACCTACGAACAATTCAAAATTCTTCCGCCCCCAAAATACATTGAGCTTTTATTTGAGGAAATCCGGCAGAAAAAAGCTTATTTTCCTCCTCGCCCCCTGGACACCCTGTACTTTGGGGGTGGGACGCCCAGCCTGATCCCGTCTGAGCTTATTGTAGCCACTATTCAAGAGCTCGCAAAGCATGGCTTTACAACTGGACCTGAAACGGAAATCACCATTGAAATCAACCCGGCGACTGTGGATGAAAAGAAATTGGCCATGTATCTTAGCGCGGGCGTCAATCGTTTCAGTGTTGGCGCTCAGACCTTTGACGACCGCCTGCTAAAAATGGTTCACCGGGAGCATGATGCCCAACAGACTCTGGACACCCTGGCCCTGCTCCGCCGTTATGGTCTGAACTTCAGCTTTGATGTTTTATTTGCCCTTCCCTCGCAGACTCTGGAAGGACTGAAACGCGACGTGGACATCGCCCTTCAGCAAGGGGCCAAACATATCAGCCCTTATTGCCTGACGGTGCCGGAGGGCCATCCCTTGGCTAAAGGCCGTCCGATCGAGGAGGACCAAGTGGCGATGTTTGAAGTGATTGCCGGGCAGTTACAGGCCGAGGGCTTTCACCAGTATGAGATTTCAAACTTCAGCCTTCCGGGCTTTGAATCCCGGCACAATATCCTCTACTGGAGTGATGAAGAGTATTGGGGTCTGGGGCTCAGCGCCCATTCGTACAAGAAATCGTCCCCCTGGGGACAGCGCTTTTGGAATCTGTCCAATATTAATGAATATGAAAAGCAAATCCGCTCTGCCGCGGGCCAAAGTTTTTGCGACCCGGCCAGCCACCTGCCCGAAGGCCAATACGAAATTCTCGATAAACACCAGTCCCTGACTGACTTTTGCCACACTTCTTTACGCATGTTAACAGGCCTCTCGCCAGAGGAGTTGAGCATTAAATTCTCGGCCGTAACGGCAGAGAAAGTTTTGACCATTTTACGACGTCTCCAGGGCCACAATTGGGTGCAGGTGAATGACAATGGGCATTGGTCTTTAACCAAAGAGGGCGTATTAATCAGCAATCAAATTTTTGCCCAATTAACCTTTTTAGAGGGCGAGATTTAACGCTGCCACATTGACTTTTCCCAGTGAGTACTCAATCTTAGTTTGATCATACTTGAAAAAGGAGTCTTTTGTGTCGGAGCAAAATCCCACAGAATCTAACGGCAAGGCAGTTCCAGAGGAACAAAAGGAAACCCCTTCTTTTGACGTTTCCGCTGAAATTAAAAAGCTTCAGGAACAATCTGAAAAATATAAAAACGATTATTTATATTTGCGCGCGGAATTCGAAAACTACAAACGCAACGCCATTAAAGAGCGCGTCGAGGCAACGAGATATGGCGCTGAGCGCCTCATCAATGAAGTCCTCGGAGTTGTCGATAATTTTGAAAGGGCCTTAAGTACAAAGGTCACTCCTGACAACCTTTCGACTTACACCCAAGGGGTTGAAATGACGTCCAGCGAGCTCAAATCCGTGCTGCAACGAAATGGCGTTACCGAAGTGAACTGCCAGGGAGCCGCCTTTGATCCTACTTACATGGAGGCCCTAAGTTCAGAGCCCACCAACGAGGTTCCTCCAGGGCATGTGGCCCGTGTCTTCAAAAAAGCCTATAAACTTCATGATAAAGTGATTCGTCCTGCACAGGTTATTGTCGCCAAGAAACCAGAATAAGGGAGATGCGTTTTGTCTAAAAAAGACTATTATTCTCTTTTAAACGTTTCTCGCTCAGCAACAGCGGATGAGATCAAGAAGGCCTACCGCAAGCTGGCCATGCAATACCACCCTGACAAGAATCCGGGAGATAAAAAGGCGGAAGAGAAATTCAAGGAGTTCTCCGAAGCCTATGAAGTCCTCAGCGACCCTAAAAAACGTGAAATGTACGACCAATTCGGCCATGCCGGAGCCCAAGGCGGCTTCGGTGGCTTCGGCGGAGCCGGTGGTCCCTTTGGCGGCGCTGGAGCTTATGGGGCCGGCGCGGGGGGGCCTGGACAGGATCCTTTCCAAGATATTTTCGGCGATGTCTTTAGTGAGATTTTTGGCGCCCGAGGGGCCGGAGCCGGCGCGGGTCCTCGTCGACGCCAAGCCAAAGGGTCCGACCTTCGCTACACTTTGAATATCTCTTTTGAAGAATCCGCTCTTGGTGCGGAAAAGGTCATCAGCTTCGTACGCCAGCGTGGCGGGAAGGATGAAACCGCCAAATTGTCCGTCAATGTGCCCGCGGGGGTTAAAGAGGACCAAAGGTTGAAACTTGCCGGCGAAGGTGACACGCCTCCGGGAGGAGGCCCGGCCGGAGACCTTTACGTCATTATCAAGGTCCAGGACCACCCTCTTTTCCGACGCCAGGAAAACGACATTGTGATGGATTTGCCTGTTTCCTACACCGATGCCATTTTGGGAACCTCGGTGGAAATTCCCACCCTTACAGGCAAGGCCGTCATCCGCATCCCACCCGGGACCCACTCAGGGCAGACTTTCCGTCTGAAAGGCAAGGGTTTCCCAAAAATCGGGGGTTTTGGTTCTGGCGACATGCTGGTACGCTTAATTGTGGACACTCCCGAAAAAATCAATGCCCGTCAAAAAGAGCTTCTTGAGGAACTTTCCAAGGCCGGAGAGGAAACCCCCTTAGTACGCGCTTTCAAAGAAAAAGTCGTAAATATGATGAGGAATAAAAAATGAGAAAAGGACTTCTGATTCTCTCCACTCTGGCCCTGGCCTCCTGCGCGGGCGTTTCAACAAAACGGCCAGAACTCCAGGGGCGCCCGGTCTCCCGCCGCTCCGGCCAAGCTCCCATGATCATTCCCCAACCCGTCGGAACTCAAAGCCCCTCCGGAAAACAGATGGGCGGTATGGGCCAGCCCCCCCCTCAGGCCAGATCCAACGCCCTGCGGATCCGCGAATTGGAAGAAGCCGGGGATTATATGCGCGCGCTCAAAGAGAGTGTGAAGTTCTCCACCTCGGCCGTCGTTCCCCAAGAACAAGAGTCCTTCCGGTTAAAAAGTCTTGAAATCGTGGAAGGGAAATTGAACCAAGAACAATTGGAAAAAGTGGCCGGCGATTCCGATTATGGCTTTGCCCGTGGTTACGCCCTTTTCCGTCTTGGAGAGGCCGCTCTTGAGGAGCGGGACAAAGACCGCGCCCGGCAATACTTTCGGGGGGTGGGCGAGTATCTCCCCGGAAGTGACTTGGCTCTTCGCGCCCAGGATATTTTAGCCCAGCTTGAAAGTAGCAAGTTTGTCGAGTCCAAAACCATTGGTGTCGTCCTCCCCTTAACCGGAAAGAACGCAGCCATTGGACAAAAGGCCTTGCGGGGGGTGGAACTGGGACTGGGCCTTAATAACCCGGGCTCGGGGTTTCGCCTGGCGGTGATGGACAGTGAAGGCAATCCCGATGGGGCCCGCCGCGGAGTTGAGCGCCTGGTGAAAGAAGACAACGCCATTGCTATTGTTGGAAGTCTTCTTAGTAAAACCGCCCCCGCTGTGGCCGCGAAAGCGGATGAGTTGGGCGTGCCCACCATTGGCCTTTCACAAAAATCCGGCCTAACGGAGATCGGTCCCACCGTTTTTAGAAATGCCCTGACCAGTGAAATGCAAGTCCGTTATCTGGTTCGCACGGCCATGGAAGACTATGGCATGAAGCGATTTGCCATCGTCTATCCCAATGACCCCTATGGGGTCGAGTATTCCAACTTATTTTGGGACGAGGTCCTTGCTCGCGGCGGAACTATTGCCTCCGTCCAAACCTATAATCCCAAAGAGACTGATTTCCGAAGCACCATCCAACGCCTGGTGGGCACTTTTTACATCGAAGGCCGACTGGATGAGTACCGCGCCCGCATGAAACAGGCGGTGGCGGAGGCGGCCGATAAGAAAAAATCCGTCCGCCAGTCCCATGACGAAGAAATTCTTCCTCCGATCGTGGACTTTGATGCGGTTTTTATTCCTGATAGCGCCAAGGCCATGAGTCAGGTTGCCGCCTTTCTTTCCTATAGTCGGGTGAAGGGCGTGAAGCTGCTGGGAACAAATCTCTGGAATACGCCGGGTTTGGCCAATCGGGCCGGGAACTTCGCAAACAGTCTTATCTTTGTGGATAGCTTCCTCCCGGGAACAGCCGCGGATTCCCGCTTTGTCCGTGAATACAAAGCTCTTTATGACGAGGAACCCTCTTTGATTGAAATTCAAGCTTATGACTCCGCCTTGATTTTACGCCAACTGATTGCCCAAGGGGCGTCCACACGGGACTCTTTGACTCGGGAGCTGGCCTCTTTGAAGAAATTTCCGGGCTCCTTAGGAGTCCTGAATATGAACCAGGACCGCGAAATTCAACGCCCTTTAATGGCTCTGACCCTGGAAAAAGGCGAGATCACCCCTTTAGTGATTCAAAAATAGTTTTTTATTAACCGGCCCTCCCAGACGCTGTTGTCTTAGCTCTCAACAGTGCCGCCTCTGGCACTGATGAAGCTCAGAAAGGGGGGCCTTATGAAAACGCCGTTAAATCCACAAATCATTTCCGAGTGCCGAAAAAAGCTGCTCACTTTACGCCAAGACCTTCTCAACCGAGTGCGAATCGCGCAGTTAGACTTTGGTCACACAGAGAAATCCAGTGGGGATGAGGTCGACCAAACTGTCGCACAGCTGGCCGAAAATCATTTTTTGATTTCCCAGGAACGAATGCAGATCCAACTTTTTGAAATAGACCAGGCTCTTGCGCGAATTGAGAATGGGACTTACGGAATTTGTGAAGAAACCGAAGAACCCATCGAAGCTGAAAGACTCTTTGCGGTTCCGTGGACCCGACTCAGCATCGAGGGAGCAGAAATTCAAGAAGCTCTGCTTCGGAAATACGCACGATAAGTCTCTGTCATGAAGCCCCTGCGAGGCGTTAGTTTTATGCTGAGAATATTAGCACCCCGATTTTTTTGATGACACTTACTAAGTCCTTTGTAAGATGCAGTCAGTTTTCGGCCAAGGATCATCCTTAAGTTTATGGTGTGAAGTGATTCATTCAGAAAGCTTACGAAGGGGGTAAAGATGAACTCAACCGAACTAAGTGCGATCAGGGAGTCTCTTCTTGCGCAGAAGAGTGCTATTCTGAACAAAACCAATGAATTCAAACAAGAGCAGTCTCTCGGCGTTACAGTTTCGGATGAGGCTGAGGCGGCCTCCATGGATGTCTCCAATAGCATTTCGATTCATCTTCATGAGCGCGACCGCAGTTCGTTATTGATGATAGAACGAGCCCTGGGCAAGATTTCCGATGGGACCTATGGCCAGTGCGAGTCTTGCCGGGGCCATATCGGCCTTCGCCGACTTCAGGCCAGACCCTTTACTTCCCTCTGTATCGAGTGCATGGAAGATCAAGAAGATTTACGCAATTCCTATCATCAATAAACAAATACAAAACTCATAGGACGAGACCTTCTGACATGGATGTCAGTCTTGATTTTATTTGCCCTCCTGGAATCTGTCATTTTTTCCTTAAAGCCTTTGAGGACCCGCTCCGAGAAGTATTTCAGACAGAAACACTTTTCCCGCAGACGGCGGAGGAGCCACATGAGCTTTGACGAAAAAGTCCTAGAAATTCCACAAACCCTACCCATGTTGCCGGTTCGCGATATTGTTGTCTTTCCCTACATGATTATCCCCTTATTCGTGGGTCGTGAAGCCTCCATCCGCTCTGTCGAAGAAGCATTGGCTAAAAACCGTCTGCTCTTCCTGGCTTCCCAGAAAGACATTAACGAAGAAAACCCCTCTCCGGAGTCCATTTACACCGTTGGCACAGTCGCCATGATCATGAGAATGAGAAAGCTCTCTGACGGTCGCGTGAAAATCTTAATTCAAGGGGTCGCCAAAGCCCGGGTTAAAAATTATGTTAAAACTGCGCCCTCCTTTGAGGTGTCTTGTGAAAAAATCGATGAAAGCGGTTTTCAAGTTCCCGCCAGTGAATCTGAGGCGTTGATCCGCACCGCCAAAGAACATATCGAGAGAGTGATCGCCTTAGGCCGTCCCTTGTCTCCGGATATTCTCCTGGTATTGGATGATGTCACCGAGCCCGGACGAGTTGCAGATTTGATTGCCAGCAATCTCGGCGTGAAGGTTCAAGACGCCCAAAAGGTTCTTGAAACTTCAGACCCCAAAGAGCGCCTCAAAATCGTCAATGAACTCCTGGCGGCGGAAATAGAAGTGATGCAGATGCAGGCCAAAATCCGCAACAACGCCAAGGACGAAATGTCCAAAACCCAGCGCGAATATTTCTTGCGTGAACAAATGAAAGCGATCAAAAGCGAGTTGGGCGAACAGGATTCCAAATCTGAAGAAATGGAAGAGCTTCGCGAGAAAATCATCAATGCCGGTATGCCGGCTGCTGTCGAGGCTGAAGCCTTGAAACAAATGGCTCGTTTGGAGCGCATGCACCCCGACGCCAGCGAAGCCACCATGGTCCGCACGTACCTCGACTGGATGGTGGATCTTCCCTGGTCCAAAAAGACTGAAGATGTCTTGGATTTGAACCGGGCCAAAGAAATCCTGGATGATGACCACTATGATCTCCAAAAAGCCAAAGACCGTGTTCTGGAATTCTTAGCAGTTCGAAAACTCAAACAAAGCATCAAGGGACCGATTTTGTGTTTTGCCGGACCCCCGGGGGTGGGTAAAACCTCTTTGGGCCGATCCATTGCAAAATCAATGGGCCGGGAATATTTTCGAATCGCTCTGGGCGGTGTTAAGGATGAAGCTGAAATTCGCGGACATCGTCGTACTTATGTCGGTGCCATGCCCGGAAAGATCATTCAGGCTCTGCGCCAGGCAAAAACCAACAATCCCGTGATCGTTCTGGATGAAGTGGATAAACTGGGTTCTGACTTCCGTGGGGACCCCTCTGCGGCGATGCTGGAGGTTTTGGATCCTGAACAAAACTCCACCTTCCGTGACAATTATTTAAACGTGGATTTTGATTTATCAAATGTGTTGTTTATCGCCACGGCCAACGTCCTGGAAAACATTCCGCCGGCTTTACGCGACCGTATGGAAATCATTAATATCCCGGGCTACACCGAGAACGATAAATTGTTAATCACGAAAAAACACCTTGTCCAAAGACAAATTGAAGCAAACGGCATCACCAGTGAAAACATTAATTTCACCGATGAGGGGATCCGTTATCTGATCAGCGGATACACCCGCGAAGCCGGTCTTCGTAATCTTGAAAGAGAAGTGGGTTCGATCTGCCGTAAAGTCGCTAAATTGGTTGTAATGAGTGACACCAAATTCATTGAAGTTAACGCAACCACCGTTCCGGAACTCCTGGGGCCTCCCCGTTACCTCCGTGACGACAAATTGCCGGAGTCACAAGTGGGGGTCATTCAAGGTCTGGCCTGGACTCAAGCCGGGGGCGAAGTTCTCCATGTCGAGGCCCTGAAAATGAAGGGCAAAGGCGGTTTGATGCTGACCGGGCAATTGGGCGACGTCATGAAAGAGTCCGCTCATGCGGCCATGAGTTACACCAAGGCTCACATGGATGAACTCAATATTCCTGCGGATTTCTTTGAGAAATATGACATTCACGTGCACTTGCCGGCAGGAGCCATTCCCAAAGATGGTCCTTCGGCGGGCATCACCCTCACCACCGCTCTCGTGAGTTTAATGACGGACACGCCGGTTCGCCATGATATCGCCATGACCGGGGAAGTGACCTTGCAGGGACGGGTCCTTCCGGTGGGAGGAATCCGTGAAAAGTGCCTTGCGGCTTTGAATCAGGGAATCACCAATGTCATCATCCCTTTCGCAAACGCCAAGGATCTCTCGGATATTCCAAAACAATTTAAGGACAAAATGAATTTTATCCTGGCCGAAAACCTTGATGAAGTCTTTGCGGTTGCCTTTGATAGAAATGCCAAGGGTTCCAAGAAGAACAAGGATGGAAAAAAGGACGGAAAGAAGCCCAAGGCCCCTGCGGCCGCGGCTTAAAGCCAGGTGTCCCAGATCAAACAAATTAAAAAGGCCGGGCAGAATGCCTGGCCTTTTACTTTTTATCTAAGACAAAGACTTTTTCTTCCCCATTTTCCTTGGTTTTAAAGAGGTGGGCTTTGGGAAACTCGTCTTTCATATAGTTGAGTTCCTCCTTGATGTCCCCGCGAACGGTGCGCTTCAAGCACTTAAAAGTTTTGTTCTCGCTGCAGACCTGTTCATAAGTGGAGTTAAATTCCTCACTCCCCTCTTTGGTTTTCAGGACTTTAGCGCAGTCTTTGACATCCCCTTTTTTACAGACCTCGGCCCCTGCGGTGAGGCCTGAAAAAAGAATCACGGCAACAATCACTAACTTCATCATTTGCCTCCTATTGCTTAAAACCCTTGAGCCGGTCGTTTTCGCTTTCCAAGACCCGGACCAAGGTTTTTAAATCCGTCACCTCATCCTTTAGCTGAAAAATCTGCTCCTCTTTTTCATGGAGGATTTGTGTGTAGGCTTTTTTTAGTTCTGTCAGAAGTTTATTGGCCGCAGTTAGGATAGGCTCGTCATTTTTTGCCATCGCGAGCTTCTCAGAGATGTCCGTTTTCGCTGGCAAAGAAGTCGGAGCCTTGTCGTTTTCTTGATGAGCACCCACCTGCGCGAGGTCGCTTTCTAGGGAGGGGCGATGTACGCGCTGATGGGCACTCATCGGTTCGTCGATGATAAAATACTTGCCATCATCGAGCTTATATCGAATGTCTTCGGCTTTAATCCGGCGACGGAGAGTGCTAACGCTGACCTTGTACTTGGTCGAGTAGTCCATCAGGGCCAACCAAGTTCCAGTTTCATCGGACCTTTCGGTCCCATTAGGCACGCTCGTCATCTTATCTCCGCCTAGTCAGCCGTCTCCAGCTTGCGTAATCAGTTTTATCACACCAAGGGGGTCTGTCAAATTTATCGACCTCATGTGTGATTACCCATTGAAATTCTCGACTCAAGGCTGGGTAATCACCTTGCACACCCTGGACCATAGTCCTATTCAAGCCCCTGTTCCCGTGCGTATCAAGGGTTTTCGATCAATCTTCCGTTGATAATCCTGAGAGAAGTGGAATAATTTTTCAATGCACATTCGAAGTAAAAAGAAAATTGCCTTGGTCCTTAGTGGGGGCGGCATTAAAGCGGCGGCTTTCCACATCGGGGTTTGCCTGGCTTTAAAGGAGCTGGGGTTTACGATGGCGGGAGGCCAGAAAGAGATCGTGCGTCAAAAGTATCCCGCCGATCACCCCCTGACCATCCGTATGTACGTCGGGTCTAGCGCGGGGGCCTTTGTCGCTTCGGTCCTGGCAGCGGGATATCCAGTTGAATCCCTGGTGAATGCCTTTCAAGTCGGCTCCGGTAAAGACCCCATCTATGCTGAAGATGATCTCCAATATCTAAAGCCCATGAGTTACCGGGACATTTTTAGCATTAACGGCTTTAACGTTTTAAATCTGATTCCGGATACCCTTTTAAGAAAATCATTGGTGGCCGGAGGAATAGAAACCTTTTTAAAAAACGGGTTTAAGCTCAATGGCTTATTCACCACCCGGGGCATCGAAAAATATCTGCGCAAACACGTCTTTATCGAGAACGACTTTGCCCGCCTTGGCGTTGAACTCTTTATCATCGGCACTCAGTTAAATCACACAAGAAAGGCCATCTTCGGAAACTTCTCTGAGTCTTCGAAAGGTCGAACCACAAAGTATGTCAATTATGCGACGATCAGCGATGCCGTGGCTTGTTCGGCTTCGTTGCCGCCGGTCTTTGCCCCCTACGGCATCACCCGTCCGGACGGAAAAGAAATCTTTTATTTTGATGGGGAGATTCGGGACACCCTCTCGACCCATGTCGCCGCCGACCACGAGGCGGACCTGGTGATTTCTTCTTACTCGACCCAGCCCTACCATTACACCCCTGAGATGGGTTCTCTCCATAAATATGGCATTCCGGTCATTCTGAACCAGGCTTTGTACCTGGTCATTCAGCAAAAGATTATGAAACACATCGAGTACCAATCCACGATGCGCCAGATTTATCAAGAGGTGGATGGCTTCTTTAAAGAGCATCATCTCCCCGAAGAGTTGCGAGAACAATTATTGGAAAAGGTCCGGGTGCAGGGAAAATACACGCCGGGAGTGGATTACATCTATATCCATCCCCGTCCCCAGAACTTTGAAATGTTTTTTGTGGATCACTTCAGTCTGAACCCGGACATCCTGGCGCGTATTGTTCGCATTGGATTTAAGTCCGCTTACAATACGCTCCGACATCACGACTTATAATTACATCAAGCTCTTCTCAACAGCCGTAAAGATCGGCCCCGAGATCAATCCCAGCAAGATAATGCAAATAGCGGAAATCAACACAGTGACGGTGGTGGCATTCAACGAGTGCCCCGCCAACTCCGCCTCACCCTCTTTCATATACATCACCACGACCGGACGAAGGTAGTAGTACAGCGCAATCACGGAGCTGATCATACCCCAAATCGCCAACCACAAAAGACCTTCGCCGATAGCTGCATTAAAAAGATAGAACTTACCAAAGAATCCGACCGTGGGAGGGATCCCCGCCAAGGACAGCAAGAACAGGGTAAAGCACAAAGCCAGGACCGGGCGTTTCTTTGCCAAACCCGCAAGATCATCCACATTGATGATCGCGTTTTCGGAGTTCTCCAGCATGCTGACGATGGCAAAAGCCCCCATCGTCATAAACGCATAACTGATCAAGTAAAAGATCACGGCGGACCCGCCAAAGGCTCCGACCTCACTCACTCCCGCAGTGATCACACCGACCAAGATATACCCTGAGTGCGCCACGCTGGAGTAGGCAATCATGCGTTTCAGGTTGTCCTGTAGAATCGCTGCTGTATTGCCAACAAGCATGGTAATCACAGCCAACCACTGAAGGACATCAAAAAGGTTCTGTGAACCCTCCAAGCTGCGAGTGGCAATGATTCTTAAAAAAGCTGCAAAGGAGACCGTTTTTACAGCTGTTGCCATAAATCCCGACAAAGGCGTGGGAGCGCCCTGATAAACATCCGGTGTCCATGCGTGGAAGGGCGCAATGGAGACCTTAAAGCAAAAGCCCACCACCACAAAGGTGATCCCAAACAAGAAAAGACGGTTGGTCACAATCAGGTTTCTGGCCTCTTCAAGGAAATCAAGAATGTTGGTGCTTCCTGTGGAACCAAACACAAAGGCGGTGCCATACAAGAAGATGGCAGAGGAGAAGCCCCCCAGAATGAAGTACTTCAAAGAGGCTTCTTTAGCGAGCTTCTCTTCGTGGCTCATTCCAATCATCAGGTAAAGCGCCAAAGACATCAGTTCAAGACCGATAAAGATCATCAAAAGATCCGCAGCGGACACCAGAATCAACATCCCTAAGGCGGAGCTGAGGGTTAAGAAGACCAGCTCGGAGAACTGCATTCCCTTGGTTGCGGGATTTTCATACATCAAAACCAGGGCGCCTGCGGTTGCCGCAAGCGCGATCACGCCCATCCACTGGGTGATGCCGTCAAACACCAGACTATGATGAAAGGCTGTTGCCCCATTCGGTCCGGAGAAAATTCCTAAAAGGACGGCGGAGATCACAAGCCCGATCAAGCCCTGGATAAGAGTGGAAAGGGCGTTTTGCTCCCGATTGCCCCTGAGTACCTTCAAAGTGATGGGGACCAAACTTGCCAAAAACAAGGCAATCATCGGAGATACGAGGATCAAATCATTAATACCGATATTGGGGTTCATTATTTTTCTCCCTGTGGAGCGGCAGGTTGCTCAGTATTTGCTGGAGTTTCTGGAGTTGTTGCCGGCGAAGGCGCTTGCGGTGCAGGAGTCACAGCCTCGGTCTTTTTAGGTTCCGCGGCCTCTGCCGGAGCGCCGTAGATAGCCAAGCTGTAAGAAGATCGGTTTTGAATCAAATGATCCACACTGGCCTTGGACCAATCCAAGAACTGATTGGGGAATAAACCCATCCAGAAAACCATGATGACCAAGGGGATGAGAACCGCGATTTCCCGCAGATTTAGATCATAAAGGGGATGATGATCGTCCTTAACAAGCTCTCCTGGCTTTCCAAAAAACACCCGTTTGAACATCCAAAGCATGTACACCGCGCCAAGCACCACGCCCGAAACTGCAAAGTAGGCGAAGATGGGAGAAGACCGGAAGGTTCCCAATAAAATCAAGAACTCGCCGATGAAACCATTGGTCATGGGAACCGCGATGGATGAAAGCGTGATGATAAAGAAGAAGATCGTGAAAACCGGGAGAACCCCCGCCAAACCGCCATACTTGGAAATTTCGCGTGAATGGGTGCGCTCATAAATCATACCAATCAGGATAAACAAAGCCCCGGTGGAAATCCCGTGGTTCAGCATCTGATAGAGGCCCCCTTGCAAGCCAAAGGCATTGAAGGTGAAAAGACCGATCAGGACATAACCCATATGGGAAACCGACGAGTAAGCCACGAGCTTTTTCACATCCGGTTGAACCATCGCCACCAAGGCGCCGTAAATGATTCCAATTACGCCGATCAACATAAAGAACCAAGCCCAATATTCCGAAGCTTCAGGGAAAAGAGGGATAACCCAACGCAGGAACGAGTAGGTTCCCATTTTCAACATCACACCCGCTAAAATCACGGAACCGGGGGTGGGAGCTTCCACGTGGGCGTCTGGCAACCATGTATGAAGAGGGAAGACAGGAACTTTAATGGCAAAAGCCAGAGCGAAGGCAAAGAACAAAAGCGTTTGCAGGCTAAAGAACTCACCGCCCACAAAAGGAATTCTCAGCTTATAAAAGTCCAGAAGGCTGGAGCTCATCTGCCCCGTTGCTTCCTGGGTCAGGTACATCATATAGATCATCGCCACGAGCATAAGAACAGAGCCCGCGAAAGTGTAGATGAAGAACTTCACTGTCGCGTAGATCCTTCTTGTTCCACCCCAGATACCGACCATGAAGTACATCGGAACCAGAGACAGCTCCCAGAAGACGTAGTAGAAAATGGCATCCATCGCAAGGAAGGTGCCTAACATCGCCGTCTGCAATATGAAAAGGCAAGCGTGAAACCCTTTGATGCGTTTATCGATGGAGGTCCAGCTTGCCAGAATGATAATGGGCGTAAGGAACGTGGTCAGGATCACCAGCCACAGAGACAGCCCGTCAATTCCCAAGAAGTAAGAAATCCCGAAGCGTTCAATCCACATATGCTTTTCAACGAGTTGGAGCGCCGCTGAGCTGGGATCAAACTTTTGCAGAAGACTTAGGCTTAAAAGGAACTCGATCACGGAGAAACCAAGTGCGAGGTGGCGAACAGAGCTCTCTCGTGGCCAGAGGGTCACGATGAGAGCAAATAAAAGAGGCATAAATACAATCGCGCTGAGTAACATGGAATTACCTCATCAAAAGGATGGAAAGAACAAATACCAGACCAAGACCGATATACATAGCGTATTGCTGCATATTTCCTGTTTGCAGGGAACGGATTAAAGCCCCTCCCCCACGCGCAAGGTCTCCCGCCAAATAAGTGCATTTATCAATAATGTTCACATCGACGTAGTACCACAATCCACGGCTGGCTCTGACAAGAGGATTGATAATCAAACCAAAATAAATCTCGTCAACGAAGTACTTGTGGAAAACAAGTTTGTAAACGGGTCCCAAAGCTTCGGCCACCTTTTCAGAAGAGCGCGGCTTACGGACATACATTTGATAGGCCACCGTGGCTGAAATCGCCGCCAAACCTACAGAAACGGCCATCAGCGTCCACTCAACAGTGGTGTCAGCGTGGGCTTCTCCTGTAGGTGTCGGCAAGGTGGTGAGCATGGGATGCAGCCAGTGCTCCCATGCATTGGGAACATCGCCAAGGACGTGCCCGATGACATGGGGGATTCCGATCCACCCACCGATCACGGAAAGAACCCCAAGAACGATCAGCGGAATTGTCATGAGCGCATCGGATTCGTGAGGATGGACATCTTTAGGAACTCGGCTTTGACCCCAAAAGGTCAGTGCCATGAGACGGGTCATATAAAACGCCGTCAAAGTTGCCCCAATGGCCCCGGCCACCCATAATCCCACGTGACCGTAGGGTGAACTGAAGGCCTGCCACAGAATTTCATCTTTTGAAAAGAAACCCGCAAAAGGCGGAATGCCGATAATCGCCAGCCACCCTAAAGCAAAGGTGAGATGGGTGATAGGCATGTATTTTTTAAGTCCACCCATTTTACGGATGTCTTGTTCTTCGTGCATGGCGTGGATCACCGAGCCCGAACCCAAGAACATCAGGGCCTTAAAAAAGGCATGAGTCATTAAGTGGAACATGGCGGCCCCGAAAGCTCCCACACCGCAAGCCAGAAACATATACCCCAGCTGGGACACGGTGGAATAGGCAAGGACCTTCTTGATATCCCATTGAGTCATCCCGATTGTCGCCGCCATCACCGCCGTGGCCGCCCCGATAATCGCAATCACCATCATCGTGTTCGGAGCCATGATAAAGATCGGATTCAGGCGCACGATCATATAAACGCCGGCAGTCACCATCGTAGCGGCATGGATTAACGCGGAAACCGGGGTCGGACCCGCCATCGCATCTGGAAGCCAAACATACAATGGAATCTGTGCGGACTTACCTGTCGCGCCGATAAATAAGAAGAGCGTCCCCAAAGTCACCGCCCCAAGCCAGGTGGCATCAGCGGTGGTCGGGGCTAAGGCGTTGAGTTCGGAGAAGTTCAGGGTGCCGAAAGTCAAAAACAAGATAAACATCCCCAGCAAAAAGGCGGCGTCACCAATACGGTTGGTGATAAAGGCCTTCATGCCAGCAGCTGCTTTGTCCTCATCGCTGAACCAAAACCCGATCAGAAGGTACGAGCAAAGACCCACGCCTTCCCAGCCAACAAACATCACCAACAAGTTGCTGCCCAGGACCAGGAGTAACATATTAAAGATAAAGAGATTCAAATACGCGAAATATTTGGCAACGCCTTTGTCGTGGTGCATGTAACTGATCGAGAAGAGGTGAATCAGCGAGCCCACCCCCGTGATGACGAGGATCATAATGGCGCTAATCTGGTCGACGACGAAGGAGGCATCAATCTTTAGATTGGCTACCGCCATCCACTCGAAGAAGGTGACAACAATCCGCCGGCTTTCCGCTGGCAGGCTGATGAGGTCAGCGACCATAAGGACCGAGCTGATAAAGGAAATAACCACCGCTGTTGTGGCGATGGTTCCGGCCACCTTGTAGCTGTGTTTTTTGTAACGAAACCCATTAATTAAAAAGCCAATGAGGGGGCTAAGGATCAAAATCGACATCAGGATATGGTGATTCATCGGTGATTATCCCTTCAGATGCTCGAAGAAGCGAATATTCACTTCTTTATAACGTTTGAAAATTGAAACTGCGATCGCCAGTCCAACCGCCGCTTCCGCCGCGGCAATGGTCATCACAAAAAAGACCAGAATCTGCCCATCAAGAACGTTCAGGAACTTGCTGAAGGCAATAAAGCTGAGATTGACGGCATTTAACATCAACTCAATGGACATCAGGATCACGATGACGTTCCTACGAACGAGCACCCCGGCCATCCCAATGACAAATAAAAGAGCGGAAAGCACCAGATAATGGTTCAGACCCACGTTGTTGATAAAATCAATGCTTGGCATGTGTTCCACCTTTACTGCGCGCAAGCCCCACGACGCCAATGGCGATCACGAGCAAAAGAGCCCCAAGGGCTTCAAATCCAAAAACATACTTTGTAAATAGCAAAATCCCGAGGTTTGTCGTCGCGGCTTCCGTGGCCGCTCCGGCCGCCTGGGTGGTCGCGGGTTCAGCGGCCTTTTCCAGAAGAGGATAAAAGGCTCCGGCCAAGTAACCCGCGAGCATGCCCACGGTGGCAATCTTAAGGGCTCCCGTGATCTTCCCTCGTGAAAAGGTGGCCAACTCCGTGCGCAAGTCAAAGAGCATCAAGACCATCACAAAGAGCACTAAAACCGCGCCCGCGTAGACAATCAACTGAACCCCGGCGATAAAGTAGGCTCCCAGGGTCGCAAACAAAGCGGCGGCTCCCACCATGGCCATCGCCAGGGACAGGGCTGAGTAGATCGGGTTAGAAACCAAAACAACCGTCAGTCCACCGATGAGGGTGACGGCGGCCAATAACCAAAAAATGAAACTATCTGCTGTCACAAAAACCCCTACCAAGAATAAGAAACCGCGAAAATAACCAACGCGGAAATGATCGTATTTGCCAGTGCCCACGGAAGCATGGTTTTCCAACCAAGATCCATCAGCTGGTCGTATCTAAAACGCGGCAATGTCCAACGGATCCAGATAAAGATCCACAGAAAGACCGCCAATTTTACAAAGTATGTAATGAAATGGACCAGTGAGCTTAAGGCGCTGGCGCCGTCGGGAGTCCCAATTTTTGCCAAAGCCCATTGGTAAACACTCTCGGTCGTGGTGTAGGGGATGTTATAACCCCCAAAGAAGAAGGTCGCCATAAGGCCCGAGGCCACCATCATATGACCGTACTCACCGATGAAAAAAAGAAGGATTTTAAATCCGCCGTACTCCGTGTGGAATCCCGCCACCAGTTCAGCTTCCCCCTCCGCCAAGTCAAAGGGCAGACGGTTGGCCTCGGCAAAAGTGGCCGCAAAGAAAAGGACCGCCGCCAAGGGCTGGTAGAAGATACCCCAATTCGGCAGCCAAGACGTTGAGATGGTGTGACCGAAAGCCTGAAAAGACAGCGTCCCCTCCTGAAGGTGGATCATCTCTGTCAAGTTGAAGGTCCCATACAACATAATGACGCCGACAATGGAGAGGCCCAAAGCCAGTTCGTAACTGATTGCCTGAGCGCTGGCGCGCAGGGCTCCCATCAGCGAGTACTTGTTTCCAGATCCCCAGCCCGCCATTAAAATGGCGTAGGTCGCCAGGGACGAAACCCCAAGGATAAAAACAATGCCGACACCGATTTCATACCCTTGAATCGGAAAAACATACTCTCCCCACTTCAAGGGAGGTGCCATAGGAATCGCGGCAAAACCAAGGGTCCCAGGAATCAGAGCAAACACCGGAGCCGCGTAAAACAACAGCTTGGTCGCCGTTTTGGGACTGAATTCCTCTTTGGTTAAAAACTTCACGGCGTCCGCCAGAAGCTGGGTCAATCCCAAGGGACCGACGCGATTGGGTCCGAAACGGTTCTGGATAAATCCAGATCCTCGGCGCTCCAGCCAGACCAGAACCGGAACCGCTTGCACCATGATTAAAAAAACCAGCACAAGCTTGATGGCATTAATTGTTATTTCAAATGCATTTGCACCCATTATTTAGTCCCACTCCAATGCTTTAGATTTGATTTCCCAGAAAAGACCGAAAATAAACACCGCAATGAAAATCATCATAGCGATCAAAGCGTAGGCTCCGATGCCCGAGCTGATCATGTCTTTAAACCCCGTTGCCCACGGATACATAAAGATGATTTCGATGTCGAAGAGAATGAACAGAATCGCGGTAAGATAGAATTTCACGGAAATTTTTGTGTCTTTTTTTTCTTGAACTGGAACACCGCACTCGTAAGGAGCTAGCTTCACCGCATCCTGAGGTTTCTTGCCGCCCAGCAGACGTCCTGCGTACAAGCACAAACATCCAAATAATGTTACGAAGACAGTAATGAAAATGACTCCGCCTAATGGCACAGTACCTCCCGAGTAATCCGTTATTGAGAATAACCCTTTATACTCATGCCTTTGACGAATTCCAAGAAATATGAATGGAAAGATCGCCTAACTAGTGGCAACATCACACAAAAATGAAAACAGAATTAGTGCACACCCGGCTGGAGACTCTCCTGGAGAGAGCCTTTGAGACAAAAAAATCTAAAATTCAAGTCCTCGGGAGCTCTTCAGAGTTGCCCCTGTCTTTCTTTTTGTCTCAAACTTACTCCAAACAAATTAATAACTTGCCGCATTTAGTAATTACGGGGAGTCACCACTCTGCCGAAGAACTCCAGCGCCTGCTTCGCTTCTTCGACCCTCTTAAAAGCTGCTCTATTTTTAACCATTTTGATGTCTCTCCCTATTCCGGTCTCTACCCCAGCTCTCGTTCCACGAACGAGCGCTTGCGGTTTCTTTTCCGGGCCCAGAATGCAAAGCCAGGGGAAATCTTTGTCACGTCGATTCAAGCGCTGTGTCAAAAAACCCTTCCTTTTAAAGTCTTAAAAGACAATAGCTCTACCTGGGGTGTTGGCACAGAGCTTCCCGAAAACATCGCTTCGTTTCTAAATAACTTAGGGTATCAATCCGCACCCATGGTGGAGGATGGGGGGCAATATGCGCTTCGTGGGGGGATCATCGACGTTTTTTCCCCTGCCCACGAACGCCCTTTGCGGGTCGAACTTTTTGGCGACCAAATTGAAAGTCTCCGCTACTTTGACCCTCTGACTCAAAGGGGGCAGGAAGAGGCTTCTACTGCCACCCTTATTCCGGCCCGGGAAATTCTCTTCCGCGACGACCACCATGAGGAGCTTTTAAAAAGTTTCCGCAAAACTCTCGAAGGCCGCGCGGTGGATAAGACAGAATCCGAAGAGATTCTGCGATCCCTGGTTTTAAAAAATTACTTTCCTGGGATCGAGTTCCTTCTTCCCTCATTTTATAAAAATCTTGAGACCGCGTTGGATCACTTCAGCTCCCCGTTGAACATCTGGCTCCTGGATCCTTTGGAAATTTCGCGGGTCTCGGATGAGCTGATGGCGGAGGTAAAATCGGACTACGGCGGCGCTGAGAGCGCCGTGATCAGGCCCGATTACAAGGATTTCTTTGTTCCCTTTGACAGTATTGCCCTGCCGGAGGATTCGCGGCAAATTTATTTCTCAAAGCTGGAGTACCTTGAAGAAAACGCCCCCGAGGAAACGAAAATTCATTACCGTTCAGCCCCGGTGACGGACTTCTCCAATCTGAGCCTCTCGTTTTCCCCCGGCTCGGAACACTGGCTGCAGGCGGTCCGACAGAAGCTGACGCGGTGGAAAGAGGACCGCTACCGCATCTTTATCGGAATCAAGAATCACTCCCAAATCGAGCGCCTCAGTCACATCATTGAACGGCTTGAGTTTAAAGCGGCCCGAGGCGAAGCCCAGGAGTACTTATGGGAGTCCTGGCTTCATGCCCAGGAGTCCTCAGACTCTTTGATCCATATCATCCCACGCTACTTGCCTGAAAGCCTGCGACTGGAAGAAGAACAAATTATCTTTTTGCGTGAGGAAGATTTTTTTGGACGGAAGCAACGAGTCTCTGAAACCTCCGCCTCGGCGGATTTCCAGAAACAGGCCAAGCGCCTGAGCTTTGGGGATTTAAAACCCGGCGATCTTGTCGTGCATATCAAACACGGGATTGGTGTTTACGAGGGACTTAAAATCATGCCCATCAATGGCATTGATTCCGAGTTCATTCAAATCGGTTACAAGGATAAGGACAAACTCTACCTCCCCGTTTACCGCGTGGGACAGCTACAAAAATACTCGGGGGCGTCCCAGACCACGGTTCTTGATAAGCTGGGCGGGCCGGGCTGGGAAAAAACGAAAACCAAAGTTAAAAATCAGGTCCGGGATATTGCGCATGACCTTCTCGCGCTTTACGCGAAGCGGGCCGAAACCCACCGGCCACCTTTTGCTTTTAATGAACATGAGTACGAGCTTTTTGAAAACGGTTTCGCCTATGAGGAAACCGATGACCAGCTTCGGGCGATTCGCGATATCCTTCGCGATCTCTCCAGTCCCAAACCCATGGATCGGCTCATTTGCGGGGATGTGGGCTTTGGAAAAACCGAAGTGGCCATGCGGGCCGCTTTCTTCGCTGTTCAGAACCGCAAGCAGGTGGCGGTTCTGGCTCCGACCACGGTGCTGACTTTCCAGCATCTGGAAACTTTCACCAAACGCTTTCAAGGCTGGCCCGTGGTGATTCGCGCCTTAAACCGCTTTGTGACGGCCTCTGAGGCCAAGAAAATCCTAAAAGAAGCCACCGAGGGCAAAGTCGATATTTTGATTGGCACCCATCGTCTTCTCAGTAAAGACGTGGGTTTTAAGGACCTAGGCCTTCTCATTATTGATGAGGAACAGAAATTCGGTGTCACCCATAAAGAGAAAATAAAAAAGATGCGCACCTCCGTGGACACGATCACGCTCTCGGCCACGCCCATTCCCCGCACCCTCAATATGAGCCTTGTCGGGGCCCGGGATTTAAGCCTGATCAACACGGCCCCGGTGGATCGGCTTCCGACAAGAACTTTTGTGTGCAAGTTTGACGAAGAAACCATCCGTAAAGCCATCGAGGCGGAAATCGCCCGCGGCGGCCAGGTTTATTTTATCCATAACCGCGTGCAGAGTATTTACGGCATTGCCGACGAAGTGCGCGCCATTGTCCCTAAGGCGCGGATCCGCGTAGCCCACGGGCAAATGGAAGAGCATGAGCTGGAAAAGACAATGCTTGAGTTTTTCCATCACGAAATCGATGTTCTCATTTGCACCGCCATTGTTGAATCCGGGATGGACATCCCCCGGGCCAACACCATGTTCATTGATTCCGCCCATATGTTCGGCCTCAGTCAGTTGTATCAACTGCGGGGACGCGTGGGCCGAAGCAAAGCCCGGGCTTACTGCTATTTGATGATGCCGAAGGATAAAAAACTGGATAAGGACGCGCAAGAGCGCTTAAAGATCATCCAGGAAAACTCAGCCCTCGGCAGCGGCATCAAAATCGCCCAATATGATTTGGAGTTGCGGGGCGCAGGGAATATCCTTGGCGAAGACCAATCCGGCCACGTCAATGCCGTTGGTTATGAGCTTTACATGGATCTTTTACAAGAAGCCCTGGCTGAAGCCAAAGGCGAAAAAATCGAGGATCTCGAACTCGACCCGGAAATCAACCTGCGAATTCCGGCCATGATCCCGGATAGCTACATTCCCGATATTCGTATTCGTTTAAGTTACTACAAAGCCCTGGCCGATATCACGTCAACGGAAGATCTGGACCGTATTGAGGAGGAACTCAAGGATCAATTCGGTCAAATCCCTGAGGCGACTTTGAATTTGATGGGCATCATGCTGATCCGGAAACAATGTAAAGACTTGGGCGTCAGGGATATAAGCGCGGGACTGAAATCCATCTCCCTGATCTTCACGGAAAAAACCCCGTTAAAGCCGGAAACCGCCATCAAGCTCGCCCTGCGGGAGAACAAGAAATATGCGCTGACTCCGGAGGCTCGCTTAAATATCCGTATGAGCAATATCACTTGGTCCGCAGTTTATGAGGAACTCGATTATCTCTTAAAGCAGACCTAATATTCCAAACGGATCCCGGCACCAAACATATAATCGGTGCTGGTATCAGGGTCATTCATGTCGGAGCTGGGCTCGTACTTTGACACAAAGACATCCAAGTAAGTGTTTTCAAGGCCGGACTCCACAAGGCTTCTTCGCGCCACCCCGTCTTCCAACCAGTTGAGTTGGATTAAGAGGCCGGCCTGCATAAAGTAAAGCATATCAATATTGCCGTTCACAGTCTCGGTGGGGTTTGACTCCGTCAGGCCCAATCTCATAGCGCCAAAGGTCCCATAGGGGGCCACGTAGGGCTCGGCAAAAAGAGCATCCATAATAAAGGTTCCTGAGACCATGTACTTGGTAAGACTCAGGGTGTGTTCAACCCCTGTGGCGTCTTCTTTAATGGAGCCGTAACCCACGCCAAAATTCGCAGTCAAAGACCCGAGAGCGAAGTTGTACTTATAGCTTAAATTCAGATTATAGACAGGGAACTCGGTTTCCCCGAACATATCCTGGTAAAACGTGGTGTTATCGATGACCGAGACATAACGATCCAGCATCACGTTTTCATAATTTACGCTGAACATGAAACCGTGCGTGCCGCGATGTTCGCGGTAGGGAAGGTCCACCTCCACGGGATAATGCAGTTCCACCAGGTCATTGGCTCGGCGATAATCCTCGACGGCGTCGGGGGACTCCTCGGCGGCATGGGCGTGAACCACGATCAAGGTCATGCTTAAGCCGACCAAAGTCTTTGCAAATAGATCGTAAGGCTTAAGACGTAAGTTTATTTTATTCATAAACATGCATTCTCATCTGTTGTGAGCGGATGAAGCTGATATTCTTAGTGTATGGAATTTTGTTTCCGCAACGCTATAGGTTTTTTGATTCTGGTTCTAATTCCCAACTTTGTGATAGCTCAAACGCCTTCCGCTGTTGAGCAGATGAGCCTTGAGCAAAAAGTGGGACAGTTGTTTTTAATTGGTTTCCCTCAGCAGAGCGTGGATCCCAAGCTCGAGGCTTTCGTCAAAAAGTACAAGATTTCCTCCTTTATTCTTTTTAAAAGAAACATTTCCTCCCTCGCCCAGGTGGCGAAAATGAATTCCCAGCTGCAAAAGCTCGCCCTCTCCTCTTCCAACTCTCTGCCTTTGATCGCGGTGGACCAGGAGGGAGGCCAAGTGGCCCGCGTTCCCACCCGCCCTCCCATCCCTAATGCCATGTCTGTCGGGCAAACCCAAAACCCGGACCTTGCCCACTCCCTGGGCCAAGAAACGGCGAAAATCATCCGCACTTTGGGTTTTAATATGAATCTTGCTCCCGTCCTGGATCTCAGCAATCCTGAGCGTGAGAGTTTTATCGGCCTTCGCTCCTTTGGCTCAGATGCCCAGAAGGTCAGCTCCATCGGCGTCTCCCTTTCGCGAGGCCTTTTGGATGAAGGGGTGATTCCCACGGCCAAGCATTTCCCGGGCGTGGGTTCTGTCTTGGATGATCCCCATAAAAAAGTCGTCACGACCAAGGTCTCCGCGGAAACCCTCTATGAGCGTGATTTAAAGCCCTTTGAGGATTTTGCCAAACTTGGCTCCAACACGGCGATCATGTTATCCCACTTCAGCTATCCCTCCCTGGACTCCTCCAATACTCCCGCCACCATTTCCCCGCAGATCATTAAGGAGATCTTGCGAAAAAAGGTCGGGTATTCGGGTCTTGTGATTACCGATGATATTCAGATGAAGGGTCTCAGCGAAGTCAGTAATTCCCACGAAGCCGCCTTGCAGGCCCTGAAAGCGGGAGCGGACATCATTATGATGACATGGTCCTTTAAAGATCAGGAAAAGGCCATCGAGCGCGTGAAAGAAGCTGTTTTAAAGGGCGAACTCTCCGAGGATGAGCTCAACGAGAAAGTGAACCGGATCCTTGCAGTAAAAAATTTCCTCTTGGACAATTCCCCGCAAAAAGAAGACGTGAAAAATCCCAATATCGTGGCTCTTTCAACTAAAAAGCTGCGCGAGATTGAATCCCGCATCCTGGACTTCAATATTCGAAGTGCCTTGCGACGCCCCGAGGACCTTCCATCCCGTCTCCCAACGTCCTTAAAGGACGACGAGGTCAGTGAGAAAACACCGGTGTGCGTATTTTCTCCGGTGAATGAATTTATCACGTCTTTTAAGAAGTCAGCTCTTCCAGTTCGCGGGATTAAAACCACTGCCAAGACCAGTGCGCAGATGCTGGTCGATTATATGAAAAAGCACTCCTGCAACCAGGCGGTCTACGCCGTTTATGGGCCTAAAACCGCTGTGGTTTTAACCAAACTGCCTCGGGATCTTGCCAGGAAGATTCTGGTCATCAATCTCAACACCCCAAGTCTTGTACCCGACTCGGGCAAGTTTTTAAATGTCGTGAATCTTTACTTTGCGCATCCGGATGCCGGTAAGAGGATTGGGGAAAATTTACGAGGTTTAGCCAGGCGAAGCTTCTTCGAAGACGACGTCACCAACACCACGTCCAACCAGTGAATCACCCACCCCTCCGGTGGACTTCTAGAAATAAAAAAGCCTGGGTTTAATCCCAGGCTTTTTACTTTAGGACCAGGTCCCGGGGAATATTTCCATTCCGGTTCTGGCTTTGGCCACTTCTCTTTGCGCCTCGGCCCACTGTTCGTCGGTCAAGGACTCGGTGCTCAGCTTCAGTTCCGCCGCTGCCAGAGCCTTTTTCAGCTCTTCCAGTTGCAGGTCCATAGGAACCGCTGCGTATTCAGCCAGGATGTTAACCCCTTGGGGGTTGACTTGGCAGTACCCCCAGCTGATAGCAACCTTTTGCTCCGTCTCGCCTTTGAGTTTGTATCTCAAAACGCCAGTTTCCAGAGTCGTAATCAAAGGAGCGTGACCAGGAAGAATATTCAATTCACCTTTAAATCCCGGAACTGTGACCTCATCAATTTCTTGATCAATCACGAGTCTTTTTTCGGGCGTCACGATAGTTAATTTAAACATAAGTTATCCTTAAGCCTGAAGCTTTTTAGCTTTCTCAACTGCCTCTTCAATGGTTCCAACCATGTAAAAGGCCTGTTCAGGCAAGTTATCGTGTTTACCATCCAAGATTTCACGGAAACCTTTAACGGTATCTTTGATATCCACATATTTTCCTTGCAGACCCGTGAACTGCTCAGCAACGAAGAAGGGCTGAGACAAGAAACGCTGGATCTTACGGGCACGGGATACAACCAGCTTATCTTCTTCAGACAACTCATCCATACCAAGGATGGCGATGATGTCTTGAAGTTCCTTATAACGCTGAAGGATCGCCTGCACGTCACGGGCTGTTTTATAGTGAACTTCACCCACCACTTGGGGATCCAAGATACGGGAAGTGGAAGTCAAAGGAGACACCGCTGGGAAGATCGCCATCGCCGCGATATCACGGTCCAAGTTGGTCGTTGCATCCAAGTGAGTGAAGGTAGTTGCAGGAGCGGGATCCGTGTAGTCATCCGCAGGAACGTAGACCGCTTGTACGGAAGTGATAGATCCGGATTTGGTCGAAGTGATACGCTCTTGCATCGCACCCATCTCTGTTGCCAACGTTGGCTGATAGCCCACCGCTGAAGGGATACGGCCCAACAACGCGGAAACTTCAGCACCCGCCTGGGTGAAACGGAAGATATTATCCACGAAGAAAAGAACGTCTTGCTTTTCAACGTCACGGAAGTACTCAGCAACCGTCAACCCCGTCAAAGCCACACGGGCACGGGCACCAGGGGGTTCGTTCATCTGACCGAAAACAAGCGCTGTCTTGGAGATAACGCCGGATTCCTTCATTTCACGCCACAAATCGTTCCCTTCACGAGTCCGCTCTCCCACACCGGCAAATACGGAATAACCACCGTGCTCCGTTGCGATATTGCGAATCAGTTCTTGGATCAAGACGGTCTTACCGACACCGGCACCACCGAACAGACCGATCTTACCACCTTTTGCGTAAGGAGCGAGAAGGTCCACAACCTTGATTCCCGTCATCAGCATTTCCGCTGCCACCGCTTGGTCTTCGAACTTGGGAGCTGCTCTGTGGATAGGCCAGTTGTCTTTTGCCTTCACAGGACCCGCTTCATCCACAGGCTCTCCGACGACGTTGATGATACGACCGAGAACTTCAGGGCCCACGGGAGCCATAATCATATTGCCAGTGCTGACAACTTTTTCACCTCTGACCAGGCCCTCGGTGGAGTCCATGGCGATGGTACGAACGACGCCGTCACCAAGATGTTGTGCCACTTCAAGAACGAGGTTCAATTCTTTATCTGAGACTGCTTTGTTGGTAGTGCGAAGAGCTGTGTTGATGGGAGGAAGCTCGCCACCTTCGAACTCGACGTCGACAACTGGTCCCATCACCTGTTTGATTTTACCGTTAGCCATTTTCATACGCTCCTATTATTTCAGTGCCTCTGCACCGCTCACGATTTCAGTTAATTCTGTAGTAATTTTTTCTTGTCTCAATTTGTTGTATGTCAGCGTGTAAGAGTTGATCATCTCTTTTGCGTTGTTGGTTGCGTTTTCCATGGCCGTCATACGAGCACCATGTTCCGCCGCCACGCTTTCGGACATACTTCTGTAAACTTGAAGGTCGAAGTGCTTCACCAGCAATTGCTCAATGATTTGCTGGGGAGCCGGTTCGAAAATCATGTCTACAGAGAAACCTGCTGTGGTTCCGGTTGTGTCAAAAGACGTATTCTTGACGTCGATTGGCAGAAGGGTCTCACAGACGACCTGCTGGGAAATCGCTGATTTGAACTCGTTGTAGATCAAACGGATCTCATCATAGTCCCCGGAAAGGTATTGTTTCATCAAACGGTCCGCCACGCGGGAGGCCAATTCATAAGAAATGTCCTTATCCAAGCGCGTAATGGAGTCGATGGCTTTATAACCCTTTTTAGTGAAGTAGTCCGAACCTTTCCGTCCGATGAAAAGAAAATCGATCTTCTCATAGCTCTTCACATTCTGCTTGTAGTAGTTCTCTGCGAATTTGTTGATATTGCTGTTAAAGCCGCCGCAAAGACCGCGATCCGAAGTTAAAACCACCAGAAGGACTTTTTTAACTTCCAGCTTTTGTTCCATCAACGGATGGGAAACTTTGTTGGTAATAGCGATATCAGCAATTACTTTTCGCAAAGTAAGAGCGTAGGGGCGCATATTAACAATGTTATTTTGCGCCTTACGCAATTTCGCAGCAGAAACGAGTTTCATCGCTTTTGTAATCTGCTGCGTATTTTTAGTGGACTCAATTCGAGCCCTGATATCCTTTAAACTGGCCATTTCGGCACCCTATTACTTCGAAGAAGGTTGGAAAACCGCTTTAAACTCATCAAGAGCGCCAACAAGGCTCTTCTTGATATCGTCTGCCATGGCTTTTTTCTCAGCGATATTCTTAAGAATATGAGAGTGTTTCTGCTTCAGGAAATCGATCATCTCTTTTTCATATCTCTTTGCATCCGCTTCAGGGTAAGCATCGATGTAACCCGCGCCGGCAGCGAAGATCATTGCAATCTGTTCTTCAACCTTAACAGGAGAGTACTGACCTTGTTTCAAAACCTCCACCAGACGGCGACCGCGAGCCAGCTGTTGTTGAGTCGCTTTATCGAGATCCGACGCAAAGGCCGCAAACGCTTCCATCGCACGGAACTGAGCCAACTCAAGCTTCAACGAACCTGCCACTTGCTTCATTGCTTTGATCTGAGCGGCACCACCCACACGGGAAACGGACTTACCCACGGAGATGGCGGGACGGATCCCTTTATTGAAAAGATCGGTCTCCAAGAAGATCTGACCGTCAGTGATCGAAATCACGTTGGTCGGGATGTACGCGGAGATATCACCCGCCTGGGTCTCAATGATCGGAAGGGCCGTCAATGAACCACCCCCCTTATCTGCCGACAATTTCGCAGCACGCTCAAGAAGGCGGCTGTGGAGATAGAATACGTCGCCGGGATACGCTTCACGTCCTGGAGGACGGCGGAGGAGCAAGGACAGTTGGCGATAGGCTTGAGCTTGTTTTGTCAAATCATCGTAGATGATCAGAGCATGACGACCTGTATCGCGGAAGTATTCCGCCATCGCGGTTCCAGAGTAAGCTGCCAAGAACTGCAAAGGAGCCTGATCAGAGGCGCTGGCTGTGATGACAGTGGTGTATTCCAACGCACCAGCGGCACGCAGTTTTTCAACAACCGCAGCCACGGTGGATTGTTTTTGACCAATAGCCACGTAGAAGCAGTAAACGCCCTGGCCCTTTTGGTTGATGATGGTGTCAATCGCAATGGCTGTTTTACCAGTTTGACGGTCCCCGATGATCAACTCACGCTGACCGCGACCGATGGGGATCAATGCGTCGATCGACTTGATCCCTGTTTGCAGAGGTTCTTCAACAGGATGACGATAAACGATCCCAGGAGCCTTCAATTCCGCCACGCGCGTGTGAGGGGTTGTGATCGCGCCACGGCCATCCACAGGCATACCCAGAGCGTTCACCACGCGGCCCAGGAGAGCTTCGCCCACGGGCACCTGCACGATTTTCTTTGTACGCTTAACTGTGTCGCCCTCTTTGATGCCGCGATCTTCACCGAAGATCACCACACCCACGAAAGAGTCTTCCAGGTTCAGAACCATGCCGTACACTTCGCCGGGGAACTCAACAAGCTCACCCGCCATCGCGTTTTCAAGGCCATAGACACGCGCTACCCCGTCCCCCACTGAGAGAACGCTGCCGGTTTCGCTAACTTCGATTTTCTTATTATACTGATTGATCTGTTCTTTTAGAACGCGACTGATCTCGTCGGCACGGATTTGTGTTTCCATGGTTAGTTGGCTCTCCTGTTTAATTCTTCGTTCAATTTAATTAAATGTGTTTCGATACTGTCATCAAAAGTCCACCCTCCAGCCTGAGCGACAACGCCGCCGAGGAGCTTGGGGTCTTCTTTGTATGTCAGGATGATTTTCTTATTCAAAATTTTAGCGATCTTTGACTCGAGGTCTTTTTTATCAGCCTCGGACAAAGCTTTTGCGGATCGCACGGCTCCGCGAGTGATGTTCTGCTCAAGATCCATCTGCTGTTCATAAGCGGCGACAATTTCCGCAAATAAATTCAGGCGGTTTTTCTCCGCCAAAAGCAGAAGAAGGTTGAACACCTCTTCCAGCAAGCCTTTCCCTTGAAAGGTGTTTTGCACCACGGCCTTTTTTTGCTCCGGCCCTACCAAAGGGTTGATGAAATATTGCTGAATGCTGGGATCTTTTTGAAAAATCTGAGCGACTGCCTCAAGCTCCTGGTGTGCGCGCAGGTGTTGACCTTTTTGCTTTGCCAACGCCATGAGTGCCCGGGCATAGCGTCTTGCAACTTCAGTGATTTTCATAGGTTTACCGCCTGTACTTTATTAACAAATTCACTTTGCAGCTTCTGATGATCTGCAGACCCGATGTCCTTTGAAAGCACGGTCTTTGCGGTGTCTACAGCATCTTTTAAAAGCTGTTCCCGGAGCTGTGCCTGCGCCTTTTGAACTTCAATCTTCGCTGTCATTTCAGCTTCATGTTTAATCCGGCTGGCTGTCTCCTGCGCTTCTTTCAGCAAAGCGTGCTTCATTTCTGCCGCTTCTGCCTTGGCACGCTCCAAGGATTCTTCTTTTGAAGCCTCCAACTGGGTGAGTTTCTGCTTAATATCCGCAAATTGTTTCTCCGCCTCTTCACGAGCGGATTGGGATTTTTGCGCGGCTGCCAGGTAGGCTGCCTTGCGGTCAGCATAGACCTTTACAATGGCGCCTTTTAAAAAATAATAAAGTCCACCGAACAAAATGGCGACGTTGATGGCTTGATAAAGCACAGTTTTGGGAACATGAACTTCACCTCCATGCTCCCCATGCCCGCCGGCCGCAAACGCGCAGCTGGCGCCCAGTACTAAAAGAAATGCAAGTCCCTTTTTCATAAGCGCTCTCTTACTTTCCCAAAAGCTTTTGAGTGATCGCAACAGACACATTGGTTGTCTCCGCTCGCAGAGCAGCGGTGGTTGCTTGAATTGACTGAGCAATATTCTTATTTGTGACTTCAAGAAGAGAGGTCGCTTCCGCGCGCGCCTTACTCACCAAGGCCTCATACTCTTTCAACGCTTCAGCTCTTTGCGCATCGTAGATGTCTTTGATTTTTTTCGTCACTTCTTTTGCTTTTGCCTGGTACTCAGTGTGAAGTTCCGTGGATTTTTTCTGCATCTCTTGCGCCAGATCTTCACCGCCCAGAGTGCGCTTCTCGCGCTCTTCATGGGCCTTATAATATGGCGTAAAAACATAGAAATTCAGAAAAACAAAGGCAATAGTGAAAATGCCGAATTGAACAGCGGCGGCTCCGTTAATTCCTAATTGTTGGATAATATCCATTGTATTGAAATCCCTACTGGTTTTTTGAACCTTGGGAATTAGCATCGATCGAAAGAAATGGTCAAGGTGAAACTAGCTATAAATAACTGTAAACAAAGGGCTTTGGTTAGGATTTGGGCATATAGGACGCGCCCTCGAAGACGACCCCTTCGTCAATTCTAAGACTGGGGGAGGTGACTGTTCCTTTAAAGGTCGCGGGTGGGTGCATTATAACTCTACGCCTCGCAAACAAATTTCCCTCGACTCGGCCACTGATAATAATAGTGTCGGCCTCGACTTGGGCTTGAATATTGGCGGTGTCGTTAATTACCACTGTGTCATTGGTAAAGATTTCACCCACGAACTCGCCCCCGATTTGAACAGTGCCCTCAAAGCTGAGTTTGCCCTCAAAACGAGTCCCGTAATCCAAAATGGAGGTTACGTGACCCGTTAATAAATCGTCGCTGTGGGTGAATGTTTTTACTTCTGCCATCCCTCTTTCAACCTGTCTACAATCTGGGTCAACTCATCGTCCGAATAAAAATGAACGGCGATTTTTCCTTTGGAATTAGCATAATCAATATTGACCTTGGTTCCTAGGATCTTTTGGAGATCTTCACAAAGGCCGGCAATGAGTCTCTGCGTAACGCTTTGTTTCACGTCATCCTCAGAGGCTTCGGTTATTTCGGGGCTTTGTGCGTCGACGATCAATTTCTCCAGCTTTCGCACGGAGATTTTTTCAGAAACGACTTTTTTAGCCAGTTCCACCTGCTTTTTCGCGTCCGCCAAAGACAGAAGAACCTTCGCATGTCCGACGGAAAGCTCTCCGTCCCCGACCAATTTCTTGGCCTCCTGCGGGAGAGCGAGCAGTCTTACCGCATTTGCAACTGTAGCCCGGTCTCGCCCGACTTTGTCCGCCACCTGCTGTTGGGACATTTTAAATTCCGTAATCAAACGGGAATATCCTTCGGCCTCTTCGATGGGATTTAAATCTTCCCGCTGGATGTTTTCAATAATCGCCAGCTCAAGAGTCTCTTGGTCATCAAAATTCTTAATTAAGACAGGGACTTCATGCAGACCGGCGAGCTGAGCTGCTCGCCAGCGGCGCTCCCCCGCGACAATTTCTAAACGTCCGCCAACAGCCTTTCTTGCAATGATCGGCTGAAGGATCCCATTCTCTTTAATAGATTGGGCGAGCCCCTGGAGGGCTTCTTTTTCGAAGGCTTTTCGCGGTTGGTATTGCCCGGAGGACAACTTATCAATAGCCACCTGCCAGATCTTGCCTTCGGTGTTGATTGGAGCGGCCGGCGTTGGGGTTGGTGCGGCTGCCGCGGGAGCCGCCTTGGAAGGGGACGCCTCGGCCGCCTTGGGAGCTGCTGCGGGCTTGGTCTGAATTCCCAAATGGCTGTCCAGATTGTCCGCGCTGGTCTTGCTTGCCATTCCTTCGGCCGTGGGGCCGCCTCCCAGTAGGGAGCCGAGACCTCGGCCCAGGCCTTTCTTTTTGTTAGGACTTTCGGCATTCAATTCAGACATTTGCAGTCTCCTGCTGAGCTTTTTGTTCTGCAGCTTTAGCTAGTGTTCGCTGTTCTACTTCTTTGGCTAATTCAAAATACTTGGTCGCTCCGATGGATTTCTGGTCATAGTCGAAGATGGATTGACCATGACTTGGGGCTTCACTGAGGCGCACATTCCGCGGGATGATGGCGCTAAAAACCTTATCTCCGAAATGATTTTTAATTTCCGTCACCACCTGGTGGCTCAAGTTATTTCGGGTGTCAAACATGGTCAGGACAATTCCTTCGATGTGAAGCTGAGGATTGAGATTCTTTTTAATCAGACCCGCCGTATTTAAAAGTTGGCTCAAGCCTTCAAGGGCATAGTACTCACACTGTAAAGGGACTAGAAAACTGTCCGCCGCCGTCAACGCATTTAAAGTCAATAAGCCCAGCGAAGGCGGGCAATCAATTAAGACATAATCATAAAGATCGCCAATTGAGGCGATGGCGGATTTTAATCGGAATTCACGCTGCGGCATGTCAACAAGTTCAATCTCTGCTCCTACGAGGTCGGGATTGGCGGTGATGACGTGAAGTTTTTCATCTTTGGTTTTTTGGATGGTCTCTTGAATGTCTCTTTCGCCAATCAAGACATGATAGACGTTGGCGTCTTGGCTTTCGTACCTTTTAATGCCAAGCCCACTGGACGCATTCCCTTGCGGATCCATATCGATTAACAGAACTCGTTTGCCAAGAGCAGCTAGGGCCGAAGAGAGGTTCACCGATGTTGTAGTCTTGCCAACGCCGCCTTTTTGATTTGCTATGCAAATTGTCTTAGCCATTTCTATTTCCTCCGTGATCTTTAAAAAATCATGTATTTTTTTCTCCATGGCAAGTTTTTACTTATGTTTTTCTGTGGAATTCCGATGTTCCACGTAGAACATAGGATCACAATGCGTTTTTGCCTCCTTCTTTTCTCAGCTCTGCTCCTTATTGCCTGTAACAAGCCTAATCCTCATCCGGAATTAGCTGACGAGATCTATTTGGACCTCAATTCGAAGGTGCAAGAAACGCAAAAGGAACTCGAAGCCGCAAAAAAGAACTTTGAAGAGCAGAAAAAGGAACTCGCTGCTGTTGTTCCCCAGACGGGCACTATTAAATACGCACAGAAAAGATATTTCGAAGCTGAGCGAAAAATTCAGGCGCTGGAGCAAGAAAAGAAGTATTTAGAGTTAAAAACAGCCAGCCGAAAGAAATACACCCAAATTGAATATCAAAAAGCTTTCAAAGCAGGAAAACCCTGGCCAACAGTCGAAGAAGTTGAGGCCTATCGTAAGTACAAAGAAGTTTCGACGGTTCCCCCAAGTTGGAATAGCAAAAATCGGGTCGATACCTATGAAAAAGCCCATGGCCTAAAAGAAATAGGCCCGAATCCTAAAGAATCCGGGCCTAAAGAAGCCGAATAAGATGTTCTACGTGGAACAATCAGGCGATTTTGTCAGTTTTAATGATGGCAAACTTCACTTCGCCAATAGGAAGACGATATTCCCCTACTAAACCCGGCGCCCAAATGGAGCAAAGCTGGATAGGGATCTCAGAAACTTCCATCCCCCACTGTTCTCCTTTAAGGTGAAAAACAACACCCCCCTTAGCGACAAACTTACGGGAGGTCAAAATGACTTTGGAAATCGAAGCCAAACCTCGGGTCAGAGCAAATTGCACGCTATTCTCTTTAAGGTCCTCGATTTTCACATTCATAATGTCGGCATTGTCTATATTCGCCAACTTAACAACATGATTCAAAAACTCACACTTCTTCTGATCCATCTCAACAAGATGAACCTTGATATGGGGGTTTAAAATCGCAAACACAAGACCGGGAAACCCGTTTCCACTGCCTAAGTCGTAGATCTCTTGAATCTTGGGATAGGCTTTAGTTATAACGCGTGATGCCAAAATACCGTCCGCAAAATGAATCGCATCTGCCATCGGCACGGTCTTGGGAGGAACAAGATTTAAACTTTTATTGAATTTAACTAGCTCATCGAAGACAACCCGAAATCGCTTATGCGCCTCCGGGTTCAAGTCTGGAAACCAAACATCCGTTCGCCACTGATTCGTCGTTACTTCTTGATTCTCCGCCAAGGGCAACCTCTTTCAACTTTTTATGACCTTTTAGATAGATCATTATAGCTTGAATTGCCGATGGATTGACACCACTTATGCGTTGGGCTTGGCCTAAAGTTCGTGGCTTCACACGAGAAAGTTTGTCGACCTCTTCTGAGGAAAGACCGCGAATTTCGCGATAGACCAAAGTCTCGGGTAAAAGCAAATCCTCCAGACGTTTGGATTGAGCGATAAGTTCCAACTGGCGTTTCACGTAGCCAGAGTACTTAACTTCGATTTCCACAGGTTCAGCCACGTTGGGATCCAAATCAACCCTCAAACCAAATTCCTCAAGAGCCAAACAAGAAATTTCTGGACGACGCAGCAACTCCTCAAAAGTAATAGGTTTTAGTAATTCTGAGGTGCCAAGTTTGAGCAATTTCTGCTGGGTCTCTTCAACGGGAAAAACACGATTTCCCCGCAATGTCTCGACCAAGAGCGAGCGGCGCGCCTTTAAATCGCGGAGGGTCTCAATGGACTCGGCGTTGACCAAACTCTTTTCAATCGCAATCTCACTTAACCTATCAATAGTATTATCTTCTCTTAAAACAAGGCGGTGCTCTGCGCGAGAAGTAAACATCCGGTAGGGTTCTAAAGTTCCCTTGGTCACCAAGTCATCAATAAGAACCCCAATATAGGCCTGGTCTCGTCCTAAAACAAATTCCTCCCGCCCCAAAACACTGTGAGCGGCATTAATCCCCGCGACCAAACCCTGAGCGGCCGCTTCCTCATAGCCGGAGGTCCCGTTGATTTGCCCGGCTAGAAAAAGCTGGCGAATAGTCCGGGTTTCGAGGCGGTGCCAGATCTGGGTCGGCTCAATAAAATCATACTCGACCGCATAACCGGGTCGGACGATCTTAACATTTTCCAGGCCGGGAATGGTTTTTAGAAATTCATACTGCACCTCTTCCGGGAGACTTGTCGAAATTCCCTGAAGATAAATCAAATCCGTATTAAGACCCTCGGGCTCCAAAAAAGTTTGGTGGCTGTCCTTATCAGCAAACCGCGTGACCTTGTCTTCAATACTGGGGCAGTACCTAGGTCCTACTCCCTCAATATTCCCACAAAACATGGGGGATTTATCCAAGTTCGCACGGATGATTTCATGGGTTTTCTCGGTGGTCCGGGACAAGTAGCATGCAATTTGCGGCAGTTTAAAGCGCCTCTCAGAGCGGAAGCTAAAAGGATAGAATTTCTCATCGCCATATTGAGGCAAAGTTTTTGACCAATCAATGCTGTCTTTATGAAGCCGCGCGGGAGTGCCGGTTTTAAGGCGGCGAACCGTGAAGCCAAAATCCGCCAGTTGGTTAGAAAGCCCAACGGAGGCTTTATCCCCCACCCGTCCCCCCGGGGTCTGGGTCAGACCAATGTGCATCACGCCGTTCATGAAGGTTCCCGCCGTAATCACCGTCGCACGGCTGCGAATTTCAGAGCCGTCCTGCAGAACCACGCCCACACAGAGGTCTTTTTCCAAGATCAGGCGTTTCACCTCTCCTTGCAACAGGGAAATCTTTGGATGATCTTTCAGAACCGAAGTCATGAATTGGGAATAAAGGGCTTTATCCGACTGGACACGAGTTCCACGCACCGCCGGACCCTTACTCGCATTCAAACGTTTAAACTGGATGCAAGTCTCATCGGCCGCAAGACCCATTTGTCCGCCCAACACATCAATTTCCCGCACCATGTGGCCTTTGGCCAAGCCCCCGATGGAAGGATTGCAGCTCATGTAAGCGATACGCTCAAGATTGGTCGTAACAACCAGAGTGTTCAGACCCAATCTGGCGGAGGCCAGGCAGGCTTCAACACCGGCGTGGCCGGCACCCACAACAATGACATCAAATGAATTCGAAGTACCCATATAGTTTATTTTCCGAGACAGAACTCTTTAAAAACGCGGTCCATGACCTGATCATCAAAGCGTTTCCCGAGCGTCTCTTGGACCGCTATCAAAGCCTCTTTCAGTTCGATAGCTAAAAACTCAGATCCAAGCCCCTCGTTTAACAGCTCCTGACAACGGGCTGCATTTGAAAGGGCTTTCGAAAGGTTTTCATAGTGACGGGCATTCGAAATAAGCACGTAGTCCTGAAGGTCCGTCTGCGAAAAGCGTCCCGAGATCTCTTTCATAATCAGCGGTCTAGTATTTTTATCCAGAGCACTGACAAAGAAAAGGTTTCTCTTGGCGAAATCCGCGTATTGGGTAAGTTTTTCAAACCCGGGAGTCTGAGTGGGGTCTTTCACTTGATCCAGTTTATTCCCAATCACAAAGAGGTTTGGTTTGGGGAGCTGTCTTAAGAGCTCCAGATCCTCCTCATTCAAGCCCTGAGCAAGATCAAAAACAAACAAAATCACATCCGCTTCACTGTGAGCTTCACGGCTCTTCTGGATGCCGATTCTTTCTACCACGTCGGTGGCATGTTCTCGGATTCCAGCCGTGTCCAGAAAGGTGAATTTAAGGCCATTAAACTTGGTGTCCCCCGAAATCACATCCCGCGTGGTTCCGGCGATTTCAGTGACAATGGCGCGCTCCTCCTCCAGTAAAACATTCAGCAAACTGGATTTGCCAACGTTAGGCCGCCCGGCAAAGGCCACGCGGACCCCATCCCTCATAATTCGTCCGGATTTGTAGGATTGCACCAGGGATTCCAAAGAATGGCGGATGGCGCTCAGCTTTGCTGCGACTGTTTCAGGATTGACCAGCTCCAAGCCTTCCGTAGAAAAATCTATACCGGCCTCAAGGTGTGCCATAAGCCAAGTCAGATCATTCTCAAGGCTCTCCAACTTCTCCGACAATTGGCCCTTGAGCTGGCGAAGCGCCAGCTTTTGCGCCACTTCGCTTTGACTCTCAATCAAGGCCAGGACGCTTTCGGCCTGTACAAGGTCCACGTTGCCATTCATAAACGCACGATAAGTGAATTCGCCCCGGTCTGCGGAGCGCGCGCCGCCGGCAATAAGAAGATTTAAAATGCGCTGGCAAATCAAGGGATTCCCATGGCAACTGATCTCAAGAACTTCTTCTCCCGTAAAGGAACGGCCTTTCGGAAAATAAGTCACCAGAACCTCATCCACTTCCTCATGGGTTTGAGGGTCCTTAAGGGTGCCAAAATAGGCTTTATGGCTTTCTATCTTGGAAGGTAGAAATGTCGCTATTTTTCTGACAATTTCCAGGCTGCGAGCTCCGGAAATTCGGATGACAGAGATCCCCCCCACCCCGTGAGGAGTGGACACCGCACAGATCGTCTGGGAATCCCTGTCGCCTCCATACATGAAAAATTACTCTCCAGCAGTCTCGTTGGCCGGGCTTTGGCTGCTGTTTTCTTTTGCAGGATAAATTTTAATTTTTTTGTAAAGACCCTCTCCCAAAGAGCGGCTCTTTACACGGGGATCCTGAGCAAGATACTGATGAACAATCTTACGGTCTTTGGGTGGCAAAGCACGGTAATAAACCGACTTTCCCTGCTCAATCGCAATGGCTTTCAGATTCTCTGCACGCTCAATTAAAGCCGCAGCGGATTCATCCCTGTAGCCACCACAATCCACCGTAATATTGGTTTTATCCTCGGGAAAGTTGTGCTGAACAACTCTTTTGAGGAACAACTGGAAGGCATCCAGCATTTGACCCTTTTTATCCTTCAGGAGTTCTTCATCAGGACCCGAGAACTCGATGGCCAATACGCCTTCAGAATCTGACTCTTTTTCGTAAGATATTTTGAAAGTCAGATCAAATTGTCCTTTTTCAATGATGCCAGCCAAAGTGTCGTTCACGAGAGTTTCGACTTCTCCTCCACCTTTGCTTTTGCCGCCAAACAGTTTACTAAAAAATCCGGCCATTATTTCCTCCTAGGCAGTCGCTTTTTTCGTGTCTTTTAAAAACATATATTGTTGAACGATACCAAAGATCGCACTGACCGTCATATAGAGGGTCAATCCGCTTGGCAATTGAAGCATGAACAAGGTGAAGACCAATGGTAAGAATGCCATGATCTTCGCTTGCGCAGGATCCATTGTTGTAGGGGTCATCTTCTGCTGCAAGAACATTGTAATGCCCATTAAGATCGGAAGCACATAAAACTTATCCGGAGCGCTTAAGTCCGTGATCCAACCAAAAAATGGGGAGTGATAAAGTTCAATGCTGGAACCAATCACACGGTAAAGAGCAAAGAAAATGGGGATCTGCAAGAGCATGGGCAGGCAGCCCCCAATGGGGTTCGCCTTATGCTGTTTCATCAACGCCATTGTCTCGCGATTCAATGCCATGGGGTCGTCTTTGTACTTCTCGCGCAGAGTCTGCAAAAGAGGTTGAATCTTCTGCATCGCCTTCATGGACCGGGCTGACATAATTGCAAATGGAAGAACAAAGAAGCGCACCAAAAGAGTTAAACAAACAATCGCAATACCCCAATTCCCCAAAGCCTTATGAAAGGCCTTCATGATGTATAAAAGAGGGCGGGCAATAAAGTCGAAAAACCCGTGATCAATAATCGCGGGCAGTTCGGCATCGATGTTCTTTAAAGTTTCAATGGATTTGGGGCCGGCAAAGAGGATTTGTTCCAAATCAACCTTTGCCGCTGTCGCCGACGGACGATAAATCAACTCCGCCTTGGCTTTTTTATCAGCGACATCCGCGGTTAAGGCCGTGTCGGGAATAATCTCCGACTTATCCAGAATGGTCGCTGAAAAATACTGGGAACCGGCCGCCAACAAAGAGACGCCCGAGAAATTCTTGGCGACATTTTCTTTGGCAGCACTAAAGTTCACAATCTCTTTGGTTCCTGCATGCTTCACAAAGAAATCTTGGTGTTGGTAGGAGGGAAATAACCAGGATGTTGATTTAGGAACCGTGATTTTTTCGGGGATCACCAAGGCTAAACCCTGAGACACCTGAGCCTCCGGCTTATCCAAAACAATGCTATTCGAAAAGGCCATTTTTTCCGCATCGTACTTCAGAGTGCGGGTCAGGGTGCTCTCTCCTACTCGCGCCACCCCCACATACTTCCCAGGAGCTTCTTCTTTTAAATCAAATTCCAGAGGTTTTCCGGTACTGAGGAGCTTTAAGCCAAACAAAGATTCATCGTCCGACTGGCCCAGCTTAATAGGGCTTTTATCGTAATTGACATATTGGTTTAGAACGACGTTCTTCAAGCCCATGCCGTGATTGGTGATCGTGAAGGAGATGTTTTTATCACTGTATTGGAATTCTTTTTCCGCAACTTGTGACGGAGTGCTTTTTGCTTCCACAGAAGGTCCCGCCGAAGTGCCTTTTTCCAAAGGCCCTTCCCCTTTTTCTGTTGTGGACACTGTGGTTGATTTCTTGGTCGCGGCATTATAACCAGGATATTTTTTGGATAAATAAGTCTGCCAACCAAACCAAATCGCCCCCACGAGAATCACCGCTAAAAGTGTCTTGGGGTCGAAAAAAGAGTTTTTATTTTGGTCTTGCATGAGGTTCTCCTCCGTGTGAACAACCTGGAACCGGATCATAACCATAGGTTCCACCAGGACGGCACTTCAATATTCTTTTAGTTATTAAATAAATAGCGACAAAAAACGGGTGGGTTTTAATGACTTCGATGGCATACTCAGAACAGCTTGGGGTGAAGCGGCAAGCGCCTCCCATATGCGTCGTGCCGAGCGTTCGATAGACTCCCACCAAAAACAACAACACTGTCTTAGGTAGCTTTTCTAAGAACTTCAATGCCGGCATCCATTGCTTTTTTAAATTCCTCAAATTTAAGGCCCTTATAAAAGCCCGGGTCGACGGGTTTAAAAATAATATTGATGGAAACATCAATGGGTGATCCTTGCTGATTCGACTTTGCGACGAAATCCCCGAAGTATTCCCGAACCCAGCGTTTTAGTTTGTTACGAACGACGGCAGAGCCCACTTTACGGCTTGCCGTCACTCCAAAACGCAAGCCATTCTGTCCTACTTTTGAGTAATTCAGAAGAAGCCAATTTGTCGGCCAGGTTCTTTTTCCATTCTTTTTTAGGGAGAGAAATTCGGAACTTCGTTTAATTACAACGGATCGATTACTTTCCACCAGTGGAAACCGAGAGACGTTTTCTTCCTTTTGCGCGACGGCGGGAGAGGACTTCTTGACCGGCTTTTGTAGCCATTCTTGCTCTGAAACCATGAGTGCTTTTACGGCGGCGATTAGATGGTTGGTATGTACGTTTCATTTTTCAACTCCTAGTGAAACATTATATGACGCTTTCGGACGTCGTAGCCAGCACGGGCTTGTTTAACCCAATAAATGCGTGGAGGCAGAATTAATCACAATGCAGCAATAAGGTCAACTGTTGAAAACTGCGACAGGCCCTGCTAAAGGTTTTTTGCTACAAATGTGAACACGAGCGTAGAGGGCTTGGGCCTTTGAAATTTGAAAAACTCGGGCCTTTGAATATAGGGGTACGTACGTGGGGATCCATCGTGGATATCAATAACTCATTCTGGGCACTCATCAAGACAAAGATGAAGAGCCGAAATGTAAATAATAAATACCTGGAGACTTGGTTAGACCCAATTGAGTACTTATCCACCACTGGCACGCCAGAGCTGCCCCGCATCGTCTTAGGCGTGCCAAACGCCCTTCATCAGTATTATGTGACCCAGAACCTCCAAGACCAAATTTACACTGAGATTTCAGATAGTTATAAAAAGTCCTTTGAGGTCGAGTTTGTCATTACAGGGAATAAGCCCCCCCTATCACCGGAAAATCCTTTGGCCCTGGATGAGGCTATTCATGCTAATGAGCAGGCTCATTTACGGCCCTCTATGCCCCCTTCTCCTCCCGCGCCGGTGAATACTCAGAAGTCCACTTCAGACTTTCTGAATACAGAATTGACCTTTTCCACATTTGTCGTGGGTAAGAACTCAGAATTTGCTCATGCGGCGTGTTTTAACGTGGCTCGGAATCCAGGAGCGGATGATTACAATCCCCTGTACATTTTTGGACCTGTGGGGATGGGTAAAACGCATTTGCTAAATGCCGCTGGAAACTACATCCGTGAACAATTTCCACACCTTAGAATCACCTACATCTCCGCAGAGCGCTTTTTAAATGAGTGTGTTGCGGCTTTGCGCCATTATCAAATGGACAAGTTTCGCCAAAAATACCGCGAAAACTCGGATATTCTCTTGGTCGATGATGTCCAGTACATCGGGCGCGGGGAAGCGGTTCAAGAAGAGTTTTTCCACACAATTAACAACTTTATTGACCGCAAAAAACAAGTCATCTTGGCCAGCGATCGGATGCCCAAAGATATCTTGGGCTTAGAGGATCGAAGCCGCACCCGTTTGGAACGTGGACTCATTGCAGACATCACAATGCCTGATCTTGAAACAAGGATCGCCATCTTAAGATACAAAGCCGAAAAGTACGGAATGCGTTTGCCGGAAGATGTCGTCAATCATATTGCGCGCATTTCCAAAAGGTCCATTCGCGAACTTGAGGGGAACTTAAAAAAAGTTAAAATTTACTCGGAGCTCCAGGGGCTCAGTATTGATTATGATCTGGTAAAGAAGATTCTTTCCCACCACGAAAGTCAGTCGACAATCTCAGTAGAAGAAATACAGAAACTGGTGGGAGATCACTTCAAAGTAAAAATGACGGATCTGAAATCAAGCACCCGCGCTAAACCTATCGTAATCCCGCGTCAGATTGCCATGTTTTTGATTAAGAAATTCTTGGACCGCTCCCTTGTGGATATTGGAAAAGCTTTTGGCGGAAAAGACCACACAACGGTTATGAATGCCATTGAAAGAGTCCAATATCTACAATCTACTGACCAGGATATTAAGAAGGATATCGAGGAGTTAGAACAACGAATCCACAATATCACAGGGGTGTGAATGTGTACTGTGGAAGAAGCTGTGGATAAAACTGCTGATGAAATTGTGAATTGCAGTTTCCCACAATTTTGAGAGATTTGCGGGTGAATCCAGGAGGGATTTATCCACACAAAAAGTAAAATAATTTTAAGTACTTAAATAGCATTTGAGGTTATCCACTCTCCTACTACTACTACTAATATTTAATTATATAGTAATAGATAATAAGGAAATTCAAACCGGGGTAACAGATTAGAGGGCTTATGAAGTTTGAAATCGATAAAAGAGATTTGCTAGGGTTGATCGGTAAAACTCAAAATATTGTCGAAAAAAGAAATACCATGCCAATATTAGTGAATGTTCTTTTAGAAGCCGACAATGAGGCCCTTAAGGTTTTTGCCACAGACTTGGAAGTAAGTTTGACGGACCAAGTTAAAATTAAAGTCGTGCAACCTGGCAAAGTGGCAGTGAGCGCCAAGAGTCTTTTTGAAATTGCTAAAGAGCTTTCCGAAGGGACCATTCAGTTAATTAAAAAAGAAAACAACTGGCTTGAAATCAAGCAGGGGAAATACACCTCAAAAATTGTGGGCATTAGCGCGGACGAATACCCTATTTTCCCCACCTACAATGCTCAGTCCTTTATCAAGGTTCAGGCTGAGGTCTTAAAAGATATGATTGATAAGACCATCTTCAGTGTTTCCACAGACGAAACCCGGTACCATTTAAATGGGGTTTATTTTGAAATTATCGGCGCCTCCGGGTTCAGAATGGTCGCTACGGATGGGCATCGTATGAGCATCGTTAATCGCTCCCAAAAAGACGCTCACACCAGCACGGCGGGGGTGATTATTCCCCGTAAAGGTCTCGGCGAGATAAAAAAACTTTTGGACGGTGTGGATGGATCTGTGGAAATCGCCATAGAGGGATCTCAATTTATATTGAAACACAACTCAACAACCCTCATGATTCGACTGATTGAGGGGAAATATCCCAATTACCAACAGTTTATTCCACAGAAGCTCACGCAGAAAATTGAAGTCAACCGGGAAAAATTCCTGACTTCTTTGAAAAGGGTCTCTCTTCTTGCCAATCAGAAATCAAAAGCGGTTCAATTGAACCTCACCAACGGCAAGATGGAAATTTCCTCTAACAACCCGGAACTTGGGGACGCCAAAGAGGAAATCGAAGTGGAATATCAGGGTCACGAGATGAAAATCGGCTTTAATGCCAAGTTTATCACGGATATTTTGACCAGCATTGGGGACGATCGGATTGATTTTGAGCTGAATGACCAGCTCTCGCCAGGTCTGGTTCGACCGCATAATGACACAAGCTATACCTGTGTCCTTATGCCAATGAGAATTTGATGTTCTTTGAAAAACTCCGGCTTCACAATTTTAGAAATTTTATTGATGTCCAAGCTGAGTTCTCGCCGCGACTAAATGTTTTTCTCGGCGAGAACGGGCAAGGCAAAACGAATCTCCTTGAAGCGCTTTATCTCAATATCCAGGGCGAGACCTTTCGTTATGCCGATAACATCAACTTGATCCGAAGCGGTGTCGACTTTTCCCTATTACAATCCACAGCCCGCGAGCGCGATATGGTCTATGAGTTGAAAACTCAGATCATGAAAAGCCGGAAGCATTATTTTCTGAACGGCAAACGGGTTACGAGCAATGAGTTGAAGAAAGAATTCGCTGCTGTGGTGTTTAGCCCTGAAAGCCTTGCCTCGATCAAGGAGGGAGCAGATTTCCGCCGGGCCTTGATTGATGATCTGCTGATCAGCTTTAATAAACGAAATTCTGATTTAATCTTCGAGTTTCGCAAGGCTCTTAAAACTCGCAACCGCATTCTGAAAAATTACGTTGAGAATAAAGAAACAAAGTTAAACACCCTCCGCCTTATTGAAAGCATTAATCCTTCTTTCTTGCGTTTAAGTGTCCAACTCACCTCCGCCCGCCTCACGGCTCTCCAAGGGCTTTTGAAGGATTTTAATAGTGCAATGCAATACATCTCCAACAACAGCCAAGAAGTGGGGGTGGAGTATCAAATTTCGGGGCAAAACGCGTTTAAATTTACTCCTCAAGAACTCCATGATGCGCTACAAAAAAGAAGCTTGGAATTGCAAGATGCGGAGTTAGCCGGAGGCACAAGTTTAGTAGGTCCTCATAAGCACGATATTATATTTCTATATGGCCAAAAAGACTCACGATTTTACTGTTCGCAAGGGCAACAAAGAGCTATCATATTATCTTTCAAAATGGCTCAAATTGTGTATCATAGGAAGGCTCACGATGTTTATCCAATTTTGATGTTGGATGACGTCTTATCTGAACTCGATCAACAAAAGCGGGACTCTTTGATTTCGTTCTTGCACGAGATCAAGACCCAGATTTTTGTGACGACGACAGACTTCGCATTACCGAAGAGCTTTTCTTTGGATGAAATTAACGTGCTTAAAATAAGCGACGGACAAATTCTCCAATAATGAAAATTAAGCGAGAGGAAAATACGCGTGTCAGAACAAAATGTATCTACGGTTCCTGAACAGAAAAACTATGGTGCGGATCAAATTCAGGTACTCGAAGGTCTCGAAGCCGTTCGTAAAAGACCCGGGATGTATATCGGTGATACGGGCGTGCGGGGATACCACCACCTTGTGTATGAGGTTGTGGATAACTCGGTAGACGAGGCTTTGGCGGGATATTGTAAACATATCAACGTTTCTATTAATGCTGACGACTCTATCACAGTTGAAGATGACGGCCGGGGAATTCCGGTGGGTGCCCATAAAAACGGGAAATCCGCTCTTGAAATCGTAATGACTGTCTTGCACGCCGGCGGCAAATTTGATGGCGGTGGTTATAAAGTCTCCGGGGGACTTCATGGGGTGGGGGCTTCGGTTGTGAATGCACTCTCCTCCCGTTGCTCGGTGGAAGTGTACCGCGAGGGTTATACTTGGATCCAGAAGTATGAAAAAGGGATCATCAAGACGCCGGTGGAACGAGGGGAACCTACGACCAAAACCGGCACCACGACCACGTTTAAACCGGACCGGGAAATTTTTAAAGATGAAACCATTGCTTATGATTTCAGTACCTTGGCAAATCGTTTCCGTGAACTGGCCTTCTTAAACGCCGGCCTCCACATTTCCCTGAAAGACGAGAGAACCGGCAAAAAGCAGGATTTCCAGTATTCCAACGGTGTGGCGGAAATGGTTGCTTACATGAATCAATCCAAAAAGGCCCTGCACAACGACGTGATTTATTTCCGTGGTGAAAAAGAGACCGTCGAAATGGAGATTGCACTTCAGTGGAATGATTCCTACTCGGAATCCATCTTCACCTACTGCAATAACATCAATACGATCGAAGGGGGAACGCATCTTATTGGTTTCCGTGCGGCTTTGACCCGTACTACAAACCAGTATGCGGCGGAGAAAAACCTTCTGAAAGACATCAAAGAAAACCTGGAAGGGGAAGATATCCGCGAAGGCCTTGCGGCCGTTATTTCCGTTAAGGTTCGGGAGCCGCAATTCGAAGGGCAAACAAAATCGAAGCTTGGAAATGCGGAAGTAAAAGGGATTGTAGAATCCTTGGTTAACGAAAAACTGGCGGACTGGATGGACCGCAACCCTTCTGCGGCGAAAACCATCATCATGAAATGCGTTGAAGCGGCCCGCGCGCGGGAAGCCGCCCGTAAGGCCCGCGAGTTGACCCGCCGTAAAACCGCCTTGGATGGCGGCTCTTTGCCGGGGAAAATGGCGGATTGCCAAGAACGGGATCCTGCTCTTTGTGAATTGTACCTAGTGGAGGGGGACTCGGCCGGCGGATCCGCAAAACAAGCGCGGGATCGTCGCACGCAAGCCGTCTTGCCCCTCAAAGGGAAGATCCTGAACGTGGAAAAGGCTCGTTTTGATAAAATGCTCTCAAATGAAGAGATTAAAATGATGATCTCCGCCTTGGGTACAGGGATCGGAAAAGACAATGTGAATGTGGATAAAATCCGCTACCACAAAATCATCATCATGACGGATGCGGACGTCGACGGGTCACACATTCGGACGCTTCTTCTCACCTTCTTCTATCGTCAAATGCCGGATGTTCTGGAGCGGGGCTATGTCTATATCGCGCAGCCGCCCCTCTATCGGGCTAAAAAGGGCACCTCCGAACAATATCTGAAGGATGAGGCTGCTTTGACGGAATACCTCCTGAGTTCGGGACTAGGGAACTTTAAGATCAAGGGCAAGGAAAGCCTCCCTGAGGCGGATTTGCGTAAGATGATCATCAATATCCAGAAGTTTTATAATCTTCTGAAAGTGTCCTCGGCGAAGTACGACCGGGATGTTCTCTACTTCCTGATTAGTAAGGTTCCGGATCTGGAAAAAACCTTGGCAAGTGAGGACAAACTCAAAGCCGCTTTGGCGGACTTCGCGGCCTGGGTTCATGCCAACCCCAATTCGGGGATCACGGAGATTAAGAGTGATGTGAAGACCGATCCTGAAACAGGAAAGGTCTATGCTGAAATTTACTCTGTTCGCTATGCCGACCGCCTTACTACCCGAATCAGTGAAAGCACTTTGAATGCCTCCGAATTTATAGAACTGAAATCCCTTTGGACCAGTCTTCAAGGCACGACGGCCTTGCCAATGACGATCACCCAAGGGGAGTCTGAGTTTGAGTTTGAAAACTATGCGGACTTCCACCAGCACGTCATCGAGACGACAAAAAAAGGCGTTTACATCCAACGTTACAAGGGGTTGGGAGAAATGAATCCGGAGCAACTTTGGGACACGACCTTAAATCCGGAAAACCGAGCTCTTCTCCGGGTGACCGTGGACGATGCCGTAGCGGCTGATGAGACCTTTAGCGTGTTGATGGGGGAACTTGTGGAACCCCGACGCAACTTCATCAACGAAAACGCTCTTTTTGCTCGAAGCCTGGATGTTTAATTTAATTTTGAATTGGTGATTTATGGAAAATGCTCAAGATAAAGGTGTTACTCTCGTTGATATCAACAAGGAAATGCGCGAAGCCTATCTGCAATATTCAATGTCCGTTATTGTCGGACGCGCTTTGCCCGATGTTCGCGACGGTTTAAAACCGGTTCATCGCCGGGTTTTGTTCGCTCAGCATGAGCTCAGTAACAGCCACGATAAACCTTACAAAAAGTCCGCCCGTGTGGTCGGCGACGTGATCGGTAAATACCATCCCCACGGAGATGCCGCGGTCTATGAAACCATGGTTCGAATGGCTCAAGACTTCTCCATGCGCTACCCTTTGATTGATGGGCAAGGGAACTTCGGATCCATCGACGGAGATAGCGCTGCGGCCTCCCGTTACACGGAAGTGCGTATGACCCGTCTGGCGGAAGAACTCTTGAACGATCTCGATAAAGAAACAGTTCCTTTCGGGCCTAACTACGACGACTCCTTGGAAATTCCCCTGGTCCTTCCCGCCAAATTCCCGAATCTCTTGGTGAACGGATCGGCGGGGATCGCTGTCGGGATGGCAACCAACATTCCGCCTCACAATTTGGGAGAGGTAGTGGATGGGTGTGTTCATTTGATCAACAATCCGGATTGCTCCATTGATGACCTTATGGAGCATATTAAGGGGCCTGACTTTCCTTCGGCGGGAGTCATTGCCGGCCGTGAGGGGATCCTTCAGGCTTATAAAAAAGGCCGCGGGGTGATCACCCTCAAAGCAGTGGCGGAAATTGTTCCCGGGAAGGAAAAGGACCGGGAAGAAATCATTATCAGCGAAATCCCCTATCAGGTAAATAAGGCGAAGCTGATTGAAACCATCGCCGACCTTGTTCGTGAAAAGCAAATTGAAGGCATCGCCGACATCCGGGACGAGTCTTCCCGCGAGGGGATGCGCATTGTGATCATTCTTAAGCGGGGTGAGAACGCCAGCGTGATTCTCAACCGCCTCTACAAGTTCACCCAGATGCAGGTAAGCTTCGGGATCATTATGCTGGCTCTGGATGCAAAAAATCAGCCTGTGACTTTCAATCTGAAAAACATGCTGGAGGCTTTCGTTGATCACCGCCGTGACGTTGTCACCAAGCGCTGTATCTTTGAACTCAAAAAAGCCCAGGAGCGCGCTCATATCTTGGAAGGTCTTAAAAAGGCTTTGGATCATATTGATGAAGTGATCGCCACGATCAAAGCCTCTAAAGAAGCCAATACCGCCCGCGAAGCCTTGATGGAAAAGTTCGATTTCAGTGAACGCCAGGCCCAGGCTATCCTGGAGATGCGCTTGCAGCGCCTGACGGGTCTTGAAAGAGAAAAGATTCTGGCGGAATTAAGTGAGTTATTAAAGCAAATTGACTGGTTGAAAATGGTTCTTGGCGACGTTCGTGAGATTTATAAAATTATCGTGGGCGAGCTGGAAGACATTAAAAAACGCTATGCTGATCCCCGCCGAACCCAGATCACGGGCGATATGACGGATATTGAAGACGAAGACCTGATTGCGGATGAATCCATGGTGGTCACGATCACTAACACCGGATACATCAAACGCATCCCCATCGAAGAATACCGGGTGCAAAAACGCGGGGGTAAGGGCTTAAAGGGGATGGAAACCAACGATGAAGACTATGTCAGCAATATCTTCACCGCTAGCACTAAGACAATGCTTCTTGTTTTCTCTGATAAAGGAAAAGTGTATTGGTGTAAAGTTCATAAGCTTCCTTTAGGAACACGGGTTTCCAGAGGAAAAGCGATCGCAAATGTGGTGCAGCTGGCTCCGAATGAAAAAATCCGAGCGATTCTGCCGATTGATCAGTTTGAGGAAAACAAATACATCGTTATGCTGACCGAGCGTGGGGTGATCAAGAAAACGCCTCTGAACGCCTTCTCACATCCACGAGCGATGGGTTTGATCGCGTTGACGACGGATCTCGACGACGCCATCATTGATTGTAAAATTTCTGACGGGACCAGCGATATTTTCATCGCGACCAAGGACGGAATGTCGATCCGCTTTAATGAAAGCGACGTTCGCGGCATGGGCCGAACCGCTCGTGGCGTGAAGGCCATCACTCTGGCAAAAGACGATATCGTTGTGGGTATGGAAGTCTTTGAAAAGGGATGCAAAGACACGATCTTGATGGTGACCCAGGCCGGATACGGAAAACGCTCCGAACTGGAGGAGTACCGCATTCAAAGCCGCGGCGGCGTGGGCATTATTACGCAAAAAACCACCGATAAGGTGGGCCTGGTGGTCAGCACCCGCAAGGTGAAGGCGACTCAGGAAGTCATCTTATCCACGGACAAGGGGCAGAATATCCGTATGAAAGTTTCGGATATCTCTGTGCTTGGCCGTAACACCCAAGGCGTGCGTTTGATTAATCTCACAGATAAGGATGAAAAGGTCACAAGCTTGGCTGTAGTTGATGAAGAAGTTGCTGGTGAGGAACTGCACTAAAGTATGGAGGCGGGCCGCCCTGATCGTGGGTTTGACCTACTGTCTGGGTGCTTGTTCTCCCCCCGAAGCGAGAGACTACCAATTGGCCCAGCAGGAAGTGTCGCTGGGTCATTTTACTGCGGCTTTAGAAAGTTTTGACCGTGTCATCAAGCGCGCACCCACCAGCGAAACTGCTATCAAAGCGGCTCGGGATGGAGCCCGCGTGGCGACTCTGGAAACGAAGGAATACAAAAGGGCTGCGGCCTATCATCAATTTGTTGTACTTCACTCTCCAGACCCCGCAGAGCGGATGAACTCCCAAAAACAACTGGCCGGGCTTTATTTTGATCAGTTGCAGAATTACGAAAAAGCGATCGTTGAGTTGAATAAGCTCGTTCAGGGAAATGAACCTGAGATGGAGATAGCCCACTATAAGCTCGATATTGCGAGGTCCCACTATTACCTGAATAACTTTTTTCAGGCCCATAGTGAGCTGGACGAGCTGTTAAAAATGAACATCCCGGACAGTGAAAGATTTTCAGCTTGGGTATTAAAAAGCAATATTCACATTGCCCTGAAAGAGTATCCTAAAGCCATTGAGATTTTGAAAAAGGTGACTACGCTTTATCCGGAAAAATCCCTGCAGGAGAATGTGTTTCAAACTTTAGCAGTGTGTCTTGAGGAAAATGACAATTTCAATGAAGCGATAAAAACTCTAGAATCCGTTAAAAACAAATACCCCCAGCCAGAATATATTGAAATTCGCATCAAACGCCTGCGGGACAGGCAGAAGAATCGCCCGGGAGCTCGAGGGTTGAGGAAATAATGAAAAAGTATATTATCTTTGCCGGGATCGGATTTGAGCTTGTGGGAATCATGATGGCTGCTATTTACCTGGGCCAAATCATTGACCAGTCTTATCAAACCAAGGGGTTAGCCCTCGTAGCCCTCATGTTTATAGGTCTTGCCAGTTGGCTAATCCATGTAATCGTGCTTCTAAAAAAAATAGAAAAACAAAATCCCGATGATAAAGAGGGAGAATGAAAAGAATCCTGCTATTTCAAATACTTGTGGTGGTTCTGGGTGGCCTTTTGTTACTGCTTGCTGGGCAGCAGCAAAAAATCGGGTCTTTTGTTGCTGGCAGTTTAGTGGTGGCGGGAAATTTTATTTTGCTTGGTTTTGGGGTGAAGTTGGTTTTTCGCAAAAAACTGATTGCCCTGTCCGTTCTTATCATTGTATTTAAGTACGCGATTTTAGGAGTCATTATATATTACCTTGTAAAGCAGAGCTGGGTGCAGCCAATTTGGTTCGCTGCGGGTGTAACCAGCATGATGATGGCTTCTTTAATTTATGGTTTAACCTTAGGTTTTTTCAAAGACGAATAGAGAACAGAAGTAGAACGAACGAAAAAAGAAAAAACAAAAAAAGAAAAGAAGAGTAGAAAACATGTCTTTTAACTGGACACAGCTCATTCCCCAAGTTGGTCAGGACCACGATAAGGTCGCCGTTGCGACTCTAGCGGCCTCCACTCTTGTTTTGATTATTGTCGGCATTGCTGCCAGGGCCTCTTTAGGGAAAGGTGAAGCCGCCGTGGTGCCGGCTGGAAAATTCTCCCTTAAAGGCGTCTTTGAAGTCGTTACGGAATTTGTCACCAACTTGGCGGACTCTGTGATTGGACACCATGGCCGTCATTACGTGCCCATGTTTACGGCCGTCTTCTTTTTTATTTTTATCAACAACCTCGTTGGCGTTATCCCGGGGATGTCTCCGGCCACTGAAAATATCAATACGACTTTTGCAATGGGTCTATTTATTTTCATCACCTACAATCTTCTCGGAATTAAAGAAAACGGCTTAGTAGGTCATATTAAGCACTTCATGGGTCCTGTGGCTTTCCTGGCCCCTTTGATGTTTGTCATCGAATTGATTTCCCATCTGGTTCGTCCGTTGAGCTTGGGACTTCGTCTTGCGAACGTAATGATGGGGGACCACGCGGTGGTCTCCGTGTTCCTGGACCTGGTTCCTATCGGCGTTCCTCTTCCCTTCTATGTCTTGGGAATCTTCGTTTCTTTCGTGCAGGCATTTGTATTTACTTTATTGTCTATGGTGTACGTCGCGTTCGCAACAGCGCACGACCACTGATGGACGACGCGGGAATTTATTAATCTAAGAAGTTAAAAGGAGATCCTAATGAAAAACTTCGGTACTAAATTGATGGTTACTTTAGCTGCAACAATGGTTGCTGCTCAAGCATTTGCACAAGAAGCAGCTACAGCGGCAACAGCTGCAGCTCCTACCTCTGAAAGAGGAATCATTGCTATTGCGGCAGCTTTGGCAATCGGTATTGCAGCTTTCGGTGGCGCTATGGCGCAAAGTAAAGCAGCGGCAGCAGCTTTGGACGGGATTTCCCGTAATCCAGCAGCTTCTGGTAAAATCATGACTCCGATGATCATCGGTTTGGCCCTGATCGAGTCTTTGGTTATCTACGCTCTCGTTATCGCGTTCAAAATCTCTTAATTTTGAATTAAGAAAGAACGGAAAAATAAAAAAGGCTAGCCTCAAGCTAGCCTTTTTTATTCTAGGAACTCTGTGTGGCTACAGATATTTATTAACGACCGATTCCACTTTATTACGGATGCGGTTGAGACCTTCTTGGGTGTTGGATTCATAACGAAGAACCAGAACCGGCTGGGTATTGGAAGCTCGGCAAAGAGCCCAGCCATCGTTAAAGCTTAAACGGATGCCATCGATCAGGTTCACCTTAAAATCAGGTCCTCCGTTGCCAAAAGCCTCTTTCATCTTTTGCACAATCAGAAGTTTTTTCTCTTCCGTGGTATCAACGCGGATTTCCGGCGTATTAAAGGCTGGTGGGAGTCCCGCCAACAACTCAGGAATGGTTTTTCCAGTCTTAGAAAGGATCTCAGCCAATCTCAGAGCCGCATAAGGAGCATCATCATACCCAAAATTCCGGTCCGCGAAGAAAACGTGGCCGCTCATTTCACCGCCAAAAGGGGCTTTTTCCACTTTGATCTTCTCTTTAATCAGACTATGACCTGTCTTCCACATAATGGGTTGGCCGCCATGAGCTTCAATATCGTGGAAGAGACGATCTGAGCATTTTACATCGCCAACAATCTTAGCTCCTTTGTCCCGAGAGAGGATGTCCCGGGAGATCACAACCATCAGTTCATCCCCATACACCATACGTCCGGTATGATCCACGACGCCGATGCGGTCCGCGTCCCCGTCAAAGCCAATCCCGCACACGGCCCCCTCTTTTAAAACCTGAGCCTGAAGGGCTTTCAGGTTTTTTTCCACCGTGGGGTCCGGATGATGATTGGGAAAGCGGCCGTCCGGCTCTTCGAATAAAATGGTGGGAGAAAGGCCAACGGCATTAAACAGACCGCGGGCGACAACACCCGCAGCACCGTTGCCGCAATCAAGGACGACCTTAACGTTCTTTAAAGTTCCAAACTCTTGTTTGTATTTTTCGAAGTAACTCGGGAAGATATCAATCCGCGACTCAGTCCCTTTACCCGAAAGGTACTGGCCCTTTTCCATAATCCGGCGAAGCTTTTGAATTTCTTCTCCAAAGATAGTGCTTTTACCAACGGAGACTTTAAATCCATTGTATTCAGGAGGGTTGTGGCTGCCGGTCACCTGGATGGCCCCGTCAGCCCCTTTCACCGTAAAGGTCGAGAAATAACAAACGGGGCTCGTCACAAGACCGATATGAATGACGTTCCCCCCGGACTGGGTGATTCCTTTTGCGAGAGCCTTGACAATAGGCGGACTCGAAATACGGGCGTCATGCCCAAGAACCACCGTGGGTGTGGCATTTCCCGCGTACTCTTTCATATAAACCACGTAACTGCGCCCGAGGTTTTCCGCAAAGGCATCATCAAATTCTCCGTTGTAAACGCCGCGGATGTCGTATTCTCTGAAGATCACTGGTTGAAACATGCTTCACCTCTTTGTGAGTAAAAACTTTGTTGATGATTTTGTCAGCTGCAGGCAAGTTTTAATTGCATCTTGCATCGAGTTAGCTACAGCCTTGTTCTTTCCAAAAATATCCTTTGCGGTTCCATGGTCCACGCTGGTGCGAACAAAGGGCAATCCAAGGGAAATATGGACTCCGCTTTTTTGACCATGAATCATCTTAAATGGAATCAAACCCTGGTCGTGATACAGGCTCAAGTAGACGGAATATTTTTTCCAATTTTCTTCCAAGAACGCTGCATCCGGAACCAAGGGCCCGACAACCGGGATCTTTCTTTTTTTGGCATTCGACAAGGCGGGCATTAGGAGGCTTGCCTCCTCCTTGCCGATCAATCCCTCTTCCCCCGCGTGAGGATTTAAGCCCAAGACGGCGACTGGTTTTTTTTGCAGACCCTTTGATAGTTTCAAGCGAAGACCATTGGCGGCCGCGAGGGCTGCTTGTAGGGATTCTTCGTTCAGGCTCCCGGCCACCTGCGAAAGGGGAATATGGGCTGTGGCGAGCACAACATTAAATTTATTACCGACAAAGCCCATGTGAACCTGGGAGGTTTGGGTGATTCTTTTGAGAATGTCCGTGTGACCCATGTCACGGAGGCCCGCGCGGAAAATTTCTGTTTTTGAAAGGGGCCCGGTGACCATGCCATGGATCTTTTTTTCCTGACACCAACGGGCTGTTTGCTCAACCCACAGGGCCGGAGACTCGTTTGAGATGATTTCAACCAGGTGACGTGGTTTCATTGCCGGAGACAGGAAACAGGCCAAGGCCTCATCGGGAGAATGAAAAGTCAAAATTTGAAAATGGCGGGAAAGACGTTTTAAGCTTTTTGGAAAGGAAGGCTCGGACCGCCAGATGAGAAAGGACGCTCCTTTTTGAGGACCTAACTGGTTTAGAGCCTTTTCCGTGACCTCAAGTCCGATCCCGTCCACGTCGCCTGTGGTAATGGCAATTTTCAGGGATGACACAGTGACCTTGCCCTACTTTTCGTTGATGCGAATGAAGGCTTCTTCTCGCTTGGAAGCAAGCCAGTTCTTTAATTGACGTTTAAAATTCTGTTGAAATAATGCGGCTTTGATTTTTTCCTTTTCTTTTTCAAAGCGCGGATCAGTTGTGAGCTTTTTGCCCAGAAGTTTCACGATATGATATCCCATGCGGGATTTTACAATACCCGTTGTTTGGCCGGGATTCAGATTTTGAATGGAATCTTCGATTTCTTTTAAGAACTCCCCGGATTTAAAGGTTCCTAAAAGACCACCGGAGGTGAAGTTGGGATCCTCACTGTTTTGTTCGGCCAGGGTTTCAAAGTTCTCCCCTGCGCGCAATTTTTCAAGCACCTTTTGCGCTCGCCCCAGGGCCGCTTCGGCACCCCCTTTTTTCGGGTTAAAAAAGATATGGGCAACAGAAAACTCGTTCACAGTGGTCTTATTTTCGGGATTTTTCTTCAGATACTCTGCCAATGCATCATCATCTGAAATGCGAAGCTTTGAGATGATTTCAGATTCGACCAAAGCCTGTTTTTCGATCTTGTCTTTTAAGAAGCTCTGGTACTCTGAGGTGGAGATGCCCTGGGCCTTGAATGCGGCCATGATCTCGTCAACCGAGACGTTGTTTTTCTTCGCCATTTCGCGAATTTCCTGGTCCACCCTTTCCATCGTCACGCTCTGATTAAGGCGTTTGACTTCAGAGGTCATGAGTTTCTCGTTAATAAGGTAATCCAATTGCACCTGGCGGTCTTTTTTAAGGTCCTCAAAGCTTTTGCCGTTAAGCAGGGACTCATCAATCAATGCTGGAGTCTTCAATTTGTGCTGCAAATCTTTAAAATCGGATTCCAAAATAATTTCATTATTCACGATGGCAACGATGCGCTCGACGACCTCAGCCCGGGAAACCAGCGGAGCCACCAACAGTAAGGAAAACAAAAGCTTAGTCATTATCCGTCCTTGTTTCTACGACAATGGAATTGATCAAGTCATTATCCCTGAGCACTTTACTACTTCTCAACTGGGCATCCAACCATTTTACGAATTCCGCCTGTTCCCGCTGCGCCATCAGGGCCCTGACGATTTGGCTTCGAACCTCCTCCATCGGAGCCACCCCGGCAGGTTCCTTCTTTTCCACTTTTACAACGTGAAAACCAAACGGACTTGTGATTTGCGTCACTTTGCCCACGGGGCCTTTAAATAAGGGATCAAAAAAATCCACGGTCCCCATCTCAATCCAACCCACAAGTCCGCCGTTTTTCCCTTCAGGGGCAATGGAGTATTTCTTTGCAAGCTCGGCAAAGTCCTTCGTCTTGACCTGAGTCTTTAAAAGATCCGCTTTCCCCAGCTCATCCGAAACAATCTGCCGGATAAGAATGCGCTCTTTCCGCTTAAACTGCTCTTTATGTTCGTCATAGTATGTTTTAATTTCCGCATCCGTCGGGGCCTTAACGCGATCATTCAATTTCTTAAAAACCGCCCGCTCGATTAAAGTGTATCGAAGCTCCTCGCGCCACTCAGAGAAAGAAAGATTCTCTTGGGCCAAGAGTCGGCGGAACGAAAGGTCGTCGGGGTAATTGGCCCGGTATTTATCCACTTCTTTATCCAGATCCCCTTCCGTGACAACCAGGCTGTTGGCCCGGGCCCAGTCCAGGGTCAGAGATTTCACAATAAAAGAGCGGATGATTTCTTCCTTTGTCCTATGCACCGTGGATGGGTCTTTGGCCGTCAAGGCATCAAGATCTTTCAACTTTCGCGCCAGAAGGTTTGAAAACTCTTTGGCGGTCAGAACATGATCGTTTACTTTGACCACCGGCTTGGAGGAGACCTTTTGATAGCTGGAGGTGCAGGCTCCCAACCCGAACAACAAACTTAAAATAAAAAGCCCCGTCAAAGCGGGGCTCTTAAAGAATTCCATTTTTTAAAAATCCCTTACTTTAAAAGACTCGGATTTGTCTTGATAGTATAACCCTTTTTTAACTTATCAAAATACTCATTAAAAGCTTGTTTCCTTTTTTCGTCAAAAACGGCGGCTCGGACTTGGCGCTTGTTTGCATCCTCGAAGCTGCGGCGCCCAGTGATTTTGACAATATGAAAACCAAAGGGAGTTTCAATCAAGCCTTTGATTTCCCCCACTTTTCCCTCTAGGGCGGCTTCATAATAGGAGGGCACCAGGGTTACCCGGGACTGCCAACCCACATCTCCGCCGGCTTGCTTGCTCAAAGGATCGTCGGAATAGAGTTTTACAAGTTCCTCGAAAGGACGTTTGGATTTCTTTACTTCCGCAAAAATTTCTTCAGCCCGTTTTTTGGCTTCAGCGATTTGCGCGGCAGTAGCCCCCGGCTTGAACTCAATCAAAATATGGCTTGTGCGAACTTCGGGATTCTTTTTATACCAGGCTTTCATTTCAGCATCAGAAACCTGAATCTTTTGAACTTTCTGACCGAGGTCTTTTTCCAGCAGCGCCTTGTAGGTTTCCTGTTCGATACGGTCAATGACGATGGGGTCTTTATCAAGATTTCTCTTGGCCGCTTCCTGCAACCCGACCTCATATCGAACGAGGTCTTCTAAAAACTGAGTCTTGGTGGGAGGGCTTAAAGTTTGAGACTTTATCTGGTTGTACTTCTTATTGAATTCATCGACCGAGATTTTTTTATTGCCGACAGTCGCAATGATTTCAGTGCCTTTGGCTTGGGCGAACCCCAGTGAGGCCGAGAGAAGAAGGACACCGATAATGCTTGATTTTGCAGTCAGATTCATACTTTAAAAGTCCCTTTAAAAAGTTGACGACATACCACATTAAAACGCTAGCATTGGGCTTAAGAATCAGCAATGACTTTAAGGGCTTGTTCTTTTGCGCTGTGTAGCAAGCCCTCTAGGTTCCCGGCCAGTTGGGGATCCCGAGGATCCTGGTCTTTTGTCGTAGGTGGAAGAGGACCATGCCACTGAATTACGACTTTAGCGAAGGGTTTGGGGAAATAAGTTTTATTCCATGCTTTTGGGAACGAGATGACCGGGATGGCGCTCACTCCGCAATAATATATTGGGCAATTCAGGAGGCGGGAGAGTTCAAACACCCCAGGCTTTACTTTGTAGATAGGGCCTTTGGGACCATCCACCGCAAAGCTGCAGCAGTGTCCTTGCCGCATCAGGCGGATGAGCCCCTTTAATCCCCCAGCTCCTCCGCGAGTGGAAGAGCCCTCCGTTGTTTTTGCTCCCAGAAGGCGCAAGATAATGGACATCATCTGGCCATCCTTGCTTTGGGAGGACATTGTGGCAATCCGGTAGCGACGGCAGAGATGGATTAGCGCTATCTCATCGCCGTGCCAATGCGCCAACAAAAAGGGCTTCTTTTCGCGAAGATCTTTTTGCATGGCTTCTGGCTCGATTAAGCGCACCCGCCACGTCAGGGAGATCGCGCGATAAAGGAGCCAAATGATGAAGCCTAAAATATACTTTCTCAAAATAATTTAGTGCTTAAGGACTTTTCTAAATTCTTCGGTGAGTTTGGGAACCACGTCAAACAAGTCGCCGACAATCCCATAGGTGGCCTTTTGGAAAATAGGAGCGCCAGGATCGTTGTTAATAGCAACAATGACTTTGCTGCCGCTCATGCCAGCCAAGTGTTGAATGGCGCCTGAAACACCAACAGCGATATACAAAGTAGGAGCCACGGTTTTGCCGGTTTGCCCCACTTGCATGCCATGGGGCACCCATCCTGCATCCACGACGGCACGGGAGGCTCCCACGGTGGCGCCCAAAACTTCGGCTAAATCATTGAGCAGTTTGAAGTTCGCCGCCTCTTTCAGGCCTCGGCCTCCGGAGACGACAATATTGGCTTCAGTCAAATCCAATTTTTCCGAAGCTCCTTTAACGACTTCCTTAACCAGAGTTTTAAGGTCGGGCTTGGCCAAGGCATGTTCCACAACGGCGGCAGTTTTAGCGCCATCGGCTGCAAGAACCGGGAGTTGGTTTGCACGCATTAAAACAATCTTCAGAGGACTGTTTTCAAAGGTGGCTGTGGCAAAAGCTTTTCCGGAGTACATGGGCTTTTTTGTAGTTACGTTATCACCAGAAAGAGTTAACTCCGTGGCGTCAGAAATCACCCCGGTTTTTAGCCTTGCCGCCAGTCTTGGGAAAAGGTCTTTTGCGGTGCTGGTGGCGGAAGCCAACAAGATCTGTGGCTGCACTTTTTCAAGGACTTGGGAAACCGCGGCCGCAAAGAGTTCAGGGTTGTAAGCATCCAGGCTGGCATCCTTGAGGATGTGCACTTCCTGGGCTCCATGGGGACCGGTTTCTGCCGCGGCTTTTTCTGCCCCGGTTCCGACAAGCATGGCGACAACGGTGTTTCCCGATTTTTGGGCAGCCTGCAAAAGCTCCATCGCCCCCCGTTTAAGGGATCCATTTTTGTGTTCAGCAAATACTAAAATTTTAGACATGGTCAAAACTCCTATAGAACCTTCGCTTCGTCACGAAGCAGTTTTACGAGCTCAGCCACTTGCTGGGCCGAGTCTCCGGACAACATTTTAACGGGAGGTTTTTCCGGCGGCAGACTGAAATGAGAGTACTTCACCTTGGTGTCGGCAGCGGAAATATTCAATGTTGAGGAGTCAATTTCTTTCAAAACCTTTTTCTTTGCCTTCATAATGCCAGGAAGGCTTGCGTAACGAGGAGTGTTTAACCCTTTATTGGCTGCGATGACCGCAGGGGGAGTCATGCCCAGAACCTCTTTGGCTCCTCCTTCCACATCCCGTTCCACCGTCACCCCTTCCGGGGTCATGGTAAATTTTGAAACCACTGTGGCATGGGGAGTGCCTAAAAACTCCGCAAGCATTTGGCTAACGGACGACGCGTTGTCATCAATGGCTAACTTTCCGGTGAAGATCAGGTTAGCACCCCCCTCCGCTTTAATGACTTCAGCGAGGGCCCGGGCTGTGGAATAGCAGTCGAAGTTCTCAGGAGCGTTAACAACAATTCCTTCATCCGCCCCCATCGCCAAAGCCGTTCGGAGGGACTCCGAAACCCGTTTGGCCGGTCCAACACTCAGAACATGGACCTGAGCTCCCGGAGTGGCTTCCCGAAGCTTGATGGCTTCTTCTATGGCATATTCATCGTAAGGATTAATAACCCATTTGATGCCGGTGGTGTCGATGGAAGAGGCATCGGGACTAACTTTAATCTTTGTTTCCGTATCCGGAACCTGTTTAATGCAAACAAAAATTTTCATGTTGTACCTCGTTCGCAGGTTCTATCCCAAAGGGTCCCTTTGGCAAATCTAAAAGTCGCCGCTAACATGTCGCGAAAACCCAAAGAAGTGCCGTGGACAAGCGCACTTAGCGGGAGTAAAAGAAACTGCAACTCAATTGAAAATTCAGCAGCTATTACTTAGCAATAGAAGAGGTTTACTGTGGCTCTGACAGCGTCGCATGGTTTTTTCAGATCAACGATTGGTAAGAAATATTTAATGGGCTTGGCGGGTCTTATATGGGCCGGTTTTGTCTTCGCCCATATGGCGGGCAACCTTCTCATCTTTGTCAGCCCTGAGGTCTACAACCTCTACAGTCATGCATTGACGAGCGGCAATATCGTATTTGTGGCGGATGTCATCTTAGTGCTGGCGTTGATTGTGCATGTGTACCTTGCCCTTAATTTAACCCTGCAAAACCGCAGCGCAAAAGGCTCCCGGTATGCGGTGAAAGCGACAGGCCATAAGAAAGCGCGCTTCGCCTCCACCACCATGGGGATCCAGGGCTCGGTTATTTTGGCCTTCATCATTCTCCACTTGGCGACCTTTAAATATGGTCCTCACTATGAAACGACTGTCAATGGCGTGGTCATGAGAGATCTGGCGAAGCTCCTTATTGAAGTCTTCCAAAGCCCCGGCTATGTGGTTTGGTATGTGGTGGCTTTGATTTTATTGGGCTTCCATCTCAGCCACGGCGTGGGTTCGGTTTTCCAGTCCTTTGGGTGGATGAACGGCCGGTACCAGCCTCTTCTCAGGAAAATCAGCGTGATATATGCGGTTGTTGTGGCTGCGGGATTTATTTCCCAGCCGGTCTATGTTTATTTCTTTGCAGGTCAAGGCTAAGGGGGAAAGGCAATGTCTAAAATTTTGGATGGCAAAGTTCCTGAGGGATCCATCGATAAAAAATGGACTGATCACAAGTTTAAAATGAAGCTTGTGAATCCGGCCAATAAAAGAAAACACTCCGTTATTGTCGTAGGAACCGGTCTTGCCGGGGCCAGTGCCGCAGCCTCCTTAGGAGAGCTGGGATACAAAGTAAAAGCCTTCTGTATTCATGAATCCCCCCGCCGTGCTCACTCCGTAGCAGCCCAAGGGGGCATTAACGCCGCGAAGAACTATCAAAACGACGGCGACTCTATCTACCGTCTTTTCTATGACACCGTTAAAGGGGGCGACTTCCGCGCACGGGAAGCCAATGTGTACCGCTTGGCGGAAGTATCCGTAAACATCATTGACCAGGCGGTGGCTGCCGGTGTCCCTCTGGCTCGTGACTATGGCGGCCTTTTGGATAACCGTTCTTTCGGGGGGGCCCAAGTTTCCCGGACTTTCTATGCTCGGGGGCAAACAGGGCAGCAGCTTCTTTTGGGGGCTTACTCCTCCATGATGAGACAAGTAGACCTGGGCAATGTGCAATTGCACACCCGACGGGAGATGCTGGATCTGGTGGTGGTCAACGGCCAGGCTCGCGGGATCGTGGTGCGAAACCTTAGAAACGGCCAGATTGAATCCCATGAAGCGGATGTGGTGATTGTTGCCACAGGGGGCTACTCAAATGTGTTTTACCTTTCCACCAACGCCATGGCCTGCGCCGTGACGGCCGCTTGGAAAGCCCATAAGCGGGGAGCGTACTTTGCGAACCCTTGCTACACGCAAATTCACCCCACCTGCATTCCAGTTCACGGTGAAAATCAATCCAAGCTCACTCTGATGTCGGAATCTTTGCGTAACGACGGACGAGTGTGGGTGCCTAAGGCAAAGGGAGACAAACGTCACCCGAATGATATCCCAGAAAATGAACGGGATTACTATCTGGAGCGGGTTTATCCAAGCTTTGGTAACTTGGCACCTCGGGACGTGGCTTCACGCCAGGCAAAGTACCGTTGCGATGAAGGGCGTGGGGTCGGTGACTCCGGAAAAGCCGTTTATCTGGATTTCCGCGATGCGATCACCCGTCTTGGTGAAGCGAAGATTTCTGAACGCTACGGAAACCTCTTTCAGATGTATGAGAAAATCACCGGGGAAAACCCATATAAACAACCTATGAGAATTTATCCAGCTCCGCACTACACCATGGGCGGGCTTTGGGTTGATTACAACTTGGAATCGAATATTCCAGGTCTTTTTGTTGCAGGAGAAGCGAACTTCTCAGACCATGGCGCCAACCGCCTCGGGGCTTCGGCTTTGATGCAAGGTTTGGGGGATGGTTACTTCGTTCTCCCCTACACGATCGGCAACTATCTTGCGAGCAACAAGCTTGAAAAAGTAACCGCCACTCATGATGCCTTCAAACAGGCTGAGGATGCGGTGAAAAACGAGATTTCCAAGATTATGAATGTGAAGGGCAACCGCACGGTCGACAGTTTCCACAAGGAGCTTGGCCATATCATGTGGGAATACTGTGGGATGGCCCGCAACGAGGCCGGCTTGAAGAAGGCTTTGGAATTAATCCCCAAGCTGCGCGAGGAATTCTGGCACAATGTCCGTGTTCCGGGTGCTGCCGGGGATTTTAATGCGGAGCTTGAAAAGGCGGGCCGTGTTGCAGACTTTCTGGAATTGGGTGAGCTGATGTGCCGCGATGCTCTTGAGCGTAAGGAATCCTGCGGGGGCCACTTCCGTGAGGAGTACCAAGAAGACGGAGAAGCAAAACGGGACGACGAGCACTTTAGCCATGTGGCTGCTTGGGAGTGGCATGGTCCGAATCAGGCGCCCACCCGTCACGTTGAACAGCTGAAATTTGAAAATGTTAAACTTGCAACTCGTAGTTATAAATAAGGGTAAGTCATGAGCGAAACGACTAAGAAAATCAATTTGACCCTCAGAGTGTGGCGCCAAAAAGGCCCGAAAGAAGCTGGCGCCTTTGCCGAATACAACGCGAAAAATATTTCCACCGATGCGTCCTTTCTTGAAATGCTCGACGCTGTGAACGAGGAGCTGATTGCAAAAGGGGAAGATCCCATTGCCTTTGATCATGATTGCCGTGAGGGGATCTGTGGAAGTTGTGGTTTTATGATTGATGGCCAGGCCCACGGCCCCCAGATGTCAACCACTGTCTGCCAATTGCATATGCGTGCTTTCAAAGACGGCGACAAGCTGACCCTGGAGCCTTGGCGAGCCTCCGCCTTCCCTGTTGTGAAGGACCTTTATACGGACCGCAGTGCCCTTGACCGGATCATCACGGCGGGGGGATATATCTCCGCAAATACGGGAAGCGCTCGTGATGCGAACAGTATCTTGATTCCTAAAACGGATGCAGACCATGCCTTTAATTCTGCGACCTGCATCGGTTGCGGTGCCTGTGTTGCTTCCTGCAAGAACGCCTCCGCAGCCCTATTTACGTCGGCGAAAATTTCTCACATGGCCCTTCTCCCCCAAGGACAAGTTGAAAGAAAGGCTCGTGCGGAAAGAATGGTTGCGCAAATGGATGCTGAAGGGTTCGGCGGCTGCACAAGCACCGGAGCCTGCTCGGCTTCATGTCCGAAAGACATTAGTCTTGTTAATATTGCCCGTATGAACAGGGAACTCTTCAAAGCCAAGCTTCTCAAAGACGAAGAAGTGGAAACCGGCGGCGGTATCTAGCAGCGGAAGGGTGCCGACAAGCTGAAGAGGAATGAAAGCACTGGACTAAAAGCCAGTGCTTTTGTTTTTTTAAGGCTAACCCACCCTTGGTCCTAAAGAATCCTAGAGATAAGTCCGAAGAAGGATTCGAGAGGACACTGCCTTATGAAAAAGATCTCTGAGCTTATGGAGGAGTTGGGGTTTGATCCGAAGGGATCGCCCGCTGTCAAAGAGGCGTTTATCAAATACTTGGTTAAGACGAGTACAGGGACGTCTGTCCTCACCCCCACGGAAAAAGCCCAGATTAAAGCCGACCCAACCAGGATCAAAGTCCTGCCGGAGAAGAAAAAGCCCGAGCAATTGGCCTTTGATTTCCATAAAGACACTGAACCAAAGTCCAAGTTTTTATTAAAACGGACTAAATAGAAAATATTTTTTTCTCAAACGAGATTGGCCCTTGGTACCATTTTGGAACTAGCTCGACGAAAGCAACCACCCCGTTTGCATCTTTGATCGAACTTGAAATCCAAGGAGGGATTATGAAGAGGCTTATCACCAAAGCCCGTCTCGTTTCCATTGTTAGCTTGTTCTTTGCGTCCACTTTCGCAGTCGCCGCCCAGCCAGAAGCCGTGCCAGGTGAGTATATTGTGAAATTCAGAACGCCCCTCAATATTTATAAGAATCAAATGAACGTCCTTAGTCAGGAGTTGGGATCTTATGTTAAGAGCACCATTCCTGGACAGAACATCGTGGTCATCAAACGTCCCGTGTTTGAAATTGAATCCACGGTTACAAAAACCCTCATGCAAAATCCCAATGTGGAAGTGGTGGAACCCAACTATATCTATCATGCCAGCCGCACTCCGAACGACCCCATGTTGGGGCAGCTTTGGGGTATGTTGAACGAGGGCCAACAGGATTCTTCGAAAAGACCCGGTGTCGCCGGGATTGATATCGGCGCGACCAAAGCCTGGGATATCGAAACGGGTTCCCGCGACGTCGTGGTCGCAGTCATTGATACAGGAGTGGATTACACCAATCCGGACCTAAGCCCCAATATGTGGACAAACGAAGCTGAGCTGAACGGGAAACCCGGTGTGGATGACGATAACAACGGGGTGATTGACGACATTTACGGTTACAACGCCATCAACGACAGCGGGAATCCCCGCGATGATCATGGTCACGGATCCCACTGCTCCGGAACCATCGGTGCCAAAGGGGATGACGGACGCGGTATCGTCGGTGTGGCTTGGAACACACGGATCATGGCCGTGAAGTTCTTGGATGCTAACGGCTCCGGGACCTTGGAAGACGCCATTAAGGGGATTGATTACGCAACCAAAATGGGTGCAAAAATCATGTCCAACTCTTGGGGTGGCGGAGGTGTTTCCCAAACCCTGCAAGAAGCCATTGAAAGAACCAATAAAGCCGGCGCCCTGTTTGTGGCCGCCGCTGGAAATGAATCCAACAACAACGACAGCAATCCCTCTTATCCCGCCTCTTACCAAGTTCCCAACGTCATCTCCGTGGCGGCCGTTGATAACAAAGGGCAGATCGCCTCGTTTTCGAACTTCGGAAAGAACTCAGTTCATGTGGCAGCCCCTGGTGTGAACATCTTGAGCACGACCACCTCCGGTTATGCTTCTTGGTCAGGAACCTCCATGGCGACTCCCCACGTTTCCGGGGTGGCGGCTCTGGTGGCCTCGCATGAACCGAACCTGACAAATCTCGAGTTGAAAAACCGACTCATCACCACCGCGGTTCCCCTGGCAGGTCTTCGTGGAAAGGTGCGCGGGTCCGGATTTATCAATGCCTATGCCGCTTTGACCAACACCCTACCCCAGCCGGATGTGAACGACCCCGTAAACTGGCAAACCATCAGCACGGCCGTTTCTTCGGCGCATCCCTATAAAGATAAAACGGAAGTGTCTTATGAAATCAGTGTGCCGGGAGCAAAAGAGATCGCCCTTTACTTTGATAAGCTTCAGACGGAAAGAAACTACGATGTGGTTCGCCTTTTGGACGCCAGTGGCAAAGTCGTGGCTGAGATCTCCGGAAATTACGATGGCTCTTTCTCTCCCGTTATTTCTGGAAACTATGTAAAGGTCACTTTCAAATCAGATGACTCCGTAAATATGTACGGGTTCGACATCACTAAAGCCGCCTGGAGATAGGCGTCGGATAGAGAATAAAAAGGCGCTGGGCTCACCTGGCGCCTTTTCTATTTCCCTGTAAAAGAGGCCTTTCTTAAGAACTCTTCGATTTTCACATTTACGTAATCCGGAAAATCCAACTGCGTGCAGTGAGAGCCATAGGGAACCAGAACGAACTCGCTGCCGTTCACCTTCTGGCTGAAATCATGCTGAAAACTTTGTGGTGTGACGTTGTCATTTTCCCCAGAAATAATGAGCGTGGGAATATCAATCAAAGGCAGGATGCCCTCGCCATTGAACTTCATCATCTCTTCAAGCAAAACCAAAAAAGTCTGCAGATCCATCCGAGCCACGCCCCGGGCATAGACTTCGATGTCTTTAAAGTGGGTCAGTTTCAAATTAAAGCCCCCGGCCGCCCCTAATAAAACCATCGAGATGGGGTTATCCACGGCCAGCCGCCAGAGCGATGTGGAAAGGTCCGGGTATTTCTCAAATTGGCCTTTTACGAAGTAAAAAAAGGGCTCAATGATATCCACTCCAAACATCCCCTTCACGGGGTTTCTGGAGAAACCGTTAACAAAAATCATGGAGGCCATGATTTCAGGGTTGATACGAAAAAGCTCCAGTAGAATGGGAGTGCCAAAGCTATGACCGGCAAAATGCGCCTTGGCGATATTTAAGTGCCCTAAAAGACCTTGGAGATCACGGGCCAAGTCCAGCACTTTGAGATTTTTGGGGTTTCCCAGGGGCTGGCTTTTATAATGGCCGCGAAGGTCAAAGGTAATAACTTTGTATGATTTTGCAAAGTGCTCAGTCTGAAAATGCCAGTGGTTGATGGGGCAGGCCAGCCCGTTCACCAGAACCAAGGGCTCCCCCTGACCCCGGACTTCATAGTAGAGGGGGGTTTTATCAAAACTCTCAAAGATTCCGCTTTCTTTTTCAACTAACGTCATAACCCGCCCGTTAAATGTAATTCACTTTTATGATAGTGGTGCCGATCTGGATTAGATCCCCATCTTGCAATATCTCGGTCTCTACCTGCTTATTATTAAGCTTTAACTTATTTCTGCATAAGTTTCTAAGTTGAGCTAGCCCATCGCCCGGGAGAATCTCAAAGGCCAGGCTCGGTGCCTCCGGGTCCTTGATATCAATATCCAACGATTGAGCTCCCGCTCGGCGGGGCCCATAACCCAGCAGTAAAGATTCATCCGTTTGCAGACCTTGAATAAATTTAAGATTCAAGGGAGGGGAAAAGGGTTTTGCCGCCCCTTCAGGGACCCGATTGCGGACTGTTTCCAAAGGAAGGGCATCGGCTAAGTTTTCTTTCCAAGTCCTAGCGCGGGAAAACTGTTCCGCTAAAGGCTCCTCAGCCGTGACGACCTGAAAGGTGGTGCGTCCCAGGCGAAATACGACCCCCGGCATCATGGCCACCCGCTTAACCCTGCGATTTCCGGAACGAATCCCATTGGAAGAGTCCAGGTCCGTGAGGACAAACTGTCCTTTGTTGTCGAGTTCAAATTTGGCGTGAGCCCCCGAGACCTTTTCATCGTTAATGGGAATATTTCCGCGATTACGGCCAATGACATGACCGTTTTCAATTTTAAATCGGGAGCCCTGCTGGGGTCCGTCTAGAATCTCAAGGAATAAGACCATGTAATTATTGTAGTAAGGTTTTCTAAAGGGTTCAACACTCCTTGCTTGTGCTTACGCATTAGGCGTGCTAAACCATCGAACTCAGTAAAAAAGTCATCCTTGCTCCTGACATTGGGTCGGGGGCTAATAACCGAAAGGATCGAAAATGGAACTAACTAAAGAGGCTGTAAAACGCCCTTATGAAGTAATCGTTGTCGTTCACCCAGACACCTCCCTTGAAGAACAAAAAGAACTTTTTAGAAAGAATAAGGCCACTATTGAGGCTTATTCTGGTTCTATTCTTTCTTTGGAAACCTGGGGTAAACGCAATCTGGCCAACCCTATTGGCAAACTGAAGAAAGCAATTTTCTTCCATTCTTACTTCGAAGCGAACACACAAGCTGTGGCAGAGCTCGAGCGTACGATGCGTATTAACGAGAAGGTTCTCCGCTTTATGCACACACGCTTGGACGAGCGCATCCCTCTGGCGAAGCATGCAGAGACTTTCAAAAAAGGTCTGGCAGAATCGGCAGCTCGCGAGAAAGAACGCGAAGCAAAGATTCAAGCTCGTAAAGCTGCATTTGCTGCAGGTGGTGAGCGTGGCGAGCGCGGGGACCGTGGAGATCGCGGTGATCGCGGTGAGCGTGGCGAACGCCCTGAGCGCGGTGGCGAAAGAGGCGAGCGCTTCGAAAGAAAGTAGGGTCTTTCTACAAGACTCGAGGCAGAGTGCATGAAAGTGAATAAGTCGCCCCGAAAATTCCTGGCCATTTTTTCGATTTCAGTGGTGTTATCACTCCTGACGGTGGTTTTTGGGGCTCCGCTTATGCGCGTTTTAAGAGTCACTTATGGCGCTCTGTCCTATTGGCTCCTCGGAGTCGCCGCAATATCCTTTTTTTACTTTATTGAAGCCCCCGCTCTTGCGGTTTTTGTAGGTTCCATTTGGATGACTTTGGGGATCTACATGGAACTGGAGAGAAAGGGTCTTCGATGGAGTGTCTCCGCTCTTTTAGGAATCATCGCCGGGTGCTTGTTTTTTGTGGGCGCGGCTATGGTGAATCTGGACAAGTTCGGAGTGCATAATCTTGCTGAGGCTGAAGCCCTTGTAAAACAATTCTTGAGCGACAAAGTTGTGGCCGTGAATCCAAGTTTACAAGTCGATGCAGGTCTTCTGGTCCAGCTCATCCCGTCAACGATCGTCATCATCTTAGTGGTGTCCCTCGGTGTCGGGCTGATGTTTGAGAGAAGAGTTTTTTCCTGGCTGAATTTGCCGCGGGAAAGAGTGGCCTCTCAACTCAAATTGTTGGAATTTCGGGTTCCAGATTTTTTTATCTGGATCGCGATGTTTGCCTTCCTTCTGACAATGGAGAATTTCAAGGTGAAGGCGTTAGAAGTTCTTGGAATGAATATCGTCAACGTGGCAACGGTGCTTTATTTTTTCCAGGGTTTAGCAATATTAGAGGTAAGCCTCAGGACTTTCAGGGCGGGAGCCTTGCTAAGAGCTGCGGTTTATTTTTTACTTATCGGTCAATTGTTTCCCTTAGTGAGTGCGATTGGCCTGATAGATTACTGGGTTGATTTCAGGAAGCGACTTCGCAAGCTGCGCTTAGCCTCCAGGAACAACTAGAAAAAGAGTGAGGACCACATGAAAGTTATTCTGCAAAAAGACGTTAAGGAAGTCGGCAAGGTCGGGGACTTGGTAACAGTTTCTGAGGGTTTTGCCCGGAACTTCCTGTTTCCAAGAAAACTGGCTTCGGAAGCGACTGAAAAGCGTGTTAAAGAATGGGAACATCTTAAGCGAGTGGCAGACGCAAAGAAGAAGAAAGCCGTGGCGGAACGACAAGAGGTATTGGAAAAGATCAACGGTACAACAGTGACATTTAAACTGGCCGCCGGGGATAATGACAGACTTTTCGGAACCGTGACCACATCTGATATCTCTAAAGAGCTGGACAAGGCCGGCCACTCTGTGGACCGTCGTGATATCCACCTCGATGAGCCTATCAAGGTTTTGGGTCAGCATAAAGCTGTTATCCGCATGGGAGAAGGCTTGGAAGCTAAGATCCTAATCGCTGTTGAGCGCGCTTAGTTTTCTCCATTATAGCCAGAGAAAATTGAAAGGGACTCCGAAAAGGGGTCCTTTTTTTATTTTTTAAGGATGCTTTTCCTTGGCCGCCAAAAGGACGTCTTGCAGGTACTCCGCCATGATTTCACGCAGGTCTTCCGTCGTCAGGGATTCGGCGGATTTCCCATGTTGTCTTAAGAGGCTTTGCAGCTCACTGCGAATCTCGCTCTCCGGGAGCCCGGTTGCAAGAATGACCATCTCAAGAAGCTTATTCCCCATTAGAGCCCTCCATGCTTTTTGGGTTCATCTGCATGACAAGGCCATTGCACCAATCGGTTAGTTGGAACTCAACGAATAGGTGGAGGGAGAAAAGGATTTAGTCCTAGGTCGAGGCCCCAGGGGCGAAGTTGCGAGGACGTCCTGGCATGGGAGGCGGCGCCTGCGGCGGCGGTGCCATCATCACAGGACCCACCGTCTCAGGATCTGGATCGCGGAAGCGGGAGTATTTGGCGTCAAAGCGCAGTTTCACCGTCCCGGTGGCGCCGTTACGCTGTTTGCCGATAATAACTTCAGCATGCCCCTGCTTATCCGGGTCGTCCTTGTCATAATAGTCGTCACGATAAAGCATCATAATGACGTCGGCATCTTGTTCGATGGACCCGGATTCACGAAGGTCCGACAGCATCGGGCGACGGTCCGAGCGCCCTTCGACACCCCGGTTTAACTGAGCCAGGGCGATGACGGGAATCTGCATCTCCTTCGCTAACACCTTGAGCGACTTGGAGATTTCTGACACGGCTCTCTCCCGGCTCTCCACCTTCTGTTTTAAATCCATAAGTTGGAGGTAGTCGATCATAACCAGATCCAGGCCATGCTGGGCCTTTAAACGACGGCAGCGGGCGCGGATTTCAAAGGGGCTGATCCCAGGAGTGTCATCGATAAAAAGAGCCGCTTCGCTGAGGGTGCCCGCGGCACTGATGAGTTTGGGCCAGGAGGAGTCCTGGATGCGGCCCGTACGGATTTCTCCCATGGCCACCTTAGCCTCTGCGGACAAAAGACGCATCATCATGGACTCTTTGCCCATCTCCAAAGAAAAGTAAGCCACGGTTTTCTTAAGGCGAAGGGCTACGTGTTGGGCAATATTCAAACTAAAAGCCGTTTTACCCATGGAGGGACGAGCTGCAATAATCGTAAGTTCCCCGGGGTGAAGACCTGCGGTCATGTCATCCATCCCTTTAAATCCGGTGGCCAGCCCGGTAATATCGGCCTTACGTTTAAAGAGCTCTTCAATTTTTTCAATGCTGGATTTAACAATCTCCATGGAGCCCACAAGCCCTTGCTTGGCTTTGCTCTCCCCGACTTTTAAAACTTCCGCTTCGGCCTGGTCGATTAAACTCTCAATATCGGCATAGTCTTGACTGTAGGCGCGTTCAATCAGGCCATTGCTCGTGGTAATCAATCGGCGCAAGAGGGATTTCTCGCGGATAATCTCAGCGTGGGTTTGGATGTTGGCCGAGGAAATGGTTTTGTCCAAGAGACTGACCAGGTACTCAGGCCCGCCGCAAGCGTCTAGCTCGTTCCGCCCCTGAAGGAGATTGGTGACGGTAATGATATCTATAGGTTGGTTTTTCGTATGGAGATCTTTGATCACCTGGTAAATCTTCTGATTTGCAGGTTTATAGAAGTCCGACGTGTCGATCAAATCGGCGACTTGGTCAAAGGCCTCATGATCGAGCATCAAGCCGCCAATAATGGATTGTTCTGCCTCCAGATGCTGAGGCGGGATTCGTGTGCTCATAACCCCTCCCAAGACACGCTACTACTACGCTGATACAAAAGTGCGGGACCCCTACAAGGAGAAATGCCCGTTGACCCGCCGATGTTCAATCAATGACGTTCTGCTAGTTGTTTTTTTTCACACGAATTTTGTAGTTATCGATTTTCTTTTTCAAAGTATTGCGGTTGATGCCGAGCATCTGAGCGGTTTTAACTTGATTTCCGTTATAAGCACGCAGAGCCAGCTCGAGCAGAGGCTTTTCAACTTGTTCAATAACAACGTTGTAAAGACCATTCAACTCCACCTGGGCTTCTTTTTGTTGGGCAAACAGAACCTCAAGTTTACTTTTAACAAGCTTCTCTAGGCTTACAGATTGAAGATTTGCTACGAAAAGATTGTCAGAACTATTCAGGTTCGGCGTCATGGAACTCCCAATACAAAAGTAAATTTTCCGAATGTCTTCAGCCTAAAGAAACTGGCTTGTGACTAAACTCCGCGTTTTTCAGGAGACCAAATATACTTATGCAGTTGCAATTGCAACCTTGCAGATGAATTTTTTTGCAAAATCTTTTCTGCTAACCAGCGTTCAGCAATTTGACCATATGATGGGCTGTATAAAACAACGTATTTTTCAAATAAATCATGTTGACGACAGAATTCTTCTGCCCACTCAAAATCCTTCTCCGAGCAGACGACAAATTTAAATTCCGTTGCCGGCGTGGCCAAGCGCAGATTGTCCATGAGAAAAGAAGCGGCGGCGCCGCTATCGGGGGTTTTTACATCAAGAATCACTTTCACGCGAGGGTCCACCAACTGCGTGCTTTTGGAGCCGCTCGTTTCCAACGACACGCGATAGCCACGGTCACAAAGGGTGGTCATCAAAGTGTGAATAGGTTTTTGTAAAAGGGGCTCACCGCCCGTGATGCAGACATATTTTGTCTTGTGGGAGGCGATGACTTCAAGAATGGTCTCCAGGGATTTCATCTCCCCTTCATAATAAGAGTACTTGGTATCACAGTAGGTGCAGCGCAGGTTGCAGGCGGTGGTTCTGACAAAGACCGTGGGGTAGCCAACATAGGAACTCTCCCCTTGCACGCTATAAAAAATTTCATTTATTTTTAGCTCATTGTTTTGCATATTCCAGACCCTTGTCGTGGCTTTATGTACCTAGACCGTTACCTAAGGTCAAGGCTGTCTCCCCAAAGCTTTCCCTATTGTTTCAGATCCTGTAAATTTTTGTAATGAACCTGATTTTAAAAAAATTCCGCCACGACATTCTTGCCATCTCTTTTCTTGGATTCGCCTGCTTTCTGGCTCTGGCTTTGGCCAGCTTTAACCCCAAAGACCCCTCGCTCAATTCAATCGGGCAAGGGATCCGAGCCACCAATTACTGTGGCCTTGTGGGCAGCTTCATAGCGGATCTATTGTATCAATTTTTCGGTCTCACGTCTTGGCTTTTGGTGGCAGGCATGGTGAAGCTCGCCTACGCCGGGTTCCGGCGGGAAGACGTGGAAATCAAAAACATCCGGTTTATTTGGGGTCTTCTGCTGGTCATTAATCTTTCCAGCTTGCTGTCCCTCTACCTTCCGGAAAAAAAGATCTTCACCCACCAGATTCACCTGGGCGGTCTTTTGGGTCTGGGCGTTTCGCAGGCTCTGTTAAGAGCTTTTAACTATGCCGGCGTCCAAGTGGTTCTGTGGAGTTTTTCTGCGGTCCTCGTGGTGTTTTACTCGGAAAAAACCGTCAAAGAGCTTTTGAACCTTCCCGTGGACGCCTATCAAACCGTGGCGAGTTGGGGAATTTTCAGCCGGTTAAAAAAGCTTTTTATCAGGAAACCAGGTGCCGGTAAAAAGAAGGGCCCTGGCAAAGCCATGGAAAACGCGCCGGCCAAAGGCTTTTTCAAGATGAAAAACGAAAGCTTTGTGGAAAAGTCGGAGGATAAGGTGGAAGAACGCCCCAACCTCTCGGCAGCGGAACAGTTGTCTCTGACAGAGGATGAGGACGATGCGGAGGGAATGGAGGAAGAGGCCTTTGACGAGGAGGAGGCGCCCTCTGCGGCAAAGATCCCCGCCAAGCGCAAGGTCGTTCTCAAGGCCCGGGTTCCACAAAAGGTGGCCAATTGGCAGATGCCGAAGATCTCTTTGTTGGAGGACCCCCCCGCCACCCGAATCAAAGTGGATGAAAAAGAGATTCGTCGTAAGGCGGAGTTACTTGTCGATAAACTCAAGCAATTCAACATCGAAGGGCAGATTGTCGCCATCAAGCCGGGGCCTGCGGTGACGATGTTTGAATTTAAACCCAATGCGGATGTGAAACTCAGCAAAATCACCGAACTTGCGGATGATTTATCCCTGGCTCTCAGCAGTGAGTCCTTAAGGATTATCGCGCCGATCCCGGGCCGCGATGTCGTCGGGATTGAGACCTCCAATGCGCAGAGAGAGACCGTCTACCTGAAAGACATGTTGGCTGAGGACATGTTCTGGTCCGAGGACCTTAAGCTGCCAATTGCCCTCGGAAAACAGGCCAATGGAGAGCCCAAGATCGTGGACTTAAGGAAAATGCCCCACCTTTTGGTGGCTGGAACTACGGGCTCCGGGAAGTCTGTTTTCACGGTCTCCTCGATTACCGGCATGCTCTTTAAACACTCCCCCAAAACTTTGCGTTTGATCCTGGTGGACCCCAAACAAGTGGACCTGGCGGCCTTCTCGAAGGTGCCCCATCTTATCATGCCCCCCGTGACCGAACCTAAGAAAGCCGTTTCCGCCCTTCGCTGGGCGGTCAAAGAGATGGAAAAGCGCAATAAGTCGATGTCTAAGTTCGGTGCGCGCAAACTGGAAGAATTTAATGAAATGGTCAGCAACCTGGCTCCTGAAAAAATCGCGGAGCATGAAAAGTTCAATCAGGAACTCGAGAACCAGGGCATCGCCAAACTGGAACAATATTACTACACCCCCCAACCCTACATTGTGATTGTCGTTGAAGAGTTTGCCGATCTCATGGCCGTTGATAAGGTGAACGTGGAGCAAACCATTATCCGCCTGGCGCAAATGGCACGGGCCTGCGGTATTCATCTGATGTTGGCTATGCAGTCGCCACGCAAAGAGGTGGTCACGGGTCTTATTAAAACTAATATTCCCGGACGTATCAGTTTTAAAGTGGCGGGAAAAATGGATTCCAGAATTATTCTTGATGAAATGGGGGCGGAGCGCTTGCTGGCCAATGGGGATATGCTCTTTCTGGCCCCTGGCGTAGCCAAACCTATGCGCCATCACGGTCCCTTCCTGAAAGATTCCGAAATCAATGGAGTGGCAAAATTCTGGTCCGACCAGGCGGAACCGGAGTTTGACCCTCTTGCCATGAAGGCTCTGGACGGCTTTGCCGGCGGCGGGGATGGAGACTCTTCCGGTAGCGATGGATTTGAGGACGATGAGCAGGATGAACGTTATGATGAGATTCTTGCGTGGACCGCCGAACTGAAGGAAGTCAGCGCCTCGCTCATACAAAGAAAGTTCCGACTCGGCTATCCCCGCGCCGCCCGAATCATAGAAATTTTCGAGAAGGAAGGTGTCGTGGGGCCTGCGAACGGCAGCAAGCCGCGTCAAGTTCTGGTGAATAGTTACCGCGAATAGAAGCTCTAAACTTGACTCCTATGATGAACATGATCTGATTGAAGTCCTGAAACATCATTCAAGGAGGACTATCATGTTTAAGGCAATTATTGCAGCGCTGGGTTTGGTTGCGACCGTGCAAGCTCAGGCAGCTCCAAGCGTTTTCGACGTTGTAAGAGACATCCAACAAGTGTCCATTATGGACCAGGCCCGCACCACAGGTTTGGATTGGAAAGTGGGCGACGCTAACAACTACACTCTTGATATGGGATTCATTAAAGGCTCTATGTCCATGAGCTGCCGTGAAATCTCCGCGGACGGAATCTGGATTGATCAAGACATGGATCTGGGATTCGCCGGAAAACAAAAAGCGCAAATCCTGATTGACCCCAACACTGGCGAAATCAAAAAGATGTTGGTCAATGGGCAAGAACAGCAAGTTCCTAAACAAAACATTGAAATTGTGGAAGTGAAAGAAGACAAAATCACTGTGCCCGCCGGCACTTTTGACTGCGTTCATGCCCGCATCAAAGACAAGGACAACAACCAGGAAACCAACGCGTGGCTCAATCCGCAGCTGATCCCTCTTTCTGGAATGTTGAAGACAATTCAACCAAGCCAGTTTGGTAAAGTCACTGTTGAGTTGAAATCCTACCATAAGAACTAAATGAGTCTGAGAGTTTTATTAAGAGCTGCACTCTTGAGTGTGGCTCTTTTTATTTTTGCCGGTGTGCCGGAGCTGTCCGCCGAGGTAAAATCAAAGAAGGCGGAGACTTCAAAGGACCTTATTGAAAAGGCTTACAATCTCAGCCTGCAGAAAGACCGGGCACAGGCTTGCACCATTTTAATTAACGCCATCAAGCAGGAGAATCTGCACAATGGCAACACCACGGAACTGAAGAAAGCCCTTCAGCAGGTCTCCTACATGTTCTACTCGGATCGGGCCCAGCAAGTCTACGAATTGGCTCTTTCTCTTCGGCGGACCGACCCTTCCCAGGCCTTACAAAAATTGACGGAAGCGCAGCGGGTGGAAGCCGATAATATGACCCTCTACACCGAGATGCAGAGGGTTCTTTTAATCAAAGGCGAGGCCTCGACTGTTTTGGAAAACGTCCTTAAAAAGCGGGAGCAGAATCCTTTTGATGAACAGCTGGTTTTGCTGCAAGCTCAAGCTCTGGTTTATTTAGGGAACTGGAGTGACTACAAGAAATTACGTGACGCTTTTGAGATCAAAAAATCCAATCTTCAGAAATACTGGCTGGCTCTGGATATAGAGCAAGATCTCTATGAGAAAAGTCCGGGAAAGGCGAAAGAGGCTCTCTTGGCTGCCCAGAAAGTAGATGCTAAGTACCCGGAATTACTTTATTGGCAGTGGCGCCTGGCCCCGGAAGGGGAAAAAAAACCTTTGGGGCAAAAATACGTGAAGGGATGTAAAAACATTTCCCCCACTCAATACAGACAGTATATGACAGATGTGAATCTCTGTCGTAAGGTGGCGGAAGTTGAGACGGCGATCAAGAGTTCAAATGGGTCCAATGAGTAAAGCGCATTTTTTCATTCTAGCAGTCGTAGTAAGCATGACCGCTTGTGGCGTCAAAGGGAGACCTCTGCCCCCGCAGGAGCCCCCCTTCATTGGAACCGGGGAGCCCCCCTACCTCAACAAAAAAGATGAAAAGAAACCAAATCAAAGAAGGTGATTTGAATGGCTTTCTTGCCGATTTCCTTGGTTAAAATGTCAGGTGCCGGAAACACCTTTGTCCTTGTGGACGCCACCCGAACTTCCACGTGGCTCGACATTGAAGAAAAACTTCATATTAAACGCCGTCCCTTCGTGAAAATGATCTGTGACCGTACTCTGGGAGTGGCCGCGGATGGAGTGCTGTTTTTGGAAGACGGTCCCGGCGAAGCCCAATACAACTGGGACTTTTACAATGCTGATGGCTCCAAGGCGGAAATGTGCGGAAATGCCGCCCGGTGCGCAGCTCAGTTCGTTAATGAATATTTAAACTCCTCCGTTAGGGGAACTTATAAATTCAATACGGGCGCCGGAATGGTTTCCGCCCAAGTTCTGGGGGACGACCGGGTGCGGGTCCTAATGCCGACCATTAAGGACTACCATCGGTTGAAAACGCTGGAGATCTCCGGGACATCCCATGCTTTTTCCTATGTCAACAGTGGCGTTCCTCATTTGGTCCTGCAAATTTCCAACTATAAAGAGGCAGCCGAGTTGAAGGAATTTGCACGCAAAGCGCGAAATCACAAGGATCTTCTTCCCGACGGCGCCAATGTCACCTTTTATGTGCGGGAAAAGGAAGACCTTATTAAAGCGGTCACCTTTGAGCGCGGGGTGGAAGACTACACCCAGGCCTGCGGGACCGGAGCCGTCGCCGCGGCCTATGTCGAATTCATGAAAAATAAAATCCGAAATATGGATGTGCATATGCCTGGGGGCGTGCTCAATGTACAATTTTTGGAGTCATCGCCAAATCCTTTAATGACTGGAGAAGCCGTCTTTGTTATGGAATTCCAATATTTTTATGAGGTGATTGGATGAAAAATTTTAAAGCGACAATGACCGCGCTCATAACTCCTTTTAAAGAGGGCGCTGTGGACTTTGCGTCCTTAGAAAGTTTGGTTCGTCACCAAGTCAAAAACGGCGTGGAAGGTTTTGTGATCAACGGCACCACGGCCGAGAGTCCCACATTAACGGATGCAGAGCGCAAGGACATCTTCACGGCCGTGCGCTCTTTGGTGGGTGCGAATTTTCCCCTTGTTATGGGAACGGGAAGCAATAGCACCGCGCGAACCGAGGAGCTCTCTGAGAAATCCGAGGAATGGGGTGCGGACGCGATTCTGGTCGTGGTCCCCTACTACAATAAACCTCCGCAACGGGGCTTGGTAAAGCACTTCACTGAAGTGGCAAAATCCGTGAGCATTCCGGTTCTTCTTTACAACGTCCCCGGCCGCACGATCACCTCCCTTGCGCTTGAAAGCATTGTGGAGCTAAGCCGTGTGCAGAATATCGTCGGAATTAAAGAAGCTTCCGGCAACATTGAGTTCGATAGAGAGATTATCCAAAACACCAGCCCGGAATTTGTCATGCTTTCAGGGGACGACGGCACTTACGTGGATTTCCTAAAGGCCGGCGGCCATGGCGTGATTTCCGTGGCAAGCCATGTGATCCCAAAAGAAATGGTCTCCTGGAAAAAGCTGGTCCAAGGCGGTAAATATGAAGAGGCCAAAACCCAGTTGCAAAAATACACGCCCTTGATCAATCACCTTTTTGTGGAAGCCAATCCGATTCCCGTCAAAATGGCTTTGTACTACATGGGAATCATTAAATCGCCGGAGCTGCGGTTGCCCTTAGTCACCATGGACGAAGACTTGGCCCAGAAGATGAAACGAGATATGTCCGCCTTGGGAGTGATTTAAGTGAAGAAAAATTTGAAGGTGGGTTTGGTCGGCGCCAGTGGCCGCATGGGACAAGAGATCACCGAAATTTTGAAAACACAAAAGAATGTAGAGTTGTTCCTGGCCGTCTGTTTGAAGTCCTCTTTGGCGGAGTTCACCTTCACCCGCCAAACACCCGCCTGTCCTGAAGCCAAAGAAGTGGACATATGGATTGATTTCTCGGGTCCTGAAGTTTTGAAAGGGCTTTTGAGTGTTGCGGTCAAAAATCAGACGCCAGTGGTCTCCGGGACGACAGGGCTGACGTCGGCGGATCAGGCGGCCCTTAAGAAAGCCGCCGCAAAGATTCCCGTTTTATGGTCCTCAAATATGAGTTTGGGCGTGGCCGTGTTGACGGAGGCTTTGGAGGTGTTTGCGAAAGTCCGGCAATTTGATTTTCAAATTGAGGAATTTCATCACAACCGCAAAAAAGACCGTCCGAGTGGAACCGCCAAAAGCCTTCAGGAAAAGCTTGAAAAAGTCGTGGGCCGGAAGTTGCCGGAGCCTTTATCCATTCGTGGAGGAGGAATTTTTGGCATTCATAAAGTTCATGCCATGGCGGATGAGGAACATATCGTATTTGAACATATGGCCTTAAATCGAGCTGTTTTTGCTCGGGGAGCTGTGGAAGCAGCCCAATGGCTGAGCTCTCGGAAAAAAGGCTTTTATTCGATGCGAGATGTTCTCTACAATAAGCCTTAATGACAAAACTCAACCACCACACTCTTGTTCATCTGGTCACCGATCTTGTCGGCGGCACTTCTATGGCGCAAAACTTGCTCTCAGAAATGGAAAAAGTGGGTCACGTTGTGGCCATTTCTTCAGTTTATAAAAGGTATTTGGGGAGGAACCGAGTGGACCTGAATGCCTCTATTGAAGCCATCGTCCGCTTTGCCACCGACTGTGCGGTGGATGAGCTGCTTTGGCACTTTAAACAGTTTATTAGTGAGAAAAAAATAAAACTGAACCTTTTATCCTATGATGACCTGGTGGTGCTCTCGCCCCAACTCACTCTTCCCCATCCCAGCCTGCACACGGATTTTTTAGTCATACGCTGTGCTTCCGAAGCGTGGGCCCAGTTTGAGCACCCGATCATCCAAAAACCGCTCAGTGAGATTGCGTCCGCAAGCCTCCCCGCCGTGGACGCCGAGTTCTTCCTCCAGGGAAAAAGCCTGGTTGATTTTTAGCGCAAGGGGACGTACAAGAAGACTGCACTGGGAGGTCATGATGAAGTTCTTTATTGATACGGCGGAGATCGAGGAAATTAAACAAGCAAATCTGCGTGGATGGGTTGATGGAGTTACAACAAATCCGTCGTTGATTGCCAAATCAGGGAAAGATTTCTTCACGGTCATTAAAGAAATTTGCAAAGAAGTCAGCGGACCTGTTTCAGCGGAAGTGATTAGTTTGAAGGCCGATGAGATGGTGCGTGAAGGTCTCGAGTTGGCAAAGCTAGCTAACAACGTGGTCGTTAAAATCCCTATGTGCGAGGACGGCATGATTGCCGTAAAAAAACTTACCGCCGAGGGCATCCGCACCAATGTGACGCTGGTGTTCTCGCCAATGCAAGCCCTGTTAGCGGCCAAAGCCGGTGCGACCATGGTCTCCCCCTTTGTGGGCCGGCTTGATGACATCGGAGTCGACGGCATGCAAATGGTGAATCAAGTGATTCAAATGTACCGCAATTATGATTTTGCGACAGAAGTTCTGGTGGCGAGTGTGCGAAGCCCGATGCATATCCAAGTGGCGGCGGAATTGGGCGCGGATATTGCGACCATTCCATTTAAAGTGATGCAGCAGATGACTCATCATCCCCTGACAGACAAAGGCATTAAAGCCTTTCTGGATGACTGGAATAAGGCGAAAAAGTAATTGATGAAGTCTCTTCGTGCCTTTGGTTTTTCCATTCTTTTGAGCTTAGCCAGTTGCCAGACAACGGGGGTTTTCCTGCGGGAAACACCCCTGAATATCAGCGAGACCCGCAAGGCCGTTGTCTCCGTTATTGGACAGCCCCGGATCACGAGTGAAAACGGGCGCGAGCTTTTCTCGAATTTTTATGACCGTAAAGGCCACTCCGATGAGGAATCCAAAAATCTGCGGGAGCGTCTTTATACTCACGTCACCATCTTAGGGGATCGGCGTCCGTATGATATCCAGATTGAAGTCGTGGTCGAGTTGCGAGACAAAGGCGGAGCATATCGGAAGGTCGAGAATGATGACGCCCGCGCCGAAAAAATCGCTGTTGATATTCAAAAAGCTCTTGTCCAAAGTCGCGACAACCGTAACATTATTGACGATTTCAGGCCCTACTAAATACACTGAAAGAGTATTCATTTCGAATACTTGATGAGGAGTATTGGGTTGCTGGCGAAAACATGGGTTTTGCCTATTTTTATGTTCAGTCTTTTTTCAACATTTCCCGCTCCCACGGGAAAGTTGAAATTTGTTCCTATTCATAAAACCCTTACGATCAAAGCGAACAAACGACTTCCTCCCCATATAGCCTTTATGGAAAGTCATTTTGAGTCTCAGAACACGGAATGGCGTGAGTTTGAAAAGAAAGCCAAGAAACCTCTGGCGGTAGGGCTGAATTCAAACCTCTCCCAAGGAAACTACATTTTAACTCAAAGAATAGAACTTGAAGGTTTTATCATCCGGAAAAGCCCTGAGGTCTTAAATCTGGCGGTGAGGTCTGCAAATAAAACCCCAGTGCAAGCGACCCAGGAAATCGAGGGACCACAGTGGTTGAAGAATATTATCAACACGTCCCCGGCGGAAGCGAACGAATCCACCACGACCGCAGAACGCGGGCCTGCAATTCCGGCGGTGCGCCGGGTAACGGGGCCGATTGAAATCAGCGGAGGACTTGCCGTTACCAACGAACATCATATTGAAGTGCGTAGATCGGATGAAGGCATCTTTCGTGAAATGGGCCAAGTGGATTTAATGAAAGGCTCTTACAGCATTGATATCGATGACCCGACGGGAGCCCTCGTGGCCCGCCTGATGGATCGTCAAGGGACTGTGCTTGGAGAAGGCAGCGTCAGGCTGGCTCAGCTTCGGGGGGGCCAGGGTTCTGTAATCACAGGTCCTCGTCTGGAAATCTCACCGAGCCCCGCCTGGCCCGGAAAAGTTTCAAAATACTATTCCGCCCCCGGAAAGGGCTCCCACAAGGACGATGAGACTTTCCGTGTGACTACTTTTGGCGGACAAAATCCTGTGACGGTTTCCAACAAAGGGGAGATTACCTTGGAAAATGTCTCCAGGAACTCCACGACGATTGTCCGTGCCGAAGTCCGAAACCACAGGCCTTCAAGCAAGATCCTGGTGATGGGGGCAAAGCCCTTGGATATGACGGTATTTCCGGATTCCATGATGATGGCGCTAAAGAACATCGTCGTGGATCAAGAGCATGGAAAAACCACCGACTTGGATAATACGAGTATCGTCTGGGGAACCGTCAGTCTGGATGGCAAGCCCCTTTCGGGAGTGACGGTGATGTCGGAGACGGAGCCGGAAACAAAGGCGATCTATTTTAATGAGTTCATGATCCCCGATCCGAAATTGACTGCGACAAGCGCAAACGGACTGTTCGCGTTTTTAGATCTGCCGGATGGCTTTCACGCTCTTTTGGCCCAGAGGGGGAACGCCTACTTCGGGCACCAGAACGTCGAAGTGGAGGCCGGGAGTGTCGCCCTCGGGGATATAGAAAGCACGCTCCGTACGGAAGCCGCGACGGTGCGGGCTTTTGATGCCTTTAGCGGTGAGCCGCTCACGCTCCTGGCAAATATGCAAAGCCTTCCGGAACCCGTGGAGGTCCGCGAGGGAACGGCTTCGGTGGTGCTACCTCAAGTGTCCCGTTTGAGTATGGTATATACGACGGCGCCCCCGGAGTATGTCGGCGCGAATTATTTCTATAATGATAAAGACTCCTACGTTCATCTCCCAATGATTTCCCAAAACTGGCTCTCATCCCTCAGGGCAGAAAAGCAAATTAATCAAGTTCCCCGTACTGGGATCATCGTCGGTTTCTTTAATGAGGAAAATTTCGATGCCTATTTGGCGGGAATGGATGCCAACCCCAATTTAACGATTCTTTATTTCGATGCCGCCGGGAAGGTTCTGGATTCCCCCCATGGAAGCGCCGGGGGGGGATTTGTGATTTTTAACGTTCCCTATGGCACCCAAGAAGCCGTGATCGTGGGACGTTCGGAAAAAATATCCTCCAAGGTGGTGCCAGTGGACTACGACACCGTTTCCGTTCTTACTTTTAGTTCGTACTAGAATAAAACCGGCGGATTTTTTCCTTAAAAAAACGGCCCCGGTCCTCAAAATCCTTAAACTCATCTAGGCTTGTTCCTCCGGGACTGAGAAGCACGATATCGCCCTTCTGAACTTTCGTCTGGACATCGTCTATCGCCGCCGAGAGCTTTGGAAACAAAGAGCCGGATAAGGAGGACTTGTCGTGGCAAATCTGGCGGCATTCACCAAAAAAGGAGAAGCGGGTGCGGGGAAGATGTCCCAAGGCCCGCAACTCCTGCCAGGGGAGATTCTTATCGCGGCCTCCGAGGAGAACATGAAGCGTGCCTTCTTCTCCCAAATACTCATGGGCCACCTGCACGGCAGTGGAGACACTGTCAAGAGCCGTGGCTTTACTGTCGTTGATATAGCGGACCCCTGCAAAGGTGCCGACATTTTCCAAGCGGTGCTCCAGTCCCGGAAATTCCCGTAGGGCCTGCAAGGAGGACGCGGGCCACTGGCAGTGCAAGGCAACCCGCGCCGCTAAAGCAATATTGTCCTGGTTGTGCGCACCCAAAAGGGCACTTTGGGAAAGATGGTGCGCTTGCAAAAGACTGTCCACCTGAGACGTCACAATACAACGGGAAAACCCCGGCTGTTTTTGCGCAAAGGCCAGAAGGTCCCCACCGTTTCCGTTTAAAAAAACGGATCCGCGGGTTTTTTCCAGGATGCCCCACTTGGTGAAATAATACTCTTCCAGGGACTCATACCTTTCCAAGTGGTTCGGTGACAGAAAAGTTATCGCTGAGACATCCAGCTTCAGATCCTTACAATTTTCCAGCTGATAACTGGATAACTCCAAGACGATCCATTGAGCTGGCGTCCGTTGCGAGGTTAACACTTCATAGGCGTAATCGCAAAAGGGAGTTCCTAGATTCCCACCGACAAAGGCCGTTTTATCAAAGGATGTAACTCCCACCCCCAACAAAGACACTGTCGTACTTTTCCCCAGGGAACCGGTGATTCCGATGAGCTTCTCTGTGGTCAGGATCTCACAAGCAAGATTGATTTCACTCGTGATGAAAACCCCACTTCGCGCGGCCTCCGTAATCCAAGGGGATTTTAAGGGCACACCGGGGGAAACGACCAAAGTCTTGGGTCGTCCCAGTCGCATCAATTCATCGGGGTTTGTAAACTGTGCTGGAGCTTTCAGGTCGAAAGTAAGAACGTCTTCTTTTTTATATCCACGGGCTAAAAGATAGCGTCGCGCGCTTTCCCCGCTTCGAGCCATACCGACAATTGCAATGGGAGTTTGAATCATCTGCAGATAATGACCCAAAATTGCCCCTTTGCAAAGGATTGATTCTAGGTCAAAATTAAAAAACGGAGACTCACCAGGACGGGATTGAGGGGCAGTGAAAATGGATGGCTTTAAAAAGGCGAAATACACCGCAATCATCAGTGACCTGCACCTCTGCGAAGCGGAACCCCTCCATCCGAAGTATCCTCTCTGGAAGAAGTACAAAACACGGCAGTTTTTTTTCGACGAAACCTTCTCAAGTTTTTTACGGGAAATAGAAAAAAAGGCCCAAGGCGAGAGCGTGGAGCTGGTTTTAAATGGGGACATCTTTGATTTCGACAGTGTCCTGAAGATTCCGGCGGATCCCATATTTCACGTCGCACCCATTGAAAAAAAACGTGGCCTTTTCCCTCGCGCCGAGCGGTCTTGCTTTAAGATCAAAGTGATATTGGAAGACCATGGGCTTTTTGTTTCCGCGTTGGGGGATTTTATCCGGCGGGGGCATCGGGTCGTTTTTGTCATCGGCAACCATGATCTGGAACTGCACTTTCCAGAGGTGCAATTGGAAATCCGAAAATCCCTGAAGCTCTCCCCCGAGCAGCAGAGCCATCTACGTTTTGTGGAGTGGTTTTACATCTCCAATGAGGATACTCTCATTGAGCACGGAAATCAGTACGACCCCTATTGCCTGTGTGAAGATCCCATCAACCCTTACGTCAAGGGGTACAACTATGTCTCGTTGAAGATGCCGTTTGGAAACCTAGCCACGCGTTACATTTTGAACGGCCTTGGGTTTTTCAATCCCCATGTGGATTCCAACTACGTGATGAGCCTGAAGGAGTATGTAACCGTGTTTCTTCGCTACATGGCAAGGGCACAACCCTTGTTACTCTTGACCTGGTTCTTCGGGTCTTTAATGACGTTGATTCAATCCTCCAAGGACCGGCTCGCGTCCCCGATCCGCAACCCTCTGAAAATTGAAGAACGGATTGAGCAGATCGCGGAAAAATCCAATGCGGAGCCACGGATGGTCAGGGAAATGAAAGAGCTCTTTGTCGCCCCGGCGGCCAGCAATCCTTTTTTATTGGCACGAGAGATGTGGCTTGATCGCGCTTTTTTAATTGGAGTTGCCTTTCTTTTGATTTTTCAGCTTTTTATCTTTATCCGCCAGGTGTACGACTTGTCTTTCTTCTGGACTTTTATCCCGCTGTTTCTCATGTTCCCCTTCTTTCTTTTTTACAGCAAATCCATCACCTCGATGATTTCAAGTTACAAAGAGCCCAATGAAAGGGTCTTAGCCATGGCCAGTGCGATTACGCGGGTGAAAAGAATTATTTATGGTCACACCCATCAGGTCCGCCATGAAATGATCGGAGCGGTGGAACACCTGAATTCCGGCTGTTGGTCGCCGGCCTTTTTGGACATTGAGTGCACAAAGCCTATCGATCAAAAAACCTTTGTCTGGATCTTCACCCAGGAAACAGGGGATCGGGCTGCGGAACTTTACAAATTCGTTGAGGGGCAAGCCCAACAACTTGTGTCTTCAGGCACTCGGGGATAAAAAATTCTTCGCGTTATGCGCCGCGCGACAAATAGAATTTGTCAATAACCAGGGGCTATGCAAACCTCTAAATGTTTTAAAAGCGAAAACGGAGGCTAAGGACTATGTCAGAAGTACTAGTTGTAACTAGCAAAGTAAAAAAATTGATCAAGGAAAAAGGCGGAATGAATACTTCTGCTGAGACGATCGACGTTTTGAGCAAAGCCATTGAGCAACTCTGCCTGAAGGGCATTGACAGCGCAAAAGCAGACGGTAGAAAAACCGTCATGGCTCGTGATATCGTCATCGATCATTTGTAAGAAGCTCTTCTTTAAAGATTATAAGTTCATGCATAGAAAAGGAGCTCGTCAGAGCTTCTTTTATTATTTATTTAAAGCCCTGAGGGTTGGCTGAGAACCCGTAAGCCATAGGCCATAAAAAGCAGGCACAAAAGACCCACCACTAAAAACCAAGTTAAAAGACGGAAATGGAATTTCCTCCGGGCGGCCCGCGCTTTGAGGACCCGACTAAGAGGAGTCTCTCTTGGCTCCTCCGGTGCGGGCGAAACCGGCAGAGCGGTCGGAAAGCCAAGATTTTCCAGATGAGTCGAGATACGGGGAAGGTCTTTTTTTGCCAGAGTAAGGCGAAAGCTTTGGGGGGAGGGGGTTTTCTCCTTCTCCACTTCATAGGGGATGTTTTTCAGCTGAAGTTCAGCAATAAGCGCTTCCAACTCCGGGGCCAGTAGCGGCCCATATTGAACAACTTTGTCCGACATTCTTACACCATAGCCTGCAGGTCATCCCATGACAAGATGGGGATGCCGAGGCTTTGCGCTTTATCGAGTTTGGACCCGGGGTCGTCACCGACGACGAGGTAATTCAGCTTTGATGAAACAGAGCCCAGAATCTTCCCGCCGTTTTTTTCGATAAAATCCTTGGCGTCATCCCGCTTCACAGGAAGAGTGCCGGTGATAAGAAAACTCATCCCTGCCAGTTTGCCGGAGAGAGCCCTGGGGGCGGTTTTAATTTTGATGCCGAGAGAAAGGAGATCATGCACCTCTTTAACGAGTTTGGGATTGCTGATGGCCTCGATAATGATCCGGGCCACTTTGGGGCCGATTTCCGGGACCTGCAGAAGCTCTTCTTCCTTAGCGCCAAGAAGGTTTTCGATATTTAAAAAATGGTCCGCCAGATGTTTGGCCGTGGCTTCGCCGACGAAGCGAATGCCAAGAGCGAAGATAAAGCGTCCTAAGGTGGTGTTCTTGCTGTGCTCAATACTTTTAAGAATATTCTCAACGGATTTGGGACCCTGGCGCTCCAGCTCCAGGAGATCTTCTTTTTTTAAGCGGTACAAGTCGCTGAATTTGGTGACCAGCTTTTGATCCACCAAAGTTTCAATCAAGCGGTCCCCGACTTTATCCACATTCATGGCACGACGGGCGACAAAGTGTTTCAGGGACTCCTTCATCATGGCGATACAAAGAGGATTCGTACAGCGGGTGACAACCTCCCCTTCGAGTTTATGAACCTCGCTGCCGCAGGCAGGGCATCGGTGGGGAAGCAAGAAGGGCTTTGAGTCCTTGGGCCTCTTGGTGTGGACTACCTCCACAATTTCCGGAATGACGTCTCCTGCCCGTTGCACTACCACGGTGTCTCCAATGCGCACATCCTTACGGTCGATTTCTTCTTGGTTGTGCAAAGTCGCATTGGTCACGGTCACGCCCCCCACGCGCACAGGTTTCATGAGGGCCACCGGGGTCAGGGCTCCTGTTCTTCCCACTTGAACCACGATGTTTTCCACAAGGGTTTGGGCCTGTTCCGGTTTGAATTTCGCGGCCGTCGCCCAGCGCGGACTGCGGGCCACAAGCCCCAGATCCTCCTGCAGACGAAGGGAATTTACTTTGATGACAATCCCGTCGATATCAAAGGGAAGCTTCGGACGCACTCTTTCGATCATATGATAATAAGCCACGGCCTCTTCCGGGTTTTGGCAGATCTGCACCAACTCCGGGCGGACCGCGGAAACGGTGGGAACTCCCACTTTCGTAAAATATTCGCCAATTTCTTTTTGGGTCTTAAAGTGAACCCCTTCGGAAGCCCCTAAGGCATAGGCAAAAAAGCGCAGAGGCCTAGAGCCCGCAATTTTTGGATCCAACTGGCGTATGGTTCCTGCCGCCGCATTCCGGGGGTTTGCAAAGCTTTGTTGGCCGTTCTCCTGTTGCTGATCATTGAGCTTGGCGAAGTCGGCCTTAAACATTAACACCTCACCTCGCACCTCCAGAAGCTTCGGAGGGTGCAAAGCATTCAGCTTAAGGGGAATGCTTTTGATGGTTTTGATATTTTGCGTGACGTCCTCCCCAACGGAACCGTCGCCGCGGGTGATGGCGCGCACCAGAACGCCGTCCTCGTAAACCAACTCCATGGACAGACCGTCGAATTTAGGTTCCGCCAGATATTCAAGGTGACCGTCGGCCTTTAAGAATCTTTTCACGCGTTCATCAAAATCCAAAATATCTTCCGGTGAGTAGCTGTTTGCCAACGAGAGCATAGGTTGGCGATGGGCGACCTTTTCGAAAGCGTCCAAGGGGCGGCCCCCCACGCGGCGCGAGGGCGAATTTGAAAGATCCAGACCGGATTCGGTTGCTTCAAGTTTCAGGAGCTCGGCATAAAGCTGATCGTATTCATAGTCGGAAATCACAGGTTTATCGAGAACGTAGTAGTTGTAGTCGTGTTCGGATATGATCTTTTTGAGCTCTTCGTGACGTTTTTTCGACATGCTCGCCCCTTCCCAGGCCCGATTTTGTACCATGGGCCGTTTGACTGGGAAAGGAATTTTGATTAGGTTAAGAGCCTCGCACCCACCCTTAAGGAGCCCCCCAAAATGATTGATAAAAAAACAATCGAGCATATCGCGAAATTGGCACGCCTGGAAATTTCAGAAGCGGAAGCCGACGAATACAGCCAACAGCTTGGAAAAGCTCTGGGTCACTTCGAACAGATCTCTAAGATCAATACGGACGGAGTTGAACCCCTGGTCACTCCGACTGAAATCGAGGAATTCTGGCGTGAGGATGTCATGAAACAGGAATTTGCAGCGGAAGAAATGACCCAAAACGCCCCTTCAAAAGTTGGCAACCTATTTAAAGTGCCACCGGTAGTGTAAGGAATAAAAAATGGATTTAAATCAAGCTTCGATGATCGAAATCGCCGATCTGATAAAAAGAAAAAAAGTCAGCGCCAAGGAAGTGACCGGTCACTTTCTCAAACGTGCGGAAGGCCTCAATCCGAAACTGAACGCGTACACCAGCCTTAACAGCAAGGCCCTCGAAGAAGCCGAGGCCATTGACCAGAAGATTTCCAAGGGTGAGGACGTGGGGCCCTTGGCGGGCGTGCCTTTTGGAATCAAAGAAATGTTCTGCACAAAGGGGCTGGTGACCAACGCCGGATCTAAAATCTTGCAGAATTTCATCCCCCCTTATGATGCCACTGTTGTGGCGCGCCTGAAAAACGCGGGCATCGTGATCACGGGCAAGCTGAATCAGGATGAATTTGCCATGGGGTCGTCCAACGAAACCTCCTTTTACGGAGTTGTTAAGAACCCCTGGAACCTAGAGTGTGTGCCGGGGGGCTCTTCCGGTGGATCTGCGGCCGCGCAGGCTGCAAGAATGTGCGCTGGAACCCTTGGCACGGATACAGGTGGCTCGATTCGTCAGCCGGCCAGCTTTTGCGGTATTGTCGGGGTGAAGCCTACTTATGGACGCGTCAGCCGTTATGGGATTATCGCCTATGCTTCTTCTTTAGATCAGGCCGGCCCCATGGTCAGCACCGTCAAGGATGCGGCCCTTACGCTGGAAATCATCAGCGGCCATGATGAGCGTGACGCCACCACAAGCCAGCGAAAAGTTCCCCGCTGGAGCCAGGATCTTAACTCCAATATCAAAGGGATGAAAATTGGATTGATTAAAGAGTACATGCAAGGGGGCCTGCACCCGGACGTGCAAAAAACCATGGATCAGTCTATTGCGGCATTAAAATCCTTGGGCGCCGAGGTTGTGGAAGTTTCCGTGCCCCTGACGGAGTACGCGGTCCCGGTTTACTATCTGGTCGCGGCCAGTGAGGCCTCCAGCAATCTTGCCCGCTATGATGGCGTGAAATATGGATACCGTGCGGAGTTTGCAAATCTCTCCGCCGTAAGCCTGGAGGAGTTTTACGGGAAGACCCGGGGCGAGGGTTTTGGCAAAGAGGTGAAACGGCGGATTATGTTGGGGACTTATTGCCTGTCGAGCGGGTACTATGACGCCTATTACAATAAAGCCGGCCAGGTGCGCCGCTTGATCGTGAACCAGTACAAAGAGGCGTTCACAAAATGTGATGTGATCTTAAGTCCTGTGACCACTTCTCCGGCCTTTAAAATTGGCGAGCGGGTTTCGGATCCTCTGACGATGTATTTAAACGATATCTATACAACGTCCACGAACCTGGCCGGACTTCCGGGGATGAGCGTTCCCTTTGGCATGTCCGCGGACGGTCTTCCGATCGGTGTGCAATTGACAGGTTCTCATTTCAATGAGCAGACGATGTTGAACGTGGCCTACGCGCTTGAGGGCGCCTCCGCGGTGAAAGGAAAAACTCCAAATGTATAGAGGTTACGAGGCCGTCATCGGCATAGAAATTCACGTTCAATTAAACACCCATAGCAAGATATTTTGCACGGACTCCACCCAGTTTGAGGCGGCCGACAACGAACACACCTCCCCCGTGAGCGTGGGGATGCCGGGAACCCTGCCGGTACTGAATTCGCGGGCCGTGGAATTTGCGATTAAGACAGGCCTGGCGTTGGGATGTCAGATTCGTAAAAAGTCCGTTTTTGCGAGAAAAAATTATTTTTATCCTGACTTACCCAAAGGGTATCAAATCTCCCAGTACGACCAACCGATTTGTGAACACGGGCAGATCACCTTCAAGGTGGGCGATCAATCAAAGACTGTTAGTATTACCAGAGCCCATTTGGAAGAAGATGCCGGAAAGTCCATGCACCAAGGGGATTTTACGATGATCAATTACAACCGCGCGGGCATTCCCTTGCTTGAGATCGTCACCGGCCCGGACATGAGAACCCCGCAAGAGGCTGCCGAGTACGGGCGCACGATTCGCCAGATCGTCCGTTATCTGGGCGTCTGCGATGGAAACCTGGAAGAGGGGTCCATGCGCTGCGATTGCAATGTGAGCGTGCGCAAAGTGGGGGCGGAAAAATTCGGGACCCGCACGGAGCTTAAGAACATCAACTCCTTCCGCTTTGTGGAAAAAGCCATTGAATATGAGATTGAGCGGCAAATTGATCTGGTTGAAAGAGGAGAAAAGGTGATCCAGGAAACCCGGCTCTGGGACCCTGATAAAAACAAAACCTTTACCATGAGAACCAAAGAGGAAGCTCAAGACTACCGCTATTTCCCGGATCCTGACCTTTTACCGCTGGTGGTCTCAGAGGAGATGATCCAAAAAATGAAATCAGAACTTCCCGAGTTGCCTTTGGCCCGTAAGGCGCGGCTCATCACCCAGCATGGTCTGCCGGAGTACGATGCCGAAGTTTTGACGACAGAGATTGATTTGGCCAATTACTATGAAGAGACTGCGAAGGTTTGTGGCAATCCCAAAGGAGCTTCCAACTGGATCATGACGGAGCTTCTGCGCGAGTTGAATAACCATAATTTGGGAATCACGTCCTCTCCTATAGCGCCCCGGCAGTTGGGTCAGTTGATCACGCTGATTGATAAGGGCACCATTTCCGGAAAAATCGCCAAATCCGTGTTCATCGATATGTGGAAGACCGGTAAGGATCCGGAAGCCATTGTCAAAGAAAAGGGCCTTGTTCAGGTTTCAGACCCAGCCGCGGTGGAGAAGATCATTGATGAGGTCTTAGCGGCTCACGCGCAACAGGTCGAAGACCACAAAACCGGAAAAAAGAAAAACCTCTTTGGGTTCTTTGTGGGAGCGGTGATGAAAGCCTCCAAAGGGCAAGCCAATCCGGAACTGGTAAATCAGATTCTGCAAAAGAAGCTGAATGGATAAATCATGAAGGTCGCGGCACTGGATCTCGGATCGAATTCCTTTCTTTGCCTCATCGTTGAGGGGGATGCCTCCGGCATTCAAAAGGTGCTTTCGGACCAGGTGAAGGTGGTGCGACTGGGCCAGGGGGTCGGTCAGAGCGGGGTCTTTCACCCGGATGCTTTGGCTCGGGCGCGGATGTGCTTGCAGGAATTTAAAAAAGAAATTGATCGCCATCAGGTAGACCGCATTCTTGCCATGGCGACTTCCGCGGCCCGGGATGCGAAAAATGGAGAAGAGCTTTTTAAGATCGGCCGGGATCTCGGTATCCCCATCGAAATTATTCCAGGCGAAGACGAAGCGAGAATTACTTTTGCCGGCGCCACGGAAGGACATTTGCCCGAGAAAGGCAACGTGGCCGTTATTGATGTGGGCGGGGGTTCAACGGAAGTGATTATCGGGGACCGCTCTGGCCTGCATTTTTCCAAAAGCCTCAATATAGGTTGCGTCCGCCTGACGGAAAAATTCATTTCCTCTCAGCCCCTGCCGGCCTCCGAGAGGATGGCTGTAGAGTCGGCCATTGACGGCGCTTATAAGGACCTCCTCCCTGAACTGCAAAAATATTCTTTTGAAAGCATTCTTGCCGTGGCCGGCACTCCGTCCGCCATTGCCGCAGCAGAACTGGGAAAGTTTGATGCGAGTCGGGTTCATGGCTATGTCCTGGACCAAACAACGCTGAAGAAGTGGTGTGATCGCCTCGCTTCCACTTCGGTCGAGGAGAAAATTGAAAAATACAAAATTGAAAGTGGTCGCGCGGATGTTTTGTTTGTTGGCGCTACCCTCCTGCATCGGTTTTTATTAACGCTGAGTAAGCCTTCGATGAAGGTCTCAATCAAAGGGGTGCGCTATGGGGTCGCTTTGGAAATTCTTCGTCGCTAGTGTTCTTTTATTTCTTCCATTGCGCGGCTCCGCTGCGGAGAGTGTTTCCTTTGAGACAGGGAAAATTAAGCTCAGCGGTAAGGTTCTGAGCGTCGAGCTTGCTAAAACCGAAGCCCAGCATACCCGGGGCCTGATGTTCAGAAAAAGTCTACCGCCAGACGGAGGAATGCTTTTTATTTTTCCGGATGAGCAGATCCGTTATTTTTGGATGAAGGATACTTACATCGACTTAAGTATTGGCTATTTTGACAAAAACCGGGCTCTTGTGGATATCCAGGAAATGGCGGCCACGAGCATGATGGAGACCCGTCCCCCCTCTTATCCAAGCGCAAAACCTGCTATGTACGCGCTTGAAATGAATAAGGGCTGGTTCAAAAAAAACAAAGTGAAACTCGGCCAAAAGTTTGAGTTTATAAATCGGCGACAATAGTCTAGATACCTCCGGCCTTGAACCAGGTCTGCTTATAAAATATTTGCAAGGTCTCTGTCTTATGCTTAAATCAAAAAAGAAGATTTGAAACAGAACGTTTCAGCGCATTAATCAAGGATGAATATATGTTGAAAAGACTTGTCGTGCTTATCGCGTGTCTTGGAGTGATTCAGCTCTCAGGTTGCACGTCGAAAGATTCAAAGGAAGATGACAGCGGAGAAATGGCGATTGATGTCGGCGATTCCGCGGAAGTCGAAAAAGTAGAGGGTGAACAAAATCTTGATATCGCTGCGGAAGACTCCTCTGCTTCTCTCTCTACCAATGAAGCACTTCCAGAAGATGCCCTCGGTGATGCTCCTGCTAACAATGGCGCCCCTTCTGCTGGAGGAGATCTTTCCCTCGATGGTGGCATGGATAACCCGCCTCCTCCTGAGGTCGCCGGCAACGAGCCCCCTCCCCTTGTTGAAGATACACTTCCGCAGGAAACACTGCCTCCGGATTCTTTGGGTGATGCTGGAGCGGCCACGACGGAGTCAGTTCCTCCTGTCGTAGATAGCTCCGAGCCCGCACCCGATGCCGGGTCAGAATCAGCTCCCAAAAGGTCCGCCCGACGTGACGAGGGGGAAACAAAAGCGGAGCCAAAACCCGCGGCCTCCTATCGCAAGGTGGATACGTCGCCTCGTAAAGAAGGCGGAAAAATCTTAAATACGGTCTATATCGCGCGCTCCGGGGATACGTGGGCGAGTGTGAGTAAGCAGATTTATGGTTCCGAAAAGGTTTCAGACTTAAAGAAAATGAATCCGGCCATCAAAGGACGCAAAGTCAAAGTGGGAGATAAAATCTATTATAACTCCCCTCATCGTCCGGATGACGAGTCCAAAGTTCTCACCTACTATGAAGACAGCGGCATTGCCCCTGAAGTTTATATCGCCAAAAGCGGTGATAATCTGAAAAAGGTGGCAAAAGAGCTCTTCGGAAACGAACAGGCTTGGAAGGAGCTCTACGCAACGAACGAGTTTGAATCCAAGGGCAATCTTGATGAGGGAACCCAAGTTCGTTACTGGAGATCGGCACCGACTTCGGAAGTGGCGGCCGCTCAACCGCCTGCAGGAGCCCCTCCGGCGGACGGGCAGGCAAATATGCCACCGGCTCCCCCTCCTGGCGGCGAGATGCCGCCGACGGACGCTGCCCCACCGCCGCCTCCAGATATGGCATCCAACGAGATGGCACCCCCGCCGCCACCGCCTCCTCCACCCGTGGAAGCAGTTGCACCGCCGCCTCCTCCACCTCCGCCTGACATGGGAAAACCTGCGGGTGCGGTGGCCGGACATGAACCCATGGAAGATGACCAGATGACGACTCTAGCTGCCGGGGCTGTTGTCGCAGTCGGCCTGGCCCTTTTCATGATCATGAGAAGACGCCGTAAAAAAGAACTGGAACAGGCCATTCAAGACACTCAGGTCGGCTAAAGAGCCGATCTGAAAAAACGAACCTTGAGAAAAAAGCGCATGAAATACAAAAGGGTCCTTCAAGGGACCCTTTTTTTGCATTAAAATTTAAAATATAAATTTAACTGACTTTTTTAAAGATCTTGTCCAGGACATCCCGGCGGCCATCCCGGTTGTTTTCAACAAAATAAATGAGGTCATCTACAATCTGGACATCACGGTTGTTGCTGGGGGCAAACTTCAGTCCGCAACCTAGGGAGTTGGACCAGATAACATTCGCCGCGATTTTTCTCTCGCGTCCACTCACGACAAAGCGCAAATGAAGCTTCTCATTTGCTCGGAAGCTCTCTCCACGGTATTCAAGAAACGCTCCTGAGATGCTGATATTTTTGAGAGTCCCTTTGACTTCTTCGCGAGCGTAATTTCTCTTAAAGCCGACCTCTAAATAAAGAGGTGTACGTGGCGCCGGAACTTTATTAGTATCCACATTTATCTCCTTTAGTATGTCTTAGGCTAAGTGTGTGTATTTAATATCGGTTTTTAAGACTAAAAACTGTAGGTGCTCTCACGGAAGATTCCTCTCGCTTCTAGACGCTTCAACTTAAGATCGCGAGAAAGTGCCTATGTATTTGATAATATTAAGCAATAAACAAACTACTCAAAGACGTATCAAATTGGAATTCGTTGGAAATTTAAAACTGTCTGGGGATTTTCGATTGACAAAGCCAGGCCCCTTCAGCAAATTGAAATGGAACTCAAGCAAAATGGCCTCACATCAGCTCTGATAGTTGGGCTTCATTCGAAAGCTATTAAAAATCAATTCTATTTTATTTTAAACCAAGTTTATCAAAAATAATCCCAAAATTCAGATTACTAAGGAGTAAAGTTTGTCAGACCCAAAAGATTCGCAAAGCCCTGAGGTGGTGAAGAAGCGTCCCGTGCGTGCTAAGGCAAAAGCCGAACCGGTTGCCGAAACGGCCCCGGCCGCGCTTGAACGGCCTATGCCAGAACCCACCCCGGTGGAAACCCCGAGTGAAGCTCCTCGCTCCGAGGTTCCCCCTCAAACCCCGGCGGCCGCCTCGGCGGAACCTGCCGCCTCTCCCGCGCCGGCGGCGCCCCGAGAAAATAACAATGAAAGATCTTATGACAACCGCGGCAGTGATCGTGGTGGGGATCGCGATAATCGCGGGGGACATCGCCGATTTGACAATAAAAACCGTGGGGGCGACCGCGACAATCGTGGCGGAGGTTCCCGGCATCAACACAACGGTGGTCAACGCCGTGATAACTTCCAGAAATATGAAAACCGCGACCGGGGACAGGGGCGCTCTCAAGGGGAAGAACTGGGCCCTCAAGATGACACCCCTGTAGTTCAAAATGAAGCCGACCTTACGGACATCAATCTAAGTGATGAAGAAAAAAGCTGGCTGAACTCCAAAGATCTCAAATCGAAAAACATCCAGCAGCTCACAGAGCTGGCTTTGAAGCTGAAAATTGAAAATGCAGCAGGGATGCGCCGTCAGGACATGATTTTCGAAATCCTGAAGCGGGCCGCTCGCCTGGGCGTGGACATTTACGGCTCCGGTGTATTGGAAATTCTGCCGGATGGTTACGGCTTCCTGCGTTCTCCAGATTACAATTACCTGCCGGGTCCGGATGATATTTATGTCAGTCCCTCGCAAATTCGCCGCTTCGGTCTTAGAACCGGGGATACGGTGACCGGAACGGTTCGTCCCCCTAAGGACGGCGAAAGATACTTCGCCCTCCTTAAAGTGGACAGTCTCAATTTTGAAACAACGGAAAAGGGAAAGGATAAAATCCTTTTTGACAACTTAACTCCGCTTTACCCCAATGAGCGCCTGAAGCTGGAACACAACCCCGGGGATTATACGACTCGCGTTGTGGATTTGATGGCTCCTTTGGGGAAAGGTCAGCGGGCCTTGATCGTGGCTCCTCCCAGAACCGGTAAAACGGTTTTGATGCAAAATATCGCCAATGCCATTACGGCCAACCATCCGGAAGTGAAGTTGATCGTTCTATTGATTGACGAACGTCCGGAAGAAGTGACCGATATGCAAAGAACAGTGAAGGGCGAAGTGATTTCATCCACCTTCGATGAGCCGCCCACTCGCCACGTCCAGGTTGCAGAGATGGTCATCGAGAAAGCCAAGCGTCTTGTGGAACATAAACATGATGTGGTGATCTTGCTGGACTCCATCACTCGTCTGGCCCGCGCTTACAATACCGTGGTTCCCCCTTCAGGGAAGATCCTCTCCGGCGGTGTGGATTCCAATGCACTTCACAAACCGAAACGCTTCTTTGGAGCCGCTCGTAACATCGAAGAGGGCGGGTCCCTCACCATCATCGCAACGGCCCTGGTTGATACCGGTTCGCGCATGGATGAAGTGATTTTCGAGGAGTTCAAAGGAACGGGTAACTCCGAGATCCATTTGGATCGCAAGCTGATGGAAAAACGTATTTTCCCATGCATGGACATCAATAAATCCGGAACTCGTAAAGAAGACCTGCTGGTGGATAAAAATGACCTGAACCGGTTGTTTATCTTGAGGCGGGTTCTCGCCCCGATGAATGTGGTGGACGCGATGGAGTTCTTGATCGACAAAGTTCAAGGCACAAAAACCAACTCGGACTTCCTCAAGGCTATGTCCGGCAATTAGGCAAGTGAGGGAGAAGCCGTCACTTAAAGGCGGCTTCTTTCTGGTTTTAGGAAGCCCTAAGACATTGAAATTACTAAAATTTTAGGCTTCTTCGGGAGGCCATGGGGATTCTTCCAGGCGCTTAAAAAATTAGCGATTTCTGATAGACATGGCTTGGCCCCCTATGTTACAAAACGGAACCTTACGGCCAATAATATTCAATATTTAGAAGGAATTAGGTCATGAAAAAAGATCTTCATCCAAAAGTTAATACAGTTGTTTTCAAAGATATCTCTTGTGATTTCAGCTTCTTGGGAACTTCCACATTGCACTCTAATGAAACTGTGAAATGGGACGACGGCAAAGAATATCCAATGATCAAGGTTGAGATCTCTTCTGAATCTCACCCATTCTACACGGGTAAACAGCGTGTCTTGGATACAGAAGGTCGTATCGACCGCTTCAAAAAGAAATACGGCAAAAAGTAAATTCCCCCCACCTCCATTTACAATTTGGAGGACTTTTGCATAACAATGCGGTCCCATCTGAGACCGCATTTGTTTTTTCTGGATATTCCCGTGTTTTGCTCAAAGACTTTATCGAAATCAGAGGCCTGAAAGATGTTTTCAAAACTTGCTGAAGTTGAATCCCGCTATGAGCAGGTAAACCTCCAACTGCAGAGGCCCGATATCGCCTCCGACCAGAAGCAGTACCGTGCGTACATGAAGGAACTGGCCGATCTTGAAAAGATTGTTTTGGTGTATCGTGAATACAAAACCAAAACCGCAAATCTCAAGGCCAGCCGGGAGCTTCTGACAGCTGAGCAAGACAATGAAATGCGTGAGCTGATCCGTGAAGAATTAAAGGAACTTGAAGCCGATATCCCGCGCCTGGAACAGGAGTTGAAAATTCTGCTGATTCCTAAGGACCCGAACGACGATAAAAACATCATTCTTGAAATCCGGGCGGGTGCCGGCGGTGACGAGGCCTCCTTGTTTGCCGACGAACTCTTCCGCGGCTATGCCCACTATGCGGCGACCCAAGGCTGGAAGGTGGAAATGCTCTCCTTTTCAGAAGGAAACGTTGGCGGGGCCAAAGAAATTATTGCCACAGTGTCGGGAGATTCTGTTTACAGCAAGCTGAAATATGAGTCCGGGGTTCATCGTGTGCAACGGGTTCCTAAAACCGAGGCGGCCGGACGTATCCATACTTCCACGGTCACGGTGGCAGTGATTCCGGAAGTCCCTATAAATGAGATTAAGATTAATATGAACGAAGTGCGCATTGAAACCATGCGGTCTCAGGGGTCTGGAGGCCAGTCCGTCAATAGGACAGAGTCCGCGGTCCGGGTGGTGCATTTGCCGACGGGGATCGACGTTAAATGCCAAGAGGGGAAATCCCAGGCATCCAATCGCGAGCGCGCCTTTCAGATCTTGTATGCTAAACTCCAGCAGATCGAAGATGAAAAAGCACGCAAAGAAGCTTCCGAAGCCCGCTTGGAACAAATCGGGACGGGGGATCGCTCTGAGCGCATCCGAACTTACAATTTCCCTCAAACAAGAATCACGGATCACCGGATCGGTTTAACGATTCATCAATTGGATCAGGTCATGAGTGGTTCTTTTGAGTTGCTGATTGATCCTCTCGTTGCTAACTTTCAAGCAGAGGCACTTAAACAACAATCCGCAGTAGGTTAATGAAGTTAAAAGAAGTTCTGGATAAAACCACGCAATTTTTTAAAAGCAAGGGCCTGGATTCTCCCCGCCTTGATGCTGAACTGCTTCTGGCCCACGGGCTTAAACTTCAGCGCATCCAACTTTATTTGAAATTCGACCAACCCCTGAGTGAAGGGGAATTGGCTGTTTGCCGGGAGCTTGTCCGAAGGAGAGGCCAAGGGGAACCCGTGGCCTACATTCTAGGGACCAGGGAATTTTTCGGCTATCCCTTTAGAGTGCATTCCCAAGTTCTGATCCCACGACCAGAGACGGAACATGTGGTGGAGTCTGTTTGTGAGTGGGCGACCGACGTGGAACGAGACTACTGTATTGTGGACCTGGGTTCCGGATCCGGATGCATCGGTTTGACTTTGTTAAAAAAGCTTCCAAAGGCCAAATTGATCGCGGTGGATATTTCTCGTGGCGCTTTGGACCTGGCAAAAACCAATGCGGAAGCCTTAGAAGTGTCCGAACGGGTTCATTTTGTCGAGGCGGACGCAGGCGATGTGGATCGCGTTCTTGCCGGAGTCAAAGATTTTGCCGGCACCAGCCAAATTGACATCCTGGTTTCAAATCCGCCCTATATTGCGCCGGATGATCCAGATGTTGAAGAAAATGTGAAAAAATTCGAACCAGAAATCGCTCTCTTTGCGCCGGAAAATGGACTAAAGTTTTTGAGCGATTGGTCCCGGAAATACAGTCCATTTTTAGGTCCCAAAGCGATTATGTTGATGGAAATGGGTATGACCCAAGGGCCAGCCATGCAAAAGGCATTTGAAGACTTAGGAGTTTTCGATGCGGTGGATATTGTCAAAGACCTTGCGGGTCTGGAGCGAGTGATCAGAGGAGTCAAAAATGGATAAAATGCAAGTCACGGGCGGCGCGACCCTGTGCGGAACAGTGGCGACAAGTGGTGCGAAAAACGCGGCTCTTCCGATTCTTTTCTCAACCCTTTTGGCGGAAGGGGAGCATGTTCTTAGAAACGTTCCCCAGTTAAAGGATATCGAATCGACGGCGGCTCTTCTGGAAAGCCTTGGATGTGAAACACGGCGGGACGGAGATACCTTCCGGGTGAAGGTGAACAAACTTCAATCGGTGGAGGCTCATTACGACTTGGTTCGAAAAATGAGAGCCAGCATTCTTTGTTTGGGGCCGATACTGACTAAGTATGGCGAAGCCGTGGTGTCCATGCCGGGTGGCTGTGCCATCGGCACCCGCCCCATTGATCTGCACCTTGATGGGATGAAAGCCCTTGGCGCGGAAATCACTCTAAAAGAAGGATATGTGCATGCGGCGGCCAAACGTCTTCGCGGCGGGACCATTCTTTTTGAAACCTGCACGGTGGGTGGAACCGAGAACGTGATGATGGCTGCAACTTTAGCGGAGGGGACCACCATCCTGGAAAACGCCGCCAAAGAACCTGAAATTGTAGATTTGGCCGAATACCTCAATAAAATGGGGGCCAAAATCACTGGGCATGGCACCAGCATTATCAAAATTGTCGGGGTGAATAAATTGACCCCGGCGGAACACTCCATTATGCCGGACCGGATTGAAGCCGGCACCCTTTTGATCGCTGGCGCCATCACCAAGGGCGAGGTGACCGTCGAAAAGTGTGTTCCTCAGCACCTTGAAGCCTTGGTTCTAAAAATGCGCGAAGCGGGTTTTAAAATTGAACAAGGCAAAAATTCTCTGACGGTTCTGAAAACTCCCACTTGGAATGCGGTGGACGTGACCACAGCTCCCCATCCCCTTTTCCCTACGGATTTGCAGGCTCAGTTCATGGCTTTGATGACGGTGGCAGACGGAACCAGTGTGATCAGTGAGACCATCTTTGAGAACAGATTTATGCACGTCCAAGAGCTGATCCGCCTGGGCGCGGACATCACTCCCAAAACCCGAGTGGCGGTAGTCCGAGGAAAGCCGGAAGGGCTGACCGCAGCTCCCGTGATGGCAACGGATCTTCGTGCCAGCGCCTCTCTGGTCTTGGCAGGATTGGTCGCTAAAGGCGAAACGACCGTGGGCCGCATTTACCATTTGGATCGGGGCTATGAAAATCTGGAAGCTAAGCTTCAGAGCCTGGGTGCCGAGATCAAACGGGTCGAGTAAGGCCCGCCTTCTTTTTAAGTGCTATTCAATACTGATTTTTGAATAAAAAAAAAGCCTCGTTGGGAGGGGGTCCTTTCGAGGCTTTTGAAGGGATAAAATAAAATGCCTCAGCCCGGAGGGGGTGGGCCGAGACATCTTGTGGTATCGGAGTTATCTTCTAACTCCTCTGGTACCGAAATTTAGCATTTTCATCGAGGAGTCCATTCCACGAGCTCTAGGGAGGGGGTCCACAGAGCGCGGTGGGTTAATAATGGGTCTCACTCGATGTTTAGGCTCAATTAAAAAACCTGGGATTCTAGATTCGGCGCGAGACACTGCAGAAATCGCAAGTACGGCCAAAATATAGAGTGCAATAAGTGCATTACGAATCATTTCGTTTCTCCCAGTGAAACTTCCCTAAAGCAACTGCTGTGCCAACAGCGGGCGCCTCCAAAACGAATATAATTTAAATCCAAACCGGAAAGAGCGTCTCCAAACCCGAACTGGTAATTCCAGAATGGGTTTGGTGATTCCAATTTGGGACCAAAGTCGAAGGACTTTTGTAGAGACCTCGTTCTGGGATCGATCAAAGGTAGGCCCCCGAAAAAAAGAGAAATATAATCAGATATCTATGTCAAAAGCCGAGATCTACTGGGTCGTCAAAACGACCGCGGGCCAAACCAAAGGACCTTATACCACCGAAGCCCTTCTGAAGCTTATTGGGGAGGGGGTGTTTTCCGGTTCAGAACTGGTCTCTCGTCATCCTGGAGGTCAATGGACTCTTCTGCTTAAAGAAAGCCAGTTTTATGACAAACTGCTTGATGCTTTGGAGGGCTCGGTCGAAAAAGTTCCCAAAATATCCCTCCCTTCAGAGGAAGAAACAATCATTGAGCCGATCCCCGATCACCTCAAAGCCCCCCAGCCATCGGCTCCCAAAGTCATCCTGGAGCGCGCGGAACCGCGCAAACCTGAAACTTCAAAAACTCATTCTGCCTCCCCTAAGGCCCATGTGCCGCCGGCACCGACCGTCATTGAACTAAGAGATCTTGCGAAAGCGCAACGGGCCACAATGGTAAAAAGCAATAAGATACCCCTTATCCTTGTGGTCTTGTCCCTCCTGCTTGTGGTGTATGCCTTTTTACCGGAAGAGGGCGACCGGGGAGAAAAACTCAGACTCCTGGCCCCCGGCAAAGGGGCTGCGGCCATGAGTGACCAGCAGATCAAAGAAAAGCTCGCCTCCGCTCTTGGCGCCATTGAATCCGACACCATTGAGTCCTATTTGGAAGCCCAGAATAAGCTGGTGGCCGTGGTTGAAGGGGCCCCTAGCAATCTTGAAGTCCGGGGGCTTCTGTGCCTTGTCTATAAAGAACTCTGGCCTTATGCCCGGCAGGATGCAGCTGATATCAGAACCGTCTCCAGTGTGACTCAATCCACCCGGGCTTTAAATGCCGTGGGTGTGTATGGCAGTATCTGTGAAGTGGTTAATCTCCTGACCTCCGGCCATTACAAAGAAGCCCGCGGCGTGGTGGAGTCTGCCCTGGAATCCACCGAGCGTTTTTCCCTTTTGCCCGTGCTATATGAGTTTAAAGCGGAACTCCTGGAGGCGGATAAGGATTATCTCAACGCGACCCCTTATTACGACAAAGCCGCCCAGCTTTGGGAGCAGTGGCTCCGCCCCCAGGTCAAGCAAGGGGAAATGGCGGCCCTTAAGGGCGAGGGGCCCAAGGCAGCCCAGCACTTTAAACGGGTTCTTACAAGAAATCCCCGGCACCGGGAAGCCAAGATCCGCTGGGGTCTGCTGGAGTACAAAACATTTAAACAAGACGAGAGCGCCTTTAAACTTCTGCAGTCGGCAATGAGTGCCCAAGCGCGGGTCCCCCGGGACCTGGAGGCCAGGGGATACTTTTCTTTAGCGGAACTTTATTTGGCGAAGAATGAAAAAGCCTCGGCCTTGGCGGCAGCCCAAAATGCGTTCCGATTAAGTCCCAACACGAATGAATACAAACAACTTGTCATCCGCCTGGGTGGGTCCGATAAGCTCAAGGCTAATTCTTCTAATAGCGAAATGATGTTTGTCGGGGACCAATACGCCCGTACCGGGGACTGCCTGGCGGCTCAGGCCGAGTACAAAGCGGCCTTTGAAATCGACCCGAAAAACGGCATGGCGGCGGTGAAGGCCGCAAAATGCCTATGGCAATTGAACCAAAGCTTCGAGGCTGTGGAGTGGCTTAACAAAGCCATTAAAGCGGAGCGCACCTTGGTCACGGCGTATGTGCTGCAAGCGGACTACTTGTCCCAACGTTTTAATTTCGCCGGGGCTTCGGCAGTTTTAGCCAACGCCGCCCACGTGGCGCCCAACAACTACGAGGTGTACCGGGGAATGGCACTGATGGAGTTCCGCAGGAACAATCTGCAGGGGGCCATTAACTTTGCTCAGCGGGCGTTGCGAGTTTACGACGCTGACATTGAAACCTACACGATTCTTGCCAAAGCGAGTGCGAGTCTTTATGCCGGAAGCGTGGCCGCCAACAAAAAAGAAGCGGAGGTTCGCGAGGGCTATCAGCGCGATGCCTTGAGATACGCCACCAAGGCCGTGGAGATCGATGCCACCAACACGGATGCGCAGATCACCTATGCAAAAGTGATGGCGCAGATCAATGGCATTGATTCAGGTGTGAATTACATCAAAGAACTCATTAAAAAATACTCTTACTCCTTGGAATATCGGATTGCCTTGGCTGAAATTTACAAGTCCGAAGAGCGTTACGCCCAGGCCAAGGAATATTACGAACAGGTGACGGAATCGGATCCCAAGAACAAGAAGGCTTTTATCGGGTTGGGGGAATGTTACAAGGCCCTGGGAGTGGTGGACTCTTCCCTGCGGGCCTTTTTGTCCGCGGCTGTTCTGGACCCTTCCGATGGGGAAGCCCTCTTTCAGGTGGGGAAGCTTCATATGGAAAGCAATGAGTTTGAAAAAGCCATCCAGCAGTTTCAGAGGGTTCAGAGCATCAATCCGAATTTCCCGCGCACATATTATTTTATTGGCAAAGCGGCGATGATGGCCGGGAACTACAATTTGGCCCTGGAGTCGGTAAAAAAAGAGAAACAGGCGAATCCCAACCTGGCGGACAGTTACTTATTGGCAGGGGAGATATTTAACGCCAAAAAGCAGTTTGCCGAATGCGCGGCGGAGTACTCCCAAGCCATGAAGCTGCGATCGCAAGGAGCGGATATCTATGTGAAAGCCGCCCAGTGTTATCGTCAATCCGGATCTATTGATATCGCCCAAGATTTGCTATCAATGGCCCTGTCCCGGGAGTCTGGCTATGCGGATATCTATAAAGAGCAGGGAGCCATTTACGAGATTCGGGGGGATGCGCGGGCGGCGGTCCAGGCTTACAATAAATATTTAGGACTCTCGCCAAATGCTCCGGATCGTGGTGAAATTGAAGCTCGGATCAACCGCATTGGCAGCGAGTAAAAAAGGGGGATTGCGTGGGAGTGGCGGATAAGTTAAAGGGATTTTCGACAAACCTTCAAGAAGGGGCGAAGAACTCTTCAGTCTCTTTGATCGGCATGACCCTGCGGGTTTTAACAGGTTTTATGTTGGGCTTGACCTTGGGGTTGATCGGTCAGGAGGTCTTAGGATATGGAAGCATGTCCCTGATCTTCATGATGGTGGTGGTGATGGGCTTGGTGGTGAAGACCACATCGGGCTGGAATATCGGAAAAATCCTTATTTTTGACCTCTTTCTGATTCTTGTAGCCATGCTGCTCAGGATGTATATTCTCATCGCTCCGTAATTAGAAAGGATTTAGCAGCTATGATCGACATTAAACTTCTGGAACGAAAATCCGAGGGCAGCCCGTCTTATTTGGATCAGTACCGGCAAGCCCTGATTCATCGCGGAGCCAGCACGGTGGTGTTGGATGAAATTCTGAATCTCAATAAAAAACGCAAAGAAATGATCACCACCGCTGAGAGCGAGAAGGCCAAACAGAACAAGCTCAGCGGGGAGATTGGAAAGCTCAAGCGAGAAGGCGGAGATGTTTCGGCCTTGATGGCCGAAGTGGAAAAGCTCAAAAGTCACGTCAAAGAGCTTGAGGCCCAAGCCACCGAAATTGACCAACAAGTGACCGCTGTCGCCTTGACCTTGCCCAATAAACCTCATGACTCGGTTCCAGTAGGCTCGTCTGAAAAAGACAATAAGCAATTGAAAGTGGTGGGTGTTCCCCCAAGCTTTAATTTTAAAGTGAAGGAGCACTGGGAACTTGGCGAGGCTTTGGACATTATCGATTTTGAAAGAGCAGCGAAAACCACGGGAACCCGCTTTGCTTTTTTAAAGGGCGCGGCGGCTCAGATGGAACGGGCCTTGATCCAATTTATGATGGATCTGCATTCTCAAAAGCACGGTTATACGGAAATGATTCCGCCCTTTATCGTGAACAGCAACAGCCTTGTGGGCACTGGCCAGTTCCCGAAATTTAAAGAGGACGTCTTTAGCCTTGCGGGAACGGATTATTATCTGATTCCCACAGCCGAGGTGCCGGTGACGAATTATTATAATAACGAGATTTTAAATGAAAGCGACCTGCCAAAGAGTTTCTGCGCGTACTCCCCGTGTTTCCGCTCGGAGGCTGGAAGTGCGGGCCGGGACACCAAGGGCCTGATTCGCCAGCACCAGTTTGATAAAGTGGAGTTGATGACATTTGCCCATCCTGACCATTCTTACGAGATCCATGAAGCCCTCACCTCTCATGCGGAACAGGTCTTGGTGGATCTTGAACTCCCCTTCCGGCGCATGCTCTTGTGCACGGGAGATATGGGATTTGGCTCAGCGAAGACTCATGATTTGGAAGTCTGGTTGCCGGGTCAAAATGCGTATCGTGAAATCAGTTCTTGCTCCAACTTTGAGGATTTCCAAGCTCGACGGGCCAACATCCGCTTCCGTTCCCCAGGGGGAAAACCCCAGTTTGTGCACACTTTAAATGGCTCGGGGCTTGCCGTGGGGCGCACGCTGGTGGCGATTTTGGAAAACTATCAACGTGAAGACGGAAGTGTAGCTATTCCCAAGGCCTTGCAAAACTATATGGGTGGTCGCAAAGAGATCAAAAAATAAGCACCGCGTCGAGGTAACAACTGCTTGAATCCCCTCTCCGAAACCAATAAAACGGTCGACGGAGAGCTGGTAGAGCGGTTGAATACACCAGTCTTGAAAACTGGCAGCCCTTCGCGGGGCTCGAGGGTTCGAATCCCTCGCTCTCCGCCAACTCTTTTCTAAAATTCCTGTAAAATTAACAAGTTATGTTTCGAGATGAGATTCGACCTACATCTGTACCTACATTCATTGAAATGAGTGGATCCAACGAACGGAGTTTTTCCCGCGTTGAACAGCCATACCGCAAAATAAGGGTTTACGGGGAAAAGTTAGGTTTAGGAGTTTTTAAAAGAAATCCCATGGAAATCCAAATAGCAGTAAATTCAATTTCGAATGGAGAATGCTTACGTGAACGAAGAACAAGCACCTTGGCTGTTATTCTGGGATTCCATTGAAAATGGATTAAATACCCACATTGATGCTCAAAAAAATGTCGATGTCGATCGATACCTTCGAGAGAGTCTGGCTTTCTTTAGCTACTACTTAGAAGGCGTAAATGAAAGAGCCACTTTGCATGTAGATTTAGCAAAGAGCGCTTATCCGATGATCATACAATTGCATGATCTCCTTCGAAGTAACGTGATCATTCAAAAATCCCTGTTATTAACGTCCGCAGCGGGAAGCTTGCGTACATCTTTTGAAATCCGCATAAATTTAAAATATGTCTACCAGCATCCCGAACCCAAAGTAATGCTGCAAAGACTAGCCGATTTTGTTGAGTACGAAGAATTTATCGGTCGAAAAAATGCAAAAGGCTTTCCTAATCCCACAGCTCAAGAGGAAGAAGCTTTCGCAAAGAAGTTCCCCTGCTGGTGCACGAATGCTGGCAAATTAAAAGAGAATGCAGAATGGAATGGTGAAGGTAACACCGCTAAAAATATTTGCGAAATTATTGGTATGGATGACCATTACTTTACAATGTATAAACTCACCTCGAAGTTCGTTCATGGGTCACCACTTGTAAAACATTTGTACTCTACTAAAAACGGCTATAGTTTCATTTCTAGTTTTGAGAATGTAGGACGATTTACTGTTATGAGTACACATCATGCAATGTATGCGTTCGCCGAGTTCTTAGAGTTTTTCGGCGTCCCTTTCAGTGTCGAGGGATTTAATCTGCTTCAACTCATTCCAGTTTCTCTACAGGAAAGTGGCAAAATCTGATAATTCTACACATTACTATCTTAATTCGATTTGAAGTCGAATAGATACCCGCTATTGCTGTCTTCTTCAGAGGTACTTCAATGACCTATGAATGGAGTCTTAACCTCTGGTTCTGACTGCGAGGTGAACATTCCAATTCTTGACGACTTCGAGCTGTTCCTAATTTCAGCTTCGTAGCAAGTTGGATTAGACGGCTTTCCGTCCTTATCCTTATTAGTACACCAATACGGATAGAACTGATTTCCACCACCAACGGCAACCCATGCAGAATCTGCGTCAGTTAAGTGTATAGCGTTGCTCGAACAGCCTGCCAGACATAAGGCAAGCATTATAACTTTCACTTTCATAGTCCACCTCGCCATGGTTAATCGCCATAAATACAGTTTGCTTTAAGTTTTTTAATTACAATGTCGATAGGAAGGCACGAGGTGAGTGATGGCCAAAAAAAATTTGAGCGACGAGATGATTCCCTGCGATCTTGGAGGCCATCGTCCAAGCTGGATTGGGAGCCATGGTGTTCGAGAATGCGATACTTGCATTGCATTCACTGTTCAAACTACTGAGGGAACAGAAATCCGAATGAGACACCTCCATTCCAGCGACCAAGACGGCAAGCTCATTAAACTGATTCCCAAAGTAAAATGAAAAGAATCTCTATATCTATTCTTTTTTCGAAAGAAGCAGCCTTATTCTCTTAATTTTCTCAAAACGGGCTGACTCTCGCTCAACACATGCAGGCAAGGTAAGGGTGTCTTCAAGAGCGGCACCTACACGCTCACACTGGTTTGCAATACGAGATAAAGTGTGCTCCAGGCCACTCAATGCCTGTTGATTAACAGTAACGTCTGAACAGCTAAAATGAATAAAGAATTACGATAAATTTTATTGGTGTAGTTTTTTACTTTTTCTTTGTTTCCATCTTTGTCCTTTTCCTACTCCCTACCCCATTGACCTTAACGGTCGTGGGGTTTTTTTGGTTAGTGGGTGAGGTCGCAAGTGCTTTTAAATAACGTGCGCCCCGATAAGGACGATACGATTTATTTTATCTACCGTTTCGCCGTGCGGTCGTGGCTCTTGTTTTTGTCCGTGATTTTTTCTGTTCCTGTCGGAGCTATATTTGGCCGCTCCATTACGGGAAAGCAACTTTTAGCAATGGGTGGGGTCTTTATGCTGATTGTGGCCGTGGATTTTCTCAGCGTTTGGATTAAAGCGTATCCAATTTATAAAGAGCGGGAGCGAGTGGAATGGGAAAACTGGGGTCGCAGAAAAACCCGTTAGCCATAAAAAAAGGAGCCAGTGCGGCTCCTTTTGTAGACGTGTCAGTCTTAAAATTTTGTTTACAGCGAACGATAGTAAAGAGTTGTAGCGCCGATTGAAACGGTGCCTTCTTCTTTCATGGTAGTCATATCTCTTTTGCCGTTGAACTGAATTGAAAGGGCATTGAAAGAAGAGTTTGACGGATTAGCCAAACCAAATACGTCTTGGTTGCAATCCATGCAACGGGCGCGTTGCAAGAGGTTGAGATTAAAAGTTGCTACGGTCGTTTGATTGAACGGCAAGCCACTTTTAAGCGTGAGTGCGAAGTTGTTGGCCTGAATATCTCCGTCAACGCAAAGAAGTTCAGGTGTTCTGCTCCAAGCATCTTTTGTAGCGCTGACTTGATAGCATTGTTCCGCCGCAAAAGCGGAGACAGAAGAAAACAAAGCGATAATTACTGCGAATTTTTTCATAGAGGCCCCTTTTTATTTTTATGTGTGCGAGGCACTCTTAAACCAGTTTGGTATGTTTGGCAATTTGTCCGAATTGCTCCTGCAAATTGTTTAGTGGAACCTCGCTCGGAAGGTGGCCTGTTGATCCAGATTAAGGCCGATTTTATTTTTGGAATGGGTTTAAAAAGTCACCTAAGCGTCACCCAACTATTTTTGTAATGGCTTAAACACATGAAATAACTTGGCAATACGGTTTTCGATAATTATTAAAATCATCTCCGCCAAATTTCGCGCAGCAAAATTTCTTCTAACGTCTGACGCGAAGATCCCCGCCCCTTGGGGCGTGGGATTAACGCGGGGGATTGTACCGGGGTGCTCAAGGCACCCCTTACTCCGCCTAGGCTCGAGGTCCTTTTTGTGGTGCGTAGGGGCGATGAGTTTTCACAGAAGCAGCCATGCCGTACTTGAATGCCAATATCATGTTGTCTGGGTCACGAAGTATTGTAAGAGGGTGATGACGCTCCCGTATAAGAGGGAGTTCTGCGAAAAAGTACTTAGGCGGACTGCCGAAGAATACGGAATGAATATTCAGTCAATGGAAGTCGACGATAATCATGTTCATTTGTATATAGAAATTCCGCCGCAAAAGTCAGTTGGCAAAGCCATTGGAATATTAAAAAGCGTCAGCGCCCGGATGATGTTCAAGCGATTTTCATATTTGAAAAGAAAATTATGGGCTGGAGAATTTTGGGGCGATTCCTATTTTGTGCGCACAGTAGGGGAAGGCGTGACTGCGGCCATGGTGCGAAGATATTTCGAACAGCATGCCGATAAGGGCCTTGAGCCTGCGCAGGGGAAGCTATTCGAAGAATAGCTGGACTGGAGCCTATGAGACCCCGGGGCAAGCCCCGGGGAGGTTCATTCTCCATTTTCCATTGTCCCAGCGACGCCGAAGGCGAGCCAAAAAGCAAGTGAGGGAGAGGGCGATAGAGACCTTCAATAAGGCTTGCTTCTCTCAGGGGCTTTGGCGTGTTGACCGCGCCCGAGGCCACCGCAAAAAGAGCCATAAATCCAAGAACAACAATGAACCTACGGAGCCCGTTACGCCTTAATCTTTGGAAACTTTATGATGATTTTTTTATCCTCCTGTTCCATGGTGAATTTTTCTGCGTCCACGCCGGGGGGAATCGGAAAGGATCTTTGAAAACTGGAGGTATAAAAACTGCTGGTTCCTTGCTCCTCGCGTTTGGCCTCCAGGGTGCCAAAGATCAACACCTGTCCTTCGTTCACTTCCACTTTGACCTCTTGGGGTTTTTGCCCCTGAAGATCCAGTTCATAATAGATGAAATCAGCGTCCTCCCGTTGCTGGAGTTCTCCCACGTCTCCACCAAAACGCTTTTGATACCAGCGATTGAAAGTGCCTTCCGCTTGATGGGGAGCCTCGAACTGCTTCAACATCCGCTTTTGCATTCGCCGCATTTCTTCAAAAGGATCGCGGGAACGACCGAAAAAATCCTCATTAAAAAATTCATCAAAGAAGCTTTCCGGATTTTCTCCCGGAGCCATCACAAAGGGGCGGGCTTCTTCTTTCCTTTTCTCGCCCCGATAGCGCTCCACCGCCCAGACAGAGGCTCCGCCGATAATGAAACAGCTGATCGCCAGGAAGGCCTTGCTCGTGAAGAAAGTTTTCAAACCCATAAGTTTCTGCTCCTTTTATCCACCTTCGCTCTATGGGCGAAGAGTCCGCCACCATATACAGGGGCGACTTTTTTTCGATCGGACGAGAGTTGGAAGATTTTATACAAAACATCGTGATAATGACCGGCCCCGTAATCATGCTATGGTCCCTGGAATCTCAGAGGGACGAAATTAAAAACCAACTCTCAAATGAAGAGCATCTAATTCCTTAGCTCGGGCCAATTAAAAAAGTGGTGCTGGTGAAAATTTTGTCAAGTCACTAGGATTAAATTTTTTATGGTAGAAGGCTTCGCGCTGGGGAGATGGAGGTTTCAATTGACTAGAGTAATTGCCCCGGTAAAATAGATCTTTTGCTTAGGAGGCGGCATGAACACGGGCTTCATGAAACGGGCCATTCAACTTTCTCAGCTCCATATGCAAAACGGAGTTGGGGGGCCCTTTGGGGCGGTGGTGGTGAAAGACGGAAAAATTATCGGCGAAGGTTGGAATCAGGTAACCTCGTCAAATGATCCTACGGCCCATGCGGAAATGGTGGCCATCCGAAACGCTTGCCGAGAAATGAATCACTACGACCTTGCTGGGGCCGAGATTTACACCAGTTGTGAACCCTGTCCGATGTGTCTTGCGGCGATCTATTGGGCTCGTATCGGGAAAATTTATTTTGCAAACACCCGCAAGGATGCGGCTAATATCGATTTTGATGATGATTTTCTGTACCAGGAGATTCCTAAGGACTTAAAAGACCGGAAAATCCCAATGGTTTCTTGCTGTCGGGACGAGGCCCTGGAGATTTTTAAGGAATGGCAGTCCAAGCAGGACAAGATCAAGTATTAGTCTTTTTTAACGGCAGTGAGAAGAAAAACAAAGTGCCTTCATTTAGAGTGCTTTGAACATCGATTCGTCCGCCCATGAGCTCCACAAGTTTTTTTGAAATGGAAAGCCCCAGGCCGCTCCCTCCGTACTTTCGGGCTGTGGAGGAATGCTCCTGGGTGTAGGGAGTAAAGAGTTTGGAGAGGTTATCGCTTTTGATCCCAATGCCGGTGTCCTGCACCTCCCAGCGGTAGATGTCTTCGTTGCCTTTTTGACGGTGAACACGAACCTGGACAGAGCCCTTCTCAGTGAACTTCACCGCGTTCCCAACGATATTCGTAAGAATCTGGCGAATGCGATGGGAGTCCCCGTACAACTCCTCCGGGACATTGGCCGCAATTGACACGGAAAACTCCAGATTTTTTTTCTGGCACTCCATAAGGAACATGTTTTCCAGGTAAATTTTAATATCATGGGGCTTGAAGGGGTGAGGATCAATTTCAAGCTTTCCGCTGTCGATTTTTGTGAAGTCCAAAAGGTCATTAATTAACCTTAAGAGAGTCCCGGAACATTGTCGGATGATATTCACGTATTCCCGTTGTTCTTTGGGAATGGGGGAGTCCGCTAGAAAATCAGTGAAGCCAATAATGCCGTTCAGAGGGGTTCGGATCTCATGGCTGACCAGGGAGAAAAAATGGGCTCGTTGCACGTGGGTCTTCTTGGCATCCGTGCGAGTGTTTATCAATTCATGCTTGGCGGCCGCGGTCTGGCACATTTCACGCGTACTTTGGATGCAGGCATAGCTTAAAAAAACTCCCTCAAAGGCAATCCATCCGGCAAGCTCCGTCCAACGTAGGCCGAGGCTTGACGATGGCACCATAAGAAGGTGGGAGATGTAAAATTCTCTGAGGGCATGACTGAGGAGTATAAAGATAGATGCAGAAAAGAGAAGGCGCCATTCACGATAAAGCGCGAGAAATGCCAAAGAGCCAAAGATATGGAAATAGGCTTCCACGGAGCCGTTCATCAGTTGGATAAACAAAGCAGAGAAACCCATCTGTCCAAAAGCGATCACGTAACGGCCAATTTTTTGGCCCGGGTGAAAGACGGCAAAATAAAGAGGGAACGAGGTTATTACGGCTCCCAAAAGAACTCCTGTCCAAACAGGACCGACCCCTTGCGCAGAGGAGCCTCTGGCATTAACGGAAGAATTGAGCAAAAGCACTATAACCGTCAGCCATTGAAGCAGCATGAGATAAGCGAAGGCTCGATCCAAGCCTTTACACAATCTAAATTTTTGATTTAAAAAAAGTCGCTCTGTGGACACACCGACATCCCTCTAGGATTTAAATAAACTTTATTGATAGCGATATGCCCCCAACAAAAAAAAGATGCAAGTTTATTAAACAAATTACAATTTGTAAGTGCTGGGGCCGAGATTTAAAAAATTGTCCGCAGAAAAAATTCTCTCTGATGTTGGCCGAGTTTAAAAAACACTCATCCGCTTTCTCGCTCTAGGAGCTGTTTTGCGAGCATTGATGACTTGAGTTTTTACGGAAATAAAGAGGTCAAGCTGGGACGTGAAAGGAGACTCCCTGCAAACAATCAATCACGAATGGGTGTGCTGACTCCATCCCGAGGATTTACTTTTTTATTAGTGAGTGTTTCTGATTTTCTGGAATGAAGTGAATCCCCGTCGGGTTTTGGTAAGGGTCATTCAAGGGACTTAGGGGTTATCGGGTCGGTGGAAAGTCGATCTTAAGAAAAATGGCGGAAAGGGCGGGATTTGAACCCGCGGTAGACCTTTTGAGTCTACGAGCGTTTAGCAAACGCTTGGTTTCAGCCACTCACCCACCTTTCCGCACGAAAAATTAGGTCAGCTTTTGAGGCAGACCCAAAGAAATTGCCATACCCCCCCCTTATAATCAAGCTATGACCTAATTTCTTTTTGCAAAATGCGTAAGAAAACTTGATTTTTTTCGATGACAGCCATAAAACAGGCCTCTCTTTCTGAATTCTTATCCTACGTGCAGTCGTAGCTCAGCTGGATAGAGTACCTGACTACGAATCAGGTGGTCGGAGGTTCGAATCCTCCCGTCTGCACCAATTTTTTACTTCCGTTCGAAATCATCCATAAACGTTCTAAGTTATCGAAATAAGTCGTCTATTTTGACTTTTATGCCCGTTTTATGGGCTTTGGCCGGACTCTTCGGACCAGAGTCTAAAAATGGGTTGTTTGGGACACGATCATTCATTCTCCCGGGGCTTTCGCGTATCCTAAAAGGAGTGAGGAACGTATGATGAGCACCCCTATTCAGATCTCGATCCTAAGTGTCGCGTTTTTTTGGTCTCTGACCGCCGCTGCGGAACCCATGTACGGCGTTCTCATGGTCGTGAAAGGCTCCGTGAAGGTCTCCACGCCACAAAATCAAACCACCGACGCCAAGGTGGGCGGCAAAGTCCAAGAGGGGGACAAAATCGTGACGGCCGCCGATTCCCGGGCGAAAATTGTGATGGCGGATCGCAATGTCATCAATGTCAATCCTGACACCGAGATGGTGATTTCCAAATATGAGAACGATGCGGTCTCCGGGAAAAAAAACGTGGAGCTGAATCTTCTGAAGGGCAAGGTTCGCAACAACGTCGAGCAAACCTACGACGGGGAAAAAAATAAGTTTCTGATTAAAACCCCCACGGCAGTTGCCGGTGTGCGCGGGACGCAGTTTCTTGCAGGCTTTGATCCTAAAACCCGCATGACCTCGATTGTGACTTTTAAAGGGGCTGTCACCTTGGCTTCGGTGAATCCCCAAGGGAGCGTGATCGGAGCCCCCGTTCTGATCAAAAAGGGCGAAATGACCCAGGCGGCGCCGGAGGCAGTCCCTGAACCTCCGAAGCCCATGCCCAAAGAGGAGATTAAAAAATTAGATGGCGAATCAACGGCCAGCCTAAAAGGTAAAAACTCGGGCTCCGAGGGGGAACCTCAACGGGAGGTTGCTTCCGAAGGCGGGGCCAGTAAAAACCCTCCGGCGGAAATGATTGATGTGAAAGACAAAGACCTTGGGATGGCCAAAGAGTTTAAAGACGTGCGTTTGGACGCCCCTTCAACTCCCAAGGTGGTTGCGACCCCCCCTTTGGTGCAAACGACCCCGCCCCCGATTGTGAATTCCATTATTTCCAATACAAATCAGAAAACCCAAATCAATGTCCGGCCCGTTCCGCAGAATTAGAAAGTCTGAGCCACAATGAAAAGATTGATCCCGCTTCTGCTTGCCACCGGTTTGGCCCTCGGGGCCTTTGCTAAAGAAAATAAAATCTCCCAATCCCAAGCCATTATGGTGGAGTTGCGGGACCCCACGGGAGAGGCTGATGAGAGAATGATTCGGGTCAAGGAGCTGGAGTCCGGAAAAGTCACCCAACTGAGCCTTGAAAAAGACCCCTCCACGCCTCAGCTTTGGAACGGGTACTTTGTCATCCAGTTCTTTAAAGGGGATACCTCGACGCGCACGTTGGATTTTCAAACCCCCGAGGGGGAATCGTTTTACGCCTATATTTCCCAGGAAAAGGCCGCACAGAAAGTGATTTTGTTTAGAACCCCCGAAGAGCTGGCATTGCATGAGGCTAGCATCGCGGAAGAAAAGCAAAAGATCGCGGAAAAGCAGATTGCCAAACAAATCCAGGTGGCCAAACCCAAAGGCGCCCATATTCCTCTGAATAAAGAGAAAATTGAACAGTTGGTGCGCCAGCAGGGCCAGCTCCAAGAAAGCACGCAACTGACACTAGAGGAATCTCAAACCAAGAAGCGAATGGCGCTCCTGGAACTCCAGCAGAAAATGTCCGAAGAGCAAAAGAAAAAGAAAAAAGCCGAAGCCGCGGCCCTGGTCGCCAAAGCTGATGAGTCCTATGCCAAGAAGGATTATAAAAGTGCTGAGAAGCTCTACTCTCAAGCCACGGACTTAGACCCAGAAAGCGAAGCCTACTTTTACCGTTACGGTGTGAGTCTGTATAAAATTGGCAATTACAATAAATCCCTGGCAGTCTTGTCCCTGGCGGACGTGGAATCCGAACAAGGGGTTGAAAAAGATTACTACGTAGCGCTGAACCATCTCAAATTGAAGAGTTATGACAAGGCTCTGAAAAAACTTGTGGAAATCCGTGAGGAAAACTCCCCGGATTTAAGCCCCATTGCCTCTTTCTATGCTGGGAATATTCAGCTGCAGCAGCAAAAATACGCGGACGCCCGCAAGAGCATGGAATACATTCTGGATAATTCCAAAGACCCGAAGCTGGACCGGTCTGCAGAAGAAATGCTGGAGCAAATTGATCGCCTAGAAACCTACTATGAAAGCAAAAAAGAAAAATACCGGTTCTCCGCCTACGTGGGTCTGCTATATGACACCAATGTTTTAAATGTGGCGCAGAATAATGTCTCGACCGATGTGAAGGCGGTACGGGCCACCTATGGCGCCAGCGCCCTGGCCATTTTCCACAGGACGATGACATCAGACCTCGGCGCGAAGTTGGCTGTGTCGGATTATTACAGTTTGAACTCCTCATTACAAAATGAAGCGACCTTGCAAGCGGCAGATGTCCTGGAAATCGGCTTGAGCCTTCCCTATCATCAAGAGTTTAAACTGGCCAAGAAGGACATGAATTTGGAGCTTGCGCCCTCTTATAAGAATATTCTGATGAGCAGTTCCGGAGGCTCCAGGGAGCTTGCGGTGCGCTCCACAGAACTCTCCACAACGCTTTCGGCTCCCTTAAAGCAAGATCTTCTCTTGTCGGGCCGGCTGGATTTGGGCTCGGATGCATCCCTCCTTGAAAGCAGCGTAGGTGACAATGACCTGACGGCAACCAAATACGGAGTGACGCTCACTCCCCTGCAGGTTCTTGATATGAAGGGGGAAAAGACCCTGGCTGGGGAACTGAGTTATCTGCGGAACAATGCTTTAGGGAAAAACTTCCGCTATAACCGCTATGGACTCGCCGCGACCTATAGTTTTCCGGCTTATTACAAGGGCCTTGGCAGTTTGCGGGCGGATTATTCCCTACAGGACTATCGCGAGGCGGAGACTCCCCGCAAAGACACCAATATTAGCCTCACTGCGGCCTATAACAGGGATCTCAATAAAAAGTGGAATATGCTTTTGAGCTTACAAATGGTGACGGCAGGCTCCGACGTGGAGGCCTACCGCTACAATAAATTCCTGCTGACCAGTCTATTTACCTATACGACGAGCCTCTTGCAAAAATAAGTCTTCACCCTCCGGTAACCCCTAATAAGTATTGATCGGGCCCGTGTTTCCCATAACTGGCCCCGAGGAGAGGGAGAAACTCAAGGGCGTTCCCGCGGTCAAAGGCACCACCCCGAGCGTCGCAGTTCCGTTGGTGAAGGACAGGGACTCCGGTGTGGCGACAAAATTTCCATTGCTAATAAAGCTTGAGGTTAACAGCACCCCATTCGCATTGGTATCCACCTGATTGTCATATTTGACCAGGTAAATGGTTGCGGTGGTGGTTGTGTTTGTGAGCACTGAGTTGGCTGCACCAGAAAGCCCCGTCCCCGCGGTGAAGGTTTGACCCGGCATTACGATCAGAATTTGTGAGAACGTCGCCGGAGTGATTTGCAAACTGCGGCTGAGGGACAAGGCCGGACTTGTTGAAGACACCGTGAAATTTCCGCTGCCCACGGTGGTTGATTTAAAATAAAGATCCTGGTAGGCGGAACCCACTGCGATGTTCGCGGTGGCTGTTGGTGAGTTGCAACTGGAGGTCAGATAGAAGGTGCCACCGGCGGTGTTTGCAAGACTGAAGGTCATGGCGGCGGAAGCTGGGGCGGTCCTTCCCATACTGTCTGTCAGACGAAGGCGTGAGGGCTGGCACATTCCCTCTGCCACCGAGGGAGGCATCATCAAATCCACGGCCGCAACGGCGCCCGGCTGAATGACCGGAACACTGGAGGCGCCGATCAGATCCGTCAAGGTGATGGGGGTCGAAGGAGTAATCAAGACCGGTTGAAGACTCAGGCTGGTCGCGGAGCCTGTGTACATAAAGGAGATCTCCGCCGCGACGGACGTCCCCAGAGTGACAGAAGAGGCAATCGTGCCCTGGCACCCATAACCCATATAAAAAGTTAATCCTGAAGTGCTCGGAAGATTGAAGGTGAAATTCGTCGCATACTTATCATAGAAGTTGGCAATCATGGAGGTGGTCCCATCATCATGCCAGCTCTCAAAACGCAGGTAATGGCACTCAAAAGCGTTGATGGAGGTTGGGGGTTCAATCTTCACTTTGGGAGTGAGGACACTAGGGGCATCCATATAAGTTAAAGCGGCGCTGGCGCTGCCAAGAGCATTATTGGCCGTGATAGAAAAGTTGGCCGAGGTCGATCCTGCGGAGGAGCGTTTTAAGTAAACCAAAGTTGTAGAAAAATTGAGAGGCAGGCTTGATAAAGCCGTTCCAGAACAGGAGCTGTCTTGATAGACGCTAGTGGCCCCTTCGTTGGTATTTAAGGTGACGATGGTGCCCATGGGGATCGTGCCCAAGGTGCCGCCGGAAGTTCGCCCCTCAATAGCCACAGGGGTGCAGACGTTATTGGCGATGGTGCCGGCTCCGAGGGTTTTCTGTGGAGGTAGGAGGGCCAGCTGAGTGGCCGGAAATCCTCCACTGCCGCTGCCGCCACCGCCACTATAACTGCTAAACAACCATTTTCCTAAAAATACTCCCAGCGGTGCAATCGCACCGTTTTTAACGGGACAAATCACCGCTGAGACCCCGGAATTTGCTTCGGCGGCCGTGATATTAGAGGAAACCGAGAACGTTCCATCACTATTAATGAGGGCGTCGCTGCTCGCAGCGGGAACAAAACCCTGATTCAGAATATCCAGGCAATTCGGGGTATCAATGTTCATATTCTCAGGGCCCACATGCTTAAACAGGCGAAGAGCGTTAAACACGGTCTCCACTCCTGGGAGAGTCTGGCCCGTAAGGACCCGTGGGTCGGCTCCCGAAATATTCATGAAGGTGTAAGTTCCCGTGTTTCTGAAAATCCCATGGAACCCAGAGACGCTATCACCCCCATTCCCATCAAAGAGGTCCAGGGTGACTTTCATGAAGTTCGTGTACTGATTGGTGGCCGTATCCGCGTAGCTGCCGCACGCGGTGCCAGACATACTCGGTCCCCCTTGAACGACAAGGGTGGAATAGGGCGAGGTCGTATCGATTAAAACCGCTTTGCTTGGCGGCGCAAGGTTGTAGTTAATATAGTGGGCGACCGTTAAATTCGGTGCGCTGGAGTATCCGCTGGAGACATAGCGTTTCAGCTTGGTGGGCACGGGAGAAGAATCCAATCCCGAGGTGCACACCTTTTTCCCCACGGCACCAGGTCCCCAGTACCCCCACACATAGGACTCTGATTCCTGAGGGTAATAGGAGGTAGTTCCACCATTATTGCTCACGCGGATGTGGACTGGGAGATAGGCTCTCACCCGTTGGTCAAAGTAGGCCCCCGAGTTTTCTGCAGGGTCCATGGCGGGGGACTCGAGGCTCATTTCTTGGCCCCAGAGCATCTCTCCGGTCTGACGAAGCACGTATTGGAGGCTGGCGCCAGAGAGCATAAAGAGATTGAACCAACCGTTTACTATGCTTGCTTGATCCACGATCAAGGCGGGCTTTCCGTTTCCAGGATTGTATTTGATGTCGATCGCGCCGGTGGGGCCCTCTGTTGCAGAAGTAAAATACCGACCTGACACGCGGCCGCTGGTAATATTGCCCTGGCCCACTTGGAAGACGCCGACATCCAGAGTGATTTCTGTTCCGTTTAAATCCGCCGTGCTGTCGCCGTAATAAAAAATCATTTGGTCTGTGGCCGGGTCGCGGTAGACGGCCAGGACTTGAATCAATCTGCCGCTCCCGGAGGGAACGCCCAGTTGAAAGCTGGCGGGGGCGGAGGGAGGATTTGCGCAATCACGGCAGGAATCCCAGCCGTACACCACAGGGGTGGCCATTCCGGGGCCTGTGGCGTTGATGGATACGTGGGCCAGTTCCAGGGTGGACGTGGTGGCTGTCGCGGAAACTTTGCCCTCTTTAGTGGCTGGCAAAACAATGCTGACTTTCGCAGAATCGTCCTTTGCGGAGCGCGTACAACTCATCAGTGGTGATACAAGAAGCCCGATGAATATAATCGTTTGTATTCGCATCCTTAGTGCCCCCGGTGAAGTGGATGTAAACTCTTCGGTTTTCCCCGAATTCGTCTAAAACAATATATGCTCGAATTATTTTGTTTTCATGACAAAAACACCGTCCCAGTTCTCCGGGGGTGCCGAAGTGAGATAGTTCTGGCATCGATCCATATATAATTTTGAGACAGGATCATTCTGGGAGACTTTTAAGGCTTTCTTGAAAACCGCCAAAGCGTCTTGGAACTTCTTTTGGTGGTAGAGGTTGTAGCCTTCTCCAAAAAACTTCATCAGTTTCCGCGTCTGATCGGTGGGCTCGCCTTCGCAAACCAGTTCAAAAATCCGGACCGGCTCCAACTTTCCTTTGACTCTTACGCGGTCGATCTCACGGCAGGTAAAGGTGGTGCCGATTTCTTTTTGGGTGAATTCACTGATAATGATACGGGTGCCGTATTCTTTGTTAATGCCCTCAAGGCGGGCCGCAAGATTTACGGAGTCTCCCATCACCGTGTAGTTTTGAACAATATTCGAACCCATGTTGCCTACGCTCATCGGGCCGGTATTGATGCCGATTCCAATATCAATATGGGGGAGGCCTTGGGCCTCAAATTCTTTTTGCAACTCTTTGAGCTTTTCCAGGTTTTGCAAAGCACAGCGACAGGCGTCCTTGGCATGGTGGGGATGTTTGATGGGGGCCCCGAAAAAGGCCATGATTGCGTCGCCGATGTATTTGTCCAAAGTGCCGTTGTTTTTAAAAATCAGCTCGGTCATCGGAGTCAGGTACAAATTCAAAACCCGCGAGAGCTCTTCCGGAGGAAGTTTTTCAGAGATCGTGGTGAATCCCCGCACGTCGGAGAAAAAGACGGACATGTGTTCCTTGCGTCCGCCCAGTTTCAGGTTCTCGGCGTCCTTTAAAAGCTCATCCACGACGGCCGGTGAAACATATTTTGAAAAAGTGGACTTCAATTCGCGTTTCTTTTTTTCTTCAGTGAAGTAGCGATAGAGAAAAATGGCGAAGAAACAAAAAACCACCAGGCTGTAGGGGAGAAAGCTGTGAACCATGGTGTTCTGCCTCAGGAAAAGCCAGCTATCAACTCCCGCGCCCACCAGGAGGGCCCCGCCCAGAATCAAAAATGAGATGAGAGAATCCACATAAGACCAGGCGAAAGTGAGCAATAGCCCCAAGAGCAGCAAAAGCCAGGGCATGAGGTTTGCTTCCTTGTCCCAGGATTTTAGAAAGTTCTGATCAAGTAAATTGGCCAACATGGTCAGATGAAGTTCGGGCCCGGGGTAGTTGGCTTCCACCGGGGTGTTACGTAAGTCGTAAAGGCCCACGGCGGTGGCGCCCACGATGACGCTGCGGTTTTTAAAGAAGTCTTTTTTATTCACTTCTTTTTCCTGAATTTGCAATTGCTTTCCGCCAGAGCTTCGGAGCACGGTCTGCACGGGGATTGTGGGTTTATCGCTAAAGAGCTCTTTTGCGGAGACGTAGGGGAGGGACATTTGACGCCCATAAAAGTTAATCAGAAGTTCCCCAGACTTATCCACAGGAAGGCGCGCGATTTTTTTCTCAGGCTCCGCGTTCATGTCATAAATATTAAACTCATCAATTTTTTTGACCCCTCGGGAGCCTGTTCCCATTTTGACTTCAGCCCGGTAGGGGCCTGAGAGCAAATAACTTTGCAGAGCCAGGGACGGAATGAAGCTCGAACCCAATTTGTTTCCGGAGCGATAAAAAAGAGGATAGCGGCGCACATAACCGTCGGAGTCCAGCATGGCGACAAAACTCGCGGTAAAAGCCGCCGGACTTTGCATAACGGGCACATTCGCGGTCCATTCACCGTATTGGGGGATGGGATGGCGTTTGTAGCTTTCTTTGAGCCGCGCCAGAAGGCTTTCAAAGGAAAGTCCTGCGAGGTCTTTGCTGTGGGAGGCGGTTTCCAGATAAAGGGGCTTGATATTTTCGATGACGGACTTATCGAGAAACATGTCTTGATCCGTGAGCCAGGTCTTGCAGTATTCAAAAAGCGCTTGGGATTTGCGCGCATTCAGATTGTTCTTTTGATACTCGCTTAGATCCGCAACGGATTTTTTCTTTGAACTGTTGAGGATCCCCTCTTGGACATCCTGACCCACGGCTTGGAAGATGGCCCCGAAAAGGGGGCTCCAGTTCAGCTCATCAAAAACCGTCGCGGTTTCATCGAGAGTGAACTTGGGGTTGAGTTTCACGAGCTGTTCCCCGCCGGTTTTTAAAAAAGCTTCGGCCACGCAGAGGTCTTGATAGGGTTTGTAATTAAACGGGTTTTCGCTGAAGGTCCCCAGGATAATTTTATCGGGATGTTTATTTATAAGCTCTCCGAACTTGCGGTCGGCCTCAAGGAAACCCTTTTCGGGCTCTGAAAAAATAACATCAAAGGCCACGGAGGCCACGCCATTGTCGATAAGGTTTTCGGTCATCTGACTGACGAGCTCCCGGCTCCAGGGCCAGCGTCCGATTTCCCGCAAGGAGGCATCATCAAGGGCCACCAGCGCCACCGGAGCCTCGGAGATCGTGGGCTTGCGCAGTTTATACTTGAGGTCGTTAAAACGGAGATCCAGAACCTCCAGGGTTTCCATCAAAACATTTTCGGAGCGCTCAATGGCGGGGGTCTCCTTGTACTTATAGTAGGAGAAGGAAAAGGCAAAGAGACCCAGGGTGATGGTAAGTCCAATAAGGAGGCTAACTCGTTCTGTCTTCATGGGCTGTTTGTCGGTGAAAAAAACGATAACTTTGAGACTAGTTAAGGGGTCCAGGTGCCTGGACTTCAATCAGGGAGTGCGTTAATTTATAGGCATGAATAAAACGCACTTACTTAAAATCATGACGATGATGATGGCTCTTTACCTCGTGATTTACGCAATGCGTGAACTGCGTCAGCCTCCCAAAGTGATGCGGGCAAATGGTTCCAACCCCATTTTTTTGCTCTTTGGGAACAACAACAAATAGCTTAGATATTGACTTTACTGGTCGTAGGCCCTAATTTAGGCGCTTCCGATACGCGTTCAGAAGTAGCTCAGTCGGTAGAGCAAGCGGCTGTTAACCGCTGGGTCGGGGGTTCGAGTCCCTCCTTCTGAGCCAATTTAATCTTCTTAAATACCTGATATTCTAGGTTTTTTCAAAATAAATTCGGTTCTACGCCAAAGACTGGGGCAGTCGAACTTTTGTTATACTTGGTTAACCACAACTAAGAATAACGAAAGGACCCCAAATGCCCCCGTCATTGATGTAGACCCGAAATATCCTGGGATAAAAACCTTAAACCCCATGTTTCTAGATGAACTGCGGGAAGCCGTTTTGATTCTTGAAAGCTACAAAAGGGAAATTGACGAATATAGAAATATCTTGCTGACAAAGGCATCACGATTTCTCACTGGCTCAAGATTAAAGACAAATACCCAGAACTCAAGCCCATCCCCCAACCCCTGCTCCTGATTTGCGATGAGTTAAGCCAATACATGACTCCACGACCGAGCATCCGAATCACCAAATACTCAACCGACGAACAGATCCAGCTTAAGGACCAATATGACCTTGAGGAAAGACTTGCGAATCTTATCAACTCCATCCTCCAGATATTCCGAAGTTCTGGGGTCTTTGTGATTTTAAGCAACCAGACCCTCAAGGTGGAAGAACTGACCCTCCAGCGAACCAATATCATCAATTTTCTATTGGGACGAAACTCCGCCCAGATGAGCCGTTTACTGGTGGGTGATGAAAAGACCCTGACCGACGACAACTGAAAATCTCCATTTAATCGGTGGAGGTTTTTATGAAACAAATGGCCCGCCTGGATTATCTGGATTTACAGATTTACCACGAACGAGACACGACCCTGATATTTTTTGCGGTCAACCCAGGAGGACAAGATGGACAATGAGAACGAACCGCTCCCCTGGGATTATTTTTTTGACCAACTACGAGCGGAACCCGCTGGGCTTGATTTAACTTATAGAACAGGGTGAAATAGTGGACTCATGGAGGATATATGAAATATTTATTGGTAGTCATCATCACACTTTTTACTCTACATTCTTTTGCAGAAAATACGGAAGACCTTTCCCAGATGTTAAAGGATAGCCACTGCATTCCTGTGCGAGATAAAGACGGCAATGTTTCCACTTATCATTGCGATGGTCCTTTGGGCGAAAAAATGAAACAAGGAAAGTTCCAAAATCTTGGGAACCAAAAAGTTAAAAAGATGGAACTTAAGCAAGGTGATGTGATTACCTCTGCAAATGGGGAGGCGGTTGATAGTCCTGCGAAAGCGATGGAGCTATACAACTCTATGAAGGCGACGGACACAATGACTGTTCAGCGACCAGCATCGTTAACTGATAAAATTAAATCATGCTTGGCTGGAGTTTATACCAACCAAATCTCTTTCCACAAAGCGAAAGGCACTTACACATCAGCAGGCGATGAGTTTGGATTGAACCGAATCTCCATGTGCAAAGGCTTGGATGTTTCCGCCGACTATGCAAACCAAAGTAGGTTCAAGTTTGTAGCTAAAGCAGGAGATAAAGTTTGGTCCGTTGATGAGACCAAAATGATGGAAGAAATCCGATAAACTCATCTTATGGGAGTGGTTTTTTACAACTGCTCCCAAGCCCTCCAAAAAAATCTAAAGATTCTTTTTAATAAAAAAATCCCCATCCAATTCAATAGCTTAAATAGTTGAGTGAAAGACTCACCAATTAGGATTTATTTTTTAATTTGGTAAAATTAAGGAAGGAGAAAACTCCCGCCATTGTGGTGGTCATTCCCCCAGAGGGAATGGAGAGAGTAGCCAGTCCTTAAAATCGGAACCTCCTGAACCCTAACGGGCAGGAGGTTTTTTTATTCCTAAAAAATTAAGCAACCAACAACCTAACCCCGACCGCTTTTTGCCCTAAACGGCAATAGAAAGGTCTTACTTTTTTCTAATTAAATCGGCATCTTACATCTTAAACGGGTCGGGTTTTTTAATCCCTCCTCCTGAGCCAATTTAATCTTCTTAAATACCTGATATTACTAGATTTTTTCAAAATAAATTCAAAATTTGGCGCAGAATGTTCGCTCATGATTCCCGATACCTAGGTCGAGGGGTAGCGGGTAAGATTATTTGTGGAGAAAACCAGGTGGAAATAAAAGAAAAGGCGCAGTTGGCGATTCAAAAAATTGAGGCCCAGCTAAATGAACTAAACCAGCTTCGGCAAAAGGGTCATGTGGATGAAGTATCTGATCGTATTGACCGTTGGTATGAAAGAACTAAAAAAACCATAGATGAGTAAGTTAGTAACGCTGAGGCTTTGAAGTTTGTAGAGCCAAGTCCCTGGAACGCACTTTACATTAAGAAAAATGAAGCCCTCATAAAAAAAACAGAATTTTACGAGCGCAAATTAAAAGTAATTATTCAAGAATTACAAACTCATCCAGATACGTTAATAGATCCATCTAAATTAATAGTGAGTACGGACGATGCATCGCAATTTCAATTCGTTATTAAATTGCTTCACCCAGAAATAATTCGAGTTTCCAAACAAAAATTTTTAGACAGGCATTATTCAGACAGCGTGGAGTCTGCATTTAAAGAGGTAAATCATAGAATAAAACTATTTCTTCGTTTTAAACATGGAGATGACAAAGATGGTGTTCCACTGATGAGAGATGTTTTTGGTGGGCAGAATCCGAAGATACTTTTGGGGGACCTATCCACTGAAACTGGTAAAAACATGCAAGAAGGTTATGGTCATATTTTTGCCGGCTCAATTCAAGCGATTCGAAATCCCAAGGCCCACGAGAATATATCGATCGATAAAGGCAGAGCTATTCACTTTTTATTTCTAGCTAGTCTTGAAATGCAGAAACTAGATGAAGCAAATATTCCGTTAGTTGGATCTTCAAATTGACCCTCTCCGTACTTGATCTCAAAATTGAGCTATCACCATCACAACTTTCAAAAATTGATAGTTGGCTCAATAATTTTTATTCCAAATGTAAGTCAAGAATGAGTGATCCAGTTGTCGAAGAGGGATTTCTGAAAATCAGCTCAGTGGACATTTATAATTTCTTGAGCGTAATTGATGTAGATGAGGGGTCTACGCCAAAGACTGGGGCAGTCGATCTTATTATCCTGGAATTCCCCTGGCAACTTTGATCCGAGCGATGGCTTTAGTCTTCTTGAGTTTCATGGAACGACCTGAGGCCTCAGAGATGTTTGAGCAGGTAACTGAGAGTGAAGTTTACAATAGTTTCCATCAAGGAGACAGATCCATTACGAAGGTTCGATTCGGACCTTTAGGAATGTTGGATATTGCCTCGTGGTCAAAATACTTCAAATGGAGCCTTCGAAAATAGTTAAAGGCCTTTTTCACTTCGCGGAATGAACACGAATAAGATTGCTGGGCGTCGCGCCCGTGAACGAATCAATGGACAAATACAACCAGGCATGCAAATTTATTCTTTAATGAGACTTATTAATAAAGAAGAGTTAGAACATAGACAGTTAAAGAACCATAAAACCGGTGAGGTTTATTCCATTTCTAGCGTTGTTTCTGATTACTTTGGTTCCAAGCAAGTCTTTCTTGCTCACGATAAGATTGCACCACAAAAAACGGCCTCTTCACCTCATCGTCATTCTTATATTGAAGAGATTATTTTTGTTTCGAAAGGAAGTCTCACTCTGAAAATTGGGGAAAAAAGCCAGAGTCTTCAAGAAGAGTCATTTGTCTTCTTTGACCCAAAAGATACAGAACTCCATTGCTTGATCAATGAGACAGAAGTTGAAGCGGAAACCATTACCTTTTCCATTAAAAGAGACAGTGACGTGGTCATATATGAAAACAGCGATGTGTGGCGACCGCCCGCTCTTGAAACATCTAGGATGATTTTGCGACCCATTGAACTGACCGATGCAGAATCTATTTTTGCCTATGCGAAAAATCCGAATGTCTGTAAATACACCCTTTGGGAGGCCCATCAATCTATTGAGGACAGCCTGAATTACATAAAAGAGTATATTTTTGATTACTATTCCAAAGGAGTCCCAGAACCGCTTGGGATTACCATGAAAAAAAATCCCCAAAAAGTTATTGGAACCGTCGGTTGTTTTTGGACATCCAAGCAAGCTAAAGCGATGGAACTTGCTTATGCCATAGGTGAAGAATACTGGGGACAAGGTTTGGTTGCTGAGGCCTCTGAAGCGGTAATGGCTTATTGTTTTAAGGAGTTTTCCCTTAAAAGAATACAAGCCCGATGCAAAGTAGAGAACAAAGCAAGTGCCAGAGTGATGGAAAAAATCGGCATGACTTACGAGGGGACTTTGAAATCCGCCATTTTCCATCGGGATAAGTTTTGGGATATGCACTATTATGCAAAAGTGAATGAGTGATGAGTATTCAGTTAAGAACACCAACTCCAGAGGAGTTTTTAAAGGTTGCCGAATTTTCTTTTAATAATTTTGTAGATGAGACTGCAAAATCAACAGGCGAACATCCTTCTGCACTGAAAGACAAACTGGGTGGGCCACCAACAAAAATCTGGAAAAATGATATTTGGTATTTGATTGAGGACAATGGAAATCAGCTTGGTTTTATTTGGGTTCAATTAAAGCCAGAGGATAAAACTGCCTTTGGCTATGATATTTATTTGGAACCGCAATATCGCTCCAAAGGAGTTGGTAGACAAGTTATGACCGAATGCGGGAAAAAACTGAGTGCTCTTGGTTTTAAATCCGTGGAGATTTGTGTTTTTGAACACAATGAAATTGCCCGACGGCTTTATGATTCCCTGGGATTCAAGACAAAAAATTTTGATGAACAACGGCGACAGTTCACTCTCTCCATTGATTTAAAAGGATTAGCAACTTGAGCAAGTCGGGACTCCTCCACCATGTAGAGCTTTATGTGAGCGACCTAAAAAAGTCTGCTAAAATTAAGGCGGGAGAAAACTCCCGCCATTGTGGCGGTCATTCCCCCAGAGGGAATGGAGGGAGTAGCCCGTCCTTGTTTCAGGCCAAAAAGAAAATCAACAATAAAAACAAGCGGATAACCAGAAGAAGTTTTCTGAGTTCATTTTTCCAGTGTCACCTGAAATTATCGCAAATAACCCCACTTGCAGTATTTTTGTAGCGTGCGCACGCTACAGTTGTTCAAATCGCTACAAGGCTCGCAATCGACCTAAGTTTCCTGCTAATGCGCCGAAGAGCCATAGTAGCTGCACTCGAAATGAATTGTTTGGAAGTCAGCGCTAAACCCTGGCGGGATTTTTTCGCAAAGCGGGTTGATGCCGGGAAATTTCTGTTCCGACAGTAAAACTGAAGGAACATTGGTATCGTCGAAGACGCGCCATAATGCTACACGTGTTTGTCGCATACTTGAATCGCTTAAATTTTGGCAATGTTTGGTATCGGTCACATCCAGTTGATAGACGATCTTCGAGTTCACGGAATCCGATACATAGATCAACGGATCTGAGGGCTGCTCACTGAGGCTTAGCTTGTAATTCACCAATGTTGAATCAAAGAACCAACGCTGGGTGGCGGCACGAATACCGAACTGTGAACTGCCTGATCGAATTTTACACTCGAAGCTATCCCGCAAAACAAATTCTGAACCAATTCGACTAGTTTTAATTGCGACTTTGGTAATTGCGGCGGCTACGGCATCAATGAGGTCCCTTCCATATGGGAAAGGCCCCAATGGATCATTGTCAGTGGGATTATGATTTCGATATGTGGACTTATGTTGGAACTCGTGGCTGATAAGATGAAAAAGTAATTTAGGCGCCATGAGTTTGATTGAATCTAGATGAAACTCTATGGGCCCGGCTTCGCCAAGTTCCGTTCTAGCTGAAACCGGCATTGGTTTTCCATCGGGGCCGATAACAAGAAGAGGATCTTCTCTCAATACGAAGGGAACCTTTTTGGGATCAATATTTAAGGCGATCATTTGATCCAAAATTTCAAAGAGATAGTCTCGACAGAACTGCTGCTGAACAGAATTTAGCTGTGATTCTTCGGTACAAAAAGCGGCATTGGTTTTTGGATCAAGATGGATGTGTTTTAGGGTCTCGATAAGAGCAAATCGAGTAGCTTCCAAGAAATGTAGCACCGGCTCTCCGCCATTGCCAACGACCGTTCCAGACGCCATTGAAAGGTGTGGTGCAAAAATCGCTATTAAGACAAACAAAATCATTTTATTTGCTAGCATTTAATCCTCCAACGGGAGTCATGTGAATAGCGACCTGTACAAGCTCTTCTTTGTGCTTGGGATGGTTTTCAATAAATGTAATTAGGTCACTTTGAAATTTATCAATCAGTGCTTTGAGCTCATCTCTGGTGTCTGCATTGACCGCCACCACGACAGTGGATGCTTTTCTGCGATGAACTGGAAAATCCTCAAGACCTTTTGTCGCAATCTTAAGTGCCTGCTTGTGGAAGTTTCGAATTTTTTCATTTGGAATTTCGTTCGTGGTGATGACAGCAGCCTCTTCGGGAACAATTTTTCCTTGGGGAGTTTTGCGCCAAAAGCCTTCGCGTAATAAAAATGAAACAGATTTTTCAATCTTAGCAAGATTCGCTGCGAAGCCAAGGTGCTTAAGCATCCATTTGGAATCCAAATTGAAATCTCTTAGCTCAACAAGGTCCTTAACATACGGATTGATCCAATCGGCCAACAGGTGATTTTTGGCCGTCTTGGGTTTTTTCTCCTTGGCCGGTTCCTCGTTATGAGAAGGACTCGCTCCCATCCGATCAGCTTTCAGTAGAGCATCGATATGGTTGATCTCGGTTGAATTTAACAAAAAGATTTTGGCAAAGTTCAGCAGATGGTCGCGTTTGAGTTTTCTCCGACCCTTGAGGACCTGCGAAATGAGCGCAGGGGAACATCCGCTCAGGTCTTTCGATCTTGAGCGGACACTGAACCCTCGGCGAGTCACCCGATGGTACTCGGCGAGGTCGCGAAGAAACTCTGCTGGATTCAGATAATCAAATACGACTGGTCTCCCAGCTTGCGCAGTCTTTTGCATCTTTAGAAGTAAGTGCCCTTAAATTTACAAGAGACAGTTACGTGGGCGCCATTGGGATCTTCGGGACTAATTGGCATGATCGTATCTAGGGGTCTTAGGAGCTGTTCATTAAACATTGGCACATTTTGAATCATACTTGTCACACTCCATCCGTACGTTGGATCGAATGGATCTGGAACTGGAACGCAAATGTCACTGGCAGCAGAACATTGGCCATTCTGGCAGCTTTGCAAAGAAACTTGGTTACAAACGTACTGTCGCGCCTCCGTCGGATTGCCAACAGGTCTTTTTGCAAATCCGTAATGAAGATTGAAATCGACTTTGTAGGTTGTTATCTGTCCATTTAAGGCAAGGCTCAGTTCCGCTTCAGCGGTTGTCATTTCAAAATTAGTAGGCTGTTGCGTTGACGTGACGATTCGATTCCCTGCTGCAATGCCGACGCTTTCTGCGGATTCGTTTGTTTTAAGGTTAACGATCTTAGCTCGACATTCAAAAAGATCAGTAATGATCCCTTGAGCATGAGACATTGATCCCCAAAGTGCGAGACCTGCGATTATAACTGCGATTTTCATTTCCGAAACTCCTTAGTGATTAAATTTATTTTTTCAATCGAGCGCACAACCAGATCCTACGGAATCAAATTTTTGTGAACAAGGTTCAGGATCGATTTCGTGTTTACATTTGTGAACACTGGAACGAGTTTAGAGTTCAAAAAGATCCTGAATTTCACAAGGCACGTCGCGCAAGATTGTCATTCTGCGGGAAGAGATCGAATCTGGAATCGAAATAAGGGGTGAAGGGAGATTAGGTAACCCATCTTATGCAAACGGATTCCTAGTCGAGATAGGCCCCGCCCTTAAATTCCGTTGTGACTTCGGCGGCATTTTCGTGAGCTCTTCGGTCATAATGAAATCCTGCTCGTGCAAACTCGATGACCTTGCTAACGAGATTTTCAAAACCAGTGATTTTCTAATCACCCCTCCTGCCGCTCACATCAGTTACATACGAATTGAGTAAATGGCCCCGTGCAAGCAGCGCTTCTATGCTGGCGTCACCATTGCAAAGGCTTGCCGTCGCGGAAAAAGCCGCCGTTGGGTCCTCCTTGGGGGAGGGTGGCGGCCCAGAGGATGCCCTGAATCCCTTCCTGGAGGGAGCGGGTGGCCCCCTCGCCCCCCATGGCGGTTTTGACCCAGCCTGGGCAAACGGAGTTGATCAGGATGTCGCCCTTGCCCTGGACCTCCAGGGCGAAGACCTTGGTGACCGCGTTCAGGGCGGTTTTAGAAATCCGGTAGGCGGGATGCCCCTCACCCATCTCCGAGAGCTGCCCCATACCGCTGGAAACGTTGACCACGCGCCCATAACCGGCGTCCAACATCAGGGGTAAGAGTTTCTGGATTAATAGAAAGGGGCCTAGAGTGTTCGTGGCAAAAGTCTCTTTGATGGTCGAGGCCTTGGTTTTAAAAACCGAAGCCTCTCCTATTCCCCGGGTATCTATGAAGATGCCGGCATTATTGATAAGGACATCCACCGCCCCGATGTTCTGAATAACATGCTGGCAGAAAGCCTCAATACTTCTCTCATCCGCCACGTCGAGTTTCAACGGCACGACGTCTAGGTCTTTCCTCTTCAATTCATTTAGCTGGACCTGGGCCGCTTCGGGATGGCGCATGGCCATGATCACCTTATATCCTCTATGTGCTAAGGCTTCGCTGGTGGCATAACCCAAGCCCCGGTTGGCTCCGGTCACTATCGCGGTCCGTTTCATGGATGACTCCTCTTTAGCTGTAATAGCACTCCATTTTACCCTGGTCCGCAACTCCACTTTTACCAATACTCTTTAAGAAGTTTGCCGGTCATCACATTGGCAAGACCTCACGGAAAGTCCAGATTCCGTCACTGGAGGTGATCGTTTTTTCTCCTGTTTCATATTTTAGGTTTACATTCTTACCGCAATCCTTTCAGACTAACTCTATGCGTACATTGATTTTATTCATCGTGGTGATGCTCAGTTCGCTATGTCAGGCGGCAGCGCCGAGGGAAAAAGTGGTCTATGCTCTTTTACCCTCGTCCATGAGCCCGCCGTTTTTAATTACCAAGGACAATGAACCAATGCGGGGAATTTTGCCGGAGTACACCAAACTCATCGCAGACCAATTGGGCCGGAGCCTCAGTATGGTGGTGGCGCCAAAACTTCGCATCCACGAATATATTAAAAAAAGCGACATCGACATCAATTGCTATTCCAATCCGGAATGGGTGAAGCGGCCGAGTGACTTCTATTGGTCGGAAACTCTTTTTACCAAAAAAGAGGTGATTTTTGGACCGAAGCCGATGCCGAAGAATCTTCAAGGCCTTGAGGGTAAAACCCTGGGGACGGTTCTTGGTTACAAGTACCCGAAACTGGACCCCTATTTTGACACCAAAAAGATTCTTCGCGAAGATGCCCCGAACGAGGAAGCCAATATAAAAAAATTAAAAAGCAGCTATATTTCCTACATCGTGATTGATGATTATATTTTGAATATTACCCTAAAGGCGCATCCCTCATTGGGAGCGAACAGAGACTCCTTGCTTGTGCAGGAGTATCCGATTCAGTGCCTCTTGAACAAAAACTCAGGCATCACACTGGCGCAGTTGAATCATGCAATTGAACAGGTCAAAGCCTCCAACAAGCTTCAGGAGATTTTTGACAAGTATAATAAATAACCGGGGCGGATTTTTACTCGACTAATAAGTAAGCCTGAAGATATTTTTCCGGCAGGCGGTTTTTGAGTTGAGGATTTTCCTCCTGCTCATGCGCCACATCCCGGCGGAACTGGTGGAAGATCCGCTCCAGATTGTCCAGCATTCCGTTAAAATCGGACTTGTTGAAGATCAGCCTCTCGAAAATAGAGAGATTTGAAAATATCAGCTTAGTCACATCCTTCTGGCGTCGGACTTTCTGATACCCCGGAGAGAGCTTTTCTAAAAGCGGCATATCGTCCTGGAAAGGCACATAAAGAGTTGCCTCATAAATCCCCGTTGGCACTTCTCCGGAACTCCAGGCAATCAAGACATCCTTAAATGATTCCGCTAAGGCGGTTTTCGGCAGCACCACCGTGGGATCGGAGTCTGTGGCATAAAGATTCAGGTTGCCATCCCCACGTGTCAGCCAGATATCCCCGAGGGAGTTTCTGACCCGGAGTCCCTGTTCTTTTTTTGTGTGAAGGTTTTGGCTCTCGATATTATGCAGGTACATGGTTAAAAGATCCCCGCGCGAGGCGCGGAAGACTCCGAAGAACTGGTCTTTGGCCCATCTTTTAATTTGAATGCGAGGCACTCGGATGTGGCCGGAGGCGAAGGCATCGGTCAAGTAGTGGTCTGCAAAGGCGTTGTAGACCAGAGCTTTATTAAAGAGGTCCCGCGCAGTGGCAGGTTGGGTGGCTTTGAGTTCGTGCCCGCGCTGGGCTAGCAGGAGAGCCTTGCCGTGATAATTCACGTAGGCCACCATATTGTTCCATCCAAAGTGGGCATAGTTTTGTGAGACCACCTCAAGGTAGCCTGGAAGGGACCAGATTCCGGTTGAGCGGCAGTCGGAGGCCTCGGCCTCCCCATTTCTTTGGGCCAGGTGGGAGTTTTTTTGTTTGTAAGCGCACTTGATGGCTCGGACGATATTGGATTTTTTGTCCTTATAGAACTCTTCAGGGGTGTTATAGTAGTCAGCCGAAGTCAAAATCTCGCCATACTTGAAGCTAAACTTCTTGTCGGCGCGGGCGATGGTCTGACCAGGGCACCTGTCCTGGGGAATATCCAAGGACTCACATGCGAGCAAAACTCCCTCGAGACCGAGTTCTAAATGTTCCCCCCCGGACCATTTCACCTCAAGCTGGGCGAAGGCGGGAGTCCCTTTGAAAAAGATTGTTGATAGCATCAAGATGAAAACAAACACAAGCAGTCTCCGAGTTGTTCCTCTTCATCGGGCCAACCTGAACAAAGCTTGATTTGTTTTTGCCGGAACTAGATCATGGACGGGAAATCCATGGACTATCCCGCAAATAAAAACGCTGAGGCCAGGAGGCAGCTTCTCCAGCGTAGTCCACTCCAATGCGGGTAGTTTTACAAATACGCGCGGGTTTCACCTTAAAATGATCGTCCTCCACCCAAAGTCCGGATGTTTTATCCCACAAAGGAAGAGCATTATCCGCACGCGTGATCCCCAGGTGCCGGCAGAGTTTCCCGGGACCGTTCGTATAGAGATGATTCTTGGCAGGGATTTCCTCGGGATGAGGGACTGGCTCCAGAGCGCGAATCAGGACAGCTTCGGGTTCCTGCTCACTACGGGTGACAAAGTTCAGGCAATAATGCATGCCGTAGATTAAGTAAACATAGGAGTACCCGCCAGGAAGATACATGGCCCGCGTTCGTTCGGTCCGTCTCCCTCCGAAAGTATGGCAGGCGGGGTCTTCCACCCCCAGATAAGCTTCGGTTTCAACAATACGCCCGCAACAGATCTCCTCATTCGGCTTTCTGTGATAGAGCACCTTTCCCAGCAGTTGCTGGGCGACATCGGATGTATTTTGAAAGTAGAAATCCTGTTTTACAACCACGTCTTATTCGATCAGAAAAAATAAAAAGTGTCACCTTGATGACAGGCTTCGCGTAAAGGTGATTTTCTGTGGTCTTGGTAATAGATATTTTCCGTCAAAAATCTCCGGCCCTGGCTGATAAATATTCAACATGACATAAAAGTTTCCACGAGGGGTTGGCAACCAGTTCGTGGTATGTCCCTGGGGTTCATTTGCGGAAAGGTAGATATCAATAGAGCCATCGGCATTTGGCGCGAGATCCTTCGAATAGCTGCCTAAGGAATAGCGGTTCAAATTATTCTGCACCAGGGATTTGGACTGAAGATTGTAAGGAACCAGGGACCAAAAACTGCGAGCAGGGGGCGTTTGGCCCTTTTCAAAGCGCAGCAGGTAGGTGTTATTCCCGTTCAGACGAACTCCGTTCCGGTCGGTGCTAGTCACGGGATGGAGAGCCTCCACAGAAGCAGGTTCCGCGAAGTACACTTTGCTGACGGCAGCCCGGAGCGCATAATTTTTGCCGAAATCATCGGGGCGGAGAACATAACTCCATCCCTGCTGCTTGGCTAAAATTTCATTTTTGACCGTCTTATCCAATTCCATTTCAGCCGCTGCGATGGCGCGCTCGTAAGCTTCGCGAAGTTCACGAAGAGTGGTTTTGGCGGACGTCTTAAGGCCAGAACCGACTTCGATGGAGCGGAAACGGGAAATCAGGGCGGAGTCCAAATTAGAGGGTTCATTCTCCTGAAGGGCCTGTCCCAACTCATCATAAAACTGAACGCCGGCTTCAGAGATCTTCCGCGGATCCATATCCTGAGTGTAAGTCCCCTTGAGACGGGGGACTTTGGCGGGTTTTGTTTTTCCGATATAAACGTCATAGGGTTGCAATTCATACTTATTCAGAAGTGCAGTGGCTTTTCTGACCTGGTCCGGAGTGACGGCGGCGATGTGCCCGATGATCCAAAGAAAGTTTGTGGTGGAGTGAATATGCTGAAACCCCAAGGGCGTGGTGCCGATGAAGTGGGGACCGGTAATAAAGAATCTCCCGGGGCTTTCGCCATGGGTGCGTGAAGAAAGTAGAGCCACATTACTGCCGCTGGCATCCATGAACTGCAAGGAGAAATAACGGTCGGAGATTTTTGGCAGACTCAAAACCAAAGGTTGTTGTCGCAGATCCACGAAGGCCGAAGAGAAAAGAGTGTCGGGGAGAGGGTTGGACAGGCCTTTTTCCCCCGGCTGCGCCGAGCGACGAGCATGGAAGAAAGAATTCAAAGGGGCATGACCGTACCCTGGGGTGGTCGTCATGAGTTTTTTGGTTCTTTCAAACTTCACGTAGGGATAACCCCAAAGATAAGCTTCTTTAGCCCGATCCTCTGTTTTGACAATGGTTTTGATATCAATCGGTGGGGAACCTTCCGCCGCAAAGACGGAGTGAGAACTAAAAAAAGAAAAAAAACACAGTGCGCGTGCCAGAGTGTTTAACGAAGATTTCAAGCCAACCTCCCGCATCAGATCTGCGGCATCATAACATGCCAGGATCTTCCATTTTTGGTAAAGAACTGGAAGATCCTGTCAAACCGCCATCTCAACGGCAGCTGGGAGAAGCTTTCGCCTTGCAGCCAAGGGCATTTTGAAAGGCCGGCTGGGACAAAAAGGTCTCTTCGACCCGAGCGCGCAAGCTTGGATGGGTGGGGGCCCAGTCCCCTCCTGTAGCTGGAGAGGTCCTGGGGCAGGCTAGACTTAAAAACAAAAGCTGGGATTCAAAGGCGCTCTTTTGGGCGAGGGCAGGATCCTTCTCTTCCGCAAGCTTCACTGAGACTGCTTTTGAGGAGACCCAGTCGGCAAAAGCTTCATTGAGCTGGCCACGAGGGGTTTTCTGAAAGCAAGAGAGGGATTTTTGCATGGCTTGCACAACATGGCCGAGTTCATGGGAGAGAATCTGGAATAGGGTGATTTCCGGGAAGCCTTCCAGCGAGGGGCAGACAAAAACCTTATGCAGGCTTTTAACATAAATGGCGTTAGGGCGGTTGCAAGCGCCAGAGAAAAGAGCCCGGGCGGGGGCCTCATCAAATCGTCCCAAGCGGACGGACTCCAAATTACGGAATAAGCGGTGGAACGTTTTCACCGGCAGAAAGTCCTTCTTCTGCTGGAGAACGCGCACGGCGGCGGTTTTGCTTTCGCTGAAGATGCGCTGTATTTTTTCAAAGCCTTCCGGTGCATCTTCGCGACGGGAAAAGGAGGAGAAAAAGACGGAGGGCTCTTTTATTTGCTCACACAGAAGTTGCAGAGAACAAAGGGGACGTGAAGAATTTGCGAAAAGGCTTTTGCAGAAGAACAAAGAAATGCAAAGCACATAAAAAAATATCCTCATTTAGTCATCTTAGTGACCCAGTGTTCTTTTTTAAAAGAAAAATACCGGGGGAGAAGGTCTAGTTTTTGCAAATAAAACTGAGTTGTCTTCCGGAATTGGCTTTGTCTCTGCGGTAAGAATGAAAGCGCGGATCAATAAACGTATCAATGTGGAGAGAAAAGAGGTGGTCAAAGATCACCCCGCTATTTTGCAGCTGGGTTTTAAGAACTTGATTAAGATCCACGAGGGATTTTTCATTGCTCAGCTTACGATGATAAAGACTCTCGGAAGTTTCCGGCGCAAAATCAATGCTGGACAAAATCGTATCCCGCACCTCATTGCCGACCTCAAAGCTGGGCATTTGAATATGAGGTCCTACAATCACATGCAGAGTTTCCGGGCGGGCCCCCGCGCGGCAAAGCTGTGTTAATGTTTTGGGGACGATTTTGTTGGCAACCCCCCGCCATCCGGCATGAACCGAAGCAATGAGGCCCGAGGTTGTATCAAAGATCAAAACCGGAATACAGTCCGCGGTGGAAATGCAGAGCGCAGTGTGTTTTAAATCAGTGTAATGGGCGTCTGCTTCGATCTGGTAATCCAAGGCCGGGGAGTCTGAACGCACAATGAGATCGCCGTGGGTTTGCTTGACACGGATAAAATCAAAGTCAGGAAAAGAAGCCTTCAAATTTGTTAAATGAGCCTTCTCGCCGCCAAGCAGGGCGACAATACCTTGGGTTTCAACGAGATACCCCAGATTCGTTTCTGTGACTTTCATAGCAGACCCCATGATTTTAAAAGTGCCGTGATCTCCGCCGGCCAGTCTTGCGAGAAAAAGAGCTTCTCCCCGCTTAAGGGATGAGTGAACCCCAATTCTCCCGCATGAAGCAAGAAGCGATTCAAATTTTTGACATCCGTCTGGATTTGCCGGGACTCAATATTTTTTATCTTCTTGTCCGCTCCATAAAGGTGATCCCCCACAATGGGGAAGCCGTTCTCTGAAAGATGAACCCGGATCTGGTGGGTGCGGCCGGTTTCAAGTTTGAGCTTACAGTAGCTAAGGCCTGAGCTTTTTTTTAAGAGTTCAAAATGAGTGACCGCCCATTTGCCCATAGAGGGTTCGGGGTGTTTTTGCATCTGCACCTTACGGTCTTTCCCTAAAACAGAAGCATATTTTTTGCGGTCCCCCGGGTGCCTTGCCAAGTAGGATTGGATGGTCCCTTTACCAGTCTTAGGGGCCCCGATGCAAGCCGCGTAATAGATGCGGTGAATGCTTCTTTCTTTGAATTGCCGGGTTAGGTTTTCATGGGCTTGGTCGGTTTTTGCGATCACTAGAATTCCGCTGGTTTCTTTATCCAGGCGGTGCACGATGCCGGGGCGCTGCTCGCCGAATTTCATCGAAAGATCCTTGGCGTGATGGATCAGCGCGTTCACCAAAGTGTCCTGTGCGTGGCCCGCGGCCGGGTGCACCACCAAGCCCGAGGGCTTATTGATCACGATGATGGAGTCATCCTCAAAAAGAATATCCAGAGAAAACTCATAACCCACAAGCTCCGTGGAGGCCGGAGCCGGGAGCTGGATTTCAATATGGTCCCCGGATTTCAGGATCAGGGACGCTTTCACCGGCCTTCCGTTCACGTTCACGGCGCCGGAATCAATCAAATAGGAAGCGCGGGACCGGGTTTCAATTTCCGGCCGCAGAGCCAAGGCTTTATCCAGTCTCTGGCCCACCATTTCTTCTGTGCAAATAAAGGAGAGGGTCATTTTTGAAGAGAGTGATCCTTCAAAGCTCTCATGTAGGAGTCCGCGACTTTCTTTTCATTAAGGCCCAGCACTTTTGCAATCTGGACAACATACCCGCGGATAAAGACCGGAGCTGGCAGAGCTTCCGGATCCATGTTCTCAATCGCGGCGACGTAATAGCTGTTCACCTTGGTGATGGCGCTTAACTTACTGACAGGGATGTTTTTATAATCACGGACTTTTTTGAGAAATTCCCCGTCCCAGTTCTCACGAGTCAGAATTTCTTTCTCGAAAGCCTCGTCTTTCTTATAATTCACTCTGCCGGGCTCACGGGGCGCATCGGGAGTGGCTTTCTTGCTGGCGTTGACGATGGCATCATAGGTCAATTCGTTGGCGGAAAACCGTCCACTTAAGAGTCTTTGGTCGTAAATGCCGCGAAGATTTTTATTGCCGAGCACCGCATAAGCCTCTTCGATTAAAACCAAGAGGGCTCGAGCCTCCTGCTCAGAGAAAATCGTGTAGATGGCCGGATTGTCACCGGAATAAGTGGCCTTCGCCCTTTCATAGGCTTTGGTCACTTCGTGTTGAGCTGCGCCGGTGCTCAACTCGAGAATATCGTAGTAATTATATCTTGTTCCAATGCTCATCCGTAATATTATATTACGGCGCGAAGTTCCTTCGGATCAATAAGTTGTTTGCAAGTTGCTAAAAATTGACCTGCAAGAGGGGTGAAGGGTTGAGCAATTAAAACAGGCTCACGATTACGCACCGACTGCCACACTGCATTGTCAAAGTCGATGGCTCCGATGAAATCAATTCTGAAATCATAGTATTTATGACAGACACTTTTCATTGAATACCCAAGCTCCGTGTTGGCAAGGCTTCGGCAGGAATTCACCATCAGACGCAGCGGATGTGTTGTCATGGCCTCGACAAAATCCACCCGGACCCCGGCGCTGTCTCTGAGATAACCTCTAAAGGAAAACTTTTTCTCGGGGGCTTGGATGCGGTGGTTTCGCAGACTTCCCAGAAGGTGATCGAAGGCTTCAGGGACGCTGTTTTCTTTGAGCAGATGGCAGATGTAAGATTCAATAAAACGATAGGTTTTCTCGATACTTGTGGGTTCTGGTGAGGACAAAAGGATCTTCTCATCGGCGAGCTTCAGCACTTCCAAGTGGCTCATAAGGGCCCCTGCTCCCAGGTCGACTAAGACATAGTCCGTATTTAATTTTCTTGCCTCAGAGATAAGGTGCCCGACTTGTTCCACGGCGAGATCCATGGGGGTCCATCCATCCCAAAAACCTTGAACATAAGAAACACGCGGGACCGGAGTGGGAAGCACGAGATCCTCTAAAGTATGAGTTCCTGCAAAAAAGTGCCGGATGTTTTTGGCCGCCGGCATGACTCCGAAATGAGTATGAACATTGGCCCCGCTGAGATCCAGATCCAGGATAGTGACGGAATACCCCATTTTACTCAGACAGATGGCAAGGCTGGAGGTGACGAAAGTTTTTCCGACTCCGCCTTTTCCTGAGGCGATGGCCCACAATTTAGGGGCGGACTCGTTGGAAGGATGTTTTAAAGAAATCACATCTTGCGATTCATGTTCAAAGTCACGTTCCATGGACTTACTCCGAATTATTTTAAAGGAGAAATAACGATTCCTCTCTTTTGCTCTTCGGCTTCGGAGGCCCGGATATAAAGGGGCAAAAATGAATTCCATTCAATGGTCTGGTTTTTTTTCGCGCGCTCTTCCGCCAGTAAGCCCAGAGTTTCCGAAAGGGGAAAATCCGAATAGCGGGCATCGCGGTGAAGGCGCCGGTTGAATTCCGGCGACAGGTATTCGTGATAAGTCTCATACCCGTCCCCCACGACCAGGACTTCCTGGGGGATCAGAGCTTCGAGTTGGGAAACAGGAACCGCCGTGGGGCCTTTAAGGTAAAAAGGTTCAGGACCTTTGGAGAGATCAAAGAGCCCGAGATAAACCATGTTTTTATAGGCGTTGATAATGGAGAGAACCGGCAGAGGGCTTTTTACCGGGGCGGCCAAGAGAAGGAGAGAATCAATGGTGACCAAGGGTTTTTTCAATATATAAGAGAGGCTCTTGCCGGCATTGGCGGCCACGCGGATCCCGGTAAAACTGCCCGGGCCCTGGCCGACGGCGAAGACATCCACATCGCTCAGCTTCAGATGCGCCTGGTCCAGGCAGGACTGAATGAAACCGTTCAGGGCTTCGCTATGGGATTTTTGTTTTAAAGAGGAGGCCGTTGCGAGAACTTTTCCATCTTTAATGAGCGAGACCCCCCCCAATTGGGTGCTGGTCTCCATGGCAAGGACGATCATTTTAATTAAAGCCCAAACAAGCGCGTGAAGTCGTTAAAAAGGGCAAACACCATCAGGCTCATTAACAGGACCAGTCCCACCTGTTGGGCGATTTCCATTTTCTTGATGCTGACAGGAGCGCCCTTGAGGGCCTCAATGCCGTAGAACAAAAGATGGCCCCCATCCAGCACTGGGATCGGTAGTAAGTTCAAGATGAAAAGATTCACGGAAATCAAACCCATCATTCTTAAAAAGGGACTAATACCAATTTTGAAAGTCTCGCTGGCTGCTTGCCCGATGGAAATAATCCCGCCGATATTTTTAGGGGACACCTTGCCTTCAAACAAACGCACAAAACTCATCACCGTCATGACTGAGACATCCCAAGTTCTTTGGGTTCCGATCTTGAGAGCTTCCACCGGGTTGGAGGTGCTGATCTCGGTCAACTCCGGCATGGCATAGCTGATATAAGGAGTGATGCCGATGGTGAAGCGTTTGTCCTCACCGCCTCCGGAGGTCATTTGCGAGACCATCTGCGGTACGATCTTCATGTCTAAAACCTTACCGTCCCGCAGAACCTCGACTTTAAGGGGTTCTTTTCCATCGTAGGCTTTGACCGTGTTGATCACATCGTCCCACTGGACAATCTTGGTATTGTTGATCTGGACCAGGCGGTCGCCGGGCAGGAGGCCCGCGGCCTTGGCCGGGGTGCCGTCAATGACCGTGCTGAGGTACAGATCGGCACTTTCCAGTTTTAAGGTTTCAAAAGAGTATTTGGGCAGGGTCGAGGGGGCGAGAGTCACGCTCATGGACTCCACCTTAGCTCCGCCCGTGGCGGGGGCTCGTTCCACGTCTAACTGCAGGGCGTTTTGGGGAGCTTGTTTTTCCAGAATCGGGCCCAGTTCCCGCCAGAATCGGACTTTTTGCCCGTTAATGGCCGTAATGCGGTCCCCGGTCTTAAGTCCCAGCGCCGCTAAGGGAGAGTCGCCAGGGACCCCAATCAGCGCCGCCTTTGACATCGGCGAGAGACCCTCGATTTCGCCAACGGTGGTTTTCGTGCTCAGAACATTGGGGTTTTCTTTACTGCCGATATCCACCTTGAAAGAAAGGGGCTGGGGAGCCTCTCCGCGCTGGACCTCGATCAAAGCCTGGGTGTTTTGCAGGGGGGCGAGCTTCGCTTCGAACTGCTCCCAGGTGCTAATGGCTTCTCCGTTGATTGTTTTAATAACGTCGTCCGAGCGGAATCCCACGGTATAAGCCTTGGATGCAGAGGAGAGATCCCCGACCTTGGGCGCGCGGTAGTCCTCACCAACAAAAGCCACGACGAAGAAAATGAAGATAGCAAAGAGGAAGTTCATCAGGGGGCCGGCAAGGACAATGGAGATCCGTTGCCAGACATTCTTATGAGTGAAGGAGAATTTTTTATCTTCCTCCGAAATTTCGGCTCCCGGCTGGTCTCCGAACATTTTAACATACCCGCCTAAGGGGATAATAGAGACACAGTAGTTGGTGTCGCCTCTGCGGTGTTGAAAAATCTTTTTACCAAACCCGAGACTGAAGACCTCCACTCGCACTCCACACAGGCGGGCGACGATGAAATGTCCAAACTCGTGGATGAAAATTAACACCCCCAAGAGGATGACGAAGGGCACGAAACCGGAAAGCACTTTATGAAGGAGAGTCATTAATATTTCCATGGATTTATTTTACTAAGGAGCCAGGGTCTCAGCCAGGAAATTCAAGGCATGGCGGGGTGAATTAGGAGGAGGCTGGACGTCCGCCCGGAGAATTTTAAAGACCCGCCTCAAAAAGAGATGCAACAAGCAATATAATGGGGCTTGCAAACAAAACCCCATCGAGACGATCCAGAACGCCTCCGTGCCCTGGCATGATTCTCCCGGAATCCTTGACCCCGGCGGTTCTTTTTAACAAAGATTCGAAGAAATCGCCAAACTGAGCCACAAAGCCCGCACAGAGAGCCATTATCAGCAACGTATTTAGTTGAATTTCGGGAAGAAAATAAGAACAGCCATAACCGGCCAGGGTCGATCCCACAAGTCCTCCGAGGGAGCCTTCCCAAGTTTTTTTAGGGGACAGGCGTGGAAGCACTTTGTTTTTGCCAATCAGCACGCCAAGGAGGTAGGCGCCAATGTCTCCTGCAAAAACCACCACCAAGAGAGTCGAAAACCAGCCAAGGCCGTGTTTTAGATCCAGAAGACGGTAGGCATAGGACGGAAGAAGCCCGAGATAAACAAAGCCCAGCACCGAGGCTCCTTGGTAACGAACCATGGTCTCCAGCTCAGCAAAGCCTTGATGGGCCATAATGCTCAAAACCATAAACACGATAAAGGCCAGGGGAAAGGCAATCACCAGGAAGGAAGGGGCATTGGCGGCGATATGGAAAATAAGCATTAAAACGGCACAGAAAAGCACTTTGTGGGTCTTATGGATTTCTTTGGGCAATAAAATGCGGATTAATTCCAAACTGCCCATGAAGACCGCTAAATAGCAGAGGATTTTTAAACCGGGGATTCTTAAAAAGTAATAGATTCCAAAAATTATTAGGACTGCGACAAGCGCAGAAATAGTTCTAGTGATGAAGGTTTTCGTCATTACTAACTACAGCTCCGAATCTTCTATGGCGGCGGTCATAATCCTGAAGTGCCTGGGCCAGGTCTGTTTCAGTAAAATCCGGCCAGAGGATGGATGTAAAGTAAAATTCACTGTAAGCCGCTTGCCACATCAAAAAATTCGACAATCTAAGTTCGCCGCTTGTGCGAATGATCAAATCGGGATCCGGTGTGGGGTAGGTGCTTAGAGCGGCATTCACAACCGATTCATCAATGTCCGAAGGTTGGAGTTCGCCCTGGGCCACCTTCTCGGCAATATCCCGGACGGCCTCTGTGATTTCCTGGCGGGATCCGTAACTCAGGGCAAAGACCAGATTCAAGCCCGTGCAATGGGAAGTGGCTTGCATGGTCATCGAGATGGCCTCTTTGACGTCCCGGGGGATGCGTTCAAGGTCCCCAATGATGGAAAAACGGATGTTTTCTTTGACCAGATTATCGGACTCCCGCTTTAAATAACGCCGAAGCAGCTCCATTAAAAACGAAACTTCGGTATCAGGTCTGAGCCAATTTTCTGTACTGAAAGCGTACAGGGTCAGATTCTGGATGCCCCGGCGAGAGCAGGCGGTGATGATCTTCTTTGCAACCCGGGTGCCTTTGATATGACCAAAAATACGCGGTTTATGGCGGAGCTGGGCCCAACGCCCATTTCCGTCCATAATAATTGCGATGTGTTTTGGTAGATTCATGGGCACTCCAGGACAAGCTCTCGCAGAGAGACTAGATCGTCATGATGCTTTTTTCTTTTTCTTCCGCGATCTGATCAACTTTTTTAATGTAATCGTCCGTCATTTTTTGAATTTCGGTTTCGGACTTCTTAGACTCATCTTCGCTGATCGTTTTGTCCTTGAGGGCCTTTTTAACTGCTTCGTTGGCATCCCGGCGGGCCATGCGGATCGCGACGCGGGACTCTTCGGCCACTTTCTTAACCTGCTTTGCGAGGTCTTTACGGCGTTCTTCCGTCAAATCCGGGACTTTCAAACGGATGACTTTTCCATCATTCATGGGGGCCATCCCCAAATCGCTCTTAATCAAGGCGCTTTCAATTTCTTTCAAAATGGAGCTCTCCCACGGGGCGATCAGGAAGGATTTTGCATCAGGGCAGGAAACAGAAGCCACCTGAGAAAGAGGAGACAGGCTTCCGTAGTAATTCACCTTGACCCCGTCAAGCATAGAGACTTGCGCCTTGCCGGTGCGGATTTTTTTCAGTTCCTCAACCAGGGCTTTGGCCGTTTTGTCCATTTTTTCCAGAGTGGATTTCTTTAGGTCTGCAAGCATACGGTCTCCTTTTTATTGAACGAGGGTTCCGATATTCTCTCCCATGACCGCCTTCAATACGTTTCCTTTTTGGGTCATATCAAAAGTGAGGATGGGGAGCTTGTTGTCCATACAAAGGCTGATTGCGGTGGAATCCATCACGTTAAGACCTTTGTTTAAAACTTCAATGTAACTGATCTTATCAAACTTCTTGGCATCCGCAAATTTCTTCGGATCTTTATCGTAAATGCCATCGACTTTGGTGGCCTTCATAATGACCTGGGCCCCGATTTCCATCGCGCGCAGAGACGCCGCGGTGTCGGTGGTGAAGAAGGGATTGCCGGTGCCGGCGCCAAAGATCACAATGCGGTTTTTTTCCAGATGGCGAATGGCGCGGCGGCGGATGTAGGGCTCGGCAATCTCCGCCATTTCAATGGCGGTTTGCACGCGGGTTGGAATGTTTTCTTTTTCCAGGGCGTCCTGAAGAGCCAGAGCATTGATGCAAGTTGCCAGCATTCCCATATAGTCGGCGCTGGCGCGATCCATGCCCTCTGCGGAGGCGGCAACACCACGATAGATGTTGCCTCCGCCAATGACGATCCCAATTTCAACTCCAGCTTTAAAGGCTTCTGCCACGTCCTGAGCAATCTGCTTAATGACGTTATTATTGATGCCCTGACCCTGGCTGCCCGCCAAGGCCTCACCACTTAATTTCAGCAAAATTCTCTTATAAGCAGGGGTCGCCAAATTAGTGCCCCTTCATTTGCTCTGCAACTTCGGTTGCAAAGTCCACGGTCTTTTTCTCGATCCCTGCACCCAACTCAAAGCGGGCAAAGCGCTTGACGGTCAGGTCAGCCCCCACTTTTTTACCGACTTCTTTTGCCAGGTCGCTGACTTTAAGGTCCGGATTTTTAACGAAGGCTTGGTCCATCAGGCAGTTTTCAGATAAGAACTTACGGATTTGCCCATCGACGATCTTGTCGATCATTTCAGGCTTCTTACCTTGTTCCAGATTTTTTGCTCTGAGAACTTCCTTTTCCTTTGTCACAACATCAGCAGGAATTTGATCCGAAGAGATCGCCATGGGGTTCATGGCAGCGATGTGCAGGCAAACATCCTGAGCGAAGGTACGCATTTCCGGAGAATTCGTAGCCTCAGGCTTGGAAGCAACCACTTCGATCAAAACGCCGATTTTGCCTTCCCCGTGAACGTATGTGTGAACGATGCTGTTAGGGCTGGCGGTGTACTTTTCAAAGCGTCGGATGGCGATTTTTTCACCGATTGTCGCTGTCGCCTCAGTCATGAGGTCCGCGATTTTCTTGGTGGGATTTTTGTGGAACTTATGTTCAAGAATGTCACCCACGGTGTGCGCGGTTTTCGTGATGTGCTCAGCAATGTCCAGAACCAAAGCTTTGAAGCCTTCGTTGCGGGCCACGAAATCGGTCTCTGAGTTCACCTCAACCACGATCCCTGTGTCGCCTACTGTTTGGGCGAAGACCACGCCTTCAGCGGCAATGCGGCCGGCTTTTTTAGCGGCAGCGGAAAGACCTTTTACGCGAAGCCATTCGATAGCCGCATCGAAGTCACCTTTGGTTTCTTCGAGAGCTTTTTTACAGTCCATCATTCCGGCGTTGGTTCTTTCTCTGAGTTCTTTTACGAGATTTGCAGAAATTGACATGAGGAAGTCTCCTTCAATTGAGTGAATTTTAGATTTTAAAACAAAGGAAAATAAAAGAGGCCTTAAAAAAACGGCTGACGAATCAGCCGTTTTTTGCCCAGTTGTTGCTGATTACTCAGCAGTTTCGTCGGAACTCTCAGGTGCCTGGTTCTCAAGCTCAGCTTGGATTTCAACATCTTCAGCGGTTCCGGCAGCTACAAGCTTGCGAGCCTTTGTGGCACGAACCACCGTAGGACCCGCAGGCTTCGCGGCAGCGGCAGGTTTTGCAGCCGCAGCGGCGCCAGGACGAGGAGCGCGTCTCTTAGGTGCTTCCTCTCTTGCCTCTTCCTTTTCTTCTTTAGCTAGATCAGATTGTTTATCCGTCATAGTACGGAGTTTTTGTTCCCAAGCCTTCGCCCCTTCAAGGTAGGCTTCCGCCACCATGTTTGCGAACAATTTGATGGAACGAATCGCATCGTCATTGCCGGGGATAGGGTACTGGATCACTTCAGGGTCTGAGTTGGTGTCAGCGATGCCGACAACAGGGATGCCCAAACGAGTTGCTTCTGCCACGGCGATGTGCTCTTTGGGCAAATCAACTACGAACATTGCCGAGGGCATTTCCTTCATGTCACGGATCCCGTTTAGGAATTCAGACAAACGAAGGTATTCTTTTTCAAGACCCGCACGTTCTTTTTTGGTGAGGAATTTGTCTTCGCCTTTTTCTTTCATTTGGTCGATGCGGCGGAGACGGCCGACAGAGGATTTGATAGTTTCAAAGTTAGTCAACATACCGCCCAGCCAACGCTTGGTTACGTAGTACTGGCCGCATTTTTGCGCAGCTTCTTGAACAGGCTCAATAGCTTGTTTTTTAGTACCTACGAAGATCAAGCGGCCACCGTTAGCGGCGATTTCTTTAACGAATTCAGCAGCTTTTTGCGCGCGTACGACCGTCTTTTGAAGGTCGATAATGTGAATGCCTCCACGAGCTGTGTAGACATAGTTTTTCATTTTGGGGTTCCAACGCTGGGTTTGGTGTCCGAAGTGAACACCCGCGTCGAGCATTTCTTTCATGGTAACTTGAGCCATGGTCTCTCCTTTTATCTGGTTTGCCACCTTTTCGACAGAGCCCGCATCTCGTGAGAGGAGACACAGGTAATTCCCATTTTTTTCGGGACCAGTGTTTGTCAAAAAGTGAGTTATAGTTGCTGACCGGGATATCACGGGGCAGCACCCAGGGCAAGCAGTATTCTTTGCCAAATCTGCGGGAAGTTTAGGAAATCCGCAAAAAAATGAGCGGCCGAGGAGAGACTCGGAATCCGCTCGTTTATAAATAAAATCAACCCTTTATGACCCAGATCCTATTGCAGGAGGTGCTTTTTGAAAAACTCCAAAGTGTGCCCTGTTTGTAGCACCTGATTGTCTTTCTTTTCGGTTCCATGTCCCTCATCCGCAAAGAGGATCAAAGAGGAGGGAATGCGTTTGGTTTCCAGGGTTTTTTGGATTTGCAGCGCTTCCCCCACCGGAACGCGGGGATCGTTGACGCCTTGGATGATCATTAAGGGTGCTTTCAGCTGGTCGATGTAAGTGATCGGCGAGAGGGTAACCAAGGCCTCGCGGTGCTTGTCCAGTTCCCCGTACTCCGGGGTTCTTAAAGCGCGGCGGTAGGGGGCGGTATTTTGCAGGAAGGTGACAAGGTTGCTCATGCCCACCACCGCCACCCCGGCGTCGTAACTTCCCGCAAAGCGGGTCATTGCCATCAAGGTGGAGTACCCACCGTAGCTTCCGCCCATGACGCCGATTTTGGTGATTTTCCAGTGAGAACGGATGAACTTGGCGGCATCTTCAATATCGGTGATGACGTTGAGGCGCTTGGCCTGGTCGTCGGCATGGAGCCAAGCCTTGCCATAGCCCTCACTTCCGCGAACATTGGGCTCGACAACAATAAACCCGTTATCGACAAATAACTGATTCACCGGGTTGAAGCCAGGAATGCTCTGCCCTTCGGGGCCGCCGTGGAAATGGACAATCACGGGGCATGCGGATTTTTCACATTGAGGAGGGCGGCGAACAAACATCGGGATGGGGGTGCCGTCTCGAGCGGGATAATATTCCAAAGTGGCGCGGACAAAACGGCTAAAATCAATCCCCGGCGTGCTGGGATAGACCCATTGCTGAAGCTTGCCGGTTTTCCAATTGTAGGCATAGCTTTTTCGTGGGGATTTATAAGTGGAGACGGAGAACATTGTGGTGCTGCCATCCAAAGTGGTCAATCCTGCGCTGATATGCTCGGCCTGGGCGAATTTGGGCAGCGCCAGGGGTTTGTAGCTTCCGGCGTCCAGACCGTAGACTTTGGAATAACCATTCTCGTTGGTGTCGACAAGAATCCGCGTGCGCTTATGGTCGAGACTAAAACCTTCCACATCCCCCGTTGCGGGAGCAAAGAGCTCCTGCCACTTTCCAGCTTTCAACAGGTATAACTTTTTAAAGTCTCCAAACTTTGGTGTCACCACGAGGAGGTCTTTTTCGTTCCGGGCATAACGGGCCTGGTACTCCTCATTGTCTCCCTGACCGAGCACCGCTTTGAGGGTGCGGGTTTTAAGGTCAAACTCGTAGTATTCGCGGGAGGTGTTGGTCACGGCCTTGGCAAAGAGCCAGCGGCCGTCTTTGGTATAATCCGCAAGGAACCACTGACCGTCTTCACGGAAGACCTTCTCGCGTTGGCCGGAAGAAATATCGTACTTATAGTAGGTATAACTGTCCGGTTTTTCATCGTTAGCTGAATAGATCAGGGACTTGCTGTCGTCTGAGACGAATCCCAGGAACGCGCGGACTTTGGGATTTTCAAAAACAGTCCGTCGCTGCAACCCATCAGGGCTTAGGAGATAAAGGCCGGGGTTTTCAGCCCCATCCCTGTCCAGAGAGGTCACCAGCCATCGCCCGTCCGGAGTGAGGTCCTCTATGCGGTTGGAGTCTTTGCCTCCGGTGATCTGGACTGGGAAGCTGCGGTCGGACTCCAGGCTCCAGATCTGGTAGACGCCGGTGATTTTCCAGGTAAAAAAGAATTGTTTCTTGTTCGGCGCCAGCAGTCCCGCGCCCGGAGAGGAAATATCCATCATCTCACGGATTTGCCTCTCCAGAGCAGGATCCAACTTGGGCGGAGCGTATTGCTGGATATCTTTTTCTGAAACGGATTCTTTGCCTAGGCCGTTGTAGGCATCTGAGGCCACGGATCTTTTGGACATGTGATTGCAGGCACTTGCCAGAACCAAAAATACAATAACCAGCTTCTTCATAAGAAATGAACCCCCTTAAGGTCCCTGAAGGATACCAAAGTCCCGAGGAGGGGACAAGAACCCCTCAGAGAGTCCAGTTTTTAAAGGGACGCATCAGGAGAGGGTTCGGGAGGCGGAGGCGGAGGCGGAAGTTCCGGAGTGATCTGAAAGCCCAAAGAGGCCACCACGAGTTCCGCTTGGGAAAGAGCTCCCAGCAGATTTTTTTGTGAACTCATATTCGCGGACCCGATCCAGAGGTTTTGCAATCCGGGAAGGGTCTGATTTCCGCTCAGCTTCAATTCTCCGTTACCCGCAATCTGTGGCGCCACGACGATGCGCTCAAGCTTAAGGGACTCCAGAGCCTCCGGGTAGGCCCGCTTGATTTGGCGTTTGATTTTTTTTAAGGATGCCGCCACCACTTCGCTGTCTTCAGTGACTTCTTCTTCAATGAAAGTCATCCATTGGGACGCTTGAAGTTTCTGCTCCCCCTCGAAAACCGCCGGTAAGAAACGGCCGACGCAAGGTCCGATTTCATCGTCGGTGGTGCCGTTGAGAACGTGCATGGTGGGGTTGTCCGTCACTTCGTGGGAATGGCAGAGATCCAGGCACAGGCCGGTCCAATAGTTGCTCTTGCTGAGCTTCTGGCGGGATCTGAGGCTGAGGGCATCCTCGGGCAAGAGCAGGGCGAGATCTTTCACGGAACCGCAGAAAATATAATTTTGCGCATTCAAGGTCTTTGCGCCGTTGATGGTGATCTGGGTCACGTGTTCCATTAAGGAGTGGAATTTGGTGACATAGGAGCGCGGGAAAAAATCACCCTTGAATCTTTCAAAAAGCAGTTGCGTCCAGGCGTAGGGCTCCAGATTCAAAGTCAGGGTGTTGTTGGCGGTGAAGTAATTCAATTCTTCGTAGAAGGGCGGAGGGTTGTCTCCGAACCCAACAAAGGTCTTAAAAGAACCAGAGGCGTAGGTCACAGGAGGACGCTCAATTGTTTCCCCCATGAGCTTAAGACCCAGGAGGTTCTCCAGAAATCCCAAGGCCTTGTGCGCGCTCTCCGTCCCCGGGACAAAGCGCAGACCATTGTTGGTGATCCCTGTGGGAAATTTAATGGGGCGGTTCATGCCTCCGGGGGCGTCTCCGCTTTCCACCAAAGCGATGTTGTCGGTGAAACGGCTAAGGGCCGCGGCCACAGTCAGTCCACTGAGTCCACTTCCGATAATTGCATAATCATACGTGTGATTTTGAGATCTTTTCTGAGCCATGTTTCTACAATGTGGCAATCGTGTTGGCCTTTGCAAGCCCAAAGATGACAAAACTAACTAACGCATTTAATCAAGGCGCGCAGAAAAACCCGAACGGCAGGTTTGGCCCAGGAATGCTTGTCGAGTAAGCAAGCCAGTCGTGGGGAAAGGCGGTAGTACTCTAAGATAAAGCGCCGGCCCAGGGGAGAGGGCCTCAGGCGGGCATCGCGGAAAAACCGCAGTTGCTGTACCTCGACAGCAAAGGCATCTTCAAAGGCCGAGGTGGCGATAAAACAGCGGGGCCGGCTCTCAGAAGAAGATTTAAGGAACTGTTTTAGCACGGAGGGGTTTTTCGCGGACTTCTGAAAAATCTCCGCTTTACGAATGATATCAGGGTAAATCGGCGTGAAGCGGATGAAGGTCGCCAGTTGTTTTGCGCAGTGGGCTTGGCGTTCCGCATAGCGATCGCTCATGTCGTAGATCCGCAAAAGATCCCAATAAACTGAAGCCACTACGGTGAGTTCCGTGTGCCGGGCGCTTTCTTTAAATAACTCCGGCTTGAGTTCGTTTTTTTTGCACTCAAAAACGATCTCCATGATTTTCAGGTATTTTTCATAGGCGGCGGCGGCTTCGGAGTACATTTTTTCATTCATGCAGGTGCGGGCTTGCTTGATGAGTTGCACCCGGTTTTTCCAAAGCTGCAAACGGTGTTGTTCCTTGGCCCGCTCCTGGGCCATCAAAACACCCCCGCTGCTGTTGGCGACGTTGCGCTGAAGTTCATTAATGCAACCGACACAAACTTCGTCGGGAATATTCTCCCCTGCGGCTTGCAATTTCATGGCAAGATCCCCAGGAACAGGATGCAGTTCAGTCACTTGAATTCCACAGCGCGGGCATTGGATCATTCGACTATGTTACCGTCTCTTTTGCGATTGTCCAAGTTTAGAGTAAATTCACGGGATCGACATCGAGCAAGATTTTAATTTTTGGGGGAATCCAGTCTTCATTGCCCATCGTTTGTCTAGCAAAGGAGTTGATGATGTGAGCGTGGGCTCCTTTGAGCAGCAGATGAAAGCGGAATTGTCCACGGAGCTTCGCCAAAGGAGCCTCCGCGGGCCCGAGAATTTCCACACCTTCGTACTGGGGAAACTGGGATCTCAAGGCCTCCGCCCGCTTAGCCAAAAGTCGGGCCGCGTTTTGCACCCCTCCCAAATGGGGGCCCTGAATGCGGAAGCTGATCAGGCGTCCCAGGGGAGGATAAGAGAGTTGGGCGCGGTTGTTGAGTTCGTGGCGGGCAAAGCCCTCGAAATCGTGGTTTTGGGCAAAGGCCAAACTTTCGTGTTCCGGGTTATAAGTTTGCACGATCACCATCCCCGGGCTCTCTCCCGGTTTCACATGCCGTCCGGATCGACCGCTCATCTGGGTGATTAATTGAAAACTTCTCTCGGTCGAGCGGAAGTCCGGAAGATTAAAACCCACATCCGCTAAAACCAAACCCACCAGTTTCAGCTTCGGGAAATCAAGTCCCTTGGCAATCATCTGCGTGCCGACAAGAATATCAATGGTCCCCTCTTCCATCTCCACAATGAGGTTCTCCAGATCGGCGCGGTTTTGAATTTCATCCCGGTCGGCCCGCGCGATGTTTTTTCCGGGGAAAAGTTTTCCCAGATCCGCTTCGACAAGTTCTGTCCCGAGTCCGATAGATTCCAAATGGCCGTCAGCGCAATCCGGGCATTTGTCCTTTAGGCTTTCATGATAATCGCAGTAGTGGCAGACCAGGTGGGAGTGATGGTGGAGAGTTAAATTAATATCGCAATTGGGGCACTCGCGGGTATGACCGCAGGCGGGGCAGAGGACCATTTGCGCGACGCCACGGCGGTTTAAGAACAAGGCCGTCTGGTCCCCGCGCGAAAGCGTCTCGTTCAATTTTTCGTAAAGAAGAGGACTCATCCAGAAGGGAAGATGGGAGTACTTTTCCTGTTTTAGTTTTTGGGCTTCGTCGGAAGCTTTCTCTTCGCGCAGGTCCACCACCAGCATCTCCGGCAGAGACCGGTTGGCGACGCGGTTTCTGAGGGTGTGAAGGTGATATTTTTTTTCCAGGGCGTTTTTCCAGGACTCCAGGCTGGGGGTGGCGGATCCCAGAACCACAGGGCAATCCGCCAACTTTGCCAGCATCACGGCGGCGTCGCGGCCGTGATATTTGAGTTTTTCATCCTGCTTGTAGCTGGGTTCATGCTCCTCATCGACGATGACAAGGCCCAAATTCCGGATGGGGCAAAAGAGAGCTGAGCGGGCGCCGATGAGAATGGATTTTCGCCCTTCCATGATATCCCACCATTGGTTGGTGCGCTCCCGCGGGGTCAGTTGGGAGTGCAAGGCCGCGATTTTGTCCCCGAAGCGGCGGACAAAACGCTGGATCAGCTGAGGCGTCAGGGAAATCTCTGGAACCAAGACCAAGCCGGTTTTTCCCTCGGCGAGAGCTTTTTCAAGCAACCGGAGATAAACTTCGGTTTTTCCTGATCCGGTCACACCGAAAACCAAGTGGGCCGAGAAATTCTGGAAGCGGGACAGGCTTTCAAAGCACTGCCTTTGCTCGTCAGTCATTTCGGGCGGCGTTTCCGCCTCTAAAAGGGGGATCACGGGGGGCCGGGAGGATTTGCGTGTCTTCAGGGCTTTTTCTGAAGGGGGATAGGCCAAGGTCGCCACCCGTCCGACAGGATAGATGTAATACTGAGCCAGCCACTCCAACCATTTGATGAAGTGTTCAGGTAAGACCTCATACTCTTCGAGGACATTCTGCACGGCTTTAAGTTCGATTCCCGGAGCGGGGGCGGCCAAAGCGGGCCCCAGAACCACTCCTCGGGCAAAGCGCTTTCCCAGAGGCACATTCACCAACTGCCCTCTCTTCAAGGGCGGGGCATCCGCTGGCGGCAGATAGGTCAAAGCCTCTGGCAGGGGGGCATCCACCGCAACCCTCCAGAGAGAGGCTTGGGTCATCGAAACCTCGAGTAGAACTCGATGACGGCCTCACGGGCGGGTTGGTTCAAAAGTCCGTCAAGCTTCGTGGAGGTGTCCAGTGAGGAGGGTTGGAACTGGCTGACGTTGGCAGCTGCGGGGCGGGCGTTGATTCCAATCAGACGAATGGTGACGGTGTTTTGCCCCCAGCGGACGGTGCGGACCTTGGGATAATTCAAGCCGCGAGCGTATTGAGTATAGTTGTCCGCTGTGACTTCCACCTGACTGGGGAGGCGGAGTTTGCGGATTAAAAACTGATCCTGCTCAATCCATAGCCCGGGGTTTGGCGTTCCTTCCGCCGGAGTGGGAACACCGAAAGCGTAATTGGCAACGCCCCCCGTGCGCGAGAGACGGACAAATTCGTCCGGCTCATACTTGAGAGTATCCAGATTCTTGGGCAGGGGTTTTTTCGCAAAAGCATTGGGCGGCAGAATTTTATTTTGCATTAAGTTGGCCGCCAAGTGCTCGGTGGAACGGAAGTTAAAATACCGTTCAATAAATTCCTCTGAGATACGGCGGCTTTCCCGGTTGAGGTTTTGGCTCCACCGTTGGCCTCCGGCATAAATAAACTGGAGCTTGATCTGATCCTTGAGGTCCTTGGTCCCGCTCACCGTCACGCGCATCGTGCGGTCATTTTCCACAAGCCAGGTTTCGCGTAAAAACAAGGAATCATGGACGTTATTGAACTGCACTTCTTGTTCAATGGCGTAAATGCCCGAGCCGCTGTTTTCCGCAGTCCTTTGCAGGATCATACGGGTTGGAGGGATGTAGGCAAATACCGGAGACAAAAGGACCAACAACAGTTTCATCATCATACCAGGGATCCGTTCTTAATTTTTTCAGCTATCCGCAGGATATATTCCCGGAGCCCGACTTGCAATTCAGGATTGCGCAAACCAAGTTCAATATTAGCCTGGAGATAGCCCAGCTTGTCCCCCGCATCATAACGGTTGGCCTTGAAAGTCATGGCGTTGAGGCCGGAGGTGTCGCAAAGAACCTTCATGCTGTCGGTGAGTTGAATTTCGCCTCCCAGCGAGGGTTTGGCGTGCTTGAGAATATCCATGATTTCCCCGTCAAAAACATAACGACCCGGCAGGGCCCAGCGGCTTTTTGTTTCTGAGGGTTTTGGTTTTTCCACCAGGGAGTTTACTTTAAAGAAGCCCGGCTTTATTTCCGTGACCTCGGCAATCCCGTATTTTGAAACTTCTTTTTCCGGCACTTCCATGATGGCAACGGTGGAGGTGTTTGTCTCGTTGAAGGCAGTGACCAACTGGGCGGTCACGTTAGGTTCACCGTGAAATCCCATGGTGATTTCATCCCCCAGCAAAACAGCAAAGGGATCTTTGCCAATAATGGGAAGCCCGCTTAAGACGGCGTGGCCTAGACCTAGAGCTTGTTTTTGCCGGATGCTGATGATGTTGGCCATATCACGAATTTTCGTGAGCCGTTCCAAAAGATGGCTCTTCCCATCCTTGGCGAGTCGGTCCTCTAACTCATACGAGGTATCGAAAAAATCCTCAATCGCGTGCTTTCCTCGTCCGGCGATGAGAACGATATCCTCAATGCCGGCTTTGACGGCCTCCTCGACGACGTAAAAAATAATCGGAGCGTCCACGATGGTGAGCATTTCTTTGGGAACGGTTTTAGTGGCGGGCAGGAATCGAGTTCCTAATCCGGCGGCGGGTATGATGGCTTTTTTGATCTTGGACATGTTTAATAAATCTCAGACGTTTCATTTTAAGACAAGCCTTAAACCCTCCTCGTTTCAATTTCACGGGTTCCATGTTTTTGAACAGTGTTTTAAGACATCTTGTGTTACTCTAAGAATTGGGGGAGCTATGAGAGCCGACGTGCGTAGAAATGTCTTTCAGGCCATAGTGACTTTTATCGGGATCGCTTCGTTTGTCCTGGCCTTCCAGAATTGTGGAAAGGCGGGCTTTGATGATACGGGAAGTGATGCTTCGAAGGATTCCGCCGCCAAAGATGCCACGGTTTCATTCGCCTTTAATTCGACCTTTGATCAAATCACCTACAACTCTTGTTTTGGCGCAGGCTTGAGCAACAATCCCGCTTTCTTCACGATTAAAGCCGGAGCCTATGAAGGCGGCGGAGTGAACCTGACCCAGGCCTTTATGAGCGACGCCAAGGCCAAACTCACGCCCCAGTATCCGGCCACCACCGTGACCGTTGAGCAAATGAAGGCCTTCGTGGGCGAGACCGTGGAGAACACCAGCGCCACCTTGCAAATGGCTCTGCGGACGCGCGGAAGCCCCCAGCAGGTCCGAAACCCCACAGGCTCCGCGCCGACACTCGGGGTGGATTTTATCAATTTACTGATGGATTTGACGGATGACCGCGTGATGGAGCCCATCTTCCGCGCCCAGGGGGGCGTTGTGAATTACTTTCCCTTGGCGCTCAACCAAAGTCAGCGCGTGATGGAGGGGAAAATCACTTACAATGCGGATGAGGGCGTTGCTTATAGCCTGCGCAACGATCTTTCCAGTAACGGCATGCTGGCCTTGACCTACACCGCTTATAACGGCGGATCCGCTTTTGCGGCGCGGATGCCCGGCACCACTTCAGATCCCTCCTTGGCTTACGGACGGGGCTATGTGATGACCTTTGCCGCAGATGTGGCGCCGATGACCCAGATTATCAACAACAACCCGGCAGTCCAGCCGCACTCTAAAAATCCGAATAATATCCTGGTGAACATTGCCGAAGTGGACCTACAAAATCCCTCGGCGGCAGGCCCGACATGGACCTGCGCTCCAGCACGGCGCTATCTGATTGTGAAATCAGAGGATGCCGCCACTTACTGCCCGGCGGATTCGGTCTCCCGCCTGTCGGATCTGAACTATCGCCGGGAGCTAGAAATCATCCGCCGCCATTTGCCTCCGGAACTATGGGATGTCAGCGTGGATCGACGGTGTGTGGTCCCCAAGAGCGGCTCCTGTTATCGAAACTCCGGGGGAACAACCGAGGAGCCGGTGGAATACAACCAAGCTCTTGAGTGTTATCAGGGTATTCAGGGGCTTGCAAATCCCAACATCACCAAACGCTGCGCCCAATACGTGAGTATCTGCCTGCGCAATTAGCTAAAATCCGCAAACTCAAAAGTGAAGCGGCTCTTCAGAAGCGCGCGACTTTTGCGTGCAATAAATTTTCGGCAAAAACAGGGTAGGGCCTCAGGTACCTGAGAGGATCCACCATCCGGCCCTGGAGGCGGATGGCAAAGTGCAAGTGGGCTTTCGTGCAATAGCCTGTGCAGCCGACTTCTCCGACCAGGTCCCCCGCATTAAGGCGAAGCCCCCTGCGGAGGTGGCCTGACAGGCGTTTCATATGATTGTAAGAGGTTTCAACACCGCTTGTGTGGCGAAGAACCAGGAAATTTCCCGCCGCGCGGTTGTGACCGAAGCGTAGGACTGTGCCGGAACGTGCGGCATAGATCGGGGTTCCCTCAGGAAGCTCGAAATCCACTCCGAGATGAGGCTGAATTCGGCGGGTGATGGGATGACGCCGGCGCGGCTGGAAAAGACTGGCGATACGAAGATAATCCACGGGGGCGTAAAAGGGCCGGCTTTTAAATAAAGCGGTGTTCTCGGAAACAAAGACTCCGCCGTCTTTTTGAAGTCTGACAAAGTGTTTTTGCACCGTGCGCCCGCGAATTTGCAAAGAGGTCTGCAAGACCTCCCCATAGCGGATGAAAAAGGGCCCGTCGTATTTTTTTTCCACCGTCAGCCAGAACTTGGCACCCCGGCTCAGCTCGCGGTCCAGGTTGTGATCCATGACGTAGGCATCGCAAAAGCGCGAGGCCACCCAGTTGCTGTCGACCTTCTCCAGGAGATTTGCCATTAAAGATCCCCGGACCTCTCCGGAGATCCGAGCGATGGAGGTTTTAAAGGGAGCCCGTGCGGTTCTGGCAAAAACCCGAGCGGGGGATTTTTCAATCAGGACCACGATGTTTTTTTGCGGGTCATAGAGACGAAGCTCGGTTTTGCGGGGAGCCTGACGGACCAGGTAGCGCACATCCATCTGTAAATACAAATTCCGGAGCGCCGGGGACTGGGACAGAAGCAAGCTGCGCTCTTTTGCCGTGAAACCATACCGTTGCAACAGGGTGACGACATTGTCTCCGCTTTGCACGTTTTTTGCGACAAACCCGTTGGCGGCGGCAAAAGCTTTTTGGTAGAATAACAACGAAAAAATAAAACCAATGGCGATGGCAAAGTGGGAGAAATAGTTCAATGCTCAATCCTTTAAGCGTATTAAAACTTCCTGTCTTATTGAGCCTTTATTTTATCTCGAGTTGGGCCCACGCCCAAAACTTTTCTAGTGCCGCCACGGACGCCGTGGGAGGAGCTGGCCGGGCTGCCGTCGAAGCCGGGGATGTCAACTACTTGAATCCAGCGGGGTTAGTGCATCTCAAAGGGCGCTTTATTTACACCACTTTGAGTAAAGAAGATCTGTCCCTTAGTCTGAGCGAGGTCTCCCGGGAAGTGATCGTTCCTGCCAGCTTTTCTTACTTTCAAAGACGGACTAAGGACGACCTGAATCGAGATCTGCGATGGCAAGAGACAAGATTGTCCCTGGCTGACTTTGTGATGAACAAGCTGTCCATGGGGGTGACCGGGATTTTAAGCTCCATCACCTTCAATGACATAAAATACAACCAGACAAATGGAAATTTAGGATTTTTCCTGACGCCGACGGATCATTTCGGCATCGCCACGGTTTTTTACAATGTCTTTGGGAGTGCTGACAATGTCCCCGAGGGGCTGCGGCTGCTCCCCAAAACAGCGGTGGGCTTCAATTATATTTTCCAAAACTTTCTGCGTTTGCGCTTCGATGTTCTTTCCGCGGTTCACAACAATTTTGGCAAACCCACCACCATGGCTGGATTTGAAACCTTGGTAAATCAATGGCTTATTGCCCGGATCGGCCATCAGAACGACATTTTGGCCCATCGGGAACTGGTGACGGCGGGGGTGGGCTTTAATGGTCCCGTCTTTAGCGCCAACTATGCCTACCAGGGCTCAATAAAAGGTGCTAATTTTAATCGGCACTCCATTGACTTGTTCTTTTCCTTTTGATACCTAACACCATTCGTTAAAACTGGGAGAAAACCATGGCTTCTAAAACTAAAAGAACTGAGACCATCCGCGAAAGAAAAAAATCAACCAGCGGCGCAAAACGCAAAGCGGCTCTTCGTAACAAGGGCACAACAAAGTCTGCTAAAACTCTTTTTAAAGACTAATTAGCGTCTAAGTACCTAATATAGTTATGTTTTTATATAAAAAGCCGGACGGACCGGCTTTTTTCGTTTGTCTTTGGCTGAGCTTCCAGCTCTGATTTGAGCTTAACGGGACACCCGCAGTTGTCCACCGGCTTGCCGGGCCTCTCCACTAAGGGTCCATTGAAAGGGCATCTCCACCCAACCCTCTTGCCCGGGGTAGAACTTCCATTTTTTAAGAGCCACCAGCGTTTTTAAATCCAAATTGCGATGACCTGAGGACTGTCCCAGCTTGAATTGGGAGAGATTTCCGTCCTTGTTCACATAGGCATAAAAAACGGCCTTCCCTTCTTCGCGGGCAAGACGCTCTTCCTTAGAGTATTGGGGAAATTTGTTTCCTGGCATCTGGCGAAGCTGATCCAGGGCCCGCACGCCTCCTGGAATACCGGCCACTTGCAGGGTCGGTTCTGGAGACCCAGAAGTCCCGGTGCCGTGCCCTTCTTCCTCACTGCGGGTGACCTCAGACGAGGGTCGAAGAGGCTCTGGGGCGGTAGCGGGCTCCTCAGTGGGGGCCACGGGCTCCGCGGCCGCCTCAACCGCCTCGACCGGTTCCTCCAGCACGGGCGGCGGGTTGTTGTTTTCCACCTTGGCAAAGGTTTCGGCTAAGTCCGCCTCCTCAAGAGAAGGGGCCGGGTTTTCCTCGGCTGTGGAAGCCTCCAAAGAAGGCGTGGGGATGTCTTCCAAAGTCTCCGGGACCGGCTGCGCTGGGGAAGGTTTTGAAGCCTTGGCGGCTGCAGCCTTAGGGAGGGGGACTCCGTCGGGAATCGCCTGGGGACCTGTTTTCTCGCTCTCAACGTTGAACTCAAGCAGTTCTTTTTTTGGAATCTCCGCCGAAGGGAGGTTGGTGAGGGCCATGCTTGCGGCGAAGGCGGCATGAAAAAGAACCGATAACGAGATAAAGGAAAGGGGAGGGGAAGGCTCGTTGAGTTCAATCAGTTTCACGTTCTTTGATTCCATGACAACTCCGTCTGAAGAAGACCTGTCCAAAGTCAGAGCAAAGACTTTGCCAAGGCAAAGCCCCTCTGAGAGGGCCTCAGGCCTTTGGGGAGTGTTTCGGATTTGGTCACTTGCTGGGGCAAGTGGGAAGGATTTACAAAAGCGCGCCGGAGCCTGGATCGGCCCCGATGCCGCCGGCGGGTGGGCGCTTAGGATTCGATCAGGCCCGGAGGAACTTCGCCTTTGGCGAGGGCATGGGCGACGGTCTGGTGTTCAGCGCAACCCACAACCTGTAAGGCCTTTTCAAGAGGCATCGGATCGGGCTGGGTTATTTTTTCTTTTTTTAGTTCAAGGATTCGTTTTGTGCCGGCCTCCAGCTCTTCTTTTTTAAGCTCTCCTTGCGAGAGAGCTTTGGCGATGCTTTCAAGAGCCCTGGGGGGGGATTGGGGTTCATTGCAATACAGCAGCAAATCCGCCCCGGCCTGCAAGGCGCGAACCGGAATCAGATGGGGATCGTAATGTTTTGCCATCGCCTTCATATCCAGATCATCGGTGATCACAAGACCACGATAGCGGCATTTGTCGCGGAGAATTTGTTTTAAGAAGATCTCAGACAAGGTGGCCGGCCACTGAGGATCAATGTTTTTGTACAAGATGTGCGCCGTCATCACGAGGTCCACTCTGGCTTTGAAAGACCGTTTAAAAGGAACCAACTCCATTTTCTCTAAACGCTCCAGGCTCAGTTCTTCCACCGGCAGATCTTCATGGCTGTCCACCAAAGTGTTGCCGTGCCCGGGGAAGTGTTTCGCACAGGAAATCACGTTGGCTTTGATGTAACCGCGGACCAAGGCCGACGAGTGCCGGGCCACGAGTTCAGGATCGGCGCCGAGGGAGCGGTCTCCAATCACGGTGTTTTTGGGATTGGTGAAAATATCCACGCAAGGGGCGAAATCCACATTGATTCCCACAGCGTTCATTTCCAGACCCATCTTGTTTGAAAAGTGAAAGGTGACAGTGGCATTGTCCAAGTCCCCAAGCATGCGCAAGGGGGGCCAAGCGGTGAAAGGGGACTTGAGGCGGGCGACACGTCCTCCTTCCATATCAATGCCGATAAAAAGAGGCGCCTTGTCCGGCATTTGGTGGCGCAAGGATTGGATCTCCGTACACAGAGCATGCACTTGTTTTGGTTCACTGACGTTGCGTCCGAAAAGAACGATGCCGCCAATGTTGTTGTTGACGATGAATTTTTTCTCGTCGGCGGTCAGGGCGTGGCCTGAGATTCCCATAAATAGATGTTGCCCGATCAGTTTATTCATATGTCACTCCCTTGTTTCCAGTTCACGGGTTCTACTTTCCAGCGGGTTTAGTGGCGGCTGGCCCCGCCTTAATCTGAATTCCCTGTCCCTGTGGGATCCCTTCTTGTTTCCCGGGACTGACCGGGGGAACGCTTTTGATTTTTGAAAGCATGTTGGTTTTTCCCGCCGGGATTTCACCAAAGAGACTTTTTAGGATGCTGGGACTTGCCGGGAAACTGGCGATCGCCTGAGCCGGGTCTGCCACCAGTTCCGTGGCGATGCCTTGGGCGGCGGAACTCGTGCCGAGGACTTCGCCGCGCTCATTGACATAGCTGACAAAACGGAGGTCCTTAAATTTATTCTGGACTTTAAAAGCCCGCAAATCCAAATAGGCTTCCTCCTTTCCGACGGAGGCCTGTCCTTTGTAAACTTCCGCATCCTCTTCCGCAATGGCTTGATAATCGTAGTTGGAATCTGTTTTTAACCCGTCCTTGCTCTTTAATATAAGGTACACAAGAAAGGTGCTTAAAAAAGTCCCCTTGGGCAGGTCCTTACGAAGGGTTTGGGTTTTGCCGCCGGCTTTGATCTTGGCGGTCATCTTCTGTCCATTGAATTTGGCATCAATGGTTTTGGTCTCCTTCCCGGCAATGCTGGTGTATTCATAAGACAAAGGTGCCAGGTCCGCCGTGGCATAGGCCTTCAGGCTTTCGGTGATCTCAAGGCCTTGCCCGGAGGTTTTTAAGAAAGAGATAGAGATAAATTTTTTGCTCTTTGGATCAAACTCATATCTTGAAACGGTGTAGCCGATGTGCGTGCCGTTGGAAATAATCTTGGAATATCCCTCAAAAAGCACCTCCGCCCGGGCCAAAGAACAGGCGAAGACCAACAAGAAGGTGACGAATTTGAATTTTCCGATGCGGACCATTGTCTGGGACCTCCGTAATATCACGGATTAAAGTCTCACTTGGACCGTCGCTGATGTCAAAGAGTTCAAGGTCGAGGACTTGATCGACGTTGCTCACGACAAAAGAATCAGGGACAATGGGAGAAGCAAATGAAAAAATCTTCTCTCTTGTTTTCGCGAAATCAAAATGGTCAGGTGGCCATTTTTATTGCCTTGATCTTTCAGGTGCTGTTTTTATTTTTCGCGATGATCATCAATGTAGGGCTTCTTGTTCATCATAAAATCAATCTGCAAAATTCCGTGGATCTGGCGGCCTATTACGGAGCGATGAAACAGGCGGAAATGATGAATGCCATCGCCCATGTGAATTATCAGATCCGTCAGAGCTGGAAGCTCTTGGCATGGCGATATCGTCAATTGGGAACAGCCGGGGATTACCTGATCCATCCTTACAATAAGGTGGACCGGAGAATCGCGGGGGATGATACGGATGGATATCCTTTGGGTCTCACCAGCGTGCAACAGGAATATTACGATGCCCCCGCATTTTGTATCACCTATGCGCCTTTCTCTCCGATGCCCACACCGAAAGAGAGCGCCTGTAAATTGCAAAGCTCGCTTCGCACGATCAATCTGTTTACACCGCCGCCGGTGATCGCGGGATTCTTGAATATCAACGAAGCCATCCGTCAAGCCTCCACCCGGGCATTGCACGAAGCGATTTCACGCTGCAAATACATAGGTCAGTTTAATTATGTCATTTTAGCTGAGTTTATGGCGGCCTATAACATCGACCAGGGCCAGCGCAAGCAGCTCATCAACATGCTCTCGCGGGGCTTAAGCGAGAAAGAAAATGACTTTCGTGAACTCTCCGGGGATCTGGTCAGTGAGGGCATCAAAAAAACCCTCTTGAACAATCTGACAGAAGCCAACCGCAAATCCATGAACGATGAAAAATTCAAAATCCTGAACGGTCTTGGCACCTCGGAATGCAATGCCGTCGGGCAAAACCCCACCGACCCCGCCAAATGGCTCTCGGAAGTCAAAATCAAGCCCGCCTTCATCTACATGGATTATCTCTGCCAGAAGGACATCGTCCCCAATCCCAAGGAGCTGACAACCACGAATACGCCCAATTACTCAAATGAGCTGGCAAATGAAATCAATTACCTGAAACAGTTCGCCACCCCTTTGCAAGCTCCTTATAACAGTTCTCTTGGTTATGAGAAAAACCCCTGGTGCATGGCCTATGTGGGGATCAGCGCCGAGACAAAGCCCAGCATCCCTTTTGCCCCTTTGGGAGGGGTCACGTTGAAGGCGCGGGCTTTTGCCAAACCCTTCGGAGGAAAAATCGGGCCCTGGTATTACTCGCAGTGGCCGCGGGGGTCCAACCAATCCAGTGGAGGCCGCCGCACCGATCCGCTTTTGCCTTGGCGGGAAGGCGACAGCACCAACCAGGCGGATTACAAGGATCCGACCCGGGCAGCGAACTACAGCCGTTATGTCGGTGACAAGGCGGGTATGAAGTCCCGCGCAGTCCAGGGACAATTCGGCCGGGCGATCTTTAATATCAGTTCCGCTTGGAGCGGCAAAAGATTGAACCAAGTGGATGCCAGTTGGCCTCCGGGGTGGAAACCAACGGACGAGCCGAATTTCTTTCACTGGAGTCATTTAGGTCAGGATTTTAAAGCGGAAAAGAGTGGGGATATCCTTGCTTGGGACAATGCCCAGAATTCGCCACCACGGATGAGGGATTTGGAATTGGTGGCGATCCTGCCGGATCAGTTTGATCTGACTTACTACTCCATTGATCCGGATTATTATCACAACTACTACTTAAAAATCGCCAATGAATACATTAAAAAAGTGCCGGGCTTCACCTACGTGGTCAGACCGGATCTAGGGGTTAGGCTAGGGAATAAAGATTTGGAAGTCTTCAGCATTCGCGACCAGTACAAGGCGATGGAGAGGATCAAGACTCTGAACCCGCAAATTGATGAGCCAAAAGTGGATTTTGAGACGAAGCTGCTGTATGTCTCCAAGAAAGTCTCCCAGGTTCTGACCTCCTGGATTGGCAAGAGTCTGTCAGATTACTCTCTGGATGTTTCAAAATTTGGAAAATGCCTGGTTCCGGATGACAACAAACCCGATCTCGCCAAAGTGGAGCCTCCGGTGAGCGGCGACTGTCTGGATGGGGGCCGAACCGGTTATTCTGTGAAAATGGTGTCGTCGGATTACCTGCGCTCCCAGGATCTGGAACTGGGCGGAGAAAACGCCGGCGGCGGGGCCCTCCTCAATCCTCCGGCAGAGGATTTTTAACGCATTTTTTATCACCACGTCTCGTTCTGAGACTCTTTTACTTTGTCTCAAGATCAACCGACCATTGTCCGATATGATGGAAGCAGGGGATGAGGTATGAAAAGTTCAGTTCTTGTTTTAATGGCGCTTATACTGTCTCTGGCAAACGCCACCTTCGCGGCGGGTCCCAACCCCACGGCCAAGTCGACTCCCGCAGACACCGCTTTTAGATCGAGCAGCGGGATCACCGATAGCGCGGATAAAACAAAGGGGTCAAATAGCAGCGGTCAGATGTTGAATACCGCTATGGGCGCAATCAACCTGAGTTTGGCGGCCGCTTGTGCTTCCAGTTGCCCCAAAGGGTCTTGCTGTCCCATGTCTCCCCTTTATTTACTGATGGGCTTGCAAAATATCGCCCAGTCAAAAGCCCAAGGGGGCACTGCGGGGCAGGCCTCTCGCACTGTAGGGCAGACAGATATCGGGACCAGCGGCTATGACCCCGAGGCGGTCAAGAAGCTGGAGAAAGACCTTGATCTGAAAAAGGGCCTCGATTTTGTCGCCTCCGTCACCAATGCCGATCTGACAAAAGCCCCCTTCAGCTACAACCCAGCGACACAGACGGTGACCGCACCCAATGGAAAAACTCTGAAGGCCAAAGACGTCAATAGTCCCGAAGCCATGGCGGCGGCGGGGGTCAGCCAGGGGATTATCGATGGAGTCTCCGCCGCGACGGAACAGAACCTTGCTCTCGCCATGAAGAAGGTTGCGAAATACATGAAAACCCCTGTGAACGGGGAGGAATATGCAAGTGGGGGCGGAGGCAGCGCAAGCGATGGGTCTTCGACCTCCGCCGCAGGCGCCGGCATCGGGGCAGGGACGGGGGGCGGCTCCGGGGCGCGAGAGGGCCTTGGTGTCGATCGTGATCCGGCCCAAGTGGCGGGAATGCAGAAGAATTACCATGGAGAGCCCATCGGCGTTTCCGCAGACAGTATCTTTAATATGATGACCCGTCGTTATAAAACAAAAGAAAGCCAGAACAGCTTCCTGGATGAAGCCGAACTTTTAATTCAAAAATAGAAATAAACCGGCCGACGGAACCTCAAGGGCTTTCCAGGAATATCTGATTCAGGGCCTGGGTGCCTCCGGCGATCTGAACCCTCTTTCCCACCACCACATTTTCCAACCTTGCTCCGGCGTGGATAAGGCAACCGGGTCCCAGGGTATTATATCCGGAAAGATGCACATTTTTCTCAATCAGGCTGCTTGTGGATTTCAGGGTCAAACCTTCGCCCTCAAAGGTTTCCACTCGTGGAACCTCGCCGCTGAAACGCTCCAGGAGGCGTCGCAGATAAGTTTGCGGATAAGACGCGGTCTTCTCGGCAAGAATTTTTAAGCACTCCTTTTGCGCCTTCAGGAAGTCTTCCGGGTTTCCCGTTTCATACCAATGGCAGTGAATATTAAAACGCTCCACCCGGTGCCCGTCATGAATGGCGGCGGTGACGGCGTCATAAAGAATGTTTGCAGGCGCCTTTTCAGGAAGGTAGTCAAAGATTTTTCCTGACAAGATCTGCACTCCGATAAAGTGCTCGGCTTTGAGGGCCTTTTCGTGGGGTGGGGTTTTTCCGAAACCACAGACTTTGTTGTTGTTATCGAGCCAAACACCGCCGAACTGGGTGCCAACGCCTTCATGTTCCATGGTCAAAAGGGTGCAAATGGGGTTGTTGTGGTTGTGCTGTTCAATGGCTTTGGCCATCAAACCGCTTTCCAGGGGCAGAATAACTTCGTCGGCATTCATCATGATAAGATTTTCGGAAGAACTGAAGTACTCTCGGGCGAAACCCAATCCCCCTCCGCTTCCCAGAATCTCGTGGATTTCATGGGAAAAATACAGCTTTCGGGCTCCGTGGTTTAAATGAACAAAGAGGTCGACGATCTGGGTTGGCAGGTGGAAAGTATTGACCACCAAGCGGTCTATTTTGAGGTCTTCCAAGAAACCCAAGGGGAAAGACGCCAAAGGAACATTGAGAAAAGGCATGGCGGGCTTGGGTCGCACGAGGGTGTAGGGGCGTAAGCGCGTGCCCGCACCCGCGGCCAGCAACATCACATTCATAATTGCTCGTACTTTCTTTCCAAAGCCCCCGAATCAATGAGAATATCCGCAAAGGATTTATAGTCTGGAAACTCAGTCAGGCTCTTCAGAACCCGGCGCAAGGTGCCTGAGAGGTATTTGAGGTACCTTCGGTCATTTCTTAAGTGGTAGAAGCTGGCAAAGCTTCCACAGGCTTTGAAACACCGCTGAATGCTCTGCAGCTCGTAGATCTCATCAAAGTGAGCGCGGGAAAAATCCTTGGGCAGGAATTCTTTGGATGAATCCAGGTAGTATTCCATTAAAATTTTCGTCATTTCGGCGTTCAGGTCCACGTAAGAGTCTTTAAAAAGGCTGACCAGATCATACTGGATCGGACCCAGGCGCGCGTCCTGGAAATCAATCACCTTCATTTCATCCAACTTGATCATCAGGTTGCGGGAGTGGTAGTCGCGATGAGCGATTTTTTTTGGTTCCCGGTCCAGGCGGCTGCAGATCGCAGTGAACACGCGGGTGATCTCCTTGGCCGCGGCATCGGTAAAATTAAACTTCAGGATTCCGGTCAGAAGGTTGTCTTTTCCGTAATTCATTTCCCAGAGAAATTTCTCGGTATCAAACTGGATATTGAAGGCTGTGCAGTTTCCGTTGAGAGCTGTGGCCTTGTGGTGAATCTTAACCACCTCGTCCACCGCCATTTTATAAAAGTCCAGGGAGTATTCCTGGCTTTGGCTTTCTGAAAACTTCCTCTCCAGCGTGAGATCCCCTAAATCCTCAAGAAGGACAAGGCCATCTTTGGGGGACATGGAAACGACTTCAGGGACATGCACGTCCGCCTTTGCAAAGTGTTTGAGCACACTTAAGAAAGGATAATTGTCCGGATCAAAAGGTTCCCAGCGCATGAGCACCCAGGATTGATGATCTAAAATGACGCGATAGTAGCGGCGGTTTGAGGCGTCACCCGCCAGCGAGTAGACTTTGAAGTCATCACTTTTGAGGGAATTTTTTAAAAATGCTTGGATGAAATCTTCCATATAGATTCCATCCTTACAGAGGGGGAATTAAAATGCAAGACTGGCCTTAGGGATGGTCTTGCTCCAAGGGGGTTAATGCAAATCCGGTCCCTCATCCTCATAGAAAAAAAGATCCAAAAGCTCCCGCAGTGTTTTTGAGTCCAGGGGCGTTCGCTCCACTTCCAGGTAGGATCCCTGTAACTCGGAAAACAATTCCGTATTCACCATTTTCTTACTCAGGGAATCCCGGGAATACGTAGAGGCGGTTAATAGAAGGGGCTCCGCTAACGAGCGCGGGCAGCGCACGTAGTCCGCCAGAAGCCGCTGCTGCTCCTCTGAAAGAGACTCCACATTAGGAACATACAAGGTGGTGGCTCCCAGATTACAGATATCGAAGACGGTTTTAAGATCGGTGCAGATATCCTCAAAGGGAACAAAGGCCCATCGCGCGGAGAAGTCATGAATTTGCAAGGCGACTTTCTTAAGCAGGGAATCATCGTGGCCATGCAGATGTAAAAAGGAAGTGATTAACTTTTTTTCTTTCGCGGGATCGGATACGGTTTCTTCCACATCCTGATACTGCAGGTTGTTTTCACGCCTTTCCAGAAACTCGCTATAGAGCTTTGGTTCCAGGGCCATTCGGACCAGTTGAGCGATCTTCTTTTTGTTATCCTCGCAAAGCTCCCACCCGAAAGGAATAATGGCGGTTCCTAGAAATTGGTTTTCAACGATAATTGGAATGTAAAGGTCATTGCCATGAACGGCATGCTCGGATTCCATATTGATTCTTGAGAGATCCATCAATCGACGAAGCTCCAATCCCTTCCCATAACGGCTGTTCAACAAGTGGTTCAATTTTATCAGTATGGTGTTCATCAAGTTCCCTCTGTTTGCCGATCTTGATCTTCGAGAGGGTCTCTTTTCAAGAGATGTGCCGTATTTTGTCGCTTTCGCGGAAAAGTGGAAAGATGACGGAAATCAACACCTTGTAAAAACCAAAGGGTTCTTTCCCTGGCGGAAAAGAACCCCTATGTTTTAATCAGTAACGTAATTCTTTCAAGCCCTAAGGGCTTGGATTAGCGGGCGATTTTGCGTTTATCCAGCCCGTACTTTTCAACCTTCATGATAAGGCCGGCGCGGCTGATCCCCAGTTCCTTGGCCAGCTTGGATTTATTCCAACCGGTGCGGCGAAGCCCTTCACGGATCATCTCCCGCTCCAGGTCCTCAAGCGCGTCTTTGAGTTTGCCTTGGAGACGGGCGCCCTGAACTTTGTTTTTATCACCGGACTCAAGGATCTTGGGTGAAAGCAATTCGGCCATCAGCTTGGGATCTTCGCCGGACAAAACCACAAGGCGTTCAATTTCATTTTGCAGTTCCCGCACGTTTCCGGGCCATGCGTAGTCGTAAAGTTTTTCAAGGGCGCGTTTGGTAATGACGCGTTTTAAGCCCCCTTGTGTTTCAGCGATTTTTGCCAAGAAAAAATCCACCAGATAGGGAATGTCTTCTTTTCTTTCGCGTAAGGGAGGGACGCGGATATTAATGACGTTTAAGCGGTAGTACAAGTCTTCCCGGAAAGTTCCCTGATCCACCATTTCTTTGAGGTTTCTGTTGGTCGCTGCGATGATCCGCACGTCCACTTTGCGGCCTTCCGTCGCACCGACGGGCATGAAGGTTCCCTCCTGGAGAACCCGCAGGAGCTTCACCTGCATTTGCGGGGACGTGTCCCCGATCTCATCCAGGAAGAAGGTGCCTTTGTCGGCGATTTCAAAGAGACCTTTTTTATCTTTCAAAGCCCCCGTGAAAGAGCCCTTGACGTGACCGAAAAGTTCCGACTCCAAAAGATTGTCATTGAAGGCGGAGCAGTTTTGAATCACAAACGGCTTGTCTTTACGATGGGAGTTGTAGTGAATTGACTTAGCGATCAATTCTTTACCCGTCCCGTTTTCCCCTTGGATCATGACCGTGGAGTCAGCCCCTTTGATTTTATCCAGGAGCGCATAGAGGGATTGCATGGGTTTTGATTTTCCGATCATATTGTCGTACTTGAATCGGTTTCCCAATTCCTTATTAAGCTCTTTGATCCGGTTTTCGCGGCTGGTGATTTCAAGATGCAAAGTCACGATTTCCTGGGCCACGAGTTCACAGATTTCGCAGAAGTGGTTGCGTTCCTGGTCATCCAGATATTTTAATTTCCCCAGGCATTTTTCAATGGTGTCGGCGCTCATGCCAAAGGCGGCCATCCGCTCGCGGATTTCCTCCAGGCGGGGAAGATGGTGTTCTTCGCGGAAAAAACCGGTCGCGACCACGGTTCCAACAAAATCATTTTCGATCAAAATGGGGAAGATGCCCACATCAAAACCGACCATATCCCACTTTCTTAAGGAGTAACGGTTCTGGGAGGTTCTCAGATCATCTATGGTTTTGACGACCATCTCGGCAATACTGCCCTTGGCCGCTTCTTTTTGCATCAATTGGGCGACGACGGGATTATTAAACTGCATTTTCTCACTGTCAAAGCCCTTAAGTTGGCCTCGTTCATCCGTAAAAATAACGTCGATATTCCACCAAGCGCCTAAAATTTGTTTAAGCTTTTTGATCACGTGTATATGTTCAAACTCATCCCAATTGATCATAACCAGTACTCCTTGGTAAACCGTCTAATCTTTCAACTCTTACATCGTCAAAAGATTGGACAAACTTAAGAGGGCCTGTCGAAAAATATGGTTTCGTTGTCTAAAAACTTGTCTTTCTCTACCAAGGTCGGGCACAAAGCCCCGCCCATAAAAAATTAAATGCGGTGTTGGAGAGTGAAGAAGCGGTGATATTCACCTCTAGAATCAAGAAGTTGCTGGTGCGTGCCCATTTCCACGATTTGTCCTGATTTGAGAACTACGATTTTATCCGAGTTTTGGATGGTGGAAAGACGATGGGCAATGATCAAAGCTGTGCGGCCTTCTAAAAGATGATCCAGACCCTTTTGGACTTCAATCTCACTGGCCGTATCCAGGGCGCTTGTCGCTTCATCCAGAATCAGGATCGGTGCGTTCTTAAACAGAGCGCGGGCGATACTGGTGCGCTGTTTTTCGCCACCGGATAGAAGATTTCCGCGATCACCAACAAGGCTTTGATATCCCTGCGGCATGCGCAGAATGAAATCATGGGCATTTGCAAGTTTTGCGACGGAGGGTACGTCTTCAAGACTGCGTGCAAAGTCCCCGGCCTGAATATTCTTTTCAATGCTGTCACTAAAGAGAAATACATCCTGGTTGACCAAAGCGACGTTTTTCCGCAGATCCTGCAAATTCATGTCCAAGATACTGACTCCATCCACCAGGATTTCCCCGGAGGTGGGATCAAAAAAACGTTCCAGCAGGTTCACGATGGTGGATTTTCCGCTGCCGCTTTCGCCCACCAAGGCCACACGCTCTCCGCGATGGATTTCAAGATTGATGTCTTTAAGAATGAGCTCCTTGCCGTAGGCAAAAGAGACATTTTTATAGGTAATGGTTTTCCAGTTCTTTGGAAACGGAAGATTGCGGGGGCTCTCGGGCACCACATGAGGATCATCGATAATGGAATACACCCGCTGGGATGAGACGATGACTTCCTGAATGCGAACATAGCTTTCTTGGAATTTCTTAAGCGGCATATTAATGCCGATCAAAGAGGTGATGAAGGCCACAAATGATCCCATGGTGGCTTTTCCCGTGGCGATTTCGGTGCTGATATACAAGAGGATTCCCAAAATCAGTAAAGTCGCGATGAACTCCGAAACAGGTCCCATAATCTCGACCCGGGAATGGATCTTTTTACGGGTGGCGAGATAACTTTGCGACTCATCAATTAGTTTTTGCGCCATGACCTTCTCAAGATTAAAGGACTGGATGACGCGAACCCCGTCCAAGGACTCTTTGATGGTGGCCGTCATTCGTTCAAGGTTTTCCTGGCCCCGGGGAAGGTACTTGCGGAGGCTTCGGGAGACGCTTTTTTGAAAGAGAACAATCACGGGAAGAACGATTAAAAGGCTGACCGTGAGTTTCCAGTTGATCAGTAATAAATTGCAAAAAAGGGCCACTAAAAGCAAAGGGGCGGTGAAGATATCGGCCACCATTCGCAGCCCATCCTGAATCACCTTCACGTCATTAAGAATCCGGGAAATCAATCCTCCGGATCCCGCCACGTAGGTGTTGTGGTAGGTGAGGCTTAAACTCATGAATTTTTGCTGCAATTTCTGACGGATGGTCTGGGTGATGCACTCAGCGACAAAATTCATGAGGAAAATATGAAAATACCGACAGACGGCGATCGCCACGGCCAGAAGCAGGATAATGCCGCCGATGTGCAGGGCGCCTTGAACGTTTTTCCCCGTTAAAGCATCCACGAGGAACTGAAGCTGTTTAAAGATCACGGCCGACGAGAGACTGTAGATCACTCCGGTGACGGCCACGATAATAAGGGTTTTTTTGTAGGCTCTTGCTTCTGACAGGATGCGGGATATTTCAGACTTCATTCTCTCTCAATTCTACTTCTTTCGATTTCGGATTGGGGCCGCCGGAGAGGTAACGTTTCAGATACCGTCCCGTCAGGCTTTTTTTCTCCCGCATGATCTCATCCGGTGTGCCTTGCGCGACCACCAAGCCGCCGTTTTTCCCTGCTTCCGGGCCAAGGTCAATAATATAATCCGCCCCATGAATGACATCCTGGTTGTGCTCCACCACGATGACACTGCCTCCGGCATCAATGAGTTTGTTTAAAACCTTCATCAGCAGATCCACTTCACGGAAATGAAGTCCTGTCGTGGGTTCGTCCAGAATATAAAGCGTCGCTTTTTGACTCACATTAGAGAGTTCTTTGGCGATTTTCAGGCGTTGGGATTCTCCGCCGCTGAGACTGTTGGCGGGTTGCCCTAATTGCAGGTAATCCAGTCCCACTTCCTTTAATACGCTCAGAGGTTTACGGATATTGGGGTGGGCCACAAAGAAGTTCATCGCCTCCTGCACAGTCATAGAGAGGATCTCGTGGATATTCTTCCCCTTGTACTGGATCTCGAGAATTTCCGGACGGTACTTCTTCCCATCACAGACATCACAGGGGATGATCACGTTATCCATAAACTGCATGTCGATTTCTTCGTAGCCGGTGCCTTTACAAGCCGGACATCGCCCTCCATCCACATTCAGGCTGAAGGTTCCCGGTGTATAACCGCGGACTTTGGACTCTGTCACCGACGCCATCACATTCCGGATCAGGTCAAAGGCTTTAAGGTAAGTGACCGGAGAACTGCGGGCGGATTTACCGATGGCGGACTGGTCGATGAGCAGCACGTTTTTAATATTTTCATGCCCCTCGACGCTTTTATAATTTTGGGTGGGGAGGAAATCCAACCCCAGGGCCCGGGCCAGCGCGGGGTAGAGGGTCTTTGTGATCAAAGTGGACTTGCCGGAGCCGCTCACTCCGGTGACCGCGACCAAACGGTTGAGCGGAAAAACCACATCCAGATTTCGCAGATTGTGCCCGTGGGCGCCTTTGAGTTCGATCTTATAGCGGTAATTGCTGAGCTCCACCGGGCGCAGGGTTCTGGTGATTTCATGGGTCCGGGTGGATCTTAAGTAGGGTGCTGTGACGGAGTTTTTATTTTTATAAAACTTGTCTGTGGGACCTGAGTAAATAACCTCTCCCCCCAGATATCCCGAGCCAGGCCCCATCTCAATGATGTTTTCACTATTTTCAATCACATCATGGTCATGTTCCACCACCACCAGAGTGTTGCCCAGGTCCCGGAGATCTTTCAGAATCTGGATCAAGCGGTCATTGTCCCGGGGGTGGAGGCCCACGGTGGGCTCATCCAGGACGTAGAGGGTTTGGGAGAGTCCCATACCCAACTGATTAGCCAGGATCAGGCGCTGATACTCGCCTCCGGAAAGAGTTTTGGTTTCCCGTCCTAAGGACAGATAATGCACGCCCACACGGACCAAAAAGTCCAAACGGGCGCGGATTTGTTTTAACACCTCTCCAGACACTTCTTCCTGGTGGGGTTTGAGCTTCAGGGTTTTAAAGAAGGCGCAAAGGTCTTCAATGGTCTTGGCGGAAAGATCCTCGATATTGACGTCATTAATAAAGACACTCAGGGCTTCTTTTCGCAGGCGGCTTCCATGACAGTCCGGGCAGACAAAGGGACTGCGATAGCGGGCGATAAAGACGCGCACATGCATTTTGTATTTGATCTGCTCCAGATACTCGAAAAAACCCTTCACCCCGAAGAAGTCCTTGGTTCCTTTCCAGATCAGGTCTTTTTCTGACTTGGAAAGATCCATCCAGGGAGTGTGGGGATCGATCTTCATTTTTTTTAAAAAAGCCAGAAGCTGACGGCGCTCGTGAGCGGCACTGGGCATTGTGAAAGGATGAAGGGCTCCCGCCGCAAGGCTCAAGGTCGGATTGGGGACCACCTTTTTCTCATCCAGGTCCAGGATATTCCCAAAGCCCTTGCAGGTGGGGCAGGCACCGATGGGACTGTTAAAGCTGAAGAGAGCTGAAGTGGTCGGCGGGGGCGTGTAATTACAAACCGGGCAGGAGGCCTCTTCACTGACCTGCAATTTATCCCCGTCGGTGGTTAAGATGGTCGCCCGGCGAGAGAGGACGTTGGTATTGTACTTAATACTGGCTTCATAAGCATTCGTCAGGGAATCAGCGATGCGCCCTTTTTCGTCCGCTTGGAAGGACATCCGGTCAATGACCAGAAAAAAGCGCCCCTTGGGAAGGCCTTTTTTTAAAGCGGCGGGTTCGCTGATTTCCTGGATGGTTCCCATTTCCTCTTTCAAAATATTTGACGAAGGCTCGGGGACCTCTTCCTTTTTTTTGCTTTGAGTCCGGGTGGTTTTTTTGCCCGTGGTTTTCGCCGGGGGTTTTGGGGAGGCTTCTTTCGGTATATAGATGCGCAGGTAGCCGTCCTGGAGAAGCAAGGAATGAAGTTTTTTGCCCTCCGCTACACGGCCCTCGGGGGAGATTTCCACGAGAATATAGCCGCGTTGCCCGCCAAAAAAATTCAGGACTTTGTCCGTGGCCTCTGTCACGCTTTCTTTTTCGCAGGCGATCTTATGGGCGGGACAGAAGGCGATGCCGATTTTTTCAAACAGCAGGCGCAGGTAATCAATCACTTCCGTGGTGGTGCCCACGGTGGACCGGCTGCTCTTCACCGTGTTTTTTTGTTCAATCGAAATGGCCGGGGGAATATTGTTAATGCCCTCAAGATCCGGTTTGGGGGCTTTATTCAAAAATTGCCGGGCATAGTTTGACATACTTTCGATAAAGCGGCGTTGGCCTTCGGCGAAAAGAGTCTCAAAAGCCAGTGAGCTTTTGCCAGAACCCGAAGGCCCGCAAATCACCGTGAGTTGCCCCACGGGGATTTTGACTTCGATGTTCTTAAGATTGTTTTGTTTCACCCCCCAAAGGTGAATTTCTTTCATTCTGATAAGTCCTGTCTTACTCTGATAAGTCTTGTTTTAAGAAGTCCGTTGCTTCCTCAGATTTATTCGACGAAGCCGTTGGTTCAGTCCCTTCGATGAAAGCCTGCCTGAGAACATTCTTTGTCGTCGCTGAGGCCAGTTTCCCGGTATCGCTATCAATATTAGCAAAAACAATACCCTCTGGGACAGGGAAAGTCATCTGAGGAAGCCCTTCATGAGCGGCTTTCATATAATCCACCCAAATCGGAAGCGCGGCGCGTCCCCCGACTTCGCCTTTTCCAATACTGCGTTCCCTGTCAAACCCCACCCAGACACCGGTCACGATCTGAGGAGTATAGCCAATAAACCACGCGTCATAATAGCCGTTAGTAGAACCCGTCTTGCCAGCGACCTCACGTCCGATGGCTCTTGCCCGGCCCCCGGTGCCGTTTCTGTCTTCCACCACACCCTTCAAAAGAGTGGTCATCACGTAAGCGGTTTGCGGGCGGATGAGCTGGTCTTTATCTTCAAAGAAAAAGTTGTAATCCGCTTTCGTTTTTTTCTCTTCCGCGATCTTTTCAGGAGTTAAATTTTTGATTCTTTCTGTGAGAGTGTCACGACGTTCATCAAATTGTTTATCGAGTTCGGAGATTTCTTTGTTAAAGCGCACGTCCAAGCTGACCTCATCAAGGATTTTTTGTCCGTCCAGGTTGAGGACCTGATGAATGATTTTGGGTCGCAGGCGCTTTCCCAGGCGTGCGAATTGGCCGAAGACCTTGGTCATCTCATACAAGGTCACACTGCTGGAGCCGAGAACCAGGGTGAAGTCCGGATTCAAAGGACTGAAAATACCAAGGCGTTTGGCGTAGTCCGTGGCCCAGGGAACCCCCAGATCCTGGATGATTTTGACGGAGGGGATATTCAGGGATCTCACCAAAGAATTGCGGAAAATAATCTCGCCGCCAAAGCTCTTTGAGTGGTTGGAGGGGGCCCAGACTTTGGACTCTTCCTGTCCCTCGCTGTCATCTTTTGTGGGGTCTGATTCTTCAAAGACAATGGGGGCGTCCATGATAGGAGTGGCCGGAGTGTAGCCATGATCCAGGGCGGAGGCGTAAACAATCGTCTTAAAGGAGGAGCCTGTTTGGCGGGCCGCTTGCAGGGCGCGGTTGAACTCATTTCGCGCAAAGCTATAGCCCCCCACCATCGCCAGCACATCTTCCGTTTTTTCATCAAAGGAGATCAAGGACCCTTCCACCTCGGGCTCTTGATCAAGCTCCAAAGCGATGAATTTATTAAAATCCGGAAGTGCCAGGGGCGGGGCGGGTTTTTTACTTTTTGTGGGCGCGCTCAGGCGCGAGGAAGAAAATACTTCTCCAGTGACTTTGGCCAGAACTATGTCCCCGGGCTTAATGGCATCGGACATTTTTTTAAGAGGATCGGAGTCCCAGCGCTTTTCGGGATTGGGTTTGCGAGCCCATTTCATGGCGTCATAGTCGATCAAGCCACGGACATCGCCGATCCGGAGATACGCAAGCCCGGTTTTGTCATCCACTTTTTCCACCACTCCTTCCACACTCTGACCCACTTTAAGATAGGACGGGAGATTGGACCTTTGCTTGGGAACAGAGTCTTTCTTTAAATGAATTTCGGCGAATTTTCCGTTGGGGAGAATAATGCGTTCCGGAGTGGATTCGGAAATGAGCTTCTTTTTGCCATCCACCAGAAACTTTTCAACTTCTTCTGGAGTAGAGAGCTTGCGCAGAGGCCCGCGATAACCCTGGCGTTTATCCAAGTCTTTTAAGCCCGCAACCACCGCCTCCTGAGCGGCAAGTTGTTTGGGAAGGTCCAGGCTGGTGTAGATACGAAGCCCTTTATCCAAAACTTGCTCTTCCCCCAATTGCGCCACCAGTTGTTGGCGAACGGTTTCCAGGAAGAAGGGGGCATATTGCTCGTAGTTTTCGCGCACGTAAACTTTGACGGGCTGGCGGATGGCCTCTTCGGCCTCCGCCTTAGGGATGAATCCCACTTCCGCCATCCGGTTTAACACGTAGGTTTGGCGCTCTTTCGCGCGCAGAGGGTTGGTGACCGGGGAGTAACGGCTGGGGGCCTGGGGAAGACCCGCCAGGATCGCCATTTCCGGCAAGGTCAAGTTTTCAACTTTTTTATGATAGTAGGTCTGGGAGGCAGCTTCGACACCGTAGGCCCCTTGGCCGAAATAAATCTGATTCAGATAGAGGTACAGGATTTCTTCTTTTTTTAAATTCTCTTCCATTTGTTGGGAGAGCATGGCCTCGCGAACCTTCCGCAAGAGGGTTTTTTCCGGAGACAATAAAAGGGTTTTTGCCACCTGCTGCGTGATGGTGGAGCCCCCCTGCACGGTGCGGCCCGCACGCAGGTTGGCGAAAGTCGCCCTCAGGATCGCTTGGTAATTGATCCCTTTGTGATGGAAGAATTGGTCGTCTTCCGCCGCCAAAAAGGCGTGCACCAGATTTTTCGGGATTTTTTCATAGGGGACCAACGTGCGCCGCTCGCGGAAGAATTCGCCGATTTTCTTGTTGTTGCGGTCATAGACTTCAGACACCAGCAAGGGGTGGTAGTCTTTGACCGTGATCAGTTGCGGAAGACTGGCTTTGACTGAACGAAAGGTAATATAAGCACCGACTGTTCCAAGAAGAGCCAGGACAACGCCGGCGATAATCAGTTTTTTTGCCACGGAAGAGGACTCCTTTAATCAAGAGATTAAAAATGAGCCCTCATTTTAACAGTGTGAATGGTCAGGGTCTAGGATTGCTTGGAGCCAGTGTGCGAGAGGTCGAGCCGCCCCTTCCTCCTGGCCTTCAGGCCAGAAGGGCAAGGACCCTTGGGGCGAAACAAACAGGAGCTTTCTATCGCCGGCCGTTTTGCCTGCTGCCAGTTCCCCTGTTGGAGTTATAGGTCCCGCGCGAAGAGCCCCGCCCTCCGGGAGCTCCGGAGCCAAGAACGCTGCGGTCAAAAGAGCATTCTTTTCCATTCTCGTCTTCTAAAGGAATATTGGCGACCGCGTCCCGGTACGCATCATACGCACTTTGGGCCTCACTGATTTTGCCGGTGCTGGTTTCATCGGCCGGAGCGGGCCCCATCGTCATCAGGCTGTTTGAGATGGAGACGGACTTTTGTTTGTAATAGTTCTGTTTTTCAGTCAGCGCCTGGGCTTCTTGTTGGGTGGTTTGCTGCAAGCTTTGGAGTTTGGACGTGGCCCGGGAAATTTTCTCACTTAAAGCGGTGCTGGCGTTGTTCATGCTCGTGGTGTCGTCATTTTTAGCTTCGGCTTCCTGCGAATTCATGGTGGTGAGTTGCTGGTTCATATTGTCGATATCGGACTGGGCGTTGTTGATCGCATCCTGAGCCGACTGGATTTTTTGCTCTGTTTGTTCAATCAAGGCCGCGCGTTGCTGGTCAAACTGGAGCATGCAGTTGTCAAACTCATCCTGAAGCGCGTCTTTCTTTTGTTTGGCCCGGGCGATATAAGATCCCCCGCTTCCGGCAGAGACGGACTCATAATCTTTTTTAAGTTCCCGCACCTTTTTCATACAAGCTCTCTTGGTCGCCCCTTCGGACAGAGCAATGAGGCTTGAATTCTTGCTGCGGTATATATTGGTGATTTCCTGGCGCTTTTGCAGAATCAAGGACTGCTGGGCCCGGATATTTTTTGCTAGCTCCGAAGCGGTTTTGGCCATCTCGGCGGTACGGTCCCGTTGTTCTTTCTTAATATCCAATTGCTTTTTCTTAAGATCGTTCTGCGCTTCTGCGATGTCCTCCTGAACTTCCTGCACATCTTTATTGAAGTCCTTGTTCAGATTGGCGAGGTCTTTTTTTAAATCCCCCATCTTGTCGTTGATATCATCCAGCTCCTTCTCATATTTGTCTTTCCGTTCAAAATAGCCTTGCCCGGAGTAGCGAGGGCACGCACTGCTGACCCCGCTTTGGGGGACCCCCAAGGCGTTGCTAAAGGCGATGAGCAGATCTGCGGAGCTGCCGTACTCATCAGCCCCCCCTAAGTCGGCACACTGTTTAACTTTGCTTGTACAGCCGGACCCCAAACCAGATTCGCGGCAAGCCCGGTCAAAGTCCCGCTTGGCGCTGTAGGCTTCTTCTTTGGCTTGGGTGCACTGATCAGAGCGGCCGCGCAGAGCACTTTCCAGCAACCCGGTGGATTCCGAACCTGCCCCGAGGGTCTGGGTGGAGAAAACAAAACTCCCTATAATAATGCAGAAATAGTGGGCAAATGATTGGATTCTTGGCGTTTGTTTCCAATTCATAAGAGCTCCTCCCGGCACCCCTTAAAGGATGCAAACTTGATTCCTTCATTATGAAGGCAGACGGGCAAAGAGCAAAGCCCGTCCCATTTTGATACAGCCCTAGGTCAGGGCGCTGGTGCAGTTCGGGCATTTTATAGCCCGCAAGGGAATGGAGGTGTGGCAGAAGGGGCACTCTTTTGTTGTGGGGGACGCGGCCGGGGAGGGCTTTTGCATCTTGTTTGCGGCCTTCACAAGCAGAAAAATGGCAAAGCCGACGATGATGAAGTCAATTACGCTGTTTAAAAAGAGGCCATAGTTCAAGGTGGGAGCGGCGGCCCGTTTTGCCTCGGCCAGAGTTTCATAGTGTTCGCCATTCAAAGAGATAAAGAGATTACTGAAATCCACTTTACCCAGACCGAGACTAACTACCGGCATCAGAATATCTGATACAAAGGAGGTGACGATTTTACCGAACGCCGCGCCGATAATAATCCCCACGGCCAAATCAAGAACGTTTCCGCGGCTGATGAAAGCTTTAAATTCCGTCCACATTTTCAAACCTCCCTTTTGATTTCTTCGGGAATCTTATGATAGAGTTTTTCATATGCAAAAAGGTTTTAATTCAGACGTTACCGTCCGCGGCCAAAAATTCCACGTTCAGACAGAAGATTGGGGAGTGAAAAACCCGTTTTTAGTCAGTAGAATTTTTTGTAATGGGGCCGTCATTAAAACCGTGAAAACCCCCTACGAAGTTGCACTCAAAAAAGAATCCCTTCGTGAGGAAGAGGCCATCAAAACCGCGCTTCGCCGCCAACACCATGATATTATGGATGGCTTGCTTGCCGGCAAAATGCCCTAGGATCCCTCTTTGCCTAGCCTGATGTCGAGATAAGCTCGCAGGAAGCTAGGAAAGCGGGACTTCCTCCCATTAGAATAGAGTGGATGATTGAATTTTCACATGTCTATAAAACTTATCCAGGCCCCGTCCATGCGTTAAAAAACATCGATCTGCAAATCGGCAAAGGGGAGTTTGTTTTTCTGACCGGTCCCAGTGGAGCCGGGAAAACGTCTCTTTTTAAAATGATTTCGGCCTTTGACTCCACCACCTCCGGCGAAGTCCTTGTAGCCGGGTATAATATTGGCAGCCTAAGCGAGAAAAAGATTGCCGAGTACCGGCGCAAAATCGGTGTGGTTTTCCAGGATTTCCGTCTTTTAAAAGACCGCACGGTTTTTGAAAACGTGGCTCTGCCCCTGCAAATCCGCGGGGAGAGACCCGCGCAAATACAACGGCGGGTGCAGGAGGTCTTGGAACAAGTCGGCCTGACCCGTAAGTACGATCAGTTTCCTGAGTTTATCTCCGGGGGGGAGCAACAGAGAACCGCCATTGCAAGGGCGATCGTTCACCAGCCCGGGGTTCTTATCGCGGACGAGCCCACCGGAAACCTCGATCCCGCCCTCAGCGAAGAGATTATGGATCTATTAGAAAGAGTCTGTTCGCAGGGCACCACTGTGATGGTGGCCACGCATGACCATGACATGGTGAAAAGAAGAAAAAAAAGGGTGATTCAGCTTAAAGACGGTCTGATTGTGGAGGATCAAAAATGATCCGCTCCTTATTTCACCAGCGTCTGGGAAGTCTGCGCCGGAACTGGACTTTGCAGTTTACGACTTTGCTTGTGGTGACGGCTTGCTACCTTGTGGTTTGCAGTTCCATGGTTTTGTCCCAAAACCTGCAAAAAATCCTCACGGTTTGGGGGGAAGATTTGCAAATGACGGTGTATCTGTCAGAAAATTCGGAAGCCCCTGAAATAGACACCTTACGCCGGAAAATTGAAACAAAACCCGGCGTGGGAAGTGTCCGCTTTGTCAGCAAGGAGCAGGCCCTTCAGGATTTCCGCGCACAGATGGCAAGTTACGCTCCGGACTTGTTGCAGGAAAATGATCTCTTAAGCCTGATTCCCGCCAGCTTTCAAATTTCCGTGAAAAACTCCCTTCAAGCCGTCAACCAACTCAAGGTTTTGGATCTTCTGGCGGGAAGTCTGAAGAGCGAAAAAGCCGTGGCGGAGGTCAGCTATGGCCAGGATTGGGTGCAAAAGTACGGGCAGTTTCTTTTTTATTTTGAAAGAGTCTGTCAGGCGCTGGGTGTGATTATCTTCTGCGCGGCTTTGTTTGTTCTCTCTAACGTCATCCGCGCCTCGGTTCATTCGCGGCGCCAGGAGATTGAAGTTCTGGAACTCATCGGTGCCACCCCCCTGATGATTCGAAAGCCCTTTATGGTGGAAGGGGCGGTGATGGGTTTTGTGTCATCGCTTCTGGCGGTTTCCATGTCGTTTTTTATATATAAAAATATCGTGGGACTTTTTCAGAATGAGCTTCAGTTCCTGCAACTGGGGGAGCACTTGCGATTTCTCGGTCCCGGCCTGATCTTCTCTTTTTGTGTTGCTGGCACTTTGTTGGGAGCCTTGGGGTCCTATCTTTGCGTGCGGCAAATCAATGACGGCTGGGCGGCCCGCGGTTTATGATCTTGTTGCTGGCGGCACTTATGACAGCTTCATCGCTTTCCTGGGCGGCCGGGGCGCCGGCCCCGGATCCGGCTTTGGATAAAATCGCCAAGGATATGCAAATTGCCCGGGAAAATCTGGAAATCCAGGAACTTCGGCAGAAAAAAATTCTGACCGCTCTTTACAGCATCAATAAAAACATGAAAAAGCTGGTGGCGGAAAAATCAAACCTCGAACAGCAAAAAAAAGTCATTCAATTCCAGCGCGACGAACTGAGAGTTAAAATCGAAGACAACGGCCGCCAAACAGCTCTTTTAAAACAAAAGCTCACAAAAAGGCTCAGAGTCATTTACAAAATGCGAGGCCCCACCTTGGCGCGCATTCTCTTTGCCGCAAAAAACTCCGCGGACCTTGAGAGGAATTTAAAGATCCTGGGCCTGGTGGCACAAAAAGACGTGCAGTTGATCAAATCCTTCCGGGAGTCCGTTAAGGACTATGAACTCCGCCAACAAAGATTGACCCAGAAATTGGCTTCACTCGAAGACGTCAAGCTCACCCTGGGTGAGCATGAAAAGAAGCTGCAAAAAGAAATCGCTCAGAAAAACCGGATCCTGGCCGGGATCCACCGCGAAAAGGTCTTTACCCGGGAGCAGATCCAATCCCTGCAGGATAAATCCCTTAACTATGACCTGGCGGATACGGGCTTGATGGATCTTCTTCTGCGCCCCTCTTTTGAAGCCCAAAAGGGGAGCTTACCCAAACCCGTCCAAGGTCCTGTTGCAGTTTCTTTTGGCCTGCAGAAGGTCCAGGATCAGGGATATCTCTTAAGTCATAAAGGGATCTTCATTGCCAGTAAAGCGGGCACCCCGGTCCGGGCCGTGTTTGGGGGAACGGTCTCGTTTGTGGGGAGTTTGCCTGGCCTTGGCCAAGTTTTAATACTCGATCATGGAGATCATTATTATACTGTCTATGGCAATAATACGGCTTCCCGGGTCCACGCGGGGCAGGAAGTGGTTCAAGGTCAGGTCATCGCCAGCAGTGGCCGCAATGGATTTGACCAGCAAAATGGATTGTATTTTGAAGTTCGACATTTTTCAGAGCCCTATGATCCGACGGAATGGGTGAAAGGATTCAGCCGATGAAGGCATTTGTAAATAAGTGGAAAACGTTCATACTTGCTTTGATTTTGATATTGGCGCTCTTCGTTTTGGCTGAATCGGGATTTCAGATCCGTGCCTTTGCTCAGGACCGCTATGCGGACCTGCAGAACTTCACCAAGGTCCTGAACTTGGTGGAACAGTACTATGTGGAGGAAGTCGACACCCGAAAGCTTCTTTATGGGGCCATCAAAGGGATGTTGCGGGAGTTGGACCCTCACACCAATTTTATGCCTCCGGATATTTTCAAAGATTTCGAGACAGAAACCAGCGGCGAGTTCGGGGGCTTGGGTATCGAAATCTCCGTTCAAAACGGCATCCTGACCATCATTTCCCCCATCGAAGATACTCCGGCTTGGGAAGCGGGCATCAAGGCGGGGGACAAGGTGATCGCCGTTGACGGTCATAGCACCAAGGGCTTGAGTCTGGTGGAAGCCTCTCAGCTGATGCGGGGGAAGCGGGGTTCAAAAGTGATCCTTCGCATTGTGCGTGAGCAGGAAGAGGAGCCAAGGGACATCAGCATCACCCGCGGAAGCGTTAAAATCAAGTCGGTCAAATACACCAATCTGGAAGATGGCTACGCTTATATTAAAATCACAAGCTTTATCGAAAATACCGCGAAGGACCTGGAAAAGGCCATTGATACCCACATTAAGAACAATAAAAAAATGGAAGGCCTGATCCTGGATATGCGCCGCAACCCCGGCGGTTTGCTGGATCAAGCGGTGAAAGTCAGCGATATGTTTCTGAAGGATGGGGCCATCGTCAGCACGATTGGTCGGAACAAGAAGGACAAAGAAGTGTCCGTGGCCTCAAAGAAAGGGCGCTTTACTGATTTTCCTATCATTATTCTCGTAAACGAATACACGGCCTCAGCCAGTGAAATCGTCTCAGGCGCTTTGCAAGATAACAAACGGGCCTTGATCGCAGGACAACGCACTTTCGGAAAAGGGTCTGTTCAGTCCGTGGTGAAATTAGGTGATGGCAGCGGACTGAAGCTCACGGTGGCCCGCTACTACACCCCCAGTGGGGTGAGCATTCAGGCGGAGGGCATTAAGCCGGACATTGAAATTGACGAGGTGGATCCGGAAGTCTTTGCTAAGTCTGCTGCGAAAGCCAAACCCACGCGGGAAAAAGATATCGCCGGGCATTTGAAAGGCGACCGCGAGAAAGAAGTGGATAAAGCACAGACAAAGCTGGATCTCAAAGCCAAGGACCCTAATCCCAATGGCAACGCGGTGGCCTGGTGGAAAGATTTGGGAACTAAGAAGGACGAGAATCTTTCCAGCCGGGAAAAACTCTTTAAGAACGATTACCAGATTTATCAAACCTTCAGCTATCTTAAGGCTTGGAAAACTCTGAAGACTCTGTCGCGCTGAGCAAGCGCGGATTGCCATATTTATAAAGGCATCCTAGTATCATCGCTAGCGAGGCCTTTATGAATAAACTGTTGTCCTTGTCTTTTTTTATTTTCTTTTCAGCCATGGCGGAGGCCGGGGCGGTGGGTTTTGCCCATGGTACCGAGTTTTCCTCCTCCCATATTCAAGGCTCCGTGACTGTTTACTGCAATGGCGGCGAAGTGGGGTCCTTTAATTGTTACGATACGGTTTTAGACCCTAATAACTATGATTATTTCATGGGGCCCACGGGGGTGACGGCGGACCAGGTGACCTTGTCGAATCTCCGCGAGGATGGCAGCCGGCATGAGAGATCGGATTTTTACGACGATCGCAGAAATCGCAGCGAAGGTGCTTTTAATCTTTGGATCTCTTCTTTGTTCCAAAGACCGCTTCTTGGAGCCGGGAAAAACCGCATTGATTTCCGTCTTCTGAGCCGGGGTCAGATTGTGCAACAGGGAAGTTTCACCGTCACGGTGACCCGAGGCGCGTCTCGGGCCTGCCCGGTGTCGCACTACAATTCAAATACCCCGTCGGATTGCACATCCCAATACACGGTTTGCCAGCGTTATTTTGAGCAATACAATTATTGCCGCTAGGATCCTTTTTTAAGCTTGCGGAAAAAGTTTTCGATCATGGCAAAGGTGAGGCCCCAAAGCACGCTCCCGTCGGGGAAGCGAATTCCGGGCAGGTGAAGCTCGTTGCCGGAAAAATCAAATTGGTATTCTGTCCGGTGCCGCTCATCCATTAAGTAAGACAAGGGAATCCAATAAGTCTTTTCCACTTCTCGCGGATCCAGAATCAACGGGGGATTCTGGGGCAGGAAAAAAACAAAGGGTTGAATATAGAATTCCAATAAATGGCCCCGTTTACGGGCCTGCAGGTCATCCAGAGACCCGATCAGATCTTTGGGGTGGAGAAGGACACCGACTTCTTCGCGCACCTCTCGCAGGCAGGTGGCGAGCAAATCCGGGTCCCGTTCATCTTTTTTCCCGCCGGGGAAGGCCAAATGTCCCGACCAGTGGTCCAGAGGGTTGAGCGCGCGTTTAATAAAGAGCAGCTCCGGGTTGGTCTCAGAGCCCGAAAGCAAAAGAGCCACCCCTGATGCCTTCGAAAACTCTTTCGAAAGATCAGTGCGTGGCTCTTGAGAGAGAATTTTCTCTATCTCGCCTTTAGATTTGCTCGTCTTTGAGCTTGTCTGCACTCACTTCCTTCACTTTGACTTTTCCATTCAAAAAGTCGATCACTTTTTCTTCAGTAATCATATAGCTGAGACGGCTGACCTGTTCAGGGCGGGAATAGAACTCGCGAATGCGAGCCTCTTCAATCCCTGTTTGCGCCGCGTACTCCTTATACTTCTTATCAAGATCCTCTTCTTTGCAGTGAAGATCATGTTTACGCGCAAGCGCATCCACCAGGAAGCTGGACTGGATCATTTCTGCCGCGGTTTTTTCAAAATCCTGATCCCATTTCGTAACGTAAGCCTCAAAATCCGCCGGAGACATCCCTTGCTCCGTCATGCGTTTTTTGAAGTCTTCAATGAGGGAGTTCTTCTGATCTTTCAGCAAGGTGGGGGGAACTTCCACGGGGTTTTCCTGAACCAGCTTTTTCAATAAACGGTTTTTGAAGGCGTCTTCAACCCGCTTCTTTTCCGTGCTCTCCAGATCTTCGCGGATGGTTGTTTTCAACTCTTCAAGAGTTGTGGGGCCGCCCAGGCTCTTAACGAGTTCATCGTTGAGTTCCGGCAAGACCTTCTTTTTAAGTCCGGTGAGTTTCACCTTGAAGTCAACAGGCTTTCCCGCAAGCTCTTCAGAGTGGTAAGGGGTGGGGAACTTCAAGTGCAGGGTCTTGCTATCGCCGACGTTCATGCCAACAAGGCCGTCTTCAAAACCTTCAATGAATTGTTTTGCGCCGAGTTCAAGATTGTGATTGGTGCCGGAGCCGTTTTCCAGGGGCTTTCCATCCACAAACCCTTCAAAGTCAACAACAGCGACGTCACCGATCTGAGCGGGGCGAAGCTCGAGAACATCCTGGTAGGTGGCGCGCGAGTTACGGATGTTTTCCAGCACTTCATTGACCTTGGATTCATCAAAAACGAGGTTCTCTTTTTCTACTTCCAAGCCTTCATACTTTTTCAGCTGCACTTCCGGGCGGACATCAAAGGACGCGGAGAAAGAAAAGTCTTTGGTCTCATGGGGAATATCGAATTCAAATTCAGGGTTGCTGATCGGCTCTAATTTGCTCTCAGTCAGGGCTTTCAAATAGTGCATTTGAATCAATTCTTGAGCGACATCTTGTTTAACCCGGTCGGCGTAGAGACTTTTGATGGTGGTAAGAGGGGCTTTGCCTTTACGGAAGCCTTTAATGGCCACTTCTTTTTGGATGTCTTTAAAGATGCGGTCGAAGGCAGACTGAACCACAGCGGCCGGAACTTCCACATTGATTTTGTGGTGTAGGGACGAGATTTTTTCGATATTCGTTTTCATGAGATCACCTCAGTTATTTGCAGTAGCGTCAAAATGAATCGGGATACTAGAAGATCACTCTCTAATTAGCAAGCAAATTGCGCCGTGCGCAATGCCTTAGATTCTAAGCTCGGCGACACTGAGAAATCTATGAAATCAACGATTCATTTTGTCACTGGCAAAGGCGGAGTTGGCAAGTCGACGGTGGCCGCTGCTTTGGCTCTTAAGAAGTCTCAAGAGGGCTTACGCACTTTGCTGGTCGAAATCGGTGATCAGAGCTTCTACAAGGATTTTTTTGACCTCCCTGCTGTGGGCTTTGAGCCCGTGGAGGTGCAGGAAAATTTTTCAGTGGCCCTGTGGACGGGGCAAAACTGTCTGCGGGAATACATCATTTACCACATTAAAGTGGAATCGCTTTACCGGCTTTTTTTTGAAAATGCCGTCATGAAAGCCTTCGTGAATGTGGCTCCGGCCTTGCCTGAGTTGGCAATTATGGGAAAGGCCACCAGTGGCCCCCGCCATCATGGACCGGATCTGCCGTTTGATTGTCTTGTGATGGATTGTTATGCCACAGGCCACTTTATGGCCCTCATGGGAGCGGCCCAGGGCATGGCCCAGGCAGTGAAATTTGGACCCATGGGGGAGCAGAGCCGCCGCATTGACGCCACTTTGCGGGATCCGGCGTTTTGCCAGTACTATCTGGTGTCCTTGCCTGAGGAGCTTCCCGTGCGGGAGACTGAGGAACTCTATGAGGACCTTAAAAAACGCTTCGGAGTGGAGCCCACACTTGTTTTAAATAAATTCCTGGACAACGACATCCCCAGCCGGGAGTACCAAAGCGCCCAAGGACAAGACTCGGTGGAGTTTCGCAAATTCGCGGCCCATGACCAAAAGCTGCGGGCCACCCACCAAGAAATGAAAGGGCGTTTAGAAAAACTAAGTTCCCGTTTGCAATGCCTTCCCGTGATCTGGGATCATAATATCATGACACTGCTCAAGGCCCTGGCCCCGAGGCTTCCATGAAGGGTTTTGATTTTAGAAAAGCGCAGATCCTGGTCTGTATGGGCAATGGGGGCGTGGGGAAAACCACCCTGGCTGCGGCCTTGGGGGTTCTTGCGGCCCAACGAGGACTCAAGGTCGTGGTCCTCACCATCGATCCGGCCAAGCGCCTGGCCACCACGCTCGGGATTGAGGGGAGCAAAGACATCACCCGCGTGCCGGGCCAGACCTATTCCGGGGAACTCTTTGCCTCCGTTGTGGATCACAAAAAGACGTTTGATGATTTTGTCTGGAGGGCGGCCGCAAAATCCGAGGCTGCAAAGAAATTGTTTCAGAACAAGCTCTACCAGCAGCTCTCGACAAGTTTGAGCGGGTCCCAGGACTTCACAGCTCTGGAGAAGCTCTATTCCACCTATGAATCCAAAGAATTTGATCTGATCATTCTCGATACTCCCCCGGCCAAGCATGCCATTGATTTTTTAAATGCCCCGCAAAAGCTGGCGGTCCTCTTTAATGACAAGGTGGCACGGTGGTTCAGGGAATCAAAAAACCGTTCCGTCGGCGGGGTCTTTTTAAATATCCTGAATACGGGGACAAAACAGGTCCTGGGTCTGATGGAATCCTTGACGGGCAGTGAACTTTTGCGGGAACTCTCGGATTTTTTCCTGAGCATCGAGCAATGGCAGGAACGCCTGGAAGAGCGGATCACCAATGTCCACCGTATGATGGTCAACCCGCAAACCCAATTCTGCCTGGTGACGAGCTTTGACCAAGCTAAGCTGGCCGAGGCTGAGTACTTTCTGCGTGAAATCCGTAAGGGGGGGTATCATCTGCGCTCCGTGATCCTGAACCGCTCCTTTCCGGAGTGGCTCAATCCCCAGACCCCGGCCGTGAAAGAGGCGCCGAAGGGGTGCGAAACCCTTTTCCAAGTTTACCGCCAGGAACGAAGCTATTACCAAACGAGATCCCGGGACCACGCGGATTTCGCCGCCAAAGCCGGTCGTGAAATCCAGGTCTTAAGGCTCCCGGAAATGGAAGAGGCCATCTCGGATTTGTCGGGCCTGGAGAAACTGGCTAAGATTATTGAACAACAAGGGGAACCCTCGTGAGAATGTTTTTGGTCTTTTTCTTAGGCGCATGGGTGGTGGCCTGCGCCTCTATTTCAATGCCTCGGGGGGAGTCGTCATCTCAAGGGATGTCAGAAGCAACGGCCCTCAGCCAGATTGAGCAGCAACTGACTGAGGGCCATTTTGAAGCGGCCCTGGCGGGAGCGAACCAGTTTCAGGCCGCCCATCCGTTTTCGTTGCGTTCCCAAAAGGTGCGCTTCTTTAAAGGCCGGGCCTTGGAGGAGCTGGGGCGATGGAGTGAGGCCGAGCAAACCTATCGGGCCATCTCCGTGATTTCTGAAAAAAACCAGCCGGAGATCTCCGCTCTGGCTCTGTACCGTTTGTCCTACGTGTATGAGGCCTTGGGGGACGACCAACGGGTTTTGACCTCCCTCTTTGAAGCCGGGAAGTATGCCCCCTTTCTTCCGCCGGAGGTGACCAATGCCGAAATTCCTTCGCGTCTGGCCATGGTCTATGCCAAAGAGAACAACGCCGTGGAAGCCCGGAAGTGGTTAGTGCAGGCTGATTTGGGGCTAAGGAAAACTTTTGACAGCCGGAAGGAGCCCTTGACGGAAGCCTGGCTTGCGCAAACTTATTACAATATGGGGGCCATTTCCACAGAGCAGCTTTCCAATGACAACATCATGACGGTCTTGCAGGGGCAGCAGGCGGTGCAGAAGTATTTGATTCGGGCTTTGCAATACGGGGACCCCCTTTGGTCCGCCAAGGCCCTCGAAAAATTGAAATCGACCTACCTGGATCTTTGGAAAGCCATCGAGGCCTACCCCGAGCCCGGGGGTTACGAGCCGCTGGTGGCGCAAAAAATCAAAAAAGACGAGCAGCTGAAACTGGCCGGACCCTTTATGGATTTACTTTCAGAGGCGGAGCTTTACCGTCCGGGGACGGGGCAAAAGAGCAACACTTACCAGAACGACTTTTTTGTTTTTACCGCAGACCTGCGCACCCGAGTCGGGGGAGTTCTGGCAAGCCCCCTCCTGACCCCCTTGATGTCGGGGCAAGACAAGGCTCGCCAACCCCTGAAAGCTCCTGTTAAGATAGTTCCTTCAGAAGACCCCAACCTCTAGACCGCGACTGAGGAGATTCCTATATGGTGAAAGATCTGCTCCACCAGAAGACCGTTGAGAAAAGAAATGAAATTTGCGCCTGGTTTAAGGAAAAAGCCGGCAGCTTGGCCTATCCCATCTACTCCAGCTATGACATCCGCGATGCCGGCTACAAAGTTTCTAATGTGGACGCGAATATCTTTCCCGCGGGCTTTAACAATATCTGCCCCGCGGATAAGGAGACCTCCGTGGGCTTAATTGCCGAGTATATTGAAAAGCACTACGGATCCGGAGTCAGAAATATTCTTCTGGTGACGGAGGAACACACTCAGAATCCTTATTACTGGGATAATGTTTATACCATCAAGAGCCTGATTGAATCTGCCGGGAAGACCGTACAAATTGCGATCCCGCGGGAGCTTGCGGAACCCTTGCGGGTGCAGAGCGCCTCCGGTCATGAGTTAACGGTGGGCTCAGCCCTGAAAGGCGGGGCGTTGCTTCGTGATTTTCATCCGGACCTGGTCATCAGCAATAATGATTTTTCTGAATCCTACGAGGAGTGGGCCAAGACCCTGGGCTTTCCCATGAACCCGCCCCGGGAAATGGGCTGGTATCAACGCAAGAAGAGCCGTTATTTTAAATTCTATAATCAGTTGGTGAACGAATTTGCAGAGGTGGCAAAAATAGACCCTTTCCTGCTGCAAGTGGAAACGGAAGAGTACGCCCACTTTGATATTGGCAGCGAGGCCAGCCGCGAAGATCTTGCGACCAAGGTTGAAGCCATGCTGGGGCGTCTGAAAAGCGAATACCAAAAACGCGGTATCGCCCAGGAACCTTTTGTTTTCGTCAAGAACAATGCGGGCACTTACGGGCTTGCCGTGATCCGTGTGGGCTCCGGGGATGAAGTGCGCCAGTGGAGCTACAAATCGCGCAAAAAGATGAAAGCCGCCAAAGGCGGACGGGACGTCGAAGAGGTCATCATCCAGGAGGGGATTCCTTCCATTGTCCAAGCCGGAGGGGCGTCGGCGGAACCTGTGATTTATATGATCGGGTGTGAGCTTGCGGGAGGGTTCCTGCGAACTCATTCTGAAAAAGGCTCCACCGATAGTTTAAACAGCCCTGGTGCTGTCTACAAACGCCTCTGTGTTTCGGATCTGGCCGTTCGAGCGGAGGGATGTCCTCAGGAGAACGTGTACGGCTGGAGCGCGAAGCTGGGGCTTTTGGCCATTGGCCTTGAGGCCGAAGAGATGGGCGTGACGTTTAAAAATTTCAAAAAGGCGTCCTGCTGAGACACGCCCTTGGTCGGGCGCGGGTTTCAATGAAAATGCCAAAGGGGAAAACTGTGGTACCATGGTACTAACCACATTCGTGTGGTTATGACTATGGAGGGTCGTTTGAAAAAGTTCGGAATGACTTTGGGTCTTTTCCTGTTTTCATTTAGCGTGGGCTACGGAATCATGTTTTACACCTCGAAATGGGAGCCTGTAGAGCGCGATCCGGCGGCGGTTCGCCAAGTGTACGACTTTTCCAGCCTCACCGGAAGTGATCTCACCAATGCCATGAAAAAGCGGATTCTCAGTGGCGCCACGGTCGTGCGCGACCATGAAAGCCTGGGCGTGGAGCTGGGGCATTTTGCCATGGCCAAAATCACGGGAGAAAAAACCCTGGCCTGCCAGGAGTTTGAGAAAATCACCTTGCGTTTTGAAGCGGAAGGGGTGGCCACCAGTGGGGAGCGCCCGAAAATGGAAGTGGAAGGGGCTTGTGAGTACTCTCCGGATATGACCAAGATCAATCCGATCTTCATCCCCATTAATCGGATCCTGGCGGAGAAACCAGCTGACGGCGAAATCCAGTACCGTGAGGGCCGCCCGGTGACCTTGCGATTTCAAGGTCTGACGGAAGCGTGGCCGACCCGTTGGATTCTCACGGCGGTTCGCCTTTCAAATGCAGGGGAGCAAAAAGAGTTTGTGATTGAAGCGGACGAAGTCAATCAGATCCTCGGCCGCCCCATGATGGTGAATTTTAAATAAAACCTAAACGTACTGCTTTGCGACTTCCACAAAGGTTCGGATCATGACACCGCTGGCGCCTTTTTTAGGGCAGTAGTTCAGACGGTTGCCCACGGCCCAGCCGGTTCCCGCGATATCAAAGTGAGCCCAGGGAATTCCCTCACCCACGAACTGCTCAAGGAAGGCGGCTGCGGTCGCGCTGCCCGCGCCCTTTGAGTAAGACATATTGGAAAGATCGGCGTAAGTCCCCTTCATGTCCTTCACGTGATGATCGGTGAGTGGCATATTCCAAACCCATTCCCCTGAGGACAGGGCGGCTTTTTCGACGGTGTCTTTGAGGTCCTGATTGCGGGTAAAGTAGCCGGTATGAGTGTTCCCCAAGGCCACGACCATGGCTCCGGTCAGAGTGGCAGCATCCAGGATGGCTTCGGGCTTCAGCTCCGTTGCATAGCTGAGGGCATCGGCGAGGATCAAACGGCCTTCCGCATCGGTGTTATTGACTTCGAAGGTCTTGCCGTTACGAGCGGTATGCACGTCACCGGGTTTGGTTGCGGCGGGGCCCACCAGGTTTTCAGTCGAGGCCACAAGTCCCACCACGTTCACTTTTAATTTGAGTTTGGCAATGGCGAGAATGGTGCCGATGACATTCGCGCCCCCGCACATATCGTATTTCATTTCTTCCATGCCGGCAGAAGGTTTAATGCTGATCCCGCCGCAGTCAAAAGTAAGACCTTTACCCACAAAGACCACAGGCTTTTTCGAAGCTCCCGCGCCTTTGTATTCCATGATGATGAAGCGGGGTTCTTGGTCAGACCCGTTGGAAACCCCTAGAAGACCACCCATTTTTTCTTTTTTGATGCGGGCTTTATCCCAAACCGTGACTTTCACGCCCGTGCCTTTGGCCGCCTCGACCGCAGAGTCCGCCAGGATCGCCGGCGTCATCAGGTTGCCGGGAAGGTCCCCAAGACGACGAGAGAAATTCACACAGGACCCCAGGATAACTCCCTCTTGAAAGGCGGCTTTGAGGTCCTTGTCCACGTGCTTGGTCACGACGTGCAAGGATAATTTGCTTTCTTCTTTGTCCTTTTTTGGCGACGTTTTGAGTTCATCAAAAGTATAGGAAGCCAGAGCCAAACCTTCGGCGGTGGCCTTGGCAAAGGCGGCGAGGTTCTTCTTGTTTGTGGGAAGCCCTTCGAAATGGAGAGCAGCTTCCTTAATTCCCGCCCCCTTCACGGCCTCATAAGCCGCAGCCACGGCCTGGCGCACGGATTCATGTTCCAAGTCAGCTTCTTTTCCCAGCCCAACGACGAGGACATGGCGGTAGTTTTTATAATTAAATTCCCGAAAAAGGATTGTTTCCAGGTGCTTACCCGCGATGGTCTTTTCATCAAGAGCGCTGGCGAGTTTTTTATTCAATTCCGTGTGAGTGATCTTGGCGGTTTTCTCTTTTTGAGACGGAGCTGTGGAGAACACAACCAAAGCTGGACAAGTGAGGGTTTCAATGTCTTTATTAATGAGATCAAAAAGCATAAGCGTCCTTTCAACATGTACTTAATGTTGTGCGTTAAAACAACTAGACCACGAGTTCAGGACTAACATACTCCGTCGGACGGGCAAAGCCTTTTTAATAAAGTCCTGTATTATAATACCGATAGGTAAGAAGATAAGAAAAACCCCAACAGGAGACCACTGTGCCACTCATTCCTTACGTCATTGAACAGACCACTAAAGGTGAACGTAGTTATGATATCTACTCTCGCCTGCTGAAAGACCGCATTATCATCCTGGGGAGCCAGGTTACGGATGAGATCGCCAATACGATTATTGCACAATTTTTATTTCTCGAAGTGGACAACCCCGAAAAAGATATCCATCTTTACATCAACTCCCCCGGGGGAAGCGTTTCCGCGGGTATGGCCATTTACGATATGATGCAATTTGTGAAGTGCGACGTGGCCACCTACTGTATGGGAATGGCGGCCAGCATGGGATCCCTGCTTTTAGCGGCAGGCGCGCCGGGCAAAAGATACAGCTTGCCAAACACCCGCATCATGATCCATCAGCCTTTATTGTCCGGAGGCGGGCTCTCGGGTCAGGTTACTGATATTGAAATCCATGCTAAAGAACTGATTAAAACGAAGGAAAAATTGACTAGAATTTATGAGAATCATTCGGGTCAAAAATACGAAACCTTGGCAAGTCTTATGGAGAGGGATTATTTCTTGGATCCGATGGCTGCAAAAGATCTCGGGCTGATTGACACTGTGGTGGAATCTCGTAAGGCTTCTAAAAAAGGATAATGAATGAGCACCAAAGATGCAGGCACTTTAAGATGTAGTTTTTGCGGAAAAGGCCAAAAAGAAGTTAAAAAACTGATTGCGGGCCCCGGCGTTTACATTTGTGACGAGTGTATTGATCTCTGCAATGACATTATCGATGAGGAAAAAGAGCGCGAGACGGCGGTCAAAGGGACCTTCAAGGTTCCCAAGCCCCAGGACATCAAAGCCTATCTTGATGACTACGTGATCGGCCAACTGAAGGCGAAAAAGGCCCTCGCGGTCGCGGTTCACAACCACTACAAGCGCATTAACGCTCTTAACAACGGTAAAAAAGGCACCGACGTGGAACTCCAAAAGTCCAACATTCTTTTGGTGGGTCCTACCGGTTCGGGAAAAACCCTCTTGGCGCAAACCATCGCAAAGATCCTGAATGTGCCTTTTGCCATGGCGGACGCCACGACATTGACTGAGGCTGGCTACGTGGGTGAGGACGTTGAAAACGTGGTTCTGAACCTTTTGCAGGCCGCGGATTATGACGTGGAGAAGGCGCAAAAAGGCGTTATTTACATTGATGAAATCGATAAAATCTCCCGCAAATCCGAAAACCCCTCCATCACGCGTGACGTGAGCGGGGAAGGGGTGCAGCAGGCCTTGCTGAAGATCTTGGAAGGGACGGTGGCCAATCTTCCTCCCAAGGGCGGACGTAAACACCCCCAACAAGAATTCATTCAGGTGGACACCTCCAATATTCTCTTTATCGTCGGTGGCGCCTTTGTGGGCCTTGATAAAGTGATTGAGAGCCGTACCACCAATAAAACCATGGGCATCGGCGCCAATATCCGCACCTCCGCCGAAAAGGAAGGGGCCGGCGAGAACATCCTGCAAAAGCTGGAGCCGGATGATCTTTCAAAATTCGGTTTGATCCCGGAATTCATCGGCCGCTTGCCAGTGCTGGCGGTTCTGGATCCTTTGGAGGAGTCGGCTTTGATCGACATCCTGGTGCAGCCGAAAAACGCTGTGACCAAACAATACCAGAAGCTGTTCAGCTATGAGGGCGTGGATTTGAAGTTTACGGAAAAGGCTTTAAAGGCCATTGCGCAAATGGCTCTTAAGCGCAAAACCGGCGCCCGGGGCCTTCGTGGGGTGCTTGAGCACGCCATGCTGGATATAATGTTTGATCTTCCGTCTAAACCCAATGTGAAGGAGTGTATCATCGACGAAAAAGTTATCAACGATGGGGCCCTTCCGAAGCTGGTCTATAAGACCGAAGACGAGATCCGCGCCGACGCCGCAAAAGCGGATAGCGACCCAGCCGAAAGTGCCTAAGTTTCTGATTGTCAAATCGTCTTCAGAGGCCCGAAGAGATTTCTTCGGGCCTTTTCGTTTCGGTCCGGTTTAGCCGGCCCCTGCATAAGCAAACCTTATTTAAATCATGAATAATCTTTGCGGTTTGACGTCGTGATTTCACCGCCCTGCTTAAGAAAAAAAATCAGCTCACTAATTTACTTCCCTGAAAGCGTACACATCCATATACTTAAATTAAGAAATGGGTCGGTTATAAGGAATTAACCCCCCAATCGACCCTGAGAGTCTGAAATTAAGACTCGCGGGGATTATCTAACCACAGGGAGGGTCCTTAAATGAGTGAGAACACCAAGGTCCAGCAACTTCCACTTTTGCCTTTACGAGATCTCATCATTTTTCCGCATATGATGATGCCCTTGTTCGTCGGCCGCGACAAAAGCATTAATGCTCTTGAAGAAGCGATGAGCAAGCAAACTGACATTGTCCTTGCAGCACAAAAAGATGCGAAAACAAATAATCCAGAGCCAAAAGATATTTACTCCATCGGCACCATTGCCACGATCATCCAACTTTTGCGCATTCCGGATGGAACCGTAAAGGTCCTGGTGGAGGGGAAGCGCCGGGTTCAAATTAAAAACTTCGTTCCGAACGAGAACTTTTTCCAAGTTCAGTGTGAGGAAATTTCCGAGGAATCTGAAAGCCCGGTCGAGGCCGCTGCGTTGGTGCGTTCGGTGAAAACCACTTTCGAAACCTACGTAAAATTGAATAAACGAATTCCGCCAGAAATTCTCATGCGGGTTTCCACAATTGAAAGCCCGGGAGAGCTGGCTGATATCATCGTCGCCCAGTTGAATTTGAAATTGGAAGACAAACAAAAAGTTTTGGAGATCGCCGATCCTTCAAAACGCCTGGAGCATCTGTTGAATCTGATGACGGGCGAGATTGAAATTCTCGAGGTGGAGAAGAAAATCCGCACCCGCGTGAAAAAGCAGATGGAGCGCTCTCAAAAAGAGTATTACCTGAATGAGCAGATGCAGGCCATCCAGAAAGAACTCGGTGAAAAAGACGACTACCAGGCGGAGCTTCAGGATTTGGAAGTAAAAACCAAAGCCAAGAAGATGAGCCAGGAAGCCAAAGACAAGGTCATGAAGGAGATCAAAAAATTAAAAATGATGTCTCCTATGTCTGCCGAGGCCACCGTGGTGCGCAACTACATCGACTGGGTGTTGGCGCTTCCTTGGATGGATTACTCGGAAGAGCGCCATGATGTGAAGTACGCGCAGAAGATCCTGGATGAAGACCACTGGGGTCTTGAGAAGGTCAAGGAACGGATTTTGGAGTACTTGGCCGTATTGTCTATTTCTAAAAATATGAAAGGCCCGATCCTTTGCCTTGTGGGCCCTCCGGGGGTTGGTAAGACCTCTTTGGCCCGCTCCATCGCCGAGTCCCTGAACCGCCCTTTTGCGCGGATTTCTTTGGGTGGCGTGCGGGATGAGGCCGAGATCCGCGGGCATAGAAAAACCTATGTCGGCGCGATGCCCGGAAAGATTCTCCAGTCTCTGCGCAAAGTGGATAAAGGGAATCCCTTGTTCCTACTGGATGAGATCGACAAGATGGCCAGCGACTTCCGCGGGGACCCTGCGGCGGCGATGCTGGAGGTCTTGGATCCTGAGCAGAACAGCGCTTTCCAGGACCACTACTTGGAATTGGATTATGATTTGTCCAAGGTGATGTTTATCGCCACGGCGAACTCACTGCACACAGTGCCTCGCCCCTTGTTGGACCGTATGGAAATCATCTCGCTGGAGGGTTACATCGAGCAGGAGAAGTTCCATATCGCCAAGAACTATCTGGTGCCCAAACAGATCGAAAATCACGGTTTGAAGGACTACAAAGTCTCTATCCCGGATAAGACGATCCGTGACGTGATTCGCTACTACACCCGCGAAGCCGGCGTGCGAAATCTGGAAAGACAATTCGCGAACGTCTGCCGTAAGGTCGCCAAGGATATCGTGATGAATCAGGCGGTGTCGGAAATGAAAGACACCGGCAAGAAGACCAAGAAAACCACGGCCGCCGCAAAAACCGCCGCCAAAGCCAACGGCAGCGCCAAAAACGCGGGCTATGTGGTCACTCCTCACAAACTCGTAGAGCTTTTGGGGCCGCACAAGTTTAAGTTCGGTAAGATCGAAGAACAGAATGAGATCGGTCTGACCAATGGGATGGCTTGGACCGAGGTGGGTGGGGATCTGCTCGCCGTGGAAGCCAGCGTGGTACCCGGAAAAGGGAAGTTCACCATCACCGGCCAACTGGGCGAGGTGATGAAAGAGTCCTGTTCCGCAGCGATGAGCTATGTTCGCTCCCGCGGTCCATTGTTCGGTTTGGATAGGGATTACTTCTCCAATATCGACGTGCACATCCATCTTCCTGAAGGGGCTGTGCCCAAAGACGGGCCTTCGGCGGGGATTGCGCTGACAACCAGTATTGTTTCTTCCATCACGAAGATCCCGGTCAAGAGAACCGTGGCGATGACAGGGGAAATCTCCCTGCGCGGACGGGTGCTTGCGATCGGGGGCCTTAAGGAAAAAATTCTCGCGGCCCATCGGGGTGGGATTAAAATCATTATCTGCCCGAAGGAGAATGAGAAAGATCTTAAGGACATTCCGAAGGAAGTGATGAAAGAGCTCAAGGTGATCCTGGTGGATCATGTGGATCAGGTTCTGATCAATGCTCTGGATATCAAGAATCCGAAGGAACTCTTCAAGGTGCAAAAAGAGACAGACTATGGAGTGAAAGCTCAGTACACCGGGCAATCCCTTCATCAGCATCACTAATATTGCTTAAAAATATAGCATATTTACTAGGGGGCTCCGAGAGCCCCCTTTTTTTATTTACAAAATGCTCGATTATCAGGCAACGCTAGCAGTCACCGCATTGACGTAATGTTAAGAATCTGTCAGAAAGTGAACTCCTTTAAGTTATTTTCAACACAGGAATTCACTTTTATGAACGCATTCGATCGCAACTTTGAAGTCGGCAAGTTATATTGCGATCGTGGTGATTTCAAAACAGCCATCGGTCATCTCAAAGAAGCCGCCACCGGCTATTTTTCAGACAAAAACTTTTCCGGTTATCTCAATTCCATGAATCTCCTGCTGCGGATCTACGCGGAAATGGAGATGTACGAAGAGATTCACGAGATGAAGGAAAAGCTTCAGGACTTGGTCTTGAAAGAAGGCTTCGAACTGAATTCCAAGACCTACTACACACTGGCGATCTGCGCGGCTTTTAAAGACCAAAACGACACAGCCCTGGATTATCTGCAAAAAGCTCTCTCCATCGCCCTGGCTGCGGACAATAAAGAGGACATTTGCCACGCCATTTTCGGTCTGGCGGCGGTTTACTCCCGCCCCTCCATCGGACGTTACGCCGATGCCTTAAAAGAAATCTATAATCTCGAGGTCTTCTTCCAGGTCTACGATATGCCGGACTTAAAGGTCTCCAGCCAAATGCTCAACGCGGATATCCTGCGCGAGTTAAAGAAACTGGACGAAGCCATTGAAGTTCTCTGGCGCGCCTATGATCAGATCAAAGTCTCCAAAAACCTTCTCACCGTAGTGAATTTGCAGCTGATGCTGGGACGTTGTTACCTTGAGGCAGGGGATAAGGAACTGGCCCGTTTGTACCTGGGCCTGGCCCGCCGCTCAGTGGATCCTGAAAACATGGTTCGCCTGGCAAAGCGGATCGACAAATGCTTTGAGGTTCTCGGAGAAGACGCTCAAAACAGTTTTGATCTCGTCTTTGATGAGCAAAACCACGCCGTTACCGAGAGAAAAATCGGCCGGATTGACTTCAAAAATCAGTTTATTCTTTTGGATTTGTTAAGATTGTTCATGCAGAACCAAGGAGTCGTTTACTCAAAAGAGTATTTAGTCGAAAATGTCTGGAAACAAGCTTATGATCCGGATATTCATGACAATAAGATTTATGTGACCATTAAGCGTTTAAGAAAGCTGATTGAGCCCGATTATGAAAAGCCGAAGTATATTTTCAGGGCCAAAAACGGTTACTACATGAATAAGAGCGCGAGGGTTTCGTTTAATCAGCAGGTGAGAGGGGCTCCTAGTGATTCGCACAATTAAGTTTATGCAGATGTTGTTGATCCTGGGGGGGCTGCTTCTGGCAGGCTCCTTGGTGCAGGCTTCAGGCCATCGGGATGACATGGAGGCCTATCCCTTCCCGCAGGTCTCGCCCGGACAGGGAGCAACCTCCGGGGGCGGGGGCGGCGGGGGAGACTTCCCCTGGCCTTGGGACTTTGCGGTCAAGTTCCCTTGGGAAAATGTCCAAGGGGTGTGGCGCGCGCAAAAGGACGGCCGAAGCGTTTACTTTATGTTCCGCCGGGTGCAGCCCAAGCGAATTAAAATCAAACAAATCGACGTCAGCACCTGCGAAGTGGTCGGCATCGGCCAAGGCTATGAGCGGGCAAAAACCGTGATCGTGGCGCAAATGATCGGAAAACGGGGAAATCCCTACAACTTCACCCTCTATGCCTTTAATGAGGAAGACTCTCCTGAGCCTCCAATTTTGAGCAAAGTGGGCACGGAGCAGGTCATTGTGGTTCGAATCAACAGTTTAGTGTCTTCGGAACCTGACTTTGCGGCCCAGATGGTCCGAATTTCAGACCGCCTGGAGATGACCTGCGGTCCCAATGAGGAAAAGATCCGCTTCTAAAGGAAGATTCTTTAGGAAGAATTGGCTGAAAAAAGTTAAATTCTTAAAAAAGAGTTTGCCTTTAGAGGGATGTCGCTTTAAAAGTTGATCCTTCTAAACGATAGGGAATTAGCTCAGTTGGTAGAGCGCCACCCTTACAAGGTGGATGTCGTCGGTTCGAATCCGGCATTCCCTACCAAATCTAAAAAAACCGCCTCTTCTGGCGGTTTTTTATTTGTCCTTTCTCTTAGCAGAAGGACTCCTTCCGCAATCTCTTTTCTCGAGGAAATCCCGACTCGACTCTAGTCCTGCCCTTCCGAGAGCGTAATTTATTTAACTTAAGTGGGGCGCTCCTAGTTCCGAAGATTCACGTAACAGGAGCAAGTTGTGAATTTTTCCGGAAAATCTCTCCTCTCAAAGATCATGTTTGCCTCACTTCCTCTGGTTGTGGGCTCATTGCTGACCTTAAATTCGATTTATCGCATGACCACTTCCCAAGACACCGACAGTGCCCGTGCCGTGAGGATTTTGGATCTGACCAAAGAAGCGGAACTGGAAATGGTGAAAATGTCCGAGGCGCTGCGCGGGTATCTTTTGAATCCCGCAGACACCAAAGAATTTGAGGCCAAAAAGGCCGCGGATGAAGCCTTTAGCAAACACATGGGGGATCTTCTTGGCTTAGTCAGCGACGATGCTGAAATCACGGCCTTGGCTAAAGAAATGGCCGAATACGATGAAGGCGAACTGGACCGGGTTGAAAACGAAATCGCCGCCCTTATTCAAAAGCGCGACCCCACAGCGCCTGACTTTTATTCACGAGTTTATTCTCCGGCCCGGGCCAAGCAAGCGGCGCGATTTGTGCATCTGGAGGAGCTGGTTCGTGCGAAATCGGCAGCTATTCTAAAGACGGTTGAAAAAAAGCACGTGGCGGACGCCCTCTGGTCGGGTGCGATTTTATTGTTCAGCCTCTTGGTGGGGATGACTATCCTGTACACAGTTTTTATCACAACGATCCGTCGCGTGCGCCGTATTTCAAGCCAGTTAAGTGAAGCCTCCCAGGCATTGAACGATTCGGCCTCCCAGGTTTCCGGCAGTTCGCGTTCGCTCTCACAGGCGGCGACGGAACAGGCGGCCTCTTTGCAGCAGACCTCGGCCTCATTGGAAGAGACCAATGCCATGGTCTCAAAGAACACGGACAACGCCAAACTTGCGGCGGATGTCACCGCGGAATCACAGACAAAAGCGAATGAAGGGAAGCTCGCCGTTGAGCGCATGAAAAGGTCCATGGAGGAAATCAACCGCAGCAACCAAGACATCGTGGCGCAAGTCAACGAAAGCAACCGTCAGATGGCCGAGATCGTCCATGTGATCCAAGAAATCGGCGCCAAAACCAAAGTCATCAATGACATCGTTTTTCAGACGAAGCTTCTTTCCTTTAACGCCTCCGTGGAGGCAGCGCGGGCCGGGGAGCACGGCAAGGGTTTCGCCGTTGTCGCCGAAGAGGTCGGCAGCCTGGCCCAAATGAGCGGCAACGCCTCAAAAGAAATCTCTGAGATGTTGGACGGCAGTATCCAAAAAGTCGAAGGGATCTTTAAGGAGACAAAAGTAAAAGTGGAGGCCTTGGTCACTGATGGGAAGACCCGGATTGAATCCGGCATTCATATCGCCGAGCAGTGCCTTCAGGCGCTAGCAGATATCGTGTCAAAGGTGGACAGTGTTTCAAGCATGGCCGTCGAAATTTCCGAAGCCAGCCAGGAACAGGCCACGGGCTTAAATGAGATCAATAAGGCGATGGCGCAGCTCGATCAGGTGACACAACAAAATGCCTCGGCCAGCGAACAAACGGCGCGGGCCTCCACAGATCTTTCATCGCAAGCGGAGATTCTTAAATCCATCATTGAGGACTTGGCTGTGACCATTGAGGGACGGAAAGCGTCCCCGCTCGGTCTCCTTTCTTTAAAAAAAGCAGCCTAAGTCCAAGACAGGCAATGCGCCAAGTCTAGGTTATCTGTATTGTGTTACGTTTCCTGGAAGTTTTCGCTAGACGCCCCCGGCGACTTGGTTAAATTTACAGTCTTCCAACGCTTGTGCCTTCACCTTGGAGACTGCAATTGAAAGCTCTTTTTACTCTATTATCGGTCGCTCTTACGTCCATGATGTTCATTTCCTCTGTTCACGCCCAGGATTTTCTGGGGGAAGGGGGCTCGCTGCTTGTCCCGGACGAGCCCTACGAAGCTCCCAAAGGCCGCCTTTTCAATGAAGACGCCTACTTCCGGGGACAGACCTGGCTCAGCCAGTATGTGAATGTGATCGTCATCAATGCCGGGCCTCAGGCGCAAACGCTGCGTCTTTACACAAACCGTCAGTTGCGGTTAAGCACCCGGGTCTCCACGGGGCTTGAGACCTTTGAAAAGGTGGGGCCCATTCGCGGTATTATCCGCCGGATCGGGGGCAAAGGAACCACCACCTCCCACTGGCGTCACACCACGCGGGGCTTTTATTCCATCAAAAGGGTGGAAAACGAAGACTACCGCTCCGGCGAAAGCAATTACCGCATGCCTTTTGCGATGTTTTTTAACGAACGGCGGGGGCTTGCCATCCATCAGGTCCCCCCGGACATCAAGGGCGGAGAGGCCGCCGGAGAAGCCCAATTGGGGCAAAGAGCCTCCAGTGGCTGTGTGCGGGTTCATAAAGGCGTGGTCCAAGACATCCACTCAGCCGTCCTGGCCGCGGACCGTGGTTTGATTCCTGTTTTGGACACCCGCACTGGAAACCCAAAACTTGATGACAGCGGCAAGGTGGTCTATGACAGGGGCTATCGAAGCCTTGTGATCATTGAAGACTATTAAAGCCAAAGCGAGACCCCATGAACCTGACCGAGCTGATCAATATCCCTGATGAAAAACGCGATCCCCAGTGGGAAAACGACTTCTTTATGCAGCTCTCAAAAAGCAATCTCAAGCTCCTCTCCCAGGACCCGCAAGTGGGGCCGGATGGGTGGCCGTATTTATTGACAACCACCGCCCCGGAAAACGAAGCCCAAGAGCCGGTACAAAAAATCATCCAGTGGCTGGCCACCAAAGGCATGGGTCTGGTGGTGAATCCGCAAAAAGATTATCCCGACTACGTGTTTTCCTATGGCATGCTTTGGCATTTCCGGGAGACCGGGCTTTTCTACCGGGCAAAACCTGAGGTCTCCACCGGATCTTTTGAGTTAAAAGATGGACAACAACTTCATGCTGGGGAGCCCACGCCTCAGTACCTGCCTCAGTATGTGCGAACTATTTTAAGAGAATTTTTCCGCGATCAAGGCGTGTATGAACCCAAGATTCTGGTCATGAGCGCGGACCGGGTGAACTATGATCTGGCTTTTTCTTTGGAGTCCCTGGGCAATCCGCCCGTTCGGGAGCATCAGGGGGTGGCGGAGGCCATTAGCTGGTTCCTGCCCCCGCATTACTCCATCGTGTTGGTGAGTGAAAAGGGTCTGCCGCCCTTTGTGAACCTCTAGGCGGCGTTAAGGTTTATTCAAGTTCCCCGGGAATTGGCAGCAAATCCATCAAGCATTCCCGCCAGTACTCGGGGGCATCGGCGCTATAATCCACGGCCACGTGAAAGCCTTTTTTACCCAAAAGCTGGGTTCTGGCGATGCAGCCGGAAATTTCAAGATTCATGTCTTCCAAGTGCATAAAGATATTCTCGCCCAAGAGCAGATCCAGGCTCAAAGTCTTACGCAACGAGGTCGGGATAAGGTCCTCGCGTCGGATCAGAAGCAGCAATCCTGTGGCGGAGGCTTCAACAATTTCGCAGTTCCTCGCGATTTTAGTGAAGTCCGACAGGGACGTGATATAAGACACCGTGATGGGAGTGACTTCCTTCCGTGGTGCAATCCGTCGGTCCGGTTGGGAGCGCACGCGGGCGCTCACTTTGGCTTTAGGTTTACGGCTCATTGCACACCTTTCTAGTGATTTTCATCGTCTGATATCAACTCTATCGGCGAGGCCCGACCAAAGTTAAAGGGAGGAAATACAAAAAGCCCTCCCCCTGGAATCTCAGAGGGGTTTTCTCAATTTAAGCCACTACTATTTCGACACAGAGACGGGGATTCGCGCTCTTAAGTTTTACGCCTGAAACACCGAGGGCCACTGCACGGGCTTTCCGCTGGTGATGGCCATCATGCGATCCAAAGACAGCTGCGCCCGTGAGCGAAGGTCCTCGTCCATGCGAACCTGGGGTTCAAAGGTCTCCAAGGCATGTTTGATTTTTTCCATGGAGTTCATCTTCATATAGGGGCAGTTGTTGCACAGGCAGCCGCTATCTAAAACCGGAGCCTGGATCAACTCCGCCTCCGGGCGTTTTTTCTGCATTTGATGGAAGATTCCGGTTTCGGTGGCGACGATGAATTTTTTGGCCGGGTTTTTTTCCACCTCTTCCAAAAGACGGGACGTGGAGCCGATGACCTGGGCGTAGTTGAGCACGGTCTCATCACATTCCGGGTGGGCGATCACGACCGCATCGGGATGCTCCAGGGTGAGTTCGTAGAGCTTACGGGCATTAAAAAGCACGTGGACTTCACAGGCTCCCGGCCACAGCTCAAAGGGACGGTGGAGTTTTTTAGCCAAATAGCGACCCAGGTGTTGGTCCGGGCCGAAGAGAATCTTTCTGTCCTGGGGGATGGCGTTGATGATCTGTTCGGCGTTACTGGAGGTGATAATGACATCTGAAATGGCCTTCACTTCAGCGCTGGAATTAATATAAGTGACCGCAATGCCATTGGGGTTTTGCCGGCGCCAAGCCAGGTACTTTTCGTAAGGAGCCCCTTTGACCAAAGAGCAGCTGGCTTCCATATCAGGGACCAAAACGGTCTTTGTGGGGTTCAGGATCTTCACGCTTTCGGCCATGAAAACCACCCCGGCCAACAGGATCACTTCTTGTTCTGCTTTTTGCCCCATCTTGGCCAGATAAAAGCTGTCTCCCACGTAATCGGCGACATCCTGGATGTCGCCTTCTTCGTAGTAATGGGCAAGGATCACCGCATTTTTCTCTTTTTTGAGGCGTTGAATATCGGCGGCAATATCGTAGGACATAAAGGGCTCCAACTAGATGTTAGAGCCGCCTTTTAGCACATTCAGAATGGACTTAGAAACGATTTTAAGGGACTCAAAAACGCCCTTGCCCTCAGAGGCACAGCTTTCCACTTCCGGCGCGTTATAGAAGTTTAAAGCGCTTCTCATTTCGGCCAAAGAAGACACGTTGGGGAGGTCCCGCTTATTGTATTGCATAACCAGGGGGATTTCGCGGATGTCGTAGCCCTGTTGCTCGAGGTTTCTTTCCAAATTTTTCAAAGCCTCCAGGTTTTCATCCATGCGCTCCACCTGGGAGTCCGCCACAAAAATCACCCCGTCCAGGCCTTTGAGAATCAGCTTACGGGAGGCATCGTAGACAACCTGACCTGGGACCGTGTAGAGGTGAAAACGGGTTTTAAAGCCCCGGATATCACCCACATTCAAGGGGAGAAAATCAAAGAACAAGGTTCTTTCAATATCCGTATTCAGCGCCACCAATTTGGATTTTTGATCATCCGCGGTTTTTTGGTAAACCCACTGGATATTGGTTGTTTTTCCTCCCAAAGAGGGGCCGTAATAAACAACCTTACAGTGAATTTCTCTGGCGTTGTAATTGATAAAGGACATTACAGCTCCACGCGGTTTTCTAAAGCCTGACCCATAGTTCTATCATCTATGAAATCAATGTCGCTGCCAATAGGAACTCCATGAGCCAGGCGACTTAATCTCAGGCCTTTGCCTTGAAGAAGCTTGGTGAGATATAAAATGGTGGTATCTCCCTCAAGATCCGCGTCCAAAGCGAAAATAATTTCCCGAATCTTCGGTCCTGCGCCGTTAAGCCCCGCGTCAACCCGAGCCAGCAGCTCTTTGATTTTCAGGTCCTGGGCGCTGACTCCCTCCAGGGGAGAAATCACTCCATGCAGAACATGATAGCGTCCCCGGAAAGCCCCTGAGGACTCAATTTTCATGATGTCGGAGGGTTCCTCCACCACGCACAGGGATTCATCGGAACGATGGGGGTCTTGGCAGTACTTGCAAATATCCATGTCGGTGAAATTAAAACACCGGCTGCAGGTATGCACTTCCGAACGCACTCGAAGCAAGGCCTCACTCAGATTCTCAACGTAATTGTCTTTGGACTTCAAAATATAATAAGCCAAACGCTGCGCTGTCTTCGGGCCGATGCCCGGAAGACGACTGAGTTCATGAACCAATTTCTCGAGTGCAGGTATGTTTAACATTCTACTAGAATAGACCAGGAATGTTCATGCCGCCAGTGACTTTTTCCATCTCTTTTTGCGAAGTCTCACGAGCGGTTTTGACTGCTTCGTTGGTGGCGGTCAGGATCAAGTCTTGCAGCATCTCAACATCACCGGATTTAAGCACTTCAGGATCAATTGTCAGCGCCGTCATTTTATACTCACCATTGATTTTCACAGTCACGGCGCCGCCGCCAGAGGTGGCGCTGTACTCCCGTGTGGCCAATTCGTCTTGGACTTTCTTCATACGAATTTGCATTTGGTTAGCCTGTTTCATCAACTGAGCCATGCCACCGGAAAAACCTTTCATCTGCTACCTCCTGCCTTTATCGGCAATTTCTATTACGGCTTTGATTTGGCCTTTGAAAGCCTGCTGAGCCGCAATGACCATCGGGTTGGATTGAATTTGTTTACGAATTTCTTCCTCCGCTGCCTGTGTTTTCTTCAGCATCAGCGTGTGGGCGCTTTCGCCCTCTTCAGTCTCCCGTCCACTGAGAACCTGGAAAGAATAACCATCCCCCCAATACGAATCAATAAATCCTTGCAGCTTGGCGCGGATGCTAGAGTCCTTCATTTGCTCTTTCAGGAACACCAGTTTTGGGGGAACGCCCAGGCTGATGATTTTGTCACTTTCGTTCACGAAAAGAAGATTTTCAATCTTGGCCGCGAACAAGGCCTCATCCTGGCGGAGGCGGTCGACAAAGGCCAGCCACTTTTCCTGGAGGGTGGCGCCGGTCACGAATTTAGGGAGGACTTTTTTTTTCTCTGCGGGGGGCGTGGGCGAACCTAGCCGGGCCCCACCTCGAAGAAGACTTTCTAGATCCGTGATCTGGGGAGCCGCCGCCATCCGGAGTAAACACACCTCCAGAACAATGCGGGGGTCTTGGGCTTTGGGGATATCCTGGCCGCCCTTGAGAGCCATATCAAAAAGCATGTGAATGTCTTCTTCGGACGCCTTCTGCGCCAGCTCTTTCAGGGCCGCAAATTCCGAATCCGGCAGATCCAGCATTTGGATGACTTCAGAGCCGGAGACTTTCACCAGAAGCAGGTTGCGGATCATCTCCAGCAGGTCCTGGGAAAAGGTGTGGGGTTCAAACCCGGAGGTGGCGATTTTTTCCAGAACCTTCATGACGGCCTGGGTGTCCCGGGCGACAAGGCCGGTCAGGGTTTCAAACAAAAGGCTTCGGCTGGTCAAGCCCAGGATTTCCACCACGTTTTCCCGGTGCAGGGGACCGTCGGCAAAGGTGATCACTTGATCCAGAAGGCTGAGACTGTCCCGCATGGAGCCATCCCCTTGGCGGGCGATCAGCCACAGGGCTTCCTCATCGGCGGCGACCCCTTCCCCCTCGCAGATTTTTTTCAGCTGCTCGGTGATTTGTTTGATGGGGATGCGGCGAAAATCATAGCGCTGGCAACGGGACAAGATGGTCTGGGGGATCTTCTGGACTTCGGTGGTTGCCATGATGAAGATCACGTGGGGTGGGGGCTCTTCCAGGGTTTTTAAAAGCGCGTTAAAGGCGCTGGTGGAGAGCATGTGGACTTCATCGATGATGTAGACTTTGTACTTTCCGGAAGAGGGCATATAGCCCACGGAATCACGCAGGTCGCGGATGGCATCCACCCCGTTATTGCTGGCCCCATCGAGCTCTATAACGTCGGCGCTGCGGCTTTGGGCGATTTCCAGGCAGGAATCACAATGATCACAAGGGACAAAGTCCACGGCATTGGGGCAGCGGATGGCCTTGGCCAGAATGCGGGCCGAAGAGGTTTTTCCCGTTCCGCGGGGGCCAGTGAGCAAAATCGCATGATGCAGGCGATTGTTTCTCAGGGCGTTGGTCAGCGTTTGAGTAATGTGGGCCTGTCCAACGACTTCGTGGAATGATTGTGGACGCCATTTACGTGCGATCACCTGGTAAGACAAAGACACCCCTTAAAAAAACAGCGGCCGAGCACCCCATATCACATAGTCCCTTAAACGCCGTTGCTTCCTTCCGGACCTAGCGGATTCAGTAAGGGCTCTATTGTATGGGACCCGGCCAAGGCTTGTGTATCCTTCGCCTGCCTCTATTTCACGCGTTAACACACTGCGTGCCGAAAAAGTCCTGAACAAATCATCCGCTTATGCCTAAATTCAACAAATCAAGGAGGACCTATGAGGTTTCTAACACTGGGCCTGATGAGTTTTATCACGGCAGGGGCGTTCGCGCAAAGTGTGGGAGTGAAGGACATTCCCGCCGGCGAGGACACTACGATTAAGATTGAAAAAGGCAATAAATCCGAAAACACCTACGAGATCACCACAAGCACCGAGGCCGTTGAAGGGGAGCCAGCCCCCCTGCTGAAAGAGGCCCGGGCCAACTGGAAAACCGCCTGCAAGGAATGGAAAAAGGACGTCAAAGACCTCAACAAAGACAACCAGATTATCTCCATGAGCTGCGGATCCATGAAGTGCTCCACCACTGCCATGGAAACCACCTGCACCTCTGAAGGCAAAAGCAAAATCAAAGTGAAGGTGAAATAAAGCCCATTTAGCGGGAGGCCCAGGCGATCTTTTCCAGGGCTTCCACTTCCTCGGCCCAATAGCGGTAGGTATTGAACTCGGGAAAGAGGCGGGGGAAGCTGGGGTCCTCCCAGCGTTTGGCAATCCATCCGGCATAGGAGATGATTCTTAAGCCCCGCAACCAGGGCACCCATCCCCATTGATGATCCGGGAATTCGCGAAGCTCCTCGTAGCCGGCAATGATCTTCTCCTGCTCCGCCCGGGCTTCTTCACCGTCCCCGCTTAAGAGCATCCAGAAGTCCTGGATGACGGGGCCTGTACAAAAATCATCAAAGTCGACCAGGAAAAACTGCCGGCCGTTGTGCAGAAGATTACCTTTATGGCAATCCCCGTGGATGCGGATGAATTCGCGGGGATCCAGAATCTCATCCAAAGTTTCCAGAATAATTTCAGCGGCGCGATTGTAGCGTCCCCGCACTTCCGGAGCGATCCAGCTTTGCAGGCTCTCCAGCGTCGGCCAGCCACCGTAGTAACTGGTGTCCATGACGGGGCGGTGGGGGGCTTCACGGCGTGCGCCCACGTTGTGCACTTGAGCCAACAAGCGGCCGACTTGAAAAAGCTCCTCACCCAGAAACTCCTGGGGCATGCGTCCACGGACCTTGGGGAAAAAAGCCGCATACATCCCGTATTGCTCACTAAGAGTGCCGCCGGATTTGAGTTTTAACGGCGCCACCGCCGGAATGCTTTCGTTTTTCAGGTCCCACAAAAATTCATGTTCCTCGAGAATGGCTTCCTTGCTCCAGCGATTGGGGCGATAGAACTTTGCAATGACACTGGTGTTGTTTTCGACGATGGTTTCCAGATGAATATCAAAGACGCGGTTTTCGTAGGAATTCAGCTGCGAAAACTCCCCCGTGACTTCAAAGCCCTCATTTTCCGCGGCTTGCAGCACCTTTTCCGGATCAAGATTGTAAAAGGAACTCTTTGTATTCATAATAGCCAAGGTACTCTCATAGAATCCCATGGCAAACAAGACAAAAGAGATCGAGACATTTCCCTTTTCCCCCTGGACCGTGGAGGTGCATCGCCGCCTCTTTCGCCGGACCATTTCCGTGTCTTTATCTCCTCAACGCCCGATTAAAGTGGTGACTGGCAAACTGGTTTCGCAAAGAACCATTTATGAGTTTTTGCTCTCAAAAAAAGAATGGATTGAAAAAAACTTCCAGCGTTTTGCCGAGCTTGCGGAAAAATTTCCGGAACGGAAAATCCGCTCCTCGCAGACCTTTCCGTTCTTGGGGCAGGAACTGCCTTTGCGCTTGAGCGTGACCCTTTTGGAAAAACCCTTCGCCGCTCTTCAAGGCGAGGAGATTCATTTGCATTTTCCCCGCAAGATCTGGACAAAGGACGTTCTTACGCAAGAACACCCCGGAATGCTCCGGGTGCTGCGCGAGTTTTACCAACGGGAAGGCATCCGGGAACTGACGGCGCGGGTGGAAACATGGGCCGCGCAAATGCGGCTTTTTCCGAAGGACTTGAAGTTCCGGGAGCAAAAAACCCGCTGGGGCAGTTGTTCTTCCTCGGGTGTCATTCATTTGAATTGGCGCTTGATCGCCTTTAAATCTGAAATCATCGATTACGTCATCGTTCACGAGCTCGCCCACTTGGCGCATATGAACCACTCGCCCCTGTTTTGGTCTTTGGTGGAACGCCACTGCCCCGGCTATCAGCTCTGCCGCAGGGAGCTTCGGGAGTTGCAGTCTCTCTGCGAGTTCCTTTCGCCCGCCAAGTGACAGGCCTTTGTCTTGGTCCAGAGCGGCCGGGCGCGCCAGGACCTGGGCTTAGCTCGTGATTTTCACGAGCGCCCCCGCTCTGGCCTTCAATATCCCCCAATTCGGTTTATAAATGAACTGTATTTAAGGAGTAAATATGAACTTACAATACGTGATCGTGCCCGGCCAGTGGCCGAATCCGGAGATGCGGGATCTTTACCTCAACGTTTACAACTGCTGGGAGCGGGTTTGGACAGAGGCCTTCCGCGAACTCGGGAAACCCGAGGGCTACCTCAAATCGGATGCCTTTACTCGCCAGGATTATGTCGGCGGGGTTTTGGTCAATGGTCAGTGCCAGGCGCTGTGTTTTTACCGCTGGGCGGATCCCGCTCTTCCGACGATGGCCAAAGACTCCTACTTTGCAAACTGGAGCGAGACGCATATTCAGAAACTGCGCTCCCGCGGGGACCGGATTGTTGTTTGCAGTAACTTCACCGTTGCCAAAGAAGCCCGCCGCACGACATTGGGCTTTTCCATGAAAGATCTTTTGATGGGAACGGTGGCAAAAACTTTCTTATGGCTGAATGCGGATGGAATGACCGCGGCTTTGCGCCGGGACCGCAATGTGCACGGCGTGTGCGGCAAGTGGGGCGCTCAGGAGATTGCTTACGAAGTGCCCTCAGGCCACGGCGATACGGTGGAACTCATGGGCTTTTTCCGCGATGTCATTCAAAAGCATCCCCGCCAGGATCTCAGCGATCTGGTGGACACGCTTTGGGAAAAACGCATTGAGGTGCCGACCTGGCGGGAAAAGGCTGTCCCGGCAGAAAAGCGGCGGGCGGCTTAAAGCATGAATCGCAGCGAGTATTTGAACATCCGCAATCAATTGGCCCTGCAAAGAAACCCCTCAGCTTTGCTTCGGCATGGGCTGGTGGATCTTCTTCTGGTGGGCGCGGTGGGGGGCCTTTGGCGGGGGTTCGAAGACTCTTGGCTTCGTTTTGCCGTGGTGCCCTTGGTCTTTGCTCTGATTTTTCGCGGCTTTGGAATCATGCACGACGCGGTTCACGGGGCGGTTTCCAAAAACGCGCTCGTCAATACGCTGGTGGGGATTTGGGGGGGAAGTTTCTGTCTTCTTCCCTATGAGTCCTGGAAACGAAGCCACTTAAAGCATCATCACTGGAGTGGGAATGTGGAGAGGGATCCAGTGATGGCCTTGATCCTCACTTATCCCCGCCTGTCGAAGGGAATGCAAAAAATCATTTCCCTGGGCTGGCAGGCCTGGTTGCCGGTTTTGGGATTTCTGCAACACGTGGTGTTCTGGAACCTGTCCCTGAAGCCTTTACTGAAGGAGCGCTTTGATTGGAAAGTCGGAGTGAGCCTGGCGGCCCCTGGAATCTTTTGGGCGGCTCTGATCGCACTGACGCCCGCGGATTTTGTTTTAGGAGCCTTGGTTCCGTCCTTATTCGTCTACTTTGTCGGAATTGAAGTTGTGAATCTTCCGCATCATCTGGGACTGCCGCAACACCGGGGGGAGATCAAGTTCCCCGTATGGGAGCAGTATCAGACGGCCCGCAGCTGTGTTTATCCCAAGTGGTTTGCCAAGTGGGTGATTTTGAACTTCAACTACCACACGGAACATCATATGTTTCCGGATGCTCCTTGGTATTGTCTTGATAAAATCCATGAACCCGTGGCGCGCGCCTTGGGGGAGAGCTACAACTCCGATCTTTATTTGGGGTGGATTTTGGAAAACAAAAAGAAGGAGATGCTCGAGGTTCTCTCGTCTCCGCCGGAAACGAACCCGGCCCAAAAAACCGCGGCTTAAATAAAGCCCATCTTCAGGGCTTCATCCCCTTCAGAAATGACTTTTCCCACTGAGGTCACGACAAAGCCGATGATATTGTCTCCGGAAGCTCCATAGGCAGGATAGATGTTTTTGAATTCAACGATCGCGGCCCGGGGTAAAAAGGGCTGGGTGGTCCCATCATTGTAGGTTTCCCGAACCAAGTGGGGCCCCAAGCCGAAAGCGGGATCCTTTTTCCGTCCGGATAAAACTTCATCGACGATTTGATGCATGCGATCCACGACGAACTTGGGGCGCTCCCACAACACAAACCATTCATTCACGCAAAGATCCAGGAGCGAGTACCCGCAGGTCTCAAAGAAGTTCATGCTGCGGTAAAGTTGGATGCCGATGGGAGTGTAAATTTCGATGATCTCATTTTGATGGCGGTCAAGCCAGTCGTAGTCCTTGAGTCTGAAATTCAGATACTTGAGGGCTTTGTCGGCAAGTTTCGGTTCATTAACCTCTTCCACAGAGGCTTCCGCGGAGGCCAAAATCCCGTGCCAGATGTCCAGCAACTGGAGGATGTCTTTTTTCTTCTCATCCCCCAGGGAAAGGAGCGTCTGGACTGATTTGGCCGTGTAGGTCTTGGTGGGATAGCCATACTTCAGCAGAAGCAGATGAATGGCATCAATTCGGTGGATGATTTCTGCAGAGAGCCCTTGAGTAAGGGCTTTGGGATGAAAGGCTCCTGTCAAACTTGCACTCTGCATTTAAACCCCGATTAACGAGTCTTGCTCTGCTTGTAAAACTTTTCAGTCAGCTCGGCAGTCACTTGATCGATGGTCGCCTTCAACATGACATCAAACATATCATTTGCGGAGATGTTGTAGATCTGAGCGATCTTGCGCAAAGTCGCCACCGGAGGTTGGGAAAGGCCTCGTTCCCAGTTACTGATGAACTGAGGGCTGGTGTATCCAAGCTTTTTTGCAACTGCACCTTGAGACAAACCTGCTTCCAATCTTTTTTCTTTCAAAAACTTTGATAAATCCATACACGTGCCACTTTCATAAATTAAAAAATATTTACCAAAAATTTACATTTATTCGTTCGATTTTTCAATCGAATAATTGGAAAAATTCTTTGCGGGTGTTTTTTTTATGATTGTTTGTCCGTTGGACTGTGATGAGGACATGGGGGATGGTGGGACGGAGCTGACTGTTTCGTGTTCGTAGCTGAAATATTTTCCCTGAGCCTTCGGGAAAATCCCCTTCACGTCGCTCAGATTGCAGCTGACACCAGAGGGTTTATGGCCTGGGGCTTGCTCTGGATGCCAGAGATTTAAAAAAAATCTGGAGGTTTACTTTATGAAGTCTACGCTGCGCCGACAAACACTTTTTTGTTTTGCGATAGCCGCTTTGCTGCTTGCATCAGGTTGTGGCAAGAAAAAATCGGCCCAACCCTCAGCACCAGCTCCGGCCCAACCCACCTCCAACCGCGTGGAAGAGACGCCTTTGGGTGGGGGAGCCCCGGCTCCTTCGAACCCTTCCGGAGATGTTGTTGTAGCCCCCCCTCCGGCAGCGCCTTCGACGCCGGCAAATCCCTCCCATGTCCCAGGCATGGATCCCATGAACTCGGCCTCGGGGTACAACCCGGTGGATCCCAAACAAATCGAAAGAGCCGACGTGGACAAGCGCTATACCGGCTATTCGGATGAAGACGGCCTTCGTTACACCGGGTCTTCAACGGACTATATTTTAACTTACCTGCGCCTCCGTAACGAGGACCCGAACCTGGATGACGTAGTGAAGGAACGCAATAAAGCGGCGGCGGAGAGCATTCTTTCGGCCCGCTTGGCGATGGATAAAGCCAGTGGGGAAGTCGTTGTGACTTTAAAGATCCAGGAAGGTCCTTATCTGAAGACCTACCTCATGGTGGGAGGTTTGGATGAAGAGGGCCGGGTGACCGAGCTCCGTGCTTCCAAACAAAACCCGGAGGGTGTGGCCATGGGATCGCAGTGCATTCAGGGCAAGTTGAAGTGCCTGGATGCAAATCAAAAAACCTGCGAGACCGCCTTTGCCCGCCTGTTAATCGGGGATGTTCCTGGTGAAAGAGCGGCGGTGGCCATTGTTTTCCGCCAATCTTTGGCGGATTACCGGGTGTCCTTTACGAAGACCCCTGAAGACAGCTTCGAGCAAAACCCTGAGTATGAATTCATCCGGGCGTTCTGGAAAAACACCAATGAGGACATCAATACTCATCATAGACTCAAGAATATCTACATGAACTCCTTTGAGATCGTAAACGGGCGTTCGGGTTTTGATGTACAGGTTTTGGGTCGCGCTCGTCAGTTACTGTCTTTTGGCGGTCCCTTGCTGGCGCCAGAGGCGGGCAGTGCCGTCAGTATCACGGCCGACCGTACGCCGCAATTGATTGAGTCCACGGACCTTGAGTCCCTGAACTCCTACAATTACGAGATGGCGGATTTCATCAGCAAGGCCACGATTGTGAACAACAATGGTTTGGGGCAAGTGCGCCTGAATGTGAAACTCCGAAAGCGTGGCGGTTATGAGCCGGATTCGTTCAAGCTCACCCTTATGCGGATCATCAAGCCGACGGTCGAGCCGAACGAAGAAAACCTCCGCCTGGACTAAACCGTCGCCCATTTTGTTTTAAATCATTCTTTAAAAAGCCGTCCCCTGGGGCGGCTTTATTTTTTTTGTTGTCATCATAACTACCCTGAGGTCCACTAAGGGCTCATGCAATGGAGGGTGTTTTCGATGCACGGATCCCAGTTTGAGTTTGAAAAGACTGCAACCAATTCCGCTACTTCCCTTTCGGCCCCGCAGGTCGCAGATTACATGGATTTCCGGCTCTATTTGGCCCGTTTTTTTGACTACAAACGAAAGCTCACGGCCTCGGATCTTCGTCCTTACAGCTATGCGACCTTCTCGGCTGCCGCGAATATCAAGTCTCCGAACTATTTAAAAATGATCATCGAAGGGCGCCGAAATCTCTCTGGCGAGATGATCGGAAAATTCGCCAAGGCTTTAGGCCTGAACAAAGAGGGCAGTGAGGACTTTGCGCTTTTGGTGGCTTATGGGCAGGCAACGGACCCTGCGGACCGCAATATGTTTTTAAAGAAGCTCTCTGAGCACCGGGTCCAGGGCAAACTCAAGAGCGGGGAGATTGATCAAAAGACCTGGGATAAGATCCCGAACTGGGCCGCGTGGGTGATTTATGCGATGGTGGACCAGGAGGGCGTAAAGTTTGATACCCGTTCTTTGCGCGAGGCTTTGCGCGGGAAAGCCTCTGAGGATGAGATTGAGCAGGCCTTGCAGAGCTTGTTTAATTCTGGTGAGTTGGTACGGGACCCGGAGACAGGGGAGGTTCGCAAGGCCCACAACCTGATCGAGTCACCAGAGGATGTGCCGGTGGCGTTGGTCCGAAAGCTTCAGGCGCAGCTCATGTACTTGGGCTTGGAGTCTTTGTATCAGGATGCTGCTACGGAGCGGGAGTTTGGGACTTTGACCCTGACTCTGACTCAGCAGGAGTTTGAGGAAATCCGCTTTAAGCTGCGGCAGCTCAGAAAACAAATCAACAAAGACAATGGCATTGCGCGCGCGGGTTCGAAGGGCGAGAAGGTTTACCAACTCAATATTCAATTGTTCCCCGTGACCAATGTCACTCCCGGTTCTGTAGCGACGACCCCGAGAGCTTTTTCCGCTGAAAAAGTCAGCACAGAAGAAGCAGTGCAATAAAATTTAAGATTCTTAAATGACCGAGTGCAAATACCCTAGTTTTTCAAGAGGTCTGTGGATAAGTCTGTGGAGACGGTTGATAACTTGGCGATTTGAATCCATTTTGTGCCAAATTGTCCCTTGCTTACGTTAGGATCTGGTGAGGAAGGGGACAAAAATGACACAAAATGGTGATAAAATGACCCCACGAGTTTAGTCATTTTCTGCTTGAGAGATTTTAAATTTTTGCAAAGATATCAAGTTTTTTGAAGCTGTGATAGACTTATCCGGTTTCAAAAAATGTGGGGGCGACACGGCTTCGACGTGGGCGCTGAAGCATAAGGAGCATACCGGGGAGTATGAGGACCTCGTTAAAAACATGCACTTTGTAATTGGCAACGATTACGCACTTGCAGCTTAATTAAGCCGCACGATCCCTCGCTAGTGGTGACGTAGCGAGATCAGATCGTCAAATAGTTACCACGGCTCTTGCGGTTTTCTCAGCGCAAGAGCTTAAACAAAGCTGGGAAAAATGTAGCGCGGGGATTTTGTCGATGAAAGCCCCGCGAACAAACTAAAGCACCGACTAAGTATGTAGCGCCTTATCGTGGATCGCTTGCGGACGGGGGTTCAATTCCCCCCGCCTCCACCATTTATCTCTGGAATTGAAATTAACTAGTAATTTCAATCATTTACAGAGTTGAATTTTCGTGAGATTATTTTTTCTCACTTTTGGGCTGTTGATTCCATTCGGAATTTCGACTCGGTTTCATAAACAAAATATGTATGAAATGGTCGTTTTTCGGCTCAGGAACGGCGAGGTTTAATGAAGACGTTAATCTTAATTTTCGCAATTTTTTGTTCGTCTCTTTCATTTGCGAAAGCAGTCGATTTCAAAATCGATCTTCATTCTGGAAACGAGAACGAAAAGAAGGCAGAGCAACTCATAAGAGATTTTGCTAAGACTTACGATTTGAGTCCGTATATTTTTACGAATCACATTCTTATTCAATCAAGAGTAATTCCACATAGCCATCCAATCCTTACTTTGAATACTCGGCAAGTTTCTGAACCCCAACGTTACCTCGCCTTGTTACTCCATGAAGAGATTCATTGGTTCTTTGCGGCGGATGAGAGAGAAGCTCAGCTCAAAAAATTTATTTCTAAGATGAAAGAGAAGTATCCCAAAGTTCCATCGAGAAAAGACGGTGGAGCAAACGATGACGAATCGACTTATCTACATTTCGGAGTTTGTTACTACGAACTCGAAGCCATGACGAAATATATCGGTGAAAAAAAAGCTGTCGAAAATTTTGGGACTGAGGATGTCTACTCTTGGATTCGAAAAGAAATTTTAGGCAACCGAGAGTTTGTTAAGAGGGCTTTGTTGGATTCGGGCCTTCAATGGAAGAATGCTAACTAGCTACATACTTACTAAATATTTAGTGAGTGGTATCCGTGGCCCGCGATTTGGATACCAGACTAAAAGTCGTGAATACTAAGTGGTATCCACCTAAGCTAAGTGTATGATTTTGTTCGGGTGGAGACATATTCACCACTCTGAATGCGGTACGAACCGCAGTCCGACAATGTTCCAGTATTGAAGAACCCCCAGCCGACTCGGCGGGGTGGGTGTTGCAAATGAATTCAGCATTTTTGTTTGTATTTGCGAACAGCAAGATTGGTGTGGAGCTTGTGATGGTTGCGTTAAGTGTTGGTAGCGTATAGATAAAATAGGAAAATGGAAATTGATGCGCGGTGTCTACAAATGCAAACAGAGCGTCTGTTTGCAATTTGATGATCCTGATTAAATAATTGATTGTTATAAAGACATAAGGCCTTAGTCGTTTGCGATTCCAAACGGTGTCATTTAGAACGACTCAAACAATGCAATTAGTTGGACCAAGGTAGTAAATTTAGAAAAGTTTATGATATAATTAACATATAGTTTATCAATGGGGCGGATATCTAATAAATTGAGGTGATGAGTAATTCATATTTTGTATATTCTAGTTCAACAACTGTTATTAAACTTAAAAAATTTCATATCTGCACTTGGGAATTAAATAAAAGTGTATCGTTGGTTGAGTTAGGAGCAGAGATCGATCAGGATTCGATCTCTCATTTGGATGAGGTGTCACTGTCAATCTATGTGCCGTGGATAAACGATCAGACATCAATCAAGGATCTATATCCGAGACTCCGAGACTCAAAAAACAGCAAATTTATTTTCAATGATTCAATTGTCACGACGTATTCTTTAGATGGCGGCAACAACAATGAAGGTGTTATACATACGTTTTCTAATAATCGGCACCTGTGTATTTTGCCAGGAGAATGTAAAATTTTTTGTGTAAACCAGTCGAGTTAATTTGTTTCAGATCGCATTCTTCGGAATTCTGTCTTCAAATACAATCTGCAACTGACCAAGCATAGTTGGCCAGCCGGATTTACCACGGA